>CAEZXP010000001.1_pt1 | contig 786022 bp, 832 predicted proteins | sample 7265271 | NCBI WGS metagenome assembly CAEZXP01 (sample SAMEA6813909, study PRJEB35770) | uncultured Actinomycetes bacterium | biome: Freshwater; feature: Freshwater reservoir; material: water | place: Czech Republic | collected 2016-11-09 | depth 0.5m m
CCGCTCATCGGCACCGGCTGGGTGCGCCACGTTGGTTCAAAGCCGATCGTGGCGACGAGCTCGTCAAGCGCCTCTGGCGTCGTTGCGCGCGCGTCGACCGTAAGGGTGACCCGCTCGGGAATGACATTGCGGCCACCCGGCTCAACGACGAACGATCCAACTGTTGCCACAGCATCACCTTTCGGAGCGGCCGCGACGCGCTGAACGAAGGCGGCCGCCTCGACGAGCGCGTCCTGGCGATGAGCCATCGGCGTTGTGCCCGCGTGCCCAGCGCGCCCGTGAAACACGACCTCGCCGCGCGCCTGACCGACGATCGCTGTGACGATCCCGAACGGCTGGTCGAGGTTGTCGAGGATCGGGCCTTGCTCGATGTGGAGTTCGAAGTACGCCTGAGGAAGATCCCCAGTCGCAACCGCCGCTTCGCTGCCGACGCACCCTCGCTCTTCGTCACGGAACGCGACGACAACGAGCGGCAGGTCGGTTCGTTCGGCAATCTCGATCCCGGCGAGAACACCGAGAACCCCGTCGTACTTGCCGCCGTTCGGCACCGAGTCGAGATGCGAGCCGATCCACACCTTGGCGTCGCCACGGCGCCCGATCGTGTTCTTCGCCTCGTCAACAGTCACCTCAAGCCCCGCCGCCTCCATCCAGGCTGCGATCAGCCCGTGGGCTGCATCCTCTTCGAGCGAATACCCAACCCGCGACGCGTCAATCGCGTGGATGATCTCGAGGCGTGCGTCGAGCATGCTCATCGCGTCACTCAGCGGCGCGGCGCGAACTCGGCGGTGACACCGGTGCCCGACCGACGGAGGAGCTCGTCGACTGCGCGGCGGCCCGTCTCGCCGTAGTCGACGGTGTACTCGTTGACGTACATCGCGACGAACTTGTCGGCCGTCTCGCTGTCGATCCCGCGCCCGTAGCCTTCGGCGTACGCGAGGGCTTCGTCACGCTTGTCGAGCCCAACTTCGATTGCATCGCCGAGCACGGCTGAGATCCCGGGAATCGCTTCGCCGAGATCGCGGCGAATCACGGTCACACCAAGCGGCAGCGGCAGCCCCGTCTCGCCGTGCCAGAAGACGCCGAGGTCGACGAGGCGCTTCAACCCTGACTGGGCGTAGGTGAGCTGACCTTCGTGGATGACAAGTCCGACGCGTGCACGGCCCGACGAGACCTCGTCAAGGATCTGGTCGAACGGCAGCTCACGGACGCGGACGCCTTCGCCAAGCAGCAGGCGCAGCACCAAGTAGGCCGTGGTCAGTCGGCCGGGAATGACGATCTCCTCATTGCGGAGCTCGTCGATCGTCAGCTCTTCCTGCGCCACGAGGATCGGCCCGTAGTTCTCACCGAACGAGGCCCCATGCGGGAGCAGCAGGTAATGCTCGGCCACCGACGGGTAGGCGCCCATCGAGATTGCCGTCACCTCAAGGCGGCCTTCGGTGGCCCACTCGTTGAGCGTCTGGATGTCCGACACGACCTGCTCGAACTCGATCCCGCGGGTGTCGACGCGCCCGGCGTCGATCGCCCAAAACATGAACGCGTCGTCGGGATCAGCGCTGTGTCCTACTCGAATAGCCACGTGCCCACGCTACCAACCATCGGGGGGAGCTACGCTCGCGCTATGACGGCGCCGCTCTCGGAGTCGATTCAGGACTACCTCAAAGGGATCTACAAGCTTCAGGCCGCCACAGGCCGGGCGACGATCACCGCGATCGCCCGTGACCAGGGCGTGTCGGCAGCGTCGGCGTCGGCGATGGTCAAGAAGCTCGACGCGCTCGAGCTGCTCGTCCATCAGCCCTACCGCGGTGCGCAGCTGACCCCTGCGGGCGAGAAGGTTGCGCTCGAGGTGATTCGCCATCACCGGCTGCTTGAGCTGTACCTCGCACACACGCTGGGCCTCCACCTCGATGCGGTACACGACGAGGCCGACCGCCTTGAGCATGTGATCTCGGAGGAGCTGGAAGCGCGGATCGATTCGGCCCTCGGGTTCCCAACACACGATCCGCACGGTGATCCGATCCCCGACGCCAACCTCGAGTGGCCGACGTGAGCGGTTCCCGTCCCCACTCGTGCGCCGGACCGGGATAGAATCGCGGCGATGGCTCGCATTCCGAATCCGTTTTCGTTCCTCTTCTCCAAGCCGCAGAAGGAAGAGCTGGTTGTGGAGTACGTGATCCGTGAGCACCACAAAGGTCGGTCGCTCACCGAGATCCTCGAGGATCACTACGTCACCAATCGGTTCTCGGCCGATCAGGTGCAGCGGGTGCTCGACCATCCCGAGGTGATCCACGCCGTTGGCGAGGACACCATTGCCGCGATCCGCGGCAGCTCGATCTAGCGCTTTCGCGCGTTAGAGATCGCGACCGACGCCGGCTTCGCGGGCAAGCTCGACGACGCGTGCGCCAACGGCGATATCCCAGGCGGTGATGCCGTTGGACTTGAAGAGCACGATGTCGGTGTCGGCGGCACGTCCCTGAACCTCACCCGAGACGACCTCTTGCAGTTCGTGCACTTCAAGCCAGTCGAGGACGCCCCGCTCGACGGGTTCGATGAGATCTCCCGACTCGATCTGCGACTGCTCCCGTGAGTCGCAGGCAACGAAGGCCGCTCGTTCGAGCACCGCGTTGTCGAGCTCGCGGCGCGACGCATCGTTTGCGCCAACGGCACACACGAGTGCCCCTTCCTTGAGCCACTCGCCACGGAGCACCGGATCCTTAGAGGTCGTCACGGTGACAACGATGTCTTGCTCCCCCGCTTGGCGGTGCGACTCACCGGGCACGCAGTTGAACTCTTTGCAGAACGCGGCGAGCTTGTCCGCATTCCGCCCGTAGGCGACGACCTTCTCGATCGTTGGAACGGCGGCGCGGATGCATTCGACCTGCGTGCCGGCTTGCCAGCCGGTGCCGATCACCCCGAGCGTCGTTGCTCCTTCACGGGCGAGGTACTTCGCTGCAACGCCTGACGCCGCACCGGTGCGGAGACGACCAAGCGCGTCGGCCTCGATCACCGCTTCTAGCCGAGCGTCGGCCACGGAGAACAGCAGCACAACGAATGGCGTTCCACCGGGAAGCCACGCGTAGCTCTTGACGCCGGCGTAGCCAAGCTCGTGATCGACCGCACTCATCACCGCGAACACGCCTTCTTCGAGCGCCATGCGTTGCCGCGGGCGGTTGTCGATTGCTCCTCGGGCGAGCCGTTCGAACGATCCCTCGACAGCCGCAACAGCGTCGGCTGGGGTGAGGAGCGCTGTCACGTCGGCTTCGGTCAGGTAGAGCGGCACGTTCAGAGGGTAGTGCGCCCGGAGCAACGCCGACAGATCGCAAATCTGGTCAAGGCTTCACAAGTCGTGACAAAACCGCCATACTCCGGCGCCCCCCAACGGTTCGGATGGCTCTTGCGCCCGCCCCGTTTGCATGCGCCCCATGAAGACCTTTTTCGTTTTGCTCGCCACTGCGTTCGTATTCGCTTCGCCCGCGACTGCGGGGCGCGGCTCGTTCACGTCGAATGACCCGCTACTGAACCGCATCTGGTCGGCGTCGGTGAAGACCGCTGAGGATGTCGTCTCGCCCCGCACGAACCTGAGCCCGCTCGGTTGCCCTGTCCCCGATCTCCTGCTGATTCTCGACGGGAAGGACAGAGATCGGTGTCCCTACATCAGTGACATCGCTGTGAGCGGCGCGACATTGATGGCAGCCGGTGACGACCCATCTCTCGTGCGATCGATGCTCGTCATGTTTGCGTCGATTCAACACGACGATGGGGGAATTCCCGCTTCGCCGCTTGAGGGCGGCTGGATGGTGACGAACGACTATTCGGCGTACTGGATCGACGTGCTGCATCAGTACGTGCTGCAGACCGGAGACATCGCGACCGCATCGCAGTTGCTCCCCAACGTGACGCGCGTGCTCGACCAGTGGTACCCGGCTCGAATCCAAGGCGGCCTCGTGGTGAACCTGATCGGGAACTACGACTACGGCTTCATCCGGCATCGCGGCGCCGCGGTCTCCTACTACAACAATCTCTACGTGTGGTCGCTCCGCAAGGGGGCCGAGCTCGCCGCGTGGACGGGCGATTCGGCCCGTGCCGCTAGCTGGTCGGGGCGCGCGACGGCGATGGTGCCAAAGATCGTTGCTGCGTTCTGGGATTCGTCGGCGGGCGCCTTCTTCGACACGACGGAGGACGTGCGCTCGCATCCGCAGGATGGAAACGCGTTCGCAGTCCTAGCCGGGGTTGCCTCCGCGGGGCAGGCGAAGTCGGCGCTCGGTTGGCTGAGCGATCACAACGCCCGTGGCTACGGGAACACGATCAACGACACCCAAGCGTGGGACGATGCGGCGTTCGGTCGCGAGACGCAGCTGCGTGTCTATCCGTTCATGAGCTACTTCGAGGTTGAGGCGCGATTCGTCGCCGGCCTCGAAACGTCGGCGATCGACCTGATCAGGCGCGAGTGGGGCTACATGCTTGCGAACGGGCCGGGAACGATGTGGGAGTCGATTGGCCCGTACGGGTCGGGACCAGTCGGGACACCTGGTTCGTGGGATCACGGGTGGTCGACGGGGGCCGCCCCGGCGATCACGCACCACGTCCTTGGCGTGCAAGCGACTTCGCCTGGCTTCGCGACGTTCACCGTGACGCCGCACCCTGGCGGCGTGCGATCGGCGTCGGGCGATGTGCCAACGCCGAAGGGTGTGATCCACGTCGTATGGGCGGCGAACGACGCCGGCGATGTGACCTCGCTCAAGGTGACCGCTCCCGCCGGACTGACGTGGACGAACGCACCCGCCACCTCCTCGAGCAAGACGGTCTCCTCGAAGAAGCAGCGCGCTTCGACCAAACCGACGAAGCCGACCGGCGTAAAGCGGTAGAACCTCGGGGATGGCTTCGCCCGCCCGCCTCCCGATCGGACTCATCGGCCTTGGCCTGATTGGGCGCGCGCACCTCGAGCGCGCCCTGACGAGCAATGCGGTCGAGATCGTCGCGGTTGCCGATCCGGCGGAGGCGTCGCGTGATCAGGCAGCGGCCGCAGGACTCACGGCCTACGCCGACCATCGCGATCTGCTGGCCCATCCCGGCCTTGGCGCGGTGATCGTTGCGACGCCGAACCAGACCCACCTCGCGGTCGGTCTCGACTGTGTGGCTGCCGGCCTGCCGACGCTCGTCGAGAAGCCGATCGCCGACACGGTCGAGGCGGCGCAGCAGCTCGTCGATGCTGCAGCGGCTGCGGGCGTGCCGATCCTCGTTGGCCATCAGCGTCGCCACAACCCGCTCGTGCGGAAGGCGCGCGAGATCGTTGAGGCTGGGACGCTGGGGCGGATCGCAACCGCAACCGTCCACAGCACCTGGTTGAAGCCGGACGCGTACTTCGACGTCACCTGGAGGCGGGAGCCGGGTGGCGGGCCGGTGCTGATCAACCTGATCCACGACATCGACCTGCTGCGCCACCTGCTTGGCGAGGTGGTGTCGGTGCAGTCGGCGACCTCGAATGCGATCCGCGGGTTCGAGGTTGAGGATTCGGCGGCGGCGATCCTCCGCTTCGAGTCGGGTGCGCTCGCGACCGTGATTACAAGCGACACCGTCGCCTCACCGTGGATCTACGACCTCTCGGCCGGCGAGGCGGCCCACTACCCACGCCAGCCGCAGCCGGTGAACAGCCACTACCTCGCGGGAACGGAGGCCTCGCTCGCGCTGCCGCAGCTCGACCTGTGGCGGTACGAGGGTGCGCGCGGGTGGCACGAGCCGCTGTCAGTGACGCGCGTCCCGTACGAGCCGGGCGACCCGTACGCCGAACAGCTCCGTCATCTGCGTGCCGTCGCTGTCGATGGCGTCGAACCGTTGTGCTCAGGACTCGACGGGCTGCGGACGCTTGAAGTGACGCTCGCGATCCTCGCGAACGCCTAGCTGCGACCACTCCTTATGACTTCGAAGAGTGGTCGGCGTTCATGCGCCCGGCACGATTCGAACGTGCGACCTCTGCCTCCGCAGGGCAGCGCTCTATCCCCTGAGCTACGGGCGCCAGCGAGCTAGCCGGGGGAGTGTAGCCGTGCGGCGCGCCCCGCGACCTGAAGTTCGGCATCAGCCGGTACTTCGACGCGGATGTACGCGAGCGCAAGACCGTCAACCGAGCTTGTGATGCGGCCCACAGACTCGCCGTCATGGGTCACTTCAGCAGGCGGTCGCACCCGGTCACCGGGGATCTCAAGGATGCGCAACGAGCGATTCACGTGGCCGCGGCGGAAGAGTCGCGTCACCGGCTCCTGACCGGGGAAGCACCCCTTCTCGAACGAGATTGCCGACACGTCGAGCCCTGCTTCGGCGGGAAGGATGCCATCGTCGATCTCACGACCCCATCGCGGCGTCGCGGCGAGGATGCGCAGACGCTCAAGCTCATGGTCGGGCGGGTCGGCGGGATACGCAGAGTCGATCGCTTCGACGGCAGCGATACCGTAGTCGTCGTTCGGGATCCCGTCGGTGGCGGGATCGAAAACGATCACGGAGGTGTGCTCCTCCGGCTCGATCTCGCACTTCGTTCCGATCTTCAGCCGCCGCAGCTCACGCAGCAGCGCCGCACCCTGCTCAATCTCGGTGAGCAGCAGGAAGTCGTCAGCGTTCCGTCGCCACACCCGCATCAGTGCGATCACTCGACCCTTCGGGGTCAACAGCAGCGCCTGGCAGTGGTCCCCAGCAAGCACGTCGTTCGACAACACTCGCTGCAGAAAGTCTCCCGCCTCCGGCCCCGCGACGCGCACGTACGCGCGCGGACGGGCATATGTCGAACCGGGCCTTTCGGGTGACGCTCCCACCCGGCTAGTGTAGGGACGGTGTTCAGGTCTAAGGCGGAGCGGAAGGTCACCGAGATGGGATACGACCCGTCACGCCTACCCCCGGGCCAGTACCTGACAGACAAGTGGCCCGTGCTGCACGCCGGCTCCGTGCCACACGTCGATCGGTCGCTCTGGACGCTCCGCGTGTTCGGCGAAGTCGAGAACGAGCTCACCCTCACCTGGTCGGAGTTCGCCGCGCTGCCGCACTCAAGCAACGTGCAGGACATCCACTGCGTGACGCGTTGGAGCAAGTTCGACACCGAGTTCACCGGTGTCCACTGGCGCGAACTCGCCGCGCTCGTGAAGCCGAAGCCGACGGCCCAGTACGCGATCGCCCACGCCGAGCACGGGTTCACCGCCAACGTCCCACTCTCGTACCTCGCCGATGACAACGCGATCCTCGCCACCCACGGCGACGGCGCCGAACTGACACCCGACCACGGCTGGCCCGTGCGGCTCGTGATCCCCGGCAAGTACTTCTGGAAGAGCGCCAAGTGGCTGACCGGCATCGAGCTACGCGCCACCGACCAGCCCGGCTTCTGGGAACGCTACGGCTACAACAACAACGCCGACCCCTGGGCCGAAGAGCGCTACGAGTTCTAGCGACGCCCCTCAATTTCCGAGCGAGACGGTCGATGACGTGACTGTCTCACTCCTCCCGATTGTGACTTGTCTGAGGGCGCCCAATGGGCGCCCTCACTCGCTTCTACAGGCGAAATGACGTGGTTCCCTCAGAAGAGGGATCAGGTCGCCGCCCATCGCAACCGAGAACAGAAAGGCACCTCCTGAAGTGCCCGTCCCGTTCTGAGAGAGCCGGCCCGCCCGCCGGCTCTCTGTCTTTAAGGCGCTCGCCGTTAACGACGGAGGGCGCCCGCTAGGCGCCCTCCGCTTCGAACCGTGAGCCCAAGGGCTCGTTACATCATCCCGCCCATGTCAGGCATGCCGCCGCCCATACCGCCGCCGTTCTTCTCCGGCGCGTCGACAACGATTGCCTCAGTGGTGAGGATGTTCTTCGCGATCGACGCCGCGTTCTGCAGCGCCGAGCGGGTGACCATGGTCGGGTCGATGATCCCGTTCTTGACGAGATCGGTGACCTCACCGGTGTCGACGTTCAGACCCTGACCCGGCTTCGCCGAGCGGACCTGCTGCACGACAACCGAGCCTTCGAGGCCCGCGTTGAACGCGAGCTGACGAAGCGGCTCCTCGAGCGAGCGAAGGATGATCGCGGCGCCCGTCTTCTCGTCACCCTCAAGGGCTTCGAGCGAAGCACGGACTGCATCGGCCGCGTTCAGCAGCGCGACGCCTCCACCCGGGACGATGCCCTCTTCGAGCGCTGCGCGGGTCGCCTGGAGGGCGTCCTCAACGCGGTGCTTCTTTTCCTTCATCTCGGTCTCGGTGGCTGCGCCAACCTTGACCACTGCGACGCCGCCCGACAGCTTCGCGAGGCGCTCCTGGAGCTTCTCACGATCGAAATCGGAATCGCTCGACTCGATCTCACCCTTGATCTGCTTGATCCGAGCCTTGATCGCGTCAGCCTGACCCGAACCATCGATGATCGTCGTGGCGTCCTTCGACACGACAACGCGACGGGCACGGCCAAGCTGCTCGATCTTCGTGTTATCGAGCTTGAGACCCATCTCTTCGGTGATCACTTCGCCACCGGTGAGGATCGCGATGTCTTCGAGCATCCGCTTGCGGCGATCGCCGAAGCCCGGCGCCTTGACGGCGACGGCCTGGAACGTGCCACGGAGCTTGTTGACGACAATGGTCGCGAGCGACTCGCCCTCGACATCCTCAGCAACGATCAGCAGCGGCTTGCCGTTCTGGATGACCTGCTCGAGCACCGGGAGAAGGTCCTTGATGCCACCGATCTTCTGGTTGGCGACGAGGATGAACGGATCCTCGAGGACGGCCTCCATGCGATCGGAGTCGGTGACCATGTACGGCGAGAGGTAGCCCTTGTCGAACTGCATACCCTCGGTGAACTCGAGCTCGAGACCAAGAGTCTGGCCCTCTTCGACGTTCACAACGCCGTCCTTACCGACCTTCTCGATTGCGTCGGCGATGACGTCACCGATCTCGCGCTCACGCGACGAAATCGTGGCGACACGGGCGATGTCTTCCTTGCCCGAAACCTCGTTCGACTGTGAACGAAGGTTCTCGGTGACAGCAGCAACAGCCTTCTCGATACCGCGCTTGAGACCCATCGGGTTCGCGCCAGCCGAGACGTTCTTCAGACCCTCGCGGACGATCGCCTGAGCGAGAACGGTCGCGGTGGTGGTGCCGTCACCTGCGACATCGTTCGTTGCGGTGGCGACTTCCTTGACGAGCTGCGCGCCCTGGTTCTCGAACGGATCCTCGACCTCGATCTCGCGAGCGATGGTCACACCGTCATTGGTGATGGTCGGGGCGCCGAACTTCTTGTCGAGCACGACGTAGCGCCCCTTCGGGCCAAGGGTGACCTTGACCGCGTCGGCGAGGATGTCGACACCGCGCTGCAGTGAGCGACGGGCCTCCTCGTTGAACTTGAGCTCCTTGTGAGCCATGTGTCCTCAGTCCTCCGTCTTCCTAGTTACTTTGCGACCTTGGCGAGGATGTCCGTCTCGCGCAGGATGAGATAGTCGTTGCCTTCGATCTTGATGTCGGTGCCGCCGTACTTCGAAAACAGCACGACATCGCCAACGGCGACATCAGGGGTGAGATGCTCACCCTTGTCGTTGCGGACGCCTGGTCCAACAGCGATCACGGTGCCGCGCTGCGGCTTTTCGACCGCCGTGTCCGGCAGGACGATGCCGCCAATGGTCGTCTGCTCTTCTTCGAGCGTTTCGACGATCAGACGGTCGCCCAGGGGCTTCAGGTTCATACAGCCTCCATCGTAGGTGCGGGGTGCGAATCGGTTGGCACTCTCAGTAGGTGAGTGCCAGCGGCTCGCAGCATAGCGGTCCACAGGAGGCTGACGTCAAGAGATCTAAGTCACATTGACTCAACCTTGTTACCGAAGCGATCGAATCCGCCCCCTGCCCGAAAGGGTGGTATGAACCATTCCGATGAGACATGAGTTCTCAGCGGGGGGTGTGCTCGTTCGACGCGAGAACGAGCAGTGGGAGTTCGCAGCGATCCGACCTGGAGGTCGGCCGGCCGGACTCTGGGCGCTGCCAAAGGGCCAGATTCAGGAAGGCGAAACGAGCGAAGACGCCGCGCTACGTGAGGTGACCGAAGAGACGGGCGCGGCAGGCCGACCAATTGGGAAGCTTGGCGACATCCGCTACTGGTTCAACTGGAAGGGCGAACGGATCTTCAAGATCGTCTCGTTCTTCCTCATCGAATACGCCGGTGGCGATTTCGGCGACATCGACGCCGAGTTCCAGCACGAGGTTGCCGACGTGCAGTGGCTGCCGCTCACCGACGCCGCATCGCTACTCGCCTACAAGGGTGAACGTGAAATGGCCGAACTCGCCGCCGCCCGTCTCACCGCGCTCAACAGCTGACTATGATCGAGCCGTGCCCGCGTACGCGCTCAACTTCTACTCGCCGATCGTCGAACAGCAGCTCCGAAGCCAACGCAAGACGGCAACGATCCGCCTCGGCGACAAGTCGCGTAAGTACCAAAAGGGCATGATCGTCTCCGTGCTCGTCGGTGCCCGCTTCGGCCCGAGACAGCACGTGTTCGACGCGGTCATCGACAAGGTCGAGGTGAAGAACCTCGACGAGCTCTCACCCCGCGAGATCGAGCACGACAACCCTGAGATCCGCCGCGTCGAAGATATGGCGACATGGCTCGGCCAGCTCTACAACCGTGACGTCGCCCCCGACGAGACCGTCACCGTGATCCGCTTCTCGGCGATCAAGCCGTCGCTGGGTCTGTTCTAGACCCGCGCCCGCCCTACTTTGGGTCTTTGCGGATCTTCATGCCGAAGAGCGTCGGTTCGCGCAATTGCGCCCCGCACTCCTCGCAGTCGACCGCGAACGTCGACGAGAACGGTGCGGCGCACGACGGGCAGCGACGCAGCATGGTCCCGCCACAGGGACAGGTCTCCGGCACCTCGTCTTCGTGCTCCTCAAACCACCGCTGTGCCGCGCCACAGCTGAGACAAAAGGCCGTCCAGCTGCCGAGCACCTTACGGCGTTCTTCGCGGAGCCAGTCGGCGGCCTTTCCCATTTGCGTAGGCTAGCCGTCGATGGCCACTGTGCTTGTTCTTGGTGGATCGGGTCAGATGGGCCGCCCGATCGCGCGACGACTCGTCGCCGACGGGTATGACGTGACGGTCGCAGCACGGTCCGTTAGCCCGCCCGACATGGATGATCTGCACTACGTCACATGCGACCGCGACGCCCCCGGCGAACTCGCAGCACTCGTCGGTGATGGCTTCGATGTCCTCGTCGACATCGTCACGATGACGCCCGCGCACGCCCAACAGATCGTCGATCTCGGCGACCGGTTCGGCTCGGTGATCACCACCTCGACAGGCGCCGTCTACCGCGACGATGCAGGCAACAGCCTGATCTCGGCGCGCACGACCGGGATCTTCCCCGACTTTCCGCTGCCGATCACCGAGAGCCAGCCGCTCGTCGAACCAGACGACGAGACCTACTCCGGCCGCAAGGTCGCGATCGAGCAGATCCTCGCCGCAGGCCCCGCCCCTGCAACGTTCCTGCGCGTCGCCGCCTACCACGGCACCCACACCCGGCATGCGCGCGAGTGGTTCTTCGCGCAGCGCGTCCGCGACGGCCGCAAGGTCGTGATCCTCGCAAACGGCGGCGACACGATCTTCAACACGACCTCCCCGGAGAACCTCGCCGAGATGGTCGCATGCGCAGCCAACAACCCTGGCCGCGGCGCATTCAACTGTGCTGACACTGATCCCCCCACCGCCCGCGAGATCGGCCGGATCGTTGCCGGCCACCTTGGCTACGCATTCACCGAGGTGCTCCTGGCAGGCGAGGCCGTCGGACCGGTTGGCGCAAGCCCCTGGAACGTTCCGCGCCCCTTCGTGCTCGACACAACGAAGGCGCAGCGCGAGCTCGGCTACACGCCGCAAACGACGTACGCCGCCTCTGTCCCCACCACCGTCGACTGGCTGATGCACGCCCTCGAAGGCAAGACATGGCGCGAGGTGCTCACCGGCTCGCCATATCTTGAAACAATGTTCGATTACGACGCCGAGGACGCATTCCTCACTGGCCTCGCGTAACCACCATGTCGCACACCCTTATCACCGTGATCACCAAAAACTCCGCCCACAGCCTGAGTTCAGGCGTTAGAGTGAGCGCCGCATGACGACCGCCCGCGTCGCCGAGCCCATCGGTTCGTTGCAGGAAGTGCACGAGCTAGGCCTCGATCAAGAGGATCTCCTCGGCATCTACCGCAACATGATCACCACGCGCCTGATCGAAGAGCGTGGTCACATCCTCTACCGTCAGGGCAAGATCTCCGGCTCGTACTACACAGGCCGCGGTAACGAGGGTGCGTCAGTGGGTATCGCGACCGCAATGGGAACTCACGACGTTGGCACGCCACTCCACCGCGAGTGCGGCGTCCACATCACGCGCGGCATCGAGCCGTGGCGGATCTTCGCCCAGTTCCTCGCCAAGGCCGACGGCCCAACCCGCGGCCGCGACGGCAACATCCACCTCGCCGACGATCGCCTCGGGCTGATCGCGATGGTGTCGCACCTTCCCGCCATGCTTCCCGTCTCGGTTGGGTGCGCGCTCGCCTTCAAGATCCGCGACGAACGCCGCGTCTCCTTTGGGTGGTACGGCGACGGGTCCGCAGCCCGTGGCGACGTCCACGAGTCGATGAACTTCGCCGGCGTCCTACGGCTGCCGATGGTCTTCTGCTGCACCAACAACCTTTGGGCCTACTCGACACCCAACTACATGGAGTACGCCTGCGAGCACCTCGCCGATCGTGCTGCCGCCTACGGCTTCGAAGGTGTCGTCGTTGATGGCACCGACGTCCTCGCGGTCTACCGCGAGGCCAAGCGAGCAGCCGAGAAGGCGCGCGACGGAGGCGGACCGACGCTGATCGAGACCGTCTCGCTGCGCATGGAAGGTCATGCGGTGCACGACGACGCGTTCTACGTTCCGAAGGAGCTGTTCGACGAGTGGTCAGCGAAGGATCCCGTCGAGCGCTACCGCACGTGGCTCCGCGAGAACATCGGCATGACCGACCAGACCGAGGATGACATCACGTCACAGGTCAAGAAGCTTCTGAACGACGCGCTCGAACGGGCCGAAGCCTCACCCGATCCCGATCCCGCAGGTCTGCTTGATGGCGTCTACGCGACGCTCTCCGACGTCGAAACACCCCACCACAAGTAATGGCCGAAAAGACCTACCTCCAGGCAATCAGCGAAGGCCTGCGCCAGCAGATGCGCCACGACAAGCGCGTCTTCCTGATCGGCGAAGACATCGGGGTCTACGGCGGCGCGTTCAAGGTGACGCTCGGATTCCAGGAAGAGTTCGGCCCGTGGCGTGTCATCGATGCGCCACTCTCCGAGACGGCCATCGTTGGTGGCTCGACGGGCGCGGCGATCATGGGCCTGCGGCCAGTGGCGGAGATGCAGTTCTCCGACTTCATCTCGTGCGCCTACGACCATCTCGTCACGATCGCCGCAAAGCAGCGTTGGCGTGCGGGAACGGCGATCCCGATCGTCGTCCGTCTGCCGTCGGGCGGCGGCTTCTCGGGCGGACCGTTCCATTCGCAGAACCCCGAATCAACCTTCGCGCACATTCCGGGACTGAAGGTCGTGTGCCCCGCAACACCAGAAGATGCGAAGGGTCTGATCATCGCTGCGATCGAGGATCCAAACCCGGTGCTCTTCTTCGAGCACAAGCATCTCTACCGTCGGATCAAGGGCGAGGTGCCCGACGAGCGCTACGTGACGCCCATCGGCGAGGCCCGCATCCACCAGGAAGGCGACGAGATCACCGTCATCACCTGGGGCGCAATGGTGCACACGGCCGCCGAAGCGGCAGCGGAGCTCCCCGACCTTTCGATCGAGATCATCGATCTGCGCACGATCCTGCCATGGGATAAGGAGGCGGTGCTCGCGTCTGTCCGCAAGACGTCGAAGGCGCTCGTGCTGCACGAAGACACGCGCACCGGAGGCTTCGGCGGTGAGATCGCTGCGACGATCGCGGAGGAGGTCTTCGAACACCTCGACGCACCCGTTCGTCGCGTCACTGCGCCCGACTCACCCGTGCCGTTTGCGCCGGTGCTTGAGAAGGCGTTCATCCCGCAGGTCGCCGACGTCGTCGCGGCCCTCCGCTCGCTGTCGGAGTACTAGACCATGGCGACAGGCACCTCGATCGATGTCGTGATGCCCCAGATGGGCGTGTCGGTGTCGGAGGGCACGATCACGAAGTGGCTCAAAGACGTTGGCCAGACGATCGCATCCGACGAGGCGCTGCTTGAGATCTCGACCGACAAGGTCGACACCGAAGTTCCGAGCCCCGCCTCTGGGGTGATCATCGAAATTCTTGTGCCGGAAGGCGAGACCGTTGCGGTTGGTGCAGTGCTCGCACGCATCGGCGAAGCTGGCGCTGCGGTCACACCGCCCGCCGCACCCGAACCGGCACCGGCCCAACCGGCCGCGCCAGCCGAACCAATCGCGGCACCCACTCCTCCGCCTGCCGAGGTCGTGCCGGCAGCGCCCGCACCCGTCGCGCCCAGCACCGTCCCGGCGAGTACGCACGTCTTTGTGTCACCGGTTGTCGCACGCATCGCAGCCGAGGCCGGAATTGATCCGACAACCGTGCCGGGAACCGGCAACGGCGGACGCGTCACGAAGAAAGACATCCTTGCGTTCGTCGCACGCGGTGGCGCCGCCGTGCAAGCACCCGCGGCACCCTCCGTGCCAGAACCCGTTGCGCCGGCCGCGTCGATGCCAGCCGCACCCGCCGCGCCAGTGCCGGCCGCGCCTGCCGCTGTCACGCCGACCGAGGCGCTACCCGATGTCGCGGAGGCCGAGCCTGGCGAGACACTCGAGTCGATGAGCGCCATGCGCCGCGGCATCGCCGACCACATGCGCCGCTCGCTCGACACCGCTGCCCACGTCACGAGTGCCATCGAAGTGGACATGTCCCGTGTCGTGGCACTCCGCACCGAACTGAAGGACGCCTACCTCCGCGACTACGGCGTCAACCCGACCTACCTGGCATTCATCGCCCGTGCTGTTGTCGACACCTTGCGCGACTGGCCCTGGGTCAACGGCGAACTTCGCGGAGACAAGATCGTCACGCGCAACTACGTGAACCTCGGCTTCGCCGTCGCGCTCGAAAACGGCAAGGGCCTCATCGTTCCGGTCGTCAAGCACGCCGAGGGCCTCAACCTCCTCGGCATGGCCAAGGGCATCGCCGACATCGCCGAGCGCGCCCGCACCAAGAAGCTCACCCCAGACGATGTTGCAGGCGGCACATTCACGATCACGAACCCCGGCGGCTACGGCACCTTCATGGGTACGCCGGTGATCAGCCAACCGCAGGCGGGCATCCTCGGCACCTACGCGCTCGTCAAGCGCCCCGTGGTTGTCGAAGACGCCCTTGGGCAAGACGTGATCGCGATCCGGCCGATGATGAACCTCAGCCTCACCTACGACCACCGCCTGGTTGACGGTGCGTATGCCGCGCAGTTCCTGCGTGACCTCACGCATCGTCTCCAGACCTGGACCGTCTCCGACTACTAACCGCCGGTCGGTAGAGTCGAGGAGTGGCAACTGGTGCCTACCTCCTCAACCTCGGCGTTGTTGATTACCACGAGGCGTGGGCGTTACAGCGCTCGCTCGCAGCAGCCGTAACGCAGCGGGCGATCCCCGACACGATCCTGCTTCTCGAGCATCCACCAACGGTGACGCTCGGGCGGCGCACCGATGACGGCGAGCTCCACGTTCCCGCCGACGTCGCCGTCGATGTCGTCGAGACCGACCGGGGTGGCAAGTCGACGTTCCACGGGCCCGGCCAGCTTGTCTGCTACCCGATCCTTGACCTCCACCGGTACGGCAAAGACGTCAAGAAGTACTGCCGCGACCTCGAAGAGGCCGTCATCCGCACAACTGCCGCCTTTGAGGTTGAGACAACCCGGATCGAAGGCCTCACGGGTGTGTGGCTTGAGCGGCCACCTCGCAAGATCGCGTCGATCGGGGTTCACATCCGTCGCTGGGTCACAACGCACGGGTACGCCCTCAACGTCGATCTCGACCCCGCGCCGTTCACCGAGTGGATCACGGCGTGCGGGCTCGAAGACGCGCAGTTCACCTCACTTGCCCGCGAAGCCGGACGAGCGATCACCGTCGACGAGGTTCGCGGGGCGGCAGCAGCCGCGCTCGCCGACGTGTTCGACATCGAGCTCGACGAGCTCCCCGCAGACAGCTTTGTGGGTACGGGGCTCTGGGCTCAGCCACGCCACGAGTCGCTCTCCGCGCGTTAGGTCGGCTGAGCGCCGCCCGCCGGCACCACGACACGGAACGTCGACCCATGACCCTCGGTGCTCGTCACCCTGATCGACCCATGGTGGGCCTCGACGATCGTCTTCGCGATATAGAGACCAAGCCCCGTTCCTTGCACCGCGTCCTTCAACGAGCGCGACGAACGAAAGAACCGGTCGAAGAGATGCTGGAGGTCGGCCTCGGGAACACCGACACCGTCGTCCTCGACCTCAACCTCAACACTGTCACCCTTGCGCTCAACGCGAATCGCGACATGGCCGCCCGGAGGCGTGAACTTCACCGCATTCGCGACCAGGTTGTCGATCGCCTGACCGAGGCGGACAGCGTCGCCAACGACATAGGTGTTGCCGACAGCCTCGAACGTGATGCTCAATCCGCCCGCCGCCGCGACCGGGCGAATAGTGTCGACCGAATGAGCGACGACAGCTCGCAGCTCGACCGTATCGCTTCGAAGCTCCAGCCGACCTTCGCCCAGACCTGCGGCGAAAAGCAGGTCGTTCACAAGCCGCAATAGCCGATCGGTGTTGCGAGTGACGACGTCGAGATCATCCTTCTGCGCCGCGGTAACGGGGCCGCTCGCCCCGTCAGCAAGCAGCTCCACGTACCCAACGATGGAGGTCAACGGTGTCCGCAGCTCATGCGACACGCTCGCCACAAAGTCGTCCTTCATGCGATCCAACTGACGGAGCTCACGGTTCTGTTGCTCAACGACGCGAAGCAGACCCGCAAGGCGAAGCAGCACGAGCACGGCGATCAGAGCGGCACCGCCCGCCGCAACGAGCGTGTGCACGTGATGGTGCTCCAGCCGCTCGGTCGCCAGTACCGCTGGCACCGCCAGCAACGCCGCCGCGAGAACAGCAAGCCGCACACCGGAAAGACGTTGTGGCGCGACGGGCACGGTCGCGACCTCCGTTCGCACACCACGCCTGAGCGCAGCCGCGCCGAGCGTGACGTACGACCCCAACCAACCGATGTCGATCCATGTTCCCGAGTCGTACTGCGGTGTCAGCAGGAAGATCTCGTCGGAGATGAACAGCAGGAAGATCGAAACGCCAATCATGCGATACGGCACCGACCGCCGCTTCGGCCCAATCACAAGCTGGATCAACGCAACGAGAACAAGCACGTCGAACGACGGGAGTGCGATCTCATCGGCCTTGCGCAACGACGAGAGCGACTCGTTCACGAGCGACTCGACAACGAACACCCACTGCACCGTCGCGAGCGCGACCACAACAATCACTGCGTCAAGAATCACCGCGCGGCTCCACTGCGCCCCGAGCTCACGGAGCAACACAAAGATGCCGATGGCGAAGATGAGCGCCCCACCGATGTAGAAGACGTCGGCGGCCGACGGGGCCGGCGGCTCCTGGTCTCGATACAGCTCGTAGTACGCCGTGATGCAGTCACCGGTCACCTCGCTGGCGAGCCCGGCAGCGAACAGCCACCAGGCCGGTCGCGGCTCGGCCGTTCGGCGGGCGAGGCCGACCATGATCGCCCCGATACCGGCAAGGCCAACAACCTCGTACGCGATCGACTGCACGTCGCCCGCAAGCAGCTCGTATCCGAACACCGCGAGCCACCCCACTGCAAGGAAGCCAATCGACGCCGGCGATAGCCCCCTGATCCACCGCACGAGCGGCCGCTGTGAAACAGCACCGCTTGTGAACGCCCGTGTGTTCATTCGGCCGCACTCCGCGGAAGCGTCACCTGGAAGCGCGCCCCACCCACGGCGCTGTTTGTGGCCGCCACCGAGCCGCCATGCGCCTCGACGATCGTCTGGACGATGTAGAGACCGAGGCCCGTGCCAGAGATGCCACTCGTGACGGCACCCGACGAGCGGTAGAACCGGTCGAACACCCGCCCCAGCTCGTCGTTCGGAATACCGGGGCCCGTGTCAACAATTTCGACGAACGCTGCATGAGCCGCCTTCCACACGGACACCGTCACCGTGCCCCCCGCGGGCGTGAACTTGACCGCGTTCGCAACGAGATTGTCAACCACCTGCCCCAGCCGATCCGGGTCGGCCGGGATAGCAACGTTCGATTCGATGCGACTCGCGATAACGATGTTCTTCCCATCGGCAGCAGGCCGAGCCGCCTCAACCGCCAGATGCACGATCTCGCCAAGGTCAACTGGTGCCGAGGAAAGAACGAGCGAGCCGCGCTGCACCGACGCCGCGAACAGCAGATCATCGACCACGCCGAGCAGACGATTCGTGCTGCGACGAATCACCTCAAGATGGCCATATCCCGATGTAGCGGGAACAAGACCACCGTCCTCTTCAAGCAGCTCCGTGTATCCAGCGATCGAGGTGAGCGGTGTGCGCAGTTCATGCGAGACGCTCGCAACGAACTCATCCTTCAAGAAGTCGAGCTCGCGAAGCTCCCGGTTTTGATGTTCCGACTCTCGCAGCAGGAGCCATAGGCGTGCGAAGACGAAGCCCGCGACGAGCGTCATCCCTACCGCCGCCGCGAGCGCATGCTGGTGGCCATGACGGAACACAAACTCGCCGAGCAGGGTCACCGGGGTCAGCATCAGCGCCGCGGCAAGCAGGATCACCCGGATTCGTCGAATCGCCGGGGAGGGGGCTCCATCGGCCCCCATCGTTGTTGGCGGCTGAAGCCCAACCGCCCCGAAGAACACGTAGGAGATCAGCCAGAGCGCGTTCACCCATGAGTCGGCAGAGTAGGTGGGTGCGACGAAGTAGAACTCGTCGGCAGCGACCATCGCAATAACGGCGACCGTCAGCAGCCGCACGCGGGTGGCGTGACGCGTCGGCCGAACGGTGAGCTGAAGTACGAGGACGAGCAAGATCACGTCGAGCGACGGGTAGGTCATGTCGACCGCGGTCTCGCCGAACGCATAGCCCTGGTGCCTCACACTCTCGAGAACGACCATCCATTGCACCGTCGAGAACGCGACGAGGAAGACGAGGACGTCGAGAAGCGCCGCGAGCTGCCGTACAACACGCATGCGGTAGACCCCGATGAGGAGCCCCGCAATCCACGCGCAGTAGCCGCTGATGTACACGACGTCGATGAGCGACGGGGAGAGCACTTCGCGGTGATCAACAAGTTCTGTCCACGTGTCGAGCCAGTCGCCCAGCACCTGGCAGACGAGTCCGAACGCGATGAACGCCCACGGCAGACGCGTCCCTTGGTCAGCCCGTGACACACCCACGATCGCTGCGAGCGCTGCCCCGCTCCCGATCACCTCAAACGCAACCTGTTGCACCGAGCCCGACAGCAGGAAGTACGTCCCTATGGCGACGCCTGAAGCAGCCAGGTAGGCAGCGGTCGTGACGCTAAGGCCGAAGAGGACTGGTCGTCCCACCTCGCGAACGGGTGTCGTCGTCGCACTCACGCAGGGCTCCCAGGTGCGAGCGAGCGGGGAGACGGTGGTGGCGTCGCCCCGCGCGCTCCGTTTCTGCCCGGTGGGCTGGTGCCTCTAGACTGAGGCAATGGAGACGTCGCGCCCGGTCGGAGAGCGCCCACGCCGACCCGAGTGGATGAAGGTGCGGGCGCCGAGCGCCAACACGAAGTACAACGACGTCAAGAAGCTGCTCCACGGACAGCGGCTCAACACGATCTGCGAAGAGGCTCATTGCCCAAACATCGCCGACTGTTGGGGCCGGGGCACCGCGACGTTCCAGATCCTTGGTGAGACGTGCACCCGGGCCTGCCGGTATTGCTACGTCAACTCTGGGGCACCGTCGGAACCTGTCGATCCGCTCGAGCCGTTGCGGGTCGCGCAGGCGGCGCACCAGCTTGGCCTCTCCCACGTGGTGGTGACCTCTGTCGATCGTGACGATGTCGCCGATCGTGGGGCGGGACATTACGCTGCGACGATCCGGGCGTTGAAGGCGAAGCTTCCTGACGCAACGGTTGAGGTGTTGACTCCCGACTTTCTTGGGGTTGAGGAGGAGGCGCTGCACACGCTGCTTGCCGAGCGGCCTGAGGTGTTCAACCACAACATCGAGACGGTGCGGCGGTTGCACCGCAAGATGCGCGGCGGCAAGGCGAGCTACGACGGTGCGTTGGCGTTGCTTGCGCGAGCGAAGGAGCTTGCCGACTATCCCGTGCTGACAAAGAGCGGCATCATCGTCGGCCTCGGTGAGACGAACGACGAGGTTGTCGACACGTTGCGTGACTTGCGCGGGCACGGTGTTGATGTTGTGACGATCGGCCAGTACTTGCAGCCGAGCGCGAAGCACGCCGAAATTGATCGTTGGGTGCATCCCGACGAGTTCGCGTGGTTCCGGGAGCAGGGCGAGGCCCTCGGTTTTGGCACAGTCTTTTCGGGGCCGCTTGTGCGGTCGAGCTTCCGGGCTGATGAGCAGCGGCACGCCGCTGCGACGGGTCGCGGCGCGATCTCGTACTAGAATCGCGCCGTGCGCCGAGCTGCTCTCTGGTTGCTTTCGCTGTCTCTCACGGTTGCGGGGACAGAGGCTGCGCACTGGGTCGCCTTCCGGCTGACCTACCCCGACCCGCGCATGCGCGCTGAGGCGCTCGCCGGATCCGGTCACCACTACTTGCAGCTGATGCCAACGGTGCTCTCGCTCGCCGGTGCGCTCTCCGTCGTGCTGCTCGCGACACGGACGTTCTCGAACCGGCCAAGCGCACTTCGCATCTCGCCTACGTTCTTCTTCCTTCTCGCACCCGCCTGCTTCATCGTCCAGGAATGTGGCGAGCAGCTGGCCGCCGGCACATCCCCACTCGCAGCGCTTGGCGCAGCCACTTTCCTTCCCGGACTTGCTCTCCAACTACCGTTCGCCGGCGCCGCCTATGCGCTCGCACGTCTATTGCTTCGCGCGGCATCTGAACTTGGCCGCCTCCTCAGCGCTGCCCTCCGCACCCGCCTTCGTGCCGTCGCAATCACCTTGCGACCCGCGGGTCACGACGCACCGCCTCGCGCTCGACTCCTTGCTGCGTCAGCATCGGGCCGCGGCCCGCCTGCAGCACTCGTGAACGCCTAGTTCGTTCGGCCGCCTGAAGCGGCCACCTCGGCGTTCGCCCGTCGGTGCCCTCACGTGCGTGTGCGCGAGTGCCCACCCGATTCTTCCGGGTGGCCATCGGCCCACACCGGCACGCCTCCCGACCCCTCCGTCGGGTGGGCATTCGCGCCTGCGCATGCGGGGCCGCCGAAATGAAGAGATTCGACCACCACCTCACTCTCCGACGCACCGGTCGGCAAACCGGTGCCGCAGCCGCGTGCGCGCTCGTCGTCACGTGCGTAGTCGTACTCGCCACACCACCCATGGCCCGCGCGCACGCTGCCCTCCTGCGATCGACGCCAGCCTCCGACGCCACCCTCCGGCACGCGCCACACACGGTGTCGCTCACCTTCGACGAATCCGTCAGCGTCGCTCCAAATGCGCTGGAGGTCTACGACCGTTTCGGTACTCGGGTAGACAGCGGAATCATCACGGGGGCCGGCACGGCCACCATCGCAACGACGATCACTGACGCCTCGGATCGCGGGACGTACACCGTTGCATGGAGGGTCACCTCCGCCGACTCCCACGTCATCCACGGCGCCTTTGTGTTCTCCGTCGGGACAACGACCGCCACACGAGCGGCCGAGTCGTCGGCGACCAGCCCCTCGATCATCCCCCATGCATTCGCCATCACACGCATCGCAAGCCTGGCCGCCCTGCTCGTCTGCTTGGGAGCGATCGCGATCCTCCTCATGCCGGAATGTCGCGGCAGATCTCACGCCTCGGTCATGGCGCTCGCCCACGGCTCCGCGCTCCTGCTCGCTGTCACGAGCATGGCGGGCATCGTGCTCCAGGCGGCAGAGATGGTCGGCGGCGGAGTCCGAGCAGGGCTCACACACTCGGCACTCGGCGCGGTAGCGCACACCCGCTTTGGAGAGCTCTGGGCGCTCCGAGCCGCCTGCGCGTTCGCGATCGTCGTGGCCTCGTCGGGACTCCGCACCAACGCGGGCCGTCAGCGACGAGCACTCTTGCTCACCTCGGCGGTCACGATCGGGCTTGCAACCCCGCTCGCCGGCCATTCGGGACTTCGTTGGACAACCGCGTTCGCCGACACCGTCCACCTCCTCGCCGCCTCCGTTTGGGTTGGTGGCCTGGCCGCCACAGCAGTCGCGTTCATCTCCGACGCAGGCGACGAGACGCGACGTCGCCTACCTCGCCGGTTCTCGAAGCTCGCGGGCACCTCCGTCGTCGCCCTCGGTATCTCCGGCGCAGTCGACGCGTATCTCGAAATCGGAACAGTCGATGCACTGCTGCAGTCGACGTACGGACGGCTCGTCGACGCAAAAACGCTGCTCCTCGTGCCCGTGCTGATGCTTGGGCTCCTGAACCGGCGTTCTCTTCGCTCGCGCACGGGTCGCGATCGACGCTTCCTCCAGCTCGCGCTTCCGGAGCTTGGCCTGCTCGCAGTGGTCATTGCGTTGAGCGGTGTTCTGGTGGGGACATCGCATCGTCAACCCTCTGGCGAGCGGGATCGGGCGGCTCCGTCCAACACGTTGCCGATCGGCCCATTCGAGGCGACCGTCACGATCGACAGCGCGGGCGAGCACCAACCGCGGATTGCCGTTGCACTCATGGAACACGGGACGCCGGCACGCGCCGATGACGTCCAGATCGCCGCATCGCTCGACAACCCCCGACTCGGGCCCCTGCGCTTCCGTACCACCCGAAGCGGCCAAGGACGGTTCACCGCAGTCCGAGCCCGGCTTCCGATCCCTGGAAGCTGGCACATCACGGTTGTGATTCGACGTGGCGACTTCGACCAGTGGGAAGGCACGACGACATTCGATATTCCGGCGGGGGCGCGTTGAGCAGCGCTCGCCCACTGGTGCGGCGCCGACTCGCCTGGGCGCTCGCGGTACCGCTGATTGCGACATCGCTTGAGGTTGCGCACGCCGCGAGCTACCAGCTCGTGTACCCCGACGGCCCGGGCCGAGCCCGGGTGCTTGCGCTATCCGGCCACGGCTACGAAAGGCACTTCCCTGCGGTCGCCGCGCTCCTCGCGAGCGTGCTTGTAGGTGCGCTCCTCGCACGCATCTTCACACCCCGGCGCCCTGGGCTCATGTCGATCGACGCGCGTGTGTTCTTCGCGCTTCCGCCCACCGCCTTCGTGCTGCAGGAGGCGCTTGAACTCGTGAGCGCGGGGCAGGCGCCGTACGACGTCGCTCTAAGCCCCGTGCTTCTCCCCGGACTTGTGATGCAACTGCCGTTCGCGGCCCTCACCTGGTTCGTCGGACATCTCCTCGTGGACGCGGCCGATGTCGTTGCGCATGCGATTCGGTGCATTCCGCGAGTCGCGCTGCACGTGTTCGTAACGCGCCTCACATCCAACCGACACGAACTTCCGCCTCGGCGACCACCGACCTCAGATGCACATCCGCGCGGACCTCCCACACGCGTCAGCTCGCGTTCGGGCGTGCCGCACCCGCGGCGACGCCCCTTTGACCTGACCATCTCAGGAGGTTTCACGATGCACAGGCCCTTGGCCCTCGTAGTTGTCTTTGCCGTTCTCTCGCTCGCCTCGGTGTCGGCGGCACTCGCTCACGCCCGTATCTCGAACAACGGCGTGACGATGACGCTGCATGTCGATCCAAACGACGAGCCCGTAGCGGAGGCACCCTCGACGCTCGTGATCGAGTCTGTTGAGGTTCAGCCCGCGTTCTCGTGGTCGTCGTGTGGTTGCACGCTGACGGTGAGCGACGGTGCCGGCAAGGTCGTCTACGCAGGGACTGCCGCGGCGCGTGTGACGGTCACGTTTCCGTCAGCCGGCGCGTACCAGGCCACCTACGCCGGGCGCACACCCGTCACGACCAAGTCGACCGTCATGAAGACGGTGATGAAGCTCGTGAAGGGCAAGAAGAAGAAGGTCTCGGTTCCAACCGTCGTGACCACGACTGCCACGACGGCGTTCTCGATTCCGTTCGCGTTCCGGGTGGATCCAGCGTGAGTCTCCAGGCAACTGAAAGAAGGCACTCCATGCTCAGGAAGTCTCGGGTTCGACTGTTGGTGTTTGGGGCAGCCGCTGTTGCGGCACTTGCGGTTGGTATTCCGCTCGCCTCGGGTCATGCGACGCTCACGCTGCTGTTCCCGGTTCCTGGGACACAGCCGTTGACGGCGGCAACTGATACGTGGTTGTTGCGCGTCCCGAACGAGCGGTATCACCGTTCAACCTGGAAGGTCGTTCTGCACATCCCGGCTGTTGCGCAGAGTTCATTTACGCTCCGCCAGCACCCGGGCTGGAAGACGACGCTGACGACCCAGGACACGGGTGCGAAGGACGGGAATGGCGACCCGGTGTCGGTTGTCACGGATGTCACGTGGCAGGCGTTGCCGGGCAACAACATCGGACCCGGAACCGCTTGGTACGGCGAGTTCCAGTTCCGATTCAAGAACCCCGCCACACCGGGGCCGGTCTGCTTTCACGTCGACCAGTACTACAACGGTCAGACCAAGGGGGCTCCGGTTGAGGTTGTGAGTTGGGCTGACGGAGCAGGGACAGCTCACCCGGCGCCATGCGTCAACGTCGTCTCAAGCTAACGGCGAGGGGGTGGGGGGACGGTTCGCCGTCCCCCCACCTCGTCACGCTTGTTGCGGCCGTGGCCGTCGCGTTGATCGCTTCTGCGGTCGCGTCGGCCCATGCGATCGTGCTGCCTGCGGCGTCGCGTCCGGCCGACCTTCAGCGGTACACCCTGACGGTTCCGAATGAGCGGGATGTGCCGACGATCTCGGTGGCGCTGCAGGTTCCGGCGGGTATCTCGTTCTTCCTTGTGGAGACGGCGCCTGGCTGGACGGTGTCGATCCACAAGACGGACGGGCATGTGGATGTGGTGCGTTGGACGGGAGGCGCGATCCCGGTTGATGGGTTCGCGACGTTCCGTGTTCTCGCGCGAAACCCGATTGCGGCGGTGCCGATCTCGTGGAAGGTGTTGCAGGGCTATGCGGGTGGTGAGATCGTGCGGTGGATCGGGTCGCCCGACTCTGACACGCCCGCACCTGTGACAGAGATCACGGAGCAGGCGGTGCCAACCGACGTGATCGATGTGCAGGGCGGAAAGGTCGTGCCGAACGTTGTTGCGGAAGCGGCGGCCCGCCGTTCACGCGACGCGCTGCCCCGCTACCTCAGCGTCGTCGCAGTTGTTCTCGCTGGTGCGGCACTCGTGCTCACGATCCGGAGGCGGTAAGCCCACCCGACCCCCAACTCTCACCCCGGTGTCAGACACCTATTGCTGTCAAGCGGCTCTTCGGGACATTTGCGAAATGTGTTTCAGGCAAACCGCGCGGAGAAATGTTTCAAAGATGATCCATTTGCCCCTTGACACAAAAAGGTGTCTGACACCGCAGTTGGGGCGCGGCCGCGACGACCAGGGCCGGAACGAACAGGGCCGCCCCGAAGGACGGCCCCGCAAGCACCACCCGATCGCGCCGAGGATCAGCCGTGCGGCTTCGCCATCGCGCGGAAGTCGAGCGCCTTGTCGAGAACCTCATCCGACACACCCTTCTCACGCGCAACCTCACGCAGCGAGCGCTTCGAGTGCGACGCCTCCTTCACGATCTCCGCAGCCGCGTCGTACCCGATATACGGATTCAAAGCAGTCGCCGCCGACAAGGTCAGCTCGGCATAGGTCTCGCACTGCTCACGATTCGCCTCGATCCCATCAATGCACTTCTCGGCAAACATGCGGCTCGACGACGAAAGCAACGTGATCGAGTCGAGCAAGTTACGCGCCATCAACGGGATAAACACGTTCAGCTCGAAATGCCCCTGCATGCCACCGATCGCGATCGCCGTGTCATTCCCAATCACCTGAGCCGCCACCTGCGTCACCACCTCGGGAATCACAGGATTGACCTTGCCCGGCATGATCGATGACCCCTTCTGCAGCTCCGGCAGAAAGATCTCCGACAGGCCCGCACGTGGACCAGAGCCAAGGAAACGAAGGTCGTTTGCGATCTTCGTCAACGAGACCGCCACCGTCTTCAGCGCACCCGAGGTCTCGACCAACCCGTCGCGCGCAGCCTGCGACTCAAACGCATCGGCCGGAGCCGAAATCGTCAACCCCGTGTCGGCAGCAAGCCGTGCACGAACCTTCGCCGCAAACTCCGGATGCGTATTCAGACCCGTACCAACCGCAGTACCGCCAAGCGGAATCTTGCCGAGACGACCAAGCGTCGACTCAACCCGCGCAATCCCCTCGCGCACCTGGGCGGCATACCCGCCGAACTCCTGGCCGAGCGTCACAGGCACCGCGTCCATCCAATGGGTGCGGCCCGACTTCACAACGTCGTCAAACTCAACCGCCTTCGCCTCAAGCGAAACTGCAAGCACGGTAAGCGACGGAATCAGATCGTTGACCAACTCGTCGAGCGCCGCAAGGTGCACCGCCGACGGGAAGACATCGTTCGACGACTGCCCCATGTTCACATCGTCGTTCGGGTGCACACCCTCACCAGCGAGCGTCGCGATCACCTCGTTGGCATTCATGTTCGACGAAGTGCCAGACCCCGTCTGAAACACATCGATCGGAAACTGATCGTCGAGCTCGCCGCGCGCGATCTGATCGGCTGCAGCGCCAATCCGCTCTGCCTTCGCAGCGTCGAGCAAACCGAGCTCGGCGTTCACATGGGCGGCAGCGCCCTTGATACGGCCAAGCCACCGCGCAACGGAAGCGGGAATCGGCTCGCCTGAAACAGGGAAGTTGTCAATCGCCTTGCGGGTCTCGCCACCCCAAAGCTCACGAGAAGTCGTCGGGTCACTCATGATGGGAGCCTAGCTCGCGCGAGCAACTCCCAAACGGTTGTTTGATCTAACCGGTCGTTACCGCGACGAACGGACATGGCCGAGCAGCTGTTCCCACGTCACGAGCTTCACGCGCGGACGGCCGAATGGCTCGCCCCGCTCACGCTCGTGCGCGTCGATCGCCTCCCAGCTCTCGTACTCGATCAGCTCGACGTTTCGGCCAAGCAAGATCCGCTCAAGCTCGTCGCCGCCACCCTCGCGGGTCGGCAGCTTGCCGGCGCGGTAATCCTCAAGCAGCAGCTCGGCAGTCTCGGACGCGTCCTTCTTATTGGTGCCAATCACGCCGCTCGGGCCACGCTTGATCCAGCCGGCGCAGTAGACGCCTGGGACGACTGCGCCATCCGCGTCAACAACCCGACCGTCGTTGTTCGCGATCGTGCCGCGACGATCATCGAACGGCACACCTGCGATTGACTGGCCGCGATAACCGACGCTTCGAAGCACGAGCGAGCATGGAATCGTCTCGCGCTCCTCGGTCGCAACTGCGGCGATGTTGCCGCGGTCGTCGACAACAAGCGTGTTGCGGACAACCTCGATCGCCTCGACCTTGCCGTCGCCGAGGATCGCGACAGGCGACACGCAGAACCGCAGATGAACGCGACGCGGCTTGCCCTCGGGTGTGCGGGCCGCGTACTCGCGGAGCAGATCAACGTTGCGACGGGCTGTCGCGCGATCGTCTTCCAGCGCAGCAGCGCTCGCATCGTCGAGCACAAGGTCAGCCGGATCGACGATGACGTCGGCGCCAGCAAGTTCGCCAAGCTCCTGCAGCTCGGGTGTCGTGAACGCCGCCTGCGCGGGGCCGCGACGGCCGAGCATGATGATGTCGCGCACGCCAGCGTTATTGATCGCCTCGATCGCGTGATCGTTCGTGTCGGTGATGCCAAGCTCGTCGGGGGTCAGCGCGAGCATGCGCGCGACGTCGACCGCGACGTTCCCGTTGCCGATCACCACAGCTGTCTCGCCGGAAAGGTCGAACGGAAGATCCTGGTAGTCGGGGTGGCCGTTGTACCAAGCAACGAACTTCGTCGCGGGCCACGAGCCGGGCAGATCCTCGCCATCGATCCCAAGCCGACGATCGGCCTGGGCCCCCACGGTGTAGACGACCGCGTCATAGATCGCGGCGAGCTCGTCGTGCGAGACATCCCGCCCAACCTCAACGTTGCCGAAGAACCGAAAACCTGGGTTCTTCGCGATCTTCTCGAACGCCCGCGAAACAGCCTTGATGTTCGGGTGGTCCGGCGCGACACCCATGCGGACGAGCCCCCAAGGTGTCGGCAGCCGTTCAATCATGTCGACTTCAACCGCCACGTCGGACGCGAATACGTGGGCAGCTGTGTAGAAGCCGGCAGGACCAGAGCCGACTACCGCGACGTGCAAGGGACGTTCGCTCATGGGCGTCTAGTTAGCGAAATGGCGGAAGCGGGCGAGGCGGCTAGTGACGGCAGCCGTGGTGCTCTTCGCCGTCTTCGACCTGGAAGCTATGGCCGCAGCCGCACGAACCGGAGGCGTTCGGATTCTCGATCTTGAATCCGGTCTCCTGGAGCGTCTCCACGAAATCGACCGAAGCGCCCTTCAGGTACGGGGCGCTTGCCGAGTCGACCACGACGCGAACGCCATGGAACTCAGCCTCGGTATCACCGTCGTTTGCGCCACGGTCGAAACCGAGCGCGTACTCGAAGCCGCCGCAACCGCCACCGCGAATCGCTACACGCAGCACTTCGGCGTCACCAGCAGGCTCCTGTGCCATAAGGACACGAACCTTTTCGGCGGCGCGCTCGGTGAGCGTCAACGTCGTCGGGGTGGTTTCGATCGCGGTCACGTCCACAAGCATAGCGAGGGGGTGGGCGTTCAGGGCGGGGCGTCGGCACAACACTTCGTGCGAAGTGTCTCGATCGTTCTTGGTAGCGTCCGACCGCGACGGAGAGGGAGAAGCACTGTGTTTGACGACTGGTTGCCATTCGCTATTTACGGGCTGTTCTCGCTCGTCATTCCCGCGACGATGATCGGCGCGTCGTTCGCGCTCGCCACTCGGCCAAAGCGCGTCGTCAAAGCACGCACGATCCCGTTCGAATCCGGTGTCTCCACCGGCCCGCCGGTGAAGCAGCGGTTCACCGTCAGCTTCTACCTCACCGCCATGCTGTTCGTGCTCTTCGATATTGAAATCGTGTTCCTCTATCCGCTGGCCGTGATCCTCCACGAGCTCGCGTGGTTCGGATTCCTTGAGTTCTTGGTCTTTATCCTCATCCTGCTCGTCGCCTACGTCTACATCTGGCGGAAGGGAGCACTCGAATGGCGTTAGACCATCCACTTCGCGATTACGGCTTGAAGTCGGAGCGGCTGCTTTGGCCAGAGAAGGCACCTGGTGCGTTTGAAACAGAGGTTGCCGAGCTCGAAACAAAGGTTGGCTTGACGACGCTGCAGAAGGCGGTGGCCTGGTCGCAGACGAAGTCGATGTGGCCCGACACGTTTGGGCTCGCCTGTTGTGCGATCGAGATGATGTCGATCGTTTCGTCGCGCTACGACATCGCACGTTTTGGGATGGAGGCGTTTCGCTCGTCGCCGCGCCAGGCTGACCTGCTGATCGTCTCGGGCCGGGTGAGCCACAAGATGGCCGCACCATTGCGCCAGATCTATGACCAGATGCTTGAGCCGAAATGGGTGATCGCGATGGGTGCTTGCGCGAGCTCAGGCGGCATGTTCAACAACTACGCGATCGTTCAGTCGGTCGACAAGGTTGTGCCGGTCGACGTGTACGTCCCGGGCTGCCCGCCTCGGCCGGAGCAGCTGATCGAGGGAATCGTTCGACTCCATGAAGCTGTTCAGGCTGGTGTGCCCCCGGCGTATGAGCTGCGGAGTGTCGCGTCGTGAGCTACGAGGGCGTGCCAGGTCTCGTCGAAACGATCGAGGCCCATGGGGAGACGACGCTTGTCGTTGATCCTGCACGCCTGCTTGAGGCTGCGCGCCATCTGCGCGACTCCCTCGGGTTCAACTTTCTCTCTGATGTCGCCGCGGCTGACTACCTCGGGTGGGGTGAGGGTGATGTGTCGGGCTACATCGGTACCCGTGCCGGTCGCGATCTGAACCATCCGGCCACGTTTGGCCTTCAGGCCGTTCCCGCCACGAAGCCGAAGCGGTTTTCGATGAGCTACCACCTGCTTGCCCTTGGGCCGAACGCTCGCCGGGTGCGCCTGCAGACCTGGGTGAACGAGGATGAGGCGGTGCCGAGCGTGATCGAGATCTGGCCGACGGCCGATTGGCACGAGCGCGAGGCCTGGGATCTGATGGGGATCACCATCACGGGCCATCCGAACCTGAAGCGAATCCTGCTGGAAGACGACTGGGAAGGTCATCCGCTGCGCAAGGACTATCCGATCGGCGGCGAGCCGGTGCGCTTCTCGGAGGCTGAGTGATGGCTGTCGCTCCTGAGCAGACACGCGGTGTGATCTACGAGGGCACCCGCATTCCAAGCCCGATCCCGACGGTGCTTCGTGTGTCGGACGAACTGACGGCGACCGGCGATGTGATGCAGGTGAACTTCGGCCCGAACCACCCGTCGACCCACGGTGTGCTCCGTCTGATCGTCGATCTCTACGGCGAAGACGTGGTCGGGCTCGAAGCGGTCATCGGCTACCTGCACACGGGCTTCGAGAAGTCGATGGAGCAGAAGTCGTGGTGGAAGGCGATCACCTACCCGGAGCGTGTCGACTATCTCTCGTTCCAGGCAAACGAGATGGCCTTTGTGATGGCGATCGAGAAGCTGCTCGATCAGGACATTCCTGAGAAGGCGACGTGGATGCGCATGTGTCTCTGCGAGCTGAACCGGATCCACTCTCACCTTGTGTGGCTGGGCACTGCGGCGCTCGAGATCGGTGCGATTTCGATGTTTTGGTACGCGTTCCGTGAGCGCGAGACGATCCTTGACCTCTTCGAGATGGTCACTGGCGTGCGGATGCACACCCGCTACTTCCAGACGGGTGGGCTCGCCGAAGATATTCCGACCGGTTTCTACGCTCAGGCTCGGGCGTTCTGCGACCAGATGCCGAAGGGTGTCGACGACTACGAGGCGATGCTCGACAAGAACAAGATCTGGCTTGAGCGCACCGTTGGTCTGGGGCTGCTCTCTGCTGACGATGCGATCGCCCTCGGCCAGTCGGGCCCGGCGCTGCGAGCGTCTGGCGTCAATTGGGATCTCCGTCGCGATCAGCCGTATCTCGCCTACGACCAGGTCGAGTTCGAGGTGCCCGTCTACTACGAGGGCGACGTGTACGCCCGGTACCGCTGCCACATGGAAGAGATGCGGGAGTCGACGAAGATCATCCGGCAGTGCGTCGATCGGCTCGAGAAGATGAATGGGGAGCCGTGGATCGCCGACAACCGCAAGGTCGTCCTGCCGCCGCGCGAGGAGCTTCACACCTCGATGGAGGCGCTGATCCACCACTTCAAGATCGTCACCGAGGGCTACCGCGTACCCGAAGGTGAGGTGTACGTCACGATCGAGTCGCCGCGCGGCGAGATGGGCTGTTACGTCGTGTCCGACGGCGGCGCAAAGCCGTGGCGCGTGAAGTTCCGCGCCCCGTCGTTTGTCGCGCTTGAGGCGACTGCGACGTGCATGCACTCGGGCTTTATCGCCGACATGATCGCGATCGTCGGCTCGCTCGACACCGTGATGGGCGAGGTTGACCGCTGATGGGTGTTGCGCTCTTCGAGAAGATTCAGGAGATCCGCGCGATCTATCCGGAAGGGACGCAGTCGGCGCTCCTGCCGGCGCTTCGTCTGGCGCAGGAGGAGTACGGCTGGCTGTCGCCCGACGCGTTGCGCGAAGTCGCCGATGCGCTCGACGTCACACCTGCGGTGTGTAAGTCGGTCGCGTCGTTCTACGACCAGTTCCATCTAGAACCGGTTGGCGAACATCTGGTTGAGGTCTGCACCAATGTGTCGTGTGCGCTGTATGGCGCCCAGCAGGTGCTTGAGGCGTTCCAGGACGAGCTCGGCTGCCGTGCAGGCGAGACGTCTGACGATGGTAAGGTGACGTTGAGCACAATCGAGTGTCTCGGCGGCTGCGGCTGGGGCACGATCGTCGCGGTTGACCACCACTACCGCACGGGCGTCAAGCCTGAGGATGCCGCCGCGATTGTGAAGGAGCTCTCGTGAGCCATAAGCAGGTCGTCATGGCGGGGACGGATACCCGCGACCTCACGAAGCTCGCTGAGTACGAGGCTGTTGGCGGGTATGCGAGCCTCGCGAAGGCCCGCACCCTCGGCCCTGAGCAGATCACGAATGAATTGATGGCCTCCGAGCTGCGCGGTCGCGGCGGTGCCTTCTTCCCGACGGGTCGCAAGTGGAGCTTCGTGCCGTCGCCGGAGCAGAATCCGAACCCGCACTACCTCGTGATCAACGCCGACGAGTCGGAGCCGGGAAGCTTCAAGGACAACGAGATTATTTCGCGCGTTCCTCACCGCTTCATCGAGGGCTGTTTGATTACCGCCCACGCTGTGCTCGCGAAGCACGTCTACGTCTACATTCGCGGGGAGTATCTGGGCCCGTACGAGATTCTCGTTGCTGCGCTTGAGGAGTTGAAGCAGCGGCCCGACCTGCGCGGCGACGTGACGATCGTCGTGCATCGAGGCGCCGGCGCCTACATCTGCGGTGAAGAGACGGCGCTGCTCGATTCGCTCGAAGGCAAGCGGGGCCAGCCGCGCACGAAGCCGCCGTTCCCGGCGATTGCTGGCCTCTACGCCTCACCGACTGTCGTCAACAACGTCGAGACGATCGCGACGGTTCCCGCGATCGTTGAGATGGGTGGCGCGGAGTACGCGAAGCTTGGCGTTCCGAATTCGCGCGGCACCCGCCTGATCTCTGTCTCGGGCCACGTTGAGCGGGGCGGCAACTACGAGGTCGAGCCGGGGATCTCGCTGAAGGATCTGATCTTCGCGCCCGAACTCGGTGGCGGCGTTCCCGGCGGTCGCGCAGTGAAGGCCGTGATTCCAGGCGGCTCCTCGACCGTGATCCTGACCGGTGACGAGCTCGACGTTGGCTACGACTTCGACTCACTGCTCGCGAAGAACACGGCGATGGGTTCGGCCGGTGTGATCGTGCTCGACGAGCGCGTGTGCATGGTGCAGCTCGGCATTCGCGTCTCCGAGTTCTACGAGCACGAGTCGTGCGGCAAGTGCACCCCGTGCCGTGAGGGAACCCGGTGGATGACGCAGATTCTCCGCAAGCTCGAGGCGGGCGAGGCCACCGAGCGCGAACTCGATCTGCTCCTCTCTGTCTGCGATCGGATCAACGGCAAGTGTCTCTGCCCGCTTGGCGACACTGCCGCCATGGCGATCGCGAGCTACGTCGCCAAGTTCCGCGACGAGTTCGTTGCACACCTTGACGGTGGTGCCTGCCCGTGTGGCGATCACTCGCCGCTCGATGGCGTGCTCGCACCGGTTGCCCAGCACATCCACGACCACGCATCGGAGCTCGTGCCCGCATGACCGACCACGTCACATTGACGATCGATGAGCGCACGGTCACCGTGCCGAAGGGCACTGGTCTCGTTGAGACAGCTCAGGCGGCGGGAATCGAGATTCCCGTCTTCTGTTACGAGCCCCGCCTTGGGCCGCCGGTTGGCGCCTGCCGCATGTGCCTCGTTGAGATCGAAGGGATGCCGAAGCTTCAGGCGGGCTGCACTCTGACGGCGCAGGAGGGCATGGTTGTTCGCACCGCGCGCACGTCGCCGCTCGCGAGCGAAGGCCAGAACTCGACGTTGGAGTTCATCCTCGTCAACCATCCGCTCGACTGCCCGGTGTGCGACAAGGGTGGCGAGTGTCCGCTGCAGGATCTGACGTTCCGGTACGGGCCCGGCAATACGCGGATGACGTTCGACAAGCGAACGCAGGAGAAGCCGATTCCGCTGTCCCCGACGATCGCCCTCGACCGGGAGCGGTGCATCCTCTGTTACCGCTGCACCCGGTTCTCGGAGTCGGTCTCCGAAGACAACGACCTGGTGCCGCTCAACCGTGGTGCCAACACGGTGATCGGCACGTTCGAGGATCAGCCCTACCGCTCGCGCTTCTCCGGCAATGTCGTTGAGCTCTGCCCCGTTGGAGCGCTCACCTCGACGCAGTACCGCTTCGAGGCACGACCCTGGGACATCCAGGAGTCGCCGTCGGTGTGTGGTCTCTGCCCGGTCGGCTGCAACATCAGCGCTACGACCCGCGAGGGCAAGGTCAAGCGGATCCAGTCGCGGAACCATCCTCAGATCGACGAGGGCTGGCTGTGTGACAAGGGTCGCTTCACCTATGGCCACCTGACTGCTGCCGACCGCATCAAGACTCCGCTGCTGAAGGGCGAGGCCGGGTTTGAGCCGCTCGAATGGGATGACGCGCTCGATCAGGCGGAAACGCTGCTGCGTGCCGGTGGCGACACGGTTGTTACCGCGTTCTCCGGCACCGAGTCGACTGAGCAGGCCTATGCGCTCGGCCGACTTCTGCGTGCGGGGCTTGGCGCGAATGGCGCCGTCCTGCCCGAGGAGATCCCGACCGCACTCGACGCCTATCGGGCGCCGCTCTCGTCGATCCGCGACGCGACGACGATCGTCATCCTCACGCGCGACCTCGTCGCCGACCGTGCTCCGATCGTTGACCTCTGGGTGAAGGCTGCGCGCCGTAATGGCGCGACGATCCTCACGGAGATCCCCGAGGAGAAGCTTGAGGACGCCGTCCTGATCTCTGACAACGCCGCCCACGCCGCGTGGCTCGCACAAGACATCGATGCGAAGTCGGCGTTCTACCTGCCCCGCACCCCGAATGGTCGCGGTGTCGCGGACGCGTGGAGCGCAGCGGGCGATGGCGAAGCGTCAAACGAGGAGCCGCGCGTTGTGATCGTTTCAGGCGACGACGCTGCAGCCGATCCGGCCGTGCGTGCGCTCGCCGCAGGAGCCGACTTCGTGATCGGTATCGGTCTCTTCCAGGAGTCATTTGAAGGCCTCGCCGACCTGGTGTTGCCGGCAACGAGCTACCTCGAGCGCGACGGCACCACCGTCAACCTCGAAGGTCGCGTGCAGCGCCAGCGCCGCGCGGTGATCGCACCGTGCCCCGACGAGCTCGCCTGGATCTCGAAGCTCGCCGAGCGGTTTGAGGTCGAAGTGTCGCCGCACGCGTCGCTCGCATTCGAAGAGATTTCCGGCCGCATCTACGGCGGTGTGTCGTTCGCTGAGATCGGCGAGCAGGCTCCACTGCCGCCCGCCGCCGAGAAGGGTGCACCGGTTCCGGCGCCGAAGCCGGTGCAGGTTCCGGTGGCCGACGGTCTGCGTGTGATCCGCTACCGCCCGCTGTTCTCCGGCCCGGTCGTCGATCGTGTGCCTGAGGTCGAGTTCCAGAAGGCCGACCACGAGGTTGGCATGAACCCGGCCGATGCGCGTGAGCGTGGAGTCATCGACGGCGACATGGTCACCGTCAATTCGCGCGGCAACTTCCACCGCTTCAAGGCGCGCATCGTGCGTGACCTTCCCGCAGGCACGGTTCGCCTTTCGACGTACGCCGAGGGCGACCTCACCGAGTTTGTGGCGGTGCGTAAGTGACCCATCCCAAGGAGACCTGGTGGGTTGCGCTCATCGAGGTCGGGGTCATCATCAACCTCGTGATGGTGGCGTTCGCCTACACGACGTGGCTTGAGCGCAAGGTGCTCGGCCGCATGCAGCGACGCTTCGGGCCGAATCGTGCGGGCCCCTTTGGCCTCCTGCAGCCGATCGCTGACCTTGTGAAGCTGATCCGGAAGGAGAGCTTCTTCCCGGCGTCGGCGCACGAGATCCCCTACATCCTCGCTCCGATCCTCTCGACGTTCACGGCGCTGGCCGCGTTCGCCGTGATCCCGTGGGGCAAGGGCTGGACGGTGCACGGGTACTACATCCCCGGTGTCGTCTCGAACCTCCCGATCTCGCTGATCCTGATCTTCGCGCTCGGGTCGATCGGCATCTACGGCTACATCGTCGGCGGGTGGGCCTCCGACTCGAAGTACGCAATCCTCGGCTCGATGCGCACCTGCGCACAGCTCGTCTCGTACGAGGTGTCGCTGGCGCTGAGCGTCCTCGGCGTCGTCCTGATGGGGCAGTCGTTGAACCTCGTCGACATCGTCGACAAGCAGCAGACAACCGTGTGGTTCTTCATCCCGCAGTTCGTGGGGCTCTGCGTGTTCCTGCTCGGTGGCATCGCCGAAACGTCGCGGCCACCATTCGACCTGCCGGAAGCAGATACCGAGCTCGTGGCCGGGTACCACACCGAGTATTCGGGCATGCGCTGGGGCCTGTTCCAGATGGCCGAGTACATCAACATGATCGTGCTCTCGTCGCTCGCCGTGACGCTGTTCTTCGGCGGCTGGCACTTCCCGTGGGTACCGTCGCTCGACAAGTTCGGGCCGATCTGGTTCTGCCTCAAGCTTGCGATCCTCGTCAACGCCTTTATCTGGCTGCGCGCCTCACAGCCGCGCCTTCGCTACGACCAGCTGATGCGTTTTGGCTGGAAGATTCTGCTCCCTGCCGCGACGATCAATGCGCTCGTCACGGCCCTCCTCGTCGTGTGGGTGAAGTAATGGCTCAAGTCGTCCCAAATACGCTGAAGGGCTTCGGTGTCACGCTGAAGCAGGTCTTCAAGAAGCCGCTGACGCAGCAGTACCCGGAGTACAAGCACCCGGTGTACCCGCGCTTCCGCGGCCGTCACCGTCTGCACGTGCACGCAAACGGCCTGGAGAAGTGCGTTGGCTGCTCGCTGTGTGCGGCGGCGTGTCCGTCGGACTGCATCCGCGTCGTTGCCGCCGAGAACACACCAGAGAATCGCGTTTCGGCAGGCGAGCGCTACGCCCGCATCTACGAGATCAACCTGAGCCGCTGCATCTTCTGCGGCTACTGCGAGCTCGCGTGTCCGTTCGACGCGATCACGCTCGGCAACGACTTCGAGATCTCGGAGTACAACCGTGACGACTTGATCTACGACAAGGAGATGCTCCTCAAGGAGCCGGTGAAGAAGGTGCCGGTCGCCGACCGCAGCCTCTACGACACCCCGATCCCGTACTACCGGAGCCACAGCTGATGTCGAACATTCTCGTCTGGGCCGTGTGGATCTTCGCCGCGTTCGCGTGTATCGCAAGCGCCGTAGGTGTGGTCACGTTCCGCAACCCGTTCTACTCGGCACTCGCACTGATCGGAAACTTGGCCGCGCTCGCGGTGCTGTACCTGCTCCTTGGTGGCGAATTTGTCGCCGCGGGGCAGGTGCTCGTGTACGGCGGCGCTGTGATGGTGATGTTCCTCTTCGTGATCGCCTACCTCGGCGACAAGACTGATGAGGCCCCCTGGGCTGGCGGGCCGTCGTGGCAGATCGTCGGCGCCGTTCTGGCAGCCGCTGCTGTCGGCACCGAGGTGATCGTTGCGATCGGTTCAACCGCGAGCGGATCGTTGAGCCACAGCGCTCCGATCGCCCGCTCGTTTGGCTCACCGGAGCAGATCGGCCGCCTCTTCCTGACAAACCACCTGATCGCCTTCGAGGTGACATCGATCGTGCTGCTTGTTGCTGCCGTCGGTGGCGTCGTACTCGGGTCGCATGCACGTGTGACGGAGGACGATGCACGGGCCTGATGTCAGCTGGTACCTCGCCCTCTCTGGGCTGATGTTCACGATCGGTGCGATCGGCGTCCTCGTACGTCGCAGCCCGCTGATCATCTTGCTCTCGGTCGAGATCATGCTGAACGGAGCGAACCTCGCCCTCATTGCGTTCGCCCGGCACTTCGGCCACGCCGACGGCCAGGTCTTCGCGATTGCCGTGATGGCCGTTGCCGCTTCGGAAGTCGTCGTCGGCCTCGGCCTGATCGTCGCGATGGGCCGCCGCAACATCGAGCTTGACGTCGACAAGTTGAGGACGTTGCGCGGATGAACACCGCCGCCTGGGTCACACTCCTCGCCCCGCTCGCTTCTGCGGTTGCGATCACGCTGACGGGCAACCTTCTGTCGCGCCGTCAGGCGGGCTTCCTCGCCACGGGCGCGGCACTCGTCGCGTTCGGTGCGGCGATCACCGCGTTCGTCACGATGGTTGGGAAGGACGCCGAGGAGCGCATCGCCCAGACGACGTCTTGGACATGGCTTTCGGCAGGCAGCTTCCACGTCAATCTGACGCTGCTCACCGACCAGCTCTCGATCATGATGATGTTGATCATCACAGGCGTTGGCAGCCTGATCGTGGCCTACTCGGTTGGCTACATCGATGGTGACGACGAGGAGCGCAGGTTCTTCGCCTACATGTCGCTCTTCCTCTTCTCGATGCTCCTGCTCGTGCAGGGCGGCGACCTGTTGCTGCTCCTGGCTGGTTGGGGCATGGTCGGCCTCTCGAGCTACCTGCTGATCGGGTACCACCAGCACCGCGCCGCCGCCGTTGCGGCCGCGAAGAAGGCGTTTGTTATGAACGCATTCGGTGACGCGGCCATGGCGATGTCGTTGTTCCTGCTCGTGCAGCACACTGGCCGCCTCGACTACGCGGGCGTATTCGAGAACGCGCCCGGCGGTGGGGCACTCGCAACGGTGATCGCACTTGGGCTGCTCGGCGGTGCGCTCGCAAAGTCGGCACAGATTCCACTCCACACGTGGCTGCCCGACGCAATGGAGGGCCCAACCCCGGTCAGCGCCCTCATCCACGCGGCAACGATGGTGACCGCAGGCGTCTACCTGATCGTCCGCTGCCATCCGCTCTTTGAGAACGCGAAGGCCGTCGAAAACCTTGCGGCCGGCCTCGGCGCAGTCACGCTCGTGATGGCCGGCCTGATCGCGCTCGTGCAGACCGACATCAAGCGCGTCATCGCCTACTCGACGATGTCGCAGATCGGCTACATGTTCGTGGGCGCCGCAGCAGGCTCGTACGTCAACGGGATGTTCCACCTGATGACGCACGCGTTCTTCAAGGCCCTGCTCTTCCTCGCGGCCGGCATCATCATCCACGCGCTCCACGATGAGCAGGACATCCGCAAGATGGGTGGGCTCGGCAAGAAGCTCCCGCACACGCGCACCGTCTTCCTCATCGGTTCGCTCGCACTGGTTGGCGTGCCGCCGTTCTCCGGATTCTTCTCGAAGGACGCGATCATCGCCTCGACCCTCGATCGCGGGACATTCGGCCTCTTCCTCTTTGGCGCCTGTCTGATCGGCGCGTTCCTGACCGGCGTCTACACCTTCCGCCTCTACTTCATCGTCTTCCACGGCGAGCAGAGCGCGTTTGCGAAGGAGCACCTCCACGAGCCGCACGGCCGCCTCGAAGGTCCGCTCTCGATGGTGTGGCCGGTGACGATCCTCGGCGTGCTCGCCGCCGTCGGTGGACTCGTGCAGTTCGCCCCTGTCTGGCATCCGCTCACCCGGTGGCTTGAACCGATCGCGCCGTCGTTCGCCGAGGCGACCAACACTCAGGAGTTCATCGCTTCGGCCGGCACGGTTGCACTCGGCCTCCTCGGGATCTACGTCGCCTGGACAATGTTTGGCGCGAAGACCCGCCCTGTCCCGCAGCCTGTCGCCGCCTTCGAGGCGAAGTTCTGGTGGGACGAGCTGTACGACGCGATCTTCTATCGCCCGGCAGTCGCGGCCTCGGCGCTCCTGCGTCGGCTGGTTGAGGTGCCTCTCGTCTTCGGGTCGATCAACGAGCTCACGCGAGGCTTCCGGATCGGCTCGGTCGAACTCGCGCGCGTCCAGAACGGGCTCGTTCGCTCCTACGCGTTCGCGTTGACGACCGGCCTTGCCGTCCTCACCGTCATCTTCCTGGTGACCAAGTGAACACCTGGCTGACAACCTTCCTGATCTTCCTACCGATGGTGGGAGCGGCGCTCGTCTGGCTGACCCCGTTCTCGAAGCACATGGCGGGGGCAGTCGCCACGCTCGTCGCGCTGCTTGAGGTCGCCCTCTGGGTGATCGCCGTCGAGCGGTTCAACTTCGCAACCGGCGACTTGCAGTTCGAACAGCAGCACGCCTGGTTCCGCGATCTCGGGTCGAGCTACCACGTCGGCCAGTTCGGCTTCTCGCTGTGGCTGATCGGCCTCACGGTGATCGCAGGAGCCGCAGCCACCGCCTACGCGTGGTGGGCCGGCCGCGAACGCGCACGCGCCTATTTCGGGCTGATGCTCTTCCTCACAGGCTCAGTCGTCGGTGTCTTCGCCGCCCAGGATCTGCTGCTCTTCTACGCGTTCTTTGAAGCGATGCTGATTCCGCTGTACGTGCTGATCGGCGTCTGGGGTGGCGCCGGCCGACTCGGTGCGACGATCAAGTTCGTCGTCTACACGGTGGCCGGCTCGCTCCTGATGCTCGCAGCGATCATCGTCTACGGCCTCCAGCAGAACACGTTCGATCTCACCCAAGCGATGACGAGCGGCAACCGCTGGCTGTTCCTTGGCTTCGCGATCGCGTTCGCCGTCAAGGCACCGCTCTTCCCGTTCCACGGCTGGCTGCCCGACGCCTACCGCGAGTCGCCACCCGAGGTTGCAGCGCTCCTCTCCGGCGTCATCTCGAAGGCCGCCGCCTACGGCTTCCTGCGCATCGCGATCGCCCAGTTCCCGGAGCCTGCTCACCACTTCCGCACGTTGATCCTCGCGCTCGCCACGATCGGTCTCGTGTACGGCTCGCTGCTCGCATTCCGCGCGCCCGACATCCGTGGCGTCATCGCCTACTCGTCGCTTGGCCAGATGGGGTTGATCACGCTCGGTCTCTTCGCCACGAACGAGCTTGGCTACGACGGTGCGGTGCTGCAGATGGTGAACCACGGTCTGATCTCTGTGTCGCTCTTCCTGCTCGCAGGGATGGTCGAGCGGCGCACCGCAACGGGCGAGTTCGCGCTGCTTGGCGGCATGGCCAAGGGCCGCCCCGCCCTCGCAACCGTGCTGATGATCGTCGGGATGATGGCGCTCGCAGTGCCGCTCTCAAGCGCATTTGCCGGCGAGTTCTTGATCCTCGCTGGCGTCTTCCAACACGGCTGGGGATGGGCCGCCGTCGGCGCAATCGCAATCGTGCTCGGTGCGATGTACTCGCTACGGCTGATCTCGGCTGTCCTGCACCGCGAGCAGGGTTCTGCCGTCAGCGACGCTGCGCTTGACCTTCGCCGTGCCGAGCTCGCGATCATCGTTCCCCTGATCCTGCTGCTGCTTGTGCTTTCGGCTTGGCCCGACGCGATCACCGGGCACTCGTTCGGTCATGGCGGCCTCGTTGCCGGAATCCAGGCAGCCTTCCAGGCGGTGGCCAAGTGATCAACAAGCCGCACGTCGATTGGTTTGCGCTCTCGCCGACCCTGGCGCTGATTGGTGCATCCGGGCTGCTGCTCCTCGTTTCGGTGCTCGCTCCGAAGCGGACGCGTAAGCCTCTCGCAGCGACGATCGCAGGCGCGGCGTTCCTTACCGCGCTCGTCTTCGCTATCGCACTGACCGACAAGAGCGCCCATGGCGCCGCGATTGTGGCTGATGCGATCTTCCGCGACCGCTGGACGGGACTCGCGCAGGTGCTGATTGCCGGCTGTGGCCTCGTCGCCGTGCTGATCTCCTACGGCGAACGGTGGCGTGAGGAGCATGTGGGCGAGTACTACGCGCTGCTGACCGCTGCAGGCGCCGGCCTCGTGTTCTTCGTTTCTGCGTCGAATCTGATGACGCTGTTCCTCGGCCTTGAGTGGTTCTCGATCGCGCTGTACGTGCTGTGCGCCATCGACATCCACCTTGTCGGCTCGCTTGAGGCCGGCCTGAAGTACCTCATCATCGGTGCCATCGGATCAGCGACGTTGCTCTTCGGATCGGCCCTCGTCTACGGGGCGACCGGCTCGCTTGGGTTCGATCAGATCGCGGCGGGAACGCACGCGCACAGCGGTCTGCTCGTTGGTGGCCTCGCGATGGTGATCGTTGGGCTTGCCTTCAAGACGTCGGCTGCCCCGTTCCACATGTGGACGCCTGACGTGTACCAAGGTGCTCCAACCCCAGTCACTGCCTTCATGGCTGCTGCGACCAAGGTGGGCGCTCTCGTCGTTACCGCGCGAATCCTTGTTACGGCGTTCCCGTCTGAACAGCATCTCTGGACGTGGGCGCTTGCCGGCATCGCCATCGCATCGCTCGTTGTCGGCAACATCGCCGCGCTCGCACAGCGCAACGTCAAGCGCCTGCTCGCGTACTCGTCGGTCTCGCACGCAGGGTTCATGCTGTTTGCCATCGCCGCCGCGAACACGCTTGGTGCGCGGTCGCTCATGTACTACCTGATCCCCTACTGTGCAATGTCGCTCGGCGCGTTCGCGGTCGTCGCCGCCCGCGAACGCGAGCTTGGCGCACCGGTAACGCTTGAGAACCTCGCCGGGTTCGGGTGGGATCGTCCCTTCCTCGGCGTCGCGATGTGGGTCTTCATGCTCGGCTTCCTCGGCTTCCCATTGACGGGCGGCTTCTGGGGCAAGATCTACGTCTTCTCGGCCGTCTACCAGCACGGCTGGTGGTGGTTGATCGTCGTCGGCGTTGTCGCAACGATGGTTTCCGCGGTGTACTACCTCGCGATCGTCCGCTCGATGTTCCTGCGCGACAGCGTCGAGCTGGCACTCGCACCCGTCGGGGGCGCGCCCTCGCGCGAGGTTGCGCTGTCGATTGGCGTCGCCGCGTGCCTTGTGGTCACCGTCGGCTCGTTCTTCGCCGTGCAGCCGTTGATTGACGCTGCACATGCCGCTTCGCGCGCCCTGCCGTTCTAGCGGCGGGGTTCGCGTACCCGCTACGGTCCCTATCCCACCGAAAAGGACGAGCGATGATGAACGTGACCATGCTGCTGTGCGACGCCGCCACTGAGGCCGACGGCAAGCTCTACATCCTTGGAGGTGGCTGGTCGCAGGTCGCTGCTGCCGACACACCCCTCAACCTTGCGCTGGCAATCAAGCTTGGAGTGCCGTGGGATGAGACACCAGGGCAGCATTCGTTCAAGCTTGCGCTCATGAACCTCGACGGTGAACTCGTCGAGAACCCCGAGGGCGACGGCATTCAGGCCGTCGGTCAGATGGATGTCAGCAGACCCGACACCGTCAAACAGGGCACCGACATCGACGTGCCGATTGCAATCACGTTCAACGGGCTCCGTCTGCCTGTTGGTGGCTACCGGTGGGAGCTCGAGATCAACGACGAGCCCGTGGCGCGAATACCGTTTACGGTGCTTGCGGCCGCGACGACCTGACGGTCGCCGAGCGAGCTACGGCTTCGCGGGGCGAAGGTCGCTGAGACGCCGCAGATACGGCGCGACAGTGACGACCGCCATCACGACGAACACGCCGAGCGTGGCAAAGAGCGAGGTCACCGCAAGAGGCGGCACGCCTGAGAGTGCGCTACTGCGCATCGCACACGAGACAACGAGCAGCACGACGATCGCCAGCCAGCAGAGCGCCCGGAAGCCGACGATGACGTCCTCGCGTCGATCGAGTGATGCTCCGAACGCGACGATCGCCGACACCGACGCGAACGGCACCGCAGCGAGAAGCAGGTCGCGTGCGATTCCGTGGGAGCCGCGTGTATCCGCAGAGACTGCGGCGAGTGCGAGTACCACGGGAAGGAGTCGACGTGTCACGGTCGTGTTACAGATTCGCTGCCGAACCGGACGGTCCTTCTATGCTCCTCACGAATTTTCAGACATCTGAGGAGGCCACGTGGCGTCATTGATTTGGCTCGGCCATTCTGCGTTCCGGCTCGAAACCGATACCGGGAAGCACATCTACATCGACCCGTTTCTCACGCACAACCCTAAGACCCCCGAGCACGAGAAGACGCCGGAGCGCGTCGACTTCATCGCGATCACCCATGGTCATGGCGACCATGTGGGTGACGCCGTCGAGCTATCGAAGCGGTTCCCCGACGCGCCGATCATCTGCCAGGTGGAGCTAAAGGCATGGCTCGGGCGGCAGGGCGCGAACGTCGGGCCGATGCCAGGTCTCAACAAGGGCGGGTCGACAACGATCGACGGCGTCCGCTTCTCCTTGACGAACGCGTATCACTCGTCGAGCTCCGACACGGGCGAGTACCTCGGCGAGGCGTGCGGGATCGTCGTCACGTTGGAGTCCGGGATGACGGTGTACTTCGCGGGCGACACAAGTCTGTTTGGAGACATGCAGCTGATTCGCCACGTCTACGAGCCCTCCGTTGCGTGCCTCCCGATCGGCGACTACTTCACGATGAGTCCGGCCGAGGCCGCGATCGCCCTCGACATGCTGAACAACCCCGTGTGCGTCCCGTGCCACTGGGGGACGTTCCCGTTGCTCACCGGCACCCCCGAGCAGCTCCAGGCGCTCACCGAAGCTGAGGTTGCGATGCTCCAGCCGGGTGACGCCGTCGGGATCGGATGACCTACTCGCTCGTCGCCTACGACGATGCCTCACGCCAGTGGGGTGTTGCGACGCAATCGAAATTCCTTGCCGTGGGCTCAGTTGTGCCATGGGGTCGCGCCGATGTCGGCGCGTTGGCAACCCAGTCCTATGCGAACCCGGCCTACGGGCCAGACGGACTCGCGCTGCTCGCCTCTGGGCTCTCAGCCTCCGAGGTCGTTGAGCACCTCACACGAGCTGACGCTGGTCGCGACCAACGTCAGCTCGGCGTTGTCGACGCGCAGGGCCGCGCTGCGACCTATACCGGGCTCGGCTGCCTCGAATGGGCTGGCGGGCGCACAGGCGACGGCTACGCGGCCCAGGGGAACATCCTGGTCTCGGGCGACACGATCGATGCGATGGCAATGGCGTACGAGGGATCGGCAGGCGCACCGCTCGCCGAACGACTGATCGGCGCACTCACGGCGGCCCAAGACGCGGGCGGTGATCGGCGCGGGCAACAGTCGGCGGCACTCCTCGTCGTTCAGCGCGACGGCGGCTATGGCGGCCTCTCCGACGTCCTCATTGACCTGCGTGTCGACGACCATCGAACCCCGATCGCAGAGCTCCGCCGGCTGTACGACCAGCACCAGCTCCTTTTTGGCGAGACACCGCGCACGGAGTGGCTCACCGTCGATGACGAGCTGGCACGCGAGCTGACCGATCGGCTCGGCGCACTCGGCTACGACGGAACGCTTGCTGACGCATTTGCACGGTGGGCAGGAACCGAAAACCTCGAAGAGCGGATCGACGGAGTCGCACACATCGACCCTGTCGTGCTCAAGGAGCTCCGACAACGATGAGCGGATACGACGTCACACGCCTCGACGATCTCGACAAGATTCCTGTTGCCGAGGGCCTCGAATGGCGACCCGTTCGCCGTCGCTTCGATGTGCGCGCGTTCGGTGTCAACGCATACACCGTCGATCACCCCGGCGGGCACGTCGTTGAAGAACACGACGAGCTCGGGCCTGGTGGAGCGGGAGGGCACGAGGAGCTGTACGTCGTGCTCCGCGGCCACGCCACCTTCACGATCGATGGCGACACAATCGAGGCACCCGCAGGAACCCTCATCTTCATCCGAGATCCGGCATTGAAGCGGGTTGCGATTGCCGAGCAGGCGGACACCGCCGTGCTCGCTGTCGGTGGCGCCGCCGGGAAGGCGTACGAGGTCTCCCCGTGGGAGTACACGTTTGCCTCGACCCCGCTCCTCAAGGCAGGACGCGCCAAGGAGGCGGAGGCGATTCTGCTTGACGGCCTCGCCCACCACCCTGGCAATCCGGCGATCCTCTACAACCTCGCCTGCGCAGAGGCACTCGCAGGTGAATACGCGTCGGCGCTTGTCCACCTGCGCACCTCGATCGAGACCGACGCGAAGTACGCGGCGTTTGCGAAGACCGATCCAGACTTCGACGCACTACGCCGCGAGCCCGGCTTCCCCGCCTAATTCGACGAAGGGGCCGGGCTCGCAGGCGTCAACCTGTTTGGCGGCTACGCCTTCCGGTGCAGCGCCACGTTGTCGAGGATGATGAACCCGACTCCGACAAGGAGGAGGGCGACACCGACGACGATCGAGAAGAGCGCGAGCTGCGACGCCATGAAGCTCACGTCAAGCGCTGTTGCGAGCGCCGTCTCTGTGATCCATACGTTCCGGACAGGGTTGTCGGCCGGACCGCCACTTGCGTTCTTGACCGCCTTCGTAGCGTCATTCGTTCCCTTACCGTCTGTCGATGCGAAGCGTGGCATCTGGGCGTAGGTCTGGCCGCCCGTCGCTTCAAGGGCGTGGATGCGCATGTAGTCGGCGAAACACTTCGCGCGAGCGCCGTTTGTGACAGCGACATTGGCGACGTCGCACGTCGGCAACGTGATGCCGGTCAAGCCAGCCTTCGCCGCCTCATCTTTGATTGCCGCCGGACTCATGTCCGGTGAACCAACGATCTGCTCAGCCTTCAGCTTGTCTGTGACAGTCCCCCGACCCTGCACACCAAGCGCGATGACTGCAACACCGAACACGATCAAAACGACCCCGGAAATAAGGCCGCCGAGTTCCAAAATTCTCTTCATGGTTGTCCCTCCTGGGTGGGCGCGGAATGGTGATGGCGGGTACTCCCAACGTTCGCCATACCGCGAGTCTGCGTGGACAACGCCGCCGAGGCCTCAGGGATTCACCGCACACCCGATAGGGGAACAGGCCGAATCTGAATCAGCAGATTCCGGCTGGCGCCGGGCTGCGACTACGAGACGAGCGGGAGCGACTTAGTGAAACCACCGGCCGGGCGCTTCGCATCGATCGTGCGTGCAAGCTCAAAGATCGCCTGTGCCGCTTCGGAATCGGGATGCGAGAGCACGAGCGGCGTGCCGTCGTCGCCACTCTCCCGCAAATCGGCTGCGAGCGGGACTCGCCCGAGAAGCGACACCCCAAGTTCGGCAGCGAGACGATCGCCGCCACCCGAACCGAAGACCTCCGACGTCATGTTCTCGACAACGCCAAGCACCGACATGCCCGTCTTCCGCGCCATCGATGCCGCGCGGATCGCAACCTCCTGCGCGAGCGGCTGCGGTGTCGTCACAACAACTGCTTCTGCACGCGGCAAGAGCTGCGCAAGCGAGATCGAGACGTCGCCCGTTCCGGGTGGCATGTCGACGACGAGCGCATCGAGCTCGCCCCAGTGGACATCCTGAAGGAACTGCTCAAGCGCACGATGCAACATCGGTCCTCGCCACATCACCGGTTCGTTGTCGTCGAGGAAGAACCCGATCGACATCAATTTCAGGTCGTGCTTGACCGGCGGAATCATCAGCTTGTCGACGAGCACCGGCTTCTGACGGATCCCGAGCATGTGCGGGATCGAGTGCCCGTAGACATCGGCGTCGAGCACTCCGACCCTACGGCCAAGCGAGGCAAGCGCCGCAGCGAGATTCACCGTGACGGTCGACTTCCCAACTCCGCCCTTGCCCGAGGCCACAGCGATCACGCGGGTCGCGGGGTCGAGCTGGATCGACTTGTCGTCAGCGGGACGACCGCCTCGAAGCTTCGTTGTGAGCGCGGCGCGCTCGTCGGGTGTCATCACGTCGAACTCGAGCGACACCGATGCGACACCCGGGATGCCACCGACCTCGCGCGCAACCTGATCCTGGAAGCTCGACCGCAGTGGACAACCTGCCACGGTGAGGGCGATCTTGACGGCCACGTCGCCGCCGTCGATACGCACGTCGCGCACCATGTCGAGCTCCGTCACTGGCTTGCGAAGCTCAGGGTCGATAACCCGCGAGAGAGCCTCGTCGATCTGGGGGCGCGTCAGGGTCACCGTCGTCTGAGGGTAGCTCAATCGTCCTCGCTGACCGTCCGGCTTCGTGGGTGTGAGCGGTTGCGCAGCAACTCCCGAGATCGCCGTCTACCCTGTCGCGACATGCGGCGCCTACTCACGATCGGACTTGTCTCGGCCCTGGCCGCCGCATTCGCGGTGAGTGCAGCCGGAACGACGCGAGACACAACCACCTGCTGGGCCAAGGATGGTGGAAAGCTCTTCCAGATCGTCTGCCCGGCACCGATCAAGCTTGCGATGACCGCAGCGACCCAGGCGGCACGGCCCGCCGGCACGCGCGCCACCGCCAACGCCCTTGGTGCCACCGGCACCGCAGGCGCCTTCCGCATCACGATCAACTCGGTGTCGCTCGACGCTGCCGCGACCATCCAGGCAGCAAGCTCACGTAATGCGGCCCCGCCCGCCGGGATGACTGACGTGATGATCAACGTCACGATCACCTACACCGGTTTCGAAACCGGTGCCGCCCAGGCGGTCAGTGCCGCACTCCGCGCCGTCGGCCAATCGCGGAACGTCGGCTACTCCTCTGTGCGCAACTCCTGCGGGCCTGTTCTGCCCAACGACGTCGGCCCATCGGGCGACCTTTCCACCAATCAGTCTGCGACCGGCAACCTCTGTTACCAGGTCTCCACGGTCGACATCCCAACGCTCATGCTCTACTGGGACGCGGGTGCAACAAAGGCTCCCTGGTGGTCGCTGCGGTGATGCGGCTACGCTGGCAGCAGGTGGTTGGGGGGATCAAGGCGCCGCTCTTCGGCGTCGTCGCAGCGTTCGCGCTTGCCGCAGCAGGCACCGCTTCAGCGGCGCACTCTGTCACCTGTTACGAGAAGCTCGGCGGGAAGCTCGTCGAGATCCTCTGCCCCACGCCGGTCGTGCCAAGCAAGTCCGTGACCGCGAAGACACAGGGCCAGACGCGAAACAACCCCTTCAAGCTCGGCACCGCCGGGTACACCGCCGGGTTCGCCTGGAAGGTCGCCGTCACCTCGGTGAACGCCAACGCGTGGTCGGTGATCCAGGCCGCTAACGCAACGAACAAGGCGCCCCGAGCTGGATACGTCGACGTGCTGGTGACGATCACCGCGACGTACAACGGGCCCGACACAGGCGCCGGCTTCGACCTTGTCTCGAACTTCGCTGTCGCCACAACGAAGGGCGCGAGCTATGGCGCCTCCCCGTCGGCCTGCGGCATCGTGCCAAACGATGCCGGTGCCGCCGGCGACTACTTCAACGGTGGTGTGCTCACAGGCAACCTGTGTTTTCAGGTGCCCTCGTCGGTCGCGAACTCGCTTGCGCTGTACTGGAACGCCTTCGGTGCGAAAGCACCGTGGTGGGCGCTCCGTTAGAGCCGACGCTTCGTCGCAGCTCTCTAGGCGTTGATCGCGGCGGCAAGTTGCGCCGCAAGCTCTGGCGTACCCGCAGCAACAACACGCGAGCGGGCCTTCAGATCGAGCGGATGTTCGCCGAACACGCCGCCGTCGGCAAGCAGCATCGTGCACCCGCGCTCCCGGACGATCAGCTGGGCCGCCGCGATATCGACCGGCCGCGACGGCTTCAGGCAGACAACGCCGTCGGTACGACCCGCCGAGAGATGGCAGTAGGTCAACGCCTGGGCACCCATGATGCGGACGCGATCGGTGATCGGCGCGAGTGCGGGCAGGTGCTCAAGAACAAGTGTCCCCTTCGTCGCCTCGATCGACAAGAACTGCAGGTGATCCTTTGGCAGATCGAGAATTGGCCCGCCGTTCAGCGTCGCTCCACCACCCTTGATCGCAACCCATTCCTCGCGCGAGCCAAAGTCGTAGACGAACCCGAATAGGACGTCGTCCATCGTCTTCCCCTCGGCGACAGCGAGCGACATGCAGAAGTATGGGATTCCACGCTCGCAGTTCTGCGAGCCATCAATCGGGTCGATCACAACCGTCCAGCGTCCGTCGCCGACGATCCCGACCTCCTCCGACACGATCGCGACATCGAGCCCGTCTAGGCGGCGGATGATCGCGTTCTCGGTTGCCTCGTCGATCGCGACCGTGATGTCGCCACCTTTGCCTTCGCCGATCGGCCGCTCCCGCTCATCGCGGCCCGGCATCGCCGTAAGGATCCCTTCGATCTCAACGACGGCGGCGCGACACAGGTCAAGCCAGGGCGCCGCGTCGAACTCGCTCACGACACCTCGCCGATCGGGTGGAAGAGCAGGCCCGACGTGAGTTTCGGATAGAAGAACGTCGACTTCTGCGGCATCACGTCGCCGCGGTGGGCAAACGTTGCGACCTGTTCAACCGTCGTCGGCCGCACAAGGAAGGCCGCCTCTGCCTCGCCGCGATCGACCGCCGCGACGGCCTCATTCGCATAGGGCGTGTAGCCAACCTTGCCGCAGTAGCGCTCCACCGTCTGCACATCGAGCTCGTCGATCACCGGCACCGAGGAGTAGGTGCCATTGCGATACAACGCAAGCCCCGTCTGATCCCAGCCGTCAGTCTGCTCCGCCGGCGGCTCCTCGGTCAGGGCGGGAACGATGCGATGAGTCGGAAAGATCTCAAGTCCCGGCGACCGTGACGAGACGAGGATCGCGTAGGTGTGCGTCGCGCTCGGGTCTTCCTCACGGAACGCCACAGCCGTCTCGTATCGGTGATGGCCGTCGGCGATCAAGAACGGCGTGTCGATCTCGAGCTCACCAACGCCCGTGATCTTCCACAGGCGCGTCCGCACACCACCGTCCTCGACATCCATGTCGGGCATTCCTGTGGGGCGCTCGACCGGCGGGTCGGCGTCGTAGAGCAGAAAGATCGGCTCAAGTTGGGTGCGAACTTCGCGGAGGAGACGGAGGCGGCCCTCCTTCGGGCCAGCATGGGTGCGCTCGTGGGGCAGCACGTTGCCTGCCGAATAGGGCGTCGCCTCGACCGACCCGGCGATACCTTCACGCGTACGAGCGACACCGTCGGGACCGACGTAATCCTGTGCCACCCACCAGATCGCGGGCTCTTCAAGCGCCAGCACACCTTCAGCTCGCCAATCCTTGAGGGCCGCCGCTGCCGCCGCTTCGCTCTCCGGCAACGTGAGATGCACAACGTTGTGCAGACTCCGGGCAAGGTACTCCTGGCGCAGCGGCTCATCGATCACGTCGTACGGCGGCGCGATCAGCGAATCGAGCTCGCCAGCCTTAGTGGTGTCGAAACGAAGCGCGCGGAAGGGCCTCACAGATGGCACCTCCTGAGCGTACCGAGGAGAGCGGCAGTCCTGGTCACGAACCGTCTACTCTGAGCGAATGCGTCGCGTCACCACACTCCCTGCCCTCTCGATCGTCGCCTGCGCGCTCGTGGCGACCGCCGGCAACGTCAAAGCCGCAACACCAACGACGTGTTACGCGAAGACAGGCACCACGCTCACCCGAATCGTCTGCCCCGCGACGATCAAGTTGGCGTCGCTCGCGTCGAACACGGTCGGCGCAACACGCGCGAAGCCCTACCCGCTCGGGCAGACCGTCCTGCTTTCGACGGGAACGTGGAAGCTGCAGTTCCAGACCGCCAACCTCAACGCCTGGCCCGCGATCTCAGCCTTCAGCGCAAAGAACACGGCACCGCCCGCCGGAATGGTTGACGTGCTCGTGAGCCTCACTGCCACCTACTTCGGGTACGAGGGAGGTGCAGGCGGCTTCGACCGCGGCTTCACCGACTTCACGAACATCAAGGCGGTCGGCAACGCCCACAACGTGTCGTACGTGTGGGCGAAGCCCGGCTGCGGCCTGATCCCGAACGATCTCGGCTCCGGCTCAACCCTTGCGGGCGACACGACGGTCACAGGCAACCTTTGCTTCCAGGTGCCCGCTGACGACGCCGCCACCCTTCAGCTCTTCTGGGACGGCAGCGCGATCAAAGGCCCGTTCTTCGCACTGCACTAGCGCGGCGTGTCCCCACCGGGCGCCGCAGTAGACTCGGCTCGTGATCGCCGATCTCGCGGAAGACCGAGTTGTTGAAGGCGTGTTTGCCGTCGCCAGTAAGCGCAAGCTGAAAACGAAGGGCGGCGAGCCGTACCTCGCGCTCGAACTCGTCGATTCCTCAGGTCGAATCGAAGCTCGCGTGTGGAAAGACGTCGAGCTCCTCGATGGACGCTTCGCTGAAGGCGACGCGGTGCGCGTACTCGGCAAGGTCGAGAAGTTCCGCGACAAGCTGCAGCTCGACGTGCGCACGCTCGAGAGCACCGACGTCGACCCGCAAAGCTTGACCCCGGCTGCCCGACGCGACCGTGACGAGCTCGCTGGCTTCCTCGAGTTCCTCGTCGCAGAAGTGCACCACGAAGGTCTTGCGGCAACCGTCCGAAACGTCCTTGCCGTTGCCGACCTCGCTGCGTTTCCCGCGACGGCCGACGGCCACCACTCCTACGCGGGCGGGCTGCAAGAGCACACGGTCGGGGTCGCCACCCTCTGCCGCGAAACCTGCCAGCTGCACCCTCGCCTGCGCGCAGACCTCGTTCTTGCCGCCGCGATCCTCCACGACGTCGGCCGCACGCGCGAGCTGACCCGTGGCCCTGCGTTCACCCAGACAAGCGAAGGCCGCCTCCTCGGACACGTGCACCTCGGCCTGCGACTTGTTGAAGAACGGGCCGAAGGTCTGACCCCCGCGCAGCTCGCCGAGCTGCTGCACTGCATCGCTGTGCATCACGACGGCCGTTCCGCACGCACCGCAGAAGCGGCCGTTCTCTACCACGCAAACCAGCTCGACGCGGCCGCCGCCACCCGCCCGGTCGAATGACCGCGCTCCTTCTCGCGCTCGGCGCGAGCCTGACCTGGGGCGTCGCCGATTTCGTCGGGCCGTGGCTCGGGCGGACGTGGGGAACCCTTCGCATCATGTTGTGGGGCCAATGCTCGGGCCTCCTGTTTGTCACCGTGGTAGTCGCGATTCACGGTGGCGGCCCGCGCAGCGGTGCGATCGGCTGGGCGGTGCTGGCTGCGCTCTCCGCCACGATCGGGCTCGTTGGCTACTACCAGGGGATCGCGACCGGAACGATCTCCGTCGTCGCCCCCATTGCGGGCGCATCAGCGATTGTCCCCGTCATCTACGGAATCGCTCGTGGCGACGATCCCTCCGTTGGTCAGCTCGTGGGAATTGGAGCCGCGATCGTTGGCGTCGCGTTCGCGTCGATGGAGCAGCAGGACGGCAAGCGTGCCGCAGCAGCAGGGGTCGGCCTTGCGGTCCTGGCGGCAGTGGGCTTCGGCTTCTACTTCCCGCCGATGCACGCCGCAGGTGCCGCCGACCCGTGGTGGGGCGCGCTGCTCTTTCGCTTCGCGTCAGTCGGCTTCGTCAGCGTCGCAGTTGCGGCCCGTCGGCCCACACTGCGCCTGCCGCGTCGCGTCGTGTGGATAGTCGCGCTCGTCGGTGTCGGCGACACGCTTGGAAACATCCTGTTTGCCGCCGCTGCCGGCCGGGGACTCGTAAGCCTCACAAGCGTCATGGCGTCGCTCTACCCGGTGATCACCGTCGGGTTGGCCGCCGTGTTTCTCCACGAGCGCATCTCACGGATGCAACAGGGTGGTGTCGTGCTCACCCTCGTTGGCATCGGTCTGATCTCGACCTAGCCGCCGTATGTTCTGGCAGCGGGCGGGCTAGACGTTGAAGCGCACGTTCAGAACGTCACCGTCCTGAACCACGTACGTCTTGCCTTCAAGGCGATGCTGGCCGCGCTTGGAAACCTCGGCTGCAGAGCCGGCCTCGACGAGCTCCTGCCACCCGAACACCTCGGCGCGGATGAACCCTCGTGCAATGTCAGTGTGGATCGACGCAGCAGCGTCAAGAGCGGTCTCGCCACGTCGCAGCGTCCACGCGCGCGTGTCCTGCTCGCCTGCCGTGAAGAACGTGACCAGATCAAGCGCGTCACGTAGGCGCCGCACAACCTCGTCAAGCGCGGACGTGGGGCTGCCACGAAACTCTTCCGCCTCCTCGGGGGAGAGATCGGCGAGCTCGATTTCAAGCGCCAAGTCGATGCCGTTCGGGCCGTTCTCGACAGCGATCAACGGCTTCGTTGTGAGTGGCTCAATGTCGGCAGGCAACTCATCGGGGTATTCCGAAAGTGGCGTCCCCGCCTCGACAAACGCCAGCACCTTCTTGAGCTCGTCAAGCTCCGCCCGGACTTTCGCATCACCCGACTTCGCCTGCTTCTCCACCCGCTCAAGCCGCCGCTCAACATGGTCACGGTCGGCGACGAGCAGTTCGAGCTTCAAGTTCTCAAGGTCGCCAGCCGGATCGGCGCCCGCCGAGAACCCGTCAAGCACGACAAGGAGCGCGTCGACCTGGCGAAGGTTGCCGAGCAACGCCGGACCCGTACCGGGAACGTCCTGCACTCGGATCGTCGCCTGGGTGATCTTGCGCGCCTTCACAACGACCGCGAGCTGGTCTGTGCGATCGTCGGCGATCTGGGCGACGCCAACATTCGTCTTGCCGTACTCGCCACCCGCCGCTTTGGTTAGCGCAGTGAAGAGCGTTGTCTTACCGGCGCCGGGCAGCCCGACAATGCCAACCTCGAGGGCCACGAGTCTCTAGGAGCCGAAGCCGACGCGGCTCTCGCGAGCGTGCCGCTTGATGAAGACGATCTTCTTTGTGGCCATCGTGTAGCTGCCGTCCTCGGCCTCAAACGAGATCGACGTGGCATCGCTATCGCCAACGGCTGCAGCGAGCTTCTCCGCAACATCGGCCGAAACGGCAATTGCCAAGCCAAATCCACCTTCGAACGAGAGCTCGAGCCGGACGCGTTCTGACTGATTCTTATTCGCCATGAGACACAAACTCTGCCAGGACGCCGCCCGTCGTGTCGGGGTGGATGAACGCGACCTGCATTCCGAACAGTCCAACCCGGGGTGCGGTGTCGATCAATGTGGCTCCCTGAGCGGCAACACGGGCCAGTTCGGCTGCGACGTCGTCGACCTCAAATGCGACGTGATGCATGCCCGGACCGCGCTTTGCGAGGAACTTGCCGACCGGCGTGTCAGGGCCGAGTGGGCGAAGAAGCTCGATCCTGCTCGTGCCGACACGGATCGAAACCGCCTCGACACCCTGATCCTCGACCGTCTCCCGATGCTCGACCGTCGCACCAAGGAGCGTCTCCCACGTGCGCACAAGCTCATCGAGTTCGGGGACTGCGACGCCCACGTGATGAATGCCCTTGGCTGCCATGCCCGCTCGATGCTACCCGTGCTGTCCAGGTGCCTCGCCTAGGCGGAAGCGTGCTCGAGGTCAAGACACGCCTGCAGCGCCGCCTCGGCCACCTCGAGCTGCGCAGCTGTCGGTTCAGCAGTGGCAACGCGATGTTGGAGCTCGTGGCCGGGACGAGCCAGGGCGCGCGCGAGCGGGGACTCCGCATGACGCTGCATCCAGGCAAACACCTCCGTCGACGCCGCAACCGCTCCGACAGACGCAGCGACACGAGCGGCCGAGCGGTAGCGAGCAGGCGCCCTCCCCGCAATGACGTTGCCGACAGTTCCCACCACCAGCATCGGGCCGATCAAATGTGAGCCGCACCGTTCGTGTTCTTTTGCCGCACGGTGCTCGTGCTCGTAACTGCCAATCGCGATGTGTTCGGCACCGTGGTAGTTCGCAAGGGCCCCCTCGCGGAGCGAGGCAAGTGCGGGAGCCAGGGCAAGAAGCGACGCGAGAGCCTCCGTCACGCTTGCGTTGATGCGTAGGCGACGAACACCGCCGGAGATCATTGCCGTCAGTGCGATCACACCAACTGTGCGGGTGCTTTCGTACGGCAGCCGCGCCTCCGGCAGAGCTCGCTTGAGCCGCGGCAGGAACGCAAGCGACTCGAAGAGCCGCACAGGCCCACGCAGGAACGGGCTCGTGATATTCGGGGCGAGCATCTGCTTGCGGCCGGACGCCACCTTGACCGTCCCGTCGCCCACACGAACGGCACATGCCCAAGCCGTTGGGCCGTGCACAAGCACCCCGTTACCGAGAGCCATTCCGCCGAGCCGCACCTTTTGGCCCATGCGACGACTGTACTCCTAGCGCAGAGCTTCGAGCGCGGTCTGGACACGCGACGCGGCTTCGCCGCGCGGCAGCTCCTGCCCATCGATCGCAACGACCGGCAGCACCTCGCGCACGGCGCTGCTCGTAAACGCCTCGTCGGCCCCCAGCAGGTTCGACAGGGTGAAGGCGCCCTCTTGGACGCGATAGCCCAGGTCGGCTGCACAACGCATGACGGCACCCCGGGTGACACCCGGCAGCACACCCGTACTTCGGGCCGGGGTCGAGAGCACATCGCCCTTGCGCCACCAGATGTTTGCCATCGTCAGCTCAAGCACGATGTCGCCCGGGTCGAGAAACAACGCATCGTCTGCGCCCTGCCGCTCCGCGTCGGCGACGGCAGCGAGGTTTGCCGCGTAGCTCGTCGCCTTCACTCCCGTTAGAAACCCGGAGGCGATCGAACGCGTCGTGACGACCGTGATCCCGCGCGCACGAAGCGCGTCGAGCCCCGGTGGCAATGGGGCGACAGTCGCAACAAGCGTGCGGCCGGTGTAGAAGAGACGCACCACACCTTCGTCGACCTGAGCGGCGGCCGCTGCCTGGCGCGCGAGATCCGCGGCGCCCTCAGGGGGCGGCAGCCGCAGCGACAGCGCCGAGCCGACGAGCCGGTCAACGTGACCGTCGAGAAGCACTGGGATGCCACCCCTGATGCGCACCGTCTCGAACGCAGCCGCTCCACGCAGCAGAGCTTCGTCATCCGCAAAGAACACCGGCTCGGCAGGATCGACGAGACCTCGCCCGCCGACCGCCGCCGCGAGCAACGGGCTCATGCCGCACACTCCAACGCCGCGAGCAGCGGTCGCGCTTTGACCCACGACTCCTCGATCTCTGCGGCCGGATCGGAGTCCCACACGATTCCTCCACCCACCCAGAAGTGGATGATGTTGTCGGCGACAGCGAACGTTCGAATCGTGAGCGCTAGGTCGAAGTCGCCGTTCGGTGAAACGGTGCCGAGAGCACCCATCGATGCGCCCCGCCCCACGGGTTCAAGCCCCGCGATCAGGTCGATCGCCGCGATCTTGGGTGCGCCCGTGACCGATCCTCCGGGGAACAGCGCCGCCAGGGTCTCGCCGAGCGTGACGTTGTCACGAGCGACTCCTTCGACCGTCGAGACGAGGTGGGTGACTCCGGCAAGTTCGTGCTCAACCATCAGTTCTGGCCAGCGTACGGTGCCGAGCTCACACACGCGAGAGAGGTCGTTCCGCTCAAGGTCAACGATCATCGTGTGTTCGGCCGCATCCTTCGGCCCTTCAACATGGACGCCTGCTGGCCGGGTCCCCTTGATCGGCTTAGTCTGGAGAGTCTTGCCGGTTCGGCGCAGGAAGAGCTCGGGTGATCCCGAGATGATCGACCAGCGATCGGTGATGAACGGCCGGGGGGCGAGCGGGCGGAGGGGCGCGAGCGCTGCTGCGACGGCGGCCGTGTCGCCCGAGAACGCGGCGGAGAGGTGCTGCACGAGATTCACCTGGTAGACATCGCCGCGGGCGATCGCTGAGCGCACGTGTTCGATCGCGGCTGCGTAGGCGGCGTCAGTCCAGCTGCGCTGCCAGGGGCCAATCTCAAACGTGTCGGCGGCGGCGAGGGGTTCGTCGGCGCGGCGAATCCGGCAGGCGAGCAACGGGAGCGGGCATGGCTCGCGCGGTGGCTGGATGTGCGACCGTCGAACGGCGCCTGAGAGGCCGTAGCCGAGGTAAAGGTCAGCGACCACTCCGCTGCGACCCCAAAACGCTTCGCGTGCGAGGTAGGCGTCGAGTTGCGAGAACGCGTTGGACGCTTCGTGGAGTTCGAGCATCGGGCGGAGCGTACTCCGCGCGGGCGCCCTACCGACGGCGGCCGGTGACGAGGAGGTAACGGCGCGGGGCGCGGATCGCGTCGCCGGCTCGATACTCCTCATACAGCTCGACGAAGGCACGGTGGAACTCTTCGGCCCGGGATTCGTCGAGGCGGGCGAGGACACTCTGGATCGGCGGTGAGGCCTGCGAGAAGATCGACCACAGCTCTTCGCCGGACGCCGCGTCGACCCAGACGGTGCCGTCTTGGTATTCGAGCTCCCAATCTTCGCCGAGCATGTCTTCGACGTGATCTTCGCGACCCCATTCGTATGCCTCGCGACCGTCAACGGGCTCCTCGGTGAACGAGCGGTAGAGCTCGCCAAGCTTGGGGTTCGGCTTCCAGGCGGTGAACGCGAGGCGGGCGCCGGGGCGCGCGACGCGCGCGAGCTCGAGGGCGACGTTCGCGTGATCAGGTGCCCACACGAGACCGAAGTTCGACAGGAGCACGTCGAATGCGGCGTCGTCGTAGGGGAGGTATTCAACGCTGCCGCTCTCGAAGGTCACGGCCAGATTGGCGTCTTCGGCATCGAAACGCGCCTTTTCGAGTAGCGGCTCGTCGGAGTCGATGCCGGTGACGTCGGCACCGAGCGTCGCGGCCTTTAGCGCGAGCGTTCCAGCTCCCGTCGCAAGATCAAGGACGGCGTCGCCTCCATGGACGGTTGCGGCGGTGAGAAGTTCGACTTCGACGGCCTCGATGAGGCCTGCGAGGCGGTCCTGCCCGTCGGTGCTAGTGGGCGCGTCGTCCGTCACGATCCGGAGGATAGCGGTGGGATGGGTGATCTCTTCGATGATGCTGCAGGCCGCCGGTTAGAGCGCCTTGCGCCGCTTGCTGGTCGTCTTCGACCCGAATCGCTTGATGCTGTCGTGGGCCAGGAGCATGTGATTGGTCCGGGTAAGGCGCTGCGACTGGCGATCGAGAACGATCGGGTTCCATCTCTGCTCTTCTACGGACCGCCGGGGTCGGGGAAGACAACGTTGGCGCGTATCGTGGCGCGCTCGACCGGCGCGTTCTTCGAGGAGCTTTCCGCGGTGTCAGCGACGGTCGGCAATGTCCGCGATGTGTTGACGCGAGCGAAGGATCGGCTCGGCCAGACAGGTCAGCGGACGATTCTGTTTCTCGACGAGATTCACCGTTTCAACAAGGGGCAGCAGGATGCGTTGCTGCCGGGTGTTGAGGCGGGCCTTGTGACGTTGATTGGCGCGACGACCGAGAACCCGTACTTCGAGCTGAACTCGGCGTTGCTTTCGCGGCTTGCGATCTACGAGCTGCAGCCGCTGTCGGAGGGTCAGGTTGAGGAGGTTGTGCGGCGCGGGGCGGCTTCGCTTAGTGCGGAGGTGCCTGACGATCTGGTGGCGTTCATTGCGGGGCGGTCGGGTGGTGATGCGCGGTCGGCGCTTGGGATCCTTGAGTTCACTGTCGACACTGCGCGGGCGGAGGGTGTGCCGGTTGAGGTGCGGCACGCGGAGGATGCTGCGCGGAAGCGGCCGCTTGTGTATGACAAGTCGGGCGACGTGCATCACGACATCATTTCGGCCTGGATCAAGTCGACGCGTGCAAGCGATGTGCAGGCGTCGATCTACTACTTGGCGGCGATGCTTGAGGCGGGTGAGGACGCCCGGTTTATTGCCCGCCGGATGATCGTGCTTGCGTCTGAGGACATTGGGAATGCCGATCCGCAGGCGTTGCAGGTTGCGGTGGCCGCGGCGCATGCGGTGGAGCATGTTGGTTTGCCGGAGGCGCGGATCAATTTGGCGCAGGCGGCGGTGTATCTCGCGCGTGCTCCAAAGTCGAACGCGTCGTACATGGCGCTGAACCGTGCGCAGGAGCTTGTGCGGCAGCATGGGATTTTGACGCCGCCGGGTGAGCTCCGCTCAGCTGCGTATGCGGGGGCGCGCAAGCTTGGCCGCGGGAACGGCTATCTGTATCCCCACGACAATCCTGAGGGGTTCGCGTTCGACTGTCTGCCGGAGCAGCTGCGCGGCACGGTCTTCTTTACCCCGTCAGGGAACGGGGATGAGCAGCCGAAGCCGCGCGGCGCGAATTAGGCGGGCATTTCCTTAGGTAATCGATTCTTGGGGTGGTCGCCATGGGCGAGTTTTTCGCCGTGAGCCCCTATGTCGTACCGACTACGAGTGCTGCGCTACGGGCGGCAATGCGCGACGGAATGTTTTGCGAAGACCCGCGCGGCTTATCCTGGCTCCACTGCTGCGTTTGCACCACAGGGCGGCGTGTTCGTGTTGCGGATACCCGCCGCGATACACGACGCCACCTCTGCGACGCTCGCCCTGGGGCCCCCCGCCCCGCCAGCCATGTCCTGGGGACAGTCCCCAAAACGAGAGGTGAACGCGATCGTGCCGCGGTTCCCTCGCCAGACCCGCCGCGGACGCGGGTCACGAGCGCCAACGGCTTGAGGTTTTGGCGTTCGGGTTTCGGTCTTCGAGTCTCGGGTTTGGACACTCGCCCCCAGCGCGTCGCTGGCAAAAGAGGCAAGCCCGAGGAACGCCGGGCAGTACTCGACGTACGGCCAAGCTCCGAGGGCGCAGCATCCTGCTGCGAGACGGCTCAGCTGATCGTGAAGCCCGGCTCAGCCGGGCGAGAACGATCAGCGGCCAGGGGAGCCCGCCACCGAAGCGTTGACGGTGTGCGCAATACGAGAAATGTGCTCGTCGACATCGCATTCGTCTTGGTGGCAGAAGACGGAGTAGGTGTAGCCGTAGTCAGCGACGGTGGGTTGTTCGGCGCGGGCATAGGGGCCTGCGATGCCGATGAGCCAGTTGTCGACCGGGGCGCCGGCGGGCCGGAAGCGGAAGACGTAGACATCGCCGGGGCTGCCGTTTGTCGGGAGCTGGATTTCCTGGGTGTGCAGGTGTTCGATCGCCTCGGGTGGCGTTCCGAGGTGGTTTGGGTCTTGCAGCCAGTTGGCGAGTGCGCCTTCTGCCAGCGCGACTTGGGTGCGGTGTTCGGCGGGGATGGAGTCGACGCCGTGGAGCTCGGTGAAGGCTGCGAAGAGGGGGATGCGTGCGGCCGGGTTTGCGGCGGCGCGTGCGATGACTCCTTCGGGCATGTCGGCACCGGCGCGTTCGAGGCCGATGATTCCCCAGACGGCAATGGTCGGGTTGGGGTTGATGGCGACCCCAGTGAGGAATTCGCGGGCGTCGTCGGTTGCGAGCGCCGCGAGAAGATCGCTCCACATGCCGAGTCGGCGGCGGGCGTCTTCGTGGAGTGACGCGTCGAGGTCGTTGCTGAGGTCGGAGAGCGCGACGCGGGCATGTGGGAGGGCGACCTCGGTGAGGCGCGCCGCGTGAGACCACAGCAGGCCGCGTTTTCCGTAGCTGATGAGGGTGAGTGCTGCGTTGCGGCGGAATCGCTCTTCAGAGATTGCTTCGCCGAGGACGCGGATGAGGCGGTCGGCTTCTTTGGCGGTGTATTCGAGGGGGCCGAGAATGGGCCACCAGGCTTCGGGGAGGTTCGGTTTGTCTTCGAGGAGCCCGGCGAGTGTGGCGGTTGAGGTGTCGGTGGCGGCCTGGGCGAGGACGCGGAGCGCCCAGGCGCGTGCGACTTCAGGAAGCTCGGTGTAGGCGGCTGCGATGTCGGCAGGGGTGACTTCACCGGCGTGGCGGGCGAGCAGCACCATCAGGACTTCTTCGGCGCGCTGGGGCCCGACTTCGGGGAATGGTGTGCGGACAGCCGTGAGGATGGCGTCGGTTGCGCCGGCGGGGAGTTCTGGGGCGGCAGCGACCGTTTCGGCCTCTTGGAGGGCTTCGGCGTAGCGTTCGGGCTCGCCGGAGCGGAAGTGGGTGATGATCTCTTCGAGTGTCATGGTGTTAGAGGATGCGGGCGCCGAGTGCGCTGGCTGCGAGTTCGACTGCGAGTTTCGCCGTTTCGTTTTCCCGGTCGAGGACGGGGTTAACTTCGACGATCTCGAGCGAGTCCAGAGTACCGCCCTCCGCGACGATTTCGAGTGCGTGGTGGGCTTCGCGGTAGGTGAGTCCGCCTCTGACGGGTGTGCCGACGCCGGGGGCGAACATGGGGTCGACGGCGTCGAGGTCAAGGCTCACGTGGAGGAACGAGGTGCCGGAGAGGTAGGCGAGCGCTTCGCGGACGGCGGCTTCGATGCCGAGCCGGTCGAGGTCGGTCATGGTGAAGACTTTGATTGGGAGTTGAGCGACGAGTTCGCGTTCGCCAGGGTCGAGTGAGCGGATGCCGAGGAGGACTGCTCGTTCGATGGATGGGGTGGGCCAGTCGGGTGTTTCGAATTCGGTGCCTGCGACGCCGAGTGCGGCGGCGAGGGGCATGCCGTGCACGTTGCCGCTGGGTGAGGTTGATGGTCGGTTGAGGTCACCGTGGGCGTCGATCCAGAGGACGCCGCCGGCGCCCCGGGCGCGGGCCATGCCGCCGAGGGTGCCCATTGCGACGGAGTGGTCGCCTCCGAGCACCAGGGGGATGAGGTTGGCGGTGGCGGCGTCGTTGACGAGGTTTGCGACGCGCCCGCAGGTCTCTTTGATTTGGGCGAGGTAGCGAGCGTTCTGGCTGCCTGCTTCAGTTGCTTCAGCGACGGCGACGGTGACGTCGCCCCAGTCGGCGCAGTGGAGGCCGAGGCTTTCGACGCGTTCTTTGAGTCCTGCGTACCGGATGGCGGAGGGGCCCATGTCGACGCCGCGGCGGCCGGCGCCAAGGTCAAGTCCGGCGCCGATGACGGCGACGCCGCGCGGGTGTGGGTGTGGGTGTTCGCTCATCGCGGGCAAGGCTACTCCTCTGAGGGCGGCTATCGTGCGCCGGGATGGAGACACGTGCTGCGGAGATCGTTGAGTTGCTCGGTTTGGAGCCGTTGCCGCATGAGGGTGGGCTGTTTGCGCAGACGCTTGTTGATCCGTATTCGACTGCGATCTACTACATGACGGAGCCGGGTCAGTTTTCGGCGTTGCATCGGTTGGATGCGACGGAGGTGTTTCACCATTACGCGGGTGCGTCGGCGAAGATGCTGTTGCTTTTCCCGGATGGTCGTGTGTCGGAACCGGTGCTCGGCAAGGACTTTGCTGCGGGTGAGCGGCCGCAGGTGATTGTTCCGGCGGGGGTGTGGCAGGGTACGTCGACGCTTGGTGATTGGTCGTTGCTTGGCACGACAATGGCGCCTGGGTTTACGTGGGACGGGTTCGAGCTTGGCGAGGCGGTGTCGTTGATGCGCGATTGGCCTTCGGCGGCTTCGCGGATTCGGGAGTTGACCCGCGCGTGAGCGAACCCGTGTCGGTGCCGCCGGTCGCAGGACTGCTGTCGCTTGACGGTCATGTTGCGGTTGTGACGGGTGCGAGCCAGGGGATCGGTGCTGCGATTGCGGTTCGGCTTGCCGAGGCGGGGGCGTCGGTGGTGCTCGGTCAGCGTGCTGACGCGTCGGCGGTTGTTTCACTGATCGAGGAGCGGGGCGGCCGCGCGGGGTCGGTGTCGACCGATCTCTCGGTCGTGGGTGATGCGGAGACGTTGCTTGGTGAAGCGCGTGCGCGCTTTGGCACGCCAACGATCCTCGTGAATAACGCGGCGTCACAGCCTGTGAAGTCGTTTGTGGACTTGACGGAGTCCGATTGGGACGATGTGTTTCGGACGAACGTGACCGGTGCCGCTGCGACGCTCGCTGCGTTTGCGCGCCTTCGGATTGCGGAGGGTGGTGGTGGCGCCGTAGTGAATATCGGTTCGATCGAGGGTCTGCGGCCGGCGGTGGGGCACGTGCATTACGCGGCGTCGAAGGCGGCGCTGGCGCAGCTGACGCGCGGTGCCGCGTTGGAGCTTGGCCCCCATGCGATTCGGGTGAATCTCGTCGCCCCAGGGCTGACGTGGTCGCCGACGCTTGAGGCGACCTGGCCGGAGGGCGTTGCCCGGTGGCTGGACGCGGTTGCGCTTGGCAGGTTGGGGATGCCGAGCGATGTAGCTGACGCTGTGCTCTTCCTTGCGTCTGATGCGGCGCGGTTCGTAACCGGGGTCGAACTACCGGTTGACGGTGGTGTGCTCGCCCGACCTGCGTTTTAGGTGCCTCTCAGCCGCTGAATCTGTCACGGACGGCTAGACTGCCGAAGCCCTGAAGCCAATTCAGGGCTGGCAAGGCGGGGTAGCTCAGTTGGTAGAGCACACGGCTGAAAACCGTGGTGTCGCCGGTTCAAGTCCGGCCCTCGCCACTCTGTTCGACGTAGACGGCGCCCGTTACGGGCAGCCGCCGGCCTTGTAGGTCTTGTAGTCCGACGTGGTCATCGCGCGGGTCCAGGTCGTTCCTGTCCAGTAGGCGTACACGGTGACTTCGGTTGCGAGGTCTTCTGTTGAGCCGGAGGTGGAGAAGATGACTGCGAGCTTGACGCGGTCGACGACGGCTGAGCCGAGGAGCGGCAGCGTTGCTGGTGTGCTGATCACACCTTCGGACTCGACGGCTTTGACCTTGATCTTGAGGCCTTGTGCGTTCTTCTTTTCGCAGGCGATGAAGCGTTCGCGCGAGACGACCTGCTTGTAGGCCGGATGGTAGGCGTCCCATTGGGCGCCGAAGTTGCCGCCGAGGGTTGCTTTCACGAGTGCCACGGCGAATGGGGCTGGTGTCGGGATCGTCTTTGCCGATCCTCCTGCAACAACGGAGAGGGCGGCGATCGTGACGGCCGTTAGCGCGGCGAGTGTGCGTGTCACGGGGGCCAGGATAGCCCGTATCCGTGAAGAGTCGGTATGGATTTAGCTGATTGGGCTGAGGTGGACGGTTGTGCCCGGCCCACAGCCGGTGTGCTCTCGTGCGCTGCCGCCGTTGACCGCAACAGCGATCGCGCCGTACGAATCTTCGAGGAGGATGAGCTCTCCGGCTGCGACGTCGGCGAACGTGGTGCCGATCGGGACGCGGTCGCTGATCGCGCCGGCGCGGAGCGTCGCATGATCATCTGCAATCCCCGCCGCGGCGAGGTCGGCACGGGAGATGTTGAGCCCGAGGTTCCCAAAGCGATCGACGTCGAGGACGGTGGCGTGAAGGGTGCCGTTGTGATGCGTGGGTGTTGGCGGGTCGCAGCGAACGAGTGACTCAGGCGGCACTGCGTCGCCGAGCTCGAAGAGCGGTACGCCGCCTGCGAGGTGCGCGGCGACGGGCGAGAAGATGTCACGGGCATGGAAAGTCCGCGACACCGGAGCCAGGTGGTAGCGCTCGTTCGTGAGCTCCACCGCACCGGAGACGCCCGCCAGTTCGGCGGCCTTGATCAGCAAGCCGTTGTCGGGACCAACGAGCACCCGGTTGTCGAGGGTCGAGACGGCGATCGCACGACGGGTGCTTCCGACCCCGGGATCGACGACGGCCACGTGAACGCCAGCAGGGATGTAGGGCAGCGTCCGAGCCAAGACCAGCGATCCTTGAAGAACGGCTTGTGGCGCGATGCCGTGGGTCAGATCGATCACGCGGGTCTGTGGTGCGATCCTCGCGATCACCCCTTTGCAGACCCCCACGAAGTCGTCCTCTAACCCAAAGTCGGTGAGCAACGTGATCGTGTCGAACAAGCCCTACCGCTCCTCGGCGAAGCGCACGACCGCGCCAACAAGGCCGTCAAGGTCATGCGTGGCAGCTTCGTGTGCGACGGTGAGTCCGACGGAGCCGGCGACCTTCGTTGTCTCCGGCCCGATCGATACGGCGGGGGCGGCCCCACCGATCCATGCGTAGGCGCGTGCGGCGGAGCCGGATGCGAGCACGACAACATCGCCGGCTGGCGGATCGGGGGTCAGCAGCACCGTTCGGTAGAGCGGCACGTAGTCGGCGCCAAGCGCGTCGATCGGGCCCCGCCGTGCGTTCTCGGCGGCCGCGAACAGCACCTTGCCTTCCGGCCGCGGAAATTCGGCGAGGAGCCCCTCCTGCGATGAGACGGTGGGAACGAAGGCGGGCTCGATGCCGTGGTGACGCAATGCCTCGGCCGTGCCCGGCCCAACAGCGGCGATGCGTGGCAGGTTGATCGCCCTTCGCGCGATCTCATCGGCACCGTTCGTGCTCGTCACGATCAGCCACTCGTACCCGGCGCAGTCGATCGGATCGTCGGAGGTACGTTCGATTTCGATCAGCGGGCACGGCACCACCTCGAACCCATGCGCTTCGAGCCGCTCGACGAGCGGGCCCGCCTGCGCACGAGGCCGGGTGACAATCACCTTCACGCCGGGTGGCTCTCCAAGGCAGCAAGGAGCTGCAGGCCAAGCGCTGTCGGGTCGGCTCCTGTGAGGCGTTCCACCCAGGAGCCGTCCTCTGCCGCGACGAGGCCCGTGAGGACACCGCCGTCGTGGTGGGCGGCGACAGGGGCAAGACAGCCACCCCCGACTGCTGCGACGCATGCGCGTTCGGCTTCCACGCGCCGACGTGTTTCGGCATCGTCAGCGTGGGCAACAATGTCTTCTTCGCCTGCGCGGACTTGGAGCGCCACGACCCCTTGCGCCGCCTCCGGCAGCATGATCGCTGGGGGGATCCGGAGCCCGATCTCACCATCGAGGCCGAGACGGTCGAGGCCTGCCGACGAGAGCACGAGTGCGTCGAGGCCGCGCTCCTTCGCCTTCCGTAGGCGGGTGTCGACATTGCCCCGTAGCGGCTCGACGGAGATGGTTGAGTCGAAGGCGAGAAGCTGGGCTCGCCGCCGAACCGATGCGGTGCCGATCCGCATTCCTGGCACAAGTGCGTCAGCCCCAATTAGCGCATCGCGAGGGTCGTCCCGTTCGAGGTACGCGCCCACGACGAGGCCGTCAGTGTCTGTCGAGGTCATGTCCTTCGCTGAGTGCACCGCAACGTCGATGCGTCCTTCAAGCAGAGCCTCTTCAATCTCTTTGACGAACACGCCGCGCTCGCCGATCTGCCCGAAGGGGCTCTTTCGATCGCGGTCGCCTGCGGTTGTCATCGGCACGATTGCAATCTGGTGACCGGCAGCCCGAAGGGCGGTCGCCGCGATCTCGGCCTGGACAAGCGCGAGCCTAGAGCCGCGTGACCCGATGCGAACGAGCACAGCGCACCACCTTTCTCAAGCCGACGCTCGGCCCGCAGGGACGAGGACGGACACGCACGCGGACAAATGCCGTCGGTGCCACGATGGGCAGCGGACGTGGCTGACGCAGCTCTCGCTTGTCGGAGGACGTCATCGGCCCTCTCCCAACCCGAAGAGGCGCCGTACGGCGTCGGCAAGCAGGGCGCCTTCGGGCTCGCCCGCAGCGTCTTTCAGCCGTACTGTCGGGAGATGGAGCAGCTTGTTCAGCAGTTGGCCGGTGGCGCGCTCCACGAGTTCGCGCTGTTCCGAGTTGAGTGTGCCGAGTCGATCAAGTTCTTCACTCCGGAGCTCCTCGGCGTGGGCCCGCAGCGCTGTGATCACGGGGACGGCATCGAGTGATGACTGCCACGCGCCAAAGCGGGCGGTCTCCTCGGCGACGAGACGTTCGGCCTGTTCTGCCTCGCGCCGCCGCACGCTGAGCGTCTCGGCAACGACGGCTTCGAGGTCATCGATGTCGTACAGGAAGCAGCCATCAAGCCCTTGTACGCCAGGGTCGACGTCGCGTGGGACGGCAATGTCGATGAGGAACAGTGGGTTGTGCCGCTTGCCCGGAACGTCGCGCGCGTCGATCACGTGGTCGGGCGCGCCCGTCGACGAGAGCACCACGTCGACGTCACCGAGGTACTTCGCAAGTTCGTTGAGCCCGACGGGCGTGGCGCCGAACGCGGTGGCAACGCGCTCGGCGGCTTCAAAGCTTCGGTTGGCAACGTAGGCGATCGTCGCCCCACGGGTTGCAAGGTTGGAGGCGGCGAGTTCACCCATCCGACCTGCTCCAACAAGGAGTACCCGGCGGCCCGCGAGATCGCCGAACACCTGTTGCGCAAGCGCGGCGGCAGCTGACGGCACAGAGGCGGGACTCTCGCCGATCGCCGTCTCGGTGCGGACACGCTTTCCCACCTGGAGCGCCTGCCGGAAGAGCTTGTCGAGCAGCGGGCCCGGCTCGGCCGCTTCGTAGGCCGCTTTGACCTGGCCGAGGATCTCGCTTTCGCCGGGAACGAGCGAGTCGAGCCCGGCCGAGACGCGGAAGAGGTGCGCGGCGGCAGCCTCGCCGTGAAGACGGTAGGCCACGGTGGCGAGCGAGCCTCCCGCGAGCTCTTCGAGTGTCGCAAGAGCCGCTTCGTCGCTATCGCCTGCAAGGTAGAGCTCCGTGCGGTTGCAGGTCGAAAGACACACTGCGTCGCCAAGCCTGCGGGCCACTGCGGCGGCATCGTCGGGCTCGAGCGCAACGCGCTCGCGAACCTCGACTGGGGCGACGTGGTGCGAGATGCCAACGAGGGTCAAGCTCACGAGAGGTGCGTCCCTTCGAGCACAACACGCACGACGATCACGAGGGCGAACCCGACCAACGCAAACCGTGCGGCGTGGCGGCCCGTTGGCCGCATCACGAGGAATGAGGCGTAGAGCAGCCAGGTAAGGACGGTTGCGACCATCAGCGCGTCGACCCCGCCCCCGTTGCGCTGGAGGCGGGCAATGCCGACGATCAGACCGACCGTGAGGAACGGAACGGCAACCGCGATCGTCCGCCGCATGAGTGCGTCGAGCGTTGCGAGCGGCGGCATTCGGAGCCGCAGAATGTCGGCCGCCCGACGCTTCAGACGTCGCTCTTCAAGCAGGTAGAGGCCGGCAAGCGCTGCCGCAAGGGTGAAGCCAGCGAATGCGGCAAGCACGCACCCGACGTGAAGCGTGAGGAAGAGGTTGCCGTAATGGGACTTCTGCCCTGAGCTCGTGCCACCCCCGACGCGCGCAACGAGAAACAGGATTGCAGCGAGCGGCATCACCGCGAGGCCAAGCAGCCGATAGCGCGGCCGGCAGCCCCAGATCAGATATGTGCCGACAACGAACCACACGAACAGGTTGAGCGACCCCGCCCAGGTGCCCCACGGGAACCCTTCTGCGTGTGCAGCTTGGACGCTAAGCAGCGCGGTTTGGGCGAGCCATCCAAGCCGGACACCCCACGTTGCAAGCCGGTCGCCCCGTGGCGAGGCGTACGCAAGTGCCGCCTCGCCGTACCCGACGAGGACGGGCCAAAACAGCAGCTCAATCATCGGAGCGCTGACGCCCCGCGACCCGCTCGACCAGGTCGGCGACGTCGCGCTGGAGGCGCTGGAGCTTCGCCGCGATGATCCCCACGTAGGCGAGAACCCCGACAAAGACGACGAGGTAGGCGGCGGCGGTGTACTTCTCAGCTGGGCTCATGTGAGGAGCTCCTTCAGCTCGCGGATCCGGGTATCGAGTCGCTTACCCGCGAGCTCGAGCTGGTACAGGGTGACAAACAAAACGAGCATCGCGGCGAGGCAGATGCAGAAGGTCGTCAGCATCGTTCCTGTCATCTGCGCCCCGCTCCGGGTGAAGACAACCGGGTGGATGAAGCTGTGCGAGAGACGGATTGCGAGGAACGAGACGGGGATCAGGACGACCCCGAAGAGCGCGTAGACGGCGCTCAGGTTCGCGCGCTGGGGGCCGGGATCAACCGAGTAGCGCAGCATGAAGTAGGCGCAGTAGAAGAGGAAGAGGACGAGGAAGAGCACGAGCTGGTCGTCGCTCCAAACCCACCAGACGCCCCACGAGATCTTTGCCCAGATCGACCCCGTGATCAGGGTCAAGGAGCCAAAGATCACGCCCTGATGGATCGCCACGTAACTTTCGAGGTCGGCGTTGGGATCGTCTTTCCACAAATGCCGGAGCGCCTTCCACGCACCCCAGCCGAAGCACGCGTAGCCCGTCAGCGCGATCGGTACATGGAAGTAAAAGATGCGTTGCGAGAGCCCCTGGTCGGCGTCGCTCGGCGCCCAGAAAAAGACCGACACGATCGCGATGGCGAACATCGCGGTCGAAAATCCGACAAGTGCGGGCAGGGAGATGGCGCGTCGTGTGGTCACGTCGCCGTCAATCGTAGACCGGCAGCGCGTTCCCGGCTCAGGCTTCCGCTGCGACGAAGTCGAATGCGGCCCAAGAGAGCAGCACAAAGACCGTGTCGTAGAGCGCGAGGAACAGGAGGAACTTCGGTCCGGCTGTGGCACTCGCACCGATGCCCCCGACGATCACCGGAATCGAAAGCGGCAGAAAGAGCAGGGGCTGGATCAGCTCACGAGCTCGGCCGGCAACCGCCATTGCCCCCGTCAGCGTGCCCACCGCGGCGATCCCGATATCCGCGAGAGCGACCGCCGCGACGGTCTTCAGGGTGAGGCCTGAGAAGAACAGCGTGAAGGCCGGCAGGGCGACAACCTCCGCGATGCCAAGGAACGCGATCACCGCGATCGTCTTGCCAAGCCAGATCGTGCTGCGGTCGCACGGTGCCAACACGAGGGCGTCCATCAACCCCTGCTCGCGTTCGGGCACGAATGCTCGAGTGAGCCCAAGCAGCGACGTAAACACAATCGCGACCCAAAGGAGGCCGAGGGCGGCAACGTCGCTTGATCCCCGCGGGATCGCGAAGTGGAAGATCGTAAGAGCAGAGAGGACGAAGAGCAGCATCGCCGGGATCGTCTCTTTCGCCCGCAGCTCAAGCAGCAGATCTTTGCGCGTCAGAGCGGCAACATCGGAGAGGTACCTCATGCGAAGCCAAGCCTTTCGGTCGCGAGTCCTTCGACCCGCTCGGGATCATGCGTTGCGACAACCACGGCTCGTGCCGAACGCGTCGCGAGCTCCTCATCGAGGAGCGCCGCCCCAGCCGTGTCGAGAGCGTTGAACGGTTCGTCGAGGATCAGAAGCTTCGGTTCGTGCAGAAGCACACGGCCAAGCCCGAGCCGTTGCTGCATCCCGCGAGAGAACGTCGCGACCTCCTTGTCACGCACGTCCCAGAGCGCAAACCGCTCGAGGAGAGAGCGGATCCGCTGCTCGCGGTCGGGAACGCGATAGAGCCGTGCGAAGAGCGTGAGGTTCTCGTGCGGCGTGAGCTGCTTGTAGACGAGCGGCTCGTGGCCGAGGTACCCGATCTCCCCGCGAACGGGTAGCTCGAGTTCGCCACCCGTCGGCGCGGCCAGCCCTGCGAGCACACGGAGCAACGTCGTCTTGCCCGACCCGTTCGGCCCCGTCACAAGCAAGAAGCCGCCGACGTCGAGGTCGATATCGACCTTGTCGAAGATTCGGCGCGTGTCGAAACGCTTGGAGAGGTTGCGTGCTCGCACCATTGAGGCGAGAACGGTACCCCCGCGAAGCCCCGCGCTACGCGACGTCGGCAAGAACGAAGACGAAGAACGCCACGCTGATGACACCGTTCATCGTGAAGAACGCTGCGTCAAGGCGCTTCAGGTTGCCAGGCCTCACAAGCGAATGTTCGTAGGTGAGGAGCGCGGCAACCACCGCGACCCCGACCCAGTAGGCAATGCCGACGCTGAGCCCGAGGCCTGCGGCGACGAGCAGCGCGACCGTCGCGAGATGCATCACCCGCGCACCGAGAAACGCTCCCCGCTCGCCAAAGCGAACCGCCCACGAGTGGAGCCCCTGCGCACGGTCGACCTCAACGTCGAAGAGCGCGTAGAACAGGTCGAACCCAGCCACCCAAAGGGCAACCGCTCCACCCAATGCCCACGCCTCCCACGGCATCGTGCCCTTGACTGCAACCCAGCCGCCCACCGGCGCGAGCCCGTCCACGGCACCCAGCCAGAGGTGACACAGCCAGGTGAACCGCTTCAAGTACGGGTAGACGACAAATGCGATCACGGGAATCGGCCAGAGCCATCGCACGATCGGATCGAGCTGCCACACCGCCACGAGAAACACCGCGAGCGAGAGACCACAGAAAGCCGTCACCGCTGCCGGGCTCAAGAGTCCCGAGGGGATCTCACGCCCCGCGGTACGCGGGTTTCGCGCATCGATTCCGGCATCGATCAGGCGGTTGAGGGCCATCGCGAGTGACCGCGCGCCCGCCATTGCAACCGTCACCCAGATCAGATCGTGGGCGGACGGAATTGCGTCAACCGCAAGAAATGCACCGACATAGGCAAACGGGAGCGCGAAGATCGTGTGCTCGATCTTCACGAGCTTCGCGAACAGCCCGGCGAGCCGCGCAGGCGTATGCACGCCGCGACGGCGCGGAGACACCGACGGGGTCACGTTAGGTGTTGACGTGGTCGGTCGCGGACTTTTGATCGGCAAGCAGGCGCAGCGCGTGGGTCAAGGCGGGGCGCAGCACGGCGTATCCGTCGCGACAGGCGCCGGGCGAGCCGGCGAGATTGACGACGAGGGTCGCCCCGACAACCCCGGCGGTGCCGCGAGAAAGCAATCCGTGCGGCGTCTTTGAGATCGAGTCGGCTCGAATCGCCTCGGCGATGCCCGGTGCGATGCGCGTGAGCACCGACGCAGTCGCTTCCGGTGTGACGTCGCGTGCTGCGAGCCCGGTGCCACCCGTTGTGATCACACAGTTGGTCTCTGCGGCCAACGCGACGATCGCCGCCGCGATCTGGTCCTGCTCGTCCGGGACGAGCCGTCGCTCGACCTCGTACCCATCCTCGCGCAGGAGCTCCTCAAGCACCGCACCACTGCCGTCTTCGACAACACCTTGTGAGACACGGTCGGAGACCGTGATGACGCCGACCCTCACACGACCTCGCGCTTGGTCTTCTCGACGAGGGTGATTTCGGTGATCACCATGCCCTTGTCGATCGCCTTCGCCATGTCGTAGACAGTCAGCGCAGCGACGCTGGCTGCAGTGAGCGCCTCCATCTCAACGCCCGTCTGCGCGGTCGTCTCGGCGACGGCGACGATGTCGACACGGCCTTCGCCGACCGTCAGCTCGACGTTCGCATGCGAGAGTGGAAGCGGGTGGCACAGGGGTATCAGGTCGCTCGTCCGCTTCGCAGCCATGATTCCGGCGAGCTGGGCGGTCGTGAGCGCGTCTCCCTTCGGGAGATCGTGAATCCGGCGGGCTGTCTCGGCGGCCATGAGCACGGCACCACGGGCCACGGCTCGACGGTGCGACACAGGCTTTGCGCCGACATCGACCATCCGGACCGCGCCGGAGGCCTCATCGACATGCGAGAGTTCGGTCATTCCACGATCGTAGAGGCTCGGAGCCCCGATGGTCGAGGGCGTGCGTCGAAAATCTTCGTTGCCTGAACGGACAACGGCGACGTCTCAGCGTTGTTCGTACGAGCGCGACCCAAGCTGCACACGCAGCGAGAGCCGCTGGCGGCCCCGGACGATCGCGAAGTGCGCGTACTCACCTGGCCGAAGATCCTCGGCGACGATCCGTGCCAGATCATTCGCGTCGGTAACCGGAATGCCATCGACGGCGACGACCGCGTCTCCCCCGACGGTGATCTGCTGATCGAGGAACGCGACGTTCTTGTGGCCAGGCTGGATTCCTGCGGAGGCCGCCGGGCCACCCAACGCAATGCCGTCGACGAGCGCTCCGTGGCGTGCTGCGTACCCAAATCGCTTCGCGATCGCTGGGGTGAGATCCTCGGCGCTCACGCCCGCCCAGGCGTAGAGCACGTGGCCGGTCGACAGAAGCTGGTTGAGCGAGTGCTGGGCGACATGAATCGGCACGGCGTACCCGACCCCGTCAAAGCCGCCGTTGGGCCCAATCTGCGTCTGCGCCGCGATGCCAATTGCCTCACCCTTCGCGTTGAGGATTGGGCCACCCGAGTTGCCGTGCGCGATCGGGGCATCGATCTGAATCGTGTTGAGGAGATCCGACGATGTGATCAACGACGGGATCACTCGTTGCAATGCCGAGATGACACCGACCGTCAGCGCGTCCGGCCCACCAAGCGGACTCCCGATCGCCGCAACAGGCTCGCCCACCGTCAGGCGACGCGAATCGCCGATCGGGATCGGCCGCAAGTCGTGGGCGTCAGGGTCGATCGTGAGCACACCCACGTCGTCGATCAGATCCCAGCCGACGATCTTCGCCTTCAGGCGATCGCCGTCGGGAAACGTCACGAAGACCGCCTCGGCGGGCTCGACTCCGCTCTGCCCTTGCTGGGTGATCACGTGGGCGGCCGTCAGCACGGCGCCGCCGAGCGAGACGACGAAGCCGGAGCCGAGCTCCGTCGCGATTCCGGTGTTCTCGGGTCCGGCGAACTCAGACGAGATCGTGACGACCCCTGGTGACCGCTGTGCGTAGATCTTCGCGGGTCGGAACGACCGTGAGAGGACGGGCTTCGCGACAACGATCTGGCGCAGTCCGTCGCTCGAGGAAGGCGGCGGCGAAAGGACCGGGCGGGAGCTGCCGATCCACCCCGTCGAATCGCCGACGATGAGCGCGACCGCTCCACCTGCAGTCGCTGCGACCGCAACGACTACTCCGAGACGCCATCCCCTCAAGCTGGCCGCACGATAGCCACATCGGCGGGTGATTTCACGTGCAAACGGTTGGGGTTAGGAAATGTCGGTCTGCTCACGTTCACCCGACGCTGGCAGCACCAGGCGAAAGACCGTCTCCGTGGCGCCCGACTGGACGTCGAGGGTGCCGCCCATCAACACCGCCAGCTCTCGTGCGATCGCGAGGCCGAGACCCGAACCGGACGCCAGCGTTCCGTCAAGGCGATAGAACCGCTCGAAGATCGACTCGACGGCGTCGGCTGGAATTCCGGGCCCGATATCGCTGACGACGAGTGATGCCCACGCGCCGTGCCGTTCCCATCCGACGGTCACCGGAGTGCCCGGTGGTGTGTGCACCAACGCGTTGTCGACGAGCACGCGGCCGATCTGCAACACGCGCAGCTCGTCGCCTCGCACGTGCGCCGTCGCGTCGCCAACGACCTGCAACTGCCGTCCTGACGAGAGAGCACGCGCGGCGAACTCCGTCTCGAGCATGGTTGCTATGCGGCCGAGGTCGAGCTCCTCCTCGTCCAGCGTCATCCTTCCAGCATCGAGGCGGCCGAGATCGAGAAGGTCGGTCGCGAGCTTGCCGAGGCGGCGCACCTGCTCGCGCATGTCCGCAAGGAACTCCTCGCGGGTCGCGAGATCGAGCTCCTCGCTCTCAAAGAGTTCGAGGAACGCTCCCAGCGAGAAGATCGGGGTGCGTAGCTCGTGCGACGCGTTTGCGATGAATTCGCTCCGCGCATGATCGAGCGAGGCGAGCCGAAGCCGCATCCGGTCGAACGCGCGCGCAAGCTGCCCCAGCTCGTCATCGCCGTCATCGACCACCGGCTGATCGAAGCGGCCGTCGGCGATCCGCTCTGCTGCCAGCTCGAGTCGGCTAATCCGCCGGGTGAGGAGCCGCGCGAGCAAGAAGCCGAGGAGCATCGCGAGCACGAGCGCCACCGATCCTGCGAGCAACACCCGGCCACGCACGACGGCGACCGTCTGCGCGTCGTTGTGGAGAGGCGTGGCGAGCAGCAGCGCCTCGCTACGGCTTGTGAAGGGATAGGCGATTTCGGCGTATCGATCACCGTTTCGCGTGACGGTTCCCGACCTTGTGGCGCCCGCTGCGAGCGCCTGCAACACGATCGGGTCGTTGCGCATCTCTGGCGAGGTTCGTGGAGTCGAATCGGCGATCGCGACGGCGCGGGGCGGATGTTGTTGCGTCTGAAAGACGACAACGCGTGCATCGGCCGAGGGAGCCGCAACATCGTCGACCCACGCCTGGGTGAGAAAGAACGCCTGCGAACGTTGGATGACGAGCTCGCCGAGTGCGGCCTCAAGCGACGAGAGCCGTGCACGCAGCAGCGATCGCTCGTAGGTCGGGACGACGATCACGTAGACGGTGACGAGAACGCACGCGACGATCGCAAACAACGCGACCGCCAGCCGCGAGCCAACCGAGCGGGGCCGAATCACGGGTCGCGGAAGCGGTAGCCGACACTGCGCACGGTGAGAATGTATTCGGGTGCGTGCGGTGCCTGCTCAAGCTTCTCGCGCAGGTGGCGAACGTGGACATCGATGGTCCGCGGATCGCGGTACTCGGCGCTTCCCCAGAGCGACTCGAGCAGCATCTGGCGCGACGTGACGCGGCCAGGGTGCGATGCGAGCGTGCGCAACAGCTCGAACTCGACGTACGTGAGCGGTATGCTCGCGCCGCGCATCGTGACAATTCGACGAGTCGGATCAAGAGTGAGCTCTCCGATCTCGACCAGGCCATCGGTGTCGGGCCCTCGCACGCTCCTTGAACGTCGCAGCAGCGCCCGCACGCGCGAACGAAATTCGCGAATCGAGAACGGCTTGGTGATGTAGTCATCTGCCCCAAGCTCAAGGCCTACGACCTTGTCGAGTTCATCGTCCCGGGCGGTCAACATGATGATTGGCACCTCGCTCTGCGCTCGCAGGCGCCGACACACCTCAAGCCCATCGAGCTTCGGCAGCATCAGGTCGAGAACGACGAGGTCAATGCCCCCAGCACCGAACTGGACGAGTGCGTCCTCACCGTCGACCGCCTGCACAACACGGTGTCCGTCGCGCTCAAGCGGAAACGTCAGCACCTTGCGGACGCTTTCTTCGTCGTCGACGAGCAGGATCGTGGAGGACTCGGCCATTGTGATGGGTGCCTGCCGGGTCGTCTGACGCATCGTAGCGAGGGCGCTTGACTCCTTGGGAGTGGGCATCTCACCCGCCCCCCTCATACACTTCGGCGGCGATGGCGCCAACTCAGCCTTCCCCTCGGCGTCGCCGGCGGGCACGACGCGGCACGACCGCGCGACCCGTCAACACCCGTCTCTATCGAGCAGCCTTCCTCCTCGCGGTGATCCCGGTTCTCGTGGCGGCCTTCACCCTCACCCGCCCGGCATCGCTTCCCGCACCCCAACTTCCACCGTCATTCGACAGTGTCGCCGCTGCGACGCTCGCGAAGCAGCTGGCTGCCGACTACCCAAACCGCACGCCCGGATCAGTGGGAGCCGCAGGCGCCGCTGGCTGGTTCGCCGATCAGCTACGGCCGTACGGGCTCGAGACCCAAAGCGATATCTGGGATCAGCGCGTGCTCGGACTCGGGCACGTGACGCTCCGCAACCTGACCGCCGTGGTTCCCGGCCAATCACCGTTGGCGATCGTAATCATGGCGCACCGCGACGACACCGGTGCTGGCCCCGGCGCCAACGACAACGCGAGTGGTACGGCCGCGCTCATTGAACTCGCGCGTGAGTACGCCCAGCCAGCATCGGACGCGACCCTGCCAGTACAGGCGGCTCACACGCTTGTGTTTCTATCGACCGATGCGGGGGCCTGGGGCGGTGTCGGTGCCGAGCGCTTCCTCAAGCACACCGCCTATCGCGGACGGATCGTCGCCGTCATCAACCTCGACGCGATCGCGGGCAGTGGTGCGCCCCGCGTCGCGTTGGCCGGCGATCGGCCCCGAAGCCCTGCCCTCACGCTTGTCGCCACGGCCGAGCGGCGTATCGCCGAACAGGCAGGACACGAGCCCCAACACACGGGGGTGCTAGGACAGCTGATCGACCTTGCATTCCCGTTTACACCCTACGAGCAAGGGCCCTTCGTTGCGCGTCAGATTCCCGCGATCACCCTGACATCGGCTGGAAACCACCCGCCCGCAGCCTTCGGTGACTCGGCCACGCATCTCAGCCGCGACCGCTTTACGATTCTTGGGAAGTCGGCCCAGCAGCTTCTCGCTTCGCTTGACGCGGGGCTCGAGTTGACTCAGGGAACCTCCAGTTACATTCTCGTGGGCCAGCGGATCCTGCGTGGGTGGGCGGTTGAGCTACTTCTAATCTCGCTCACCTTCCCGTTCTTTGTCGGCGTCGTCGATCTCTTTGCGTTCTGTCGCCGCCGCCGCATCCGGCTTGGCCCGGCGGCGCTCGCCCTTCGTTCCCGCCTTGGCTCCTGGGGGTTCGTCGGTGTCGTTTTCACGTGTTTTTTCGCGCTCGGGGCGTTTCCACATGGAAACGGTCGACCTCCAGGGCTCGATAGTGCGGTTGCGAGCCACTGGCCAGCAGTCACCGTCGTGCTGTTTGTGGTGTTCGCGCTCGCTGGTTGGGTCGTTGCTCGCGACCGGCTCGTCCCACGGCGCCCTGCGACGCCCGATGAGCGACTCGCTGGGATGTGCGTCGCACTCCTCGCACTGGCGGTGCTGGCGCTGCTCGTGATTGCTACCAACCCGTTCGCGCTGATCTTCGTGCTCCCCGCGCTGCACCTCTGGCTGTGGCTTCCCCAGTGGAGCGACCGGCCTGCCGTGTTCCGCATCGCAATCCTCGCGGGCGGATTGATCGGCCCAGCCCTTGTTCCGATCTCGCTTGGCGTCAGGTTCGGCCTGGGTGTCGACGCCTTCTGGTACCTGACTGTGCTCGTGTCGGTGGGGTACGTCTCGTTCGTCCCCGCAGCCATTGCACTCGCGGGCGGCGCGCTGACGAGCCAGCTCGGGGCCCTCGCGGTCGGTCGCTACGCCCCGTATCCGGAACGTGGCGAACGTCGGCGTCTTGGCCCGATCCGCCGTTCGATCCGGTTCGTCGTCATGTCACGCCGTTCGCGGCACCGCGCGCGGTAGCCGGTTAGGCGAGCGGCAAGTACTCAACCGCGCTGCCCGCCTCTAGCAGGCCCTCGCCTCGTGGAACGAGCACGAGAGCGTCGGCGGTGGCGGCCCGCGCGATCATGTGCGAATCCTGGCCCGAGAGCGGTTCAAGAACGACGGATCCGTCTCGCACAACCTGGCGCGCGCGAATGAGCGAGTCTCGCTCTGCGACGCGCTTTGAGCCAGCTGCGAGAACTCCCGGCAGAAAGCGGGGGCGTGGCTCCGAGGCGCCTTGGAGCGCGAGCAGCGCCGGGCGTACGAACAGTTCGAATCCTACGAGTGACGACACCGGGTTTCCTGGCAGACCAAAGACAAGGGTTTCGCCGCGCACGCCAAAGGCAATCGGCTTGCCCGGTCGCATGGCGACCCGCCAGAAGATCTCGATCACTCCAAGCTGTGCCTCAGCCGAACGGACGAGGTCGTGAACGCCAACCGAGACACCGCCGGTGGTGATCAGCACGTCTGCGTTCAAGCCCTGCTCAATCGCGGCGAACGTCGCCGCCTCATCGTCGCGGACGGGGGGCAGCCGCACGACCTCGGCACCCGCCGCCGCGAGCTGGGCTTCGAGGATGAACCCGTTCGCGTCGTAGATCTGACCAGGCCCGAGCGGTGTTCCAGGTGCCTGAAGCTCCGATCCCGTGACGAGGACGCATACCTTCGGGCGGCGACCAACTGCCAGATCAGCCACGCCGCCGGCCGCAAGCGCACCCACGTGCGCAGCGCCAAGGCGCGTTCCGGGAGCGACGATCGTGTCACCCGCAGCGAGATCGCCACCACGAGGGCGAATGTTGTCACCGAGGACAACAGGGTTCGGGATGATCAGCATTCCGTCCTGCTCTGTAACGAGCTCGACCGGCACAACGGCATCGGCTCCTTCTGGCACGACGCCGCCCGTCGAGATCCCGATCGCGCCACCTTCGGCGAGTGCGGTCGGCGACGGGGTTCCGGTGACGATGCGGCCGTGGATCGGCACGGTTCCGGGGGTTTCGCCGGCCCGAACCGCGAATCCGTCCATTGCCGAGGCCGCGAAGGGTGGGAGATCAACGATCGAAACGGCGGCCTCTGCGGCGAAACGCCCGGCCGCCCGCTCGAGCGAAACACGTTGGCTCGCAAGCGGTGTTACCCGTCCGAGGACGAGCTCGATCGCGTCGGAGATGCTGATGAGGTCTGACATCGGCGGCCACGATAGCCGCGCCGGCCGCTAGCCGCCTGTCGTCGTTGTTGCCGGAGGGGGTGGGACGATGGCGACCGGGGTTGTGTCGACCGGAACGGTTGTCGCCGGGGCCGGTGACGTTGGACCTTCAGGCACGGGCGTCGGGCTGGCTACTGCAACCGTTGTTGCTGGGATGGGAGCCGTTGTTGTCGCCGCTACGGTGGTCGTTGGTGCAAGCGGCGGGGGCGTGAAAGTAGCCACCGTCGCCGTCGGAATCGACGGGACGTAGATCGCCTTCGGCTTTGGAACCTTGAGCGTTATCGCGTCGGGTGTCCCTTCGGCCTGCCACGCATAGCCCCAGTTGCCGGGCTTCCACTCGATGTAGTGCGGTGGCTTCGCTGAGCGGAGGAGCGGGCGGGCCGGGAGGCCGCGTTCGGCCACGCTCATCATCATGTGCCACATCGGCACGGCAAACGTCGCACCCGCGACTGCGCGGCCATGCACGGAGTACATCGGGATCTCACCCGAGGGGTAGCCCATCCAGACTGCGGTTGCGAGGTCACGGGTGTAGCCCACGAACCATCCATCGGCGTGGTCTTCGGTCGTGCCCGTCTTGCCAGCGTTTTCGTGAATGCCGTCATCCGACCCGGCCCCGGTGCCGTAGACGGCGTTTTGGTGAAGTACCTCGCTCACCTTCGCCGCGACGGTCTCTTCGATTGCTCGGTGCGTGTGAGGGGTTCCCCAGTCAGCTGAGGTGTCGGTCTCTCCGCTTGGCAGCACGACCTTCGTAATCGCCATCGGCCGCGCATAGATTCCGCCTGATGCGAACGTCGCGTACGCGACTGCCATATCGAGGGGAGACACCGAGAGCGGGCCAAGTCCGATCGAGGCCACTGGCGGCTGCGAGAGATGGACGCCAAGCCGCTGCGCCATCAGCCACACGTTCCTCGGGCCCACGTCGAGGGTGAGCTGCGCGTAGACGGTGTTGTCGGAGGCGATCGTCGCGCGTGTCACCGACATCGACCCCGCGCAGCTGTGATCGTAGGTCTGGACGATCCATGGCTTGCCGATCGCGTAGTCGCCGGCACACCAGGGGCCCGATACGCATTCGAATGGCATCGACTGGTAGGTCGTGGTGTCGGGGTTCATCCCTTGCTCGATCGCTGTCGCGAGCACGAACGGCTTGAACGTCGAACCCGCCTGGCGTGCCGATTGAGCAGCCAGGTTGAATTGATTGACGGTATCTCCCGGGATCACTGCTGCCATGGCGCGGATCGCCCCTGTGCCGGGCTCGACGCTCACGATTGCGGCGGCGGGGTCGCCTGGTTGATCCAACGTCCGCTTGATCGCACGCGTTGCCGCCCACTGGTCGCGCGGATTGATCGTCGTCGTCACGCGGAGTCCGCCCTGCCGCACGGTGTTCGCGCCATAGTGGCGCACCAGCTCGTCGATCACGTACGAGAAGAAGTACGGCTGCCGAATCCGTGTGTAGACCCTCCCGGGCTTCAGGGCGAGGTCGTTCGAGTGGGTTGCAAACCGAAATTGGGCGGCGCTGATCCGGCCCTGGGCGAGCAGAGCCGCGAGGACGTCGTTGCGACGCGCGACCGCGCCGGCCGGATTGTGAAAGGGGTCGTACAGCGACGGGGCCTGGGGCAAACCAGCGATCAGGGCCGCCTGCGGCAAGGTCAGGTTAGCGACGTGGCGCGAGAAGTACGTTTCTGCGGCCGCCTCAACCCCGTACGCGTGGTTTCCGTAGTAGACGGTGTTGAGATACGTCTCAAGAATGCGGTGCTTCGACCACTTCCCGCTGAGCTTCAGCGCCAGACAGGCCTCGCGCAGCTTGCGTCCAAGCGTCTGTTCTCGCCCGATGTAGAGGTTGCGGACGAGCTGCTGGGTGATCGTCGAACCCCCCTCAACGACCCGCCCCGCGCTCACGTCGCGCAGCAGCGCTCGTGCGATTCCTTGATAGTCGAGCCCGCCGTGCGCGTAAAAGCGCTTGTCCTCGATTGCGATCGTCGCATCGGGCAGCCACGACGCCATCGTGTCGAGTGATACGGGCTGCCGATTGCGCTCAGACGGAATCGAGCCGAGCAGTGACCCGTCGACGGCGTACACGAATGAGTTCTCGCCGACACCAACGGGCTGAAGTGCCGAGAGGTCGCAACCGACGGCAACCGCTGTTTTTGCACCCGCGCCGAGGAGGACGGCCGTGCCGACAACCATGGCGGCCGCCATCGCGGCAACGGCACCACGAGAGGCTCTCCGACGGCGGCGAAGCTCGCGCAGACGTCGCGCTGCGAGGAGCGCAAGGATGTCGTCTACGGGATCGGGTGTCACGTCTTTCTCGGCAGGATGCCGAGCGCGACGAGCCGTTCCTGGGCAACGAGCCGAAGCTCGCTGGCCGCCTCTTCTGCGGACAGTCCGGCTGTGTCACGACGCACGGCGATGCTCGCATCGTCAGCGCCCAAGGCGGTGACGTACGCTCGCGCTCCGTCGACTTCGAGGGCCGTCACGATCGCCCGCAGATCGGCCGCAACCGGCACCCGCACAAGGATCTCAGCGACGGCAGACGAGCTGCGGATTGTTGAGTTAACGAGGGCTTCTGACGCAAGCTTCTCGTTCGGAATGACAAGCAGATTGTTGTCGCGGGTTCGGAGCCACGTGTAGGTAAGGCCGATCTCTTCGACGATCCCGTTTGTCCCCTGCACCTCGATCTCGTCCCCGAGTCGCACTGGCTGGGTGAACGCGATCATCAGCCCCGCCACGAAGTTGCCGATCGTGCGCTGCGCGGCGAAACCAATCACAAGACCGAGCACGGCCGACGACGCGAGAATCCCGCCCGCGATCGCACGGACGTGCGGGATCACAAGTAGCGCCGACAGGATTCCGACAAGCACAATCGTCGCGAAGACCGTCCGGCGCAGCACGCGGTAGCGGGTCGCTGTCTCAGGCGCGAGGTCGCGCCGCGACATCCGTGCATCGACGACCTTTGCGAGGGCCGACGTTGTCGCGATCACAACGGCCGCGGCAACCAGACGCCACCAGAGCGTGCTCATCGCGATGTCCTTCCCTGCTCCAGCGGGGTGGGTTGGGTGTTAGCGTCGTACAAGATGCTCCGATTTACGCATATGTCGGTCGCCCCAGAGTGTAGGCGGCGGTCATCGCTGGACGTGACGCGTTGACGATCGCGCGCAAGGAACCCTGGTCGGGACTCCAGATTCGTACGGCCCTCTGGGTGATTCTGGTGTTGCTCCTTGGGTCAATCCAATATGCCGGTCGGGCGAGCTCGGGGACTCCTGATCGAAACGCGTTGTACCTCTACTCGACAGCGGTCGGTGGTGCGATCGCCTACGGCGTGATTCTCCTTGCGGTGCTCGCAATCGCTGGCTTCCGGCGCGACCTCCTGTGTCTTGCACGACCCTCGACGAGCTGGCTTCGCGGCCTGGGTCTTGCGTTGTTGCTGCTCATCGGGATCTACATCGCCGTGGCGCTGATGGATCCCTTCCTCCATGGTGGCCGGGAGCAGGGGCTCACGCCAACGGGCTGGCAGCCTGAACATGCGGGGGCGTATGCAGCGAACTTCGTTGTCGTTGCCGTGATCGCCCCGATTGTCGAGGAGCTCACCTACCGCGGGCTCGGCCTAACGCTTCTTGCGCGCCTGGGGGTGTGGCCGTCGATCATCACGATTGGCTGCGTCTTCGCGTTCGATCACGGGCTCGTTCAGGCGTTCCCCGAGCTGGCGCTCTTCGGAGCCGCACTCGCGTGGCTCCGGCTGCGGGTGAAGAGCGTCGTGCCGGGTATGGCGCTTCACGGAACGTTCAACGCTGCCGCGTTGATCGTGTCCGTCGCGTTCTAGCCCGCTCTACTTGTCGTCAGGCTCAGCGAACGGGCCCGACGAGTCGAGGCCGTCGTCTTCGACGTCCTCTTCGACTTCGGCGAAATCCTCCGCCGAGACGTTCTCCAGAAATTTGCGGAACTCGTCGACGATCTCCTCGTCATTCACATCGTCGCCCTCAAATTCGATTGAGGACTCCTCGATAACCGACGCTGCGGCGAAGATCGGGGCCTGCGCACGAACCGCAACGGCGATCGCATCGGATGACCGCGAGTCGATCTCGATCTCGTTACCGTCGTGCACAACCGTGATTGAGGCGTGAAAGGTGTTCTCGCGGAGCTCGGTCACGGTGACACGCGACACCTCGACGTCAAGCTCGCCGAGAATGTTCACGAGCAGGTCGTGCGTCAATGGTCGTGGCGCCGTCGCGCCTTGCAGCTTCATCAGGATCGCGGCCGCCTCCGGATGACCGATCCAGATCGGCAGATACCGGTTTCCGTCAGCGGTCTTCAGCAGCACGATCGGCTGCTTGCCGACGAGGTCGAACGAAACGCCATAGATCGTCATCTCAACCACGAAGCCAGATTACCCCGCACCTCAGGCCCGAAGCCGGAACGCTGCGTCGTGCTCGGTCCCGTCTGGCTACACTGCTGCCCGCGGGCGATTAGCTCAGTTGGTTAGAGCGCCGCTCTGATAAGGCGGAGGTCCCTGGTTCGAATCCAGGATCGCCCACTCGCAGGCCCCTGCTACCCGCGGGGGCCTTTTCTTTGCCGCTAGAGCCCGAGCCGTGCGAGCGCTTCGGCGAGATTCTCGAGGTCGGCCTCGTCGTTCCACTGGAGCTCGACCTTGCCTGGTGCGACGCGCGCCTCAAGACCGGTGAGGCGCTTCAGCCCGTCGCGGATCTTCGCCGCGAGCACGGGATCGACGGCTGACTTCGTCCGCGGTTTGGTCTTGGCACCCGACCAGCGCGCTGCGCGTTCGGCTGCACGCACCGAGAGGCCCTGCGAGATGATCTTCCGGGCTAACTTGCGACGCTCGGCCTGATCGGGAACGGCGAGCACGGCGCGCGCATGACCTTCGGAGAGCTCGCCGCGCTCAACCATCGCGAGCACATCGTCGGGAAGCTCGAGCAGCCGCGTCTTGTTCGAGATCGCAGGCTTCGATCGACCGACGCGCTCCGAGACTTCACCGAGTGAGAGCTCAAACTCGTCCATCAGCAACGCGTAGCCGCGGGCCTCTTCGATGACCGAGAGATCTTCACGAGCGACGTTCTCCACGAGGCCGAGCAGCAGCGTGTCACGGTCATCGGCCTCCCGGATCACGCACGGAAGCGTTGCGAGGCCGGCTTCGCGTGAAGCGCGCCAGCGACGCTCGCCTGCAATCAGCTCGTAGCCACCCTCAAGGCGCGGCCGAACAACAACCGGCTGCAGGACACCCTGCGAGCGGATCGAGTCGGCGAGGCCCGCTGTGGCCTCGTGCTCAAAACGGCGCCGTGGCTGTCGCGGGTTCGCGTGGATCTGTTCGATCGGAAGGTGCGCGAGCTCCGGTGTTCCGGCACCGCCGATGAGTACCTCGAAGCCCCGGCCGAGGCCGCGGCGGGGAGGCGATGCGACTTCGACTGCTGCAGTCGGGGTCTCGTTCACGTCAGCGGATGCGGCGTCGGTCGTATCGGCGCCGCCGCCAGGGAACTCAGCTGCGTTCGACAAGTTCCATCGCCACCTTCCAGTAGGCCTCGGCACCACGGGAATGCCGGTCGTAGTGCGTGACAGGGAGCCCGTGGCTTGGCGCCTCTGCGACGCGAACCGACCGGGGTACGACAGTGTCGAACACGAGGGTGCCGAAGTGCTTCCGCACCTCTTCCTCAACCTCGGCGGCGAGGCGAGTGCGTGTGTCACTCATGGTGATCAGCACCCCCGCGATCGCCAGGGCGGGATTGAGGCGGCTCTTGATCAGATTGATCGAGCCCATCAGCTGCGAGAGACCCTCGAGGGCGTAGTACTCGGCTTGCACCGGGACGATCACGCGGTCGGCCGCACCGAGCGCGTTGACCGTCAGCGGGCCAAGTGACGGTGGACAGTCGAGCAGGATGAAGTCGTAGCCCTCAACGTTCTTGAGTGACTCCGCAAGGAACCGTTCGCCGTCGGCACGACGAGAGAGCTCGACGGCCGCACCGGCAAGTTCCGGCTTTGACGGTACGAGCGACAGATTGGGAAACGGTGTTGGCTGTGCGAGCTCATGAAGGGGGGCGCCGTCGAGCAGGTCGTAGCTCGACGTCTCACCTGCCCGCATCCCGAGACCTGAGGTTGCGTTCGCCTGAGGGTCAAGATCGACGAGCAGCACGCGCTCGCCGGCCTCGGCGAGACATGCCGCCAGGTTGACAGCGGTGGTCGTCTTACCGACGCCACCTTTCTGGTTCGCAAATGCGTAGATCCTCGCTGCCACTGTGCAATTTTCGCGGTCGCGCCGGATGGCGCGGCGCGGGTGTCAGGCGAGCGGCCGCTTCTTCGCGATACCCGTCCGGCGTGGGAACAGCGGGGGCGTCTCGCCAATCTTTCGCAGGAGCGCAAGGCCGGCAGGTGCTGGTTCGAGCTCGGCGGCGAGCTTCCGCGCGGCAACTGCAAGTGCCTCGAAATCGGCGCTCTCCCCAACCCACAGCACAGCGGCGCCTCCAGGTGCCACAAGCGGCAGGCACCACTCGGCGGCCACCGGCGGGTGGGCAAGCGCCTTGGCGACCGCCCCACCAGCCCAGTCGATCTTCTGCTCTTCTGCACGACCCCAGACCGCTCGTGCATTTGGTGGCGCCCATTCGGTGAGGAACTCCCACTTGCGACGTTCCGCATCCAGCAGCACGAATTCAGTGGCGGGAAGCGCGAGCGCGAGCGGGATCCCGGGCACGCCCCCACCCGACCCGACATCCACAATCGGCCCATCGAGCGCCGCCACGAGCTCGAGCCCTTTCATGGCGTCGTCGTAGAGATACCGTTGAGCGGCGGCGCGATCGAGCGCTGTCAGCCCGGGTGTCGCGACGACGGCGTCAAGCCAGGCTGCCGCCCGTTCGTCCACGGGCTAGATCGGCGAGACAACAACGAACCGCTGAGGTTCGTCGCCGTCGCTCGACGTCTCAATCCCGTCGAGGTCTTTCAGTCGTTCGTGGACGATCCGCCGTTCGGCAGCGGGCATTGGCTCAAGCTCAACTGGATATCCAGACTCACGTGCGTCGTCGGCAGCTCGGAGGGCAAGCGACTCAAGTGTGCGTCGGCGACGATCGCGGTAGCCGGCAGCATCGACGACAACATTGACGCGCTCGTCCGATCGTTGCGAAGCGACCGCTCCGGCAAGCGTCTGGAGCGCATCGATCGTCGAGCCGTGCTTGCCAATCAGCAGACCGAGATCATCGCCCTCACACACGGCGACGATCCCGTCCTCAGTCTCACTCACCTCGATCTCGCAGTCGAGATCCATCGCGGCTACGACACGGGCAAGGAGTGTGTGGACTCGACCTGCAGGTGAGGTGTCCTCGGGCTCACTCGGTGAGGCAGCAGGCGCGGGTGCTGACGCGACAACCCGAGCTGGGGTGTAGCCCACGCCGAGAATTCCCCGGCTGCCCTCCTCGACAACCTGAAACGTCACGGCCTCGTGGTCAAGGTTCGGCGCGCGCAGCTCAAGCTCGCGCAACGCGTGCAACTTCGCCTCGGCGACCGTCTCGCCAGAGGCCTCAACACTGACGTGGGTGTCGCTCGCCACCGTCCTACCCGCGACGCCCGCCGCCCTGCCGCTTAACGCGGCGGCGGCCGGGAGCTTGGGGTCGTGGCTGCTTCTGCTGCGCCACAGCCGGCGCGACGGTCCCCGCAGGGGTCCGCGACTTACCGGAAGGCTTCGCGGGAGCGGCGGGTGCGGCAGTCTTTGGCACGAGTCGTCGCGTTACAAGACCCTGGCCCACCGTCCACAAGTTCGTCGTCACCCAGTACAAGACGAGGCCTGCGGGGAAGTTCGCGATCACCGTGATGAAGATCAGCGGCACGACCATCATCACGTAGCGCTGAGCCTTCTCCATCTGGCCCGACATGAACCACGAAGACAACACCTGGCTTGAGGCGTAAATCGCGAGCAGCACGTAACCCGACCAGTGCGCACTCGCCTTGTCGGTGATGCTCGGCACGATGTGCAGCCACGAGAGGTCGGCGCCCGCCTGAATGTGGCGGCCGAAGTGATTCAGCACCAGGTAGAGCGAGAAGAAGACCGGCAGCTGAGCGACGAGCGGAAGGCACGACGCGGCCGGGTTGACGTTGTTCTCTTTGTAGAACTTCATCAGCTCTTCGTTGAGCTTCTGCCGATCGCCCTTGTACTTCTTCTGGATCTCCTTCATCTGCGGCGCGTGCGCCTGCATCGCCTGCATCGAATGGATCTGCTTCACCGTGAGCGGGACAAGCAAGATCCGCACAACGATCGTGGTCGCGATGATCGACCACGCCCACGAGAGGCCAACGTTGTCGTGGAACCGGTCGAGGATCCAGCCGAGAGCGTTCTCGAGCGGACTCAGAGCGTTCTCGAGCGGACTCAGAATGCTGAAGACGAGCGCTGCGGTCATGCGTGGTCAACTCCTCCGGCCGACCACGGGTTGCAGCGGAGGATCCGCCAGCCAGCCTTGGCCGAGCCTTTGACGAGACCGTGCTTGTGCAGCGCGTCGATCGCGTACTGCGAGCAGGTCGGGTGATACTTACAGGTGCCTGGACGCACGAGCTGTCCGAGCGACAAGCGGTAGGCGTACACGAGTCCAATCCCGAGGCGGGACGGTGCTTGGCGCAGCGCGATCACGCCGCCACCTTGGCGAGGACCTCGTCGACGCGTTCGGCGAGCCACTCATGGCCGCGAGCGTCGGCAGCTTCGGGAAGACCGGGGCGCACGACGAGAACGTAGTCGCTCCCGGCCGGCACTGCATCCCGATCGAGCAACGCGCGCCACGTTTCGCGAAGTTGCCGCTTGATGCGGTTGCGGACAACCGCGTTACCCGCGGCCTTTGGCACGGCAAGTCCGAGCCGCGGCTCACCCGGATCCTCGCCCTGCGCGAACCAGTAGAGCGTGAGGAACCGCGTTGAGGCCGACCGGCCTTGGCGATACACCGCGTCGAAGTCGCGCGAACGCGACAGCCGATTCTTACGCTGCATGGGCCTTACTTTGCACAGTGCGCCAGCTTCCCCGTGATCTCTCTGGGGTTCGGGGCGGCACTTAGGCCGAGAGGCGCTTGCGGCCCTTGGCGCGGCGGCGCTTGAGGACCATCTGGCCCGCGCGGGTGGCCATACGGTTACGGAAGCCATGCTTCTTCTTCCGCTTGCGCACGTTCGGCTGGTAAGTACGTTTCATCGCCTCAAAAGGGGTCTTGTCCCCGACGACCATCGCCGGAGTCCGGGGCAGTATAGACGGACCGGCGATTTCCGCGGCTGCGAGTGTTCCACCGGGTTGTCCACAGGTGCCAATCTGTGGAAAACCCCTCCAAAAGCCGGGCGTTTGGCTGCGTGGTCCACAGGATGTCCACACCTGTGGAGAGTCTGGAGCGGTGTAGAAAATGCCTGCTCAGAGGCTTATTTTGTCTGGTCGGCCGGGGGTTTTCCTCAACAACACCGCGGTGAGAAGGGTGGTATTCTCGGCCTCCCCGACCGCTCGAAAGGAGCAAGCGAACACCTGTGGAGCACCCGATCGAGCTGACGGCAGAGAGTCTTTGGGACGGCGTGTCGACTCGTCTTCGGGGGTCACTCAACGAGACCACCTTCACGACCTGGTTCTCCGACGTCGGTGCGATTGCCGCCGACGACGAGAGCTTCGTGCTCGCTGTTCCAACAGACTTCGCGCGCAACTGGATTGAGGGCCACTTCCTCGAGCTGATCCGCGCGGCAGTCAAAGAGGTGTCGGGAGCTGAGCTCCGTCTCACGCTCGTTGTCGACCCAGCTCGCGCCCGAGCACCTGAGCAGCTTGAGGTGCGCGAGGAGTCGGAGTTCGTCGGACCAACACTGCCACCGCCGCTCCCAGAAGCGGCAATGCAGCTCGGAACACCGCGGTCTGAGACCGGGACGATCAACCCGAAGTACACCTTCGACTCGTTCATCATCGGCTCGTCGAACCGCTTCGCTCACGCTGCCGCGCTCGCAATTGCTGAAGCGCCAGCGCAGGCGTACAACCCACTCTTTATCTACGGCCACACCGGGCTCGGAAAGACGCACCTGCTGCACGCGATCGCGAACTACATCGCGCAGAACTCGTCCCACCTCACCGTCCGGTACGTGACGTCTGAGACCTTCGTCAACGACTTCATCAACAGCCTCTCCAACAAGCGCGTTGAGGGTTTCAAGCAGCGCTACCGCACGTACGACGTGCTCCTGATCGACGACGTCCAGTTCTTTGAACACAAAGAGCGCATCCAGGAGGAATTCTTCCACACGTTCAACTCGCTGCATGAGGCCGGCCGCCAGATCGTGTTGAGCTCCGACCGGCCGCCGCGTGACATCGCGACGCTCGAGGATCGCCTCCGTTCGCGGTTCGAGTGGGGCTTGATCACCGACATTCAGCCGCCCGATCTCGAAACCCGCATCGCAATCCTGCGCCGCAAGGTGCGAGCTGAAGCGATCAACATCGACGACCCGGAGGTGCTGACGTTCGTCGCAAGCCGCGTGTCGGCGAACATCCGCGAGCTCGAAGGTGCGCTCACGCGCGTGCTCGCGTTCTCCTCACTCACTGGCCGACGGATCGATGTCGAACTTGCCCAAGACGTTCTTCGTGACGTCTATCCCCAGGGTGAGGCGGCGACCGTTTCCATTGAGCGCATCCAGGAGATCGTCTGCGAACGCTTCAGCGTCACACTCGACCAGCTCACAGGCGACCGTCGCTCACAGAACATCGTCTACCCACGCCAGGTCGCGATGTATCTCTCGCGCGAGCTCACCGACTCCTCTCTGCCGAAGATTGGCAAGGAGTTTGGAGGCCGCGACCACACCACGGTGATCCACGCAACATCGAAGATTGCACGCAAAATCCGTGAGGACAGGTCTGTTTATAACTTGGTGCAAGAACTCACAGCTCGCATCAAACACGCGCACTGATCGTTGAAGCCTGTGTGTAACCCGAAAGTTCTCCACGTCCGCTCCCACAACGAAAATCCTGTGACAGCAACGGGTAGCGCAGGTTCTCCCCGGTCCCCACACCACTATGTACTACGACGAGGTCTTTAAACTTAAATGATCGATACAGACATCACACTGGGTGGGGCGTTGAAAGTCTCCGTCTCGAAGAGCGCCCTTGCTGAACATCTCGCGCTTGTGTCTCGCGGCGTTTCGTCGCGTACGGCCGTGCTCGTTCTTGGTGGCATCCAGTTGCGCGCGACGGGCGAAACGCTGTCGCTTGCCGCAACCGACATGGAGCTCTCGCTGCGCTCCTCCGTTGGAGCGAACGTGCAGAACGAGGGCGAGGTTGTTGTTCCGGGCCGCCTGTTGAACGATGTTGTGCGCTCGCTTCCAGACGCCGATGTCGTGCTCGAACATCTTTCGGGGGAGGCGGTGCTCTCGATCACGTCGGGCTCCGCGTCGTACCGCATCCACACGTACGCCGCCGAGGATTTCCCACGGCTGCCCGACATCGACACGGTGGGCTTCCACGACCTCGAAGCAGACGCGTTAATCGAAACGGTGAACCGCGTTGGTCGGTCGGCCTCCCGCGATGAGAGCCGCCCGGTCCTCACCGGAGTGCTGGTTCGCTTCGAACCCGGAAAGCTCGTCATGGCGGCAACTGACTCCTACCGACTCGCTGTCAAGGAGACACCGCTCACGGGGGCTGTCCCGGAGCTTGAAGCGATCATCCCGGCCCGCGCACTGCAGGAGCTTGCTCGCATGGCAGGCGACTCGTCGACGGTGCAGCTCGGTGTGCACGAAAACCACGTCGTGTTCGGTGCCGGTTCAGGCTGGCTGACCACACGCCGCATCGACGGGCAGTTCCCGAACTACCGACAGTTGCTGCCGGAGCAGTTCGAGCACGAGCTCGCTCTTCCGCGCGAAGAGGTGCTCGGCGTCGTTCGGCGTGTCTCCGTGATGGCACAGCGCAACTCGCCGCTGCGGCTGAGGTTCGCCGAAGGCGAGCTGACCATCTCAGCTCAGACGCAGGATGTCGGCGAAGCTCGCGAGTCGCTGCCAGCCCCGTACACCGGCGAGCCGCTTGAGATCGGGTTCAACGCGGACTTTCTCCGTGACGGGCTCGAGTCGATCGAAGGTGACGCGCTCCGGTTCAAATTGATCAGTCCGCTTCGCCCCGCCGTCCTCCAGGGGCCGGCGCAGGACTACACGTACCTGATCATGCCGATCCGGCTCGCGGGCTGATCGTCGAGCACGTCACGCTCCGGAACTACCGGTCGTACACCTCGCTCGACCTCGATCTCTCCCCCGGGATCGTGTTGTTCGTCGGCGACAACGGTGCGGGCAAGACCAACCTGCTCGAGTCGCTGCATCTCGCGACGCAAGGCTTTTCGCCACGCACGCGGCACGACCAGCAGCTCGTGGCGTTTGGAACGGAAGGTGGCGCCGTCGAACTGACAGTGCGCGATGGAGAGTTCGTGCGACGCCCACGTGTGGTGATTCCCGCCCGTGATGCGAAGCGGGCAACACTCGACGGGGTGGCGCTCCCTTCCGCCGAGAGCCTACGCCGTTCGTTCACCACCCTCGTGTTCACTCCCGATCGCCTCGCGGTCGTCAAGGGCGGGCCGGCCGCACGCCGTGCCTATCTCGACCGTGTGGTGTCACGCCTCTTCCCCGCACGAAGCCAGCTCGCACAGGAGTACGGGGCTGCGTTGGCGCAACGCAACGCTGCGCTCCGCCGCGTCCAACTCGGGCTCTCGTCACGCGACGCGATCGAGCCGTGGAGCGAGCAAGTGGTCACACTCGGTGCCGCACTCGTTGAAGCACGACGGGAGGCGGTCGCTGCGCTCGTGGATCCCTTCAGTGACAACACGGGTGCTCTCGGGCTTGGTGAGGGAACCCTCGTCTATGAGGGGGAGGCGCTCACATCGGGCGATCTCGCCGCGAAGCTCGAATCGGACATCGCTCGCGGCATCACGACTCTCGGTCCGCACCTGCACGATCTCGCAATTGCCGATGGCGCACGCGCCCTCCGCCCATTTGGATCGCAGGGCGAGCAGCGATTGGCTGTGCTTGCACTGCTCCTTGCCGAGATCGCGCTGCTGCCCTCCTCGCCGTTGCTGCTTCTCGACGACGTCCTCTCGGAGCTCGATAGCCGCCGGCGACGGGTGCTCGCAGAGCGCGTCTCAACGATCGAACAGACGGTGATCACGGCCACGCACCGTTCCGCCCTTCCGGTTGAGCCCGCGCACGTCGTGGAGGTGACCCATGGACAGGCTCGGTAGCGAAATTCGTCGCACGTTCGCGAGCCTTGGACCGCAGGCGGAGCTCGGTGCCATCCTCGAACGGTGGGAGCAGGCCGTGGGCGAGCTGATTGCACGGAACGCATGGCCGTCGCGGATCTCGCGCGACGGAACCCTCCAGGTTGCAACGGCCGACTCGATGTGGGCCTTCGAGCTGGGGCAACAGGCGGCGACGATTGCAGCCGCACTCGGGGTCGAGAAGCTCGCCTTCGCCCCGGGCCCGCTGCCGGATCGGAGCGTTGCGCCACCCCTCGAATTCGCTCCGCCACCGTCGCCTGAGCTCGTCGAGGAGGCCCGTGTGCTGACCTCGTCTATTGAGGACGAGGCGCTACGAGAAAGTGTGCAAAGAGCGGTTCTTTCGAGCCTCCGAAAGGGCGCGTAGACCGACCGTTCTGCTAGACTGTAACCAGCCCGCAAAACACGCGTTTTGCAGGGCTTTTCTTGTGATGGAAGACAACACACCCGATACTTCGTATTCGGCCAAGGACATCACGGTCCTCGAGGGCCTTGAACCTGTTCGTCTTCGGCCAGGCATGTACATCGGGTCGACCGGCCCGCGCGGCCTCCACCATCTCGTCTACGAGGTCGTCGACAACGCCGTCGACGAAGCGATGGCGGGCCACAACGACACGATCGAAGTCGCGATTCACCCCGACAACTCGATCACGGTGCGCGACCACGGTCGCGGCATCCCCGTTGACGTCCACGAATCGGGTGTGTCGGCCATGACGATCGTGCTGACGAAGCTGCACGCCGGCGGCAAGTTCGGTGGCGAGGGCTACAAAGTTTCCGGCGGCCTTCACGGCGTCGGTGTCTCGGTTGTGAACGCGCTGTCGGAGTGGCTTGTTGCGGAAGTGCAGCGCGATGGCAAGGTCTACCGCCAAGAGTTTGCGCGAGGGGTACCGCAAGGCGATGTCACAGTCGGCGGCGAGTCGAGCCACACCGGCACGACGATCTCGTTCCTGCCCGACTCGGAGATCTTCGAAGAGACGGAGTTCTCGGCCCAGACACTCGTCCAACGTCTTCGTGAGACCGCGTTCCTGACGCGCGCGCTCCGAATCACGCTCACCGACGAGCGCGCAGGCGGCGAGACCACCGAGTACTACTACGAGGGCGGCATCAAGGACTTTGTCGCCTACACAAACGCTGCGAAGGATCCCGTCCACAAGCACATCGCGTACTTCAGCGCCGAGAGCGATGCGGGCCTCGCCGAGATCGCCATGCAGTGGAACACCTCGTACCAGGAGTCGGTGTTCTCGTTTGCCAACAACATCAACACCCACGACGGCGGCACCCACGTCCAGGGCTTCCGCTCGGCGCTGACGCGCACGCTCAACAAGTACGCGCGCGACAAGGGGTTGCTCAAGGAGAAGGAAGACAGCCTTGAGGGCGAGGATGTTCGCGAGGGCCTCGCAGCCGTCATCTCAGTGAAGCTGCAGAACCCGCAGTTCGAGGGTCAGACAAAGGCGAAGCTTGGAACACCCGCCATCGCTGGCCTCGTCGAGTCGACGGTGAACGCAGGCCTTGCCGAGTTCCTTGAGGAGAATCCGCAGGAGGCCCGCCAGATCATCCAGAAGGCTGTGGGTGCGGCCCGCGCCCGCCAGGCAGCGCGCAAAGCGCGCGAGCTCACCCGCCGTAAATCGGCTCTCGAGAGCATGTCGCTTCCGGGCAAGCTGGCCGACTGCTCGATCAAGGATCCGACGGCGGCCGAGCTCTTCATCGTCGAGGGCGACTCCGCTGGCGGCTCGGCCAAGATGGGCCGCGATCGGACGTATCAGGCGATCTTGCCGCTGCGCGGAAAGATCATCAACAGCGAGAAGAACCGCATCAACAAGGTTCTCTCGAACAACGAAATTCAGGCGATGATCACCGCGATCGGCACGAGCATCGGCGACGAGTTCGACATCGCCAAGCTCCGCTACCACCGGGTCATCGTGATGACCGACGCCGACGTCGACGGCTCCCACATCCGCACCCTCATCCTGACGTTCCTCTATCGCCAGATGCCGGAACTGATCGACAACGGCCACATCTACATCGCCGTGCCGCCGCTCTACAAGGTCAAGCTCGGGAGCCAGGAGTACTACTTCGAGAAAGACTCGCAGCTTGAAGAGCTCCTTGCGCGCGAACGGATCCCAAATGTCATTGCGCAGGACGTCGCGGGAACGGCCGTCAAATTCACGGAGGCCCGCTGGACGCGCTTCTCGCGCGACCTGATTCAGTTTGAGGGCTTCTCGGGTCGTCTTCGCGCGGACTTCGGCCAACCCACCGCCGACCTGATGATGAACCACGGGCTCGTCGAGCAGTCCATCGATACACCAGCCGACATCGCCAAGGCCGTCGCCGCGCTTCCGTCGAACGGGTACGAGCTCGAGATCGTCGACAGTAGCGCCGACATGTTCAAGATCCGCATCGTCGAAACAGAGACGAGCGCCGCGAAGATCATCACCGTGCCGGCCGACCTTCTCACCTCGCCGATTTGGAATCGCGTCCGGCAGGCCTATACGAAGATGGTGGAGGCTGTTGGTCGCCCGCCCTTCACGATCCAGGTCGGCAAGGAGCAGGTTGTGGCCGAAACGTACGAGGAACTCCGCGTCGCCGTCCTCGATGCCTCGAAGCAGGGCATCCAGATCTCCCGCTTCAAGGGGCTCGGTGAGATGAACGCAGAGCAGCTGTGGGATACGACAATGGATCCCTCGAACCGGCTTCTCATTCGAGTCGATGTTGAGGACGCCCACGCCGCCGACCAGCTCTTCTCGATGTTGATGGGCGACGCCGTCGAGCCACGTCGGCTCTTCATCGAACAGAACGCAAAAGACGTCAAGTTCCTGGACGTGTAACGGATGTCCGAGGTCGAAACAGGAGGGTTGGGCGCGGGCCGCATCGAGCCGCGCGAGCTTGAGCAGGAGATGCGCTCGAGCTACCTCGACTATGCGATGTCGGTCATCGTCGGTCGGGCGCTGCCTGACGTTCGCGACGGCCTCAAGCCGGTCCATCGCCGCGTGCTCTATGCGATGTGGACGAACGGCAACCGGCCGGGCCGACCGTACGTCAAGAGCGCAAACATCGTCGGTGCCGTCATGGGTGATTACCACCCGCATGGCGACTCGGCCATCTACGACACGTTGGTGCGCTTGGCGCAGCCGTTCTCGTTGCGCTACCCGCTCGTCGACGGCCAGGGCAACTTCGGCTCGATCGACGACGATCCCGCAGCCGCCATGCGCTACACCGAGGCGCGTCTCGCCCGACTCGCCGAGGAGATGCTGCGCGAGCTCGACTCCGACACCGTCGATTTTGGCCCGAACTACGACGAGCGCAAGCGCGAGCCGCTCGTCCTGCCCGCGCGTTTCCCGAACCTGCTCGTCAACGGCTCATCGGGCATCGCGGTCGGTATGGCGACAAACATCCCGCCACACCATCTCGGTGAGGTCGTCGATGCAATCGTCACGCTGATCGACAACCCTCAGGCGAACGCCGACGACCTGATGAAGCACGTGAGCGGACCCGATTTCCCAACGGGCGCGATCATCGTTGGACGTTCAGGAATCCGCGATGCCTACCGCACCGGCCGAGGCCGCGTCGTCATGCGGGCCCGCGCTCACATCGAGGAGCTCCGCGGCGGCAAGAGCGCGATCATCATCACCGAGCTGCCCTATGGCGTAAAGAAGGGTGGCGACTCCGGGGTCATCAAGAAGATCGCAGACCTCGTCAACGAGAAGGTGCTCACAGAGATCTCCGATCTCGCTGACTACAGCGACCGCCGCACCGGCATGCGGATCCAGGTCGAGCTCAAGCGAGACGCAATCCCGCAGGTCGCGCTCAACAAGCTCTTTAAGCACACCGCGCTCCAGTCGACGTTCGGCTACAACGCCGTCGCGCTCGTTGGCGGGGTTCCAAAGACGCTCTCGTTGCTTGAGCTGATCACGCACTACCTTGAGTTCCAGCGCGAGATCGTCGTCCGCCGCTCGAAGCACGAACTCCGCCAGGCCGAGAAGCGCGCGCACGTCCTCGCCGGATACCTGATCGCGCTCGACCACCTCGACGAGGTGATCGCTCTCATCCGGGCGGCCGACGACGCCGACAATGCGCGCACCCACCTGATGGAGAAGTTCGGCCTCTCCGAGGTGCAGGCATCCGCGATTCTCGAACTCCGCCTGCGCGCCCTCACCGGGCTTGAGCGCAAGCGCGTCGAGGACGAGTACAACGATCTGCAGGAGCGCATCGGTGAGCTCCGCGCGCTGCTCGGTGACGAGGCAAAGATCGACGCTGTTGTCCGTGAGGAGATCCTTGAACTCAAGGAGCTCTACGGCAAGAACGACGAGCGCCGCACCGAGATCGTCTCCGCCGAGGAGGAGCTCGAACTTGAGGACATGATCGCCGAGGAAGACATGGTGATCGCCATCACACGCTCGGGCTACATCAAGCGGCTTCCGGTTACCGCGTACCGCGAACAGCGCCGTGGCGGCATCGGGGTTATGGGCATGGATCTCAAGGACGAGGATTACATTGAGCACCTCTTCGTCGCCTCAACACACGACTTCATCCTGTTCTTCACGAGCGTCGGCAAGGTCTACCGTCTGAAGGTGCATGAGCTGCCGCTCGGCTCGCGCCAGTCAAAGGGTCGCGCCATCGTCAACCTGCTCCCGTTCCGCCAGGGCGAGACGGTGCGGGCCGTGATCCAGACGCGCAAGTTCGAGGAGGCCGACTACCTGCTCTGTGCGACGAAGAACGGTGTCGTCAAGAAGACCGCTCTGCCGGAGTACAACACGCCGCTGAAGGCTGACGGCATCATCGCGATCAAGATGCGGGAGGGCGACGAGCTCGTCTCAGTTCGCCACTGCTCGAAGGAAGACGACGTGCTGCTTGTGTCGCGGAAGGGTCAGGCAATTCGCTTTGCCGAGGCGGATGTTCGGCCGATGGGTCGCGCCACCGAAGGTGTCCGTGGCATGACGCTCCGTGCCGAAGACGAAGTCATCGCGGCCGAGATCGCCCGCGACGACTCCGATCTCCTGGTCGTGACCGAGAACGGATTCGGCAAGCGCACCCGCGTTTCTGAATACCCACGCAAGGGGCGTGGCGGCATGGGTGTGCAGACGGTGAAGCTGACCGAGGCCCGCGGCCAACTTGCTGGCGCGAAGGTCGTTCGTGACGGAGACCAGCTGATGATGATTTCGAACGGCGGCACCGTGATCAAGATGGCGGTCACCGACGTGAAGCGCCTTGGCCGGTCAACGCAGGGCGTGATCGTGATGCGGCTGCGCGACGTCGAGACCGTTGGCTCGATCGCCCTCGTGATGGACGCTGGTGACGATCCGCCTGCACCGATCAGCGGCGAGCGCATCGCAGGCAGCACCGAAGCCGACGGGTCAGAGCTCGAGCTGTTCGATGATCCGATCGAAGATGACGTGCTCGAAGAGGATGACGTCGATGATGACGACGCATCCGACGACGACGACGAGTAACAACGAGGCGTCCTCTGCGGCGCGTCCGATGCCCGCGTTCTAGGTTGCGTCGCGAAGCCGACGGGCGGCGTCGACGGGGTCGACGGTCACCGTCCAGACGCCGGCGCCGAGTTCGAGTCCGGCCGGTGTCGTCAGCCGCGGCACGAGTTCGAGATGCCAGCGACTGCCTTCGTGCAGCCAGATGTTGAACGGGACGGCACGGCCGAGGATCGTGTCGAGTCGGCGCAGGCATTCGGCCGCGAGACACAGGGCGGGCCCGAGGAGGTCACTGCGAAGTCCCTCAGGTTCCCAGTTGGCCGGAGCGATCTGCAGCTCGTAGTCGCTCCGAGGTGACGTAGCGGCTCCAACAACCAGGCCGTCGCGTTCGAACGCACGCTCGACCGTTGGTAGGCCGCGCTCGACCAGAACAGCGGGTGGCGGGGTGGGAAGCCACGCGAGTTGCGAGTGGGAGTGCGTCTGCGACGAGCCGGCAGTCAAGCCCTCGTTCACGTATGGGAAGACCGTGCCGCCCGCGTCGCTCGCCCGTCGCTGCCACGCTGCCGCGACCCGGTTCAGAGTCTCGTCGGGCAGCTCGGCGAAGCGGGTTCGGTGCTCCCAGCCGTGGACCACGACCTCGTGGTGTCGCAGCGCCGGGTAGAGGTTGTCAACGACACGCACATCCCAGCCGGCCGGCCCGTCGCCAAGCCGCAGCCGCTCAACGGCCGTGTCGTGCTCATGACCGACACAGAAAGGACAGAGGTCAGGGTTGTCGACGGCGCCATGTGCGCCGGGTCGTGTTGCGCGGGCCGGCGCAAACGCCACCCACCGGGCTGCAACGGGATCTTGATGCAGGCGAGGCTCACCACCTGCGGAATCGGTCACACCTAGAGGGTACCGCCGCGAGGCTTCAAGAAGCTCTGCAGCACATCGATCGGTGCTGGGAAGACGATGGTTGTCGACTGCGACGAGCCAAGCTCAAGCAGTGTCTGGAGGTAGCGAAGCTGCAGCGCCGTCGGATGATCCTCGATGACGACTGCGGCGTCCTTCAGCTTTTCGGAAGCTTGGAACTCACCCTCGGCGTTGATCACCTTTGCGCGGCGTTCCCGCTCAGCCTCGGCCTCGCGGGCCATCGCGCGCTGCATGCTCTGCGGGATCTCAACGTCCTTCACTTCGACGACGGAGACCTTGATGCCCCACGGTGCCGTCTGGACGTCGATGATGCCTTGGAGCAGTGCGTTGATCTTCTCGCGGCCTGCAAGCAGCTCGTCGAGTGAGTGCTGGCCGAGCACCGAACGCAACGTTGTCTGCGCAATCTGTGATGTCGCAACCATGTAGTTCTCGACGTCGACGACTGCCGACTTCGGGTCGACGATGCGAAAATACGCAACGGCGTTCACGCGAACCGGGACGTTGTCGCGTGTGATCACCTCTTGCGGCGGAACCTGCAGGGTGATTGTGCGGAGGTCGACCTTCACCATGCGATCGATCACCGGGAGCAGAACGAACAGCCCTGGCCCCTTCGGCGTGCTGCGGAGACGGCCGAGCCGGAAGACGATCGCGCGCTCATACTCGCGGACGATCCGCAACGAGACGTAGAGCAGTCCGGCCACGAGCGCGACGATGACGATGGTTGTGAAGACAGGCATCGCCGTAGTGATCGTACGAAGGCGCCCGCAATTGAGCGATTCGGCGAAATGCCTGTAAGGATTCTGCTGCAAAGGGCTTCTGCCCTTGAACGCGAAGCGAACCTGGGGCACCGTGATCGTTGGGCCCATCGCCATGAAGAGATTTCTCGCCGCCTGCCTGATCGTGCTCGCGGCGCCCGCAGCAGCTCACGCTTCGGACGTCTCGATGACGGTTCGTGACGTCCCGCTTGGGGCGCGTTCGCTGCAGTCCGTCTCGGGCCCACCGTCGTTCGACATGCTCGCGGTTCACTGGCGCGGCAAGGGCAGTGTCTCGTTCCGTACGCGCTCAGCCGATGGACGCTGGTCGGCATGGCAGATTGCTGATGCCGACACCGGGCCTGATCCCGGCTCGCCAGAGTCACACCCGGGGTGGAACGACGGCACCCTCGCCTGGGTTGGCCCCTCGACGCAAGCGGCATTTCGTACGAGTGGCAAGGTGAGGGCCCTCAAGGCGTATTACGTCTCGTCGAAGCCACGGCGGACGACAGCTCGCACGCTCGCGGTCGCCGGCTCCCCAGCGATCGTTGCGCGATCAGCGTGGGCAGCCGACACGAAGATCGTGACGACGAAGCCGGCACTTAGCCCGACGATCAGGCTCGCGATCGTCCATCACACGGCGAGCACGAACGCCTACACACCGGCGCAGAGCGCGGCGATCGTTCGGGGCATTCAGCTCTACCACGTCCAAGGAAATCACTGGAACGACATTGGCTACAACTTCCTCGTCGACCGCTTCGGCACGATCTACGAGGGTCGCGGGGGTGGCATCGAGCAGAACGTCATCGGTGCCCACTCGCTCGGGTTCAACAAGGACACGGTCGGGATCGCGTTGATCGGCGACTTCGACGGCGCGGCTCCAACCGATGCGATGCGCCAGGCGCTCGTCAAGCTGCTCGCCTGGCGACTCGACGTCGCGCACCTCGACCCCCTCGCGACCACAACCTACGTGTCGGGCGGGAACTTGAAGTTCGCGCGGGGAACGAAGGTGACGCTCGCCGTGATCTCCGGTCATCGCGACACCTACCTCACCGACTGCCCCGGCAAAGAGATGTCGACACTGCTTCCAGCAGTCGCACAAGAAGTTGCCGCAACCGGTTTGCCGAAGCTCTACGCGCCCACCGTCACCGGCACGCTGGGAGGCCCTGTCCACTTCCGCGCAACGCTCTCGAGTGCGATCCCCTGGTCGATCACCGTCACGAACACAGCGGGCACAGTCGTTGGCCACAACGCGGGGACGAGCTCGACGATCGACTGGACGTGGAACGCGACGGGCGTGACCGGAAAAGTGACGTGGGTGATCGACGGAGGGCCCTCCCTGAAGAGCGCGACGGGGACATTGGGATCGGGTTCATCAGCCCCGGTCGAGCTCCTCACGAGTGTCACGGTCGCCCCGACCACGATCACACCGATGACACCGGCCACGACGTCGACGGTGATCCAATTTGCCTTGTCGATACCCGCCAACGTTTCGATCCTCGTGTATCCGGATGCGGGCAGTAAGCCTGTCGCATCGCTGTTTGCCGGTGCTCTTCCCGCGGGCCCGCAGAGCGTCCAGCGCGACCTCAGCGTGCTTGCCACAGGCAGGTACCGACTCGTCCTGACCGCATCACCAGCGGGAGGTGTGCCGGTCAGCCGTTCGCAGTCGATCGTCGTCGACAGGACGATTAGCGCACTGACCGTCTCCGCACCGTTGATCTCGCCAAACGGGGATGGCTACCTCGACGCGACACAGTTCACCTTCGCGCTTGAGCGGACCGTTCCCATTCAGGTTTCGATTCAGCGCGCGGGGGCGATCGTCGCGACGGTCTACACGGGCGAGCTTGGCCCAGGTGCCCAAGCCCTCGTCTGGCTCGGCACGGCGAACGGTGCGTCACTACCCGACGGCGAGTACCAGGTCGTTGTGACAGAGATCGATCCGTACGGCAGCGTCTCGGCGATCGGGACATTCATCTCCGACACAACCGGCCCAACGCTGACGCTCATCGATCCGTCGACCCTCACGTTCACGCTGAGCGAGCCAGCATCGGTCACGGTTGTGGTGAATGGTCAAACGCTCGTCCAGAGCGAGCCAGCAGGGACGTTCCGCTTCCCCTACGCCGGCCCGCCACCAACGTCGATCTCGGCATCCGCGCGAGATGCCGCAGGCAACACCGGCCCGCCCGTTACGAGTCCGTGAGCTGCGCGGCCCAGGCGTCGTACCCGGCCTCAAGGCGCTCAAGGATCTCAACCAGCAACTCAAGCCGATCAGCGTTGACGTAGCCCGAGTCGGGCCACGGCGTGCTCCCCACATTGATGCCGATACCAAGCACGACCCGATCGGTTGCGTCGGCGAGGATGCCCGCAACCTTCAGCCCATTGAGTAGGACGTCGTTCGGGTGTTTGATCGTCGAACCGGGGATGGCGCCCGAGACCGCAGCGGCCGCGACCAGCGTGATCTCGGGCCAGCGTGCGACCGGCTGGGGCGGCCGCAGTGTCACAGAGAACTTCAGCCCCGTACTCGGCTCGTCAACCCAGACCCGGCCGAGGCGTCCGCGACCCTTCGTTTGATGCTCGGCAAGCGCCACGGTGCCATGCGGAGCGTCAGCAGGCGCTAGATGTTGCGTCGATTCGGTCTCGACGGCGTAGACATAGGGCCGCCCGAAGAGTCCGCGCAATTGAGGGGTCACAACCTCCGGTGTCAGGTGCACCGAACTAGAGTACGGGTGACGTGCAACCCTCAGATGCCGCCAGCCGTCGAACGTTAAGTGACGCGCCCCGTTCATCCGGTCTCGACCTCGACCGTCTCTCCGACCCAATTCTCGTGAGGCGAGCGAAGGATGGCGATCGTGCCGCGCTTGAGGTGCTCTGCGTCCGCCACGAGCCGCGAGTGCAGCGCCTTGCGCTTCATCTGCTGCGCGATCCCGAAGATGCGCGGGATGCGAGCCAAGACGCTCTCGCAAAAGTCGTCGTGCGACTCCGCCAATACCGCGGCGAATCGCAGTTCTCGACGTGGCTGCACCGCCTGGTCGTGAACACGTGCAAGGACTTCGCGCAAGCACGGCAGGCACGGCGCACAGAACCGCTCGAAGCCGATAACAGGCGGGCCATCGATGGCGACCCTGCTGTCGCCGCTGCAGCAGCCGAGACACGGCGCGAGCTCGGCGCGTGCCTCGCTGAACTCCCACGGGCACAGGCAACCGTCGTAGCATTGAAGGACGCGTTCGATCTTGGCTTTGGCGAAATCGCCAAAGCCACAGGTCTTCCCGTCGGTACCGCCAAGTCCTATGCCCATCGCGGGCGCAAACGACTCCAGGAGCGTCTATCTGCATGAGCGATGTCGTCCTCACCCGTGAACAGATCGAAGAGATCCTTCCCCACCGTGCGCCGTTCCTTCTGATCGACGAGGTTGTCGAGCTTGTTCCTGGCTCGCGGGTCGTGGCGCGGAAGACCGTCACCGAGGAGGATTGCGCCGGTCACTTCCCGGGCAACCCGATCTTTCCCGGCGTGAAGACCGTCGAGGCACTCGCGCAGTGCGGCGCGGTTGCGGTGCTCTCGCTCCCCGAAAACCGAGGCAAGCTCGCGCTCTTTGCGGGTATCGACGACATCCGCTTCAAGCGCATCTGTCGTCCAGGCGACGTGCTCGATCTCGAGTGTGAGGTCGAGACGGTGCGCGGGCCGATCGGCAAAGGAAAGGTGCGCGCGAGCGTTGGAGGCCAGCTCGCCGCCCGCGGCTCATTGACCTTCGCGGTGGGCGAGTGAAGGGGCGTATCGCAGGCCCCCGGGTCTCGATCACCGGTCTTGGAACCTACGCGCCCGAGAAGGTCGTCACAAACGATGACCTCTCGAAGCTCGTTGAGACCAACGACGAATGGATTCGGAGCCGCACCGGGATTCGCGAGCGGCGTATGGCGGCGCCGGAGGAGGCGTCGTCTGACCTCGCGATTGCTGCATCCCGTGACGCGCTCGCAAATGCCGGTGTCGATCCTGCCGAGATCGACCTCGTCATCGTCGCGACGGTTACACCCGACATGCTCTTCCCGGCAACCGCCGCCCTCGTTGCGACGGCGCTCGGAATGACCAACGCTGCAGCCTACGACCTGTCGGCGGGCTGCACAGGGTTTGTGTACGCGCTGTCACAGGGGTACGGGTCGATCGCCTCGGGCGTTGCCAAGAAGGTGCTTGTCGTCGGCGTTGACGTGCTCTCGCGCGTCGTCGATTGGACCGACCGTTCGACCCTCGTGCTCTTCGGCGACGGAGCTGGCGCAGTCGTGCTGGAACAGGTCGAAAGCGGCGGCTTCCTCGGCTTCGAACTTGGGGCAGACGGTGCCGGTGGCGAGAGCCTCTGGCTGCCATGCAGCGGGTCGCGTCTCAGCGAAGAGACCGAGCGGACATTGCGCATGAACGGCCGCGAGGTATTCAAGTTCGCAACGCGAATCATGATTAGTTCCGCAGAGGCGATCCTCGATACGTGCGGCAAGAAGGTAGACGACATCGATGTCTACGTTCCGCACCAAGCGAACGTCCGTATCATCGATCACGCTGCGGAAAGGCTCGGGATCCCCGAGGAGAAAGTCATAGTGAATGCCGACCGCTACGGGAACACCTCATCAGGTTCGATCCCGTTGGCGCTTGGCGAAGCGGTCACGGACGGACGGCTCCGTCCAGGAGCGCTTGTTTTGATGACAGGTATGGGTGCGGGCCTCACCTGGGGTTCCGCCCTCATCGAATGGACAATCGGAATGAACGGAGCGACCGAATGACGAAAATCGCCTTCATGTTCCCTGGTCAGGGCGCATTCGAGCCCGGCATGGGCCGCGAAATCGCCGAGGCCGTCCCCGCCGCAATGAGGGTGTACGAGGAAGGCTCGGCCGCATCTGGGCTCGACCTCAAGCGGCTCTGCTTTGAGGGCACCGTCGAGGAGCTCGTTGAAACAGAAGTTCAGCAGCCCGCACTTGTCACGACCTGCCTTGCGATTAATGCCGCCCTTCGCGACCGTGGCATCGAGCCCGACTACGTCGTCGGACACTCCGTCGGCGAGTTTTCCGCACTCGGTGCGTCGAACGCGCTCAGCGTGACCGAGGCGATCGCGCTTGTCCGCGAGCGCGGTCTGCAGATGGCAGCTGCCGCCAAGGAGGCGCCGGGATCGATGGCCGCGATCCTTGGGCTTGCAGACGACGTCGTCGAAAACATCTGCCGTAGGATCGCGAACGTCTGGCCCGCGAACTACAACTGCCCGGGCCAGCTCGTCGTCTCGGGTGAGGATGCCGCGATCGAGGAGTGCATCGAAGTTGCACAGCGCGAAGGTGCGCGTCGTGCTGTCCGCCTCAAGGTGAGCGGTGCCTTTCACTCGCCACTCGTTGCGCTCGCCGGTGAGCGTCTGAAGCCGACGATCGACCGCATCGACTTCAAGACACCCACCGCCAACGTCATGTCGACGGTCACCGCGAAGCTTGAAGAGGCGGCGCGCTACCCCTCGCTGCTCGTCGAGCAGTTGACCGCCCCGGTGCGGTTCACGCAGGCCGCGCGGGCGATGGTCGACCAGGGCGTCACCACGTTCGTCGAGGTTGGACCCGGCAATGTGCTGAGCGGTTTACTGAAGCGCATCGATGGCTCCGTCCGTTCGTACTCCGTCAATGATCTGAAGTCTCTCGACGCGGCTGTGAGCGAGCTTGGCTGAGTTCGCGTCGCTCGAGGGCAAGACGGCACTCGTCACCGGAGGTTCGCGAGGAATCGGTGCGGCAATTGCGCGCGAGCTCTCCCGTGCGGGCGCTTCGGTTGTTGTTGGCTACCGCGCAGGTGCCGAAGAGGCTGAGGCGTTGGCGAAGGAGATCGGCGGTCGCGCGATCGCTGCCGATGTGTCGACCGCCGAGGATGCAGAGCGGCTCGTGAACGAGGCGGGCGACCTGGACATTCTCGTCAATAACGCGGGCCTCACACGCGACGGATTGCTCGCTCGCATGTCAGATGATGACTGGCACACCGTCATTGAGACGAACCTCAGCTCGGTGTTCTACACCTGCCGTGCCGTGACTCGGCCGATGATGAAGAAGCGTGCTGGCGTGATCGTCAACGTCAGCTCTATCGTCGGCATCCACGGCAACTGGGGCCAGACGAACTACGCAGCGTCGAAGGCGGGCATCATCGGCTTCACGAAGTCCCTCGCGCGCGAACTCGGTTCGCGCAACGTGCGTGCCAATGTGGTTGCGCCTGGGTACATCGCGACGCGCCTCACCGACGTTTTGCCCGACGAGGTTCGCACCGCGATGCTCGAGCAGACGCCGCTGGCGCGCCTCGGGGAGCCGGACGACGTTGCCGGGGCGGTACGGTTCCTTTGTTCCGACGCAGCATCGTTCATCACGGGCGAGGTTGTGCTCGTTGATGGCGGAATGGGGATGTAGTTCGATGCAAGGGAGACGGCAGGCATGAGCGACAACGGGCGCAGGCGGGTGGTCGTCACCGGCCTTGGCATGGTCAGTCCACTCGGAAATGACTTCGAGACGTCGTGGTCGCGCCTCCTTGCGGGCGAGAGCGGCGTTGGCCCGATCACGCAGTTTGACCACACCGAATATCCCGTCCACTTTGCCTGCGAACTGAAGGATTTCGATCCCACCAACTGGGTTGAGCGCAAGGCGTCGCGGCGAATGGACCGGTTCGCGCAGATGGCGATCGCTGCCGCCCACCAAGCGCACGCAGATTCGGGCGTGAACGTCGCCGACGATCCGACGCGCATGGGCGTGTCGATCGCGACCGGCATCGGTGGTCTCGCATCGTTCCAGGAGTGCTACGACACGCTGCGCGACCGTGGGCCCGATCGTGTGAGCCCCTTCTCGATCCCGTCGATCATTCCGAACATGGGAACGGCGTGGGTCTCGATCGAACTTGGTGTCAAGGGTCCGGTCATGAGCGAGTGCACCGCGTGCGCGGCGTCGAACATGGCAATCGGCTCAGCGCTCGACGAGATCCGCAACGGCCGAGCCGACGTGATGTTCGCGGGTGGCACCGAAGCGCCGATCACACGGGTTGGCGTGGCGGGCTTCGACGCAATGCGCGCACTCTCTCGCCGCAATGAGGATCCAGAACGTGCTTCCCGACCGTTCGAGCGTGATCGTGACGGCCTCGTGATGGGTGAAGCTGCAGCCGTGCTTGTGCTCGAGGAACTTGAACGCGCGAAGGCACGTGGCGCGAGGATCTACGGCGAGCTCATCGGCTATGGAATGTCTGCCGACGCGTCGCACATCACCGAGCCGGACCCGACAGGTGAAAGCCCTGCGCGTTCGATGCGGATGGCTATGGAAGATGCACGCGTTGACCCGTCCGAGATTGGCTACATCAACGCCCACGCAACCTCGACGCCGATCGGCGACACCTCCGAAACACGGGTGATCAAGCTCGCTCTCGGTGAAGAGAACGCGTACAAGACGACGATCTCCTCCACCAAGGGGGCGACTGGCCACTGCTTCGGTGCTGCGGGTGCGATCGAAGCGGTGTTCACAACGCTCGCGCTGCGAGATCGGCGCGTGCCACCAACGATCAACTATGAGAATCCCGATCCGACGTGCGACCTTGACTACGTACCGAACGTCGCACGCGACCTGCCGAACTTGAATGTCGCTCTTTCAAACTCGTTCGGATTCGGCGGCCACAACGCCACTATCGTCCTGCGCCGCTACGAGGGGTAGGCCACGGTGAGGCGCCGTCTTGGCGCAGACAGCGGCGTCGTGCGATGGGCGACGTTCGACTGTTACGGCACCCTGATTGACTGGAACGGCGGAATCCGTCAGGAGATCGCACGGGTGTTCGGCGAGGATCGCGCCGACGAGCTGCTGCAGCGCTACCACGAGCTTGAGCCCGTGATTCAGGAAGACGGCACTCTCAGCTATGCAGACGTGATGACCGAGGCAATGCGCCAGCTCGGTGCCGCGGAGGCAGACGCGCCCATGTTGGCGGCCTCGCTTCCGTCGTGGCCCGCGTTCCCTGAGGTGCGCGCCGCGCTCGACGAAGTCCGGTCGCGCGGTTGGCGGCTCGCGATCCTCTCAAATACCGATCCGGCGTTCATCGAGGCTTCGAAGAAGCGGATCGGCGTCTCGTTCGAGGAGACGATCGTTGCGGCAGACATCAGCTCGTATAAACCATCCCACAAGCATTGGCAGGAGTTCTTCGCCCGCACCGGTGCTGACCCGGCTCAGCATGTTCACGTCGCGGCGAGCCTCTTCCACGACATCACCCCTGCTAACGAGCTGGGTATTCCGTCGGTGTGGATCAACCGCCTTGACGAGACCCCCGGCCCGCTCTCGCAGCCAACGAGAGAGCTCCGTGAGCTGGTCGGCCTGGCGGATACTCTCGACGGGATCGTGCCCTTGCGTTCCGAGAGTGCAACCACTTCACCCTCGGGGCGGTCTAAGATCGAGATGCCGATGACAGAAACACGTATCGACGTCCAGGTCGAGAGCACGCAAGCGCCGCCGACGGGACAGAAGCACCCGAACACGTGCCCTGGCTGCGGCTCGCATTTCCGAGACGATGAGCTCGCCGAGACGCTGTACGTGTGCGGGCACTGCGGCCATCACTTCCCGATGCCGTCACACGCGCGTATCGCCTGGCTCACCGATCCCGGTTCGTTCGTCGAGGACGCGGCGGGCGTCCGCTCCGGCGACCCCCTCTCGTTCTTCGACCTCCGCTCCTACGGTGAGCGGCTTGCGGAAGCCGAACTCAACACTGGCCTTGGCGAAGCGCTGATCATCGGATCCGGAACAGTTGATGGCCGCCCGCTGGAGCTGGCGGTTATGGACTTCTCGTTCATGGGCGGTTCGATGGGGAGCGCGGTTGGCGAGAAATTCGTTCGGGCCGCCGACGCGGCCATCGAACGCGGCACCCCGCTCCTTGCGGTGCCGAGCTCCGGTGGCGCCCGCATGCAGGAAGGCATCTTCTCGTTGATGCAGCTGCCAAAGACGGTGGCTGCCGTCGAGGATCTGCACGACGCAGGCCTTCCCTTCTTCGTGTTGATGGCGCACCCAACAACCGCTGGCGTGCTCGCGTCGTTTGCGTCGCTTGGTGACGTCACGATCGCCGAGCCGGGCGCACTGATCGCCTTCACCGGTCGCCGTGTGATTGAAGGCACGACCCGCGAGAAGCTCCCCGAAGACTTCGGGAAGGCCGAGCAGAACCTCCGCTTCGGCCACCTTGACGCCATCCTCCCTCGATCGGAGCAGCGGCCCTACGTGTCGCGACTCCTCAAACTCTTTGGCCGGTGAAGCTGAGCGCAGCCTCCGAGCGCGACTCGGACGGCTCACAAATCTGCCGCTGCTCCGCGGAACGCGTGTGCAAAGCGAGGCGGAGCGACTGCGGAAGCAGATCGAGAAGCTCGCGAAGGAGCCGAGCGAGGACGGCGCGTGGCGATCGGTAGAGCTCGCACGGGATCCCAACCGGCCCTACACCCTCGATTACGTCGAACGGCTGCTTGACGACTGGATTGAGCTCCATGGCGACCGGAGCCGCACTGACGACGGTGCGCTCGTCACAGGACTTGGGACGTTTGAGGGTCGCACCGTGGCGCTGATCGGTCATCAGAAGGGTCGCGACGTCAAAGATCGGCTTGATCGCCAGTTCGGCATGGCGTACCCGGAGGGGTACGCGAAGGCAATGCGGGTGATGGAGCTCGCCGATCGGTTCGGCTTCCCTGTGATCTCGCTTATCGACACGCCAGGTGCCTACCCGGGAGTTCTCGCGGAGCAGCACGGGCAGGGCGGTTGGATTGCCCGGTGCCAGGCGCTGATGCTGCGCCTCTCCGTTCCCACCGTTGCGTGCGTCATCGGTGAAGGCGGTTCGGGCGGAGCTGTTGCGATCGCTGTGTCGGACCGCGTGTTCATGCAGGAGAACGCGATCTACTCGGTGATCTCACCTGAGGGGTGCGCCATGATCCTCTGGCGCGATGTCGCCGATGCCAAGAAGGCAGCTGCTGCGCTCCGTCCTGACGCGTTCCACTGCTACGAGCTCGGCGTCATCGACGGCATCGTCCCGGAGCCGACTGGTGGAGCACAGAACGATCCGGATCGCGCAGCGGCGCTGCTTCGAGAGTCGATTCGTTCGGCGTTCGCAGAGCTCGACGGCATGTCGCCGACAGAGCTCAAGCGCAGTCGGCGCGCAAAGTTCCGCGCCATGGGCGCGTTCGCGTCGCTCACGTAGCCCGTTTCGGGCGCTACATCGCCGATCCGCCCGGCATTTCATCGTGCCGTGGACTTCTCCACAGCGCCCACAGGGTTTTCAACCTGTGGAAAACGGCTGCAAATCCGCTGCAATGCGGGTTTGCGCTGCACGTTTCGACCCAATCCCCACTTCAGGGGCGGCCTATGTGGAAAACCGTACGGGGTTCTAGGTCAGCGAACGAACACCGTTCACAACGAGCTGAACGGCGATCGCAGAGAGCAGGAGACCGAACACTCGGGTGAGGAACGACAGGATGGCGGGCTTCAGTGTTCGGGTCAGGCGCTCTGACACAAGCAGCGTCACCCCAACGCACGCAACCGCGGCGACGATCGCGAGCAAGACAGCGATATGCCCCGCCGCTCCTGGATGTGCACGCCAGAGCACGATCGCTGTTGCGATCGCCCCGGGTCCGGCGACAAGCGGGGTTGCAAGCGGAACCAGCGCAACATCCTCCGAGTCACCGGTTGGGAAGTCGGTGCCACGGAGCATTTCGAGCGAAACGAGCATCAACAGCAGACCGCCGGCGATCGACAGGCTGCCGAGTGAGACGTGCAGGTAGCGGAGGATCAGTTCGCCAAACATCGCGAACCCAACGATCAGCGCACCCGCGGCAACGACCGCTCTGACAGCCGCCGCCTGCCGTTCGGCGGGCGAAAGCCGCCGTGTGATCGTCAAGAACACCGGGGCGTTCCCGAGCGGGTCAGTGATCACAAAGAGCGTGACGAAGGTCTCCCCGAATGTCCGCCAATCCACGGGCCGATAGTAGTCCGATCGGTGCGTCGAAACGAACATCGCGGGGAAATAGCGACGTGATCCTCGTGGCGCTGTTCTATTCTCGCGCCGATGGCCGTGATCGAGATCGACACGCTGACGGTCGAGCGAGGTCGCGTACCCGTGATCGTCGACCTGTCTCTTGGTGTCGAGGCCGGCACCGTTACGGGTCTGCTTGGCCCGAGCGGTTCGGGGAAGTCGACGTTGATGAGGGCGATCGTTGGCGTACAACTCGTCACGTCGGGCACGGTGAAGGTTCTGGGGGCACCCGCAGGCTCGGCGACTCTTCGGCGACGTGTCGGGTATGTGACGCAGGCGCCGGCGGTGTATCTCGACCTAACCGTGGCGGAGAACCTCCGCTACTTCGCCCGTGTTCTCGGTGCGTCGCCCCGCACCGTTTCCGCTGCGCTGCAGACGGTCGACCTGGTTGGCTACGAACGTCGGCTGGCAGGGACGCTCTCCGGCGGCCAGCTTTCGCGGGTTTCGCTCGCGACTGCTCTCCTCGGTAACCCCGAGGTGCTTGTACTCGATGAGCCGACAGTCGGGCTTGACCCGGTGCTTCGCCGCGACCTGTGGGCCGCATTCCGACGGTTGGCGGAGCACGGGACAACGATCCTCGTCTCATCCCATGTCATGGATGAGGCCGATCACTGCGACAGGCTCCTGCTCCTTCGTGACGGCCAGCTTCTCGCAGATGACACACCTGCAGGTCTGCGGGCCCGCACTGGCAAGGCAAGCCTCGACGAGGCGTTCTTGTCGCTCGTGGAGGCGACGGCGTGAACGTCTACGTGACGATGGCGACCGCAGAGCGTGTGCTTCGGCAGCTGCGCCGTGACCCCCGGACGCTTGCGCTCGTGTTGCTCGTGCCGCCGCTGCTCCTGACGCTCTTTCGCTACGTCTTCGATGGGAGTCAGATGACGTTCGATCGCATCGGCGGCCCGCTCGTTGGGATCTTCCCGTTCACGATGATGTTCGTCGTGACATCGATCGCGATGCTGCGAGAGCGCACCTCAGGAACGCTCGAGCGACTGATGACGACACCGCTCGCGAAGCTCGATCTGCTCCTGGGATACGCGCTCGCGTTTGCTGCCGTAGCGGTCGCGCAGGCGGGCATCGCGTGCGGCGTGGCATTCGCACTCCTTGGCCTGCACGTTCAAGGCTCGGTCGTGGTGGTGATCGGGCTTGCCGTGATGAACGCCGTGCTTGGCATGGCCACCGGCCTCTTCACGAGCGCGTTCGCACGGTCAGAGTTCCAGGCCGTCCAGTTTCTGCCGGCCGTGGTGTTCCCACAGTTGCTCCTCTGCGGCCTGCTGGCGCCGCGGGTTCACATGGCCCACGTGCTGTACATCGCGTCGTTTGCGTTTCCTCTCACTTGGGCGTACGACGCGCTCTCACATGCGGTGGCGGGCACAGGGTCGGCGAAGATCGTGCGCGACAGTGCGATCCTGGGAGGCGTAATCGTTGCGGCGCTCGCGCTTGGAGCCACAACGCTCCGCCGCCGCACGCCCTGAGGTCGCTGTCTGCGCGAGCGTGACGCTCGTCGTGTTACGCCCGATCGACAAGGCGACGAAGCAGGATGCGCGCCCCGCTCTTGTCGAGGAAGTCGTTCAAGTTTCCGCACTTCGGGCTTTGCACACACGACGGGCAGCCGTCATGGCACGGGCAGCCTTCCAACATGCGCACGGTGTCGGCGACCCACCCTTCCCACTGTTCGAAGCCGCGCTCGGTGATCCCGACGCCGCCAGGGTGGCCGTCGTAGACGAACACCGTCGGCTGACCGGTCTCCGGGTGGAGATTCGTTGAGAGGCCGCCGATGTCCCAGCGGTCGCACATCGCCCACAACGGCAGCATTGAGATCAGCGCGTGCTCGGCGGCGTGGAGCGTTCCCAGAAGCTTGGGCATTGCATCGAGGTCGACGAGCTGCTCCGACTCCGGCACGAACCAGATCGCTTCGGTGCGGAAGCTCGCCGGCGGTTCGACGAGCGGGACGAGCTCAATCCGCGACTGGGTCTGGACGCCCTTACGTTCATACCCAACAACCTGCTCAGTTACCTCGATCTCACCGAAGCAGAGTTGAAGCCCCGTTCGCCGCCCTGTCATCACCGGGGTGATGATCGACGTCATCGTCTCCTTCTGAGCCTGGGTGTACCAGTCGCCGGAGAACGGTTCGACCACTGCCGTCCGTGTTACGTGGTCGAGCAGCCGAACCAAGTAAGACTCGCCGAGATGGAGGTAGACGGCTCCTTCATGAACGGTTGACGACGCCCGTGATCGCTCAATCGTTCCGAGCACGCTGCCTGTCGTCCCCTCGACAATCGAGTACACCTCGGGTTCGCTCGACCGCAGTCCGATCCGTGCGGCAGGGTGATCCTTGCCGCCCCACACATAGCCCCGAGGTGTCGCCCGAAGCTCTGGATCATGTGCGGCTGCGGCGACGGCCTCCTCGCCGAGAATCGCCGCATCGGCCGTATCGATCGGGGCCTCGTAGGCGGCGGCCTTCACGTGCCCGGCAAGCACGCGGTGGTTTGTGTGGTCGAGAATTGCTGCCTCGACGCGTCGGCCGAGGAGCGTCTCCGGCTCCCGCATGAAGTACTGGTCGAGTGCGTCCTCGGTCGCGACCATGACGGCAAGCCCTTCGCCCCGACGTCCGGCCCGACCCCACTGCTGTCGGAGCGACGAGACGGTTCCAGGGAACCCCACCGAGATCACTGCGTCGAGCAGCCCAATGTCGATGCCGAGTTCAAGGGCGTTTGTTGTCGACACGCCCAGTAGGTCGCCGGCGAGCAATCGCTCCTCGATCTCCCGCCGCTGGGCCGCCGTGTACCCCGCGCGGTACGGCGAGAGTCGCCGGTCACCACCGAGCCGCTCCGACGTGAACCGGTGGATGAGCTCGGCACCCTTGCGGCTCTTGGCAAACGTCAGCGTGCGCAATCCCTGCTGGACAAAGCCCGCCTGCAACTTCGCGGCCTCGGCGAGCGCGGACGCGCGAAGGCCAAGCTCGGCATCGAGGAGCTCCGGGTTCCAAAGCACGATGGTGCGGGCCGCGTGCGGAGCCCCATCGTCGCGAACCACCGTCACGGGAGCGCCCGTGAGTCGAAGGCCGAGCTCGCCCGGATTCGCGATCGTGGCGGACGCGAGCAGAAACTGGGGTGTCGCACCGTAAAGCGCAGCGAGTCGGCGGAGGCGGCGAATGACGTTCGCCACGTTCGACCCAAACACGCCGCGATACACGTGCGCCTCATCGACGATCACAAACCGGAGGTTCGCGAGCACGTCCGCCCACAGATCGTGGTGCGGCAGCACCCCAACGTGGAGCATGTCGGGATTCGTGAGCAGTACGCGCGACGACCGCCGCAGCGCGGCGCGTTGCTCAACCGGCGTGTCTCCGTCATAGATCGCCGGCCGCAAGGACGGCAACCCATAGCCTGCCAGCGTGCGGAACTGATCCTGCGCGAGAGCCTTGGTCGGGTAGAGATAGATCGCGCGGGCGTGCGGATCGGTGGTCAAGGCATCAAGCACCGGCAGGTTGAACGCGAGTGTTTTGCCCGACGCTGTGCCCGTCGTGATCAGCACGTGCTCGCCCCGCTCCGCCGCATCCCAGGCGTGCCGCTGGTGGGTGTAGAGCGCATCGACACCGATCGCGTTGACTACCGCGGGGGCGAGCGTCTCGGGCAGCGGCGCAAACGCCCCTTCCTGCTCTGGCTCTCGACCTCGATGGGCAAGTTCGACGCCCAAGAGAAGGTCTGCTGCAAGCAAGAGGCGGTCGTCAGCCATCCGGCGATCGTACGTCTGCTGCCCGCCAACGGCAGCGTCTGCTCGCTAATCCGGTTAGAGGTAGGCCGCGAAGCGCTCGCGGAAGTGCTTGCCCGGCTTCGCCCCAACCACGGTTTCGCGTAGCTCACCGTCGGCAAACAACAGCACCGTTGGAATCGAGAGGACGCTGAACTTCGACGCCGTGATCGGGTTCGCGTCGATATCGAGCTTCACGAACTCGACCGCCGAGGTCTCACCAGCGAGTTCGTCGAGCACCGGCTCGACGAGTTTGCATGGGCCGCACCACGGGGCCCAGAAGTCGACAACGACGGGCTTGGAGGCGTTCAACACCTCCGCTTCAAACGTTTCGTCGGTGACGTCTCGCATGCGTCCAGCCTAGTTCAGAGCTGTCGTGCGATCGCGCGCAGGCGGAGGAGCGGAACGTACCAAAACGCCTCGGCGACGATTGTCCGGCTCATCTTCGACTTCCCTTCCTCTCGATCGACGAATGCGATCGGAATCTCCGTGACGCGGAATCCCGCTCTTGCGGTTCTGTAGGCGTTCTCAATCTGGAACGCGTAGCCGCGGGCATCGATCGCGTCGAGATTGATCGTTTCGAGAACGGTGCGACGAAAGCACTTGAACCCACCGGTGAGGTCGCGAATGCGGCTCCCGAGAATGAGACGGGCGTACAGGTTGCCGCCTGCCGAAATCGCTCGGCGAACAACGCCCCAGTTGGGAATCGTCCCACCCGGGACGTAGCGCGACCCGATGACAAGATCGGCACCTGCCTCCGCCTCGGCAATCAAGCGCGGAACGTCAGCGGGATCGTGCGAGAAGTCGCAGTCCATTTCGAGCACAAGCTCCGCACCCTCAGCGAGCGCATGCCGAAAGCCCGCGATATATGCCGGGCCGAGACCTTCCTTGACCTGCCGATGCAGCACCCCCACATAGGGGCGCTCCTTCGCGAGCCGATCGGCGATCTCGCCGGTGCCGTCGGGCGACCCGTCATCGATCACAAGGATGCGGTCGCCCTCCCGAAGCACACCTGAGAGCGCCTCGACCATCCGCTCGAGGTTCTCGCGTTCGTTGTAGGTGGGGAGGCAGATCGTGGCGTGCATCGTGATCGGCGCTCTTGCGCCTCACAGCAGTTTCGCAGTATTCGGCGAGCGTATGATCGATCGAGTGAGTCTCCCCCGGAACGACGAGCTCGCCAGCCAGTTCGATCTTCTCGCCGACCTGATGGAGATTGAAGGGGCAGACGGCTTCCGCATCGCCGCCTACCGCAAGGCCTCGGCGAGGATTCGCGAGACACCCGTGCCGGTTGCAAAGCTCGCCCTGGAGGGGAAAGCGAAGGAGCTCTCGGGCATCGGTAAGACGATCGAGGCGAAGATCGTCGAAGTTGTGAACGACGGAGAAGTGCACGCGCTCACGAAACGCAAGGCGACCGTTCCGGCCGAGCTGGCGTCGTTTCTTCGCCTCCCCGGCGTCGGCCCGAAGACGGTGCGGCGCATGTGGAGCGAGCTCGGAATCACGACGCGCGAGGCATTGCAGGCGGCCGCCGAGACCGGTGCGCTACGGGAGCTCGATGGAGTCGGCGCGAAGCTCGAAGAGCGGATCCTCGAGGCGCTGGCACGACCCGAGGCAACAGAGTGTCCGCGGCGGACGCTTCTCGGCAACGCCCTCCCGCGACTCGAAGACGCGGTTGCCGCGCTTCGGGCCCACCCGGCGGCCATCGCCGTCGACGCAGCGGGTTCGGCGCGGCGCGGTCGTGAAACCGTTCGCGACCTTGATGTGATCGCGTCAGCGACGGACGCGGACGCCTTGATCGATGCGTTTTGCACGCTCCCATGGGTCGTCTCGGTTGAGGCGAAGGGCCACACGAAGGCGACCGTTGTGTCGCAGGACGGTCTGAAGGTCGATCTCCGTGTCGTTCCACACGAGTCGTACGGCAACCTGCTGCAGCACTTCACCGGCTCGAAGGAGCACAACGTTGCGTTGCGCGAAGACGCCGTCCGGCGGGGACTGTCGGTGTCTGAATACGGGGTCACCGAGGTTGAGTCGGGAACCGTCCACGCGTTCCCGACCGAGGCGGAGGTGTATCGCTTCCTCGGGTACGACTGGATCGCACCGGAACTGCGTGAGAACCTCGGCGAGCTTGAGGCGGCGCGGGCGGGCGACCTCCCGACGCTCGTGGCGGAGGCCGATCTTCGCGGTGACCTGCACACCCACACGACCTGGTCGGACGGAAAAGACACGCTCGACGCGATGGTCGCCAAGGCTGTATCTCGCGGCTACGACTACTACGCGATCTGCGATCACTCCCAGCGTCTCCGTGACGGTGGCTTCGAAGGTCAGGCGGCCGCGATCGCTGCGCTTGCGCCCACCGTTCCGCTCCGGCTGCTCCGCGGGGTTGAAGCGAACATTCGGGCCGACGGCACGATCGATGTTCCCGACGAGATCCTCGCCGAGCTCGACTGGGTCGTTGCGTCGCTCCACCATGGCTTCGATAAGAGTCCGACCGAGCGTCTCCTCGCCGCAATGGAGAACCCGTACGTTGATTGCATCGGGCACCCGACGGGCCGCAAGATCGGGAAGCGGGCGCCGGCCGACATCGATATCGAACGGGTGGTTGCGAAGGCGCTTGAAACAGGCACGTTCCTCGAGATCAACGCGCAGCCCGACCGGCTTGACCTCTCCGACGTTCACGTCCGTGCCGCCCGCGAAGCGGGGCTGAAGCTCGTCATCGACTCCGACGGGCACAGCACCGGTGCGCTCGACTACGTCGCGCTGGGCGTCAGCCAGGCGCGACGTGCATGGCTCACCAAAGCCGATGTTCTGAACACCCACACGTGGACGCAGATCGAGACCTTGCGGAAGCGCCGACCGTGACGCAGCTCGCGTCGGTGCGCGGGGTGATCTTCGACCTCTGGGACACCCTCGTCGATTGGCCCCACGAGGCGATGCACGACCTGAACACCCAGATCGCCGCACACATTGGCATCGATCTACCCGAGCTTCACGTGCGACTTCGGTCGACCTACCGCATCTCGCAGACCGGCCCGTACGAACGGGCGCTCCGTGCGCTCGGAGTGCCTGAAGCACACGTGACCGAGCACGTCGAAGCGCGCTTCGCGTTCACGCGTACCGTCTTGAACCCCCGACCCGGCGTGCTCGAAACGCTCGCGGCTCTACGCGCGCGGGGTATCCGCACCGGACTCATCTCAATGTGTTCGGAAGACGTCGTCGTCGCATGGCCCGGCACAGCGATGGCGGAGCTTCTCGATACCGCCACGTTCTCGGCAACCACCGGGCTCGTGAAGCCTGAGCCGGAGATCTATCTCGCGACAGCCGCAGCCCTTGGACTCACTCCTTACGAATGCCTCTTCGTTGGTGACGGCGCCAACAACGAACTCGCAGGCGCCGAGGCGACAGGCATGACGGCAGTGCTCATCGCACCCGCCGACACCGACCCGCAATGGCTCGAAGTGCGAGACTGGCAAGGACAACGTGTCACGACGATCCCGGAGGTGCTCGAACTGTGTTGATCTCGACCATGAACGATGTGCCTGGCCACACGATCGAGGAAGTGTTCGGCGAGGTGTTTGGCCTGACCGTGCGGTCGCGCAACATCGGCTCCCAGATTGGTGCCAGCCTAAAATCGATCCTCGGCGGCGAGCTCAAAGGCATGACGAAGGCACTTGAAGACAGCCGTACCGAAGTGATTCAGCGCATGGTTGATGCGGCCGAGGCAAAGGGTGGCAACGCGATCGTCGCGATGCGGTTCGACACATCGGAGATGGGGCCGAACTGGACTGAGATCTGCGCGTACGGCACCGCTGTTCGGATTCGCCCCACCGCGTAGCGTCGAGCCCGACCGATGCCACGAGTCCGCCGGTCGAGACGGCAGCCACCCGCACTCGAACTGCTTGCCGCCACGCTCCCTGAGCTTCGCCGCGGCCTCTCAGAACAGGCTGCGCGCACCGTTGCGTACGAACTCTTCGAAAAGCTGGGCTTCGGTGCTGTAGCAGTCACCGATCGTCACGAGGTGCTCGCGTTTGTCGGAGCGGGAGCCGACCACCACCACCGGGGAGATACACCGATCCGGCCCGTGTTCGAAGCGCTCGCGCAGGATCGGCCGCTGCTCGCCCCGCTCGGACTGCGTGTCGAATGTGGGCATCCCGCCTGCCCTCTGGGCGCGGCTGCGGTGATCCCGCTCCGTGCTTCTGACGGGCCAGCAGGCGCGGTTGTCGCGTACGCAACCGACGGGTCGCCGCTCGATGAGGCCGCGGTTGAAACGCTCGAGCAGCTCGGCGATCAGCTCTCCGCGCAGCTCCAGCTCTCAGAGCTCGCGTCTGCGACGACGACTGCTCTCCAAGCACAAATGGAGCCACACTTCGTCTTCAACGCGCTCAATACGATCGCGTCACTCGTGCGTACTGACCCCGACCGCGCACGCGGTCTCGTTCTCGCCTTTGCTGACTACGTGCGGTCGAAGCTCGCACGCGGCAACGAGTTCGTGACGCTTGAGGAAGAGCTCCGACATGTCGAGAGCTACCTGGCACTCGAACAGGCACGGTTTGGCTCGCAGCTCGAAGTGACGGTCGATGTCAGCGCCGAGGCGAGAGCAGTGCGCCTCCCTCCGTTCCTCGTGCAGCCGATCGTCGAGAACGCGATCAAACATGGCAAGACCGACCGGCCGCTCCGGCTCATCGTCCGGGCGCGGGTGCGTCGCGGCAGCCTGCGCGTCACCGTGCGTGACGACGGCCGCGGCATCGCCCGCGATGCGCTCGAACGCGTCCTAGAGCCAGGCGTCTCGGAGAGTCCCGACGGGACGGGCCTCGGTCTCGCGAGCGTTCACCAACGACTGACCGCGGCATACGGCGAAGGGGTTCGTCTGCGGTCATTCCCGTTCGGCACCGTCGTCAGGCTTGAGGTGCCAGTCGGGTGAGCGTGCGGGTCGCGCTCGTCGACGATGAGGCCCCGGCTCGTTCGGAGCTGCGGTTCCTCCTGTCGCGTCACTCGGCGATCGAGGTAGTCGGGGAGGCAGCGAATGCGGCCGAGGCCCTGACGCTCGTGTTGGCTGGCTGCGACGCGATCTTTCTCGACATCGAAATGCCGGGACTCACAGGGATCGACGCTGCGAGGCTGATCCGCTCCGCGCACGAGCCCCCCGCCGTCGTGTTCGTGACAGCGCACGCCGGGTACGCCGTTGAAGCATTCGCCGTCGAAGCCTTCGACTACCTGCTGAAGCCGGTCGATCCCGAGCGGCTCAGTCGTGTCGTCGAGCGCCTCCTGGAACGCTCACATTCAGAAAGCGCGACGGCGCCCCCAGCCAGGATCTCGGTCGTTGCCGGCGGCGGGGTTGAGCTGATTGATTGGGAGGCGATCCACTTCGCCGTCGCTGACGGCGACTACTGCCGCGTGCACACCTCCGACCGGTCGTACCTCTGCGCCCAGCCGCTCGGCGACCTCGAAGCAGAACTTCCCTCCGAACGATTCGCACGCATTCATCGCTCAACCCTCGTAAACCTCGCGCATGTCGCAGCGGTTCGACGCGTTGGCTCCGATCGCTTGAAGCTCGTTCTTGACGACGCCACCCGCACAGAACTCGACGTTGCCCGACGACAGTCCGCTCGCCTCCGCGAGCGACTCAACCTCTAAACGTTGAAGCAGTGAGCCGTCGGCGCTACTCCGTCGCGTCGTGCGCCACAGACGCAACGGTGCCGCCCGGCTCATGCCCACCCAGCACGGCGTCTTTGATAAACCGGCGCGTCTCCGGGCCCGTCAACGGGTTGAAGAGAATGCCAAGAGCAATGCCCGCGACGAGCACGGTCCCCTTGCGGCCGCCGCGGCCCCTCACAGGTCGACCTTGGAGCCGCTCGCTTGCGTGCCGCAGATCCTCGATCGCCTCCGTGAGCTTCGCGCGCAGGTCGTCGTCAGTCGCGACACGCGATGCGAGCTGAATCGGAGTTCGCTCCGAGCCCGACAGCTCCGAGTACAACTCACGTGCCGTCCCGAACGCTCGCATGACGTCGTTGCGTAGCTTGTCGTCGGTCATCGCTCGCTCGACGTACGGTTTGATGTTCTCCGCAGCGTCCGCGACTCTGTCCTTGTTCCTCGCCATGTCAACCACACCCTTTCCCTCATGCATCTTCGACCGCCGGACTGCTGGCCGGTTCGGGCCGATCGCTGCCGCCGTCATCTCGGCGGTAGCCCTTCTAGCCTTCGCGGGTTGCGGCGGCTCTTCAAAGGTACAGCGACTGACAGGGCCGGGGTTCACGTTTTCGGCCCCGAACGGATGGCAGGTGCTTCGGTCAAGCACCAAAGTCACCGCACAGTCGGGAACTGTTGACCTCGTGTCCGTGCACACCTACCGGCTCACGAAGACCTACACCCCTGATCTCTACGTCGCCTCCGGTCGAGAGCTTGGCCGCACCGTTACGCAACTCGCCAAGCAACTCAAGGGCGTTGTCGCCCATGCCCACACCGTCACCGTCGCCGCCACCGATTCGCACTCCTACCGCATCGACTACGGCGCCATGTCAGAGGAGCTGACCTTTGTCTTCCGCGACCGCACAGAATTCGAACTGGTGTGCCGCTTCCCAAAGGGCACGACGTCGTCGGCATGCACCGAACTGCTGACGAGCTTCACGCTCGTCTAACGCCCCTACCGGTTCGACGACGCCGCTGCGGCCTGGCGTTCGAGCCGCTGCGGACGCGGCCGAACCTGGCGCAGCGAGCCCTGCGTAAACGCGGCAGCGAAGACGTCGGCGATCGTGTCGGCAGGAATGAACTCGAGCGAGCCGCGCGACTCGGGCGTCAGGTCGTCGACGTCGCCCATGTTCTCGCGTGGCAGAACGATACGGCGAAGCCCCGCGCGTTGCGCGGCAAGTGCCTTCTCCCGCACCCCACCGATCGGCAACACGAGCCCCGTCAAGGTGATCTCGCCCGTCATGCCGAGATCGGCCGCCACCGGCTCCTCGCGAAGAAGCGATGCAATCGCAGTCGCCATCGTCACGCCTGCTGACGGGCCATCCTTCGGAATCGCGCCCGCCGGAACATGGATGTGAAGGTCGTTATTTGCGAACCAATCGTCGGCGATGTTGAAGAGCGAAGCGTGCGACCGCACCCACGAGAGGGCCGCGCGGGCCGACTCCTGCATCACATCGCCGAGCTGTCCCGTCACCGTCAGGCCGCCCTTGCCGGGATACGCCGCGGCCTCGATAAACAGCACGTCGCCGCCGGCAGCCGTGTAGGCGAGCCCCGTCGCAACACCTGGCTGTGACGTGCGCTTGCGAACCTCACCGCTGTAGCGCCTGGTGCCAAGCCAGTCACGCAGACGCCGATCGTCGACCCGCGTCTTCTGCGTCTTCCCCTTCGCAACCTGCGTCGCCGCCTTCCGGCACACGTCGGCCAAGCGCCGCTCAAGACTCCGGACACCCGCCTCGTGGGTGTACTCGCGGATGATCGTGCGCAACATCGCATCCGACAGCGACAGCTGAGACCGCTTCAGCCCGTTCGCCACGAGCTGCTTCGGCAGCAGGTGCCGCTTCGCGATCCCCAGCTTCTCGGTCTCGGTGTACCCCGACAGCGAAATCGTGTCCATCCGGTCGAGCAGTGGCCCAGGGATCGTGTCGACCGTATTCGCGGTGCAGATGAAGAGCACCTTCGACAGGTCGAATGGCAGATCGAGATAGTGGTCGCGGAACGTGCCGTTCTGCTCCGGGTCAAGCACCTCGAGCATCGCGCTCGCCGGATCGCCACGGAAGTCAGAGCCCATCTTGTCGATCTCGTCAATCAAGATCACCGGGTTCAACGAACCAGCGTCACGGAGCGACCGAATGATCGTGCCTGGCATGGCGCCCACGTACGTCCGTCGATGCCCACGGATCTCGGGCTCATCACGCACACCACCAACCGCGATGCGCACGAACTCACGGCCGAGCGCGCGCGCAATCGACTGGCCAAGCGACGTCTTGCCTACACCAGGGGGTCCGACAAAGCACAGGATCTGTCCCGAAATCTCGTTGCGAAGCTTCGACACCGCGAGATACTCAACAATCCGATCCTTCACCTTGTCGAGATCGAAATGCTCTTCATCGAGCACCGCCCGCGCATGGTCAAGATCAAGGTTGTCGTCGGTGGTCTGACCCCACGGCAGCGTCAAGATCCAGTCGACGTAGGTTCGGATCACGCCGTACTCCGCCGACGAAGCAGGCAGCCGTTCAAGGCGTGAGAGCTCGCGCTCCACCGGTGTCCGAACCTCGTCCGGTAGGCCGACGAGCGCATCAAACCGTTCGCGCAGCTCCGCAAACTCCGCCTGCTCAGGATCGGACTCACCAAGCTCCTGCTGAATCGCCTTCAGCTGCTGGCGCAGGAAGTACTCCCGCTGCCCCTTTTCCATCTCCGACTGCACCTGCGACTGAATCTTCGAACCAAGTTCAAAGACCTCCACCTCGCGCGACAAGATGCCGGAGATCCGCCGCAGCCGCTGCTCGACATCAACCATTTCAAGCAGCTCTTGGCGCTCGCTCGTCGAGATCGTTCGCAGCGTCGATGCGACGAGATGGCACAGCGTGCTCGCATCCTCAACGTTCGCAACCGCAAGCTGCAGCTCCTCCGGAAGGTACGGCGCAAGCCCAATGATTTGGGCGAACTGCCCCTGCACATTGCGCGTCAACGCCTCCAGCTCCGGCGTGCCCGCGCTCACATCGGGGAGCGCCGCAAATGTCGCCGTCAGGTAGGGCTCGGCATTGCCGCGGCCGGTCAGCAGCACCCGTTGCAGACCCCAACGAGAACACGCAACGTCCCGTCGGGCACCTTGATCATCTTGTGGATGACCGCAACCGTGCCGACCTCGTAGATGTCGGCAAAGCCTGGCTGCTCCACATCCGCATCACGCGCCGAGACCAACGCAACGAGCCGATCGCCGGCGACGACATCGTCGATCAGCCGAACCGACCGATCCTGGCCGATCGCAAGCGGGGCCATCGACTGGGGAAACACCACCGTGTCCTTCAACGGCAGCACCGGCAGGACGCGCGGCAGCTCCACCGTCTCCTCGCCGCCCTCCTCGGTCAACTCGAAGGTGATGCCGGTCACGATGCACCCACCGCGATCGAGATGCGCCCGCTCGCCGCAGTTTGCGGCGCAACCGGCAGCTGCACCGTCACCACACCGAGCTCGTACCGAGCCTTCGCGCCCGCCGAATCGATATCGGCAGGCAAGCGAATCTGGCGGCTGAACAGGCCGTACTCGATCTCGACCTGCTCGTACACGCGGCCATCACCGTTCTGCCGCGGACGCTCGCCCGAAATCACGAGGGTGCGTTCCGACACGGCGAGGTTCAAGCTCGCCGGGTCAACTCCAGGAACCTCGATCACGACGGTCACGAGATCCGGGTCGCACGTCTGGAACGCGTCGACATTCGGGCGAAAGCCACGGCGAAGCCCGACATACCGCGGCACCCGCCAAAGATCAGCGAAGAGCTCCTCGATCTCGTCCTGCAACGTGCGCGTGTCCGTGTCGCCCAACAAAGCCTCGCCAAAGTCGACCCGCGCCATCACGGGATACCCGCCTGGAATCGGCGTGGCCGGTGTTGCCTTTAGGTCGACCGTGCGCTTCACACTGTTCTCCCACGCAAGGCCAAAACGCGCCTCTAGCCTGTGGGGATGGAGCGCTGGACACGTCTCGTACTTCGCCTTCGCTGGGTTGTCGTGGGCGCTTGGGCCACGATCCTGATCGCAGGCGGGATCGCAGCCGGCAAACTCGCGCCCCTGCTCTCGAACACCTTCTCGGTACCCGGCACATCATCGGAGCACGTGAAGCAGGTGCTCGAGACCCACTTCGGCAACCGAGCAGACGGAGCCTTCACCGTCGTGTTCGAGCTTGCGAGCCCAGCAACCCCCGCAACGCTCGCGGAGCTGCAAGCAGTCACCGACCGCGCCGCAACGGCGATCCCCACCGGCAAAGCTGGGCCAATCACCGCGGCAGGCACACATCTCGCCTACGGCGACATCGTCTCGACATTCGATCTCGCATCCGCCAAGGCCTACAGCGATCCCCTGCGGACGGCGATCGGCACCCCCGCCGGCGTCACGCACAGCTACGTGACGGGGGCAGCAGCGATCCAGCACGACCTCGACCCGATCTTCTCCCAAGACCTCAAGAAGGGTGAGGCGATCGCGATCCCCATCGCACTACTCGTGCTGCTCTTTGTCTTCGGCCTTTCGCTGTCGGTGACGATTCCACTCGTCTTCGCGGCCTGCACGATCACGGGCACGCTCGGGCTCGTCTATTTCGTCGCGCAGCTCGCGGAAACGCCGACTTATGCCACGAACCTCGTCGAACTGATCGGCCTCGGTATCGCAGTCGACTACTCGCTGCTTGTCGTCTACCGCTTCCGCGAAGAACTCGCTCTCGGCCGCACCAAAGACGACGCGATCGTCCGCACGATGCAGACCGCCGGCCGTGCCGTCATCTTCTCGGGCGCGGCCGTCGCCCTCGGACTGGCTCTCCTCGTTGCGATGCCGCTGCCATTCATGCGGATGCTCGGCATCGCGGGCTTTCTCATCCCGATCGTGTCGATCGCTGCCGCCGCTACGTTGCAGCCCGCGCTGCTCTCCTTCTACGGCCGCCGCGGCACCGCCCGCCGACGCATCCTTCCAGGCGAACCGGCCGACCCTGAACGCGGCATGTGGGCGCGGCTCGCCCGGTCGATCATGGCCCGCCCCAGGTGGTATCTGATCGGCGGCACCGCCATCCTCATCGCCGCTGCCACCCCGGCCCTCTGGCTCCAGGTCACCCCGGGATCAACGTTCGGTATCCCTCGAACCCCCCAATCCGTGCACGGGTTTGACCTCCTCCAACAGCAGGTCGGCCCAGGTGCAATCGCGCCCACCCAAGTGCTCGTCGATGGCGGCCGACCAGGCACTGTCACCGACCCCGCCACGCAAGCAGCAATGGTGCGGCTCACAGCCTCCATCAGAGCCGACCGCGAAGTTGCGAGCGTCCTCTACGCTCCCGCGGGCCGCTACCTGGACCCGAGCCGACAGTTCGGCCAAATCATCGTCGCGGGCAAGCACGATTACGGCTTCCCGGAGGCGCAAGCGTTCGTCCACCGTCTTCGCAACACCCTGATCCCGAACGCGCATTTCCCCCCAGGCGTGACCGTGGAAGCTGGCGGCGCGGCACCTCAAGGCGTCGACTTCCTCCACCAGGCCTACAGCACCTTCCCGCCCTTGATCGCCGCCGTCCTGGCGCTCACCTACATCCTTTTGCTCCGCGCGTTCCGTTCGCTGCTTCTACCTCTCAAGGCGGTGCTGCTCAACCTCCTCTCTGTTGGAGCTAGCTATGGCCTTCTCGTCATCGTCTTCAAGTGGGGACTCGGACACTCTCTGCTTGGCCTCTACCACTTCGGGCAGGTCGAAGGTTGGATCCCGATCTTCCTCTTCGCGATGCTCTTCGGCCTCTCAATGGACTACGAGGTCTTCCTCGTGACGCGCATGCGGGAAGCTTGGGATGATGGCGACGACAACATCACGGCTGTCGCCCACGGACTTGAGCGCACGGGCCGGATCATCACTGCGGCCGCTGTCATTATGTGCGCCGCTTTCGCTGGCTTTATGGCCGGCCGCATCGTTGGGCTGCAGGAGTTCGGACTTGGCCTCGCTGTCGCAGTGTTCGTCGATGCAACGCTTGTCCGCTCGATCCTCGTTCCGTCGCTCATGGCAGTGCTCGGACGATGGAACTGGTACCTCCCGGTGTGGGTTGCGAGGCTCGTGCGGGTCGCTCCTGGTCGCTGATCGCCGCGGGAGCTACTTCCGTTACGGGCTCGAAACGACCATCGAAAAGCGCAAGACGAAAGGCCGGTTTCAAAGGCCGGTGTCAGACACCATTTCCTGTCAAGTGTCTTCTGTCGCATCTTTGTAACGTTTTTCCTGCGGCGGCGGGGTGCCCAAGATGGCACCAAGACGTTTGTTGATGCGGATTTGCGGCGAGCATCGCCGTTCGGCGATTGATTCATTGTTGGTACAGCGCGCCTCTTGACAGAAATTGGTGTCTGACACCGGGGTGTGGAGGCCGGGTGCGCGAGGTCGGGGCGAGGCGCGAGATTCGAACGAATTTCGTACAGGCGCGCTACGAATTCGAAACGGGCACGGCCGATGATTGAGACATGCGCACGCTCGCCGCAGTCAGCGGAACGCTGACCACGATCATCCTGCTCCTCCCGCACTGAGCTCGCTCAAGACGGAGCGCCGGCCGCGGCATGGTCCAGGCCGACCGAGCGGGCGCTACGCGTTCTAAGCTCGCCCGATGCGCCGACTGATCCACATCGCATTCGGGCCCGACCTCGACAAAGCGATCCGACCCGTCCTGCTCGTCGGTTTCGGAGGCACGTTCGCGATGACGATCCTGTTCCCGTACCTCGGGATCTACGCGCTCCGAGAGCTCGGCGCCTCACAAAGCCAGCTCGCCATCACGTTCGTCGTCTCCGCCCTCCTCGCCGCCGCAGGCGGATACACCGCCGGCCACCTCTCCGACCGGATCGGCCGCCGCCGCATCCTGCTCGCCGGCTGGGTATGCACAGGAACCGTCCCGCTCGGCCTCGCGCTCGTCGGCCACCACGTCCTCATCGGACTCGCCTTCGTCGCCGCCTACGGCGCATCAGGCGCGCTTGGCGAATCAGCCGGCCAAGCGCTGATCGCCGACCTCGTACCACCCGAAAAGCAGTCCCTCGCGTACGCATCAGAACGGGTCGCCGAGAACCTCGGCGTCTGTTTCGGCCCACCAGTCGGAGCCCTCCTGCTCCTCGCCCACGACTGGCGCATCCTGTTCCTCACCGTCGTTGCCCTCGTCATCGGCGTCTTCGCAATCGCCTACCGGCTGATCCCGCACCGCGGCACCTACGCCCCCGCCGCAGGCACACCACGACCACCATCCCTTCCCATCATCCGTCGTGACCGCCGCTTCCAACTGTTCCTCACCTTCAACGTTCTTGCCGGCATGACCTACGTTGGCTTCGACTCCGTGTTCGCGATCTCGCTCACCGAATCCCACGGCTTCTCGCCCTCCCAGGTCGGGCTAATCCTCGTCGTCAACCCGATCCTGATCACGTTCACACAGGTACGACTCACACGACGGCTCAACAACGTCTCGCCCGCAATCAAGCTCACAGCAGCGATGCCCCTCATGGGACTGCCGTTCCTGTTCCTTGCCGTTAGCGACGCGCTACCGATCGTCGCGCTACTCGTCGTCGTATTCGTCCTCGGCGAGATGCTTTGGGTGCCATCAGCCCAGACCGTCGTCGCCGGACTCGCACCCGCCGAGATCCGCGGCGCCTACATGGGTTTCTACGGCGGGACGTTCCAAGTCGCCTGGGCGCTCACCCCGTTCTTCGGTCTTCAGATCCGCCACAGCTTCGGCGATTTCGCGATGTGGATTGCGATTGCGGCGATCTCCGTGCTCGCATCCGCGGCCGGAGCGTTCGCCGCACGGGGTCCCAGGGTCGCCGCGGCGGTAGCATCGGCGACGCAATGAAGGGATTGATCTGCGCAGGCGGGAACGCGACACGGCTCGAAGAGCTCACACGCGTCACCAACAAACACTTGCTGCCCGTCGGTCGCTGGCCGATGGTCTACTACCCGCTGCAGCTGCTCCAGCGCGTCGGGGTCCACGAAGTTCTGATCGTCACAGGCAAGCAACACGCCGGCGACTTCATCGATCTCCTTGGTGACGGACGACTGACCGCCCGAGGGAGCGACGAGGTGCTCTTCGACCTCGACCTCTCGTACAAGGTGCAGGTCGAAGCAGGCGGCATCGCCCAAGTCGTTGGGATGGCACGCGACTTCGCTCGCGGCGAAAAGCTCGTCGTGTGCCTCGGCGACAACATCTTCGAGAAGGCGCAGGCCGACGCAATCGCAAACTGGGACAACGACGACGCCCTCGTCTTCGTCAAGGACGTGCCCGACCCGGAGAACTTTGGTGTCGTCGCATACGGCGACGACGGCACCGTCGTCGACCTCGTTGAGAAGGCGGGTGTCGTAGACATGCGGTATCCAAGCCCGCCCTCGAACGACGCGGTGGTTGGCCTCTACTGCTACCCGCCTGACGTCTTCGACATCATCAGCACGCTCAAGCCATCCAGTCGCGGCGAGCTCGAGATCACCGACGTCAACCGCGAGTTCGTGCGTCAAGGCCGCCTGTCGGTAACACAGGTCGACGGCTGGTGGCACGACGGCGGCAAGCACTGGGGCGACCTCGCCGATGTCGGTCGCCTGATTGACCAGACAGGTGCGAACCAGTGATCCCCGGCCTCGAACGGCTCCCGCTCAAGCGGTTCGAAGACGAACGCGGCTGGTTCTCGGAGCTCGCCCGCGCAAGCGGACTGCCGAAGCCGATCCGCCAGGTCAACCTGTCGCGCTCTGCGAAGGGTGTGATCCGCGGCCTGCACTTCCACGAACGAGGCCAAGACGATCTCTTCGTCTGCCTTGAAGGGATGGTGCGCGTCGTCGTCCTCGACCGCACGACGGGCGAGACGTTCACCGAAGACATCGGCGACGACAACCCGGTCGCGGTCTACGTTCCTGGTATTCACGCCCACGGGTACGAGGCGTTGACCGACTGCCTGTTCAGCTACCTCGTCACCGAGGAGTACGACCCAGCGAACCCTGACGAGCACGGTGTCGCCTGGAACGACCCGCGCGTCGTCCACCTTTGGAGCACGCAATCACCGCTTCTCTCCGCCCGGGACACGGCCGCGGCGCTCTGATCACGGGTGCCGGTGGCCAGCTCGGCCACGCACTCGCTGAGACGTACCCAGAGGCGCTCGCACTCACCCGCGCCGAGTGGGATGTCACCTTTCCCGCGTCCGAGCTGCTGAAGCCCGAGCTCGTGCTGCACGCCGCCGCCTGGACGAACGTCGATGGTGCTGAGGATGATCCGCAGGACACGGCCGCGGTCAATGTTGGTGGCGTCCAGCATGTCGCCGAGCTCGGGGTGCCGTTCGTTCTCTACTCGACCGACTACGTGTTCGATGGGACGAAGCGCACGCCGTACGTCGAGTCCGACCGTACGAATCCGTTGGGTATCTACGGTCGCACGAAGCTGCACGGTGAGGCAGCGTCGGGTGAGCACGTGTGGATCGTCCGCACCTCCTGGCTGTTTGGCGCCACCGGCAAGAACTTCGTGCGCACGATGCTCCGGCTGGGCGCCGAGCGCGACGAGGTCGCCGTCGTCGACGATCAGCGCGGCTGCCCGACCTTCGTCGGCCACCTCGCACAGGCGACCGCCGCGATCACCGAGCTTCCCTACGGCGTCTACCACGTTGCCGCCGACGGTGACTGCACATGGGCCGACTTTGCCGAAGCGATCTTCGAAGATGCCGGCCTCGACTGCCGCGTGCGGCGCATCACAACGGCGGAATTTGGGGCGCGCGCTCCGCGGCCCGTCTACTCCGTCCTGCGCTCCGAGCGCGGGGCGCCTGAGATGCCGCATTGGCGTGACGGGTTGAGGGAGTGTCTCACCCTCCTCGGCGCCCGGTAGCCTTCCCGCGATGCGTGTTCTTGTTACCGGCGGTGCCGGCTTCATCGGTTCGCACTACGTGCGTCTGCTTGCGGCGCAGGGTGACGAGGCGGTCGTTCTCGACAAGCTCACCTACGCGGGCAACCGCGAGAACATCGCCGATGTTTCGCACACGTTCCATCAGGGCGATATCGCCGACCCGGTCGCGGTCGCGAAGGCTGCGGAAGGGTGCGATGCGATCGTCAACTTCGCTGCCGAGAGCCACGTCGACCGTTCGATCATGGGCCCGGCCGAGTTCATCCTCACCGATGTTCTCGGAACCCAGGTGCTGCTCGACTATGCGCGCCACCACAACCTGCGCTATGTGCAGGTGTCGACCGACGAGGTGTACGGCGACATTCCGCTTGAGGCAGCCCCCTCGACCGAGGACGCGCCAATCCGGGCTTCCAGCCCGTACTCGGCCTCGAAGGCTGGTGGCGACCTGCAGGTGCTGGCCTACGTTCGTACGTTCGGCGTCAACGCGAGCATCACGCGTGGTGCGAACACGTACGGCCCACAGCAGTACCCCGAGAAGCTGCTGCCGCTCTTCATCACGAATGCCTTCGACGGCCTTGAGTTGCCTGTCTACGGCGATGGTCGGCAGCGCCGCGAATGGCTGCATGCCGAGGATCACTGTGCGGGCATTGATCTCGTGCTGCGCAAGGGTGGGGCGGGCGAGATCTACAACGTCAGCGGCCAGGAACGCGAGAACATGGATGTGATCCGCGGGATTCTCGACCACACGGGTGCCAGCCCAGACCTTCTTCGCCACGTCGCCGATCGCCCTGGCCACGACCGGCGCTACGCGATCGATTCGACGAAACTTCGGTCGCTTGGCTGGGCTCCCCGGCACACCCTCGACGGCGGTGGACTGGCCGACACAGTTGCGTGGTATCGCGACAACCGTGCGTGGTGGGAGCCGATCAAGTCGGGCGAGTATCGCGCGTACTACGAGGCGCAGTACGGCAATCGCCTCGGTTCCTGAGCGGAATTCACCCTGATTCCAAAGGATTCGCTAACGGGTTCCGTTGGGGCCCGTTGCTACCGTGACCCATCGTGCTCCGGCGCGCCCTGCCTGTAATTGCGCTTGTTGCGCTCGGCGCCCTAGGCGCGCTCGCGGCATCGGTCGTCGCCCTTGGGTCGTTTCGTGACACGACCACGGGCTCGTCGACCGACGTCACCACTACGACGACGATCCCGACGGGAACGGTGCCGACGCTGCCCGTGACAACGGTGCCGCTCACAACAACGGCGCCCACGACGACGGCGCTGACTACGACAGCGCGAACGACGACTGCCTCGACCACGTCCACCACTGCGACGACCTCGACAGTCCCCACCTCGACGTCAACGACGTCTGCGGTGAGCGCGTCACCCACCACGATCGTGATTGACGGACATGGCTGGGGCCACGGCATGGGCATGAGTCAGTGGGGCGATTACGGCTATGCCAAGCACGGGTGGACGTACACCCAGATCCTCACCCACTACTACACCGGGGTCACGGTGGCGGCGAAGCCGGAAGTGCCGGTTCGTATCCTGCTTTTCGACGGGGTGAAGCGAGTCGCGCTTACCTCCGATTCGCCCTGGAAAGTCACAGATGCGACTGGTGCTTCGGTTGCGCTCCCGGCAGGAAAGCTCGTTCTCGGTGCCGATCTGATGATCTCGGGCCGAGCGTTGACGGGCCCGCTGACCTTCGAGCCGGGAACGACGCCGCTGACTGTCGGTACACGGAGCTATCGCGGCAGTGTGGTTGCGACGTCGACCGGAACGAAGCTTCAGATCGTCAACCGCCTTGGACTTGAGCAATACGTGGGTGGTGTTCTTGGCTCCGAGGTTCCATCGTCATGGCCGGCCGAGGCCCTGAAGGCACAGGCGGTCGCTGCGCGGTCCTATGCGCTCGCGGAGCTGACGACCGTCGTCACCGCTCGCGCGTACGACCTCTTCAGCGACACCCGTAGTCAGGCATACCTGGGTATCGCCGCGGAGACCCCAACGACGCTCGCGGCCGTGTCGGCCACTGCCGGCCAGGTGATCCTCTCGGGCGGGCAGGTTGCGACGGCCTACTACTCGTCGAGCACTGGTGGGCGAACCGAGTCCTCACTTGATGCGACCGGCAAAGACATTCCGTACCTGCAGTCGGTCGATGATCCTTACGACACGTTTTCTCCGAACCACAACTGGGGCCCCGTTCTGGTCGATGGTGCAAAGGCCGCAAAGGCGCTCGGCGTTCCGGGCGGCCTGATCGACCTCCAGGTCACGAACGGACCTACAGGTCGTGCGCAGAAGGTCGTTGCGGTGTCACCGACGGCATCGACGACGTTTCGTGGCGAGACGATCCGTTCTGCACTCAGCCTGCGGTCGACGTGGTTCTCGGTGCGGTGGCTCGCGCTCGCGAAGACGCAGACCCTCCCGGCAGGCAAGGTGACCTCTGTGACGCTCACAGGCGTCGCACGCGGCTTCGCGAGTGTTCAGCTTGAGGCGAAGGCGTCTGGATCGGCCTGGGCGCTCGTAGGGCCTGTGACGCCTGCCGCAGACGGCTCGTTCTCGATTGCGGTGCGTCCGACTGTGACGACGCTTTACCGGCTCGTCACGGGATCGATCCATGGGGCGCAGGTCACCGTTGCGATCGCACCGGTCGTGACGGCTGCTGCTGCCGCCGGAACGGTGACGGGAACCGTCGCACCGACCGCCGCCGGACTGCCGGTTGAGCTGCAGCTCCGCACCGGTTCGAGCTGGCACACGATCGTTGCAAGCACGACCGACGCCGCCGGTGGGTTCTCTGTCGGCGCGCAGCTCGCGCCAGGGACCTACCGCGTCCGTTGCGTTCCAGGCGGTGGTCTGTCGCCAGGGCTCTCGGCACTCATCGTGATCACGTGAGAGTCGCGATCGCGGGTGTCGTGGCAGCGCTGTTGCTGCCGGGTTCGGCGATTGCGGGAAGGTGGGCGGTCGGCGTGCCTGCGCATGGAATGGCTGTGGCCCGCGCGGCCCTGCCGGCAGCAACGGTTCTCGTTCCCGGACGAACACTGGTCGTGGTCGGTTCTCGCCCAAACCTTGCGGGGGCTCGCTACATCGAACGGCTCGACACGGCCGAGCGAAAGGTCGCCTTCGCCAACACGGAGCCGTACGCGGCGGAGCAATGGAACATCGACGCGATTCGGGCGTGGACGTACTGGGCAGACCCGCCGCAGCTGCACACCGTGAGGGTCGCCGTGATCGATTCGGGGCTCGACGCGAACCATCCGGACTTTCTGGGACGTGTCGCGGCTGGGCGCTCGTTTGTCGGATCGCCGTGGACAACGGACGCAGACGGGCACGGGACGTTCGTGGCGGGAGAGATCGCCGCCGATGCCTTCAACCACATTGGGATTGCGGGAGCGGCGTTCAATGCCGAGCTGCTTGTCGCGAAGGTCGTTGACGACGACGGGTCGGTGTCGCTCGAAGGCGAGATTCAGGCGATCCATTGGGCTGTAAACAACGGTGCGCGGGTGATCAACCTCAGCCTTGGCGGTGTCAGGGATCCTCTCGACCACTCGTTGGATTCGTACTCGCCTGCAGAGGCGGATGCAGTGGCGTACGCCTACTCGCGCGGCGCCGTCGTTGTGGCGGCTGTTGGCAACGGCCCTCAATCTCCCACGACGCCCTGGAACTACGCCGACTATCCCGCCGCGCTCCCGCACGTTCTCGGGGTTGGGGCGATCCAACGCAACGGTGTCGTTCCGGACTACTCGAACCGCGACGAGACGTTCCTCGATCTGACAGCGCCGGGTGCCGCGATGTTCTCGACGATTCCCCGCGCGTTGATCGACGCGCACGTTCCGCAGTGTCTTGATGTCGCCTACTCAAACTGTGGCCCGAGCGAGTTCCGGGGGGCGATCGGAACGTCGTTTGCGGCGCCGGAGGTCTCGGCGGCCGCCGCCCTCGTGCTCGGTGCAAATCCCGACCTCAGTGCCGACCAGGTTGTGTGGCTTCTCGAGCGTTCCGCGGCCGATCAGACGGGCGCGACAGGTTGCACGAGCTGTTCCGACGGACACGACGCGCTCACTGGCTGGGGGCTCGTTGATGTCGCGGAGGCGTTGCGCCGGGCGACCGGACCGATGCCTGTGCCTGACGGCTTCGAGCCCAACGACGGCGTGGGACGGGTGGCGCGGCAGGTCGCCCCGCCGAAGCGATTCCACGCCGCGGTCGATTGGTGGGATGACGTCGACGACGTGTACGCCGTATTCATGCACGTCGGTGATGTGCTCTACGCCCGTGTAACGCCTGATCGAACTCGTGCGAGCGTGCAGCTCACCGCGTCGGAGCCGCTCACGGCTGGGAGCCATCGCGCCGGCCGCCGCCCTGCGGTGATCCGCGCGGTTGCGGTGGGAAAGCAGCTTCGGGTTGTTGTACGCGCGAACGTGCGCGGCACCTACTACGTGCGTGTCACAGCGGCGGTTCGCTCTCGCACCCCGATCGGCTACGCGATCGCGATTTCGGCGAGCCGACGCTAGGCGCCGAGCAGTTCGTCGTCAGGCACGTCGCGGAGCACCCGCGCCGGGTTACCGACAACAACCTTGCGTGGCGGAACGTTCTTCGTGACGACCGCTCCCGCACCAACGAATGCCTCTTCGCCGATCTCGATCGCGGGGCAGAGGATCGCTCCACCACCCACGCGGGCGCCCCGACGGATCGTCGGGCCCTTAATCAGTTCGTGGCGTCGCTCGGTGCGACCCATGAAGTTGTCGTTCGTTGTGACGACGCACGGGGCGATGAACACGTTCTCCTCGAGCGTCGAGTAGGCGGTGATGTAGGCCTCCGCCTGGATCTTTGTCATCGACCCGATCGTCGTGTCGTTCTCGACGAGTGAGCCGCGACCGATCACGACATCGTCGCCCACCGTGACCCGCTCTCGAACGCACGACTGGTCGCCGAGGATCACGCGAGCTCCGATCGTCGACCCGGCGAACACGATTGCGCCGGTGGAGACGATCGTTCCATCGCCGATCACCGTTGGTGGCAGCGGCTCACGCTTCGCGGTCGAACGCGGCGAGAGTGATGGCTGCTTCCCGACGACCGCTCCTTCGAGCACCTTGACGCCCTCGCCAAGAACGGTGCCGGGATAGACGATGGCGCTCGGATGGATCTCGGCCACGGTTATGCGCCCTTTGCGGCGTCGAGTGACTGCTGGAGCGACTCGAGCGCCTGGACGACAACGAGCCCGTCGCGTGCCTCGACCCCGGAGCCGCCCTCGCGAACGAGGCGCAGGAAGTGCGAGACCTCAAGCTTCAACGGCTCGTCGTTTGCGATCTTCGGGCTGAAGATGTCGCCGGTGCGCGTGCGCCACTCGCCGTAGGTCGATGACGGCTCCTCAGGAGCCTTCTCGTAGACGGTGATCTTGCGCTCAAGCTCCATGTCGTCGAACACCGCCATCTTGTCGCGACCAACGACGGTGATCTTGCGCATCTTGTGCGGGTCGAGCCACGAGAGGTGCAGGTGGGCGATCTTGCCGCTTGGGAAGCGCAGGTAACAGAAGACGACGTCTTCAACGCCGGGCGTGAGGAACGAGTTGCCGTGCGCGACCGCCTCGATCGGCTCTTCGCCGATCAGGTAGAGGATCACCGAAAGGTCGTGGACGCCAAGTGACCAGAGGGCATTCTCGTCCTTGCGGATCTTGCCGAGGTTCTGCCGGTTGCCGTAGATGCAAAGCACGTCGCCGAGCTCGCCGCTGTCGATCAGCTGCTTCAGCTTCAGCACGCCGGGGTGGTAGAGCAGCAGGTGTCCTGGCATCAGCACGAGACCCTTCGCTTCGGCGATCTCGACGAGCTCAGCCATCTCCGACTCACGCATCGCCGGCGGCTTCTCGACGAAGACGTGCTTGCCGGCTTCAAGCGCCTGCTTGGCGAGTGCGTAGTGCGTTGGCACGGGCGTTGCGATCACGACCGCCTCCAACGCGGGGTCGGAGATCATCGCCTCGAACGAGTCGGTCAGCTGTGCCTGCGGGAACCGTCGGGCGAACTGTGCGCCACGGTCGGTTGAGGCGTCGCAGATCCAGGTGAGGTTGGCGAGGTCATCGACGTTGCGGACGAGGTTCTGCCCCCACGCGCCGAGACCAGCTTGTCCGACGTTGACGAGGTCGCTCAAAGCTTCCAGACCTTTCCGAGATCCTCGTGACCGCGGGTTGCGTTGCGGAAGTCGACGGTCACCTTGGAGCGACGCACGACGTCGGCGTAGTCGATCGTCGAGTGTGCGGTGACGATCGCGACGCAGTCGTGATCCTCCGGGGTGAGCGGTGAGCACGTCAGCCCTTCGAACTCGGAAACGAACGGATCGTGGAAGGCGACGTTCGCGCCCGCGTTCTTCAGCAGGTGGATCAGCTTCTCGGCCGGGGTCTCGCGGCAGTCGCCGATGTCGGCCTTGTAGGCGACGCCGAGCACGAGCACCTTCGAGCCCGATAGCGACTTCTGCAGGGTGTGGTTCAACGCCTGCGAGATCACCGAGCGGCAGAAGTACGGCATGTTGTTGTTGACCTCACCGGCGAGCTCGATGAACCGCGTGCTGAAGTCGAACTCGCGTGCCTTCCACGAGAGGTAGTACGGGTCGAGCGGAATGCAGTGTCCGCCAAGGCCAGGGCCCGGCTGGAACGGCATGAAGCCAAACGGCTTCGTTGCCGCGGCTCCGATCACTTCCCACACGTCGATGTTCATGCGGTCGCAGAGCTGTGCGAGCTCGTTGACGAGCGCGATGTTGACCGACCTGAAGATGTTCTCGAGGAGCTTGGTCAGCTCCGCGGCTTCGGGCGTCGAGACGATGTGCACGGTGTCGATCGCGGCGCGATAGACGTCGGCCGCCGCTTCGCAACAGGCGGGCGTCAGGCCGCCGAGCACCTTCGGTGTTGTCTTGGTCGTCCAGTCGGTGCGGCCCGGATCGACGCGCTCGGGCGACATGGCGAGGTGGAAATCGACTCCGGCGGTCATGCCGCTTCCGGCTTCTAGGATCGGCTTCAGGATCTCGCGGGTCGTGCCGGGATAGGTCGTCGATTCGAGGACGATGATCTGTCCCTTGCGAATGACGGGCGCCAGGCTGCGGGCTGCGCTCTCAACGTAGGAGAGGTCTGGTTCGCGCTGCTTGGTGAGAGGCGTCGGCAGTGCGATCAGCACAGCTGCGGCCTCGGCCGCGCGTCCGTAGTCGGTTGTTGCGACGATCCGGCCCGCGGCGGCATGCGGTGCAAGCAGCTCGGAGGCGACGTCTTCGATGTGGCTTTCACCACGGTTCAGCGACTCAACGACGCGCGGATTGATCTCGATCAGCAGGACGCGACGGCCCGCATCGGCGAAGGTCTGGGCGAGTGGCACACCGACGTAGCCGGCGCCAACGATTGCGACGTCGAACGTATCCGCGCCGCTCATGGGTGAATTCTCCAAATGGTCACGGCGACGAAGCGTACAGAGCGGCCGCGATGCGCTCAGAGGCATGCCCATCGCCGTAGAGGACAGGGCGGTCTTTCGGCATTGTCGCGCGGGCGGCTGCGGCGAGGATCGCGTCGGGGTCGGAGCCGGCAAGGACGTTGGCTCCAGCGGCGATCGTGTCGACCCACTCGGTGTTCTCACGAAGCGTCACGCAGGGCACGCCGTACCAGTACGCCTCCTTCTGAAGGCCGCCTGAATCGGTAAGGATCAGGCGGGCCTGCGAGGCGAGAGCTGAGAAGTCGAGGTAGCCGAGCGGGCCGATCGTTTCGAACGCGTGCGGGATCGTTGTAAGCACCCCTGCGGTGCGCGGATGTGCCGGGAAGACGAGCGGGCCTTCAAGACGATCGAGTGCCGAGGCGATCCGCGCGAGCCGGTCCGGATCGACGTTCGCCTCGCGGTGGATCGTTACGACGGTGTAACCGCCCGGCTGAAGGCCGAGGCGGGTGAGGACGTCGGAGCGCTCGCGCGCGAGCGGAGCGAAGAGGCGGGTCGCGTCTGCCATAACGTCACCGACTACGACGCTGCGGCCGGGAACACCTTCGCTGCGGAGCTGTTCGGCCGCGCGTTCGTCGGGACAAAGCAGCAGGGTCGAGGTGCGATCGACCGCAATGCGATTCCGTTCCTCCGGCATCGTCAGATCGAACGACCGTAGGCCGGCCTCGATGTGTGCGACCGGGATCGAGCCTGCTGCCTCCGCCCCGGCAACCGTCGTGTTGGTGTCGCCGTAGACGAGCACCCAGTCGGGCTGCTCGCGGGCAACAATCGCGGCAAGCGGTTCCACCATCGCCGCAGGATCAGCCGTGCGAAGGCCCAGCGATTCCTGGGGTGGGGCGATCCCAAGCTCCTCGAAGAACACGTCGGAGAGCTCGCGATCGTAGTGCTGGCCCGTGTGAACAAGCACCTCTTCGATCCCTGCCGCGCGCAGCGCTGCACCGAGCGGAGCGGCCTTGATGAACTGTGGCCGGTTGCCTACTACAGTGAGTACCCGCATCACGGGTACACTACGCGCGCTTCACGGGCCGTTAGCTCAGTTGGTAGAGCAGGGGACTCTTAATCCCAAGGTCGAAGGTTCGAGCCCTTCACGGCCCATCCAGATCTGAACGCGCGGCCCTCACGGAGCGCGCGGCCCGCAGCGTTCGAGATTCGGATCTTCGCAACCGTCGCGTAGAAAGGAGCACTCGCATGTCAGCAGGGGTTTCGGCTCGGTGGATCCGGCGTCTGGCCGCTGTCTGCGGCGCCGCAGTCGGTGCGGCAGGGCTGATCGCTCCCGGAGCGCTTGCGGCCGGGCAGCTTGATGGCATCGCCGTCGGGAGCGGGGCGGGGTCGGCTGGTGGAAAGATTGCTGTCCAGATCGACCTGGCGAGCGGAGCGAGCCGCGTCGTGTCGGGCCTAGCCGCCGATTTCAAGGCTCCTGCAAGTGTTGCTCTGGGTGACGTCACCGGTGACGGCCGCGCCGATCTGGTCGTCGGCGGAGGGCAGGGTGGCCCGCCGTCTGTGAACGTGTTCGACGGAGCAACGGGAGCCCTCGAGCTGACCTTCCTCGCCTATGCCTCTAGGTTCAACGGTGGCGTGCGCGTTGCGGTCGGTGACACCGATGGTGACGGCCAGCCCGAGCTGATCACGGGGTCAGGCCCGGGTGGTGGCCCGCAAGTCAACGTCTACAAGGTGACGTGCGCTGCGGGCAAGAGTTGCGACGTTAGCCTTGTCAAGTCGTTCTTTGCCTTTAGCGCACCGAGCTTTACCGGCGGTATCTACGTTGCCGCCGGCGACACCAACGGCGATGGGAAAGACGAGATCGTCGTCGGCGCCGGAGCCTCGGGCGGGTCGCGCGTCCAGGTGTTCGCTGCGCCCTTCACGACGCCGCTCAACGATTTCTTCGCCTTTAGCCCGGCTTTCATTGGTGGAGTGAAGGTCGCCGTAGGTGACGTCAATGCTGACGGCAAGGGTGAGGTCATCACCGCGCCTGCCACGCGTGGCGGCTCCAACGTCAGGGTCTACTCCGTCTACGGGAGGGGCAATTCCCCGAGCCTGCGCCTCAACTGGTTCGCGTTCGGCACGCAGGTGATCGGTGGTTTCTCGGTGGCTAGCGGACAGTTCGACGCAGTACCCGGAGCCGACATCGCTGTTGCGTTCGGGTCGAAGCTCCGGACGTTCAGCGGGCGCTCGAATGCGCAGATCTCCGAACTCATGTTGCCGCTGGGGTTGGACGACACGGAAAGCATTGCGGCCGGCAAGATCCCTGAACCGGCATCGGCGCCGGCACCCGCTTCGCGCCAGTTCCGTGTCGGGGTCGCAGAGGATGCCGGGAAGTACGCCGACGACGGCGGCCGTGCTGTCGCGCGCGACCTCACGGCGCTTGGCATGCAGGAGCAGCGCTGGACGCTGCAGTTCGACCCAGCGAGGCCGACCGTGATCGCCGAGTCCGCCTTTCTCGATCGTGCGGTGCCGGTGGCTGTGCAGAACCGCATCCGGATCGTGCTGTCGCTCTTCCAGTTGAAGGCGGCCGCGCCCGAGCCTGGCGCGTTCTGTGACTGGGCGGTGGCTGTTGCCCGGCGTTACACGTCGATCAGAACGTTCATCATCGGCAACGAGGTCAACGCCACCCGGTTCTGGTCGCCGCAGCACACCGCTGACGACCAGGACGCCGGCCCGCGCAGCTACCTCGCTGTGCTCACCGCCTGCTACGACGCGTTGAAAGCCGTGAGCAGCGACATCGACGTGATCGGCATGGGCCTTGCGCCGCGCTCGGTCGACGCAAACTCGACGAAGCCGCTTGATTTCATCCGTGCGGTTGGCCGCCTCTACCGGGCCTCGGGGCGCACGAAGCCGATCATGGATGCGCTGGCAGTGCATCCCTACCCGAACCCGAATGCGAGTCCGCCGCCCGCTCCCGACGCAGCCGCCTACCAGGACGCCGGCTTCTATGGCATCCCGCAGCTCGACCGGGTCAAGCAGGCGGCGTTCGATGCCTTTGACGGCACCGGGCAGCCCGGCCCGCTGAACGGCCTCTCGCTCGTGATTGACGAGGTTGGCTACCAGACCAACACCGACGGCAACAGCCAGTACGCCGGCAAGGAAGGCTCACCGGTCGTCAGCGACGAGCTGCAGGCCACCTACCACGCGCGCATCGTGTCGCTGTACGCCTGTGACCCGCTCGTTTCCGATGTCCTGTTCTTTCACCTGATCGACGAGGCGCAGCGCAATCCCGACGCCACCAGCGGCGGTTGGCAGTCAGGCCTGCAGCGGCCAAATGGCGAGGCGAAGCCTTCGTCTGACGCGGTCAAGGCGGCGATTGCGGCGGGCTGTAAGGGCGACACCGTTGCCTGGGTACCAGCGGGCAAGGTGGAACTGACGCCGGTCTCGGGAGGGTCGACGCCGACGGCTGAGCAGCAGCAGCTGAATCGGCTCGAGGAGGCCCTGCCCTCGGCCTCGGTCGATGGCCCGGTCTTCGAGCTGATCACGTTGCCCGCCAACCTCAAGCAGGCTGTCATTGGCCGGTCTGTCCCGCGTCAGATCACGGGCCCTGACGGGAGCCAGCAGTGGCTCTTCGACCCGGGCGAAGCGTTCTGGCAGACCGATCTGAAAACACAGACCGACATCATCCTGACGACCTGGACGTTTGGCGGGCCCTCGGGCGCGGCAGCGCTCACGGAATTCATAATCGCACTGGTTCTCCAGACCGACGTCGCCAACCGTTCAACGGTGCAGACCATCTGCAAGAATTTTGAACTGGCTGGCTTCCTCGTCTGCAAGGGGCGTGGCCTGAGCGCCCGTCGTCCCGTGCCCGCCGTCAAGCTGTACGCCAGCGGTAGCGCGACGCTGAAGAAGGGCGCGCGGCTGACAGTGAAGATGAAGCGGACGGCGAAGGTCGTTCCGGGCATCTACTTCACCCTCGTCCGCGTCCAATCAGCAACAGATCCGAAGAAGTTCGGCTTCGTCGTCTCGCGGCCGTACAACGTCACCGCCGCCAAGCTGAAAGCCGACCGCGCGCCCAAGCAGACGAAGACGCCAACGAAGAAGAAGAAGAGCTAGAAGCAGCCCCTCCACAGGGGTACGTGATCGCATTGCTGGGCGCACGACTTTGATGGCCCAGCAAGGCCGCACCCGCAGCGAACGTGCCAGCTGCCCGCAGCCGCCATCGACGTCTGACCTGAAGACCCCGACGATTTCTGTGCGCCCGCCTGCATCGCAACTACTGGAAACTCCGGGAGCGCTACTCACTCGCTCGGACTTGCGCGCGCTCGGTCTAGAAAGACGCGGGATCGACTCAGTGTTTCGGACGTTGCCGGTCGTCTTCTTACCGGGATACTCGACGGGGATGGTGAAGGCTTCGGACTACGTCGCCCTGCTTGAGAAGCAGACGTTCTCTAAAGATCGCGTCCGTCCTCGGCCATGAAGGAGCAGACCGCAGGCAGCCCGATCTGTCATCAAGCGCCCGGCAGGAACCGCGCTAACAACTCCCGCCGGGCCAGTCCGGCGCCCCTAGAGGAGGAGACGACCGTGATGTGGAGCTTGTCTCTGACCAGCCGTCCGACTGGTGCGGCCGAGCGTGGCTAGTGCCTGGATCGAGCCGTTCTCAACCGGCAGCGAGAAACGCCGTTACCGAGTTCGTTATCGGCTCGGTGGGGCTGAGACGAACCCACAGTACGGCGGGAAATTCTCGACCAAGCAAGAAGCGAAGGCGCGCTGCCAATGGATCGAAGGCGAGCTTGCAGCGATGCGTGTTCCTGACCTGAAAAGACTCGTGACCGAGCAACCGAAGGCGCCGACGTTCTCTACGGTCGCGAAGGCTTGGCAGGCAAGCCGCGTCGATGTGCGCGACTCAACAAAGGTGCAGCACCAGGTCGCACTTGGCCGTGTCCTTCCTGATCTCGGCACCCGCCGTATCGACGAGATCACCGTCGCGGACGTCGCCGCTCTCGTAGTCAAGATGACGGGTAAGGGACAAGCGCGCGAGACGATCCGCAAGTCGGTGACTGCACTGAGCATGGTGCTCGACTTCGCCGGGATCACACCGAATCCGGCTAGGGACAGAATCCAAGTGCGCCTACCTCGCCAAGAGAAGGAGACCCCTGAACCACCGACCGCCGACCACATCGAAGCCGTCGCATGGTTCATGCCGCACAACTACCGACTCGCACTCTGCGTGCTCGACCACACCGGCTGCCGCGTCGGTGAGATGGACGCCGCCAAGATCGGCGACCTCGACGAACAGCGCCACGGTTGGCTCATCCGCGCCAGCGTCTCGAAAACCAAGCGCGCCCGCTGGGCAATCCTCCCCGACACCCTCTGGGACGCTCTCATCGCCACCCTGCCACCGCGCGAAGATCGCGATGCCAACACCTCCCTCTTCAACGTGACAGACGACCGGCTCCGCATGGCGATAGCCCGTGCTTGCAAAGCCGCCGCTGTCCCGCGCTTCAGTCCTCACGGGTTACGTGACCGCCGCATCTCGCTCGGACACAAGGCCGGTCTGTCCTGGGCAGAGATCGGCGACAGCGTCGGACAGCAGTCACGAAAGGTGACCGCAGACACCTACGGCTTCGTCATCGCCGACTACCGCGAAGTCGACTACTCGACCGTCCTCAGAGAGCCACAGACGACAGAGACGCTCAGATGATGCTCCCCCCGATGCTCCCCTGCCGGCAGAAAAAACGCTATTAGCAGGGATGTTTGAGGCCAACACGGCCCATTCATTACGCCGCCGCATAGCTTCTGCTTTGGCGAGCCCAACCGCGAGCAACTCTTTTCACTTTGCGCGGGATCTTTACAGCCCAGCCAGTGGTGACTCGGCTACAAGAGCGGTCTGCCTCATACCACCTCGGTCGCTGTCGCAACGACGCGACGCGTGCGCTGCGATAACCCGCAGTTGCTGACCCGAGTTGAGATGCCTCAAACCATGCGGCCTCTGGAATCGACCCAACGTCGTTCAACCAGCATGGAAGGGAAGTCCACATGTCAGATCTCCTCACGCTCGAAGCACTTGATGTCGACGGTGCGATCCGCGAAACCGCCGACGCCGCAGGCCACTCGCGGGGTGCGTTCCTCACGAAGGCGGGAACAGGGATTGGTGCGCTCATTGCCGGCGGTGCGCTACTCGGTGCCCTGCCAGAGATCGCCTCGGCCGGTGTATCGAGCGGCGACATCAAGATCTTGAACTACGCGTTGACGCTCGAGTACCTGGAGGCCTCGTTCTACGCAGAGGCCGTGAAGAAGGGTGCGTTGACGGGCGAGACGAAGGCGTTCGCGAAGGTTGTTGCGGGCCACGAAGCCGCACACGTCACCGCACTCAAGGGGACGCTGGGCGCGAAGGCCGTGGCACGTCCGAAGTTCGACTTCGCTGATACGACCTCAAGTCAGGCGAAGTTCCAGGCGACATCTGAGGTGCTCGAATACACGGGCGTTAGCGCCTACCTTGGGCAGGTCGGCCACATCAAGTCAGGTGCGGTGCTCGCTGCGGCCGGATCGATTCTTCCGGTTGAGGCGTGGCACGCCGCCTGGATCGCGGACATTCGGCGGCATGGCGGCGCGCCGCATCCAGCCCCGGTGGCATTCGCTGCCGGTAAGACGATGGCGCAGATTCTCGCCGCGGTGAAGGCAACCGGCTTCATCGTCGTCTAGCGCTCCGCAGGTTGGGACGACGGCGCCTACGCGCGCCGTCGTCCCGGCGGAGCGGGCATCGGGCCGGTTGCAAGGAACAAGGCGAGAACGATCAGCACAGCCCCGATGCCGAACAGCGTCATGCCCGCCGTGACAGCGTCCGCCAGCCATGAGAGAATCAGTCCTAGGGTGACCAAACCGATCCCCACCGTTCGGCTTGAGCGACGAAGACGGTTGATCGTTCCAATGCGTGTTGTTGCCACGGTTCGCCTCCTCGTCGGAACGGTTCTCCCTGCACGCGTCTCAGGTTTCGTTTAGGGTACGCGCCCGTGACTCGGGGATCGATTTTCAAACTGTTCGCGTACGCCGTCGTTGCTGGTGCCATAACGACCGCCGTAGCCGTTTTCATTCCGTGGCTGCCGACTGCTGCAACACGTCAGGCAGACCGCATGTGGTTCTCCATCTGGTTCGCGGAGATCATCGCGATCGTCGTGTTCGCAGTTGTTGCTGCCGCGCTTATCTACTGCGTCGTCGAATTCCGCGTAAAGCCGGGTGACACGAGCGATGGGCCTCCTACACACGGCCACACGATGCTCGAGATCATCTGGACGGCAATCCCGACGGTCATCGTTATCGCGATCACCATCGTGGCCGCCATCGTCATTCACGACAACGGCAAGGCTGGCACGAATCCGCTGGTGATCAAGGTGGTCACGCAGCAGTTCACCTACCAATTTGAGTATCCGAACGGGAAGACGTTCAACATCCTTCGGCTTCCGAAGGACCGCAACGTCAAGCTGGACTTGTCCTCGAAGGACGTCATCCACTCGTTCTGGGTGCCTGCCTTCGGTCAGAAGACCGATGCAGTCCCGGGCATCACGACGTCAATCGTGATCACGCCGACGCGCACGGGGTACTACCCGATCATCTGTACCCAGCTTTGCGGCCTCGGTCATGCGCTCATGCGCAGCGAAGCAATCGTTTTGGAGTCAACCGAATACGACAGCTGGTACGCATCAGCCGGTGAAGCACCAGCTGCCGCTGCGGGTGGCACTGACGGTAAGTCCGTCTACACCGCCGCCGGCTGTGGCGCCTGCCATGTCTTCACCGCTGGCGGCTCCGCAGGCACGATTGGCTCGTCGCTCGACAATCTCAGCGTCGACGCTGCGAAGGCAGGCGAAGAGCTCAACGACTTCATCCGTTCTTCCATCACCGATCCGGACACGTTCCTCGCGCCCGGCTACGCCAAGGGTGTTATGCCCTCGACGTACAAGTCCAGCATCTCGGGCGCTCAGCTCGACTCACTCGTCCAGTATCTCGCGGAGAACACGAAATGACCTCAGTCACACATGATCATCACCACGCTCCGGCGTCTCCTTCCGGCCTCCGGAAGCTGACCGCTCCCGGCTGGTATCGCGTTCTCTGGACCACGCCGCTTGTCGGTTTCATCGGTCTCGGCATCGTCGGCCTGATCCGTTGGGCTGCCGATTGGGACCCGATCTGGAAGTCCGGGCCGCTCGCAACCGTCGGAACGGTGTCGTTCCCGATGGGTCTGCTGATCGGTCTCGGCGGCTTCGATTTCTGGACGTACTACGCATCCGGCAAGAGGACGCGGCCTGATAGCCACGACGGCCATGGTGCGACGAGTTGGCGGGACTACTTCCGCATCAATACCGACCACAAGGTGATCGGCATCCAGTACACGGTCACGACGATGCTGTTCTTCGTGATCTCGGGCTTCATGGCGCTGCTGTTCCGCGCCGAGCTCGCGCAGTCGGGTGACCAGTACTTCAACCCGCAGACGTTCAACGTTCTCGTCACCGAGCACGCGATCCTGATGATCCTGCTCGTGATCATTCCGGCCTTTGCTGGCCTCGGAAACATCGTCATCCCGCTGATGATTGGCGCGGCCGACATGGCGTTCCCGAAGCTCAACGCGTTGTCGTACTGGCTCCTGCCGATCGCCGGTGTCACGTTCATCGCGGGCATGTTCGCCCCGGGTGGCGGTCCTTCCGCTGGTTGGACGTGTTACGCGCCGCTCTGTGCGCATCAGCCGATGGGGAACATCTTCTTCAACATGGCTGTCCAGTGGGGTGGAGCGAGCTCGATCATGACCGCCCTCAACTTCCTGGTCACGATCATCACCATGCGCGCACCGGGCATGACGTTCTGGCGGATGCCGCTCCTCGTGTGGGCGAACTTCTCCACATCGCTCCTCGTCGTGCTCGCAACGCCGTTCATCGCTGGCTCGCAGTTCTTCGTGCTCTTCGATCGCGTGATGCACACGAACTTCTTCGAGGCGGCCGGCGGTGGTTACGTGCTCGGGTACCAGCACATCTTCTGGTTCTACTCGCACCCAGCCGTCTACATCATGCTGTTGCCTGGATTCGGGATCATCTCCGAGGTGATCGCCGTCATGAGCCGCAAGCCGATCTTCGGGTACCGGCTGATGGCCCTGTCTCTGCTCGCCATCCTCGTGCTCGGGTTCTCGGTTTGGGCACACCACATGTACGTCGCCGGCATGGCCGGATGGTTGCGTGTGCCAATGATGGCCAGCACCTTGCTCATCGCGGTGCCGACGGGCATCAAGATCTTCTCGTGGATCGCCACGATGTGGAACGGCAAGATCAACTTCAACACCCCGATGCTCTGGGCAACCGGATTCATCGCGACGTTCGTCATCGGCGGACTCTCGGGTGTGTGGCTGGGGGCCGTCTCGATCGACATCCCGGTCAGCTCGACGTACTTCATCGTCGCCCACATTCACTACGTGCTCTTCGGTGGCTCCGTCTTCACGATCTTTACGGGCATCTACTACTGGTACCCGAAGGTCACCGGACGGATGTACAACGAGAAGCTCGGCAAGCTTCACTTCTGGATGACGTTCATCGGGTTCAACGCAACGTTCTTCCCGATGCACTACCTCGGCACGCAGGGCATGCCCCGCCGCGTTGCCGACTACGCGCCGCGCTTCCAGGAGTTGAACGCGTTCGCTTCGATCGCGTCGTATCTGCTCGGAGCCTCGACCGCACTGTTCCTCTTCAACATGATCTGGTCATGGACGAAGGGTGAAGTTGTCGGCTCGAACCCGTGGCGTGCGATGACGCTCGAGTGGCAGGTCAGCTCGCCGCCACCGACCTTCAACTTCGACGAGGTGCCCCAGATCGTGGGCGGCCCGTACGAGTTCGGCGTCCCCGGCGCCCGGCATGCGATCCTCGGCTCGGCGCAGGCAGAGCCGGTAGCTACCGGCGGCCACTAGTGCCGTGCCTCACATCCTCGTGATCGCGAACGAGACAGCTGCTTCCCCGGCTCTCTTTGACGCGCTGCGCTCGCGCAGCGAAGAAGATGGTCTGACCGTGACGGTTATCGCCCCGGTGAATGAGCCGCGCCACGGATATGTCGTCTACGAAGACACACGGCGCGCCTCGGCAGGTCGTCGGGTTGAGCGTCTACGCAATCGTCTGGTTGACGTCGGCATTCCGACCCAGGCGTTCGCTGTTGAGACGGGCCCGGTGCAGGCTGTGAAGGACGCACTCGTCCAGCTGACGCCCGCCCCGAGCGAAGTCATCATCTCGACCAACGCTCCCGAGCGCTCGAGCTGGCTTCGTCGTAACGCCGTCGCTGACATCGAGAAGGCTGCCAACGGCCTTGCGGTCAAGCACCTGATTGCCGAGGACGACAAGACGCCGACCACCGAGAAGAACGTTCTTGTGGTCGCCAACGAGACGGTCGTCTCGCGCGACCTTCTCCAGGCGATCCGCGCTCGGCACGCTGCCGGCGAGGCGAGCTTCTTGATCATTGCGCCGCAGAGCGACGCGGAGCACCATCCTGAGGCCGAGCGCCGACTTCGTCGCGCCGTCTCCGTCCTTCGCACCGATGGGATCGACGCACACGGGCAGGTCGTGCATCCCGATCCATACACCGCGATCCTCGAAGCAGCCGATGACGAGGTCATCGACGAGATCATGATTTCTACGTTCCCTGGCCAGCGCTCCGGCTGGCTCCGCCGTGATTTGGTGGAGCGAGTTCGCAAAGAGACTGGCCTTCCCGTCGACCATGTGGTGTCCGAATGAGCGCAGCAGCAGAAGCACACGAACATCACGGCCCTCCGCCGATCCATTACAGCTCGCGGATCAACCCGGCCGTTCTTGGAATTTTCCTGTTCATCGGGTCGGAGATCATGCTCTTCGGCTCGTTCTTCACGGCCTATTTCTTCGACCGTATCGTTGCGAATCCGGCTCAGTGGCCACCGCTGAACGAGGCGGGTGTGCCGTTTGAGCGGCCATGGTTCCTCGCGCTCATCAATACGTTGATCCTGGTTACGTCGAGCTTCACGATCCATTGGGCGACCGTCTCCTGTAAGAAGGGGAACCGCGCCGGGCTGCAGGCTGGGATGGTGCTCACGTTCCTTCTTGGTCTGACGTTCCTGCTCACCCAGGTCATCGAGTACCACCGGATCGGGTTCAACACGAACGACACGGCCTTTGCTGCGACGTTCTTCGGCCTCACCGGTCTTCACGGATGCCACGTGTTCATCGGCCTCCTGATCCTGCTCGTCATCACGATCCGTGCCTTCCGCGGACACTTCTCGCCATCGGCTCATCACGGGCTCGAGGTGGGCGGTATCTACTGGCACTTCGTCGACGTCATGTGGATCGTCGTCTACGTCACCGTCTACGTGCTCTAGGGGCTGCGAACCGTGCGCAAAGCTTTCATCATCGTTCTCGCTGCAACCGGTCTTCTGACCGCAGGATGCGGCGCCGTCGGCATGGTCAAGTCGGGCGATGCCGCCCGTGGCAAGACGCTCTACGCCGAGAAGTGCGGCAGCTGTCACGTGCTGAAGGACGCGGGCGCAACCGGCACGATCGGTCCGAACCTCGACGACTCTTTTGGCCCCGCCTACTGCCACGGCTTCAAAGAGCAGACCGTGCGCGATGTCGTCCGCGGCCAGATCGCTTACCCGGAGATGCCGATGCCGGCTGACATTCTCCGCGGCAGCGATGCAGATGACGTCTCGGTGTATGTCGCATCAGTTGCAGGCAGCAACTACGACTGTGCGACCTACGCTGGCGCTAGCTGAGTCTGGGTCACAGCACGCAGGTTTTGGAACGGCGCCTACGGGCGCCGTTCTCTTTTCCGGGCACCAGTCGACGACCCGTTGCCCGTCTCGTACGCGTGTGGGCGTTTCCTGCAGAGCGTGACGTCACCCTGGGGCGCGACGCCTAATCGGGAGCTGGCGTCGGCGAGCGCACGAAAGGTGCGCACAGTGCATTACGCCACGCGACGCGACGCGACGCGAAGGTGACGGGACAGAGCGCCCGCGGCCAAGCCACGCGGGCGGGATAGCGCCACCGTCAGCGCGAGGGAGCGGCGTCCGCAGCGACGCTCGTCGCAGCGTCGGGAGCGGTCTCAGCCTTGACCGAGTGTCCCTCACCGAGGGGCTCTACAGGAGCGAGGGGGCTTGACGCCGCGAGCAATCCAGATTCGACGGACGGCATGTCGGTGGGGGCCAGGACGTCAGGCGTGAAGAGCACGTTTGTGTCATCGTCGCTCTTCGGTGCGGGCCGGGAGAACCACCAGCCAGCTGCGCCTGTGAGGAGAAGGAACACAGCGAGCCCCAACCAGCGGGCGATCTTCGCTCCAACGACGATCAGCACGAAGTAGCCGATCAGTCCGACAAGGAACCTGAAGGCGCTCTCCTCGTTTCGCACAGGGTTTCGCATCGGCTACTTCTTCAGCAGCGACTTGAGGGCCGACCGTGCCTGCGGAGCGAGCGGGTCGTTCGGTGAGAGCTTGAGGAACGCACGAATCGCCTTGACCGCGATCTTCTTGTTGGCATCGGCATTCGAGAGCTGTGAGGCCTGGCTCGCGATCTGGCCGAGGCGGAACTGTGTCGTCGCGTCCTTAGGCTGAAGAACGGCGAGCTTCTCGTACGTAGCGACGGCGTTCTGCTCGGCCGTGGCGAGGCTCTGGAACGCTGCGCTCGACTGGGTCGACAACACCCCGCTCGCGGCATTTGAAATCGGATCGAGCAGGCTGCCCTGCGCTGCGTACGCCTTGCCGAGCGATGAGTTCGAGTCCGGGGCGAACGCAGGATTGACCGACTGGTAGTTGTAGAGCGACTGCGCGATCGCGTAGTTCGTCTCGTAGTTCGACGCCTGTCGCAGATAGAGGCCCGCGAGCTCCTCAACCGCTGCCGTGTCCTTCGGCTTCAGCGCGACGTAGCGCGACAGCGCGTTCGTTGCCTCGTCGAGGTTGTTCTTCTGCTCAAGGCCCGTTGCGTAGGCTCGCCACGCCTTCGGGTCGGTCGAGTTCTTCTGCGTCGCCTTCTCGAGCTTTGAGATGTTCGCGCCGGTGCTACCCGAACCCTGGAACATGTTCTGGAGCACGTCGTTGAGCCCGTTTGAGCCGGAACCGACACCGAAGAGTACGAAGCCGGCAGCAAAGAAGACAGCGAGCAGCACGAAGACCCACTTCGCATGGCGGCGCAGCCGGTTGAAGAAGAGCTGATCCTCCCATGACGGGGCGGCCTTCTTCTTGCGCTTGGGCTGTGCGACAGTCGGGCTTGCTACGCGAGCATTCGGGCCCGTGCGGTGCTTGCGGTGCTGTGTACCTCGTGCCACGAAGTCTCTCCTTGGCGGTAGCGGGTCGTGCCGTCGACGATAGTTTCGAGAATACGGTCAGGCGAGCCACCAAACACGGCGGCGACGATTGGATCTTCTACCGGATCGTACGGACTTCCGGCGATCGAGAGGACAGTGATGTCAGCGCGCGCTCCTGGCGCGAGTACCCCGACCTCGCCCGTGAGGTCGAGTGCGCGCGCCGCACCTGCGGTTGCGAGCTCCAGGGCGGCGGCCGCAGAGAGGGAGTCCGGGCGACGCTCCCGTCCTCGTGAGGCGTAGATCGCGGCACGCATCTCCTCCCACAGATCGAACGAGGGCGTGGATGCGGGCGAATCGGTGCCAAGGCCCACACGCATGTCGGCCGCGAGGAAGTCGGCGAGCGGAGCGACGCCGCAACCAAGCAACGCGTTCGACCGAGGACAGTGGGCGACGGGCACATCGAGTTCGGCCAGAAGCGCGACGTCGGTGTCGTCGACCTCGACGCAGTGTGCGCAGAGGAGTGTTGGTCCAAGAACGGACTCGAGCGTCTGCACGGCACGCTTCCCCGTGGGTGGAACCAGGATCGCCGCATTCGCCGCAAGCGGACCAGCGCCGGACTCAAGCCAGTCGTTCTCATTGGCGCTCTCGGCGAGATGGGTGCCAACAGGAAGCCCGAGACTCAACGCCCACTCATACACCGCGATGCTGCACGTGAACGGTGCGTGCGGGGAGACGCCCAATGTTACGAGCGGCGATGAGCCCGCCGCCTCCTGCTTCTGGGCAAGCTGGCTGGCGGCGCCGGCGGGGTCGCTGCCGAACACCTCGAGATAGACGATGGCGCGCAGACCAAGCCGTGCTGCAGCCACAGCTGCGGCGCCAGAGAAGCTGTAGTCGGCGGTGGTTGTAATTCCAGCTGTGAGACAGTCGGCGGCACCGCGGCAGGCGATCGCAACCATGTCGTCAAAGTCGAGCGCCCGCTTGCGGGTGATGTGGGTGCCCATCCACTGTCCAAAGGGTTCGCCATCCCCGAACCCGGCGTACACGGCGTACTCAAGGTGCGAGTGCGCGTTGACGAGCCCTGGAAGGATGATGGCGTTCTCGTAATGGCGCTCACCTCGTCCAGGTGAGACGTCGACGACACGACCGTCCTCCCACGTTACGCGCCCATCACGGATCGGAGCTCCGTCGGCGGGGATCACCCAGCCGGCGGAAAGCGAGTTCACGTCGTGGTGCCGGCCGACTCAGCCGCCGACCGGCGGTCGAGCCACCGCGAAACCCAGATCGAGGCTTCGAAGAGAATCGCGAGTGGAACCGTTTCGACGATCGTCGTCACGGGATCGACGCCAGGGAGCGCAACACCGACACACGCAACGATGAAGTAGCCGATCCGCCGATTCTTGCGCAGCTTCTCGGTGGTCATCACTCCCATGCGCGTCAGACCGACGACAAAGAGGGGAAGTTCGAAGACGATCGCCATCGCGAACAAGACGTGGATACAGAACGTCAGGAACGGCTTCGCCTGAATCTGGATGTCGTAGATGTCGTTGTCGTAGTTCGTCAGGAAGTGCTCGGCTGCGGGCAGTGCGACGAAGTAGCCGAATGTCACACCGGCAGCCATCAACAGGCCGGCGACGACCCCGAACACCCGTAGGAGCACGGCGTGACGCGGATCGAACGCCGGAATGAAGAACGCCCACGCCTGCCAGATGATGAACGGCAGGGCGAGCAGGAAGCCGAAGTAGATCGAGATCCAGAGCGACGTCATGAACGGCTCGCCGACGTTCAGGGTCGTGATCTTCTGGTGGTGGTCAGGCAGCGTGATCACAAGCCAGTGGATCAGGTGCTTGTGGATCGTGAAGCCCAGGATGATGCCGACCGCAAGGACGGCAATCACTACAAATAGGCGCTGACGCAGCTCGTCGAGATGCTCGACGAGCGTTGCCTCCTCGCCGTGGTCGAGACGGCGCGGAAGCCTAGGCCTCGGCGGCATGGACGCTTAGACGGTTTCGGAGTGCCGCTCGGGCTCGTCAGCGACGGGCGGTGCGGGCGGGGCCGGCGGCGTTGTGGCGACCGGGGTCTGGGCCGGAATCTGGGCCTGAGTCGTGTCCGGCTTGTTGTTGCTGACGGAGTCCTTGAACTCGCGCATTCCCGTGCCGAGCGAACGGCCGATCTCAGGAAGACGCTTGGCGCCGAAGAGCAGCAGAGCAAGCAGGAGGAGCAGAATGATTTCGGTAGGGCCGATGTTTGGCATGGGGGCCATCGTAGCAGGGCGAATCGTCCGTTTGGTTCAAGTCGCAGCATGCGAGAGTGTTAGGTCTCCCTACCGTTCGCGTTGGGGGACCGGCTACCATGGCGTCTCCCGTACGGCACCGACCAGACGGAGCCGGGGCAGAACGAAATGGCCATCGCCAAATCGGTCTGGCCTCCCCGACGGGACACTGGAGACGAGGAGAACAGAGTCGTGGCACTGCTCGAACTGAAGGATCTGCACGTTTCGCTCGAAGACGGCACCGAGATCGTCAAGGGCGTAAACCTGAAGGTGGACTCGAACGAAGTCCACGCGATCATGGGCCCGAACGGCTCCGGCAAGTCGACGCTCTCCTACGCGATCGCAGGTCACCCGGCCTACCAGATCACGCAGGGCCAGATCCTCCTCGACGGTGAAGACATCACCGAGACGGAAGCGGACGAGCGCGCCCAGAAGGGCCTCTTCCTTGCGTTCCAGTACCCGCACGCGATTCCGGGTGTCACGGTCACAAGCTTCCTGCGCAGTGCGATCAACGCCGTGCGCAAGGCAAAGAACGGCGGGGTCGAAAACCCGATCCCGGTTCCAGAGTTTCGGACGGAGCTCTTCGCGCAGATGGAGCGTCTCTCTGTGTCGCGCGAACTCGCGTCCCGCTATCTGAACGACGGATTCTCCGGCGGCGAAAAGAAGCGCGTCGAGATCCTGCAGATGGCGATGCTGAAGCCCCGCATTGCCGTGCTCGACGAGACTGACTCCGGTCTCGACATTGACGCTCTCCGCATCGTCGCGGGTGGTGTTCAGGAGCTGATCGGCCCCGACATGGGCGCACTCGTGATCACGCATTACCAGCGAATTCTCAACTACATCAAGCCCGACTTCGTGCACGTGTTCGTCGGCGGCAAGATCGTCGAAGAGGGCGGCCCTGAGCTCGCGAAGAAGCTCGAAGAGTCGGGCTACAAGGAATGGGAAGGGGTGCCGGCATGACCCAGACCGAAAACGAAATCGTCGAAGGGATCGGCTCCGACTACGCGATCAAGTACGGCTTCCATGTCGCGGAGGACTACTTCTTCAAGTCCGGCCGCGGACTTTCCCACGAGCTTGTCGATGCAATCTCGTCGCATAAGAACGAGCCCGACTGGATGCGGAAGTTCCGCCACAAGTCGCTCGACTACTTCAATGCGCGCGCGATGCCGAACTGGGGTGGCGCGCTCAGCGAGATCGACTTCGACAACATCTACTACTACATCCGCCCCACCGAGAAGCAGGCTGACTCGTGGGAGGATCTCCCGGCAGACATCAAGGACACCTGGGACAAGCTCGGGATTCCGGAGGCGGAGAAGAAGTACCTCGCCGGTGTCGGTGCCCAGTACGAGTCAGAGGTCGTCTACCACAAGCTGCAGCAATCGCTCACCGATCAGGGCGTGCTGTTCCTCGACATGGACTCGGGCTTGCGTGAGCACGAGGACATCATCAAGGAGCACATCGGCACGATCATTCCGCAGAACGACAACAAGTTCGCCGCGCTGAATAGCGCCGTGTGGTCGGGTGGCTCGTTCATCTATGTCCCGAAGGGCGTCCACATCGAGATGCCGCTCCAGGCGTACTTCCGGATCAACGCCGAGAACATGGGCCAGTTTGAGCGAACGCTGATCATCGTTGACGAGGGTGCCTACGTGCACTACGTCGAGGGCTGTACCGCCCCGATCTACTCGAGCGACTCGCTCCACTCTGCGGTTGTCGAGATCGTCGTCAAGAAGGGTGGCCGTTGCCGCTACACGACGATTCAGAACTGGTCGAACAACGTCTACAACCTCGTCACCAAGCGTGCGGTTGCACACGAGGACGCGACGATGGAATGGGTTGACGGCAACCTTGGATCGAAGTTGACGATGAAGTACCCAGCGATCTGGCTGGTCGGCGATCGTGCCCATGGCGAAGTGCTTTCGATTGCCTTTGCTGGCAAGGGGCAGCATCAGGACGCCGGTGGCAAGTGTGTCCACCAGGCGCCGAACACGACGTCCGTCATTACGTCGAAGTCGATCTCGAAAGACGGTGGCCGCGCTGGCTACCGCGGTTTGCTGGAGGTCGCACACGGCGCGAAGGGTGCGAAGTCGAAGGTGGTGTGCGATGCGCTGATCCTTGATGACGAATCGCGGTCGGACACCTATCCGACAATTCGCATCGACGAGAACGACGTAGACATCGGCCACGAGGCCACCGTGTCGAAGATCGGCGAGGAGCAGCTCTTCTATCTCATGTCACGCGGCCTGAGCGAAGCTGAGGCGAGCGCCATGGTTGTGTCGGGTTTCGTTGAGCCGATCACCAAGGAACTGCCGCTTGAGTACGCGGTGGAGATGAACCGGCTGATCCAGCTGCAGATGGAGGGTTCGGTTGGCTAACGCCGAGGCTGCAGCACGGTTCGCCGAGCTGCCGGTCCCGACGACCCACGAGGAGCCGTGGCGGTTCACTGATCTGCGCGGGTTCGATCCTGCGTCGTATCCGGTCCCGACCGAGGCTGTTGGCAGCGCCGCTGTGTCGGTGCTGCCTGACCTTGCGGTTGCGGCATCGGCTGAGGTGAATGAGGCGGGCATCACGATCCACGCCGACAACCTGCCTGCAGGCGTGCGCTTCGAACTCCTCGATGAGAGTGATCCGCGGCTGTACGGGCTCGTTGGCTGGACGGACAAGTTCACGGCGCACAACGCTGCGCTTTGGAAGCACGGGCTGCTTGTGCAGGTTGCGAAGGGCGTTGAGCTTGAGAAGCCGCTCTATGTGCGGGTCGCCAACTCGGTTCCGGGTGGCGCACTATTTTGGCGTCTCCTTGTGGTCGCTGAAGAGGCGTCGCGGTTCACATTGATCGAGGAGTACGCGTCGTCGACTCCCGATCTGCCGAGCTACACGAATGCTGCGATCGAGTTGTATGTCGAGCAGTCAGCCAAGCTTGAGTACGTGTCGGTGCAGAACCTCTCGCTTGAGACGTGGCATTTCGCCACCCACCATGCGCGCGTTGAGCGCGACGCCGAGCTCGACTGGGTCGCCGGCGGGTTCGGTTCGAAGCGCGGCAAGATTCGGATTCAGAACGACCTGAACGGCCCTGGTGCCACCTCGCGGGTCACCGGCGCGTACTTCGCTGACGGCGACCAGCACCTCGACTACGACACGTTCCAAGAGCACATCGCGCCGAACACCGAGAGCGACTTCGCGTTCAAGGGCGCGCTTCGTGAGTCGGCGAAGGCTGTGTGGCGCGGAATGATTCGTGTTGAGAAGGACGCCCAGAAGACGAACGCCTACCAGGAGAATCGCAACCTGCTCCTCTCCGACACGGCCCACGCAGACTCGATCCCGGGACTCGAGATCATGGCTAACGATGTCCGCTGCACCCATGGCGCGACGCTTGGCCGGGTCAATCGTGACGAGGTCTTCTACCTCATGGCTCGCGGGCTGTCGCGCGCAGAGGCAGAACGGCTGATCGTTCGCGGCTTCTTCCAGGACGTTCTCGACCGCATCGAGCTTGAGCCGGTACGCGAAGCTCTTGGTGCGGCGCTCGAGTCGCGCATTCCGCAGGCGATCTAGCCCTCGTTGAATTCGGGCTGCCAGGGGTCGGCGATCTGGTACAACGGGTCCAGGTCGTCCCCCAAAGTACGAAAGGCGTGACCGTCTGATGCCCGACAAGAATCCGCCCGACGACGTAGCTCCGCGTCTTTCACGTCGGCGCCTCCTCGCGGCCGCCGCAGCGACTGGTCTTGTCGCATCAACCGAAGGTGTCGCGCGCGCCGCGGAGTTCGCTGCTCCAACGACCGTCTCGCTCGGGACGCAGCCGAAGGGCCTGCCCGTCGGCCAGCATGTGTGGCCGTCGCTGAAGAACGACGCGGGTGGCAACCCGATCGACCCGAAGTACAACCGCCTGCTCTTCTTTGACGTTCTGAAGGCTCCGACAGTCGCGTCGGTGCGCACCCTTGAGGCGGCGCTCCGCACCGTTGAACGAACCTATCCCTGGAATGCATCGGGCGTGATGTTTACGGTCTCGTGGGGGCCGCACTACTTCGAGCGCGTGCTGAAGGTGGCAAGTCCGATTCCGCACCCGCAGCAGCTTTCTGACTTCGAGTATCCGATCTTCGACGGCTACGACGTGTGCATCCACCTCGCGAGCGACGACGAGAAGATCCTGGTTGCGATCCAGAACGCACTGACATCGGGCGCGTCGCTCAAAGGTGGCGCGAAAGCCGACCTGAGCAGCATCTTCCGCTGGCGCGAAACGCGCACAGGCTTTGCGGGCGACGGGATTCCGGCAGCTCACCAGACGAACGTGACGGGCATCCCCGCTGGTGGTGTGGTGCCTGCAAGCTCGCCGCTCTTCATGGGGTTCAAGTCGGGCTATGTGAAGAATCAGGCGACGGAAGAGAGTGTCACGATCACGACCGGGGACTTTGCCGGTGGGACGACGCAGCACGTCAGCTACATCCGGCTGAAGCTCGACCGCTGGTATTCCGGCATGTCACAGGCTCAACGCGTGCAGCTGATGTTCGGGCCGCAGATCACGCAGGATCAGGTGAATGCGTTCAAGGACGACCCGCAGAGCAAGCCGGAAGCCCTGAACAACGACGCCGTCACCTTCGGAATAGTTGGTCATGCGCAGGCGGCGGCGCGCGCTCGAACAACGTCAGGCCCGGTGATCATCCGCCGCGACTTCGACACGATCGACGGCGGGGTGGCTGGCCTCCACTTCGTCGCTGTACAGAAGTCGATCGACGACTTTGTGACGATGCGGCAGGCTATGAACGCGACGAATGCGCCACGCCTGAACCCTGCGATCACCGCCACGACGAACAACGGCATCAACGAGTTCATGTTTGTCCTCCGCCGTGCGAACTACATCGTGCCGCCGCGGGCGAAGCGCTCGTTCCCGCTGTTTGCGTACCAGGCGCAGGCGCTCAGCGCGTAGCGCCGAAGCCGCTACTCGTCTTCGTCGGGAAGAGCTTCTTGCACCTTGTTGGCCATGCGCCAGGCGTCTTCGTGCGAGACGGCAAAGCGGCCCCACTCGGCGCCTTCGAATTCGACGACTGCTGTGAGGCCGGTGCGGTAGATCGCGTCGAAATCTTTGCCCCCTCGGCGACGGGTGGTGCCGAGCATGATCACGCCGGGGATGCCGGTTCCGGGAGCACGGATGCCGCGTACCTCAGTCCAGCCGTTTTCGATCGCGCGGATCTCTTTGACGTTCGCGAGTGGCGCCCGCGGGTTGGAGCGGCGGCATGCACCGAGCCTCTCCAGCCACGACAGGCGAACGACAACGTCCGCACCTTCTACAACAAGAATCGCCACGCCGAAAGCCTAGAGATTCGGAGCTAGTTGCGAACGAGTGGCTTGTACTTGATCCGATGCGGTTCGAGTGCATCGGCGCCACGCGTCTCAGTTACCCACGCCGCGTAGTCGCTGAAGCCACCCTCAAACCACGTCACGACCGAGTCGCCTTCGAACGACAAGATGTGCGTAGCGACGCGGTCGAGGAACCACCGATCATGGGTGATCACGACGGCGCAGCCAGCGAAGTCGAGCAGCGCGTCTTCGAGTGCGCGGAGCGTGTCGACATCGAGATCGTTGGTCGGCTCGTCGAGCAGCAGCACGTTGCCGCCGCTGCGCAGGAGCTTCGCGAGGTGCACGCGGTTGCGCTCACCACCGGAGAGCATTCCCACAGGCTTCTGCTGGTCGCCACCGCGGAAGTTGAACCACGAGGTGTACTGGCGCGAGTTGATCTCCTTCTTCCCGAGCTCGATGATGTCGAGCCCGCCGCTGATCTCTTGCCACACCGTCTTCTTGGGGTCGAGATCGCCACGTGACTGATCGACATAGGCGAGCTGCACCGTGTCACCAAGGCGAATGTCGCCGGCGTCGGGCGTTTCCTGGCCCGCGATCATGCGGAAGAGGGTCGTCTTGCCGGCGCCGTTTGGCCCGATCACACCGACGATTCCGGCAGGCGGCAGGTTGAACGAGAGATCCTCAAAGAGCAGCCGGTCGCCGAAGCCCTTGGTGAGGCCCTTTGCCTGGATGACGACGTCGCCAAGGCGTGGGCCCGGCGGAATGTGAATCTCGACCTTGTCGAGCTTGATCTGCTGCTCGTCTGCGAGGAGCTTCTCGTAGGCGGAGAGGCGCGCCTTCGACTTTGCGTGGCGCGCTTTGGGGCTCATCTGTACCCACTCAAGCTCGCGCTCGAGCGTGCGACGGCGGGCCGACTCTTGCTTCTCCTCGAGTAGCAGGCGCTGCTGCTTTTGGACGAGCCATGAGGTGTAGTTGCCTTCGAACGGCAGACCCTTGCCACGGTCAATCTCAAGAATCCAGCCAGCGACGTTGTCGAGGAAGTACCGGTCATGGGTGACGGCGATAACTGCGCCCTTGTACTCGGCGAGGAAGCGCTCGAGCCAGTAGACGGATTCGGCATCAAGGTGGTTGGTGGGCTCGTCGAGCAGCAGCAGATCGGGTGACGAGAGCAGCAGCCGGCACAGTGCGACGCGGCGACGCTCACCACCCGAGAGCGACTCAATGTCGCGGTCGCCGTCGGGGAGCCGCAGCGCATCCATCGCGCGGTCGAGTGTCTGGTCGAGCGCCCAGATGTCGCGACGGTCGATCTCTTCCTGCACCTTTGCCTGCTCGGCGAGTAGCGCGTCGAAATCGACGTCGGGCTCGGCGAACTTGGCGGAGATCTCGTTGAAGCGGTCGAGAAGGTCGCGTTGCTCGCGCACCCCGTCCTCGACGTTCTCGCGCACGTTCTTCTTCGGGTCAAGCTCCGGCTCCTGGAGGAGCAGGCCGACCGTGCAGCCAGGCGTCAGCGTCGCCTCGCCGCTGGAGGTCTCCTCGAGGCCTGCCATGATCCGCAGGATCGTTGACTTACCCGCTCCGTTTGGCCCGAGCACGCCGATCTTCGCGCCCTTCAGGAACGACAAGGTGATGTCCTGCAGGATGTGCCGCTCGGCCCCGTAGAACTTGTTGACCTTGTACATCGAATACACGTACTCGCTCATAGGTTCCAATCTAGAGGCTGCGGGCCGGGCCTGCGCCGATGGCAGGCCCCATGAGGGCGGTACAGTAGTCGTGTGGCTGTGAGCGAGGTTTCAACGCTCGACGCGCACGCGTTGCGCGCCGACTTCCCGATCTTCGAGCAGGAGTTCCACGGACGCCCGCTGGCGTTCCTCGATTCGGCTGCGAGCGCGCAGAAGCCACGGCAGGTGCTCGACGCGATGACGCACTTCTACGAGACGTCGTATGCGAACGTGCACCGCGGTGTCTACGAGCTCGGCGAGCGGGCAACGATCGCGCTTGAGCTTGCGCGCGAGAAGGTGCGCGGGTTCGTTAATGCGCCAACGGAGCGCGAGATCATCTTTGTTCGGAACGCAACCGAGGCGATCAACCTTGTCGCGTACGCGTGGGGTCTTGCAAATCTGGGCCCCGGCGACACGGTGCTTGCCACCGAGCTTGAACATCACTCGAACTTTGTGCCGTGGCAGTCGATTGCCAACCGCACCGGTGCGCGCTTCGCTTTTATCCCTCTGGGAGAGAACGGCGAGCTCGATCTTGATGCGCTCGATTCGTTCACCGACGCGAACGTGAAGGTGGTCGCGACGGGGTACGTCTCGAACTCGCTCGGGACGATCAATGACGTTGGTCGCATCGCATCGTGGGCGCACGCGCACGGGGCCATCTGCTTCGTTGATGCGGCGCAGGCAGCACCACATCGGGCGATCGATGTGCAGACGCTCGGCGCCGACTTCATCGCCGTGTCGGGCCACAAGATGGTTGGGCCAAGCGGCATCGGCTTCCTTTGGGGTCGCTCAGAGCTTCTACACGCGACGCCACCGTTTCTCTACGGCGGCCACATGATCCGTCACGTCGGCGATCACGAGACCACATGGGCCGACCTTCCCGCGAAGTTCGAGGCTGGGACGGCACCAATGGCCGAAGCGGTTGGGCTTGGCGCTGCCGTCGACTACCTCTCGTCCGTGGGCCTCGACGCGATCGAAGCGCATGAGCATCGTCTCGCGGCATACGCCCTGGGTCTGCTCGGAGAGATGCCCGGAGTCGAGCTGTACGGGCCTCCCGCCGACAAGCGCGCCGGCATCGTGAGCTTCAACGTGTTCACACCAACGGGTGAGCTCGTCCATCCCCACGATGTGGCGCAGGTGCTCGACCTCGACGGTATTGCCATTCGTGCCGGACACCACTGCTGCCAGCCGTTGATGCGCAAGCTTGGTGTCAGCTCCACGAATCGCGCCAGTTTCTACCTCTACAACACGGCTGACGAGGTTGACCGGCTCGCTGCCGGGATCCGCCGAGCCCAGGAGATGTTCGCGTGAGCGAATTCGAACAGATGTATCGCGAAGTGATCCTCGATCACTACAAGAACCCCCGCAACCACGGAATGCTCGACCCGAACGACGCACATGCTGAGGGCCAGAACCCGCTGTGTGGTGACGAGGTCGCGATCTCGTTTCGGTTTGAGGCCGATGGCGAGACCGTCGCCGACGTCGGCTTCGAGGGACGCGGCTGCGCGATCTCGCAGGCGGCGACGTCGATGCTTACCGAACGCGTCCGCGGGAGGAAGATCAGCGAGCTCGCAGCGCTTCCGAAGGAGGAGCTGCTTGAGGAGATTGGGATTCCTCTTACCCCGGTGCGTATGAAGTGCGCGATCCTCGGCCTTGGTGTGATGAAGGTCGCCCTCCACCGCTCGAAGGGCACAGATCTGCCCGACGAGTGGGCTGGCCTAAACATCAGCTAGCGATGGGTGAGATCGTCGTTGGGCCGCTCTCGGAGCTGCCACCAGGTGAGGTGAAAGTCGTGTTCTCGGGTGTCGAGGCGATCGGCGTCTACAACTGCGACGGCGAGCTGCTTGCGATCGAGGATCGCTGCACCCACGACGACGGGCCTCTCTGTGAGGGCGACTGGGATCCGGAGGAGTGTGCGGTGTACTGCCCACGGCATGGCGCCAAGTTCGACCTACGGTCGGGCAAGGCGCTTACGTTGCCGGCGTTCAAGGCCGTGCAGACCTTCCCAGTGCATGTTGACGGCGACATCGTCAAAGTCACTGTCCCGTAGATGACGGCCGAGCCGGTCCGGTGCTGGCAGACCGCTGATCCGCTCTACCAGGTCTACCACGACGCTGAGTGGGGTCGCCCGATCGTTGACGAGCGGGGCGTGTTCGAGCGCCTCTGTCTGGAAGGGTTTCAGTCGGGCCTTTCGTGGCTGACGATCCTGCGTAAGCGCGAGGGGTTCCGTGCTGCCTTTGCCGGGTTTGATCCCGAGGCAGTGGCGCGATTTGGGGAACGCGACATCGAGCGGCTCCTCGGCGATGCGGGGATCGTCCGCCATCGCGGCAAGATCGAGGCGACGATTGCGAACGCGCGCGGGGTGCTCATGTTGCGCGAGGCAGGGACACCGCTTCATGAGGTGCTTTGGTCGCACGCACCCGACGGCGCTCGCCCCGGCCCCGCGTCGTGGGACGGTTGGCCGTCGGCAACCCCCGAGTCGACGTCTCTCTCAAAGACATTGAAGAAGGCAGGGTTCCGCTTTGTTGGGCCGACGACGGCGTACGCCGCAATGCAGGCCTGTGGCGTCGTAAACGACCACTTGCTCGCCTGTCACGTGCGTGACGCCGTCGAGCGTGATCGCGTCGCCGTTCTCGGTTAGCGAGGGCACGAAAGAAAGCCCGACATGTCCTCCGGTCGGCTCGCTACATTTTTTCCAACCGCGGAAAGGAGGTGGTCCGGTTCATGGAGTCTTCCAGTACGGGCAGTGGAGGTACGAGCTCGTAGGAGCGCGTCCCCGGAACCTGACGGGAACCGCTTAGCCAGCGTAGGGGAGTACGCGTTACCGCGCCGCTGATGCACCCAGCCGCTACCGGCATAGCCGTGAGTTGCATGGAGCGATCGGCCGGAAGCGCTCCTGCGAAATCTCAGCTCGTTTACCGGATTGAGGGCCGCCACAAGCGGCCCTCTTTCTTTGTGACGGCGCTTCCGACGAGATCCGGGCCTCGAGCGTTTTACGTTGCGTTTACGTTCGCCTTGCGTCCCGTTGGCGGACAGGAGAGAGAGTTTCAACACGCACGGGGCACGTGACGCCCGCTGCTCCCCTCTCCACGGAAAGGTTCCACGCCATGAAGAAGCTCGCTGCTGCACTCACGTTGGTCGCGGCTCTCGCGTTCAGCGCTGTCTCGTTCGCTGCCGATTCGCCGACGACGACCACCGCGACGGCACCCGCGAAGGGTGGCGCGGCAGGCAATGGCGCCCTTGCTGCCCATCTCGCGCAGATCCAGGATCGGGCAAGCAAGCTCTCCGCGAAGTGCGCTGCGCATCCGAACCCGAAGTGCACCGCCCGTAAGGCCGCGTTTGTCACAAAGCTGAACGACTTCGATGCGAAGCTCGCGACGCGCATCGCCGCGACGACGGGCCCGAAGAAGCTCGCGAAGCTCAACGAAGCGAAGACCGCCGTTGACTCGCTGATCAGCTCGCTCGGCTAAATCCTGCCGCGAGTGTTTGCCGGTACGAGGGCCCCGGAGACGGGGCTCTCGACGTTAAGCGGCGCTACTCGAAGTTCTTGAAGTAGCGGCTCGGTGTCGGGCCGCGCTGACCCTGGTACTTCGAGCCCAGCGCTCCGGAGCCATACGGCTTCGCTGCCGGCTCAACGAGCTGCATGAACGAGAGCTGGCCGATCTTCATCCCGTTGTAGATCGTGATCGGCAGGTTCGCGACGTTCGAAAGCTCAAGGGTCACATGGCCGTCGAAGCCGGGGTCGATGAACCCAGCGGTCGAGTGGATCAGTAGCCCGAGTCGTCCAAGCGAGCTCTTCCCTTCAAGTCGCGCCACGAGGTCGTCGGGCAGCGCCACGCGCTCAAGCGTCGACCCGAGGACGAACTCGCCGGGATGCAGGATGAACGGCTCGTCGTTGATCTCGACAAGCTCGGTGAGATCGGGCTGCTCTTCTTTGACGTCGATATAGGGGTAGAGGTTATTGCGGAAGACGCGGAAGAACCGGTCAACCCGGACATCGACGCTGGATGGCTGGAGCAGCGCGGGGTCGTACGGATCAATGACGATCCGGCCTTCGCCAATGAGTCGCTCAATGGTGCGATCAGGAAGAACCACGCTGCGATTCTCGCACGTCTGTGAGTAAGAGCGCGCAGCAGTCTCTCGACCCGCGCAACGCTCGCGCTCGGTAGGCTGCCTTCCGTGGCTGCAACACGCGCGATCGAGATGAAGACGACCCTTCCCGGCCCCCGGTCGAAGGCCGTTCTTGACCGGATCGCAGCCGCGGTTGCGGCGCCACTCGCAATCACCTTCCCACTCGTGATCGAGGATGGTCGGGGCGCGACGCTCACCGACCTCGACGGGAACACCTTCATCGATTTCACCGGCGGCATCGGGTGTCTCAACGTTGGGCACTCCCACGGCAAAGTCGTTGCGGCCGCGCAGGAGCAGCTCGACCACTTCGGCCACACCGACTTCACGGTCATCCCCTACGAGATTTACGCGACGTTGGCTGAGCGGCTGAACGCGCTCGCCCCCGTCCGTGGCACCGCCAAGTCCGCGTTCTTCAACGCCGGGACTGAGGCGGTTGAGAATGCAGTCAAGTTCGCTCGCGCCTACACAGGCCGCCAGGCGATCATCGCGTTTGAAGGCGCCTTCCACGGTCGGTCGATGATGTCGCTCTCGCTGACGTCGAAGACCCATCCGTACAAGGCGGGATTCGGCCCGTTCGCGCCTGAGGTCTACCGTGTGCCGTTCCCGTACGAGTATCGGGGCGTGTCGGCAGCAGCGGCACTCGCAGCGATCGAGAAGGCGATGCTCACACAGATCGCTGTCGAGAGCGTCGCCGCAATCATCTTCGAGCCGCAGCAGGGTGAGGGCGGGTTCGTCCCTGCGCCACAGGCGTTCGTGGAGGGGCTGCGCACGCTGTGCGACACCCACGGGATCGTCCTGATTGCCGATGAAGTGCAGAGCGGCTTCGGACGAACGGGCCGCATGTTTGCGATGGAGCACTACGGCATCGAGGCCGACCTCGTCACAGTTGCAAAGTCGATCGCCGCCGGCATGCCGCTCTCGGGTGTGATCGGAACCGCCGAGATCATGGACGCTCCCGGCCCGAGCGCGATCGGCGGCACCTACGTCGGCAACCCCGTCGCGCTTGCCGCTGCGGTCGCCGTGCTTGACGTGATCGAGGACGAGGATCTGCTTGCCCGGTCGACTGCCGTAGGTCAGACGATGCGTGAGCGGATGCTTGGCTGGCAGCAGCGTTTCCCGCAGATTGGGGACGTGCGTGGGCTCGGCTCGATGCTCGCGGTGGAGTTCGTTCGCGATCCGCACACCAAGGAGCCCGCCCCCGACATCGCGGCGAGGGTCGTTGATCTCGCCACCTCAAACGGGCTGCTGCTTCTGACGTGCGGCCTCTACGGCAACGTGATTCGTGTGCTGGTGCCGCTTGTGATCTCCGACGCTGAGCTTGACGAGGCGCTCGGCGTGTGGGAAGCCGCGCTCAGCACGGCGCTCGCCTGACCTCGCTTAGGGCTGCGCGATGACAGGCGCTGGCGAGCAACTCGCGGGGCGTTACGAGCTGCAGGAGTTGCTCGGTCAGGGCGGGATGGCAAAGGTCTACCGCGCCTATGACCACGATCTCGGCCGGCAGGTCGCGGTGAAGATTCTGGAGCCGCGGCTTCGCGATGACCCCGACGCGATCGAACGGTTCCGCGACGAGGCGCGACGGGTCGCGGGGCTCGTTCACAGAAATCTGGTGACGGTGATCGACCGCGGCACCGCGGGGCGGGACGAGTTCATCGTGCTCGAACTTGTCCCTGGCGAGACGCTCAAGGAGCTTGTGCGTCGGCGCGGCAGCCTGCTTCCGAACGAGGCGGTTGCGATCGCCCTTGATATCGCAGCCGGACTTGGGGCCGCCCACGAACGTGGCCTTGTGCATCGCGATGTCAAACCACACAACGTGCTGCTGCACACCTCGGGTGTTGCCAAGGTGACCGACTTCGGGGTTGCTGGCAGCGGGGCGTCGGGAGGGCGTCTCTTTGGAACGTGCGACTACCTCTCGCCTGAGCAGGTGCGTGGCGAGGAACTTGATGCGCGGGCCGACGTGTACGCGCTCGGCGCGGTGCTCTACGAGATCCTCTCGGGGTCAGTCGTCTTTCCGGGTACGACGTTCGACGAGGTGGCGGTGCGCCACGCCACGGAGGTCGCTCCCAACGTTCGTGTTCGGAGGCCCGCCGTCTCGCTTGAACTCTCAGCGGTCGTTGCCCGCGCACTTGAAAAGAGCCCGAGCAGGCGCTTCGCCACGATGGCCGAGTTCGCCGCCGCCCTTCGGAGCTGCCCGGAGGCCGCCGACGAGGACACGCTCGAGAGCGTCACAGCGCCCTCACGACGGCTTCGGATTGATTGGGCGATCGCGCTGCTGTCGGCGGGTGTGGTCGCCGCGATCGGGGTGATCGTGGCCGTCCTTGCCTCGGGCGGAAGCGACCTGCCAGGTGGCGGAACGACCGTTGTCATCGGGCGAACCTCCCCAATCGTCGCGACGGGTGCGTACGACCCATACGGCGATAACGACGAGCACGCGTCCTCCGCCGGGTTGGCGACGGATGGCGACGCCGCGACCGCGTGGCAGACATCCCACTACACGTTTCCGAATGGGGGGCTGGGCAAGCCGGGCGTCGGGCTGGTGATTGACGCGGGCTCGACCGTTGCCCTCCGTCGGCTGATCATCGTGACACCGACCCCGGGCTTCCGTGCCGTAATCCGTGTGGGCGACTCGCCGGACGCGTTTGAGGAAGACGACTCGGCAAGCTTTGTCGCCACCCGCACGACAACTGTCGAGTTGAACGGGCTGCGGGCGCGCTATTACCTCGTCTGGATCACCGCCGTTCCAGCCGCGGGTGTCGCGAAAATCGCTGAAGTCGGCTAGGAGCGGATCAGGCGCTAGTACTTGAGCGACGTTCGACGAGCGTGGCGCTCAAGCGCCAGGTCGACGAGACGCTCGAGCAGTGCGGCGTACGGCAGACCCGAGGCGGCGAAGAGCTTCGCGTAGACGCTCGTCGCGGTGAAGCCGGGAATCGTGTTTAGCTCATTCACAAGCACGGTTCCGTCGTTTCGCACAAACATGTCGGCGCGAGCCATGCCCTCGCATTCGGCCGCGATGAACGCCCGGATGGCGAGCTCTTGCACACGTGCGGTCTGATCCGCTGTGATCCGCGCCGGCACAACGAGGTCCATCCCGCCCTCGTCGTACTTGGCGGAGTAGTCGTACCACTCGGCTCCCGTGACGACAATCTCGCCCGGGAGAGACGCAATCGGCGATCGGTTCCCAAGCACGGAGACCTCAACCTCGATTCCCGGCACGAACTCTTCGACGATGATCTTGTCGTCGTGGGCGAATGCGAGCGCTACGGCTGCAGCGAACTCACCGTCATCGTGTGCCTTCGAGATCCCGACGGACGAGCCGAGGCGCGCTGGCTTCACGAACACCGGATAGCCAAACGGGTTCGCGGCTGACTCGCCTGAACGGAACGTCACATTCTCGGCAACCGGAATGCCCGCGTCGCGGAGCACCGCTTTGAAGAGATCTTTGTCCATGCAGACGGCTGACGCCGCGACGCCTGCGCCCACATACGGCACACCAGCAAGCTCTAGGAGGCCCTGCACCGTCCCGTCTTCCCCAAACGGGCCGTGGAGGACAGGGAACACGACCTCGACGTCACCGAGCGCCTCAGCCACCGAGCGGTTCGGCAGCCGCGTCAAGCCGGTGCCAAAGACCGCTGAGAGCGCCGACGGTTCGTTGCTCGTCAGCTCTGCTCGTCCGGGCCCGATGGCCCAGGAGCCGTCGCGGGCAATCTCGATCACTGTCACCGACGCACCCGATTCTTCGAGCGCCCGCACGACAGAGCGTGCCGATGCGATCGAGACGTCGTGCTCACTCGAACGCCCGCCCGCGATAACCGCGACGCGTCGGCCGTTCACGGTGTGGTGGTGGTGACTCCCGTCGTTGTGACGGGAGTGGTGGTGACGGGCGTTGTCGCGGGTGCCGTCGTGGTTGTCAGGGTGCCAACGGTGATCGTGACGATCGAACCTTGCTTGGCCGTTCCGCCGGGCGGCGACTCGGCCAGGATCAGACCGTTCTGACCCGATGTCGAAACGGCCTGGAAGACAACGGCCGGTTGGAAACCGGCAGCACGAAGCTGGTTGACCCCGTCGGTCTGGGAGAGACCCGTCACGTCGGGGACGTTCGCGAGCGCGGGACCCGTTGACACTGACAACGTCACACCCGATCCCGTCGCCGCCTTCGAGCCAGCCGGTGGATCCTGGGTGTAGACCGTTTCGGCTGGCTGCTCGGACGAGCCGTCCTGACGGATCACGACGAACCCATCGTTCTTCAACGCGGCGGAAGCCGTTGCAAAATCGGAGCCGACAACGTCAGGAACGAGAGCCGTCTTTGGTCCCTGCGACACGTTAATGCGCACCTTGGAACCCTTCACCGCCTGTTGGCCTGACGGTGGATCTTGGGCGATCACCGTTCCCGGAACGCCGGCCGAGTTGACCTCGTGAGGATCCGCGACGAGGCCGGCGTTTGTGAGCGCCGACACCGCCTGGTCAAGCGTGAAGCCCTTGACCGCCGGCACAGAGACCTTCGGCTTGCCCGTCGACACGAAGATTGTGACCGTCGAACCCTTCGCGACGCGGTCGTTCGGCGTGGGGTCCTGTTCAACCACTTCGCCCGCAGGAACCGTGTCGCTCGGCTCGAGCGTGACCTTGACGAGGAGGCCCTGGCCTTCAAGCTTGAAGGTCGCAAGATCCTTCTGCATCAGGCCGACGTCCATTACGGCGATCGGCTTGTTGGCGTTCAGCTGGTGCTGGATCCGGTCGTAGATCAGGTAGACCGCGACGGCGATCAGCAACGCACCAACGAGTCCGAGCACCCAGGGCCAAAGGGCCCGTCGTCGTCGCCTCTTCGCAGGCTCCGCGTAGTTGTAGAGGCCGGCCGGAGCGCGATAGCTCGGCGGTGCCGGAATCACGGGGCCCCCACCGGGTCGCACCACCATCGTTTCGGCGCCGGGCTCGACGGGTGCCATCACGTTGGTCATGGCGTCTTCGGTGCGTTGTGACACGCCGCCACCGCGCGCGATGCGGGCGAGATCCTCGTCCATCTCGTCTGCCGACTCGTAGCGTTGCGCTGGATCCTTCGCGAGTGCTCGCATCACGACGGCGTCGAGTTCATGCGGAACGCCCGGACGGCGGGCAGATGGAGGATCAGGGATCGCCGTCAGATGCTTCATCGCAATTTCAACGGGAGCTTCACCCGTGAATGGCACGTCGCCCGTGAGGAGCTCGTAGAGCACGATGCCGAGCGAGTACAGGTCGGATCGCGGATCGACAGCGCCCCCGCGTGCCTGCTCGGGCGAGAGGTACTGCGCTGTCCCGACAATCGAGCCAACCTCGGTCATCTGCGAAGCGCCGGAGCGGGCGATGCCGAAGTCAGTGACCTTCAGATGCCCCTTCTCGCTCACAACGATGTTGTGCGGCTTGATGTCGCGGTGAATGATTCCGTGGCGGTGCGCGAAGCCAAGCGCACTGAGAATCTGGCGGGCATAGTCGATCGCGACCGGAATCGGTGGTGGGCCGTTCCGCGTGATCAGCTCCTTGAGTGTGTATCCGCTCAGGTACTCCATCGCGATGTAGTAGGTGCCCTCGGCCTGGCCGCGTTCGAAGATCGAAACGATGTTCGGGTGCGAGAGCCCCGCGGCGTTTTGTGCCTCACGCCGGAAGCGCTCGACGAACTGCTCGTCGTTCGCGTGCCGGTCGTTCAGGAGCTTGAGCGCGACTTTGCGGCCGAGATCTTGATCCTCGGCGAGGTACACGTCGGCCATGCCACCAGCCCCGATCTTTTTCTGGATCAGGTACCGGCGGTCGAAAATCTGGTCGAGGAGTGGGTCGTTGGCCATAGGACTACGGATTCGTGTTCGACGGGGACGGGAGGATCGCCTGCATGATCGCCTTTGCGATCGGGGCGGAGACGGAGCCACCGAAGCCGTTCAGCTGACTCTCGACGACGACCGCGCCGGCAATGGTTGGATTCTCGGCAGGAGCAAAGAAGATAAACCAGGCGTCGTAGACGTGGTCGACCCCTGTCTCCGCGGTGCCAGTCTTCCCGCCGACAGTGACGCCGGGAATCTGCGCCCGGGTGCCTGTGCCCGCCTGGACGACCGCAACCATCATGTCGCGGATCGCCTGGGCCGTCTCGGGGCTCGTCGCCTGCCGGTAGGGCTCAGGCTTCACCTTCACGATCGTCGACCCATCAGCGCCGACGACCTCCTTCAACAGGTGGGGGCGCATGATCACGCCATCGTTTGCGATCGCGCCAGCCACCATCGCCATTTGGAGCGGCGTGACGAGCATCCGCTCCTGCCCGAACGCAAGACGGCCAGCGTCGATGTCGGTGTCGGGATTCTTCGGGGTGAAGAGCGTGCTGTGGTCGTACAGGCCCGACGCTGAGCGGGCCTCGCTCGGAGTTTCAAGGGGCGGCACCGAGTAGAAGCCGAACTTCCGGGCCTCTTCGAGGATCGCACCGCCGCCGAGCTTGAGGCCGATGTTGCAGAACACTGCGTTGATCGAGTGCTGGTAGGCGGTCACGAGGCTGACCTTCCCGTAACGCTCGGGGCCGTTTTGGTCGAGGGCATTCGAGACCTTCTTGCCGTACACGGTGCAGTACCCCGGGTCGATAAACGTTGAGCTCGGCGTGTACGTGCCGCTATCGAGTGCTGCTGCTGCGGTGATCGTCTTAAACGTCGATCCCGGTGGGTAGAGCCCCTGCGTCGCGCGGTTGAGCAGCGGCGCTGCAGGACTGCAGGGCGCCTTGGTTGCCTGGATTGCGGCATATCCCTTCGGCGTCTCGATCAGGTTCGGGTCGTATGTCGGGGTCGAGGCCATCGCGTAGATCCCACCCGTCTGTGGGTTCCAGGCAACGGCGGCACCGCACACCCCTTGCAGCATCGACTCGGCAACCTTCTGGGCCTTCACGTTCAGCGTCAGCACCACGTTGTTGCCGGTGATCGTCGTCCCCTTCAGCCGGTCGCCGAGCGTGGAGAAGATCGAACCGAGGTTTGCATCAGAGGCCGTGAGGTAGCTGTTGAGAGATCGCTCAAGGCCCGCCCGTGACCGGCTCTGGGTCGAGTAGCCAATCGCCTGCGACGCAAACCCGTGTGTCGGGTAGCGGCGGAAGAACAGCTTCTGGCCGCCAAGGGTCTGCGAGCTGTTCGTTGCGAGCACGGTCTTTCCATCGGCCGCGAGGATCAGACCGCGCTTGATCTCGAACTGCGCCACGCGCTGGATCTCGTTGTCCTGCCGGGTCGCGAGGCCGCTCGCAGCCCACGTCTGCCAGTAGGTGGTGCCGACGATCAAGGCGGCGAGGAGTACGAGTGCCGCAAGCGCGACAGCGGAGATCTGCCTGTTCACGTCAGTTCCTCGCGTTGGCGCGGTTGGAGATCAGGAGCAGCCCGGCGAGCAACACGAAGTTTGAGACGACCGATGACCCGCCGTAGGAGACAAAGGGGAGCGTGATGCCCGTGAGCGGAATGAGCCGTAGGACCCCGCCAACGATGATGAAGGTCTGGAGCGCGAAGCCGAACGTGAGGCCGGCCGCAAGCAGCTTCGAGAAGCCGTCGTCGGCCTGGATCGAGATCTTCATTCCTCGTGCGACAAAGACCATGAAGACGAGCAGCATCGCCGCGGCGCCGATCAGCCCGAGCTCCTGTGCGAGCGCCGAGTAGATGAAGTCGGTGTTGACGAACGGAATCAGCGGCGTGCCGGTCGTCGTTGAGAACGTTCCCTGGCCAAAGCCGGTGCCGGCAAAGCCGCCGTTGCCGATCGAGTAGAGCGACTTCACAAGCTGGTACGACTGACAGTCCTGCCGCAGGGCCGGCTGTCCGGTGAGCGGACAGAACACCGGCTTCGTGGTCCACGGCTGCAACCAGATGACCACGCGCTCGTGAACGTGCGGGATCTTCTCGTAGGCACCGAAGCCGCCGACAGCAAACAGGCCGACGCCGCCGAGGACGTACGAAAGCCGCGCTGTCGCGATGTAGAGCATCGAGAGGAAGATTCCGAAGTAGAGGAGAGCGGAACCAAGGTCGTTCGTCTCAACGAGGACGAGCATGCAGGCACCCCAGATCACAAGCAGCGGCCCGAGATCTTTCAGCCGTCCCTGGGCGAGAACTTCGCGCTTCCCCCGAAGGTAGGCGGCGAGAAAGACGATCAGGAAGATCTTCGCAATCTCGCCTGGCTGAAACGTGAAGCCGCCGATCGAGACCCACAGGCGCGCCCCGTTCACGGTCGTGCCGATGCCGGGAACGCGCGGAAGGAAGAGCAGGGCGATCGCTCCAACACCGAAGAGGTACTTGTACGACTCAAGGATCCGGTAGTCGCGTCGTAGGCCAACGAGCGTTGCCGCGAACAGCCCGACGCCGATCACGATCCACAGACCCTGCTTGAACGCGTCTGTTGGGCCGAGCCGATAGATCTCCGTCAGTCCGATTGCCGTCAATAGTCCGGCCATCGGGAGGAGCGCCGGGTCTGCCTCGGGCACGGTCGCCCGTGCGATCACATGCGCGGCGAGGTACAGCGCGAAGAAGAACGCGGCATACCCGAGCGACCCCCACGAAACGACCGATGAGCGTGCGATGTAGACGCTCGCGAAGCCAATCGCGGTGAGTGCCGCGACCGTGACAAGCGAGACGAGTTCACGATTCCGCTCGGTCAGCGCGCAAGCCCCCACACGACGAGTGCGACAACGACACCTGAAAGGGCGAGGACGACGAGCGCGGCGAGCGCCGTCTGGAGTGGGCCGGCACGCGGCTCCAGATCCTCGGCTCGGACGATCATGGTGTCGCCGGCACCCAGCAGATGCTCGGGCAGACGGGTTTCGCCATGAAGGGTGTCCTCATCCACGCTGGCGAGCACGTTCTCCTCGGTGGGGTCGTCGCCCTCGACAAGTTCGAAGACAACGGCGGTGATGTTGTCCTCCCCTCCGTTGTCATTCGCTGCGCGGATCAGCTCGCGCACCGCGGTTCGCGTGTCAGCGCGATGCTCTGCGAGCACCCTCCGAATCGTCTCGCTTCCAACCATCGTCGTGAGGCCGTCGGAGCACAGCAGGAAGAGGTCGCCCGAGCGTGCCGCGACTGTGAACGAGTCGACCTCGACCTCCGGCTCGGTACCGAGCGCGCGCGTAATCACCGACCGCTGCGGATGGATCTCAGCTTCGTCGGGGGTGAGCTCGCCACGCCGCACAAGCTCGGCAACGAGGGAGTGGTCGTCGGTGAGCTGGTGGAGGCGATCGTCGCGCAGCATGTAGGCCCGTGAGTCGCCGACATGGGCGATCGTGACGCCGCCGTTTGGCTGAACGTATGCGACGGTCATCGTGGTTCCCATGCCTTGCACGGCAATATCGATGCTGGCTCGGTAGTGGACGCGCGCGTTGGCGGCTTGCACGAGCGCGACAATGTGGCCCTCGTGCTGGATGCCGTGCGCGGAGCCACTGCGGAAGCCCTCTTCGAGTGTCGCGGCGGCGAGTGCGGAAGCGACCTCCCCCGCCTGGGCGCCGCCCATCCCGTCGGCGACGGCGAAGAGCGGCGGAGCGCAGATGAACGCGTCTTCGTTACTTCGACGTCGGCGCCCGGGGTGGGTCTCGCCGTGTCGGTGGCCGACCCTCACGCCTCGAACCGGAGGTCGGTCTCGCCGGTGCGGACGACATCTCCCGGAACAAGACGGTGAGCGCGGGTGATCTGGGTTCCGTTCACGAACGTCCCGTTGGTCGAGCCGAGATCTTCGGCGTAGACGCCGTCGCGGCGTGGCTCGAAGCGGGCGTGCCGTCCTGACGCGTATTCGTCGGAGGCGATCACGATGTCGTTGTTGGCAGAGCGGCCGACGAACACCGAGGTGGTGCCGATCGCGAACGTCGTGCCAGGAGTGATCGCCGGGCTCGTTGCGACGACGATGCGAGCGAGTTCGCGCGCGGTCGGCTGGGGGAGATACGCCGACGCCTGCTGCGGCGACAGGATCATCGATTCCTGTGGGAGACGCAGGTCGCGGGCAGCCGAACGGACGATCCGCCAGATGAAGACGTAGAGAAGGACGAGGAACGCGAGCTTCAGAACGAGGAGGGTCGTCTCGACCTGAGCTGAGGCGATCACGTCGAGGTCTGCTCCCGCGAGACGACGACATCCGTTGATCCGAGCACAAACCGCGTTCCTGGTTCGAGCTTCAGCCGCTGCACCTTGCCGTCGCTTGTCTCGATCCCGTTCGTTGAGCCGAGATCAACGAGCCAGTGGTCGTCGCCTTCGTGGACGATTTCGGCATGGCGCCGCGAGACGTTGGCGTCGGGGATCTGAATGTCGCAGTCGCTTGAGCGTCCGAGGACGACACGAGAGCCGGTCACCGCTCGTGTCGTTCCGGCGAACGCGAGCACGAGGCGCTCCACCGCGGGCGGTGTCGGAGCGACCGGTGCTGCCTCTCCGGGTTCGTGCAGAGGCGGCGGCTTGTAGATCATCGTCTCGCTCACCGCCGTTGATACCGGTGGGGCGGTCGATGCGGGGCGGTCGTCCGTTGGTGGCTGCACGAGACGGGTTGCGATACCGAATACCCCGAGGTCAAGCTCGTTGTCGGTCTCGAGCTTGACGTCTGGCGGGCCTGGCAGCACGTATCGCTCGCGGCGAGCGTGCTCGGCGAGGTAGTCGGTGAGCTCGCCACGAAGCGAGTTCTCGTATCCGGAGAACTGCTCGCGATCGGCGGTTGAGAGATACACCGTGTACTCGTTTGGCACGTACACGCGCGACACGCTCACGGTCTTGTGGTCATCCATCTCCTTGACCAGCTTGCGTGCGAGTTCAACGGGCTGGACGCTGCCACGGAAGGCGCGACCAAACACCCCTTCGAACAGGGACTCAATCTTGGCTTCGAGGGATCGGAGAACGCTCATGAGTAACCACCAGGGGAGCTAGAACCGGGCGTCTGGACGCCGATTTGGCTTCGCTCAGTGTAGAGGGGAGGGTGTCCGGAGCCGCTCAAGCGTGAGGGCAGCGGCACTGATCCACGCGGCGACGACCAGCGGGATCACTGTGGATGTGGGGGCAAGGAGTGTCGTAGCGGCAAGGAGCGCAGCGCCGTAGAAGACGGCTGGCCATGGTCCCTTCCTGCGCACGAGCGGGAGAGCCATCGCTGCGCCGGCAAGCACGACCGCCTCAGTGATGAGGGTCGGATGGACGGTCAAGAACTGCCAGATCGCCGAGGCCACCGCCCCCGGCCGATCGCTTCCGGCAATCCCGAGACCAAGCGGCGCTGGTTGATCGGTGAAGGGAAGCGTGCCGTGACGGAACCCAGCAACTGCAGCGGCCACGAGAACAGCCATGGCTGTTGTGTAGGCCTTGCGAGCGCGGCCGGGCACCGTCTGGACAAGGATCGGAGCGAGCGGCAGGAGCCCGACCGTGGCGAGGACAGGTCCAACGGCGAATGCCAGCCCGAACTTCGGCGAACGCCAGAAGAGAGCCAGCCATCCGAGCGCGACGAACGCGTAGGCGAGCGCAAGTCCCAGGGAGATGTTGGCGAGCGGAAACAGTGCTATGCCGAGCGCTGTCGCGAGCCCGGCCCTCGGGCGCAGGAAGGCCAATGCTGCGGCAGCGGCCGCGATTCCCGCAGGCCAGCTTGCGGGATAGAACGGAAGAGTCGCGGTGATCCAGCCCGTCCAGAGCGCGGCCAGGGCGGCGGGTGCCGCTCGACTGGCGAGCGCTGCCGGAGCAAGATCGATGGCTGCGGATGGGCGCACGCTCTTCGGTGCGGCAGCATGTCCCTTGCGGCGGCGTGGGAGGTTGCGGAGCTCGTCGGCGAGACTCTTCGCATCTGGTCGCCGTTCCGGACTCAGATCGAGCGCGCGGCCGATTGCGACGCGCAGCGCTTCAGGAAGGTCGGGCCGCATATCTTCGAGCGGAGGGGCACCCGATCGGATGCGCCGTGTCGTCTCGGCTGTTCCGCTGTCGCGGAATGGGTGGCGGCCCGCGAGCGACTCCCAAAGCATGACGCCAACGGCCCAGATGTCGGCTGCGGCGGTCGCGTTGTCGCCGCGGAGGCGCTCGGGTGAGACGTACGCGAGCGTTCCCGGAACATCACCGACGGCCGTCAAGGTGTCGAACTCGGCCATCTGCGCAAGGCCAAAGTCAAGGAGTCGGGCGTCGATCGTCGTGTTCTCAGCGAGGAGCACGTTCGCGGGCTTCACATCGCGATGGATGATTCCGCGGCTGTGCGCGTGTCCGAGCGCGTCGAGCAGCTGGCAGGCCACTTCGACGGCGCCGCGATCGTCAAGCTCGCCCGCTTGCATCGCCTCGCGCATCGTGCGGCCGGGGATGTACTCGTAGGCGATATAGACGTGGCTCGTGTCCCGCGAGAGGGAAAAGACGCGTTGACACCGGGGATGGCGGAGAGCGGCAGCCGCACGGGCCTCACGCTCGGCGCGAGCGCCGGCCTTCCCTTCCCGGGCGACCATCTTCAGTGCGACGTCAAGTCCGGTCTTCTCGTCCCGCGCAAGCCAGACGTGGCCCATCCCTCCCGACCCGAGGGGACGCAGCGCCCGGTACCGGCCGAGGATGAGTTCATGCGCAAGCGCAGACGAAGACACGCCGTTGCATCTACTTCACCGCAGCCTGAACTCCTTTGCGGGTGTGCAAAAGGCGGTAGGCTCTCAGACAGCCGATGGATATCGACGACGACGACATCCAGTTCGACTTCTTCGAGGACGAACCCGCAACCACCGAGACATCGGGGTCGCGCGTACGCATGCCCCGCCGCCAGGCCGATCGGCCACGCCGCCGTTCAGTCGGACCGCCGCGCGGCGGCGCACCGCTCCTGCGGCTCGTGCTGATGGTCGTCTTCGTGGTGTTCCTTGTCTTGCTCTTCGGGCTGCTCGTGCAGTCGTGCGCGTCACAGTCACGGCACGACGCCTACGCGCACTACATGTCGAAGGTCAGTGCGATCGCAGCCCAATCGGTAACGAGCGGGAAGTCAGTTGCGAACATCCTCACGACACCGGGCCTGTCGGTGACGCAGATCGAATCGAAGCTGCGCGGAATTGCCCAGGCAGAGCAGCAGAACGTGCTTGCCGCCGAGCATCTCAACCCGCCTGGGCGACTGCGCGAGATCAACCTGCATCTGATTGAAGCGCTCGAGCTTCGGGTGAGCGGCACAAACGGGCTCGCTGACACCTTCCAGAGCACTGCGAAAAATCAGACGTCGAGTGATTCGACACTGCTCGCAACCGAGGCCCAGCGGCTGCTTGCAAGTGACGTTGTGTGGGATGACCTGTTCAAGGGGCCCGCGATCGCTCAGTTCCAGAGCGACGGTGTGAGCGGGGTCAACGTCCCCGAGTCGCACTACATCGCGAGTGCCGACCTGGTGAGCGAGAAGTCGATGGGGCTCGTGCTTCAGCGCATCCGTGGCGCCTCGACCGGCGGGACGCCGACCGGTGTGCACGGCACAAACATTGTTGATGTGAAGGCCGAGCCTGGCGATCACGTTCTTGTCGCCGGCACGACAAACACGGTGACGGCCACCACAACACTTGCGTTCACCGTTGATGTCGCCGACTCGGGTGACTCGCAGGAGGTTCAGATTGCGGTCACGCTCACGATCGATCGCAGCTCCGCAGACGGTGGGCCGATCGTGAAGACGCAGACGATTGACGTGATCAACCCGGCGCAGACGGTGCCGGTCACGTTCACCGATCTTGGTCGTGTTCCGTTCGCGACCGCGACCACCGTTCGGGTCGACGTTGCGACCGTCCCGGGCGAGAAGAACCGGGCGAACAACTCGGCGCAGTTCCCAGTCATCTTCTCGCTGCCGTAACGCCCGTGCACGTCGGCGCCGCAACAGCAGCCGTCATTGCCACCGTCGGGCTTCTGGTCGGCTTCGGTGGTTTGGCACTCGCGTGGGCATCCTGGCTCAAGATCTCGCGGACGCGCGACGCGCAGAAGCATGTTCTCGGGGGAAACCGTCGCGACGTCATCGACTTTGCCGTGTCGCTGCAGACGAGGATCGACGATCTTCATCGGACGGTCGACGAGGTCGCTGCCGGCCTCGCTCGCCTCGATAGGCGCATCGACCAGAGCCTGACGAACGTCGCCGTCGTTCGCTATGACGCCTACGAGGACACCGGCGGGCACCAGTCTGCGTCGATGGCACTGCTCGATTCAACACGAACTGGTGTTGTGATTACCGCCATCACTGGGCGCGAGCACGCACGCATTTACGTGAAGGATCTTGAACGCGGCGTGTCGGCGATTCCGCTCTCGCCTGAAGAGAGCGATGCCGTCGAGCGCGCGATGGGTCGCTAGACCGACCAACCTGTTTCAGTTCGGAAACGGCGCGCGTCAACCGCCGGGTTGGGCGGTAAAGTGAGCGGTGCGTGCAACACGTCCTGGTCCTGAATGCCAGTTACGAGCCGCTCAACGTGTGCTCGCTTCGACGTGCGCACGTCCTACTGATCAAAGGCAAAGCTGAGGTCGTCGAAACACTCGAACGGCCACTTCGTGCTGCAGCAGGAACGTACCCATGGCCGCACGTGATTCGGCTGCTCACCTATGTTCGCGTTCCACGGATCGTGCAGCGTAAGATTTCGCGTCGGGCGCTCTTTGCACGTGACGGTTGGCGCTGCGTCTACTGCGGCACCGCCTCGGGGCGTCTCACGCTCGACCATGTGATTCCGCGTTCGCGTGGGGGTGGTTCCGAGTGGGAGAACGTCGTTACTTCCTGTGCTCCGTGCAACCTGCGCAAAGGGAACCGGCTGCCGCACGAGATCAACATGGTGCTCCCGCAGCCGCCTCGCGCGCCGGCGCCCGTGCTGTTTATTCGTCTTGCGACGCCGAAGATCCCGCAGCGGTGGGAGCATTACCTCGCGTTGTACGGCCAAGCACAGTCACAGCCGCCCGAAGCCGTTTCGCTCGCGGCCTAACCGGAGGCGCGCGGGAGGTCGGTCTGCTCCCAGTCTGACCACGAGCCGGGGTAGAGACGGCTGTCGCGCCCCGCGAGGTGCAGCTTGTGGAGGACGGCGCATGCGGTGATGCCTGATCCGCAGTAGGCGACGAGGTCGCCTACTCGGAAGGTCGGGGAGCGGCTCATTCCATGGTGCGTTCAGTGCGCCGGGGATGCGGCCAGGGTAGGCATCGACGGGGTTTGGTTCGCCGCGGTAACGCGGCGGGAGGCGTGCATCCACGATCACGTGGCGATCGAGTGTCTGTGCGAGCGCGTCACGAGCGATCACGTCGTCGTCGCGCTCGGCGGGAACGAACGTCGCCGCCGTGATGGGCTCCTCACCTTCCGCGAGCGGGCCACGCCATGCTGCGAGATCGATGACCCCACAGGCGTCATGCCCGAAGTGACGGAGTAGCCACCAGAGACGTTCCGCCCCTGCCATCGACCCGTAGGCGACGACGAACACGCCCTCGCCAATGCCTGCCCTACTCGCCGCTTCCGCAAACTGCTCGGCGGTGGGGAGCGGGTGGCGGCCTTCGCCCGTCCGGGTCAGGTCAGAGAGGTCGTGCGCGACGTCGAGAAACGAGGCGCCGGGGATATGGCCTGCGAGGTATTGCGCCTGCCCTAGGGCGGGGTCATCGAGGGCCCAGCGACAGTCGACAAACTGGTAGCGCACGCTCGCAGGCTAGTCGTTCCTTAGTCGATTGCGACCGAACGACGTTCGATGGCGACGACGTCGCGCCACACGCCGTTGAGGCGGCCGATGCGCTCTCTGACGCCGATCTGACGGAAGCCGCAGCGCTCGTGCAATGCGAGGGAGGCGACATTCTCGGGGAAGATGCCCGACTGGATCGTCCAGATGCCGGCGGCCTCGGTTGAGACGATCAGGCCTTCGAGGAGGAGTCGGCCTACGCCACGACCTTGCGCTTCGGGTGCGACGTAGACGCTGTGCTCGATGACGCCTGCGTAGGCGCAGCGGTCGGAGATCGGGCTGGTTGCGACCCAGCCGACGACTGTGTCATCGGCGAGTGCAACGAACCGGTGCTCGTTGAGGTGCACGGTGTCCCACGCCTCCCATGAGGGCACGTCGGTTTCGAATGTCGCGTCGCCGGTCGCGATGCCGGCGGCATAGATTCGGGCGACCTCCGACCAGTGTTCTGGCCGGAGGTCGCCCAAGGCGACGGGTGAAGCAGTCGTGTTCGTTACGTGGTCGGAACGGTCGCGATCGTCTCGAGAATCCGACCGGCGATCGCGTATGGATCACCCTGTGAGTTCGGGCGGCGATCTTCGAGGTAGCCCTTGTAGCCGTCGTTCACGAAGCTGTGCGGCACGCGAACCGACGCGCCGCGGTCGGCGACGCCGTAGCTGAACTTGTCGATCGACTGCGTCTCGTGGAGACCGGTGAGGCGCAGGTGGTTGTCCGGCCCATACACCGCGATGTGCTCGGCCTTGTACTTGTCGAACGCTGCCATCAGCGCTTCGAAGTACTCCTTGCCACCGACTTCACGCATGTGGGATGTCGAGAAGTTCGTGTGCATGCCGGAGCCGTTCCAGTCGACGTCCGCACCAAGCGGCTTGCAGTGCCAGTTGACATCGACGCTGTAGGTCTCGCAGAGACGCAGGAGTAGGTACCGGGCGACCCAGACTTCGTCGGCGGCACGCTTGGAGCCCTTGCCAAAGATCTGGAACTCCCACTGGCCCTTTGCCACTTCGGCGTTGATGCCCTCGTGGTTGATGCCAGCTTCGAGGCACAGGTCGATGTGCTGCTCGACGATCTCGCGAGCGATGTTGCCGACGTTCTTGAAACCGACGCCGGTGTAGTACTCGCCCTGCGGCGGCGGGAAGCCACCCTCGCCGGGGAAGCCAAGCGGAGCGCCATCCTGGTAGAGGAAGTACTCCTGCTCGAAGCCGAACCAGGTGCCGGGATCGTCTGGGATCGTGGCGCGGCTGTTGCTTGCGTGCGGCGTGCCGTCGGGGTTCATGACTTCGCACATCACGAGAACGCCGTTGTCGCGAGCCGGGTCAGGGAACGCTGCGACCGGCTGCAGCAGACAGTCCGAGTTGCCGCCGGGGGCCTGGCGGGTCGAGCTGCCGTCAAAATTCCATACGGGCAGATCTTCGAGCGCCGGGAAGGCGTCGTAGTCCGCAATCTTCGTCTTGCTGCGCAGGCCTGCAACGGGCTCATACCCGTCGAGCCAGATGTATTCGAGCTTGTACTTCGCCATTCGGTTCTCCTCCCGTCGCCAAAAAAGCAAACAAAAAAGCCCGACGCCCCACGTGGGTTGTCAGGCTTCGTCGCCTCGGATCCCCGCTCCAGGCGGAAGATCCTACGCGAAGGGTATAGGGGGTCCTGCGGACCCGTCAAATGCGACCGCGTCTAGAGGAACGTGCGGATCGATTCGCGGTCGACGCGAAGGCCGATCACGCGTGTTCCGCCGTCGATCTGCTCAATCGACTCGGCAGGAACGAGCCGCAGACGCCGCGGCAGAAACCCTGAGCGCACCGCGAGAGCGTCGGGCGTGTTTGGCGAGGAGCCGTACATCGGCGCCTCGACCTTGCCAATGACGCGACCCTTTGCGTCAGCGACGAGGTACCCAGCGGTGCGACGGAGATCGATGGCGATGGCGCTCATGCTTGCAACGCTAGTTCCCGATTGCTCGGAAATCCCCTTCAAGACGTAAGCATTTCGCAAGAGATGGCGTGATGGTCGCTCTGCGCCACATGCTTCGTTGGAATGACACCACCCTGGACGCTATGACGACCCAAGATCATGTGGCGCCGAGCACTCCGACTACGAGGCGCCGGGCTTCGCCGACATGACCCACCACGCTGCTGCGAGGGCGACGATGTAGGCGAGTGTGAGGAACATGACGGCGCGTGATTGCCATGGGCCTCGCGGTGTCTTCGTCCAGGCGTACGCCGCACCGATGGCGGCGAGCAGGACGAGGATGGTGCCGTTGCCGATTGCTGAGCCGATCTTGAGCCAGCGTTCTGTTTCAGGGACGTCGCCTGCGTGTTCTGCCCAGGTGCCGAAGATGATCAACAGCAGCCAGGTGGGTAGAGCGACGAAGAGGAGTGTCCGGAACGTGGCTGCGGCAAACAGTTCGGGGTTCTTGCCTGCTGCGCCAGAGCGGGAGAGCAGGAGTGCGGTGAGCACGGCTCCGAACAGGAGTGTTGCCGTGAGAACGTGGACGAAGATTGGGAGTGAGTCGCTCATTGGCCTGGCTTCCACACCATGAGTGCAAGGATGACGATCACGAGAACGCCGCTGCCCCAGTTGAGCGCGAGGCTCTTGGTGTCGCGGAGGCGGGCGTCGAGTTCGATGCTTGGCTGATCACCGGTGCTGGCGAGCTTTTCGGCAAGCAGCCGCGTTTCTTTGTCGGCTTTGCCGCCGATGCCGCCGGCCGCCATTGCTGCGACCCACAGGACGATTGCGAGGATGATCCACGCTGCGCTGAAGCGGAATTCGTCGTCGCGCGCGATGAGGCAAAGGCCGAGTGTGAGCGTGATGATTGCGCCAAGCCCTACGAGCGGCACGGCGAAGCGTGCGATGCCGAGAAGCGCGGCGATTTCGCTTGGCTTGCTGCGGCCACGTGCGAGAAGGCTGACGATTGCGGCGAGCACGCCACCACCGAGAAGCAGGAATGCCCCGGTGATGTGAAGGGCAAGGATCCATTCGTATGCGGCAACCACGATCGCGAAGCGTACCCTTCGGCGCGGATGGATGTGCGCGAACGACACCTGCGGCTGTTGACCGAGACGATCGAGGCAGTCAATTCGACGCTTGACCTTGAGGAAGTTCTGTCGCAGGTTGCGTCCAAGGTCGCGAACGCGCTGCATGCCGATGCGTGCTTTGTCTATCTCTACGACGATCGGGCGAATGAGCTCGTTCTGCGTGCAACGCACGGCACGAGTGTCGACGAGATGTCCCATCGTCCTCGGATGCGACCGGGTGAAGGCATCACTGGTTCGGCAGCGGCGCAGCGTGGCCCGGTGATGATCTCGGCGCAGGCCCATCTCGATCCGCGTTTCAAGAATTTCCCGAACCTGCCCGAGGATGAGTACGAGTCGATCTTGGCCGTGCCGATCCTTGCGCGCGGTGAACGGCTTGAAGGTGCTCTCAACGTTCGGACAAAGACTCCGTACGCGTTCACCGACGATGAGATCGAACTCTTGCTCGCGATCGCGGCGCAGGTCGCGCAATCGATTGAGCACGCGAAGCTGTACGCGGAAGCGCAACGGCGTGTGCAGGAGCTCGAGGCCCTCGCCCGCATCTCCGAAGCGGTGTCCGAATCGCTGTATCTGGAGGAGTCTCTCGAGGCGGTTGTGAAGACGACGATGGACGCGCTTTCGGCGACGGGGGCCGCGCTCGTGCTGGAGGATGGGAAGATCGCGTGGCCGGAAGGTCAGGCCGACGCGTATGCAATTCGGTCACCGCTCCGTTGGCGTGGTCGGACGATCGGCGAGCTCGTTGCTGATCGTGCGACGCCGTTCAGTGCAGAGGACGAGGAGATGCTCGCGTCGATCGCGCAGCATGCGGCGGTGGCACTTGAACATGGTCGCGCGGTTCTTCGCGGCGTGCTCGCCCAGGAGATCCATCACCGGGTGAAGAACAACTTGCAGACGGTGGCGTCGCTCCTGCGCCTGCAGGCACGCCAGCCTGGTGTCGATGCTCGGAAGGCGCTTGAGGATTCGGTCAATCGGATCCTCGCGATCGCCGCAGTCCACGAGGTGCTGACGGAGCGGCGCGACGACGACGCCGACCTTTCGGAGCTGCTGGAACGCCTTCGGGCAACCCTTGTACAGGGCGTCGGTGCGGGCCGGGAGGTCGATGCGAATCTTGCGCCGGTGTATCTCGCGGGGCAGCGAGCGACATCGCTCGCACTGATCTTCTCGGAGCTGCTTGGGAATGCGATTGAGCATGGCGGGCCGCACATCCGTGTCGATCTGACCGCTGAGGAAGGCGGGGCAGCGGCCCTGCTCACGGTGTCTGACGACGGGCCGGGGCTACCTACGACTCAGGTGGATGGCACGGGACTCTCGATTGTCCGCGCGTTGGTGCGGGACGAGCTCCGCGGCACGCTGGAGTTCATTTCGGGCACGGGGCCAGGCGACGCGGGCATGCGCGCCGAGGTTCGCTTTCCGTTGGGCTAGACCCGCCGCGACGACGCGGAGGGCCGGGTGCTATTCGCCCTGGGGAAGGAAACCGAAGTGGAAGTGGTCGCCGTGGGCTTCCACATCCAAGATCTGATCGTCGAGCAGCTCAGCGGCTGCGGGATCGAGGAAGACCCGGGCGCCGTCACGTTCGACGACAACGTCGCCGGCGGCTGGGCCGTCGGCTTCGTCCACCTGGATCTCGGCCTCGTCCTCGCCTTCGTCGATCGCGGTGAAGCGGAGACCGCCACCGTCCTCGCAGATCGGGCGGAGCGACTCGACGGCTTCGTCTGTGAGTTCAAGCATTCGGCAACCCTAGCGCGTGCGCGCGTCATCGTGCGGTTGTGGGCGGCACAGGGCGGCCCGCTCCTACACTTCGTCGGTGCGCATCCTGATCGCCGAAGACGAAACGATCATTCGCCTCGACTTGCGCGGCCTGCTCGAAAAGGCCGGGTACGAGGTTGTCGGCGAAGCGCGAGACGGTGAGGAGGCGGTTGCGATGGCGGCCGACCTTGAACCAGATCTCGCGATTATGGACGTGAAGATGCCGCGGCTTGATGGCATCGAAGCGGCGCGCCGGATCTTGGAGGCGCGACCGATCCCGGTCGTCATGCTGACGGCCTTCGGGCAGCCGGACCTTGTGGCGCGCGCGGTTGAGGTCGGGGTCTTCGGATATCTCGTGAAGCCATTCCGCGAGCAGGATGTCGTGCCGGCGATTGAGGCGGCGCGGGCGCGGTATGAGGAGCTCGCGGCGGTGCGTGGCGAGGTTGATTCGCTCAACGAGGCGCTGATCGCCCGGAAGGCGATCGAACGGGCGAAGGGGTTGCTGATGGAGAAGGAGAAGTTGACCGAGACCGACGCGTTTGCGCGTCTCCGGAAGGCAAGTCAGGTTTCCGGTCGCCCGTTGCGGGTGATCGCTGAGGCAGTTATCGCGACGTTGGAGGTTTCGTGAGTACGGCAATGCCGCCGCTTGAGCGGCTCGACACTGGATCCGGCACAGGGCTTGGTGACGCGTGGCGGGTGATCGTGTTGAACGACGACCACAACACGTTCGAGGGTGTCGCGTTCGCACTTGCCCAGACGATCCCGGGCGTTGATTACGACAAGGGAATGACGTTCGCGAATCAGATTCACGCGGCAGGCCAAGCGATCGTCTGGTCGGGACATCAGGAACTCGCGGAGCTCTACCACTCGGAGCTCGAGGCGAAGGGCCTGACTATGGCCCCGCTCGAGACCTAACGTGATGCGGAACGGCGTTCTCGTGCTCGCCGCGATCGTCGCCTGTGGCGCCTTCGTCAGCTTGGCACCGGGCTCAAGCCGGGCCAGCGCCGCGCTGCCCTGTCAGCTCGCGCTGGAGTTCGGCAGCCGCACGGGTGATCCGGGCAATCAGTTCCAGATCAACCTTGTGGTGGTTAACAAGGACTTCGTCACCTGTCGACTGACGGGGTTTCCGGCAGTCGAGTTGATTGGCCCGGTCGATCCTCTGCTCGGATCGATCTTCACCCTGCCTGAGCAGAGTGGCCGCTCGCAGGTGGTGGCGCTTCGCCCCGGCCAACGCGCCCACGCGGTGCTGACCGTCCTTCCGCCTGACCGCCAAAGCGCCCAATGGGCGCCTGGGTATGTGCGCGTTGTGGTGCAGACCGGTGCTGGCCCGAGCTTCGCAATGGCGTTGCCCTGGCGATTCGGTGCGGTGCTTCGGCAGGACGGTGCATCGCATCCCGGGACGTACATCGGCCCGCTAAGAAGCGGTGCAGGTTGAGCGACCCTAGGGCCGCGTTCGCCGACTAGTCCGCTTCCTGTTCAGCAAAGAGCGACTCCCAGCGCGCGAGTAGACCCTCAAGTTCGGTGCGTGCCGCCGTGTGATCGGCGAGCAGCTTCGTGTCCGACCAGTTTTCGGCGAGCTTCCGTTCGAGTTCGGCCACCCGGGCTTCGGCCTTTTCGATGTCGCGCTCAACGAGTTCGACCGGCGTCAGCTTCGGCTTGCCGGGCCGGCCTGTAGCGGGCTTCGCCACCTTCGCGGGCTTTGCCGCCACGGGAGGGCCAGCGTCCTCTTCACGGTCGCGATACTCAGCCCAGCCACCCATGTAGGTGTGGAGCTTCCCGTTTTCGAGGGCGATCAGCCGTCCTGAAACGGCATCGAGCAGGGCGCGGTCGTGGGTGACGAGGAGGACGGCACCCGGAAACGCGTCGAGCGCTGCTTCAAGCGATTCGCGACTTTCGAGATCGAGGTGGTTGGTCGGTTCGTCGAGGACGAGGAAGTTGGCACCGCTCGCGACGACGATTGCGAGCGCGAGGCGGCGTCGCTCACCGCCGGACAGCGCGGTGACGGGCTTCTCTTGCTCGTCGTAGCCGGAGAAGAGGAAGCGGCCGAGCAGGTTCTGAGCTTCAGGTCGACGCAATCCGGTTCCGGCGACGGCGGCGTCAAGGACCGTTCCGCGCTCGTCGAGTTCGGCCTCATGCTGTGAGAAGTAGGCGATCTCGACGTCGTGGCCGGTGCGGATCACGCCGGCAGTGGGCTGGCGGCGGCCGAGGATCGTTTCGAGCAGCGTTGTCTTGCCCGCGCCGTTGTGGCCGACAAGGGCGACGTGCTCGCCGCGCTCAATCGCGAACGAACCACCGGTGATCAACGTCTTGTCGCCCGCTGTGAGGGTGATGTTCTCGGCTTCAAGGACGACGCGGCCCGACCGCTTTGGCTTCAGAAACTCGAACCCGAGCGTCTTCCGCTCCTTCTTGGGAACCTCGACTCGCTCTTCCTTGAGACGATCGATCTGCTTCTGCTTCGACTGGGCCTGGCGCGCCTTCGTTGCCTTCGCACCGAAGCGGGTGACGAACCGTTCGAGGCGCTCGATCTCGTCGGCCTGCCGATCGGCGGTGCGCTGCAGGTGCTGTTGGCGTGCGGCCTCTTCACGCCGCCACACGTGCCACTTGCCGGGGAAATACGTTGACTTTCCGCCTTCGAGTTCGAGCACCGCGGTCGTAACCGCCTCGAGGAACCAGCGGTCATGGGCGACGAGGATGACTGCGGCATCGATCGTGCGCAGCATCTCTTCAAGCCACTCCATCGACTCGATGTCGAGATGGTTGGTGGGTTCGTCGAGCAGCAGAAGATCCGGCTGGGCGGCAAGGGCGCGTGCGAGCGACGCTCGGGTCAGCTCGCCGCCCGAGAACGTCGAGAGGGGCCGATCGAGATCGTCGTCGGTGAAGCCAAGCCCGCGCACAACAGCGCCGGCCCGCGACCGCCAGTCGTAGCCGCCAGCGTGTTCGAGCCGAGCCTGCGCCTCGGAGTAGCGGCGGAGCGTTGCAGGGTCGTGGGTGCCGCCCGCCATCGCCTGTTCGAGAGTTCGCAGCTCGTCTTCGATCGCCGCGAGGTCGGATGTTCCAGCGAGAACGTAGTCGCGCAGGGGGCGCGGGCTCGCCGCGGGCGGCCGCTGGTCGTGGAGCGCGACGCGTGCGCCCTTCTCCCACGCGAAGTCGCCCATGATCGACGCCTCACCTGCGATTCCGCGCAGCAGGGTGGTTTTGCCCGCCCCATTTCGTCCTGCGAGCGCTAGCCGGTCGCGTCGTTCAACCTTGAACGAAACCCCGTCAAACAGGGGGGAGCCTGACAGTTCTTTCCGGAGATTTGATGCGATTACGATGGCCATAGCGATTTGCCGCAACAATGAGGGTATGCGGCACGGTCTTCGTCGGAGAATGTTCTTCGCGAGCACGGGACTTGCCGCGCTCATCGGCGCTGCGTTCGTCATTCTGATCGTTGCGATCGTGAACCTGCGTTCCCAATCGCGGACGGAGCGCCACTCGGAGGAAGTGATCGCGACCGCGAACAAGCTGGAGAAGCTCGTGCTCGACCTTCAGACCGGCGCGCGTGGCTACGTGATCAGCCATCACGGCGTCTACCTCAAGCCGTGGCAGAACGCGAACGCCGCGTTCCCGGAGATCGCATCGAACCTGCTGAAGCTTGTGAAGTCGAACCCGACCCAGACCAAGCGGGCCAAGCGGATCATCGCGGGAATCAAAGACTACGAGGTCACCTGGGCCGACCTTGTCATTCTCACCGCTGCTGAGAATCCGTCGAAGGCCCGGGCGCTTGTCATCACGGGTGTCGGTGAGCAGAAGGTCGATCTGTTGCGGACGGAGTTCGACACCTTCGTTGCGGCCGAGCAGATGCAGTCGGACATGTTGCGGAAGAAGGCAGATCGTCAAGAGAACTACGCGATCGCATTCGGCGCGTTCGGGCTTGGTAGCTCACTGTTGCTGATTGGCGTCTTCGGTTTCTACGTTGCGTGGCGCGTGGTTGGACCGATTCGGCGCGTGGCCGGGGCGACGCAGCGGCTTGCGGCGGGTGACCTGACAGAACGCGTGCTCGAAGGCGGCCGCGACGAGATTGGTGAGCTTGGCCGGAACTTCAACCGCATGGCCGAGTCGATCGAGACGGCTCAGCACGAGCTTGCAGGGCAGAACAAAGACCTCGCACGTCTGACGACCGTGCTTCGCGGTGTGCTCGACTCGACGGTCGACGGCATCGCACTCACCGATCTCGAAGGCAACATCCAGATCGTCAACCGGCCGTTGCAGCGTTTCGTGGACGAACTCGGCTTAGAGCAGGACGGCAACGTCGTCTCCCAGCTCCTTTCGGCCCGCGAGAAGCTCCGCGACCCTGAGAACTTCCAAGAGCTGATGGAACGGCTGCGCGAGCATCCCGACGAGCCATCCGCCGATGAGTTTGAGTTTGTCGACCCGTATCGCGTGTTCGTCGAATTCACGGCGCCGGTGCTCACCGATGAGGGCGAACTGCTCGGGCGCATCTGGACGCTCCGGGAGGTTACGCAGGAGCGAGAACTCGACCGTCTCAAGGATGAGTTTGTTGCGACCGTCTCGCGCGAGCTTCGTACCCCACTGACGTCGATGATGGGCTTCCTGGAGATGCTGCGCGAGGGCGAGGCAGGGAGCCTGACGCCAGAGCAATCACGGTTCCTCGGAATCGTCTACCGGAGCTCCGAGCGGCTCCAGCGGCTCGTCGGCGATCTGCTCTTCGTCGCGCGACTCGACGCGAGCGGGCTTCAGCTTCACCTTGAGGACGGTGTGCGGCTTGACGAAGTGGTCACTGACTCGATCGAGTCGTCGTCGGCGCTTGCCCGATCGAAAGACATCGAGCTCACGTTCGACTGTGCCGAGGCGAACGGCGTGGCAGTCCGTGGCGATAAGGAGCGCTTGGCACAGGTGACAGCCAACTTGCTCTCGAACGCGTTGAAGTTCACACCGAGCGGCGGCAAGGTTGCCGCACGCGTGTTCGTCGACGGTGAGGATGGAGTGCTCGAGATCGAAGACACGGGCATCGGTATTCCTGAGGCAGAACAGGAGCGGCTCTTCTCCCGCTTCTTCCGGTCGTCGACCGCCACCAATCAGGCGATCCCAGGCACTGGTCTCGGCCTCGCGATCGCGCGGGCGATTGCCGAGGCACACGGCGGCTCAATCACCGTCAAGTCGCGGGTTGGTGAGGGAACGTGCTTCCGGGTTGTCATCCCGCTGTGAGCCGCGACCTGCGGGAGTAACGCGACCTGCGGGAGTAAGCAGTCCGAGGCAGGACTCTGCCGGTATCGTCGAATCGGAAAGCAGGTGCCAAGAGGTGGCCCTTGCAGGATTCGACGAGGGAGTGAGCACGTGAAGATCGCCGTAGCGTTTGACCATCGCGGAGTCCATCTGCGCGAAGCGGTACTTGAAGTGTTGGCCGGACACGAAGTCATCGACTTCGGCACGCACAACGACGAGGTTCGCGTGGACTATCCCGACAAGGCTCGGGAAGTCGGCGAGGCGATCCAGCGCGGCGATGCAGAGCGCGGAATCCTCGTCTGCGGCTCCGGTGTTGGCGCCTCGATTGCCGCGTGCAAGCTCACGGGTATTCGTGCCGCGATCTGCCACGACCCGTACAGCGCCCATCAGGGCGTCGAACACGATGATCTCAACGTGCTGTGTCTCGGCTCGGAGATCATCGGTCCGTCCGTCGCACGCGAGCTCGTCGCGGCGTATCTCGGGGCTACCTTCGATGGCGGGGAGCGCTACGTTGCTCGACTTGACAAGGTCGCGGCCATGGAGCGGCGCCTCGGCACATGACCCGTTCGGTCTCCCTCCATCGATAGTGCCGTCGTGAGGGGAACGCTTGTGGGTCGCGCGTCGTTAACCCAAGAGAGTCTCCTCACACGAAGAAGGTGGTAGCCATGTCACGGCTCACAGATCTCTCGGAACGTGGTCAATCAGTTTGGGTCGATCTCCTGTCGCGCGACTTCGTTTCGTCGGGACGGCTCGCGGAACTCGTTGAAGACCATGGCGTTACGGGTCTGACGTCGAACCCGGCGATCTTCCAAGCTGCCATCTCGGGATCCGCCGCCTACGACGCACAGCTCGCTGACCTCCTCGCGAACGGCGCCGATGAGAGGGACGCGTTTTTCGCGCTCGCCGTTGACGATGTCGTCGCCGCCTGCGATGTCTTGCGGCCGGTGTTCGACGCGCGCGGAGGCGATGACGGCTTCGTCTCGCTCGAAGTCGACCCAGGGCTCGCCTACGACACCGACGGAACCATCCGTCAAGCACTCGAGCTCGCACAACGTGTTGGTCGGCCGAATCTGATGGTGAAGATTCCCGCGACAGAAGCGGGGCTCCCCGCTATCGAAGAGGCGATCGCGCACGGTATCTCGATCAACGTCACGCTGATCTTCTCGCTCGACCGGTACGCGGCAGTGGTCGAGGCGTACCTCCGCGGCCTTGAGCGCCTCGTGGCGAGCGGCGGCGACCCCTCGACGCTGCGGTCAGTGGCATCGTTCTTCATCAGTCGCGTCGATACCGAGGTTGATCGGCGTCTCGCAGACTGCGGGCGCAGCGACCTCGCGGGGAAGCTTGCCGTGGCCAACGCGAAGCTTGCCTATCGCCACTTCGCACAGACCTTCACGGGGCCACGTTGGGAAGCGCTCGCGACCGCCGGAGCCGTGTCGCAACGGCCGCTCTGGGCGTCGACATCGACGAAGAACCCGGCATACCGCGACACGCTCTACGTCGAAGAGCTTGTTGGCCCAAATACGGTCGACACGATGCCCGTCGAAACAATCGCCGCCTTCGAAGACCACGGCGCCGTTCGTGGTGACACCATCCTTGAAGGATGGGATGAGGCGGATGCGATCTTTGCCGCGATCGCCTCAGCAGGAGTCGACATTGCAGATGCGACCCACGCACTTGAGCTCGACGGCGTCAAGAAGTTCTCGGATGCGTTCGACGCCTTGCTTGACGTGATTCGATCGCGGCGCGGAGAGCTGTCGCCCGCGTGAGCTCTCGCGACCTTTCTGCAGCCGAGATCGTTGAGCGCATCTGGGCCCGCGACCCAATGCTTTGGACGGGGCACGACGAGGCGCGGTGGCTTGGCTGGCTCGATGAGCCGAAGCGTGGCGAGCAGGAGATCGAGACGCTTGCTTCGTTCACGGACGGTCTCGCGGGCCTCGTCGATCATGTCGTTCTGCTCGGGATGGGCGGGTCGTCGCTTGCGCCTGAGGTGCTGCGTGTCGCGTTCGACGCCTCACACTTCCATGTGCTCGACACGACGCACCCGCGTGCGATCAACGCGCTTGAGGCGCGCATCGACCCTGCTCGGACGCTGTTTGTCGTAGCGTCGAAGTCAGGTTCGACGCTCGAGACACGGGCCCACGCGGAGTACTTCTGGTCGCGCGCCCCACACGGCGACCACTGGATCGCGATCACCGACCCGGGCTCCGATCTTGAGCGGCTCGCACACGAGCGATCGTTCCGTGCTGTCTTCTCCGGCGAACCGACGGTCGGTGGCCGCTATTCGGCGCTCTCCCCGTTTGGGCTCGTGCCCGCAGCATTGATGGGCGTTGACCTCACGCGCCTCCTGGCCCGTGCGCGCGAGATGAGCGACGCAGCACGAGGCACTGTGGGCAATCCCGCCCTCGACCTTGGACTTGCCCTCGGCGAAGGGTGGCGGGAGGGGCGCGACAAGGTCTGCATCGATCCTGTCCCTGGCGCGTTCGGACTCTGGGTTGAACAGCTGATTGCGGAATCGACCGGGAAGCTGAATAAGGGGCTGATCCCTGCACCCGGCGTCGCTGGGGTGGGGGCCGATCGGCAACGGCACGCGGTGGCGCTCGCCGATCCGTACGAGCTCGGCCAGGAGTTCTTCAAGTGGGAGTTCGCGACCGCGGTCGCTGGAGCAATCCTTGGCATCAACCCGTTCGACCAGCCCGACGTTCAAGCGTCGAAAGATCGGACAAACGAGGTGTTGAAGGCCGGCGATGCGGCGCTTGAGAGCGAGGGGTCGATCGAGGAGCTTATGGCCCAGGCGCGCCCAGGGGACTACATCGTCCTGCAGGCATTCGTTGATGCCTCAGAGAGCGTGACCGAGCGCCTCTGGGTGACCGCCCAGAGTCTCGAGCGGTCGACCGGCTGTGTCGCGACGGTGGGAATCGGGCCACGCTACCTCCACTCGACGGGACAGCTTCACAAGGGTGGCCCCAACACCGGCCTGTTTCTGCAGGTTGTCGATGACGTTGGTGAGGAGCTCCCGATTCCCGGCATGCCGTTCGGATTTGGCCGCCTCATTCGGGCGCAGGCGGCAGGCGACTTCGCATCTCTCAAGGAGCGTGGGCGACGTGTCGCGCGCGTCCGCCTCGAAGACCTCAAGGAGGTCACATGAAGCTGGGAATGATCGGACTTGGACGGATGGGCGGCCGCATGGCCGAACGCCTCCGACGTGCGGGTCACGAGGTGGCGACGTTCGATCCGAGCGTCGACTCGACCGCCTCGTCGATTGCTGACCTTGCATCGCAGCTCGCGAGCCCCCGGATCTTCTGGCTGATGGTTCCCTCGGGGAAGATCACGGAAAGCTCGTTCGCCGAGGTGCTCGCTGCCGCCTCACCAGGCGACATCGTGATCGACGGCGGCAATTCAAATTTTCACGACTCGCAAGCTCGCGCCGCGGTTGCGGCTGAGCAGGGAGTGGCGTTCATTGATGCCGGCGTGTCGGGAGGCGTGTGGGGATTGGACAACGGTTACTGCCTGATGGTCGGTGGAGACGCGGAGGCCGTCGAAGCGGTCGAGCCGATCTTTCGTGACCTCGCACCCGCCGACGGGTACGCGCACGTCGGTGAGGCCGGTGCCGGGCACTTCGCGAAGATGGTTCACAACGGCATCGAATACGGGCTGATGCAGGCCTACGCCGAAGGGTTTGAGGTGCTTCGCAAGTCGGAGTTCGACTTCGACCTTCAGGAGCTCGCCGGGATCTGGCGTCACGGATCGGTCGTACGCTCGTGGCTGCTGGAGCTCCTTCACGACGCCTTCGCACAAGAAGGGTCGGGGCTCGATCGGATCAGGGGGTACGTCGAAGATTCAGGTGAGGGACGCTGGACGATCGCGGAGGCGATCGCCGAAGACGTTCCGGTACCCGTGATCTCCGCCGCTCTCTTTGCCCGGTTCGCTTCGCGCGATGATGAGGCGTTCGCTGCCAAGGTCAACGCCGCGCTCCGCGCCCAGTTCGGTGGTCATGCGGTGGCGTCGAACGACGAGCAACGTTGATGGGCATTCACGCCGACGAGAATCCGCTGCTCGACGGCCTGGATCTTGGTCGCAGACCTGAGTCGTGCGCACTCGTCATCTTCGGCGCGTCAGGAGATCTGACGCAGCGCAAGCTCATGCCGGCGCTCTACGCACTCGCTGTCCGGGGGCTACTTCCTGAGCACTTCGTTGTGATCGGTGCCGCCCGCACACCGGGCACCGACGAGGCGTTTCGCAATCGGATGCGTGACGCGATCAAGAAGTACGCCCGCGACCCGTTCCGCGAAGACGTGTGGGAACGACTTGCCTCGGGAATGCGGTACGCCGCCCTCGACTTCTCCGATGAAACGAGCGAGAACTCCCTCGTTCGTATCCTCTCGACGGTTGACGCCGAACACGGGACGCTCGGGAACCGCGTCTACTACTTCGCGGTACCTCCGAACGCGATCGGGACTCTCGTGGGAGAGCTCGCTGAGCGCCGCACTACCGAGGGGTGGGTGCGGCTGATCATCGAGAAGCCGTTTGGCAATGACCTTGCGTCAGCGCGTGCGCTGAACGAGTTGATCGCCGACCGCTTCTCGGAGCGCGAGGTGTATCGCATCGACCACTACCTCGGCAAAGAGACGGTCCAGAACATGCTCGCGTTGCGGTTCGCGAACGGCATCTTTGAGCCGATCTGGAATCGGCAGTTCGTCGACCATGTGCAGATCACGGTTGCCGAGTCGATTGGGATTGAGAGTCGTGGCTCGTTTTACGAGCACACGGGTGCGATCCGAGACATCTTCCAAAACCATCTCCTGCAGCTTGTTGCGATCACTGCGATGGAACCGCCAAGCGACTTCACCGCAGACTCCGTGCGAAACGAGAAGGTCAAGGTGCTGCGTTCGCTGCACACGCCCGATCCAAACGCGGTCGTGCGCGGACAGTACGGCCGCGGTTTCGTTGAGGGAATGGAGGTTCCTGGGTATCGCGAAGAGGACGGTGTCGACCCGGGGTCGATGACCGAGACATACGTGGCCGCGAAGCTGTTCGTCGACAACTGGCGGTGGGCCGACACACCGTTCTATGTGCGTATGGGCAAGCGACTTGGCCGGCGAGAGACGACCGTGGCGATCCAGTTCAAGCGCGCCCCGCACCCGCCCTTTGCGGAGGCGACCTCAGACAGCCTCCGCCCCAACGTGCTGCTGATTCACGTTCAGCCCGACGAGGGCATGTCGCTCGCGATTGGCGCGAAGGTGCCTGGGCAGGGAATGTCGCTCCGCACCGTCCACATGGACTTCTTGTATGGAAGCGCGTTTCGTGAGGGGCTGCCCGAGGCGTATGAGCGGCTGATCCTCGATGCGATGCTCGGTGACGCGACGCTCTTCACCCGGTCGGACGAGATCGAAGAGCAATGGGCGCTCGTCGACGCAATTACGTCTGCGTGGGAGCGCGACCGCACGGCGTTTCCGAACTATGCGGCGGGAACATGGGGTCCGCCCTCCGCCGACGAGTTGCTGCACCGTGACGGCCGCTCTTGGCGTCGGCATTGATCGCCGTCGGACGATGAGCGCCTTGCTTCACCACGACACCTGGTCTGGCGAAGACGTGACGGTGTCAGAGATTGAGCGTGAGCTTCAACGGCTGCGGAACTCCTCGGCGACACCAACAGGAGCGATGCATCTGCGGACGAGCGTGCTGACACACCTTGTATGGGCGCCGCAGCAGTGGCTGGGGGAGGCAGAGGAGACGCTGCAGGGGCTCGCCGAGGGGCACCCCTCTCGCACGATCATCCTCACTCCGGCGCCCACCGCCGAGGCGAGCGGGATCGACGCGCACCTTGCGCTCCGATCGTTCGCCGCCGGCCAACACGCGGTCTACTCCGAGGTGATCACGTTGACGTTGCGAGGTTCGACCGCACTCGCCCCGGCGTCGAGCGTTCTGCCACTCCTGATCTCCGATCTGCCGGTGTTTCTCCGCTGGCGTGGCCGCCCTGATTTTGGCGGGCGACCGTGGCGGCAGCTTGTCGGCGTTGCAGACCGGGTCGTCATCGACAGCGGCGAGTGGGACGAGCTTCGCATGGCCGAGCTTGCGCGCGAGTTCAGCCACACGGCCGTCTCCGACATCGCATGGGCGCGGACGCTTGAGTGGCGTCGGACGCTCGCAGCCTGTTGGCCGGCAATTACCGAACAAGAGATCCGAATCGCCGGGCCAACCGGCGACGCTGAGCTCTTGCGTGGATGGCTTGTCTCACGCTTGCAGCGTGGGGTCAGGGCTGTCGGTGTCGAGGAGCAGCTCTCGGTGGCGCTCGATGGGGTGCCGGTAGATCCGCCGATACGACTTGCCTATACCTCGAGCGAGCGGCTCTCGGCCGAGCTCGACCGCTTTGGCCGCGATCCCGTCTACGAAGAGGCTGTGCGAGCGGCTGAGGCTTAGCGCGCGTCGAGCTCAGCGACGATGAGGTCGTGCAGCGATCCGTTCGAGCTCAGAAACGACTGTCGGTGCCCGGGCCGCTCCCCTGCGAGCGTCGAGCAACGCCCTCCAGCCTCCTCGACAAGAAGCTGCACGGCGGCGAAATCCCAGAGGGCGAGTTCGCGCTCCCCTGCAAAATCGACGGCTCCTTGTGCGACGAGGCAGTGCTGCCAGAAATCGCCGAAGCCACGCTCCGTCCATGTACGTGCGGTCACGCTTCGCCAGGCGTCGCTCATGTCGCTCGATGATGTCGTTGACGACACTGCGTCTTCAACTCGCGTCACATGCGACACGTGGCACAGCTCGCCGTTTGCGAACGTGCCGGCGCCACGTGAGGCCCACCAACGCTGTCCGAGTGCGGGTGCCGAAACAACGGCAACCTGGAGCTCGCCTTCAACCTCGAGTGCGAGCAGCGTGGCCCACACGGGAACGCCGCGGACGTAGTTGCGCGTGCCGTCGATCGGATCGACGATCCAGCGCCGCGCAACGTCGCCGTCGTCGCCGAACTCTTCGCCGAACACCCCTTCGCGTCGGCCGGATGCGGCGACAAGTCGCCGGATCGCCTCCTCTGCGCCCTTGTCAGACTCCGAAACGGGTGTCAGGTCGGGCTTCGTCTCGATTCGAAGATCGGTTGCACGGAAACGGGGCAGCGTGATCGCGTCCGCCGCATCTGCGAGGTCGTGAGCAAAGCGAAGGTCGGCTTCGAGGTTCATGGTGCGACGGTAGCCGACAGCGCCGCTTCGAGTGCCGCAGCTGCGGCGAGGACGAGCTCATCGCTCCCGGGCCGCCCCACGATCTGAATCGAGTGAGGCGAACCACCGACACCAACGCCGCATGGCAGTGCGATCGCGGGCCAACCAAGCACGTCGAACGGGTAGGTGAACCGCACGACGCTGTCGCGCACCTCAAGCTCGTCGACGTCCGATGCAGGGGCTGGGAAGGCGAGTGTCGGCGTGACGAGAACGTCGGCGCTACCGAGCACGGTGAGGGCTCGCTCGGCGTATCGCTCGCGCTCGGAGCGCGCGAGGGTTGCCTCAGCCTCGGAGACGCCAAGGCACCGTTCGATCTTGATGCCAATCGACTCGCCGTAGAGCTCGCCAAACTCGGCGTAGAGATCACGGTGAACATCGGCGATCTCTTGCTGGAAGGCTGGAAGTGTCCCGATCGGTTCGGGGAAGTCAACAGGGGTTACGACCCCGAGGAGCGATGCGGCATGCGCGACGCGCTCACGGATCAGCGGATCGGCGAGCTCCGTCCAGGCCAGGGCAACCTTGAGTGAACCAAGCGCGACGTGGGTGCTCCACGCCCGCTCTGGCACAAGTAGGCGCATCGCTGTGACACAGCCATCGACGTCGCGGGCCATCGGCCCAGCATGGTCGAAGCTTGCCGCGAGCGGGAACACCCCGTCCATCGCCACCAGGCCAAAGGTTGGCTTGAACCCGACGATGCCGCAGCAGGCCGCCGGGATCCGGATCGAGCCGCCTGTGTCGGTTCCAAGCGCGAGGTCGGCATGGCCGCCCGCGAGCGCGGCGGCCGAACCGCCACTCGAGCCGCCTGAGCTTCGACCTGGAGCGGCTGGATTCGGGACCGTCCCATAGTGGTCGTTTTGGGAGGTGATGCCGTAGGCGAACTCGTGCAAGTTCGTCTTCCCGACCATCACATAACCCGCCTGCTCGAGACGGGTGACCGCACTTGCAGACACCGTCGGAACGTGTTCGGCGAAGACAGCCGAACCGTAGGTGGAGCGCACCCCCGCCGTGTCGAACAGATCTTTGACCGCAAGCCGCCGTCCCGGCGCCACCGGCGTCGCGGGGTCGCACTGCGTGATGAAGATGCCGGGCGGGACAGGCTCCATTACCGGCTGCTCCGCCCGCGTGAAGGCGTCAGGAGAGCCAGAGGTAGGCACAACCTACGCCGAACGTTCCACCGAAGAGCACGAGGAACAGCGTAAAGAGGCCGAGGCCGAACCGAACGTTCTTACGGTCGAGTTCTGGCGTCGTCTCGACCGGGTCGTGCAGCGAGTCCGGAGCCTGGCTCACAGGATCACCACGTCGATGGCCATCGCCACAAAGAGCAGCGCGAGGTAGATCATCGAATAGTGGAAGAGGCTCACGGCTCGCTCACGAATCGGGTCACGGCGCAGGCGTAGGGCGTAGACCATGAACACGCCGCCAAGCAGCAACGCGAGCCCGCCGTAGACGAGTCCGAAGACACCGAATGCAACTGGTACAAGCGTGAGCCCAAGCATCACCCACGAGTACCGAACGATCTGGCGGGTCGTCTCCTCATCACCCTTCGCCACCGGCAGCATCGGAACATTTGCGGCGGCGTAGTGCTCCTTGATCATCAGCGCGAGCGCCCAGAAGTGCGGCGGGGTCCAGATGAAGACGATCAGGAACATCACGATCGCGGCCCAGCCGATGTGCCCTGAGGTGCCGGCATACCCGACGAGGGGCGGGACGGCGCCTGCCGCTCCGCCGATCACGATGTTCTGATGCGTCGAGCGCTTGAGCCAGCGGGTGTAGACGAAGACGTAGAAGAGGTTGCCGGCAAGGGCGAGGGTCGCCGTTGGCAGATTGACAAGCGCGTCAAGCAGCACCCATGAGAGCGCCGAGAGCGCGAGGCCGAACTCAAGTGCAGACTCGGGCGAAACGCGGCCTGCAGCAACGGGCCGTGCGGCAGTGCGCTCACCCATCAGCGGGTCGATGTCGCGGTCGAGGTAGTGGTTCAGGGCACCCGAGCCACCGCAGGCGAGCGCGAGGCCGACCATCGTGAGCACGAAGATGCTTGCGCGCGGAACGCCGTCCGCTCCGACGAACGTTGCTGCCGCGCCGGTGAGGAGCAGCAGGCTCATGACCCGCGGCTTTGTCAGCTCAACGTAGTCCGAAACGCTGCCGTGGCTTGAGTCACGGGCTGTGCGGAAGCTGAGGGCGCAGACATAGACCGCGGCTGCGAATGCGACCGATGCGGCGGCGAGGTGAACGCTCTTCGTTGTCAGCAACGCGGCGAGTCCGAATGTCGCGAGCGCAAAGATCGCGCCCGAGAACAGTCGACGCGCCGAGATCCAGGCGATGATCGCGAGCGCTGCGAGCGGCGGCAACGCTACGGCCGCAAGGACGCTGTGGGTTGTTCCCCAATCAGCTGCTCCTGACACAACCGCGAGGCCGGTTGCCGCAACCGCGAAGACCGCGGTGAGACGGCCGAAAAGGCCGACGACTTCCGGATCGCTTCTTACTTCCACCGCTCAGCCTCCAAGCGCCGACGAACGTCGCGCAGTGGGCGTGCATTCGAGATGTAGGGGAGGCGATCGAAATTCCATGCTGGTGGCGGTGAGGTCGTGTACCACTCGAGCGTATCTGCGAGCCACGGGTCGTTCGATGCCCGGCGTCCCGAACGTGCCGTGATCACAACGTTCAGCACGAAGACGAGCATGCCCACTGCCATCAAGAACGATCCGACGGTGGAGATCACGTTGTAGACCTCCCAGATGCCGCCCGGCCGATAGGTGTAGACCCTCCGGGGCATTCCGAGCAGTCCGAGAAAGTGCTGCGGCAGGAACGTCACGTTGAAGCCGATCAGCACCAGTGCGAAGTGGAGCTTCCCGAGCCGCTCGTCGAGCAGCCGCCCGAACATCTTCGGCCACCAGTAGTAGAGGCCAGCGAAGACCGCGAACATCGAGCCACCGAAGAGCACGTAGTGCAGATGTGCGACCACGAAGTAGGTGTCAGTGAGCTGCCAGTCAATGGGGAACGCGGCGAGGAAGATGCCGGACAGTCCACCGAGCGTGAAGACGCCGATGAACCCGAGCGACCAGAGCATTGGCGTGTCGAACGAGATGTTCCCGCGCCAGAGCGTTGCGAGCCAGTTGAAGATCTTCACGCCTGTCGGGACGGCAATCACCATCGAGCTCAACATGAAGAACGAGTCGAGCCCGACGGGAAGCCCGGTTGAGAACATGTGGTGGGCCCACACAAGCAGCGAGAAGAACGCGATCCCGACGGTCGAGTAGGCAACCGCCTTGTAGCCAAAGATCGGCTTGCGGGCAAACACCGGAATGATCTCCGAAATGATCCCCATCGCGGGCAGGATCATGATGTAGACCTCGGGATGCCCGAAGAACCAGAACACGTGCTGGTACAGGATCGGGCTGCCACCGTGGACCGGATCGAAGAAGTGCGTCCCCCACTGTCGGTCGAGCAACATCATCGTCAGCCCTGCCGAGAGCGTCGGCAGCACGATCACAAGCAGCCACGCGTAGGTGAGGATCGCCCAGATAAAGAGCGGGATGCGCGTCCAGGTCATGCCCGAGGTGCGCATGTTGTGGATCGTCACGATGAAGTTGATTGCTCCGACGAGCGACGAGATCGACAGGATGTGGAGGCCGAGGATCCAGAAGTCCTCGCCGTGCCCGGGCATATGCAGGGTCGAGAGCGGAACGTATGACGTCCAGCCGCCTTGTGCTGCGCCATGGCCCGCCCAGAAGCTCGAGAGCAAGACGATGCCGCCAAGCAGGAAGAGCCAGTAGGAGAGAGCGTTCAGACGCGGGAACGCCATGTCACGGGCGCCAATCATCAACGGGACAAGGAAGTTTCCGAAACCGGCAAGGATCGGGACGATGACGAGGAAGATCATCGTCGTTCCGTGGATCGTGAGTACCTGGTTGTACGAGCCGCGCGTGAGGAAGTTCTCGTTGGGGGTCGCGAGCTGTGCGCGCATCAGCAGCGCGAGGACGCCACCGACGGCGAAGAAGCCGAGGGTCGTCCAGATGTAGAGCAGGCCCACGCGCTTGTGGTCGACGGTCGTGAGCCAGGCGGTGATCCGCCCCGCACGCCAGTCGGAGCCAAATCGCTGTCGGGCCGCGGACGGGTGATGGTTAGCTTTGGAAGCCATTGGCCTTTTGCTTCGGCAGTGTCTTTGTGTAGGCGATCAATGCATCGATCTGTTCGGGCGACCAGTTCTCGCCGACGGCGGGCATCTGGCGGAGGCCGTGACGCACGAGGTTCTCGATTCCGTCGCGGTCGCGCAGCAGCGGGTTGCCGCCAAGCGCAGGCCCAACGTAGGTCTCGTTCAGGCGGTGACAGGATGAACAGACGCCTTGCCATTCTTCCTTGCCGACATCAAGGCCGCCGGGTGCAGCTGCCCGTGCCGCGATAAACGCTTCGTACTCGGCGCGCGGGACGACTTTGACCGTCGCATCCATCAGTGCGTGCTGGATCCCGCAGAGTTCCGCGCAACGCGCCACGTAGGTGCCGATCGGCGCCTGGAACCACGAGTGGTTGGTTTGGCCCGGGATGGCGTCGGTCTTGCCACCAAGTTCCGGGACCCACCAGCTGTGGTTCACCTCGGACGCGGGTGCAGTGATGTTCTCGTGCACGACGTCGCCCGCGGGCGCGATCATCGTCCCGATCGAGACAGCACCGTTCGGATAGCGGAACAGCCAGTAGAACTGGTGACCCTCGACGGTGATCGTCGTTTGGTTTGCAGCCGCGGCAGGCGGCGCATCGTTGATTCCCGGGAGCTTGTAGAAGATGTAGCCGCAGATGGCGGTGAGCATGACCACCGGCACAACCGTCCAGAGGATTTCGAGGCGGGTCGAGCCATGGATCTGTGGTCCTTCCTGGGTTCGGTCGCGCTTGCCGCGCCGATATCGAGTGATCAGCACGAGGAGCGCGCCCTCGACGATCACGAAGACCACGCCCACGAAGATCATCACGAACACGTACGCGTCACGAATGCGGTGCGCGTTCGGCGAATGGGCAGGCGGAGGCAGCAGTCCGCCGTTTCCCGCAAACGCAGTCGCAGCGGGCACCAGCAGGACCGCGACTACTGCGAGTGCGACTACGGCAGCTCTCCGACCCACGCCAGCTGGCATCGTATAGGCGTGGAGACAACGACGCGCCTAGAGCTGCCCGAGTACGTGGCCCGACCATTCGACGTCTACGTCAATGGGATCTTGCAAACCGAGGGGACCGACTACACGGTCGATGACGAGCGCGCTCTGCTCTTTCCGCGCGAGCTGGAGCAGGAGGGGAAGCTCGGACTGATGCGCTGGCTCTCGATCTTCCTCGGAATCGCTGGCACGTACCGCAAGAACGAGTCAGTTGACGTGGCGTGCTCGGTCAACGGGAAGCCCGTGGTCGCGAGCCTCACGTCGAAGGCGTCGCACGCCGCGTTTCCGCAGCAAGGCTGATCGGATGCTCGTCCGGCCCGGGTGCGCGGGCGACCGGTGGCGTCAATGAGGGCTCTTCGCCAGGTTGTGCGGCGTATCGGGAGCGAGAACCTCAGCGTTCTTGAGACGAGCTCGGCCCGCGCTGCCGCGCTGCTCGTGGGGCTGCTTGGCATCTCCGTTGCGATGCGCACGACCGATCTCGGCGGCGCGTTCTGGATCGACGAGGGGATTTCGGTTGGTATCGCGCACCACGCGTTCACGACGATCCCGCAGGTTCTGCACCAAGACGGCGCACCGCCGCTCTACTACCTCCTGCTTCATGCGTGGATCGGCGTGTTCGGCGACTCGGAGGCTGCGACCCATGCGCTCTCCCTGACCTTTGCGCTTGCGTGTGTTCCGCTTGCCTACTGGGTCGGTCTGCCGGTGTTCGGGCGCGCAGTCGGCTTGGTCGCCGCGACGCTTGCAGCCCTCGATCCATATCTGACCTACTACGGGCAGGAGACGCGGATGTACACGCTCGCCGCGGGCCTGTCGTTTCTCGTGACCGGCGCATACATTCGCGGGATCGTTCTGCGGCGGCGACGGTGGCTGCCTGTTCTTGCTCTCGCGATTGATGCGATCGTGCTCACCCACAACTGGGGCCTCTTTCTCGCCATCGGGTTTGGGGTTGCAACGGTTGTGTTCGCGCGTGACCGCCTGCGCTGGGATGGAGCCCTTGTGGCGCTCGGTGCGGCAGTGGTGTACGCGCCGTGGCTCCCGACGCTGCTGAAGCAGGCTGCGCACACCGGGGCCCCGTGGACGACCAGCCCGAACCTTCACGCCCTCGTTCTTGCACCGGGCGCGGTGCTCGCGGGCGATGGGCCGTTGATGGCATTCGCAGTGGCGGGGTGCGCGGGACTTGCGCTTCTCGCACGAGCCGGAGGCCCGTCGCGCGATGTGGTTCGGCTGCTCGCCGTGGCGGGCGCTGTCACGATCCTGGTGGCGTGGACAGGCTCGCAGTTCACGCCAGCATGGACGGGGCGCTACCTCGGCGTGATCGCCGGACCGCTGTTGCTGTTGGCCGCCGCGGGCTTCGTGAAGGTTGGGCGACCTGGCCTCGTGTCATTCATCCTCGTGCTGTTTCTTTGGGGAGGCTTCTCCGTCAAGGACGAGAAGTCGAACGCGAAGCAGATTGCTCGCGCGGTCTCAGCCGAGCTTCGCCCGGGCGACCTGATCGTGACGACCCATCCAGAACAGACTCCGGTGCTTCGGTACTACTTCGGACCTCAATACCGCTATCTGACAACGCTTGGGCCGGTTGCAGACCCGAGGGTGATGGATTGGAGAGACGCGCTCAAGCATCTGAAAGCTGCGACACCTTCCCAGGATCTCGCGATCCTTGGTGATGTCCCAGTCGGGCGGCGGTTCGTTGTCGTCACTCCGGTCTTTCGCGACTACCACGCGTGGGATGCGCCCTGGACAAAGCTCGTGTACGGGACATCGGCGCGGTGGCTTGCCGCCATCGAGGCCGATCGGCGCTTTCGCAGGGTCGCTGTGATTCAGACCGACGAGATTGCCCGCAAGAAGAACTACTGGAAGCCACTCCAAGCGTTTGTTTTCGTTCGTTCGTCTAGCATCCCTGGCGCGGTAGGGGGCGACACTTCGAGATGAGCGATGACTCCAATATCGGGGGGCGCACGATCGTCCTCGGCGGTGGACCTGCCGGTCTAACCGCGGCGTACCTGCTGACGAAGGTCGGCCGGGACGTGACTGTGCTTGAGGCCGAGGCGCAGCTGGGTGGTCTCGCAAAGACCGTCGAACGTGATGGGTATCGCTTCGACCTGGGTGGGCACCGCTTCTTCACGAAGTCGGTTGAGGTTGACACGCTTTGGCACGAAGTGCTCGGCGACGAGTTCCTGAAGCGACCCCGTATGTCGCGCATCTATTGGAACAACCGGTATCTCGACTACCCGCTGCGTGGGCCCGATGTGATCAAGAAGCTCGGCCCGGTGGAGCTCACACGTTGCATCGCCTCGTACGCGCGGGCCGCACTGTTGCCGAAGCGGCGTGAGGAGTCGTTTGAAGATTGGGTTTCAAACCGCTTTGGCCGTCGACTGTTCCAGCTGTTTTTCAAGTCGTACACCGAGAAGGTGTGGGGTGTGTCGACGACCGAGATCCGCGCCGAATGGGCAGCGCAGCGGATCAAGGGCCTGTCGTTCTTCTCAGCTGCGAAGGCGGCGTTCTTTGGGAACAAGGGGAACAAGGTCAAGAGTCTGATCGGCGAGTTCAACTATCCGCGGTTCGGCCCCGGCCAGATGTGGGATGCGATGGCAGGTGCGATCGAGAAGGCAAACGGTGACGTGCTGCTCGAGTCGCCCGTGACCGCGATCGACATTGAGGCAGGCCGCATCGTGTCGGTTGAGACGCCGACCGGTTCGTACGCCAACCCGGACTACGTGATCTCGTCGCTGCCGCTGCGCGAGATGGTCGCGATGGCACGACCGGCCTCACCAGCCGACGTCGTCGAGGCAGCGCGCGGGCTGCGGTATCGCGACTTCCTGACGGTCGCCCTCGTCGTTGACGGGGAGGATCTCTTCCCTGACAACTGGATCTACATTCATGAGCCGGCGGTGCAGGTCGGCCGGATCCAGAACTACCGCTCGTGGAGCCCGTGGATGGTTCCCGACCCGACAAAGGCCTGCGTTGGCCTTGAGTACTTCTGCTTCGAGGGCGACGAGCTCTGGGCGAGCGATGACGACGCTCTCGTCGAGCTTGCGGCGGCGGAGCTTGAACAGCTCGGGCTCTGCCCGCGTAGCAAGGTGGAACGTGGGTTTGTGACGCGCGTGCCGAAGGCCTACCCGATCTACGACGTCGACTACGCGGAGCGGGTCGAGACGATTCGAGCATGGCTCGCAACGATCGAGAATCTGCAGCAGGTCGGCCGCAACGGACTTCATCGGTACAACAACTCGGATCATTCGATGCTGACCGCGATGCGCGCGGTGGACAACCTCCTTGCGGGAGCCCACCACGACATCTGGGAGGTCAACGCCGAGAGCGTCTACCACGAGACCGACGAGGCAGACGAGCAGCCCTACCGGGCGGCCCCGATTACACCGGCGCTCCAGGCCGAGCTTGACGCTGTTGCGGAGGACGAGGATCCCACCTCGAACGCTCCGACTGCGGCCACCCACAGCTAACGCTTCGGGTTTTCTCGGAGTCGGGTGGGTCAGGCTGCGGCTACCCTTGCGTCATGCCGCTTGGGCGCGCACGCGGATTTCTGGCTGGTCGCGGCTTGTTGCTGCTGCCTGTTGCTGCGCTCGCCGTGCATCAGTTGCGCTACCTCCTCGGGTATGGCTCGTCGGCGGGTCAGGCCCTGGCCGCGCAGGGCCACGGGTATGTGAACTCGCTCGCGCCGTGGCTCGCGCTGCTCCTCGCCTTCGCTATCGGGAGCGGGATCCTGCGGATCTCGGCAGGCCTCCACGGTGTCGCGACGCCGACCCGCCGAGCATTCACCGCGGTGTGGGCCGCTTCGACGGTCGCTCTCATCGGTCTGTACGTCGTGCAAGAGACGCTTGAGGAGTACGTCGCGTCGGGGCACCCGTCCGGATTCACGGGCGTGTTTGGCCATGGCGGCTGGTGGGCGCTTGTCCTGGCCCTGGCATTCGGCGCCGTTATTGCCGCCTCTGTTGGGCTCGTCGACGACCTCGTTGAGTTTGCTGTGCGGTCGCGGGCCTCACGGGTGTGGTGGGCGATTTCCGTGCGCCACGCCTTCGTCGAAGGTACGCGGGTACTCGCCGGCGTCGCGTTTGGCTGGCAGGGCCGCGGCCCGCCCGCGCAGTCGATTTTCGCGGCCTAGTCGAGCTTCGCTCCGCGGGCCGCCCGGACGCCACTCACCCGAGTGGCGCCTCCTCTATCCGACCCGAAAGGAGTGCCTCATGCGCAAATTCGCATGCGTCGTTGCCGCACTTGGTGCGCTTGCCACCGTTGGTTCCGCGTTCGCCGGACCGACACTTACCCAGAAGACCGCGTCGTACACGGTCACGTTGTCGCTTGGCTCAAAGGAGCCGATGTATACGCCGGCCGAAGCGAAGGCGAAGCACCTGAAGAGCGGCGAGGTGATGGTTGGCGGCTCAATGGCGATGGACATGAGCTCAGGAATGGGGGGAGCTGTTCGCCACCTTGAGGTGCACATCACGTCGAATGCCACCGGCAAGTCAGTGACGACCGTGATGCCGAAGATCGCGATCACGGATAAGACCGCGAAAGGAATGGCCGACCTACTGACTGTCGTGAAGATGAAGGGGGTTGGGGAGCCCGCCTCTGACATCCATTTCGGCAACAACGTGGACATCCACGTTGGGCACAGCTACACGGTTGCGGTTGGTGTCGGCGGCGAGAAGGCCACGTTCCAGTTCACCGCCTCGTAGCGTGCGCCGAGCCGTCTTCACCTGCCTCCTTCTGGCGCTTGTTGGCGCTCCGTCGGCGCTTGCCCATGGCAGGACAGCGACGGTTGCGCTCGACTATCGACTGACACTCGACGCACCGTCGGCGGCGCTCACAGGTGTCCACCTTCGGATCCTCGACGGTGATCGCGCACTCCAGGTGACGGCCGACCCAGGTGTCGCTGTCCTGATTCGGGGTGTGCTTCGTGAACCGCTGCTGCGAATCGACGACACAGGCGTCTGGGCGAATGCAGCCTCACCCACGGCAACTGCCGACAAGGTCGTTGCACCTGGTCGGTCGGGCTGGGTGCGCCTATCGACCGGGCGAACGATCTCGTGGCACGAGCATCGGCTGCAGCCGCCTCGCGTCTCGACGCCAGGGCCGGCGGGGCGATTCGTGATTCCCGTCGAGGTGAGTGGTCGCGCAACAACGGTCGGCGGCAGCTTCGAACGGGTCGCACGACCGTCGGGGGTGGTGTGGCTCCTGTGCGCCGCGATGACCGCGGTCGGCCTCGCGGGCCTAGTCCGAGCACGGCGCGGCCTGCGTGACCTCGTGGTCGTGATCCTTGGCACGGGTGGCGGTGCTGCTGCGCTCATCGCCGTGACGACGTTCGCCGCTCGGGATGCGCCGACGGGCGGCGTCAGCTGGCTGCAGATTGGGTCGGGTGTCGTGATCGGAGCTGTTCTCGTCGTGCTGCTTCTGCGGTCGGCAGGGCGCCGACGCGTGCATGTCGCAGGGGTGATCGGGGCAATCGCGGTCGCTGCATCTCTCGGCTCGTTGCCAGTCTTCTGGCACGGCAATGTGATCTCGGCATTGCCCGGAACCGCCGCCAGGATCATGTGTCTCGTGGCGATCGTCGCCGGCGGAATTGCTGCCGTGCTCAGCTTCATAGGCGACTCCCCGACCCCCCATGCGTCGCAACGTCAACGAGCGAACGCGCCGCGGCTCCGTGGGGGAAGGACGTGATCGCGGTGCTCGCTGCAGTTGCCCTCGGCGGAGATCCCGCCGTCGTTCCGACTCGGATCGGCAGCGGCGCACGCTTCCGCCCGGCGGCCCAGACAACCGCCACCCCGAGCTATCTCTGCGTGAGCAGTCGTTCGCACTTCCGTGTCCACCTCGAGCTCTTTGCCGAAGGCAGGGCGCTCGTCGTTCCTTCCGATATCGGCCGTCGATCGGCCACATGCGTCGCCGAGGTTCGGACGGTGGCGCCCGGCGGGATCGTCCAGGTTGGTCGCGCGGGACTCACCGTCGGTGACCTCTTCCGCGTGTGGGGCCAGCGGCTCGCGCCGAACCGGCTCCTCGCGTTTGTCGGCGCGGTGCGCGTCTATGTCGCCGGTCACCGCGTGCCAGGTGATGTGCGAACGGTGGAGCTCACTCCAAATGCACAGATCGTGCTTGAGGTTGGGCCGTTGATCCCGCCACACAGCTTCTTCCTCTTCCCGAAAGGATCGTGATGCACCGTCTCTGCCGGCTCATTCCCCTTGGCGTCGTCGCGGCGATTGCGGTCATGCTCGTCACGGGCTGTGGAGGGTCGTCGAGTTCGTCGTTCCCCACGATCGGCGCGGCCAAGACCTACTCGATCGCGGACTTCGCACCTGCCGTCGTTCCGGTTGCAGGCAAGCCAACCACGGTGTCGTTTGGGATCGAGCAGCCCGATGGGGCGCTGATGAAGAAGTTCAAGACAGGTTCGGGTCCCCACACGGGGATCCACCTGATCTTCGTTCGATCAGACCTTGGGTACCTGATTCACGTCCATCCGCCTGTCGGGGCCGATGGCAAGCTCGCGATCCCTGTGACGTTCCCGGCCCCTGGCCGCTACCGCGTCGTCGTCGATGTCTACCCCGCCGATGCGCGGACGCAGCCGAACTTCCAACTGTTCCGCACGATCACGGTACGCGGGGCTGCGGCACCAACTGTCCTTCCAGCTCCCGGTGGGTCGGTCACCGTGTCCGGGTACCGGTTCACGATGGAACACGCCGCGAAACTCAAGGCGATCCAGGCCGGCTATCTGAAGATCGCGGTGACGGGGCCTGATGGAAAGCCGGCGACGATCACGCCGTGGCTCGGCGCGCTCGCCCACGCAATCTTCTTCCGTAAGGGCACGCTCGACTACTTCCACACCCACGTCTGTGCACCCGGGGCGGACGGCTGCACGTCAATCCTCGGTGGAGCCAACGTCACCGGCAAGCAGACGACACCGGGGGTGCTTGACGTCGGAGTGCTCGTTCCCGCCGGCGGTACTTGGCGGCTCTTTCTGCAATGCGAGATCGACGGTCACGTGCTGACCGCCCCGTTCACCATCCCCGTCACGCCATGAGAGGAGTTCGATCCATGAGTTCTGCACCCCGAGTTCCCGTTGTCGTTGCAGCAATGTTCGCTGCACTGATTGTCGCGGCCGCCGCTTCAGCGCACGCCGTCATTAGCCCCTTGACCGCGAAGGCCAACGACCTTGGCTATTTCACGTTGGCAGTGCCAACCGAAGCAGAGGGTGCGACGACGACGAAGATCGTCCTCACCGTCCCCGAAGGCTTCGCCATCGACTCGTTTGAGCCAGCAGCTGGCTGGAAGCGAGCGGTCGAGGCGACGGGTTCAGGTGAGGAGGCAGTTGTGCAGAAGGTGACGTGGACGGGTGGAGCGGTGCCGACAGGTGAAGACTCGGTGTTTGGCTTCCTGGCCTCGCCTGAGTCGACCGGCACCTACACCTTCCAGGTTGAACAGACGTACTCGGATGGGACTGTCGTCGACTGGAATGGCGCCGTCGGCTCCGACGACCCGGCGCCCGTCATCTCCGCCGTGACCTCGCTCGGCGGCGGAGGCGGTAGCTCGAGTAACACGCTCGACATCATCGCCATCGTCCTTGGTGCTTTCGGCCTCGTTGCTGGTGCCGTGGCGATTGCCTCACGTGGAGGACGTTCGCTCGCGTGAGCCGCTGCCGTCGCATCACGGCATGGTTGGCCGTTGCTGCGGTTGCCTTGGCCTGCCCGCTGGCGGCATCGGCGCACGCGTATCTCGTGCGAACGGTGCCGTCGGCGAGCGGACTTGTAGGTGGATCGCCGACCTCGGTGCAGCTCACGTTCGATGAGGTGGTTGAACCCCGCTTTGCGATCGTGTCGGTGACCGACGCGCAAGGTTCGCAGGAGGTTGTGGGGAAGCCCACCAGGTCAACCACCGACCCGCGAACGATCGTCGTGCCGATCAGGCACGTGGACGAAGGGTGGTACCTCGTCTACTGGCGCGCGATCTCCGCCGACGGTCATCCGGTGCGTGGAGCGTTCACCTTCGCCGTAGGGCCAAACCCGGGCCCCGCACCACAGTTCGCGGTGCCATCGGTGTCGGAGTCTGTCGCGACACCTGGCCTTGTCGGGTTTCGCACCGTGGTTTTCCTAGCCGTCTTGCTGGCGGTCGGACTCTTTGTCTTTCGGGTAGTCCTGCTGCGTCCCCTTGCGGCCCGACTACCCGATGTGTCGTTCCGATCGGTTGACCGAGCGATTGTGATCGCCACCGCCGTCGGCCTTGCGGCAACACCGCTCTACGTTGATGTTGCAACCGCTCGATTCGCCCTCCGCTCACCTTTCGACCTCGGGGCGGTGCTGCCGCTTGTGCATGTGTCGGCGTTTGGACGTGCGTTCCTTGACCTCGAGATCGCGCTCGCACTCTTCGCGGTCGCTGCAGGTGCAGCGCTGTGGGTCGATCGTTCCGGGCGGTCGCAGCGAACGATCGCTGAACTTCTTGCCACCGCCGGTGCTCTCGTTGGCGCGGTAGCGCTCCTGCTGATCCCTGGTGCTGCGGGTCATGCCGCGCAGACTGCCCCGCGTGCGGTCGCGCTCGGCCTTGACTGGCTTCACCTCGCGACGGCAGCGCTTTGGCTCGGGGGACTCGTTGGCCTCATGGTGCTTGCGATCGGTCTCGGAATTGAGCACCGCCGTGAAGGGCTTGCGTCGATCGTCCCACGATTCTCCGCGGTCGCGCTTCCGTCCGTCGTTGTGCTGCTCGCGAGCGGCGTGTGGTCTTCGGTGCTGCATCTCCCAACGCTGGGCGCGCTCTGGCAGACCTCCTACGGTCAGACGATCATCGTCAAGGCGGCACTGCTTCTGATCGCCGTCGTCGCTGCGGCCTGCAACCTGCTGCGCGTGCGGCCTCGCCTTCGCTCCCATACGGTCGGCAGAGAGGTGATCCTGCTGCGCCGTCTCGTGGGTCTTGAGACGGTTGTCGTCATCGGTGCGGTCGTGGGCGCCTCGCTCCTCACGAGCCTTGCGCCGCCTGCGAAGGCGCTGGCACTCGAGTCGAAAGCGCTCGCGCGTGTTGGCCCGGGCGAGGTGGCGCACACAGTGAAGACTGGGGGATACACGCTACGTTTCGTCGCTGCCCCAAATCGCGCTGCCGTTCCAAACGCATTCACAGTTGACGTGTCACGGAACGGAACACCGGTGCGGGATGCCGCGGTGAAACTGTCGTTCACCATGCTTGACATGGAAATGGGCGAGCAGCAGTACGTCCTGACCGAATCGGCAGCGGGGCGGTATACCCGGACCGCGCCGGCACTCGTAATGGTTGGCCACTGGGCGCTCAACTTCACGATTACGCCTCGGGGCGGCCGGTCGTTTGGCGCCCTCATCGTTGATCGGGCAGGTGGCTGATGCGCGGCCACGTCGGACTCCTTCTGCTCGCCGGTATCGTCGCTCTCGTGGCGGGCTCGGTCGCGATGCTTGTGGCCATCTCGCTGCTTCGGAGTGCACTTGGCTAGACGTCTCTTCACACCCCTCGCTCTGCTTGCCGTGATCGCGGCGGTAGCTCTTGTCGCCCCAGGCGCGGCGCGCTCGGATGGCGATCCGGCAAGCGACTACCTCCTCGGCTCAGACGTCTTCCTGCCGTTCGACCTGAAGATCGACGAGGCGGACACTGCAGCTCTCAAGGGGCTGCTTGCGAACGCCGCCAAGAAAGGCTTGGAGTTGAAAGTCGCGGTCATCGGTACGCGCTACGACCTTGGGGCGGTGCCAAGCCTCTTCGGCAAACCCCAAACCTACGCCCACTTCCTTGCCCAAGAGCTCTTCTACTACATGAAGCGAGAGCTGATCGTGGTGATGCCAAACGGCTACGGGCTCTACTCGGTGAAGGGCGTCCCGGCCGCCGACAAGGCGGCGATCGAAAAGCTCACGCCGCCCGGAGATGCGGAAGGTGCGACGCTCGTGCGCGCAGCCTCCGACGCCGTGCGGGCGGTAGCGGCGGCGCACGGCCTGACGCTTTCGGTTGATGCAACCGGCGGGGCTGGCTCGCACACGATGCGCGACCGGCTTCTCATCGCGGGAGGCGCGCTGCTTGCCGCCGCACTCGCCGTGAGTGGAACTCTCATCCGTCGACGTCTCAAGAGGAGGGATGCGTGAGGCGCGCTTTCATGGGTTGTCTGTTGGTTGGGTGCGTGGTCGCATTGGCTGGCTGCGGCAGCAAGCCGAAGCCGGAGTTCGTCGGCACAGCGCTCGATCCGCCGCCTGCCGCCCCCAATTTCGCGTTGCACGATGAGCGCGGCAACGTCGTCACGATGGCCGCGAATCTCGGACACCCGGTTGTCGTTGCCTTTCTCTACACCGAGTGCCCCGACGTCTGCCCGCTGATCGCCCAGAACCTCAATCAGGCTCTGAAGCAGCAAGCTGCAAAGGACGCGGGTCTCACCGTGGTTGGCATCTCCGTCGACCCGAGAAACGACACGCGGGCGGCAGTTGCCCAGTACGTCGAGGTGCACCAACTCGTCTCTCGCTTTACGTACGCGATCGGCAGCCGCGCCGAACTTCTGCCGGTCTGGCAGGGCTACCACGTAGCCGTCACACCTGGAGCCTCTGGCACCGTCACGCACTCGGCCTTCGAGTTGCTGATCGATGCCAAAGGTCGCGAGCGCGCTGTGTATGGATCGGATGTCACGGCAGCCCAGGTGCTCCACGACCTCGCTGAGCTCTCGAAAGGAGCCTGAGTATGGGTAAGAACTCCCACATGAAATCTGCGCGGCGCACGACGTCGACCCCTCCGCCATCCGCTGCCGCACGTGCCGCAGAGATGAAGCGGAAGGTGTTCACGTTCACGTTGATCGGGGCGATCATCGCGATCGTCGTTGTCGGGGTGATCATCGCAACCCAGAGTTCGACGACCGCTCCGAAGGCGAGCGGCACGATCTCGTCGGCCGATGCGTCGGCTCCCGCTTCGCTGATCAAGGCGGCGCAGGAAGTTGGGTTTGCTCCGAGGGTTGAGCCGGGAACAGGTCTTGTAGAAGACAAGCCCGCATCGGCTGGACAGCCGCCGTCAAGCACCGAGATGCTCGCGGTTGGGACGACAGCCCCGGACTTCACGTTGAAGACCCCAATCGGCGATTCGGTGAGCCTCGCCTCGTTCAAGGGCAAGGCTGTCCTTGTTGAGTTCTTCGCGACGTGGTGTCCGCATTGCGATGCGAACCAGCCGTACATCGAAACGCTCTACGCGTCGCTACCCAAATCCCAAGTCGCATTTGTTGCCATCAACGCCGACGGAGAGACAGCCCCAAGCGTCTACGCCTACCACGTGTACTACGGCATGACCTACCCGGCGCTCCTCGATCCGAGCTCCAAGGCGGGATCGTTTACGAGTCCCGGTGCCGCGGGCCCGGTGACCACGGCGTACCGCGTCCAGTACTTCCCGACCTTCTACATCGTCGATGCGGCAGGGAAGATCGCGTGGCGCGGCGATGGTGAACAGCCAACCGCGCTTCTCAAGCAGGAGCTGTTGAAGGCGGCCGGTGCCTGATCGGATGCTCCCGGTTGTCGGGTTTGGCATCCGGATGGTGGCGGCGGGTGTCTGGCTCACGGCCGGTCTCGCGAAGCTCGCAGACCTCGGACACTTCAAGGAGCAGGTCGGAAAGTACGACCTGCTCCCGCACATTGTGGTGGCGCCATTTGCCTACGGGCTACCGTTCCTTGAGACGGGAATCGGCCTGTACCTCCTGGTCGGCCTGCTCATCCGCGGAACCGCGCTCGTCTCCACGGCGTTGATGGTCGTCTTCCTGATTGCCCAGGGGCAGGCATGGGCACGAGGGCTGCAGCTCGACTGCGGCTGCTTCGGGTCGCTTGCTCCGCAGAAGGCGTCACACGTTGGTCTCTGGACGATGTTGCGCGATGTTGCGCTCGGACTTCCCGGCCTGGTGCTCGTGTTCGCGCCTGCCCGGCTGTGGTCGCTTGACGCACGACTCTTTCGTCTTCCCGATCGCTTCGCCCGGAGCGAACCCACGGCGTGAGCGTGTTTCGTCCGTATGCCGTCGTCGACGGTCCGCGCGGGCAGCTGTGGGAGATCTATGTGTCGCGTGTGCCGCCACCACAGTGGCGGCGGCCTGTCCGCGTCCAGCGTGAGCGCTTCGGCCGCTTTGCACCGCTGATCGCGTTGCCGCAGATGATCGTCAATCGTCTGTTTTGGCCGTTCGCGGCCATACCGGTCGCCGTCGTGACGGGAATGCGTTCAACCACCGTGCGGGTTGAGGCGATGACCCATCTTCCCCAGCGGGAGATCTACCTCTGGACGACAACGCGCGGCCGCGAGCGGTATGTCGCCGACTCGATCGCTGCGGGACTCCGTGTTGGCTCGATCGCCGAACCAGCTGGGGCGCGCTACCACGGGACAGCCGAATCGAGGGGCTTGATTCGCGCTCCCGCCGGCCCGCCTGATCCCCGAGCCTGATACCCCTAGCCGGTCTAGGCGGGGTACCGTAGGTTCGATGCCTGGACCACGTGCTGCCTTCTCTCCGCGCGAAACCGTCGTGCGCCCTGAAGACCCGGAAGTTCGGCGGGCAAATCTGCGGAGGGTTGGTCGACTGTTCCGGGCCTACTGGGACAAGCTCGGCATCGTTGCGGTGCTGATCGTGCTCTCCTCCGCGCTCGGCGTCGTCTCGCCGTTCTTGCTGCGCTCAATCCTGAACGACGCGTTCGACACGAAGACGCATCCGCCGTCGGTACACCTCGGTCTGCTGTCGGCGCTTGTCGGAGGGATGATTGCGATCTCGGTGATCTCAAGTGTCGTCGGAGTGATCCAGTCGTACCTCTCGACCGAGGTCGGTCAGAGCGTGATGCACGATCTGCGCACGTCGGTGTACCGGCATCTACAGCGACTCTCGCTCGCGTTCTTCACGAAGACGCGCACAGGCGAGGTTCAGAGCCGCATCGCCAACGACATCGGCGGTGTCGACAATGTGCTGACCTCGACGGCAACATCGGTGATGTCGACCGTGACGACGGTGCTTGCGACGGTGATCGCAATGTTCTTGCTCGAGTGGCGTCTGTCGCTCGTTGCGCTGGGTCTGCTCCCGATCTTCGTCGTGATGGCCCGGCGCGTGGGTGAGCAGCGGCGGAAGATTACGACCGTCCGTCAACAGTCGATGGCGGATATCGCGGCGCTCGTGCAGGAGTCGCTCTCCGTGTCGGGGATCCTCCTCGGAAAGACGATGGGTCGATCTGCGGAGCTCGCTCAACGGTTCGACGGTGAGTCGCAGCGGCTCGCCCATCTGGAGGTGCGCAGCCGTATGGCGGGCCGGTGGATGATGTCGTCGATCGGCATGGCGTTCGCGATCATGCCTGCCGCGGTCTACTGGTTTGGCGGCTACGCCGACGCTCGTGGTTTCGCGACGATCGACATCGGGACCCTGGTCGCGTTCACGACACTGCAGACACGACTGTTCGCGCCGGTTGGCAGTCTCTTCAGCATTTCGATCGATGTGCAGAGCTCGCTCGCCCTGTTCGATCGGGTCTTCGAGTATCTCGACGAGCCAATCGATATTGAAGAAGGAACGAAGACGCTCGACACCGTTCGCGGTGACGTCACGTTCGAGAACGTGTGGTTCCGCTACGGCGATGGGCCTTGGGCACTCTCGGCGATCGATTTGAAGATTCCGGCAGGAACGACGACGGCGATCGTGGGCGAGACCGGTGCCGGGAAGACAACGATCGGGTACCTGGTGTCGCGCCTCTACGACGTGAGCGACGGTGCAGTGAAGGTGGACGGCATCGACCTGCGCGAGCTCACCTTCGATGCGCTCGCCGACACGATCGGCGTTGTGTCACAGGAGACGTATCTGTTCAACGCAACCGTGCGCGAGAATCTGCGGTTCGCGAAGCCCGACGCGACGGACGAGGAAGTGGAGGAGGCGGCGAAGGCAGCCCAGATCCACCCGCTGATCGTCTCGCTGCCCGAGGGCTACGAAACGAAAGTTGGCGAGCGGGGCTATCGCTTCTCGGGAGGTGAGAAGCAGCGGATTGCAATCGCGCGTGCCGTGCTTCGCAACCCGCCAATCTTGGTGCTTGATGAGGCGACCTCAGCGCTCGATACGCAGACCGAACGAGCCGTGCAGGAGGCGCTTGCCGGGCTCGTCCGTGGACGCACAACGATCGCGATCGCCCATCGGCTGTCGACCATTCGTGATGCCGACCAGATCGTCGTGCTCGATGGCGGCACGATCGCCGAGCTGGGAACGCACGACGAGCTCGTTGCTCTGGGCGGGAAGTATGCGGCGCTCGTTGCCCGCGATGCCGATTCGCTCAGCGCCGTGTAGCGCTGCGTCAGATCAGCAGGAGAGCTTCTTGTTGGTCTTCGCGTCGGCGCACGTCACGCCGGTTGTCGACCACTTAAATCCGGAGATGGCCCCGCCTTTGACGGTCTTGTAGGCGACCTTCACGTAGTAGATGCCGATCTCGCGCGCACGATCGATCTTCCAGTGCGCCTGGCATGTCGCCTTGAGCGCACTGACCGAAGGGAGGTTGCAGTGAACCTTGGTGAACACCATCCCCGACACCTGCTTGCCGAGCTTTGCCTGCATCTGCCCTTTCAGCTCGCCTGCGAGGACTGCTGCTTCCGCGTTCGGCCCGACACGGAGCGAGGCGCTCGCGAACGCTGGGATCGCAAGGGTGGCGGCGAGAGCTATGAGAGCAACGAGGCGACGCATGAACACTCCTTCATGGAAGGCGCAGGGCGGACACAGATGATGGTAGAGGGGGATTTCGCCGAGACAACCCCACCGTCGCGATTCTTAGAGGATCTTCACACTGTGTGTCCGCGAGTACTGGAAATTTGTCTAGTTCACACGGGTCAGAGGCAATAGGATCGATGTGTGACCGCGGTACCGGTCTACTCGGGGGCATTTGGCAAGGCGCAGGCCGAGCGGCTCCTGTGGCGGGCGGGTTTCGGTGCGCGCCAAGGCGAGGCCGGCACTCTCTCGAAGCTGGGGTTGAAGGCGGCGGTGGCGTCGCTTGTGCAGCCTGCTTCGACGGAGCTCGTTGGTCCTGCGCCGGTTGACGAGAAGGGTCGCGCGATTTCGCCGAACGACGCGTATGGCCACGATCACCTCTGGTTTCTCGACCGCATGGTGCGCACGAGGGCTCCGCTTGTTGAACGTATGACGCTTGCATGGCACGACTGGTTCGCGACCTCCAACGCGGCAGTTGCCTCGCAGCAGCTGATGCTTAACCAAAACCAGCTGTTTCGGCAGTACGCGCTCGGCTCGTTCTCTGACCTGCTGATGGCGGTCACGCAAGATCCGGCGATGCTCGTGTGGCTCAACGGCAACCAGAACACGAAGGGGAAGCCGAATGAGAACTACGGGCGCGAGCTGATGGAGCTCTTCACGCTTGGCGCGAACCGGGGGGCGTACACCGAGACGGATGTGCGGGAGCAGGCGCGGGCCCTGACGGGCTGGACTGGCTCCGCCTCACGTGGGGTTGCGAGCTTCGTCTACAACGCTGCGCTCCACGACACCGGAACGAAGACGATCTTCGGTAAGCCGGGTAATTACGCGTGGCAGGACGCGGTCAACCTGTGTCTCACGCATCCGTCGCATCCGTCGTTCTTCGTGTCGAAGCTGTGGAGCTACTTCGTGCCGACGCCACCCGACGCCTCAACACTCACAGCGCTTCAGGAGGTCTACGCGGCGCGCCAGATTGCGCCCGTCGTGACAGCGATTCTGCAGCACCCCGACTTCTACAACGGGCCGCGCATGACAAAGCCCCCGATCGTCTTCAACGCTGGCCTGATGCGGTTGCGTGGCATGTCGGTGACCACGTCGCAGTGGTGGTCGCTTGGGAAGGCCGCCGGGCAGCAGCTCTTCTATCCGCCGGATGTGTCCGGCTGGGACGATTCGAAGTGGCTCGACACCGGCACGTTCCGTGCCCGATGGTTCATCGCGACGCTCGTGCAGGGCGGCGGTGCACCCACCGACTCACCGTCGGATCCGGCGAAGCTTGTTAAGCGGGCGTCACAGTTTTGGGGCTTTCCGACGTTGACCGACCGAACCTCGACCCTCGTGCTGGCGTTCGCGAAGGCGCAGTTGAAGCGGGGCAACGCACCGGCACTCGTCGAGACAGCGCTCCGGCGCCTGATCGCGACCTCCCCCGACCTGCAGACCGCATGAGCTGCGACGACTGCACCCGGAGCAACCGCTCCCGCCGCGCTGTGGCCGAGGCCGGGTACGGGCTGCCCGAGATTGAGCCTGGCATGCCAATGCCGGCAGGCACCGGGCTCACGCGCCGGGCGTTTGTGTCAAAGACGGCGGGGCTTGCACTGGCGGTGTACGGGGGCGCCCCGCTCGTTGCTCAGGCGTTTGACGAGGGCATCGCAAACGCGTCCGAGGCGGCAGCCGCATCGGGACGGGTGCTGGTGTCGGTCTTCCTGGCTGGCGGGATCGATTCGCTGTCTGTCCTCTTCCCTGCTGGCGAGCAGAACTACTACAGCCTGCGACCGACGCTCGCGCTCGGCCAGGGGACCGGCATTCAGTACACGGGTGACCCGCGTTTGCGGTGGAATCAGGCCGCCTCAGGCCTTGCGACCTTGCACGGCGAAGGCAAGGTCTCGGTGCTGCCTGCGATTGGGTACGCGAACTCCGACCAGTCGCACTTCACCTCAAGGCACTACTGGGAGGTCGGGGCGACCGACCCGACCCTGCGCACCGGATGGCTCGGCCGATTCTTGGATTACGCAGGCACCATCGACAACCCGTTGCAGGGGCTCTGCCTCGACACCGCGTTGCAGCCTTCGCTTGCGACAACGAAGGTGCCGGTGGCGACGATCCAGGCCGCTGATCAGTACACGTTCTCGTACACGGGGCTCCCCAGCCATCCGCTCGAGAGTTCGATCTTCCAAGAGGCAGCCAACCTCGGTGCGGCGCACGCGAACTCCGCCGACGTCGGCCTTCGCACAGCAGGAAAGATCGCCCTCAATTCGCATGAACTCGCTCACAGCCTCAATCCGTTTGGCTACGGCTTCAAGACGCCGGTTGCCTACCCCGCGTCGAGCGACTCGTTCCCGCATCGACTCGCGAGCCTTGCGGCGATGATCGCGACAGGTCTGCCGTTGAAGGCGGTGTCGATCACGGCGCCAGGCTCCTACGACACGCACGCGACACAGGCTGCGTCGCTCAACAAGAACCTCCAGCTGACCTCGGACTCGCTGCTTGCGTTCCAGCGCGATCTTGAAGCACGCGGCGTCGCAGACCGCGTCCTCGTTCATGTGTGGTCAGAGTTCGGGCGCCGCGTCGCCGAGAATGGCTCGCAAGGAACCGATCACGGCTCGGCAGGCCTTGGCTTCTTGATCGGCACGCAGGTCAACGGCAAGCAGCTCGGCGCCTATCCAGGGCTCTCGGCCGGAGGCGTCAACAGCTCCGGCAACCTGAACCCGACGGCCGACTTCCGGGCGATCTACGCATCGATCTTTGAGCAGTGGTTCGGGGTCGACTCGAACCGGTTCCTGCCAAACGTCGCGGCGTATGAGCGGCCGATACTCCTCAAGTCGTGAAGGTGATCGTTGCAGTCGCGCTCCTCGCGCTGATGCTCGTGTACATGGCGCGTGCCGCGCCACCAGCACCAACCCGCGTGCAGGTGACAGCGAAGGAGTTCACCTACGTGGTCTCACGCCACTCGGTGCATGCGGGCAGAGCGATCGTTGAACTTGTCAACTTTGGTGAAGATCCTCACGATCTCAAGTTGCAGCGGATCGGTGGAGGGCGGATCTGGAAGACGCCCGACGTGCTGCCCGGCGCGTACTTCGACGTTGAGGTCACGCTCGTCAAGGGGCGCTATCGCCTGTGGTGCGGTATCGCCGACCACAACGAGCGCGGAATGCACGCGCTCCTTGTGGTCACCTAAGCCCGAAACGGGAAACCGCCGACGGCCCCCTGTTGATACCAAGAGGCCGCCGGCGGCGGTGGGTACAGGAGGGGCCGACCTACATCAGGAACGGTGTAACTGCGGCGGTCGCCTGAGCGGCCGTGAGCACCTTCGGCAGATCCGGAGCCGGCACGATCGAACCGGAGCCGATGTTCGTGAGGACGCTCAGATGGCGTGACTCACACGCGCCGATCTCGGCCGCAACACCCTTGAGCTCGTTGCTCTTGAGCGCGGTGACCGCACCCATGTAGGCGCCAACGAAAGCGGTCTCGAGCGCCTCGCCGAGCATGCCGATGCTCTTGCGCGATGCGAAAGAGCCGGCCGGGTACTTGAACTTCAGACCCGACGGGGCTGCCGAACCGAGCACACCCTTGAGGGCGGCGTAGTGCGCCTTCTCGTTCTGCAGAGCACCGACGAGGTACGCGGCCTCGTCGCCCTTCAGCTTCTTCGACGCAATTGCCTGGGTGTAGAAGTCGATCGCGAGCAGCTCAGCCGTCGCAGCCAGCTTCGCGATGTCGGTGTCGCCCGTTGCCGAGGCGCCGAAGGCAGTGCCCTGGGCGAGCGAAAGAACCGTGCCGCCAGCGACGAGTGCGACGCCGCCCTTGAAGCCGCGGGAAAGGAACTGTGCGCGGGATGTTTCGATCATGGTCGTAATTCCTCCTGAGTGACGGGGTGCAGTGGTGTGGACTCGTCTCATCGGCGCGCGTTGCTTCGATGAGTCGGTGCGTATTCGTCGGCTCCGGGAATCCGGTTCGGTCCGGATCAACATTTCTTTTCGCGGCCGGTCCGAACCGCTTGGTGACGGTGAGCGAACTAGGTGCGTGATGCCGATTGCACGCCCCCGACTGGTAGCTTCATCCCGACGCTCGGGAAGGACACGCACGCTGCCTCGCGATCTCGCTCACCTCTCAGACGAAGCAGTTGTCGCGCTTGCCGGACGTTCCGACGAGTCGGCCCTGGCCGAGCTCTACGACCGCTACGGGCGTGCCGCCTACGGACTCGCATACCGGGTGCTTCGCGACGAGTCGCTCGCGGAGGACGCGGTGCAGGAGGCGTTCCTCGCGGTCTGGCGTGGCGCCCACCACTTCCTGCCGGAGAAGGCCAAGGCGAGCACCTGGATCCTCACGCTTGTCCATCGACGTGCCGTCGATCTCGTGCGGCGCGAACAGCGGCGCCGCACCGATCCGATTGACGATCATGACGCGGCAACACCCGATGGGTCGGCGGAGGACGTTGCGTGGCTGCGGCTCGAACGCGAGCGGGTCCAGGCGGCACTGAAGCAGCTCCCCGACCAGCAGCGCGAGGCGATCGAGCTCGCGTACTACGGAGGTTTCACTCAATCCGAGCTTGCCGAACGACTCGGCGAACCGCTCGGCACCATCAAGAGCAGAATGTTTGCGGGCCTCGCACGGCTACGTGAGCTGCTCGACAATCCCGCCCAGGGAGAGCCATGGAAAGCCAGCCACTCCACGATCTGACACCCGCGTACGCGCTCGACGCCCTCTCGCCTGAGGAGGTCGAGGCGTATGAGGCGCACCTCGCGCACTGTGAGCAGTGTCGGGAGGAGCTCGCCCAGTTCCAAGGTGCAGCTGAGGCCCTCGCCTACGCGGCGGGGCCAGAGCCTGCTCCAAGCTCTGACCTGCGCGAGCGGATCCTCGATGCCGCCCGCGCGGAACGCTCGAACGTGGTGCCGCTACGTTCGCGGTGGACGGCACCTGTCGCTGCGCTTGCGGCCGTTGCGGCATGCGCAGCGATCGGACTTCTCGCCTGGAACGTCTCGCTTCGCCAGCAGCTTGGTGACGCCAAGTCTGCGATGCGCGGGGTGCCGGTGAGTGGCGCCCGAGGCTCTGTTGTCGTCGGGTATTCGGGGACGGGGGCGCTTGTGCTCTCCGACCTTCGCGCGGCCCCGGCCGGAAAGACGTACGAGGCTTGGGTGATTGCCGACGGCAAGGCGACGCGGGCCGGCGTGTTTGCGGGCGGCAGCGGGACGATTGTGATCACGCTTGACCACGCGGTTCCCGCCGGCGCGATCGTCGCGGTCACCGTCGAGCAGGCTGGTGGAGTCGAGCAACCCACCCAGACGCCCTTCATTACTTCACAACCCGTTTAGCAACTTCTTATCCCGCAGCTGGTCGTGCCGCGGTACAACGCGAGCATGAACCGATACCGGCTCCTCCTTCCCCTCGCAGCAATCTCGGCGACGTCACTGCTCGTCGGCTTTACGACCGCGCAGGCGACCTCGTCGCACAGCTCGAACGGCACTGCTGTTGCAGCCTCACCAGCGACGGCACTGCAGAACGCGTTTGTGTCGGTGTACAAGCGCGTCAGCAAGTCGGTTGTGCAGATCGAAAATAGCTCCGGCCTTGGGTCGGGCATCGTCTTCGACAAGAAGGGCAACATCGTCACGAACTACCACGTCGTCAGCGGGTCGACGACGTTCACTGTGACGACGTCCTCTGGCCGTCAGCTCAAGGGAACGCTCGTTGGCACGTTTCCTGAAGATGACTTGGCGGTGATCCACGTCGCCGGCGCGAACCTCGCCCCTGCGGCCTTCGCCGACTCATCAAAGCTTGAAGTGGGTGACATCGCGATGGCGATTGGCAACCCGTTGGGCCTGCAGTCGAGCTTCACGGAAGGTGTCGTGAGTGCACTCGGACGAAACGAGCCTGAAGGCAACGGGTACGTCTTGAGGAACGCGATCCAGACGAGCGCGGCAATCAACCCGGGCAACTCCGGCGGGGCGCTCGTTGACATCGAAGGTCGCGTGATCGGCATCCCAACGCTCGCAGCCTCTGATCCACAGCTTGGCGGCGCTGCCGCAGGCATCGGCTTTGCGATCCCAAGCAGTGATGTCGTGGATATCGCGAAGCAGATCATTCAGAACGGCCATGTCGTCAACTCAAATCGCGCTTACCTCGGCATCCAGGTTGGGGATACGGGCGCAGGCGTGTACGTGGGTGCCGTCACCGCTGGCGGCCCTGCTGCGAAGGCTGGCCTCGTCGTCGGTGACGTGATCACGTCGGTCAATGGCAAGGCGACGGCGAGCTCCGACGAGCTTGGCACCGTGCTCGCTGGCCTCAAGCCACTCCAGACGGTGACCGTGAAAGTGACGCACCAGAGCGGCGCGACAGCTGCGGTGCGTGTGACGCTCGGTGAGTACCCAGGCGCGTCAGGGTAGGCCGGCCTCGGCGTTGCACTAATGCAGTTTGGGGGGACGGGTCACCTACGGCCCGTCCCTTCTGCCGCCCGCCGTACGCGATCAACGGCTGCGGCGGGTTCGGCACCGAGTGCGGCGAGGAGATCGGTGGCAAGCGAACGAATCTGGCCGATCAGCACGTCGACCGCAAAGCCGGGCCGTTCGTCGAGGGCGCGGCTTGCGCCCTCTGCTGCTTGGAGCACGAGTGCTTCCGCGGCAGCGCCACCGTCGGGGCCCGCGAGTTCCGCCGCCACCAGCCTGAGGGCTCCGGCAAGGTCACGGATCGCGCTTTCGATATGTGGCGGCGGGGGAGGGCCGAGCTCCACCGCTCTAACCGCTGCACGGGCAAGCACACGCACGTTGCGGATCGTTAGGTCGAGGTGTGGCGCCGCTCGAGCGTAACGACGCACTGCGGCACGGTCGTGCCAGTGCGACGGCGAAATGCGGGCGATCTCCCGAGCGGAGACGATCGCATCCATCAACCGGGTGGAGAGCGCATCGAGGCTACGGGCCCGGTTCAGCGCGCGCAGGGCGCCGGCAGCATCCTGCTCGGCGAGCGCCGTTGCGACATCCTCAAGCGTTGCCGCTGCCTGTGTGATCACCGGTCGCGCCGCTCGTTCGACAAGACGCACTGGGTCGCGCGGTGCCACCACGAGCACGAGCAGCCCAATCGCACCGCCAACCAGGGCGTCGACGAACCGCGTTGGTACGAACCCGGCCCCGCTTGGGGGCATCACGGTCCCGACCAGCGTGGCCGAGGTTGCGGCCTGGCTCACGGCGAGCGGTCCTCCGCCGAGCAAGATGGCGCCTGCCATTGCCAGCAAAACGACGAGCGCGACCGAACCGGGGCTCGATCCCATCACCGAGATCAGCGCGTCGCCAACGGCGATGCCGACGGCGACCCCGAGCACCATCTCGACGGTTCGCCGCGAGCGCGTTCCCGGTGCGAGCCCTAAGACGACGAGCGCTGCGACGGGTGCAAAGAAGCCGTTGTGGTGACCGAGAACGTCCCGCGCGACGAACCAGGAGATTCCCGCTCCCGTTGCGGTCTGCAGCATCGATCCGGCCGAGCTGCGCAGTACACGGACGCGTGTGGAGAACGATCCGGTCGCGACGAGACTACGGAGTGAGGCTTTGAGGGGGCGTCGGTCGCCCGCGCGCGTCAAAGGAGGTCGCGTCGGAATCTACTGCGGGCCCATGCCCGGCTCGTTGTACGACGCCGGCGTTCCTTCAGGACCCTTGTCGCGGTAGGCGTCACGGAATGCTGTGAAGGCGGCTTCGTCATACCGCGGGCAGACCGCCACGTGGCCGATGCCGTAATACCCCTTTTGGTAGTACCGCGTCGGATCGCCTGTCCAGGCGGTGAGTGCGACCTTCGATCCCAACCCGGCGATCGGTGTGCCAAACATTCCGGTCGGCTTCTCGTTGTAGAACGCCTCGAGCTGGTCGACGGTTGAGGACGAGACCTGCGGCCCCCACCAGAGAGCGACCGCGCCATGCTCCTCGTTGTGGACGACCTGGCGTGGATTGACGGCTGTGCGATAGAAGCCCCAGACTGCCCACGCGGCGTAGTGTCCGCCTGCTGCGGGTGGGAACGTGCTCCAGTGCGTCGGTGAGGTCAGCGTCGGAAGATCGTTGTGGAAGTTCTGGCGATCCTTGGGCGGATACGGCTTGACGTCGCGGAGCGTGCAGCCCGCGGCCGTCATCGTCTGCTTCAACGCGACGGCGTCGACCTTCTTCGACCCACCGAGGGTCGACATGATCACAACCGCGACGATCGCCAGGATGCCAACGGCTGCCGCGAGGAAGCCCCACAGCGGGATCGCGTCAAGCGGCGAGCTACTCCCCGCTTTCGAGTCGCGACGCTTCGGGCCCTGTGTGGGGGGCGCAGGAGTTCGTGTCTTCTTCGCCATCGAGCAAACAGGATAGAGAGCGCGACCGGCTGTCGCTCGGAGTCACCGTAAGGAATCCGTAACCAACGTCGGCTACACCAGAGGTGTGCACGAAAACGAACAGCGTCCGCGAGAGATTCCGCGTGAGCACCTTGGGGGGCGGCCGATCGGCCGCTACGGCTTCCTGGGTGTGCTCGGTGCCGGGGCGGCATCCGTCGTGTGGGGCGGGCCGATCTCGCGAACCCTGAGCCGTGTGATCAATCCGGTTGCCGATTCGACGGGGCTTTCGAAGGTTATTCCGACGTCGGGTTGGAGGATCTACACCGTTGCGTCGACGATGCCGAAGTTTGATCCGGCAACGTGGCGCCTGACTGTCGGAGGTCTCGTCGAAACACCCGTAAGCCTTTCGTACGCCGACCTCATGGAGATGTCTCGCGCCGAACAGGTTTCGACGTTTCACTGCGTAACCGGGTGGGTCGTCAAGGACGTTCACTGGGCAGGAGTGCGACTCCACGAGGTGCTTGAACGAGCGAAGCCGGCGAGCGGTGCCACGGCCTTGCGTTTCGTTTCGAGCGAGCAACCATACGACGATTCGCTCACACGGGCCCAGGCCGCGTTGCCCGACGTGTTGCTTGCCTACGAGATGGATGGCCTACCGATCAAGCGTGAGCATGGCGCCCCGCTCCGCCTCGTGATTCCCGACATGTACGGCTACAAGAGCGTCAAGTGGGTCTCACAGATCACGCTCGAAGGTGTCGCGCGCGACGGGTACTGGGAGCAGCGTGGGTACGACCGCGACGCGTGGGTCGGATCGAACGATTCACGCTGACCGAGCGGGCACTGCACTGGGTTCATGCCGTCGCGTTCTTTGCGATGTTGCTCACGGGCCTTGCGCTGTATCTCCCGGCCCTCGAAACAGCGATCGGCCGCCGCGGGCTTGTGAAGTCAACGCACCTCTGGTCCGCGATCGCATGGGGCGCGGCGCTCGTAATCGTGGTGCTCGTTGGGAACCGAAGGGCACTTCGTCGTACAGCCCAGGAGCTCGACAACTTCGATCGCGACGACCTGCGTTTTCTGACAGGACGTTCGGGCGCACCGCAAGGGCGATTCAACGGTGGGCAGAAGGTAAACGCAATCCTGACCGTCGCGTTCGCACTGCTGTTCGCCGTCTCGGGCGTGTTGCTGTGGCTGGGTGAGCGCGACACTCGCTTTCGCTTCGACGGCACGGTCTTTCTGCACGACGCGCTGATGTGGGTGTCGCTCGTGCTCCTCATCGGGCACCTCTACTTGGCGGTGATCAATCCGCGCACCCGCCACGCGCTCGCCGGAATCACGGAAGGGTCAGTGCGCGAGGATTGGGCCCGCGAGCATCACGCCAAGTGGGTTGACGCACCTGCCGTCGCCCCGCCTGAAGGGGTCGCGACGCCCGAGCGTTCGCCGGTCTAGGTGGCCGCCTGCTTGCGGAGGGTCGATTCGCGAGGACAATGGTTTTCGTGACGCCCGCTTCCCAGACAACAGTGCTCGTTGTCGATGACGAGCCGCTTGTCCGTGATGTGGTCGCCCGGTACCTGCAGCGGGAGGGATTTCGCACGCTGGTCGCAGGGGATGGAGACACGGCGCGACAGCTGATCGAGGCCGAGGAGCCTGGCCTTGTGGTGCTCGACGTGATGATGCCCGGCGTCGACGGACTCACGTTGTGTCGGTGGATTCGCGAGCGTTCCGATACGCCCGTGATCTTGTTGACGGCGCTCGGCGAGGAGGCGGATCGGATCGTCGGCCTCGAGCTTGGTGCCGATGACTACGTCACCAAACCTTTCTCCCCACGTGAGCTCGCCGTGCGGGCGAAAACGGTGCTGCGTCGCACCGGTGTCGTGCCGAAGGCCGGCCTGACGATCACCTTCGGCGACGTTCTCCTCGATGTTGATAAGCGGGCGGTGACAAAGGGCGACGACGACGTTCGTCTGACGGTGCGCGAGTTCGACCTCCTCGTCTTTCTCGCGACCAATCCGGGCAAAGTGTTTTCGCGTTCGCACTTGCTCGCGCGTGTGTGGGGTGACGAGTTTTCGCTGGATGCGGCAACCGTGACGGTTCATGTCCGGCGACTGCGGGAGAAGGTTGAGGCCGACCCGTCCGTGCCCAAGCACCTCGAAACCGTGTGGGGTGTCGGCTACAGGTTCGTGCCATGATCGGCACCGCGTTCGCCCTTGCCGTGGCGACTCTCGTTGCGGGCGTCGTGCTCGCGTTCGCGCTGCGGTTGCTCCCCACCGTGCGCCTGCAGGTGACGGGGTTGGCGCTGGTCGCCGTGGGTCTGCCGCTCGGCGTTGTCCTCGCCTCCGGGTGGGTGATGTTTCACATGGGCGACGACGTCAAGATCTTGGCCGTCTCCTCTGCCGCGGCATTGTCGGCGATCGTCGCCGGTTTGATGCTCGCGCGGTTCATCGTCTCCCCGATCGATCGTTTGCGCGAGACCTCCGCCCAGATCGCCTCGGGTGATCTAGGCGTGCGGGCGTCCGAAGCGGGTCCAGCAGAGCTCGCCGAGCTTGGTCGTTCGTTCAACTCCATGGCCGGCTCGCTTGAGGAGCTGTTCGACGCGCGGCGCCAGCTCGTTGCGTGGGCAAGCCACGATCTCCGCACTCCTCTCACAGCCATGCAGGCCTCGTTGGAAGCCCTCGAAGATGGGCTTGTCGACCCGAAGGAATACGTTCCCGCACTCCACGCACAGGTGCGTCTGCTCTCGGGCATCGTCGATGACCTCTTCGAGCTCGCCCGAATCGATGCGGGCGTTCTCGCGATCGTCACGCAGAACGTCGTACTCGACGAGCTCGTTTCGGGCTGTCTCGAGGGTCTCGCGCCGGAGGCGGCGTCGCGCGGTGTTCGCCTCGGGGCCGAACTTGGGCAGACGCTCCCGCCGGTGGAATGTGCGCCAGAGAAGATCGAGCGGGTGCTCTACAACCTCCTCACCAATGCTCTTCGCCACACACCGCCCGACGGATCGGTCGTGGTGACGGCGAAGGCAGACGGCGATCGTGTCGAAATCGCCGTCGAAGATACGGGTGAGGGCATTGCGCCTGAACGCGCAGAGCGGATCTTCGATCGCTTCTGGAAGGCCGACGCGTCTCGTCGCCCAGGCGGGTCGGGCCTTGGATTGGCCATTGCGCGTGGTCTGATCGACGCCCACGGCGGTCGCATCTGGGCCGAGGCTCGACGAGAGGGCGGAACCCGCGTCGTCTTCACGCTGCCGGTCGCGCAAGCTCGCCCTTAAACGCAAAGCGCGCCGGAGTCGCTCCCGAAGGACGACCCCGACGCGCTGTGCAGTGCAAGAACCTACGCCGGCTGCTGCGTCTTGCGCAGGTACGGCTTGATCGTCTCGTAGCCCGGGAAGCGCTCTGCGGCTTCGTCGTTCGAGACGGCGGTCGTGATGATCACGTCCTCGCCCTGGCGCCAGTCGGCGGGCGTTGCGACCTTGTGCTTCGCGGTCAGCTGCAGTGAGTCGATCACGCGCAGGATCTCGTTGAAGTCGCGGCCGGTTGCCGCCGGGTAGGTCAGCGTGAGCTTGACCTTCTTGTCCGGGCCGACGACGAAGACCGAACGGACGGTCATCGTGTCGTTGGCATTCGGGTGGATCATGCCGTAGAGGTTTGCGACCGTGCGATCAGGGTCAGCAATCAACGGGTAGTTGAGCTTGTTGCCCGTGACGTCCTCGATGTCCTGCGCCCAAGCCTCGTGCTTGTCGAGCGGGTCAACGGAGATCGCAATCACCTTGGTGTTGCGCTTCTCGAATTCGGGCTTGAGACCGGCAACGCGGCCAAGCTCAGTGGTGCAGACCGGCGTGAAGTCGGCCGGGTGCGAGAACAAGATGCCCCAGCCGTCGCCGAGGTACTGATGGAAGTTGATGGTGCCTTCGGTTGTCTCCGCCGTGAAGTCCGGAGCCTCGTCGCCGAGCTGAATCGCCACGAATGGCCTCCTCTTGAATGTGTCGTTCGTTGACGTGCGGTGGTGCTTCTCGGCGGGGCCACCGAGAAAGGTGGATAGCTGTATTGAAGCCGAATTCTATCACTATGGAAAGTAAAGCCTTAGATACCTCGTATATGGCTGGCTTCTATTTGGAGGCGTCGTCCTCAACTCCGGCTGTGGCTGACCGACTACCCACGCTGCCGGGTCACCTCCCGGCAACAACATTCAGTCAGTTCGTGACCGGGGAGGGTCTCACAGAAATGACGTTGCTGAAGATCATTAGGGATCTTTCGCTCGCGCAGAAGGTCGCCGCGTTGGTCGGTGTCGTGAGCGTCGTGTATCTCGTAGCGCTTGGTGTTGGAGTCGTAAGTATCGGTTCGGTCGTCTCGACGGTGCAGCGCGACTCAAAGATCTCCTCCGCTGCGCATGCCGCCGCATCAGCGGCCTACAACATGCGGATCTCGCAGGCACAGAACGTGTTGATCGAGGGGCATATCCGCAACCCAGACGGTTCCGACATGCACACGGGCGATATCGCTGCGTTCGGCGAACGCCTCTCGACGCTGTTCTCGCTGGCGTCGGCGGCCGACGCCGAGAAGATCAAGACGGCGTTCGACGCCTGGGCAGACACCGATCGCCGTGTGGCTGCACTCACCGCCGCCGGAAACCAGGCGGGTGCGACACGGCTGCTGAATACACAGGCGAACGTCGAGGGTGACACGCTCGCAGTGGCGTTGAGCGACTACGGCGATGCCGCCGCCACGCATGGCATCACGTCGGGCAACGCCACGAAGACGAACGCTCAGATCGGGATCGCGGTGCTGACGCTGCTTGCCCTGCTCGTGGCGGCCGCCGCGACGTTCTTCCTCTCGCGTCAGCTGCGGTCTGTGGCCCAAGCGATCCTTGCAGGTCTGCGCAGCCTCGAGCAGCGTGACGCATCCGACCTCCGTGCCGGCCTCGAGCGGGTGGCGGGGGGTGACCTCACGAAGGAGGTCGTCTCGGTCACGCCGCCGCTTGACCCCGCGGGCAACGACGAGCTTGGCCAGATCGCAGAGGCGGTCAACGGGATTCGTCAAAGCACGGTCGCGTCGATCGAGGCCTACAACGAGACCCGCGTCAAGCTGGCTGGCATCCTGGGCCGCGTGCAGGACGCGTCGACCTCCGTGTCGTCGGCCTCACGACAGATGGCATCAACCTCGGAAGAGGCCGGTCGTGCGGTGACAGAGATCGCGGATGCGGTGTCGGATGTCGCCTCGGGTGCGGAACGCCAGGTGCGAATGGTCGAGGAGGCTCGGTCGGCAGCCGAGCACACCGCTGAGCAGGCGGGGCACGCCCGGGATGTTGCGCTCGAAGGTGTGACCGCAGCCCGTCAGGCGTCGCTTGCGATGGAAGCCGTGCATGAGGCGACCGATTCAGTCACCAAGGCAATCCACGAGTTGGCTGCAAAGTCGGTCGAGATCGGTGGCATCGTCCAGACGATCACGGGGATCGCATCGCAGACGAACCTGCTCGCGCTCAACGCGGCGATCGAGGCGGCCCGCGCGGGCGAGCAAGGTCGTGGTTTCGCAGTTGTTGCCGAGGAAGTGCGCAAGCTTGCCGAGGAGTCGCAGTCGGCAGCGACGCAGATCTCAACCCTGATCGACGAGATCCAGGCGGAGACGAAGAAGACCGTGTCTGTCGTCGAAGACGGTGCGAAGCGGACAGCCGATGGCGTTGCAGTCGTTGAGCAGACGCGCGAGGCGTTCATTCAGATCGGTGAGCAGGTCGAGAATGTCACCGAGCGGATCGGCCTGATCGTTACAGCGACCGCCGAAGTTGCAGCGGTCGCGGAGCAGTCGTCGGCCTCAACCGAAGAGGTCTCGGCCTCGACGGAGGAGACGTCGGCCTCGGCGCAGGAGATCGCGGCATCGGCACAGGAGCTGGCGGCGACTGCCGAGGAGCTCCACGGCCTCGTGGCAGCGTTCAAGCTCGCCGCCTAGCTCACGCGTTCAAGACACGGCCGGCCGGCCCTTCTGGACCCTCCCCCAGAAGTGTCGGCCGGCTCGCTTCGATCTAGCGTGCGCGGAAGCGGTAGTGCGACACGAGCCATTCCTGACCGTCGCGGAAACCCCAAAGCTCCGCGCATGCAAGGAAGAACACACGCCAGTTAGCGAACCAGGCACGCGCACGTGAGGCGCCGTAGGTTTCGGCGAGCACCGCCATGATCTCGTCGCGATTTGCGTCCATGCGCTCAAGCCAGGCCTCCGCGGTGCGCGCGTATTCGCTGCCCGAGTGGCGCCAGTGATCTTCGAGAATCAGGTCGCGCTGGAAGTGGAGGAGAAGGTCGTCGCTCGGCATCGTCCCCGCGGTGAAGAATTTGCGGGCCATCCAGCCGGAGTCGTAGGTGTAGGCGTACTGGCGGTGGGTGAAGATGTGGCAGAAGAACGCGCCATTTGGCGCGAGCCACGCGGCGATCTTCCCGAGCAGCTGCTCGTAGTTGCGCATGTGCTCAAGCATCTCAACCGACACGATGCGGTCGAACTGGCGGTCGAGCGTCAGGTGGTTGACATCGGCGGTGAGGACTTCGACGTTCGGGTAGCGGCGCGCCTCAATATGGGCTCGCTGCGTTGACGAGTTCGATACCGCGAGGATCTGTGAGGCGGGGAATCGCTCGGCGAGATAACCGGTGAGTGAGCCCCAGCCGCACCCGAGGTCGAGAATGGTCATGCCGTCTTCGATCCCGGCACGCTTGGCGTAGAGAGCGAGCATCGCGTCTTCGGCTTCGGCGAGCGTTGTCACACCCGTCGGCCAGACGCATGAGCTGTACTTCAGACGTGGGCCGAGGATGAGCTCGAAGAGCCGGGCGGGAACTTCGTAGTGCTGCTCATTCGCCTTTGCGACCTCTTCGGCGATCACTGACTCGCGTAGCCGCTCGATCAAGGCCCGATTGCCGTCCAGCCCCTTGCGGCGTTCGGAGCGCAAACGGAGTCGGCAGTTGAAGCGGATTCCCGCGCGGAGGAACGCATCGGGCACGCGCCCCGTCTCGACGATCCGATCGATCACCTTCGGGCCGATCATGGCTTCGATCCTGCGCGTCGTGGGAACCATGGGATGAACGCGCTCGTCTCGGCTTGGTAGCGACGGTAGTCATCACCGCGGCTACGGAGCGACGCGGCTTCCGCGGGCGGAATTCCCGTGACGAACAAGACGAGAACGAGGATGATCACGTACGAGCCGAACCCGAGCCAGCCCCACGGCGCCGAAACCGCGACGAGCCCGTATGCGAGCCACGTGAGCGTCTGGAAGAAGTAGTTCGGGTGACGTGAGAGCGACCAGAGGCCGTAGCGCATCGTCTTGCCCTTGTTGGCCGGATTGGCTTTGAACTGTGCGAGCTGGCGGTCGGCGAGCGCCTCACCCGCGGCCGCGACGATCCAGATCGCGATGCCGATCCACGCGACCGTTTGCAGGCCGTGGTGGCGGTCGAACGTTGCGAGGAGGAACGGGAGCGAGAGGACGAGGGCGATTGCCGCCTGCGCTTGGTAGAAGATCGCGAAGGTCAGCTGCTCTCGGCCCTTCTCGGCCCAGCGAGCGCGGAGGTCGCGATACCGGGAGTCTTCGCCACGCCCGATGCGCGAGACGACGACGGCGGCGAGGCGGAGGTTTTCGATTCCGCCCATGAGCGCGATTGCGACGCGATGGGCGACATCGCCGGGGCCGAGAATTGCGTAGAGCACGGCGAGTCCGGCCACCGCTCCCGCCCAGCCAGCATCAACCGCGGTGGCGTCACGGGTGCGCCGCTGCCACAGATACAGCGCTCCGAGGAGTGCTGCAGCGAAGGCCCAGCCGACCAGAAAGAGCGGTAGGCGGTGTTCGATCACGCGACCTTGCGTTCCTAGGGGTACCACGCATGATTCGGCGCCCCAAACGGCTCGCGGAGCGCCTCGACCGCAGCCTCAAAGGTCTTAGTGAGCTCGCGTGCGCCGGCGATCGTTGGCTTAGCGGTGGCAACCTCGATTGGCTCGCCAACGATGAGGCGGATCTTCGGCAGGCCAAGCTTGAACTTCGCGGGTCGTAGCGCCCGTTCGCTGCCGATGATCGCAACAGGAATCACCGTTGCTCCGGTGCGGAGGGCGAGCTTTGCAGCCCCGCGATGCCACGGCCGCTCCCGAAAGGGAAGGCAGGTGCCCTGCGGGAAGATCCCAAGGACGTGTCCGTCGCGCAGCAGCTGCTCTCCGCGCGTGAACGCGCTGAGGTCGCCGGTGCCGCGTTCGACGGGGAACGTCCCGAAAGCGTTCATGATCCACCGCAACGGTGCGATGCCAAAGAGCTCGGCCTTCGCCATGTATCGAACAGGCCGTGGTGTGACGAGCGCCAGAAACCACGGGTCGATGAGCGACTCGTGATTGGCAATCAGGAGCACGGGGCCCGAGGTTGGAACGCGTTCAGCACCGTCGATTGAGATGCGGTACACCGTGCGCGCCCATGGCCGGAAGCCGATGCGTTCGAGGAAGGTGTAGAGAGGGGGGCGCTTCATTCGAATGGTCTCCTTAGGGTGAGCTGTACATTGCGGAGCGCCCGGGTTCGAAATGCCGCCTCGCAAAACGTCAGATAGAAGTGCCACGTCCGCACAAAACGCTCGTCGTACCCGAGCTCGCGGATCTCGTCGAGCTTGGCGTCGAACTGCTCACGCCACCGCTTGAGTGTCTCAGCGTAGTGGGGTCCGATCTCATGCACCTCGGAGAGCAGGAGCGATGACGAGCGTGTCGCCGCTGCGGCGAGCGCTGAAAGCGACGGGATCAGGCAGCCGGGAAAGATGTATTGCTCGATCCAATCGGGTGCCTTGCGGTAGCGGTCGTAGCGGTTGTCCGGCACGAGAATCGTCTGGACGCAGGCGCGGCCGCCCGGAATGAGCAGGCGATCAATCGCCGCGAAGTAGGTCGGAAACTGCTTCTCGCCGATCGCTTCGAGCATCTCGATCGATGCGACGCGCGTGTAGGAGCCCTGATGGACGCGGTAATCCTCTTCGACGATCGTGATGCGGTCGGCGATGCCGGCCTCAGCGATGCGGTGGCGGGCGAACTTCGCCTGCTCGGCCGAGAGCGTCAGGCCGGTGACCCGGCAGCCGTACTCGGTTGCGGCAAGGAGGGCAAACCCGCCCCACCCGCAGCCGATTTCGAGCACGTGGTCGTCGGGGCCGAGCTCAAGCTCGTCACAGATGCGGCGGTACTTTCGCCGCTGTGCGTCGGCGAGCGTGTCGTCGGGTGAGGCGAAGATGCCGCATGAGTACGTCATTGTCTCATCGAGCATCCGCTCGAAGAGGTCGTTGCCGAGGTCGTAGTGGTAGGCGATGTTGTGCCGTGCCCGCAGCAGGCCGTTGCGTCGGTTCGGCCGTGGCCGAGCGTCGAGGATCCGGCGGATCGTTCCGTGGCGACGGTTCGCGGCTTCGGCGTTGCGCAGCAGCAGCTCAAAGAGGGCCGGGAGGTCTGACGTATCCCACTCGCCTGCCGTGTACGACTCGCCAAACCCGACCTTGCCGCGTGTTGCAAGCCGTCGAAACAGCGTGTCGGAGTGCACCTGGATATCCGCGACGGGCCCATGGCCAAACTCTCGTGTCGACCCGTCGGGAAGCGTCACCGCAAGGGTGCCGCCATCGAGGTGCCCGAGGGCCCGGTCGAGCAACGTGACCGCGATCCATTCGGCGAGTGGAAGCCGACCTGCTCCGGGCTCGCGTCGAAGTGCTGCGCGCGAGCTCACGGTCGTGCCGAACCCTTGCCCGGCTCGAACGGCGGCTTATGGTGGAACGGCACGCGCTTCAGCCACAACCGGAGTGCCTGCCAGTGGATCAGGGCGATCACCTGTACCGGCATCAGGGGATAGCGCAGAAGAGTTCGGATCACCGACCCGTTGGTGAGCTCGCGACGTCGCCCATGCAGCACGGCGGTGAGGGGACGCTCCCCTGCTCCATCCCGGAGGTGCATGCGGGCCCACACTTCGTCGCCTGGCTGCGAGAAGGCGTACTCGTAGCTCCCCTCGACGGGGAAGAACGGCGAAACATGCAAGCGCTTCTCGTGTTCGTAGCGGAGCGTTGGGCCGTGCAGCACTTCCGGGAGCCGCTCACCGAACGTGTTGTTCAGCTCCGACACCATGCAGACGAGCTCCCACTGGTCAGGATTGTCGCTTGCCCGGCGGTAGCACCAGTAGAACGAAACGGGGTTGAAGACGTACCCGAACACGCGTAGCTGGGTGAGCATGAGCACGCGTTCGATCGTCGGATCGCCGACGAAGTCGATGACGGCACGTTTGATCGGCTTGTCGCCGTCGAAGTGGTCGCGATCACGAAACGTGATGAGGTTGCGGCGGTTGACCGAGACGAGACGAAGGCGCTGATCGAGCGCCGGGAGCTCGTCGAGATCGAGGAGCCAGTACGAGATCGGGTAGGTGAACGAGTGATGTTTCGGCTCGCGCCGTGAGTGCATCAACGTTCCTTCGTAGAGCGCGGAGGTCACCATTCGACCCCCAGCGCGGCGGCGGCACGAACGCCAGACGCAAGCCCCGCCTCGTGGAAGCCGTTCCCCATGTGGGCTCCGGCGTAGAACGTCCCTCGCTCACCTGAGAGGGCGGCCAGGGCGTGCTGTGCGTCGATCGTTCCCACCGTAAACAGCGGGTGGGCATAGGAGAACCGCGCGAGCACGTGGGCTTCGGGGATCTCTTCGTTCAGAGTGACACAGTAGTCGCGGGTGCTTTCAAGCCGCTGAAGCCGATTGAGGTAGTAGGTCAGCGTTGGCGCGCCGTCGTTTCCCATGCGGTAGTTCCAGGATCCTCGTGCCGCCTTCGTGCGCGGGAGGAGGGACGCGTCGGTGTGGAGGATGGTCTCGTTCACCGTGTAGGCAAATGCGCCGAGGATCGCCCGTTCTGCATCCGATGGATCTTCGAGCAGGGCGAGCGCTTCGTCGGCGTGGGTGGCGATGACGACGCGATCGAAGCGATGGGTCAACCCATCGGGTGTGCGAACGTCGACCCCGCCTTCGCTTCGCGCGATCGAGCGGACTCCCTGGTTCAGCCGCGCCCCGTTTGGCAGGGTGGCGACCACGGCATCGACGTAGGTCTTGCTGCCGCCTGTCACCGTTCGCCACGCGAACCGCCCGAACCCGAGCATGCCGTGGTTGTCGTAGAAGCGGATCGCGTACGCGGCCGGGAACTCGAGCGCTCGTCCAGGCGCCGTCGACCAAAGAGCCGAGGTGAGCGGGATCAGAAAGTGATTACGGAACGCGCTCGAGTAGCCGTGAGCATCGAGGTATTCGCCGAGCGATTGGCTCTCCCAGTCGGCCTCCTCGAGCGTGCGTCCTGCGGTACGGAGCCATCGCCCGATCTCCCAGAGCAGCTTGTAGTGGGCTGGACGCACGAGGTTGCGACGTTGCGCAAATGGGCGTCGACCCGAGTACTCGAGCCCACAGGAGTCACAGACGACAGAGAACGACATCTCCGCCTCTTGCGTCTCGACCCCAAGCTCAGTGAAGAGTCGAGTGAGCAGCGGGTAGTTGCGGAGGTTGTGGACGAGGAACCCGGTGTCGAGCGTGAGGCCGTCGTAGGTCACCGTGTTCGCGTGCCCGCCAGGGCGCGCATCCTGTTCAAACAACTCGACGTCGTGCGCTTTCGCAAGCACGTATGCCGCGCCCAGACCGGCAACGCCGGAGCCGATGACTGCTACCCGCACGACGTACCTTCGTTTAAGTGCAAAGATTGGTTCGGCATGACGTTGACGACACCGGAGCCGTTGCTGCTTCCTCCCGATCCAGACGACGAGCCGGAGGTCGCGAAGGTCGGCACGGTGCGCGCGCACACGAGTCGCCTGTCGCAGGTCGTCACGCTCGTCGCGATCATCGTGCCGCTGCTTGGCGTCGCGATGGCGATGGGGCTGCTGTGGAACATTGCGTTCCATTGGAGCGACGTGGCGATCATGGTCGGAATGTACGTTGTGTGTGCGTTCGGGACGACGATCGGGTTCCACCGCTACTTCACGCACAAGGGCTTTGATGCGCATCCGTCGGTGAAGGCAACCCTCGCGATCCTCGGGTGCATGACGATGCAGGGCCCGATCACGCAGTGGGTAACAGACCACCGCAAGCACCACGCGTTCTCTGACAAGGAGGGCGACCCGCACTCACCGCACGTCGGTCATGGCGATGGCGCCTGGGGTGTGTTTCGCGGATTCGTGCACTCCCATATCGGCTGGATGTTCTCGAACATGGGGATGGAGCAGGGGATGCTCTACGGCCGCGATCTCTATGAGGACAAGATGATTCGATGGATCGATCGTCTCTACCTCGTGTGGGTCGCGCTCACCCTCGGAATTCCGTTCCTGATCGGATACGCGATCGGCGGAGTTGATCGCGGCGTTGAGGCGATGGTGTGGGGTGGCCTCGTGCGCATCTTCCTCTACCAGCACGCCACGTTTAGCGTCAACTCGATCTGCCACATGTGGGGCGCATCGGATTACCGCTCGCGAGACGAGTCACGCAATAACCGACTTGTGGCCTACCTCGTGTTCGGGGAGGGGTGGCACAACAACCATCACGCGTTCCCCGCGTCTGCGCGTCATGGTCTCCACCGCGGCCAGATCGACATGTCGTGGATGGTGATTCGCGGCCTCGAGAAGATCGGCCTCGTGTCGAACGTGCGGGTACCCGATGCTGCTCAGCTTGAGCGGCGTCGGATGATCAGACCGTCGTAGAGGCCGCGAAGGCGTCGATACGCTCGCCGAGAAGCTCGGCCCAGCGACGCGCACGTGGGAACGGGAAGGGCTTGCCGTTTGGGGCTCGCAGGGCGATCGGATGGACTGCGCCGGGAATCAACGTGTAGGTGCCCGGAACGCCAAGTGCCTGGGCGCGCTCGAACCCCCGACGGGAACTTGCCGCAGACACGCCGGGAATTCCGGGAAGCCATCGGTCGAGCGATCCGTGGAGAACATCGAGCCGACGGCCAACGAGCGTGTCGATCGGCATGCGATCGGGGATCCATGGGGCAAGTCCCACGAGTCCTTCGACACCGGGTGCGTCAACTGCGCCGATCCCGACCGCACCACCCATGGAGAAGCCAACGAGAAGCGTTCTGTCGGCTCCCGTTTCGGCGATTGCGGCCCGAGCATCGTCGATACACCAGTCGAGCCTCCGCCATGACTTGATGCGGTACCGCACCTCCGCAAACCGCAGCGTCGAGTGTTGCGGCGCAAGCCGTTCGACGAGCCACTCGAGGGAGGCGCTCCATGTGCCCTCAACCTCGCCGCCTTGACCACCGTTGATGCAGACGACAGCGAGCGACGACGGGGCATTTGTGAGGCGCATCTCAGCGCCGGTTTGGAGGGTGACGATCTGGCTCATGGCACGACTGTTTCGTAGGCGGGCGGCGATCGGTTTGGTGCGACTTCGCACCACACGGCCGCCCGCCCAGTTACCGTAGCGGTATGGCAGATAACGCCGAAGTGATCGGTCGCGCCGCCGGGAAGCTCGTTCGGACGGCCGGACTGTTCGCCAAGAAGAAGCTGGAAGACCTCGCTGCACCGTCGCCGACGCCGACGCAGGCACCTCCAGCTCAGCCTGCGCCGCCCGCCCAACCGGCTCCTGCGCAGCCCGTTGCTGCGCCCTCACCGGTTCAGCCGGCTCCTGCGCAGCCCGCAGCGCCACCGCAGGCTGTGCCCGTGCAACCACAGCCTGTGCAACCACAGCCTGTGCAACCACCGCCTGTCGCACCGCAACCTGTCACATCGCAACATGTCGCGCCGCCAAACGCTGCAGCGGCCGCCGCCCCAGTTCGCCGTCGGAAGAAGCGGAAGGTGCGGCCTGCGCCGATGCTGCACGAGCTTCCTTCGACCGGGCTCGCCTACCGCGCTGCCTGGATGCTCTGGCTCGGCGCGGTCGTCGCAATCATCCTGACGATCGTGAACATCGATGTCGCGATCGGCCCTCCCGGCCCCCGCGCCGTCGTGCAGTTCATCCTCGCTGCAGTCTTTCTGGCCGCGGGGTACGCCTTCACCACTGACATCTGGCGGTTCAGACAGCTCGCGGTTGCGCGGATGTTGCGCTCGCGCCGTTTGGGCTTTATCCCTCGTCGCGAGGGGCGAATGGCGCACAAGGTGTTGCGCGAATTCGTGACGCTCTTCGCGATCATCTTCCTCGCCCTGTCGCTTTTCGATCTCCTCCGCGGGATCAACGGCATCCGCTAGCGCGTTCGCGCGGCCTCATCGCTGTCTCATGAGGGGCGGCGATCGTTGGGTGGGTTCCAACCACTCCCCAACGAGGAACCGTTTGAAAGGAGGCCGGCATGATGCCGACCAAGCAGACCCTCGCAGCCGGTGTTGCTGCACTCCTCACCCTTGGTGCCGCAGGAGTCGCTCAAGGCGCGACGCCTGCCGCCTCGACCGCCGGCAAGAAGCTCTTCATCGCAACGTGCGGTTCGTGCCATGCATTCAAGCCCGCGAACACCAAGGGCAAGCTCGCTCCTGATCTCACATCGTCTCACCAGGGGCTTGCCTCAATCGTGAACCAGATCACCTATGGCGGCGACGGGATGCCCGGTTTCAAGGCTCTTGGCAAGACGAAGATCAACCAGATCGCCACCTACTTCTGGATTCAGACCGGCAAGTCGGCCGGGGGTGGAGACGACTAGCGCTTCGAGATCGCCCTTCGGGGCGATGCGGCGCCGCGGGTGCGGCGGGGAGAGGCCTCGCCGCCCCCGCCGGCCGCCTGCTCGACGCGCCCCGGCGTAGGCTTCCGTCATGTCCGAACGCGATCCCCGATATGCCGGCCCATGGAACGCCGAAGCGGTGTCGTTATTCCTTGATGAGACAGCCGTTCCGATCCGACTTGCAGCCGTCGCTCCGTCGGGGTGGCCGATCATCGTCTCGCTGTGGTTCCTTCGCGACGGTGACTCGCTTGTCTGTGCGACCCAACGGGCGGCATCCGTCGTCGCGACGCTCGCCGCCGAAGGGCGATGTGCCTTCGAGGTTTCGGTCAACGATCCGCCGTACCGCGGAGTACGGGGTCGGGCGACCGTCTCACTCGAACCCGATCGCGACCTCTTGGTGCTTCGGCGACTTGTCGAGCGATACCTCGGCTCGGCCGACGGCACGTTCGCCACGTGGCTTCTTGGACGAGAGACACCCGAGGTTGCGATTCGCCTGATCCCCACCGAGGTCACGTCGTGGGACTTCAGCAGCCGCATGACCTGATGCGTCAAGGCGCAAGAGTTTCGTAAGTAGTGCCCCGTACAACCTCCTTCGTCCTACCCTGACGAAAGGAGCACGATGAAGCGGTTCACGATGCTGACGGTCGTCGTCGCGGCGCTCGCCACCGGCGCGTCCTCGGCGCTCGCGGCACCTCATGCGTCACAGCCTGTGGCGAAGTGGATGTCTCCGACGAAGCTCGGTGATGTTGTCGCGACGCCGATGCATCTTGCGGCTTACACGTGGAATAAGGAGAACGACGGCAAGGTGCATTGCACCGGGTCGTGTGCCATGAAGTGGCCACCGATCACTGTCAAGCACGGAACGATGGTCGAGAAGCACATCATGGGATTGATGGGCACCTTCGGCACGATCATGCGCCCCGATGGTTCGGAGCAGGTGACCTGGAACGGGCACCCGCTCTACACCTACCACGGCGACACGGCGAAGACGATCTTGTGTAACGGCGTCGACGGTTGGTTCGTCGTTAAGGCCTAGCGCTGCCAGCGGGGGTCGCGTCGCGTTCGGTGTCCGGGGCGCGACCCCCGCAAGGCGTAAGCTGCGACGAATGGTCGTCGCAGCCGCGATCAGCGATGTCGTTCAGGTCCCGCTGTGGCTCGATCTGCTCGCCGTGTTTTCGGGCGCGGTGCTTGGGGCGGTGTTTGCGGTACGAAACCACTTCGACCTTGCCGGGGTGCTGGCGCTCGCGATGGTCACCGGCTTTGGCGGCGGTGTGATCCGCGACGTACTGCTGAACCAGCGGCCGGTTGCGTTTCAACACAACGCATATGTCGTGACTGCGATCGCAGCTGCTCTCGCAGGCTTCTTCTTCGCAACCCATATCGAGCGGCTGGAACTCCCTCTCAGCGTCCTCGACGCGGTGACCTTGGCGATGTACGCCACGGTCGGTGTCAGCAAGGCGCTCTCCAATCACATCGCTGTTGTTCCCGCAATTCTGATCGGCGTTGTCGCCGCGGTCTCGGGTGGCGTGTTGCGCGACGTGTTCGTCGCTCGTGTCCCCGAGATCTTCACGCCCGGCACCCTCTATGCGATCCCGGCCGTGATCGGCACGACGATCTTTGCGGGACTCCACGGCGCCGGGGTTGGGCTTGGCACGAATGCGCCCGTGGCTGTTTCGGTGATTGTCGTGATCCGCCTTGCCGCCTACCGCTTTGGCGTCCGAGGCCCCCGACCGGTCGATGCTACGGCAGTTGTGTGGAAGCGGGCGCGCGCCGCCCGCATACGGCCTCGGCGTCAGCGGTAAAGAGCCGGTAAAACCGCGCGCGGTTCTCGGCCATCTCGGGAACAATGGCCCGATGGGTCCCGCCATATTGAGACGTGCCGTCCTGGGCGCGGCCCTCCTGACGATGCTGGTGAGCATCATTGGGGGCGCTGCTGCGGGCACCCCCCGTTCAACGTCAATCGTGCCCGACGCCGACAACCCGGTTCTCGGCGTCGTGCCGCCGGTGAACACCCCGGGCAACCCGAGCTCGCTCGGTGCGACGGCCCCGCTTGCCCTCACCTACCACGGCGGGCTCGTCATGCACTCGACCACGATCTACTCGATCTTCTGGGTGCCGTCGGGCTACACCGTCGATGCGACGTACAAGAGTTTGATCGACCAGTACCTCACCGACACGGTGGCTGCGAACGGCACGACCGGGAACCTCTACTCGACGATGCCGCAGTACACAGACAACACTGCGAACGCGGCCTACGACCTCCATATCGGCGGCTCGGTGATCGACACCACCGACTTCCCCGCGAACGACTGCCACCCGACGACACCGGCGAACTACATTCCCGCAAAGGTCGCGGCGTGCGTCACCGACGCGCAGATCATCAGCGAGATCCGGTCGGTGATGATCTGCGCAGTCGTGGACTGCGAGCGAGAGCAAGCTCTACGTCCTCTTCACGCCGCGGAACGTGGGATCGTGCGTCACGAGCTCGAGCTCGCAATGCGCGTTCACCGTCTTCTGCGGCTACCACTCTGACGACGTCGGTCATCTCATCTACGCGAACATGCCCTACGACGCGTGGCAGAGCTCATGCAACGTGGGACAGCAGCCAAACGGTGGGGAGGGCGACTCCACGATCAACGTTCTGAGCCACGAGCTCGCCGAGGCGATCACCGATCCGCACGGTGACGCCTGGTACGACTCAAATGGCGACGAGAACGGCGACAAGTGCGCGTGGTACTGGGGCACGACGGGTAATAGCGTCAACCTCCTTCCCGGCAGCGTTGGCGCCCATTACACCCAGACCGTCAACGGTCACCACTACTTCGCGCAGCTCGAATGGAGCCAGCTCAACGTGCCGCCGGGCTCAAACACCGCCACCGACGGGTGTGTCGCCGAGATGAACACGGTTCGGGCGGCGTCGGCCACAACCCAAGTTGCTCAGCTCTCCTTCAGCGGTTCCGCGAACCCGCAGGGAACAGCGTCGACGGCCCACTTCGAGTACGGACTCACTGCGGGGTACGGCTCCTCGACCTCGACGACGAGCATCGGCTCGGGGGGACAGCCGGTGGCCGTGTCGGCGGTCGTGCCTGGTCTATCGCCCGGAACGACCTACCACTATCGGCTCGCAGTCGTCTCCGGCTCAGGAGGCTCGGCAGTGACCGCCTACTCCGCCGACCAGACCGCAACGACGACTGCCGCAGGCGCCGGGACAGCAACACACCTTTCGATCTCTGGCGGCCCGTTCGTTGGCGGCAGCGGAGCGGCCGTCACCGTAACGGCTCTCGACGGCGCAAACGCCGTTGCAACCGGTTTCACAGGGACCGTTACGCTGACGAGCAGCGACGGCTCTGCCACATTGCCGTCGGCGTACACCTTCGTTGGCGGCGATGCGGGCGTTCATGCCTTTACGGTCACCCTGCGCACGCTGGGCACGACAACGATTACCGCGACAGACGCGACGACCGGCGTCGTGGGCAGCACGTCGGTCTCCGTCGCTGCGGGGCCCGCAACGCATCTGACGGTGACAATGTCACCCGGGACGGTGCAGACGGGGGTCAGCTCGACGGCGACCGTCACGGCCCTCGACGCGAACGGCAATGTTGCGACGTCCTATCGGGGCACTGTCCATGTCACGAGCAGCGACACGTCGGCGACGCTGCCCGCGAACTACACGTTTGTGTCGGGCGACAACGGGGTGCATCAGCTGACGGTGACGCCGACAACGGTGGGAACGCAGACGGTCACCGTGACGGACATCGCGACCCCTTCGATCACCGGGTCAGGTGCAGTCACGGTCACCGCGCCGCCCGCACCGAGCGGTGGAGGTGGCGGCGGCGGCGGGGGCGGTGGGCCGCCCAACATCGCCATCACGATTGGTCCGACCTCAGCAGTGGGCGGCGTCGGCACAGGCTTCACGTTGCGGGTGGGGGTTGCGAACAACTCGACGAGCGGGGCGAACACAACAGCCCTCAACATCACGCTCAACGGCTTGAGCTTCGTGTCGGGCCAGACCGACCGGGGCCCCGGGTGCACACCTACGGCGACGGGAGCGACCTGCGATCTTGACTTCTTCCCGGGCGGACTTACCTCGCAGGTGCTGATCGGTGTAACCGTCACGTCCGCGACGCCATCGGCGACGGCGACATTCGTCACAAGCCCGGGCGACTCCGACCTCACCGACAACACCGCCACCTGGGTGGTGCAGCAAGCACAGGCAACACCCGTCATCCAGACGGGAAGTGTGACGACGACCTCACCACCGCAACGCGTTGTCGCTACGAGCACGGTGGTCGCACCCACACTCGCCGTGAGCACAACGAAGCTCGTCACCACGGTGGGCGGCACCGAGACGTTGAACGTGTCCCTGAAGACGACGAAGAGCGCGAAGCTCACCTTTACGCTCGTGAATGCAAAGGGCAAGACGATCCGAGCTGGTCGGTGTCGGCGGCGAACGCCGGATCAACGGTGGCTCTCAGGATCCCTGCTGCCGCGAAGAACGCCGGCAAAGTGACGCTCAAGGTCGCAGCGACCGCGAACGGTAAGACGACGAAGACGTCGTCAGCTGTGCGTGTCTAGCCGCTAGCCGTTCTGAGAAAACCGCACGAGCGCGGCGAGCAGCGGCTGGAGCTCTCGACCGCGGTCGGTGAGGCTGTACTCCACCCGTGGTGGGCGCGCGTCGACGACCCGACGCTGCAAGATCCCGGCCTCTTCAAGCTCCACGAGCCGGGCCGCCAGCGTTGCCGGCGGGACGGTGCCGAGCGCCTGCTGGAACTCGTTGAAACGAGTTGCGCCTTCGTGCGATGCCCAGAGGATCGAAACGGCAAAGCGCCGCTCGAGGAGGCCCGCCGCGCGGCGGACCTCCTCGGGCACCGGAGTGCACTTACGACAACGCATGGGCCTGCGTTTGCGCGGGCTCGAGTGCCAGCGCGAACACTTCGTCGAGGCTCATGACCGGATGGAAGGTCATGACGCTCCGCACGTCTTCGGGGACATCGTCGAGGTCACCGCGATTACGCTCGGGGACGATCACGTCGGTCAGGCCAGCTGCGTGCGCGGCAAGCACCTTCTGCTTGAGACCGCCGATTGGAAGGACGCGTCCTTGCAGCGTCACCTCGCCGGTCATGCCGACCGTGTGTCGAACCGGCCGGCCGGTGAGGAGCGACGCGAGTGCCGTCGACATCGTGATGCCAGCACTTGGCCCGTCTTTCGGGATCGCGCCCGCGGGCACGTGCAGGTGGAAGCTTGCGTTCTCGAACAACGACTCGTCGATGCCGAGGTCGCTCGCGTGCCCGCGGATGTAGGAGAGCGCGATACGCGCCGATTCCTTCATCACGTCGCCGAGCTGCCCCGTCAACACGAGCCCCTCGTTGCCGGTCATTCGGGTTGCCTCGATGAACAGCACGTCACCGCCTGTACCCGTCACTGCGAGCCCGGTTGCGACGCCGGGAACCGCGGTGCGTTCAGCTGACTCCTGGAAGAACTTCTGGCGGCCGAGGGCCGTGCGGACGCGCGCCTCGTCGACTGTGACAGGTGTCTCGACCGTGTTTGTCGCAATGGCCGTCGCGGTCTTTCGAAGCACGGTTCCGAGCTCACGCTCAAGCTGTCGGACGCCCGACTCGCGGGTGTACTGCGTGACGACGAGTTCGAGCGTCGGATCGTCGACGGTGATCTCGTTGTCGCGGAGACCGGCGCGATCCCGCTGGCGTGGCCAGAGGTAGCCCTTGGCGATCGCGACCTTCTCATCAACGGTGTACCCGTCGAAGCGGATTACTTCCATCCGGTCGAGCAGCGGTCCTGGGATCGAATCGGCGACGTTCGCGGTTGCGATGAAGATGACCTCGGAGAGGTCAAGTTCGACGTCGAGGTAGTGGTCGCGGAACGAGTGGTTCTGGGCCGGGTCGAGCACTTCGAGCAACGCCGCCGACGGGTCACCCCGATAGTCGGAGCCGACCTTGTCGACCTCGTCGAGGAGGATCACGGGGTTCATCGTCTTCGCGTCACGCAGGGCACGAACCAATCGGCCAGGCATGGCGCCGATGTAGGTGCGGCGATGGCCGCGGATCTCCGCCTCGTCGTGGACACCGCCGAGCGACATCCGAACGAACTCGCGGTTCAGCGAACGTGCGATCGACTCGCCGATCGACGTCTTGCCGGTGCCGGGAGGGCCGATCAGCGTCAGGATTGCGCCTGACCGGCGATCCTCGGCGATCCCGCGCTCCTGGCGCAGCTTGCGGACGGCGAGGTACTCGACGATGCGATCTTTGACGTCCTTCAAGCCGGCGTGGTCGGTATCGAGGACCTCGCGGGCATACACGGGGTCGAGGCGCTCCTCCGACCGCTTGCCCCACGGAACGGCGAGCAGCCAGTCGAGGTAGTTGCGGATCATCGACGATTCGGAGCTCGCTTCGCCTGCTCGTTCGAGCCGGTCTGCCTCGCGGTTCGCCTGCTCGCGTACCTCGTCGGGCATCGCGCTTTCTTCGATGCGGGCCCGGTAGTCGCCGGCGACGCTTGTGTCGTCCTCGCCGAGCTCTTTACGGATCGACTCCATCTGGCGGCGCAGGATGTACTCCCGCTGCTGCTTCTGGGCACCCGACTCGACGTCTTCGCGAATGCGTCGCCGAACCTGCAGCTCGGCGAGCCGGTCGCGCTGGAGGCGAACCGACAGCTCGAGTCGGTCGACGACATCGATCGCCTCAAGCACGGCGATCTTCTCCTCGTACGAGATATCGGGTGCGTACGCGATCGTGTCGGCGAGCGAGCCGATGTCCTTGATCGCGCGCAGGAACTGCGAAATCCGCTCGTCGGCGCCGCGAAGCTCGAGGATCTCCTCGACTGTCGCGCGGTATTCGCGCTCAAGCTCGATCGTCTTGACACGGGCTGGCTCTTCGTCGGGTCGCTCGTCGACCTCGACGCGCAGCTGTCCCTGAGTATCGGTGTGGGCGACGCCGGCGATGCCGCGATGCAGGCCGGTGAGGGTGACTGCGCGCGCGCCACCTGGGAGCCGGACGGTCTCGCCGACTTCGGCGACGGTTCCGACCTTGGCATATTCGCCTTCGTGTCGAGGAACAAGCAGTACACGTTCCTCGTCGCCGACTTCGATGTTGAGCGTGACGCTCATGGATGGGAAGACGACGATGTCGTCAAGTGGGACTAGGAGCAATGTGCTCACGCGATTTCACCTCTTCGTTGTCGCGGCTACGGTGCAAGTAGCAACTACAACTGTTGTAGCGCACCAGATATTCCTGGCGTCGAGGAATGTGCCGCGAAAACACCTGCGCCCGGCAGAGCCGGGCGCAGGGAGTTCCGTGGTTGCGCGGGCGCGCTTACTCGCAGGTCTCGGTCTCTTCGGAGCAGACGACCGCCTTGGTGACGATCTTGCCGACGCTGCTGCCAGACGAGCCGCTGCTCTTCGCGGTGCCGGTCGTTTCCGCCTTGACGACGACGAAGATCGATTTGCCCTTGCCGAGTGTGATGGGATCCCACATCGTGTACTTGGCGGGCTTCAGCAGGACAACGACCGTCTGGGTCTGACCCGGCTTGAGGGTCGGAGTCTTGACGGTGCTGAGGCCACTGCCAGAGATCTGGAAGGCGTGAGGCTTCTTGCCCTGGTTGATCGCCTTGAACGCTGTTGCGCCCTGCACGAGGTTCGTGTTGCTGAGCTGGAGTCCCTTGTCGGAGAGCACCACCGTCACGTTGACCGTGCTTGTCGACTTTGAGACATTGGCGAGCGCCACACCAGCGCCCGCGAGCGCGGCGGTGACGACGAGAATAAGACTGCTACGCACGAGCCTGCCGGGCCCGAGCGTGCGGTGAGAAGATCGGATTCGGGACATGTGAGTGATGGTAGCTCGCATGTGTGAGCATTCCGCTGGCGAAGGATCGCCTACTCGCAGTGGGCGAGCAGGTCGTTCCAGTCGGCATCGACCTGCGACTGGATCTCTTCAACATGGCTGCGATGTTCGGGTTTCAGCAGGTGCGCGAACCGCGATTGATGTTCGAGCCACTTCTCGATCGGCAGCGGGTGCTCGGGCCGGTAATTGAGGTTGTAGATGCCGTCTACGACCTCGTAGAGCGGCCAGAAGTGGGTGTCGACGGCGGTATCGAGCATCGTCTTTGTGGTGCGAGGATCGTGACCCCACCCGACGGGGCAGTCGGTGAGCACGTTGAGGAAGGAGGGGCCTTGCACGGCGGCTGCCTTCTCGACCTTGCGGCTGAGGTCGTCCCAATGCGAGGCGGTTGCCTGGGCGACGTACGGGATGTGGTGGGCGACCGCGATCGCGGTCATGTCCTTGCGGCGCTGCGCCTTTCCGAAGCTCTCGGCGCCGGGCGGGCTCGTGGTGGTGCGGCCGCCGAAGGGGGTGGCGCCTGAGCGTTGGACACCCGTGTTCATGTACGCCTCGTTGTCGTAACAGACAAAGAGGAACTTGTGGCCGCGCTCGAGCGCTCCCGAGAGCGCCTGCAGCCCGATGTCGTAGGTGCCGCCGTCACCTGCGAAGGCGACGATGGAGATCTCCTGATCATCAGGCAACGCGCCGCGGCGGCGGAGTGCGCGTTGGGCGCTTTCGATTCCGCTCGCGACCGCTGCGGTGTTTTCGAACGCGACATGCAGCCACGGGACGTTCCAGGCTGTTGTCGGATAGCGCGTCGTCGCGACTTCGAGGCAGCCCGTCGCGTTGACGATCACCGCTGGCCCGGGCAGCGAGCTGAGGACGGTGCGAACGACGACGGGAATGCCACAGCCTTGGCAGAGCGAGTGCCCACCTCGGAGCGGTGGAACCCCGTGCTCGTTCTCAACCAGGCGCTTTAGGCGGGCCATGTTCGCTCCCGGACGCCGAAGTGGGCTGGGGTGCCGCCGCCGAAGATAGTGCGCACGTTGCTCAGGCGCCAAGCAACGCCGCGCTCGCAGCGTTCAACGATCCGCTCTGCCGGCCCCATTGAGTGGAGTGCACGGCGACACAGGATCTTGTGTCGCCAAGCCCTCCTAAGAAGTCAACGTCAATAGATTGGAACAGGCCTCTCCGCAGCTAGGGCGTCGTCATTTGGCGTTCGCTAGCTCTTGACGATCCACTTCTCGCCGGCGCGGAGGCGGCGCTCGAGCTGGTCGATCGTCGCTTCGGCGACCTTGCGCACACCCGACAGGCGGTTGAGTTCCGCGTTGACGGCGGCGTGCGTCATGCCAGTTCGGCGGACGAGCTCACGCGCGATCGCGGCATTCTCGTCGCGTAAGTAGAGCTTCTGCTCTCGCCGTGTGAGCCCGCCGCCCTCAGCGTCGTCCAACGCGCCGGTGTCGCCTGAGAGTGGGGGTGGAGGCCCGAGAGTGAGCTCGACGTCAAGGCTGCCACCCAGGTCATCAGGCTCGTCGAGGTCGTCGTAGACCAGATCGGCGTGATCGTCCGCACCGGTCGCAACGGCGGAGATGACCGCGAAGAGCGACATCTGCTCCTCCTCCGATGGCACCTCATCGAGGACGCCCTCGTCTTCCTTCCTCTCAAACGGCACCTCGAGACCATCACGCCGCAACGAATGGCGGCGTTGCTCGGCAATGCGCGCAGCCAAGATGCGTAGGCGCGCGTCATCAGGGATATAGAGCCATGCGCGCTGCTTCGGAACGCCACGTGTCCAACGCACAAGGCGCCCAACCGCCTGCCGAAAAAAGAGCTCGGTCGAGGTGGTTGTCGCATAGACGCCCACACGGAGACGCGGAATATCGACCCCCTCCGAGACCATGCGGACGGCAACCAGCCACGGCTCGTTGCTCGTTGAAAAGGCGGCGATGCCCCCAGAGGCGTCGGGATCGTCTGAGGTCACGACTCGCGCGGTTGTTCCAAAGCGGGTGCGCAGGATGTCGGCGATGCCCCGCGCATGATCCTGGTCGATCGCAATCACAAGCCCACCCGCGTTTGGCTGCTCCTTCCGCACCTCCATGAGCCGTGCGTTCGCAGCACGGAGAACCGTGGGAAGCCAGTCGCCCTCCAGCGAAAGCGCCGTCCGCAGACGCTGGCTTGCGCGCGTGTTGGAGAGCTGGTCGTCAAACGACGCCGAATGCATTGAGCCGTCGGGGGCCGACCACTCCATGTGGCCATTCGTTCGGGGGAAATAGACAGGGCGAACGACCCGCCTGTCGCGAAGGGCGTCTCCGTACCCGTACTCGTAGTCCGGTACCGCTTCGTCACCGCGGTAGGCGATAAACGGGATCGCCTGGGTGTCAGAGCGAAACGGTGTTCCCGAGAGAGCAAGGCGCTTGCGCGCATCGGCGAACGCCTCGGCAATCGCCGCACCCCACGCGCGTTCCTCGGCCGCATGGTGCAACTCGTCGAACACAACGAACGCGCCGCGCGAGAGGCGAGCGAGCACAGCTGCGCTTGAGGCGACCTGCTGGTACGACGTCACGATCCCATGCATGTCTGACGGGAGCCGACCATCGGCCGCCGACCACGACGGGTCGAGGTGGAGGGAGAATCGCGCAGCGGCTTCGGCCCACTGAATCTTCAGATGCGCTGTTGGCGCAACGATCACCAGGCGTGACGGTTCGACGGCGAGCTCGTGTCGGGCCACCGTGAGGGCGAACGTTGTCTTGCCGGCGCCCGGTGTTGCGACCGCGAGAAAGTCGCGTCGATCCGCCTCGACAAACTGGTCGAGGGCGGCCTTCTGCCAGGGTCGGAGACGTACGGTGCGAGTCATGGAATGTCGGGCGCGACGGCCCCGCTGGAGGAGATCCAACGGTCGGCGCCTGCTGCCGACGATACCGCCCGCGCCTGTCGACGCGGCGGCGCCGAATCCCGTACAACACCAGCATGGGATCGGAGACAGAGTCCGCACGACGGCTGCTCACCGGCTGGGGACGGACAGCGCCTTCCGCGGCCGAGGTGATTCGACCTGCAACAACGGAGGCGCTCGTCTCCGCGCTGTCGCGTCGCCCAGCACGGGGGGTGATCGCTCGCGGGCTTGGGCGCAGTTACGGCGACGTCGCCCAAAATGGCGGTGGCACGGTGCTCGACATGACTGGGCTCGACGCGATCCATGCGTTCGACCCAGATCAGGGAACTATCACCGTCGCCGCCGGCTGTTCACTTGCGGCACTCCTCGACCGCGTGGTCGCCGCAGGCTGGTTTTTGCCTGTCACGCCCGGCACGCGTTTCGTTACGGTCGGCGGCGCGATCGCCTGCGATGTGCACGGCAAGAACCATCACCGCGACGGCTCGTTTGGCGAACACGTCACCGCCCTGACGCTGCTCACAGCGTCAGGGGACATGCTCGATCTCACCCCTGAAGGTACGCCCGACGAGTTCTGGGCGACCGTCGGCGGGCTGGGACTGACTGGCATCGTCATCTCCGCCACGATCCAGTTGCTTCGCGTCGACTCATCAGCGATCCGTGTCGACACCGAACGCACGGCCGATCTTGCAGAAACCTTCGCGAAGCTTCGCGCATCCGATGACACCTACCGGTATTCCGTGGCATGGCTTGACTGCGCGGCCGCAGGCCGTCTCGGGCGGGGAATCGCGATTCAGGGAGATCACGCCACCCGAGACGAAGTCGACAGCGTTCCGCCCGTTCCAGGACTGAAGCCGCGCATCTCGTCGCCACGATGGCTCTCGCTCGCCCCGATCCTTCGCAGCCCCGCCATCAGCATCCTCAACGAAGTTCACTTTCGGCGGGCACGAACCGCTGCCGGCCAGATCGAGGCGATCGAACCGTTCTTCTACCCGCTTGATGCTGTCGGCGACTGGAACCGAATGTATGGACGTGGCGGCTTCCTGCAGTACCAATTCGTGGTCCCGCTCGATCGCGAAGACGTGGTGCACACCGCGCTCGAGTTGCTCCACCGTGAGAGGATCCGCTCCACGCTTGCAGTGCTGAAGCGGTTCGGTCCCGGTTCGCGCGCCCCGTTGTCGTTCCCAATGCTTGGCTGGACGCTCGCACTGGACATCGCGTTGCCCGCGCCTCGTGCCGCACGCGTGCTCGCCGCAATCGATGAGCATGTCGCCGAGAGTGGAGGCCGGGTGTATCTCGCAAAGGATTCGCGGCTGCGCCAAGAACTTGTGGATGTGATGAATCCGCGCCTTCCGGAGTGGAACACCGTGCGGCGACGTCTCGACCCAGATGGCGTATTCCAGCAAGACCTGGCTCGACGGCTCGGACTCACCGGAGCGTCACCATGAACGACGCGTTCGGGCTGCCCTCGCGCATCGTCGTGCTCGGCGGAGGATCAGAGATCGGCCAGGCGATCGTCGCGGCGATCGTGGCGGAGAAGCCAGCTGATGTGGTGCTCGCCGGTCGAACACCCGTGACGCTCCCGGACGTGCCGGCGGCGCGATCGCTTGAGCGCATCGAGTTCGACGCAACCGCCACCGAAAGCCACGGCGCGTTCTTCGACAGTCTCTTCGCGGCCGGCGATGTCGACCTCGTCGTTCTCGCCTTCGGTGTTGTTGGTGAGCAGGCTGTGGCCGAGCAAGACCCTGCCGCCGCCGTCGAGATCGCGATGACGAACTATGTCGGCGCTGTCTCATCGCTTACGCATGTCTCCACGCGACTCGCGGCACAGGGCCACGGCACGATCGTTGTGCTCTCGTCCGTTGCTGGGCAGAAGGCTCGTCGGTCGAACTCCGTGTATGGCTCGTCAAAGGCCGGACTTGATGCCTTCACGGAAGGCCTCCAGCTGGCATCCCTCGGAACAGGGGTTGGCGTGATCCACGTTCGACCAGGATTTGTGAAGACGAAGATGACGGCCAACCTTAAGGCGGCGCCGTTTGCAACCACGGCCGAGGCGGTCGCAACCGCGGTCGTCGCGGAGTTGGGGAAGGGCAACCGTACGGTTTGGGTTCCCGCGATCCTGCGGCCCGTGATGTGGCTGATTCGCGCGATGCCACCGCGCGTACTTCGTTCTCTGTGACACTGATCGCCCTCCGTAGCGCGGTCGTTGCGATGCGGCCGAGGCAATGGACGAAGAACCTGCTGCTCTTCGCAGGGCTCGTGTTTGCACGCCGGCTCGACGACAAGCACGCCTGGCTCCATGCCACCGTTGCGTTCGGGCTGTACTGCGCCGCGTCGAGCGCGGCCTACCTCGTCAACGACGTACGCGATGCAGAACACGACCGGCACCACCGCACGAAGCGTGATCGTCCGGTTGCGGCCCGTCTTCTCACAGAACACGCGGCGCTCGCTATCGCGGCTGCCCTGGCATTGGCCGCGCTTGCGGGTGGCGCGGCTCTTGGGCTGTGGTCGCTCGCGCTCGTCGCCCTGTTTCTCGCTGTGCAGCTTTCCTACTCGCTCGGCCTGAAGCGGATCGTAGGAGTCGATCTCCTGCTGATCGCAGGCCTCTTCGTGATCCGTGCGGTCGCGGGCGCTGTGGCAGTGCACGTGTACATCTCGGGGTGGCTGATCGGCTGCACGATCGTCCTCTCACTGTTTCTCGGACTGTCGAAGCGACGAGCCGAGCTGCATCAGGTTGCGGCGGGCACGACACCAGGTCGGCCGGTGCTTCGCCGCTACGCAACAGATGTGGTTGATCGCCTGGTGACGGCGACCGCGGCGATCGCCTCGCTCTCGTACATGGCCTACGCCGTGTTTGGCCCAACACCATGGATGGTCGTGACCGTCCCGTTTGTCCTTGTCGGGTTGGCTCGGTACTTGCGGCTCGCCCACCGAGGCCTGCTCGGGGAGTCGCCAGAGGAGATCTTGCTCACCGACGCGATCGTTCTCGGTTCGGTGACTGGTTGGATCGTGAGCGCTGCGTTCGTGCTGCTTGTCGTCTAGCGTGACCAGCGAACGCTCACCCTCGAGACGATGAACACTCACCAGCCGCTTCTCCCTCGCGACAGTCGGTGGTCGCGCACCCTGCTCGCGTGCGTCGCGGCCTACCTCATCGTCGTCGCAATCTGGTTCGCGGTCACTGTGCTCAAGCGATCTGTCGGTGACTACGGGCTGCTCGAAACGTGGATCGGCCCCCAGTACTTTGCCGACTACAGCCACGGGTTTGTGAGACGCGGCCTGCCCGGCGAAGTGCTTCGACGACTCTCCGACCGGAGTTCCTTCGCTGTACTCGCCGCGATGTGGGTGCTCACGTTCGCGGCACTCGGCGGGCTGCTTCTGGTCACAGCCAGAGTTGCGAGTCGCGCACGTTCGGCGGGTGCCGCGAACGTTGTGATCGTGATTGCCCTTGTCCTCGTCTCGCCGATCAGCTTGTCGGAGATCGTGCTTGATCCGGGGCGCTACGACTTTGTGGGCATCACCGCCGTTGCGCTGCTTTCGCTCATCGTTCTCATTCCGTCGCCACGTGTGGGTCTGGCGACGGCGACCGTCGTGGTGGCCGTGGCCGTCGCAAGTGAAGAGCTCCTGCTGGTGTTCACGGCGCCGTTTGTGGTCGTCCTTGCGGTTCGTGCTGTCGGCGGTGCGGCAGGCCGACGTCAGATTGCGCGCGTTGCGTCGCTTGTGTTGCTTCCGGGTGTAGTGCTGGCAGGCATCAGCGCGGTGCGTGAGCCGTCGGCGGGCTCTGTCGCTGCGATGCTTGCCGGAGCGGGGCATCCCGCATCCGAGATCTACAACTCGGCAACGGTTCTTCGGCTGTCGTTCACCGATGAGGTGCGCCTCGCGTACGACTGGTCACATGGGCTGCCGAACATGCTGCTTTCGGCGGGGGTCTGGTTCGTCGTGTACGCAGTGGCCCTGCTCGCCCTTGCCCTGCTGCTACCCAAGCTTCCGGCGTTGTTTTGGCACGGTGCGGCGTTCTTTGCACTCGTTGCTGCCGGGCTCGGGCTCGTCGGTGTCGACGACCGCAGATGGTGGACGCTGGCGTTCGTCGCGCAGCTTGCGTTCTTAACGGTGCTTGAGCCGGGAACGCGCACTGAGCAGCTCACGGGATGGGTCACGGCTCATCTCCCGCGGGCCGAGCGCGTTGTGCCGGCCGCAGCTCTCGCGATCGCGCTTCTTGCCTACAACCTGCCGCTGACCACGATCTTCGTGTCAGACGTCGTTAATCGCGGCTACTGGAGTGCGCTCAACCACCTGTGGTGGGCGCCGCTTCGCTGGCTCGTTGGGCTGCTCTAGCGGCGGAAGTCGATGGCGCCACGCAACGTGCGGCTACCGGCCTTCACGGTGACCGTAGCGCCAAAGCGTTCCATGCTCAACGTCTGTGCACGGGTGAGCACGACGAACCCTGTGCCTTTCGGACAGTTGACACAGTTGAGAGAGACCGGGGCGAGCCCACTCGTAGAAACGAACGCGAGCGTGCCGGTTGGTGCGGCACCGGTGCCTTTCACCGTGAACTGCCATTTGAAGGCCCGATCGGCGAGCGTCGCTGAAAGGTGGCCTGTGCTCGCGCCGCCCTTGAGCGCAACCTCAATCGGAAGGGGGGTGGGCGGGTACAAGCTGGCGCCCGGTACGGGGCCCGGCTGGCCGGCATAGAGCGCAACGAACTTCGAGACGTCGTAGATCTGCTCGTACGTCAGCTGCTTGAGCAACATCTTCGATGCCACGCCACCCTGACCGCCTGACGTAATCAACGTCACGATCTTTGTGAACGTGGGCTTTCGGGCGTCGAGCTCGGTGCCCAGCTTGACCGTCCCTTCAATTCCGGCCGCCTTCATGTTGTGGCAGCCCGAGCAGAACGCACGGAAGATCGCGACACCTGCGACCGGATCGCCCGGCAGGTCTCCCTGATCTTTGAGTCCGGGGAAGAGGCCGGCAGGGTTGACGTCATCGCGGGCGCTCGATGGCGAAGCCTGCGCGATCGCTGCCGCCGCAACGGCGAAAGCCGCCATGGCAAGAAGGGACACGAGCAGGGGGGAGCGTCTCCTCACGACGTCAACTCTTATAACCGATTCGCGACGACGTTGTTGTAAGGACTCTTCAATGGGTCGACTCGTAGACGAACTCCGCCACCTCCGCGATCTCTTCTGTGGTGAGCGACTCGAGGAACGGCGGCATGCCCTTGAAGCCATTCGTCACTCGGTCAACGACACGCGCAATCGACGGCTTAGCGACGTCAAAATCTGGGCCGATGATCCCGGCGGCCTGGGCCGCCTTCAGCGAGTGGCAGCCGCCGCAGCCAGCTTGGACGAAGACACCAAGGCCAACGTCGGAGTTCGGCACCGCGGCAACGGTGAGCACGGCGGTGACGTGCTTCGTCGCCTCTCCGGGCGTCGTAGATGTCAGCGACACCTTGCCTGCCTTCGCAACCGAGACAACAAGCCGCACCGTCGCTCCCGGCCTGATCGGTTTGGTCGCGTGCCCGTCTACGAAGACGACGTGGGCACGTATGCCTGCGTTCCTGATCGCGAACGCGATCCTTCCGGGAGATGCGCCGTTTGGCGAGACCGTCACCTTCGTCTCGGTCACGCGAACCGAGACGGTGGTGGGGGTTGCTGCGAGCGAGCTCAACGGGCCCAGCAATGCGAGCGATGCCGCAGCGCCAATCAGGCAGGGTGTGAGAGACAGCCGCATCGGGATCATCGTAGGCCGCCTCAGAGAACGTTGCTTTAGAACGTGTCGGAAGGCAGCGAGTCGCTGGAGCGGGGGAGGATGACGGTGAACGTCGCCCCTGCATTGGGCTCGCTCGTGACGGTGATCTGCCCGCCGGCCTCCGTGACTATGCCGTAGACGGTCGCGAGGCCGAGACCCGTGCCGGTGCTCTTGGTGGTGAAGAACGGGTCGAAGATGCGTTCCTGCGTTCGCTCGTCGATTCCCACGCCAGTGTCGGACACGGTGATCGTGACGGTGGCGTTGTCGCTCTGGGTTCGGAAGACGATCTCCCCGCCGTCGGGCATCGCGTCGCGGGCGTTGAAGGCCAGGTTCAGCAAGATCTCATCGATCTCTACCGGATCGATCTCGACAACGGCTGGCGTGGGGGAAAGATCGGCTTCGACCGCGATCCGTCCATGAAAGAGGCGGACGAGCATGTTGGCGGTGTCTTGGATGTGCTGATTGAGGTCGGTCGGCTCCTTCTTGCCTACGGATGACCGTGAGAACGAGAGCAGCCTTCGCACGAGGTCGGTCGCCTGGTCGCCTGCCTTGATGATCTCGTCGAGGCGTCGTTGATCACGTTCCTCTACCGCATGCCGCCGTGCCAGCTGGGCGTTGCCACCGATGACGGTCAAGAGGTTGTTGAAGTCGTGGGCGATACCGCTCGTAAGGCGCCCGACGGCCTCGAGCTTGTACGACTGTCGGAGGCTCTGCTGGAGCGACTCCTCGCGTGTCACGGCGGTCTTCAACGCCCTGACGGTGGCGGCAACCGCGATTCCAATGAAGCCGACGGCGATCAGCCCGAGGATCACGAACCGTCGCCGCAGCGCCATCGCCGGCGCGAGGGTGGCGCGCGTGTCTTGCGTAGTGAGCACCATCCAGCCAAGTCCCGGGTACGGCGGCTTCCCCTGCGAGTGGTACGTCGAAACGAACTCTCTCCCGTCGTCGCCGTTGAACAGGTCGCGAGCGGGCACCTCGACGACCTGGCCGCTCGCGATCGCGGTCATTGTGCGCTGCGCGTTCGGGTCACCGTTCGCGAGCGGCGCGATCACGTCTGGCGTCTGATTCGACGCGATCGCTCGGCCGTAGCGGTTGAGCAGAACAACGTCGAGTCCCTCGGCGTGGGATTCGACGACCGACTGATTGACGATCTTCTCCACGATCGCCCACGCCACGAAGTTGATCCACACGCCGACCGCAACGCCACTGTCATTTCGAATTGCATGGGCGAGCCCCATCTCTTCGTTGTGCAGGGAGCCGTTTGCAAGCTCAGGCAGCATGGGGCTCTTCGTCTCCGTGACGACGACCGTGTCGGATCGAAGGGCGCGCTTGAACCACGGCGCGGCACTGACATCCCGACCGACGTATCTTTCTGCAGGCTCGGCATGTGACGCTGGCGGGTCGTATGCAGCGATGACACGACCGTGGGAGTCGGCGACAAGCAGGAGCTCATAGTTCGGCGCGTAGCTTCCCGCCGCCACCTCCATCAGGTGTCGCACGGCGGGGGGAGACATTGAGCGTGCAGCGATGCTTTCGCTCATCACCTTCGTATCGCCCCAGCGCTCGAGTAGCAGCGCATCAATCTGGTTGCTGGTGTGGCTTGCTACTTCCGCAAGCCGGGTCTTTGCGTCGGAACGCAACGCCTGCGCAGCTGACGTGTACCCGACGTATCCCATGACGATCAGCGGCACGATTGCGACTGTCGCGATGATCGCGGCAATCGACCATGGAAAGAGCGCCCGAAAGCGCGCCAGCCGTCGGGCAGTGACGTTCTCGTTCGGAACGGGTCTCACGTGACGCGTCTTTTATGCACTAAGTGGACTGTAGGTCTGCAACTCGGTCGCGGCCTAAGGGAGAGTCCGCGATCCTGTTGCGGTATTCGAGTCGAGCTAGTGGTGAAGCTGGGGCTCAGCTCTCGCCGAGCTGAGCCCCAATCCATTCGTCCGCTTCATCGATCGAAACGCCGCGGGCATGTCCGATTTCTGAGGCGAGCAGGCGGCGTGCACGCTTGTATGAGTCGCGCTCGCTCAGTGAAAGCGATGAGCCTGAGCTCTTCTCTTTCATCGTCTTTTCGCGGCTATGTGCGTCACGGACGATTTCGGCGAGTCCGATTGAGTCTCCGGCCATCAGCTTCGCGTGCGTCTGGCGCGAGCGGGCGAGCCACACACCAGGCTCGGCAGGCGCGTCGGACTTGAGGGTGCGCCGAATCTTGCCGAGATCGGTGTCGTTCGCAACCGAGCGCAATGCTGTCTGTGCAAGCTCGGTGGGAAGACTGATCGTCAGTCCGTCGCTAAAGGTGATGATGACGATCTCTTTGTCGCCCGTCTTCGTCGCGCGCGTCTCACGACCTGTGATGGTCCCCGCACCATGGTTCTTGTAAACGACGATGTCGCCGACGTGAAGGTCAAGGCTGTCAGTGGCCACGGTCATCTTCAGTTCCCGCGGTGTCTGTAGGTGATACGGCCGCGTGTGAGGTCATACGGAGAGAGTTCTACCGTGATTCTGTCGCCCGTCACAATCCGGATGCGAAAGCGGCGCATTCTGCCGGAGGTGTAGCCCAGTGTTTCGTGCCCGTTGTCGAGGATGATGCGGTACATACCGCTACGGAAGGCTTCAACGATCTCGCCCTCCATCTCGACCTTCTCTTCCTTTGCGCTGATAGCGAACTCCTTGTGAGAAAAGAAAAGGACGGGCGCGCCCTGAGGCGCGCCCGTGTGATCGTCTAGCCGACGATGGTGACGTTCTGGGCCTGTGGGCCCTTCGGTCCATCCTCAGTCTGGAATTCGACCTTCGCGCCTTCGGCGAGGGACTTGAAGCCATCGCCCGGGAGAGCACTGAAGTGAACGAACACGTCCTTACTGCCATCCGCCGGGGTGATGAAGCCAAACCCCTTTGCGTCGTTGAACCACTTAACGGTTCCGGTTGCCATAGAAATACACCTCCTCTGCCATGAAAGAACGGGCAGAGGCCGCGCAACTGCGCAACCGGTACTCGCTCGTGTACGTGATCAACCTAGCAGCCTCGGGGCGTTCCGCGGGGTCCGCGCCCGAGGTTGACGCTAGGAATGTGTTTGCAGTGATGACGACTACCGCGACGGTCGGCGGCGCTGGCGCTTGCGGCCGGTTGGGGCCGAGCGGTGCGTGACGGGAGCGACGAGGCCAGCTGCGGCGAACTGTGCGGCGTGACCGAGGCGCTGTGCGAGACGACCGACGTCTGCAAGCTGATCAGGCAGCACGAAGGTAACGCCGGTGCCTGAGCGGCCTGCGCGGCCGGTGCGGCCGACGCGGTGGACGTAATCTTCGTCCTGGCCGGGCGGGTCGAAGTTGATGACGTGGCTGATGTCGTCGACATCAAGGCCTCGTGCTGCAACGTCGGTGGCCACGAGCGTCCTCACGCGACCGGTTGAGAACTGGAACAGGGCCCGCTCGCGCTGGTTCTGCGTCATGTTCCCGTGCATCGCGACCGCCGTGACGTTCTTATCCTTGCCGAGCTTGCGGGCGAGCTTGTCGGCGCCATGCTTGGTGCGGACGAAGACGATCGCGAGCTTGTCGGCGGCATTCAGGTGGTCGACGAGGACGTCGATCTTGTCCTCCATCGTCACCGGCACGAAGGTGTGCTCGATATCGCCCTTGGCAAGGTCGGCCGGCAGTTCAGCTTCATACCGGGCCGGGTTGTTCGTGTACTGCTCGGCGAGTTCGGACACCGCACCATCGAGCGTTGCCGAGAACAGCATTGTCTGCCGGTTCGTCGGGACGCGCTTCAGGATCCGGTCGACCTGCGGACGGAAGCCCATGTCGAGCATCCGGTCGGCCTCGTCAAGCACGAGCACGCTGACGGCCTCGAGTGACAGCAGGCGTCGGTCGATCAGGTCGAAGAGGCGGCCGGGGGTGCCGACGATGACGTGGGCGTGCGAGGCACGCTTGGCCTGGGCGGTGAGTGAGACGCCGCCATAGACGGTTGCGACCTTCAGGTTCGTCGCGTTCGCGAGGATGGTGAGTTCCTCGGCGACCTGAACAGCCAGTTCGCGCGTCGGCACCATCACGAGTGCGGCGGGGCGCGCGTTCGAACCAGCAGTGCGGGCGATCAGCGGGAGGCCGAAAGCAAGCGTCTTGCCCGAGCCGGTCGGTGACTTCGCGAGGATGTCGAGGCCAGCGAGTGCGTCGGGGAGCACGAGCTCCTGAATCGCAAAGGGCTTCGTGATGTTGCGTTTGGCGAGTGCGCGCACGAGTGCGTCACTGACGCCGAGCGCGTCAAAGGTCAGAGATATGAGAGAACTCCTTGTTTCAGTGCAGGTCGAGATGCAAGAGACTCGAACGCCTGAACAGGAGGAACGAGAAGCTGAATCTCACGGCGCCGGACGGCGTTCCGTACGAGAACCGTAGCAGTACTGCTCTACGCAGGGCTTTCGCTACGTCGGGGACGCGAGATCTGCAAGCCGGATTTCGCTGAGATCGGTCACGACACGGTACGCGCCGGTGAAGTCCTCACCCTCGGTGAACAGGCTTGGCGTGACGAGGCAGCGGATGCCGGCACCGAGGGCCGCGTGGAGCCCAATGTGGGAGTCCTCAATTGCTACTGCGTCGTTGGCGGCCACACCGAGTCCGTCGAGTGCGAGCTGATAGATCGCAGGGTCGGGCTTCTTTGCCTGCACGTCGTCGCCCGCAAAGATCGCGATTGCATCCACGATCACGGGGTCGAGGACGCGACGGACGATCGCCGAGACCGCCGGCTTCGCCGAGGTCGAAGCGACCGCGAGCTTCCAGCCAGCATCGAGCGCTTCGTGCGCGAGCCGGTTCACACCTGGGCGCGCGTGCAGCTCGAGGTCGCGGAGCAGGTCGCCGAGCAACTCGGTCTTCCGTGCGTGTACGCGGGCTACAAGCGCATGCTGCTCTTCCGGGTCGGCCGGCAGATTGCGTGAGGCGACGAACTCCGGCGTCAGCAGCCCGGCGATCCGCTCCTTGCCGCCACCGGTAAGCAGGCGGTCTGCGTAGTCGGCGCGCGTCCACTGGAGGTCGAAGCCGAACTCGGCGAGCGACCGATTGAATGCGGGCAGGTGAAGATCGCCTTCGGTTTCGGCAAGGACACCGTCGCAATCGAAGATCAGGGCGTGCACGCGATTCCACCCTAGTGCTTCCGCTGCCGCCCCAGCGGCGGCTCGGTCATCTGCCGACGCGTGCGTACCGTTGGGTGAGCGATCGAAGAATCACGCGGGTGATTTCGGTGGCGGCAGGTGGAAGGAGCGTTAGGATCTCTGCGATGACTGAGCGTGCGTTCTGGAATCCGATGGCGAACATGGGTGCCTTGCGCGAGCAGGCGATCACGTTCGTCCGTGGCCAAGGTTCGACCGTGTGGGATGACAAAGGCACGTCGTACATCGATGCATCGGCGTCGCTTTGGTACTGCAACATCGGCCATGGTCGCGCGGAGCTCGCTGACGCGGCGAGCCATCAGATGCGCCAGCTTGAGGCGTACCAGACCTACGAATACACCTCGCCTCCGGCAGAGGCGCTTGCGTATCGCATCTCAGCGATGTCACCGATGGACGGCGCGAAGGTCTTCTTCACCTCCGGTGGTGGCGACTCGATCGACACCGCTGCGAAGCTCACGCGCGCCTACTGGGCGGCGGTGGGGAAGCCCGAGAAGCAGGTGCTGGTGTCGAGGCAGTTCGCCTATCACGGTTCAAACGCCTACGGCACGTCGCTCGGCGGCATCACTCCTCTGCTCGAGCACTACGGCCGTCTCGTGCCTGACGTTGAGCAGGTTGCGTGGAACGATCCCGACGCGCTCGCTGAAACGCTCGATCGGATCGGCCCCGAGCGCGTCTCGGCCTTCATCGCCGAGCCGGTGATCGGCGCGGGCGGGGTGTTGGCGGCCCCTCCCGGGTATTTCGACGCGGTACGCAAGATCTGCACCGACCGCGACGTGCTGCTGATCGCTGACGAAGTGATCACTGGTTTCGGTCGCCTGGGCGAGTGGTTTGGGTCACAGCGTCTTGGCTTCGTGCCCGACCTGATGACGTGTGCGAAGGGCATCACCTCGGGCTATCTGCCGCTTGGTGCCGTCGTTATCTCTGGTCGTATCGCCGAACCCTTCTGGGAGGTCGGGACGACGAACGTGTTCCGCCACGGGTTCACCTACTCGGGTCACAACACGGCGTGTGCTGTGTCGCTCGCAAACATCGACGTGCTTGAGCGAGAGCAGCTTGTACCGCGGGTGCGGGAGCTCGAGCCGTTGCTGGCCGCGACGCTCGCGCCGCTTGCCGAGCATCCACTGGTGAAGGAAGTCCGTTCAGGACTTGGTCTGCTCGGCGCCGTGGAGCTTCACGATTCGACGAAGCTCGCTGCCGTCGTCGCGGCTGCGCGAGACCGCGGTGTTCTCACGCGTGTGATCCGCGGCGTCGCGTTGCAGTTCTCGCCGCCGTTCGTGGTGACCGAAGACGAGCTCGCACACATCGGCACGGCTGTTGCCGGTGCGCTCGACGCTGTCGCGTAGCCGCAGCACCTCAATTCGGGCTGCGCCACCTCGCCGCTCAGTACCTCCGCGGCAGGCGGCCTTGAGCGCCGGAAGGAGCAGGATTCGATGACGGTTACGAACCGCCTGAGTGTTAGGCGCTCATTGGCACTGCTCGCCCTGCTAGGCGTTGTCGGGTTGGCCGCGTATGTGGTGGCCACAGCGCGTGCGTCGTCGGTGACGGCTGTGCATTTTACGCCGGATACGTTTGTGTCTGCGAGTCCTGGGGCGACGTGGACGATTGATTTCACGACGACGGGTGCGGGTGCGTTGGTTGTAGGGAACGCGGTTGATGTGACGTTTCCTGCGGGTTTTGATGTGTCTGGTGCGTCGGCGGCGTTTACGGCGACGGGGTTCACGGGTGGGTGCACGACGCCGGTGGTGGCGCATCCTGCTGCTCAGACGGTGAGTGTGCCGTTGACGGGTGGTATGTGTCAGTTGGCTGCGAACACCGCGGGTTCGATCACGATCACGGGGATTAGTGCGATCGCGACGCAGTATTCGCGTTTTGGTTTCTCGGTTTCGACCTACGCTGACACGACGTTTACGACACCGATTGATGGCAGCGGGTCATGTCGATGCTCCTTGGTCGGTTGAGAGGAGGGCGTCGATGCGTTCGACGCGGTCGCGCCACAGCGCTTCGAACTGGTCGAGGAGATGGCGTGCTCGGTCGAGGTTGTCGACCTCCGCGCGCACCAGTTGTTCCCGTCCGTGGCGGTGCTTGCTGATGAGGCCGGCGCGTTCAAGTACGGCAACGTGTTTCTGCACGGCGGGGAGGCTCATCGGATACCGGCGGGCGAGTGCCGAGACGGACTGCTCGCTCGCGAGCGCGACCGTGAGGATGTCGCGGCGCGTCGCATCGGCCAGAGCGTGGAAGATCAGGTTGGCCTGAGCGGGCGGAAGATCTACAACCATATGGTTTCAGAATACGGATGAGCGGCGCTCACGTCAACGTGTCTGCCGCGGTCGCGTAGCCATCATCCGATGGCTCAGGCTCCTACCCTTACGGCCGACGCACTCGTGCTTGATGTTGGTGGTGGTGCGGCGCACGACTCGCGTGCGAACTGGGTGATCGATCTGACCTCATGGGAGAACCGCAACTGGTTCTACAGCGAGCGTGGCGAGCTGTCAGGCACGCACGACCAGATTCCGCCGGGGCGGTGGGTTCAGCGTGACATCTGTGATCGCGACCCGTGGCCCTTCGAAGACGGCCAGTTCGATTTCGTGATCTGTTCGCACACGCTTGAAGATGTGCGCGATCCCGTCGGGGTGTGCCGCGAGATGATGCGGGTCGGTCGCGCGGGATGGATCACGACTCCCGCTGCGGTCACGGAGCTCACTCGAGGAATTGAGTCGCCGCATTGGTGTGGGTGGCGTCACCACCGCTGGCTTGTCGAGCGGGAGGGTGATGGAATCGTGTTTCTCGCGAAGCCGCATAACGTCAACGATCCCACGTGGCCGGCGGCTGTCCGGTCGCCGCGTTTTCTGCGGCCGGGCGCGCTGGAGCCATTGAGTTTCTACTGGGAGGGCTCGTTTCCGGTGCGCGAGGAGATCACCATCGACGGTGATGTCTTCGACGCACGCCTTGATGCGATTGCTGCGGCGGCTCGTCGTGCTGACCCTGTTGGGTCGGCTGTTATTGCCGCACGGTCCGTTGCCGGGGCTGGGTATCGCGAGGGTCGTCGCACTGCCGGTCGGCTCGTCCGCCGTGTTCGTCGTTAGGATCGCGCGATGCGTCGGTTCCTGATGCTCATGCACGACGACACGATGCGTCCCGAGGACGGCGACGCCTAGGGCCCGTATCTCGAAGGGCTTCGCGCGAGCGGACGGTTCGACGGTGGGAGCTCGCTTGGGCCAGGTCGAACAGTGCGCGCGAGTGGGGGCCCCGGCGCCCCTGCGGATCACATCGTCGGCTACCTGTTCGTCCAGGCCGAAGACCTTGAAGCGGCGCAGGCATTCTTGCCGGGCAACCCCGTCTTCGAGGCGGGCGGGACGGTCGAGTTCCGCGAGCTCGTCGAGGATTAGGGTTGATGCGGAGGGGCACTGTCCTCGTTGCCTTTGGGGTTCTGCTTCTTGCGCCTGTCGCGCGTGCGTCACCGGGCCAGGCTGAGAACCTTCGGATCTACCAGGGGATCGTCACCGAGCTACGAACGGCATATCTCGCGATCTGCGCCCCGAAGGATCGTGCGGCATGTGCACGCGAGACCGCCGGGCCACTTGTCGGGCGCAGCTGCCACACCGCAATCGGCGACCCGCAGTCGTACTGCGGCACCTACCGCATCTTCTATGGGCGGTATCGAGGCAAGGAGTACGCCGTCGCCGACTTCTGGGGGCGCCATACCGGCGGTACAGACCAGCCCATTCGTTTTGCCCGCGCTGTTGGTGGTTCGTGGCGGTACGTCGGCGACTCGGGAGACCCGTCGTCGTGTGGGGTGCCCGACGCGGTCGCGAGCGTTTGGGCCTGGCATCGCTGTACCGCCTGAACGTCGCAACCTCCACCCACCGCTCCCACGCGTGGGTGAGCATCATGCCCCCGACAAGAATCGAACTTGTGCACGCGGTTTAGGAAACCGCTGCTCTATCCACTGAGCTACGGGGGCGGGGGAACAAGTCTAGATCGGTTCACCGGGCCGCCCACGGCCGGTGCAGCGTAGGCACGCGGGGTGGCGTGGCCTGTCGTCGGCACGCCACCCCGCGCGTTGCTACGTGATCGTCGTTGTGACGGTTTCGGTGTTGTTGCCCTTCACCGGATCGACCTGATCGGCAGTGAGGGAGGCCCGGCACGTGGCCGGTTCGCGGTTGCGCGGGCGCACCGTGATCTTGACCTGCACGGTCTTGCCCGCACCAACGTTGCCGATCTCGCAGACAAGGCTTCCCGTTTGGGAGCAGCCGGGCGCAGAAACGAGATCCGCTGAACCCGATGTGAGCTTGGTCGTAAGGCGGACACCGGTTGCGGTGAGCGTGCCGTGATTTGTGATCGTGAAGGTGTAGGTGAGCGGCTTCTTCACCCGCACCGACGCAGGGCCCGTTCCGGTGAGGCCAAGATTGATCTTCGCCGAAGCGGGAGTGGTTGCCGGGGTTTGCGTCTGCGTCGGTGTTGGTTGCTTCACAACGGTGAACGGGATCACCGATGCCGAAACAGCCGATGACGGGCTCGTGCCCACACTGTTCGTCGCTGTGACGGTGAACGTGTACGCCTTACCGTTGGTGAGACCGGTGACCGTGATCGAGCCGGCGGTTCCCGTTGCGGTATCGCCGTTCGATGAGGTGACGGTGTACTTCGTGATCGTGGCTCCGCCATCCGAGGCCGGTGGCGTGAAGCTGACGGTGGCCTGCCGGTCACCTGCAACGACCGTGACGAACCCAGGCGCGCCCGGAGCAGTCACGCTCGGCGCGCCGCCCGACCCGCCACCTGAGCCACCACCCGACACCACTGCGGCGGGAGAGACTGCCGACGATGCACCTGAAGCCGAACCCGGACCCACTGAGTTCGTCGCTGTGACAGTGAACGTGTAGCTCGCACCGTTCGTCAGGAGCGTGACGACACACGACAAGGGCCCACTCGACCACGTGCATGTGCGACCGCCGGGCGATGCGGTCACGGTGTACCCCGTGATCGTCGCGCCACCGTTCGACCCAGGCGCGATCCAGTTCACGGTCGCTTGAGCATCACCCGCGGTCGCTGTGACACCCGTCGGCGCACCCGGTGCCGTTGGTCCGCCACCAAACTGCGCAAGCTTTGGTCGGCCAACCCCGCCGAGCTGATTGAAAGCCCCCGCCACGTAAACCGCTGAGTCTGGCCCGACAGCGATCGCCTCCACAACCGAGTCGGCTGTTGGGTTCCAGCTCGTTGGGCTACCGGTTGTCGTGTTGATCGCTGCAACATCGGCGCGTGCCTGCCCGCCCACAGTGGTGAACGATCCGCCTACGTAGAGCGTCGTGTTGTCCAGCGCGAGCGCGTACACGGAGGCGTCAGCGTCTGGGTTCCACGATGACGCGAGTCCTGTGACTGTGCTGAGCGCCGCGAGACGGTTCCGCGACTGCCCACCGATCGACGTGAAGTCACCGCCGGCATAGACGGTCGTGCCCGAGACGGTAAGGGCGCGAATAGACCCATCCGCGTTGGGGTTCCAGCTTGTCGCATTGCCGGTTGTCGCATCGATCGCTGCGATGCGGCTACGCGACTGCCCGCCTATCGCCGCGAAGCTACCGCCCGCATAGACGTTCCCACCCGAGACCGCGAGTGCGGAGACGGTGTCGTCAGCATTCGGATCCCAGCTCGTGGCAAGACCCGAAGCTGCATTGATCGCCGCGATGTAGTTCCGTGTCTGACCGCCGATCGTTGTGAAGACGCCGGCCGCGTATACCGTCGAGCCCGAGACCGCGATCGATTGCACGACAGAGTCCGCATTCGGGTTCCAACTCGTCGCCGCACCCGTGGTCGTATCGATCGCGGCAATACGGGCGCGTCCCACCCCACCGACCGTTGTGAAGTATCCGCTGACATAGAGCGTCGATCCCGAAAGGGCGAGACTCGTCACATCGTTGTTGACGTTCGGGTCCCAACTCGTCGCCGCACCTGTTGTCGTATCGATCGCCGCGAGATGGTTTCGTATGACACCACCCACTGACGTGAAGTCGCCGCCCGCAGCAACGTTCGAGCCTGAAGCCGTCATTGCGAACACGACCTCTGAGCAGCGCGGGTTCCAGCTCGTCGGACTCCCCGTGACCGTGTCGATACCCGCGAGCCGTAGCCGGTTCTGGCCACCGACGTTCTTGAACTGCCCGCCGATATACAGCGTCGGGGGAGGGAGAGAGTTTCAGCGCAAGGTTACCCGGGCCCCAGACGGGCTCTTACTCGTCTGTGCTCTGTCTGGCGATCGTCACGAACTGCTCATCGGTGAGTAGGCCCTGGGCGTGGAGTGCCTGGGCGTGGCGGAGAGCGCTTGGAGAGCTGGGTAGCTGTTCGAGCCGTGCGCGCACTGCGGCGAGCGTCCAGCCTCCGCCGGGATGCTCGGCCACGGTGCGGCGACGGATCAGTTCGTAGCCCCCCACCACGAGTCCGCCCACCGCCAGTCGCGGCGCGATCTGTGACGGATCGTGCAGGGGAGAGAAGAGAACGCTGAAGACGCCGCCCGCCGCGATGGCGGCCCAGCCAACAAGCGGGCGCCGCACGAGAACCGGCGTGAGCAAGGCGCGCCCCCAACGGGCGAATGTGCCCGGGCCTGCCAACCACGCGATCGCCATTGCGGCTACGCCGGTTGCGAGTGCCGACCACGCGAGCGAGGAGGCCAGGGCAGTGAAGATCGAGTACGCCCGTCCCGCAGCATCACGGTAGGGAGAGCCAGCAACGAGCAGGTGATCGACGACGATCGTGCGGCCGACTGCTCGCATGACGAGCAAGGTGATGCCGACACCAACGAGACCCGCGCCCGCCCCGACGAGCGCTCGCCGGCGGTCGCGGGAGAGGAGGAACGCGGCGACATAGAGCAGCGCCGAGAGCGCATAGAGCCACACGCTTGCGGTGCGGACTCGCGTGATCCACGCTCGGACTGTCGACACGTTTGCCTCATCGACAACGGGCAGCGCACCTGCGTTGGCAGGCAGCTCTTGCCGCGCGAGAGCGCCGACACCGACCTGGTCGGCCAGGTTCAAGACGAACGGTCGGAGCTGGAGATAGACCGTGTCGACCTGTCCCGCACGCCGATCGACCAGCTCAAGGAACGTGGCGTGCGAATGGAAGACGGCCGTGCGGAACGTGGTCGACGCCGCATCGGTACCGAGCACGTCCGCGGCGCCACGATCGGCATACGCACGAAGAGCTGCGGCGATCGGGTCAGCCAGGGGTGCGAACTGTGCAGGGAGCGTCGCGTGCAGCTCGGTGCCAACATCGACATGCGCATAGAGCTGGTCGACGAGATACCCCGCGACCGCCTTGCGCACCGTCGCGTCGGCCAGGACGGCAGCACTTGAATCGGCAAACCGAGACGAGTCGAGTGCCTCGCGGCGGGCGAACACGGCGACGAGCGAGAGCAGCGTCAGAATCGAGGCCGCGACAAGCAGCGCCCGAACGGCGACCCGTCGAAACGCTGGGGAGGGGCGGGCGGTCGTTTCGTGCTCGTCCATATTCTTAATGCAGCGTACGCCGCACAGCCTGCCTCGTTCACGGCAGGATACGAAGGGTTGCAGTCCGCTGATCGAGATTCGGGGGGTACCGCACCGGCACCGCGCATCCGGGTGATCTTCGGCGCGCTGATGCTCGTGATGCTGCTCGCGGCGCTCGACCAGACGATCGTGTCGACAGCGCTCCCGACGATCGTCGCTGACCTCGGCGGTCTCCAGCACCTCTCGTGGGTCGTCACGGCCTACCTGCTCACCTCGACGATTGCGGGCCCGATCTACGGCAAACTCGGCGACCTCTACGGCCGCAAGCTCGTGCTCCAGATTGCGATCATCATCTTTCTCGGCGGTTCGGCGCTGTGTGGCCTCGCCGACTCGATGACGTCGCTGATCGCCTACCGGGCGATTCAAGGGCTTGGTGCGGGTGGGCTGATCGTCACCACGATCGCGGCCGTTGGCGACATCATCCCGCCACGCGACCGTGGTCGCTATCAAGGCGTCTTCGGTGGCGTCTTCGGACTCGCAACGATCATCGGCCCGCTGCTTGGTGGCTTCTTCGTCGACAACCTCTCGTGGCGCTGGATCTTCTACGTCAACCTGCCGATCGGGGCGGTCGCGCTCTTCGTTATCGCCACGGCGTTCCACTCGCGTACAGAGAAGGTGCGGCACTCGATCGACTTCGCGGGGGCGTTCCTGCTCGCTGCAGGCCTCACGTCGATCATCCTCTTCACAAGCCTTGGCGGCGCCACCTGGCCATGGGGGTCACCCCAGGTTGTCGGCCTCATGGTTGCTGCCCCGCTGCTCCTTGCAGCGTTCCTCTGGGTTGAAGGCCGCGTCGCCGAGCCGATCCTGCCGCTCTCGCTGTTCCGCAACCGGACGTTCGCGACAACGAGCACCGTCGGGTTCATCGTCGGTCTCGCGATGTTCGGGTCTGTGACCTACCTGCCGCTCTTCCTCCAGATCGTCAAAGGTCAGCCGCCGACGAACTCGGGCCTCGTCCTCACACCGATGATGCTCGGGCTGCTCATCACCTCGATCATCAGCGGCCAGGTGATCAGCCGCACCGGCAAGTACCGGACGTTCCCGATTCTTGGAACCGCATTCGTGGCGGTCGGCATGGGGCTCCTCACGCAGCTGGGAGTGTCGACGCCGATCTGGGTCGCGGCGCTCTTCATGCTCGTCCTTGGTCTCGGGCTCGGCATGGTCATGCAGGTGCTCGTGCTCGCCGTCCAAAACGCCGTCGACTTCAGGCTGATGGGCGTCGCAACATCAGGATCAACGCTCTTCCGTCAGGTCGGAGGATCGATCGGTGTCGCGATCTTCGGCGCGATCTTCACGAACCAACTCACACGCGAGCTCGCCTCACGGCTGCCGCCGGGCGCTCATGTTCCGAAGACCGCGAACCCCGAAGCGATCCGTCATCTCCCCGCGCCGATCCACCAGGCCTACGTCGAAGCGGTTGCGGCGTCGCTCCGACCGATGTTCTACGTCGCCGTGGCGGTCGCGGTCGTTGCGTTCCTGATGAGCTGGCTGATCGAGGACGTGCCGCTCAAGCGCGGTGCACATGCGGGTGGCAAGGAAGTCGGAGAAGAGTTCGGCATGCCCGCCCCGGAGAACGGCTAACCGAGAGATTGCGGAGCGTGGTTCGGTCGGCCGAGGCTGCTCGAAAGCGCCCCAACCGACCGAACCGCCCCCCGGCCGCGGCGTCCGCTACGCCGCCCGCCCCGCAAGAACTGCAACGTGTGGCGTTGTGTCGACGACGACGTGCATCAACGGAAGGTCGACGGCAGCGCGTGCGCGATCGACGAGACCGCGTTCAAGCCAGTTCGAGCGACCCTCAGGGTGGGTCGCAATCAGTACCTCATCGACCTTGGTGATCTGGAGCGCGTCGGTGAGCGCCTGCATTGGGTTGGAGTCGCCAACCCAGCCCTGCGCGGTGATCCCTTCGAGCTCAAGCCGCTCGATGCAGCGGCGCAGGCGTCGCTCTGCCTCACGACGTGCCCGATCGATGTCAGACGCCCAGTGGCGGAGACGCGAGTTCAACGCGGGTGCGACCACGAAGGCCTGCACACCACCGGCTTCGAGATGCCGGCTAGCGAGCACTTCGTGAATCGCGTCGCCGTCGAGCGTTTCGTTTGCGACGACGAGAATACGACGAGACGAACCAGTTTCATTGACCATGCTGCCCTAGCTCCTTGTTCGATACTCGGGATGGGAGCCCGTCCACTTGACTATTCGTGTCAAATGCCTCAATTGGATTGCATGAGAGGGACAATCAGTTGAGCGTGGCACTCGCTACCCTTCCGCGGCCGGTGCGCGAAGCAAGCGTGACGTGACCCTGGCACCCGACCTTCCGTGCCCATGAACGACGCGCCCAACTGGGGAATCGAACCCGTGCCCGAGCGGCTGCGGCTGCTTGGCGCGCTCGACGGCGTCCTGCTTTGGGCGAACCTGTCGGTGTCGCTGCTCGTGATCGTCGCGGGCGCGCTGCTTGTGTTGCCGGGCGATCAGGGTGGCCTTGGTCTCGCCCTCCCGTCGGCGTTCGCTGCAATCGTCGCGGCGTCGCTTGTTGGCAACGCGCTGCTCGGTGTGGGCGGTCTGATCGGCGCGCGCGCTCGCGTGCCCGCAATGGTGCTCCTGCGGGCTCCGCTTGGTCAGCGCGGTTCGCTGCTGCCGAGCGTGCTCAACATCGCCCAGTGCCTCGGGTGGTCGGTGTTCGAGCTGATCATCATCGCGACGGGCGCGAGCGCTCTCTCGCAACAGGTGTTTGGCTTCGGGGAGCTCGCACTTTGGAAGATCGTCTTTGGTGTGGTTGCCACGCTGCTCGCGTTGATGGGGCCGGTTGGCTTCGTCCGTCGCTACATCCGCAAGTTCGCGATCTGGGTCGTGATCGCGTCGCTCATCTACCTCTCGTGGTGGTCGCTCGACGGAGGGGACGTCGGTCGGCTCTGGGATCAGCCAGGCGACCACGCCTTTTGGGCAGGATTCGATTTCGTGCTCGCGAGCATCATTTCGTGGACGCCGCTCGTCGCTGACTACACGCGTTTCTCACGCCGCGATCGCGACGGTCTGATCGGGGCAGGGCTCGGCTACTTCCTCCCGTGCATTCCGCTGCTTGGCCTCGGAGCGGTGATCGCACTGTCTCGACACATCGGCGATGCGCCCGGATTGCTGACCGCGATCGCGGCTGGCGGAGCGGCGAGCATTCTCGCGTTGCTCGCACTTACCGTCGACGAGAGCGACGAGGCGTTCGCGAACGTGTACTCCGCCGCGATCTCCCTCCAGAACGTGTTGCCGCGCGTGCCCCAGCGACTCCTCGTGTCCGCGTGCGCGGCCACCGCGACGGTCGGTGCGCTCCTGATCGACCTGCGCAACTACCAGCCGTTCCTCTTCCTCCTCGGCTCGTTCTTCGTGCCACTCTTCGGCGTGCTGCTGGCCGACTGGCTTGCGTCGGCACGGAACTACAGCGAACAACGGATCTTCCACGGGCCGGCCTGGCGACTCAACACGATCGCCGCGTGGATTGCCGGCTTCTGTCTCTACCAATGGCTCGCCCCAGTAGGGCCTTCGTGGTGGACACGCATCGTCGAGCACACCGACCCGCACCCGCTTCCTTGGGGTGGGGCATCGCTGCCGAGCTTTGCTGCAGCGTTCGCTCTCACGTTCGTGTTGGGCTTTGCCGCCCGCACGACCGCGCGAGCGGGCGATACTGCGCGTTCGTGATCGCAGTTCTCGGAAATCTCTCGCGCGATCTCCTCCCCGGCGAACCACCAAAGACCGGCGGCGGGCCCTTCCATGCGGCGCGGGCACTGAACCGGCTCGGCGCCGGAACGTCCCCCATCTACGTGCGCTGCGCCGACGACGATCGGGCCGAGTTGCTTCCCGCATTCGATGCGTTCGGCCTGCCGGTGGAGATTCTCTCTGGAGAGTCGACTGCAACATTCCACCTGGCCTACGACGGCGACCAGCGAACAATGCGGGTCGATGCCATCGGCGATGTCTGGCACCCGAACGACCTTCCAACGATCCCATCGGCGATCGAGTGGGTGCAGGTCGCGGCGCTTGCACGTTCCGACTTTCCCGAGCCAACGCTCGCAACGCTCGCGCGCAACCACAAGGTGCTCTACGACGGGCAAGGCCTCGTTCGTCCCGCCGCCGTTGGCCCTCTCGTACCCGACGGTGGGTTCGACCATCGCCTCCTGCGCCACGTCACCGTGCTGAAGCTCTCCGACGATGAGGCTGCCGTCGTCGGCGACCCCGAAGCTCTGGGCGTTCCGGAAGTACTGCTGACCTATGGCTCGCGAGGTGCAACGGTCATCTTCGACGGCAAAGCGATCGAGATTTCGGCCGTTCCTGTGGCGGCCGACCCGACAGGTGCTGGCGACATGTTCGGTGCGGCCTACCTTTCCGCCCGAGCTGCCGGCGAGGCACCCGATGAAGCGGCGCGTCGAGCGACCGACCTCGTGCACGGGATCCTGTCCGATCTGTGATCGCGCTTGTCGAGACCGTCGCGGGAACCTATGCCGTCGATCTCGACGACGTCGACGTCTCTCCCGCCGCGACATTCGTGCCGGAACCGCAGCCCGACATCAACCTCCCACGCGTGGTCTGCGTCGCAGCATGTGGATCGACGATTGCCGCGCTCGTCGATGCGAAGCCGCCGCTGCTGCTCTCCTACGACGCCGGTACGACCTGGCAAGAAGGTGGGCGAGGACTGCCTCCCGGGCGCGCCGTTGCGATTGCGGCGAGTGACCCCGATCTGCTCGTCTACGCCGCCAGAAACCGTCTCTACATCTCGCGAAACGCGGGGGTGTTCTGGACAGCCCTTGAGGTCGAGCTTCCCGAGATTGTCGCTCTCGCGATTACGGAATGAGGTATTCGCCGCGCGCGACGACAACGGCCGAGCCGCCGACGAGGATCCGGTCGATCTGCGTTTCGCTGCCGTCGACCTGAGCCCAAAGCGTCGACGGACGCCCGATCTCTGTCCCCTGAGAAATGCGGATCGTGTCGCCCCAATTGATGCGACCGTGGCGGGCAAGGTGAAGCGCGAGTGGGCCCGCAGCGGAGCCTGTCGCAGCATCCTCGGGAACGCCCGACCCTGGCGCGAACATGCGGGTCTTCCAGCCGTCGCCCTCGCGGGCAAAGCAGTTGACACACGCGCTTGTGAGTGTCGAGATCAATCCGAAGTCAGGCTTCAACGCGGCGACCGCTTCTGGTGACGGGAACTCGACAAAGATGTGCTTCGGGCCAAGGTGGTAGAGGTCAACGGGGCAGGTCGGGTCCTCAAACTGGCCGAACGAGCGAATCAGGCGAATTGCACTGTCGAACGCCTGCCACCCGGGGATCGGCTGCTGCATCCAACCGAACGTGATCTTCGAGCCTTCACGCGTCAGGTCGACAGGAACGATCCCGCCTTCGGTCTCGATCGTGATGCGAATCTTCTGCATCGGCCCACCAAGAACAAACGCCGTACCGAGCGTTGGGTGGCCCGCGAACGGCAGCTCCGTCTCAGGCGTGAAGATGCGAATCCGAACGTCAGCCTCAGGGCTTGTTGGTGACATCACGAACACCGTCTCGGCAAACCCGATCTCCGCGGCGAGCTGTTGCATCGTGAACGCATCAAGATCACGAGCATCCGTAAACACGGCGAGCTGGTTACCTCCCGCAAGCGGGGTGTCGGTGAAGACGTCAGCGAATACGTAACGGAGTCGGCGCATATGTCGAACGGTAGCGGGCCAGAACCCTTTACTCTTGGCCGGTGCGCATAATTGTCGTCCGACACGCCGAAGCAGCCCCCGGGGAACCCGACGAGCTTCGCACTCTCACGCCGCGTGGGCGAGAGGATGCTGCGTCGCTCGGAGCAACGCTCGCAGGGGAGCGCCTCGACGCGATCGTGACGAGCCCGCTTCTGCGTGCCCGTGAAACCGCCGACGCAATCGCTGCTGCCGCAGCGCTCGCCCCGATCGTTGACGAGAGGCTCGCGCCGGGCGCAACCGAGGACGATCTGCGCGCAGCTGCCGAAGGCCGCGGGGAGACCGTCGCCGTCGTCGGTCACCAGCCCGACCTTGGGCTTGCAGTGCTCGCAATGACCGGCACGGAACATGCGTTTCCCCCAGGCGGAACGGCGGTCGTCGAGCTATGACCATCGCCGTCTCAGTACGCGACCTTCGCAAGTCGTACGGCGAATTCGAGGCTGTCAAAGGCATCGACTTCGAGATCGCGGCCGGTCAAGTATTCGGTCTGCTTGGCCCGAACGGTGCTGGCAAGACAACCACCGTCGAGATTCTCGAGGGGTACCGCAACCGCAGCTCGGGCGACATCTCCGTCCTCGGCGAAGATCCACAACACGCCGGCCAGGCGTGGCGTTCCCGCATCGGCGTCGTGTTGCAGTCTTCCTCGCTCTATCCAAACTTGACGCCGCGCGAAAGCCTGCGCGTCTTCGCCGGCTACTACGCGACCCCGCGTCCGGTTGACGAAGTGATCGAGATCGTTGGGCTCGGCGAAAAGGCCGACGCCCGCGTCCGCACACTCTCCGGCGGACAGAAGCGGCGCCTCGACCTTGGCCTTGCGCTGATCGGCAACCCGGACATGATCTTCCTCGACGAGCCGACCACCGGTTTCGACCCAGGCGCGCGACGCGCCGCGTGGGAGACGATCCGCAACCTCCGCTCCCTCGGCACCACGATCCTGCTCACAACGCACTACCTCGACGAAGCCGAACAGCTCGCCGATCAGGTGGCGGTGCTCCGCGGCGGCGTGATCGTGCGGGCAGGCTCGCCCGCAGAGCTCACCGGTGGAGCCTCCGAAACCGAAATTCGCTACCGGCAGGCGGGTGAGGAGATCCTCGAACGGACAACCGACCCAACCCGCCGGCTCCATGAACTCACGAGCGCAGCGCTCGAACGGGGCGAAGTGCTCGATGGCATCGAGGTCCGCCGCCCCACGCTCGAAGAGGTCTACCTCGAACTGACCGGATCGGAGACAGGCGCCGAATGAAGCTCTTCGTCCATCAGCTGCGCACCGAACAGCTGCTCTTCTGGCGCAATCGTGAGGCAGCGTTCTTCACGTTCTTCCTACCCGTCATCTTCTTCCTGATCTTTGGCGCCATCTACGGCGACACCGACATCAGCTCCGAGCACATCAAAGGCTCCTACTTCCTCGAAGCCGGAATGATCGGCTACGGCGTCGCCTCAACCTGCTTCGCCGGCCTCGGCATCACACTCGTCGTCCGACGCGAACTTGGAATCCTGAAGCGCGTCCGCACAACACCACTCACACCACTCACCTATCTCAGCGCCGTCCTCGGCTCCATCTTCATCGTGTTCCTCTTCGAGGCAGCCTTGATCATCCTGATCGGCCGAGTGCTCTTCGGTGTTCCCTTCCCAACGCAGGCGTTCTCCGTGCTCGTCGTGCTCCTGATCGGCGCCGTTTGCTTCGCAGCCATGGGGCTCGGCATCTCCGGGTTCGTTCGCTCCGCCGAAGGCTCATCAGCCGCAATCAACGCCGTGTACCTCCCAATGGCGATCATCTCTGGCACCTTCTTCACCCCCAAGGGCTACCCAACGTTCCTGAAGGTGATCGCCGACGCGCTTCCGCTGACCCACTACACCAAGGTCACACGCGACGTCATGGTCCACGGCGTCCACGTCTGGAGCGACTGGAAGCAGCTCCTCGTCGTGCTTGCATGGGGCATCGCCGGAATGCTCGCGGCTCTCAAGCTCTTCCGCTGGCAGCCTCGTGAAGCGTGATTATCGGCAAGCACGCTTGAAAGTCGCAGGCACTCCAAAGAGGGTCGGCTAGGTCGACGTTAAGAGCTGAGTGCGCGAGGCGTAGGGCGACTACGCTGCGAGGCGGCGGAGCACGAACGGCAGGATGCCGCCGTGGCGGACGTACTCGCGCTCCTTCGGTGTGTCGAGCCGTAGGGTGGCGCGGAAGGTCTTGTCGTCGGCGCGCACGGTGACCTCGCGGGCCTCGGCGTTTTCGACACCTTCGATCGCGAACGTCTCGTGCCCGGTCAGGCCAAGCGTTTCGAGGTTCTCACCGGGATGGAACTGCAGCGGCAGGATGCCCATCATCAGCAGGTTCGAACGATGGATCCGCTCGTAGCTCTCGGCGATCACCGCACGGACGCCAAGCAGCTGCGGGCCTTTCGCCGCCCAGTCGCGCGACGAACCTGAGCCATACTCCTTGCCCGCGAGCACGATCAGCGGCGTCGCTTCAGCCGCGTACTTTACGGCCGCATCAAAGATCGACATTTCCTCGCCGGAAGGGATGTGAACCGTCCAGGTTCCTTCGGCGCCCGGCACGAGCTTGTTGCGCAGGCGGACGTTCGCGAACGTGCCGCGCATCATCACCTCGTGGTTGCCGCGGCGGGAGCCGTACGAGTTGAACTCCGCGCGCTCGATGCCGTGCTCGGTGAGATAGCGGCCTGCAGGCGAATCGAATTTAATCGAACCTGCCGGCGAAATGTGGTCGGTTGTTACCGAATCGCCGATCGACACGAGACACTTGGCGCCCGCGATGTCAGGCACCGTGCCCGGCTCGCGCGGCACGTTCTCGAGGTAGGTCGGGCGCCGAACGTAGGTCGACTCGGGATCCCACGCAAAGAGGTCGCCTTCGGGCACCGGCAGGTTCTGCCACATCGCGTCGCCCGAGAACACGTCGGCGTACGAGTTGCGGAAGAGATCGCCCTGAACAGCCTGCGCAATCGTGTCCGACACCTCCTTCGCCGACGGCCAAATGTCGCGCAAGAACACGTTGGCGCCGGAGTCGTCCTGGCCGAGCGGTTCGGTGTCGAGATCGAGAACCATCCGGCCCGCCAGGGCGTAGGCGACAACGAGCGGGGGTGAGGCGAGGTAGTTCGCTTTGATCTCAGGATGGATGCGCGCCTCAAAGTTGCGGTTCCCCGACAGCACGGCGCAGGCAACGAGGTCGCCTTCGCCAATCGCGGCCGAGATCTCGTCGGGCAGCGGGCCCGCGTTGCCGATACACGTCATGCAGCCGTAGCCGACCGTGTTGAAGCCCAACGCGTCGAGGTACTCCTCGAGTCCCGCGCGGCGGTAGTAGTCGGTGACCACACGTGATCCAGGGGCAAGCGACGACTTGACCCACGGCTTGCGTGTCAGCCCGCGCTGCACAGCGTTCCGCGCAAGGAGACCCGCCGCGACCATCACCTGGGGGTTCGACGTGTTCGTGCACGACGTGATCGAGGCGATCACGACGGCACCATGGCCGATCTCAGCCTGCTCACCCGCGGTGGTCAAGCTGACGCGCGTCGACTGCTGCGCCTCGTCAACGCCGAAGCTGGCGAGCGCCTTCGAGAACGAGCTCTTCGCGTCGGAAAGCGCGAGGCGATCCTGCGGCCGCCGTGGGCCGGCAAGCGACGGTACGACATCACCGAGATCGAGCTCGACGATCTGCGAGTACTCCGGCGACGTATCGCTTTCATGCCACAGCGCATTCTCGCGACAGTACGCCTCGACCAGCGCGACGCGAGCATCGCTGCGGCCAGTCAGCCGTAGATAGTCCAGCGTCAGCTCGTCGACCGGGAAGAAGCCGCAGGTGGCGCCGTACTCGGGCGCCATGTTCGCGATCGTGGCGCGGTCGGCGACGGGCAGCCCGGCAAGACCCGGCCCGAAGTACTCGACGAACTTGCCCACAACCCCGGTGTGGCGAAGGATCTCGGTGACCGTCAGCACAAGGTCGGTCGCGGTCGCGCCTTCACGGAGCTTGCCGCTCAAGCGGAACCCGACCACCTGCGGAACGAGCATTGAGAGCGGCTCGCCAAGCATCGCCGCCTCAGCTTCGATGCCACCGACACCCCAACCGAGAACACCAAGGCCATTCACCATCGTCGTGTGCGAGTCGGTTCCTACGAGCGTGTCGGGGAACGCGAGACCGTTGCGGTCTTCAATCACACGCGAGAGGTACTCAAGATTCACCTGGTGGCAGATGCCGGTGCCGGGAGGGACCACGGCGAACTCCCGAAGCGCACGCTGCCCCCAGCGAAGGAAGAGGTAGCGCTCACGGTTGCGCTGGAACTCAAGCTCGACGTTGCGCGCGTACGCGCCCGACGTCGCGAAGGCATCGACCTGCACCGAATGGTCGATCACGAGCTCGGCGGGGATCAGCGGATTGATCTTGCCTGGATCGCCCCCGAGGTCGGCCATCGCGTTGCGCATCGCTGCCAGATCGACGACGGCGGGAACACCGGTGAGGTCCTGTAGCAGCACGCGTGACGGAGAAAACGAGATCTCACGCGACGGCTCGTCCGCCGGATTCCAAGCTGCCACAGCTGCGACGTCGGCTTCACCTCCTGCGCGCAAGACGTTCTCGAGCAGGACACGCAGGCTGTAGGGCAGACGCGCGATTTCGACGTTCGGCGCGAGCTCGCGCAGCCGGTAGATGTCGTACGACTCCCCGCCAGCAGTCAGTCGGGAGGGTCGCGCAGTCATCACCCGATTCAATCAAAAGTCGGTCGCTCCCACCGCAGTTCCTATTAGTCGGGCGACTACACTCGGGCGCCATGGCGGCAATCCGGCACATCGTTGGGCTTGGCGGATACCCGGTTCCTGAGGGCGATCGACGCCTCTGGAAGTGGGTCGCGGGCCTGACCGAGAAGAAGAACCCAAAGATCCTCTTCGTTCCGACGGCCGTTGGCGACCAGCCCGAATACATCGCGTGGTTCGAGGAGTCACACGCGGAGGTCGGGCAACTCGCAACCCTCCCGTTCTTCCCCTTCCCTCCCGAGAACCTCCGAGAATTCGTGCTGTCGCACGACGCAATCCACGTGTGCGGCGGCAACACGGCGAACGCGCTTGCAATCTGGCGCACCCACGGCTTCGACGCGATCCTGCGCGAGGCGTGGGAGCAGGGGATCGTGCTCTACGGAGGAAGTGCCGGAATGATCTGCTGGTACGAGGCGGCGATCACCGATTCCTACGGGCCGCAGCTCGCAGGGATGCGCGATGGGCTCGGGTTTCTACCAGGGAGCGCGTGCCCGCACTACGACAGCGAGCCTCTACGACGTGTGCGCTACCGCGACCTGATCGACGATGGCTTCCCGGCAGGCATTGCTGCTGACGACGGCGTCGCTATCCACTATGTCGGGACCGAGATCCACGAGGTTGTCTCGGTGCGAGAGAACGCCTCCGCCTACCTCGTGTCGAAGGACGGCGAAGTAGTGCTTCCCGCCCGCGCTCTCTAGCGCGAAACGCGCTTAACCGACCGTTAACGCGGAAACCCGGTTTGGGCCTGTCGGAGCGGGATATACAGAACGCAGCGATCTGGCCGAACGCGCTTCGGCCGAAGAGATGGCTGCGGCCCGCCTGCCTGCCCGGGCCGCGGCCATGCTTTGCGTCCCGCGGGCGCTGCTCGGCTGACGGGGTGTCGTCCGAGCAGCGCCGCGCGGGGCGGCGTAGTCTTTCCCTATGGAGCGAGGGCAGGTTCTATTCGAAGAGACCGTCGTCGAGGAGGAGGAACTCTGGCACGACGACGAGGACAACTACGAGGGGTGGCACTGCGTTCGAACAGACCCGTTCCCGTGCCCCGCTGCCGGCTGCACGTTTGTGGCCGAATTCATGACCGCCGCGCACCTGATCCTTGTTTGGCAGGAGCGTGACGATCCAAACCTCTTAAAACACGCCGCGCGCGCCCGCGACGTCGGACGGAACCCCCGTGTGGTCGCGTACCGATCCGAATATGGCCCGAGCGCGTCGTACTACGCGTGGATTGCGGCCGGTCGCCCCGTGCACGGAATCCGCGCGAGTTGACGGCGACGCCGAGCACATTCGGGAAGTACCCCACGCTCACGATGGGGGTCGAGGAAGAGTTGATGATCGTCGATCCGGCGACGCTCGACCTGTTCCCAGGCGTACAACGCATCCGTGCCCGAGCAGAGTCGTACGACCTGCCTGGGCCCGTCAAGACTGAGCTTCACGCATCGATCTTTGAGCTGAACACCCCGCCGTGTGCCACCGCGCATGAAGCTGCGGCGTCGTTGACCGCATTGCGGCGGGGCATCGCAGAGGTGGTTGCGGCTGAGGGGCTCGCTTTTGCTGCCGCCGGCTGCCACCCGTTTGCCCGGGCGCTCGATCAGGAGATCGTCGACGACGAGCGATACCAGCACTTCGTTGGCTGGGCTGGTGTCTCGGCGCAGCGGCAAGGAGTGCAAGGTCTGCACGTCCACCTTTCGATGCCCGACGGTGAGACGTGCTGGGGCGTCCTTGAAGGGATGCTCCAGTGGCTCCCTGTGATCCTCGCGCTTTCCGCGAACTCGCCGTGGTTCGAAGGCGTTCAGAACGGTGTCCACTCAAACCGAGCCGAGATTCTGCTTGATCTCCCGCGTACCGGAGCGCCACCGCCTTGCGGCTCCTATGCCGGGTGGGAGGCGTGGGCGAATCGCCTCATCGCGCTCGGCATCTTCGAAGACGCGACGCGCCTCTGGTGGGACGTTCGCCCCAATCCGCACCTCGGGACGGTCGAAGTGCGGATCGCCGACCAACAGACCGACGTGCGGCGCTCGGCGGCGCTCGCGGCGCTCATCCAGGCGCTTGCGGCAACGATCATCGAGGCTGGGCCGTCGGGCGACGTTGACCCGTCGCGACGCGGCGACTACCACCACAACCGTTGGGCGGCCTCCCATTACGGGCCGCTCGCGACGCTGATCCACCCTGAGGGCAACCGCATTGCGACGGCCGCAGAGCTTGGCGCGGAGCTGCTTGCCTTTGTCGCGCCTGCTGCGACGGCGCTTGGGTCGAGCGACCTGCTCGCGATCATCAACCCTGACGTTTGCGAAGCCGACCTCCAGACGGTGCTCAGCACACCGCACGAAGTTGCCGCTGACCTCGTCGCCCGTTCGCTAGCGTGAGCTGATGGCCACCGTGACCGACACAATCGAAGTGACCGGCGTGAAGTGTGAGCGTTGCGTCATGCGTCTCGGCAAAGCGCTCGAAGGCCACGACGGGCTTCTCGCGGCGAACGCGACCCTGATGGGTCAGGTCTTCGTCACCTACGACGACGAGAAGACGACACGTTCTGCCCTTGTCGCGGCGCTCGCCGAGGGCGGTTGTCGCGAGCGATCCGCCTGCTAGATCCCTCCGAAAGACGGTTTGCGGGAATCTCAAGAGGCCCGGTCTCGTTATGACTGATTGGTAGGGTGGCTAGGGATGAGCGAAATCTCACCGGACGCCACTGACGCACGCCGCATCGCGGAGGTTGAACGTGATCGTGTCCGATTCGAAGAAGACGCTCTTGCACTCGCCGACCAGGTGTACCGGGTTGCCCGGCGCATGGTGAACTCGCGCGAGGAAGCTGAGGATCTCGTGCAGGACACCTATCACGTGCGTTCCGTGCCTGGCAGCAGTACCAAGCAGGCACCATCTCCGGGCCTGGCTGCTGCGCATCCTCACGAACCTCAACATCGATCGTGGACGGAAGGCGCAGCGCTCGCCCGATTCGCAGCCGCTTGAAGAGGGCGACTACTTCCTCTACAACAAGCTTGAAGAGACGATCTCCGAGGAGAACCCCGACGAGGAGCGCGTCATCGAGCGACTTTCGCAGAACGTGGTGGTTGAGGCGCTCGCCGAAGTGCCACATGACTTCCGTGACGCGGTCGTCCTCGTCGATATCGGCGAGTTCTCGTACGCCGATGCGGCCCAAATCCTCGATATTCCCGTGGGAACAGTGATGTCGCGGCTCCATCGCGGACGTCGCATCCTCAAGGCGAGCCTGGCAGAGAAGGCGGTGGCGTAATGGCGCATTGCGACGACTGCGAGCAGATGATGCAGCCCTATCTCGACGGGATGCTCTCCGACGTCGAAGTCACTGAGGCGCGCGCGCACCTTGAGGCCTGTCCGTGGTGTGAGCGGCGCTTCATCTTCGAAGAGAAGCTCCGCCATTTCGTGATGGTCGCTGCGACTGAGCCGATGAGCGACGAGCTCCGGCACCGTCTCAGCGAACTGCGTTCGTCGCAGTCGTAAGCCTCAGCGCAACGAGTCGGGCAGCAGATCGGGCGTGTCGATGTCGCCCGGATCGCTGAGGTCGGAGCAGTCGATGAGCGTTGCTTCGAGCGCGCGGAGTCCCTCGTCGGGGATTGCCGTCCAGAGCGAACGGTCGACCGCCAGCGGGTGACTTCGGGTTCCGTCGTAGGTTGCGGCGACGAGCGCGGCGTCACCGCGGTGGTCGAGGATCCGCGCGATCGCGCGTGGATCGAGGTGGGGGCCATCGGCAAGCAGCACGAGCGCGACCGCACAGTCATCTGAAAGCGCACGCAGGCCGGCCCGCAGGCTCGCGCCGGGGCCAACAGCCCAGTCGTCTGCCGTCACGCGGCGAGCACCGTCAAGATCGACTGTGGCGAGCGAGTGTGCGCCCTCGACGACGACGAGGTCGCTGATCCCTGCCGATCGCGCCGCTCCGAGAACCGACGGCAGGAGGATCACTTGCTTCGGCCCACCGAAACGCGACGCGGCACCCGCGGCGAGCACGATCGTGCCAATGGTGCGGTCGGTCATCCGTTGGTGCCGACGGTGACCTTGGTGATCTCGACCACTTCGGTCGGCTGCTCACTTTGGTCGCCGAGCGTGCCGATGCGATCGACGACGTCAAGGCCTTTCGTGACGGTTCCGACGATCGCGTAGTCGGCTGGGAGCTGCACGTCGGCGCCGGTCACGATGAAGAACTGGCTGCCGGCCGAACCGGCTGGATCGGCTCCGGTCTTGGCCATCGCGACAACCCCATGTGTGTACCGGGCGCTCGCTGGCGGCTTATCAACCGTCGAATATCCTGGGCCGCTCGTCCCAGTCTGGGTGGGGTCGCCGCCCTGAATCACAAAGCCGGGAACGATTCGGTGGAAGACGGTGCCGTCGAAGAACCCCTTCTCTGCGAGCGAGACGAGCGAGGCCGCGGTGTTCGGCGACTGCTTCTGGTCGAGCGTCACGGTGAATGACCCGCAGTTGGTCGCAAACGTCAAGGTGTAAATCGTTGCCGGGTCGAGTGAGTCGGTGGGCTTTGGCTCGGTGCGCTCAGCCGGGGCTGGTGCAGTGACAACCTCGCAGCCGCTTGCGCTCGTTGACGTGGTCGAGGCACCGGTTGTCGTGTCCGACGTTGACGAACCTCCCGAGCGGGTGCCGAGCGCAATGGCGAGCGCCAAGAGTCCTCCGGCCACCACGACCGCAACAACGATCCGCATGTTCATCGACTGTGCACCCTAGCCGCCTTAGGCGGTGACCGATTCGATGTCGGCGAGATGGATCATCCGGAAGATCAACCGGACGCGGTCGAGGCGATCGGGGTCGCTTGTGAGCTGTGGCAATTCGTCCCACAGATCACGGGCCACCTCGAGCAGTTCGCGAATGCGGTCAGTGATCTCCTGATGACGGTTGCGTTCCGCGCAGGTCGTAATTGCCAGCGTCAGCAGCGCCATCGTGTCGGGCTGACGTGTCCACAGAAGCGGTGTCGCCATCGAGAGGTACTGGTGCACCCGAGCAAGCTGAATCGACTGGTCGAGCGAATCGGGGCCGATTGGCGAGCTTGGTTCAGGAAGCGGCTCTCCGTCGGCGAGCGCGTTCGCGGTGCCGGCAAGCATCGCCCGCAGCTCGCGGTCGCGATACCCAGCCCGGATCGCGGTCTTGAGCGCGATCAGCAGGGAGCCAGGCTGCTGCCCGTACGGATAGTCGGACGCCCACATCACCTGTTCGGGCGGAATCTGGCGGTAGAAGTCGAGGAGGTCGACCGGGCTCCAGGTGGAGGTGTCAAACAGCACCCCCTTGCGGCCCGCGGTGTACCGAGCGAGCTCGGCCATGTCAGCGATGCCTGCGTGCGCGATGATCAGCGTCGCACCGGGGTGACGTTCAACGAGGCCTGCGAGCCCTTCGGCGATGGGTGGCAATCCTCGCCCACCGTGAATCAAGATCGGCACGCGGCGCTCGGCAGCGAGGGCAAACACCGGCTCAAGTCGACCGTCTGCCATATCGAAGCGCTGCGCGCGTGGGTGCAGCTTGATTCCGCGCGCGCCCGCATCGAGGCAGCGTGTTGCTTCAGCGATCGGATCCTCATTGAGGTCGAGTCGAACAAACGGAATCAGTCGGCCATTTGACCGTGCGGCATAGGCGAGCGTGCGATCGTTCGCCGCCTTGAACGCCGGGTGACGGTCGGGCTCATCGAGGCAGAACATGAAGGCACGCGAGATGCCATGCGCCTGCATCACGGCCTCGAGCTCGTCGTAGTCGCCGACCATGCCGTCGATGTCGTTCCCGAGGTGGAGGTGGACGTCGAACATGTCGGCGCCGGGCGGCAGGATCCGCCGGAGCTCCGCCTCGTACCGTTCGGTCAGTTCGTGCGCGCGCGCTTCGAGGTCGGCCATCCCCGGAGGCTACCGCGCCTCGGGCATCCCGTGTCTCATGGTTAGAGTGCCCGTGTGGGTGACGTTCTGATCTTCGGCGACACCGAGCGCTCGCCAGAAATGCGCCATGAGATTCCCGTGGGAATCGGCGACCCCTTCCTCTACGTCGAGGTCGGCGGAGAGCGCCACGTGGTCGTCGGCTCACTTGAGGTGCCGCGGCTCGAAGGGCTGGGGCTGCAGATCCACCCGCTCGAAGCATTCGGCGTCGAGGAGGTTCGTCGCCAGCTCGTCGGGCAGCCGATCAGCGCGCTGATCGAAGAGGTCTCGCGTCGTGCCGTCGTTGCGCTCGGAGTGACCGCAGCGTCGGTGCCAGCAACGCTGCCCGTGTCGTTTGCCGACGCGGTGCGCGCATCGGGCGTCGAGCTGACGGTAGATCGGACGCTGTTCGACGGGCGTCGCCGGTCGAAGTCCCCGCATGAGCTCGACGGGATTCGGCGCGCGCAAGCCGCAGCCGAAGCCGGAATGACCGCGGTTCGCGACCGTCTCGCCGCCGCAACGATCGGCGATCTGGGCGAGCTCTCCTTGGACGGCGTGCCGTTGACCTCCGAGGTGTTGAAAGCGGCGGTGTCGCTCGCCTTCTCTGAGCACGGCGCGTCAGCAACGGAGTTCGTCGTGTCACACGGCGCGCAGGCGGCAATTGGCCATCACGGTGGTGGCGGGGCAGTGCGCGCTGGCGAGACGGTTGTTGTCGACCTGTGGCCGATGGATATGGAGTCGGGGTGTTACGCCGACATGACACGCACGTTCGTGGTTGGCGAAGTGAGCGACGAGATCGCGATCTGGTGGAAGCTCTGCAAGCGCGTGCTCGACGAAGTCACCGAGATCGCCCGCCCGGGCATCACGGGCAAGGAGCTCTACGACCACGCGTGCGACATCTTCGAGCCGGCCGGCTTTCCCACCCAGCGCACGAAGGAAGACGGCGTGGTGCTCTCCGACGGGTTCTTCCACTCCCTTGGTCATGGGGTCGGCCTCGAAGTGCATGAGGAGCCTCTCCTTGGGCTCGTCGGTCGCGAGAAGCTTGTTCCAGGCGACGTGATCGCGATCGAACCGGGGCTGTATCGCGCGGGCCACGGCGGCTGCCGTCTCGAAGATCTCCTGCTTGTCACCGAGACCGGTGTCGAGCGGCTCACGACGTTTCCGTACGACCTCGCGCCCTAACAAGACTCTCGTCACCCGCGCCGTGCTGAAATGCGTAAAGATCGCGCTTGGAGCGCACCGTGTGACCAAGGCGAAAGGGGCAAGCGAACGTGAGTAGTGATTCCGGACAGGCGATCGACACACTCTTCCAGGAGGAGCGCCGGTACCCACCGTCCGCCGCATTCTCGGCCGCGGCGAACGCGAAGCCGGACATCTATGACGAGGCGTTCGAGTCGTTCTGGGAGCGCGAAGCCCACGAGCGCGTCACCTGGTTTGAGCCATTCACGTCGCTCTACGAATGGAACCCGCCCTACGCCAAGTGGTATCTCGGCGGCAAGCTGAACGTCGCCTACAACTGCGTCGATCGGCATGTCGAGGCTGGCCGGGGCGACCGGGTTGCCTACTACTGGGAAGGTGAGCCCGTCGGCGACCGACGCGCGATCACCTATGCCGAGTTGCAGGACGAGGTCGTCCGTTGCGCAAACGCGCTGAAGGCGCTTGGTGTTGGCAAAGGCACTGCCGTCGGGATCTACATGGGGATGGTTCCCGAGGCTCCGATCGCGATGCTTGCTTGCGCCCGGCTTGGCGCACCACACACCGTCGTTTTCGGAGGCTTCTCGGCCGATTCGCTCGCCGACCGGTTGAACGACATGGGCTGCGAAGTCCTGATCACCCAGGACGAGGCGTATCGCCGCGGCAACCCTGTTCCGCTCAAGACGACCGCTGACGAAGCGCTCGCCGCAGCCCCAAGCGTCCGCAAGACGCTGGTCTTGCGCCGCACAGGTAATCCGGTGCCGATGACTGACGGGCGCGACCACTGGTGGCATGAGCTTGCGACAGACGGCTCGCCATGCGCACCCGAGCCGATGGACTCAGAGGATCTGCTCTACCTCCTCTACACGTCCGGAACGACCGCGAAGCCGAAGGGCATCGTTCACACGACCGGTGGCTACCTCGTGGGCGTGGCGACGACCCACAACTACATCTTCGATCTGAAGCCCGAGAACGACGTCTACTGGTGCGCCGCCGACGTCGGTTGGGTCACCGGCCACAGCTACATCGTCTACGGCCCGCTATGCAACGGTGCGACATCAGTGATGTATGAGGGAACGCCGGACTTCCCCGACAAGGACCGCTGGTGGGAGATCATTGAACGCTACGGCGTCACGATCCTCTACACCGCGCCGACGGCGATTCGCGCCCACATGAAGTGGGGGCCGCAGTACGCCGCGAAGCACGACCTTTCGACGCTGCGTCTGCTTGGGTCGGTCGGGGAGCCGATCAACCCGGAAGCATGGGTTTGGTACCACGAGCACATCGGTGGTGAACGGTGCCCGATCGTCGACACCTGGTGGCAGACCGAAACCGGGATGGTGTTGATCTCGCCACTGCCGGGCATCACAACGACGAAGCCGGGTTCGGCGACCCGTCCGTTCCCCGGCGTCGATGCTGCCGTCTACAGCGAGGAAGGCAACGAGGTTGGGCCCGGTGGCGGTGGCTACCTCGTGCTTCGCAAGCCGTGGCCCGCGATGCTCCGTGGCGTCTATGGCGACGATCAGCGGTTCCGTGACACGTACTGGTCGAAGTACCCGAACACCTACTTCGCAGGCGACGGGGCGCGCATCGATCACGACGGCGACTTCTGGCTACTCGGGCGTGTCGACGACGTGATGAACGTCTCCGGGCATCGCATTTCGACCATCGAAGTTGAGAGCGCCCTCGTCGACCACCGTGATGTCGCAGAAGCGGCCGTCGCCGCCCGCGCCGACGCATTGACCGGGCAGGCGATCGTCGCCTTCGTCACGCTCAAAGGCGGTGTCGAAGGGTCGGTGGAGAAGCTCGAAGAGCTTCGCAACCATGTCGCCGAGAAGATCGGGCCAATCGCAAAGCCAGCAAACATCGTGTTCACGCCCGAGCTTCCCAAGACCCGCAGCGGCAAGATCATGCGCCGTCTACTCCGCGACGTGGCTGAGAATCGGCCGCTTGGCGATACGACAACGCTTGCCGACCCGTCGGTCGTTGCGGAACTGCAAGACCGCGGCGCAGCCGAGACGCACGACGACTAAACGGCGATGCGGGTTGGGAATCTGATTGGGGCCGCGGCGGTTGCCGCGGCCCCAACCGTCTCCGGGGCTTCGGCGAAACCGAAGCCAAAGGCCAAGCCGAAGCCGAAGGAGCCGACCCCAGAGCAGATCCAGTCGATGTACGACCGTGGGCGTGCGCACGGCAACTGGAAGCTTGTTGCCGCCGCCGAGCGCCTCGACAACGGGGGTGGCGTCTCGGTCACCGCTCCACTTGCGAAACCACCCGCGCGTGATGCGACGCTGCCACTGCACGAAGATGCCGAGCTGCGCGTCAAGCTCGCGAAGCTCGGACAGCGATTCCATGGCTGGGCTGCCTTCTGGGTGCACGACCTGCGAACCGGGGAGTACGCCGGCTGGAACTCCGACGCGCAGTTCCCCGCCGCATCGATCGTGAAGATCGCCGTTCTCGTCGCAGGAATCGAACAGTTTGGCTTCGGGCCGACCTCCCCGATCGACTATGACCTGCGCGAGATCGGCACCCTCTCCTCGAACCTTGCGGCAAACCATGTGTTCGAACGTGTCGGCCAGTCGGCTGTCGACGACGCCTTGTTGCGGCTCGGAATGCCGTCGAGCCACTACCCCGGCCTCTACCGGGCAGGTTCCGCTGTCGGCGACGTGCAGAAGGCGCCGCCGCCCGCGCACTACCGTGTCACGACAGCGCGCGACCTCGGACGTGCCCTGCTGCGGCTGCAGGCCGGTGCCGCCGGTCGGCATTGGGCGCTCGATCGGCTTGAGTTGACCCAGGCTGAGGCGGCCGCCGTACTCGGATACCTGCGGCTCCACGCGCTCGGGTCAAGCCTGCTCGCGCCCCCGTCAGGTGCGGTGCTCGCCGAGAAGGACGGCTGGATCTCGGACGCACGCGGAAGTGCCGCGATCGCCTACACACGTTTCGGACCAAAGATCATTGTTGTACTGACCTACCGCCCAGGCGTCAGCGAGACCGAAGCGAAAGTGCTTGGCGCGAAGCTGTCGCGGCTCGCGTTCGCTACGCGCTGAGCAGCTTCGCGAACCGATCCTCATCCTTGAACGGCCCAATCACCGCAAGGTTGAGGGCGTTCGTCCGAATCAGATCCTGCGCGACGCGCCGCACATCTTCCGCCGTGACCTTGTCGATCTCGGCTAGATAGTCGACCGGTTCAAGCGCCGAACCCTCAAGCACCTCACGGTTCAGGCCGTACATGATCAGACCCTGCGGTGTCTCGGTGCGGAGCACGAAGCGGCCCTTCGAAAGTGACCGTGCCTTCTCAAGCTCGTCAGTCGGCACCGTCTCGTTCGCAAGCCGGTGGAACTGCTCGACGATCACCGACACCGCGTCGTCGATGCGATTGATGTCGACACCGGCCTGCGCGTAGAGCGACCCGGCGTCGGTGTAGCTGTGATTCGTGCCGAAGACGTAGTAGGCGAGCCCGCGTCGTTCCCGAACCTCAAGGAAGAGCCGCGACGACATGCCGCCACCCAGCACCGTCGCGAGCATCGCGAGGGCATAACGATCGGGGTGGCCGATGCCAATGCTTGGAACGCCAAGAATGATGTGCGCCTGGTCGGCGTCCTTGTGCTGAACACGCACGCGCGGCCCCGTCTGGGTCACGGTCGGGGCCGGCGTCGGACGACCATCGGCCTTGCCAGTCATATCTCCGAGGTGGCCTTCAAGCAGCGGGATCAGGTCGTCGCCGACCATGCCGCTCACACCCACAACCATGCGGTCGGGGTGGTACCACTCGTCGAGGTACCCAAGGAACGTCTCGCGCGTCGCCGCCTTGACCGTCTCCTTCGTTCCGAGCACTTCCCAACCAAGCGGGTTGTTGCCGTACATCAGATCTTCGAAGACGTTGCCGATGTGGTCACGTGGGGTATCGGCGTACATGTTCATCTCTTCGAGGATCACGCCCTTCTCACGTTCGATCTCTTCGGGATCGAACTTCGAGTGGCGGAGCATGTCGATCAAGACATCAAGCGCCGTATCGCGATCAGCACCGGCACAACGGACGTAGTAGCCCGTGTACTCCTTTGAGGTGAACGCGTTGAACTCACCACCGATGCCATCAACGATCGTCGTCAGGTCACGCGAAGAGGGGCGCCGCTCCGTGCCCTTGAAAAACATGTGCTCGGCAAAGTGCGCGATCCCACGGTTTTCGGCACGCTCGTAGCGCGAACCGGCAGAGAGCATCACAAAGCACGCAACCGACTGCGCATGCGGAAGTGGAGCGGTCAAAACACGCAGACCGTTCGAAAGCTGCTGCCGTTCAAAAACACCCATCCCTTCGATCGTATAGACCTACGGCATGGCCGGGGAGACAAGACGCACGATCTACGCGCAACCAGCGTGGTTGGCAGCCGTTCCCAGGAACCTGCGATTCCCTGAGGGCGCCCGTGTTGTCGCAACCGGTTGCGGCACCTCGTTCCATGCTGCCCAGACGAACGGCTACGCCGTCCAAGCGCTGGAAGCCGTGCTGCAGACCCCTGACGCTGACGTGATGCTTTGCGTCAGCCACGAAGGCGACACCGCGCTCACCCTCGAAGCGGCCCAACGCTTCCCAGGGCCAAAGTGGCTGATCACCGGCAAGCTCGACTCGCCCCTCGCAGAACTCGCTGACGAGACCGTGATCGTCACCCCCGAGATCGAAAAGTCGTGGTGCCACACCGGCAGCTACACCTGCGCCGTCGCCGCACTCGCCGCCCTCCGCGGCGAACCCATCGATGAGCTCCCCGCCATGGTCACCGCAGCGCTCGTCGAAGAGCCCGCCCCGTGGCAGTCCCGCTTCATCGTCGCCGGCGCCGGGCCCGACTGGCCAACAGCCCAAGAAGCAGTCCTAAAACTCCGCGAAGGCGCCCATCTGGCCGCCGAAGCGCACCACACCGAACAACTCCTCCACGGTCACCTTGCCGCCGTCGACGAGACCGTCCGCGCCTACGTTCTCGAGGGCGAAGGACGCGCCGCCGAACGCGCGCACGCCGCAGTTGCCGCACTCACCGAACTCGGGGCCGAAGCCACCATCGTTCCCACCGAACACCCCGTCGTCGACATCGTGCGCTTCCAACTACTCACACTCGTCATTGCAGAATCGCGCGGCATCGACCCAGACCCGATCCACCGCGACGACCCCCGCTGGGCCCGCGCCGCCGCCGCACACAAGCTGTAACCGGCCCCGCCCCCGAGGTGGCCTCGCTTAACAAGGCGGGTGTCCGGCCGATGAGTCCCCCATGCGGCTTCTGCTCACAGGCATGTGCAGCGTCTTTTCGGCTGGGCTTGCGTCATACGCCCCAATGTTCTGGCACGGGGCACCATTCACGACGCAATCGCTCTACTGCGCCGTCGTCGGTGCCTGGGCCGGTCGGTGGATCGGTTACCACGTCTCTTTTTGAGGGACAAGCGCCCGAAGGCTTGAAGCTTGGGTCGTTTGGTCCTCAGTTCAAGACCACGGCTGAGGGCCCGATGTCACGCAGGGGCACGCGCTAGCGCGCGAGTTCGGCGAGCAGGCCGTCGATCTCGGCCTCGGTGTTCGGGTGGAGGATCCCCACGCGCACGACACCGTCGGGAAGCTGCAGCCGCTTCATGATCTCAAGGGCGTAGTTGTCGCCATGCCATACCGCGTATCCGGCGTTGCCGAGCCGCTCGGCGGCCGCGGCAGGAGCTTCCGTCTCGCTCGTCAACCCGAAGGTCGCGACGCGCCCGTCCATCGTCGCAGGGCCATGGAGCTTCCACTGTGACGGGAGCCCGTCGAGGAACCGCTGGCCGAGCGCGCGCTCGCGCTCAAGGATGAACTCCCAGCCAACCTCGCCGAGGTAGTCGACGGCCGCGACGAAGCCCGCAAGCAACTCGTGGGCGAGCGTGCCCGTCTCGTAGCGATGACCTGGCGGGTTGTTGTCGGCCGGGCGCACCTTGTAGGGCCGCCACGTCTCAAGCAGCTCGCGTCGCCCGAACGCAAGGCCAAGGTGCGGCCCATAAAACTTGTAGGGCGAGCAGAGCAGCACGTCGGCGCCCACCGCCCGCACATCGATCGGGCCGTGCGGGGCGTAATGGACGGCGTCGACCCACGCAAGAGCACCAACCTCATGCGCCATCGCGGCGATCTCGGCAACCGGGTTGACCACCCCGAGAGCGTTCGAAGCCCATGTGAACGCCACAACGCGGGTGCGCTCCGAAAGCAACGACCGCAGGTGCTCGAGGTTCAACCGACAGTCGTCGTCGACATCGACGAGGTGCACCGTCAAACCCTTGTCGTGCGCGAGTTCAAGCCACGGCGAGATGTTCGCGTCATGGTCGAGCGTCGTGCAAATGATCTCGTCGCCCGCCTGCCAATCGCGCGCCGCCGCTCGGGAAAGCGAAAAGTTGAGGGTCGTCATGTTCTGACCAAACGCAACCTCGCCCGCATCCGCGCCGAGGAACGCCCCGGCCGCCTCGTGCGCAAGCTCGACGAGAGCGTCGCTCCGGCGCCCTGTCGCAAAGAGTCCACCGTGGTTGGCATTCGACGTCCGCAGGTAGTCGCTGATCGCCTCGATCACCGTGTCCGGGGTCTGCGTGCCGCCTGGCCCGTCAAAGAACGCGAGCGGCAGGCGAAACGCGCTGAACCGGCGACGGATCTTTTCGATCTCAGTCGGCACCGCTACGACACGTCCCAGTCGTAACGAGGAGCGATCGCGAGCGATGCGCCCACGAAGCAGTCACGCTCGGCCTTCTCGAGAAGCTGCGACAGGTCGTCTGTCGCAGGTGGGGTGAGCACGGCCTCGATGCGCAGACCGATCCCGGTGAACGCGTACCGGCCATCCGACGCCCTGCGGGTGATCGTCCCCCGTGCCGCCCCGATCGCCCGTACCTCATGGCCTGCGCGCTTCGCGTGGTAGGCAAGGCTTGCGATCGAGCAGCGGACAAGTGCTGCCAGCAGGAGGTGGTCGGGTGTCCAATCGGCCGGCACCGAAACGCTTGAGCCGCCAGGAATCGCAGCTGTTCCGTGACGGTCAATCTCGACCTCGTACTCAAAGACTTTCGCCCGCGGCGCGCTCACGGAAGACACGCTACACCCCGGTTCGGTTCGGTCCGTCCGGTCCGGGTCCTAGAGTGGCGCCCGTGAGGCTCAGAACACTCACGGAAGCCGAGTGCTACGTCAGGTGCTGCGGCAGCCGTCCAGACGAAACCGTCAGCGTCATGCGCACCCTCACGACTCGCGAGTGGCGGAGCGCGATGGCCGACACCAGCACGGAGCAGGAACTCGATCAGTCAACACCCAAGGCGGAGGCAGCATGAACGTCAAGCCGAAGTGCGCAAGCTGGACATCACGCCGCCGCTACGCACCACCCGTGAAGGGCCGACCACGTCCGCCGATCGCGAGCTCGTGGATCTGCACGGCAACGTGGGAGTCACGTCTGCCACGCTGTCTGCCTCGTGGCCGCGTCAAGCCCAAGTAGCGACTCCGACATCCCGCTCGGCGATGTCCCGGACGTGCTCCGGCCTCAGCTCGCCTGTGTCTTCTGTGGCATCAACCCCGGCCGGTTCTCGGCGGCAGCAGCGGCACACTTCGCCAACCCACGCAATGACTTCTGGCGGCTCCTGCATGACGCCGACTTCACGCCACGGCTCCTTGCCCCGTCCGAGCAGTTTCAGCTGCTCGACCTGGGGTTCGGCGTTACGAACGCCGCTTACCGCACCACACCGGGGTCGAACGACCTTCGGCGCGGTGACTTCGACATCGCACGGCTTCGCGAGACGGTTCGTATCTACGAGCCGCGGGCGATCGCCTTCGTTGGCAAAGAGGCCTACCGTGGCCTCTTTGGGGAGCGTCCAGAGCACGGGCCGCAGCAGCGGGCGTTAGGCAACGCTGGGCTGTTCGTGCTCCCGTCGACGTCGCCGGCGAACGCCGCTGTTCCCTACGCGGAGCGACTCATGTGGTTCCAGCGTCTTCGCGCGTGGATCGAGCCCGAGCGCCGACAGGCCGTACGCGCACTCGTCGTCGACCCCGACAACCGGGTGCTTCTCTTCCGCTTCGAGTCAGCCAAGGGTGCTGACGTGTGGTGGGCGACACCAGGAGGCGGGCTCGAGTCGGGGGAAGACGAGTCGATGGCGCTGCGGCGCGAACTCGCCGAAGAGGTCGGGCTCGTCGACTTCACGCAAGGCCCGTGGGTGTGGGAGCGGGAGCACGTCTTCCCGTGGCTCGGTCGGCTGTTGCGCCAGCACGAGCGGTTCGCCCTCGTGCGGGTGACCTCAGCCGACGTCAACCCGACGATCGATCTCGAGCGCGAAGGGATCCATGGGTGGCGCTGGTGGACGGCTGCGGAACTCGCGACGACTACCGAACGGCTAGGTCCGCCAGCGCTCGCGACGCATCTCGAAGCGCTTCTCCGTGACGGCCCACCGTCCACTCCGATTAGCCTATGAACGATGTTTGAGGTGATCGTCATCATCCACCTGCTCGCCGCCTCGATCTGGATGGGCGGGTCGATCGCCCTTGTGATCGCCGCTGTCCCGTCGATCCGGACGCTTGAGCTTGAACATCGGGTGATCGCGATGAAGCGGATCGGCCTACGGTGGCGTCCCCTCGGCTACGGCTCGCTGATCGTGCTTGGTGTGACGGGCGTCGAGCTTGCACGCCACGATTGGGAGGCTGGACGGTCGCCGTTCCAAACGATCCTCTGGATCAAGATCGCGCTTTCTGCAGGCATCGTGATTGCGTCGTACCTCCACAACTTTGTGCTCGGGCCACGGGTGCAGGCTGAGGTGCGTGAGCAGCGGCCGCAGGTCACACGGCCGATTCTCGTCGTCGTCGGCTACACCAGCCTCGCGCTAACGATCACCGTGCCGATCCTCGGCGCCGTGCTCGCGAACCTCGCCGGCTAGGCACACCCGGCTCTAGCCGCGCCAGCGATTGGTGATCGGTGTTCGGCGGTCGCGGCCGAACGCCTTCGTGCGAAGCTTCACGCCGGGCGGGGCCTGCCGCCGCTTGTACTCGGCCCGGTCGACCAATCCCAGCGCACGATCGACGACCGATTGCTCGAAGCCGTCGGCGATTAGCTCGTCGCGCGAACGATCGCCCTCGACGTACGCCTCCAACACCGCATCGAGCTTGTCATAGGGTGGCAGGGAGTCGTCGTCGCGCTGATCGGCCCGGAGCTCGGCGCTTGGGGGCCGGTCGATCGTCGACTGGGGAATCAGCTCGCGGCCTGCGCGCTCATTGAGATGACGCGCGAGTCGGAACACGTCGGTCTTGAACACGTCCTTGAGGAGCGCGAAGCCACCCACAAGATCGCCGTACAACGTCGAGTAGCCAACGGACATCTCTGACTTGTTCCCGGTCGCGACGACGATCCAGCCGAACTTATTCGAGAGGCCCATGAGCAACGTGCCGCGGGCACGCGCCTGGATGTTCTCCTCCGTCAGGTCGGCTGGGCGCCCCGCAAACGAGGGGGCAAGCGCCGCGTCGAATGCCTCGACGAGAGGCTCGATCGGGATCTCGCGGAAGTCAATCCCGAGCGATTCGGCAACCACTCGGGCATCGGAACGAGTGGCATCTGACGAGTAGCGCGACGGCATCGAGACGCCATGCACGCGTCCCGCGCCGAGCGCGCCGACACAAAGCGCGGCCGTCAACGCCGAATCGATGCCGCCGGAAAGGCCAATCACGACGTCGTCGAACCCGCCCTTTTCGATGTAGTCGTGGAGCCCAAGCTCAAGGGCCTGCCGCATCTGCTCGAGGTCGTCGAGCTGCGGTGCTGGAGCGGGGCGGAGGCGATCGTTGTGCAACGCCGGTTCGCCAAGCCCGAGCGTTGGCAGCGCAGGGTTCGACGCCGGCACGTCAACGTCAACAACGAGCAACGCTTCCTCAAACCCCGGTGCGCGCGCGATGACAGAGCCGTCGGCGTCGATCACAACCGAATGGCCATCGAACACAAGCTCGTCCTGGCCGCCGACCATGTTGCAGAGGGCAACCACGCAGCCGTTGTCGCGGGCGCGAGCCTGGAGCATCTCCTCACGCTCGCGGTCTTTCCCGACGTGGAACGGCGACGCCGAGAGGTTTGCGATTAGGCGAGCACCGCCTGCGGCCAGCCCGGAGATTGTCGGTTCGGGGAACCAGATGTCTTCGCAGATCGTGGGGGCGACGATCGCGCCACCCGCCTCGAGCAGCACGAGTGCCGAGCCAGACTGGAACCAGCGTTCCTCGTCGAAGACGCCGTAGTTCGGGAGCAGCTGCTTGCGGTATGTCCCTTGGAGGGCCATGTCGGTGATGATCCACGCCGCGTTATAGAGGTGGGTGCCGTCCTGTTCGGGGGCGCCAACGAGCGCGGTGAGGCCGCGAGTGTGGGGCAGCAGCTCGTCGATCACTGAGCGGGCCGCCCGCACGAACGCCGGCCGGTGAAGGAGATCCTCGGGCGGGTAGCCCGTGACGGCGAGCTCCGGAAAGATCACGAGGTCCGCGCCGGCGGCACGGGCCTCGGCAAGGCGCGCGACGATCCGATCGCGGTTACCCGTGAGATCTCCGACGACGCTGTTTAGCTGGGCGAGTGCGACTCTCATAGGGCCCGCGGGTTTTGGCCTCGGGAGCGAAAACTCTAACGGACGCGGCGGCGCCAAGCGAGCACGACGAACGCGACCACGAAGAAGACACCATACGACAGCGCAATCAGAAAGCGGTTCTCACTCCGATGGCCGACGGCCGCAAGCGTCGCCCCGACCACAAGCAGCGCGATGAGGCCGACCCGAACCTGATTCATCGTGAACCGTTCACGCACGAGGGCGAGCATAGTCCGCGGCTTCTGTCTGCGTAGCGCTCGCTGGTAGCCTCGACGCCGGGGCCCGTACTGGGCGGGAAAGAGGGAGCGAAACGATGAAGGCACATCTCGTTGCCGACGAGAAGCGCAAGTGGTGGACGCTTGGGGCGGTCGCGTTCGGACTGTTCATGATCATGCTCGACAACACGGTCGTGAACGTCGCGCTGCCGGCGATCGAAGAGTCGCTGAACCTGAAGATCGAGGCGCTTGAGTGGGTTGTCGCCGGTTACGCACTCACGTTCGGCGCGCTGATGCTCACCGGCGGCAAACTCGCCGACCTTCTCGGCCGTCGCCGCATCTTCGTCGCAGGTCTCGTCATCTTCACGCTGTCGTCGCTCGGCTGCGGCCTGTCGACGAGCGCGACGATGTTGATCGCCGCGCGTGTGGTTCAGGGTGTCGGCGCGGCCATGATGAATCCCGCAACCCTCTCGATCATTGCCGTCACATTCCCGCCGAAAGAGCGCGGCACGGCGATTGGCATCTGGGCTGGCGTCTCGGCCCTCGCGCTCGCCATCGGCCCGCTTGTCGGCGGCGTCATCACCGAGCACATCAACTGGAACTGGATCTTCTTCATCAACGTGCCGGTTGGCGTGATCGCGATCATCGCGGCCTACCTGTTCATCGACGAATCCCGCGACACCTCGCATGAGCAGAAGCCCGACATCCCTGGGCTGATCGCCTCGAGTCTCGGCCTCTTTGCGCTGAGCTATGCCCTGATCGAAGCCAACACCTACGGGTGGACGTCAAGCCGGATCCTCGTCGCGTTCGCTGTTGCCGCGATCGCGCTTGTCGGCTTCGTCGTTCTCGAAGCGAAGCAGCGGCTGCCGATGCTCGATCTGTCGCTCTTCCGCAACCGCACCTTCGCTGGTGCCAACGCGACGATGCTCTTTGTGGCACTCGCCATGTTCGGCGTCTTCTTCTACGTGTCGCTGTTCATGCAACAGATCCTTGGCTTCTCGCCGACCTCAGCGGGCGCGGCGTTCTTGCCGATGACCGTGCTGATCATCGTGATCGCACCTCAGGCTGGTCGACTCTCCGACCGCCTTGGTGCTCGTGGCCTTGCGGGCAGCGGCATGGTGCTGCTTGCGATCTCGCTGTTCCTCTTCTCGCGGCTCGACGAGAACTCGACGTTCTGGTCGCTTCTGCCCGCGATGCTTGCTGGCGGCTTCGGCATGGCGATCACCATGACTCCGACTACCGCGGCCGCGATGTCGGCGGTGGCGCGTGACAAGGCAGGTGTTGGCTCCGCTGTACTCAACTCGATGCGGCAGGTGGGCGGTTCGCTTGGAATCGCCATCATGGGCGCGATCGTTGCGTCGCAATCGACCTCGTGGCTCCGTGCGGGGCATCCGCAGAAGGAAGCCTTCCTTCACGGCCTCCACGACAGCCTGCTCGTCGCCTCAGGCATCGCTCTAGTAGGGGCGGTCGTTGCGGTGAGCACCGTGCGGAAGCCGCGCCATCACGGGCATCCGGGTGAAGCCGAGGCACCACCGGCGGTCGTCGCCGACTGAGCGTCGCAGCCCGCTGCGTTCGCGCGCAGGAGAGCCCCGGCTGCGGCGCCCTGGGCCCCCCGTGCAGTGCAGTCACCGGTCGGGCTCCGTGGCGGGCCTCTGCGGCGAAGTCCCATTCCACGGGTTTTCCCATCCAGCTCCACGTCGGGTTCGCAACGAACCAGACGTTCGTTTCGCACTGTAGGCGCGCCTGAATGTCTCTGTCAAGTGAGCGGTCAAGCAGCAGCTCTGTTTCTGACTTGACCGAAAAGGCGAGCAATGGAGCCTGCTGACCGGACAGGTCTGAAAGTGCGGATTGCGTCTACTTGACTTCTGCTGCACGCTCAGAGCGTGGGAATGAGGGCCGATAGCGGGCGGAGTGCGGTGGGGCGCGTCACAGCGAGAACGCACGGTGCCAGTGCTCCGCGCGGGCTGCGGCTGGGGGAGCGCGTCCGGCAACTGCGGGTCTCATCGAACCTCACGCAGTCCGAGCTCGCCGGCGACCGATTCTCGAAGGAGTACATCTCCCAGATAGAACGTGGCAAGACCCGTCCCACCAACGAGACGGTCGCATGGCTGGCGGCCCGGCTCGGCGTCGAACTCGAATTTCTCCAGAGCGGTGTTTCGAGCGAGGAGCGCGACCGCGCCGAGGCGATCATTGCCCGCGCCGAAGCGCACATCAGTCGCCGTGAATACGGCCAGGCGATCGGTGCATTCCGTGAGGCCGCCGCCTCGGTCGCTGGGTTCGCGCTCGGTCGTACGCCGAACGTGCCAAGGAGCGCTACGAGGAGCTCGACGATGCGCTGAATGTCGGGCGTCTGCTGAACAATCTTGGCAACCTCGACTTCCTGCTCGGCCACCCCGATTCCGCAATCGAGCGACTGACTGCCGCGCTTGAGGTTGCCGCGTCGCTGGGAAGCGCCGACGAGCAGGCGACCGCGATGTCATCGCTTGCGCAAGTCCATCTCCGGAACGGGGCGGTTGAGCTTGCCGAGCAGGAGGCCCGGCAGGCGCTGGCGCTTCTCGGTGCGCGGGAGGATCGGCTCGACGAGATCGGAAACGCCGGTCTTGTCCTCGGTCGTGCCCTGCTCGAACAGGGGCGCCTCGACGAGGCCGACCGTGCCTTCGCCGATGCCGAGAGCGCGCTTGAGCAGCTCTCGTCGGGGTCACACAAAGCAGCCGTGTGGATCGCGCAGGGCGACGTCGCTGCACGCCGCGGCGACCAGACAAAGGCAGCCGAACTGTTCCGGCGCGCTGCCGAAACGCTCCAAGACTTCAGGTTCTAGAGGCGGAAGGAGGTGAGAACTGTGGCGACACGATTTGCGTGGTTGGTGGGGAAGCGCGGGATCCTGCTCGCAGTAGCTGCGCTTGCGGCGGTGATCGGTGCGAAGACCGGCATCGTCATCAAGCCGTACGGCTTCTGGGATGGTCCCGGCTAGGCCTCGCACGACGTTCAGCGCAGTTCGAAACGGCGGCGACCTCGGTTGCCGCCGTCTCTTTGCACCGAACAGACCTAAGACACGGAGCGCGCCACCGCCACATCCACACCGGTTCGCCTCGACCGCCCCAGGCAGCCCGGTAGAGTTCCGCCCATGAACGCCACGTCGGCAGCCCCGCTACGACGGCGCCGCTTCGAAGTCTCCCAAGAGCTCTACCGGCGGTTCACCCTCCTCAACACGGCGGTACTCGTCCTCATCCTGACGACCGGCGCCACCGTTCGCCTCACCGGCTCCGGCCTCGGCTGCAAACACTGGCCCGGCTGCCAAGCAGGCCAGCCGTTCCCAACGAAGGACTACCACTCGTTCATCGAGTTCTCCAACCGGATCCTCGCCGGCATCATCGTGTTCATCACCCTCGGAGCGTGGATCGTCGCGCTCCTCGCACCCCACGTCCCACGCTGGGTGAAGTGGACAGCCTTCGCCGTCTTCTTCGGCACCGCCGCCGAAGCGCCCCTCGGCGCAGTCACCGTCTACTACGACCTCAACCCGTACCTCGTCCAGTCGCACTTCGTGCTCTCGATCGCTGTGCTCACGCTCGCCACACTCGTCAGCGTTGACGCCGTCGGAATGCGCGGCGCGCTCGTCGCCGTGCAGACACGGGCGATCGCAGTCATCGTCGCGATCCTCAAAGCGATCATGGTCGTCAGCGGAACGCTCGCCACCGCCGCAGGCCCGCACGCGGGAAGCGTCGACGTACACCGCATCTGGGACCTCCACTCCGCCGTCTACTGGCACGTCCGGTCAACCGCCCTCTTCGGACTCCTCTTTGCGTACCTCCTCTGGAAGTTCGCGCGCGAAAAGACCGAGCATTACGAGCGAGGTCTGATCGTGCTCGGCATCCTCGCCGTCCAAATGGTGATCGGTGAAATCCAGTACCGCACACACCTCCCATGGGGAATCGTGCTGCTGCACGTCACCCTCTCCGGTGTGCTTTGGGTGGCCATGACGGCGTGGGTTGCCGCCATGTTCCGCCCAAGTAGGATGACTTGATGTCTGAGGAACTCCGGCTCGACCACCGTCCGGAGCTCCGGCGCCCCATCCTGATCTGCGCATTCAAAGGCTGGAACGACGGCGGCCAAGGAGCCTCACTCGCCGCGTCCTTCCTCCAGCGCACCTGGGCAGCCGAACATTTCGCTGACATCGATCCCGAAGCGTTCTTCGACTTCACCCAAACCCGCCCTCAGGTCTCACTCGTCGATGGGCTCACCCGCCGCATCGACTGGCCGTCAAACTCGTTCTACGAAGCCCGACTGCCCTACGGCGACCGCGACGTCATCCTCCTGCTCGGCTCCGAGCCAAGCCTCAGGTGGCGCACCTTCTGCGAGATCGTCACCGACCTCGCCAAAGACCTCGGCGTCGAACTCGTGATCTCACTCGGCTCGCTCCTCGCCGACGTGCCCCACACAAGACCCGCCCCCGTCACCGGTACCGGCTCAGACGCCGAACTGATCGAAAAGCTCGGCCTCGAAGCTTCCCGCTACGAAGGGCCCACCGGCATCGTCGGCGTCCTCCACGACGCCTGCCGCAACGCCGGGTTGCAATCCGCTTCGCTCTGGGCCGCAGTGCCGCACTACGTGTCGCTCACCCCGTCGCCCCGCGCGGCCCACGCGCTCGTCACCCGGCTCGCCGAAATCATCGATGTCCCGATCGACACCACCGAACTTGACGAAGCAGGCGCGTCCTACGTCGCGCAGGTCACCGACGCCGTTGAGGCAGACAGCGACACCGCGTTGTACGTCGACGACCTAGAGCGCCGCACCGACGTAGAACACGAAGGCGACCTCCCAACCGGCGACGCGCTCGCTGCCGAGCTCGCCCAATTCCTTCGCGAACGCGAAGAGGCCGACGGCGAAGACCCGCCCGTCGCCCGCGACTCCCAGTAGCGGGAACGCCGAGCTACTCGGCAGGTACGGAAGGTGCGGCTGGCGCCGCGGCAGACGCGGAAGGCTCAGGTGGGATGGAAGTGTCGCTCACGGCCCCATCCGTTCCCGATGCGGCGGACGACTCGCCCGCAGGCTTCGCACCCGCCGGCTTACGGCGACGCCGACGCTTCTTGGCTGCCGACACAGGGCGTGGTGTCGACTCGGTGCCGCCAGAGGCGGTCTCGCCTTCAGCTTCCGAACCGTCGTCATCACTGTCACCGTCGGCTGAATCGTCGCCACCGTCAGCCGTAACCTCGACCCCGTCCGGGCCCTTCTTCTTCCGCCGACGCCGACGCCGGTTGCGCGATGGGCCAGACTTCGGGGCCGGAAGGTCGTCTGCTAATGCCGCAGCGATCTCCTCGATCGTCCCAAGCTGCTCGCGTGCAGCCTCAAGCAGCTGCGTCGACTTCGGCGTGTAGGCCTCAGCGGACGCGAGCAGCGCAACCGCAGCCTCACGAGGCATCTCCAACGCCGACCGCACAAGCCGGGCCGCGTTCTCTTCGTGGCGATGCCCACGCGAGTTCGCGAGCGCGCCAAGCAGACGCTTCGCCTCAAGATTCTCCTGCGAGGCCTTCCGGTCGAGGGCCTTACGGACAGCTCGAGCAAGACGCCATGTCCAGCGCGCCCGAATCTGCTCCGGCACCGTCTCGACCTTGCCGTCAGCGATCGCCCGCAACATGATCCGAACCCCGGCGGCACGATCCTTCTCCCACGGCGGCGCCTGCGACACGAGCGTCACCAAGTCATCGAAGTCCGCGCGCTCAACCGGGGTCGCCACGCGATCGGCAAGCGCGATCAGCCGAAGACGACGGTTCGGGTTCTGGGCCGCGCAGGTTGACAGGAACACCTCAAGGGCGCGCTTCGACGCCCCGCGCTCCATCAACTTCTGAACAAACGCCTGACGCTCGTCGAAGCGCAGCTGGCGGCCCGCGATCGTGGCCCACAGCTCCTGCTCGTCGTTATCGAGAAATTTCGGATCGATCCGCTGCCACTCCCGCTGAATCACAAGCGCCCGGCGACGGACATCAGGGGTGACAGGAACAAGCCACGAGGCGGGCGTCAGCTTACGACGGGCACGGCGCTGCATGCGACGGCGCGGAGCCGGGGTAACGCGAGCGCCCTCCCGGTAGAAATCAGCGTCAAGGAGCGAGTGGAGCGAGACGACACGCTCATGGTGGGTCGCGCTCTTCGGAGTGAAGTCAACGACGATCCCCGCTTCCTTCCGCGGATGGATGCGCATGACACGTCCGATGCGCTGCTGGTAAATGCGCTTCGAGGCGGTCGGTGCGAGGTGCATCACGACAGTCGCGCGCGGCGAGTTCCAACCTTCAGCAAGGAGCATCGCGTTGATCAGCACGTCGATTTCGCCGCGCTCATAAGCTGCGAGGATCGCGGCGAGCTTTGCCGGCGGGGTGCGGCCCGACACGGCCTCAGCCTTCACGCCTGCCGCACGGAACGCCGTCGACAGGTTGTAGGCGTGATCGACACCGGCGGCATAGACGATTCCCGGAGAGTCACCAAACCGTTCGCGGTAGAGCGTCGCCGCGGCCATGTTCAACGCTTCATGGTCGAGCGCATCGGCCAGCGCGCGCTCCTCGAAGTCGCCGCCGACGATCGGAACCGAGTTGATCGCCGCCACCGGCGGAACGCGCAGGCAGCGAAGTGGAGCGATCAGGCCACGGCGAGCTGCGTCGGCGAGAGGCAGGTCATCAACGGAAGCCGGAAACACGTCGGAGACCTGCTTAGCGATCAGCTCTTCCGTCGCGGTCATGCCGACGTAGATCGGCTCTGACAGCGAACGGATCGCCGCGCTTGTCTTGTCACCGAGTGCGGTGTGCGCCTCGTCACAGATGATCAGCTGGTAGGCGCTGCGTGAGATCTCATCGACGTGTCGCGCAAACCACGCGTACGTCTGAATCGTGATCGGGTTCACAACCGGCGGGATCGCACCTTCAATCACGATCTCTGTGAAACGACCTGCATACCCGTGCTCGGTCAGCTCACGCGAGAACTGATCGACGAGCAGGCGGCGGTGGGTCAGGATCAGCACACCCTCGGAGCGGGCCGCCTCGACAAATCCCGCTGCGGCGATCGTTTTGCCTGACGCCGTCGGGTGACGGAAGCGGAACCGTCGTTGGGCGCCCGGGTCGTCGGCGACCGCAGGCTCATCATCAATCACATCGGTGGCGGGGAGGCCGAGGTCGTCGTCTTCCTCGTCCTCGTCGTCCTCAACGACTTCTTCGGCGACGGGGGTGACGCTCACAACCTTCTGATTCGCGGCAATCAGTTCGGTGAGCATGCCCGCCAGCGCGTCGACCTGATGGCGCCGCAACTCCGTTCCTGATGCGAGATGCGGCGGCTTCTCGGAAAGCGTGCGCGCAAGCCCCAGCATCAACCCGTACTTGACACGCCAGTCGGGTGAGGGACTACGCAGCCCCGCATCCATCTCAGCGACCGCCGCATCGAGTGCCCGACGGAACGCGGTTCCGGAGCCAAGGACCATGGCGGGATCATCACCCTCCTGCAGGAAAGGTTCACCTGCCCAGGGCTCTGCTCGGAGGGCGGCGGCCACAATGCCGTCGAAGTCCTCCGACATGGTCGGGGTTGGGGTAGCTGTCTCGTGCATGGTCGCGACACCAACGTCGTGTCGCCTTCAAAGGTGCGCTCGCGGAAACACTCGCGCGAGCAGCAACCAAAACACTACCGAAAGTGCGGGCCTTGTAGGGGGCCGGATTGCAGAAATCGCGGCGGACGACCTGCGGTCTCTCGTTCGGTCAGCCGGCGAGTCCGCCGAAAAGCGCAAACGGGTTGTCAGGCACCGACTCCCACACAAGCTCGCCGCCGGGCTCTGCGTCGCCGTGGAAGCGAGCCGCAACGCTCTCAGCCTCTTCACGCGACGCCACTCCGGCGATCACATAGCGCCACCGTCGCACGACGCCGTACCCGGCCCGCTCAAGCTGATCGGCAAGGGCGTGAGCGGCTGCGTGGCTGCCGCACGGGATCCGCACCTCCCACGGAGCGAAGCCACGCGCGAGCGTCTCCGACTCGATCGATGGCTCGGCCGGATCGTCGTCCCATCGCTCAGCGTCGGCAAGCCAATGCTCGCGCACAACATCGACGGGTGCGATCGCCAGTTCGCCAAGCTCGACGCCGATCGCCTTCTCCGCCGAGTCAAGCTCCTCGGAGCTGCCGACGTAGACGTAGATCCGGTTCCCATCCTTCGTGACCGCAAACCGTTCAGCCTTCAAGTGCGAGACGAGCGCGCGCGCCTCCAACGACAACACGCCGAGGCTGCCAAGCAGCCCGCCCGTTTCACCCTCACCGAGCTCGATCCGTAAACGCCAATCTTCGTGTGCCATACGTCAGTTGTATCGCCCGCACGTCCGACGCGAAACGGGGATTTCCCGCCTATCGCGTATGGACGACGACGGTGCCGTTCGCGCGAACCACCGAGTTCACCGGCAACGTAAACGGCTTGGTGTTGATGCGTGGCCCAGCCCAGGTCGGGACGCCGCTCGTTCCCCACACACCCTGGTAGATGATCGTGCGGCTTGCGCTGACAAACATCGCGAAACAGGCGGGCTGCTTACGCACAGCCGACCCGACCTTGATGTCGATCGTGCCGGGGTTCAGGAACGCCCCAATGGGTGAGCCGGCCATGACATGTGCTCGCTGGGCGGCAGTCGACGATGCGTTCCACGCGGTGCCACAGCGGACCGAGGTGAGGGGGGTTGCCGCTTGGGCGACGCCAGCGGCGAAAAGCGCCGAAACGAGGATCGCGATCCGCACAGTTCGAAGATACCCGGCGCGTTAGAGCTCGCAGGCGGCCGCCGTGTCGACCACCACATCGATCGGCGCGTCACCGGTCTGCAGGAGGCTGCCGGGATACCGCTCGTTCGGCGCACCCGCGAATGAACGCGCGACGGCGTTCGCCTTCTCTTCGCCCGTAGCGAGTACGACGATTCGGCGTGCGCGGAGAAGCTCGGGCAGCGTGAGCGTAATTCTGTCCACGAGTGGATCGAGGCCAGCCGGACCGCCAGCGACGCGTGCATCGCGCTCGGCGAGCTGGGGTGAAACGGGAAACAGTGAAGCGACATGGCTATCGGAGCCCAAGCCGAGCAGCACGAGGTCGTACGGATCTTGTGGCAGGACGCGTTCATAGGCGGCAGCGCCGGCAACGGGGCCGAGCTCGCCTGGGATCCGATGCACGATCGGCTGTGTGGTCAGGCCCTTGAAGAGCGTCTCGCGCGCGAGGCGATAGTTGGAGCGCTCGTCTGTCGCTGGGACGCACCGCTCATCGCCCCACCACACCTCCACACCACCCCAGTCGGGTTCGAGTGCTCCGACCTGCGCGTACGCCGCACCGGCTGTCCGGCCACCCGTCAGGACGACCGAGCCACCCGAGCGTGCCAACTCCACGAGGACATCTGCAACGGTGCGCGCCGGATCGTCGGAGACGTGAATCCGGGGTGGAGGCACCGGGCCTACTCTTCGCCGCGCGCGAGTTCCTTCGAGCGTTCCATCGCGGCGTTGATCGCGTTCAGGAACGCGGCTCGCACGCCTGCCTGCTCAAGCTCGCGGATCGCGCGGGTTGTGGTTCCGCCCGGAGACGTCACCATCTCGCGTAGCTCGACCGGGTGCACACCTTCGTCACGCAGCAGCTTGGCTGTGCCGAGCATCGTCTGCACGACGAGCCGCGTCGAGATCTCGCGGGAGAGGCCGAGCAGCAGGCCGGCGTCGATCATCGCCTCAGCAAGGAGTGCGTAGTAGGCAGGGCCCGAACCCGAGACAGCAGTGATCGCGTCCATCGCGCTCTCAGGCACCTCGACGACGTCGCCGACGGCGCGGAGCACCGTGGCGGCGCGATCCATGTGCTCGCGGCCGGCGTGACGGCCAGCGCAGATGCCCGCAATGCCTTCATGCACCGTCGACGGTGTGTTGGGCATGGCCCGCACGACAGGAACGTCGTCGGGCAAGTGCCGTTCGATTGCGGCGGTAGGAATGGCGGCTGCGACAGACACCACGGTCTGTGAGGCGGAGAGCAGGTGTCCGATCTCGCCGAGCAGCGCTGAAATGTCCTGCGGCTTCACGGCCAAGACGACAACATCGGCGCCCCGAATCGCGTCGGGGTTCGACGTCGTGGCGTCAACCTTGTAGCGCTCGGCGAGTGCCTGAGCCCGATCTTCGCGGCGCGAGGTCGCGACAATATCTGCCCAATCGGAGCTACGGAGCCCTGCGATGAGGGACTCCCCGATCTTGCCCGCGCCCAGAATTGCGATCCGCATTCCCTAAGGGTACGAGTCCGGCGTGGTATCCCGCCAATAAGTACACGCTTGCGATGCCCTGAAACTCGCCGTAGGGCTCGAGCAAGACGTCTGTTTCCTCCGCTTCGACGTGTCGTCCCCAGAGTTCTCCGGCGAGTTTGACGAGCCCAAGGTCACGCGCGAGGCCCCGGTCGAAGCGACCCAAGCCCTCAAGGAAGACGACACCCACAGACCAGGGCCCGAGTCCCCGTTCCCGGTCGAGTCGCACTGCTGCGGCGTCACTCTCGATGCCGTGAAGACGCTCTGGGTCAAGCGAGGAGAGGATCCGAACGAGCGCTGACCCACGACGGGCGCCAAGCCCAAGCCGCCGGAGTTCGGCGGGTGCGAAGCGGGCAAGTTCGGCCGCCACCGGCGCAGCGTGCAACCCATCGCCCACGAAAGGAGTCGCGGCGCGAATCACGTTGCGCTCGATCTCGCGTGCCCGCTTCGCGAGGATCAGCTGGCCAGCGAACGCGCGCAGTAGCGCCTGCGTCACCGTGTCGGTACGGAGCGGCCGCAGTCCGCGCAGCGACTTCGTGGCGGGGCCGACCATCGGGTCGTCGGCAAACCGTTCGAGGAACGGCGTGTGGTCGTCGTCGATCCCGAGCATGAAACGCATGCGGTCGATCCCGTGCTGGGAGGGCGCCTCGATCACGATCGTCCCGTCGGGACGTTGAATCGCCCGAGCTATCTCGTGGCTCGCCGGCGTGCGTATCGCCGCTGTCAGCACGCCATCGCGAAAGCGGCGGGTGGCGTCAGATGCGTGCCGTGCCGAAAGCCGCAGCGAGTACGGCCCGGCGGGCCGCAACTCGGCGACGATCACCGGTCGGCCGCGACCGAGTCGTTCGCGAGGGTGCCAGCGAGCGAGGCAGCGCGATCGAGCACGTCAAGTGCTTCCGATTCCCGGCCGGAATGGCGAAGGAATCGCGCGAAACCTCGCAGCGACTCGGCGTGCTCGCGCACCGTGCCGACACCCTCAAGTGCTCCAATTGCCTCGCGCCAAGCAGCCTCAGTCCCTTTGTCGCCCGTCGCGGTCAGCGCCTCGGCCAGCGCCCACGTGGCGAGCGCGCGCTGGTTTGGCACGTCAGCAGCGAGACGCTGTGCCTCACGTGCGAGGTCGGCTCCGCGTGGGGCGTCGCCCGTACGGGTCGCGATCATCGCTTCGAGCCACCGAACGATCGCGAGGTCGCTGTCGGCAGGTCGTGGGCCAAGCAGTGCCACGGCCTGGTCGATCTGTCGGGCGACATCCGCGACGTCTCCTGTCGACGCGAGCGCTGCCGCCGCGCAGGAGAGGTAGGCGCGGGCAAGGTGGATCGTGTCCTCTGTCGCCTCAAGCAGCGCCACAGCCCGACGAAAATGTTCGAGGGCCGTTTGCGGCTGGGAGTTTTCGTAGGCGATACGGCCGAGTGACCAGTAGAGCCGCACTCGCGTGTAGGGATCGGCGGCCTCGTTCGAGATCTCGAGCGCATCCTCGACGACCTCGTTTGCCCGGCGGAGATTGCCGAGATCGGTGAGGGCGTAGCTCAAGTAGGTGCTGAAGCGGACACGGGATGCCGAGTCGTCGGGTGCGAGCTGCTTGAGATCGGTGAGCGTGCGTTCAAAGAGGTCGGCGGCGCGTCGCGGATCTCCCGCCATCGAGTAGGAATGGCCGAGCGTCGCGAACACGTCGGGACGGGAGGCTGCCGTCACGAGCTCCGAGGTGATGGCGCGCTCGAGAAGTTCGATCGCGAGTGCGTGCTCGCCGCGTGCCGCAGCGGCGAGGCCGAGGACGATTTCGGCACGGACGGCGGAGGTTTCATCGCCTGCGGTGCGGGCCTCGCTGAGGAGTCCGGTGATCTCGCCTGGCGCGTCCCCTTCGAGGCGGAGTCGCAGCTCCGCGTCGGCGAGGCGCAGCTCCCTGCGCGCGACATCGCCGAGTTCGGACCCTGTTTCGAGATAGTCGGGCGATACGCCGAGCTTCCGAGCGAGCATTCGGAGCGCCTTCACAGACGGGCGCCGAGCGTCCGCCTCGATGCGTGAGATGTACGCGTAGGAGACACCGGGCGACGAGAGCTCGCGCTGTGACAGACCACGTTCGAGCCGTAGACGCCGCAGGCGCGCGCCGACAGTCTCGGGAGTTCCAGAAGCGCTTGTCAAGGCGCCGTGATCATGCAGGCCCTTTCGGACAACGTCAAACGGGTCACGTCCGTTTTGGGAGTCAACAAAAGAGGACACTTGACAACAAATGTCGGCACCTCTCTTCTATGGGGTGAGCAACAGCAGAAGGAGGTGAGAAAACGATGGTCAAGTGGATCCAGCTCGGCGCCCTCGCCGGGGCAACCGTTCTTGCCGCACTCGTCGGCGGCGGCCTCTTCTGGGGGCCGTAGGTAGCGGGTGCTCGACGGGTACCGGAAGACGGGTGGGGACCCCGCGCAGCCCGGCTGGTCTGGTCACTCCAACGATGGTGCGAGATGCCCAGACGTCTTAGGCCGCTCGTCGAGATCGGTCGTTGTACCACGGTTACGCACGGGCGGAGCACACACACTCCGCCCGTGTCGTTAACCTCAGCGCATGCTGCGGCAGGTCGCCTCCCGCATCTCGATGCGCAGCCGCGAGCGAAAGCTCGAGTTGTTCCTTGAGCGCTTCACCCCCGACGCTACGACGACGGTCGTCGACGTTGGCGTCACCGACGCACCGTTTGGCGGTGGCTCGACCGACAACTTCTTCGAAGCCCGCTACCCGTGGCCCGCTCAGATCACCGGCGTTGGCCACACGGGGCTCGACCGCTTTGCCGCCGCGTTCCCAGCGGTCACACCCGTTCGCGCCGACGGGCGGTCACTTCCGTTTGCTGACGGCACGTTCGATCTCGGCTTCTCGAACGCAGTGATCGAACATGTCGCTGGAGGGTCGGAGGGACAGCAGCAGTTCATCTCGGAGCTGTGTCGCGTTGCGGGCAGGGTGTTCGTCACGACGCCTAACCGGCTGTTTCCATTCGATCCGCATACGCTCCTGCCGGCGGTGCATTGGCTCCCGCAAGGCGTATTGCGGGACAGGCTCCTTCGTGCCCGCGGCTTCGATGATGTTCTTGATCCTCTGAGCCCGAGGGAACTCGCCGCGCTCTTTCCCTACCCCGTTGAGATCGTGAACACGGGCTTCACCCTGATCGCGATTGGCCCTCGATGACCGCCCTCTCATTTCGGCGCCCGGTTTGGGTGCTTCATGTGTTTGTCGTCGGCCTCGCACTTCACAACCTCATCGCTGCGTTGCTCTGGCGCGTCGGCGTGCGTGGTGTCGCACTTGACGTCATCTCGGCGTGGAAGGAACTGCTGCTCGCACTCGCGGCGCTCGGTCTGCTGCAGGCGGGCGCGTTTCGCCGCCGGCTCGATGCCATCGACCTGCTCGCGCTCGCCTACGCCGGCTTCGTGATCGTGTACGCCGTCACCCCGCAAGGGGTGCTCGACGGAGGCGCCACGGCGAAGGGCGTGTTCTATGCGCTGCGCCACGATCTCGTTCCGTTTGGCGCCTACGTCGTCGGGCGCGGCCTCGCGCTCAACCGCACCGAGCTCCGTTCGCTGGGAAAGACGATCGTGGTGACCGCGGCTGGCGTCGCTTCATTCGGGCTCGTCGACGTGTTCTTCGTGCCGCTCTCGTGGTGGCGCTCGTCTGGTGCGGCGGGCTGGTTCACCGAGCAGCTTGGTTTCTCGTACCAGGGCCTCTCGGGGCTGCCGGAGAACTTCATCTACAACACCGGCGACGAGCAGCCGATTCGGCGCCTCACCTCGACGCTCCTCTCGCCTCTCGCCGCGTCGTACGTGCTTGGCGCAGCACTGCTCGCTCTTGCTGCGGCGACGCTCATGCGGCCGACCGCTCAGGGGAAGGCGCGCGTCCTGCTTCTCGTGGTCGTCGGCGTGTTGGTCTCCGGTGTGCTGTGGTCGCACTCCCGCTCGACCGAGCTCGCGCTCGTGGCGGCGTTGCTGCTGCTCGCGTGGGTTCGTCGCGATGCCGGGAGGCGCGCAGCTGTGGTCGCGCTCGCGGCGCTCGCGCTCCTCGCTATCAGCACGGTCTTTGCCCACGAGTACGCCCACCTCGGGCCTCGAACGTCGTTCACGTCCGCGGAGCTCGACTGCCAACGTGCGCATGCACATGGGTTGCCGTGTACCGCCGACCATGAGGTGATCACGAAGGCGGCCTCTGTCGCGTCGACCGGAACGCAGGCAACCTCGGGCTTCGAGTCGGATGCGAGCACCTCGAGTCACTGGGCGAGCCTCCGCGGCGGGATCGAAACGATCGTCCATCATCCCCAGGGCTACGGTCTCGGCAATGCCGGATCGACCGCCGCACGGACGGGTGTGCGGATCGAAGCGGGCGAGTCGAGCTTCACGGAGCTTGGCGTTGAGACGGGGCTTCTCGGTGGACTGATGTTCGCGGCATGGTGTTTCGTGCTGCTCGCTCGGACGTTGCGGGCGCTGCCGTGGGTTGGTGCGTTGTTTGGGATGGTTGTGCTTCTCGGGCTGCAGACCGATGTGATCGGTGTGCCGTGGCTCGGGTACGTCGTCTGGGCTCTTGCGGGTTCGAGCGCGGCCCTCGTGGCTCGGCAGACATCCGAACGTCTGCCCTGAGGCCGGCCGCCCGGGGGTGGGGGCATGGCAGGCGAATCATCTTCGTAACGGGCCGGATTGGACACTTGTGCGGTCGACGGTCAAACGCCACGCTGAGCGGGTGAGAAAGACACGTCGGCGGATTGCTGATCTTCTGGTGCTCTGCGCGATCGCGGGAGTTGTTGCCTATGCCGTGCTTGAACGGCAGGGACGGGCTCCGGTTGCTTCTGTACGCGCCGACCCAGTGCGTACGCCTGGTGCCTTAAACCCCGATGTCATGCAGGCCTCGATTGGGGAGACGATCTGCGTTCGTGGCTGGACGGCCACGGTGCGTCCGCCCACGTCGTACACGTCGGAGCTGAAGCGTCAACAGATGGTCGAGTACGGCGAAACGGGCCCGCCTTCGGCCTACCAAGAGGATCACTTGATCAGCCTCGAGCTCGGGGGAGCGCCTGCCGATCCCCGCAACCTCTGGCCCGAGCCATACCCCCGCGCCTCCACCGTCGATCAGATCGAGAACGCGCTGAACGACAAGGTGTGCTCAGGCCAACTGTCGCTCGCCGATGCGCAACGTCAGGAGGCAGCCTTGAAACACAGCTACGGCTGACGTGGCACCCTACGCAGCATGACCGACGAAACAAAGCCGATCGACCCACGGGTCTCGATCGGCCACGTGCACCTGAAGGTGTCCGATCTCGAACGGTCGCTTGAGTTCTGGTGCGGGATCCTTGGGTTCGAGCTCGTGCAGCGCTACGGCGAACAGGCGGCATTCATCTCGGCCGGTGGCTACCACCACCACATCGGCCTCAACACGTGGGAGTCGCTTGGGGCGCCACCGCCACCGCGGCGGGCGACAGGCCTCTTCCATGTGGCGGTGCTCTACCCCGATCGGGCAAGCTTGGCCGACGCAGTCAGGCGCCTTCTCGCTGCTCGCTGGCCGCTCGAAGGTGCGAGCGATCATGGCGTGAGCGAGGCGATCTACCTGAGCGATCCCGACGCAAACGGTGTCGAGCTCTACTGGGATCGCCCGCGCGAGGCATGGCCCACCAGTGACGATGGGTCGATCGCGATGTTCACGGGGCCGCTCGACCTCGACGCGCTGCTTGCCGAGTAGTCGCCGCGTCTAGGAGCTGGCGGCCGTGCTGATCGCCCGGGCGACCGCGGCGGGATTGTTCAGCATCGACACATGTCCTGCCTTCGGGATCACGACGAACCGCGCATGGATGTCGTTTGCTGTTTGGCGTCCATGGTCGATCGGATCGACCGTGTCAAGCTCACCCCAGATCACCGTCGCCGGGGGAGTGCCCGCCTGAAGCTCCGCCCGTGAAAAGCCAGCGATCCCATGCTTCGTCATTCCGAGGAGCGCCTTGGCGGTGTTGTCGGCGAGGAGCGGCCGAGTCCACGCATCAATCATCTCGTGGGTGATCGGTGGTCGATAGGGGCCGTACGCGTTCTTCAAGATGTTGCGCGCGGGGTAATCCCACAAGGTCGCGAGCTCGACAAGGCTCGTGACAAACGGGGTGTGGGTGAGCACGGTTCGGACGAAGCTAGGCGGGCCACCAACCTTCAACGCGTCGCCGTCGACGAGCACGATCCGCGAAGCGACTCCGCGCTGTCCGACCTCGACAGCGACCGCGGCACCAAGCGAGTGTCCGACGACTGTCGGATTGCCCAAGTGCAGCGCCTGGATGAAGCCCTGAACCTGGTCGCCCCAGCTCGCGAGCGTCCACGGTCCTGTTCGCTCCGTGTAGCCGAACCCGTCGAGATCGAGCGCGTACACCCGGTGATCCTTCGCGAGGGACTCCGCGGTCTTCTCCCACACCCATGTCGGTTCGAGAAAGCCGCCGACGAGAACGATCGGTGTGCCGTGCGTTCCCCACGACTGGTAGGCGGTCTTCACTCCACCCGACTCGACGAACGAGCCGCTCCACAGCTCGGTGACGGGCTTCGATCGCCATGACGTTGCCTCGTTGAAAATCCATGAGGCAGCAAACAGAAACACGATGACACCGAGCACCATGCCCACAGACCAGCCGATCAGCTTGAGTGCCAGGCGCACTCCAACAAGCTACGCGACCCAGGAGTGGGCGGCCGAGCGAGGCGCTTCGACACACCGACTACGATGCACCTATGCGGGCAGCGCGTCTTCACGCGATCGGCGGGATACCGCAGGTCGACGATGTTCCCGAGCCTGATGGCACCGACCTGATTGAGGTTGCGGTTGCCGGTCTCAATCCGGTCGACGTCACGATCGGTAACGGGCGCTTCCATGGCGGCGTTCCCGATGTCCCGTACGTGATCGGCACCGAGATCGTTGGGACGAAGTCCGACGGACGTCGGTATTGGTACTACGACCGCGGCACGATGGCCGAGCGGGTGAGTCCACAGCTTCCTGGCCGCGTCATCGAGGTGCCCGATGGTGTGCCCGACGACATTGCGATCGCATGTGGCGTTGCGGGGCTCACGGGGTGGCTTGCAGTGACGTGGCGCGCGCCCGTGACCGCTGACGACACCGTGCTCGTTTTGGGTGCGAGCGGATCGCTTGGCAGAACCGTGATTGAGGGGGCGAAGCTGCTCGGCGCACGGACGATCGGTGCGGCACGTCGAGCCGCGGCGGTTACCGCAGCGGCCGACGAGGTCGTTGAGATCACCGGCTCCGAGACGTATCCCGAAGCGACCGTGATTGTCGACGGCCTGTGGGGTGACCCATTTGCACGTGCGCTCTCTGCTGCTGCGCCGGGCGTTCGCGTCGTTCAACTCGGACAGTCAGCAGGTGCTGAGTCCACGCTTCAGTCAGGTTGGGTTCGCGGGAAGAACGCGACGATCCTGGGCATGTCGATGTTCCGCGTTCCCGACACGGTGCTCGCCGAGAGTTACAAGACGCTTGCGACGCACGCCCGCGACGGAGTGATCTCATTTGAGATCGAGCACTACCCGCTTGCGTCGATCGGCGAGGCGTGGGTTCGTCAGGCGTCGGGAAGTCCCGGCGCCAAGATCGTGATCGACTTCTAGACCTGCCAGAGGCCGTCGCGAATCAGCGCGACCCGTTCGCCGCTCGACGTGAGGCCCGTTGCCTCCAGCTCATCGGTCCCGATCATCACGTCAATGTGCGTGGCTGACTTGTTGACGCCGTGGCGATTGCGTCCCAACGGAACGGTGCGCGACTTCGGGAACCCGTTGCCGAAGGCGATGTGTGCGCGAGCGTTTTCGTCGAGCAACGTTTCGAAGTACGTCACACCCTTCTTGCCGATCCGTGACGTCGAGTCGACGAGCGCGATCTCGCCGAGCCGCTCAGCGTTCGGGATCGACGCGAGGTAGGACGCAAACCAGTCGCGATCGGCTGCCCGCTTGGCGTTGAGGCGCACGAGCCGCCCGCCACGAAACTCGCCGGAGAGACCTTCGAACAGGCGGCCAGCGAAACGGAGCGGGATCGAGCACGTAAATGTTCCTTCGGTCGAGTCGGCATTTGGGCTCACGAAGCACTCTTCGGTCGGGATGTTCATGGCGATTCGCCGACCATGGGCGTTGACATCGCCGCCGCCGCGCCATCGCGCGGTGTCGGGGAGGGAGACCCTCAGGTCGGTTCCTCGATCTCGAATGTGCACCTCCCGGAGGCTGAGGTCAGTGAGGTGCGTTGCTCGATCCCAGAGTGCTGCGAGGTGGGTGGTCCAGCCGTCGTGGCCGGGCGGGTCGCTCTTGCCGAGGCGGCAGAACGAGAGGATGTCTTGGGCGAGCTTGCGTTGTGCGGTCGCGACCGAGACGGTGGGGTAGACCTGGGCCGCCCACTCCTCCGTTGGCCACGAGCAGATCGTTCCTCGCACCCGTTCGGTTGCGCGGTTGGTTTCGATCCAGGGCATCGCGGCGAGCGTCTGGCGGATGTCCTCGGCGCTCTTGGCTGCCGGGATCTTCGCGGCGACAGCGTTCTCGAACGATCCGAGAATCCAGATGCGCGCGACGTTTTCGTTGGCATACGCCTTCGACCGCGCAATCTGGGTGGCCGTCACAGCACCGAGTGCGGCATCGCCTCCGAGCTCGAGTTTCGCTCGTGCGATTCGCGCGTCGGCATAGACCACTTCGACGGCGCGAGCGCCAGCGCGGTAGGCCGCCTCTGCGAGCGCGACGGCGAACTCGCGCGTGCCGTGATTTGCCTCGATAACGAGTTCGTCGCCCGCGCTAAATGAGAGCGAGCCGAAGAGGACGGCATCTGCGTAGCGCGCGAGCTCTGCCGGGTTCATTGGACCTGCCACGGTCGCGGAGCATATGCTGCGCAGGCATGGACTTGCTGAACGTTGCTGATTTCGAGGCGCGAGCGGCTGAACTGCTCGACGCCGGAACGTATGCCTATTACGCGGGCGGCGCGAACGACGAGCGGACGTTGCACGAGAACGTTGCTGCGTGGGATCGGTGGGCGCTCCGTCCCCGGATTCTTGTCGATGTCTCTGAGGTAACAACACGCACGTCGTTGCTTGGGCGGACGCTTGCAATGCCGCTTGTTGTCGCCCCGATGGCGTATCAGCGGATGGCGCACCCCGACGGTGAAGTGGCGATGGGTCGCGCGATCTTGGGGGCGGGGAGCTTGATGACGCTCTCGTCGCTCGCAACCTCGACGCGCGCGGAGGTCGCCGCCACCGGCGTTCCAAGGTGGTATCAGCTGTACGTCCCGAAAGATGCGGGCAAGGCTCGCGCGATTCTCGACGACGCCGTTGAGCATGGCTTCGAGGCGCTCGTCCTTACCGTCGATACGCCTGTCCTCGGGCGACGCGAGCGCGACCTTCGTCTGGGCTGGCATGTGCCACCAACGGTGCGCGTGCAGAACCTGGGGGAGGGCGAGGTCTCGCCCCTTGGCGCGTTTTCGGAGATGTCGGCTGCTGTCACCTGGCGCGACGTCGAGAAGTTCGCGGCCGACACGAAGCTCCCGGTGATTCTCAAGGGCGTGTACACCGCCGATGACGCGCGGCTCGCGGTTGAGCATGGCGCCTCGGCAGTGATCGTCTCGAACCACGGGGGCAGGCAGCTCGATGCAGTCGTTGGTTCTGCCGAGGCGCTGCCGGAGGTCGCCGACGCGATCGCAGGAGCGATTCCGGTGCTTGTCGATGGGGGGATTCGGCGCGGAACCGACGTGTTGAAGGCGCTTGCGCTGGGCGCTACGGCGGCGATGGTCGGTCGACCTCTGCTTTGGGGCTTGACGGTCGACGGTGAAGCGGGGGCGGCCGCGGTGCTCGAACTCTTCCGTGCGGAGATCTCGCTCGGCCTTCAGCTTCTCGGCTGCACTGCTCCGAGCGACATCACGCGTGCGCACATCACGCGCCGCCCCACCTAACGGCTAGGTTCGATGCTCGAGCGCGATCTTCGCGCCGAAGCCAAGGAACACGAGCCCTGTGAGGCCATCGAGGATGCGCCGTGCGCGCGGTCGTCGCAGGACGTGCCCGATCCGCGCCACGATCATCGTGTACCCCGTGAGCCAGCCGAGGCCGATCAGGCTGAACGACAGGCCGAGTGCGATCAAGGCCCAGACCGACGGATGGTCGCCTCGCGCGAACTGCGGTAGGAAGCTTGTGAAGAAGATCGCGATCTTGGGGTTGCCGAGGTTCGTCAGTGCGCCCTGCCGGTAGGCGGCGCGGAGCCCGAGCCGACGGTGTCCTGTCGGTGTCAGTGGCGGCGGCCCGCTTGGTCGAACGGCACCCCAGAGCGCTTGCAAACCCATGAAGGCGAGGTAGGCGGCGCCGATCGACTTGACGACGAGGAATGCGGGAGCGGACGCTTGGAGCAGCGCCGCGATACCTAGGGTCGCCGCGAGAGTCCATACCGCGAGGCCGGAGGCGATGCCGAACACGGTGGCGATGCCGGCCTCACGCCCGGCGGTCAAGGCGTTGCGCGTAACGATCGCCGTGTCGGGGCCCGGCGCAATCGCAAGGAGTAGCGACAGGGCGATGAAGGTGTCGAAGTTGACGAACATGCCGCGTCAGTCTGCCATGCGGAAGGAAGAAAAACCGCACGCAAAAATGGGTGTTTTCCCCCACTTGACTCCTTAAATGGGCGGCTATAGCATCGCTCGCGATCCGCAATACGTTTGCCTCGGGACAGGCAAATACCTAGAGGCGGGTCGCCGTGAATACATCCCTTCTCCACGGCGGCCCGCCTCTTTTTCTTTTCACCCGCTCCGAATCGTCGCCCCACAGCGGTGCAGGACGCTCGTACGGATGCCCGCCTACGACACCGGTGTTCCGTCGAGGAGCCCGTCCACGAACCGCAGCAGTGCGCGCGACGACTCAACCCGGAATCTCACGAGGATGGCTTCGGGACATTGCAGTTCGTCCCCGCGGTGCGAAAGGGCGACGACGATCTCGTTGAGAAGTTCGTGTTGACCTTCGAGGAGCGGGCGGGCGTCCACGTTGGCGCGCGAGGCGAAGACGAGTTTGAGGAGCAGTAGCGATCGCATGTCGCGGACGTGAGGAACGGTTTCGACCAGCCAGCCGCCGAGAGCCCTGCGGCCTTCGTCCGTCGGTGCGAAAACAGTGCGTTGCGGCCCGCGCGTTCCCCGTTCGAAGCCTGTTGGTTCGATCAGCGCGCGAGCCTCAAGCGACTCAAGTGCGCGGTACACGAGTGGTCGTCCCAGCGACCAAACGGAGCCGAGCTCGCCGTTGCGCGCGAGTTTCGCCGCCAGAGCCCAGCCGTGTGACGGCTGTTCGCAGAGGAGGGCAAGCACGGCCCAATCTCCCGCCGTCAGCTCACCCTTGCGATCGGCCATCTATCCATACCTACGGAGGGTGGGTCGCGATCGGATTGTCGGAACCGCGCCTCGGACGGCGGTCTTGCCATCTAGGCGTTACATAGCTACGCTGCTGTCGTGAAGAGAGTAGTAACCCGGAAAACTAACGCCGAACGCGCAACGTGAGGCTCCCGACGTGACCACAAATACGTCACCGACAACGCTCAACCGCGCGATGCTGCTTTCGCGCGGCGCACGCATCAGTGCAGGCGTACTTGCAGCCGGTACCGCCGGCGGCGTCTTGGCGGCAACTGCTGCGGCCGACCCGCTATCTCCGTCTGACATTGCACTCGTTCGCCTGCTCGTTGGCGTGGAGCTCTTGACGGCCGACTTTTACGGGCAGGCGATCGCCGCCTCGAACACGTCATCGAAAGTGAGGCGGTACCTCACGATCGCCCACAACAACGAGCGCGAGCACTACGCGGCCGTTTCGGGAATCTTGAGCGGCGCGGGTCTGACGCCTGCGACGAGCGACGACATTGAGTTCAGCTATCCACGGAACACCTTCGCGACGGAATCCTCGATCGTCAACCAAGCCGTGAAGCTTGAGACGCTCGCGCTCGGCGCGTATCTCGGTGCGCTGACGACGGTCCAGGCCGTTGTGCTCAACACGGTGATCGGCAAGGTCGCCGCGTCGGAAGCGCAACATCAGAGCACCTTCACGGCCGCCGCCGGAGGTCGTCCTTTCAGCGTCGCCTTCCCGCCCGCCCTAACCGTGGCCTCGGTGTCGAACGCACTGGACGCGTACACCGCGTAATGGCGAAGGAGTTCTACACCGCGAGCGAAGCAGCCAAGACGCTGGGGATCAGCGTCGACACGTTGCGTCGCTGGGACAAGCAGGGCCGCATCAAGGCTCAGCGAGACAACGCGAACAGGCGCATTGTCGCGGCCAGCGAGATTGACCGGCTCCAAGGGGAGCGTGGCCGTGACCACCTCAGTGCACGAAACCGCTTTCGAGCCACGATCACCGACGTCAAGGTCGAGGGCCTGATGGCTCAGATCGAGATGGTCGTCACCGATCCCATTCGTCTCGTCGCCGTCGTCACCCGCGACGCCGTCGAAGATCTGGAACTCGCGGTTGGCATGCCGGCAACCGCAATCGTCAAGTCGACGTCGGTCATGGTTCAGAACCGATGAGGAAGATAGGTGGACACGCAATGCGCAACTCCCTGATTCGCGCCCGCGCGGCGATCATTGCTGTGCTTGTGGTCGCGCTTCTCGGGGCCGCCGGTGCGACTGCGAAATCGAACCGCATGGCCGCGGGCATTACCGTCTACGCCGGCTCGTCGATGACGAGCGTGCTGCCGGCGATCGATGGCACGAACACGTACTCGTTCGGGAGCTCGACGACGCTCGCGACGCAGATCACAAATGGCGCTCCCGCCGACGTGTTCATGTCGGCAAACACCACGTCACCTGCATCGCTCTACGCGGCAGGGGTGGTGCAGAAGCCGGTCAACTTCATCAAGAACACGCTCGCAGTTGTCGTTCCGAAGAGCAACCCGGCGAACATCCAGACGATCTACGACCTGGTGAAGCCCGGCATCAAGATCGCCGAGGCAGCGTCATCGGTGCCTGTTGGGAGCTACACCGTGCAGGTGCTCAAGCAGATGAACTTGAACGACCAGGTGCAGGCAAACGTTGTGACGCAGGAGACCTCTGACGCAAACGTCGTCGCGAAGGTCGCGACAGGTCAGGTCGATGCGGGCTTCGTCTACACATCGGACTACGTCATTGATCCCAAGGAATTGACGCTCATCAAGGTGCCCGCGTGGGCGCAGCCGAAAGCCACGTATGCGCTCGCGATTGTCACAAAGAGCGGCAACCAGGCCGCGGCACAGGCGTTCGTCAACAAGGTGTTGAGTCCGGCCGGCCAGGCGATCTTCAAGCAGTACGGCTTCATTCCGATTGCCACCCCGACCCCGACGGTGACCGCCGTCATTCCGGCAGCCGTGAAGAAGGGTGGGACAGTCACGTTCAGAGGAACGAATCTCGCGACGACAACCTCCGTCACCTTCGGTGGGGTTCCCGCGAAGTTCAAGGTCGTCTCAGCAACCAAGCTGACGGTGACGGTTCCGACGAAGGCGAAGTCGGGCATGGTCGCGGTCACGACGACGGCGGGCAACACAACCGCGACGGTGAAGCTGAGCTAGCTCCGCGCTGTTGTGCGACAAGCAGGCAGGCCTGCTCGCGGCGCGAAACTCCCCTTTGATGGCAGCTCACCTCAACCGCATCGTGCTTGGAACGGCGTTCTTCCTCGCGTCGTTCCTCGCGCTCGCGTTCATGGTGCTGCCAATCGTGGCGCTCTTTGTGCACGTTCCCCTCACCGACCTGCTGCACCAGTTCACGAATCCGGTCGTGACCGACGCGCTGATCGTGAGTCTCAAAACGATTGTTGTTGCGCAGATCGCGATCCTTCTCTTCGGAACACCGATTGCATACCTGCTTGCCTCACGCCGCTTTCCTGGCCACGCGGTCGTTGTCACGCTGGTTGAATTGCCGATCGTTTTGCCACCGGCCGTTGCTGGCCTCGGGTTGATCGTTGCGTTCGGTCGTTTCGGCTTGCTGGGAAGTACGTTCGAGTGGCTCGGAATCGATGTCTCTTTCAATCAGACGGCAGTGGTCTTTGCGATCTGTCTCGTCGCCGGACCGTTCTATGTACGCCAAGCCATCGCCTCGTTCGAGGCGGTCGACCGCAACCTGATCGCCGCTTCACGCACTCTTGGGGCGAGCCCGAGCCGCACGTTCTTCAAGGTGACGATGCCGCTCGCCCGCGGCGGCCTCGCTGCGGGGGAGGCGTTGTGTCTGGCGCGCGGGCTGGGCGAATTTGGTGCCACGATCATGTTTGCCGGAAGCCTTCAAGGACGAACCCAGACGCTTCCACTTGCGGTGTACACCCAGTTCGAAGCACAAGGTGGTCTCACGATCGCGCTCGCGATCAGCGCGCTCCTTGTGGTGATCAGTCTGGCAATCCTCCTATCCCTGAAAGCCACGTCGCTATGGCAACTCTCTCGGCAGAGTTCACTCTCCCCCTTCGCTCGTTCACGCTCGGTCTAAGCCTTGAGGTCACAGGCACCGTGGCCCTCGTTGGGCCATCGGGTGCGGGGAAGACCTCGGTGCTTCGTGCCGTTGCCGGGCTCGTGCGACCCCCGACGGGGCGGATTGCGCTTGGGGACGACGTGTGGCTCGACAGCGCACAGCGCCTCTGCCTGCCGCCCGATCGACGCCGAGTTGGACTGGTGTTCCAGGAGTACGCACTGTTCCCACACATGACCGTGCGCCAGAACGTTGCGTATGCGGGCGAGGCGCGAGCCGACGAATACCTCGAGCGGTTCAGGATCTCGCATCTTGCGAATGCACGGACGACGGAGCTCTCGGGTGGCGAGCGGCAGCGTGTCGCGCTTGCCCGTGCACTCGCGCGGGAGCCCGGCGTCTTGCTGCTCGATGAGCCGCTCTCGGCGCTCGATGCGCACACGAAGTCGGCCGTACGGGCAGAGCTTCGCGAGCTCCTCACCGATCTCGGATTGCCGACGCTCCTTGTGACACACGACTTCGAAGATGCGGCGTCACTCTCCGACCATGTCGGTGTGATTGTTGATGGTGAGCTGCGTCAGCTGGCGTCTCCGACCGAGCTTGTCGCCTCGCCCGCCGATACCTTCGTCGCGTCGTTCACGGGAGCGAACCTGATGCGCGGACGCGTTGTCGGTCGCGACGGCGGCGTCACTGAGGTGGAACTCGCAGACGACGGGCATCGCGTGTTCTCGACCGATGATGCGACCGGCGAGGTTGGAGTCGTCGTCTATCCGTGGGAGGTTTCGGTCGGCCGGGCGCGCGGCGAAGATTCGGCACTGAACGTGATCGAGGCTCCTGTCCGATCGATCGTTCACGTCGGCAATCGCGTGCGTGTGCACATCGGGCCAGTGACGGCCGAGATCACGGAGGCATCGGTTGACAAGCTCGATCTTGCTGTCGGATCCACCGCCGTCGCGACGTGGAAGGCGACCGGCACACGCCTCGTACCACTCACGTAAGCGCGGGCCTCTGGCCCTGGCTAAGGTGCACCTAAATGCCTAGGCACACAGAGGAGTTGGGGCCCGGCGAATGGGCGGTGCTCGCACTTCTGTGTCAGCGCCCCTCGCACGGCTGGGCGGTCGCTTCTCGGCTTGGTCGTAGCGGGGACATCGGCGCGATCTGGTCGCTTGGCCGGCCGCTCGTGTATCACGGCCTCTCGCGGCTCGAAGAGCGCCGCTTCATCGTCGCAACGGGTATTGAGCGAGGCGCCCGCGGCCCTCATCGCGTCATCTACGCGCCGACAGAGGAGGGGCGTCAGCAGGTGGCAACGTGGCTTGCTGAACCGGTTGACCGTGTGCGGGACGTGCGGTCGCTCTTCCTGCTGAAGGTCGTGCTCGCACAGAACCTTGACCTCGATGTCGAGCCGCTGCTGCGTGCCGAGCGGCGCGTGATCGAGCCACTCGCACTCGTCCTTGAGGTGCAGCTCGATGATGCGCGCGCCGAGGGAGTGCCTAAGGGCGATCTTACGGCGCTGCGCTTTCGCCTTGAAACCACGCGCAGCGTGGTGCGGTTTATCGACGACCTGCTCGACAATCCGTCGTAACGCGGGCCTAGATCATCAGCCGGGCTCGGAGCAGTGTGTGTGGCTGCCCGAAATCGCGGCGAGCGCACCGCTTGCCGAGAGGTTGAAGTCAAGGTCGATCAAGCCAGCGCGGCGTGCGTGCACGATCGTCATCCCCGCCGCCGTCTCGCTCAGGCACGCATCGGTCGCTGTGAGGTAGGGCGTGAAGCGAAGGGCGAGCCTGTACCTCCCAGGTTGCCGGACGAGCAGGGTGAGATTCGAATCACCGATCGCGGTTACCGACGGATTGCCGGGCCCAGCGATGATCGGGCGGGCGCCCGGAACGCGATAGATCGTCAGATGCGCCGAGCGGAAGACAACGGGTAGTCGCGAGCGGCCGCTTCGAAGCAGCGACGCCTCATCCGCCGCGCTGTAGTCGGTTGGCGCATCGGTCAAGACGACGTAACGCACACCCATCTGGTGCAGCCAGTCGAGGTATGCCTTGCGTCCCATCGGGTCGTACAGCACCTCGTTTTGAGGGAAGTCGTCCTGGCGAAACCAGCCACGGACAATCGGGATGTTGGCCTTCGCGAGATACACAGCTTCCCAGTGGCCCGACGTGTCGACTGCCTCAACGCGGTACGACGGCGTGAGCCGGGTGGAGAGCCACGACACGGCAGGGCTCCAGTAGGCAGCTGACGCGGACGGATCTTGGCTCGACCGTACGAAGCTGAAGGCGAGCGGGGTGGCGTTCCACGAGAGGGCGAGTCCAAACGCCGCGATCGCGACGGGAAGCGGCTGCCAGCGTCGGAGCGAGAGCGTGAGCGCCGCGATCGGGATCGCGATGAACCGCAGCCGCACGACGTTCTCGCCGAGAGAAGACGGCACCGCATAGGCAAGCAGGCAGGCGGCGGCGTAGGCGGCGAACACAAAGGTCAGGATGCGCGCCTTGTCGACACCCCAGGTGAGGGCGAGTCCGAGTAGGCAGAACACCATCACGGCGAGCAGCTCAGGGGTGGAAAAGGGGAAGCGTCCGCCATCAGGGAAGAGGCGCCACAGAAGAGCGCCAAACAGGCAGACGACGCCCAGTACGGCGGCCGGCTTCGCGAAGTCGAACTCGGAGCGAGAGAGCGCGACTGCTCCAAGCACGATCAGGAGGAACAGGAAGGCAAGCGGGCTGGCCCCGAACGTCAGCACGGCGAGCACCGAGAAGAGCGTCAGCCTTCCGCGCGCAACCGCGACCAGGGCGCACAGTGCGAGCGCGAGTCCAAGGCCGTATGGGAATGCAGCCGTAATCACCGACGCTGCAGCGACGATCGCAAACAGGCGGGAGGGGAGCACGGCGGCGCGGCCCCAGAGGCCCTCGGCGAGGACGGTGAAGGCCCATGTCGCAAGCGCTACCGAGAGCACCGCGAGCAGCGCGATGCCAAGGAACGCGGCGAGTGGGTAGTAGAGGAGGCTGTACCCGACAAACGTGTACCGCCCCGCGTACCAGTAGTTCGTCCAGAGGGCGAAGCCGTGCTCTAAGAAGAGGTCGCGCTGGAAGACGTGGGCGGCGAGGTCTGCGCCTGGCGGCCCGGCGAACGCGATGATCGCCGCGAGCGCTGCAGCCACAGCGGTGTTTGCGGTTGCCGTGCGGCCAATGCGTGGCAGGCGGCCTTCGCTTTGCGGTGTACGGTTGGCCGGCGAGGGAAGCGTGACCGGTGTGTCCTCCTCCACGAGGTGAAGCCTACTGCTCCTCAGAGAGAAGGCTGTGAACCGGGCGCGGTGTTCAGGCCGTACCGAAGGAACAGGTGTCCGCCGTTCCGTCGCACGCCGAGCAGCGCTGCCTCATCGGGAGCGGGGGGTGTGAGCAGCTTTCCCTCGATGAGTGAGAGTCGCGGGTCGACCGGGTGACGCCCGGCGAGGATCGGCGACATCGTCAGGAAGAGCTCGTCGACGAGCCCAGCCCCAACGAATGCTCCAAAGACGTTCGGGCCTCCTTCGGTGAGGATCGTGCGATGCCCGCGCGCACGCAGCAGTGCAACGATGTCCTCGGGGTGTACCGATGCTGTGTCTCCTACCGACACCACTTCGGTTGCGGAAGAGAGTGCATGCCCGATTGTCGTAGCCCCTCCGTCGTTCGTGACGACGAGCGCACCTGACTCCCAGAGCGGATGCGCCGGGTCGAGTTCTCCCGACCGAGTGAGGATGACAATCTCGGGTGCACCCGAGAAGCCTGCGGCGGTTCGCAGTTCGGCAAGCATGTCGGCAGCGGGTGGGTATGCCTGCTCGGCCGACCAGACCGATCGCGGTGAAGCCCGCATTGTCTGGGAGCCGATCAGCAGCGCGTCGCACGTTGCCCGCAGCAGGCCCATGACGAACCGGTCTGCCGAGCTGCCTGCTGCGATCAGCTTGTTGGAGCTCGCGAGCGTTGGAATCGCAACGACACCGTCGACGGTCGAGACGAAGTTCGATACGACGCGATCGCGCGCATAGCCGAACGTGCCCGGATAGAGACGTGCGATCTCCGCGGGAAGGTCGAACGTCGGCAACCCTTCCGGCTCGAAGAGCAGCTCGAGCGGAGTGAGTTCCACGCTAGCCCTTGTGGGCGCGGACTTCGTGCAGGAACTCGCGGCGTAGTTCTGGATCCTCGTAGGCGCCTCGCCAGAACGTTGTCACCGTCTGTGAGGCCTCTTCGACGCCGCGCATCTGCGTGCACATGTGCGACGCCTCAAGGTGGACAGCAACCCCCGCCGGAGCGACGAGGTCGACGAGCGTGTCGGCGATCTGCTCCCCAAGGCGCTCCTGCACGGTGAAGCGTCGTGCGTACAGGCGAACGAGCCGCGTGAGCTTGGAGATACCGATGATGCTGTCGCCAGCGATGTACCCAATGTGCGCTGTTCCGTGAAACGGCAGCGCGTGGTGCTCGCACAGGCAGACGAAGCCGATCGGCCCCTCAATGATCTGGCTTGCGAACGATCCGGGCATCCCGTGGCTTTCCGACGGAAAGGCCGTCATCAGCTTCGGGTCACCGTCGTAGCCAATCGTTGCATCGAAGAGCGCACGGAGAAAACGGCGGGGTGTGTCTTTGGTTCCCGGTGTGTCGAGAGGCATGCCAAACGACTCAAAGATTTCGGCGATGTGGCCCTCGTAGCGCTCCCATTGTTCCGGTGCGACGGTGCGTGGCACGAGGTTCGACCAGGTCGCCTTCTGTGGCGAGCCGAGCTCAATCACGTTGTCCTCTGCTCTTGCGGTGCTGTCGTCCACCTTATCTCCCTTGGGCGCACAATGAAAACCGGGTTGTAACCCGGAAGAAGCATCCTAGAGGCGCGAGTGGGCCTGCCGTCGTCCTCGTCGCAGTTCGAGGGGGATCAGTGTGACGGCGCAGCCTATGCCGAGCCAGAGGTAGAGCGTCGGTGTGTCGAAGGCGAGGCATGCCGAGAGTACGGCGAGCTGTGTTGAAAGTCCGAAGTTGGCGAGGAGCTGCAGGGTTGCGCGGTCGTGGTAGGCGAGCCGCTGCGCCGGGGTCGCGCGTCGCAGGCGGCGTTCGCAGTACCGTTCGATCCACACGTCTTGTGGCGCGTAGACGGCGCGATAGATGTGTGCGAGCACACCTGCGATGCCTGTGGCAGGTGGCATCGGGTCGAACGGTTCGCCGCGTTCAGCTCGATAGAGGCGCTCAAGGTTGAAGTCGACTCCAAGCGCGAGCGTGACGCACAGAAACGAGATCGCTGCGACCGCAAGGTGGCCGGTGGCAATCCCGAGCGCGGCAAACACGAAGGCGTTCACGAGGAGATCCGATTCGGAGTCGAGGTAGCGGCCGAGCACCGTGATCTGGTTTGTCGCACGTGCGAGCTGCCCGTCGGCGTTGTCGAGGATCGTCTTGAGGACGAGCAGGAGAGCTCCAGCCGCGTAGTGGTGGGATGCGATCAGCACCGCCGCACCGATCCCGGTCGTCGCGGCGGTTACGACCACTGCCGGTGGGGGAACACGAAGGGGAGCGAGCAACAGGACGAGGAGGTGTGCGATTGGCCGAAACACGAGCTCGCAAACAACCTCGAACGACGGGCGCTGCTTCCGCGACGGTGCAAGGATTCGTTGGACGACGGGAGCGGGCATGCGGCTGATGCTAGACGGGAGCTACCGTGACGCTATGACATCGCCGCCAGATTGGGAGTTGGTCGACGCAGCATTGGAACGCACGTTTCCGTTTCCGAACTTCGTCGATGCACTCGCGTTCGCAAATCGTGTTGGTGAGCTGGCAGAGACACAGAACCACCATCCCGAGCTGACGGTCAGCTGGGGTGCGGTAAAGGTGCGCTGGTCGACACACACGGCGGGTGGTGTCACAGACCTTGATGTCGCCATGGCTGAGCGCTGCGCCGCGCTCGTTTGACCGACTAGTCGCGCGGTGTCGCGTCGTGCGGTGCAGCGAGGGCGGCAGCTTCGGCCGCCTCACGACGATCGTTGCGCCGAGCTGCAACGACGAAGACCCACACCACGATTGCGCAAATGATGACGGGAACGATGGCGGTCATCAGGACCATCCACTCGTCAGCTGCAAGAGCGAGCAAACCAATCACGCTTCCACTGTAGTGGCGCGGTTGCGGCAGGCGTAGCCACGACCTGCGCGATCGGCGAGCGATTCGTCAACAACCGGTCTACCATCGTGAGTCGTGCACCCGAAATTGATCGACCGCACGGTCGCCGAAACGCTGACCGTGGCTGAGGTAATGCTGCCCCGTCCGAAGACGGTTGCAACCGACCTGACTGTCGCACAGGCGCGCGAGCGGTTTGAGGATCAGACGCTCCGCACGATCCTTTTCGCAGACGATGCGGTCTTTCGTGGCGCGCTCGATCGGGCTGACCTACCGGAGGCCGGCCAGGACAACGAGCTTGCTGTCGCGTTCGCACGCACCGACGTGGTGACGGTCACACCGTCCCAGGCGATGCACGACGTGATGGCGGCGTTCGAAGGCCTGAACGAGAGGCGCATCGTCGTGCTCGACGAGGATGGCGCGTCGCTACGCGGCCTGTTGTGTCTGAAGCGTGACGGCAGAGCGTTCTGCGCCGCCGGTCCCCGTGATCCTGAGCGCGCCGCCTCTCACTGAGGCTGCGCGCCAAGCAACTACATCGCGGTTGCGGACTCTTCGCTGCCGAGCAGCTCGTCCATCGCGGACTTGTCCCAGCCGCGAACCGAGCTCTGGCCCGTTGCGATGCCGACGCGCGCCGCGATCAGCTGGTAGAGGATCAGCATCTGGACGATTGCAAGCGAGTTCGACCGGTGGAGATCGGTGCCCACCGTATATTCGCCGAGCTTCTCCTTCTTGAGTTCGCCAGCGAAGTGGAGCTTGCTCCAGATCATCTCTTCGATCGCGCCTGCGCGCTCGTCGCTGATCTCGCCGGGAACGTAGAGCTCTTCGGCGCCAGGCTTCTCCGTCAGGATGAGCCCATCTTCCGACCCATCGGCGAGCAGCCCGGAGAAGTCGGGGTGCGGCAGTGAATCGCGGAGGGTAACCTTCGCATCGAGCTTGTTCGGATCCTGGCCCTCACGTGCCGGCTGGAACGACACAACGATGTCGGCGTGGTGGCGCTGCGGGCGAATGAACGATTCCGAGTCGGGTTCGCGGCGGTCGAGCTCAGCAAGCACCTGGTCGGTCGAGTAGCCACGGCGCGTGCAGTCGCGGTGCACCTTCCACTGGCGGCGCAGATCCTCGGGCGGGGCAAGGTAGACGCGAACGTCAAACGGATCACGCAGCTCGGGCGAGTAGAAGGACAGCAGGCCTTCAACGATCATGAACCGGGTTGGCTCAAGGTAGTCGGGCGGACCAAACGTGCCGTCGCCGTGCTGGTAGGTCGGCTTGAGGATCGCCTCTTTACGCCGGAGATGCCCGAGGTGCTGGGCAAGAATGTCGAGGTGGTTGCAGTCAGGGTGCAGCGGCGTAATCGCGCGCTCGGCCCGCTGCTTCCGGTCGTAGCGGTGGTAGTCGTCGGTGCAGAAGCCCGTGACCCACTCGTCACCAAGCACACGGACGAGCCCACGGGTGATTGTCGTCTTGCCGCAGCCGGAGTCGCCGACGATGCCAAGCATGATGGGACGGGGCATCACGAACCTCCGAGACGTAGTGAGAATCCGGCGCCTGCACGACCGGAAAACGACAGGACCGGGCTGCTATTGGCAATCGCGCAGCACGGGGTGGGCGGGCACTTCCCAGTTCGACTGTAACGAGAATGGGGCGTAGAGATCAAATACATCTTTCTGCCGATCCTATAGCTGGAAACCAAAACGTCGCCGTGGGCCGACGTGTTAGGCGACCCGGGCCTGAAGGGCGGCGAACGCCGCGACAGGGTCGGGAGCGCTGAACACGCTTGAGCCGGCAACGAAGAGCTGGGCGCCCGCGTCGCGCGCCGCATCGATCGTGTCGAGCGAAATGCCGCCGTCGACTTCCAAAACGACGTTGTCAGGAAGCAGTTCCCGAACACGCCGAATTCGGTCGGTCGCCTGCGGAATGTACTTCTGGCCACCCCAACCTGGGTTGACGCTCATGATCAGACAGAGATCGATGATCTCAGCGACAGGCTCAACTGCTTCGACAGGCGTGCCCGGGTTAATCACGACGCCTGCCTTGCAGCCGGCGGCACGGATCTGGTTCAGCGCGTAGTGAATGTGCTGGGTCGCCTCAGGATGGATCGTGATCACGTCGGCGCCGGCCTTCACGTACGCGTCGATCTGGCGCGCCGGGTCGTTGATCATCAGGTGACAGTCGAGAATGCCGCCTCGATCGTGAACAACATCCTTGATTGCCTCGACAACGATCGGGCCAAACGTGATCGGCGGCACGAACTGGCCGTCCATCGTGTCGACGTGCATCACGGTGGCGCCGGCGTCCATCAACATCGTCACCTGCTGTTCGAGGCGGGCGAAGTCGGCAGAGAGCAGTGATGGCGCGATCGTTCCGACCGGAATTGGACGACTCATGAAATGACCTCCCTGTGGTCGAATGCCGACCGCGCGGCCGGGCTGAATGCAAATTCAAGAAAGAGCTCAACGGCTGGGCGTGGAGGAACCGTTGCCGAGTGGAGGGCATACCACTGGCGATCAGGCAGGCCGCCCTTCACGTGCAGTTCCGAAAGCTGACCGGTGGCAAGCTCCTGCTCAACGGCCATCCGCGACTGAAGCGAGACGCCGAGGCCAAGCTTGACCGCTTGCTTGATGGCGCCGTTTGAGCCGAGCGTCAGTGTCTGCGGGCGCAGATCGTGGCCGCCGAAGAACTCGTTGACCATCTGGCGCGTTCCCGAGCCAGGCTCGCGCTGGAGCCAGACGCGGTCGGCGAGATCTTCGGGGCGAATGTTCTTCATGCCAACCAGCGGATCGTTTGTGGCGGTGATCAAGGCGATCTCGTTCTTCAGGAACGCCTTGCCCGCAACACGGTCATCCTCGGGCGGGCGGCCGGCGATTGCGACATCGACCTCATGCTCAAGCACGCGGTCAAACAGGTTCGCGCGGTTCGCGACCTCAAGGGTCAGCTTGATCTCGGGATGCTTCGCCGCGAAGGCCTGCAGGAGCGGCGGCACGACATACTCGGCCGCCGTCGCGACCGCGACGATGCGAAGGCTGCGAGTTGAAAGGTCGGCGGCTTCGCGTGCAGCCTGCCGTCCCTGCTCAATCAATCCGAGGACATCGGCGGCGTACGGGCGAAACGCCTCACCGGCGGCGGTGAGGCCAACCCCACGGCCGACGCGCTCCGTCAGATCAACCCCCAGCTCCTTTGAAAGAGCCGAAACGGCGGCCGAGATCGACGGCTGCGTCACGTACAGCTTCTCCGCGGCAGCAGAAACTGACCCTTCGCGGGCGACAGCGAGAAAGCTGGAGAGCTGATTGAGGGTAACGGCCATAAAGAAAAGGCTAACAAACGGCGAGCAACGTTGAATTGCCAACGATGGCCGGGGGCCGTAGGCTACAGCAGTTCGCTTCTCCTCGCGAATCTCGGTTCGGTGAGTGAGAATAGGACCAACCTTTCGTTCCGATTCTCATTCTGGGAGGACCCCCGCGATGCCACTCGCCTCACTCCGACAGGTTCTCGACGAAGCCGCCAAGGGCGGATACGGCGTCGGCGCCTTCAACATCAATAACCTCGAACAGCTCCAGGGCATTGTCGAGGCGGCGCAAGAAACGAAGTCGCCAGTCATCGTCCAGGCCTCTCGTGGCGCCCTCTCGTATGCGGGCGACAACTATCTCCGCCACATGGTTATCGCGGCTGCGGAAAGCGCACCCGACGTGCCCATCGTGCTGCACCTCGATCACGGCGACACGCCCGAGACCTGCATGCGCGCAATCAACCTCGGCTTCACGAGCGTCATGATGGACGGCTCGCTGCTCGCCGACGGCAAGACGCCGTCGGACTATGAGTACAACGTCGATGTCACCCGGCGCGTTGTCGAAGCCGCCCATGCAAAGGGCGTTTCGGTTGAAGGCGAGCTTGGCACCCTCGGCGGTATTGAGGACGGCCACGGCTCGGGCGAAGTGCACCTCACCGACCCCGACCAGGCAGTCGACTTCGTCGCGAAGACCGGCGTTGACGCTCTTGCTGTCGCAATCGGTACGAGCCACGGCGCCTACAAGTTCACGAAGAAGCCGGAGCGCGACGTTCTCGCGATGGAGATCATCCACGAGATCCACGAGAAGCTTCCGAACACGCATCTCGTCATGCACGGCTCCTCGAGCGTTCCGCCCGAGCTGATCGATCGCATCAACGCGACCGGCGGCAAGCTGGGCGAGGCGTTCGGTGTTCCGGTCGAAGAGATCCAGGAAGGCATTCGGCACGGCGTTCGCAAGATCAACGTCGACACCGACATTCGCCTGGCAATGACCGCTGAGCTCCGCGAGACCGTGATGAATAACCCGGCCGAGTTCGATCCGCGGGCCTTCTTCAAGGCTGCCCGTAAGGGTGTCCGCGACGTCGTCTCGACTCGTATGGTGCAGTTCGGTACCGCCGGTCATGCAGGCGACTACGAGGTTCTTCCGCTCAGCGCGATGATCGAGCGGTACACGAATGGGGGCTAACGGCGTGGATCTCGACCAGCTCTCGGTTGACGCCATCCGGACGCTCGCGATCGACGCAGTCGACGCGGCGAACTCAGGGCATCCTGGTGCGCCGCTCGCGCTCGCACCGGCCGCCTACGTCCTGTACCGGAAGGTTATGAACCACAATCCCGCCGATCCTCACTGGCCGGATCGGGACAGGTTCGTGCTCTCGGCTGGTCACGCGTCTGCCCTGCTCTACTCGACCCTGCACCTGTCGGGGTACGACCTTCCGCTCGACGAGGTCAAGAACTTCCGCCAGCTCGGTTCGTTGACGCCTGGGCATCCGGAGGTGCATCACACCGCCGGTGTCGAGACAACGACGGGCCCGCTCGGAGCCGGCATTTCGAACGCCGTTGGTATGGCGATGGCGGAGCGGTGGCTGCGTGAGACCTATGGTCATGACGTCACCGACCACTTCATCTTCGGCATCTGCTCCGACGGCGACCTGATGGAAGGCGTTTCCGCCGAGGCGGCGTCGCTTGCTGGCCATCTTGGCCTGGGCAAGCTTGTCTTCCTCTACGACGACAACCGCATCACGATCGACGGTACGACCGAGCTTGCGTTCTCGACCGAAGATGTCGAGGCTCGCTTCCGCGCGTACGGGTGGCACACGCTCGCGGTTGAGGACGGTAACGACCTCGCTGCGATCGAAGCTGCTGTCCGCGCCGGTATGGCAGAGACGTCGCGTCCGACGCTGATCCGGCTCCGCACGATCATCGGTTACCCGTCGCCGAACAAGCAGAACACCTCGGGTGTTCACGGAACGCCGCTTGGCGCTGACGAGAACCGGCTCACGAAGGAAGCGCTCGGTTGGGACCCCGACAAGAGCTTCTACGTGCCCGACGAGGTCTACGCACACTTCCGCGACCAGGTGCTCGAAGCGGGTGCCGCCGCCCAGACCGCATGGAACGCGAAGTTCGAGTCGTGGGCGGCCGCGAACGCGGAGCTTGCCGCTCAGTGGAGCGACGGCCTCGCCGGCCGCATCCGCCCGGGTCTGCGTGAAGCACTGCCGGTGTTCGATCCGGAGACCACCCCGAAGATGTCATCCCGCGTTGCGGGCGGCAAGGTGATGCAGGCGGTCGCCAAGCACATCCCGACCTTCATCGGTGGTGCCGCCGACCTCGCTCACTCGACGATGACGTTCATCGATGGCGATCCCGGCTACACGCGGGAGCACATCGGTCGCGACATCTACTTCGGTATCCGCGAGCACGGAATGGGTTCGGCTGTGAATGGCATTGCGCTGCACGGCGGTTTGATCAAGCCTTACGGCTCGACGTTCTTCGTCTTCGCCGACTACATGCGCCCGTCGCTGCGTCTCTCCGCACTGATGAACATCGGCGTTGTCTGGGTCTTCACGCATGACTCGGTGGCTGTTGGTGAGGATGGTCCAACGCATGAGCCGGTGGAGCATCTCGCGTCACTTCGGGCGATCCCGAACCTAACGGTGATTCGCCCAGGCGATGCGAACGAAACTGCCGAGGCTTGGCGGACGGCCCTTGAAGATGTCGAAGGCCCGGCTGTGCTCGTTCTCTCGCGCCAGGATCTCCCGACCATCGATCGCAGCGTCTACCCGGCGGCATCGGGTCTTGCGAAGGGTGCCTACACGCTTGCAGCCGCGGCGAACCCCGCTGCGGTGATCGTCGCCACCGGCTCTGAAGTCTCTGTCGCTCTTGCAGCACGCGATCAGCTCGCTGCCAAGGGTGTCGAGGTCAGCGTCGTTTCGATGCCGAGCTGGGAGCTCTTCGAGAAGCAGTCGCAGGCCTATCGCGACGAAGTCCTGCCGGCCGGCGTGCCGAAGGTCTCCGTCGAGGCTGGGTCATCGTTCGGTTGGGCCCGCTGGGTCGACCGGTCGGTGGCGATCGACACGTTCGGGGCCTCCGGCCCGGGCGCCAAGGTGCTCGAGCAGTTCGGCATCACGCCCGAGAACGTGGCCGCCAACGTCGAAGCAGCGATCGCGGCCCGCTAGCGATGAACGTCAAAGTCGGCTTCACACCTGGTGAGGAACTGACCGCGCCCGTCGGCGTGGTGATCGATGTCCTTCGGGCGACATCGGTCATCACGCAGGCGTTCGCATCCGGGTATACGTCGGTGACATGCACCGGCGAGATCGAGGATGCACGGGAGATCGCCGCGAAGCAGCCGGGCGCGAAGCTCGCCGGCGAGCGACACAACGTGCGGATCGACGGATTCGATTTCGGCAACTCACCACGCGAGTTTGTTGCTCCTGCCGCTGAGGGTTCGAGCCTCGTCACGACGACGACGAACGGAACACGTCTGATGTTGGCAGCGGCCCGCCGGTGCGAAACCGTGTTTGTCGCGTCGCTCCTGAATCTCGACGCGGTGTGTGCCGCGATTCGGGCAACGAATGCGGAAGCGGTCGCGATCATGTGCGCTGGTGTTGAGGGCGCGTTTGCGATCGATGATGCCTATGTCGCTGGCCGGATCGCTCAGGCGCTCGCCGGCGAGAATGACGACTCGGCGCTCGCAGCGATTCGCCTTGTGCAGAGCTTCGACTCGGCGCTCGCCGGAATCGGCGCTGGCATCAGCGCGCAGAATATCCGCGACAACGACCTTGGCCCCGATATCGATTTCGCGGCCAACGAGAGCGTTGTTGACGTGGTGCCGCGCATCGTTGAGCGTGGCGACGGCTTCGTACGCCTCGCGGCGTAACGGTCGCTAGCGGCAGTCGCCGCAGGCGCCACGGAGGACGACGTCGTGACCAGCGACGCGGTAGCCCGTGCGCCCCTCGACGTTGTGGATCGCAGCTTCGAGCTCTTCGTCGGCAAACGCTTCCACCTTGCCGCAGCGGTCACACACGAGGTGGTGATGGTGATGTTCGCCAGCGTGATGGGCGGGCTCGTAGCGCGCAACCCCTGATCCGACCTCGATGCGCTGCACGAACCCCTTCTCGGACAGGAGCTCGAGCACGCGGTAGATGCTTGCGATTCCGACCGGGTTGCCTTCGTCACGCAGCCGATCGAACATCTCCTGGGCGGTCAGGCAGCACTCCTGCCGACCGAGCAGATCGACGACGGCGCGCCGTGCCCCGCCGTTACGGAATCCTTCGCCGCGGAGCGATTGGAGCGTGAGGTCGACCCATGACGGGGCAGCAGCGGCCACCCCTAAATGGTAGCGGCTCTCATCTGGCGAGCCCTCACCAACCTGCTTGGCGGCGCGGGAGGTGTACGCATCCCACGCGTGGGGCAGGGCCTAACGGTCGGCCTGGTAGAGGATCTTCCCCTTATTGCCGCCAAGGAACTGGACGACAGCAAGCTGATGTGGCGCGTAGTACACCTGGATTGAGCCCTTCTTGACCGGGCCGCCACAGGCAACTTCGTGAGCGTCAACGGCTTGGCAGTGGAAGTTGTCAGACGGGAACGACGCGATGTCTTTGACTTTCAGGACGTAGGTCTTGCCGACCGTGCCTCCGAGCCCAGAAGCGGCCCCGACGGTGAAGCAGACAACGGCCGTGATCGCCACGGCGATAGTGGTGCGCATGGAGTCTCCCTTGGTGTGCTGAGCGCTGTGTGTCTCATCACTGAACCACACCTGCCCAGGAACGTCGATGTCTTGAAACGACAAAGGGGCCGTGGCATGCCTGTGCGGCACACCACGGCCCCTCGCCAGACGACGGACTAAGCGAGGCCGAGATCGCTGAGGATCTCGCTGGCGGCGCGGTCGCCTTCCTCTGCGCCACCCTCCATGAAGCCCTGGTAATCCTGCGAGCAGTGCTCGCCTGCGAAGTGGATGTTCCCCTGGCGGACACCCTCGTAGCCGGCGATCGTGTGGTACTGGCCAACACGCCAGTAGGCATACGACAGACCAAGGTTCGGATCGAGCGGCGCGGCTCCGCGCTCGGAAGGTCGTCGAGCGCGAGGCCAAACCGTGCCGCAAGACCCTGAATCATCTCGTGATCGGTGTCGATCAGCTCGCCACCCCACTCGGAGACCTGCCCGTTCGACCAGTAGTTGTCGGTGTCGGAGAACATGCGTCCACCGATGCGGTTCGACGCTTCGTAGACCGTTGCGTTCACTCCGGCGTCCTTCAGGCTGAGCGCTGCCGTGAGGCCAGAGATACCGGCGCCGACGACAACGATGCGCGGCTGACGGCGGCCGCGTGCTGCGGAAGCTGAGGAGGGGCCGTCATCGCCTGACTTTGCGAATGCCGGGCCGGCGAACGTCGCGCCGCCGATCGCAAGGCCAGCGCCGACGGCACCAGCACGCCTCAAGAAGTTGCGACGGTCGAGCGCGGCTTCCCACTGCGCCTCGCGCAGCTCAAGAACGGCGTCGTAGTCGATGCCCTCACGCTTGGCGAGTGCGTGGTCGTTGGCGGCGCGCTTGAGCGCGCGCATGAGCGGGGTGCGGGGCATATCGGCCTCCTCGAGCCTATTTGCGCTTCGGTCACCTTCCCCAGGGACCGCTGCGTGAGCGCACATCGTAAGCGGCCAATTGGCCACACGCACCCCCAAAAGGGGTATGTCACCAACCTTGCAACCAAAATCGGGGAGAATGACACCGTGAGCGCAGCCGGGCAGAGTCGCGAGCTTTGGGAGACGATGGGCGCCCGTTGGGCGGAGCATCGGGACATCCTCTGGGACGGAACGAGGCCTGTTTCGGAGTGGCTTGTTGCCCACCTCGACGCTCAGCCCGGCGAAACGATCCTTGAACTCGCGGCAGGTACAGGCGACACCGGCTTCCTGATCGCGGCCTCGCTTGGTTCTCAGGTCAGGCTCCTCACGAGTGACCGATCCGAGTCGATGCTCGCCGGTGCGCGAGCAAGGGCGGCAGAGCTCGGGCTCACTGGGGTCGAGTTTCGCGCGCTCGACGCCGAAGCGTTAGAACTGGCCGATGGGTCGCGCGACGCGGTGCTCTCTCGCTTCGGCTACCTGCTGAAGGGGAACCGGCCCCTTGCCGAGGTGCGCCGGGTGCTTCGCCCAGGCGGACGTCTCGCGTTTGCTGTGTGGGCTGAGCGGTCGCGCAACGCGTGGATGACCGTTCCCCGTCAGGCACTCGCAGCAGCAGGCGATTTCGATGAGGGGCGCAGTGGGGATCTGCTCGCGGGCCGGTCGCTCGACGCTGTGAGTGCTGCCGTTTGTGCGGCGGGATTCTCGGTGGAGGCGATCGACGAGATTAGGGTCGCCTATCGCTTCCCCGACGAGCCGGCCCTGTGGGCCTTTGCGGCGGAGCTGCGAGGGCCCGTCGCGCTTGCGATCGAGGAGCTTGATGACGAGCGTCGTGCGGTGGTGCGGGCAGAGCTTGAGCGCAGAGCTGAACCCGACGGTTTGGGTGGCTACATCCTTGGCGGCGTCGCGATCGTCGTTCTGGCTCGCTGACCTTCGCGGGTAGGGTGGTTCGATGAGCACCGAAGCTGTCGTTGTGAGAGAGGTGCCGGGCGTCGGTATCGAGTGGGTCTCTTCCGATCCGAGCTTCATGGGTCGCGCTTCGTGTGCGCTCGCGACCGCCGACGGTGTGTGGCTTGTGGATCCGGTCGACTTCGCCGATCTCGACGCTCGTGTCAGGGGTCTCGGCACCCCAAAAGGCGTCATTCAGTTGCTCGACCGACACAACCGCGATTCCGCGGAGGTGGCGAAGCGCCTTGGCGTCCCGCACCTTGTGACACCTCTTGAGATCCCCGGCTCGCCGTTCGAGCTCAAAGCGGTTCCGGCGATGAAGGGATGGCGGGAGGTCGCACTCTGGTGGCCCGAAACGCGCACGCTCGTTGTTGCTGAGGCCGTGGGAACCGTTCGCTACTACTGCGCGCCAGGACGGAAGCTCGGCGTGCACCCGGTTCTGCGGATCGTGTCGCCGCCGAAGGTCTTGCTGCAGTTCGAGCCGGAGCATCTGTTGCTCGGCCACGGCTTCGGCATCCACACTGGTGCCTCAGCGGCATTGCATGCTGCCGTGCCGCGTGCTCGACGTGAGCTGCCTTCAGTGCTTGTGCGACTCGCGACGGCAAAGCGTCACGCGTATCGCGCGGACGATTCGGTTTAGGACTCGTCCGCTGCCGCGTCCCATGGGGACGGCTTGCCGTTTCCGGGCTGGCAGCAGTTGTTAGGGCACACGTCGGGATTCGGGCCAAAGCGACCGACAACGCGCTTCTCGACGGAGCCGTCAAGCCGCTCCTCGATCAGCTCGCGAATCATCGAGACGAACGCGGGATGCGTGCCGGCTGTTCCCGCTCGCACGACGGTCATGCCGAGCTCAGCCCCGAGGTTCTTCACCTCGACATCAAGGTCGTAGAGCACTTCGATGTGATCCGACACGAAGCCGACGGGTGAGACGACAACGTCCGTCGTGCCGGCGTCGTGCAACTCCTGGAGGTGATCGCAGACATCGGGCTCAAGCCACGGCACGTGGGGGGAGCCGCTACGGCTCTGGTAGACGACCGAGTGGGAAGCCGCGCCAACTGCTTCAGCAACAAGGCGTGAGGCCTCGTGGAGCTGGTCGGCGTAACGGCACGCATCGGCCATTGAGGTCGGAATGCTGTGGGCGGTGAAAACGATGTGCGCCCCAGCCCTGCGGTCATCGGGGAACGCTGCAAGAGCGTCACGAACACGGTCGGCGTTGGCCTCGATGAATCCCGGATGGTTGTAGAACGTTCGCAGTTTCAGCAGTTCCGGTGCATCCGGCCCCACGTCGTTCTGTGCGACGTAGATGTTCTCGCGGTACTGCCGGCAGCCGGAGTACGAGCTGAACGCGGAGGTGAAGAACGCCAGCACACGGGAGTGGCCTGCGTCGCGCATCTCACGCAGCGTGTCGGTGAGGTACGGATCCCAGTTGCGGTTGCCGAAGTAGATCGGCAGGGCGATGTTGTGCGACGCAAGCTCGGTGTTGAGCGCCGCGATCAGGTCGCGGTTCTGCTGGTTGATTGGGCTGACCCCGCCAAAGAGTTCGTAGTGGTGACCGACCTCCACAAGGCGTTCGCGCGGGATGCCACGTCCGCGCGTCACGTTCTCGAGGAAGGGCAGGACGTCGTCCATCCCCTCAGGGCCGCCAAACGACACGACGATGACTGCGTCGTAGTCGCGCTGGTCGAGTCGTGGATCGACGTTGTCGGCCGGCTGTTTGCGGGGTGCGGTTGCGCTCATAGCCGCAGCCTAGCCAGCCACGGTCGCGCGAACGATGCGAACCCGCGGCGGGCAGAAGGCGATCTCCGTCTAGCATCGAGCTATGCCGCGCCATCAGGAGACCTTTCGTGTGATGTGGGCCGACACCGACGCGAGCGGTCGTATCTACTTCGCTGCGATCTTTCGGTGGGTCGAAGCGGTAGAGACGGGGCTCTTCCGTGCGCTTGGCACAGACATCTTCACGACGGGTCAGCTCCCACGCGTTCACGTCGAGGCCGACTACCGCCTCCCGCTTCGCTTTGACGATCAGGTCGAGCTAGAGATGACGGTGGCGAAGCTCGGCACTTCGTCCCTCGGCTTTCAGTGGGTGGGGCGTCGCGACGATCAGGTGGCGTTCGAAGGGAGCCACACCATCGTCTTCATTGGTGAAGACGGGGTTTCAGCCCCCATCCCCAGCCGCGAGCGCGGGCTACTGGATCCGGCCGCATGATCGTTCGACCCGAGGCAACGCCGGCTGCTGCGCTTGGGCCGCTCATCAACACACTCGTCGGCCCTCGTCCGATCGCGTGGGTCTCAACAGTCGCCAGCGACGGGACACCGAACCTGGCCCCGTTTTCGTACTTCAACGTGGCGGCGATCTCGCCGACACCGATCCTGATGGTGTCGCAATCGCTCCGCGGCGGGAGCGAAAAGGACACGCTGACGAACGTTCGTGCCACCGGTGAACTCACGATCTGTGTTGTGACCGAGGAGGTAGCTGACGTCGCGAACGCGACGAGTGGCGATTGGCCCGCGGGCATCGACGAGTGGGACGTTGTTGGGGTAACCCCGGTGCCTTCAGAACACGTGCGGCCCCCACGGGTCGGTGAGTCGCCGGCGGCGTTCGAGTGTCAGCTGCTCGAGATTGTGGAGCTTGGCACACCCGAGCAACCGTCGAACAGTCTGATCTTGGCTCGGGTGGTGGCGATCCACGTCGACGATGCGCTCGTCGGCGCCGACGGCCGGGTCGATGCGAGCCGCGTGCACCTTGTGGGGCGCATGGGGGGCGAGGACTGGGTGCGTACGCGCGATCGGTTCCCGATGGGGCGGCCGGGTGGTGCCGATCCCGACGACGTTCGGGCGCGATTCAACACTCGATGACGTTGACAGCGAGGCCGCCGCGCGCGGTCTCCTTGTACTTGTCCTTCATGTCGGCTCCGGTGTCGCGCATCGTCTTCACGACCTTGTCGAGCGACACAAAATGGGTGCCATCACCATGGAGGGCCATTCGCGCGGCGGTAATCGCTTTGACCGCGGCGATTGCGTTCCGTTCGATGCACGGCACCTGAACGAGGCCACCGATCGGGTCGCAGGTGAGTCCGAGGTTGTGCTCCATCCCAATCTCGGCGGCATTCTCAACCTGCTCCGGTGTGCCGCCGAGCACCTCGCAGAGTGCACCCGCAGCCATCGAGCAGGCCGAGCCGACCTCACCTTGGCAGCCAACCTCGGCACCCGAGATCGATGCGAGGTTCTTAAAGATCAGGCCGATCGCTCCTGCCGTGAGTAGGAAGCGGACAACTCCGTCCTCATCAGCGCCAGGAACGAAGCGCCAGTAGTAGTGGAGGACGGCCGGGATGATTCCCGCGGCACCGTTCGTGGGCGCGGTGACGACCCGGCCCCCTGCGGCGTTCTCCTCGTTGACGGCGAGCGCGTAGAGGCCAATCCAATCCATCACATGCAACGGATCGGTGTCGCCCGCCGCTGAGAGCTGCGCGTGCACGGCCTTCGCTCGGCGGTTCACTTTGAGCCCGCCCGGGAGGATGCCTTCGGCGTCACACCCGCGCTCCACGCACGCCTGCATCGCGGCCCATATCTTCAGCAGCCCCTCGCGGATCTCTGCCTGCGAACGGCGCACGAGCTCGTTCTCCAGCACGACGCCGCTGATCGGCAGGCCGGTGGCCTTGGTCAGTGCGAGCAGTTCGTCGCCCGAGCCAAACGGATGAGGAACGGGCTTGCGGTCGGCAACGATCCGGTCGGCGCCCGACGCAGCCTCGTCGACGACAAAGCCTCCACCAACCGAGTAGTAGGTGCGCTGGCGTAGCTCTGTGCGGTCGGCGCGAAGCGCCGTAAAGACCACACCGTTTGGGTGGCCTGGCAGCTTCTCGCGCTTGCGGAACCCGAGGTGCTCTTCCTCGGCATAGCCAACCTCATGGTCGCCGAGCAGGCAGAGCGTGCCGTGGGCGCGAATCTCCTCGACCCGCTCAGGGATCCTTGCCGGATCGCAACCTTCCGGTGTCTCCCCCTCAAGTCCGACGAGGACAGCGCGGTCGGTGCCGTGACCGCGGCCGGTCGCTGCGAGCGAGCCGTAGAGGTCGATGCGAACCGCCGCCACGTCCTTCAGCAGCCCGTCGTCAGCCAATCCCACGGCGAACATCCGGGCGGCACGCATCGGCCCGACCGTATGGGAACTCGACGGTCCGATGCCGATGGTGAAGAGATCGAAGACGCTGATCATGTCGAGCGGCCTAGGCGCGGCCACTACCGCATGATGGCAGCGCCACCACCTCTCGTGGAGCGAAGTTGTCTTGGGGGAGCTAGACGGCTGCCCCGACGAGGTCGAGCACGACATCCGCATCAGGCGGAATCGTGATCGCGTCGACGAGGTGCGAAACAAGACCCGGGGTCTTGAGTCCGTCACCACTCACAACCAGCACAACACGGTCGTTTGGCCCGACGACGCCACGCGCTACGGCTTCCTTCAGTGCACCGAACGTGACGGCCGGAGCCGTTTCGCCCCACACGCCGGTGGCATGTGCGAGCTCGACAATGTTGTCGGCGATGTCTGCCTCTGGCACCGAGAAGAAGCCGCCACCCGAAGCGCGCGCGGCCTCGATTGCGTAGTCGCCGTCCGCAGGGTTGCCGATCGCGATCGAGAGCGCCTGCGTGGCGGGACGGACTGGCGTCACCTTCTCGCCGGTCTCCCATGCTGTGACGACTGGCTGGCAGCCTTCGGCCTGCCCGCCGTACATCCGGGGCAGGGTGCCGTCGACGAGACCGAGTTCCTTCCATTCACGGAAGCCCTCGAAGATCTTTGCGTACAGCGCGCCCGAACCGATCGGTGCGAATACCGCGTCGGGCAGTTCGAAGCCGAGCTGCTCAGCAATCTCAAACCCAACGGTCTTTGACCCCTCGGCGTAGTACGACCGAAGCGCCGCGTTGACGAATCCCCACGGAAGCTCAAATGAGAGCTCGACAGTGAGCCGGCTGACGTCGTCGTAGGAACCTTCGACGGCATAGAGGGTGGCGCCATACACCGACGTGGCGATCAGCTTTTCGTGCTCAAGACCTGCCGGTGTGAAGACGGCTGCTTCGAAGCCATCGGCGGCGGCGCGAGCAGCAACCGCGTTTGCAAGGTTGCCGGTCGAGGAGCAGGCGAGCGTTGTGAGGCCAAGCTCGCGCGCCTTTGCTGCGGCGACTGCCACGCCACGGTCTTTGAACGAGTGGGTGGGGTTTGCGGTGTCGAGCTTGAGCCAGAGTTCGCCGATGCCGAGCTCTTCAGCAAGTCGCGGAGCAGAAACGAGCGGTGTCATCCCTGGCGCGAGCGCCTGGTTCGGGAGCGGTTCGACGGGCAGGAAGTCGGCGTACCGCCAGATCGAGTGCGGGCCGGCGGTGATCGATGCGCGCGTGACGCGCGCCTGAGTCTCGCGGTCGTAGACCGGGTCGAGTGGCCCGAAGCATGAACGGCAGGTGCCGATACCTTCGAGGTCGTGCGTGGTTCCGCAGACGCGGCATTTGAGTGAGACGGCGGGCAAAGCAAGCTCCTTTCGCGGTTGGCTCTACATCCTCCGAGCGGTTGCTCGGCCGGGATTGGCACCTTGCTTTGCAGGTTGCCGAGGCTTCATAGGGCCGGTTCCCTCTGCCTCTCTTGATGTGGAGCGGGAGCTACTTCAAACCCGCGCCGGGAAAAACTGTAGCGCAAGCCGCGCTTTCGGTGCGAAAGCAGGCTCGTCTGTTCTCGTAAACGGCCGCTGCGCGGTCGAGTTGAAGCGCGTGCGACTACCGGTTGCGGGTGCGGGTCTTCTCGTCGGCGGAGAGGAGCTTCCACTTCCGCTTCTCGTCGCGAGCGACGAGCGCGTCTTGTCGCGCGGCAATCACTTGCAGCTCGGCTTGGAGCTTGCGCCAGCTCGCGTACCGCTGCTCGGTAAGCGTGCCGTCGGCGATCGCCGCCTGAACGGCGCAGCCGGGTTCGCTCTCATGTGAGCAGTCCGAAAAGCGGCATGTCGCGACCAGCGACTCAATGTCGGAAAACGCAGCTTCGAGCCCTTCCTCTGCGCTCCAGAGCTGGAGTTCGCGAATGCCTGGCGTGTCGATCAAGATGCCACCGTTCGGCAGCAAGATCAGTTCGCGGTGGGTCGTCGTGTGGCGGCCTTCGTCGTCGTCGAGCCGTACTTCGCCGGTTGACATCACGTCGGCCCCCGCGAAACGGTTGAGCAGGGTCGACTTCCCGACTCCGCTCGATCCAACGAGCACGGCGGTTGTCCCGCGCGTGATGCGCGCGAGGACCGCGTCGCAGCCTTCGCCGGTGACGGCGCTGACGGTGTGGACGGGAACGTCAGGGGCGACCGTCGCGACCTCACGCGCGAACGCGGTGGCGTCGTCGACCCGGTCGATCTTCGAGAGGATCAGCTCGGGGCGCGCCCCGCTCTCCCAGATCGTGACGAGGTAGCGCTCAAGGCGACGGAGGTCGAGGTCTGGGCCAACCGAGGTGACGACGAAGACGATGTCAACATTGGCGGCGACGACTTGGGCGCGCGTCGCTTTTCCGGCGGCATGTCGGATCAGGGCGCTGCGACGCGGCAGCACCTCTTGCACGGCTCCGGTCGCGAGGCCGACCCAGTCGCCAACGGCAACGTCTTGGCCGTCACGCGCGAAGCGGCGTGGAACCGCGACGCGGATCCGACCGTCTTCGGTAGCAACGTCGACCTCACCGCGGTGTCCCGCAACAACTCGTGCGGGCTGCAGGTTGGCCGTGAGGTGGGAGGCGAGGTCGGCGTCCCAGCCGAGGGTCGCCAGATCGAACTTAGGCACGCAATGCTCCTTCGAACTTATTGGTGGGCGAGAAGGCGGGGGCGCATCGCCCACCTCGCTCACGCAAGCCCGAACGGGGGTGCCGATGTGCCGTTAGGCCGCGGACGTGGTCGCCCAGACGGCCGGAGAAAGACCAGATACGCAACTCATGAATACGGCCCTCCCTTCGTCGGCACCAGAACTATTCAGGGTAGGCGATCGGCTTCGCCTCGGCAAACGCCAGCCTGACGCTACGGGAGCTTCGTGATGGTGGCGTGGAAGACCGCGCCGCCCTCGTTTGCCTTGAAGGTCGCTGTCGTCGCGCCGGCGGGAACCGTGAATGGCATGGGGAGGCCGTGCTTCACGAACTCGTCGAGGATCATCAGTCCGAGCCCACCCATGCCCTTACAAAGGGTTGTGTGGAACGGGTTCGGAATGTGCACGTTCGGGCTGCCGGCAGTGACCTGAAAACCCTTTGCCGTGACCTTGCCGTGCAGGGTGTATTGGAACGTGGCCTTTGGCATCTGGCCCGATTCAAGGGTGTGCCCGTTCGCGATGCACGAGTAGTTGCCGGAGAGATGGCCGGGCCATGGGCCGCCTCCGTCGGAGATGGTCTTGCTCTTACGGTCGACGATGAACTTGCCGGTTTCGTAGGTGAAGACGCCAAACGTCCCGCCGTCGCCCGATCCCGCAAGGGTCATCGTGAACGACCATGTCTCGCCGCAGTCAAGGAGCTTGTCGAGTCCATCGGTGCCGTCAACGCCGAGCATCTGAGCAATCGCGTTTGCTTGAAGCAGGCAGGTCTTGGTGGTTGAGCTTGCCTTGCAGAGATCGCCGCCGGGCTCCGCGGCCTTGACGTTCTTGGATGCCGCTGTCTTTGCGCCGTCGAGCGCGGACTGCTCAAGCTTGTCGTCGCCGAGCGCCTGGGCGGCTTGGAGGATCGTGATCCAGTCGCCGACGGTTGAGGGGTTAGCGCTATCTGCCCAGCTCTCGAGGTCGCTGGTCGCTGCGGCTCTTGCGGCAGCTGCGCCTGCATCGTCGCCGCCCGCCTGGGCTGTGGCTGCGGCCGCGAGATCGGCTGTGGCTTTGCTCGCGCCGCTGAGGTGGATCGTCGGGCTGACGCTCGGGCAAAGCGCGGTCGCGCGACGTGCCGAAGACACCGAGCGCAACGTGCCGTGGATCGTTCCGCTCTCGACGCCCGTCAGGAATGCGACGAGCTGGGCGTGTGCCGCTGTGGCGTTTGTCTTGTAGAGCGCAGCGATCGTGGTGAGCTTGGCCTTGACCGTCGCAGATGCGGGTGTGGTGCAGATGTCGCCGGCGGCCGAACGGAGTGATGTGGCGAGCTGGCACGCCTGTGTTGCCCCGAGGGTTGAGTGCCCGCCGGTCGAAACGGCCGCTGCTGCGGCGACGTTCAGGGTGGCGGTCGTCCCTGCCGTGCACCCGGTGGCAGCGCGAGCCGTCGCTGTGTTGAAGGCGAGTGCCGCGGCGAAGGCGGCGAGCGTGCCGATGGTCAGCGCTTGGCGAAGGGGCATGGAGGGAAGCCTCTCACATTTTCGGCTGTGCCGTCCCATGCGATAGATAGCTTCACAGTGGGTTCACACGCAGAGCCCGCAGGTACGTGATTCTGATCAACCGACGACGGACAGTCCTCAGGTGACCCCGTCTCGACGCCGAAGGGTCGAGACGCTTGTCGTACTCGGTGGCGTGTCGACGATGGGTTCGGTGTCGACGGACATGTACTTCCCTGCGTTGCCGCGAACCGCGCACGACCTTGGTGTCGGCACGTCAGCGATCCAGTTGACGGTCACGGCGTTTCTGATCGGTCTCGCCTTCGGGCAGATCGTTGGCCCGATCAGCGATGTGCGCGGGCGGCGGATTCCGCTCTTGACCGGGGTGGTCGTGTACATCGTTGCGTGCCTTGGGTGTGCGCTCGCACCGTCGCTTGGGATTCTTGTGCTCGCACGCGCACTTCAAGGGTTCGCTGCGGCTGCAGGTGTTGTGATCACGCGGGCGATCATCCGCGATCTCTACTCCGGGCCTGATGTGGCGCGGTACTACTCCCGTCTCTTCTTCATGATCGCGATGGTTGCGATCGCCTCGCCAGTGGTTGGCACGCAGGTGCTCACGTTTACGACGTGGCGCGGCATCTTCTTCATCCAGGTGGGGCTGGGGGTGTTGATTCTGCTGGTGACGACGCTGCGTCTTCCTGAGACGCTTCCGCTTACGAAGCGCCGGGCGCCGAGTGCACGGCTGCAAGGGTTCACGTTGCTCCATCTCTTACGTGACCGCCGTTTTGTTGTGTATGCGCTGACGATGGCGTGCGGCGGGTCGACGCTCGTCGTGTTGGTTTCGGCTGCCCCGTTCCTGATCCCGAACGAGTATCGGGTGCCGCTTCATTCCTTCGGCTTCATCTTCTCGGCGGGCGCATTGGCGGTGATGTGTTCGACCCTCTTGAACTCGAAGCTTCTTGGGCGGTTCAGTGAGCGGCGTCTGCTGATCTATGGCTTCGCAGGAAACGTCACGTGTGGTGTCGCGTTGCTCACGATCGGTCATGTGAGCGTGTGGATGTTCGCTGTGTGTTTTGTCTCGTTGATCGGCAGCTGGGGATTCATCGCCGCGAACGTGACGGCGCTGGCGGTGCGTGACTATCAACGGCGGGCCGGTTCGGCGATCGCCGTGTTTGGCCTCTTCCAGTACGGCGTCGGTGGCTTGGCTGCACCGGCGGTGGCGATCGCCGGGCACGAGACCGTTGACCGCGTTGGCCTCTTCGTGCTGATTCTGGGGTTGCTCGGTGGGGCAGGCGCCGCGCTTGGTGTGAGCCGCGATCGCCGTCGGCTTCTGGCGGAGACCGCGTCGACGGGCTGAAGCAAAAGGGGGACACCGTCGCGATGGGGGGAGAGGTTCGGTTCGAGGTGCGGCTCGCGAACGGTGAGGTCGAGCTCGCCGATTCGCAGTGGGGTGCGCAGCATGTGATTGCGCGGCGGGTGGCGTTCGATGTCGATCCGACGCGTCCGGTGAATGTGTTGCGAGCTGAGATTTGGAGGCTCGACCCAACACGTTTTGGCGGCCGCGTCTATGTCGAGACGATCTTCACCGCCGCCGATCTGACCTCAACTGGCTGAGTTGCGGTTCGTGCGGGGGATCGCAGGCATCATCAGCCTGTGGAATCGGTAGCCAACCCGCTCGGCCTCGTCTGTGCCGAGTGTCGCCAGCCGCTTGCCGTTGTGGGCGACTCGCTCGTATGTGCGGAAGGTCACGGAGCTGGACGTGTGTACGACGGGGTGTTTGACGTGGCCCGTCCACGTGAGGGGGCCGACGCTGCGCTTGTCGAGTTCTGGAGCTCGTCCGAGGAGTACTACGAGTTCGCGCGTGAAATGAACCCTGATTACGAGTCGGCCGATCACGGTTCGCATCGCATGTTGCTGCAGGCGCTCGTGAACGACTCAGCAGGGCGGGTGCTCGATATCGGCTGTGGCACGGCGGAGTTTTCGGTGGCGCTTGCGAGTGTGCTTTCCGGAGTCGACTACGTGGGGCTTGAGGTTTCGACGCTGGCGGCGCGTCAGGCTGTTGCGTTTGGCCGTCCCGGCTCGTTTGTTGTGGGCGATGCCGAACGACTGCCGTTCCCCGACGCATCGTTCGATGCTGTCATCAGCTTGTATGCCCTCGAGCACTTCACCCATCCGCGCGAGGTGCTTCAGGAGATGGCTCGGGTCGTGCGCCCGGGTGGGCTTGTCGGTGTGTTGACGGTCACGTATGACCGTCCGACCGGAACGATCCCGTCGATTCGTTTTGGTGTGAAACGGTTGGGTCGACGCAACGTCGCGGTCTACGCGATTCGTCGCCTGTGGTTTGGGTTCCGCCAGGCGGCGAAGCAGGTGCGGTATGCGGTCTTACCGAGTTACACGGCGTTTGAAATTGTGCGGCGGCCGCTCGTCCTGGACGAGCAGTACTCAAGCGACATGGATGCGGTGCATGTCGTGTCGGGTCGAAGCGTTCTACGTGTTCTGCAGGCGGAAGGCCTGGCGATCCTCAACACGTCGCTTCCGCGAGGGGTCTCGGGTTATGTGCGCATCCCGTTCGACTTTCGCGTTCTCGCCCGCAAGCCCAAGCCGTAGCGTGCTCGAGGGAGTGCCCGTGGAGAGCCCCAGCGTTCGGCGGAGCCCTCCACGGCTTGAACCGGTGCAGCTGTGTGGCTAGGCGAGCTTCTCTTTCGCCTTCTTGTCGGCCCGGCGCTCCTTCAGCGTCTTCTGCGGTGCCTTCTTGGCGACCTTCTTGGGCTTCTCGGATCCCTTGCTCATGCGTGCCTCCTTCGCGTTTGGTTCGAGGGGCAACCCGCGGTCTGGATCACGTCTCTCCGTGATCGTACGCCTTCATGGTGAACGCGAGGTCGTTTCTCATTGCCGACCGCCTGGTGCTCGCTGACAGTCCGTGGCGTCGCTCGCTCGCGCGCTTAGGTGAATATAGGATTGGAGCACGATGGTCCCGCATGCTCCGCAGGAATCTCGCGATCTTCCTCTCCAGCACAAGGGCAACACCTGGGATTGGAGGATCTACCACAAGTGGTCGGAGCGGGCCGGTCAGGTGCACCCGTTTCGTCACGCGGAACTAGGGATCGTCGATCGCGACAGCCGCTTCTTCTGTATGGGGAGTTGCTTTGCAGACCATGTCGCCGAATACCTGCAAGAGGTGCTCGGCATCACTGCATCGTCGTTTCATGAATCGCGCTTCTACGACACAGCGTCAGTACTTCAAGCGGTCAGACACCTTCTCGATGGCCCTCAGTACGACTGGTCGGAGATGTGGCGAACGGACACAGGCAGATTCGCACACCCGTTTCGGAACCATCATTTCCGCGCCGACACGCTTGCGGAGTTGCAGGCCTGGAGCGAGCTGATTGAGCGAGATGCGCGGGCCGCGATTCGCGCGGCGGACTTCGTCGTGATCACGCTCGGTGGGACGGAGACGTGGCGTGATCCGTTGACCAAAAAGACGTTCTTGACGATGCCGATGCCTGACGTATTCAACACCCTGCATCCCGGCGGGCACGTCGAGTTTCACAACCTCGACTTTGCCGAGAACTACTCGAACCTTGAACAGATCTTTCTCACGATCCGAGAGCATGCCCCGACCACCCAGGTGATTTACACCGTGTCCCCGATCCGAATGACGTTCACGGTGTCTGGGAAGGATGTTGCAGTTGCCACCAACCAGAGCAAGAGCGTCTTGCGCGCGGCGGTTGGCGAACTCGTTGATCGTTACGGTAGCGACGGCCTTCACTATTTCCACAGCTACGAAGTCATTCAGTACGCAGGATCCGGCGCGCACTTCTTCGATCGCGATGACATTCATGTGAGCTCGCTCGGCGTACGCACGGTGATGCACGAGTTCGCCCGTTGCTATGTGCAAGAGGCTGCGCGCGGCCCCGAATATGCGCTTGAGGAAGCGGCCTTGGAGGGCGCAGGTTCGGTCGCCGGGGTCGATGAACTTACTCCGTATCTCACCAAGGCCGAGGCGGTTCGTCGAGCGCGACGATGGGCCGTTCGACTTCTTCGCACATTTGGGCTTGAACGTCTCGCTCGGACACTGTTGAGAAGGTCCGTCGCATCGAACTGAGCGAGACGTGCCCTGAACACGGGGGATCAGACGTCGCGGCCGCTCCGGGCTCGAAGGCAAGTGCGGATCGCGGCTGCGAGCTGCGACAGCCACCCATTTCGCTTTCGCCACGGCTTCGCCACCGTCGGGGCGCCTGCTGAGCCGCCCTAGAAAACGAAAACCCCGCCGAAGCGGGGCTTTCATGTGACGGGAGCGACGGGACTCGAACCCGCGACCTCCGGCGTGACAGGCCGGCGTTCTAACCAACTGAACTACGCCCCCGTAGCGCGCAGGGCAGTGTAACCACGCGGCGAAGTAAGGCGCGTGACTAAGGTCGATTGGATTGCGCTTGGCGTCATCGCGTTCTTCGCGTTGACCGGGTTTCGCCGTGGGTTGATCGGGACGATCCTGTCACTGATCGGGACGATTGCCGGCGCGATCATTGGCGCGCGGCTCGCCCCACACATTCTTTCGGCGGGACTGACTACCAAGTACAGCTCGCTGCTTGGCGTTGCCGGCGCCGCGATTGGTGTGATTGCGATCGGGATCATCGCGCGGTTTGTGCGCGGCGGTCTACGTTTGTTGCCGCCGCTCCGACTGCTCGACTCGATCGGAGGAGCCGCGTTCGGTGCACTGTTTGGTGCCGTGCTCGTGTGGGTTGCGGCGGCCGCGATCGTCCAGCTCCCGGGCCATCCAACGTGGCGTCACGACATGCAGACGTCGAAGGTTGTGAAGCGGCTCAACGACATCGCACCGCCAGTCGACATTCTGAAGCTGCCGACGACGCTTCCCGCGCTCGTCGAGCAGATGACCGCTCGCTAGAGCGACGAGAGCAGATCAAGGACGGCCGTTGGCCGTCGATACGGGGCGACGATGTAGACGCCGTCGACTCGACCGCGGCACGCTGCAAGAAGTTCGCGCGCGTGAGCAAAGCCAACCTCCGATGCGTTCGGGCCCGCCGCGTCAAGTGCGTCCTGCAGCTCCTGCGGAACCAGGATTCCCGGCACTTCGTTATGGAGGCGAAGTGCGAGGCGGAACGTCGTGACTGGGAAGATCCCTGCAAGCACGGGAATCGGCCAGCCGCCGAGCAGCTCCCCAAAACGGTCGATGTGATCGAGGTCGAACACGATCTGGGTCATCGCGAACTTCGCGCCCGCCTCCACCTTCTGGCGGAACCGTTCGGCCTCAGCTTCGAGATCGTCTGCGGTCGGGTTCACCGCGACGCCAACGAAGAACGACGTTGGGGCGTCGATTGGCCGCCCGTTGAAGTCCTCGCCTCGGTTCAAACCTGAGATCAGCCGTGTGAGGCCGATCGCGTCGATCTCATACACACCCTGTGAGCCGGGGTAGTCGCCGATTTCGGGCGGGTCACCGGTGATCGCAAGGACGTTGCGGACACCCTCAGCGTGGGCCCCAAGCAGCATCGATTCGAGCCCGAGAATCGTCATGTCGCGTGTTGTGAGATGCGGGATCGTCTCAAGCGACGTTGCGCGCTCGATCGCACCCGACACCATCAGCGAGCTCATGCCGGCGCGCGCGGTTGCGTTGTCATTGACATCGACGAATGGCACCAGGCCTGAGTCTGCGATCGCGGTTGACGTTTCGAGCAGACCGCGGTTCGATCCGCCGAGCGGAGGATCGAGCTGGATCGACACCACAAACTGCTTCTCACGTAGCGCCGTCGCGAGACGCGTCTCGCGCGCCTCCTCGCCAAGTGCCACAACGATGTCGCGCTCCGCGAGCGTCAACTCTGACCGCGCGGGACGGGCCTCGTCGATTGCCGTCCGGATCGCGGCGATCTCGGTGGGAGTCGTTCCGCAGCAGCCACCGATGATGCGCGCGCCGAGATCGCGGGCATGCGCAGCGAACTCCACGAAGTAGTCAGGCGTCGCGTGCGGGTACACCACCCGTCCACCCGACAAGCTCGCGAGCCCAATGTTCGGCAACGCGGCGAGCGCACGCCCCTCAGCCTTCATCTGCTCGAGCGCTGTGAGTGCCGCGAGAAGCCCCGCACCATGGTTCGCGCCGATCGCGGCGATGTCGAGCGCGCTCAAACGGTCGGCTGCTTCCTTCGCCGTCACCCCCGCAAGCGTCACTCCACCTTCATCGAACGTCAGCAACGCAACGATCGGAAGGTTCGAAACCTCTTTGATCGCCGTAACGGCATCTTCAAGTTCGGCAAGGTCATAGAACGTCTCAACCATGAAGAGGTCAGCGCCACGGCCCGCCAAGATGTCGGCCTGCTCCGCGAAGATCGACTTCCGTTGCTCGGACGGAATGTTCTCGCCCACCGGCCCAATGGCCGCACCGATGAAGACGTCGCGGCCCGTCATCTCCCGCGCGTCACGCGCAAGCTTCACGGCGGTCGAGTTGATCAATTCAAACTCATCGTCGAGGTAGTACGACGCGAGCTTGTGACGATTCGCAGCGAACGTGTTCGTCTCAATCAGCTCCGCGCCCGCGTTGATGAAGCTGGCGTGAAGCGACACAACAGCGTCAGGTGAGCGGAGGTTCGCCTCCACAGGGTTGCGAAGGCGCGGCACTGCCGCAGCGATCAACGCACCCATGCCACCATCGGCGACGATCGGAGGGCCGTCGTTCAGACGGGAGAGGAAGTGGCCAGCCACGGCTAGAGGCTAGTTGATCTCTCTGCCGGTCGGTCGCAGCCACGCACAGCGCCGTTTAACGAGAGACGGCGGCCCAAAGGCCGCCGTCGAATCCCTGCCGCAGGATGATTGCCGTCAGTCCCGTCGGAAGGAGTCTTCTGCGTTTATCGGCAGAGAGACCAGAAACCTTTAGCTTCGGCTTCTTCTCGAATCTGGGACGGTCCCGCCGCACAGGACCGCCACAAAACTCGTGACGATCATGGCGTGAACTGCGCACGTCGCCTATCCCCCAAAGTTGCTTGACGAGCGTACTTGACTGCATACAAGGATGCAGCGGTTTTGCGGGGATTTTGTCGACTTTAGTCGTCGTGAAGAACGCGGCCTTCCATTCCTCCAGCAACCGTCACGATCTGGCCCGTCACATGCCCTGAAATGACGGGTGACGACAACGCGACCACCTGCGCAGCGACGTCTTCGGCGACGGCGACCTTTCGCAGCGGCATCGTGCGTGTCACACGACGAACGAGCGCCTCGTCCAGGACGCGCTCGGTCATCGCCGAAACCGTCCAGCCGGGTGCGACCGCGTTCACGCGGGTTGCGGCGTTGGCCGCGACCACCTCGTTCTTCAGCGAGTTCAACAGGCCAAAGAGAATTGCCGATTTCGCAGCCGCATAGTCGGCGTGCCCGGCTTCGCCGAAGATCCCGGCCGTCGAGCCGACAAGGACGAGCGAGCCTTCGCGATCGCCGAGCTGGCGCAAGAAGCCGCGAGCCGTCAGGAACGTTGCGGTCAGGTTTGCATCGAACGTCTCGCGGAACCGCTCAAGCGAAAGCTCCGACACCGGGACGTACGGCGCCGGCCAGACGCCCGCGACGGCGGCGCACACATCGAACGGCCCGGCCTCGGAAAACAGTCGATCGACGTCAGCCTCGACGGTTAGGTCGGCACCGACGACCGCCTGCGCGCCTGTCGCTTCGGCCCGTTCCCGGCCCGATCGGTAGTGGCATGTCACGTGGGCACCTTCAGCCAGAAACAACGCCACACATGCGGCGCCGATCCCGCCCGATCCACCCGTTACGAGAACACGTTTGTCACGAAGTCCAGTCTCCATCCAAAAAGTGTTACCGATTTGTACGGGACCGCGCTATGCTCGGGCACCACCGCCCGCCTGAACGAGGCTCGCGGAGGGGAAGCAGGTTGTCGTCACGTCGATCGCGTCTGGTCGGGAGGTTGGGTTCGAATGCTGACTGTGGACGTATCCCTTCCTGAAATCGAGGAGCTGCAGAAGCTCGCCGAAACGGGAAAAGAGAAGGGCTTCCTCACCTACGACGAGATCGTCGCGGCGCTTGAAGACGTCGATGTGACGAAGGAACAGGCAGAGGATTTCACGACGTATCTCGCCGAGCACGGTGTCGACCTGCTCGAGGGCGAGCTCCACAAGTCACTCCCGCATGAGGCGCCCGTCGCGGAAGAAGAGAAGCTGCCGCCGCCGCGGCTCGACCTGACCGTCGAATCCTCGCTCGACTCGCTTCGGCTCTACCTTCGCGAAATCGGCCGCGTCTCACTCCTCACAGCCGATCAAGAGGTGTATCTCGCCAAACGCATCGAGCGGGGAGACGAGGGGGCGAAGGGACAGATGATCGAAGCGAACCTGCGTCTAGTCGTTTCGATTGCGAAGGGGTATCTCGGCCGCGGCCTCACGTTCCTTGACCTCATTCAGGAAGGCTCACTGGGTCTGATCCGTGCCGTCGAGAAGTTCGACTATCGCCGTGGCTACAAGTTCTCGACCTACGCCACCTGGTGGATCCGTCAGGCGGTCACGCGGGCGATCGCCGACAAGGCCCGAACGATCCGGATTCCCGTGCACATGGTTGAGCGGCTCAACAAGGTTGTTCGTGCTGAGCGTCAGCTTGTCCAGAGCCTCGGTCGTGAGCCGCTGCCGGAGGAGATCGCCGCCGAGCTTGACATGAGACTTCACGAGGTTCGTGAGCTCCAGCGCATGGCGCAGCAGCCGATCTCCTTGGAAAAGCCGGTCGGGGAGGAAGAGGACTCGCACCTCCGCGACTTCATCGAAGACGATCAGGCCGAGTCGCCGTTCGACTCTACGTCGCTCACGCTTCGCCGCACCGATCTCGAAGCCGCACTGAGCGCACTCCCCGAGCGGGAGCGCAAAGTGCTCGAGCTTCGCTACGGACTCGACGGCGCCCAGCCCTACACCCTCGAAGAGGTTGGTCGAGCGTTTGGGGTCACGCGCGAGCGGATCCGTCAGATCGAAACCACGACGCTGAAGAAGCTTGAGCTGCTGCCCGAGGCGCAGGCGCTGCGCGACTGTATGTAGGCGGCGGAGGCTGAGGCTGCGACCTTGGCTGGATGTGGGTAGGACTACCCAACTTCGACAGTTCCCCTTGCGAGGCGGCGGCTTGTAAGGCTAGCCTTACAAGCGCCATGCTTCCAACATTCGTGATCGGGCTGCGCGAGGGTCTTGAAGCCGCGCTGATCGTTGCCATTATCGGCGCCTACCTCCGCAAGCAGGGACGCACAGATGCGCTCCGGTCGATGTGGATCGGAGTCGTCTCCGCAGTGATTCTCTGCGTCGGCGTTGGTGCCGCGCTGCAGATCCTCCACCACGACCTGCCCGAAGGCGGTCAGCAGATCCTCGAGGCGACGGTTGCCATCGTCGCCGTCGTGATGGTCAGCCTAATGATCGTGTGGATGCGCCGGCACGGCCGCCACCTCGCGAGCGAGCTGCGGTCAAATGCCGCCGAAGCGTTGGCCGAAGGATCGATGTTCGCGCTCGTTGCCATGGCATTCCTCGCTGTCGTGCGCGAAGGATTCGAAACGTCGGTGTTCCTCCTCGCCGCATTCCAGGCCTCCGGCAACGGCGCGGCTTCCGGGCTCGGCGCTCTCTTCGGAGTGCTCGCCGCCGTCGCAATCGGCTGGGGGATCTTCAGCGGCGGGATGAAGCTGAACCTCGGCAAGTTCTTCCAGATCACGTCGGCTGTTCTCGTCGTCGTCGCCGCCGGACTCGTTGCCAAAGCAGTAGGAACAGGCGAAGAGGCGAACGTGATCACCGTGCTGCAGGGTCAGGCAGTCAATCTCAGCTCGATCATCCGACCCGACACGGTCGAGAGCTCCCTTTTTAGCGGCGTGCTTGGCCTTGAGGTCAAGCCCACCGTCGCCGAACTCACCGCATGGCTGATCTACGCCCTGCCGATGCTGACGTTCGTGCTGTGGCCGTCGGGCCGCACGCCACGCCCCGGCCGCCGCATCGCGACGGCCGAGGCGAGCGCAGAAGCCTAAGCCGAGAGTTCGATCGACTCGATCCGCACCTCAGAGAGAGGGCGGTCGGAGTGATCGGTGGGCGTCGACTGGATGGCGTCAACAACGTCCATCCCGTTCGACACCTGGCCGAACACGGTGTGCAGCCCGTCGAGCCACGGACATGCCGGGGCGGTGACGATGAAGAACTGCGAGCCGTTCGTGTTCGGGCCAGCGTTCGCCATGGCGAGTGCGCCACGGACGACCTTGTTCGGGTTGATCTCGTCTTCGAACTGGTAGCCGGGGCCGCCCATGCCGGTGCCCGTCGGATCGCCACCCTGGATCATGAAGTCGGGGATCACGCGGTGGAAAACGACACCGTCATAGAAGCCGTCGGATGCGAGCTTCGTGAAGTTCGCGACGGTCTTCGGCGCATCGGTGTCGAACAGCTCGACCTCGATGACACCGTGGTTGGTTGTAAGGATGGCTTTCGTCATGCCGCGATCCTAGTCGCCACGGTTGCTCGCCCGCGACTGAGCACGGCACGGGTTGCGTAGGAACGCACATGGGGCGGGCCTTGCGGCCCGCCCCATGCACAACTCGGTCTGGTGCGTGTTACGCGGCGAGCCGGAACGTTGCGACGAGCGAGTGCAGCTCCTGCGCAGTCGCTGCGAGTTCCTGCGCCGATGCCGCGATCTCTTCCGCCGATGCCGACGTCTGCTCGGTTGAAGCGGACACCTGCTCGGTTGCGGCCGACGACTGCTCGGCAACCGCCGCAACTTCTGCCGTTGCGCTCACGATTTCGCCGATGCGACCGGTGACGAGTTCGACCCGCCGACCGATGTGCTCAAACGCCTCGCGTGCCTGCTCGACAACTGCGACGCCATCCTCGGTGCGACGTGCGCCTTCTTCGACGACGGTCACGGTCTTCTGGGTCTCGACCTGGATCTCGTCGATCAGCGACGCGATCTGGGTTGCTGTTGCCTGTGACTCTTCTGCGAGCTTACGCACCTCTTCAGCGACGACCGCGAAGCCGCGACCCTGCTCGCCTGCACGTGCAGCTTCGATCGCCGCGTTGAGGGCAAGGAGGTTCGTCTGCGACGCGATGCCGGTGATCGTCTCGACGATCCCGCCGATCTCGGTCGACTTGCTCGCGAGCGAGCGGATAGCGCTCGTCACTTCGCCGGTCGACTCACCGACTGCGGCCATTGCCTCCGACGCCTGCTGAGCTGCTGCCATGCCTTCCACGGCAACGGTGCGGGCCTCGTTGGCCTCCGTCGCAGTCTCTTCGGCCGCGTTCCGCGCCTCATCGACCATGCGCACCTGGCGCTCAGCACCCGACGCGACATCCGACACGGCTTCGGCGATCTCGCCGACCGCACGGCCCGCCTCGTCCGAGGTCGACGCCATCTGCTGGGACGCTGCGGAGAGCGTCTCGGAGGCGTCGCGAACCTTGCCGACGACATCGGTCAGATTGACGGACATGAGGGCGAACGACTTGCCGAGCTGGTCGCGGTCAGACACCGGCTCGACGCGGACGGTGAGGTCGCCAGCGGCGATGTTGTCTGCCGCCGTCGAGAGGCCCTTCAAGTAGTCGATCATCCGCCGGAACGCGGCGGCCATCTGTCCGATCTCATCGTTGCTTGAGACGTTCACGGTCTGGTTCACATCACCCAGGGCGATGCCCTCGGCTGCGACAACCATCTGGTTCACGCCACGGGTGATGCCCTTGGCGACGAAGTAGGCGATCGCGGCACCCGCGAGCAGGCCGATCAGGCCAAAGACGATCACGAGCGTCTGCACGAGTGAGCCGGTGGAGTTCGCGCTGTCGGACGCGTTGGTCGCGTCGACTTCGAGGCCGGCGACAAGGTCATCGATGTTCTTGGTGATCGTCTGGAACAACGCGATCTCTTTGCCGAGGACGAGGTCGTTGGCCGCAGCCTGATCGCCGGCGCGATAGAGCGAGATCACCTGCTTGCCTGTGCTCATGAAGGTGTTGAACGCGGCACGGGCGTTGTTCAACGCGCGTGTCTGCGGCGCATCGAGGTCGTAGTGCGACACCTTCGTCAGCTCGTGGCTGAACGACGCGGCCGAGGCGAGAAACGCCTTGCGGCTCTCCGCGCTGTCGTTCGTAGCGCCCGGGGCGCCCCGCACGATGTCGAATGCGTAGGCCGTCTGCCACCCGTTGAAATCGCTTGCGCGGTACTTTGTCTGCATCGCGTCGGAGCCCCGCTCGCGAGTCGGCGAGCTTCGCGCATGTCGTTTGCGGTGAGGTTGACGAGGATCGGGTTCCACCGAAGCTGCTCGCCGTAGTGCCAACGAAGCCGCATCCGCACCGGCTCGGCCGAGAATGAGAACGGGCACGCTTGGTCGGTGAAGGTCGAGATGGTGATGCGCGGGCTTGTCACTGCTCGGGAAGCATCGCGCCTCAGCCGGTCGTCGCGGGCGGCCCCGGCCGTCGCCGGTCTGGCATCCTTGGTACCCCCTTCCGCGCCCATGGGGCGTGTTCGACGTTTGGCTTCCCTGAAGAGACTCATCCCCCTCGCGGCGCTTGCTGCGGTACTCGTCGGAATCACCTCGCCTGAGAGTGGCGCGCGGACGGCCGCGTGCATCCCGGTGCGCGCTGTGTTCTACGAGTCGAGCGACTGGTTCCGGCTTGCGCATGGGCTTGGTGCCAATCCGTCACCTTGCGCCGACTACTACGTCACGATCCCTGCCCTTGCGGCCGACAAGACCCAGATGCGCTCTGGTGCTGCCTGGCAGGTGCGCCAGCTCGGCCCCAACTTTCATGCGCTTGCCGAGGTCAGCTACACCGGGTGGAAGCGGTGGGTTACCGCGACGAACAACTCGTGGTACGAGGCGGGCCAGGAGGTGAGGCGCCGAATGGTTGGTGCCGGCTTCGACATTCCGACCGGCGACACCTGGGTGATCAACGAGTTCCCGTCGACCGTCCGTTCCGGGGCGGGTGCCGACCGCCAGCATGTGCGCGACCTTGTTCACGGGCTGTTCGACGGTGAGGGCGGGCCGCAGCTCAAGGGGATGATCTACGACATCGGGATCGCGCAAACAGGCGTGGTTCTCGATCAGCACAAGGCCTATTGGGAGTCGTGGTTCCAAGACACGGCGTTTTGGAACGACATGAACGCCTACGTCTCGGACTTCTTCCAAGAGAACTACGGCGACGTTCGCGCCTATGCGGTGGCGGGTGTCGATCCTGCGACGCGTATCGCAACGCTCAATCAGTTCCTCCAGGCACCGCTGCAACTCGCCCTGGCGTCGGGCGCGCCCAGTTCGGTCGCCGCCGCGAAGGCGTATCTCACTCAGGCATACGGGTCGCTCTCGAACGCTTCATGGGCCTGGGGCTCCGCGTATGGGTGGACGAAGGTAACTCCCGACGTGATGGCCGACTTCATCTCGGCGCAGACCTCCGCGATGCGGGCTTCGACCCCAGCTGTGCGCATCGGCTTCGCGTGGAACCCTCTGAACACGCTCGGACTTTCGAACGACGACTACGTCTCCCAGGTGGGTGCAGTGTTGGAACGTCTCGCCGGGTCGATCCATGAGACCGATGGCGGCGACCCGTCGCTCGCATGCGAGGCGACACACTGCACGTCCACCATCGACGGTGCCAAAGCGACAGCTGCGTGGAAGACGTTCGCGACGTGGACGCCCACCGTCGCAGCGATCACGAGCACGACCCTCACCTCGACGGCTGGGACCCCGTCGTCGGCGATCACGGTCCAACTGAAGACCGGCAAGTCGTCAGTCCCGCTCCCCGCCGCGGCGACCGTTGTGATCACCTCAAGCTCACCGAGCGGAACGTTCTCGACCTCACCCTCTGGACCGTGGTCGCCTACCGTGACGCTGTCGATTCCCGCAGGGCAGAAGACCGCGAGCTTCTACTCGCTTGATGCGACGGCCGGTTCACCCACGATCACGTCGTCGCTCAACGGCCAGAGGCAGAGCCAGTCGATCATCGTCGCAGCTCCCACGCCGCCCCCAACGACGACCGGGACGACCACGACGACGCCGGGGACGACCCAGGCTCCGCCAGAAGTGACGGTGGCGACGGCGGCGCTGACCGTGACCGACACAAACCGGATTCACGTTGATCTCGCAGTTGCGGGTGCCGATGGCACGACCCCGTCGAGTCGGCTGCGCCTCAGCGTGATGCTTGGCGACACGAAGGTCGCGTCCACCGTTGCGACAACCGGTGGCGACGGCAGCGTGAGCTTTACCGCCGCACCGCAACTCCAACGTGGCTGTTACTCATTGAAGGTCGCGTCGGTTGTAACGCCCGGATACGCCTGGGATGGCATTACCCCGGATACGTCGTACTGCGTCACGACACTTCCGGCGTCGGTACGGGTCACCGCGTTTGGAATGCGGAAAGGACACCTCCATCTCGGGCTGGCTGTGGTCGATCGTTCGGGCAAGCCGGTCGCTGCTTCGATGGCGGTTGCCGTCACGAGAGGGACGTCGACGTTCGCTGCGTCCCACGGTAAAGCGGGATCCGACGGCACGTTTGGGTTGACCGCGCGAGGAGAGCCTGCGAAGGGCTGTTACGGCGTGCGGGTGACTTCGCTATCCGCGCCCGGCATCACGTGGGACAAGCAGATGCCGCACGCGCGCTTCTGTGTGCGCTGAGCCTGCGGTACCGAGTGCGTAGTTTCCGCTCCGTGCGGTTTCGCGCTTTCCCCGATGCCGAACCCCTGGCGGGGGACGAAGTTCCACCTCAATGGCTCACATGCCGCCGAACCCAGGGGATGACGTACCGGTAACTCGGGGCGAAGCGTCGGTCACAGCGACCGATGAGAGTCACCCGCGTCGATCTCGCGCTCGAGTTCAGGCGTCTCTTCCATGTCTTCAGGCCGAGCGGTGCTGCGGGGGTTGCACCGCGTCTGCCGGTGTTTCGCAACCCGTTCTGATGGGCGGGAGCGGGAAAAGTGAGGAGGGTGATCCGTCCGACGCTCACGGGCAGCATCCCTACGACGATCCGCAATCACATTTCGATTGCGCGATATGCGTTCCCTGTCCTCCATCTCCGCCTCCTTGGAATCGCCCTCCTGGCGGCGGCGGGGTTCCTCGCGATCTTTCACGGGAAGCTTCGACGCGACAACGCGTTGCATCCGATCGAGGAGCGTGTTGCGGCGCACCTTGGGCTCGTCGTTGTGCCGGTCGATGCTCTGGCCCTACCTGCCGGCGCGGCCACGACTCCGGTTCATGACTTCATGGGCCTCGCCACACTTGCGCGGTACCTCGAACGTCCGATCCTTCAGACCCACGGCACCGCGGGAAGTGTGTACGCCGTCGATGATGAGGCGCGCGTCTTCGAATTCCGCGCCCCGCTCCGAGGTTCGATGGCGATGGCGGCGACGCGTGCGGCTCAGGTTCCGAGTGCTCGCCGCGCTCGACGAAGTACGCCGTCGATCGTGATCGCAAGCGGAGTAGTGGCTCTGCTGATGGTGGTGACGATCGTGACGAGCTTCACTGCCAGCAACATCGTGCCGACGACCTACATCGGCAAGAGCACACAGGCGCGAACGTTGGCACAGCTCCTGCCGGCGCAGTGCTCTGGTCTTGCGCCGACGAAGTTGATCACGACGACGTCAGCTACGACGTCCGTGACCGGCTCAAACAGCAGCGAGCTGATTCTCGGCCCGAATCACCGGGGAACCGTTGTCTTCAACGCCGGTGGTGGAGACGACTGCATCGTTGCGGGCGGCGACTCGCGCACCACAAATCAGGTCAACGGTGGTGGCGGAGCGGGCACCGTTTGTATCGGCGCCCCCACGGCACACAACACCTTCACGAACTGCCCGAAGCACTACAACTAGACGCCGTTCGGGTTAGCGGAGCAGCCAACCGCCATCGACGGGCAGGATCGCGCCGGTGATGAAGGTGGCTTCGTCACTCGCGAGAAACGCGACGGCGTTGGCGATCTCCTCGGGGGTGCCTGGCCGCTTCATGACCGGGAGCTCAAGCACCTTCGCTCGGCTCGCGGGATCCTCCAGCGTGGCAGCTGTTCCTTCTGTCTCAATCATTCCGGGGCACACCGCGTTACAACGGATGTTTTGCTCGGCGTAGTCGATCGCGATCTCGCGCGTGAGCTGGATCACGCCACCTTTCGCGCTGCAGTAGGCAGCGTGGCGTCCGAAGCCGACGAGTCCGCCGACGGAGGCGTTGTTGATGATCACGCCACCGCTACGTCGCAGCATCGACGGGATCACATATCGCGAGCAGAGGAAGGCGCCGGTGAGCGTGACGTCGATGCAGCGGTGCCAATCGGCCTCGCTCGTCTCGGTGACCGACCCGTAGTTCTCGCGGTCGAGGAACGCCGCGTTGTTGAACAGCACCGCGATCTCGCCGAAGAGTTCGATCGCCTGGTTGACCATCGCTTGCACGGCGTCGCTGTTTGCCACGTCGGTGTGGATGAAGGCGGCGCTGCCCCCGTTTGCACCGATCGCTGCTGCCGTCTCGATGCCGCGCTCGCCATCGATATCGGCGATCACCACGGCGTAGCCGTCGCGCGCGAAGCGCTCGGCCGAAGCGCGCCCGATGCCCGACGCTCCCCCGGTGATGACAGCGAGCCGGCGTGTTTCGCTCATCGGCTATTCGCCTTCGTCAACGGCGCGGATCGCACCGATCACGTCTTGGCCAGCGGTGTAGAGATCGGACAGCGGGTGGTTGCCCGCTTGGAGCGCAGCTTCGTCTGCTGTCGCCGAGCGTTTCGCTCCGGTCGTGAGCAGGGTGAACTGCACAGCGCCTGCGACGGGAAGTTCGGTTGCCTCAGAAGCGTTCACTGGTGCCGCTTCGGCGACCGCAATCCACGCTTTGCTTGTCGTCGCAACATGCTGGTGCGCCCCCATGCCGATCTTTGCGGCGCCCGTTGAGGCGTAGATGCTCGTGGTGCCCTCGGCTAGGCCAACGACCGTCACGACGGCTTCGTCGTAGCCGATGTCCATCACGACGCCGAGCACCTCGCCGTCTTCGACAACGGGTGGTGCCTTGATCTCCTTCGGTCCCCACGAGAGCGCCTCGGCACGGAGTGCGACATAGATCGGGGCGAGCGTCGGCTCGCTCATGCGGGAGGCTCCATGTCACTGACACTACCCCACTCGTTGTCCGCCAACCGCCGTAGCGTTGGGGGTCAACGTTCAGCGAGGAGGCAGGGTGGATTTTTCAGGGAAGACGGTGGTCGTGACGGCGGCGGCAGGCAACGTTGGGAGGCTGGTGACGGCACGGTTCGTCGCCGCCGGTGCCCGCGTGATCGCGGCCGATATTCACGCCGCGCGCCTTGCTGAGCTGAGCGCCGCGCACCCAGGCATCGTTGTCGTCGCGGGCGATGTCGCAACGCCAGCAGGTGCAGATGCGTTGATCGCAGCGGCCGGTGATCGCCTCGACGTTCTCTGCAACAACGCTGCACTGATCGAGGCGACCGTGCTTGAAGAGACCGACGAGGCGCTTTGGGACGAGGTCATCCGCGTCAATCTCACTGGGCCGTTTCTTCTCTCGAAGCGGGCGCTGCCACTGATGCTTCGCAGTGGTGGCGGGGCGATCGTCAACACCGGATCGACGGCGTCACTTCGCGGCTACCGCTGTGGCCCTGCCTACACGGCGTCGAAGCACGGTCTGCTCGGTTTGACCCGCAACATTGCGAGCGCGTACTTCGACAAGGGCATCCGCTGCAACATCGTGTGTCCGGGTGGCATCACGCGACCCGATGACGCCCCGATTGCTGTGATGGCCCGAAGCGAGGCGTTCCAGCCGCGAGCGTGGCCGGAGTCGGCTGACCCCGACGGGATCGCTGCCTTGATCGTCTATCTCGCAAGCGACGATGCTCGGCAAATCAACGGAGTCGCCATCCCGATTGACGCGGGCGCGACCGCCGCGTGAGAGGCTGCGCGGCGGGCGCGCCGCACAGCCTCGTGACGTGAGCTGATCGTCGTTAGGAGCTGACGACCGTGGCGTAGCCGCGGAACGCGCACGCGCCTGAGAATGTCGGCTGATCCGTGCCGACGCTCGCAAATGCGTTGATGTACGTGAGCCCGTCGCCCGAGATCTGCGTGTCGGAGCCGTCGTACGGGCCCGTCCACTGCGGGCTTCCGTCAGTGATGTGATTGTCGGAGGGGTACCCGATGGAGAGGGTCCCATCTCCGGGGCCGAACGGCGACTTCTGGCCGCTTGCGTAGCCCGACGTGGCCGAGTAGCTGTCGGCTGAGGAGTTCGCCTGGCTTGTGGCGACGTAGGTCTGGGCGTGCGGGCCGGCGGTGCAGACGCCCGTGTAGGTGAACGGACCGGCCGTCATGAGCGTGACGGTCTGGCCAATCGAAGCAGTAGCACTCCACGTCTTGATGACCGTGTTGCCTGCGGGGCCCGCTGCGCCGGTCGCGCCAGTCGATCCCTGGCTCCCGTTGTCTCCCGATGCGCCCTTCGGGCCGACCGCGCCGGTTGCACCTTGCGGGCCGACCGGGCCGGTAACGCCGGTTGCGCCCTTCGCGCCCTTCGCGCCCGTCGCGCCAGCGAGGCCGCGTGCGCCGTTCGATCCGTCCTGGCCCTTTTCGTTCCACTGGATCGGCTGTTCGGTTGAGCGGCAGTCCCCGTTCGAGCCGATGACGCGAACGGTTCCAGTCGTTGCTCCGTGCGTGGAGTAGCACCCGTGGATCACGCCGGCGGAATCAGCGATGCCGCCGTGCTGTGTTGCGACAGCTCCGGCGACTCCTGCCGTGCTGACACCAAGAATCACTGCCACGATGATCGCGGTCTTCTTCCTCATGTGGTACTCCTCTCGCCCCCCAACACCATTGAGGGGCAGAGCGGCGGTGCGCCGCACAGGAAATGACGGTACGCGCGTGGGGGTTGCGTGGCCGACCATCAAGGTTTCTGGGGTCCCTTGAGTCACCCACGTTGCGTGGTGGGCGATGTTCCGGCGCCGTCATCACGGGGTGTACCGTTCGCCCAGGGCGCCGAAGCGATGGCGTGGCAGTGGTGTGGCGAGGCCCTAACACGTTGTTCTCGCACGTTCGACCTTCCCTTAGCGACTCGGGTTGGTGCGCGCCGGTCAATACGAAGACCGACGTCTCTCCAGTCAGAAATCGAAAGGACGAACATGCACAGAATCACTGGATCGCGCGGTCGCCTGACCGCCGTGTTGGGCGTACTCGCTGTGATCGCCGCAGTCGCCGTCTCGCCCGCGTTTGGCAGGCAGGGAAACGTGAGCGCGCACAACGGGGGCGTTCCGAAGTCGGCGAACCTGAAGCTCGGCAAGACGCTGTTCATTGCGGCGTGCGGCGGCTGTCACACGCTTGCTGCGGCGGGCACGAAGGGCAAGCGCGGCGGCAATCTTGGGTCGGAGCCGTCGGGGTACACGGCGATCGTGACGCAGATCAAGTACGGCGGTGACGGCATGCCGGCGTTTGGCACGGCGTTTGCGAAGTCACAGATCGTCGCCATCGCGGCGTACGTGTCGAAGTCGACGCCGTACTCGGGAGCTAGCGCCGACTGAAAGTCAGCTAGCGGAGTGGCCATCCAGGCCACAAGACCGCTGGCGTGGTCGGTGCGATGCGATCGTTCGGTGGCCCAGGGAGTCTGGGCTACCGAACGGGCATCGACCCAAATGGGTCGTCACGCGTTGTGTGGAGAGTGCGTTAGCTGCGCGCGACCTTGAACGAGACGAGCCGACGGCTGGAGATGCCGCCGAGGATGTCGTCGCTCGACTTTCGTGCACGAACGAACGTCACGAGCAGCTGCTGATGTGCGCTGACCGGGAATCCCGAGAGTGCTGTCAGATCAACGGTTGCCCAACCATCGGCACCCGTGGTCTGCTCATTTGCGCTGGCAAACAGACCGTACGGAACGACGGTCGCGAGGACCAGTGCGCCCTGCACAGAACCGCCGCACGCAGTGACGTGGAATCGAGCTGTCACCGAGCGAGTGGCGTACGTGATCGTTGCCGGGTTGACCTGGAACTGGTCGATGTTCAGCCGTGCGGGCGACGTGACGCTCGCGATCGCGACGGTACCGCCGGTCGTTGCGCATCCGTTCGAGGCGGCGGGCGGTGTGACGGTCGCTGCCTTCACGACGGCGGTCGGCACCGAGGTCGCTGCCTTTGCACCGTCAGTGTTTGTCGCCGTCGTGACGACGCGAAGCGTGTTTCCGACATCCGGGTTCTTGAGCGTGTAGGTCACTGCTGTCGCTCCCCCGATCGGTGAACAGCTGCCGCCTGAGGCGTCACATCGCTGCCACGCGTGGGTGTAGGTGATCGGGGCTGTACCGCTCCAAGCGCCGTTGTCGGCCGTCAATACCTGACCTTCGGTTGTCGTTCCCGAGGTCGTCGGCGGAGAGGTGTTCGTGGGTGCCACCGCGGTCTTCGTGGTGCCGGCACCGGAGAGGCCGCTAACTGCCAGGGCGAACACGGAGACGAACGCGATCGTCACCGGAAGGCTCACAAGCTTCAGCATTCGCGTCCGCTTGCGCACTGCGGCCTTCGGATGGTGGTCGTAGTTGGTGCTCATCGCATACTCCTTCGTAGTGATGGGTGTGGCGTCAACCGCTGCCGGTCGGCGCATCTGCAACCCACGCTGATGAGGGAGGCCGTGATTGCGAGATCAGATCTGAGATCTCGCGGCTTGATCGGAGCGCCGGATCATTCGGCGCTCCTTCTGTCGAGGGTACCACTGCGCCCCTGGGCGGCCGAGTTGCGGACTCGGTCGCCGGGCGGCTAGTTGAGGATGTTGATGGCCCGCGCCGTGACGAGCAGCACGGTGAGCGCGGAGAGGGTGGATTCGGCAGCCATCAGCGCCTTCGCCGGCCGGGTGAGAGGCATTGCGTCGGTTGGGCTGAATGCCGTTGCGTTCGTGAGGGAGAGGTAGAGATAGTCCCAAAGTCGAGGCGACCATCCGTCCCGCGCGAGCTTTGGGTTCTCGTCTTGTGGGAACTGGAAGTCCGGCTTGTGGCGTGCTTCCGCCAGCGCGCGCGATACGGGGCCGCCGTTGTCGAGTTCCCAGAACGCGAGGCCAAACGCGACGGTGTTGCTGATCAACACGGTGCCGCCGCTAAAGAGCAGCTGGCGCCCACTGATCTGGAGTGCGGAGTTCGCGATGAGCGACGTGACGAGTACACCAACTCCGACGACGTTGAATGCCCAGACAAGCCCGAGGAGTCCGACGGCAACCTCGCGCCGTCGGTCATGGTGGACAAGGCGCTTGAGTCCGAAGAGCAGGAGGGCCGTGAGGCAAAGGTACGGCGTCGCCACGACGAGCCAGATCCACCAAAGGGGATGTCCCAGGAGCTGCCACTGCGCGTGGCGAGAGACGAGTGCTAGTGCGATGAGCGCGATCGCAGCGCCCAACGCGATCGGGGCAGCATCGTCGCGCGTCTCCTTCGCTGCGGCACGCAAGCGCTGAGGGTCGGGCGGTACCGGGGCGGTCGTGTCACCCGGTTGTGCGGCTTCTGCCATCGCTGCCCAGAATGGGGCGGTCGTCGGACGGTGGCGCCTGGGCTTAGCTAACCCCTGACTGTGAGGACGGGCTCGCTCTAGAATCGTCGTCGTGCGAGACCTCAAGAGCCTGACGTATGCCGATGCCCGCTCGATCGTTGATGCGATACTTCGTTCTGCTGGAAGCGACGGCGGTAAAGCAGTCACGGTCTGTGTGTCGGACGTGTTCGGTGAGCCGCTGATCGTCGAACGCACGGATGGTGCGTCTGGGAGGACGGTCGCATTCGCGATGGCGAAGGCGCGGCAGGCAGCGATCACAGGCCAGGCCACCGCGAATGAAGCTCACGAACTGTCGCCTAGCGGCGACTGGGTGGCGAAGGCGAAGGACACCCATCGCAAGGACGGGAACCTTCGGACAAACAACCCGGGCTACGTCTCGCTCGCCGGGGGCTTTCCGGTCGTTACCGACGGTTTCGTTGTCGGTGGTGTTGGAGTGTCGGGGCGCGCGCAGCTAGAAGATCACTCGATCGCCGAAGTTGCTGTGCAGCACTGGGTCGCCGCGCTCCGCAACTAACCCGACCGGAAGAATCCTTTGCCTACAAGGTTTCGTAAAGCCCTCTAACGGACTTGAACCGTTGACCCCCTCCTTACCATGGAGGTGCTCTACCAACTGAGCTAAGAGGGCACTGCGCAACCGAGTGTAGCGACCGGGCGCTTCGGGAGTTGAGCAGGCGACAAAGCCGCAAATGACCGGATCGCGGTTGCGGGAACGTCCCGATTCGATGCGGCCGGGTGCGACCTAGCCTCGGTGCATGACCGACTATCGCTTCGGCCGACGCGTGACTGCCATGGGGGCGCTGCTCGCCGCCACCGCTGTGCTCGCGCCGACCGCCATCGCTCGGCCCGCCGCGACGCCCGCGGGGAACGCTGTCAACGGCAAGAAGATCTTCGTCTCGACTGCCTGCGGTGCCTGTCACACGCTGAAGGCGGCGGGAACGAAGTCGACGATCGGAGCGAACCTCGATCTGAAGAAGCCGACGTTTGCAAAGGTCGTCTCGATCCTGAACACGGGTAAGGGTTCGATGCAGTCCTACAAGGCGCTGCTATCGGCCTCGCAGATCAAGGACGTTGCGACTTTCATCTCGACCGCGAAGCACTAATCCGGCCTCCAGGACTGGGCCTGCGTCGCCACCGTGCGGCGCGGGCCCGTGCCGGATTTCGTACCTCGTCCATACGTGTACATGAGTAGGGTTTCGGCGCGATAGTGGCGAATCACAAAGAGCACGAGATCGGCGCTAAAGAACGCTGCGTCGCTGCCGATGAACTCTCGCAGGAGCACGTCTTCGCAGGATGCGAATTCACCGGTAGTGAGACCCTCGGCGGGCGGCGAGGCTGAAGTGGAGGGCGATTTCAGGTGAGTGCACATCCAGGAGCGTTGCGTCGGCGTCTGCCGCACCTTGTGCAGCAAGAGGTCACACCGCGCGAACATCCGCGGACAATCGGTTGGCTTGGAACAACAGCCCTCGCGATGGGTGGCTCCAACCAGAGCCTGTTCCTGATCGGCGCCCTCGTCATGACGCAAGGCACCGCAGCAGTGCCGCTCCTGATCGTTGGTCTGCTGCTCTCGTGGGCCGCCCTTCCGGGATGAACCGAGCTGATCATGATGTGGCCAAACCGTGTCGGCGGAATCGCCGCCACCTGCGCCGAAGCTTTCCGGCCCTACAACCCCGTCCTCTCGAACCTCACGGGTGTCTGTTACTGGTGGGGTTGGGTTCCGACCTGCGGACTGACCGCGATCCTTTCGGCCTCGGCAATCCACGATTGGTATCTGCCAGGCCTGCCGGTGAAGCTGATGGCGGCCGGCATCGTCCTCTTCTTTATGTGGGTCAACCTGATGGGCATCAAGCTCGTCACGCGGATGGCGATCCCGATCGCCACGGCATCAGCGGCCCTCGCGTTCCTCTCGGGGATCATCCCCGTCTTCTCGGGCAACGTCGATTGGACGCAGTCGTTCACGTGGGACCTCACGACCCCGTTCAGTGGCGCGTTCGGCTGGTTCACAAGCGCGTTCGCGGGGCTATATCTGATCGGCTTTGCTGCACCTGCGTTCGAAGCAGCCGCCTGTCACGTCGGCGAAACGGTCAACGCCAACAAGAACGTTCCGCGTGCGATGTTTGCCGCCGCCGGGATGGCGAGCGTCTACTTCCTCTTCCTGCCGGTGATCTGGCTGGGCGTGATCGGGCCGTCCGGGATCGGTGGCGACCTCGCCACCACACTCGGGCCGACCTACGCACCGCTCTTCGGCGGGCTCGCAAAGTCGCTCGCGATCTGGTTCATGGTCTTCAACATGTTCCACGGCTCCCTGCAGCCGCTTGCCGGTGCCTCCCGGACGCTGTCACAGCTCTCCGAAGAACGCACTGCTTCCGCGGGCGCTCGCCTGGCGCAACCGCAGGGATGCGCCGTGGGTTGCGACCGCCCTCACCGCCGTCATGGCGATCCTCTTCCTGCTCACCGGCGACCCAACCTGGGTGATCGCTGCAGCGAACCTCACCTACCTGATCGGCATCGCGCTCCCGAGCGTGGCTGTGTGGCTGCTTCGGCGAAACGCGCCCGACTGGGAACGGCCCTACCGCGCGCCGCGCGGCTGGATCAACCTGGGCCTGATCGCCGCCATCGCGTGGGGCGTCTCAACGGTCATCGGCTTCGAGCAGTTCGGCCTGCCCACGGTGCTCGCAGGCATCGGCCTCGCCTACTGCGGTGCGGGCCTCTTCGCGTGGCGGCGCTGGGACGACAAGCGCCGCGCCCGCCAGAACGTGCAGGTCGAAGGTGCGCCACGGATTCCGCGCTCGCTCCATGTGAAGCTGACCGGCGCCATGCTTGGCGTGCTCGCGCTCGACGCACTCGGCTACCTGCTCGCCGTCTCGAGTGTCGACAAGGGTCACGAGCAGCTTGTGACGCTCCTTGAAGACATCTTCGTCGCCGTCGCGCTGCTGACGATCACCGTCGGCCTCGTGCTGCCGGGCATGATCGCGCACGCCTTGGAAGAGGTTACGAGCGCAGCCAACCGGCTCACCCGCGGTACGATCGCTGACCTCACCCGGGCGATGACTGCCCTTGGAGAAGGCCGACTCGACGAAGCCCACGCGCGGGTCGACCTCGAACCCGTGATCGTGCGAACGAACGACGAGGTCGGAGTGATGGCCGACTCGTTCAATGCCATGCAGGACGAGGTCGCGCGCGCGGCGGTGTCGCTCGACCAGGCCCGCGAGGGTGTGCGGCAGGCCCGTGACGAGCTCCGCGCCTCCAACGCTGAACTCTCACGCTGGAGCGAAGAGCTTGAGCGCCGCGTTGCTGAGCGCGGTGCTGCCCTCGAACGCACCCAGGCGCAGCTCCTGCAGTCACAGAAGATGGAGGCGGTCGGCAAGCTCGCCGGCGGTATCGCCCACGACTTCAACAACCTGCTGACCGCGATCTCCGGTTACGGCGAACTGCTGCTGCTCGCTGCCGAGGAGGGCACAAACGAAGAGGTGCAGCAGATCCTGTTGGCCGCCAATCGCGCCGCCGACCTCACCCAGCAGCTCCTTGCGTTCAGCCGCCGCCAGACGCTCTCGACCCAGGTGGTCGACCTGAACGATGTCGTCGGTGAGACACAGCTTCTCTTCGAGCGGCTGCTCTCCGGGGTCACGATCGTGTCGCACCTCGATTCCGAGATCGGGCCGGTGAAGGCCGACCCGGCAAGCATGGGTCAGGTGCTGCTCAACCTCGCGTTGAACGCGCGTGACGCAATGCCCGATGGCGGCACGATCACCGTCACAACCGCGAACGTCGAGCTCGACGCGGATGTTGCTGAGCTTCACCCTGGTTCGCAGCCGGGCTGGTACTCGATGTTGGCTGTGACCGATACCGGTACGGGCATGGACGAAGAGACCCGCGCCCGCTGCTTTGAGCCGTTCTTCACCACCAAAGCGCAAGGCGAAGGAACGGGCCTGGGGCTCTCAACCGTGTACGGCGTTGTAGAGCAGAGCGGCGGCTTCGTCACCGTTGCAAGCGAGGTCGGTCACGGCACGACCTTCAAGGTGTTCCTCCCACGCGTCGAAGGCACGGTCGCAAAGGGTGGAGACGAGGATCTGCCTGCCGCCGACCTTCGTGGCACGGAGCGCGTCCTGCTTGTCGAAGACGAAGAGTTTGTGCGCGCGTTCGTCGACCGGGTGTTGCGCGAATCAGGCTACGACGTGCTGGCCGCAGAGAACGGTGAGCAGGCGCTTGAGCTGCTCGAGGGTGCTGACCGCGTCGACCTGGTCGTCACCGACGTGATGATGCCGCGAATGAACGGGCGCCAACTGAGCGATGCGCTCCTTGCGCGGCAGCCCGATCTTCGTGTCCTGTTTATCTCGGGTTACACGGGCGATGCGATCGCCGATCGTGGTCTGATCGACTCGAGCATGGCGTTCTTGCAGAAGCCGTTCACGGTGGAGTCGCTGCAACGCAAGGTTCGAGAGGTTCTCGACGCTGCTCCGAAACAGCCGAGCGCTACCCCCTAAGACGGTTCACCCAGACTGTTTGCGGACCCGGCCGCTACAGTACAGACGAGTTTTTCCGGGCCCAATTCCAGAACGACGATGGAGGAATGTTGATCACACGGATCGGTCTTAAGAGCGCGGTTGTTGTGGCCGCCCTCGCCGTCGGTGCTCCGGTTGCGGGTGCCGCAAATCCGGGCAGTGCCACGAATGGTAAGAAGGTCTTCGTCAGCACCGGTTGTGGCGCATGTCACACCCTCAAGGTTGCTGCGGGTACGGGTCTTGTTGGCCCGAACCTTGACAAGACCAAGTCGTCGTACGCAACGGTCATCTCGCGCGTCACGAACGGCAAGGGTGCGATGACGTCGTACAAGGCAATCCTGAGCAAGACGCAGATTCAGGATGTCGCGGCGTTCATCTCGACCGCCAAGCACTAGCTCGTCGCGCCAAGAGGCGCACCCAAGAAATAGGAGAGGGGCCCTTCGGGGCCCCTCTCTCGTTAACAGCTCGAACCTACGGCAGCACGCGGTAGCGCGTGAGCATCCCGGCATGGATGTGATCGTTCACATGGCAGTGGAAGAGCCACGTTCCGACATCGTCGGGAACCATGTCGGCGACAACCATCGTCCCCGGCAGCAGGCTGACGACGTCCATGCGCATGCCGTTCACGACGGCGTCGTTGCCGTGCCAGTGCGGCGTGTGCAGGTCAACCTCGGTGCCCATGCTCATCACGTACCACCGCACGTGATCGCCCTTCTTCATCGTCATCATCGGCTGATTGCCAAACACGTAGCCGTTGATCGAGTGCATCAAGTTCGACTCGCCAAACTCCTCATCCTCGTCGAGGTGCGGAGGGAGCAGGCGAGAGGCAAACCGGGAGAGGTTCGTCTTCAGGAGCGGGCTCTCGTTCTCGTTCATCACGGCGTACAGAACGAAGAACTCCTTGTTGACGTCCTTTGGGCTCCCGTCGGGTCGGGCATCGCCCTTCCGGGTGATCTCCATCGGGCCGATTAGCCCGGCGTAGGTGTCGGCAACCTCGTCGGTGTGCGAGTGGTACATCCACATCACCGAGCTGCCATCGCCGGGGCCAGGACCCGCACGCTCCGGAACCTTCCAGACGTACGTGTGGCGGCGACCGTGCGCGACGGCGTCGTCGAGCTTCAGCTTGTTGCCCGTGCCGTCGTCGTAGGGCGCCCCTTCGCTTCCCTTCCCGTAGAACACGCCGTGCGGATGAACGCTTGTCGGGAAGGGGCATGCGTTGCGGAAGACGACCTTGATCGTGTCGCCGACCTCGGCGCGGATGATTGGGCCGAGCATTCCGAGGTACGCCTCGTCGGCCGATCGCACGGTGCGCTGGTCGAAAGAACCGTCGGTGTAGCCGCGGTAGAGACACTTCGCGTAGCGGGAGCCGATCCGACCAGGCCCAGACCTCACGTACGTGTCGGCGGTCGCGTCGAACGGTTCGCCGGTGATGCCGTTGTGGTGCGTTGGCGTGTAATCCCACACGACCTCATCGGCCGAGATGAAATACGTTCTCGTGATGCCTGTCCCTGCACCATTCGTGCCGGCGACAGCCTTCCAGTATCTCGCACCTGTTGCGGCGTGACCCATGTTCATCGTGTCGGCTGTCCCGTCGGCGGCCGATGCGATCGATCGAGTCGGCCACACCACACCGGCGGTCGTGAACCCGAGCCCCGCCAAGACCAGTACCCCGAGCGCAACGATCGTGCTCGAAATGCCCGCACGGCGTAGCCGGCGGTATGGAAACGCTCGCATACAACGTCCTCTCGTCTAAAGGGAGTAGTGGCGTTGGACGGGAGAACCGTCCAACCAGCTAGACCGACGAGAGGTGGGGCGGGCCGCGACTCGACCACGTCGACCGAGCGGTCGCCGCACGAGGGGCAGATTCGGTGGAGAGCCAGCTGGAGAGGAAGACATGCGGTGCGCGACGTCGAGGTTGGGCCGGGCGAAGCAGCCGAGAAACGGCGTCGGCGAGCACGAGGAGCGCCCGCGCGATCAGCAGCGCCGCGAACGCAAACGGAAGCTGAACCACCAGGCCCGCCGCAAACGCTGGGGCCGAGACGGTTGCGAGGCTGGCATTGCCCGCTGCAAACGCCTCGCAGAACTCGAGCGCGACAAATGCCACTGGTGCCAGCAGCGCAAACGGCATGGCCCGGATATGCCTTCCGCCGTTGCGCGGCCAACGGCCAAGCGCGCGTGAGGTGAGTGAAAGCGCGAGCGCGGCGGCGACAACTACCGCGGCAGGAAGGACGTCAGCTCGAAATGCAGCCTCGGTCGCAAACAGCTCGTTTCGCTCAGGCGATCCGAACAGGAGGTTGCCGAGCGCATGGGCAGCCTCAACTCCGAGGAGTGAGAGCGGGACGGTAAGAACCCACGCCCAGAGGCGACGCATCAGTGGGGACTCAAGTCGCGGCGTACGCGTTCAAGCGCCCGCCAAGCGGCGTAGGCGATCACGGGAATCGAACCGGCAACAATCCACGGACCTCCGATTCCGAAGTGATGGTCAAGCGGCGCGACAATGAGCTCAACGAGGTTCGCGCCGTAGTAGGCGATCGCGGCAACGGAGAGTCCCTCAACCGCCTGCTGGATGCGCAGCGACACATGGCTGCGGCGATCCATAGCTTCAAGCAGCTTCTGGTTCTGCTCTTCGAGCGTCACGTCGACGCGCGTACGGAGCAGGGTGCTCGCGCGTTCGATCCTGCCCGACACCTCCTCTTGGCGACGGGCGGCTGCGGCCGCGGAGCTCATTGCGGGAGCCATCCGGCGCGATAGGAACCCACCAATCGTTCGCATGTCACCCACTCGGCGCTCGCGCAGCTCCGAAACGCGCGAGCGAACGATCTGCCAATACGCCTCGCCTGCTGAGAACCGCACCGCTGCTTCGGCAACCGAATGTTCGACGTCGGCTGCAAGGCGGGTCAGCTCGTCGAGCAGGCGACGTTCGCCCACCGCCGAATCGGCCGTGCCGAGCGCGTCATGGAGCTCCGCCGTCATGTGGGTGATGTCCTCCAGACGTCGCTCAATCGGGCCGATCTCGGCGAGCGCCTGACGTGCGGGCGGCAGCGCGAGGAGCGCCATCATCCGGTAGATCTCAATTTCCGCGACCCGCTGAGCAAGCCGGGCGCTCTGCGCGGGCCCCATGCCGGAGTCGAGGACGAGCCAACGTGTGCGTCCGCCCTGGTCGCCACGGGTGACGAAATCGGTGAAGAGCCAGGCGATTCCGTCGAGGGCGTGGGCGCCGGCGAGCGCGTTCTGCTCGAACCATGGACGTGCGATGTCACCTGTTACTTCAGGTGGTGCTGGCAACAGGGCGATGTCGGCCGCGGCGATCGTCCGGCCAGGGAGCGACGCGAGCCACGCGTCGGGAAGCGCCTCGAACGCCGTCGGAAACGACTCAAGCGTGTCGACCGAAACACCGGGCAGCTCCTTTACGAACGTGAACGTGACGAACTCGCCATGCCGTTCCCATTTCACCCGCAGGTTAGGAAGCTCGATGATCGTGTGCGCCCGACCGTCACCCGTGACAGCGACGCCGTGCTGGGCGGCAAGGCTCTTGAAGTGCGCGAAGGCCTCGTCGCTTGCGACATCGATCAGTGCGAGACACGAAACGACTGCTGGCGCAGCAACTTGCGCCGGCGGACGCGCGTGCACTTCCCCGGCAAGCTCTGCGCGGGAAGGGTGGTCGTCGGGAAGCTTGATCGTCGGCATCGTCGGCATCGTCGGCATCGTCGGCATCGGCGGTGTAGGCGAGAGCCTACGGTAGCCAGCTCAGGCGTCGAGATCGAGCGCAAGCGTGGCGGTGCGCGCGACGATGTCGTCGCGGATCACCCGCACGTCCGGCAGTGCGAGATGTTTCGGGTCGTTGAGCTGCCAGTTGATGTAGCGCTTCCCGGGAACGACGGGGCATGCGTCGTCACAGGTGGCGACGATCACGTCTGCCCACTCAACGAGCTCGTCGGTCAAGAGCTGCGGGGTGTGATCGGATGCGTCGATATCCAGCTCGGCGAGCGCCTCGAGCACCACGGGGTGTGGCGAGGCGCCGGGCTTGCTTCCGGCCGAGAGCGCCTGGTGTCGGCCGTCGACTTCACGACGGAAGAGCCGCTCGGCCATGACCGATCGGCCCGAGTTAGCGACGCAGACAAAGAGGACGTTTGCCACGAGCACAGTCTTGCCGATAGGGGAGCCGCGTGCGCAGGTCTCGGCTCGTTCGTCACAGAATTGGCACGCTTTTGCAACATTCGCTCCGACCGGATTCAATCCGCGAGCATCCCTGCTTCGACCGACAGCTGCATATCGTGCGACCTGTTTTGGTGGAGCGGCTCAACATCTTGCTTGCGGAGGACTACCAAGTTCTCCGCGAAGTCACTGACGCATTTCTGCGTGCTGCTGGCTTTTCGACCACTGTGGTGAGTTCGTGTGCCAACGCGATCGCGGCGCTTAGTGATCCAGTCCGGCCGGTCGACGTGATGATCACGGATCTCGTGATGCCCGACGGGAGCGGCTTTGATCTTGCGAACCATGCGACCTTCCTTCGCCCCGATATTCGGGTTGTGGTCACGTCCGGGTATGCCTCAGCACCGCTCGTGCACCTGCCGCTGATCGAGGCTGGCTACTCGTTCCTCCCGAAGCCGTACGCGAAGGACGAACTGCTCGCGATCGTGTTCGACGCGCTCGGCGTCGCGCAAGCGGCCTAACCCTACGGCCCGGGTGGGCCTCCGCCCGCTCCCGCACCGCCACCCTGACCGGCCTTCGCGGTGATTGCCGTGCCGTGGTAACAGCCGACGGCGTACGGGTATTCGAGGGTCGCAACGTAGTGGTATGTCCGCGTTTGCTTGCCATTCCAGGGCACGGTGCTTGTCGTGCCGTGGCACGCGTCGAGTGACGTGTTCGTCGGCAGGTTCCCCGCGCTGTCCTTCGTGACGTAGATCCCGTAGCCATCGAGCGCGTAGCCGACGAGCGTTGAGCTGTTCTTCGCTGCCTTCGCCAGCAGGCACGGAGGAATGTCGTGATGGTGAGGAGGCCGCCACGCCCACCCCACCGCACTATGCGCTGGCAGGGCTTCAGGCTCAGGAGAGCGTCCTGCCCGAGGCCACCTTTGGTGAGCTGAGCTCACTGCTCGGGGACGCATTCGCGGGATTGCGCGAGCTGCTCCTGGTTCGACGACGTGCGCGCGAAGGAGACGCATCGTTCCACGTGGTGGGGCTCACAGCGTTGGTGGACGTCGATGGACGCGCACGATTCCTGGAACTTGAGGCCACGCCACTTGTCCGCTGGCGTGTTCCCGACGGTCTCGTTGCGACGATCCTTCAAGCTGGGAACGAGCTTTCTGCGATGACTGCGCCGCCCGCTCAACACGGCCCCTTGATGCGGGTCGCACCCGGCCCGGACGGCTCCGGACTCGCGTGGCCACGCCCGGCGGATCGTGTCGTGGGGTGGGAGCAGGGCACGCCGCGGGCCGCTCCGGGAGTGCAAGCATGGTTTCTCGACGACGATCTTGTCCTTCGTGTTCCCGCCTCGGAGGAGCTGCTCGTTGTCGATGGGAGTGGCCCTTATGTCTGGGCCGCACTTACGGAAGGTGTCGACCTCGAGACAATCGGGCAGGAGCTTGCCGAGGCGACGGCCGTGCCGGTCGAGAGGGCGGCCGCTGCACTCGGAGATCTCGTCGCAGCGTGGATCGAGGCCGGTGTGCTTGCGATAGAAGGTCGCGCGGCGTTGCCTGATCTTGGGGCGCCCTCACGCGCCGTGCGTGAGTCGACGATCGCGATCGGAGAGGTGAGTCGAAGCTACCGCCTTGGGGCTGCCGCGATCGAGGTTCGGTTTCCAGGAGCGAGTGAAGCGGATTGGGTGGGGCGAGCTCTCGCAGGGCTTACGAGCCAGGAAACGGACGACCCCGTGGCGATGGTGAACGTCGTGACCGAGTGCGACGGGTACGTGGTTCAGGGCGCGAGAATCGGTCGACGCCGTTGTGCGTCTGGCTACCAGCTGCCGTCGCGGGCGAGGTCGGCGGTCGTCGCGGCTTGGTCTCGTGCCCACGAGTCGCCAGCCTGGCAGGCGACCGCGATCACGCTGCCCTCAAGCGACGCGGCATTTGTCGTCGTGGGCTCGGTCGTCGCGCGTGCCGCGTTGGTCGATGCGTGGCTCGACACGGGTGGAGTCGTCGTCGCCGACGATCTGGTCATTCTCGACAGCCTCGAGAACGTGACGCCGTTGGCGATCGGCTTCGCCGAACGTCCCGCCTACCAGTGGATCGACGGGGTGACGCCGGCATTGGGCGGTGACGACGCCCCGCTTGTCGATGAGGAGGGATTTCTCGTCGACTACCGGCTTCTGGAGGAGGCTGCGTACCGTCGTGTCGCGACGGCCGCGCGTGGCGTCGTGATCCTCGATGGCGTTGAGCCCCCCGCGGAGGTCTCTCGGGGGGTTGTGCTCCGCGCGCTCTTGAAGACTCGTGTTGCGGGCCGCCGCGGTGTCTCGACGTTCGAGGCGGAGGCGGTACTGCGCTGGTTGAGCGCGAGCGAGCGCTGGCAAGCGAGTGTCGAGGACGCCCCTCAAACATGTCGCTTCTTACGCGAAGGTCTCTCACGCTCAAGCCGCGGTAAGTAGGGTGCCCGCGATGCAAGCGATCGTCCTCGCAGCGGGCTACGGCCGACGCATGCGCCCACTTACCGACGACTGTCACAAGGCGCTCCTCCCTGTGGGAGGCACGACGATTCTTGCGCGCATCGTCGATTCGCTCGTCGAGCTCGGCGTCACCGACGTCACGGTCGTCACCGGCTATCGCGCGTCAGACGTTACGTCGTACCTCGTGGAGTACTACCCGGCGATGAGATTTCAGTTCATCGAGAACGTGGCGTATGCAGAGACCAACAACATCGTGTCGCTCGCGCTTGCGCTCGACCAGATGGAGCTCGCCGGCGATGTGCTCCTGATCGAGTGCGACCTGCTCTTCGAGACACGCCTGCTGCGGCGTCTTGTGGAGCGGCAAGGAAACGTCGCGCTCGTCGATCACTACCGGTCGGGCATGGATGGCACCGTCGTCTCGGTCATGGGCGGCTTCGTGACGAACGTCTACCCGCCGCACCTTCAGGACGCGAGTTTCAGCTACGCCGACAAGTTCAAGACCCTCAACATCTATCGCTTCAGCCGAACGTTCATCGAGAGCACGCTGCGTCCGCTGCTCCACGTGTACGCGCATCAGATCGACGGTTCGAGCTACTACGAGCTTGTGCTTGGGATGCTCGCGAATATCCCGGCACACCGAATTGCTGCGGAGATCGTCGCGGGTGACACGTGGATCGAGGTCGACGACCCAAACGATCTCGCGGTCGCCCGCTTCCGCTTCGAACCGGAGCAGCGCGCAGCGACGCTTGACCGGGCGCAGGGAGGCGACTGGGCGCTTGACGTCCAGGACTTCGCGTTCATGCGGAACGTTCACTTCCCAACTGACGGCATGATCGCCGCGTTGCGCCACGCGCTCCCGGATCTGCTGAAGCGATACGGATCGACCCAGGTTGTGCTGAACGAAAAGCTCGGGCTGGCCATGGAGCTCACGCCGGCTCGGCTACAGATTCTCCACGGCGCGACGCAGGGGTTTCCGCTCCTGCGCGACCTGGTTGGTGACGAACCGATCGCGATCCCGACGCCAAGCTTCGGCGAGTACCCCCGGATGTTCGGGCACGCCACGACCTACGGGGACGACGGCGATGTGTCCGCCATCCTCGATCGACTCGCCGAACGCGCGGCTGCAGAGCGTTGGGTGACCGTCGTGAACCCGAACAACCCGACGGGAACGACGTTGCCTTCAGCGTCGCTCCATGCGCTGGCAAAGCGTTTCCCGGGCACCCGATTTCTGGTCGACGAGAGCTTCATCGACTTTTCCGGCGAGACGCCGCTTGCCACGCTGCTTGAGCGTGAGCCACTCACGAATGTGGTTGTTCTTGTGAGCATGAGTAAGACGCTTGGGGTGCCGGGGCTGCGGCTCGGGTACCTCTATTCGTGCGATCCAGAAGTGGTCGCAGCGATCGGCGCTGCCCTCCCAATTTGGAATATGAGCGCGATCTCGGAGTACTTCCTTGAGCTGATCCCGAAGTTCCGGCTCGATATCGAGGCGTCGGTCGCGCAGACGATCTCTGACCGAGCCGAGCTGCGCGCCATGCTCACGAGCGATCCGGAGATAGACGCGATCTGGCCGAGCGGCGGGAACTTCATGCTCGTCAAGCTGCGTGGAAGCGCGGCGGTCGCACAGGCGACACGACAGGCGCTCCTTGTCGCTCATTCGCTTGACGTCAAGAACGTTTCGTCGAAATTCGGAGACGGGCGCGGCTGGCTTCGACTTGGCGTCCGCACCTCAGAGGAGAACGTCATCTTCGCGGGCTTGTTGCGCGACACGCTGGCGGCGGCCGCCTCGTGAACGCGGCGTGGGACGAGGTTTGGGAGCGTCGCACGCTGGACGCCGAGAAGCCGCTCCTGGCCGCGCTCCTCGCTGCCGACGGTCTTGATACGGGATTTGGTGACGTGCGCGAGGACGCGTGGCGCGAAGCAACCGCCCGATGGGTCGACGAACTCGGGCTCAGCGAGGGTGACTCGGTCTTCGAGGTTGGCTGTGGTGCTGGCGCATTCCTGTACGCGCTTCGCGAACATGGGATCCGCGTGTCGGGGATCGACCGCTCCTCCACGCTGATCGGGTACGCACGCGATGTGATGCCCGAGGCCACCTTCGCAGTGGCCGATGCGGCTGACTTCGATCTCGGCGAGCAGGCCGACATCGTTGTTGCGTTCGGCGTGTTCATGTACTTCCCCGAACTCGACTACGCGACGGGTGTGCTTGAGCGCATGGTTGCGAAGGCCCGCCGCGCGGTTGCGGTGATCGACGTGCCCGACAAGGCGCACGAAGCCGAGGCGCTCGCGCGGCGGATCGCAACGGTTGGTGGTGAAGACGCCTACCGGGAGCGGTATGCCGGACTCGACCATCTCTACTACGACCGTGCGTGGTTCGCCAACGCAATGTCTCGTGCTGGCATCCGCGGACCGCTGATTGCCGACCAGTGGCTGAAGCACTACGAAAACGGCCGTTCGAGATTCAACGCGTGGGGCGAGTTGTCGACGACCTAGCCCCGTCCACGGCGATGCACACGAAGAATGTGACATTGTGCAACAATCTGGAAAGTGGCCCGGGTGTACGTCCTCATCGCTGCAGTTCTGTTTGGAACGACCGGAACGGCACAAGCACTCGGCCCGGCTGATCTCTCGCCGCTCACGGTCGGTGCTGCACGGGTGGTGATTGGGGGCGCCATCCTCGGTGTGCTCGCACTCGCAATGCCCCGTGGTGTGGGTCGCCTAGGGCCGATGCTGGTCGTCTTGGCAGGGGCGGCAGTTGCGACGTATCAGCTGACGTTCTTCGAGGCCGTGCATCGCGCTGGGGTTGCGGTCGGTGCCGTAATCGCAATCGGCTCGGGGCCGATCGCTTCGGGACTGCTCGATGGAGTGTTTGGCGACGGCTGGCCCGGAAGGCGATGGCTCACCGCGACGGCACTTGCGATCGCAGGAATGACCGCACTCAGCGTCGGTGGTGCCGCGCACGGAGAGGTATCTGCTGCAGGGATCGTCCTCGCCCTCGCGAGCGGCGTTGCGTACGCGAGCTACACGGTGATCGCCAAGCGGATGCTGCGCGCGGGGGGAACTCCCACCAGAGTGATGGGGGCTGCGTTTGGCGTCGGATCGATCATGCTCCTCCCGGTGTTGCTGCTCGGCGACACGCGTTGGCTTGGCACAGGGCGGGGCGTGGAGCTCGCCGTCTACCTTGCGGTGGTTCCAACTGTCCTCGCGTACCTTCTGTTTGCTCGCGGCCTGCGTCACTTGACGGCATCTGAGACCACCACCATCGTGCTTGCCGAGCCGGTTACAGCGGCGCTGCTCGGTGTCTCCGTCCTGCACGAGCCATTCGGGGTGCTAGCTGTTACGGGGGTCGTGCTCGTGCTTGCCGGCCTGGGGGTTCTTGCGCTTTCGCGGTCGTCGAACGCCGCTACCGCATGAGCATCCATTCAGGCACGACTCCGCTCAAGCGCCAGTCGGTGATCGACGAATTGGCAAGCACGATCAGGTCGCGGATTCTTTCCGGCGACCTCGCGCCTGGCACGCCGCTGCGAGAAGCCACGTTGGCTGAGGCGTACCAGGTGTCTCGGCACACACTTCGGGCCGCGTTGCGGCAAGTTGCTAACGAGGGTCTGATTCGAATCGTTCCAGACCGCGGGGCAACCGTGGCACAGCTTGGTGAAACTGACCTGACGCCACTCTTTGAGCTGCGGGCGGCACTTGAGGTTGAGGCATGCCGGCTCGCGCTCGACAAGAACGGAGGCACGTTGCCGGATGGGGTGCATGAGTCGCTCTCAGGATTGGTGCGCGTATGCCGAGCGAAGACGTCGGAATGGTCGGAGATCGCCGAGGCGCACGCCGACTTTCACGAATCACTTGTGCGGGCCGGGCAGAGTCCTCGAATTGAAGAGGCCTACCTGCGCCTCTCGGCCGAGCTCAACCTCTTCCTCGCACAGCTCCGGCCGATCTGGACGCGTTCGCGCATGATCGACCACCACCGGACTCTCGTTTCCGACCTCGAGTCGACCGGTGATCTTGACGTGCTCCGCCGTCATCTTTCAGACGGTCTCGAGTCGGTTCGAGCCTAGGCGACGTGTTCCCCGTACCGTTCGGCCCGCGGAGCTTCCGCGGGCCGAACAGCAAGGAGTTCCAGTGGGGGCGAGAGGATTCGAACCTCTGTAGGCTGAGCCGACGGGTTTACAGCCCGTTCCCTTTGGCCGCTCGGGCACACCCCCTGGGGCGCCGCATTGTAGCCTCAGGGTGGTGAAGGAGTACGACGCAGTCGTGGTGGGGGCAGGACCCGCCGGTTCGACAACAGCACTTCGCTTGGCCGAGGCCGGGGCAAAGGTGCTTGTGGTCGACAAGGCTCGCTTCCCGCGAGATAAACCGTGCGGCGGTGGAATGACCCTGCGTGCGGTGCGCCAGTGCCCGGTCGACCCGTCCCCCGTGGTTGAAGACAAGGTCGACGTCGTCGAGCTTCGCTTCCGTTACGACGAGAGCGTTGTGCGCCACGCGAAGCAGCCTGTGGTGTGGATGACGCAGCGCCGTCGGCTCGATGCGTTCTTGCTCGACGCGGCCCGCGAGCGTGGCGCCGATGTTCGTGAGGAGACGCGCGTCTCGTTCGAGGACGGGAACGTTCTCGTGCTCAACGGAACAGAGCGCGTGCGCGCAACCGCGATCGTTGGGGCAGACGGTGCAAATGGGATGAGCGCCAAGGCGCTTGGTCTCGGTGGCGGGATCGTGCACGGGGTCGCCTACGAGGGCAATGCAGCATGGGGTGTGCTTGATCGCGACCGCTACAAACACCGCGCGATCATCGAGCTCGCAGATATCCCCGGCGGCTACGGCTGGGTGTTCGCGAAGGGTGATCACGCGAACGTTGGCGTCGGGGCATGGCTCGACGAGGGGCCGAAACTGCGTGAGTTCCTCGATCGCCTCTGCGAGGCCCACGGGATTGAGGCATCTCAGCTCGACGCTCTGCGCGGTCACCGCCTCCCGTTGCGCCGACCAGGAACGACGATTGCGGGCCGTCAGGCGCTGCTTGTCGGCGATGCCGCGGGTCTTGTTGACCCGACTTCAGGCGACGGAATGTACGAGTGCTTCGTCTCTTCGGCGCGAGCGTCCGAAGCGATCCTCGATCTGCTTGCCGGACGCACGTCGACGCTCGTTCCCTACGAGGCTGCGGTTGACGCCGCGCTAGGGCCGCTCCACAAGGCGTCGTGGAAGCTGAAAATCGCCCTTGACCGCTGGCCGCGCGCGTCGTGGCGTGTCGCGCGAACGCGCCTTCTGTGGTCGAGCGTCGAGCGTCTGCTCAGCGGGGAAATCGGCGCGCCGGGCGATGAGCACGGCCTCGCGCGGATCCCGCTGCGTGCGCTCTCCGTGCTCGGTCGATAGCTCCACTCCGTACCTTTCCGCACCGCGATTTCAGGGTTCGGCCCGATGGCGATCGCTCCGTCGCTCCCGATCATGCGGCTCATGAACTCGGACGGAATGTGCACGTTGGAACTCGTTGTTGAGGGCGAGCGAGTGATCTGCCCAGGGTCGGACTGCCCATTCTGGGATCGATCGTGTGTGCTTGACGAGGTAAGTCCCGACCTGGTTGCGCGTCCAGAGTTCGCATCGACTTTTCTGCGTTTGCGGCGTGAACTCGAGCAGGCGGTCAGCATCAGCCCGCTTCGTCTCGTGTCTGACGCGGCATAAAGATCGCCGCGGGTGTCTCGCCTGGGCGCGGGCGAGACACCACGCGGCGGTGTGACGCGGACTGTTGACACCAGGCGAATTCTCCGCCACGCTTCCTGCGAACACCTTGGAGAGGTGCTCAATCAACCAAGTGGCGGTCCTGACCGGGCGGGCAGTGATCGCGTAGGGGGAAATGCGTAGATGGCTGCACGACTCGCATGTACGAGCCGTCCGACCGATCGACGGCAGCACTGTCCCGCCGACGAGCGTTTTACGTTCGCTTTACGTTCGTCGCACGCAACACTGACACCGCCAAACGACTCTGACGACGTGAATCCGACCGCTGTCCGCGCTGTAGTGACCCTTGCTGCTGGTGTTGCGGCAACCTCACTTCTTGCCTCCCAGGCATTCGCCGGGCCTCGCGCAGATGCGCCGCCACCACCGGCAGCGACGGCACCGACGCCGCCAAACGCCACGCCACAGCCTGCCGCGACGGGCGCTCAGCGCGTGGCCGGCCTGCAAGCACTCGCAGCTGCTGGCGACACTCTGCCGCAGGGCTGGTCGCATGCAGAGATCAACCTGCTTTTGAAGAAGGTGCCCCACACGGTCATCTATGACCACGGGCGTGTGGTTTCAGCCGGCAACGGCGCGCTCACACTCCGAGAGGTCGACGGCAGTGTTGTCACCCTCCCGATCGACGGGAAGACGATCATTCGGTTCCAGGGGCAGCCTGTTCCGCCTTCCGGCATCCGCAAGGGGATGGGGGCAACCTCGATCCGCGTCGACGGTGGTGCGACGGTGTTGCTGCGTTTGCAGCCAGGTCGGGGCCCTGCGGGGGTGCAGCAGTGATGGCTATGGCCAAGACCTTCGTCGCGTTCTTGCTGGCGCTTGCCGGCGGCTACTACGCCTCCAAGACATGGGCCGAAACGCCCTGAGCGTGCGGTAGGCGTGGCGGGAACAGTTCTGCTTGTCGAGGATGAGCCGTCGGTTGGCGAGCTGATTCGTGGGTACCTGACCAAGGACGGGTACCAGGTCGTGTGGGTTCGCTCAGGCGAGGAGGGGCTGGTCGAGCTCGACCGACATCAGATTCGCATGGTTGTTCTCGACATCGGTCTTCCTGGCATGGACGGCTTCGAGGTATGCCGGTCGATCCGCATGCGCTCGCAGGTGCCGATCCTGATGCTCACCGCCCGTGACGAAGAGTTCGATCGCGTCGTCGGCCTTGAGGTTGGCGCAGACGACTACGTTACGAAGCCCTTTTCTGGCCGGGAACTCGTGGCCAGAATCAAGGCGATCCTCCGCCGCACCGAGCAGCAGCCCGCAAAGCGTGAGTCCTACGAACTCGGTGACGTTGCCCTCAACCGTGAAACACACGAGGTGGTCGTCGACGGCCGTGAAGTCGACCTGACCGCGAAGGAGTTCGAGCTCCTCGCATACTTCGCCGCCAACCCGGGCGCCGTCCTTTCGCGCGACGTGCTGCTCGATCGCGTGTGGGGGCTTGAGTACCCGGGCGGAACGCGAACGGTCGACGTTCATGTGGCCCAGTTGCGCCGCAAGCTTGGCCGCCCCGAGCTGATCCGCACGTTGCGGGGCTCGGGGTATAAAGCCATCGCACGATGATCGAGTCGCTCCAGGGGAGGCTTTTCGCTGCGGTCTTCGCGGCGATCGTCCTCTCGGTGGGAATCACCGTCTCGATCGGCGCGTATCTCGCGCACCGCTCGACCGCCGCGTCGACGGCGACAAGCCTTGCCAAGCGCGCCGACCTGCTGGCCGTTCAGGAGCAGCAACAGCCGAGCTACATCGCCGAGGATTACACCTCGGATTCCAACCGCGTTGTCGTCGATCGCATCGCGAACATGGCGTCGTTGCTGCCTGCCGGTCGATCAACGGCGAAGGCGTCTGACGGCAAGGTTCGTCTCGGAGAAACGACCTACCTCTACTCGTATCGGCCGATGGGGGCTCGCGGGTTGGAGCTGCTTCGAGCCGCGAACCTCGGGTCGTCGATCTGGGGGTCGCTCCTGCGGGATCTCGCGTTGGCGGGCCTCGTTGGTGCGGTACTTGCCGCCGCGCTGTCGTTTGTTCTCGCGCGGTCGATCTCGCGGCCCGTGTCGCGGGTGGCCGATGCGAGCCGTGCGCTTGCGTCGGGCGCGGAGCCGCAGCCGCTTCCCGAGCATGGTGCCGCGGAACTCGCGGCGCTGGCCCAGGCGTTCAACGAGATGGCCGACGAGCTTCACACATCGCGCGAAAGCGAGCGAGCCTTCCTGCTCTCGGTGAGCCATGAGTTGAAGACGCCGCTAACCGCGATCCGCGGGTACGCCGAGGGGCTGGCGGAGGGTGTCTTTGCGCCCGACGATGCGGCGCGGACGATCGGAGTTGAGGCGCGGCGTCTTGAGCGACTCGTCTACGACATTCTCGACCTCGCCCGGATGCGCCGTGCGTCGTTCTCTGTGCGCCGCGAGGCCGTCGACCTCACCCAGGTCGCGCGGGAAGCGGTAGCCCGGCATGCAACAACGGCGCGGACGTTTGGCGTCACCCTGTCGGTGGTTGGTGAGGTCGAAGTGTGGGTGCAGGCCGACGCTGACCGTGTCCTGCAGGTCGCATCAAATCTCGTTGAGAACGCTTTGCGTGAGACACCGGAAGGTGGCACGGTTGCGGTTGAGGTCGCACCGGGCCGCTTGACCGTGACCGACACGGGCCCTGGGCTCACCACCGACGACCGCGATCGCGCCTTCGAGCGCTTCTACCTCTACGACAAGCACGGCAAGGAACGTCCTGTCGGCTCAGGCCTCGGTCTTGCGATTGTCAAACAGTTGACGACCGCGATGGGCGGCGATGTCACCGTCGAGAGCGAACCAGGCGGCGGTGCGCGTTTTGTCGTCGCCTTGCCACCGGCCTCTGTTGCGGAAGCCGTCTCGGCCTAGAAGGTGTCCATCGCGCCCGCATGGCGCGACGATCGCTCAAGCAGCCGGAACATGAGGAAGCCGGTCGCGGCATAGGCGATACCGATTGCCGCTTCCGTACCGGTCAGGCCGGCAACGCTTCTGAGAGATCCACCGGCCGCGACCTCGCGCGCTGCGGCGACGCCGTGGGTGAGTGGTAGGCAATTCCCTACAACCTGCATCCACTGTGGCATCGAGCCGAGCGGGACGTTGATGCCGCAGAAGAGCAGCAGCAAGTAGTAGGCGAGGTTTGCGACGAAGAAGAAGTCTTTGCCACGCAGCCCGATCGAACCGAGGACCATCCCGAAGCACGTGCAGGAAGCCGCAGTGACGATCGTGACGAGCGCGAGCGCCGGCAGCGAGGTGAGGCCGGGACGGAAGCCAAGGAGCGCGGCACCAACAACAAAGCCGAACGCCGAGACGACCAGCCCGTTGGCAAGCACCGGGACGCCGCGGCCGAGGAAGATGGCGATGCGGCTAGCCGGGGATGCCGTCGCGACATGGACGGAGCCAGAAAAGAAAGTCGTCAGGGGATTGGTTGGGCCTGTCTCGGGCCGTTGGGTTGTCGCGAGCGTGGAGCCACGTCGCGGTGAGGATGCGGGCCCCTACGAGGCGGCGACCGAGATCACACACCTCGTTGGCCTGCAGGGTGTCTCGGTACGGGTACGCGAGCTGCATCGCGCGCACCCTGGGGATCCCGACAGCGTGGGTGTCGTAGGGATCGATCTCCTCCACGACGCGTTTCCGTCGGGCTTGGTGCGCATCGATCTGACGCGTGAGAATGAGGAAGAGGCTGCAGCGATCCGCGACGCGCTTCTCAGAGCGACACAAGTCGTCTGAGCTTCGCAGCAGGGCCTTCGGCTCTCGTATGCCACTCGAGCGCATCCATGTGCCGCGAGTGGCATACGATTGACCGATTCCTTGGAGTAGCGGCGGGTGGGCTCGAACCACCGACCTTCGGGTTATGAGTCCGACGCTCTAACCAGCTGAGCTACGCCGCCAAGTCGGCCCGCAGTGTACCGAGTGCCGTCCGGTAGTTGTGACTGAATAGCTCCGACCGCGCCTCTTTCTGCGCGGGACCGGGCGGGTCCAGCTACACTGCCGCGGCCCTTCGGCAGTGCGTCAGCCTGCCATGGGAGAGGCGCATGCGTCTCGCAAAGTTTCCGTTTCGAGTATCCCACCTGAGGAATCATCTTGGCCAAGTCCGGAGTTAGAGTCGCCATCACGCTTGCCTGCACTGAGTGCAAGCGTCGCAACTACCAGACCATGAAGTCGAAGCGGAACACGCCTGACCGCGTGGAGTTCCGCAAGTTCTGCCGTTGGTGCGGAACGCACACCCCACATCGGGAGACGCGCTAACACCGTTTCTATGGCACGCGAGGCAAACATCGACGGCTCACCGGCCGTTCATTCCGACTCCGCCGCGGGGCGTGGGGGCATGCTGTCCTTCGCCGGCGAATCTTGGGCTGAGCTCAAGAAGGTCGAATGGCCCGGTCAGAGCCAGGTGATCCACGGCACCGTCGTGGTCGTCGCTGCCTGCATCGTCGTCGGCGCATTCCTGTACCTCAACGACCAAGTCTGGAAAGAAGTAGTCCAGAAGGTTCTCCTGTAGGAGTCACATGTTTCAGTGGTACGTCGTCAACACGTATTCCGGCCATGAGAACAAGGTCAAGGCCAACCTCGAGCACCGCATCGATTCGATGGGGCAGCGTCCGCGATTCCGTCGCGTCGTTGTGCCGACCGAGCAGGTGATCGAGACAAAGGATGGCCAGAAGGTGACCGCTGAGAAGCGCGTCCTCCCGGGCTACGTCCTCGTGAACATGGATTTGAACGACGACGCATGGATGGTCGTGAAGAACACTCCCGGTGTCACCGGGTTCGTCGGCGCTGGCTCGAAGCCCGTGCCGCTGCAGCAGGGTGAGGTCGATCGGATCCTCAAGACGGGCGCCTCCACGGCGGAGCGCCCACGGTCGCAGGCGGAGTTCACGCTTGGCGAATCGGTGAAGGTCACGAGCGGCCCGCTCTCCGACTTCGACGGCGAGATCGTCGACGTCAATGCCGATCAGCAGAAGCTTAAGGTGCTCGTGGATATCTTTGAGCGTCAGGTCCCGGTCGAGCTCGGCTTCGACCAAGTGAAGAAGATCGACTAGGTTCAGGCGAGGAGCGCGACCAAAGTGGCAAAGAAAGTACTCACCGTTATCAAGCTGCAGATCCCGGGTGGACAGGCAAACCCTGCCCCGCCGGTCGGCCCTGCTCTGGGTCAGCACGGCGTCAACATCATGGACTTCTGCAAGGCCTTCAATGCGCAGACGCAGCAGGACAATGGCCGCATCATTCCGGTCGAGATCTCGGTCTACGAAGACCGCAGCTTCGACTTCATCACGAAGACACCGCCGGCGGCCGTCCTGATCAAGGAAGCGCTGCGGCTGGACAAGGGATCGGCCGAACCGAACCGCACCAAGGTTGGCAAGTTGACCAAGGCGCAGCTCCGTTCGATCGCCGAGACGAAGATCGTCGACCTCAACGCACGTGACGTCGAGCAGGCGATGCAGGTCATCGCCGGCACCGCTCGGTCGATGGGCGTCGAGGTGGAAGCATGAAGAGCGAGGTGACCCGGTAATGGCTCAGCACGGCAAGCAGTACACAGCGGCTCGCGCAGCCGTGGATCGCGACCGCGAGTATTCGCCGGTCGACGCCGTTCGTCTGCTGAAGGCGAATCAGACGGCGAAGTTCGACGAGACGGTTGAGGTGCATCTGCTCCTCGGCCTGAACGTGCGTCATGCCGACGAGCAGCTTCGCGGCACCATGATGCTGCCGAACGGCACCGGCCGCACGCAGCGGGTTGCCGTGTTCGCCGAAGGCGAGAAGGCGAAGGAGGCCGAAGAGGCCGGAGCCGACGTCGTCGGGTCTGCCGATCTCGCGAAGCGGATCGAAGAGGGCTTCACTGACTTCGACGTCGCAATTGCGACGCCCGATCAGATGGGCAACGTCGGCAAGCTCGGTCGTGTTCTCGGCCCGCGCGGCCTGATGCCGAACCCCAAGACCGGCACCGTCACGTTCGACGTGGCGAAGGCGGTCAAGGATGCGAAGGCCGGCAAGCTTGAGTACCGCACCGACCGCGGCGCCAACGTGCACATCGCGATCGGCAAGAAGAGTTTCGACGAGCGTTCCCTGGTTGAGAACTACGCCGCCCTGATCGATGAGATCGTGCGTGCGAAGCCCTCCGCCGCGAAGGGCCGCTACATCAAGAAGATCACGCTCACAAGCACGATGGGCCCGGGGATCCATGTTGATCCGTTGAAGACCCGGGGCATCGTCGACGAGCTGGTGGAGGCCGAAGCAGTAACGGCCTAATTCAGAGCCCGTCGCCAAAGACAGGAGGCAGCGGCATGCGCCGCGGAAGCCCTCCCGAGGCGGCCTCCTGGGAGATCTGTTTCACCTCCTTGCGAGCCCGCCAACGTGCGGGCTCGTTCGTTTGAAGGAGGAGGTGGAATGAAGAAGGAAGACAAGGAACTGGTTATCGCCGAGCTCACCGAGAAGCTTCGGACGGCGGAAACCCTCATCGTCGCGGATTACCGCGGTCTGACGATGCCTCAACTCGACAAGCTGCGTGGGCGGCTGTACGAGAGCGGAGCATCGTTTAGCGTGGTCAAGAACACGCTGACGCGTCGTGCAGCTGAGGCTGCCGGTGCTGACGCGCTGCTTGCGCTGCTTGAGGGCCCGTCTGCTGTTGCGTTTATTGACTCGGACGGCGATGCCGTTGCGGTTGCCAAGGCAATCTCCGACTCGGCTCGTGAGACGAAGGTGCTCATGATCAAGGGCGGCGTGCTGCAGGGCCGCAATATCTCCGCCGAAGAGGTGGAGGAGTTCGCCAAGCTCCCGCCGGTCGATGTCCTACGTGGACAGGTGCTCGGCGCGATCATCGGGCCGCTCAACGGCCTGCTTGGTCTCATCAACGCTCCGCTTCAGAACCTCGTCGGGCTGATCGACGCCCGGATCGAGCAGCTGGGTGGTGCCGATGCGGCACCCGCAGCAGAGGCGCCGGCCGTTGAGGCCGATGCTCCTGCCGCAGAAGCTGAGGCACCAGCCGAAGAGGCTGAGGCAGCAGCGGAGCCCGCAGCTGAAGCAGAGACCGCAGAACCTGCAGCCGAGGAATCGGCTGCGTCAGAAGAAGAATCCAATTCGGACCAGGAGGCATGACGATGGCGGCTGTTGACACCGTCTTCGAGCAGCTCGGGAGCATGACCGTTCTTGAGCTGGTCGAATTGAAGAAGAAGATTGAAGATGAGTGGGGCATTCAGGCTGCGGCTGCAGTTGCCGTTGCTGCTCCGGCCGCTGGTGGCGGCGGCGGCGAAGCTGCCGAGGAGAAGACGGCATTCGACGTCGTCCTCACGGCCGCTGGTGACCAGAAGATCAACGTGATCAAGGTCGTCCGCGCAATCACCGGCCTTGGTCTCAAGGAGGCCAAGGATCTCGTCGACGGCGCACCCGCTCCTGTCAAGGAGGGCGTGAACAAGGACGAGGCCGACAGCGTTAAGGCGCAGCTTGAAGAGGCTGGCGCTTCGGTCGAGATCAAGTAGTTCGATCACGATCGGGTTCTTGGCGGAGGGCCGGGCGAAAGCTCGGCCCTCCGCTTTTTGTTGTCCGGTGCCCGGCCTACCGTGATTGGTGCTGCGCAACGATTGGTAGCCACAATCGAGACTCCGTCCCCGGGCCGGCGCTAGTAGTCAGAGCTAGTAGCGAATGCCACTCCACGCCGCAGTCCGGCGGGCGCTGCTAGGCTGTGTCGGTCGCCGGCACCGGCCCTCGTCGCATGTCCTTGCGGCTGGAGGGCCGCTTCGCTAACCTCAGAGGTTCGCCGCCGTCCGGTTTATCGCACTGCCCTGCCATAGATTTTCGCTGTAAAGAAAGAATTCGCTGTTGCAATTGCTGTCTGCACGTGTCTTTTGTTCTCGTCGCTGCTCTGACGTACTCCGTACCGATCCGCCGCGCCCTCACCACATAAGCATCTAAGGGAGGCTGTTCTTCTTGGCCCACACGGTCACTGCGCCTCGCGCGCGCAAGTCGTTTTCCCGCCTCAAGCACGTCCTCGACCTCCCCAATCTGATCGACATCCAGCGGGAGTCGTTTGATTGGTTCCTTCGTGAAGGTCTTCGCGAGACGATCGATGACATCTCGCCGATCGAGGACTACACAGGCTCACTCGCCGTTGAGTTTGGCGATTACCGGTTCGGAGAGCCGCAGTTTTCTATTCAGGAGTGCCGTGAAAAGGACCTGACGTTCCAGGCCCCGCTCTCGATGACCGTTCGGTTCGTTAATAAGGACACGGGCGAGATCCGGGAGCAGACGGTGTTTATGGGCGACTTCCCGATGATGACCGAATGGGGGACATTCATCATCAACGGGACTGAGCGCGTGATTGTCACGCAGCTCGTCCGTAGCCCGGGCGCCTATCTGATGGAGCCGAAGGACGCGACGAAGCAGGTCTTCACCGCGAACCTGATGCCGAGCCGCGGTTCGTGGCTCGAACTCGAGATCGACAAGAAGGGTGTCGTGTACGCCCGTATCGACCGGAAGCGCAAGCTCCCGATCACTACGTTGCTGCGCGCCCTGCCGGCGGAGGACCCAACCACGGGCTTCCAGCTCGACACGTCGACGAACGAGGCGATCCTTGCCCTGTTCAACAACTCGCACTTCATCCAGAGCACGCTCGATAAGGACACGACATCGCGCGAAGAAGAGGCGCTGATCGAGGTCTTCAAGAAGCAGCGCCCGGGTGAGCCGCCGACGCTCGACAACGCGCGGAACCTTCTCCGCTCGCTGTTCTTCGATCCCAAGCGTTACGACCTGACGAAGGTCGGCCGCTACAAGCTGAACCAGCGCCTCGGCATCAACGTGCCCGACGACACGCGTGTTCTGACAACGCAGGACATCCTTGCGCTCGTTCAGAAGCTCGTTGCGTTGCCGCACATGCTTGGTGTTGCGGAGGACTCGAAGGACTTCGCCGCCGACTCCTACGCGATGGATCGCGGGCCGATCCGTGCCGAGCTCGACGAGTACGAGCACTTCGGTAACCGTCGTCTCCGCACCACGGGCGAACTGATCCAGGAGGCGTTCCGTGTTGGTCTCTACCGCATGGAGCGCGTTGTCCGCGAGCGCATGACGACGGAAGACGTCGACACGATCACGCCGCAGACGATCATCAACATCCGCCCGGTCGTGGCCGCGCTGAAGGAGTTCTTCGGCTCGTCACAGCTGTCGCAGTTCATGCAGCAGACCAACTCGCTCGATGGCCTCACCCACCGCCGTCGCCTGTCGGCTCTCGGTGCCGGCGGTCTGACACGTGAGCGCGCGCCGATCGAAGTCCGCGACGTCCATCCGACCCACTACGGCCGCATGTGTCCGATTGAGACACCTGAAGGTCCGAACATCGGTCTGATCGGCTCGCTCGCCTCGATGGCGACGGTCTCGGAGTTCGGGTTCATCCAGACCCCGTACCGCAAGGTGACGGGTGGCAAGGTGACCGACGAGATCATCTACCTCGACGCATCGGAAGAGGCGCAGTACACGATTGCGCAGGCGTCCGAGACGGTCGACTTCAAGACCGGCAAGTTCATGCACGACATGGTTCTCTGTCGCTCCCGTGAGGGTGAGGCAGTGATGGTCGAGCCGAAGAGCATCGAGTTCATGGACGTTGCCCCGGCACAGATCGTGTCGGTTGCAACGGCGATGATTCCGTTCCTCGAACACAACGACGCCAACCGCGCACTGATGGGTGCCAACATGCAGCGGCAGGCAGTTCCGCTGATGATCCCGCAGGCGCCGCTCGTCGGCACCGGCCTCGAGTACCGCGCCGCTGTCGACTCGGGCGACGTTGTTGTCGCGAAGAACGCCGGCACGATCGTTGAGCTCGACGCAACCCACATCGTGATCGAGGGCAAGGGCACCCGTGACGAGTACGACCTCACGAAGTTCATGCGGTCGAACCAGGGCACGCTCATCCATCACAAGCCGATCATCAAGCTCGGCGACAAGGTGGACGCTGGTGCAGTCCTTGCCGACGGCTCCTCGACCGACCACGGCGAACTCGCGCTCGGCGCGAACCTGCTCGTCGCGTTCATGCCGTTCGAGGGTTACAACTTCGAAGACGCCATCGTGCTCTCCGAGCGTCTCGTGAAGCAGGACGTTCTCACATCGATCCACATTCACGAGTACGAAATCGACGCTCGCTCGACGAAGCTCGGTGACGAAGAGATCACACGCGACATCCCGAACCGTTCTGAGGAGTCGCTCCGCAACCTCGACGAGCGCGGCATCGTCCGCATCGGTGCCGAGGTTGGCTCGGGCGACCTTCTCGTCGGCAAGGTCACGCCGAAGGGCGAGACCGAACTGACGGCGGAAGAGAAGCTGATCCGCGCCATCTTCAAGGAGAAGGCTCGCGAAGTCCGCGACACCTCCCTGAAGGTGCCGCACGGTGAAGGTGGCGTCGTCATCGACGTCAAGACCTTCCAGCGCGACAACGGCGACGACCTGTCCGCAGGCGTCAACGAGCTCGTCCGTGTCTACGTGGCCAAGAAGCGCAAGATCAGCGAGGGCGACAAGCTCGCTGGTCGCCACGGCAACAAGGGCGTTATCTCGAAGATCGTTCCGGAAGAGGACATGCCGTTCCTCGAGGACGGTCGCCCTGTCGACATCCTGCTGAACCCGCTCGGCGTTCCGAGCCGCATGAACATCGGCCAGATCCTCGAGACCCATCTCGGCTGGTCGGCAGCGCACGGCGTGTTCGCCGGCGATGACGTGGTTCCGATGACCGGCAACGCGGCCCGCGTGATCAACGCGCCGAAGCCGACTCCGGTCGCGACGCCCGTGTTCGATGGTGCCACCCTCGAGGACGTTGACCGCGGTCTCGTCCTGTGGATGGAGCAGAACACCGACAGCGCAATCCACTTCGACATTGACAAGAAGGCAGTCCCGGGCCGTCAGGCGTCGGGCAAGGTGCGGCTCTTCAGTGGCCGTACCGGTGAGCCCTTCAAGCAGCAGGTCACTGTTGGCTACATGTACATCCTGAAGCTCCTCCATCTGGTCGACGACAAGATCCACGCGCGGTCGACCGGCCCGTACTCGCTCGTGACGCAGCAGCCCCTGGGTGGTAAGGCCCAGTTCGGCGGCCAGCGCTTCGGCGAAATGGAGGTCTGGGCGCTCGAGGCATACGGCGCCGCCTACACGCTGCAGGAGATGCTCACGATCAAGTCCGACGACACCGTCGGTCGCGTGAAGGCATACGAAGCGATCGTCAAGGGTGAGAACATCGCCGAGCCGTCGATCCCCGAGTCGTTCAAGGTGCTCCTCAAGGAGATGCAGTCGCTCGCGCTCGACGTGAGTGTGATCTCCGAGGACGGCGGCGAGGTCGAGGTTCGCGAGGAAGACGACGAGCTGCTCCGCGCTGCGGAAGAGCTCGGCATCGACCTCTCGCCCGGCTCACTCCGTGCCACAGCTCATGTGGCTACGGGTGAGGAGCTTGAGGAGGGTGTTGATCCGCTCGAAAACGAGACGGACGGCGACCTCCTCCTCCCAGCCGACGAGACACTCGCTGACATCACCGACGACGAAGACGCCCCTGTTGGCGCATTCGACGACGGCGACCTCCCCATTGAAGACTGACCGGACGACCTGAAGAAGGAAGAGAGAGAACTTTGATCGACATCAACGATTTCGACGCGATCCGCATCGGCCTCGCGTCGAGCAAGCAGATCCGTGACTGGTCGTCCGGCGAGGTCACGAAGCCGGAGACAATCAACTACCGCACGCTCAAGCCTGAGCGCGACGGGCTGTTCTGCGAGCGCATTTTCGGTCCGACCAAGGACTGGGAGTGCTACTGCGGCAAGTACAAGCGTGTCCGCTACAAGGGCATCATCTGCGAGCGCTGCGGCGTGGAAGTCACGCGGCAGAAGGTTCGCCGTGAGCGCATGGGTCACATCGACCTGGCGGCCCCTGTCTCGCACATCTGGTTCTTCAAGGGTGTTCCGAGCCGCATCGGCTACCTGCTCGACATCGCTCCGCGCGAGCTTGAGAAAGTCCTGTACTTCGCGGCGTCGATCGTCACGTTCGTTGACGTCGAGGCGCGCGCGAAGGACCTGAACGACCTTGAAGACAAGGTCAAGGGTGAAGTCGAGCGCATCTACGTCGACCGCGACGAAGGTCTCGCCATGCTCGAGCAGCGTCTTGCTCGTCGTCGCGCGTACTTCGCCGAAGGTAAGGACAAGGGCTTCGACGAGGACGACGACTTCTGGACCCGCGGTCTTGCGACCTGGGCTGAGGAGCAGGGTCTCCCGACGCTCGAAGATGCCCGCAAGCTCGTTAGCGGCCTCTTCGTTGAGCTTGTCGCTCAGATCACGACCGAGGATGCCAAGAAGATCCGTGAGCTCGTCCGCAACGCAGCGATCCGCGAAGACCGCAAGCTCACCCCGCGTGAGATTGAGGCTGTCGCGTCGGCTGCTGAGCAGATCGTCGCTGCACTGTCCACGCTTCGTGCCGAGCAGGCAGCCGCCTCAGGCTCGAAGAAGGGCGCTGTCTCGAAGCACCTCAACCGTGCGCTCGACACGCTGCTCAAGGGTGGCGAGGTTCACGCCGAAGACGCCGAGATCATTGCGGCAGTCGACGCGAAGAACCTCGAGAAGGCCCGTGATCTCGGTAACGGTCTGCTCGGTGACGTTGTCGCCGGCGCATCCGACGACACCGATATCCGCGAGCTTGCCAACGACCTGTGCCTCCGCACCGATGGGAAGATCCAGAAGGAAGACCTGGATCACCTCATTCAGTGGGCGCTCAAGGTTCGCGAGATGTACCTCGACATCGAGTCGCGCCGTGAGGACACGCGCGAGGCTGCTGTCGACTCGGTCAAGCGGCTTGAAGAGACGTGGCGTCTGTTCCGCGAGCTGGAGCCGAAGCTTGTCGTCAACGACGAGCAGCTGTTCCGTGAGCTGAAGGATCGCTTCGGATCGCCGTACGGCTTTGGCGTGTACTTCCGCGGTGGCATGGGTGCGGAGTCGATCCGCGACCTGCTTCGCGACCTCGATCTCGACGAAGAGTCGAAGCTCCTGCGCGAGATGGCCCGCACTGCGAAGGGTCAGAAGCAGCAGCGTGCAATCAAGCGCCTCAAGGTTGTGTCGGCGTTCCAGAAGTCGGAGAACCGTCCCGAGTGGATGATCCTCGAGGCTGTTCCGGTGATTCCGCCGGAGCTCCGCCCGATGGTTCAGCTCGACGGTGGCCGCTTCGCAACGAGCGACCTCAACGACCTCTACCGCCGCGTGATCAACCGGAACAACCGCCTCAAGCGGCTCCTTGATCTTGGTGCGCCGGAGATCATCGTCAACAACGAGAAGCGCATGCTGCAGGAGGCCGTCGACGCACTGTTCGACAACGGTCGCCGTGGTCGCGCAGTGACGGGCCCGGGCAACCGCCCGCTCAAGTCGCTGTCCGACATGCTGAAGGGCAAGCAGGGTCGCTTCCGCCAGAACCTCCTCGGCAAGCGCGTCGACTACTCCGGCCGTTCGGTGATCGTGGCCGGCCCGACGCTGAAGCTGCATCAGTGCGGTCTGCCGAAGCTGATGGCCCTCGAGCTCTTCAAGCCGTTCATCATGAGCCGGCTCGTCGAGCGGAAGGTCGTTCAGAACATCAAGGCGGCGAAGAAGTACGTCGACTCGATGACACCTGAGGTCTGGGATGTTCTCGAAGAGGTCATCGCCGAGCATCCGGTGCTGCTCAACCGCGCACCGACGCTCCATCGCCTGGGCATCCAGGCGTTCGAGCCGATGCTTGTCGAAGGCAAGGCGATCCAGGTGCATCCGCTCGTCTGTCACGCGTTCAACGCTGACTTCGACGGTGACCAGATGGCCGTCCATCTTCCGCTGTCTGCTGAGGCGCAGGCCGAGTGCCGCATCCTGATGCTGTCCTCGAACAACATCCTGTCGCCTGCATCGGGTCGTCCTCTTGCGACGCCGACCCAGGACATGGTTCTCGGTATCTACGTCCTGACGTACTCGGACAAGGATCTCCAGAACATGGAAGGTGCGAGCCTCGATCCGCGTCCGAAGCGGTTCAACTCAGCTGACGAAGTGGAACTCGCGATCGAAGGCCAGTCGATCGGCCTTGGCGATCCAATCGAGTTCCGGTTCAACAGTGAGCTGTACCTCACGACCGCGGGTCGCGTGCTGTTCAACTCGGCCGTCTACCGTCAGCTCGCTGAGCTGCTCGGCACGGACAAGGGGCAGCTCGACGACTTCGTCTTCGTCAACCATTCGCTCTCGAAGTCGGATACCGACAAGTTCGTGCTGTCGCTCTCGGATCGTTACGGCGCACACACGCTTGCCCCGGTTCTCGACACGATCAAGAGCCTTGGTTTCAAGTACGCAACGCAGGCTGGTGTCACGATCTCGAAGAACGACATCGTGATCCCGCCGAACAAGGAGCAGATCCTCAGCGGCTACGAGAAGCGCGTCGAGGAAGTTCACGGGCAGTACGACCGCGGTCTCATCACCGAGGACGAGCGCCACGAGACGATCGTCAACATCTGGACGGAGGCAACCGACACGGTCGCCGACGCGATGCAGGCGAACCTCGACGAGCTCAACCCGGTGTTCATGATGGCCAACTCCGGTGCCCGCGGCTCCTTCAAGCAGATCCGTCAGCTGGCCGGTATGCGCGGTCTGATGGCAAACCCGAAGGGTGAGATCATCGAGCGCCCGATCAAGGCCAACTTCATGGAAGGCCTGTCGGTGCTCGAGTACTTCATCTCCACCCACGGTGCGCGTAAGGGTCTTGCTGACACCGCTCTCCGTACGGCCGACTCGGGGTATCTGACCCGGCGTCTCGTCGATGTCTCCCAGGACGTGATCATCCGTGAGGATGACTGCGGTACGAAGGATTACGTCGATCTGCCGACGCGCACGTCGGATGGCCTCAACAAGTCGTTGCTCGGCCGCATCGTCGCGACCGACATCGTCAAGCCGCTTGCGACTGGCAAGCCGGGTAAGACTGTCCTCGCCGAGACTGGCGCGGTTGTCACGAGCCCGCTGCTTGAGGAGCTTGAGGCTGAGCTTGGTGCAGGGATCACGGTTCCCGTTCGCTCGGTGACGAAGTGCCGTGCCAAAGCTGGCGTGTGTCAGGTGTGTTACGGGATCTTCCTCGCCACGGGCGAGATGTCGGAGATCGGCGACGCGGTCGGCATCGTTGCGGCCCAGTCGATCGGTGAGCCGGGTACGCAGCTCACCATGCGTACCTTCCACACCGGTGGTGTGGCTGGTGCCGACATCACCCACGGTCTCCCGCGTGTCGTCGAGATCTTCGAGGCGCGGAATCCGAAGGGCGCTGCGACGCTCGTCGAGATCGCCGGCCGCGTTGAGATCGAGCAGACCGAACGTGGCCCGAAGGTCACGATCGTCCCGCAGGAGGTTGGCGCGAACGGCGAGCTCGGCGATCCTGTCGAGTATCAGCTGCCGCGGCGCACTCGGATGCTTGTCACCAATGGCGAGCTGGTCGAGCGCGGCGACGCCCTCAATGAGGGTTCGCGGAGCCCGGCTGAACTGCTCGCGCTCAAGGGGCCGACGGCGACCGAGCTGTACCTCGTTGCTGAGGTGCAGAAGGTCTACAAGTCCCAGGGCGTGGAGATCCACGACAAGCACATCGAGCTGATCGTGCGCCAGATGCTGAAGAAGGTTCGCGTTGAAAGCGCGGGCGACACCGAGCTGCTCCCCGGCCAGTTGGTCGACCGGATCATTCTCGAGCGTGAGAACGACAAGGTCATCGCTGCGAAGGGCGAGCCGGCAACGTTCGAACCGCTGATTCTCGGCATCACGAAGGCGTCGCTTGCGACGGAGTCGTTCCTGTCGGCCGCCTCCTTCCAGGAGACGACGAAGGTGCTCACCGACGCGTCGATCGAAGGCAAGATCGACCGGCTCGTGGGTCTGAAGGAGAACGTGATCATCGGCAAGTTGATTCCGGCAGCGACTGGTCTCAAGCGCTACCGCCAGATCGAGATCCGCCCGTCGGAGCCGTTCTCGACGGATGGGTTCCGTCAGGACACGCTGCTTGCTGCGTTGGAGGAGATCGGTGCCGGTACCGGGTCGATGACCTTCGCCGACGATCTCGAGCCGCCGCATCACGATTCGCTTGAGGCGGAGGAGATCCCTGAGATCGACTCGCCGCTCGATGAGTGAGCTGATCTCGTAGCTCGTTGAACTGCTGTGTGAGGCCGGGGGAGACCCCGGCCTCACACGTTCTTGAGCAACAGCGTTCGGGCGCCTGCCGTCATGCGTGCCTGGGGGAGCGCTTAGGCGCGTGAGACGGGTTTGGACCTAGCCGGCGACGGTGCGGGCCTTACCGTCGCCCTTGGCGCGGTAGAGGGCGGCGTCGGCACGGTTAAAGAACGTCTCGGAGTCGTCGCCGTCGGAGATTTCAGCGACCCCGGCGGAGAGCGATGCGTGGCCGACGTTTGCGATCGGCTTGGCGGCAACCGCCTTCGCGATCCGTTCCGCGAGCAGGAGCGCGTCGTCGCTGCCGGACTCGGGCAGGATCACCGCGAACTCATCGCCGCCAACGCGACAGGGGATGTCGGTGGCGCGTACCGCTGCGCGCACCCGGAGTGCGACCTCGGCGAGAACGGCGTCGCCTGCCAGGTGTCCGTGTCGGTCGTTGACCGACTTGAAGTCGTCAAGGTCGAGAACGATCAGCGCCAGCTTGCGGTTGTATCGGGCTGCGCGTGCCGATTCGCGCGTGAGTGATTCGTGGAAGGCGCGGCGATTCGCAAGGCCTGTGAGCGAGTCGAGGTCAGCGAGGCGGCGTGCATCGGCGAATCGGTGGGCGTTGTCGAGCGCGGGGCCTGCCTGTCGCGCCAGAAGCTCGAGGGCTGCGACGGATGCCTCGGGGATCTTGTCGGTGAGTGAGCGTGTCACCGCGAGCAGCGTTCCGAACGATTCACCTTCGGCGCGGAGGGGGACAACGATCGCGCTGCGTACGAGCGTGCCGCCGCCCTCGGTGTCGTCGAGGCGGAAGCGGAGGCCGATCTCTGCAGAGCGGAGATTCGGATCGGGTGGTGCTGCGATGACGAGGCGTTCGGCCTCTTCCGGGGTGACACCGGACACTGCAGTGGCCCCATCGGCGGTGTGAACGATTGCGCCATCAACGCCTGGGAGCGCGGCAGCCGTGTCCAGAACGCGGACGACGATGCGGCGTGCATCGAGCGTGGCGGAGAGCTCTTCGCTGAAGCCGGCTCCCTCAACGAAGCGACGGATCCCTTCCTGCGTTCGGCGCGTCGCCGCCCGTTGCGCGCGGTAGGCGACGGTGATCGCAACGCCCGACACGACCCCCGCAAGAGCAAGCAGGGGGATCGAAAGCGCGAGGGGCATCGAGCGTTCGATTCTGTCAGAGCCACCCGTCGACGGCGTGAGAGAACCGTATGGATGCAACGCTCACCCATGCCGTCCGGTCCAGGCGCAATGCTTTGCCTCGTTGGAGCTGCAGTGATTGCTCCCACTCACTGGGTTCATTACCCCCAGTCTGCGCGGGTCCGCTACCCTCTTCAGGCACCAGGGCCCCGGACGCAGTGTGGTTTGACGGGGACAAGGTGTGTTGGCTACCATGCCCGGCCGGTTCGGCTGGGACTACACGCCCGCCGGACTTTTGTCTCAATAGGGTCGAACGAGAGAAGAAACTTCAGCATGCCTACCGTCAATCAGCTCATTCGTAAGGGTCGCTCGGACAAGAGCGCAAAGACCAAGACGCCGGCGCTCCAGGGAGCTCCGCAGCGCCGTGGTGTCTGTACGCGCGTTTCGACTATGACCCCCAAGAAGCCGAACTCCGCGCTGCGCAAGATTGCGCGCGTGCGTTTGACGAACGGCATCGAGGTCGGCACCTACATTCCGGGTGAAGGCCACAACCTCCAGGAGCATTCGGTCGTCCTTATCCGCGGTGGACGCGTGAAGGACCTTCCGGGCTATCGCTACAAGGTCATCCGTGCTGCGCTCGATGCCTCCGGCGTCTCGGGTCGCAAGCAGGCTCGTTCGAAGTACGGCGCGAAGAAGTCGTAGGTTCGATATGCCACGTCGCGCAGAAATCCACATCCGCCCGCTCGTCGCCGACCCGGTGTACGACAGCCAGCTCGTCTCGCAGCTCGTCAACCGCGTGATGTTGCACGGCAAGAAGTCGACGGCGGAGCAGATCGTCTACGGCGCGCTTGAGAAGGTTGGCGCGAAGACAGGTCGTCCGCCGGTGGAAGTGCTTGAGCAGGCCGTCAAGACTGTCACTCCTGTCCTCGAAGTCCGCAGCCGCCGTGTCGGTGGCGCGAACTACCAGGTGCCGGTTGAAGTTCCTCAGCGCCGCGGCCGCACGTTGGCCCTCCGCTGGCTGATCACGTTTGCACGCGACCGGCGCGAGAAGCACATGGAGGACAAGCTTGCGGGCGAGATCCTCGATGCGCTCGAGAGCCAGGGCAATGCGTACAAGCGCAAAGACGACATGTATCGCATGGCGCAGGCCAACAAGGCCTTCGCTCACTATCGCTGGTAGGGAGAACGATGTCGTCGACTGATACTAAGACCGCGCTCGATCGCGTCCGGAACATCGGAATCATGGCCCACATTGACGCGGGCAAGACGACGACGACCGAGCGGATCCTCTACTACACCGGCCGCACCCACAAGATGGGTGAGGTGCACGAGGGCGCCGCGACGATGGACTGGATGGCGCAGGAGCAGGAGCGCGGCATCACGATCACGTCGGCCGCGACCACGGCACAGTGGCGCGATCATCGGATCAACATTATTGACACGCCCGGGCACGTGGACTTTACCGTCGAAGTTGAACGGAGCCTCCGGGTACTCGACGGTGCCGTCGCCGTGTTCGACTCGGTCGCCGGCGTCCAGCCGCAGTCCGAGACGGTGTGGCGTCAGGCCGACAAGTACAAGGTTCCGCGCATCGCGTTCATCAACAAGATGGACCGCACCGGCGCCGACTTCTTCGCCGCTGTCGAATCGATGCGCGCACGTCTTGGCGCCAACCCGGTGCCGATCCAGATTCCGATCGGCCAGGAAGATCAGTTCCAGGGCGTAATCGACCTCGTCGAGAACAAGGCGATCATCTACAAGGACGACCTTGGTCAGGACTTTGAAGTCACCGAGATTCCGGCCGAGTACGCCGACCAGGCGCACGAGTACCACCATGCGCTCATCGACGCGGTTTCGGCGTTCGACGAAGAGGTTCTCGAGGCCTACATCAACGACGAGACGAGCGTGACGGCTGACATGATCCGCCGCGGCCTCCGCGCCGGCACCCTCGCCGACGAGATCACGCCGGTCATCCTTGGCTCCGCCTTCAAGAACAAGGGCGTCCAGCCGCTGCTCGACGCAGTCATCGACTACCTGCCGAGCCCGCTTGACGTTCCGGCCATCCAGGGCCTCGATCCGAAGACCGAAGCTGAGCTTGAGCGCGCGGCATCGCTTGACGCGCCGTTCTCCGCACTCGCCTTCAAGGTCATGTCCGACCCGTACGTCGGCAAGCTCACCTACTTCCGCGTCTACAGCGGGAAGATCAAGGCGGGCGATCGTGTCCTGAACACGACGACCGGCAAGACCGAGCGCATCGGCCGCATCCTCCAGATGCACGCGAACCATCGCGAAGAGCGCGAAGACATCGGCGCAGGCGACATCGCTGCAGGCGTCGGCCTCAAGTCGACGACGACCGGAGACACGCTCGCGGCCGAGGACGCTCCGATCCTCCTCGAGTCGATGACGTTCCCCGAGCCAGTTATCGCCGTCGCCGTCGAGCCGAAGTCAAAGGTAGACCAGGACAAGCTCGGCTCAGGCCTTGCGCGCCTTGCTGAAGAAGATCCGACCTTCCGCGTCAACACCGACGAGGAAACAGGTCAGACGATCATCTCCGGCATGGGCGAGCTTCACCTTGAAATCATCGTTGACCGCCTCAAGCGCGAGTTCAGCGTCGAAGCGAACGTCGGTAAGCCGCAGGTTGCTTACCGCGAGACGATCTCGGTTCCCGCCGAGAAGATCCAGGGCAAGTTTGTTCGCCAGACCGGTGGTTCGGGTCAGTACGGCGACGCCGTCATCAACCTGCTCCCGCAGGAGCCGGGGAAGGGATACGAGTTCATCGACAAGGTCGTCGGCGGCAAGATCCCGAAGGAGTACATCCCGGCGATCGACGCGGGCATCCAGGAAGCAATGGGCGCAGGCATCCTTGCCGGCTATCCCGTGGTCGACGTGAAGGTTGAGCTGATTGAAGGCTCGTACCATGACGTCGACTCGAGCGAGCGCGCCTTCAAGATCGCCGGCTCTATGGCATTCAAGGAAGCCATGAAGCGGGCAAAGCCGAAGCTGCTCGAGCCGGTAATGGCCGTTGAGGTCACCACCCCGGACGACTACCTCGGCGACGTCATCGGCAACCTCAATTCACGACGCGGCCGGATCGAGTCCATGAACCCGGTCGGAAACGCCCAGGTGGTCAAGGCGAACGTCCCCCTCTCGGAGATGTTCGGCTACGCCACCGATCTGCGGTCAATGTCGCAGGGACGGGCTGACTTCAGCATGCAGTTCGACCGGTACGAAGACGTGCCACGGTCAATTGCGGACGACATCATCGATCAGGGTCGCGAAGGCTCCTAAACAGGTAACGGAGGAAGAAGGCAACTATGGCCAAGCAGAAGTTTGAGCGGTCGAAGCCGCACGTCAACGTCGGCACGATCGGTCACATCGACCACGGCAAGACCACGCTCACGGCCGCGATCACGAAGGTGCTCAGCGAGAACGGCACCGGCACCGCGGCACGCGACTTCGCGTCGATCGACGCAGCTCCTGAGGAGCGGCAGCGCGGTATTACGATCAACACGGCTCACGTCGAGTACGAGACGGAGAACCGTCACTACGCGCACGTCGACTGCCCGGGCCACGCTGACTACATCAAGAACATGATCACGGGTGCCGCGCAGATGGACGGCGCAATCCTGGTTGTGTCCGCTGCTGACGGCCCGATGCCGCAGACCCGCGAGCACATCCTTCTCGCCCGCCAGGTCGAAGTGCCGGCCATCGTCGTCGCGCTGAACAAGTCCGACATGGTCGACGATCTCGAGCTCCTCGAGCTCGTCGAGATGGAAGTCCGCGAGCTTCTCTCGAAGTACAACTTCCCGGGTGACGACGTTCCGGTCGTTCAGGTCTCGGCGCTCAAGGCGCTCGAGGGTGACGCGACATGGACACCGAAGATCCTCGAGCTGATGGCCGCGGTTGACGCGTACATCCCCGAGCCGACCCGCGACGTCGACAAGCCGTTCCTGATGCCGATCGAAGACGTGTTCACGATCACGGGTCGCGGTACGGTTGTCACCGGGCGTATCGAGCAGGGCCGCATCGAAGTCGGCATGGAAGTCGAGATCGTCGGTATCCACGAGAAGACCGAGAAGACCACGGTCACCGGCCTCGAGATGTTCCAGAAGGTGCTCGACTTTGCGCAGGCTGGCGATAACGCGGGTGCACTCCTCCGCGGTATCAAGCGCGAAGAGATCGAGCGTGGTCAGGTGCTCGCGAAGCCGGGCTCGATCACACCGCACACCCACTTCAAGGCCGAGGTGTACGTGCTCGGTAAGGACGAAGGCGGCCGTCACACTCCGTTCTTCAACGGGTACCGCCCGCAGTTCTACTTCCGCACGACCGACGTGACTGGCTCGATCAAGCTCCCTGATGGCCAGGAGATGGTCATGCCGGGCGACAACACGAACATGGAGATCGAGCTCATCAACCCGATCGCCATGGACGAGGGTCTGCGCTTCGCCATCCGCGAAGGTGGCCGCACAGTCGGCGCCGGCGTCGTCACCGAAGTCATCAAGTAACGAAGCCAGAACAGGAAGAGGCAAAGTCATGGCACAGGGGAAAATCCGGATCCGTCTGAAGGGGTACGACCACCAGCAGTTGGACCGGTCGGCCCAGCAGATCGTTGAAACCGCTCAGCGGAGTGGTGCGACGATCACTGGGCCGGTCCCCCTGCCGACCGAAAAGAACGTCTACTGCGTCATTCGCAGCCCGTTCAAGTACAAGGATGCGCGCGAGCACTTCGAAATCCGCACGCACAAGCGCCTCATCGACATTCTCAGCCCGACACCGAAGACGATCGACCAGCTCATGCGGCTCGATCTCCCGGCGGGTATCGACATCGAAATCAAGCTCTAGGGACGAAACAGTGGCTAAGGGAATTCTCGGACGCAAACTCGGTATGACGCAGCTCTTTGACCCGGAGACGGGTGCAGTGACGGCCGTCACCGTGATCCAGGCTGGGCCATGCCCGGTCGTCCACGTGAAGACCGAAGCGGTTGACGGGTACGACGCCGTCCAGCTCGCCTTCGACGCTGTTGCTGAACGGAAGATCTCGAAGCCGGAACTCGGTCACCTCGCGGCGAAGGGCATCGGTGCATACCGTCGGCTCGTCGAGTTCCGCGGTGGCATCGATGGCGCGGTTGAGGGCGAGGCTGTCACCGTTGAGCTCTTCCAGCCTGGCGACGCAGTGAAGGTTGCGGGTATCGGGATCGGTAAGGGATTCCAGGGCACGATCAAGCGCCACAATTTCTCGTCGGGCCCCCGTGGTCACGGTTCGCATAACAAGCGTGCACCGGGCTCGATCGGCGCATCGGCGACACCGTCGCGCGTGTTCAAGGGCATCAAGCTTCCAGGGCAGATGGGCGCCAAGCGCGTGACGCAGCTCGGCCTGAAGATTCATGAGGTCGATGCCGAGCGCAATCTGCTTCTCGTCAAGGGTTCGGTTCCGGGCCCCAAGAATGGATTTGTGGAGGTGCGCGGGTAATGGCTCCGAAGGCATCACTCCTTGACGCCAAGGGTGGCAAGAAGGACGTCGCTCTCGACGCCGCCATCTTCGGTGTGGAGATCAAGCCGCACCTCGTCCACGAGGCTGTCCGTGCCGAGATGAACGGTCATCGCGCGGGCACATTCGCGTCGAAGAGCCGCGGCATGGTCTCGGGCGGTCGCGCGAAGCCGTGGCGCCAGAAGGGCACCGGTCGAGCACGCGCCGGTACCGTCCGGGCCGGCCAGTTCACAGGCGGCGGTCACATCTTCGCCAAGAGCCCACGGTCGTTCGATCTCAAGATCAACCGCAAGGCGCAGCGCGCCGCACTTCGCTCGGGCCTCGCCGCCCACGCGGGTGAGGGTTCACTTGCCCTGATCAAGGCGGATCTCTTTGCTGCTCCTTCCACGAAGGTTGCCGCAGCGCTTATCGCTGCGTCGGGCCTGAAGGCGCCGATTGTCGTTGTCTGCCTCGACGAAGAGTCGAACGTTGCCAAGTCGTTCCGCAACCTCCCGAAGACGGCAGTTGTTTCACCGTCGGAACTTGAGGTCGCCGCGGTTGTCTGGGCCCGCTCGCTCGTCGTTACTGAGGCTGCACTCCCGCTCGTGGAAACGAGGGCCAAGTAATGCATCACACCCAGATCCTGCTCGCCCCGATTGTTTCGGAGAAGAGCTACGCAGCCGCCGAGAACGGGAAGTACACCTTCCGCGTTCACAGCGATGCCCATAAGACACAGGTTCGCCAGGCGGTCGAGGCGCTCTTCGAAGTGAAGGTGCTTGACGTGAACATCATTGCGGTGCCGGCTAAGCCGAAGCGTCGCGGTATCCATAAGGGTCTTCGCCCAGCCTGGAAGAAGGCCATCGTTCAGCTCGCGCCCGGCAACACGATCGAATTCTTCCAGGGAGCTTCTGTCTAATGCCCGTCCGTCGATTTAAGCCAACGAGCCCGGGCCGCCGCTTCATGAGCGTGTCTGACTTCGCAGACATCACGAAGTCGACACCCGAGAAGGCGCTGACCGAGAAGCTGACCAAGACCGGTGGCCGTAACAACAACGGCCGCATCACGACACGCCATCAGGGTGGCGGTCACAAGCGCCGGTACCGGATCATCGACTTCAAGCGCACCAAGGACGGCGTTCCCGCCCGCGTTGCCGCTATCGAGTACGACCCGAACCGTTCAGCACGTATCGCGCTGCTCCACTACGCCGATGGTGCGAAGGCCTACATCCTGGCCCCGGCCGGTCTCCGTGTCGACGCGGTTGTGTCGTCCGGTCCCGAAGCGGACATCAAGCCTGGCAACGCGCTCCCGCTCGAGAACATCCCGACCGGTACGCTCGTGCACAACGTCGAACTTCAGCCTGGGAAGGGCGGCCAGATGGCCCGCTCCGCCGGCTCCGGCATTCAGCTTGTCGCGAAGGACAACGGATACGCCACGCTGCGTCTCCCGTCCGGCGAAATGCGCCGTGTCATGCTCACCTGCCGCGCAACAGTCGGCCAGGTCGGCAACTCGGAGCACGCAAACATCACTGGGGGTAAGGCTGGTCGTAGCCGCTGGAAGGGCGTTCGCCCGACGGTTCGCGGTTCGGCAATGAACCCGGTCGACCACCCGCATGGTGGTGGTGAAGGCAAGTCCAAGGGCGGCCGTAACCCGGTTACCCCATGGGGCGTGCCGACGCTCGGCAAGCGCACGCGTGCCAAGCACAAGACATCCGACAAGCTCATCGTCCGCGGCCGCCGCCGCGGCAAGGACAAGCGGTAGGAGTGACTCGTGAGTAGATCCAGCAAAAAGGGCCCCTTCATTGAGGAGCGGCTGCTGTCTCGGATCCAGGCGATGAACGCCTCCGGGTCCAAGCAGATGATCCGCACCTGGTCGCGTTCGTCGACTGTCTTCCCTGACATGGTCGGTCACACGATCGCGGTGCACGACGGCCGCAAGCATGTGCCGGTGTTCGTGTCGGAGCAGATGGTCGGTCATAAGCTCGGCGAGTTTGCGCCGACCCGCCACTTCCGCGGTCACGCAGGCGACTCTAAGACGCAGGTGCGTCGGTGAGCGCAGCTCCGCAGACTGTCCGGGCGCACGCGAAGTACGTGCGCTCGTCGGCCCAAAAGTCGCGTCTCGTCGTGGACCTCATCCGCGGTCGGAGCGTCCCCGAGGCCCGCACCATCCTCGCGTTCAGCACGCGTGCGGTTTCACGCGACATCGACAAGGTGCTGCGCAGCGCCGTTGCGAACGCCGAAACGAACCTCGGCTGGAACGGTGACGACCTCGTCGTCCAGGCAGCGTTCGTCGACGAAGGCCCGACGCTGAAGCGCTGGAGCCCCCGTGCACGCGGTCGCGTGAACCAGATCCTCAAGCGCACCTCGCACATCACGATTTTGGTCGCTCAGGCTGATGGTGTTCCGGTGAAGCCGGCCGCCGCAGCTGCCCCAGCGACTACCTCGAAGAAGGCCGACGGCGGCGCGTCGAAGGCGAAGAAGTCGACCAAGAAGAAGAAGGAGGCCGTCGCCTAATGGGCCAGAAAGTTCATCCTGGTGGCCTGCGCGTCGGCGTCATCCACGACTGGAAGTCGAATTGGATGGTCGGCAAGAAGGAGTTCGCAGGCGCACTTCTCGAGGACATTAAGATCCGCGAGCACATCATCCGCAAGCTTTCGCACGCGGGCCTGTCCGACATCCTGATCCGCAAGGACAAGCAGCGGATCACCGTCGACATCTACACGGCTCGCCCGGGCATCGTCATCGGCAAGTCCGGTGTTGAGGTTGACGCGCTCCGTAAGGAGATCCACGCGCTGACCCAGAAGAACGTGCACATCAACATCAACGAGATCAAGCGTCCCGAGCTCGATGCAAAGCTCGTCGCGCAGTCGATCGCTGAGCAGCTCCAGAACCGCGTCGCGTTCCGTCGCGCCATGAAGCGCTCACTGCAGTCGGCGATCCGTTCCGGTGCTGCTGGAGTGAAGGTGCAGTGCTCGGGTCGCCTCGGTGGCGCCGAGATGAGCCGTTCGGAGCAGTACTCCGAAGGTCGGGTTCCGCTGCACACGATCCGTGCCGACATCGATTACGGCTTCACCGAAGCCCGCACGCCGACCGGCCGCATTGGCGTCAAGGTCTGGATCAACAAGGGCGAGATCATGCCGGCCGGTTACGGCGGCATCCCCGGTGGCGGTCGCGAGACGCGTCTCGGTGAGCAGGACACGGCACGTCGCCGCGGCGGCGTCACCGAAGGTCTTGGCGCCTCGCGCGAAAGCGGTCGTGGTCGCCAGTCCGACCGCGAGGGCCTCGGTCCCGTGCGTCGCGGTCGTCCGGGCCAGCGCTCGGGTGGCGGCGGCGGAGGCGGTCGTCCCGGTGGCGGCGGTCAGCGCCGTGGGCCACGTCCCGATCAGCAGAACACGGCGCCTCAGGCTGCCGCCAATGAGAATCCGCCAGCAGTGACGCCTGAGGTTCAGGCTACGCCGGCTGTCGAAAGCACCGAGGGGGAGAGCTAAATGCTGCTTCCAAAGCGAACAAAGTTCCGTAAGCCGCACCGCGGTCGTCGTCGGGGCGAGGTCAAGGGCACCTCAATCGTGCAGTTCGGCGACTGGGGCATCAAGGCGCTCGAAGACGGTTGGATCACCAACCGTCAGATCGAGGCCGCTCGTATCGCGATGACCCGCAAGATCCGCCGCGGCGGCAAGGTCTGGATCAACATCTTCCCCGACAAGGCATTCACGAAGAAGCCGGCCGAAACCCGCATGGGTTCCGGTAAGGGCTCGCCTGAAGGCTGGGTAGCCGTTGTCAAGCCAGGCCGTGTCATGTTCGAGCTCGCAGGTGTTCCCGAGCCGCTCGCCCGTGAGGCTCTTCGTCTCGCCGGTCAGAAGTTGCCCGTGAAGACCAAGATCGTGAAGCGGGACGGTGATCTCTTTGCGAGCTAAGGATTTGCAGGAACTCTCAAACGAGGAGCTCGCCCAGAAGCTCGCCGACACCCGCCAGGAGCTGTTCAACCTGCGGTTCCAGTCGGCGACGGGTGCACTCGAGAACACGTCACGGCTGAAGTTGGCCCGGCGCGACATTGCGCGGATCATGACCGTGCAGATTGAACGGAACGCAACCCAGAAGGTCGAGAGCTAGAGATGGCGGACGAGACAGAAAACATGGAGATCGAGGAGACCCCGGAGGCCGTCGAAGAGACGGTTGCCGACACCGAGGCCGTTGCCGAAGAGGCTGCAGCTGAGGAAGCTGTGGTCGAAGTGGCCGCTGCTGAAGCTCCCGCCGATGAGCCGGTTGCCGAAGAGGCTGCCGCACCGGTTGAGGCTGCTGCCGAAGAGGCCGCCGCTGAGGAGCCCGCCGCCGAGGAAGCTGCTGCGAGCGAGCCAGCCGCAGAGGCTGAAGAGGCTGCCGAAGAGGCCGTCCCGGTCGCCCCTGCTGGCAAGCCCGCCAAGTCGCAGCGTCACCTTCCCCGCTCGCTTCGTCACAAGCACTCGAAGCCCACGCGTGAGAAGCCGGCCGAGCGCAAGCCGATCGTCCGCACCGAGAAGCCCGACACGCACCCGCCTGCGCGCCAGGAGCGCCGCGGCATCGTCGTCTCGGACAAGGGCGACAAGACGATCGTCGTCAAGGTCGACGTGATCAAGGCACATCGCAAGTACAAGAAGGTCGTACGCCGCACCCAGAAGTTCCACGCGCACGACGAAGGCAACACGGCGGGCGTCGGTGACGTCGTCCGCATCGTCGAGTCGCGGCCGCTCTCGCGGTTGAAGCGTTGGCGTTTGGCCGAAATCGTCGAGAAGGCTCGGTGAGGACGGAATGATCCAGCAGGAATCACGGCTCAAGGTGGCCGACAACACAGGTGCACGCGAACTGCTCTGCATTCGCGTTGCAGGTGGCTCGCACCGGCGCTATGCGCGGGTGGGTGACATCATCACCGCGACGGTCAAGGCCGCGTCCCCTCAGGGCTCGGTCAAGAAGGGTGACGTCGTCAAGGCAGTTGTTGTTCGCACCAAGAAGGCCTACGGTCGCGACGACGGCACGCTCATCGCCTTCGACGAGAACGCCGCGGTGATCATCGACAACCAGCGCAACCCGCGCGGCACCCGCATCTTCGGGCCGGTCGCACGCGAGCTTCGCGAGAAGAACTTCATGAAGATTGTCTCGCTTGCTCCGGAGGTGCTCTAAATGGCAGGCCTGAAGGTCAAGAAGGGTGACGTCGTACAGATGATCACCGGCAAAGATCGTGGCAAGCAGGGTCGGATCCTCACCGCGCACCCCACCGAGGGTCGCGTTGTGGTCGAGAACCTGAACATCGCCCGTCGGCACACCAAGCCGCGCCCGATCCGCGACGCCAGCCGTATGGGTGGCACGCAGATGACGCCCGGCGGCATCATCGACATCCCTGTCGCGGTGTCAGTGTCGAACGTGATGCTCGTTTGCCCGACCTGTAAGCAGCCGACACGCGTTGGCTACAAGACGAAGGACGTCAAGGGTGAAACCGTGAAGGTTCGTGTGTGTAAGCGCCAGGGCTGCGGCCAGGAGATCGATCGCTGATGGCTGCGACGACGACAGTTCCGCGCCTCAAGGAGCGCTACCACGCCGAGTTGCGTCACGTCCTGCAGGAGCAGTTCGGGCTCGCCTCGATCATGCAGGCACCGACGATCACGAAGATCACGCTCAACATGGGTGTCGGTGAAGGCAAGACCGACGCCAAGCAGGTTGATGCTGCACTCGAAGAGATGACGATCATTGCCGGCCAGCGTGCCCAGGTGCGCAAGGCTCGCAAGTCGGTCGCCCAGTTCAAGCTCCGTGAAGGCATGCCGGTCGGTGTCCGTGTGACGTTGCGCGGCGATCGCATGTGGGAGTTCCTCGACCGCCTGATCTCGGTTGCGCTCCCGCGCATCCGCGACTTCCGCGGCCTCAACCCAACGTCATTCGACGGACGGGGCAACTACTCGCTCGGGCTTCGGGAGCAGATCATCTTCCCGGAAATCGACTACGACAACATCAGCCAGGTTCGCGGCCTCGACGTCGCGATCACGACTACTGCCACGACGGACGAGCAGGCCGAAGCGCTTCTTCGCGCACTCGGCATGCCACTCCAGACAGAGGCGGGGAGGGACTAGTGGCCAAGAAGTCTTTGATCGTGAAGGCTGCGCGTCCGCAGAAGTTCAAGACGCGCAACTACACCCGCTGCAACAAGTGCGGGCGCCCGCGCGCCGTGTTCAAGAAGTTCGGGCTGTGTCGTATCTGCCTGCGCGAGCTTGCTCACGAAGGCGTTATCCCTGGCATGACCAAGAGCTCGTGGTAGGAGAGAGAGAATGCTGACCGATCCTGTCGCTGACATGCTCACGCGCTTGCGCAACGCCAATAAGGCGCTGCACGACCGCGTCGAAATGCCCACCTCCCGTTTGAAGGAGGAGATCGCCCGCATCCTGAAGGAAGAGGGCTACGTCAAGGACTACACCGTTGTTCAGAAGGAAGGTCTGCCGTTCAAGACCCTCCAGATCGATCTGAAGTACGGTCGTCGTCGTGAGCGTGTCCTCACCGGTGTGAAGCGCATCTCCAAGCCGGGCCGCCGTATCTATGCTGGCAAGGACCGCCTTCCGCGCGTCCTCGGTGGCATGGGCACCGCAATTCTGTCCACCTCGCACGGCGTCATCACGAGCCGTACAGCCGAGCGCGAAGGAATCGGCGGCGAAGTCATCTGTTTCGTCTGGTAACTGCCATGTCTCGTATCGGAAAGCGACCCATCGAAGTGCCCGCGGGCGTCACCATCACGGTGAACCCGGGACACGTCACGGTCCAGGGCCCGAAGGGCGAGCTGCATCAGGCAGTGCCCGCGCGCATTGGCATCGTCCAGGAAGACAATGTCCTCACCGTCACGCGACCGACAGAGCGCGGCACCGACCGTGCGCTCCATGGTCTCACCCGCACGCTTGTCGCGAACATGGTCGAGGGTGTGACGAATGGTTTTGAGAAGAAGCTTGAAATCCAGGGTGTCGGTTATCGTGCCGCGCTCCAGGGTGCGGATCTCGAGATCCAGGCCGGGTATTCGCATCCGGTGAAGATCGAGCCGCGTCCGGGCATCAGCTTCGAAGTTCCCGTCCCCACGCAGATTGTCGTGAAGGGCATCGACAAGCAGGCCGTCGGCCAGACCGCCGCCGAAATCCGGAAGGTCCGCCCACCGGAACCGTACAAGGGCAAGGGCATCCGGTACGAAGGCGAGTTCGTCCGCCGCAAGGTCGGAAAGAGGGCCTAATGGCTTCGATCACCACACGCGAGGCGCGCGAGCGCCGTCATCGCCGCATCCGCGGCAAGGTGAAGGGCACCGCCGATCGGCCGCGCCTTGCCATCTTCCGCTCAAACCGTGGCATCTTCGCTCAGGTCATCGACGACCAGACGGGCAAGACGCTTGCCGGTGCATCGTGGATGTCTCTCAAGGACTTCACGGGCGACAAGACCGCGCAGGCCAACGAGGTCGGCAAGGCGGTTGCTGCCGCAGCCAAGAAGGCGGGCATCGAGGCGGTCGTGTTCGATCGCGGCGGTTACCTGTATCACGGACGTGTCAAGGCGCTCGCCGAGGGTGCGCGCGAAGGAGGTTTGGTGTTTTGAGCAGTAGCGCCGACATGCATGAGGGGACGCGCGAGCTCAAGGAACGCGTCGTCGAGATCAACCGCGTCGCGAAGGTCGTCAAGGGTGGCCGTCGCTTCTCGTTCACGGCTCTTGTCGTGATCGGGGACGAGGTCGACCGCGTCGGGATCGGTTACGGGAAGGCACGCGAAGTGCCACTCGCGATCTCGAAGGCCGTTGATGACGCCAAGAAGAACCTCTTTACCGTGCCGCATCACGGCCAGACGATCACGCATGAGGTGCGTGGTGTGTTTGGTGCCGCTCGCGTGATCATGCGCCCCGCTTCGCCTGGTACCGGTGTTATCGCCGGCGGTGGTGTTCGCGCGGTGCTTGAGCTCGCCGGTGTCCGTGACGTGCTTTCGAAGTCGCTCGGTACGACGAATCCGATCAACATGCTCAAGGCTGCCGAAGCTGCTCTTCGTGGGCTCCGTCGCCCCGAGGATGTTGCAGCGCTCCGTGGGAAGTCGATTCGCGAAGTGCTTCCGGAGCGCAAGGTTGTAGAGGAGGCTGCTGGTGTCTCGGCTTAAGCTCACTCAGATCAAGAGCGGAATCGGTCAGTCGGAGCGTCATCGCGGCACGTTGCGCGCGCTCGGCCTCGGCCGTATCGGCAAGACCTCCGAGCAGGAACACAATCCGGTTATCGCAGGGATGCTGCGCAAAGTTCGCCATCTCGTGAAGGTTGAGGAGGCCTGAGATGAGTGAAGAACTGAATCTTTCGAATCTGAGCCCGGCGCAGCCGCGCAAGGAACGCAAGCGCGTCGGTCGCGGCATGGGCTCCGGCAAGGGTCGCTATTCTGGCCGCGGTATCAAGGGTCAGAAGTCGCGCTCCGGTTCGCACGCCATGCGCGCGGGTTTCGCCGGCGGTCAGATGCCGCTGACGATGCGGATCCCGAAGCTGCGCGGTAACACGTCCAAGGACGCGATGCCCGTTGGTCCGTTCCGGACGTACACCCAGCCGGTCAACCTCCGCGATCTCGAACGGTTCGAGGCTGGCGAAGAGGTCACCCCCGAGACGCTCAAGGCGAAGGGCCTGATCCGGTCGGTTCGGAAGGACGTCAAGCTTCTCGGTGTCGGTGAACTGACCAAGAAGCTCACGATCACGGTTCATGCCGCTTCCGCCTCCGCGAAGGAGAAGGTCGAGGCTGCCGGTGGCACCCTGACACTCCTGAAGGAGCCGAAGGTGAAGAAGCCGAAGCGTGACTTCCGCACAGGGCCGAAGCCTGCGGCAGCGCTTGAGGACAGCGACGCTCCTGTTGCTGCCGAGAGCGATAGCGAGGACTAGCGCCGTTGTCTTGGCTCGCCAACGCGTGGCGGGTACCCGAGCTTCGCCGTCGACTGATCTTCACGGCGATTGCTCTTGCGGCCTACCGCCTCGGCTCTTGGCTGCCGGCGCCTGGTGTTGACTCGGCGTCGATCCAGGCGTACTTCAACGGACAGGGCGGGTCGGTTCTCGGTCTGCTCAACCTGTTCAGCGGGTCGGCGCTTTCGCGCTTCTCGCTGTTCGCGCTCGGGATCATGCCGTACGTCACGGCCTCGATCATCGTGCAGCTTCTCGGCGTCGTCATCCCGACGCTTGAGCAGCTCCGCAAAGAGGGCGAGGCCGGTCAGGCAAAGATCACGCAGTACACGCGGTACCTGACCGTGGTGCTCGCGATCGCCCAGAGCACCGGCTATGCCTACCTCTTCAAGCGCCAGGGAGCCCTGAACATCGACACGGGTCGTCTCGTGCTGATCATCGTCACGCTTACGGCCGGCACGACGCTGCTGATGTGGCTTGGCGAGATGATCACGAAGCGCGGTATCGGCAACGGCATCTCGCTGCTGATCTTCGCGTCGATCCTGACCTCGGCACCCGCAGGAATCAACGCGTGGGTGAACGGTGGCCCAATGGAGAAGCTCTTCTTCCCGATCGTTGCGCTCGGCATCGTCGTCGCCGTCGTGTTCGTGCAGGAGGGACAGCGCAAGATTCCGATCCAGTACGCGAAACGCCAAGTCGGTACGCGCATGACAGCGGGCGGGGCGACCTACTTGCCGCTGCGCGTCAACATGGCCGGCGTTATCCCGGTGATCTTCGCTGCCGCGATCATGGCGTTCCCGCCCACGATCGGGCAGTTCTTCCCGCAGTCGCAGGGGTGGATCAACCGCAACTTCTCGCCGTCGAACTGGTCGTACCTTGCGCTTGAGGCAGGGTTGATCATCGTCTTCACGTTCTTCTACACGGCGGTGCAGTTCAACCCGGTCGATCAGGCAGACGACCTGCGGAAGTACGGCGGCTACATCCCGGGTATCCGTCCGGGCCCGCCGACCGCGCAGTACCTCGACCGTGTGCTGCATCGGCTGACGTTGCCAGGGGCGATCTACCTCGCACTCGTCGCGGTGCTCCCGTCGATCTTCATTCGCTACGGCGGCTTCTCGCAGGCCACCTCACGTGCGCTTGGCGGTACGTCCGTGCTGATCGTCGTCGGCGTCGCTCTCGACACGATGCGCCAGATGGAGTCGCAGATGATGATGCGCTCGTACGAGGGCTTCCTGCGGTGAACCTGCTTGTACTCGGCCCGCAGGGTGCGGGCAAGGGAACGCAGGCGAAGCGCATTGCAGCGGACTACAACCTTCCCCACATCTCGACCGGGGATATGTTCCGTGCGGCGATCGCTGCGGGCACCGAGCTTGGGAAGCGTGTTGCGCCGATCCTGGCGTCCGGCGAGCTCGTCCCTGACCAGCTGACGGTGGCGTTGATTCAGGATCGCCTGGGCGATCCCGACGCGGTCGGCGGTTTCATCCTTGACGGGTTCCCCCGCAACGAGGCGCAGGCCGACGCACTCGACGAGATGCTTGCACGCATCGGGCGCGGCCTCGACGCGATCCTCTTCTTTGACCTGCCCGACGATGTCGCAACGGAGCGGATGCTCTCGCGCGCTGTTGCGGAGGGTCGTGCCGACGACACACCAGATGTGATCGAGCGGCGCCTTGCGATCTACCACGCAGAGACCGAACCGATCGTCGAGCACTATCGCGCAACCGGGAAGCTCGTGCCGCTCCACGCCGAGCTTGATGTTGACACCGTCTACTCCGAGGTGCAGGACGCGCTCGGGATGGTCGGTAATCGCTGATGATCGTTCTGAAGTCTGCAGCAGAGATTGAGCAGATGGCCGCCGCTGGCGCCGTCGTCGTTGCGACGCTCGCTGCGCTTGAGGAGGCGCTGGAGCCTGGAATCTCGATGCGCGAGCTTGACCGGATCGGGGAGGAGGTCATTCGATCGTTCGGCGGTGCGCCGACATCGAAGGGCTACCCCGGCACGAAAGAGTCGGGCCCGTTTCCGGCCGCGATCTGCATTTCGCCGAACGACATGATCGTTCACGGCATCCCTGGCGACTACGAGGCGCAGGAGGGCGACATCATCTCCTGTGACGTTGGTGTCACGCTCGACGGGCTGATCGCCGACTCCGCAGCCACGTTCGCGGTGGGTGAGATCTCAGCCGAGGCGCAGCGGCTGCTCGATATCTGCGAGGAGTCATTGGAGGCCGGTATTGCCGCCGCCCAGCCTGGGGCTGAGGTGGGCGACATCTCGCAGGCCGTTCAGTCGGTCGTCGAAGGTGCCGGCTTCTCGGTCGTGCGTGCGCTCGTTGGCCACGGTGTCGGGAGGGCCTACCACGAGGATCCACAGGTGCCCAATTTCGTCTCGAGCTACCGTGGCCCGGTCCTGCGGCCGGGCATGACGATCGCGATCGAGCCGATGATCACGGCGGGTGGACACGCGGTTCATGTCCATGCCGACGGCTGGTCGATTTCCACCGACGATGGCTCTCTCACAGCACATTTCGAGCATACGGTGGCAATTACGACCGATGGTCAGAGGGTACTGACCAAGGCTGCCGGGGTCCTGGTACCATGACGACCCCGCGGCTCCCGGGCCGTGTCTTTGTGTGTGTTCGTCCGGGACTATCGAGATAAACGAGTAGAGAGAGGATGGCGAGCAAGGAAGAGAAGATTGAGGTCGAAGGCGAGGTGACCGAAGCCCTGCCAAGCACGATGTTTCGTGTGAAGCTTGAGGGTGGTCACGATGTACTCGCAACGATCTCCGGCAAGATGCGCAAGCACTACATTCGCATCCTTCCCGGGGACAAGGTCAAAGTGGAGCTCTCTCCGTACGACCTGACCCGCGGCCGAATCACTTATCGCCACCGATCATGAAAGTCCGTCCTTCCGTCAAGCCCATGTGCGAGCGCTGCCGCGTGATCAAGCGTCACGGGCGCACGCTCGTCATCTGTTCGAACCCGCGCCACAAGCAGCGTCAGGGGTAGGAGACCGATGGCTCGTATTGCAGGGGTGAACCTCCCCAACCAGAAGCGGCTCGAAATCGGGCTGACCTACATCTTCGGTATCGGCCAGTCGACGGCGCGCGACATTTGCGCAGCACTCGGCCTGTCAGTTGATACGAAGGTGCGCGACCTCACCGAAGACGAGGTCACCAAGCTTCGTGACCACATCGATGCGCAGTACCAGGTTGAGGGTGACCTCCGCCGCGAGCGCACACAGGCAATCAAGCGTCTCTCGGAGATCGGCGCGTACCGCGGCCTCCGTCATCGTCGCAGCCTGCCGGTGAACGGTCAGCGCACAAAGACCAATGCTCGGACTCGTAAGGGCCCGAAGAAGACTGTCGGACGCGGAAAGAAGGGCAAGTAATGGCACCTCCCCGCAAGCAGGCCGCGACCCGCGGTCGCGCCCGTCGGCGTGCTCGCAAGAACATCGCGATCGGCCAGGCGCACATCAAGACCTCGTTCAACAACACGATCGTTGCGCTCACCGATCCCGAGGGCAACGTCATCGTGTGGGAGTCGGCCGGATCGGCTGGCTTCAAGGGTTCGCGCAAGTCCACCCCGTTCGCCGCGCAGGTCACAGCCGACGCTGCGGCACGCAAGGGTATGGAGCACGGCCTGCAGAAGGTCGAAGTGTTCGTGAAGGGCCCTGGCTCTGGTCGCGAAACCGCTGTGCGGTCGCTGCAGGCAGCCGGCCTTGAGATCCTCGGGGTCAAGGATGTATCCCCGCAGGCCCACAACGGCGTCCGCCAGAAGAAGCGGAGGCGCGTCTAATGGCTCGCGATCGAGGCCCCAAGTGCAAGCAGTGTCGCCGTGAAGGTCTGAAGCTCTTCCTCAAGGGTGAGCGCTGCCTGACCGAGAAGTGCGCGATCGAGCGCCGCAGCTACCCGCCGGGTGAGCACGGCCGCGGCCGCATCAAGCAGTCCGAGTACCTGCTGCAGCTGCGCGAGAAGCAGAAGGCGCGTCGCTACTACGGTCTCCTCGAGACACAGTTCCGCAACACCTACGAGAAGGCATCTCGCCAGGGCGGCGTCACGGGTGAAAACCTGCTGCGTCTGCTCGAGACCCGCCTCGACAACGTCGTTTACCGGCTCGGCTTCGCCGCTTCCCGCGCGCAGGCCCGTCAGCTCGTCCGCCACGGCCACTTCTCGGTCAACGGACGCCGCGTCAACATCCCAAGCTTCGGTGTGAAGCCGGAAGACGTGGTCACGCTCAAGGGCAGCTCCGCTGCAGAGCAGATCATTCGTGATGCAACAGATCTCACGGCTTCCGTGGCGCCCTGGCTTCAGGCCGACCACGAAGGTCTCACGGGCAAGGTCCTCAAGTGGCCAGAGCGCGCAGAGATCGATACGCCGGTTCAGGAACAGCTGATCGTCGAGCTCTACTCCAAGTAGCTCGACCAGAAGAAAGGGCACAATGGCACGCACTACTGCGTCGGACTTCCAGACTCCGAAGATCATCCACGAGGAGGTCAAGGAGCATCGTGGGGTCTTCGCGATCGAACCGCTCGACCGCGGCTTCGGTCACACGTTCGGCAACTCGCTGCGCCGCGTGCTGCTCTCCTCGCTGGAGGGCGCTGCGGTCACCTCGGTGAAGATCGAGGGCGTCGCGCACGAGTTCACCACCCTGCCGGGCGTCCGCGAAGACGTCACCGACATCATTCTCAACCTCAAGCAGCTCGTCTGCATCCTTCACGGCGAGTCGCCTGAAGTCGAGGTTCGTCTCACCGGCAAGGGCGAAGGCACTCTGACGGCTGCAGACATTGAGGCACCTGCCGACCTCGAGATCCTCAATCCGGAGCTTGAAGTCGCGAACCTCTCGTCGAAGGGTCGCCTTGAGATCACGCTCACGATTGGGCGCGGTCGCGGCTACATGCCGGCCGAAGGCAACCGTGGTCAGGCTCACACGATTGGCGTCATTCCGGTCGACTCGATGTTCTCGCCGATCACGCGTGTCTCGTATGACGTCGAGGCGGCACGTGTCGGTCAGCGCACCGACTACGACAAGCTCATCCTTGATGTGACCACGAACGGGTCGATCGATCCGAAGGAAGCAATTGCTCGTGGCGCAGAGATCCTGATCCGCCAGCTCGCGATCTTCACGGACATCGAGAAGATCGAAGGCTTCGGCGCCGAGGTTCCGGCAGCCGACGGCGCACCGTCCGCAGAGGTGTCGCTCGCACACGGCATGGAGAACTTCCCGATCGAAGAGCTCGAGCTCGGTGTGCGGTCGTACAACTGCCTCAAGCGTGTCGGCATCGAGACGATCGGCGATCTCGTCGTGAAGTCGGAGAACGAGCTGGAAGCGATCCCGAACTTCGGCAAGAAGTCGATCGAAGAGGTCAAGGAGACGCTCGCCCAGCACGGCCTGCGTCTTCGTGGCGACAACGGCGGGTCGGAGGCTTAATCCCCCATGCGGCACGCGCGCACAGGAAAGAAGCTCGGCCGCGACTCGGCCCACCGTAAGGCGCTGTATTCGAACCTTGCCGGTCAGCTGATCGAGCACGGGCGGATCAAGACCACGATCACGAAGGCGAAGGCTGTCAAGCCGATCGCTGAGCAGATGATCACACTCGGCCGACGCGGCGACATTCACGCGCGTCGTCAGGCGGTCGCGTTCCTGCGCTCGAAGGACGTCGTCCACAAGCTGTTTGCCGAAGTCGCTCCGCGGTTCGCGGATCGGCCTGGTGGCTACTCGCGGATCATCAAGCTCGGCCCGCGCTACGGCGATGCCGCCGAGATGGTGTATCTCGAGCTCGTCGATGGCCCGCTCGTCTTCAAGACGAAGTTGAAGCCTGAAGTTGAGGAGACGACCGCGTCGGCAGCAGCAGTTGAAGACGCCGAGGTTGAGGCTGACGCAGCTGAGGATGCCGCGGTTGTGGCTGAGACAGAAGCTGCATCGTCTGAAGAGGCCGCTGGCGATGAGCTCGTCGCTGACGAGGCTGTCGTCGAAGAGCCGGGCGCTGTTTCGGCTGAGGCTGACGCTGAAGCGGTTGAGGCTGAGGCCGCCGCTGATGGTGCGGCCGATAAGCCTTCCGCCTAGCGGTTCCTGACGGAAGTGATGTGTGTGAGCGGCGACCGACAGGTCGTCGCTCTGCGTTTGGCGCAGTGCTGCGAGGATGGCGGCGATGAACCTCGGTTCACCTGACGCCCATCTCAAGCTGACGATCGCCTACGACGGGACACGGTTCCGTGGCTGGGCACGGCAGCCCGGTGAGCGAACGATCGAGGGCGAGCTTCACGCCGCACTTGGCCGGATGTATCGACAGCACCAGCACCTCGTGGTGGCGGGCCGCACTGACACGGGTGTGCATGCCCATGCGAACGTCGTGTCCCTTGCTGTGTGGGGTGGGCCGAGCGTCGATCGGGCGGCGGAGGCCCTCAACACGGTGCTGCCGCCCGACATTGCGATCGTGCGGGCCGACCAGGTCGATCCCGCATTCCATGCGCGGTACTCCGCCACCTCTCGTTCGTACCGGTACCGGATCTTCCGACGGCGAGAGCGGTCGCCCTTCGAGGTACACCGCTCGTACTGGCACCCGAAACGTCTCGAGATCCAGAAGCTGCAGGCAGCGGCGGCGATTCTCGTGGGCGTCCATGACTTCCATGCCTTCACTCCAACCGAAACGCAGCATCGTGTGTTCGTGCGCGAAATCAAGGATGCGCGTTGGATCGAGGAAGGCGATGTGTTGAGCTTCGAGGTCACGGCCGACTCGTTCCTTCGGCACATGGTGCGGACGCTTGTCGGGACGATGCTCGAACTTGACCCTGACGAGATCGTCGGTCTGTTGCAAGGGGCTCCTCGTTCGGCGGCGGGCGCGACGGCACCACCAGGGGGGCTCTATCTCAAGCACGTCACCTACGAGGTCGGATAGCCACGGTGAACGATGCGTTCCGGGCTACGATCGGCCGGTGCGCTTCCCTATCGTGCTCTTTGACTTCGACGGGACGGTCGTCGACTCGGGCCCGATCATCCTGGCGTCGATGAAGTACGCGACCGTCACGATTCTCGGCCGCGAGATTCCTGATGCGGAGCTGATGGCGTCGGTGGGCGGCCCAGGCCTTGAGGCGCAGATGGAGATGTTCGGGCCAGGTCGCGTCGAAGAGCTTGTGACTGCCTACCGGGCCCACAACGAGCCGTTGCACGCGGAGCTTGAAGCGTTTGCTGGCATGTCGGAGGTGCTCGGCGCGCTCGTCAAGCAGGGGCGTCGGCTGGGCGTCGTTTCCGCGAAACGTCGTGCGACCGTGATGCTCGGGTTCGATGCGGTGCCCGTCGGTGGCTTCTTCGAGGTGATCGTTGGGGGCGACGAGGTGCCTCGGCAGAAGCCGGCTCCAGACGGGTTGCTGCTTGCCCTTGAACGTCTGGGCGGGCGGCCAGAAGATGCCGCCTATGTAGGCGATTCGCCTTTCGACATGCAGGCGGCCCGTTCTGCAGGGCTCTACGCCGTCGGGGTCGAGTGGGGAGGAATCCATACGGGTGCGGCCCTCGGGGCCGCAGACGTGCTCATAACGGAGCCGAGCGCCTTGCTCGAGGTGCTCGCGTGAGCACTCCTGCCGCGCGTGCGGCGGAGCTTCGGGAGCTGCTTTCCCGGTGGAGCTACGAGTACTACGTCCTCGACAGCCCAACCATCGACGACGCCGCATACGACCGCCACTACGACGAGCTCGTCGCACTCGAGACGGCGCATCCCGACCTGGTGGTGTCAGAGTCGCCGACCCAGCGGATCGGGTCGACGCCGTCGGAGCGATTCACGAAGGTCGAACACGTTGCAGCCATGGGCTCCCTGGAGAAGGTCACGACCGACGAGGCGCTCTTTCGGTGGGCCGAGGATGCGGCCAAGCGGCTTGAAGTCGATCCGACCGAACTCTCGTACGTTCTCGAACCGAAGATCGACGGGTCTGCGATCTCGCTGCTCTATGACGACGGCGTCCTTGTGCGGGGCGCGACGCGCGGCGACGGTGCACGCGGTGAGGACGTCACAGCGAATCTCCGCACCATCGAAGCGATTCCGTTGCGCATGCTTGGCGACGCGCCGTCCGTGCTTGAAGTGCGGGGTGAGGTGTACATGCCGCTCTCAGGGTTCCACGCCTTCAACGAACGCCTCGAAGCCGAAGGTAAGAAGGTCGCCCCGAACCCGAGAAACGCCGCCGCCGGCTCGCTACGGCAGCTCAACCCGGAGATCACGCGACAGCGGCCACTTTCGATCTGGATCTACGGTTCCGGCTACGGCGAGGGCGTCACGTTCGAGAGCCACTGGGGGATGTTGCAGTGGCTCAAGGAGCACGGGTTCCGCACCAACGAGCACGCCGAGCGGATTGCGACGATCGAAGAGGTCGCCGCGCGTTGCGCCGAATGGGAACATCGTCGGGTCGATCTCGATTACGAGATCGACGGTGTTGTGATCAAGATCGACTCGCTCGACTACCAACGCCAGCTCGGGGCGCTGCACGACCGGCCACGCTGGGCGCGGGCCTACAAGTGGGCGCCGATGACAGCCCAGACCACGCTGCTCAAGATCCACGTTCGCGTTGGGCGGACCGGCGCCCTCAATCCGTGGGCGCAGCTCGCCCCTGTCGAGGTTGGCGGCGTCACCGTTTCGAGCGCCACGCTCCACAACGAAGAGGACATCAACCGCAAGGACATCCGCGAGGGTGACACCGTCGTCGTGCAGCGGGCGGGCGACGTGATCCCGCAGGTTGTCGGCCCAGTGCTGCCGCACGCGCCAGGGACGGTGCCGTTTGCGATGCCATCGCACTGCCCGCTCTGCGAGGCCGAGATCATCAAGCCCGAAGGCGAGGCGCAGCACCGATGCCCGAACCGCGCGTGCCCCTCGCGCGGGTTGGAGGCATTGATCAACTGGGTTGGCGCCGCTGCCGACATCGAGGGTGTCGGTGAGCAACTCGTGCGGCGTCTGTGGGAGCTTGGGCTCGTCCGCTCGCTCCCCGACCTCTACCGACTGACGCTCGAACAGCTTCTCGACCTCGATGGGTTCCAGGAGAAGAGCGCGACGAACGTCATCACCTCGATCGCCCAGTCGAAGGAGATCTCGTTTGGTCGTGTCCTCTTTGGGCTGAACATTCCGGAGGTCGGCTGGGTGACCGGCCAGAATCTCGCGCGTCACTTCGGCACGATCGACGCCCTGCTCGCGGCGAGCATGGACGACCTGATGACGTGCGAAGGCATCGGCCCCGACCGAGCCGAGGCGATCGCCGAGTGGTTTGCCGACGAGCCCAACAGGTCCCTCATCGAGGAGCTGCGTGAGCTGGGCGTTCGGCTTCAGGCAAGTGAGGCCGACCGTCCAAAGGAAGGCCCGCTCACGGGGATGCAGTACGTCATCACCGGAACGCTCGAAGGTTGGACGCGCGATCAGGCGAAGGCTGCACTGGAGGCGCTCGGAGCGAAAGTTGTCGACAGCGTGTCGAAGAAGACGACCGGCGTGATCGTTGGCGAGAGCCCCGGCTCGAAGGCCGCGAAGGCGGAGAAGCTCGGCGTCCCGATCCTCTCGGAGCCCGACCTGAAGGTGCTGCTTGGGGCGTAGCTGCGCTTAGGCGAGGCCGGCGCGTACCGCGTAGACGGCCGCTTGAATCCGATTTTCGATCTGCAGCTTCATCAGGATGTTCGAGATGTGGTTCTTCACCGTCTTTGGGCTGATGTGGAGCTCCGCTGCAATCTGTCCGTTGTCTTTGCCGTCTGCGATCAGCCGGAGCACCTGGAGCTCCCGGTCGGTAAGGCCGGATGAGGCTGCCGGAGCCGGTGCGTTCTCCCGTAGCCGGCGGAGCACGCTGCCTGCGATCGCGGGCGACACCGTTGATTCACCGGCCGCCGCACGAGAGATCCCAGCGACGAGATCTTCGATCGGGCCGCGCTTGAGCAGGTAGCCGCTCGCGCCTGCAAGGATCGCTTCGAGCACATCGGTGTCTTCGTCAGAGGCGCTCAGCACGAGCACGCGGGTCGACGGTGCCGTCGCTGAGATGCGACGCGTGGCTTCGACACCGGCCACTCCCGGCATGTCGAGATCCATCACGACCACATCGGGTGCCGTTTCCTGCACAAGCTGCAGTGCCGCGTCGCCGTCGGCCGCCTCGCCAACCACGTCGAGGCCATGGAAACCGAGGAGCTCGCGCAATCCCGCCCGGAAGGAGAGGTGGTCGTCGACGAGCACAACCCGGACCGATGCGTGACCTGACCCGAGTGCGGGAGGATCGAGAACCGGGGTGATGGGCGGAATCATCTAGTGAAGCGCGATCGTGATCGTTCGCCGACCCCACGCCTGCGCTTGCGCGAGCGTCGGGAACCAGAGGTCAATATCAGCACCAATCACCGCACTGCCGGTGTCGGCAGCAATCGCCTCTCCGTACCCTGGAATCGTCATGCGGGTCCCAAGGGGAATCACCCGCGGGTCGACGGCCGCGACACCCCACCCAACAGGAATGCCGGACGAGGTGTGCCCGGGGAGCGAGTAACCAGTCGCGCTCACCGTCAATGTCCGCTCGCCTGCAAAGAGGGTGACCGCCGCACCGCCCGGAACAACCGTCGCCGTGGTGGCAGCCGAGACACCCCCAGAGAGTGTGGCTGACTTCCGCGTTGCAGCGAGCGCCTGGGCTTGATCCGCCGCGATGCTCGCCTTCGTTAGGCGCCGCTCGTTCGCCAAATGGTTGATGTACCCCGCAAGCTCGTCCCGGGTGCTCCGCAAGCGCGAGGTGGTGACGAACGCTGCGCGGGTTGTTGACGCGAGCCGCGCCGACTCCAGCTCGAGTCTCTTCGACAGAACACCAAGGCGAATCTGGGACGCTTCAACACTCTTGATCACGTCGGTGTTGATCGAGGCGACCTTGTTGAGCTCATCTAGTTCAGTAAGGGCCTTGTCGAGATCCTTCGCCCCGAGGAAGATCTCGATTCCACTAGCGCCGGGGTGCTCATAGAGCTGGCGCACGCGTGCTGCAAGACGTGCGCGTGAAACACGGACGTCAAGTGCCGCCTCGCCCCGCTCACGCTTAAGGAGCGCACGGCGCGACGCGATCGTGTTCTGCTCGCGCTGAAGCGCCGCAAGACGCGTCGTAGCGGCCGCGAGCCGGCTGTCGAGCGAGTACAGAGAGAGGACGGCCGACCGCGCCTTCGCCGCGATAGCGGCATCGTGTGCGCGGAGCGTCGAAAGGCTCGGTCCGGCGCTCAACCCCTGCGCGACGGACACCGCGAGAGCGAGCGCGGCTGCCGATGTGCCGGCAGCTAGACGCCGGTGCTGCAGATGACGCAACCCTGGCACGGGAGCGGGACCGTACCAGAATCACCTCACCCAAATGCCGGTGCATGCAGGAAAAACGCGGCGGATGTCGTTATCGGACAGGCCGCACGGTTTGCCCGGGTGGCGCCAGATTGGTAAGGTCGTCTGCCTGTGACGTACCGGCCCCACCCGGTGCGCGTGTCCAGAGCCCTCCGTTGGGCCGCCGCAGCCCGTCGGCGAGGACATGCGCCGCACGTACTGCTCGGGATTCTCGCCGCTTTCGCGGTGGCGGCTCCCGCGTCGGCAACCCCGCCTCTCTCGGCGAAACAGGCCGAGGCAGACCAGGTGTATGCGCAGGTGCAGGCGCTCGATCGCGCGCTTGGGCAGGCTGACGAGCGGCTGAACCTCGCGAACTATCGGTTGAACCAGGTGCAGCACGACATCGTTGAGAACGCGCGTGCGCTCGTCGTTGCGAAGGCAAACCTCAAGAAAAGCCGCGACGCGATCGCGCAACGTCTCGTGACGCTGTACACCGCTGGCGACTCAAACTCGACGCTTGAAGTGCTGATCGGAGCTCGAAGCTTGGACGAGGTGCTCACCCAGCTCGATACGGCAAGCAAGGTTTCGAACCTCGATGCTCAGGTGATCAACCAGGTGCAGAAGTTTCAGGTGTCGGTTCGCACACACGCGGCTCAGCTTCGGGTCGAGCGCAGTCAAGTGGCAAAGCTGGTTGCCGCGCGTCGCGCGCAGGAACGCGCTGCAGCATCGAAGCTCAATGAGCGTCGGAGGCTTCTGAACTCGCTGAACGGTGAGATCGCACGGTTGGTTGCGCAGGCACACGCGCGCGAATTGCTGGCCGCCCAGCGGGCACGTGCGCGGTACAACGCCAACCAATCGACACTCCCGACGAGTGTGATCGGCGCGACCGCTTCAGCTGCTGAGGGCGAGACGATTCTCCCGTCGTCGAACTACACCGGCGTGGTGGGTGTCGCCATGCAGTTCCTCGGAACGCCGTATGTGTGGGCGGGTGCGGCACCAGGCGGGTTCGACTGTTCCGGTCTTGTGAGCTACGCCTATGCGCAACTGGGCGTGTCGCTTCCGCACTCGTCGTATGCGATGTGGGGATACGGCACTGCGGTGCCGCGCGACCAACTGCAGCCGGGAGACATGGTGTTTTTCGAAGGCCTCGGCCACGTTGGGATCTACATCGGTGGCGGGCAGTTCGTGCACGCGCCGCATACCGGGGACGTGGTGAAGATCTCGAGCCTGTACGACGCGTTCTACACCGCGAACTACGTCGGCGCACGCCGCGTCATCTAGAGCCTGCGTCGGCCAAAGAGAAGGTTTGTGGCTGGCCGCTCAGGTGGTACGCCGCCCGCCCGAGGGGAGAATCTCCCAGGGACACCTAACCCGCATCGTGAAACGCGGCTGGATCATTGTTGAAACGAATGTGCGCAGTCCCGGCGGAAATCTCTAGGCTTTTTCCCTGCACATGCGCACAACCTGGAACGGATCCATCAGCTTCGGCCTCGTGAACATCCCGGTCGGGCTCGCCCCTGCCACCGCATCGTCGGCCCGCCAGTCGGACGTCCAGTTCCGGCTGCTCCACCGCGACTGCTTGACTCCGATCAAGCAGAAGCGCTGGTGCCCAGTGCACGACGTGGAGGTCGGCCCCGACCAGCTCGTGAAGGGGTGGGAGGTTTCGAAGGGCGAGTTCGTCGCAATCGACGATGCCGAGATCGAAGCGATCGAGGAGCACGACACCTCACGTGCGATCGGGATCACGCGTTTCATCCCGCTCGGCGAGGTCGATCCGATGTATTACGACCGCAGCTACTTCCTGATCCCTTCAGGTGCGGAGGCGCAGCGTCGACCGTACGCGCTGCTTCTTCGCGCCATGACCGATGCGGGCGTCGCCGGTCTCGGCTCGTTCGTTCTCGCAGGGAAGGAAAAACTCTGCCTCATTCGTGCCGCGGGCGAGGCTCTCGTGCTGGAGACGCTCTTCGTCCACGACGATGTTCGATCGAACGCCGAGATTGCTGAGGCGGTCGCGGCAAGCCCGGTGAAGGACGACGAGCTCCTCCTCGCGCAGCAGATCATCTCGGGCCTCTCGGGCAACTTCGACCCGACCGAGCTCCGCAGCGGCTATCGCGAACGGCTCCGATCTCTCCTTGAGGCGAAGCTCGAAGGGCGAGCGCCGGAGCCGCAGCCCGCCGCTCCGGTCGCCACGCCCGCCGAAGATCTGATGGCGGTGCTCCGCGCATCCGTGATCGCAGCGAAGGCTGCTGCGACCACGCCCGCTACGCCGAAGACGAAGGCGCTGTCAAAGACGGCCGCGTCGGCTGCAGGAAAGAAGCCGGCCGCGGCGCCGAAGCGTTCCGCGGCCGGCAAGAAGGCTTAGGGCCTCGCACGCTGGGACGGTCGGCGAGGCGGAAGTCTCCCGGCTAGTGCTTGATCGGTATCGCGTTTGATGCCGCAAGCTGTGCTTGGAACAGGGTTTTGTCGATCTTCCCGTGGAAGATCGGCACGCTCTCTTCGACGCAGATCTTGACGATCTCGTCGCGTTCCATTCCGACTTCCTTCGACAGTTCTTCGGGTGTCAGATGGTTAGGCATCGCGCCCCTCCTTGTTTGCATGCACAAAAAAACCCGCCGCGCTCGAAGCGCAGGCGGGCGTCAGAAAGCTCCCAGCCGGTTCCGGTTGTTGCCCTCACAGGCTCCACCGTGTTCGGATAGTGCTCATGCCACGGGACCATACTCGTCTCCCCTGACGCACGCAAACGTCGTTGGGGGTACTGCTCAGTGGTCGGTTCGCGCTACGATTCGGCTCCTCCGGGGTGTGGCGCAGCCTGGTAGCGCGCTCCGTTCGGGTCGGAGAGGTCCCCAGTTCGAATCTGGGCACCCCGATGGAAACGTGGGGGGACTCCGGTTCCCCCACGTCCTTACCTCTCAGTCGCGACGTTCGGCGGTCACGGCTATTCTCGCCCGATGCTGCGCGCGGTGATCTTCGATGTCGATTTCACCCTTGCGAAGCCGGGGCCTGACCTTGGCGCGGAAGGGTATTGCCGCCTCGGTGAGCGTTACGGTCTCGATCTCGATCCTGCGCGTTACGACGAGGCGCGTGTGGCGGCGTTCGCGGAGGTGAAGCTCCATCCGGAGCTCGACCACGACGAGGAGATCTGGGTTCTGTTCACTGAGCGTGTGATCGTTGGGATGGGCGGGGTCGGCGACACCTATAACGCCGCGGTCGAGATGGAACGCGCGTGGGTGCACTCGCATCACTTTGAGCTGTTCCCCGATGCGTTGCCAACGATTCAGGCGTTTCGTGATCGCGGGCTGTTGATCGGAATGCTGTCGAACTCCTCACGTGATCTGGAGGAGTTTGTCGCCCATCACGGGCTGTATGCCGATGCTGTGCTCACTTCGAACGACCATGGGAAGACGAAGCCGCATTCGTCGATCTTCCATGCGTTGCTGGCGAAGCTGGATGTTGAGCCTCACGAGGCGGTGATGGTGGGCGACATGCTTGAGGATGACATTGAGGGCGCGCAGGCAGTTGGAATGCATGCGGTGCTTGTTGATCGCGAGAACCGGTATCCGGATGTCGCGGATCGGCTCCCCGACCTTTCGGGCCTGCTTGAGGAACTGGGACTCGACTGAACCGCTGCGGCGTGCGACGATCTTCGTATGCGCTGCGTCAACATCTTCACGCTTGAGCCGTCCGTCGAGGGTTCGCGTGACGGTTACCGGCATACGTCGGCTCGCATTGGTGCTGAGCTTGGTGCCGAGAAGATCGGTGGGAGCGTGTACGACATTCCCGAGGGGGAGGCGTCGTTCCCGTACCACTTTCATTACGGCATGGAGGAGTGGGCGCTTGTGTTGGACGGGACGCCGATGTTGCGTTCACCTGAGGGGGAACGCCAGCTCGTGCGAGGTGACGTTGTGTGTTTCCGTCCGGGGCCTGACGGGGCGCATCGGTTCCGCGGCCCGGGGCGGCTGTTGATGCTTTCGGCGAATCGTCTGCCGGAGAGCGTGGAGTATCCCGATAGTGGGAAGCTTGGTGTGATGCCTGCTCGTAAGATCTTTCGGGTCGCTGACGCCACCGACTATTGGGAGGGCGAGTGAGCGAGAGCGTGAATGTGTTCGCGCTTGTCGGTGAGGCTGATCCGACGGATCCTCCGGGGTTTCGGGCGCGGATGGCCCGGTTCGGCCCGTCGATTGGGGCTGAGCAGCTTGGTGCGTCGGTGTATCTGCTTGATCCGGGTGAGGCGATCTGCCCGTACCACTATGAGTTTCCTGACGAGGAGTGGCTTGTGGTGTTGGAGGGCAATCCGACGGTGCGGGATCCGGATGGCGAGCATGTGCTTGAGCCTGGTGATCTTGTGGTGTTTCGTGAGGGGCCTGAGGGGGCGCATAGGGTGTCGAACGGCGCTGATCGGCCGGGCCCGGCGCGGGTGATGATGCTGTCGACGAAGTCGGCTACCGCGGTGTGCGTCTATCCCGATAGCGACAAGGTTGGTGTGTGGCCGCTCGGGAAGCTCTTCAAGCTCGGCGATGCGGTCGACTACTTCGACGGCGAGGTGTAGTTCTCGCGAGAGGTCTGGCGCGTGATCCGCGCCGCCCCTCCAATTGGGGACTGTCCCCAGGACATGGCCTGCGGGGGCGGTGGGGCTGGTTGGGTGCCGCGTGGCCAGAAGCGACGATGCGCCCCCGAATCATTCTCGGTACGTTGGCGCTGTGGCCCGGCAACCGCGAAACGTGCTGCCCGCAGCGGGCGTTTACCACGTCACATGCAGAGGCGTCGCCCGCTGCGAAATCTTCGGTGACGACAGCGATCGCGAGTACCTCGTACGGCTCCTGCACGAAACCGCTCGGAAATTCGAGTGGCACTGCCACGCCTACTGCCTGATGGGCAATCACTACCACGCCATTGTCGAATCTGATCTCGACTCGCTATCGCTTGGAATTCATCGAATGAATGGCGCCTACGCGCAGCGATTCAACCGCCGCCAAGAACGCGTCGGCCACCTATTCCAAAACAGATTCTTCGCCCGAATCATCCAGTCCGACGAACACCTAGAAACCGCCATCGCCTACGTCTGGAACAACCCAGTGCGGGCCGGGCTCTGCGATGAAGCGTACGAATGGCCGTGGGGTGGCGCGATAGCCCCGCCACGCAGACGACACACCCAACGCACCGCGTAGAAAACGACGTCTGCGAGGGCGCTAGCCGCGCTGGATCGGCGCAAGCGCCGGCGCCCATGAACAGACCGGCGACACCTCGCCCTTCGACCCATTCAGCCGCCGATAACCCAGAGCGTGCTCCGCCTGCATCATCTTGTGAATCTGGGTCGTCCCCTCATAGATGATCGGGGCACGCGCATTCCGGAAATACCGCTCGATCCCCATCTCGGCGCTGTAGCCATACGACCCGAACACCTGGATCGCCAGATGCGCCGCCTCAAACGCCGATTCCGTCGCATGCCACTTCGCAAGCGACGTCTCGCGCGTTGAACGTTTCCCCTGATCCTTCATCCAGGCGGCCTGCAACACAAGCAGCTTCGACGTCTCGTACCCGAGGATCATCGTCGAGATCATGTCCTGCACAAACTGGTACTTCCCGATCGCCTGACCGAACGTCTCCCGCTCACGCGCGTATTCGACCGAGCGCTCAAGGCAGGCTCGGATCACACCGCAGGCGCCCGCGGCGACCGTGAACCGTCCGCCATCGAGGGAGTGCATCGCGATCTCAAACCCCTGACCCTCCTCACCGATGCGGTTCTCGGCAGGCACCTCGAGATCCTCGAAAAACAGCTCACCGGTCGAGCCAGCCCAGATGCCGAGCTTGTTCTCGGTATCGCGGGTCGTCAGACCCTTCATGCCCTTCTCGACCATGAACGCGGTGATCCCCTTGTGGCCGGCAGCAGGATCGGTCTTCGCGAACACAAGGATGTGGTCGGCAACCGTTGCGTACGAAATCCAGTTCTTCTGCCCGTTCAGCACGTAGGTGTCGCCCTCACGTCGCGCGACAGAACGCATCGCGGCAACGTCAGAGCCGGCATCCGGTTCGGTGAGACCGAACGCGGCAAGTTTCGTGCCCTTCGCCTGAGGCACGAGCCAACGCTGCTTCTGGGCTTCGGTGCCGTAATGCAGAAGCGAGAGCGAATTGAGTCCGACATGCACCGAGATCAACGTGCGGAACGCTGCCTCGCCACGTTCGATCTCTTCACACACGAGCGCCTCAGCGACGAAGTCGAGGCCTGCGCCGCCGTACTCCTCGGGAATCACGACGCCCAGGAGCCCGAGTTCGCCCATTCCGTCGATCACATCGCGATCGAGTCGGTGCGCAAGGTCGTTCTCGATCGCAACAGGAAGGATCCGATCGTCGACGAACGCTCGTACTGTGTCTTGGATGAGCCGTTGCTCATCGGTCAATTCAAAGTCCATTGCTACTTAGCCTAACGACGTGCACGCCTTCCCTCACGAATCCCTCGTTTTCGGACTGATCCTCGCGCTCGCGACCGCTGCGGCGTTCAACTGGTCCTGGGTTGCGCAGCACACGATCACGTCGCAGATGCCGCCGCTTTCGATCCGGCGACCGAAGTGGTCGCTCGCGATGCTGTTCTCGCATCGGCAGTGGTTGATTGCGTTCATCGTGGGGATCATCGGCTGGGTGTTCTACGTCTTGGCGTTGGCGCTCGCACCGCTTTCGCTTGTGCAGTCGGTGTCGGCCGGCGGTGTCGGGCTGCTCGCCGTGTTTGCGCAGCGTGCGACGGGAGAGCGGCTGCCGGCGCGAGAGTGGGTTGCCGTTGGCATCGCCGGTGTGGGCCTTGTGTTCCTTGGCGCGTCGCTTGCGGGGGGATCGGATGATGGTGATGTCGGCCATTGGAAGGCGATCGCCTTCTGGTTCATCATCTCGTGGCTGCTCGCTGCGATGTTCCTTGGGCCGTTCGCGCCGTTCCTGGCACCGGGCGCCGGCTTCGGGATTGCGGCAGGGTTGATGTATGCCGCGGCCGATGTGGGAACGAAGGCGGCGGTGCATGGCGGCTGGTGGCTGCTTGCGATCGCGCCGGTGTGGGCGTCGCATGGCCTCGCGTTTACGATCATCCAGCTGGGGTTCCAGCGCGGGCGTGCGCTCGCAACGGCGGGCCTCTCATCGTTTTGTACGAACGCGTTGCCGATCCTTGGCGGTGTCCTTGTGTTTAGCGAGAAGCCGCCGGGTGGAACGCTCGGCGCTCTCCGGATCGTTGCGTTTGTGTGTGTCGTGGCGGGCGCGGCCGCTGTGGCTCGGAAAGAGACTCCGAGCGAACCCGCGCCGCTCGCGCTCTAGTCGAACGCGGGAAGCCCGTCGAGCGACCGGCTGTTTTTCTCAGCCACGTAGGCGCGCAGGTCGTCGTCGGTCTTGCTTGCGACCCAGCGTTCAAACTGGGTGCGTTCGCTGACGTATTCCATGAGCGGGACGCCGAACCCGCACGAGTCGGAGACGCGGTCGACGTGAACGCGCACAATCGACCTCGCGCCACCAGGGCCTGGGTCGGTGTGAGGCAGCAGCTCTCCCCGCCCGTGGAGCCGCACGATGCGGGGCGGCTCATCGAACGCGCAGAACATCACGCAGATGCGGCCGTCGTTGCGGAGGTGCGCGGCGGTCTCGGCACCCGAGCCAACACGGTCGTCGTACTCGACGGTGTGGTCGTCGATCACGCGGAAGGTGCCGATCGGCCCCTTTGGTGACAGGTTGACGTGCCCCCCGTCGGCTGGCGCGGTGGCAACAAAGTAGAGGTGCTGGCGTTTCATCCACGTGGCCAACGCGTCGTCGATCCGTGGAAGCACCTTTCCCATCTCGCGAGCCTACCAATGTGGCGATGAGCCGTTCTGAGGCGGACGGGCGCGGCTACCATTGCCCGACCGTGACCGAGCAGAGCACCCGATCGGATGCTCGTGCCCGGCCTACTCCGGCGCTCACGCGTAAGCGTCATGTGGGTGCTGCCGGAGTTGCGGCCGGGCTCGCAGCCGCCGCTATCGCGGTCGGCTACGCGTTCCAGGGTTCGCTCATGACCCTGCCTGACGGCACCACGATTGCGGGGGTGAAGGTCGGTGGTCTTTCGACCACTGCGGCCGTCGCGTTGCTGGAGGAGAAGTCGGCCGCGGTTGCGTCGATACCGGTCACATTTACGGCGCGCGATCACAGTTGGAAGATTGCCCCCGAGCAGTTGGGTGTTCGGGTTGATTGGCAGGAGGCTGTTGATCGGGCGAAGAGCCGTGCGGGCGGGGTCGCGATCTTGCGGGGCTTCCGTCGCATTCAGCTCAAGTTCGCGCCGCTCCACCTGAGCGCGTCGCCCGAGAGTTATGAGCCGGCCGTCGAGTACGAGGTGAGCTTGATCGCTTCGACGATCGATAAGCCTCACCGCGATCCGCGGCTTGTCCGGCGTGGCCTCTTGATTCGGGAGATCCCCGGCGAGTCGGGTGTCGTGCTTGATCGCGATCAGTCCGCGTCGCTGATCGTGGGTGCCCTTGCGGGGTTCGTGCGCGAAACGGTGTCGCTTCCGGTGCGCACCGATCAGCCCGCGTTGATCGACGACAAGCTTGTGCGCACGCGTCTGCTTGCAGAACGGATCCTTTCGGGGCCGGTCGTGTTGCGGCTTGGGCGCCAGCGCATTGTGGTGACGCCGAACCAGCTTGCACCGATGCTGCAGCTGCCCGCGAGAGCGAGGGGAGACATCGTCCTTGGAGGCGAGGCTGGTGACGCGTTCTTCGCGAAGCTCGCCAAGCGGATCGGCTCAACGGCCCGCGATGCGGGGTTCGCCGCGGAGGGGAACAGGGTGCGTCTGGTTCCGTCGCGGGCCGGGGTTGGACTTGATGTTGCGAAGAGTGCCGAGGCGTTGCTTAAGGCTGCTGAACGTGGAACGAACCGTGTTGTTCGGCTTGCGGTGGGTCGTGTTCAGCCGACGCGTACGACTGCTGAGGCGAAGGCGATGGGAATCACCGGGGTTGTCGGAACGTACGAGACGACGTTCGGGGGTGTCCCGAATCGCATTCACAACGTGGAGCTCGTGTCGCACCTGGTCGATAACAAGCTGATTGAGCCCGGGGCGACGTTCTCGTTCAACGACACGACCGGCGAGCGGACGGCTGCGAAGGGATTTCTTGAGGCGCCGGTGATCATCAATGGCGAGGTGCAGACAGGCCTTGGGGGCGGGGTGTGCCAGGTTTCAACGACGGTGTTCAACGCCGCGTATGAGGCGGGTCTGCCGATCACTGCCCGCACAAATCACGCGATCTACATCTCGCACTATCCGCTTGGCCGCGACGCAACGGTTGACTATCCGAGCACCGACCTGAAGTTCGTGAACGACACGGGGCACTGGTTGTTGCTGCGGACGTTCGTCACGTCGTCGTCGCTCGTCGCCACGTTGTATGGCACGCCGCAGCATCGGAAAGTTGAGACGGCGACGTTGCCGCTTCGTTGGGTTGGGCCGCCCCCGGTGAAGAAGACGATCGACAGGGCGCTGAGGCCAGGTGAGAAGGTGGTTGACGATCCGGGTGTGCCGGCGCAGGCGACGTCTGTGACCCGAACGGTCTTTGCCCCGGATGGAACGGAGCTCTCTCAAGGAACGTGGGTGTCGAACTACCGGGCGGTTGCGAAGCTCGTTCGTATTGGGCCGAAGAAGAAGGGCGCGGCTACGACTGGCGCCGCAACGGCGGCAACTACGACGACTCAGCAGTAGCGACGGCCTCGATCAGCCAGGCGGGGATGCGCGTGGGGCGCATCGTCTGCCTGTCGACCGTGCCGTGGAGCGTCCAGCCTTCAGACACCACCTCGCCGTCTCGCTCGATGGCGTATTCGAATCGGAACCGCGCACCTTTCATGTCGACGCATCTGGCGTGGATGGTGAGCGTTTCGTCGAATCGTGTTGGGCGGATGAACTTCGCCCACGATTCGAGGACGACTGCCTCGATGCCTTCGTCGCGGAGCCGCTGGTAGCCCCCGGCGTAGCGCGAGAGGTAGTCGACGCGCGCGACCTCAAACCAGATGAACGTGTTTGAGTTGTGTGCAACTCCTTGAGCGTCGGTTTCGGCGAACCGGACGCGCACGTCGGACGAAAAGGTGTAGCCGTTCATTGGGGTGGAACGATAGAGGCAGTCTCGAGTGAGAGCTGCGCGTCACCGGCGAGGCCAGAGACGCCGACACCGACGAGCCGTAGTGGCCCCGGACGGTCGAGTAGTGCGCGGTCAAGGAGGCTGCATGCGAGTTCCGCGATTCGTTCGGCGTCGTCGACCCCCACACGGAGGGAGCTTGAGCGTGTTCGGATCGTGAAGTCGGGGTAGCGGAGTTTGGTCGTGACGGTTCGGGCCGCTTGACCTCGGGAGCGGAGGTGTTCGGCGAGTTTGACGCTCATCCGACGGAGTTCGTCGTGGAGCTTCTCGGGGTCCCCGACATCGCGCGCAAACGTCTCTTCGTGCGAGATCGAGATTCGTTCGGATGATGTTTCGAGTGGTCGCGGATCGATGCCTTGGGCCCGTTCGCGAAGGAGTGCGCCGACCTTGCCGGGAAGGAAGCGGCGGAGCGTGACGTCGTCTGTCGCTGCGAGCGCTCCGATCGTTTCGACTCCGGCGGCGATCAGCCGCTCTTCGGCGCGGGGACCGACTCCCGGAAGGATCCGGATTGGGAGCGGCGCGAGGAACGCCGCTTCGTGGCCGGGCCTGACGGCGGTGAGTCCTCCGGGCTTCCGCCGGTCGGAGGCAATCTTCGCGACGACCTTGGATGTCGCGACACCAAGGGAGCACGACAGGCGTGTGCGGGCGCGCACGACGGCACGGATCGCTTCGGCGAGCGCGCGCGCGTCGTCGAAGGATGGGGCGACCTCCCCGAGATCGAGGTAGCCCTCGTCGATTCCCGCCTGCTCGACGGTTGGAACCATCTCGTGCACGACCGACCAGACGGCTTGTGAGTACTCCCGATAGACCGACATGCGTGAGGGGACGAAGACCACTTCGGGGCAACGTCGGAATGCCTCTGCGCACGACATTGCCGAGCGAATGCCAAAGCCGCGTGCCATGTAGTTCGCCGTTGCGACGACGCCGCGCCCCTTCGGGTCGCCACCTACCACGAGCGGCACGGTTGCAAGTTCGGGCCGTTCCAGCTCTTCGACGGCCGCGAAGAACGCGTCGAGGTCGAGGTGAGCGACGATCATGTGTTCGAGCGTAGTCGCAGCCGCGGGCGGCAACCCTCGGCGGTGGCTACAGCAGCTCGGCGGCGACCGACTCGGCAATCATCGTGGTTTCGTCGAGCGAGAGCCCAGCCGCGGTCGAGTCCGCGTGGCGGGCTGTTCTGAACCGGCTTCGCGGTGTGACGGGAGGCCGGTTGATGGTGTGCAGCCCCGAAATGGCATCGAGGTAGCTTTGAACTCCGAGCGCAACCTTCCCGGCCGGTGCGTTCGCCGCGTGGAGCGTTTCGACCAACCCCGCGAGCGCCTGCTTTTCGTTGTGCGTGAGGGTGATCTTGAAGCCGTCGGGTCCAACATCGACGCTGATTAGCCGCCGGTGGAAGAGCCCGACGCCTGCCGACCCGACCGCCAGCAGCAGCAGTACGACGACGAGTGTCTCCGAGCGTCGTGATGGCGCGGCCACGCTCGTTGCGCGCTCGATCGCCACGACGGCGCCGCCCGCAGTTGCCGATCCCGACCGCTGTGTTGTGGTGACGGTGCGCACGACACCAGTGCGCCCTTCGTCGGCTGGGAGCCAGATCCGCCAGATCGCAATCCAGAGGAGGAGCGCGGCGAGCGGGAGCAGCAGGAGCGGCACGACGTTCTCGCTGAGCCAGGCGAGGAAGCTGGCGAAGGCGCGCCGCCAGGCTGGCCGCACGTTCCTTCGTGGGGAAGCGGTGGAAACCATGGCCGCGACTCTAGACTGTTGACTATGGTCAATGCAACTCGGCGGCTGGCTGCTGCCGCCATGGGGCTATGGTGTGAGCAGTCGTCGAGAGGAGCGGAACATGGTTCGTCGCACGGTGATCTCGCAGCTGCAGTCGGTGGGTGAAGGGGCGCTTGGCAAGCTCGCGCAGAGCCCTGTGACGCACAAGGCTCTCGAAGGCGCGATGCAGGTGAAGGATCGGGTCGAGAAGCTTGTGCGCGGCCTCGAGGACATGGACGGACGGGTTGCGAAGCTTGAAGCGCGCGTTGCGAAGCTTGAGGCAGCGAAGGCTCCGGCTCGTGCTGCCGCCAAGACGCCCGCGAAGTCAGGCGCAGCGGCACCGAAGAAGCCGACTGCCCGAAAGCCCGCCGCTCCGAAGGAGTAGCTCGCCGGTTAGGCGGGGACGCGTACGTTCAGCGCTGCGGGCACGATTTCGAAGCGCACTGGGGTGGTGCCACTCGGCTCACCTTCGAGTTCGATCGGAAGTGGTCGCGTTGACTCGACCTCGATCCAGGGTGAGCGCACAACATCGACCTTCTTGTGCTTCAGGTGCCCGCCGCCATAGAGCTTCGGTGACGTGGTGATGAAGTCAAGCTTCGAGACATCGCCGAAGAAGACGATGTCGAACAGCCCGTCGTCGGGAACTGCGTTCGGGGCGAGCATCATGCCGCCACCTGCGTAGCGTCCGTTTGCGACGACGACGTTGTTCATCAGGCCGGTTCGTTCGCCACCCTCGAAGCGTGTTGTGACATCACCGTTTTTCCAGGCGAGGAACACGCGTGTGAGGGCGTAGTAGAAGGTTGCCTTGCCGCCGAGCGCCTTCGACATGCCGTTCGCGCGATCGGCGACCGCGCCGCTCATCCCAACCGAACCCATGCTGGCGAAGTGGCGCACCTGCCGTGAGCCATCTGTAGCTGTGAACGTGACCTTGCCGACGTCGACGGTTCGCGCCGTGCCGTTCAATGCAACCGCGACAGCGTCATCGAACTTCTGCGGGATGCCGTAGGTGCGGCCAAAGTCTTGGCCTGTGCCATTGGGGAGCACTGCCAAGGTGGTGCCGGTTCCGACGATGCCGTTGACGACCTCGTTCAGCGTGCCGTCTCCGCCGACGGCGACGAGCAGGGTGTCAGGCGCTGCGGCGCTGCGAGCAAGCTCTGTGAGGTGTCCTGGGCGCTCCGAGAAGAGCACCTCTCCCGGCAGCCCAAGCTCCGCCGCGCGAGCGGCGAGCTTGGGCCATTTCTTGCCGGTCGAGCCGTTCCCACTCGCCGGGTTGACGAGGAAGACGGCCCGCATGATCAGACCTTGTCGGAGGTTGCGACCTGGAGCGCCAGCTGCGTCATCCGGTCGACTGCTGCGCGCAGGTCTTCGTCGGAGATCCGCTTGAACTCACCTTCGACAACGATGTCGCTGACTGTGAGGAAGCACGACGTCGAGACACCGCGGAGCGCGCCGACGGTGAACAGGGCGGCCGCTTCCATCTCGACGGCGAGCACACCCCGCGACGACCACCGCTCGTACTGGCCACCGTCAGGGTTGTAGAACAGGTCGCTCGAAACGATTGGCCCGACATGGATCTGCTCGTTCGAATGCTTGGCGATATGCACCGCCTCGTGGACGAGGTTCCAGCTTGCGGTCGGGCAGTGCGGCTCGTTGCCAACAAGGTGCATGGCGGTCGAGTCGGCCGGAACCGCCGAGAGGGCAACGATCAGGTCGCCAAGGGAGTGCGTCGGCTGAAGGCCGCCGCAGGTGCCGACGCGGATGAGCTTCTTGCAGCCGAGCTGCACAAGCTCTTCAAACACGATGGTGGCACCAGGACAACCCATACCGGTCCCCTGGACGGAAACGGGCTTCCCGTTGTAGGTGCCCGTGTAGCCAAGAAGCCCACGCTCGGAATTGCGCTGGACGACGTTTTCGAGGTAGGACTCGGCGATGTACTTGGCGCGGAGAGGGTCTCCGGGCAACAGGACGGCCTCGGCGTAATCGCCGGGCTCGGCGCGAACGTGAATAGGCATGGCGCAGGACTCTACCCCGGGAGGCGCCAATCCGCGAGGATATGGCTCACGTGGCACTTCTCATCGATCCCTCGCTGGAACAGGTACTTGAGTTCTGTGGCCGCGATCCCGTGGAACGGGTCTTCCTTGAAGATGTCGCGCGAAGGGGCGGCGGGCGGTTTGTCGGCTCGCTTCGCGACGACGGGTTGCTCTCAGCCCTCTGCCATGTTGGGGCGAACCTCGTGCCATCTGGTGCCGACTGCGAGGTGTTCGCACCGGTTGCTGGGCTCAGTCGGGCCCGAATGATCATTGGCGAGACCGGCGCGGTCTCGGCCCTCTGGGATGCGGCGTCATGGGGAATGCCGACACCGCGCGAAGATCGTCCAGGTCAGCCGGTGTATGCGATCGATGAGCCTCCCCCTCCGGGCGAGACGGGGTTGCGGGCCGCGAACCTTGCCGACCTGCCGTTCCTTCTGCCGGCGTGCGCTGCGGCGCACGAACTTGAGCTGGGCGTGAACCCGATGCAACGCGATCCCGACTCGTTCCGTTGGCGCACGATCGCTCACATCGAAGAGGGGCGCTCCTGGCTTTGGCTTGAAGACGGGGTGATCCGATTCAAGGCTGAAGCGTCCGCGTGGACGCCGGACGCGGTGCAGATCCAGCAGGTGTGGACCGACCCGGAGGCGCGGGAGCAAGGATTCGCAGGTCGCGCGTTGCGTGATCTTTGCCGACTGTTGCTTGAGACGACACCGACCGTGACGCTCTTCGTGCGCACCGACAATGCGCCTGCACTCCGGCTGTACGAGTCGATCGGCATGCGCCACGTGCTCACTTTTCGGAGCCTGTTGCTGCCATGAGTCGCGTGATCTTGGCGCGGCATGGCGAGAGCGTGTTTAGCGCCGTCGGCCTTCTGAACGGTGATCCGACCGTCCCCGGTGGCCTCACCGCGCAGGGTGTCGCTGAAGCCGAGGCCCTCGCTATCGAGATCGCGAGTGAGCCGATCGCGCTTTGCATTCACACCGAGTTTGAGCGGGTCAGTCAGACCGCGGCCCTTGCCCTCGCGGGTCGGGATGTCCCAACACTCATCGAGCCGTTGCTCAACGATCCGCGCTACGGCAAGTACGAGCGGGCCGACCTCGACGGCTACCGCGACTGGGCTGCCTCAGCTGGCTCCGGAACACGGGCCGAGGGTGGAGGCGAGAGTCGACAGGAGATCGTCGAGCGGTATGCCGACGGCTACCGTGCAGTCCTCGCCCGGCCCGAATCGACGATCCTCGTTGTCGCCCACTCGCTGCCGATCGCCTACGCCTTGGCCGCGCGTGACGGAACACCGCCGCAGCCGCGCGTCCCACTGGCGGCATACGCAACGGCCTACCGGTTTGAACGCCGCGAGCTTGAGCGGGTGGTTGACACCCTGGATGCGTGGCTCAGCGATCCCGACTGGTGAGTGCGACACTGAGGGTGTGGACGTGCTCACTCGCGTCGAACGACGCATCCGCTCTGACGCGCTGATCGAACCGGGCGGTGACATCACCTGCCTTGTTTCAGGTGGTGCCGACTCGACGTGTCTGTTCTTCGCGTTGAGTGAGCTCGGGTATCGCGTGCAGGCGGTGCACGTCGACTACGGCCTTCGTGGAGAGGAGTCCGATGACGACGCAGCGTTCTGCGCGTCAGTTCTTGGCGCCACGATCCTGCGTGTGCGTTCGACCCGGGCGACCGAGGATGAGCTGCGCCGACTCCGGTACGAAGCAACGGCTGGACCGCTGCGCGCAACCGGGCACACCGCGAGCGATCAGATCGAGACGATCCTCTACCGCCTCGCATCGAGCGGACGCCCAAGCGGGATCAAGTCGCGACGGGAAGATGGCGTCGTTCGGCCGCTCCTTGACCTTTGGCGGGAAGAGACCGAAGCGTTCTGTCGCGAGCGCGGGATCGAGTTTCGGCTCGACTCATCGAATCCGCAGACCGCCCGCGGCCTGATCCGCAATGAGATCCTGCCGCTCCTCGAACGGCTGCATCCCGCCGCGCGGCTCAACCTCCTTCGCGCGCTCGACGAGCGCCGCGTGATGCCCCCGGCGCTTGCCGAGCTGCTGGATGCGCCGATCGCCTCCAAGCGGGTCGACCTCGGTGGTGGGGTGCAGGCAGTGCGCGAGCACGACCGGGTGTGGCTCGAGCAGTCACCTGTCGCGCTGACCGGCGAGGTGCATTGGGGCGGATGGGTCATTGCATCTGACCGGCCAGGCCTTAGAGTGCGGGGGTGGCGTCCGGGCGATCGTCTGGCCGGGCGCTCGAAGAAGATCCAAGACGTGTTCGTTGACGCCAAGATCCCCCGCTCCGACCGTGAAGGTTGGCCGCTCGTGGTTCACGGCGACGAGGTTGTGGCAGTACCCGGGCTCGTCGACGCACCGGGTGTAACGGCGGTACGGCAAACGGAGGTAGGGGAATGACTCAGCGCGAACTTGAGCGTGGTGTCGGTGAAGTCCTAATCGATGAAGAGCGACTCCAGGCCCGGATTCGCGAGCTCGGCGCCGAGATCAGCGCGAACTACGCAGGCCGCGAGCTGCTGCTCGTTGGTGTGCTCAAGGGCGCCGTGTTCTTCATGGCCGACCTGATGCGCCAGATCAACGTTCCCTGCGAAATCGACTTCATGGCGATCTCAAGCTACGGCGCAGGTGCTGACTCTTCGGGCGTCGTGCGGATCCTGAAAGACCTCGACATCAACATTGAAGACCGGCACGTTCTTGTCGTCGAAGACATCATCGACTCTGGTCTGACGCTCTCGTACCTCGTGCGGAACCTTGAGTCACGCGGTCCCGCGAGCGTGGACGTGTGCGCCCTGCTCACGAAGCCCGAGCGTCGCGAAATCGACGTGGACGTTCGCTACGTCGGCTTCGAGATCCCCAACAAGTTCGTGATCGGCTACGGCCTCGACTTCGCGGAGCGCTACCGCAACCTCCCGTACGTCGGCGTCCTACACGACGACCTGATGCCCGAGGGTCTTTGAGCCCCGAAAATCCGAACCAAACTTTTAACTCTGCGATGGCCCGCGCCGAAGCCCCACGCACCCCTGTTCGGGTACGCTGGGCCGCGGAGCTGCCCTCGTGAATCGCCTCTTCCGTAGCGCGTTCGTACCGCTCATCCTCCTCGTGGTCGTCGTTTGGGCTGCGAGCCAGGCTCTGATCCCGAGTACGAGCCACACCAAGAAACAGACCTACTCGCAGCTCAAGTCCGAGGTCGTAACGAACCCGGAGGCGATCTCAAAGGTCTCATTCGACCCGGACCGGCGCGCGATCACCGCATCGTTTGTTGCGACTTCATCGGAGAAGGCGCACAACGTCACCGTTCACTACCCGACGCCGCAGTCGCAGATCGAGTTCGAAAACCTCCTCGACAAGTCGCAGATCCTCTACGACTCAAAGGGAACGGGCGGCTTCTCGTGGACGACCGTGATTGGCAGCGTTCTGCCGATTCTCGTGATCGTCATCTTCTGGTTCTTCATGATGAGCCAGGTTCAGGGTGGTGGCTCCAAGGTGATGAGCTTCGGCAAGTCACGTGCGAAGCGCATGGCCCCCGACTCGCCGAAGATCGGCTTCAAGGATGTTGCTGGTGTCGATGAGGCGGTCGAGGAGCTGCAAGAGATCAAGGAGTTCCTCGAGAACCCCAAGAAGTTCCAGGCGCTCGGCGCGCGCATCCCGAAGGGTGTGCTGCTCTACGGCCCCCCAGGCACGGGTAAGACACTGCTCGCGCGTGCGGTCGCAGGAGAAGCAGGCGTTCCGTTCTTCTCGATCTCCGGTTCTGACTTCGTCGAAATGTTCGTCGGTGTCGGTGCCTCACGTGTTCGCGACCTGTTCGAGCAGGCCAAGCAGGCCGCGCCATGCATCGTTTTCATGGACGAGATCGACGCTGTCGGCCGTCACCGCGGCGCCGGCATGGGTGGCGGGCACGACGAGCGCGAGCAGACGCTCAACCAGCTGCTCGTCGAGATGGACGGCTTCGAGATGAAGGACAACATCATCCTCATCGCCGCCACCAACCGACCCGACATTCTCGACCCGGCTCTTCTGCGCCCGGGCCGCTTCGACCGACAGATCGTCGTCGATCGACCCGACCGCAACGGTCGCAAGAAGATTCTCGAAGTGCACTCGAAGGGCAAGCCGCTCTCCACCGAGATCGACCTTGAAACGCTCGCTGGCGGCACACCCGGCTTCACCGGCGCCGACCTCGCCAACCTCGTCAACGAGGCTGCGCTGCTCGCTGCCCGCCGCGGCAAGAAGATCATCGAGCAGTCGGAACTCGAAGAGGGGATCATGCGCGTGATCGCCGGCCCCGAAAAGAAGGCGCGGCTGCTGTCAGAGAAGGAGCGCCGCATCACCGCCTACCACGAGATGGGCCACGCGATCGTCGGTCACTTCCTCGAAAACACAAACCCGATCCACAAGATCACCATCGTTTCGCGCGGACAGGCACTCGGCCTGACAATCTCGCTGCCAACCGAGGATCGCTACATGCAGACGCGACGCGCCCTGCTCGAAGAGATCGCAATGACACTCGGAGGCCGTGCCGCCGAAGAGATCGTGTTCAACGAAGTCACAACCGGCGCCGCCAACGACCTTGAAAAGATCACCCACACCGCCAAGCAGATGGTGATGCGGTGGGGGATGAGCGAGAAGCTCGGCCCGCGCGTCCTTGGCCGGCAGAACGACATGCCGTTCCTCGGCCGCGAAATGGGTCATGCGCCCGACTACTCCGATGAGGTTGCACGCGAAATCGACGACGAGGTGCTGCGCATCATCGAAGACGGCCACCAGCTCGCACTCGCCGTCCTGAAGGAACACCTCGACGATCTTCATCGCATCTCAGAGATCCTGATCGACCGCGAAACGATCGACGCCGACCAGTTCCTCCGGCTGCTCGCGGGCGAAGGCCCCGACTCGGTGTTCCCTGCCGACGATGAGCCCGACTCCGCGCTGCCCGAGGCAACCGCCGAGCAGGGTCGCAAGACGCTGCCGAAGCCGCGACCGTTCCCGCTGCCGGGTCCGGCGATGCAACCGCCAAAGCCCGAAGGCGCCTCCTAGAACCAACCGCCGCGGTCTCTCGGCGGCCGACGTTCTGACATGGCCATCGAACCTCTCGCGCAGCGCTTCCCACGACCGTCGGTCATGGGGGTGCTCAATGTCACACCCGACTCGTTCTCCGATGGGGGCGTGCACTTCGACCCGGCAGTCGCTGCTGTCGCAGCGCGCCACATGCTCGAGGCCGGGGCCGCGATCATCGACATCGGCGGCGAATCAACACGGCCAGGCGCCGGAGGAGTCACCCTCGTCGAAGAGCTGCGACGCGTCGAACCCGTCCTCGCCGCGCTCCACGGTTCACCCATGTCGATCGACACATCAAAGGCGGGTGTAGCTCGCGTCGCGCTCCAATACGGAGCCGAAATGGTCAACGACATCACCGCCCTACGCCACGACCCCGAACTTGCCGACGTCGTCGCAGAAAGCAACGCCTACCTCTGCCTCATGCACATGCAAGGCGAACCACAAACAATGCAACACGCCCCGACCTACACCGACGTCGTCAGCGAAGTCAAAGCATTCCTGGAGGAGCGCCTCGCATTCGCGATCGAGGCCGGTATCCCCGCCGAACGTATCTGCCTCGACCCCGGCATCGGCTTCGGCAAAACCGTCGACCACTGCGTCGAGCTACTGCAACGGCTCGACGAGATCGTGGCAATCGGCCAACCCGTCCTCGTCGGACTCTCCCGCAAAAGCTTCCTCGGCAAACTGCTCGGCGATCCAGCCGCCACCCAAGGCCCCCTCGCAGCATCGATCGCCGGTGCCGTCGCCGCCCACGAACGCGGCGCCACCATCTTCCGTGTCCACGACGTCCACGAAACTGTCGCCGCCCTCCGCGTCGCCGCCGCGGTCGCCGCATGATCGTCGAACTCCAAGGCCTCGAACTCTGGGGCTACCACGGCGTCCTCGCCGAAGAAAAACGTGACGGGCAACCGTTCCTCTTCGACATCCAGCTCGACGTTGGAGAACACGGCGCAGACGACAACATCGACAACGCCGTCGACTACCGCGACGTCGTCCGCACCATCAAAGAACTCTCCGACAGCCGCTCATTCGACCTCCTCGAAGCGCTCGCACCCGCCATTGCCGACACCCTCCTCGCACGCTTCCCCATCTCCTGGGTGAAAGTCCGGGTACGCAAACCCACCGTGCGCCCCGCCGGTGAAAAGGTCGACTGGAGCGCAGTCACCGTCGAACGAAAACGCACATGACAATCGCCTACGTCGGCCTCGGTGCCAACCTCGGCGACCGCGAACAGACAATCCTTGAAGCGGCACACCGCATCGGCGCCCAGCGCATCTCAACCCTGATCGAAACCGAACCCTGGGGCGTCACCGACCAGCCGCACTTCCTCAACGCCGTCGCCGAAGTCCCCACCACAGCCTCACCCGGCATCTTCCTCCTGCAACTCCTGAAGGTCGAACGAGACCTCGGCCGCATCCGCGACGGCAACCGATGGGGGCCACGGCTCATCGACCTCGACCTCCTCCTCTACGGCAACGAAATCATCGACGACGAAGACCTCCACGTCCCACACCCACACCTCCACGAACGCACCTTCGTCCTACAACCGCTCGCAGAACTCGCACCCGACCTCATCGTCCCCGGGCGCGGCCCTGTAGCGGAACTCCTCCGCCGGATACAATCCTCCACGTGAGCCACCTCGACGAGCTCGACGAATACGAAGCCGAGCTCGAGCTTGGCATCAAGCGGGAATACAACGCGGTCTACTCGCTCTTCCGCTACTGCGTCCTCACCCAAGACGCCACCTACCTCTGCAACAAGCTCGACATGCAATACCTCCCCCAAGCGTCCTACCCGCTCTTCCGGGTCAAAATGGAAGACGTCTGGGTCTGGGACAAAAACCGGCCAACCCGGATGATCCCGCGGGTCGAGGTAAACACCACCTCCGACGTCACCGTCGAAGAACTCCGCGGTGAAGGCGACGGCCCCACCATCACCGCAGAAGCGCTCGCCAAACGCCAAGGCGACCACACCCCCGACGACGACGACCAGTAACCCCGGCCCCGCCCGGAACCTCATGCTGCTCGCAATCGACGTCGGCAACACCCAAACCGTCTTCGGCCTCTTCGACGACGACCGCATCGCCGAACAGTTCCGCGTCGGCACCGACCGCGCGCACACCGCCGACGAACTCGCGATCATGCTCCGCGCCTTCGTCGACCTCCAATCACTCGACGGCATCGTCCTCTCCTCAACCGTCCCCCAACTCATCCGCGAATACGAAACATTCGCCGAACGCTGGGCCGGCACCGACCTCCTCGTCCTCGGCCCCGGCGTCGCAACCGGCATCCCCATCCGCTACGACGACCCACGCGAAGTCGGCCCCGACCGCATCGCCAACGCCGTCGCCGCCCGCGAACGCCACGGCGCCCCCGCAATCGTCGTCGACTTCGGCACCTCCACCAACTTCGACATCGTCTCCGCCGCAGGCGAATACATCGGCGGCGTCCTCGCCCCCGGCATCGAAATCTCCATGGACGCCCTCTTCGCCCGCGCCGCCCGCCTCCTCAAAGTCCCCTTCGAAGCCCCCGCCAACGTCATCGGCAAAACCACCACCCAAGGCCTCCAATCAGGCCTCGTCTACGGCTTCGCCGGCCAAGTCGACGGCATCGTCGACCGCATCAAAGACGAACTCGAAGCCCCCAACGCACCCGTCATCGCCACCGGCGGACTCGCCGGACTCATCGCACCACACTCACGCACCATCACCACCACCGACCCGGAGCTCACCCTCCACGGCCTCCGTCTCGTCTGGGAGAAGAACGCCTAACGCGCCCCTGGGCGGCGCTCACTCTCGGTCGGCGAAGCCGCCCTTCGTGAGCGCCTGACGCCGCTGGCGGCAGGATGCTGCGCCCTCGCGCCCCGGTCGTACGACATGTACTGCCCTGCGGCGCTCGGGCTTGCCTCCTTGGCCAGCGACGCCCCAGGAACGCGCGCGCGTCGTTGGGCGGCACTTTTCGGTCGGCGACCTGGCGCCCCAGGAGCGCGTCGAGAGGGCGACCGAGTGAGGAATTCCGAGGAGCTAGGAAAGCCACGCGGTACCGTGGGAGGATGCGGAACGGAGTGATCGCCGTCGCATGTCTCGCGCTCGTCGTGGCTGCCGCCGCGGCAGGGGCACGGCGCGACACGGCGCCGATCCAAAACAGCCCTGATCTGCCGTGGACGAACCCGAGCCACCAGAGCAACCTCGAACTGCTGCTCGGCCCGATCGCATCACGCATCGCGAACCGCAACGTCACCATCCGCTGCGAAGGCGACACCGACTGGGTGCAGCTCGTCACGCAACAAGGCGGCAACCCCAACGCCGAGCTCGGCTACGTCAGCGCCACGTTCTCCGCAACCACACGGCAGGCAACCTCGATCGCCACCTTCGCCGAGCTACGCACCGCCGTCTGCACACCGCTCAAGGCGTTCGCGGCCGCCAACCCAAAGCCCACCAAGTGCGTTCCGATCAAACGCACACCCGCCACCACCAAACGCGTCAAGACGACTATCCGCAAACGCGTCACCATCAACGGTGTCCCCACCTGGAAGACCGTCCCCACCACCAAGACGATCACCATCCCGGGCACCACCACAACCGGCGAACCGACCCCCTGCTACATCGAAGGCGACCACGCCGCCGCCAACATGCCCGAGAGCTACTGGGACGCCTATGAGGACTACTCCCAAGCGATCCTGACCCTCGCACACGAAGCAATCCACCTCGGCGGTGTCGTGGGCGCCACCCTCCGCAACGGCCTCACCGCCGGCGACGCCCAAGCCGAAGCCAAAGCCAGCTGCTACGGCATGCAATGGATGCCCTACGTTGCCACCGAACTGGGCGCCACCCCCGACGACGCCCAAGCCATCGCCACCTACTACTGGGAACGCATCTACCCCAACTATCGCAACGCCGTCAACGCTCAATACTGGTCAGCAAACTGCACTCCCGGCGGAAGCATGGACATTCGGCCCCCCGGATCCACCTCCTGGCCCTAGCCGGAGCGGCGGGCCGACGCCGAAAGGCGAAAGGCGTGCTTCACCCGCCGCCGTAGGCGGAGATGGGGAGGGAGTCGAGGAGAATGTCGCCTGCCGGATCGGGCAGTTCGGCCTCAAGCCGCTCCACGATCTCGCGGGCGCCCGGGGCGGCGGCGAGCAGACGCAACTCAACCTCCTCCGTCGAGTTCAGCACCACAAGCTCCTGCTTGAACGGCTTCGGGAAACGGCCACGGCCGAGGTACCAGGCGTAGAACTTCTTCAAGAAGCCGCTCGCGCGATGCTCGCCGAGCTCACGCACCGTCTCGCGCATGAACAAGATCAGCTCCGCCGCCACCTCCTCACGGCTCGGCTCGGCAGCATCTCCCATGATCTCGCGCAACGCCCACGGATTACCCTGGGCGGCACGCCCAACCATCACGGCCGCCGCACCCGTCGTCGCAAGCACCGCCTGAGCGCGAGCGCGGGAGGTGACATCACCCGACGCGATCACCGGCACGTTCACCGCCGCCACGAACTCGGCGGTCAGCGTGTGATCCGCGGTGCCGGTGTACAGCTGCTTCGCCGACCGCGGGTGAAGGGTGAGCGCTGCTGCACCTGCCTCCACCAATCGCGGCCCAACCTCAAGGCAGGTGCGCGAACCGTTCTCCGTGCCGCGACGCATCTTCACCGTCACCGGCACATCAACCGCGCCTGCGACTGCCGCCACAATCCGCTCCGCCAAATCAGGCGCGTCAAGGAGCGACGACCCGGCACCCGTCTTCGTCACCTTGCGCACCGGGCAGCCAAAGTTGATGTCAACGATGTCGGCGCCCGCAGCAACAACACGACGGGCCGCCTCTGCCATCGCCTCAGGATCCGACCCGAAAATCTGAATTGCGAGCGGATGCTCATCACTCGCAACACGCAGATACCCAAGCGTCTTTTCGTTCCCATGCTGAATCCCAGCAACAGAAACCATTTCTGAACACACAAGGCCCGCACCATACCGGCGACCCTGCCGACGAAACGCCTGCACGCTCACCCCAGCCATAGGCGCAAGAACGAGCCGACTCGGAATTTCAACCGACCCAATCCACCAAGATTCACGCAATTCAGGAACCATCTCTCGGCGATGGTACCGAGGGGGCTTGCGGCGGCTCACTCGCTAGGGCTACTATTGCCCCCCATTTGGGGGCGCCAATTACGCCCTCGGTACCGGCGACGGGAGGCCGTTCTTGAAGGAAGTAATCCTCACGCCCGAGGGCTACGAGAAGTTGAAGCAGGAGATCGACCTCCTGTGCAACGAGAAGCGCCGTGAGGTTGCCGAACGGATCCGGGTTGCGCGCGAATTCGGTGACATCGCCGAGAACGCCGAATACGACGACGCCAAGAACGAGCAGGCGATGCTTGAACACAAGATCGCACAGCTCGAAGAACGTCTCCTGTCGGCACGCGTCATCACCAAGAAGGAGATCTCGAAAGATTACGTCTCAATCGGATCGATCGTGAAGCTCCGCGACGTCGACGCGAACAAGACGATCGAGTACCACATCGTCGGATCCGCCGAAGCGAACCCCGCCGAAAACAAGCTCTCGAACGAATCGCCGGTCGGCAAAGCGATCATGGGCTGCAAGAAGGGCGAGACCGTTGACGTCGTCGCCCCTCGCGGTGCCCTGAAGTTCAAGATCCTCGAGATTCGCGCCGCATAACGATCTTCTCGCCGCCGAGCCCCGCAACGCGGTAGGTTCGGCCTATGGAAATCGTGCCACTCCCCCGAGAAAAGCGGCCCGAAGCGGCCGCGGTCCTCGCGCGCGCGTTCCAACGCGATCCCGCCTGGCAATGGGTGCTGCCCGACGCACGCCGCCGTGCGGCAGTACTGCCATGGCTCTTCGCAAGCAGCTTCGATGTCACCGAAGCCGAACTCTGGACAACAGCAGGAACGATCCGCGGCCTCTCGCGCTGGATGCCGCCAGGCCGTCCTCCTGTGAAGCTCGGGCCCGCAATCCGTGCGCTCGTCATCACGCCGCTGCGGCTCCGCGATGCAACCCAACGCTTCTTCGCTTACGGTCGCGCAATCGATGATCTCCGCACCGACGCGGTGCCGATGCCGCACTGGTACCTCGCAGGTATCGGTGTCGAGCCGGGCGAACGTGGCCGCGGAATCGGCTCGGCCCTCATGCAGCCCGGTATCGACGCCGCCCAGATGGGAGGGCTGCCATGCGCGCTGCTGACAAACAATGAGCGAAACCTCAGCTTCTACCGCACTCACGGATTCGAGGTTGTGAAACAGACGCGAGCGACCCGAACCGGACCTAAGGCGTGGGTCCTCGTCCGGAATCCGTAGGCTTTCTGACCGTGACTGCCCCAAAGCGCTTCCCTGATCGCGACGAGATCGCCGCCGTACGCATCGAGGCCGAAAGCCTCGAAGCTGGTGTCGAAGGCGCAACCGCCCGTCGCGTCGCAGGCCGTGTGCTTGGCCGTCGAGGCATGGGCAAGCTCGTGTTCCTCGACCTCGTTGATCGCTCAGGTCGCATCCAAATCATGTGCCCGGTCGAGCGAACCGGCGAGGTCAACTTGCACCTCGGAGACATCATCGGCGTCACCGGCAAGCCGACGAAGACGCGACGTGGCGAGCCATCGCTTGTCGCCGACGAGCTTGAGCTGCTCGCGCACATTCGGGCGCCGCTGCCCGACACGTTCCATGGAATGACCGACGTTGAGCAGCGCTACCGGCGCCGCTACCTCGACCTCTTGATGAACGACGAGACACGCCACGACTTCCAAACACGTGCGCGGATGATTAGCGCTGTGCGCCGGGCGCTCGACGTCGACGGGTTCGTTGAAGTCGAGACGCCGATCTTGCAGCCTCGCTACGGCGGCGCCTTTGCACGCCCGTTCTCAACGCACCACAACGAGCTCGACCAGACGCTCTATCTCCGAATTGCGACGGAGCTGTATCTCAAGCGGCTGATCGTCGGCGGTCTCGAACGGGTCTACGAGATCGGAAAAGACTTCCGCAACGAAGGCGTCTCCTACAAGCACAACCCGGAATTCACGATGCTCGAATGGTACGAGGCATACGCCGACTACCGCGACACGATGGCGCGTATGGAGTCGCTCGTCGCCCAGGTTGCCGAGGAGACCACCGGGTCAACCAAGGTGACCTTCCGTGGCAACAACATCGACCTCGCAAAGTGGGAACGGGTGAAGCTCGTCGACGCGCTCGACGCGCACGGACTTTGGACGAAGGACCCGATCGAGCTCCGCGCGAAGCTGAACGAGCGTGGCGTCGACACAACCCACGATCGAACCTGGGCGCAGCTGATCGATCACGCACTGTCGCACTACGTCGAGCCGGCGCTCCAGCAGCCGACGATTCTCCACGACTACCCCGTCGAGCTGTCACCGTTCGCGCGTTCTACCGACGCGGATCCCGCGATTGTCGAACGGTTTGAGTACTTCGTTGGGGGCATGGAATTGGGTAATGCCTTCACGGAGATCAACGATTCCGTCGACCAAGAGTCGCGCTTCACAATGCAGGCCGATGAGGGTGCAGGCGGCAACGTCGAGGCTGAACCAGGCGACCCCGACTACGTCGAAGCGCTCTCGTACGGCATGCCGCCAACCGGGGGTCTCGGGATGGGGATGGATCGGCTCGCGATGGTGCTCCTTGGCAAGGAATCGATTCGCGACGTTGTCTTGTTCCCGGCACTTCGCGACCGGAACTAACCCAATTTCGCCGTAGCGGCGAAAAACGGCTGCTCGGCGCAGGAAGCTCGCCGAATCTGGAGTAAGGCTTGTCGAGATGACCGAGGGGCGAATCATCCGTTGGCGCCTGTTCATCCCGCTCGTCCTTGTAGGGGTCGCGGCCGGGATCGGTGGGGCGTACGGTTTCGGAAAGATCCAGACGACGCTCTACGCGTCGCAGACCTCGCTTGTCGTTCAGCAGGGCAATCAGCCGCTTTCGGGTGGCCCGACTGCAACCGGGCTCGTGAGCACGATTCGCGATCTCGTCCGCAGCGACATCGTTGCGTCGAATGTGATCCAAAACCTGCAGGTTCACGAATCGAGCACAACCTTCCTTCGGCGGGTGAGTGTGCACAACGCCACAGGGTCAGCTGTCATCACTCTCCGTGTGCTCGACGAAAGCTCGGCGCGGTCGAAGCAGATTGCGCAGGAGCTTGCCCTTGTCTTTACGCAGCTTGTACGCGATCGCTTCGGGCAGTCGTCGTCGGCAACACAGACGCCGATCCAAGTTTCAGTTTTCGATCCTGCCCATACGATCGCCGGCAAGGCGCAGCCCAGGGTTAAGCGCGACCTCGCGTGGGGCGCATTGTTCGGTGTGTTGGCAGGTCTGCTTGTTGCGAACCTCGCCGCGGTGCGACGTCGCCCCGCCCGGTGGGTTGAGCGCCGCTCGACGACAACAGCACCACGCCGGAAAGGTCGACGCACCGAAGATGTCGCGGCAGCCGAAGCGGCAACCGTGGAAGCGCCGGAGTCCGTTGTTGCCCCTGAGGCGCTCATCCCTACCGCACCGGCAGTTGTGGCACCGCCCGCAATAGACGATTGGGGCTTGACGACCGACGCCGATCCCCAGCCGGCGCCGCACCCCGCAGCAGCAGGTCTCGTGCTTGGTGAGGTCGGAAGCGCAGGAGGTTCCGCGCAGATCGCCGATTCGCTCATCCGCCAGGCAAAGATCGTCCCGTTCCAAACCGTGATGCTCGCGGGAGACCCTGATGGCGCCGTCACCGCCGGTATCGCGCACACCCTGGCGGAACGTGGCGAAATGACGATCTGGGTGCGGGCCGCCGACGCCGATCCCGCCGAGCTTGCGCGCCTCTCCGCACGCTGCTCGTTCGTGCTCGTCGCCGACCCGCGGTTTGACTCAGACCTTGCATCTTCCGTCGATGCGATCATCGCTGTCACGGATGGCAACGGGACGCCCGGCCTCGACGAACTTGCGGCACGCACTGGCATTCGGATCTTGGGCTCGGTCGTCGCCCGCCCCGTCGGGAAGGTCTAGCTACGCGCGGTCTTGCGGGAGCGACGGCGCTCATTGCGCTGGCCGCGGGGGCGGCAGGTGCTGCCGCCGCTGCTGGAACGCTGGTCCCAAACGATGTCGCTGCGGTCATCGCGCTCGCGCTTGCGGCGCTGATCGCTGCCACACGCGCTGAATTTGCGGCGGGCGTACCCGCCGCCGCGGCCCCACTTGCCGTTGCCTGGCCGCACGCTGCGCCCGCGCTCGGTGCCGTTGCACTTGCCTCGGCGTTCATCCACACACGCACGCTGGTACGTCCCGCCCTACCGCTGCTCGTGGGCCTCGTCTTTGCAGGCTGGATCGCCTATGCCGGTGACGGTGGCCTTGTGCGGGGTGCAGCGGCCTGCATCGCGATCGCGGGAGCCGCAACGCTCTCGGTGCGCTCCGAACGCGACATGCGAATGGCGGCGCGCGCGTTCGGCGCATCTGCTGCCGTTGTGGGCATCGTCGCCGGAGTCGTTGGAACAACCGGGGTGCGCGCCGACCTCATCGCGGTCGCAGCTGCCGCCGGGCTGGCGGCAGCATCCGGCTCCGGTCTGCGCTGGATTGCGGCTGCGGATCTGGCAGCAATTCTTGTGTTGCCTTCGCCTGCTGGGCTTGTTGCGGCGGGTGTTGCGATCGCGGCGTTGATCGCCGTTGAGACGTTGACCGTTGCTGACGGGGCGGCTGCGGCTGTTGCGGCAGGCCTTGCTTGGGTGCTGGGAGCGCCGATCTCGACGGGCACGCTGCCGCACGGTCTCTGGACGGCTGTGAGCGGTTATGCCGACACCTACCACCGGCTGGGTGTCGCGGGACTCGTCTTGTTTGCGCTGCTCCTCTGCGCGATTGCGATCACCTCGCCGCGCCGTCAGGTGCCTGCGGTGCTGGCTGTTGCTGCGGGGGCCACGCTCGTGCCGCTTGAGGCAACCGCCCCGCTGTGGTTGCTTGCCGGGCTCGCGGCGCCAATCCGTCGTGCAACCTCGTCGTACGGGGTTGCGTCAACGGCAGTCGATGAAGGCTGGCTGCGGGATCTCGAAGGCGACCTTCGTGATCTTGAGGATGAGATTGAGGCGAAGCGCCGCGGGCTCCAAGCCGAGGAGGATCGTTTGCGCCGGCGCCGCGAGGCGCTCGATCAGCGTGAACAGGAGCTTGCTCATCGGGAACGCGGCGCCATCGAAGTTCGCACACCCCAGACACCGCCGCCGCCTCGCGGTGAGGATCCGGAGGAACAGGAACGTCGGCGAAAGCTGCGTGAGCGGGAGGAAGAGGTCGAAGCACGGCTTGCGGCGCTCGACGACGGAACCCGGAGCTTCGATGTCCGCACACGCGAACTTGATGCACGGCTGCGAGCCGTTGACAGCTCGGCACGGGCGCTTGAGGAGCGCGAGCGTGTGCTCAACGATCGCGAGCTTGGGCAAGACATCAAGGAACGGAAATTCCACGACACGATCGACGATCTCGAACGGCGTGTCGCAGAGCGTCAGGCCGCACTGGAAGGGCGCGAGCGGGCGCTCGAACAGCATGAGCGCGCAATCAGCGATGCGCTTGATATCCGGGAGCGAACACTCACCGATCGCGAGAACGCCATCGGTTCACGCCTCGAGGAAGGGTTCAACGAGGCATATGCGGCGCAGGAGGCCGAGGTCAAGGCGCGTGCCCGCGATCTCGACGAGCGTGAGAGGCTCGACACCGAGCGCCGCCGTCGCTTCGACGATGCGCTGAACGAACGCGAGGCGGTCGTTGCAGCACGGGAGCGTGAGAGCGAGTTGCGGGAGCGCGAGCTCGTCGGACGCCTTGCTGAGTTGGAGGTACGCGAGGCCGACTTCACCGAGCGTGAGAGTGCTCTGCGGGAGCGCGAGAACGGCCTTGACGCGACGCTGCGTGAGCGCTCGAAGAACCTCGACGAGCTGGAACGGACGATCGCCGAACGTGAGCGAGCCCAAGACGAGCACATGCGGTCGCTCGAGGCAGCTGTGGCTGAGCGCGAGCGGATTCTTGAGAAGCGCGAGAAGTGGGTGGGGCAGAAGCTTGAGGAGCGCGAGCGGGCGGTGATGGAGCGCGAGCGCATCAGCCGCACCTCGTTGACCGAACGCGACGCGACCTTCGCTGAGCGTGAACGGCTGTTGAACGAACGTGAAGCAGCGTTCGAGGAGCGTCAGGCGTCCATTGCCGAGCGCGAGGCGGCGATCGAGACACGCGCCGGGCACCTCGACGAGCGCGACGCCGCACTCGCGGAGCGTGCGAAGGCAGCTGAGGATCTCAGCGGGGCGATGGTCGAGCGCGAAACCGCGCTGGAGCAGCGGGCGATTGAATTTGAGGCTCGTGCACGGGCGGTGGCCGAGCGTGCTGCGGCGAACGATGCGCAGGGCGCTGTGCTTGCGGAGCGAGCGCTTGCGCTCGACATGCGCGCCCGCGACCTCGAGGATCGGGAGCGAAACGCCGAGACAGGCCAGAGCGACCTGCAGTCGACGTCGGCAGCGCTCGCCGAGCGGGAACGCTCACTTGAGCAGCGTGAACGGGCGCTTGAGGAGCGCCTCACGGCGATCGCTTCGCGCGATGAGGTGATCGCGGTGCGTGAGGCGGCGATCCGTGATGAGGTCGCTGCGGTGCAAGCCCGCGAGGCCCTGTTCGTCGAGCGCGAGCGTGTGCTGGAGCAGCGCGAATCCCAGATTGCCGCAGCCGCGCTGCTTGTGCCGGGCGACGATTCCGAGCTGATGCATCGCGCGCGTGCGCTTGAGGATCGGGAAGCGGCGCTGGCCTCGCGCGAGCGCGGTTTGAACGAGCGTGAGCGAGTGCTTGCCCGGCGCGAGCAGCGCGTCGCGCCCGCCCCGAGCCGGGCCGAACGTGCCGTCGAGAGCGAGCCAGCGGCAGGTGCGAGCTCGGCGTCGACGCCGCCGTCTGAGCCGCGCCCAATTCGTCGTTTCGATGCACCGGTGTTCCAGCTCGCGGGTGACGATGAGGACAAGCCCACGATTCGGCGCGCTCGCCCTGTTGAGCGCGAGCTGTCAGCAGCGCAGGTGCCCGACGCTCCGAGCGAGCAGGTTGAGCCCCTCGCCGAGATTGCGGCACCATCTGCTGCGGTACCCGCAGGCAGCGAAGCGCCAGCTGAATCCCTCGAGGCCCCGGTGGCACCTGTGGAAGCCGCGGCACCTGTCGAAGCGGCCTCAGTCGTTGAGGCGCCTGCGCCAACGGTCGTGGCGCCCACTGCCGCGGAGGCCCCCTGCAGGCAAGGGGCCTCGCCCTCTCGGGCCGTTGCAGCCTGAGCCGCGCCACTGGGATCTCAAGGTGCTCACGTGGCTTGTCGAAGATGCGGCCGACGAGCACCCGACGCGCATTGAAGAGTGGCGCAGCTACCTCGACCTGCTGAATTCGCATGCCGAGAACGGGATCGTTCTTCCTGCGTTCGACGAACTCATCTGGGACGTGTTCCGGCCGATCGTCGATCCGCAGGAAAGCTGAGCTGCGCGAACAGTCCGGAACGTGCGGGTTTCTTGCCCGCGTGAGGTCATCTTGGCGGGGTACGATGGGCCACTCGGCAAGCCCAATCGGTGGCTCCGCCTAGGCGGAAGAGAGGTTTCAGGTGTTCGAACGGTTTACGGAACGAGCTCGCCAGGTCGTCGTTCTTGCTCAGGACGAGGCCCGTGCGCTCAAGCACAACTACATCGGTACTGAGCACATCCTGCTCGGCCTCCTGCGTGAAGAGGAAGGCCTTGCCGCACGCGTTCTCGAGTCGCTCGATATTACGGTCGAAGAGGTGCGCGCCCAGGTTGCGCGCATCGTCGGCCAGGGCGATGAGGTGACCACGGGTCAGATCCCGTTCACACCGCGCGCGAAGAAGGTGCTCGAGCTTGCTCTGCGCGAGGCTCTGTCGTTGGGCCACAACTACATTGGCACCGAGCACATTCTCCTGGGTCTCGTGCGTGAGAACGAGGGTGTCGCTGCTCGGATCCTGCTCGATTTCGACGCCGATGCCGAGAAGATCCGCAACGAGATCATCCGCATGCTTTCCGGCCCTGGCCGCCGTGGGCAGGCCCAGGCTGGGCCTCCTGGCGAGAAGTCGAAGAGCTCGAAGCTGCTCGATCAGTTCGGCCGCAACCTGACGAAGCTCGCCGCTGAAGGCAAGCTCGATCCGGTCGTTGGGCGTCAGAACGAGATCGAGCGCGTGATGCAGATCCTGTCGCGCCGCACGAAGAACAACCCTGTGCTGATCGGCGAGCCGGGTGTCGGCAAGACCGCCGTTGTTGAGGGTCTCGCCTCGCGCATCTCTGCAAATCAGGTGCCCGACATCCTCAAGAACAAGCAGATCTACACCCTTGATCTCGCAGCCCTTGTTGCCGGCTCGAAGTACCGCGGTGAGTTCGAGGAGCGTCTCAAGAAGGTGATGAAGGAGATCACCCAGCGGGGCGACATCATCCTGTTCATCGACGAGCTCCACAACCTCGTGGGTGCGGGTGCGGCAGAGGGTGCGATCGACGCTGCATCGATCCTCAAGCCGGCGCTTGCCCGCGGCGAGCTTCAGACCATTGGCGCGACGACGCTCGACGAGTACCGCAAGTACCTCGAGCGCGATGCAGCGCTCGAGCGTCGCTTCCAGCAGATTCGTGTCGAGGAGCCGTCAACCGAAGACACGGTGCAGATCTTGCGTGGCCTCCGCGACCGTTACGAAGCCCACCATCGGTGCAAGATCACCGATGAGGCGCTCGAAGCTGCCGCCACGCTTGCCGACCGTTACATCCAGGATCGGCAGCTGCCCGACAAGGCGATCGATCTGATCGACGAAGCGGCGTCACGCATGCGGATCAGGACGATGTCCGCGCCGCCGCGTCACCGCGAGCTCGACGAGGAGATCGAGCGCGTCCGCACCGACAAGGAAGACGCGATCGAGAACCAGGAGTTCGAGGTGGCAGCGTCGTTGCGCGATAAGGAGCGGAAGCTCAGCGCGAAGAAGAAGGAGCTTGAAGAGGAGTGGCGCAGCCAGGAGACGGTTGAGCAGCCCGAGATCGGGGAGGAAGAGATCGCCGACATCGTTTCGATGTGGACGGGCATCCCGGTCTTCAAGCTCACCGAGGCTGAGTCGCAGAAGCTGATGCGCATGGAGGAGGAACTCCACAAGCGTGTGATTGGCCAGGACGCCGCGATCGTTGCGGTCTCGAAGGCGATCCGTCGTGCCCGTGCCGGGATCAAGGATCCGAAGCGGCCAACCGGCTCGTTCATCTTCCTTGGCCCGTCGGGTGTCGGCAAGACCGAGCTCGCGCGCACGCTTGCGCAGTTCCTGTTCGGTGACGACGAGGCAATGATCCAGCTCGACATGTCGGAGTACATGGAGAAGCACGCTGTGTCGAGGCTCGTTGGTTCGCCGCCTGGGTACGTCGGGTATGACGAAGGCGGTCAGTTGACTGAGGCAGTTCGTCGTCGGCCGTACTCCGTGCTGCTCTTTGACGAGATCGAGAAGGCCCACCCTGACGTCTTCAACATCCTGCTCCAGATCCTGGAGGATGGAAAGCTGACCGACTCGCAGGGACGCAAGGTCGACTTCCGCAACGTGATCGTGATCATGACCTCGAACATCGGTTCGGCGTCGATCTCGAAGAACGTCGCGCTCGGCTTCAACATGAGCGACGAGCAGGGCCTGTCGTACGACGATATGAAGACCCGCGTGATGGGCGACCTCAAGCGCGTCTTCCGTCCTGAGCTCCTCAACCGGATCGACGAGATCATCGTCTTCCCGAAGTTGTCGAAGGAAGAGATCCTCCAGATCGTCGACCTGATGCTGAACCGGCTGCGCGTGCAGATGGTCGAGCATGGCGTCACGATCGAGCTCTCCGATGAGGCGAAGGAGATGCTGGTCGACAAGGGTTACGACCCGGCGATGGGTGCCCGGCCGTTGCGCCGTGCGATCCAGCGTCTGATCGAGGATCCGCTCGCTGACTTTGTCCTTGGGCGTAGCCTCGAGCCGGGTTCGACGATCATCGTCACGCGTAAGAACGACGACGAGGTTGATATCGAGGTTGTGCCTCCGCCCGCTCCGGAGCTTGTTGCCGCTGCGGCTGACGCTGAGCCCGACGCTCCGGCTGAAGTCGACGCCGAGTAGGGCGCGACACGATCTGGTTGTTTCCGATGCCCGCGCAAGCGGGCATCGGTCGTTCTCGGGCCGAAACACGCTTTACGTGCGGCTTACGCCGACTTACCGCCCGCTGATCGTGGCGGCACGATTGGCTTACAGACCGGTCGCAGGATGCCCCCATCACCTACCCCTCCTCGTAAGGAGCCCTCTGATGGGAAAGCGCATTGCCACCGTTGTTGTCACCCTCTTCGCCCTGGTTACGGGCAGTGCTCTTGCTGCTGATCCGGCCGTGAAGGGACCGTTCTACGACGCCGTGCACTCGACGTCTGCTGTCACCTACAAGGACGCCTCCACCCAGAACTGGACGTGGGATCGTGGCGCGATCACCGCGGTCTCATCGTCCTCCCTCACGTTGAAGCGCAAGGACAACCAGTCGGTCACGTTCGCGATCACCGACAAGACGGTTGTGCGAAACGCCGGCGCGACCTACGCCGTGACAGACCTGAAGGTTGGTGACGCCGCGGCCGTGATCTCGCAGTCAGGAAACGCTGTCATCATCCGCAACATCAAGGGTGCCGACGCCCCCGCCGGCGGCACGCCGTCGCCGATCGAAGGCCCTGCTTTCCAGTCGGTCAACGGCACGGTCTCGGTGCTCTACGCCGACGGCACGAGCCAGTCGTTCGACTTCACCCACGGCCAGATCACGGCGGCGGCATCCGGGTCCGTGACCATCAAGCGGCCCGACGGGTAGTCGGTGACGCTCACCGTTGATGCGTCATCGGTTGTGCGGGCAACGGGCGATGCGTCCGCAGCCGACTCGCTCAAGGTCGGCATGGGTGGTCTCTTCTTCTCGCAGACCGGTGCGTTGAAGCTCGCCTGTCTCAAGGAGCACAAGCAGGGCCAGGGCAATGGCTCAGCTCGGCCGCGCCAAGGTCAGGGCCAGGGCCAGGGCCAGGGTCAGGGCCAGGCGGGTGCGCGTCAGGCTCGCCCCGGCCAGCAGGGTCAGCAGGGCCAGTCAGGTCAGGGCCAGCAGACAACAAACGGCGTCCAGATTCTGAGCGTCACCGTTCGCTGAGTTCCAAACGCACACCCCCGCAGCAGAGCGAACACACGGAAGGGCGCCTTGGGCGTCCTTCCGTGTTAAGCGAAGATCGCGTCGATCGCAGCAAGCGTCGAGGCGTCGAGCTCGATGCCCGAAGCGCCCGCGTTGTCCACGACCTGCTCCGGCCGCGACGCGCCGATGATGGCTGAGGCGACATTGGGCTCGCGCAACGTCCAGGCGATCGCAAGCTGCGCCATCGAGATCCCAAGACCGTCTGCGATCGGGCGGAGTTGCTGAACACGCGTGAGCGTGTCGTCGGAGCGGAAGTGGCTCATCCAGCCGCCGATCTCATCGTTCGCGGCGCGCGAATCATCGGGCGGTGGTGAGCCGGGGAGGTACTTGCCTGTCAGAACGCCTTGGGCGAGCGGCGACCAGACGATCTGGGAGATGCCGTTCGCGGCGCAGACAGGGATCACGCCTTCCTCGGGAACGCGCCAGAGGATTGAGTACTGCGGCTGCGACGACACGAACTTTTCGACACCGGGAACGAGATCGATCGCCGCCTGAATCTGGGGTGCAGTCCACTCCGAGAAGCCGATGTATCGAACCTTGCCTGCCTGGACGATCTCGGTCAGCGCCTCCATCGTCTCTTCCAGCGGTGTCTCGGGATCCCAGCGGTGGCACTGGTAGAGATCGACGTAGTCGGTGCGGAGCCGTGCGAGCGAAAGGTCGATCTGCTTGAACACCTGCTCGCGCGAGAGGCCGCGGTCGGTGTCGGTCATCGGCCAGAAGAGCTTCGTCGCGAGGACGTAGGAGTCACGTGGACGGCTCGCGAGTGCGCGGCCAAGGAACTCTTCTGCCGTGCCCTTGCCGTAGATGTTCGCGGTGTCGATGAAGTTGATGCCAGCTTCAAACGAGGCATCGACACACGCGAGTGCTGCCGTCTCGTCGACGGCGACGCCGTAGGTCAGCCAGGAGCCGAGAGAGATCTCCGAGACGTGAAGGTCGCTGTCGCCGAGTTGCCGGTACCGCATCGCCGCATTGTTCCCGAGATGCAACACCCGCCGTCGGGGTGCCTGCGTACAGTGGCCACATGGCCTCCAAATCGAAACCGGCACCGATGCAGCACGTCTGCACCGAGTGCGGAACGATCTCGGCGCGTTGGCTCGGGCGCTGCCCAGGCTGCGGTGCGTGGGGGACGTTGCTCGCCGAGTCGACCGAACCCGCGCGTGGCGCCGACCCGACCCGCGCGCGGCCACTGCTGCGCCTTGTCGATGTGACGACCGAGGAGGTTGCGCGAATCCCAACGGGTGTGCCCGAGCTCGATCGCGTCCTGGGTGGCGGCCTCGTGCCTGCGTCGCTCGTGCTCGTGGGTGGCGAGCCGGGGGTGGGTAAGTCGACGCTGCTGCTGAGCGCACTTGGGGCGATCTCGCAAACGCGTCGGGCGCTGCTCGTGACGGGTGAGGAGTCGGCGGCGCAGGTGTCGTTACGAGCCGCCCGGCTCGGTGGCTGCGATGCGGTCGAGATCCTCGCCGAGACTGAGCTTGAAGCGGTGTGCGCCACGCTTGAGCGTGAGCGTCCCGACGTGTGCGTGATCGACTCGGTGCAGACGCTGTGGTCGAGCGAGGTCGGTTCAGCACCCGGCTCCGTCAACCAGGTTCGTGAGGCGGCTTCACGACTGCTGCGCGTCGCCAAGGAGTCGGGTGTCGCAACGTTCCTCGTCGGGCATGTCACCAAAGACGGCTCAGTCGCTGGGCCGCGCGTGCTCGAGCATCTCGTCGACTGTGTCCTGCAGTTCGAGGGTGATCGCTACAACGCCCATCGTGTGCTGCGGGCGGTCAAGAATCGCTTCGGCTCAACGAACGAGCTTGGCGTGTTTGAGATGACTGGCGAAGGACTCGTGGGTGTTCCCGACGCCTCAGCCGTGTTTGGCAAGAGCGAGGTGGGGGAGATCGGCGCGGCTGTCGTCTGCGCGCTGGAAGGAACGAGGCCGATCCTCGTCGAGATTCAGGCGCTTGTCGCGCCAACCGACCTTGCGATGCCGCGGCGTGTTGCAACCGGTGTTGATCCAAAGCGGCTCGCGATGATCGTCGCCGTGCTTGCCCGCCACGCCGGGCTGCCGCTTGGCGCTGCTGACGTGTTCGTCAACGTTGCCGGCGGCCTGCGAATCGACGAGCCTGGGGCAGACTTGGGCATCGCGCTGGCGATCGCCTCGGCCGCACGGAACGTCCCCGTGCGACCTGACCTTGCCGCGTTTGGTGAGATCGGCCTTACGGGCCGCCTGCGTCCTGCGGCTCAGGCGCCGCGGCGGGTCGACGAATGCCGCAAGCTCGGACGAAGCGCCGTGCTTGCTCCTGCAGGTACTGAGGGTGCGCCGCTCACCGCCGACACGCTTCGGCGCGCGCTGGGTGTGGGTCTCGCAGCTGCCGAATAGCCGCGTTCGCACCGAAAAAATCCGGAAACAAGCCATTTACGGCCCTTTGGTACGATGTCCTCCTTCGCCGGTCGGGAACGTTTCCCGTCCGGCGCTTTTTCCGGGCACGACGGGAGAGGGAGTCAGCTTGTACGAGGTCGGCGACAATGTGGTGTACCCACACCACGGGGCAGGCACAGTGGTTAGCCGTGAGAAGCGCGAAGTTTTGGGCGAAATGCGCGAACTCCTGACCATCAAGATCCTGCATAACGACATGACGTTGACGATTCCGGTCGACAGTATTGAGCGTGTTGGTCTGCGGACGGTTATCGATGAGGAAGCGATCAAGAAGGTGATCGGATATCTCACGAGCGGCGGCACCGCGATGCCCCCGAATTGGAATCGTCGCTTCAAGCACAACCGGGACAAGATGAGGACCGGCGACATCTTTGAGCTCGCAGAGGTGGTTTGCAACCTCTCGTTGCGCGATGTCGACAAGGGCCTTTCCACCGGTGAGAAGCAGATGTACGTCAAGGCGAAAAAGATCCTCGCCTCCGAGCTCATGTACGCAAAGGACATGACGGAGGAAGAGGCGCTTGCGTGGCTCGACGAGGTTCTCGTCAATCAGGCAGGCGGCGCCAAGAAGCCGGCGACCGTCGCGGCAAAGAAGCCCGCCGCGACGAAGCCCGCAGCCTCTAAGGCTGCGCCAAAGAAGACACCCGCCGCCGCCTAGCGGGCCGCGCGTTTTCGGGGTGCGAAGCTGAGCGTTTGGGCCGTGCTCGTCGCCGCAGGGCGGGGGGAGCGGCTCGGCGGGGACCGACCGAAGGCGTTCGCGCCTTTGGCCGGCCTGCCGCTGCTTGCCGAGCCGCTGCGTCGGCTCGACGAGGAGCCTCTGGTCGACGCGATCGTCGTTGTGTGTCCGCCGGAGTGGGAGGAGCAGTCGATTCTTGTGGCGGAGGACCTCGGTGCATCGAAGGTGAGTTCGTGCGTGCCGGGCGGTGAGAGTCGTTCAGACTCGGTGCGAATCGGCCTTGCCGAAGTTCCAGAAGACGCTGCCGTTGTCCTTGTCCACGACGCTGCTCGGCCGTTGCTCCCGGAAGGCGTCGTGCAACGGCTCCTTGACGCACTCCTCCAGGGCTACGACGGGGCGGTGCCTGGCCTCCCGGTCGTCGACACGATGAAACGTGTCGTCGGTGACGTCGTCACCGAGACGCTTCCGCGCGCCGAGCTTGTCGCGGTGCAGACGCCGCAGGCGTTTGTCGCTCCTGTCCTGCGCCGCGCGCTTGGCGCTACGGGCGAACAGACCGACTGTGCGGCGTTTGTCGAAGCGGCCGGTGGTCGCGTGACGATCGTTGCTGGCGACGAGCGGCTCCTGAAGGTCACGGGGCCTGCTGACCTCGCGCGTGCCGCTGCGTTGCTCGCGGCCGAACGCGGCGAGTAGCCTTCGCGCATGGCTGACCTTCGCGTAGGAATCGGTGTTGATGCACACGCTCTCGCGGAAGGTGTGCGCTTGGTGCTCGGCGGGATCACGATCGATCACCCCCGGGGGCTTGCGGGCCACTCCGACGGCGACGTCATCGCGCATGCGCTCACCGACGCATTGCTTGGTGCTGCCGGGCTTGGCGATATCGGCGGGCTGTTCCCATCGAGCGACGAGCGCTACAAGGATGCCGACTCGGTGGGGTTGCTCACTCAGGCATACGCCCACGTCCAGCACGCCGGCTGGCGCCTCGTGAACGCCGACTGCGTGTTGATCGGGCAGGAGCCGAAGATCGCGGAGCATCGCCATGCGATGGCCGCGAAGCTGACGAACGCGATCGGCGAGGGTGAGGTCAATGTGCGGGCCACAACGACCGACTTTCTTGGGTTCACGGGCCGCGGCGAAGGTCTGGCTGCGCAGGCCGTTGCGCTTCTCGAGCGTCGCTAGGAGACTTACTCCGGGAGCTTTGGCCCGTCGGGTGTGACGACGACGAGGCCATCTTTGGCGAGCGACGCGACCGCCTCGTCGTCTCCCGCTGCTTCGCCGGCGGCGATGGCGCGCAGCGCGACGGCGCGCCGCTGCCGGAACGAACCTTCAAACTGCGACTGCTTCCGCTCTGGCTCGTAACGCCTGCCGCGCGACGGACAGTTCGCCGCGAGCGGGCAGATCTCGCATCGGGGTATGCGCGCAAGGCAGATCGTTGCGCCAAGGTCGAAGAGCGCCTGAGTGCACGACCCGTCGAACTGCTCTCCCGTGCGCTCTTGGATGCGGCGGATGTTGACGTCGACGGGAAGGACGTCACGGCCGAAGGCGAAGTTGCCGACAGCGCCAGCGGTATAGGGGCCAACGCCTGGAAGCTCCGTCAAGTCGTCGGGCCAGCCGCCTTCAGCGACGGCACGCGCCGCGCGCTGTAGGTTGAGCGCGCGCCTGTTGTATCCGAGCCCTTGCCAGGCGACGATCACGTCAGCGGTGGACGCTGCTGCGAGTGTCTCCACCGTGGGCCACCGCTCGAGCCACGCGAGGTAGCGCGGAACCACGCGATCCACCTGGGTCTGCTGGAGCATGATCTCGGACACGAGGATCGCGTACGGATCCGTCGTGTGGCGCCAAGGAAGGTCGCGTCCGTGCTTCGCGTACCAGTTGAGGAGCAGCTCACGCATGCGAGCGACTGTAGTTAACAGCCTCGCCCAGACTCTTAACACGCGACCTTCGGCCGCTCGGGCACGATGGTGGAGTGATGGGGGGAACGAAGGGGAAGATCTGGCTCGTGCTTGCAGTCACTGCCGTTGCCGCGGCGTTTGGCGGTGCGGCATACGGATCGGCAACGCCGGTGGGGCCGCTCCCGAAGGGCCCGGTGGTTGTCGTGAAGCTGCACGTTGGCAAGAGCTACATCGTGAAGCTGCGGAAGCCCGCGGCGAAGGGTCACGTGTGGCGTATCGCCCGAGCGTTCGACAGCAAGATCGTGACGGAGACACATGAGGGGGAGACCCCGATCTTGATCGTCGTCACCTTCAAGGCCCATCACGCAGGGACGACGAACGTTGTTTTTGCAGAGACGCGAGGCGAGACGCGCCACGCGTACGCCGCGCGCACGTACCGCTTCGTCGTCGCCTAACGCGACAAAAGAACCACCCGCGGGTGGCACCCCACTTTTCGGGGATGCGCGCGACATGCGAACGTTGTAGGGTCGGTTCATGCTCAACGGAGCCGAACTCCAGCAGGCAGCACGCGACCACCTGTGGCTTCACTTCACGCGCATGGCTGGCTATCGCGACGCCGATGTGCCAGTGATCACGCGCGGTGAGGGCTGCTACCTCTACGACACCAACGGGAAGCGCTACCTCGATGCGCTCGCGGGGTTGTACGCCGTCCAGATTGGGTACTCGCATGGCGAGGAGATCGGCCAAGCGGCGCTCGAGCAGATGCGCGAGCTGCCGTATTACTCAAACTGGTCGTACGCCCACCCGCGCGCGATTGAGCTTGCCCACGAGCTCGCGCAGCTTGCGCCAGGCGACCTCAATCGGGTGTTCTTCGTCACGAGCGGTTCCGAGGCCAACGAGACGATCTGGAAACTCGCACGCGAGTACCACGCCGCGCGTGGTGAGCGGCGATGGAAGGCCGTCACGCGCAACCTCGCCTACCACGGCACAACGATGGGGGCGCTGTCGCTGACAGGTCTGCCATCGATCCGCGCCCCGTTCGAGCCGCTCGTTCCAGACGTCATCCGCGTGCGGAATACGAACCGGTTCCATCGGCCGCGCCACGAGACCGAGGCCGAATTCACACAGATGCTGCTCGACGAGCTGGAAAGCGCCATCGTCAGCGCCGGACCGCAGACAGTCGCGGTCGTCTTCATGGAGCCAGTGCAGAACGGTGGCGGTGCGTTCACGCCACCCGCCGGGTATTTCAAAGGCGTCCGCGAAATCTGCGACACCTACGGTGTGCTGCTCGCAGCCGACGAGGTGATCTGCGGCTTCGGACGCGTCGGCGCGTGGTTTGGCTCAGAGAAGTACGACATCAAACCCGACTTCATCGCGGCAGCAAAAGGCATCTCGTCGGCCTACGCACCGATGGCGGCAGTCATCGCAGCCGACCACGTGATGGAGCCATTCCTCGACGGCACCGCGATGTTCACCCACGGCACAACGTTCGGCGGGCATCCGGTTGGTGCAGCGGTCGCGCTCAAGAACATCGAGATTCTGAAGCGCGAGAAGATCATCGAGCACGTCGCCGCAAACGAAGGGCTCTTCCGAGAGAAACTCGAGACGCTGCTCGACCTTCCGATCGCCGGCGACGTGCGCGGAACAGGGTTCTTTTACGTCATCGAACTCGTGAAAGACAAAGAGACGCGAACCACATTTAACGATGAGGAGAGCGAAGGGCTCCTGCGCGGCTATCTTTCCGGCGCGCTCTTTAAGCGTGGCTTGATCTGTCGTGCCGATGATCGCGGCGACCCAGTCGTTCAGGTGTGCCCGCCGTTGATTGCCGGGGAGAAGGAAATGGACGAAATCGTGGGCGTCCTCGGGGATGTGCTCCCCGAGGCGTGGAAACTCATCACAGGGGGTTAGGGCAGCCGTGACAACTGTGTCGATGCCGCAGGAAGTGACCACGAGCTTCGCGCTCGAGGAGAAGAGCAAGCTCGTTAAGTCACTGCGACGGCTCGACATGGTCGGGTTCACGCTGTGCGCGTTCGTTGGTCTTGACACCCTCGGCAGCGTTGCCTCGAACGGCCCGCAGGGCTTCTTCTGGCTGGCGGCGCTCGCGATCCTCTTCGTCTATCCCTACATGCTGGTGATGGCCGAACTTGGTGCCGCGTTCACGCAAGAGGGTGGCCCCTACGAGTGGACGAAACTCGCATGGGGACGCTTCGCCGGCGGAGTCGGCGCGCTCCTCTACTGGGCGACAAACCCGATCTGGGTTGGTGGATCGCTTGCCTTCATCGCGACCGACGCGTGGAGCGGCCAAGTATTCGCGATCACGAGCGGCTCGATCGGCGACTACCTCTTCAAGCTGATCTTCATCTGGTTCTCGATCATGGTCGCGATCATGTCCCTGAGCAAGGGCAAGTGGATCCCGAACATTGGCGCGATGTTGCGCGTGTTCGTGCTCGGGTTCTTCACGATCACTGTTGTCATTTACGGCATCCGCCACGGCATCCACGGCTTCTCTGCCTCCGAGCTTTCGCCGAGCCGCTCCGTGCTGCTCGCGCTCGTGCCCGTGATCCTCTTCAACTACGTCGGTTTCGAGCTTCAGTCGGGCGCCGCAGAAGAGATGGACAACCCACAGAAGGATGTGCCGTTCTCGATCCTCCGCAGCGGGATCCTCGGCGTGCTCCTCTACTGCGTGCCGGTGTTCGGCATCATCCTCGTGCTGCCGTCGACCGCGATCACCGGGCTCGGTGGGTTCCTCGACGCCGTGAACGTCACCTACCACGGTGCCTACGGCGGCGCAGCACACCCGCTGCTCGTCGCGTCGACGATCGGGTTTGTCGGCACGCTGATCACCTCCGGATCCGTGTGGATGATCGGGGCCGACCGCACCCAGGCCGTGGCGTCCTACGACGGGTCGTTCTTCCCGTACTTCGGTGTCTTCAACCGTCGGCTCGGCACGCCCGTGCGTGTCAACGTCCTGTCAGGAGTCGTCGCCACCGCATTCATGGTGAGCGCGATCGCGTTCTTCGACAGCGGCTCCGACGCCACGTTCGTCGTCGTCCTTGACATCGCCGTGTCGACGACGCTTCTCAGCTACATCCTGATCTTCCCGTCCGTGATCATGCTGCGCCGCAAGTACCCCGATGTGCATCGTCCGTTCCGGGTTCCGTTCGGCAACATTGGCCTGTACGTCTCGACCGCGCTCATCATGTTCTGGGTGGTGCTTGGATCGTGGGTCGGTGTGTTCCCCGGGACGCTCGATCGACTGCTCGGTTTGTCGTACGACTTCGAGGACAACTGGGGTGTCTCACGCATGAAATTCGAGACCTACACCCTCGGCACGCTCGCCGTGATCCTCGTTGTCGGTATCGCCGGGTACCTGTCGGCATCGGGCGTACGGAACCAATCGGCATCGATCTCAATCGAAGATCCCGACGAGGGGCTCGCCGAGCCGCCAGCGCACTTCTAGCGTGGCTGGGTGGCTCCTCTGGGGACTGTTCGCCGCCGCGCTCGGTGCCGGTGAACTCCTCACGCCGGGGCTCTTCGTTCTTGGACCGCTCGCGCTTGCCGCCGCTGCCGCCGCCGTCGTTGCGGCCAGCGGTGGCGGCTGGCTCGCCGGCCTGCTCGTGTTCGCAATCGGCGGCGTGGGCTCGGTTGCCTTGCTGCGGCCCGTCGCGCGGCGCCACCTCCAGATGCCACCGGCAATCCGAACCGGGGCCGCGCGCCTCGTTGGCGGTGAAGGCCTCGTGGTGGAACGGGTTGACGCAGAGAACGGCCGGGTCAAACTCGGTGGTGAAGTGTGGAGTGCTCGAACGCTCGACCCGAACGACGTGATCGAACCCGGCACAACGGTGCACGTTGCCGAAATCGACGGGGCGACCGCGGTCATCTACGAATAGGAGAAGGTATGACCTCGCTCATCGTTGTTGCCGTCGTGATCGTGCTGGTGCTCATCATGCTCGGTCGAACCGTCCGGATCGTTCCGCAGGCACGCGCTGGCGTCGTCGAGCGGCTTGGCCGCTACTCGCGAACGCTCAACCCGGGTCTCGCGATCATCATCCCGTTCATTGATCGTCTCCGACCGCTGATCGACCTGCGCGAAACGGTCGTGTCATTTGCGCCGCAGCCTGTGATCACCGAGGACAACCTCGTGGTCTCGATCGACTCGGTCATCTACTTCCAGGTCACCGACGCCCGCGCGGCCACCTACGAGATCGCGAACTACATCCAGGCGATTGAGCAGTTGACGGTGACAACGCTCCGCAATGTCATCGGCGGCATGGCGCTCGAGAAGACACTGACCTCACGCGACGACATCAACACGCAGCTGCGCGGCGTGCTCGACGAGGCGACCGGCAAGTGGGGGATCCGCGTCAACCGCGTCGAGCTGAAGGCGATCGATCCGCCGCTTTCCATTCAGGAGACGATGGAGAAGCAGATGCGCGCCGACCGTGAAAAGCGTGCCGCAGTCCTTACGGCTGAAGGTGTGAAACAGTCACAGATCCTCACAGCCGAGGGTGAGAAGCAGGCCGCGATCCTCACCGCAGAGGGTCAGCGGCAGGCATCGATTCTCCGTGCTGAGGGTGAAGCGAAGGCGATCGAAACCGTCTTCAAGGCGATCCATGACGGAAATCCCGATCCGCAGCTGCTCGCCTACCAGTACCTCCAAACGCTGCCTCAGATCGCCGCCGGTGAGGCGAGCAAGCTCTGGATCATCCCGAGCGAAGTCACCGCCGCGATCGGCAAGTTCGGCGAGATGACCAAGCCGAAGGAGTAGCGGACTCCCGGCAATCACAAGCCGGAGAACATGCACTGCCAGAGTGGTGAAATGCCGATGCGCAGAGGGGCAGCGGGGGTGATGCTTGCGCCATGACACCCTCACTTGACGCACTGCTTGATCTCCACGGGACGACCGCGATCGTCACCGGTGGAGCGAAGGGAATCGGCAAGGGCATCGCGGCACGTCTCCATGAGGCGGGCGCGGCGGTGGTCATCGCCGATCTCGACCTCGATGCGGCCCGCACCACGACGGCCGAGTTCGAAGCGCTCCGTCCTGGCTCTGCGATGGCACAGCAGACCGACGTTTCGAACGCCGCGAGTGTCGACGCGATGGTGCGCGACACCGTTGAGCGCTTCGGCGGCATCGATGTCTTGGTGAACAACGCGGGCATCTTCCCGGCGGTACCGCTCGCTGAGATGACCGAGAACGACTTCATGAAGGTGATTGGCGTGAACCTCGACGGTGTCTTCCTTTGCACGAAGGCGGCGTCGACGCAGATGATTAAGCAAGGACGTGGCGGCAAGATCATCAACGTCACCTCGATCGATGCGCTCCATCCGTCGATGATCGGCCTTGCGCAGTACGACGCCTCGAAGCATGGCGTCTGGGGCTTCACGAAGAACGTCGCGATCGAGCTCGCCCAGAACCAGATCTGGGTGAACGCGATCGCGCCGGGTGGGATTGTCACCCCGGGCGTGGCGTCGATGCAGTCGGGCGACACGATCGATCCGGCCGTGATCGAGCAGATGGTTGCGCGGGTGCCGATGCATCGGTTCGGCGACCCAGATGAGATCGGGCGGGTCGCGCTGTTCCTGGCGTCGGGCCTTTCGAGCTACATGACCGGCTCGCAGATCGTCGTCGACGGTGGACTGCTTCTGATGTAAGCCGTGCGGCGCGGGTGTCCGATTCGCGTCGGATGCCCGCGCCCGGCTGCGCCGCCTAGACTCAGAGGCGTGAAAGTTCGCTTCGCACCGAGTCCAACCGGCTCGCTCCACATCGGAAACGCCCTGGGCGCGGTTGCCAACCGCAACTTCGGTGGAACGTTCCTGCTGCGGATCGACGACACCGACCCGGCACGCAACCTCGCGGGCGGAGAAGAGGCGATCCTCGCCGATCTCGCCTGGCTCGGGATCACCTGGGACGAGGGCCCAGTCCGCCAGAGCGACCGCGGCGACCGCTATCGCGAAGTTGCAGCGAACCTCCCCGATCGGTTCCAGGGAATTCAGCTGCTGCGGCCCGACGGCACCGCGACCTACCACCTTGCGAGCGTCGTCGACGACATCGACTTTGGCATCACCCACGTCATTCGCGGCAACGATCACCGGCCGAACGAACATCTCCATCGCGCGCTCACCGAAGCGATAGGCGGGACTCCGCCCGAGTACATCCACTTCGGCCTTGTGTTGGGTGCCGACGGGAAGAAGATCTCGAAGCGTGCCGACGGAGCGTCGGTTGCGTTGCTGCGAGAAGAGGGGATTCCCGCCGAGGCCGTTCGTGCCTACCTCGACGAGCTCGGGATTCCCAAACACGACATCCAGCTCGATCTTGCTCGGATCCGGTCGCTGGCTGGTGATGTGCTGGCGGGCCTCTCCGATGAGGAATTGACCTCACGGGTTGGTGTGCCCGTCGGGGTCGCCCCGGCGTTACGCGGAGCGCACACGCTTGTGGAAGCGCGCGCGTTTGCGGACGCGATCCTCGAGGTGCCGAGCGTGTCGCTTCCCGATGAGCGTCCGACCCTCGAACGGTTCCGTGAGCTGCGCATCGGCACAAGCGACGTGCTCGAAAAGGACGATGCGAAGGCGATCATCCGCGAGGTGAAGGCTGTCGGCGGTAACCTGCGGGCGCTCCGCCGGGCGCTGACGGGGCGCGAGAGCGGCCCTGAACTTTGGTCAGTGATTGCGGCGCTCTCGTCGGATGAAGCGCTGCGGAGGATCGATGCGGCTCTTTGACACCTATTCGAAATCGCTCGTAGATCTGCCGGCGAAACCCGGGCCTGTCCGCATGTACTTCTGCGGCCCAACGGTCTACGCGCGCGCTCACGTTGGGAACGCGCGACCGTTTGTGATCGGCATGTGGCTGCGCGCGTGGCTCCGCGAGACGGGCTACCAAGCGCTGCTCGTCCACAACATCACCGACGTCAACGACAAGATCTACGACGCCGCGCCCGGCGCGTCGGCCGAGCTCGCCGCTCGGGCGACGCAGTGGTACCTCGACGACACCGCCGGCTTCGGGCTTGGAATGCCCGACCACATGCCGAAGGTCACCGAAATGGTGCCGGAGATCGTCTCGTTCATCGAAGAGCTGGTCGAGAAGGGATACGCCTATCCGGTTGGCGGCGACGTCTACTTCCGGGTTGCGAAGTTCTCCGAGTACGGTCGCCTGTCGGGACAGCGACCCGACCAGGTTGAGGAGCAGGAGCCGAACGCGCTGAAGGAAGATCCGCGCGACTTCGCACTATGGAAAGGCACGAAGCTTGGCGAGGACACCTCGTGGCCCTCACCATGGGGTGACGGTCGGCCCGGTTGGCACATCGAGTGCTCGGCGATGGCAGAGGAGCTCCTCGGCGAGAGCTTTGAGATCCACGGCGGCGGACTCGACCTCGTGTTTCCTCACCATGAGAACGAGCTGGCACAGTCACGCGCGCTTGGGCATGGCTTTGCTGGCATCTGGGCACACAACGGGATGTTGCGCTTCACCGGCGAGAAGATGTCGAAGTCGCTCGGCAACGTGCTGACGATCCACGAGGCGCTTGAGACATGGGGGCAGGAGACGCTCCTGCTGTTCTTCCTGTCGGGCCACTGGCGCAAGCCGATCGACTTCTCGACCGAGACGCTGGAGCAGGCGGCCGCACGCGCTGAGACGTTCCGCAACGCGCTGCGCCTTGAGGATTCGGGGGACGAGACGGGCTGGGAGGCATTCGCGTCGGCACTGGACGACGACTTCGACACGCCGCGGGCGCTCGCTGTGCTGCACGAGTGGGCCTCAGCCCGCAAGCTGGGGCTGCTTCGCCGCGGCCTCACGGTGTTCTCTCTCAACTCGCTGGGTGACAGTGCCGAGGCGCCGGCCGAGATCGCCGCCCTTGCCGAGGCGCGCCTTGCGGCGCGAGCAGCCAAGGACTTTGGTGAGGCCGACCGCCTGCGCGACGAGATCGCCGCTGCCGGCTGGGAGTTGCGCGACGAGGCGGGCGGCTACTCGCTCGTGCCCAAGCGATGAGCGCCGAGATCGTCTACGGCCGCCGTGCCGTGCGTGAGGCGCTCCGCGGCCGCCGCGAGGTGTTCGAGGTGTGGGCGACCGACCGCGCGATCGCATCGGAAGAGTGGCTTGAGGCCGCCCGACCGAAGCTGAAGAACGAGCGCGACCTTGGAGAATTGGCTGAAACACGGGATCACCAGGGCGTTATCGCGCGTGTAGCGCCGTTCTCGTACGCCGACGCCTACGATCTTGCCAAGGCCGAGAGGCCGCTCCTTGCGGTGTTGGATCGGGTCACCGACCCACGCAACCTCGGCGCTGTGTGCCGCGCCGCGGAAGGTGCTGGCGCCACAGGGATCGTCGTTCCAGCCCATGGTTCGGCGGTGGTCACCCCCGCCGTCGCGCGCGCCTCGGCGGGCGCTGTCGAGCATCTGCCGATTGCCGTCGTCACGAATCTCGCGCGCTACCTCGAGGACGTGAAGGGCAACAGCGTCTGGGTCTACGGTGCTGCAGGTGAAGCGCAGCAATCGATGTGGGAGACCGACCTCTCGGGCGGCACCGTGCTCGTCTTCGGCGCCGAAGGCAAGGGACTGCGTCCGCTTGTGCGCCGGTCGTGCGACATGCTCGTGTCGATCCCGTTGCTTGGCGAGGTCGAGTCGCTGAACGTGAGCGTTGCCGCTGCCGTGATGTTGTACGAGGCGCGGCGCCAGCGAGCAGCAGCGGGATGACCGGCGGGAGAGCGAGTGCCTGACACGACGCTCTACCTCTTCGACGGCTACAACCTGCTCCACGCGGGGCCCTATGGCGACAGGCGCGAGCTCGTCGACGTGCTCGCGAGTTACGTCGCGGCGCAGGGCGCACGAGGAATCGTCGTCTTCGACGGGGTGGGGACGGATGCCGACCTTGGCCCGCTGGCAGTCCGGTTCGCTCCCGATGCCGACACGTTGCTCGAACGGCTTGCCGCTGAGAATCGCCGGACAACGCGCGTGCTGCTGATCTCGTCAGACACGACGGTGAGCGACACGGCGGGCATCCAAGTGAAGAAGCTCTCCTCGCAGACGTTCTTCCGCGATCTCGAGCTTCCCGTTCATCGCGACGAGAAGCCTGCGGGACTCACGGGCCGCCTCGACGAGGAAACGCGCGCGAAACTCGAGCGGCTTCGTCGCGGCCAGTAGCTGCGAATGCCTCCGTTTTCCCTGCAATAGCGGGGAACGGAGTGTACAGGTCCAGGCGTAAAAGGTCCAGTGCAAGTTCAGCTTGTGTTTGTTTGGGACCGCTGCTAAATTCACCTCAAGTTCAGGGTGAGAGTTGAGCCACGTCGGCGAACGCTCCTGCTCGGGAAAGTGCCAGCAAACGAAGGGAATCTCGTGGCAGTAGCACGCCAGGCGACAGCCGTACCAAAGAGCCCACAGAAGATCGCACGCGAACTGGAGGACCTCCAGCTCGTCATTAAGGCTCGCAACGGCAGCAGCGAGGCGATGGATGCACTCATCCGGCGCTACACCTCTTTCGTTCGCCTGAAGGCCAGCTCGTACTTCCTCGTTGGTGGCGATAGCGACGACCTGATCCAGGAAGGCCTGATCGGCCTCTACAAGGCTGTCCGCGACTTCCGCTCCGACCAAGGGACAACCTTCCGGTCGTTCGCCGAGCTGTGCGTGACGCGCCAGATCATCACCGCAATCAAGACCGCGACGCGCTTCAAGCACGCTCCGCTGAACACCTACGTCTCGTTTAGCCACACGCCTGCCGGCCAAGAGTCCGACAGTGACGTGACGCTTGGCGATGCGCTCCCCGGCCCCGGCGTCAACGACCCGTCGGTGTGCGTGATCTCAACCGAAGAGCTGCAGAGCCTCGTCTCGTGCCTCGGCTCGACGCTCTCGCCGCTTGAGTCCGACGCGCTGCGCCTGTACCTCGACGGACTCTCCTATGAGGACATGGCCGTCGAGCTCGGCTGCGATACGAAGACGATCGACAACGCACTCCAGCGCGTGAAGCGCAAGATCCTGACGCATCAGCAGGGTCGCCAAGTCCTCAGTTAGCTCACCTGTCGGTTGAGTGCGTCGGGCCGTACCATTGAGGTACGCCGAAGTAGCTCAGTTGGTCAGAGCACCTGTCTTGTAAACAGGGGGTCCGGGGTTCGAATCCCCGCTTCGGCTTTCGTGAACTCAGCCGACGGGCGCGACGCCGAACACGCGCTTGTACAGGGCGATCCAGTTCGTCGCGATGCCGACCTGCGCGTCGCGCAAGGTGATTGAACCGGCGCAAACCATGCTGTGGAGCCGGTTTTCGAGCTTGTCTTTGACGTGATACCCGGGGTTCGCGTTCGCCAGTTCGGGATACAGGTTCGCGATGTCGTTCGACCCGCCGAGCTCAAGCGAGACGATGTGGTCGATCTCCAGGGTGTGGCCGTAGCTCTTCGGGACGAGCCCATAGGCAACCTCGACCGCGTGTTTCTCAGATGTCGGGACATGGCGGATCGCGCTCGTACGGAACGTCGATGAGCAGATCACGTTCTTTGTGAGAGCCGAGTACGTCGCCCCGGGCGAGCACGCGGGGTCGGGGATGGCGCCGAGATGACACCCCGTGGTCTTGGTGCGCGATGCGAGCAGGACAGTGGTGCCGACAAACCGCGTCGAGCCCGAAGTCGAACCCGCCGAGGCGGTGCCGACCGTCGATCCGTCGAGCCAGCGCGCGACCCCGCCGTGGTGTGAGCAGGTGCCCGAGTGGTGAAGCGAGTAGCTGTAGGTCGCGTCGCGGCAGATCGCCGAAGCGCCCGACGGCGGTGTGGCAGCACCGGCCCTCAGCACAGCGCCGAGCGTCGCCGCGAGTACCACCACCCCCAGAAGCCACCGCATGCGTCACTTTTAGCACCGTCTGAATCGGACAGGTGAGCGCCCGCCGCGGCCGCTCGTTTGGGTCGCCGTCGCCTCCCGCGTCGTGCGGCCCGCGATTAGTCCAAAATGGATTGCGTGAACGGGAGAGTCATGCATCACGAAGCCGGGTTGATCGACGAGTGAAGCTCGTGGTTGCCATCGTTCGGCCCGAGCGAGCGAACGACGTGCTGGAGGCGCTCTACCGCGCCGACGTCCGCGGTCTCTCAATGAGTCGCGTACAAGGGCACGGCGGCGAGACCGACCGTGTCGAGACCTACCGAGGCACCACCGTGAAGATGGAGCTCGCCGAGAAGGTGCGATTCGAGGTCGCCGTCTCCGATCACTTCGTTGAGCCGACGATTAAGGCGATCCAGGATGGCGCCCGCACCGGCGAAGTCGGCGACGGGAAGATCTTCGTGCTCGACATCGACAAGGTCGTCCGTATTCGCACCGGCGAAGAAGACACCGAAGCGGTTACGCCGGTCGTCTGACAATGGCTGATCTGCTCGCCACCACCGCCGCGGCCGCGGGCGGAATTGACACGGGCGATACCGCCTGGATGCTCGTCTCCACTGCGCTCGTCTTGATGATGACGCCAGCGCTCGGCCTCTTCTACGCGGGTCTCGTCCGCTCGAAGAACACGCTGAACACCTTCATGATGAGCGTCGGTGCCCTTGGCGTTGTCACTGTCGCCTGGGTCGTAGTCGGATATTCGATCGCGTTCGACGGGGGCGGCAGTCTCGTTGGTGGGCTGCACCACGCGTTCTTGCGTGGAGTCGGGCCTGGCGTCCAGCCCGGCCTAACGATCCCCGCGCTGCTCTTCGTCGTGTTCGAGGCGAGCTTCTGCATCATCACTGCCGCCCTGATCTCGGGCGCCGTGGTTGAACGGATGCGGTTTGGCCCGTTCCTCGTGTTCATGACGGTGTGGTCGCTGGTTGTCTACGCGCCGCTCGCCCATCAAGTGTGGGGTGGCGGCTGGCTCGCCCAGCATGGCGTGCTCGACTGGGCTGGCGGCGTTCCTGTCGAGATGGCGTCCGGCTTCTCGGCGTTCGCGGCGGCGATCGTCGTTGGGGCACGCAAGGATTACGGTCGGCAAGCGCTTCTCCCACACAACGGTGTCTACGCCCTGCTTGGTGCGGGGCTCCTGTGGTTTGGCTGGTTCGGATTCAACGGCGGCAGCGCGTTGACGTCGGGCCGCGGTGCGGCATTGTCGTTTGCGAACACCCTGTTCGCACCCGCTGCGACGCTCGTCGCATGGATCGTCCTCGACCTTGTCCGTGCACGGAAGGCGACAGCGATCGGTGCGGCGACCGCGATCATCGTTGGCGCGGTCGCGATCACGCCTGCGGCCGGCTACGTGAGTCCGCTCGGGGCGCTCGGCCTTGGACTGCTCGCGGCGATTCCGAGCTACGCGTTCATCGTGTGGCGTCCGCGAACACGTCTTGATGAGTCACTTGACGTTCTTGCCGCTCACGGGCTCGGCGGCGTCACGGGCATCCTGTTCGTCGGCTTCTTCGCCGCAAAGAGCTGGAGCGGCATCGGTGACGGATTGATCTACGGCGATGCCGGGCGGCTCGGGTGGCAGGCAATCGCCGTTGTGGTGACCTGCGCGTACGCGTTCGGTGCCACCTTCGTCATCCTCCGCGTCCTCGCGTTGTTCACGCGGTTGCGGGTCAGCTCACGCGACGAGGGTCTTGGCCTTGACGTCAGCCAGCACGGCGAAGAGGCCTACACAACGGGCGAGGGCGCGATCCTCGTTCGGCTGACCGAAAGCTAGTTCGCGAGGGCGGCTTTGAGGTCGCCCCAAAGCAGCTCGACATCTTCGAGGCCAACCGAGAGGCGAAGCAGCCCGGTTGGAATTCGGTCGCCTTCCCAGCGATGGCGGCTCTCGATTGATGAGGTGACGCCGCCGAGACTCGTTGAGTTGCGGATCGTCGCGAGCGACGTTTCGACGCGACGTGGGTCGTCGACGTCGAAGGCGATCACGCCGGCAAAGCCGGGGTAGCGCACTTTCGCCACGGCAGGGTGCGCTTCAAGGCGGGCGGCAAGCTCGGTTGCGGTGGTTGTTTGACGGAGCATGCGTGTCTCAAGGGTGTCGAGGCCGCGCAGGAGCGAATACGCGGTGTCGGCCGAGGCTGCGCCGCCGTAGAGCGTTCGGGCCTGCTGCAGCGCCGCAGTCTTCTCGGGGTCGCGCGTGACCGTCACGCCAAGGAGCGCGTCGTGGTGCCCGGTCAAATACTTCGTCGCGGAGTGGACGACGATGTCGGCGCCTTCGTCGAGTGCCTGGAGGTACACGGGGGTCGAGAGGGTTGCGTCGCACACGAGCAGCGCGTCGGTCGAGGTGACCGCCTCCCAGTTGGGCATCGACAGGGTTGGGTTTGCGGGTGATTCAACCCAGACGATCGTGGCCTCAGCGGGCGGAGGGCCAGTCTGGTCGAACTCGATGAGGTTGACGCCGAACTTGCTTAGCGCCCGGAGAAGGGTGGAGGTTCCGTAGTAGCACCCTTCCGCCACGGCGACGGTTGTTCCTGTCTCCGTGAAGGCGAGGAGGACGGCGGTTTCGGCTGCCATGCCGGAGGCGAAGAGCACCGCGTCGCCTCCTTCGAGGGCGCCGAGTGCGGCCTCCGCTGCGACGCCCGTTGGGTGGGCGTAGCGGGCGTAGAAGTACGCGCCTGGCTCTCCGGCGTCGTCGAATGGCCACACGACGGTGCGATCGACGGGCGCGCTCATGTGGTTCGCGGGCTGCGGTCGAAGAACGGGACGAAGAAGTGGGCGAGCGGGCCGATACCGAGAGCGTAGAGCAAGGTGCCAATGCCGACGGTGCCGCCGAGGAGCCAGCCGATGATGAGGACGCCTGCTTCGATCGACCAGCGGGCGACGCGAATTGAGATTCCCGTTCGGCGTGAGATTCCGAGCATGAGGCCGTCGCGGGGCCCGGGGCCGAGGCCTGCTCCGATGTAGGCGCCGGTCGCGACGCCGTTCAGCAGCACGCCGGCAACCATGCAGGCGATTCGTGCGGCCAGCCCGTGTGGGGCGCTAACCAGCCAGAGGACGATGTCCATGACCCCGCCGACGAGGATCGCGTTGGCGACGGTGCCGACGCCTGGCCGTTGCCGGAGCGGGATCCAGAGGAGCAGGACGCCAGCGCTCGCGATGATCGCCCACGTGCCGATGGCGATGCCTGTGTGGCGTGAGAGGCCTTGGTGGAGGACGTTCCACGGTTCGAGTCCGAGGCCGCCGAGGACGAGGAGCGCCGAGCTCGCGCCGTACACGACGAGCCCCAGCACGAGTTGGACAGAGCGGCTCCCGAGTCGCTGGCGGTCGGGGCGTTCAAACAGCGTGGCGAGGCTAGGCATTTGTGAACCCTAGTCGCCCCACCTGTCCTGAAGCCTCACTGGCTCAAAGAGCCTCTTGACAGAAAAAGGTGTCTGACACCTTTCGCGGCAACTTGGCTCAAACACGCGGCTTCCCAACTGCCGGTGTCAGACACCGGGGTTGCGGGGCCGCTGCGAACCCTCGTTTCCGCACCTGTCCTAAAGAGCGTCTTGACAGAAAAAGGTGTCTGACACCTTTCGCGACAATTTGGCTCAAACACAAGGTTTCCCAACCGGCGGTGTCAGACACCGGGTTTGGCACCGGGGGTTTTAGGGGCGCGCGACCGCGTCCCTGAGGTGCTCGGATGGCTAGGCCGCTGGCTGCTTGCCGCGCAGTAGCGCGGGGGCGACGCGGGCGTAGTCGAGGCCCGACACAACGGTCATCACGACGGCGACGAGCAGCAGCCACCACGCAACGTCAAAGCGCCATACACCTGCGGCAGCAAGCCCGCCGCCAACCGCAGCAAGCGCCTGCGACCACGTCTTCAGCTTCCCGAGATCGCGCGCCGCAATCACAACACCACGCTCCATCGCCGCCTGTCGCAGCCCGCTGATCAGCAACTCGCGGCCAACGATCGTCGCGACCATCCAGGCCGGGAAAACATCCTGGTCGATCAAGATCACGAGCGTCGCCATCACAAGCAGCTTGTCCGCAACCGGGTCGAGCAACGATCCGAGCGACGTCGTACGCCCACTCGCGCGAGCGATCCGTCCGTCAAACCAGTCGGTTGCCATCGCCAGCGAGAACACGATCGTCGCAGCCCAGTTGTGACCGGTGAAGTGGATCGCGTAAAGCAACACAACGATCGGAGTGGCCGCTGCGCGCGTCACGGTGAGCTGGTCGGCGAAAGTCATCTGCGCCACTTTACGCGGCCGACGCACGACGTCCTACCTGGCAAACCACGATCCGTACGCCCCGCGCCCATCACGACGGCCGGTATTTCGAACACGCACACCCGTCACGGCACACACGAAACCCAACGGCTCACCGCCCGACGCCCGCATGCGCGCGCTGGCGCTACAGCTAGGGTCAGGGGCAATGGATCTTCTCGAATACCAGGGAAAGCAGCTCTTTGGCGCCGCCGGGATCCCAGTGTCCGACGGTCGCGTTTGCACCACCGCAGCCGACGCACGAGCCGCTGCAGACGAGATCGGCTACCCCGTGGTCGTGAAGGCCCAGGTGCTGACCGGTGGTCGCGGCAAGGCGGGCGGCGTCAAACTCGCGTCGAGCGCCGACGAAGCCGAGAGCGTCGCCCAGGGAATCCTCGGGCTGAACATCAACGGCCACATCGTGCGCACCGTCTGGGTGGAGCGCGCGAGCGATATCGCGAAGGAGTACTACCTCTCCGTGACATTTGACCGTGGGGCGAAGAAGCCGCTGTTGATGTTCACCACGGAGGGTGGGGTGGAGATCGAGACGGTCGCGGCCGAACATCCAGACGCGCTCGTTCGCCTACACGTCGACCCGCTCGAAGGCTTCCAGCCGCACCATGCGCGTGCGCTCGTCTACGGCGGCGGTGTGACCGATCCGAGCGAGCAGAAGCAGATCTCGGCGATCGTCGAGAAGCTCTACCGCTGCTTCGAAGCGAACGACGCGATGCTGGCCGAGATCAACCCGCTCGTCGTGACTCCCGACGGGGAGGTGAAGGCGCTCGACGCGAAAGTGACGATCGACGACTCAGCGCTGGTGCGCCACCCAAACCTCGCCGAGCTGCGAGACGAAGGCGCATCCGATCCACTCGAGACGCTCGCCCGATCGAAAGGCGTCACCTACGTCAAGCTTGACGGATCGGTCGGGATCATCGGCAACGGCGCGGGTCTGTCGATGTCGACGGTCGATGTTGTGGTCGTCGCAGGTGGCAAGCCCGCGAACTTCTGCGATCTCGGTGGCGGCGCCTCGGCAGACAGCGTGATCGACGCGCTCGAAGTGATCACCGCCGACCCCCAGGTCGGATCGATCCTCTTCAACATCTTTGGTGGCATCACGCGCGGCGACGAGGTTGCGCGCGGAATCTTGACGGCGCTTGAGCGGATCGACATCACCGTCCCGATCGTCGTGCGCCTCGACGGCACGCTCGCCGACGAGGGCCTCGCTCTTCTCGCGGAGGCAGCACCACCGAACGTGTTCGTTGAACCGACGATGCTCGACGCGGCCCGTCGTGCAGTGGAGCTCGCGGCATGACCGACATGTGGAGTGAACGGGCAGAGCTCTACCGCCAGAGCTTGGCGCACAGCGAGGGGCCTGACCTTGACGCGATCGTCGCGTGGGCAGAGGGGTGCAGCAGCGCGATCGACGTGGCGACCGGCGGCGGCCACACCGCTCGCCGGTTGCGCGAAGCGGGGCTTGAGGTCGTGAGCTGCGATCCGTCGCCCGGCATGCGCCCCGACGTCATCTGCTTTGCCGAGCATCTCCCGTTTGCCGACGGGAGCTTCGACTTTGCAACCACCCGGGTTGCGGCGCACCACTTCGCCGATATCCGTGAAGCAGTCTTGGAACTCGCGCGGGTCGCGCGGCAACGGGTCGCGGTCGTCGACAACCTGTTCATGGGCGAGGACACGGAGCTTGCGGAGCGTCTCCGCGATCCGTCGCACGTTCGGAACTACGGCGAGCGCGAGTGGCGAACTATGCTCGCCGACGCCGGCCTCAAGATTGTTCGTGTCGAGACCTGGGACTACCCGATCTCGTTCTCGGCCTGGCTTGAACGGTGCGGCTGCGAAGGCGACGAGGCCGACGAGGTGCGCAGGCTGATGGGGAGTCGCGTCGACGGCGACGAGGTCACGTTGGCACGCATCGGGCTGTTTGCGGAGAAGGTTCGCTAGATGGCGATCATCGTCGACACCGACACTCGGCTCGTCGTTCAAGGCCTCACCGGCAGTGAGGGACGCTTTCACGGGCTGCGAAACCGCGCCTATGGAACGCAGGTTGTGGCGGGTGTCACGCCAGGGAAGGGCGGTCAGGACGTCGAGGGGATCCCGGTCTACGACACCGTCGCTGAGGCCGTGACGGAGCAGGCTGCAAACACGGCGCTCGTGTTTGTGCCCGCCCGGTTTGCGGCCGATGCGGTGTACGAGGCGGTTGATGCCGGTGTCCACACCGTCGTCTGCATCACCGAGCACGTTCCCGCCCACGACATGCTCGCGCTCTACGCCTACGTCCGCGCAAAGGGCGTCACGCTCGTCGGGCCGAACTGCCCCGGTGTCTTGTCGCCAGGGAAGGCCAATGTCGGGATCATTCCGGGTGAGGTGTTCAAGGCCGGTTCGATCGGACTTGTGTCGCGGTCAGGCACCCTCACCTACCAGATCGGACATGAGCTGGCTCAGGCCGGGCTTGGCAACTCGTCGATCGTCGGCATCGGCGGTGACCCAATTGTCGGGTCGTCGTTCATCGATGTTCTCACGCGGTTCGAGGCCGATCCCGAGACGGAGATCGCGGTGCTCGTCGGTGAGATCGGGGGCGACGAGGAGGAGAAGGCGGCGCGCTTCGTTGCCGAGCACATGTCAAAGCCGGTGTTTGCCTATGTGGCGGGCTTCTCGGCGCCACCCGGCAAGACCATGGGTCATGCCGGTGCGATCATCTCTGGGTCGTCGGGTACAGCGCAGGCAAAGCGCGAGGCGCTTGAAGCTGTTGGTATCACTGTCGGCACGACACCGTCAGAAGTCGCCGCGCTCGTCGCTGCGTTTGCGAAAGGGGAATAGATGGACGTGATCTCACTTGCGCGGGGCGTTCCTGCGCCCGAGTGTCTCGCCGTGGACGCCCTTGCCGAGTGCGCGAAGGCCGTGCTGGAATCTGACGGGACGACGATCCTCTCGTACGGCCCGGGGGCCGGCTACGGGCCGCTTCGAAACTGGCTTGCTGATCGGCATGGCGTCGACGCGTCACGGATCCTGATCACGAATGGTTCGCTGCAAGGGTTCGTTCTGCTTGCGCAGCAGCTCACACCGGGCCGTCGAGTGCTTGTCGAGAACCCAACCTATGATCGGCCGCTGAAGATTCTGCGCGAGCTGGGGGCGGACATCGTCGCGCTCGAGATGGACGACGAAGGTCTGATTCCTGAGGCGCTTGAAGCTGCGCTCGCTGCGGGTGATCCGCCGGCGATGCTCTACACGATTCCGACCTTCCAGAACCCAAGCGGCCGGACTCTCTCAACGGAGCGCCGCAAGCGGGTGGCGGAGATCGCCGCTGCCGCCGACCTGCTCGTGTTGGAGGACGATCCGTATGGTCTCGTCAGGTACGAGGGTGAGCCGGAGCCGTCGCTCTTCGACCTCACCGGAGGCAAGGTCATCTACAGCTCGTCGTTCTCGAAGACGATCGCTCCAGGCCTGCGTGTCGGCTGGTTCGTGTTGCCCGAGCAGCTTGCTGCCGACCTCTCTGCGACCGCGACTGCGACCTACATCACGCCGGTCTTGCTTGGACAGGCGACCGTGTACGAGTTCATTCGGCGTGGCCTCTTTGAGCCGAACGTCGCGCGTGTCGCCGACCTGCTCCGTGGAAGGCGCGACGCGATGCTTGAGGCGCTCGCCGAGCATCTGCCGGGCGCGAGCTGGTCTCATCCGGCGGGTGGGTACTTCGTGTGGCTCGAGCTTCCGGAGGGAACCGACGCGGCTGCGGTGCTGCAGCGTGCGGCCTCAGGAGTGATCGCTGTTCCTGGAACCGATTGTGGGGGTACGCCGAACACGATCCGTCTGGCGTTCAGCTTTGTCACCCCGGCGGAGATCCGCGAGGGGATCCGTCGCCTTGCCGCGGCTGTCTGAGCTAGGCGGGTGCTGCGGCGTACATCGGTTCGGCTGAACGTTCAGCCGAGCTGAGCGGGCGTGCGACGAGCTGCGGCTGACGTGGTGGTGCAAGCCGTGCCGTGGTCGATCGGAACGTTGGGCAGGGTGCGTTCCCTGCCAAAGCACAGAGCCCCTTGGTTCGGAAATAGCAGTCGTCGCAGGTGAGGGGCTTGGGTGTCATCGGTCGTTGATCGCGGCGGGCGCGGCGGTTTTGCGCAGCCCGATCGACTCGGGAGAATACGGGTCTCTGGCCCGTCCACAAGGGCTTGTCTAGAGAGAAAACATGGTGTTTCCGGCGAAATGTTGCGAGCCGGTTACGGGCGTTACTGCGTGCCGCCGTACAGTGTTGCCAGAGCACGCAACGCCTGTTGAAAACTCTTCACAGGGATGATCTTCAGCGATCCCGCATAGCGCCTGGCCTCAGTGCCATTCTCGCCAGCAGGAACGAGGAAGACGTCCACACCTGCGCGACGCGCTCCGTACGTTTTCTGCTTAATCCCGCCAATTGGGCCTACGCCGCCCCCGAGGAAGATCTCGCCGGTGGCCGCGACCTTGTGCCCGTGGTCGACGTCGCGTCCCAACTCTTCGACGATGTCGAGGGCAAACGCGAGTCCTGCGGAGGGGCCGCCGATGTCGCCTGAGTCGATTGAGACCTTCCGTGGCAGCACGATCGTCGCGTCCTGTTCGATCGCGAGTCCGATCAGCGCCTGGCCGTTGTGGTTGACGGTCTTGACGCGAACGGTCGATAGGCCGCGCGCGTTGCGGATCGAGAGCGAGAGGGTGGTGCCCGGCTTCTTGCCGTTCATTACGCGTGCGAGAGCGTTGAGTGTGATCGTCGGCGCGCCGTCGATCGCGACGATCACGTCGTTCGGGTAGAGCACGGCAGCGGCGGGCGCGTCTGGATCGACGCCGGTGATGAGGATGCCGTTCGGCGTCGCCCGCACCTTCTCACCGAGCGATCGGAGGGCAACCGCTGCCGCCACGTCGTGCGAGCGCCGCATGTCGGCGAGGTCTTCAGCACGGAGAGTGATTGGGCTGACGTTCTGCGGGTTGACCGCGGCTGGCGAGTAGAGGTCGGCACCCTTGTGAATCGACGGTGCGAACGATTCGAGGATCGTCGCTTTGCGCGTCTGCACGTCGACGAAGTAGATGCCGCCACCGTCTGTCGGGTCGCTGCCGCCGGTGACGCGCACAAGTGGGGCTACCGGGTGGGCTGGGTCGGGAAGGAAGAGGTACTTATGCGAGGGCACAATCGCGACGATCAGCGCGAATCCGAGCACGGCAACGCCGACCACGAACAGCACCTGGCCGGAGAGGAGCACACGCGCGAGTCGCCTCACGCGGTCAGTGTTGCGCCTAGAGCGTCCGCCACGTCGCGCCAGTCTACGTTCGTACTGGTCGTTCCTTCGTCACCCGGGTTGGGGGTATTGGGTAGCGTGGGAGCGTGAGCAATCTCGCTGAAGCCGCCGCTCAAGCCGACGCTCTTGCCGTGGCTGGCTCCGAGCGTGAGCTTGCGACGCTTCGTGCCCAGTGGGATGAGGAGCTTGAGTCCGCTGCGCGTTCGGCCGACTACCGCATCCGCGCGGCTGCCTATCGGGGCGTTGGCCAGTTCCGTTTCCGGCAGAAGATCGAACTGCTTCGGCGTGGGCTTGAGGATGAGAGCCCGGCGGTGCGCGGGTCGGCGCTGATCTCGCTGGAGCTGCTCTCGCGCGACCATTCAGGTGACATCAACGGTGTGCGGCCGCTGCTGCACGAGGTCATCACGAACGACCCCAATGAGGCGGTGCGTCGTCTCGGGATCGTTGCGTTGCGCAACGGTTCGCCGCAGCAGGACACGGTCACGATCCTGCTTGGTCTTGCCGAAGGCGATACGGCACCTCGCGAAGTGCGCGATGCAGCTCTCAAGGTTGCGCAGGCGCTCCGCAAGAAGGCCCTCGCGAAGCCTTCGGGCTCTGCGAAGTCTTCCTAGCGGGGGACGGCGACGCCGAGCGTCTCGGGAGCGAAGAGCTCCTCGGGCGCGACAAGCCGCTTTGAGAGGCCCTGCTCGAACGAGTACTGCATCATTGCCTCAAGGATTTTGCGGTTGTTCTCGAAGCCGTAGATCTGGGGGTCGCCGCCGAAGATGCGTTCGATCTGCTTGAGCTCTTCGTGCCACCAGGGGTGCGTAATCGGTGGGACGTCGGCATCGTGCATCTGCTCCCACCCGAGGCGTCGGGATTCGACGAATCCTTGCAGGAGCGAAACGGGAACCCACCGGTTTGCCTCGTAGACATCTCTCCGTACGGCGACCATGTGCATGATCGGGTAGAAGCCTGTGCGCTCGAAGTAGTCGGTCTCGACGGGGCGATAGTTCTCCCAGAGGCGCCGGATCTTCGGCGAACCCTTTCGATACGCGTACGGCGACTGGCTTGCCGAGATCGCGTCGAGCTCGCCCGCCTCGAGCAGCTCGTTGAGGGTGCGGTCGGTGGGGATTGACTCGAGGCGCACGCCGTCGGGCACGTCGTGGCGCATCCGCTCGGCGTAGTCGGCCGTGTTCAGGCCACCGTAGAACCAGTGGATGTCTTCCGGATGCACGCCGTAGTCGTGTTGGAGCATCGCGCGCTGCCAGAGCGCTGCGGTCATTTGGTACTCGGGAACTCCAACCTTCTTCCCCTTCAGATCCTCGGGCTTCTCGATGCCCGAGTCGACATTCACGTAGATCTGCCGATGTCGGAAGTGGCGTGACGGAAACACGGGGACGCCGACAAAGGTGTCGATGCCGCGGCTGACGAGCATCGCCATGGTCGAGACGGACATCTCGGAACTCTCGAATTCCGCGAATTGCGCCTGGCGACGGAACAGCTCGCGTACGCCGAGCGCGATGTAGTTGAGGTCGATCCCGGGCGGCGAGACCTGCCCCGTCTGGAGCGCCTTGGTGCGGTCGAAGTGATCCTCGCCCGCGTAGGTGAGCTTCAAGCGGCTCATGGCACGACGATAACGCACCCTCTGATTTCTGTGGGTCTATAGTCGAGCTATGGCATCGAATGTTGAAGCGCGGTTGGCGGAACTTGGTCTTGAGCTGCCGCCGCCTCTGCCCGAACCCCGGTCGCGCATGCGCCGCACTGCCCGTGCCGGAAATCTTGTTTACCTTTCAGGCAACGGTCCTTTCCGCGGGACAGAGCTTGTGTGGAAAGGGAAGGTTGGCCGGGACGTCTCGCTGGAGGATGCGCAGGCTGCTGCAGCGCTGACGGCGCTGAACATGATCCGTGTGCTGCGCGACGAGGGGTATGACCTCGATCGCCTCCGGTGGGTGAAGGCACTGGGGATGGTCAATAGCGATCCCTCGTTCGTCGACCAGGCGGCCGTGGTGAACGGTTTCTCTCAGACGATCGTCGACGTCTTCGGCGAGGAGAAGGGTCTGCACGCTCGATCGGCGTGCGGAATGGCCTCGATGCCGTGGGACATGGCCGTCGAGATCGAGGCCATCTGCGAACTCGAGACCTAACGTCGCGACGACCGCTGCTGGCGGTCGTGCTTCTTGGGGCGGTGTTTCTGACGACGTTTGTCGCGGGGGCATCGGCAGTGGCGATGCCGCAGATCGGCTCGGCCCTGCGTCTCAGCTTCGCGACCGCGCTGCTTGTGCAGGCGGCGCAGGTTCTTGCCGCAACGCTCGTTCTTGTCCCTGCGGGTCGGGTCTCCGACGCGCATGGGCGAAAGCGATTGCTGTTCATCGGGCTGGTGCTGTTTGTGCTCTCGTCCCTTGCCGCGGCGGTTGCACCGTCGGCCTGGGTGCTCGTCGCTGCACGACTTGGGCAGGGTGTCGCCGGGGCGTTGATCGCTGCGACGAATCAGGCGATGCTCGTGATGCTCTTCCCGGCGGCCGAGCGGGGTCGCGCGGTGGGGATGAATGTCGTCGCGGTATACATCGGCGTCTCGCTTGGCCCTGTTGTCGGCGGTCTGCTGACTGCTGCGTTCGGGTGGCGTTCGGTGTTCGGCGCGACTGCGCTGATCGCGCTCGTGCTCACCGTCGCGGTGCCGCTGCTCCGTTGGCCAGCCGATCCCCGCGAACCTGGCCGCGGGATTGACCTTCGAGGATCTCTGCTGCTTGCAGGCGCGCTTGGTCCGGCGATGGTCGCGTTCACCTACGCGCCTCTCTGGGGCTATGGCTCACCCGCGACGCTTGTGCTCGGTGCAGTGTCGTGCGTCTCGCTCGCTCTGTTCTTCCTCACCGAGCGGATCACTGTCGACCCTGTTCTCGATCTTCGACTCCTGCGTCCGCGATCGCTCTTTGGGAACGCCGCGCTCACGACGCTGCTCTATGCGCTTTCCCACTACGCGGTGCCGTTGCTCGTCTCGCTCGACCTGCAGCTCGTTCGTGGACGTAGCGCGGTCGTCGCCGGTCTTGTTCTCGTTGTGCAACCGATCGCCATGGCGGGCCTGACACCGCTCTTCGGTCGCTCGTTTGATCGTGCCGGGTCGCGCATCCTCGTTCCGGGTGGACTCGCGGCCGCGGCGCTCGCGCTCGTCGGCCTCGCGCTTACGGCTGAGTCGGGGCCGATCATCGTTGTCGCACTCAGCCTCGGCCTGCTCGGTGCCGGGATGGCTGCCTTCAGCACACCCAACGAGGCCGCTGCCCTTGGGGCGCTGCCTGCCGACCGCTTCGCAACCGCCGGCGCGATTCTGGCCGCGGCACGCAACAGCGGGCAGTTCCTGTCGCTTGCGATCCTCGGCGCGGTTGCCGCCTCACACCTGGATCGGGCCGGTCAGCGTGCGTTACTCCTGCGTGGCGCCTCGCACGCGACGCTCACGGGCTTCGGAACGGGTCTGCGTCCGGCGCTGCTTGTCGCCGCCGCCGCTTCAGCAGTGGGAGCGCTCGTCGCGTTCGCCCGACCACGGTCGTCGTAAGCCAGGCTGTGTCGTAGCCGCATCACAGTGGTGTGACGTTCAGCGACCGCTTGGTGACACACGCTCAGACGCCCTGGCGCCTCAAGCTCTGTGTGGCCGATCCGTCTTCCTAAAGGGCGCGGGAGTTTGCCGGCGGCGCCACGGAGACGTAGTCCCGCCGCGAGACATGCCACGGAATTGAGTAGCGCTCTGCGACTTCCATGACGAGGAAGATCAGGAGGCCGCCGAGGGAGAGGTAGCCGACGGCCACGAAGAGGCGAACGATGTCGTTGTCGCCAGCCGCACCCTGGATGACGTGGCCGATGCCCGAGGTTGAGCTGATGAATTCGGCAACGACCGCACCGTTGACGGCGAGGAGCGCGGCGAGCTTGAGGCCGCCGAAGATGCTTGGGAGCGCGTTGGGAAGTCGGATGCGCAGGAAGGTTGCGATCCAGCCAGCTCCGACGGAACGGGCGAGGTACATCTTCTCGATCTCGATCGTTCGCAGCCCGAGCACGGTGTTGATCACGATCGGGAAGAAGGCGAGGAGGAACACGATCAAGACCGTGGAGAGTCCGCCGTATCCGAACCAGATCAGGAAGAGCGGGGCGATCGCGAGCTTGGGAATCACCTGGGTTGCAACGAGCACCGGGAAGATCGATCGTGCGAACGGGCGGAACGTGACGATCAGGATGGCGAGCACGAAGCCGATGATCGCGGCGAGCAGGAAGCCTTCGATGATCCGCTGCAAGGTGACCCAGAGGTCGGGCCAAAGCTGGTCGAAGATGCCGAGCTGTGCGGCAATTGCCGACGGTGGCGGCAGGATCACGCTTGAGACGTCGGCGAGGCGCACCCAGGCCTCCCAGATGCTCATGAAGAGCACGAAGAAGAAGGTGGGGTACAGGACGGTCGACGCGCGATGCACGAGCAGGACGCCGAGGCGGGAGCCGCTACGCGGTGATGTCCAGAAGCTCATGTCAGCGACCCACCGGTGTCCGTTGGGAGAGATGCCACGGTGTTGCGACACGCTCGACGATCTGCATGGCGCCGAAGAACAGCGAGCCGAGGATCGACAGGTAGACGACGCCGGTCATGAGCGACTGGATGTCGAGGTTTCCGTTCGCGAGCAGCACGTAGTAACCAAGTCCGGCGCTCGCGCTGACGTACTCGGCAACGACGGCGCCGATCACGGCGAGGGTCGACGCAATCTTCAGGCCGACAAAGATCTGTGGCAGAGCATTGGGCATTCGCAGCTTCCAGAATGTCTGCCAGGTGTTCGCTCCGGTGATGCGGAACAGCTGAATTTGGAGCGGCTGGGTCGACCGCAGCCCGATGATCGTGTTCAGCATGATCGGGAAGAACGCGAAGTTCGCGACGATCAGCAGCTTCGGCGTCATGCCGAATCCGAACCACGTTGAGAGCAGCGGCGCGATCGCGATCGTGGGAATCACGTGGTAGACGACCACGAGCGGGAAGATTCCCTTCTGAACCGGGCGCAGGCTGACGATTGCGAACGCGAGCGGGACGCCGATTGCGGCCGCGAGCACGAACCCGTACACCGATTCGACGGTCGTCACCCAGGTGTGGTGGAGGAGCTGTCCGCGCCCGTCCCAACACGCACTGAGAACGTCGCTGAACGGAACCATGATGTAGCGCGGCTGGTCGGTAAGCCGCACCCAGACTTCCCACGCGACGAGCAAGATCGCGACGGCGAGGCCTGGCGATCCAAGGTTCAGTGCCTTGTCTCGAACGGCGTCGAGGCGGCGCGGGCGTCGGGAGGAGGGGGAACTCATCGCCTCTTCATTGTGTCGGAAGACACCAATAACAGTGCGATTCGCCGTAACCGCATTGACACTTTCGGGGGATCGGACCTATCCTCATCTCTTCTGGTCTGTCCAGTCCACCGCAGTCTCGGAGCGAGCCCCGCCGTCCCGGGCAAGGCGGAATCCGAAGGGAGCCACATGAAGCACGTAAATACCGACTCCCGGAGGCCCAGGCGTCGCCTGTCCCTCCGGATCCTTGCCGCCACGTTCCTGGTCGCCGTCGTCGCTGTCGGCGTCACCTCGAGCGCGTCGGCGCAGCATCGTGACCTGACGAAGGTCAGCATCCGCCTCGACTTCTTGATTCGCGGCCATCACTCCGGTTTCTATGTCGCACTTGACAAGGGCTGGTACAAGGACGCGGGCCTCGACGTCTCGATCGCAGAAGGCACGGGTTCGGCCCCGACCGCACAGTCGGTCGCTGCCGGCAACGACACGTTCGGTTTCGTTGACGCAACGACGATGATCTCGGCCAACGCACAGGGTGCGGGGCTGCAGATGATCGCGAACATGCGTGCCAAGAACGGCGCAGCGATCATCGTGCGCAAGACCTCAGGCATCACCGCTCCGACCGGCCTCGCGGGCCACAAGCTTGCGATCACGCCGCCGGGCACGTTCTTCTACAACATCTGGCCGCTCTACGCGAAGGCCGCTGGGATCGACACGAGCCAGGTCACGCTCGTTCCGATGTCCAACTTCATCTTCGTGAGCCAGTTCCTTGCAGGGAATGTCGACGGCATCATCGGCCTGATCGACGGTGAGCTGACCCAGATCCAGCTCGCCAATGTTCCGGTGAACGTCTTCCCGTTCGCCGACAAGGGTCTCGACACGATCTCGCACGGCATCGTTGCGAAGAAGTCCTATATCGAAGCGAATCCGAAGGTCGTGCAGGCGTTCATCACGGCGACGCTCAAGGGTTGGAAGTTCATGCTCGACAACCCGAACCAGGCGATCGGCGTCCTGCAGAAGTACTACCCGAACATCAGCGCGATCCAGTACGTCGACCGGATCAAGGGCGTGAAGAACGTCATCACGACCAAGAACAACGCTGGTCATCCGCTTGGCTGGATGTCTGCCAAGGATTGGGGAGCAACGGCAGGCCTTCTCTACAAGTACGGCGGCGACGTCTACAAGACGATCCCGGGCGGTCTGAACAACCTCTACACCAACCAGTTCATTACGCCGTGTAAGCACGCGGCCGCGAAGGCGAACACGTACTGCAACTAGTTCTGCAGTAGCGCCATCGGTGGTGTCTAAGCCGCCGCAGCCTCCGGGCTGCGGCGGCTTTTTTTCTTAGCCCGGGATGACGAGCGGTGAGCCGAGGCGCGCGAGTGTTGCGATCACGCTGTGGGCGACGATCGCTGAGGTCTTCGGGTTTGCGCTTGGCACGTTTGCGAGTGTCAGCTCTGCCTCACCGAAGCTCCCGCGTAACGTGAGCCGCACCTGGTTGGCGCGAAGTGCGGGATCGGCAACAACGAGCGCGCGTGTGCGTTCGAACCCAAGCCCGGCGAGGGCGACCGAGGCCGCCACGTTCGTCGTCTTCGGGAAGCGGGTGACGACCTCGGCAACGGTGCCGTCAAAGACCACGGTTGGCGCAGTGAGGTCGACCGCCTCGTCGGCCGGAAGCAGCGATGAGGGCGGCTTACGTTGCTCAACGATCACCTCGTCGAGCCCAGCGCCTGCTGCTGCGACCACGAGGTCGAGCGCGCCGACAGCACCGCTTGGCACGACGATCTTGCCGCCTCCGGCGGCCGCTGCGGCGAGGAGGCGCTCGCGCAACGATGTGTCGGCGAGCGCGCCAGTCGAGACAAGCACCACGGTTTTGCCTGCTGCGAGCAACGGTTCGATGAGGGCGTGAACGGCCCCGTGGCTTGCCGCCTCGACGATCACGTCGGCGTCAGCAAGTTGGGCGGCGGACGCGAAGCGGTAGTCGAGCAGCTCGTCGGTGGGACTCTCCGTCAGCACCCCAAGCAGCGCGAGGCCGGGAAGAGATCCTTCGAGGAGTGCGTCGGCGACTCCCACACCGATGGGGCCTGTGCCGATGATCGCTACGCGTTTGGGCTCCATGTCTCGATTATGGGCGTCGCCGACGATCGGCGAAAGCGACCCCTGTTAAAGTGGTCGCAGTGGCCGAGATGATTGTTGAGCAGGACCTTCTCGTGCCGATGCGCGACGGTGTGCGCATCGCGGCCGACATCTATCGGCCTGCAGGTGACGGCCCGTTTCCGGTGCTTGTCGCGATTTCGCCGTACGGCAAGGGCAAGCAGTCGATTCAGACGCTCCCGCAGCCGCCAGGCAGCCCGATCTGGGATGGCGGTGTTGAGGCGGGCGATCCTCGGTTCCTGACGGCGAACGGTTACGTCCATGTGATCGCCGACTGTCGTGGCGTCAACAAGTCCGAGGGTGAGTACCGCGGCTGGATGTCGAAGCAGGAGGGTGAGGACGGCTACGACCTGATCGAGTGGATCGCCGCGCAGCCTTGGTGCGATGGCAACGTCGGCATGGTCGGGATCTCGTACTTCGGAACGATCCAGTTGCATGTTGCCGCGGAGCAGCCTCCGGCGCTCAAAGCGATCATGCCGTGGAACGCCGTCGCCGACTTCTACCGTGAGGCGACCCATCACGGCGGCACGATCCAGACGTTCTTCTTCGATCTGTACACCCGGTCGACGAACGGCAACCCCGTGTCGGTCACGCCCGAGGAGTGCACGCCTGACGAGCTCGTCGAGCGGATGGAGGCACTCAAGGCCGACCCCGACCTGCGGATGTACACGCACCTGTGGCATCTCATCGACAACCCGAACGTGAACCCGTCGTTCTTTGACGTGCTGTTGCACCCGTTCGACGGGCCGTTCTACTGGGAGCGTTCTGCCTACACGCGGTACGCCGACATCAAGATTCCGTACTACACGCGGTCGGCCTGGTGGGCCTACGCCCACATGCATCTGACCGGCACCTTCCGACACCTCGCGGGGATCAACGCGCCGGCGAAGCTTGAGATCGACCGGCCCGTCGATGAGGAACGCCCGCTGGCGCGAAGCTACGACGAAGAGGCCGTGCGTTGGTACGACTACTGGCTGAAGGGCATCGACACCGGCGTGATGGATGAGCCGCCGCTGCGCCTCTTCGTGATGGGATCGAACACGTGGCGCCGGGAGCATGAGTGGCCGCTTGCCCGCACCGAGTGGAAGACGCTGCACCTGCGTCCGTGGGGTGGGCTGACTGAGGAGTCCGAGCCGCTCCCCGAGTCAAGCGACGAGTTCTTGCAGCAGCCCCTCTCGCAGACCCTAAAGATCGAGAGCCTCGACTACGCGACTCTGCCGCTCCCCCAAGACACCGAGGTGATTGGCCCGATCGCATTGCGCCTCTTCGCGTCGATCGACGCCAAGGACACGAACTGGATCGTTGCGCTCGAAGATGTCGACCCGGCCGGTAACGCCCGTGAAGTAACGCGGGGCTACCTGAAGGCGTCACACCGCGAGGTTGATCGCGAGCAGTCGAAGCCGTGGGAGCCGTATCACCCGCATCTCAGCGCCGAACCGGTCACGCCGGGTGAGGTCGTTGAGTACGAGATCGCGATTTCGCCCACCGCCAACCTCTTCCGTCGCGGCAATCGCATTCGTCTGCGCGTGATGTCGATGGACTATCGGGGGAACCCGCGGCCAGCCCCGGGCGTCTCAGTCGTGCATTACCCATGGCATGTGTGTTCCAGCGAGACGGTGCGGCACACCGTCTACCACGACGCGTCGCGACCCTCGTCGCTGCTGCTGCCGATCATTCCCGCGGGCAGCTGATGAGCACGCCTGATGTCGCGTCGGCGCGTGCGGCTGCCGAGGCGCTGCAAAACGGCGGGTTCGTTGTGTTGGCCGAGTCGAACGACGACGGTGCTGAAGGCAATCTCATGCTCGCAGCCCAATTTGCGACGCCCGCTGCGGTGAACGTCTTGGCCGCAAACGCAAACGGCCTCGTGCGGCTGTGTCTCACCGACGAGCGGTGCCAGACGCTCGGGCTTTCCGCACACGCGGTCGACGAGCGGGAGTGGCAGCCGACAGCACCCATCTCTCTGCGCGAAGTTGCCGGGACCGGGGCGTCGGCGGAGGATCGGGCCCGCACCATTCAGGGGGCGATCGATCCGTCCCGCCAGCGGGACGACTTCGCGCAGTCCGGCTACGTCTTTCCGCTCCGCGCCCGGCCTGAAGGTGTCCTACGTCGCGCCGGGCGCACGGAGGCCGCCGTTGATTTGGCGCGACTCGCGGGTTGCCTTCCGGCCGCGGCGATGTCGCTCGTCATGAACGAGGACGGCAGCGTCGCGCACGGCCAGGAGCTCGCGGCGTTCGCTTCGACGCACGGCTACCCGCTCGTGACTGTTGCCGACGTGATCGCGCTCCGTCGCCTCTCGGAGAAGCTCGTCGAGCGGGTCACCTCAGCACGGCTCCCTACCGACCACGGCGAGTTTGTCGCCGTCGGTTTCCGGGAGACGCTGACCGGAGCTCATCACATCGCGCTCGTCTGTGGCGAGGTTGAGGGAGGCGACGATGTGCTGGTTCGGGTGCACGCCGAGTGCATGGGCGGCGATGTCTTCCACTCGGTCGCCTGCACCTGCGCGCGTGACCTTCAACACTCGCTCGATGCGATCGCTGCCGAGGGAAGAGGTGTCGTCGTCTACCTCGTTGCGGGTGACCGCGGCCCGGTACGTCTCACGCGTCATGAGGAGGCCGACGCAGGTGCAGCCCAGATGGCCGAGTACGGCATCGGCGCCCAGATCCTCGCTGAACTCGGGCTCACATCGATCCGGCTTCTCAGCAACCATCCGCGCACGCTCACAGGCCTCGACGGCTTCGGCCTGCGTGTCACCGGCTTCGTACCGATCGGAGACTGACGATGGCTGATCTCGACTTCCGCGCACTGCTCGGACGCTGGGGCACCGGCGTGAGCGTCATCACGGCGCAATCGAGCGAAGGGCCCGCCGGCGGCACGGTGAACGCGTTCACCGCGCTCTCGCTTGAGCCGCCGCTTGTTCTCGTGTGCTTCGACCTCAGCTCACGCACGCTGCATGCGGTGCGGGAGTCGGAGCGATTCGCCGTCAACATCCTCTCGGCCGCGCAGCAGGAGACCTCACGCCTCTTTGCAACCAAGCGCCCCCAGAGCGACAAGTTCTTCGAGACGCCGCACAGGCTCGAACACGGGGCGCCCGTACTCGACGGCTCACTGGCATGGCTCGTCTGCTCGCTCGACTCCGAGCTTCGCCGGGGTGACCATGTGATTGCAATCGGCCAGGTGCTCGATGGCGGCTACGACGAGCATGCCGACCCGCTCCTCTACTACCGGGGCAGCTACCTCCAACCACCGATGTCGAAGGAGAATTAGACGATGTCTGACCAGCACCCCTACGAGTTGGCCTACGAGAAGGACGGGATCGTCTACGTCTCGGGCGCTGCGGCGATCGATGCCGACCACAACCCGATCCTTGGTGACGTCGAGTGCATCGAGGCTGCGTTCGAAGCGGTCTCGTCCCGCCTCGCGAAGCTCGGGCTGGGCCTTGAGCACGTCGTGAAGACCACGTTTTTCGTTACCGACATCAGGTTGCGGGACGAAGTCAATAAGCAGTACTCCGAGCGATTTGCTGAGCCGCGTCCGGCGCGCACCTTCGTTGAGGTTTCGGCGATCCCGTACGGCGCGCGTGTCGCGTTTGAAGCCGTCGCTCACCGGTCGTAGCTCGATGAGCGGCCGCCTCGCCGGCAAGGTTGCGATCGTCACAGGTGGTGGAAGCGGCCTTGGACGGGCCATCGCACTCGCGTACGCGGCCGAAGGAGCGTCGGTTGTTGTCGCATCAGTCGTCGCTGCAGCGGATGAAGGGGCGGTCTCCGAAATCGAAGCGCTCGGGGGCAACGCGTTCGCGTTCCCGGCCGACGTGCGAAACCAGGCGGAGCTCGAAGGGCTCGTAGCGGCCGCGGTTGGGAGCTACGGCAGGCTCGACGTCTTTGTCGCCGCCGCCGGCATCGACGTGCGGCGCTCGCCGGTGCGGGAGGATCGCTACCTCGGGCGCCTCGAGCCAGAGGATTGGGACACGGTGATCGCCACCAACCTGACCGGGACGTTCCTCTCTGCGCGAGCTGCGCTCCCGTCGCTTGCAGAGACCCACGGCTCGTTCATCGCATTCACGTCCGGGACGGTGCGCCACCCAGCGCCCGGACTCGGTGCCTACGTTGCCTCGAAGGCGGGAATCGAAGGGATGGTGTCGGTGCTGGCGCTCGAGGCGACAGGAGACCGTGTGCGCGTCAACCTGCTGCAGCCAGGCGGAGTGACCGACACAGGCTTCTTCGGGCCGGAGGTGCCCACGGAGCGCCGCGCTGCCATGCACCGCCCGAGCGTGATCGGCCCTTGCGCCGTGTTCTTGGCGAGCGACGCGTCAGTGGAGGTCACCGGTGCGTCGTTCGATGCCGCGGCTTGGAACGGCGAGCAGGGCATCGACCCGTGCGGATGCCCCGGCTGCGCGTCGCGTTCGGGCGGCGAGCCTCCCGAGACCGCCGCCTACCGGCTCTAGCCGAGCGCCGGAAACACGACGGGCCGCCTTGCGGCGACCCGTCGAATACCGATGCGGTTGGGCTCTAGCCGCGGTCGAACGCGGGGAACACGTGGCGGCCGAGCATCTCGATCGCCTTCATGTTGTCCTCGTGGCTCATGCCTTCGATCCCAAGCAGGATCTCGGTGTAGCCCATCGCCTCAAGGCGCTTGAACTTCTCGATCAGGAAGTCCGGCGTCCCAAACAGGACGTACGGCGTCTTTTCCATGATGTAGTCGAGGTCGGTCTGGTGCTCCTGCATCTCCTTGATGTTCTGGAGATACGAGTAGTCCGGCGACGTCGGAGCAAGCTGCTCGTACCGGCCGCCAGGCCCGATGTTGATGTCGATGAAGAGCAGCGCGGTGTCTTCGATCGCGCGACGCGCCTCCTCGGTCGTGAGCGCACAGTTGACGCGCGTCGCGAAGAAGCCGAGCGAGTGGTTGACCGTCGAGCCGGGAAGCGGCGTCGCAGTCTTGATCGCTTCGCAGTAGGCGGCCGACGCCTCTTCGACGTACTGCCAACCGACGATCGCGCCGCCGGTCATCGCTCCGATACCGAGCTCGCCTGCGGCGCGGTGCGTCGAGACGCTTGAGGCCGAGACGAAGAACGGCGGATGCGGCTGCTGGATCGGCTTCGGTGTCAGGGTGCGGGGATCCGGGAAGTTGAACCACTTGCCCTCGTAGGTGAAGGGATCCTCGGTGAATGCCTTGAGGATGAAGTCGAGCGACTCGCGCCAGATCTCCTTCGTGTCGGCTGGGTTGACGCCGAACGCCTGAATCGTGCTCAGGTTGTTCGAGCGCGCGGTGCCGAGGTCGACACGCCCGTTCGTCAGGTTGTCGAGCGTGGAGATCCACTCAGCGACGCGGGCGGGGTGGTTGAACGGGAGCAACACGACTGACGTCGGGCGCAGACGAATGCGCTCGGTGCGTGCAGCGACAAACGACAGGAACGACTCCGGCGAAGCGACGGCACCACTCTTCTGCGTGTGGTGCTTGTCGGCGCGTGACGTCTCGTACTCGTCGGAGTAGCCGAAGTGCTGCTCAGACGTGCAGTAGAAGTCAAAGCCCCACTTCTCTGCGTGGACGGCCTCATCGACCATGTCGAAATAGCGGCGCTGCAGGGTCGAGCCCTTCTCGAAGTACGCCTCCTGCACGATTCCAAACCTCATCCTGCCGCCTCCTCGTGGTCGTGTGCGACCGTCGTAACTGCATTGCTAGGGCCAAGTATGTCACTGCCTGGGCGCGCCTTCGTGTGACTACCCACCGCCGTTTCGTACGCTCCCTGTGCTCGACCGTGACACGACTGACGAAACTGTGGCAGGCTGGTTCTACAAGGCACCGAGCGCCACGGAGCAACGTTCAACGGCACGGAATGGAGGATGCGATGACGGTCGTTCGCAAAGAGGACAAGCCTGAAGCAAGCTGGCGGCCTGGCAAGAAGGGGATCCTTCACGCCGCTGCATCCGTGGGTGGCACGACCAAGCTGATCGTCAACGAGTCGTGGAACGACTTCGGTATTGGCGCCCCCACGCACGTCCATCCTGACGGCCTTGAAGAGATCATCATGGTGCTTGAGGGGCACGCCGAGTTCTGGATCAACGGCGAGCACTCGGTGCTTGGTGCCGGCGACCTCGTGATCATTCCGCCGCTCGCCCATCACGGGTTCAAGAACATCAGCGAGACCGAGACGCTCCATGTGCTTGCGGTCTTCTCGTCGCCGGTCGCGCCGACGATCTTCGACCACGAGCCCGACAAGATCGTCTACATCGGTGGCACCGACGGCGACCGCGTTGATAGCCAGCGCACTGTTGCCCCGGCGCCGTCGGCCTGAGAATCGGGTTCGCGGCACCGGCGCCTCCCTAGGAGGCGAGTTCGATTGCGGGCGATGTCGCTGACTCGCCCGCAGTTCGGCTTTCGCGGAGCGCGGCTGCCGCGGCAGAGTCAAGCACCTCGGTGATCCAATCCTGGAGCGGGCGGCCGTTCGCGTTCGCCGCGGCCCGCCACCGGGCGTGACGCAGCTCGCCAACACTGAGGTCGATTGCTACGCCGCTCGTGCTTGAGCCTGAGCTTGTGCCGCTACCAAGCTCCGCACGCAGCGCGCGACGAAGATCGTTGCGTGACCAGTGCTGAATGCTCGAGCGAAGCAGCCACATGTCCTGGTCGTCTTCGCTGAGCGACGCGACCTCGGCGTGATGGCCGAAGCTCAGGTCGTCACGTCGGCGGGACACGGGATACCGGCCTGCGATCCAGGCGTAGTTGCGGAGCGTCTGGTAGCCAAGGCCGGTCGCATCCATGGCTGAGCGGTAGCGGTCGGGATACGAGCGCTGGCCGTAGAGGAGCCAGTCGCCAACCCACCACGCGGAGCTGTCATGGAGCGTGCCCACCTGCTCCCCGATTCGCTTCCACGCATCGAACGGAAGCCCATGCTGCAGCCCGAGCGAAACCTTGCCGGCCTTCGAGTGCGCGGAGCGGAGCGCATCGACGTTACGGGCACGTGAAGAGGCGCGCGACGCTGCCTGCGTCTTCAGCGCTTCAACCGCCCCCGTGCCTGCGTCGACGCGGGAAGTGGACATCGGTGACGGTGTCCCTTCCAACTGGTCTGACATGTGTATCACATGCCACTGGTGGAGCGAAAGCTCCACCGATGACCGGCCCAAACGACGAGGCGACTATTCCTTGGGGGTAGCCGAACGGCGGCGCGCGAGGCCGCTAATGATGCGTTCGCGAATCGAGATGATGTGGAGGTTTGCGGCGGCCCGTGCGCGCTGCGGATCGTTCGCGATCACGGCACGGACGATCGCCTCGTGCTCATCGACCGACTGCGGTGGTCGCGCGCTCGTCGAGTAGACAAAGCGGCGTGATTCGGCGAGATAGGTGTGGAGGTCGTAGAGCAGGTCGTAGAGCAGCCGGTTGCCGCTCGCCTCTGCAAGCGCGACGTGGAAGTCGATGTCCAGCCGCACGAGCTCCTCAAGTGGCTCGTCGGCCTCAACGGCGGAACGCAGCTTCTCATGACTCTCGACGAGCGCCTCGATCGCCGCCACGTCCTGCCGTTCAGCGGCCGACTGTGCGGCGAGCTCGTCGAGCGCACCGCGGACGCGATGCAGTTCGAGCACCTCGTCGCGATGCAGCTGTAACCACCGCGACATCTGCTCGCCAAGTCCTGAGCGGCGGTCGGTGACAAACGCGCCCTTGCCGTGCTCAACCCGCACGAGACCCAGCGCTTCAAGCGACCGGATCGCTTCACGGACGGTGACCCGACTGACCCCGAACGTTTCGACGAGTTCGCGCTCCGAGGGGAGCTTGTCGCCAGGTTGAAACCCACCGTCCTTGATCGCCTCTTCGATCTGACGTCGGATCTGTTCGCTGCGCTGCGTCCGTTGAATCGCCCGCAACGGAACGACTCCGGCAAGCGGTGGATCAGCGTCGTTCGCGTCAGGCGTTGCAGTCACTTCGCGGAGCATACGCTCCACAGCGACGGAATTAGGAGCCCCAGACCTCTTCGAACAGGCGCAGGAAGTTGCCGCCGAGCACCTTCAGAACGTCGTCGTCGGAGTAGCCCCGACGGACGAGCGTCTCGGTGATCGCCGACATGTTGCGCATGCTGGTCAACCCGAAGGCGTAGTAGTGCTCGAACGGGAAGTCGCCACCCATCCGGAGTTCCGGGAACTCGGTGAGGAAGCCCTTGCGGCGCTCGGCGAAGCTCTCGGGGGTCAGACCCTCGTTGATATCGAGGCCAAGGCCGATGTGATCGATGCCGACCATGTCGGCGAGATAGTCGATCTGGTCGACGAACTGCTCGACCGTTGCGCCTTCGGCGTTGCCGTTCGGCGAGATCAGACGGGCGATCGCGTTCATGCCAAACACGCCGCCCCGGGCGGCCATCGCCTTGATCGTCTCGTCGGTCTTGTTGCGACGCACCGGGTTGAAGCTCTGCAGGCACGCGTGGGTGACAGCGACGGGAGCGCTTGAAAGCTCGATCGTCTCGAGGGAGCTGCGCTCGCCCGTGTGGGAGAGGTCGATCAGGATCCGGTGCTTGTTGAGCTCCTGCACGAGGTTGCGACCGAACACTGAGAGGCCAGCATCTGCCTCTTCGCCGGTGCCGTCGGCCGCCAAGTTGCGCCGCTGATAGGTGAGCTGCGAGATCCGCAGGCCGAGCCGATGAAAGAGGCTGACATACGCGAGGTTTCCGTCGAACGGGTCGGAGTTCTGGAAGCCGGCGACGATCGTCGGAACACCATCAGCCTTCCCGTTGCGGATGTCGGCGGCTGACCGTGCCAGCCGGATCGCGTCACTGCGGCGATCGATGGCGTCCAAGAGATGCGTGAACGTCTGGATCGTCGTCTTGAAATCGTCCTTGACCGAGATCGTCAAGTTCACAGCGGTGACTCCACCATCGCTCATGACCTCGGGCAGTCCGAAGTCGGCATCGGCCTTCTTCGGCGTCGAGTTTGAGCTGCAGAGCGCGTTGATCACGATCGCGCGGGCGTGCAGCTCCTGCGCTCGGGGGCTGATTTCGATTTCGGTGTGGCTCATGCGACGACCTGGGAGGCAGGATCGTCGTCGCGCAAAATCCCGAGCGATGTGAAGACGCGACGGATCTCGCTCGCGTACTTGCCGAACTCGGGCGTTTCGCGAATCGAGAGGTGTCGCGGCCGCGGCAGGTCGATGTCGAGAACCTCGACGACCTTGCCTGGACGCGGCGAGAACACGGCGACCTTGTCGCCGAGGAAGATCGCCTCGGAAATCGAGTGGGTGACGAACATTACCGTCTTGCGTGACTGCAGCCAGATGCTCTGCAGATCGAGGTTCAGCTGGTCGCGCGTGAGCGCGTCCAGCGCACCAAACGGCTCGTCCATCAGCAGCAGCGGCGGGTCGTGGAGCAGCGCGCGGCAGATCGAGACACGCTGGCGCATGCCGCCCGAAAGCTCGAACGGGTAGCGGTCTTCGAAACCCTCGAGGCCCACGAGCTTCAGCAGTTCGCGGGCGCGATCCTCGTAATCCTTGCCCTTCAGGCCCTTGCGCAGCTCAACCTGCAGCAGGATGTTGCCGAGCACCTTGCGCCAATCGAGGAGCACCGGTTCCTGGAAGACGATTCCGAGGTCGGTGTGTGGTCCGCGGACGGGTGTGTCGCCGATCGTGATCTCGCCCGAGCTTGAGGGGATCAGCCCAGCGAGCATCAGCATCAACGTGCTCTTGCCGCATCCCGACGGGCCGACGACCGAGACGAACTCGCCCGGCTTCAGGTCGAGCGAGCATTCGGCGAGTGCAGTGATCGGCTCGCCACGGGTCTCGTAGACCTTCGTGACGCCTTTGATCGACACGCCGCTCTGGCGGCTCGTATCGGCTGACTCAGTGGGTGACGGGGTGCTTGTCATTGGGCTTCGACTCTAGCGCGGTTTTCGAAATCCTTCAGCGAAGGAGTTCGATGAGGCGTTCGGCCGACCGCCACGCGAGCGCCTGGATGGTTGCTGTTGGCTGGTAGCCGCCTGACGTTGGAAAGCTCGATGCGCCGACGATGGCCAGGTTCGGAACCTCATGAGCGATGCACTGCGCATCGATGACGCTGGCTGCCGGGTCGTTCCCCATGCGGGTTGCGCCGAACACGCTCTGGAACGGGGCGGCGGGGAGGCGGCGGAATGACGTCCAGGTTTCGCTCGCCCCTGCCTCGCGCAGGAGCTCGCTCATGCGGTCGTGGAGGAAGTCGAAGCGACGTAGCTCCTGGTCGTGGAGCCGGTAGGTCATTCGCAGCACGGGCATGCCGGTTGCGTCGACGACGTTCGGGTCGAGGTCAAGGAAGGAGTCGTCGTAGGGGAGGCTCTCGGAGATCGCCATCAGCCGTCCTACCGAGTTGCCGTGCGTCGCAAGCCACTCCTTCCAGGCGCGTCCGTAGCGCGGCACCGAGGGTGGGGTGGAGAGGGCGGTCTGGATCGGCTTCGCTTCATGAATTGCGCTGATGCAGCCTCCGCCTACGAAGTCGAGACCGGCGTGGTCGAAGTTGTCGGCGTTCCAATCGTCGAGAGACGTCGCCTGGGGGTAGGTGCCGCCGAACCGGTTCAGCGCGCGTCCGGGGAACACCCCGTCGACGCCAACGAAGACGTGGCTCATCGCGTTGCGGCCAACCTGACCCGCCCGGTTCGCGAGCCCCGTTGGGAACGCGGTTGATCGTGAGAGCAGCAGCAGCCGCGTGTTCTCCAACGTGTGTGCGGAAAGGAAGACGGCTCGGGCTGGCTGGAAGTGCACACGTCCGTCACAGATGTAGGTCACTCCCGACATGCGGCCGGCGGCATCGATATCGAGCGAGATGACTCGTGCCCCGGTTGCGACCGCGAGATTGCCGGTGGCCTCCGCCCGCGGAATCGCAGTCACGTGCGTCGAACCCTTCGCGCCGACGTGGCACCCGTTCCAGTTGCAGAACCCGCAGTAGGTGCAGGCAGCAAGGCCACGGTGCGGCTCCGATCTGATCGCGGCCGGCCCGGCGAACGGATGGAGCGATATCCGTCGCGCCGCGTCGGCGATGAGGTCTGTCCAGCCTGTCCGTCGCAGCGGAGGAAGCGGGTACGCGGTTGAGCGATCTCCCTCGAACGGATTGCGTCCCGCCTCGCCCGAGACTCCGAGCGTCTCGTCGACGCGCGCGTAGAACGGCTCGAGGTCGTCGTAGGAGACGGGCCAGTCGGTCGCCGTGCAGTTCGAGGGAAGAGCGGAGGCCCCGTAACGCTCCTCCGTGGCGCTGCGGAGGCGAAAATGCCACGGCGCAAGCCGAAAGTGTTGTCCCGCGTAATGGACAGTCCCGCCGCCGACACCGTTGCCCATGAGGCTCACGATGCGGCCGTCGTAGCTCGTCGTCGCCTCGCCGGTCGGGTCGGGGCGCCACGTCGGAACCTCGTGATTTGCCTTCGCCGCGCCAAGGCGGTTTCGGTAGTCGTTTGCGAGCTCGTCGAACGCAGCCTCATCGGCGCCGAACCGCCCGCCCGCCTCGATTCCCGCCACGCGCAGGCCCGTCTCGGCGAGCACGAGAGCCGCGATGCCTCCTGCCGCGCCGAGCCCGACGATCGCGACATCTACAGGATCACACCGGTGCGCCGAGGTGCTCAGCGGAGCTCCTGATCGGCGGCAGTGAACGTCCCTTTCGGGCCCGGGTATCCGAGCAGCTGCCAACCAGCTCCTTCTCGATTGCCTCCATGGCTTGGGTCGCCGAACGCCCCTTCGATTGCGCGCCGACGCAGCAGCTCGAACGCGGCGGGATGTTCCGCATTGAGCTGGGCAAGAAGTGCCGCAACAGCGTCCTCACCAAGAGAAGCGAGGGCGAGCTCGCCACCCGCGAGCGTGCGGGCGGCCCCTGCCAGTTCGAGGAGTTGCGAGAGGTCAGGCGATCCCGCAGCGAGCTCGCGTTCGATGAACGCCAAGACGCCCAGCTCAACAGCACCAACGCTAAAGGCGTCGGCGGGGATCAGCCCGTCGAGCAGCACAGCAAGTGCGCTCCGGTCAGCCTCGCTAAGCACCTGCGCCATTGCGAGATCGTACGACCACGCCGACTCGTTTACGATCGGGGGGTGGTGAACGCGTGACGCACAAAGACAACGCCAACTGGATCTCGGAACTCGCCGGCCGTGCGATTGAGCCGCCGAGGCGCGAGAAGCTGCAGGACCTGATCGACTCGCGTCCGTTCTGGCTTTCGCTTGCCGACCTCACCGATCTGCCCGAGAGCGTCGAAGTTCATGAGGGTCTGACGCTGTGGGAGCGCGGCGAGACGACACTCACGGCCGACGTCTACGTGCCAAAGGGCGAGGGGCCGTTCCCGCTCCTGATGCACAGCCACGGGGGCGGGTACTGCACCGGCAGCGTGATGAACGACCGCAAGATCGGCATGAAGTTTGCCGAGCGAGGCTATGTCGTTGTCAATCCGGAATACAGCCTCTCGCCGGAGCACCCGTTTCCGCATGCCGTCGAGGACTGCCTGTACGCGATCCGCTGGCTCGTGTCGCACGCGGCTGAATTCAAGGGCGATCCAACCCGGGTCGTGCTCGAAGGTGGCTCGGCCGGGGCAGGTCTCTCGTCGGCCGTGATCTTGGCGCTCGCAGGCGAAGGTGGCCCGCTCGACGAAGGCGACCTAGCTGGCGTTCCCGTCCCGATCAAGGCCGCAATCCTCTGGTACGGAATGTTCAGCTTCCCGGAACTCTTGCTCTCGCCGGGATCCAACGTCGGGCCGGCCGAGCTTTGGACGCGCGCCTACCTTGGGCCGCACTTCACGACCAAGCTTCGACACCCACTTGTCAGCGCCGTCTTCTCGGAGAAGCTCGCCGCATACCCGCCAGTCTTCGTTGGCTGCGGTGCCGACGACTCGATGCTGGGTCACACGCTGGCGATGATCCGCGCGCTGGCCGACGCGGGGGTCGACGTGACGGCGTCGATCGCGTCAGGGCTCGACCACAGCTTCGTCAAGTTCGCCGGTTCAAACCCAGCCGCCTCGGCTGAGCTTGAGCGGGCGCACGTCTGGCTCGCCGGAAAGCTCTGAGCTCGATGGCAGGCGGGGCGGGGCAGGGGTCGATCGGCCAGACCTTGCGCGTGCTGCGCAACCGAAACGTCTACCCGTATCTGATCGGAAACATGTTCTCGAGCACGGGAACGTGGTTCCAGACGCTCGCACAGGCGATCCTCATCTACCGCCTCACACACTCGACGTTCCTGCTCGGTGTAATTGGCTTCTCGCAGTACGCCGCGGTGTTCGTCTTCGCCCCGATCGCCGGTGGGGTGGCGGACCGCTTCGACCGTCGACGCGTGCTGATGGGATCGCAGGCCTTCGCCTTCGCGATCACGGCGCTGCTGACAGTGATCACGGCGACCGGGCATGCAACCCCGGCTGTCCTCATCGTTCTAGCGCTGGTTCTCGGCTGCTCGAATGCCTTCTCGAACCCGACGATGATGTCGTTTGTTCCGTCGCTCGTCGAAGAGCAGTTCCTCGCAACGGCGCTCGCGTTGAACTCGGTGACGTTCAACATTGGTCGCGCGATTGGCCCAGTGCTTGCCGCGGTCATCATCAACACGCTTGGCCCCACGTGGGCCTTCGGGATGAACTCGGTGTCGTACCTCGCGTTGATCGCGGGCCTGCTGCTGGTCAGGCCGTTGCGTGTGACCCCGAAGCCGAAGGAGCGGCCGCGGCTGCTCGAAGCGGTGAAGCTCGTGATGCACGACCGCCGCCTGCTCTTCCTGCTCTACGTGATCGCGGCGATCAACCTCGCGACCGATCCGGCAATCACGCTCGGGCCTGCATTCATCACGAAGGTGTTCCACCACCGCGACTCCCTCGCGGGGCTGCTCGTCGGTGCCTTCGGTGCCGGGGCAGTGCTAGCTGCCTTCACCGTGGCGCACAAGCTGCACGGCAGCCGGCGCGTCCTGACGGCAGCGCTCCTGTGCTCGGGCATCGGCATCGCGGGGTTCGCCGTGTCGCCGATCCTGCCGGTCGCGCTGGCGCTACTCGTCCTGATGGGCTTCGGTTACCTGTCGGCGAACACCGCAGCAACCTCGCGGCTCCAACTCGAAGTCGCCGACGAGCAGCGCGGCCGCGTGATGGCCCTTTGGAGCATCGCGTTCCTTGGGGTGCGACCGATCGGCAGCCTGCTTGACGGGGCGATCGCATCGTTCGCAGGCGTCCGGATCGCGGCGTTCCTGATGGCACTGCCCGCACTTGCCGGCGCTGCGGCACTGCTCTTTCTGTGGCCACGAATGCGACGCAACGCCGCCTAGGCGCTACCGCTTGGTGCGTCGCCGTGCGTGCGGATGCGCGTCGAAGTAGACCTCGCGCCTCCGGGCGTCGGACACATGGGTATAGAGCTCGGTGGTTGCGAGGTCGGCATGCCCGAGCATCTCCTGGACGCTGCGGAGATCTGCGCCTCCTTCCAGGAGGTGAGTCGCGAACGAGTGTCGGAGGAGATGCGGATGCACGCGTCCTGGCTCAAGCCCCGCCACGGCAGCGAGCCTGCGCAAGATCACGAACGCGCCCGCGCGGGTCAGGCCACCACCCCGTGCGTTCAGGAACAGCTCGGGACGATGCCGACGGGCGAGATGGGGGCGTCCTCGCGACAGGTAGCGCCGGAGTGCTTCGACCGCCTCCCGGCCAATCGGAACGATCCGCTCCTTGTCGCCCTTTCCGGTAACCCGCACAAGACGGTCATCGAGATCGACGCCGTTCTTCGCCAAGCCCACCGCCTCGGACACCCGCAGGCCGGCGCCGTAGAGCAGCTCGACAAGCGCACGGTCGCGAAGCGAGCGAGGCGAGACGCCAGCGGCCGCAGCAATCAGCCGTTCGGCCTCGCCAGGCGTGAGTGTCTTCGGTAGAGGCTTCGTGCGGCGCGGAAGTGTCAGTGCGGCAGCCGGGTTGTCGGCCCGCGCACCGATCAGCTGCAGATGGCGGAAGAACGTTCGCGACGCAGCAGTGCGGCGAGCGATCGTCGAGGCTGACAAGCCCGCTTCTCGAAGCGACGTCGTGTACTGCTCCAGAGCGTCGACAGACGCGTTCGCGATTGGCGCCTGCAGCGCGCGGCTGAGCTCCGTGAGATCGCGTCGATACGCCTCGACCGTCTTGGGCGCTCGGCGCGAAGCGAGCACGGCGAGGAACGCCTCGACGTCACGGTCGCGGGGCGGCTCAGGAGCGCGGATGAGCTCTGTCATAGACCCTTCTCAGACGCTTGGCATCGACATGGCTGTAGACCTGGGTGGTGGACAGGCTCGCGTGGCCGAGGAGCTCCTGGATCGTCCGGAGGTCGGCGCCGCCTTCGAGCAAATGCGTCGCGAACGCATGACGCAGACGGTGCGGATGCGCGAGCAGCCGACGGATCGTCGAGGTATCGAGGCGCCGGCCACGCACCGACAGAAAGAACGCGTTCTCGGCACCAGCCGCAAGCGTCGGACGCGCGTCACGACGGTAGAGCGCAAGCCAGTAGGCGGCTTCCTCACCAAGCGGCACGAACCGATCCTTGCCGCCCTTGCCGTTGCGCACATGCACCGTCTCGGCGTCGAAATTGACATCGGCGAGATCAAGGCTCACCGCCTCCGACGAACGCAGCCCAGCGGAATAGATCAGTTCGAGCAAGGCACGGTTGCGGAGCTCAATCGGTGTCTCAGGAACGCCACCACCTTCGAGCATCGCTTCGATCTCATCCTGCTTTGGTGCATCGGGAAGTCGCCGACCACGCTTCGGAGAAAGCGGCACGTCAGGCACATGCTGCGGGCCAAGTGCGTAACGAACAAGGCTTCTGACGGCGGCCAGACGTCGCGAGATCGTTGACGGTGACAGCTTGCCGCCGGGTCGCGCACGGCCGAGATAGGCGGTGTAATCCGAAAGCGTGCGAACGTCGATCTCGTCGAGCGAACGGTCGCCAAACCACTCCGCGAAGTCGTTTAGGTCCGCGCCGTAGGCCCGCCGAGTGGCATCCGAGATGCCTGCGGCGGCGAGGTAGCGGTCGATCGCTCCGCTGAGTCTCACGCGGATCGGTTTCGGGGCCGCGCTACGATCGCCTGCCATGGACTCACGTTTTCACGCCCTCGCCGAACTCTGTGTCAATGCGACCGCAGTGCAACCCGGCCAGGTTCTGGCCATTGGCGCCTACACCGGGCAGGAAGAATTGGCCCGGGCGGTTGCCGACGTTGCCTACGCCGCGGGCGCACTCTACGTCGATGTTCTCTACTTCGACCCCTTCGTAAAACGGAGCCGGATTACCCACGCCGACCCGTCAACGCTCGACTTCGTCCCAAGCTGGCTACCCGCCCGCCTTGAGGCGCTCGCCGAACGCGGCGATGCGCGCGTCGGGTTCGCCGGCATCGTGGCGCCGAACGCACTCGCGGGACTCGATCCGGCGTTGTCTGGACGCGACCAGCTGCCCTGGCTGAAAGAGGCATCACGCGTCGTGTCCGAACGGCTCACAAACTGGAACATCGTTCCGTGCCCACACCCCGAATGGGCGAAGGTCGTTTTCCCCGACATTCCCGCCGACGCTGCGTACGAAAAGCTCTGGGAGCAGCTCTGGCACATTCTGCGACTCGATGAGCCCGACCCAGCGGCCGCCTGGGCAGCACGGTCAGATCAGCTCAAAGCATCCGCGGCCGCACTCAACGAACGGCGCTTCGACGCACTCCATTTCAAAGACGACGGCACCGACCTCACCGTCGGCCTGCTGCCGTCCGGAACCTTCGGCGGCGGCGCCTTCACGAACGTAAACGGCATCGTCCACCTGCCGAACGTCCCAACCGAAGAGGTCTTCACCTCCCCCGACCCAGAGCGCACCGAAGGGTTCGTCACCTCCACCAAGCCGCTCGTCTTCCGCGACGGAACGATCGTCGAAGGCTTGAAAGTGCGCTTCGAAGGCGGACGCGCGGTCGACATCACCGCCGACGTCAACGGCGAAGGCCTCCGCTCAAAGACCGAACTCGACGAAGGAGCCGCACGGCTCGGCGAAGTCGCGATCGTTGACGGCCAGGGCCGCATCGGGCCACTCGGCACCGTCTTCTACGACACGCTCCTCGACGAGAACGCCGCAAGCCACATCGCGCTCGGCGGCGGCTTCAGCTTCGCAGCCGACGACCAAGCAGACCGCGACCGCATCAACAAGAGCGGCATCCACATCGACTTCATGATCGGCTCGCCCGAGATGGAGATCGACGGCATCACCAAGAACGGGGAACGCGTCCCCGTGCTTCGGTCGGGCGCCTGGCAGCTTTAGGCGGAGCGATTGGCAACGCACGAACTTGTGTCGCCATGACGACGAAGCGTGCGTCGCCAAGCCCTCCTGAACGTCTCGAACGGCCAAGACAAAACCTCTTGAACATCTTGGGCGGCCAAGACGCTTGAACGTCTCGAACGGCCAAGACAAAACCTCTTGAACACCCTGGGTGGCCAAAACCGCTTGAAGGTCTCGAACGGCCAAGACAAAACCTCTTGAACATCTTGGGCGGCCAAGACCGCTTGAACGTCTCGAACGGCCCAAACCTTCTGAACATCGTGGGCGTGCCCAAACCTCCTGGACATCTTCTGAGTGACGAATAGGGTTGGAACTCGGAAATGGCCCCATTTTCGATAGCGTCCACGGAGGTGACCATGTCGCACGACGTCCTTGTGATCGGTGCCGGGTGCGCAGGAATGCGGGCCGCCATTGAGGCGCACGACGCGGGTGCTGACGTCGCAGTCGTCTCCAAGCTCCATCCGACCCGCAGCCATTCCGGCGCGGCCGAAGGCGGCATCAACGCAGCGCTCGGCAACGCGAAGGAAGACAGCCCCGAGGCGCACGCCTACGACACGGTGAAAGGCTCCGACTTCCTGGGCGACCAGGACGCGATCGAGGTCTTTGCCAAGGAAGCTCCCGGCGACATCTACCAGCTCGAAAATTGGGGTGCCGTGTTCACGCGCGCTGAGGACGGTCGACTCGCGCAGCGCCCATTCGGCGCCGCCGGCTCGCCGCGCACGATCTTCGCGGCCGACATCACCGGCCACGTGTTGATCCAGGTGCTCTACGAGCAACTCGTTAAGCGCAACATCAAAGTCTACGAAGAGTTCTTCGCCTGGAAACTCGTCGAAGACGACGGTCGCTGCCAAGGCGTGATCGCGTGGGACATGCTGAACGGCGGCCTCAAAGCGATCTCCGGCAAGTCGGTGATCCTCGCGACCGGCGGTGCAGGACGCGTCTACCGCGTCACCACCAACGCCTACGCGTGCACCGGCGACGGCATGGCAATGGCGCTCCGCCTGGGGCTGCCGCTCAAGGACATGGAGTTCATGCAATTCCACCCGACGACGCTCTACCCGACAGGAATCCTGATCACCGAAGGCTGCCGCGGCGAAGGCGCCTACCTGATCAACAAAGACGGCGAGCGCTTCATGAAGAAGTACGCACCGAACGCGCTCGAGCTCGCCTCACGCGACGTCGTTTCACGCTCAGAACAGACAGAGATCGACGAAGGTCGCGGCATCAACGGTAGCGTCATGCTCGACCTACGCCACCTCGGTGCAGAGCGCATCATCTCGCGCCTGCCCGGCTCGCGTGAACTCGCAATGACCTATGCAGGCGTCGACCCGATCTACGACCCGATCCCGGTCAGGCCCGGTGCCCACTACCACATGGGTGGCGTATCAACCGACATTCACGGCAAGACCGAGCTCGAAGGGCTATACGCCGCCGGCGAGGTCGCCTGCGTCTCGGTGCACGGCGCCAACCGCCTTGGCGGCAACTCGCTGATGGAGACGATCACGTTCGGTCGTCGCGCCGGCCGCACCGCTGCCGAAGATGCACACTTCGCGCCCGACGCTGCCGTCCCCGACTCGGCCCTCGCCGATGCGGAACGTGAGCTGGGCGAGCTGCTCGGCCGCAGCGGTGGCGAACGCCCCTGGCAGGTTCGCGAAGAGCTCGGCTCCTCGATGCTCGACAACTTCGGGGTGTTCCGCCGCGAAGAGCAGATGTCGAACGAAATCGAGATCATCGAAAAGCTTCGGCACCGCTACAACAACGTCGTCGTCGAAGACAAAGGCGGCGTGTTCAACAGCGACCTCACACAGGCGATCGAGCTTGGCTACTGCCTCGACCTTGCGGCATGCATGGTGCAAGCGGGCGTCGCACGCAAGGAGAGCCGTGGCGCGCATGCCCGCCCACACGACTATCCGACACGTGACGACGACCAGTTCATGAAGCACTCCGTGACACGCTGGGTCGACGGTGCCCCGAAGCTCGACTACGCGCCCGTGACCGTCACAAAGTGGCAACCCACCGAGCGGACGTATTGATGCGGCGCCTGCTGCTGCTCGCGCCGCTCTGCCTCGTCCTCAGCGCGTGCGGCTCGTCAAACAAACAGGCCACATTCGCTGACGCCGTCTCGAAGACGCAGAAGCAGAGCACCGAGCATGTGGCGCTCGAACTGAAAGTCGTCGCGCGCGGACAGACACTCTCGTTCTCCGGCGGCGGCGACTTCGACACCAACGGTACGCGCGGCGCCTACATCACCACGCTCTCGAGCGGCGGTCAAGCGATCGAGTTCGACGAGATCATCGACGGCACGAAGCTGTACCTGAGCTCGCCGATGTTCACATCAACACTGCCGTCCGGCAAGGATTGGCTGATGTACGACTCGACGGTCGCTTCGAGCGCTGACGGCTTCAACTTCAACGCGCTCACAGGCATCAGCCCGGGTGCGGTGCTCACACTCCTTGAAAACACCGCGCCGCCGCAAATGCATCTCGGATCCGCGACGGTCGACGGAGTCAACACCTTGCACTGGCAGGCGACCTACGACACAAGCAAGCTCGAGAAAGCAATCCAGAAGACCGTCGACCCTGTCTACAAGACGTTCGACGTGTGGATCGACGACGAGGGCCTCGTTCGAAAAGTCGTGGTCGACTTCACCGCGAAGCAGGCGCGAGACTCGACGGCGCGTGCGCATGTCACACTCACAATGATCCTGTCGAAGTTTGGGGCAGAGGTCTCCGTTCCGATCCCGACCGACGCACAAACGGTCGACGCAACCGCAGCAGCCGGCTGATCCGGCCGCCCGCCCCGACGAGGTAGACGATGAAAGTAGCTCTCAAGATCTGGCGTTCGAACTCCCAGACGGGTGAGCGCGCCCTGCGCGAATACGAAGTTGACGCGCCGGAGTGGGCGACGCTGCTTGATGTCTTGGATCTCGTGAAAGATCGCCACGACGGGTCACTTGCATACCGCAAGAGCTGCCGCATGACGATCTGCGGCTCCTGCGGCATGCGGATGGACGGAAAGACCGTGCTTGCGTGCCGCACCCGCATGTACGACATCGCCGAAGCAGGTCATATCCCAGTGATCTCAGCCATGGGAAACATGCCGGTCGTCAAAGACCTCGTCACCGACATGGACTCGTTCTGGGAGAAGTTCAAGTCCGTCAAGCCGTACGTTCAGCCCGGCTACATCGAACCTCCAGGCGGCCGTGAACACATCATCAGCCGTGAGCAGATGAGCGCGATCCACAAGGAGTCGCTCTGCATCAACTGTGGTGCGTGCGTGTCTGAGTGCAACGCGATGGAATCTGACCCTGCGTTCCTTGGCCCACACGCGCTCGCGAAGGCAATGCGGTTTGTTGGCGACCCGCGCGACTCGAAGCGCATCGACCGGCTCGAAGAGGTCAGCGGCCACAACGGCATCCACCAGTGCACACGCTGCTACTACTGCAACGAGCGCTGCCCGAAAGGTGTCGATCCGCGCGACGCGATCGCGAAGCTTTCCGCCGAGGCGATCAAAGAGAGCATCGACAGCGACATGGGTGCGAAGCATGCCAAGTGGTTCGTCACGTCCGCGAAAACCACCGGATGGCTGCGTGAAACGGAGCTCGTGCCGAAAACGCAGGGCGTGCTTGCGTCGATCAAGCAGGCGAAGTTCGCATTGGAGCTTGCGCGTCACGGCAAAGTGCCGCCGCCATTCCCCGCTCACGTCGCAAAGAACGTCAAGGAATCACGTCGCCTGCACGGCATCGTTGCCCGGCAGGGACGCAACGGATTTGCCGGGATCGTGCAGGGCGAGCAGGCAATGGCGAAGCTCGAGCATGGGCATACCGGACACAGCGACCGCGACCCGTACGGGCCAGGATCATTCCCGCGGCCGTATCTGCCGGGTGAGAAGCGGGAAGGGGCAAAGGCATGAAGCAGGTTGCGTACTACAAGGGGTGTCTCGCGTCGCTCTCCGCGAAGGAGCTTGATACATCGACGCGCGCGTTGGCACCGAAGGTCGGCTTGGAGCTGATCGAGCTCGAGTCGGTTACCTGCTGCGGTGCCGGTGACATCCACGAGGCTGAGCCCGACTACTACCTCCATCTCAACGCTCGCATCCTTGCGTACGCGGCCGCTACCGGCGCCGACACGCTGATGACTGTGTGCAACGTCTGCACGCTGAACCTGCGGCAGGCGAACTGGCAGCTCGTGAACGACACCGAGTTGCGTGCCCGCGTCAACGAGAACCTCGCGCAGGTTGGCGTTCAGCCGTACGAGCGCGACATCGAGGTGAAGCACTTCCTGTGGGAGGTCGCAGCGGGTGAGGGCTACGAGAAGCTGAAGGTCGCTGCCCATCGTGGCCTCAAGGGGTTGAAGATCGCGCCGTTCTACGGCTGCCAGATCCTCCGCCCGTCGAAGCTCATGGGGTTTGAGGATCCCGACTCGCCGTCATCGCTTGAGCGGATCATCGAGGCGTGCGGCGGCGAGGCGCTGGATTACCCGGCGAAGCTCAAGTGCTGTGGTTTCCCGATCATCCAGGCACGCGAAGAGACGGCGCTCGGCGAGCTCGTGCAGCCGATCGAGCAGGCCTACGAGATGGGTGCTGATGCGATGGTGACACCGTGCCCGCTCTGCCATCTGTCTCTTGACGCTTGGCAGTCGAAGCTGAAGAAGACGACCGGCAAGGATTTCAACATGCCGATCCTGCATCTGTCGCAGCTGATCGGTGTTGCAGCGGGGATCTCGGAAGCCGACCTGCAGTTCAAGCGGCACGTCGTGTCTGTCGACAAGGTGATGGCGAAGCTCGACGCGTAAGGCCGGTTCCGGCACCGAGCGGTGCGGGACTACACTCGAAGCATGGACGGCCAGAACGTCATCTCGCCTGAGGTGACGGCGCGATATGCCGCGGATGCGGCCCGCGAGGTGTCGGGAGTAACGCGCATCGTTGAGGGTGTGCGGAAGGGTGTTCGGGTCGGAAGTGACGGAGTGGTGGAGCTGCACCTTGCATTCGCGTGGGGCACGTCCCTGCCGGCGGTCGCCGCCGAGGTGCAGTCGCGGGTCACGGAGTACCTTGCGCGCATGGCTGACGTGAGCGTTCCGGGCGTGAATGTGATCGTCGAGGAGCTCGATGGCCGCCCCTAACATCGATGGGCTGACGAAGCTGACGCTTGAGTCGGCCCCTTCTGTGTGCCATGAGTGTGTCTGGTGGCAGAGCCGCGGTTCGCGTCCGGTCGACAAGGATCGTTGGATGGAGCGGACGGAGCTTGACGTCGGCGCGTTCGGGACGGTGTATGCCGACGGCGATGGCCGCTCGCTTGGCGTGATGCAGTACGGGCCGTCACGTCTCTTTCCGCGCGCGGCGATTTTGCCGGGTGGGCCGCCGTCGCATGACTCGCTGCTTGTGACCTGCGCGTATCTCGTCGATGCATCGAGCCCCTGGGTGTTGCAGTCGTTGATGCTTGCTGCGATTGGTGAGGCGCGCGACCGGGGTGCAACGTCGATCGAGGCGTTCTCGTACCGCTATCCGGAGGGCGAGCCGGCGTCGGAACGTCTTCGGGTGCACAAGACGGTGTTTCCGGCCGACTTCCTTGAGGATTTTGGGTTCCGGGTGGTGCGGAGCGCGGGGCGGGCGGGTCTGGCGCGCCTTGATCTCGGCGGGCTTCGGCTTGTGGAGGAGGAGAGCCGTGCAGAGCGGCTGTTGCGAGCGGTGCAGGAGCGTCTCGTGCCGGAGCCTGCGCCGAACCCCGTGCCGCCCGCGTAGGCGCTTAGCGCGCGAAAACTAGTACGCGATCTACCTCACGATCCACCCCGCGATCCGCACCCTCCCTCCGATTGGGGACTGTCCCCAGGACATGGCTTGAGGTGGCGGGTGGCACGTTGGCGATGGATCCGCCACCTACGCACGATCGCCTCGCAGACCGCCAGCCGACCTGCCTCGGTGTGCGCCGCAACCGGCGGCGGGGCCTGGAGAAGTGGCACGGCACGCGGCGGTCTGAATTCGATACGAGATAGCCGAGACAGAAAATCTCGACTCACGGCCGAGCGAACGCGATCAAGGACGCGAAAAACATCGTTGTCCTAACGCCGCGAGCCGCGAATACGCAGCGCAAATGTCAGTCGAAAAGATCTGACTAGCGCGACGCGAGCGCCGACACAAGCAGATCAGCGATCTGAATCGCGTTCAACGCGGCACCCTTGCGGAGGTTGTCGCTCGCAAGATGCAAGGTAAGGCCGTAGTTGCCCTCAACGGTCGTGTCCTGACGGATGCGACCAACGAGCACCTCGTCTTCGCCCGCAGCCTTGCCGGGCGACGGGAACTCGTCAAGCCGGATCGACGGCGCAGCACCAAGGATCGACGTCGCATCGGCAGCGGACAACGGCTCCTCGGTCTCGATCCACACCGTCTCGGCATGCCCGACCATGACCGGGACACGAACACACGTCGCCTGGATCGCAAGGTTCGGGAGCTCCATGATCTTGCGGGTCTCCTCGCGAAGCTTTGACTCCTCGTCGAACTCAACCCCATCGAACTCCCAGTCCATGCGGAGGTCGTGATCCTTCGACGCCTCGTGCGCAAGCTTGTCCATCGCCTTCGCTCCAGCACCCGAGACCGACTGGTAGGTCGCGACGCGCACACGCTTCAACCCGGCCCGATCGTGAAGCGGCTTCAAAACGCAGGTGAGCGGAATCGTGCAGCAGTTTGGGTTGGCGATGATGCCGTTATGTTCGAGGGCACGGTTGGGGTTCACCTCGGGCACGACAAGCGGAATGCCCGGCTCCAGGCGGTACGCCGAGCTCTTGTCGACGACAATCGCTCCGCCCGCGACCGCGTGCGGGACGAGCGCAAGTGACGCGCCGGTGCCGACCGAGAACAGGAAGATGTCGATGTCGCCGCGCTCAAGCGCCTCGGTCGTGGCCTCCTCGACGAGGTAGCCATGCACCTCGGTGCCAGCCGAGCGTGCCGACGCGAACACGCGCACATGCTCATACCCGCGGTCGCGAAGCAGACCGAGGGTGACCGTACCGACGGCCCCTGTGCCGCCGACGACGCCGATGCGTGGATAGCTCGCCATAGCCGTGACAGTGTAAAGACCCCGGCGAAGCGGGGTTCGCTACATCTCGCGCCGGCCCGAAAGGGCACGGCCGAGAGTCACTTCGTCGGCGTACTCAAGGTCGCCACCCACCGGGAGCCCGCTGGCAAGGCGTGTAACGCGGACGCGATCGCGCAGGCGGTCGGCGAGAAACGCGGCCGTGGCCTCGCCGGTCATCGTCGGGTTCGTTGCGAGGACGATCTCACGCACATCGTTCTGCTCGACACGCCGCATCAGCTCGTCGATCCGCAGGTCGCTCGGCTCCACCCCGTCGAGCGGGCTGAGTGCGCCGCCAAGCACGTGGTAGAGCCCGCGGTACTCGTGGGTGCGTTCGAGTGAGATCACGTCGACGGGCTGCTCAACGACACAGATCGTGGTGTGGTCGCGCCGCTGATCAAGGCAGATGACGCAGACCTCTTCCTCTGTGAGGTTGCCGCACTCACGGCAGAAGCGCACGCGCTCTTTGACCTCCTCCAGGGCTGAGGCAAGTGCGAGCGCCTCGTCTTTCGGGCGTTGCAGGATGTGGAACGCGAGCCGCTGCGCCGTGCGGGAGCCGACGCCGGGGAGCCGGGTGAGCTGGTTGACGAGGTTGTCGACCGAGGGGCTGAACACGAGGAGGCATTGTGCCCACCCGTCCCGGTCGGACAGGAAGGCGGCATGGTGGCGCTAGTCGAGCTCGCGGGCGTCGAACGTGCTCTTCATCAGTTCCATCAGTTCGTCTTCCGAGACTGGGCCGTCGTGCTCCGACTTCGTCTGCTCGCGTTCGCCACCGGCGGCGAAGACGAGTGTGAGTCGTCGTCCCGTCACTTCGTAGAGTGCGTCTTTGAGCAACCCGGTGTTCTTCGGGTCTTCCATCATTCCGCGGTGGAACGACGCGGCTGGCGGGAACTCAATCGTGAGGGTCTCGCCGTCGAACGTTGCGACGTGACCTTCATGGAGCATCGCCGCAGTTGGGATTGAACGCTGTTCGACGGCGGGGATGATCGAGCGCTTCCATGCCTCTTGCAGCCGCTCGAGATCGAGCGGGGGAACCCCGCCATCGGTGGCGGCCGGTGGGGTGGCGGCGACCACGGCTGATTCGGCGACAAGTTCGGCGGTGGGAGCGGGTGTGGCCACTGCTGCTTCGCTCGTCGGCGGTGCGGGCGCCGGTTCGGCGACAACTGCCGCAGCTGGAGTGGCAGGTTTTGGCGGCGCGAGGGGCGGCTGCGAGGCGGCAGGAACGTGGCCTGTGCCGCTCTCGAGACGCTCAAGCCGGAACGCGAGAGATTCGCGTGACAGGTCGGAGCCGGGGCGGGTGACCTTCACGAGCGCAAGCTCGAGCGGAAGGCGGGGATCGCCGCCCTGCCGCATGTCGTCGGTCGCGACAGAAAGGAGGTCGATCATCCGTACGACGGTGGGCGCAGGCAGCTGATTCGCCTGTTCGCGAAGCCGCTCACGCGCCTCGTCGGTGACGGGCAGCGTGTCGGGAACCGAGCCGGTGTGTTGGACGAGCATCAGGTGGCGGAGATGTTCGAGCAGGTCGACCACAAGCCGACCGAGATCCTGACCGCCCTCCGAGAGCTCCTCCAAGAACACGAGTGCGCCTGCGGTGTCGCCATCGACGATCAGATCGCAGAGTCGGAACAGCACCTCGTCTTCGACGGCTCCGAGGAGCTGGAGCACGTCCTGGACGGTGATCGTGCCGCCGGTTGCTGATGCGAGCTGGTCGAGTGTCGAGACCGCGTCACGGAACGATCCGCGGGCCGCGCGAGCGACCAGGGCAAGCGCAGCGTCAGAGACGTCCATCTGCTCGCCGTCTGCAACTCGGCGGAGCAACTTGACGATGTCGGGCAGCCGTGGCCGCGCGAAGACGAACGTCTGGCAGCGTGACCGCACCGTGGCGAGCACCTTCTGGAGCTCCGTCGTGCAGAACACAAAGATGAGGTGGGGCGGGGGCTCCTCGATCAGCTTCAGCAGCGCGTTCCATGCCGCGTCGGTGAGCTGGTGGGCCTCGTCGAGGATGTAGATCTTCGAACGGCCCTCCGCCGGCTGAAGAACGACGCGGTCGCGGATGTCGCGAATGTCGTCGATGCCGCGCTGAGAGGCGGCATCCATTTCAATTACGTCTAGCGAGGTGCCGTTCGCAATCGAGGTGCAGACATGGCAGGTGTTGTCGGGGCTCGGTGTTGGCCCGTGTTCACAGTTGATCCCTTTGGCAAGGATGCGGGCGAGCGAGGTCTTGCCGGTTCCGCGGGGTCCGGCGAACAGGTACGCCTGGCGCACCTTCCCGGTCGTGATCGCGTTCGTGAGGGTGCGTACGACTGCTTCCTGGCCGACGACGTCGTCAAACGTCTGTGGGCGGTACTTGCGGTAGAGGGCGGCCACGAGTCGATCTTCGCAGATTCGCGGGTTGCGCCGCGGCGAGGGGACTCTCCCCTTGTCGAAACGCGTGTTGAAAAGGGTGGTAAGGTCGGCAGCGGTGTTCGAGCCGTCGTCGTCCCTTGCCAAAGCGCTCCTCGCGGGCCTCTCCAGACTTCGGCGAGAATCGATGGAAAGCACGGAAAGTCCTATTTGCCTTCTATCAATTTCGGGCGTACGCTCGACCCTGCCCAAATCACGATCGGGAGACATCAACTTATGAGCCCATCACCCACCGACGGCACCAGCCTCGAGAAGAAAGAGCGCTGGGCCTCCGGAGTCACGCCGTATGCCGATATGGGGTATTACGACGCGGACTACGTCCCGAAGGACACCGACATCCTGGCGGCCTTCCGCATCACCCCTCAGGCCGGCGTTGACGCAATCGAGGCGGCAGCTGCCGTCGCGGGTGAGTCTTCGACTGCAACCTGGACGGTTGTCTGGACCGACCGCCTGACCGACCACAAGCACTACCAGGCCAAGGCCTACAGCGTGGAGCCGGTTCCTGGCGTTGAAGGCCAGTACATCGCGAAGATCGCCTATGACATCGACCTCTTCGAAGAAGGGTCGATCGCAAACCTTTCGTCGTCGATCATCGGCAACGTCTTCGGCTTCAAGCCGCTCAAGGCTCTCCGCCTTGAGGACATGCGGATTCCGACGCACTACGTGAAGACGTTCCACGGCCCGCCGCACGGCATCGTCATGGAGCGCGAGTACCTCGACAAGTTCGGCCGCCCGCTTCTTGGCGCGACTGTCAAGCCGAAGCTCGGCCTCTCGGCCAAGAACTACGGCCGCATCGTCTACGAGGCGCTCGTTGGTGGTCTCGACTTCACCAAGGACGACGAGAACATCAACTCGCAGGCTTTCATGCGCTGGCGTGACCGCTTCCTCTACTGCATGGAAGGCGTCCAGAAGGCGTCGGCCGGCTCAGGCGAGATCAAGGGTCACTACCTGAACATCACCGCGGGAACGATGGAAGAGATGTACGAGCGGGCTGAGTTCGCGAAGGAGATCGGCTCGGTCATCGTGATGATCGACCTCACGATCGGTTACACCGCGATTCAGTCGATGGCGAAGTGGTGCCGCGCGAACGGCGTATTGCTTCATCTCCATCGTGCAGGCCACGGCACCTACACGCGTCAGAAGACGCACGGTGTCAGCTTCCGTGTCATCGCGAAGTGGTGCCGCCTCATGGGCGTCGACCACATCCACGCGGGTACGGTCGTCGGCAAGCTCGAAGGCGATCCGAATACGACCGCTGGTTTCTACGACACCCTCCGGAAGGACTTCATCCCGGAGAATCCGCTCCACGGCATCTACTTCGACCAGAACTGGGCGTCGATGCCCGGCACCATGCCGGTTGCATCGGGCGGTATCCACGCCGGTCAGATGCATCAGCTCCTGCACTACCTCGGCGACGACGTCGTCCTGCAGTTCGGCGGCGGCACCATCGGTCACCCGATGGGCATCCGCGCAGGTGCAGCGGCGAACCGCGTTGCTACCGAGGCGATGATCCAGGCCCGCAACGAAGGCCGGGATTACTACCAGGAGGGCCCGGACATCCTTGAAAAGGCTGCCAAGGGCTGCCCCGAGCTGAACGCTGCGCTCGAGGTCTGGAAGGACATCACGTTCAACTTCGAATCGACCGACACGCCGGACGTCCTCGCGACGCCGAGCATCGGCTAAGGGGAGACTGAGCGATGAAAATCACTCAAGGCGCATTCTCGTTCCTGGCAGACCTGACCGATGAGCAGATCGATGCTCAGATCAAGTATTCGGTTGACAAGGGCTGGTCGATTTCGATCGAGTACACCGACGATCCGCATCCGCGGAACTTCTACTGGGAGATGTGGGGCCTTCCCCGCTTCGACCTGACGCCGGATCAGTCCAGCGTCGTCATGCGCGAGGTTCGCGCGTGCCGTGAGGCGTTCCCGGAGGCGTACATCAAGGTCATCGCCTATGACGCCACTCGTGGCCGTCAGACAACGGCGCTGAGCTTCATCGTCAATCGTCCGTCGGTCGAGCATGGCTTCCAGCTCGAGCGCACGGATGATCACGATCGGGTCGTCCGCTACAAGCTGACTCATCTCAAGGCGTCGTCGGGTTCGGTCGGAGTGACCGGCACGGCGATCCGCGGAAACGACTGAGAGAAGCACTCATGACACGCATCCCCTTCGGCAGCTCCGGCAACTCGACACCTTCGGTGCCGAGTGCGACTCCTGGCGAGTCGGCGCCGGCGGCTGTCGAAGGGGAGGCGGTCGTGCCTGCCGTTGTTGAGCCTCCGAAGAAGGCGACGGCAAACCTCCAGGCGATCCTGGAGGAGACGAATATCCAGCAGGTTCTCCGTGAGCTCGACGATGAGTTGATCGCGCTCGCGCCGGTGAAGACCCGGATTCGCGAGATCGCGGCATTGCTGCTTGTCGATCGTCTGCGCGGCGAAGTCGGGTTGACGTCGGAGCGCCCGTCGCTCCACATGTCGTTCACCGGCAACCCTGGTACCGGCAAGACGACAGTCGCCATGAAGATGGCCCAGATTCTCCACCGGCTCGGCTACATCGAGAAGCCGGTTGTCGTTGCGTGTACGCGCGACGATCTCGTCGGCCAGTACGTCGGCCATACGGCGCCGAAGACGAAAGAAGTTCTTCGCCGGGCCTTTGGCGGGGTGCTCTTCATCGACGAGGCGTACTACCTCTACCGTCCAGAGAACGAGCGCGACTACGGCCAGGAGGCCATTGAGATCCTCCTGCAGGTGATGGAGGCTGAGCGTGACAAGCTCGTCGTCATCTTCGCCGGGTACCGCGATCGCATGGACACCTTCTTTTCGTCGAACCCGGGTATGGGGTCGCGCGTTGCGCACCACATCCACTTCCCCGACTACGACATTGATGAACTGCTTCAGATCACCGAGCTCATGCTTGAGCAGCAGTCGTACAAGTTCGGGGAGGGTGGCGATGCCGCGTTCCGCGAATACCTCGAGCGTCGCATCCATCGCCCGCGTTTCGCGCATGGCCGGAGCGTCCGCAACGCCCTCGACCGCTCTCGTCTGCGGCAGGCAAACCGGTTGTTTGACCAGGGCGACAAGGTTCTCACCCGTGAGGATCTGATGACGATCATCCCCGACGACATCCTGAAGAGCAGCGTCTTCGACGAAGACCGCGAGGCGGACACGTCCGCCCCCGCTGCCTGAACAGAGCAAGGAGCGACCATGGCCCGGCCGATCATCCTCGGCGTCGTCGGCGATTCGGCGGCAGGTAAGACGACTCTCACTCGCGGTCTCGTCCGCGTGCTCGGCGATCACAACGTGACGCACGTCTGCACCGATGACTACCACCGCTACGACCGTCGTCAGCGCGCGGAACGGCAGATCACGCCGCTGCATCCTGACTGCAACTACATGGACATCATGGCCCAGCACCTCGGCCACATGCGCGCAGGCGAGGCGTTTCTGAAGCCGGTCTACCAGCACACCGACGGGACGTTCGGCCCGCTTGTGCGGATCGAGCCGACGGAGTACGCCGTTGTCGAGGGGCTGCTCGGGTATTACAGCGAGTCTTTGCGTCAGAACTACGACGTGCGCGTCTATCTTGCGCCGCCGGAGGAGCTGCGGCGCAAGTGGAAGGTGCAGCGTGACTGTTCGCGCCGCGGGTACACGACCGATCAGGTGCTTGCCGAGCTCGACAAGCGCGAGCCAGATTCGGAGGCGTTCATCCGCCCGCAGAAGGATACGGCCGACATGGTTGTGTCGTTCCTGCCGAGCTCAGATGATCAGGAGCACCTCGATGTCGAGATGATTTTGCGGCCGTCGCTGCGTCACCCTGACCTGACTCCGCTCGAGCAGGCCGGCGAGAACTCTGGCATCCGGTTCAGCCGTCAGGGCGAAGATATTCATCTCTTCGTGTCGGGTCAGCTTGATCCGCAGGTCGCGCATGCGATGGAGGAGTCGATCTGGGAGAACCTGCATTTCGCGAGCCACCTGCGCACGGAGCGGCTTGGCGAGTTCACGATCGGCACCGACCTTCACCGGTCAGAGTCGCTTGCGCTGGTGCAGCTGTTGCTGCTCTACCACCTCTTTACGGCCAAGGCGAGCGTCGCGCTCGGCGGTGCCGGCACACGAGCGGCTTAACACGCTTCTCCGTGTGAGAACCCCCCTTCGCGGGATATCCGATCGGGTCGGGGGGGATCACACTGTCACCAATGGATAGGCATCCCCTTCCGCCTGGCCCGCCACCGCCACCTCCACTGGAGGGTCGTGGTGTGGAGGAGATCGTCATCTGCGTGGTCGCTCTCATCGTTGTGGCGGTCGCGGTCTACCTGATCGCTCGCGTCGTCGAAACGCGCGGGCCGCTCGCCCGTCGCGTCGCGGTGCCGAGCGATCCCATTGAGCTTCTGCGGCAGCGCTACGCGCGCGGAGAGATCGGCCGCGAGGAGTACCTTGAGGCGTGGCTTGACCTCACAAGCGGGCCACCCCAGCGTTCGGCGGACGTTCCACCTCCACCGACGCCCTAGCGAACGAAGCGAGGAGCACCATGGCGGTCAAGCTCCACCGATGTTCAGTCCTCTGGGCCAAGTTCGGCGCCCATCCCTGCTGGCGCGTTCAGCGTGAACTCGACGCGAAAGGGATCAGCTACGAGATCGTGACGGGGCCGCTTTCACGCAAGAAGCGCACCGTAGTTAGTGCGCTCTCCGGCCAGGCGGCGTACCCCGTGATCGAGTTCGAGGACGGCTCGTTCTACCGCGAGCAGTCGAAGGAGATGGCCGCGCGGATTCGGTCGGGTGAGCTGTTTGGAAGCCGCGCAGCTGCGCCCGTCGACGAGATCACCGTGATGTCTGACGCCGATGAAGGCGTCGACGCCGACGGCGGTTGAGCTAGGCGGCGTGTTCGCCGAGGTCGCCGTCGAGGTGGATGTCCTCGGCGAGCTTGAGGCGATCGTGCACGACATTCACGGCGCGCTGCACCTCTGACGCGCGGATGACGCACGAGATGCGGATCGACGAGGTCGAGATGATCTCGATGTTGATGCCCGCATCTGCGATCGCCTCGAACACATCGGCGGCAACGCCGGGGTGGCTCTTCATCCCTGCGCCGATCACGGAAACCTTGGCGATGTCAGGGTCGATCGTGAACCCACCAGCGCCGACTTCGGCAGCCAAGTTGGTGAGGATCGGCTCGGCTGCCGCGATGTCGACCTTCGGTAGCGTGAACGAGATGTCGGTGTGGCCTTCGGCCGAGACGTTCTGGACGATCATGTCGATGTTGACGCCGGCGTCGGCAAGCGGACGGAAGACGCGAACGGCGACACCGGGCTGGTCGGGCACAGACTGAATCGTCACCTTCGCTTCCGAGGTGTCGTGCGCGATACCCGAGATGATGGCCTGTTCCAACATGTCCTCCTCGTTGACGATCCACGTGCCTTCGGTCTCGTTGAACGACGACCGGACGTGGATCTTGACACCGTGATTGCGAGCGTACTCGACTGAGCGAAGCATCAGCACGCGTGCGCCGCTCGCGGAGAGTTCGAGCATCTCTTCAAATGACACTTCACGCCGCTTCCGCGCCTTCGGCTCGATCCGCGGATCGGCGGTGTAGACACCGTCGACGTCGGTGTAGATCTCGCACACATCGGCTTTGACCGCGGCGGCGATTGCTACCGCGGTTGTATCGGAGCCGCCGCGCCCGAGTGTTGTCACGTCCTTCGAGGATTCCGAGACACCCTGGAAGCCGGCGACGATCACGATCTTGTCATCGGCGAGCGCTTCCACGACACGCTTCGCCCGCATGTCGACGATCCGGGCGCGACCGTGGCTCTCGTCGGTGACGATGCCTGCCTGGCTGCCTGTGAATGAGACGGCCTCGTGGCCGAGATCGTTGATTGCCATCGAAACGAGTGCGATCGAAATCCGCTCGCCGGCCGTGAGCAGCATGTCCTGCTCGCGTGGGTGCGGGCTCGGTGAAACCTCACGGGCGAGATCGAGAAGCCGGTCGGTGGTGTCGCCCATTGCGGAGACGACAACGCACACCTTGTTTCCGGCGCGCGCCGCGTCAACGACTCGTCGTGCGACGCGCCTGATCTCTTCTGGTCCGGCAACAGATGTGCCGCCGTACTTCTGAACGATGATGCCCATGTGCCTTAACGCTAGCGGCGCCGCGCGTACAAGCTCAGACCAGCGTACGGATAGGCGTTCAAAGCCCAGAGCGTGGCGGGGAGTGACCCGACGCGAAGGAGCTTGCCTGCGATGTTTCGCTCGGCAAGTTTGCTCGCACCTTCAGCGTATTCGAGCCGTACCGGGCGCAGCCCGGCGCGGGCGAACGCTGCGAGGTACGTCCACATGGTGTGGACGTGTTCGTTGATTCCAAGCTCCTTCTCGTGCTCCTGATCGGGGTTCTCACCCGAGCGGTACGGCGCACGTGTCCCCTCGTTGAGCCCTGCGACGATTCCGCCGCGTCGCGTCACCCGCGCGAGCTCCGACACCATCGCTCTGAGGTCGATTGCGTGATGGAGGGTTGCGACGCAGAAGGCGAGATCGAAGCTGCCTTCGGCGAACGGGAGCCGTTCCCCGTCGGCCTGCACGCGGAGATATGGGCCAACGGTTCGCTCGAAGTAGGTGCCACGGCCGAGCCCAATCACAGGGTCGACGACGAGGTCGACGGCGACGTACTCGCAGCCGAGGGGAATCAGGCGTTGCGAGGCCCAGCTCTTTGCAGCTCCAATCTCAAGGATTCGCATGCCGGGCTTCACGTAGTGGCGCACCATCGTGTCGAAGCCGTGTTGGGTTGCACCCCACGCACGGTCGTCCCAGCCGAGGTCGCGATTGAGGTAGGGGAGGGCATCATCGATGCGATCGTCGGTGCCGTACCACCCTTGCTCCTTGGCGAGCTCAGGCCATGCCGCGAGCTCGCGCAGCTTGGCGTCGAGGCCGGGTGCGGAGCGGTCAAGCAGCCGCGGGATGCTGTCAACCGTTTCGTACGTGACACCGCAGCGCGGACAGGCATCGTCGCTTCCGAGCGCTGTTCTGCACGTTGGGCAGCGGATGTAGGAGGGCAAGGCCACGTCGAGACGATATCGGTGCGGTCGGGAGTTTCCCGCATTGAGGATCAGCGCAGGCGCCGATGCTCGTCGTCGACGGGTGGGCGAGGATGAGTGCGTCATCCGAACAGGAGGAAACGGAGATGGAAGCCATCTGGACACTGGTAACCGCGAGCTTCGTCCTCGTAGTGCTTGGCTCTGTGGCGTTTGGTGTTGTGAGGATGTTCGGCTTCGGGCCGCACCGGCACTAGTTCGGAGATACCTCGTCTCTCCCCACATGCGCGGCTGCTCTTCAGGGCAGCCGCGTCCCCTTTAATCTTGGAATAGATGAAAATGGATGGAAGTTGGCGAAAAATCCATTTGCGGTCTATACATAGGCGATCTACGATGCTTCCAGATCAACTGATCGAGTCTTACCGAGAGGCTCGAACCAGGAGGAAAGCACGCATGAACACCTTGTTTACGGCACTCACCATCTGTTTCGTCACCGGGTTCGTCGCTGTCGTCGGCGTGGGCATCGCCGGCATGTTCGGTTTCACCGAACCGTCGCGCTGAACCCGCTTCCCTCTGCGGGGCGTATCAGGCAGGATCGGGGTACATGGTCGTCCCCAACCCCGATCCTGCCACTCCTCTTCGCATCTATGTCGCCGGCCCGCTCTTCTCTGAGGCGGAGCGCGCGTGGCTCGACACGTTGGCTACCGCTCTCCGCGCAGCGGGTCACGAGTGCTTCGTGCCGCACGAGGAGTCGGCAGCGCTCACGGAGTTCACGGGGCGTTCGATCTACCAACTCGACGGTGACGGGCTCCGGTCGGCGAACGTCCTCGTGGCGTGGCTCGACGGGATCGGTGTCGACGATGGCACGGCGTGTGAGATCGGCATCTTCGCGGAGCTCGTGCGCAGCGGCGGACCGCAGTACCGAGGCATCGTCGGCATCGTCACCGACCTCCGACTCCAGCGTCGTCGCGGTGCAGTTCCCGGCGACGGACTCAACCTCTTTGTGGCGGGTGCGATCGAGTCGGCAGGATCAATCTGCTGGTCGGTCGACGAAGCACTCGCCGCGGTCGCGAGGCTGGCCTAACGCTGGTGTGGTGGGTGACCGCTGCCACCCACCACACCAGTCGAACATCAGGCGGTCAATAGCCCTCGAGGCTGCCGCCCGACGAGCTCGACGAGCTTGAACCGCTACTCGACGTGCTGCCGGAGCCTGCCGCGGCCTTCGCGGGCATCGTCTTGACGACGCCACCAGCTGGCGAGACGGCATACCACGTGCCGCTTGCACCCTGGCCATTGATGTCCCCGCCGGTTGTGTCTCCCTTGTAGCGATAGAGCGCGTGCCCGCCGTAGGTGACTTGCAGCCCGCCGTCGGCCCGCTTGATCGTTCCAAGCTTCGCAGCCTTGATGCCTGCGCCCGCCACCGGAGCTGTTCCGGTCTTGATCAAGACTGGGGGCCAAGCCTTTGCACACGCCCCGGTGCATGCGATCTTGCCCGCCGTTTCAGCTGCGTAGCTGTAGACCGTCAGTCCATCGCCCGACACGACAATGCTTCCAACGCCAGTGATCTTGGCGGTGGTCAGTGTCGGTGCCGACGCTGCCGCTGCCGTGGACGCCACGATCACCGCAGCAATCGCGACGAACGAGGCCGTCTTCAACGCCTGCCGTACTGCCATCAACTCCGTCTCCTTCCCGTTCAGGACAGGTAGTACCCGGGAAGAACTACGGTGATTGACCCCGCAACGGTTCAAATGGGGGTCGGAGATCGCTCGTGCGAGTGAACGGCTAGGTAGCCAGCAGCTCGAGCGCGACGCACGGGTTGTACCCGTGAAGTTCGCGGCCATGGTTGCGGAGCCACTCGACGTCGTCACGCCAGGCCGGACGAAACGCATCAAGGAGCGCCCAGAACCGGGCTGAGTGGTTGAGCTCCCGCAGGTGCAGGAGCTCATGCACAACGACGTAATCGAGGATCGTGCGTGGCGCGGCAACGAGCCGCCACGAGAACGACAGCGTCCCGTTCGTCGAGCACGATCCCCACCGCGTCTTCTGGTCGCGCACCGCGAGGCGCGCGTACCGCAGGCCGAGACGCTCAGCCTCAGCTGCAACCGCATCATCCAGTTCGAGTCGCGCCTGATCTCGATAGAAGCGGTTGATCGCAGCCTCTCGTGTTGCCGGGTCGCCGTGTACGACGACGCCGTCCTCGCGCAGGTCGACCCGCGCCCGGCCGCTTGTGCGGCCACCCGCAACCGGAAGTGCCCGGCCGCCAAGCCAAACCACACCACGGGTGTCGAGCCCAAGCCTTGGTGTGGACGCCTCGCGTCGCAACGCCTCGGCTACCGCCCGCGTAAGCCACGCCCGGTTCGTGTGCAGGAAGCGTTCGAGATCATGCGCGGAGACACCTGTTGGGACGACCGCCTCGATCGCCGTCGAACCCGTGACAACTAGACGCAGACGTCGCGCGCGGGATGACGGACGAACGACGATGCTGACGTCGCGCCCGCCGAGGGTGACGGTCGCCAAACGTGAAGTTCGGATGAGGTCGCGCTGCGACATGTGTGCAGCGGACCGTACCGGCCGCGGCCGCCGTAACACCCTCTTGACGTTCGCTGCGTATCGTTCCTCCCGTCATCCTTTCAGGAGGTTTCCGATGAAGAGCGCAGCGACGATGCTCGCCATTCTTGTTCTCGCAGTAGCAGCTGGTTTTCTCGCCGGACGAAACCAGCATCGGGGCACCTCGGGTGATCACACAGTGACCGTGGCAGGAGCGGGCTCCGCGACAGCCGTGCCTGACGAGGCGGACTTCACCTTTGGCGTGTCAAACCAGGCGAAGAGCGCGGATGAAGCGACGCGAACGACGTCGGAAGCGATCAGCCGAATCATCGCGGCCGTGAAGAACGCGGGCGTCGCCGAAGCAGACATTCAGACCGCGCAGATCTCGGTGTACCCAACGACGGGCCCGAACGGTTCGAACGTCACGGGATACGCCGCGTCGAACACCGTGTCAGTGAAAGTGCACACCATCGCGAAGGCCGGGTCGGTGCTTGATGCGGCCACAGGAGCCGGTGCGAACCAGGTGAATGGCCCAACGCTCATCAGCTCGAAGCAGAACGTCGCCTATACAACGGCGCTCGCGGCGGCCTACGCCGACGCGAAGGCTCGCGCAACCGCCATTGCCGATGCAAGCGGCGAGAAGCTCGGCTCGTTGCGGACAGCGTCGGAGCAGTCGTCATCGAGCCCCATCACGATGTCGGCCGCGAAGTCGGACACGTCCTCAACACCGGTTGAGGCGGGGACGCTGCAGATCGATGCGCAAGTGACCGTCACGTTCGATCTCGGGTAGCCGAGCTTCGCTCGAACAGCAACGGGGTCGTGCGCCGGATGACCCGGGCGTAGACCTGCTTGAGCGCAGCAGCGAGGCGCTCACGCTCGCGCGGATCGGCGAACTCTGGGTCGTGTGGGCGTATGCCAAAGCGGCTGAGCAGAATCCGAGCGACCACCATTGCACGGGTAACGGTACGAACCCGTTCTGTTACGGCGGGTTGCGCCTCTGTTAACGCAGACTGACGTTCGGTAGGCTCCAGGCAGCGACGTTTGGGGTGCATCACAGCGAACGTGGCATGCCGAGTCGGCCAGGGAGGGGGGTGATGTTGGGAAAGCGCTTTGACTCTGGGGGTGACCCGAGTCGCCTCGTGCCCTACACCGCGGGCGCGCTCTTCATCGGCTTCGCCCTTGTGTTGATGCCGGCACCGCGGCACGACCTGTGGTGGGTGGTAGCGGCGGCGTGCGTTGCTGCAGCCGTGATGGAGCACGCGCATGCCATTGAGGTCGATACGCCCAATGAGCTCGTCGCGACCATGGATACGGAGGCGTTTGAGCGGATCCTCTCAAATCTCGTGTCCAACGCATTGCGCTACGGCTCGGCTCCGATCGGCGTCAGTGCGCGGGCCGAGGGAGAGGCACTCGTCGTTGTCGTCACTGACCACGGCCCAGGCGTGCCATCAGAGTTCATTCCCGACCTGTTCCAGAGGTTCACGCGGAGCGATGCTGGCCGCCAGCGTGCTCCAGGTACGGGACTGGGGCTTGCGATCGCCCGTTCATACGCTGACGCGCACGGCGGGACGCTCATGTACACGGGCAGCGAGCGTGAGGGCGCGCGGTTCGTGTTGCGACTTCCGCGTTTCGGCGCAAGCACCGGGCATGCAGCTCCGCTCGCCCAGCTGGCGCCGGCGAGCGTGAGCTAAGGCCTAGGGCCCGTCTGGGTCGGGCGCGCCGACGGACGTCTCCGCCACCGGCAGCAAAAGGGAGAAGGTCGACCCCTCACCTTGGTGGCTTTCCACGAAGAGTGTCGCCCCATGTGCGTCGGCGATCTCACGAGCCACGAACAGCCCGAGACCAGTGCCGGGGATCATCTGGCTGATCGCGTGCTCCGTTCGCGAGAACCGTTCGAAGATCACCTGCAGATCGGCCGCCGCGATACCGATTCCCGTATCGGCGACGTCAATCCGCACAGCGTCACCCTCGCGGAAAGCGCGCACCGTCACAAAGCCTTCTCGCGTGAACTTCGCCGCGTTGCTTAGGAGGTTGTCTACGAGCTGGCTGAGCTGGCTCGCATCACCGAGAACGGTCAGGTTTGGATTGACCTCACATTGCACCGTCACCTCGCGGTAGCGAATGAGTGGAGTGATCGCGTCGGCTGAGTCCCGGACGAGGCTCGAGACGTCAACTACATCTCGCCGAATCTGATTCGGACGAGCTTGCAGAGCGGCGACTACGAGCAGGTCGCTGACGAGTCGGACGAGCCGCGCAGCGCTCGACCTAATGACCGAGACATACTCGCGATGTTCGGGATCGAGGCGTTCTCGGTCGTCGTCGAGGAGCTCGATGTAGCCGTCGATAGCCGTGAGGGGCGTTCGGAACTCATGTGAGACACTCGCAACAAAATCGTCCTTGAGCTGGTCGAGCTGGCGCAGCGCCGCATTTTGAGCGAGCGTCGCGCGCACCGCTTCACGAAGGGCAAGACCGTTAAGGTGCGGTGGAGCCGCAACGTCTCCGCCGGAGCGTGGATCCTCCGCTACCCGCTGCCGAAGCGACTCGCTCCGGGCCGGTACCGCATCAACGTAATTGCGCAGGGTCAGGACATGAGCCGGTCGCTCAGCATCCCGGTGCGCCTGACGCATGCAGCGATCCGGGCGAAGGGCAAGCCCACTGTCCTCGTCGTGTCGTCGGGCGCCCCGAGATCGCTGCCGCACCTGAGCCTCGGTGCTCAGGCGAAGGTGAGCGTCACGACCGCGTGGGAGACGGCCGACGCAGTGTTCACAAGCCGTTCGGTGGCCGCCGTCGTCGTCAATGTCGACACGCAGAGCATCGCGCTTGTCCACTCGATCCACATTCTCTATCCGAACGTGCAGATCGTCGCTGTGACCTCCGATCCGAAGCGTGCGGTGCGCGCCCGCCGGTTCGGTGCAAGCGCCGTCGTGCTCGCGAGCAAGAACTTCGACGCCGTCCTTAGCGGAACGCTGTCGGCAATCGTCGCGCAGCAGTTCGGTCGGTAGAACGCCCTACCCCGTATAGGGCATTCGCTTCCCGCGAAATGGGACTAGGCAATCGCGGGCGAGTCGAGCACCTTGTCTCAAGGCTTTGCCGGGGCAGGTCCAATGCTTCTTCCCCAACTTGGAGCTTGGATCACCCTGCTGTAGCCAACCCGAATCAAAGGGCCCGGAGATGTCCGCCGCAGAACATCTCCGGGCCTTCGGGCTTTTAGCCACTAGTGGTTAAGTAGTCACGCCAGAACGACCGACGATGGCGCCCATTTCCGGCCTTCTGCCGGCGGCGTGGTGCGGGTTATCTGGCGTTATGGTCAGGGAATTCTCATCCCACCGAGAGCTCTTGCTCGTGCTTGACTCATCGGCGGAGATTCGTTCACTTGTGCGCGAAGTGGTTGGCTCCGATTTTGCGGTCGCAGAAGCGGGGGATGGGCTTGAAGCGATCGCGGTTGCGCGGGAGTTGCGACCACGCGTCGCGGTGATCGACCATCACGCACCGTTTGTCTCGGGTGTCGACGTCGCAGCCGAAATCCGTGGAATCGTCGATCACTGCATCCTCATGTCATCGACGTGGCTCACTGCAGAGGAGCTAATCCGCGCAGGCAACCCGTCTGTGCTGCCAAAGCCTTTCCGGATTGCTGCACTGCGCAAAGCAGTTGGCGTGCCGTCTGTTGCGACAGTTCGCTAGACGTCGCGGCTAGCACCTATCGGCACCTAAAGCGTGAGCCACATACCTCAAATAGGGTATCCTGCTGACGCAGTATAGTGCATAGCCGTTTCACAGGCCTCGGTAGAAGATGTGTCCATTGGGTGAAGCTCTTTCGCCCTTATTCTCTTGCTGAATCAACAGCCAGACAGCTCTGTGGAACCCATTCCGGGTTCCACTATTCACCCTGACAGGTTCGTGCCCTGGGACCCGCTCGGCACCCTTGACAACGATGCGCTGTCGGGGGGAGTGGTTTTTGGGGATTTCTCCGACGCGCTGATCGCCGGTGCATATGAGACTGCGACGGCGCTCTATTTCGAGGGCTCGCTCCAGCGGGCGCTTCACTACGTCCTTCAGGGTGCGATCGAGACGACGGAGGCCGACTACGGGTTCGTCGGCTTCTGCGAGGGCGACTCGCTCCGCGTCTACGCCTGGTCAGGACTGCAGTGGGATCCCACCGACACGTCGGGGCTGATTGCGGAGACCGACCGTTCGTACAGCCGCGATGGGTACGTCGACTTTGGTCAAGACGACAACCTCTTCATGCGCGTTGTTCGAGAAGCCCGGCCAATCGTCGAGAATGATCGCGTCGCTCATGGCGGGAGGACGCTTCCGAGTGGCCATCCACCTCTCACGAGTTTTATTGGTATGCCGTACGTGGTTGACGGTCAATCGCTCGCGATGATCGGAGTGGCTCGATCGCGTGGTGCGTTCGCCATTGGGGCTGATCAGATCGTCGAGCGTTGGACGCGCATCGTCGGGCTCATCTACCGGTTGCGCGCGCGCCAATTCGAACTCGCAGCGGCATACCGTGAGAAGCTCGAGCTAGGGCGTGTAGACACCGTCTCGAATGTCGTCGCCGAAATCGCGCACGACATCAACAACGAGTTCTTCACGATTCGCGCGACAGCGGCCGCGTTGCAAGCCCGAGCCTTGGGTGATGCGGAAGAGGACATCGCGAATCTCAATGCCGCCGTCACGGAAGCGTCGGAAATCGTTTCGTCTTTCGTGCAGAAAGCACGCGGCACACGGGACGCGTCCGACTTCAACGACCTCGTTGTAGAGATTGCCGAAAGGAAGTCCCGGCTCGACCTTATTGTCGGGTCTGCAACGCCCGTCATGCTCGATCTTGCGTCGGAACCGCTTCCCGTAGCGCTCAGCCGTGCGGATATCCGGCGAATTCTTCTCAACACCTGTTGGAACGCCCGGGAGGCAAGCCCCGAGGCAAACGCACGGGTCACGATCACCGTTCGCCGCGCGACCGCGGATGATCTGAATGGACTCTCAGGTATTCAGGGTGACCATCCGTACGCGTTGCTCGCGATCTGTGATCGCGGCTCCGGGATGGATGCCGACACGCTCGCTCGCGCAACGAAGCGGTTCTTCACAACGAAAGACGTGGGTGGGTCGAATGGGCTCGGTCTTGCTTCTGTCGCGCGTGTCGTCGCCACGGCGCAGGGCAAGCTCGACATTCGCTCTGCAGTCGGTGTTGGAACCTGTGTTCGGATCGTGCTCCCGCTCGTTGGCGCGGCGCCAACGACGGTGCCCGTTCAGCGTTCGGCTCGAGCAGCGAAGCCAGCCGATCAGGCCCTCTCGTTGCTCGTTGTCGACGATGGGAAGGCAACCGCCCGAATCATCCAGGCGATGTGTGAGGCGGCTGGGCATCGCGTCGAGATCTTCACCCGCGCCGATGAGGCTCTGGTGTGGGCGAACCGTGCGGGTGTCCCTATCGACGTTCTTGTCACAGACATTCGCATGGAACCGTTCGATGGCTACCAACTCGCCGATCAGATCAAGAAGGCCCACCCCGACATCGGAGTCGTCTTCATGTCTGGCTACTTCCCCGACACGAATATTCCCCCACACCCGGATGGCGCTGCCCTCGTCCGTAAGCCGTTCGACGACGTTTCTCTCCTCCAAAAGATTGCTGAGGTCGCAAAATGATCAGCTCACTCACTGATTCTTTGTCTGTTCTGCTCGTTGATGACCACCCGGCAGTCGGTAGCGCACTCGCTGCGCTGCTCGAGCGGAACAAGATTGGTGTGATCGGTGTTGCTGCTGACGCTCGTGCCGCGGTCGACCTCGTTACCGAGCATCGTCCAACCGTTGCGATCATCGATCTCGGTATCGGCGAAATCGACGGCATCGAGCTCACACGCCGTGTGCTTGCGATCTCCCCGACGACTTCGGTGCTGATCTACAGCGGTACCGGAAACCTCGCGTTGTTGTACGAGGCTCGTGATGCCGGAGCACGCGGATACCTGCTTAAGGAGTCTCCGCTCGACGATCTGATCCGCGCGATCGACCTGATTGCGAGGGGTGGTTCGTACATCGATCCGTCGCTTGGGAACTACCTGATCCAATCGCGTGGTGAGGGGCCAGACAAGCCCTTGACGGGTCGTCAGATCCAGATTCTTCGGCTGATGTCCTTAGGCCAGCGCGACGCGGACATTGCTGCGAATCTCTGCATCTCGATCGAGACGGTGCGCGCCCACGTGAAGCGCGCGAACTCGCGACTCGGTGTGACGACGCGGAGCCAAGCTGTCGCGGAGGCGTTCCGCCGTGCCCTCATCACCTGATTCTGTGGGATGCGACATGCCGAGTGCGGGGCCAGATCACCTGCTGAGTTCAGCTGCCAAACGCCTCTCGCGACGCGAAGATCTCGCGCGCTTCGCGGCGGACCTTGCGCTGCACGCAACGGGCGCCGAACGCGAGGGCGGGGTAGCCCGCGATGTAGAAGATGTCGGCCGCGGATGGGAGTGGGGCGGCGCGGTTAGCGAAGAGCTCGTAGCCGGCATCGACTGCATCACCTGCAAAGTCGAGCATGAGACCGATGCCGAACCAGAACCACGCGCCATGGAGGCCGCCGCGTTTCGGGATCGCACGCAGCGTCATTGCAATGGCGGTGAGGCCAATCGCGAGGTAGACGACGTTCTGGGCGGTATCGCCGAGCAGCGGGTAGATCGCGATCAGGACCGCGCCGACGCACAACGCGGCAGCCGCACTGATGCGAACGCCGCGCACCCCGACCGTTCCCGGATTGGTCCTGGCACCCATGATTGTCAACAGTGTGATCGACGGCGCGGCCGTCGATGTTTACACCTGGGCGTTTGCGTTCGCGCGACGCGCGATCGAGCGCAACATGCCGCCAAAAATGACGGTGTGGACGGGCCACAGCGCGTACCAGTAGACGAGGCCGAAGAGTCCCGAAGGGTCGAAGATCGCTGTCTGGGTGATCGTGCTGCCGGCGGCCGTCGATTCGACTTCGAACTGGAGCCAGGCTCGACCCGGCACCTTCATCTCGGCTTGGAGGCGTAGGAGCGCGTCAGGGGTGACTGCTTCGACCCGCCAGAAGTCGATCGTGTCGCCGACTCTGACGTTAAGGGCGTCGCGCCGCCCGCGGCGTAGGCCGGGGCCGCCAACGATGACGTCGACCGCGCCCCGAATGCGCCAGAGGAAGTGGCCTGCGTACCAGCCGTTGCGACCGCCGATCGTGCGGATGGGGACGAATGCGGCGGCGGGTGGAACGGCGACGTCAATGTGGCGCGAGTCGACGAGGCGTGAGCCGCGGCGGGTTCCGCCGTACGGCTGGGTGTCGCCGAACGCCTCGTCTGACCAGCGGGTTTCGGCGAACTCGCGGTCTTCGTTGACGAGTGCGCGTGCGATCGCTTCGCTGGTGTTGCGGGGGGTGACGGCGAAGGTCTCAAGGGCCGTCGTATTGGCGACGATCGTCTCGTTGCGGAGCGAGTCGACGAGCTTGCGGCCGATTCCCGCATACACGGGGGTGACGAGGCCGAGCCAGAGGCTCGAGAGGTGCGGTGTGAGGACGGGCACGGGAACCATCACGCGGCGGAGGCCGCGTTGGCGCGCGTACTCCTTCATCAGTTCGAGGTAGGTGGTGGCGTCGGCTCCGCCGATTTCGTAGAGCTCGCTGGTTGTGATGTCGCGGTCGAGGCACGCGACGAGGTAGGCGACGACGTCTTCGATCGCGATCGGTTGTGCGTAGGTCTTGACCCAGCGGGGGCAGATCATGAATGGGAGGCGGTCGACGAGCGCGCGGATCATCTCGAACGATGCGCTGCCGGAGCCGATCACGATTGAGGCGCGCAGTTCGATTGTGGGGACTGCGGATTCGCGGAGGATGCGCCCGACTTCTTGGCGCGATGCGAGGTGGGGGGAGAGTTCGCCTTTGCCGAGTCCGCCGAGGTAGATGACTTTGCGGACGCCTGCTTGGGCGGCGGCGGTGGCGAAGTCGTTGGCGGCGGCGCGGTCGGCCTCGTCGAATGGGCGGCTCGATCCCATGGAGTGGACGAGGTAGTAGACGGTGTCGATGCCTGCGAGGGCGGCGGCGATGCTGGGCGGGTCGAGCACGTCACCCGCGACGACTTCGACACCTTCCGGCACGCGGGCTCGGAGCAGTTCGGGGCGGCGTGAGAGGCAGCGGACTGTCTCGCCGCGTTCGGTCAGGGTGCGCAGCAACCGCCCGCCGACGTATCCGCTCGCGCCGGTGAGCAGGATCGTGCGCGTGGGGGTGTCGGGTTTCGCCATGGCGTCACTGACATCGTGACGGTGCGGGGGTAGGTCCCGCGGCCGCGCCCTCCCCAACCCCCGGTGTCAGACACCTATTTCTGTCAAGTGTCTTTTGTTGCGTCTTCGCAACAGTTCGTCGAGCGGCGGAGCGACGCTGACGAAGTCGCGGTAGCGACGCTGCCAGGCATGGTCGGCGCCGCACGCCTCTCGCAAGAGCGCGTCGTTCAGGAATCGGGGCGCTCGTTCGAGCCCTGCCGTCGCGCGGTGGCTGCTCCACGGCCACTCATCCGGCAGGGAGCACAGTCCAGCCCGCACAGGGTTGTGAGCGACGTAGCGACAGACCGTGAGCAGGTAGCTCTCGTCCTCGATCGGGAGTGCCATGAAGTGGCTTCGGAATAGGTGTGCTGTTCTCCCATAATTCCGGTTGAAATAACGGGAATATCCGCCGTTGAGCTGCCGCATGGCGTGCGACAGACCTCCGTCGAGCGTGCGAACCACTAGGTGGTAGTGGTTGCCCATGAGGCAGTACGAGACGCACTCGAGTGGGTAACGGTGCACGACCGCTTCGAGGTGGTTGAGGAAGGTTCGGCGGTCATCATCGAACACGAAGAGCGGCTGCCCGTTGCTCCCACGCGAAGCGACGTGGTAGATCCCACCCTCGACGAACTGCCGTGGAGCCCTTGGCACTTGGCCAGGGTAGGCCCGCTCCTTGCCGAGCGTCGAAAATGATCCAAAGTTGGTACAGCTTGCTCTTGACAGAAAAAGGTGTCTGACACCGGGGTGTGTGACACAGGGGTGTGACACAGGGGTTGAGGGCGCCGCGCTCGCTCGGGAACCGAGGCGCAAAGCGCGCCTGATCCGAGCACGGAGAGGCAGGCGCCCCTCACGCATGTTTGAGATGCGGCGAAACGGGGAACAGGGATGTCATGACGCATATGACACCGAAGTTTCGCGCGGCGCTGACCGCAATCGTTCTTGGCTTGACGCTCGTCCTCCCGCAACTCGGGCAGGCGGCGATCAACCCCCGTATTACCGTCGCGACCACCGCAACCGCCGGTGCCGCACCGCTCGCCATCACGCTCGGCGACACGGGTGGAGCAGGCGACGCATTTGCCAAAGCCGTCGTCTACGTTCCGGCCGCATTTTCGTTCGTCGCTCCACCAACGACCGTTGGCACAGCGGCGGTCACAACAGTTTGGACAGACCGTGACCCGCAGAGCCCCGTTCTCTTGTCAGGTGGAATCTCGGCGGTAAGCCCAAGCGACCCACGCATCGCCGCATCAAGCAACTGCGACCCGGGAACGCATACCGCAACCTGGCTCGTCTCCGTCACGAGCGTCGGAGGCGATTCGTTCGCGTTCCCGATCTACGTTGATGCCACCACAGGAACCGAAACGCAGTTCGGGGCGACGAAGCTCGTGTTCTGCTTCCTCCCACCGACGCAGGGCCTCCCAAACCGTGCGAGTGACGGCAACAAGTTCGTCTCGGCTCAGCTGAAGCTCAATGGCTTCTCGCACATTGGGGCGTCCGGAACAACGACATGGCGATCGCTGTGGACTCCGTACACCACCGGGACAGCAACATTGAACGCCGCAGGAGCGATGGAAGCTCAGTCGACGCTCACGGTCCTGACACCGTCGGATCTGGTGCTCACCGGGAAGATCGTGACCTCACGCATCAACGGCAACACGCGTAAGCAGGCCACCGTTGTCGCATCGCTTTCGGGAGAAGGAACGCCGATTGCGGGCGTCATCGTGCTCATCAAGCACGGCATCACGCCAGCAAAGCTCGTGTCGTTGGGCAAGGGCAGCACCAGCGGAAAGGGAACCGTCACAAAGACGTCTCTGCTCGCGGGTGGAACCTACTTCCAGGCGGGAGCAACCCTCACTGGAATTGCCGGGGCATGCAACCCGTCGTTCTCTGTGCCGTGCAGCAACGCTTCTGGTGGCGCAGTGACCTACGCCAGTAACACGCTCCATCTTCGTGGCTAACCCCTGATCGGCACTTCACGCCGACCGCCAACCACCGGCGCTGCCTCCTTCGCGGGGCGGCGCCGGTGCTTCAGGCAGCAAGTTCTGCCGGACGCTCCGGCAGAAGTCGAATCTTCTCAAGCGACCGGCTGATCAGACGAGAGACCTGCATCTGCGAGATCCCCATTCTCACGGCGATCTGCGCCTGCGTGAGTTCTTCGAAGAAGCGGAGCAGAATGATCCGTCGCTCCCGCTCGCCGAGTGAATCAAGCCCGCGTGAGATCAAGTCGTGATCGTCGGCGACACCAAAGGGCGCCAACGTGTCGGCAACCGTGTCGCCGAGCACCGTGTAGGGATCGCTTCCGAACGGTGACGACAGCGAAATGGTGGCGTACGCCCGCCCAGCTTCAAGCGCCTCGATCGCCTGTTCCTGATGGACGCCCGCGGCGCTGGCCAGCTCCCCGATGGTTGGTGATCGACCGAGGCTGCCCGTGAGCTCATCATCGAATTTCAGCAGCTTGCCGTTCAGTTCCTTAAGGCTTCGAGGGACATGCACGGCCCAACCACGGTCGCGGAAATGCCGCTGGATCTCACCGACGATCATTGTCATCGCGTACACCCTAAGTTCGACCCCACGTTCCGGATCGAAGCGGTCGACCGCCTTGATGAGGCCGATCGTCCCGACTTGGATGACGTCGTCGTGCTGGTCGCCGCGCCGGCCGTACCGCCCTGCCACGGCGCGGACGAGCGGGAGATATCCCTCAATCAGACGATCCCGCGCCGTGCTGTTCTGCCACTCCTGAACCTCAAGCCGTGTCGGCGAGGTGTTGGGTGCGATGGCCTTGAAACGTTCCACGAAGTGCCCCCATTCAGGGAGGATTGAAAGGTCGCAGCCGAGCAGTCTCGGTTGCGTTTCAACCCACGGTGCTGAGGGAAGGCACACATGCGAAATCGACGAGCGTGAGATTTCGCGAACGAATCAACGAGACGCCGGTCTGTCTCGTTGCAGTTCAACGTAGCACCCTGCGGATGGCTGCTCGGAGGGGGCGCCGCACGAAACGGCTCACTCAAGCCGTTTCTGCGAGGGGTACAGAGTGGGCGCACCTGGGATCGAACCAGGGACCTCTCGCGTGTGAAGCGAGCGCTCTCCCGCTGAGCTATGCGCCCGGGAAAGTCCGCGGCACCTGCGAGGGATCCTTAGGGCTGCTTCCTCCCGGATCTGACCCGGTTCGGAATCTCGCAGCGCCGCGGGCGCGCACAGTCTAGCTGTGCCGACACCCTTCGGTTCGTAGGGGCGCGGCTAGTTGTCGGTCGGGGTTGGATTCCCGCCGAGAATGGCGGTGAACTTGACCTTCGTCGAGTTGCACACGTCGTCGTAGGTGTCGGCCTGGGTGTAGGTGATGACACCCGTTACCGTCGTCGCGTTCGTGAACTTGCCGGTGATCGTCGACACCGTCTTGATCGTCGGATCGAACGTGAACGTTCCGGCTGCCTTCGTCACTGTGAACGTTCCGCTTGTGACGGGGATCGTCGCCTTGAGGATCACCTTCGATGTGGCGAACGGATCAACGCCCGCGGGAAACTCGCCGGCCGAGAAGCAGCCGAGGGTGCGGTAGGTGAATGTGGCGAGGCCCTTCGCGCCAACGGTGAAGCTGGCGGTGGGCGGGAACCCGTTCACGGCCTTCTCGGACGTGTTGCCGGCGTACGCGCCTGATTTCGGCTTGACCGCACCGAACGCGGAGGTCGCGACAACGGTTGCAATGACCAGGGAGAGAACCACGACCTTGCGCATGTCGGTCACGATAGCCCCACGTGCGCCTCCGCCGCAACGGGCATCCGCCCAACGTGTTCGACGTCGGCAAGGTAGAACGACACGATGGTCTCTCTCCTCGCAGCAATTGCAGTCGCAGCCGCGCTGCCTCTGCATGGAAAGACGGTGGCGATCGATCCGGGGCACAACGGGGCGAACTGGTCGCATCCCGCCGCGATCAATCGGCTCGTCGGCGCTGGAACATTCCGCAAGGCGTGCGACACGACCGGCACCGCCACGAATGCGGGGTACTCCGAGTCGGCCTACACGTTTGATGTCGCGCGACGGCTCGCGGCCGACCTGCGTGCGCTCGGCGCGCGTGTGATCGTGACGCGGCCGTCGAACCGCGGTGTCGGGCCGTGCATCAACGAGCGAGCCGCGATCGGCAACCGCGCCCATGCAGACGTCGCGCTCTCGATTCATGCGGACGGCGGCCCTCCATCTGGCCGAGGCTTCCATGTGATCTATGCGCCAGCGATCCCGCATCTCACGGCCAAGACAGCCGCGGCTTCAGCGCGGCTCGCGCGGATTGTGCGCAACGTCTTCCGTGACGAGACGGGGGAGCCCGTTGCTTCGTACGTCGGGACGCAAGGCTTGAACGTGCGGCGCGACCTCGGCGGGCTCAATCTCTCCACGGTGCCGAAGGTGTTGATCGAGACTGGGAACATGCGCAACGCAACAGACGCGATCCGGCTCAGCTCATCGACGTTTCGGGCTATCCAGGCCCGTGCGCTCGCGACGGCCCTCACGCGCTATCTGTTGACAACTGTCCACAGAAAACAGTAACCTCCCGCCACTGCGGCCCTGCGGCGAACCCATTCCGCTCTCCAAGGAGGCTCGTAGTGACAACGATGATCACCCGCCCACAGCGCCGGCTTGGGCGGCTCCCTGTCGCCACCGACGTCCGCACTCTGCGGCTCGCACAATACGTCGACCGATCGGCTCTTCCGCCTGCTCCACCCGAGATGGACATCAGCCGCGCTGTTTACGAGTGGCCGATGTACGCGAACGATCGCATCGGTGACTGCACCACCGCCGCCGCGGGCCACATGATCGAAGCGTGGACGGCCGCGGCGACGGGAACGCCTGTTGTGGTCAGCGAGCGCGACGTTCTCGTGGCCTTCGATCACGTGAAGCAGGTCGATCCGTTCACCGGTGAAGAAGGAGCGATCGAGCTCGACGTTTTGCGGTACTGGAGGAAGACCGGCATCGGCGAGCATCGGGTGGGGGCGTTCGCTCGCGTGTCAACCGCCGACCGAGAGCTTGTGCGCATCGCCGCGTATCTCTTCGGTGGGCTCTACATCGGCCTCGCGCTCCCGCTCACCGCGCAGCGGCAAGACGCCTGGGATTGGACGGGATCGCTGACTGGGCCTGCTACACCCGGCTCGTGGGGTGGGCATGCCGTCGACGTCGTCGCGTATGACGACACCGGTCTCACGATCGTCACGTGGGGTGCGCTCAAGCGGATGACGTGGGCGTTCTGGGATCGCTACTGCGATGAGGCGTACTGCTTGATTAGCGACGACTTCCTGCGCAACGGCCGAGCGCCGAACGGCTTCGACGCCGCGGCGCTCCGAGCTGATCTCGCGCTCGTGACTGCCTGAGCGATGGCCGGGCGGGCGCCGGGGAGAGGGTGCCCGCCCGGGTTAGGCTCAGGCGGTTTTTGTGGTCGCCGAGATGTGAGCGTCAGTGCGGGAGCAGTGCTCGTCCAACGACGGCCGCTTCAGCTCCCGCGTTGGCGAGCGTCTCGAGATCGGTGGGGTCGCTGACGCCGCCCGCAGCCAGCACCGCGAGGCCGCTGGCGGCAACCGATGCGACGAGATCAAGATCGGGGCCGGCAAGGGTGCCGTCGCGGTCGATTGCGGTGCAGTGGACGCGCACGACGCCTGCATCGAGGCATCGTGCGACCGCGTCGGCGACCGCGAAGCCGCTGCCTTCGAGCCAGCCGCCGGTGCGCACTTGGCCGTCGCGGACATCGAGCGCCACGATGAGCCGGTCGCCGAGCGCCTCGACCCACGGGGCAGGGTCGGGGAAGGCCGCCGTTCCGACAATCACACGGTCGGCGCCTGCCTCAAGCAGCGACGCGGCATCGGCAAGGGAGCGGATGCCACCCGATGCCTGAAGTTTCACCCCGCCGATTGCGGTGGCCACAGCCGCGACGATCTCGGGCCGCACTCGGCCGGAGCGTGCGCCATCAAGGTCGACAAGGTGTACGCGGCTCGCACCAGCGTTGGCCCAGGCCGCGGCAAGCGCGATCGGGTCTCCGGCGTCAGCAACGACAGCGTCGTAGTCGCCCTGGTGCAACCGAACGGCGGAGGTGCCGAGCACGTCGACTGCCGGGATGATCTCGATTGGCCCATCGAGCCAGCCGTCGAGGGTGAGATGCGGGGTGGGGGTCGTCATCGGGGTACACACCATATCGACGGGCATATCGCTCCGTTACCGTGTTAGCGTGCTAACATGGCGACCGTTATGGCTGACCGTGAAGGACACTCTTGGCGCACCGACGAGATGCGCGAGCTCTTCGAGACGCTCGCGGCGTTCGACTCTGTCGATGATCTCGAGCGGTTCCTTCGCGATCTCTGCACGCTTGCCGAGTTGGAAGCGATGGCGCACCGCTGGTCGGTCGCCCGGCTCGTGGAGCAGGGTCTGCCCTACCTCGAGATCGCTGAACGAACGCATGCCTCAACCACCACCGTCACTCGTGTCGCGCACTGGGTGCGCTACGGGGAGGGCGGCTACCGCCTCGCACTCGACCGTCTGAAGGAGTCGTCATCGACCGTTTGACCATCGCGCTGCCCGTGAAGGGCCGCCTCCGTGAGCCCTCTGTATCGCTGCTTGTCGACGCGGGGTTTGGGCCTGAGCAGCCAGGCGAGCGTGCGCTTGCGTTCCCATGCCGCAACGCACCCGTCGATGTGCTGCTCGTCCGTGCCGACGACATTCCTGAGTACGTCCAGGATGGCGTCGTCGACTGCGGCGTCACCGGCCAGGATCTCGTGCGGGAGCGCGGCGCCGACGTCGAGGAGCTGCTTGAGCTCGGCTTCGGTGCGTGCCGGCTTGAAGCCGCGGTGCGGGAAGAGTCGACCTACCAGCGTTTCGAAGACCTCGAAGGTGTGAAGCTCGCCACCGTCTTCCCACGGCTCACACGCGAGCTGATGCCCGTGCCCGTGCAGGTCGTCGATGTCACCGGTTCCGTTGAAATTGCGCCCCGGCTGGGTCTTGCCGACGCGATTGTCGACCTCGTTTCGTCAGGGAACACGATGCGCGCGAACGGGCTGCGCTCACTCGGCGTGCTTTTCCGGTCGCAGGCGGTGCTGATCGGTCGGCCTGGGGCGAATACGTCGCAGATCGTGGCGATGATGCGCGCCGTCGTCGAAGGGCGCGCGCACCGGTACGTGATGATGAACACGCCGGAAGATGCCCTCGAAAAGGTCTGCGCCGTCCTTGGCGGCACGCGCACCCCGAGTGTGCTCCCGCTGGCAGAGGAAGGGATGGTTGCGGTGCACGCGCTCGTCCTCGCCTCAGATGTGTGGCGGTTGCTGCCTGAGCTTGAAGCGGTTGGTGCGTCATCGATCCTCGTGGTGCCGGTTGAGCGGATGGTGTCGTGAGCATCGTTTCCGACATCAAGGAGCGAGGTGACGAAGCCGTTCGCGAGTGGGCGCTCAAGCTAGACGGAGCCGAGCCGACACGCGCGGTCGCGGATCACTCGCTGCTGCCGAAGCAGGCGGTGCTTGATCTTGCCGATCGCGTCGAGCGGTGGCACGCTGCGCAGCGTCCAGCCGACATTCGGCTTGAAGTCGAGCCAGGCGTCGTGCTCGAACGGAAGTGGCTGCCACTCCAGAGCGCCGGCGTCTACGTCCCTCGCAATCTTGTCTCGACCCTCGTGATGTGCGCGGTCGTTGCGCGAACCGCTGGGGTGGAGGAGATCGTTGTGTGCACGCCGCCTGCCGGCGCGGGGCTTGTTGCCGCTGCCGCCGAGTTGCTCGGGTTCGGCGAGGTGTGGGCGCTCGGCGGGCCGCAGGCAATCGGCTGGCTTGCCTATGTGCGGAAGGTCGACAAGATCGTTGGCCCAGGCAACCAGTATGTGAACGACGCCAAGCTCGAGGTGTGGCGCGACGTTCCGATCGATCTGCCCGGCGGGCCATCTGAGGTCGTCGTTGTCGCAGGCGAGGGCGCCGACCCGCACATCGTTGAGTTGGAGATCGCCGCGCAGGCCGAACACGGCCACGACGCTGGCTGCACCGTTGTCTCGACCCTTGCCGAGGCCGAGGAGATTGCGCCCGAACACCTTGTGTTGCTCGGCTCTGCCGAAGCCGACGCCGACCTCGTTCGCAACGCCGGCGCGGTGTTCGTCGGCGACTACTCGCCGGTCGCAAGCGGCGACTACGCCACCGGCGGCAACCACGTGCTTCCGACCGGCGGCTGGGCACGCTCCACCGGTGGCCTCGGCCTGGAGACGTTCCTCAAGCCGATCACGATCCAGCGTCTGACGAGGGAAGGGCTCGACCTCGTGCGCCCCACGGTCGAGGCGCTCGCGGCCGCCGAAGGGCTCACCGCGCACGCGGCGGCGGTGCAGCGATGAGAGAGCTCTCACCCGAGTTCAAGGCCTACACGTGGGCAACGCCGACCGATGAGGTTGCGCGCTTGGCGGGGATCGACCCCACGCAGGTCATTCGCTTCGACCAAAACACGCCGCCGCTGCCACTGCCTTCGACCCGCCCGGGCACGATCGCCGGTGCTCTTGCTGGCATCAGCGGCTACCCGGCCGGCGGCTACCGGGCATTGCGCAAGGCGATCGCGGACTACAACGGTGTTGGCCCCGAGAGCGTCGTCCTCGGTGTCGGTGCCGACGACCTGATCCTCTTGTGCGCCCGCGCGTATGCGGGCCCGGGCGACACGATCGCGATCCCTGAGGGTACGACCTACCCCGTCTACAAGATCGCCGCGCAGCTCGCCGGCGCCGAGGTGTCGTATGTGCGCCGCGACGGGACGGTTGAAGGGAACCCGGCGCTCGCATTCACCTGTTATCCGAACAGCCCGACTGGCGAGTTCCGAGCGCTCCCGACGTATCGCCCCCTCGTTGTCGACGAGGCGTACTACGAGTACTCGGGCCGTACCGTCGTCCCAGACCTGCTCGCGGACGAGGGTGTAATCGTGCTGCGGACGTTCTCGAAGTCGTTCGCCCTTGCCGGAGCGCGCGTCGGATACGCCCTCGCTGCACCTGCAACAGCTGCCGAGCTGAACGCCCGTCAGGCGCCCGCACCGATCTCGACGATCTCTGCCACGCTCGCGCTTGCTGCGCTCAAGTCGCCGCCCGACGTCACGCCCCTCCTTGAGGAGCGCGACCGTCTTGCGGAGCAGTTCCGTGCGCTTGGGTTGGAGCCGAACGAGTCGAATGCCAACTTCGTCTACGTCCCGGTGCCCGACGCCCGCGCGCTGTCGGATGCGTTGCTGAAGAAGGGGATGGTCATTCGCGCCTACGACGACGGGATCCGCGTCACCGTTCGTGACCAGGACGACGACGATGCGTTGATCGACGCGATCGCCCACATCCTCGATCGGCCCTCGCCGGTTGTTGAGCCGAAGGGGCGGCGCGTCCGTCACCTGCGTGCGACCGCAGAGACACGCATCGCTGTACGGCTCGGCCTCGACGGTGAGAGCCGCGTGTCGGTGCAGACCGGCGGAGGCCTCTACGATCACTTCCTTGAGCAGCTCGCGTTCCATGGCGGCCTCGACCTGCTCGTCGACGCGGTTGGTGACCTTGAGACCGGTGACCACCACGTCGTGGAAGACACGGCGCTTGCGCTCGGTGAAGCGCTCGATCGCGCGCTTGGCGACCGACGCGGCATCGCCCGCTACGGCGACGCGGTCGTGCCGATGGACGACGCGATTGCACGCGCTGCTGTCGACCTTGGCGGTCGCCCGTACACCGAGCTCTCGATTGAACCCGACCCGGGTATGGCCAGCCACTTCTTCATCTCGCTCGCGCAGGCCGGGCGGATGGCGATCCACGTCGAGGCGTCGGGTCGGGATGCCCATCACGTCGCCGAGGCGGCGTACAAGGCTGTTGGCCGTGCCCTGCGTGTCGCGCTCCGTCAGGAGTCGGCGGGCATTCCTTCGACGAAAGGACTCCTGTGAAGGTCGCCGTCTGCGACTACCGCGCCGGAAATATCCGGTCGGTTGAGATCGCCATGCGTCGCCTCGGCGCCGAGCTGACCGACGATGTTGACGGCTGCGATCTCGCGATCCTGCCGGGAGTCGGTTCGGCCGCATCAGCGATGGATGCGCTCAAAGACCAGGGGCTCGACGTGGCGCTCAAGCAGCGGTTTGCCGACGGTAAGCCGATTCTTGGGATCTGCCTGGGTTTGCAGCTGATGCTGCAGTCGTCGGAAGAAGACGGGGGCACCGAGTGCTTGGGGCTCCTGCCGGGGCACGCCTACCGCTTGCGTGAGGGGCGGATTCCGCGCATCGGCTGGGCGCAGGTCGACGATGGCGCCACGTACTACTTCGCGCACTCCTATGCGGCCGAGACGCCGAAGGCGACCGCGTGGTCGGACGGGATCGTCGCCGAGGTGCGCGACGGCTCGTTCCTGGGTGCGCAGTTTCATCCCGAGAAGAGCGGTGCGCCTGGCGCCCGGTATCTCGCGAAGGTGCTCGAGGAGGTGAGGTCAAAATCACTCTCCCGCGCCTAATCCCGTGCCTCGATGTGGCCGGTGGCCGTGTCGTGAAGGGCATCAAGTTCCAAGGTCTGCGTGACGTCGGTGATCCGGTCGATCTCGGTGCGGCGTACTCCGATCGTGGCGCTGATGAGCTCGTCTTCCTTGACGTGAAGGCGACCCTTGAGGAACGCGACACGCTTGTCGGGCTCGTGCGGCGGGTGGCCGAGCAGCTCTCGATTCCCTTCACGGTCGGCGGGGGTATCCGCACGATCGCCGATGCCGATGCGCTCCTGCGTGCGGGGGCCGACAAGGTGTCGATCAACTCCGCGGCACTCGCGCGACCACGTCTGATCACCGAGCTTGCCGAGAAGCTTGGGTCGCAGGCAGTTGTTGTTGCGATCGATGCAGAGGGCGGCCGTGTGAAGACACGTGCGGGTACGACCGAGACGACCCTCGACGCGGTTGAGTGGGCGAAGGAGGCTGAGGAGCGTGGTGCGGGCGAGATTCTGCTCACCTCGATCGATGCCGACGGAACCCGCGAGGGCTACGACATGGCGGTGACGCGCGCGGTTGCCGCTGCGGTGTCGGTGCCCGTGATCGCTTCTGGCGGGGCCGGCGACGCGTCGCATATCGCGGAGGCGCTTGAGGTTGCTCAGGCGGCCCTGCTTGCCTCGATCCTGCATGAAGATCCTGAGCGTCTCACGTCTCTGCGTGAGGAACTCCGACAGATGGGAGTGAAGATCCGTGACGCAGCTTGACGCGTTGGAACCGGTTGGCGACCTTCGGGCGGCGATTGTGCAGGAGGCTGAGTCGGGCCGCGTGTTGATGCTCGCGTGGATGGACGATGAGGCTGAGCGCCGTACCCGCGAGTCGGGTGAAGCGTGGTTTTGGAGTCGTTCGCGCAGGGAGTACTGGCATAAGGGTGCGACGTCGGGCAACACGATGGCGGTTGTCGAGTTGCGGGATGACTGTGATGGCGACGCGCTGCTCGTGCGTGTGAAGCCCAACGGGCCCGCGTGTCACACCGGGTCGCTCTCGTGTTTCGCGCCGGATCTGTGGCGGACGATCTCTGATCGGGTTCAGAACCCGAAGGAGGGCTCGTATACGACGTCGCTGATCGAGGCGGGGGTGGCGGCGCCGGCGCGCAAGGTGGGCGAGGAGGGTGTCGAGATCGTCGTTGCCGCGCTTGCCGAGAGCGACGAGCGGCTCGTGTCCGAAGCGGCCGACCTGCTCTACCACCTGTACGTCACGCTGGCCGCCCGCGGGATCGATATTGCGGCGGTCGAAGACGAGCTCGCGCGCCGCTCCAAGTAGCAGGCGAAACTGTTCCAAAGATGTTGCAGTTTCCCCCTTGACAGAAAAAGGTGTCTGACACCGCCGTTTGGGCACGGCAGCGAACGGCACGTCTGAAAGCGGCGTTTGCGTACGATCGGCCGGTGTCCTTCGGTGGAACCCGTCACGACTATGTCCATGCCGCGCTGAAGCCGCGCAACCCGCGTCGCATTCTCGACGTCGGGTGCGGCCATGGTTGGACGCTCGCCGGCCTGAAGGATTTGGGCGCCGATCTCGTCGGGATCGACACTGACCCGGAGGTGCTTGCCTCCGCTCGGGCGACCTACCCGTTCCTTGAGATCGTCGAATCCCCGGGCGGCCCGTTGCCGTTCCCCGACGGAAGCTTCGACGCGGTGATCTGTTCGGACGTGATCGAACACGTTGGTGACGAGAACAAGGCGCCGCTCCTGCGGGAGATCCATCGCGTGCTTGAACCCGGCGGGACACTCGTTCTAACCGCCCCGCATGCAGGGATTTTTTCGTGGGCAGACCCGATGGATCTCAAGCGGAAGGCTGCCGGGCTCTACCGTCTTTACGCGCGCGTCTCGGGCTACCGGTCGACGACGGAGGCACGCATCGGCCACAAACACATTTCTCGGCGTGAGGCCGAATCGCTGCTCGACGGGTTCGTCGTAGAAGACATGTTGTTCTCGGGCGCGTTCACCTCGGCGCTCACCTGGCCGATCGCGCTCGCGGAGCGGCTGCCGCTTGTCCCCGAACGCGTCGAGCACGTGCTCGCCCGCTTCCGTGCACAGGAGTCGGGCGTGCGGCTCGCGCGGCTGCTCGCCGACAACATTCGGCTCACCGCGCGCCGCGTCTGAGCTGCGGCGGTCGCCGCCAAATCACGCCCCGATGCAGACACCGGTGTCAGACACCTTTGTGTGTCAAGGGGGAAACTGAAACAACTTTGGATCAGTTGTGGCGTGGGTGCGCGGGCGCTAGACGGCGCCGAGCACGAGCGCCAGCAGCGCCTTCTGCACATGCAGGCGGTTCTCGGCCTCGTCCCAAATCGCCGAGTTCTCGCTGTAGAGCACGTCAGCTGAGATCTCCTCGCCCGGGTGGGCCGGAAGGCAGTGCATCGCAATCGCGCCGTCGGCAGCCAGCCCGAGCAGCGTCGAATCGAGCCGATACGCGTCGAGGTCGCGCAGCCGCTGCTCCTTCGTCGCCTCCTGACCAAGGCTGACCCAGATGTCGGTGACGAGGACGTTCGCACCACGCGCAGCCTCGGCCGGGTCGCGAACGAGCGTCAGCGGCGTGTCGGCAGGCGGGTCGTAGCCCTCCGGGCAGGCCGCAACGACCTCCATGCCAAGCCGCGACGCCAACCGTGCGAGCGACACAAGCACGTTCGTTCCATCCCCAACCCACCCGATCTTCACGCCCTCGAGATGACCGATCCGGTCGCGGATCGTCAACACGTCGGCAAGCGCCTGACAGGGATGCTCATCCTGGGTGAGCGCGTTGATCACCGGGATCGTCGCGACGTCGGCCCACTCCTCAAGCTCTGCGTGCGACAGCGTGCGGATCGCGATCGCATCGACGTAACGCGACAAGACCCGCGCGGTGTCGCCAAGCGACTCGCCGCGCGAGAGCTGCATCTCGCTTGCCTGCAGGGTGATCGGCATGCCGCCAAGCTGGGCCATCGCAACCGAGAACGAGATGCGCGTGCGCGTCGAAGGCTGCGCAAACACGAGGCCGAGCGTGTGGCCCGCCAGGCGCGGCGTGCGGTCGCCCTTCAGCGTCGTCGCGAGATCGAGGACGTGAAGCAGCTCTTCGGTCGAAAAGTCATCGACCCGCAGAAAATCTCGGCCCTTCAGATTCATGCTCCCCACCGTTTCTTTGCGGCAGCCACGGCTGCGGCGACGTCGATATGGCGTGACTCGGCAAATGGCACCGCCGGCGGCGGCTCGAACGTCCCCGCTCGCACCGACGCGGCAACCTGCTCGTGCGCGTCGCGAAACGGAACGCCGTCCTTCACGAGCAGCTCGGCGGCATCGGTTGCGCGCAGCCCCGGGTCGGCACACGCAGCGGCGAGCCGCTCGCGGTCGAACTCCAGCCCCGAGACGAGCACCGCGAGCGCGCGCAGCGCGCCCCGCACCTCGCCCCGCGCAGCGAACACCGGCGGCTTGTCTTCCTGCAGATCACGGTTGTAGGCAAGCGGCAGGCTCTTCACCGTCGCGAGCAGTCCGGTGAGCCGCCCGATGGCCGTGCCCGCCTTGCCGCGTGCGAGCTCGGCGACATCGGCGTTCAGCTTCTGCGGCATCATCGACGACCCGGTCGCGGCGTTCTCGGGCAGCTTCGCGAACCCAAACTCGCTCGTCGTCCAGAGGATCAGCTCCTCGCCGATCCGTGACAGGTGCGTGAAGAGCACGGCGGTTGCGTAGAGGTAGTCGAGCGCGAAGTCGCGGTCGGCGACGGCGTCCATCGAGTTGCGCATCGGATTCTCGGGCGCGGGCAGGGGCAGGGTCGAGCCAGCAACGGCACCGGCACCAAGTGGCGACTGCGACGCCCGCGCCGATGCGAAGGCGAACCGCGCGCGGTCGCGCTCGAGCATCTCCGCCCACGCGAGCAGGTGGTGGCCGAGCGTCACGCCAATCGCGCGCTGCAGGTGGGTGTAGGCGGGCATCGGCGTCGCAGCCTCAGCCTCGGCGCGTGCGAGCACGGCCTTCGCGAGGATCGCGAGCTCCTCGTCGGCCTCGCGCGCCGCCGCGAACACGTACAAACGAAACGCGGTGACGACCTGGTCGTTGCGCGAGCGTCCCGCATGCACCTTGCGGCCGACATCGCCGAGGAGCCGCTCGATTGCCGAGTGGACGTCCTCGTCGCCAGGCTCAAGATCGGCAGCGGTGATCGTCGCGAGTCGTGCGGTGATCTCGGCGAGTTCGTCGGCGGTCAGGAACCCCGCCTCGGCAAGCCGCTCGGCATGGATCCGCGTGCCTTCGAGGTCGTAGGGGAGCAGTTCGGTGTCGTCGGCGCGGAGGAAGTCCCACACTTCGGGATCGAGTCCGCCGCCGCCGGTGCGGCCGCCCCACAGTGGTTGTGTCATCTCCGGCCTCCTACTCGCCGAGCTCGAGCGGGTCGCTTGGCTGGGCGCCGGGTTCAAGCCGGAGCCGCCGGTGGACGTCGAGCATCGTGCGTGCGTCGGTGATGTCGTTGATCTTCACCGCGAGCTGGCCGATGCGGTCGGTGGCGGTGAACGCGCTCTCGCTGCGCTCCATGCTGAGCCGCTCGGGGTGGTAGGTGATCGCGTCGCCCTGCGTGTCGAGGATCGAGTAGTCGTCGCCGCGCCGCAGCTCGAGCGTCACCGAACCCGACACCGGCGCCGCGACCCACTTCTGCAGTGCGTCGCGCAGCATCAGCGCCTGCGTGTCGAACCAGCGGCCCTCGTAGAGCAGTCGGCCGAGCCGCCGGCCCTGGTCGGCGTACTGGTCAAGTGTCGCCTCGTTGTGGATGCCGTTCAGCAGCCGCTCGTATGCGATCGAGATGAGCGCCATGCCGGGCGCCTCGTAGATGCCGCGGCTCTTCGCTTCGATGATGCGGTTCTCGATCTGGTCGGACATGCCGAGGCCGTGGCGACCACCAATCTCGTTGGCGAGCTGGATTGCGACGACGGGATCGGTGACATCGGTGTCGTTGATCGCAACCGGCAGGCCGCGCTCGAACGTGATCGTCACCGTTTCGGCCGCAATCTCGACCGCTGGATCCCAGAACGCGACGCCCATGATCGGCGACACGATCTTCATGCTCGTCGACAGGAACTCGAGATCCTTCGCCTCGTGCGTCGACCCGAGCATGTTCGCGTCGGTCGAGTACGCCTTCTCGATCGACTGCGAGAGCGGCAGACCGCGCGCGGCGAGCCACTCGCTCATCTCCTTGCGGCCGCCGAGCTCGCTGACGAATGTCGAGTCGAGCCACGGCTTGTAGATCCGCAGCTTCTCGTTGACCATCAGGCCGTAGCGGTAGAAGCGCTCGATGTCGTTGCCCTTGTAGGTCGAGCCGTCGCCCCAGATGTCGACGTTGTGGTCGCGCATCTCGCGCACGAGCATCGTTCCGGTGACGGCGCGGCCGAGTGGCGTCGTGTTGAAGTAGCGCCGGCCGGCCGACTGGATGTGGAACGCGCCGCACTGGATTGCTGCGAGACCTTCGCGGGCGAGCGCTGTCTTGCAGTCGACGAGCACCGCGTTCTCGGCGCCAAAGAGCTTGGCCTTGTCGGGGATCGCCTCGATGTTTGGTTCGTCGTACTGGCCGAGGTCAGCGGTGAACGCAAACGGGATCGCGCCCTTTTCGCGCATCCAGGCGAGCGCGCAGCAGGTGTCGAGGCCGCCCGAGAAGGCGATGCCAACCCGTTCGCCGACGGGCAGTGAGGCAAGGATCGAACTCATCCGTCGGCGTCCCGGTCGCGCAGGTGGGCAAGCTCGTGGGCGAGGTCGGATGGGCTGATGCCGTCGCGGACTGCCACGAAGATTGTGTTGTCGCCAGCGACGGTGCCCGCTACTTCGGGTAGGAGCGCCTCGTCGATCGCGTCGGCAAGCGGGGCCGCAACGCCTCGTGCGGTGTGGATGACGAGGATCGGGCCGGCGGGAACCATCGGCCCAGCGAACGTCCGCAGCGCAGCGGTGAGCGCATCGAGTCGTCGCAGGTCGGCGGCGCCCGGGAGCGCGTAGACGAGCCGGCCATTGGCCGACCGAACCTTGATCAGGCCGAGCTGCGCGATGTCGCGCGACACGGTTGCCTGCACGGCATCGATTCCCTCGGCCCGCAATGCCTCGGCCACCTCGGCCTGGGTTGAGAGCGTGCCTTGCTCGACGAGCCGCAGGATCGCTGTGTGCCGCTCGAACTTGGGGCTCACCCGCGTGCCTCGCGCGCTCATGCGAGCACCTCGCGCAGGATCGCGATCGCCTGCAGTGCCTCGTCGTGCGAGATCGTCAGCGATGGGGTCAGCCGCAGCGCGGTGTCGCCAGCCGTTCCGACGAGCAGCCCCTTCGCGAGCAGCTCATGGGCGACGGGGCCCGCTGGCCGGCCGAGCTCGACCGCGAGCAGCAATCCGCGGCCACGCACGTTTGGCAGTTCGTTCTGGAAGAGCGCGCCAATCTCACGGACATGGGCGAGCAGGTCGTCGTCGATCGTGTCGACCACTGCGTTCGCAGCAGCGCATGACACGGGGTTGCCACCGAACGTCGAGGCGTGATCGCCTGGAACGAAGCCGGTGGGGGAGTCGTCGGAGACGAGCAGAGCGCCTATCGGCAGCCCGTTCGCTAGCCCCTTCGCAAGCGTGATCGCGTCGGGCTTCACGCCCGAGTTCTGCCAGGCGTAGAACGCCCCGGTGCGCCCGATGCCGGTCTGCACCTCGTCGAAGATCAGCATCGCCTCGAACTCATCCGCGAGCGCGCGCGCCGTCTCCAGCACCTCGCGGCCGAGCGGGTGCACGCCACCTTCACCCTGGATCGGCTCGAGGATGATCGCTGCCGTGTCGGCGTTGACCGCATCGGCGAGCCGGTCGGGCGTCGTGAAGCTAACGCCAGGAACAAGCGGCAGGAACGGCTTCTGCTTGCCGGGCTGGCCTGTGATTGACAGCGCGCCCATGGTGCGGCCGTGGAACGAGCCTTCAAGCGCGACGTAGCCGGTCTTGCCGGTCGACTTCCGCGCCCACTTCAGCGCCGCTTCGACGGCCTCGGTGCCCGAGTTGCAGAAGAACGCGTGCGCGCCCCCGAATCGCTCCGAAAGCCGCACGGCCAGGTGCTCCATCGGCAAGGTCGAGTAGAGGTTCGAGACGTGCCAGAGCCGGTCGAGCTGCTCTTTGGCGGCGGCGAGCGGTGCCGGATGCTTGTGGCCGAGGCTCACGACCGCGATGCCCGCGATCAGGTCGAGGTAGCGCTTGCCGTCTTCGTCGATTAGCCACGAACCCTCACCGTCGACGAACGTGACGGGGAAGCGTGCGTAGGTCGGCAGCAGCGGTGCGCCGGTGAGGACGGTCATGCGGCAACTCCTGTGGCGGCGATGATTGTGCGGCCGATCGCGGCGTTCACGCCACCCTTGGCAGCGATGACGGCGGCGCCGAGCTTCGGCAGGATGGTCGGGTCGAGTGTGCCGCCCGCCATCAGCGCCTCGGCCTCGGTTGCGTCAAGTGAGTCGAGCACGACGCCGTCGAGCATGAAGCCTTCGACGTCGGTGAGGAAGCGCAGCTCGTCGACGCCGAGTCCTACCGCGAGAGCGGCAGCGGCATCGTCGGCGTTGACGTTGAGCGGGCCTTCAGCGAGCGGCATGACAACGGGAATCTTCCCAGCTGCGAGCGCGTCGATTACGGCCTGGGGGCGTGACGGCTGCGGATCGCCGACGAGGCCGAGCTCCTCGACCTGCCGGGCCTGCAGCCCGATCTCGTCGCCGTGGAGCGCAACCGCCTGGTCGCCGATCGCCTCGGCGAGCGCTGTATTAACGGCGACAAGCGAGGAGCGCACGATCTTGATGCCGTCGGCGGTGGTGACGCGCCGACCGCCGATGAACTGCACGGGCACGCCAGCAGCCTCCATCTCGGCGCTGATCTGCGGCCCCGCACCGTGGACGACGCACACCGAGTGCTCCTTGGCGAGCTCCAGCACAGCTTGGGCTGAGCGGGCCGCGACGGCGCCGCCCACCTTGAGGACGATCGTGCTCATGAGCGGTAGTCCGCGTTGATGCGCACGTAGTCGTACGAGAGATCGCTCGTCAGGTAGCCGGCCGAGCCGGAGCCGAAACCCAAGTCGAGCTCGATCGTGCACGTCGGGCCGGAGACGTCGGGCTCGACGTCGGTGGGGGTGCCGTGGTCGAGAACGAGCACGCCGTTGTAGTGCAGCGAGGCGCGGTCGGGGTCGATCTCGGCGTACGTTCCGTTCCACGGTGCCGAACCGGCGGCGGCGAGAACCCGGCCCCAGTTTGCGTCGTGGCCGAAGAGTGCGGTCTTCACGAGCGACGAGGTGGCGATCCGCTGCGCGATCGCGCGGGCCTGCGAGTCGTCGGCGGCACCCTTCACGTTGATCTCCGCCAGCACCGTGATGCCCTCGCCGTCTTCGACGATCTGCCGCGCCAGGCTCGTGCACACCTCGAGCAGCGCCTCGGCAAAGGTAGCGTCGGTCTCGGCGGTGCGCTCGATCCCGCTGGCACCATTTGCAAGCAGCACGACGGTGTCGTTCGTCGACGGCTCACCATCGACCGTGATCGCGTTGAACGACGGCTCGACGGCAGCGCGCAGGAGATCCTTCGACTCGCCGTGGTGGAGCGGATAGTCGGTGGTGATCACGGCGAGCATCGTCGCGAGGTTCGGGTGGATCATCCCGGAGCCCTTCGTCATGCCGCCCACGGTGAACCCGTCGCGCGTGACGACTGCTTCCTTCTCGCGCGTGTCGGTGGTCATGATCGCGAGCGCGGCATCGTGGCCCCCATCGGGCGACAGCGCGTCGGCGACCTTCTCAAGGCCCGGCAGGATCTTGTGCATCGGCAGTTGCGCGCCGATCACGCCGGTGGAGAGGACGAGCACCTCCTCGGAGGTGATCCCGAGCACGCGGGCCGTCTCGGCGCACGTCGCGATCGCGTTGAGCTTGCCGCGCTCGCCGGTGGCAGCGTTGGCACAGCCTGAGTTGACGACGACAGCTTGCGGCTCGGCGAGCTCAAGGTGCGCGGCGCTGACGAGCACGCAGGCGGCCTGCACCCGGTTGCGCGTGAACATCGCCGTGCCAACGGCGGGCTCGGTGGAGCGCACGATTGCAAGGTCGAGCTTCTCGGTCTTCTTGATGCCGGCGGCGATGCCCGCGGCGACAAAGCCCTTGGCTGCGGTGACGCTCATACCGTCACTCCCTTCAGCCGCAGGCCAGCGGTCTCGTCGAGCCCGAGGGCGAGGTTCGCGTTCTGCACTGCCTGGCCAGCCGCGCCTTTGCCGAGGTTGTCGGTGGCGCAGATGACGATCTTCATGCCCGTCGAATCGTCGGTGAAGAGACCGATCTCGGCGGCGTCGGTGTTCTGCACGCGGGAGAGCTCGGGAATGCCGCCCTCGGGGAGGAGCCGAACAACCTTGCTGCCTGCGTAGAAGCTCTCGTACAGCGGCCGCAGGTCGGCGTCAGCCTCGAAGTAGCAGGTCGTGATCACGCCGCGCCGCACGGGCAGCAGGTGGGGAACGAACGCGACCGGGAAGCCGATCGTCTGCTCGATCTCGGGTGCGTGCCGGTGTGAGCCGACTGCGTAGGCGGAGAGGTTCTCAAGCACGAAGCCTGCGTGTGACGTCGGCTTCAGTTCGCGACCCGCCCCAGTCATGCCGGTCTTCGAGTCGACGATCGCCTTCGCCGTGAGGCCGCGCGCAGGCGCAAGAGCGAGCGCGGCGGTAGTCGCATGGCAGCCAGGGTTCGCGATCAGCGGGCCGGTGGCGGGCGAGACCTCTGGCAGCCCGTAGCTCCAGGCTCCAGGCGTGAGCTTGTAGTACCGCTGAGCGAGCGTCTGGTCGAGCAGTCGGTGCACGCCAGAGAGGTCGATCACGACCGCACCCGCGGGCGGCTGGAACGCTGCCGCAGCCTCGTTGCCGGTGCAAAGGAAGATGACGTCGGCGCCGCTTGCGGCGGCCTCATCGTTCGTGACGAACGCGAAGCTGTCGTCGAGCCGCGGGTCGAGCACCGAGCCGGGTTGGCCAGCGAAGGTGTTCGATCCGGCGGCGAGCAGGCTGAGGCCAGGGTGGCCGAGCACCCGGTCAAGCGTCTCCTGGCCGGTGTAGCCGGCCGAGCCGATGATCGCCGCGGTCTTCATCTGTTTGCGTATTATGCACGAAACATGCAATCTATGCATCCGATGTCGTCACTTCTTTCGCGCCCGCAACACCTCGTTCTCGAAGATGGCACCGTATTTCCCGGGATCGGCATCGGGGCAGCCGGTGTCGCAGCCGGCGAGGCGTGCTTCACGACCTCGATGACGGGGTACGAGGAGGCGGTCACCGACCCGAGTTACGTCGCGCAGGTGCTGACGTTCGCCTACCCGCTGATCGGCACGTATGGCGTCGACGAGATCCGGATGGAGTCAGACCACGTTCAGTGCGAGGGCGTTGTGATGCGCGACTGCCGCCCCGAGTTCGCCGCGTGGTTGAAGCAGAAGGGTGTCGTCGCACTCACGGGTGTCGACACGCGCACGCTCGTGCGGCGGATCCGCGATGGGGGAGTGCTGCGGTGCGCGCTCGGCGATGGGACGCCAGAGGAACTGCAGGCGCGCGCGCTCGCTGAGCCGTTGATCGACGGTCGCCCGCTTGAGCGCCACACCTGGACGCCCGAGCCGTACGTGATCGGCGAAGGCCCGCGCGTTGTGGTTGTCGACTTTGGCTCGAAGCGCTCGATTCCCGCGCGGCTCGCGGGCGCTGGGCTTGAGGTCGTCGTCGTGCCGGGCGACTACGACGCCGACGCGATCCTCGACTGGTCGCCGCGCGTCGTGATGATCTCGAACGGCCCAGGCGACCCGTCTGTGCTCACCACGCAGGTCGAGACGATCAAGGAGCTGCTCGGCAAGCTGCCGGTGTTCGGCATCTGCCTTGGCCACCAGCTGCTTGGCCTTGCGCTCGGCCACGAGACGGTGAAGCTGCCGTTTGGCCATCGCGGCGCGAACCACCCGGTTCGCGACATCAAGACCGGCCGCGTGATCGTGACGGTGCAGAACCACGGGTACGCCGTGATCGCCGACGACGACGTCTCGCACGTGTCGCTGAACGATGGCACCGTCGAGGGTCTGATCGGCGACGGCTTCGCGAGCGTGCAGTTCCATCCCGAGGCGTCCCCAGGGCCGCTCGACGCACTTCCCTTCTTCGACAGACTGGCGGACGCGTGCCGAAGCGCACCGATCTTCACACGATCCTGATCCTCGGCTCCGGCCCGATCAAGATCGGGCAGGCCTGCGAGTTCGACTACTCCGGCGCGCAGGCGTGCCGGGTGCTGCGCCGCGAGGGTTACCGCGTGGTGCTCGTCAATTCGAACCCGGCGACGATCATGACCGACCCTGAGTGGGCCGATGCGACCTACTTGGAGCCGCTCGACGCCGAGACGGTGACCGAGATCATCGAGCGTGAGAAGCCCGACGCGATCCTGCCGACGCTCGGCGGCCAGACCGCCCTCAACCTTGCGATTGAGCTTGCGCCGCTTGGCATCGAGCTGATTGGCGCCGACCTCTCGGCGATTGAGCGGGCCGAGGATCGCGAGCTCTTCCGGCGGGTCGTGCAAGAGGTTGGCCTGCACGTGCCAAAGAGCATCGTCGCCCGCACGCCCGACGTCGAGTTCCCGACGCCGGCGATCGTTCGCCCGGCCTTCACGCTCGGCGGCATGGGCGGCGGCATCGCGTTTACGCAAGACGAGCTGCGCGCGACGATCGCGCACGGCATCGAGATGAGCCCGGTCGGTCAGGTGCTTGTCGAGGAGTACCTCGAAGGCTGGCAGGAGCACGAGATCGAGGTGATGTCGGACTCGGCGGGCAATGCCGTGGTCGTCTGCTCGATCGAGAACCTCGACCCGATGGGCGTCCACACGGGCGACTCGTGGACGGTCGCTCCGCAGCAGACGCTCTCCGACCCGGCCTACCAGCAGATCCGCAACGCAGCGTTTGCGACGGCACGGGCAGTGGGTGTCGCCACGGGTGGCGCGAACGTGCAGTTCGCCGTCAATCCCAAGACCGACGAGTACCGGATCATCGAGATGAACCCGCGCGTGTCGCGGTCGTCGGCGCTCGCGTCGAAGGCGACGGGCTTCCCGATTGCGAAGCTCGCTGCGCTGCTTGCCGTCGGCTTCACGCTGGATGAGCTGCCGAACGACATCACGGGCAAGACGACGGCTGCGTTCGAGCCGGCGCTCGACTACTGCGCGGTCAAGGCGCCGCGGTTCGATTTCGAGAAGTTCCCGTTGGCCGAGCGCAAGCTTGGTGCCGAGATGCGCGCCGTTGGTGAGGCGCTCGGGCTGGGTCGGACGTTTGCCGAGGCCTTCCACAAGGCGTTTGTTGGCCGCGAGAACGCGCCGTTCCCGATGCCGGCCGACAACGACGAGCTCGTCGAACGCGCGAGCAAGCCGGTGCCCGAGCGGTGGGATCTGCTGCTCGAGGCGGCGAAGCGCGGGTTGGAGTTGCCGGGCATCCACCCGTACTTCCAGGAGCGGCTGCGTGAGGTTGCTGCCGTGCCTGCCCGGATCTCGCGCACGCCCAAGCGGCTTGCGGTCGACTCGTGCGCCGGTGAGTTCGAGGCGAAGACGCCGTACTACTACGTCACCCACGAGGGTGAGGACGAGGGTCCGCCCCCGAGCGGCAAGGCCGTGATCGTGCTCGGCGCGGGGCCAAACCGCATCGGGCAGGCGATCGAGTTCGACTACTGCTGCGTCCATGCGGCCTCCGCGCTGCGGAAGCTCGGCTACGAGGCGGTGCTCGTCAACTCGAACCCCGAGACGGTCTCGACCGACTACGACACCTCCGACCGTCTCTACATCGAGCCGCTCGTTCCCGAGAATGTCCTCGACGTCTGTTCGCTCGAGCAGCCCGTCGGTGTGGCCGTGTCGTTTGGTGGCCAGACGCCGCTGCGGCTTGCGCCGGTGCTTGCCGAGGCGGGCTACCCGATTCTCGGCGGCGTGCTCGACTCGATCGACGCGGCTGAAGATCGCGGCCGCTTCGCCCGGATCGCGGGCGAGCTCGCGCCCAAGTGGGGCCTCGCCGAGAACGCCGATGAGGCGTACGCGGTCGCAGCCGAGATCGGCTACCCCGTGCTCGTGCGCCCCCATCACGTGATCGGTGGCCGCGGGATGCACGTTGCGTATGGCCCAGACGATCTCGATGTCACGGGCCCGGTGCTGATCGACAGCTACCTCGAAGGCGCGCTCGAGCTTGACGTCGACGCGCTCGCAGACGGCGAGAACGCGTGGGTCGCGGCGATCCTCGAACACATTGAGCCGGTGGGCGTTCACTCGGGCGACTCCGCCTGTGTGCTGCCTGGGCCGTCGGTAAACGCAAAGCTTGAGGCCGAGATCCGCGAGGTCGCGTCGTTCATCGCGAAGGGCGTGGGCGCGAAGGGGCTGCTCAACCTGCAGCTCGCCGTGCATCACGGCCGGCTGTACGTCCTTGAGGCCAACCCGCGGGCTTCGCGCACGGTGCCGTTCGTTGCGAAGGCAACCGGCACACCGCTCGTTGAGAACGCGGTGCGGCTGCTGCTTGGCGAGAAGATCGCCGACCTGGGGCTGCCCGAAGTGGTGCGGCCAACGCGAGCGTGGGCAAAGGAAGCGGTGTTCCCGGCCGAGCGATTCCCGGGTGCGGCACGTCGAGGCCCCGAGATGCGCTCAACCGGCGAAGTGATGGCGGGGGCTGCGACACCCGCCGAGGCCTACATGCGCGCGGTGCGTGCCGCGGGCCGTGGGAAGCGGGGCGGACACATTCTTCCGCCCTTGCAGGCCTCCGGGCTATCCTGACCTTCATGCAGCAAGAAGTTCTCGACCTGATCGAAGCCGCAGCTGCGGCGGGTGAGCAGGCTGCGGTTGCGACGGTCGTTTCGACGATCCGCTCGGCACCGCGCCAGCCCGGTTCCAAGTTCGTTGTCACCGAGAGCGGCCGGATGGTTGGCTCGGTCTCGGGTGGCTGCGTCGAAGCCGATGTCGCAACGCGCGCGCAGGAGCTCTTTTCCGGCGCCGACGCTGGTGTCGTCCACTACGGCGTCGCCGACAGTGACGCGTGGGAGGTTGGGCTTTCCTGCGGCGGCGAGATCGATGTCTACCTCGAGAAGGCCGACCCGTCGTTCTGGACCGCGATTCAGGAAGTGCTGAACGAGGACGGCTACGGGATGCTCTACACCGACACCGCGACGGGCGAGAAGCGCTTTGAGCGCGGCGTGCTGGAAGCGACCGAGCTGCGCGAGGATGGTGTCTTCGCCGAGGTGGTCGAAGGGCCGCTGCGCGTTGTCATCTTTGGTGCGGCCGAGGCGGCCGAACATCTTTGCGCCTATGGCAAGCAGCTTGGTTGGCGCACGACCGTTGTCGATCCGCGGCCGGCTCTCGCGACGCCCGAGCGGCTGCCGAGCGCTGGCTCGATCGTCAAGTCGTGGCCTGAGGATCTTGGTGACATCGTCGATGAGCGCACGGTTGTGGTGACGCTCTCGCACGAGGAGCGGCTCGACATTCCGGCTGTCGCATCGGCGTTGCGCGCGAACGCACGGTATGTCGGTGCGATCGGCGCGAAGAAGACGCAGGAGCGCCGCAAGGCTGCGCTGCTCGAGCAGGGCTTTACAGAGGACGACCTCGCCCGCATCAACGGGCCGGCCGGTCTCGATCTTGGTGGCCGCCAGCCGTCGCAGATCGCGCTTGCGATCGCGGCGGAGATCGTGCAGGTCACCTCGGGTGGGGCGCGGCGTAAGCCGGCACCCGCCGCCGCCTAATCAGGCTGCGGTGAGAGAGCGGCTTGAGGCCGCCGCAGGAATCCACGGCGACCTCAAGCATCATCAGCTTCTCTAGGCGTTGCCGCCGACACCGCTGAGTGTGTCGCTCGGTGCGATCGTGCCGCCACCGGCACCGCCGGGGCCATCGCCATCGTCATGACCGCCGAAGCCGCGCGGGCCGCCGAAGCCACCAGGGCCATCGAAGCCGCCGGGGCCGCCGGTGTGGCGGACGCCGTTGACCTCATCGGTGACGCGGGTCTTGAGGTTGGCGGTGATCTGGTCTTCCTGGGTCTGTGTCAGGTTGCCGGCCTTGACGGCGGCGTCGAGCTCGGTCTTCTCGCTGTCGACGAGGGCTGCGACGAGACCGTCAACGGTCTTGCCCTCCGTCTTTGCAACGTCGGCGAGCGACTTGCCACCCTGGAGTTGCGTCAGCAGGTCGGCTTCCTTGACGCCAAGGTAGGTTGCCGCCGCGGTGAGGTGACCGCCGGGGCCGCCGTGGCCGAAGCCGCCGCGCATGCCCATGCCGTCGTGCATGCCCCGACCGTCGCTCAGTGCGCCGGCGAGCGGCACGTTCCCAGCCTCGATCTGTGCCTTGAGCGCGTCGGCCTTGGCCTGGGTGATCTGGCCGGCCTTGAGCTCGGCGGCGATCTCGTTCTCGTACGCCGTCTTGAGCGCGTCGGTGAGCTTGGTCGGTGTGACGCCGAGCTGGCCTGCCGCGTCGGCGACGATGCGTGAGCTCTTCGCCGACGGCGAATCGAGCTGGGTCGCGGCGATCGCGGCGCCACCGCCAGCAACGGCGATGACCGCGACTGCGGAGGCGATCAGCTTCTTGCGGCGGTTGCCGGCCGGCTGTGCGGCCGGGGTGATTTCGGTGGGTTCTTCGGTCAAGACGTGCTCCTTGTGGGGTGGGGAGAGTGGGTCACGACGGCCGGTTGTCGAGCGTGAGAGTCGTTTGGTGGGTGTTGCCGTCGCGCCGGTAGGTGACTTTCACCTGCTGGCCGGGATGGAAGGAGTCGACGCTGCTCGTGAGGTCGTCGGGCGAGTTGATCGCGGTGTTGCCGAGGCGCGTGATGACATCGCCGGGGGCGAGCCCAGCCTTTTCGGCCGGGCCACCGGTGACGGTTGAGTCGATCTGCGCACCTGTTCCAACGGTGGGGCGACCGATGCTGACCCCGAGGTAGGCGTGCTTGGCGGTCTTGCCGGCGACCAGCTGCGAGACGACCACCTGAATCGTGTTTGACGGGATCGCGAAGCCGACGCCGTCGCTGCCACCCGAGTCGCTTTGGATTTGGGCGTTGACGCCGATCACGTTCCCGGAGGCCGAGATGAGGGGGCCTCCTGAGTTGCCGTGGTTGATCGGCGCGTCGGTCTGGATCGAATCGGAGATCGTGTAGTTGTCGGGCGAGGTCATCTGGCGGTGGAGCGCGCTGACGATGCCGCTTGTGACGGTGCCGCTGTATCCGAACGGGCTACCGATTGCGATCACTGGATCACCGACCTGAACCTTCGAGGAGTCTCCGAGCGGCAACGGGTGCAGCGCGGAGGCGGGGGCCTTGACTCGCACGACGGCGAGGTCGGTGGAGGCGTCAACGCCGATCAGCTTGCCGACGTAGCTTGCGCCCGACGGGAAGTTGACTTTGATCGATGTGGCGCCCGCAACGACATGCTCGTTCGTGACGATGTCGCCCTTTGTGTCGTAGACGAAGCCGGAGCCTTCCGCGGTCTGCGGCTGGGAGTAGAAGCCGTTCGATGCGTTTGAGGTGACGACGATGTCGACGACGCCGGGCGTTGTGCGCTTCGCGATATCGGTGATCGAGAGCGCCGCCTCTGTGACCGTCGATGATCCTGCGCCTGAGATGTCGCGCACGACGGTTGTGGTGCCGCCATGGTCGAGGCTCGCGTAGGTGAGTGCGCCAACTGCTGCTCCGCCACCACCGACTGCGAGGAGCGCGGCTGCGGTGAGTGCGGCGCGTCGGCCTGCGCCGGACGGGGCGGGGGGTGGGGTTGGGGCTGGCTGGTTTGGCAGAGGGGGGAATCCAGGAATCTCGTTCATGCCTGTATTCGACCGGTCGGCGGTGAGATCTGCCTGAAAACCACCTAAGAACTCACTAAGAGTTCGTTTCCTCTCCGTCGGCTGGGGCAGGTTCTTCGAGCTTCCCGTCGCGCAGGCGTATCACCCTTGGGGCCCCGGCGGCGATTGCCGGATCGTGCGTGATCACGAGCACGGTATGGCCTTTCTCGTCGGCGAGGTTGCGCAGCAGCGTCACGATCTCGGCGCCCGAGGCCGAGTCGAGGTTGCCGGTCGGTTCGTCGGCGAGCAGGACGTCGGGGTGGTTGGCGAGCGCGCGGGCGATTGCGACCCGTTGCTGCTCGCCACCTGACATCTGCGACGGCAGGTGCTCTGCACGTGCGCCAAGGCCAACTGTTTCGAGCAGCTCCTGTGCGCGAGCGGTGCGGTTCGCGATCTTCGTGGGGGCGAGTGCGACCTCGACGTTCTGGCGCGCGGTGAGTGTGGGGATCAGGTTGAACTGCTGGAACACGAAGCCGATCTTCGTCCGTCGGATCGCTGTCAGTTCGCCTTCGCCGGCATGGGCGATATCGCGGCCTTCGAAGAGCAGCTCTCCCGCGGTCGGACGGTCGAGGCCACCGAGCAGCTGCAGCAGCGTGGTCTTGCCCGAACCGCTTGGGCCGGCGATGACGGTGTATTCGCCGGCGCCGATCGTCAGTTCGAGGTTGTTGACCGCGTTGACGGCGGTGGTGCCGGAGCCGTAGCTGCGCGAGACGCCGCGGAGCTCGTAGACGGCCGGTGTGGTGTCTGTCGTCGTCATGAGTGGCTCCTAGTCGAGGTGGCGCAGGGCGTCTGCGGGGCGAAGGCGTGATGCACGGAACCCGCCGACGGCACCGGCGAGCAGGCCGCCGAGGACGGCAAGGCCGATGGCGGTGGCGAGCAAACTGATGCTGACGGGGGCTGAGATCGAGACGCTTGACGACCCGGTTGTGAGGCCGTTGTCGAGGAAGCGGCCGAAGAGTCCGGCGCCGCCGCCGGGCGGGCCGAAGTCTCCGGGGCCGCCGCCCTGTCCTGTCACGGCATTGGCGGTGGCCGATGTGCTGCCGACGGTCGCTTGCAGGCTGGGGGCGAACGCGCTGACGAGCGCGGCACCGCCAAGTCCTACGACGACGCCAAGTACGCCGCCGACGAGGCCTTGGAAGAGCGATTCGCCCGTGACTTGGCGGATGACGAGGCCTTGCGACCACCCGAGCGCCTTCAGCGTCCCGAGCTCTCGGATCCGCTTCGTGACTGAGGAGAGGGTGAGCAGCGAGGCGATCAGGATTGCGGCGACGAGCCCGACGATCTCGAGTGCTGTGCCGAGTTTGTCGGTCAGCTTCTTCGTGTCGACGAGTGATCCGGAGATGCGGTCGGCGAGGTCTTTGGCGGTTGTGACGCTGGAGTCTTTGAACGTCTTCTTGATCGCGGTCGAGACGGCGGCGACGTGGGAGGCGTTGTCGGCCTCGACGAGGATCGTGTTGACCCGACCGGTGTTGCCGGAGAGCTTCTGGAGCTCAGCGAGCTTGAGGTAGACGTCCGAGGATTGGCCACCAAGCGGTGTTGTCGCGATCCCGATCACCGCGAACGTCTTGCCTGCGAGGGTGAGCTTCGAACCGACCTTCAGGTTGTTGCTGTTGGCGTAGCTCACGTTGAGGATCGCCTGGTACGGGTCGGTGCCACTGAAGTAGGCGCCCGACGAGATCTGGGAGGTCGTGATCGCGCCGAGTGTTGGCTGGGTCTCGTCGATGCCCGTGACCGACTTCGTGTCGAAGTTGATCGAGCGAGGGCCGGAGAAGAAGCCGCCGCCGCCTCCGCCACTGAAGCCGCCGGGGCCGGGTGTCGCCGTCGTTGTCTGTTTCGGGACGGTGCCGGAGATGTGGACGGCGTTGAGGGTGAGTGAGCCGGCGGCGATCGAGACGTGCGCGAGCTTCGAGATCGAGGCGACTTCCGTCGAAGGGAAGGTCTGTTGCGTCCCGAAGGTGAAGCGGTCGCTGCTGAACTTCGCGCCGGGTTTCAGGCTTTGGAAGTCGAAGCCGCGCGGGCCGCCTTCTGAGCGGAGCTTCGCGCGTTCGGCGGGCGTGAGCGACTGGAAGCCGCCGGAGGTGGTGGCGATGACAAGCGGCCGGGTGACAGACATGTCCGTACCGAGACCGGTGAGGGGTTTCAGCACCTTTGCCTGCGCCTGGTTGAGCCCTGTCGAGAGGGCGTTGACGGTGACGACAAGTCCGACGCCGACCGCAAGGCCGAGCGCTGTGAGCAGGGTGCGGCCCCGGCGTCGCCGGAGCTCCGCGAGCATGTACGAGATGTAGAACACAGGCGCTCCTCGGTGGGTTCGCTGACGCCACGCGGCGACCCGGTGGACTACATCAGCCACGCTTTAGAAGGGCCTAAGATTTCCCTATGAGTTTCGCTGCGAGCGGTACATTCGCCCTCACGCAACCCCTGTCGGAATTGGAAAGCGCTAGACCCCGGTGTCAGACACCGAGTTCGCCGAGGCCGCTGGGCTGTTAGGCGCCGTCACTCGCCGGCGCGAGCGGACGCGCGGGGAGCGTAAGCCGCATTAGGGTGCCGCCACCATCGGGTCGTTCGACGGTGATCGAGCCACCGTGGCTCTCCGCCACCTGACGGACGATCGCGAGGCCAAGGCCCGAGCCCGGCATTGAGCGTGCTGAGGTTGCGCGATAGAAGCGGTCGAAGATGTAGGGGAGGTCGGCGTCGGGGATGCCGGGGCCGTGATCGCGCACCGTCAACACGCCGCCCGTAAGGACAACTTCGATCGAGGCCCCTGCGGGGCTCCACTTGGCGGCGTTGTCGAGCAGGTTGCCGATCGCACGTTCGAGGTTCGCGGGTGATCCCACCGTCGCGACCGGCTCAAGCTCGGCGTCGATCGGCACGTCGGGGTGGTTGCGGCGGGTGCGCTCGATCGCCTCACCAACGAGCAGGTCGATCCGCACCTCCTCAAGCACCGTCTCCTGGCCCTCGCCGCGGGCGAGGTCGGTGAGCTCGCCGATCAGCGCCGTCATCTCGGTGAGCTGCGCGACAACATCCTTCAGCAGCTGCTCGCGATCCTCGGCGGGCAGACCATCGCCCATCGCGAGCACCTCGATGTTCGTGCGCAAGCTCGTGAGCGGCGTGCGCAGCTCGTGCGACGCGTCCTGGACGAGCTGGCGCTGACGCTGCGCCGCATCGTCGAGCGACTCAAGCATCGCGTTGAAGGTCGAGGCGAGGCTCGACAGCTCGTCGTTGCCGTGCACGTCGATCCGCTGGGTGAGGTCGCGGGTCAGTCGCACGTTCTCGGCCGTGTCGGAGAGCTTGCGGATCGGGCGGAGCGCCGCACGTGCCACCAAGAAGCCGGCGACCGATGCCGCGCCAACGCCGCCGATCGCAACAAGCAGCAGCCACAGCTCGATCTTCCCAAGCTCATGGTCGACGTCCGAGAGCGGCACCGCGATCTGAATCGCATAGGGATACGGTGTCGCCCGCGTCGTCAAGACACGCACATGCTTGCCCTGCACATGCGTGTCCGAGAAGAACGCCGGCTTCGTGTTCTCGGCCACCTTCTGCGCCTCGGCAGCGCCAGGAAGCTGCGGTGCAACGGTGTCGAACTGCTCGGGGAGATACAGCGAGCCGCCCGCATCAACGAGCTGGAAGTAGCTCCCAAACGGCAACCCACGCGTATGCAGCGCGTACTTCTTGTTGCCGATCGGCGTGGCGAACCCGAGACCTGGCAGAGAGACGATCTGGCGCGCCTGATCCTGCAAGCTGCGATCGACCTGCCCGCGCAGCTCGTTCTGCACGATGAAATAGACGACAACCGACGCGATCGCGACAGCCGCCGCAACAGCAGCAGCCGCAACCAGGACAAACCGCCCGCGCAGACTCATGCTGCTGACCCTAGTGGTTTGGCGAAGGCGTCGTCGCGCCGCGCGCGCCCGCAACCGATGCGGACCATGGCTGGCAAAGACGCTCACCGGCACACCGGGAGCGCGAGCAGTGGTGCCATTCCATGCCCTAGCTCTCGCGCAGGGCGTACCCGACGCCCCGAACCGTATGGATGAGGCGCGACATGCCGGCCGCTTCCGTCTTCTTGCGCAGATACGAGATGTAGACGTCGAGGCTGTTCGACCCGTACCCGAAGTCGTAGCCCCACACGCGATCGAAGATCACCGATCGGGTCAGCACCTGGCGCGGATTGCGCAGGAACAGCTCGAGCAGCGCGAACTCCGTGCGCGTCAGCTCGAGCGACTGATCGCCGCGCGTCACCTCACGCGTGCCCGTGTCGAGGGTGAGGTCGGCAAACGAGAGCGTCGTCGACTCCTCATCGGAGCCAAGGCGCCGCAGCAGCGCCCGCACACGGGCGATCAGCTCTTCGAGCGCGAACGGCTTGACGAGGTAGTCGTCGGCGCCAGCCTCAAGACCAGCGACGCGATCGGCGACCTGGTCGCGGGCCGTCAGCATCAAGATCGGAAGCGGGCTGCCGTCAGACCGCAGGCGACGCGTCAAGTCGAGACCATCCAGGCGCGGCATCAACACGTCAACCACAAGCAGATCGATGCCAGCCGGATCGTTCAAGCGCTCAAGCGCCTCCTGACCATCGGCGGCCGTCTCGACGTCGTAGCCTTGCATCGAAAGGGCGCGCCGAATCGCGTCGCGAACAGCCTGGTCATCGTCCACGACAAGAATTGCCATGCGCGTATGGTGGCCGTTCCGCGCGCGGTTGGAAAGCCCAGCCGCCGAATGTCCGCCAATCAGCTCACTCATGGCTGAAAAAGGGAGGTCCCCGGGGCCGACCCGACCATACGCAGGCAGGGGGAGTCTGAGCCGACCCCGGGGTGAGTGCGACGCAGCGTGGGCCGCTGCGACCGTGTGAGAGAGAGCGCGTCTGCGCGCTCGCTGTGCCACGCGACCTGCGTGGGAGGGAGGGAGTTGGAGGTCGCGATCACAGTGAGCACAGCTTGCGGCCGCCTCCTTAGAGCCGCCTAAGACCGACGTAAGAACTCCTTCAGAATCGGCGAGGCACCCGGAGCGGCACTACGCAAAAGAATTGCTAATCGCAGGTATGCAGGAACTAATACTTCATATTTGGTAGTGGCGCCGATTCTGTTGTAGACTTGTTTCTGCATGAGCGATCACCAGCACCGGCGGATGGGCGATGTCCACGACGGAACGTGCTGTGCTGTCGCGGCCACATCCGATCTGATCGGCTCGAAGTGGACGTCAGTCATCGTTCACGACCTCTCCGAAGGGCCACGCCGCTTCACGCAGATGGAGCATGCGTGCCACGGCATCAGCCCGCGGACACTGTCGGAGCGCCTCCACATGCTCGAAGAGCAGGGCATCGTCGAGCGCCGCAGCTACCCCGAATCACCGCCCCGCGTGGAGTACAGCCTCACGTCGAAGGGCGCCGCACTGCTGCCGATCATCGAAGAGATGCGGCGCTTCGGGCACGGCTGGCTGATGGAAGAGCACGCCGAAGCGCACGCGGCAGAAGACGCCGTTTCGGCCGCGATCGCCTAGCCAAAACGGCCCGCACGATTGGTCTGCGGGGTTTTCCCTGCTCCGCGTACCATTCTTGACACCAATACAGGCCGTAGGCAGACTCAAACCACCGATGGCACAGGCGATCGAACACCGCTCATCCTTTGATGCGTCCGCACAGACGCTCTCGTTCGTTCTGTCCATCGTCGTAATCCCCCTCTAGGGGGATCGATGCACTCACGCGGCCGAGTCGCCGCAGACGGAGACCGAACACGGGAGACGTGCGCCGCGCCGACGGCGCGTACCGACAAACCAGTAGGAGCCTGAGAGTGCGTACGACGATGAACACCAAGCGGGAAATGGAAGGCCTGAAGCGCGATTCGCGCTCGGCCACGCGCCCCCACACCCACCGCAAGGAGGCCACGGCATGACACGGATGCTCGGCTCTGACGCGATCCTCCGCTCGCTCGAGGCGGAAGGCGTCGAGGTGATGTTCGGTATTCCGGGAGGAGCGATCCTTCCGACCTACGACGCAATTGCTCGTGGAACGACCGTACGCCACGTCTTGGCACGGCACGAACAGGGTGCTGGCCACATGGCGCAGGGCTACGCGCGCGCGTCCGGCAGAGTCGGTGTCGCCATCGCGACGTCCGGCCCGGGAGCGACGAACCTCGTTACTCCGATCGCCGACGCGTGGATGGATTCGACGCCGCTTGTCTGTATTACCGGCCAGGTCTACTCGCGACTGATCGGTACTGACGCGTTCCAGGAGATCGACATCACCGGCATCACGCTCCCGTGCGTGAAGCACTCGTGGCTCGTGCAGGACGTTCGCGAGATCCCTGCGGTCATGAAGGCTGCGTTCCACGTTGCCCGCACCGGCCGCCCCGGCCCTGTCCTTGTCGATATCGCGAAGGACGCTCAGGAGGCCGAGCTCGACTTCCACTATCCCGACGAGGTCGATCTGCCAGGGTGGAAGCCACCGACGAAGGTGCACGAACGCCAGGTACGCGAAGCCGCTCGGGCGATCGCCGATGCCCGCCAGCCGATCGTCTACGCGGGCGGCGGTGTCCTGAACGGTGACGCCTGCGCCGAACTGCTCGAACTGATCGAGTCGGCCAACCTGCCGTCCGTCGTCACGCTCATGGGCAAGAGCGCGATTCCCGACAGTCATCCGTTGAACTGCGGCATGCCAGGCATGCACGGCTCGAAGTTCGCGAACTTCGCGCTCAACAAGTCCGACCTGATCATCGCCGTCGGCTCGCGGTTCGACGATCGCGTCACCGGCAAAGTCTCAGCGTTTGCGCCAGGCGCAAAGGTCATCCACTTCGACATCGACGCGGCCGAAGTTGGGAAGATCCGCTCGGCCGACATTCCGGTCGTCGGGCCGCTGAAACTGGCACTCACACAGCTGACGAGCGAGCTGAAGACGATGCTCGCCGAGAAGCCGATGCAGACCGCCGCATGGCACGCGCAGCTCGACGAGTGGCGTGGGCAGTACCCCTACAAGTACCGCAAGGGGACGCCCGGCTCGCTGATCAAGCCGCAGCTTGTGATGGAGACGCTCCGTGACATCACCGCCGGACGCAACGACGTGATCTGGACAACAGGCGTCGGCCAGCACCAGATGTGGGCGATGCAGTACCTCCAGTGCGACGAGCCCCGCTCCTTCATCACCTCAGGTGGGCTCGGAACGATGGGCTTCGGTGTTCCGGCCGCCGTCGGCGCCAAGGCGGCACGCCCCGACGCCACCGTGATCTGCGTCGACGGCGACGGCTGCTTCCAGATGACCTGCCAGGAGCTCGCGACCGCAGCGCTTGAGCGGCTCCCAATCGTCGTCGTGATCGTGAACAACGGTTGGCTGGGCATGGTGCGCCAGTGGCAAGACCTCTTCTATTCGGAGCGGTTCGCCGAAACGCACCTCACCAAGCAGGTGCCCGACTACGCACAGCTCGCTGAGGCGCTCGGGGCAGCTGGCTTCACGGTCGACCACGAAGACGATCTCGAGTCGACGTTGCGTGCGGCCCTTGAAGCGGGACGCACCGCGGTTGTCGACGTTCGCACCGATCCAGAAGAGAACTGTTACCCGATGATCCCCGCCGGCGCAGCTGCCGTCGACATCATCGAGATGCCCGACGAAGAGGAGGTTCCATCGTGAGCCACCACACCGTCTCGGTTGAGCTCGAGAACAAGCCGGGCGCACTCGTCCGCATCTCGCAGCTCTTTGCCCGTCGCGGCTACAACATCCAAAGCCTTGCCGTTGGCCCCACCGAGCGCCCGGGTATCTCCCGGCTCACGCTTCGGGTCGACTGCAGTGAGCACACGATCGAGCAGATCGAAAAGCAGATGCACAAGCTCGTCAACGTGCTGCGTGTCGTCGAACTGCTTCCCGACGAGTCAGTCGAGCGTGAGCTCGCCCTGATCACCGTGGGGGCACCACCCGACCGCCGCGCCGAGCTGATCGCGCTCGGTGACGTCTTCGGCGCCCGTGTCGCTGACATTGGCCGTGAAGCGCTCACGTTTGAGATCGTCGGAAGGCCCGAGGAACTCGACGCCTTCGAGGAGCTCGTCCGCCCCCATGGGGTGCGCGAACTCGCCCGCACGGGCAGGATCGGCTTGCGCCGGCCCGGCCCGCGCCAATCCCGGGCCCAGGCCGCCCTTACTTAAAAGCGAAAGGAACGAAACCGCATGGCAGAAGTGATCAAGTCGGGCGACCTCTCCCTGCTCTCAGGCAAGGTCGCAGTGCTCGGGTTCGGCAGCCAGGGCCACGCACACGCACTGAACCTCGCCGACTCCGGCGTGAAGGTCGAGATCGGCCTTCGTCCCGACAGCGCCTCGCGCGCAACCGCCGAAGAGGCTGGCCTCACCGTCAAGACCGTCGCTGAGGCCGTCAAGGGCGCGCAGCTCGTCGTCTTCCTCGTCCCCGACGGCTCGCAGGCCGAGCTGTTCAAGAACGAGGTTGAGCCGAACCTCGAGCCGGGCGCGGCGCTCGTCTTCGCCCACGGCTTCGCGATCCACTTCGGCCTGATCACCCCGCCGGCCGGCCATGACGTGTTCATGGTTGCCCCGAAGGGCCCGGGCCACGTCGTCCGCCGCTTCTTCGAAGAGGGCTACGGCACCCCGGCACTGATCGCCATCGCCCAGGACGCGTCGGGCAAGGCACGCGACTACGCCCTCGGGTACGCCGTCGGTATCGGCTCGGGCCGTGCCGGCATCATCGAGACGACGTTCAAGGAAGAGACCGAGAGCGACCTCTTCGGTGAGCAGGCAGTCCTCTGCGGTGGCGTCACCCAGCTGATCCGCTACGGCTTCGACACGCTTGTCGAGGCGGGCTACCAGCCGGAGATCGCCTACTACGAGTGCCTCCACGAGCTCAAGCTGATCGTCGACCTGATCTTCGAAGGCGGCCTCGAGCGGATGCACTACTCGATCTCCGACACGGCCGAGTTCGGCTCGCATCGCGTTGGTCCGCGTGTTGTCGACCAGCACGTCAAGGACAACATGAAGAAGGTGCTGACCGACATTCAGGACGGCTCGTTTGCCCGCGAGTGGATCGCCGAGATGGAGCGCGGTCGCCCGTCGCTCGTCGAGTACCGCAACGTGCTCAGCGAGACCACGATCGAGAAGGTCGGCAAGCGGCTCCGTGCGCTCGGTGAGCGCGAAGTGACGGGGGCGCATGGCGTCAGTTGACGTACCGGTAGCCCTTCTCGGCTACGGCACGGTTGGGGCCGCTGTCAACCGTCTGTTCCATGAGCAGGCGGAGGACATCGAGCGCGCAACAGGGCACCGCCTGCGGGTGGTCAAAGCCCTGGTGCGCAGCCTCGACAAAGAACGGGAGTTCCCGGCGGCGCCGGGCGTCCTCACCACGGACATCAACGAGATCCTCGACGATCCGTCGATCTCCGTTGTTGCCGAAGTCATGGGCGGGGTCGAGGGGACGGGCGAGACCGTCCTCGACCTGCTGCGCCGGGGTAAGAACGTCGTGACGGCAAACAAGCAGCTTGTCGCCCGCAGGGGCGACGAGCTGTTTGCCGCCGCGTCATCCTCGGGCGTGCAGCTGCGCTTCGAAGCGAGCGTGTGTGCCGCGATTCCGGTGATCAAGGTGCTGCGCGAGTCGCTCGTCGTCACGAACGTGCACAGCGTGCTCGGCATCGTGAACGGCACCACGAACTTCATGCTCACCGCGATGGAAGCGGGGATGAGCTACGACGAGGCTCTTGCCGACGCGCAGGCGCGCGGCTACGCCGAAGCTGACCCCACCGACGATGTCACGGGAGCCGATGCCGCCGCGAAGATGGCGATCCTCGCCACCGTCGCGTTTGCGTCGCGCTACGCCCTGGAAGACGTCGCGAAGGTGGGCATCGACACGATCGACCCGCTCGATGTCGCGGCGGCGAGCCAGCTCGACATGGTGATTCGGCTCATCGGCCAGGCCCGCCTGATGGACGGCCACGTTGACGTTCGCGTCAGCCCGGCGCTCGTCGACAAGCACCATCCGCTCGCCGCCGTCGAAGGCGCGTTCAACGCGGTGATGCTGCAGGGCGACGCGATCCGTGAGATCACGCTTGAGGGTCCCGGCGCCGGCGGCGTCGAAACTGCGTCGGCCGTCATCGCCGACATCACGAGCGTGATCGGAACGATGGGCACAGGCTTCTTGCAGAACGACCCAGTGCGCCGCACGCTGCCGCGCCTGCCGGTTGGCGAGCATCGCTCGCCGTACTACTTCCACCTGTCGGTCGAGGATCGTCCGGGCGTGCTCTCGCGCGTCGCCGACGAACTCGCGCAGCGCCAGGTGTCGGTGTCGCGCCTGCTGCAGCACCAGAGCCTTGACGGCGCCACGCTGCACGTCGTAACGCACGAAGCGCGCGAGGGTGACCTGCGCGATGCGCTCACGGCAATCGCCGCGCTCCCAGAGGTGAAGCGTGCGCCCCAGCCGTTCCCAGTGATCTCCTCGCGCGGCGTGACGGAGCTCGGATGGGCGTAATCGACCGCTACCGCGACCGGATCCCGGTCATTGGGCCCAACACGCCGAACCTCACACTCGGCGAAGGCTCCACGCCGCTCGTCCGCGCACGTCGGCTGGGCGAGACGCTCGGGGTCGAGCTGTGGTTCAAGTTCGAGGGGATGAACCCCACGGCGAGCTTCAAAGATCGCGGCATGGTCGTCGCGGTCGCGAAGGCGCTTGAGGCTGGCGTCGACGGAATCATCTGTGCATCGACGGGCAACACTGCTGCATCGGCGGCCGCCTATGGTGCGGCTGCTGGGCTCACCACCGTCGTGTTGACGCCCACCGGCCAGATCGCTGCTGCGAAGGGCGCACAGGCTCGTGCGGTTGGTGCGCGCGTGCTGGAGGTGCGAGGGTCGTTCGACGAGGCGCTCCAGAGCTGCCGCGAACTTGCCGACCGCGGCGTCTTCGCGCTCGTCAACTCCGTCAACCCCGACCGCATCGAGGGACAGAAGACGGCGGCATTCGAGATCAACGAGGCGCTCGGCAGCGTCCCACACGTTCTTGCGCTTCCCTATGGCGGTGGCGGCAACACGGTCGCCTACTGCAAGGGCTTCACCGAGGAAGGCGTCAAGCCGCGGATCCTCCAGGGTGAGGCAACCGCGCGCGCAACAACGCTCGCGACCGCGATCCGCATCGCCGAACCGGCCCACCAGCACGAGATCGACGATCTCGACGCGCAGGGTTGGCTCGAGCGCGTGTCGCTCTCCGACGAGGAGATCGCGCACGCCTGGCACGAGATTGCAAACAACGAGGGACTCTTCTGCGAGCCCTCGTCTGCTGCAGGGTTCGCTGCGCTCAAGCACGCCGAGCTCGAGAAGGGGAGCACGGTGGTCTGCGTCCTGACCGGCCACGGCCTGAAGGACACCTCGCGCGTCGACGCCATGGCCGCACCGAGTCGACTCGTCGATGCCGACGCCGACTCGATCCTGGCCGAGGCGATGCGGCCGTGACCGCGGTCACGGTCCGCGCTCCAGCAACCACGGCCAACCTCGGTCCCGGCTTCGACTGCGCCGGTGCCGCATTCGACCTCTGGAACGAACTTGAAGTTCGTCCTGCCGAGCCAGGTGAGCCGCTCGTCGAGCTCTCCGGTGAAGGCACCGACGAGATCCCGGCTGGCCCCGAGCACCTTGCGCTCCGTGCGTTCGCGCTCGTCGCGCCGATCGACGGCTGGGCGTTCCGCTTCGTCAACCGCATTCCGCTCGAGCGCGGCCTCGGCTCCAGCGCGGCCACGGTGGCAGCCGGACTCGTTGCGGCCTCGATCGTCTCTGGTCGCAACCTGGACTCCGACCAGCTGCTCGCCCTCGGCCTGCCGCTCGAAGGTCACGCCGACAACCTCGCAGCCGCCCTGCTTGGCGGCGCCTGCCTGATCTGGCAGGAAGACGGCGCGCCGCGCGCCCGCCGCATCTCGACCTCACTCCCGTTCGACCCCGTTGTGATCGTGCCGACCTCGCGGGTGAACACCGAGGCATCGCGCGGCCGTCTGCCACAGACCCTGCCGTACGCCGACGCCGTCGCGGCTGCCGCCCGTGCCGCGCTCCTTGGCGCCGGCATCGCAGCGGGCGACGGCGCCTTGCTTGAGCGCGCGTTCAACGACGTGCTGCACGAGCCCTACCGCATGGCCGACGCGCCAGTGCTCGCCGATCTTCGGGCGAACCCTGTGCCTGGCTCGGCCGGCGCAACCCTTTCGGGCTCAGGCCCCACCGTCGTCTGCTGGGCGTGGCCCGGGCAGGCCGAGGCGGTCGCCGCTGAGCTCGAACGACGTGCACCCGGAGCCCGGGTGTTGCCCTTGCGTATCGCCACGAACGGAACGGAGGCTGTGTGAGCGTCTACTCACAACCGACAGATCCCGCCAAGAAGCGGAGCAGCATGCTCACCGACGGTGTCGACCGCGCTCCTGCGCGCGCGATGCTGAAGGGCGTCGGCTACACCGACGAAGACCTCGCGAAGCCTCTGATCGGCGTCGGTACGACGTGGATCGAGACGATGCCGTGCAACCTGAACCAGCGGCTGCTTGCCCGCCACGTCAAGGAAGGCATCCGTGCCGCCGGTGGTACGCCAGTCGAGTTCAACACGGTCTCGGTCTCCGACGGCGTCTCGATGGGCACGACCGGTATGCGCGGCTCGCTGATCTCGCGCGAGCTGATCGCCGACTCGATCGAGCTCGTCGTCGAAGGGCATCTGCTCGACGGCCTCGTGATGATCGTTGGCTGCGACAAGACGATCCCAGCCGGCGCGATGGCGCTTGCGCGCCTCGACGTTCCGGGCTTGATCTTCTACAACGGCTCGATCCAGCCAGGCCACTACGACGGCCGTGACGTCACGATCCAGGACGTGTTCGAGGCCGTCGGTGCTCACGCGGCCGGAAAGATGTCCGACGAGGATGTCCATGAGCTTGAGTCGGCTGCCTGTCCGGGTGCCGGCGCGTGTGGCGGTCAGTTCACCGCCAACACGATGGCGATGGTGCTCGACTTCCTCGGTCTGAGCCCGCGCGGCCTGTCGGGTATTCCGGCGACGCATGAAAAGAAGACTGAGGCGGCGTTTGCTGCTGGCCAGATGGTGATGGACGTCGTGCGCAAGGATCTTCGCCCGTCGAAGATCCTCACCAAGGAGGCCTTCGAGAACGCGATTGTGGCGGTCGCGGGCTCGGGCGGCTCAACGAATGGCGTGCTCCACCTGCTTGCGATCGCGAAGGAGGCGGGGATCCCGCTGACGATCGACGAGTTCGACACGATCGCGGCCAAGACGCCGATCGTCGTCGACATCAAGCCGGGCGGTCGCTACGTGGCTGTCGACATGTACGAGGCTGGCGGTATCGGCCTCGTTGCCCGCGAACTCGTCGGTGCTGGACTCGTCCACGAGGGCCAGGTTGGCGTTGACGGGAAGACCCTCGAAGAGATCGGCGCAGAAGCGGTCGAGACCTCCGGCCAGGAGGTCGTTGTTCCGTGGGAGCATCCGTTGAAGCCCACGGGCGGCATCGGCATCCTCCGCGGCACCCTTTCGCCCGAAGGCTCGGTCGTGAAGCTCTCGGGCCACGAGCGCCTGCTCCATCGCGGCCCCGCGCGTGTCTTCGACTCCGAAGAAGAGTGCTTCGCCGCCGTGAAGTCCCGGTCGATCAAACCGGGCGACGTGGTCGTGATCCGCTACGAAGGCCCCTCGGGTGGCCCCGGCATGCGCGAGATGCTGCACGTCACGGCTGCAATCGTCGGCGAGGGCATCGGCGACGAGGTCTGCTTGATCACCGACGGTCGCTTCTCGGGCGCGACACACGGCCTGATGGTCGGCCACATCGCGCCGGAGGCCGCACACGGCGGCCCGATCGCGGCTGTCCGCGATGGCGACATCATCACGCTCGACGTCGTCAATCGTCGGCTCGACCTGGAGGTTTCACCCGAGGAGATCGCCGAGCGGATGAAGAGCTGGACGAAGCCGGAGCCCCGCTACAAGCAGGGCGTGTTCGCGAAGTACGCGAAGCTCGTCAGCTCAGCTTCGGAGGGCGCGACGACCTAATGGGTCGCGCGCTACTCGCCTTGGAGCAGGCGGCGGATCGAGCGAGTCGCCTGATTGATCCGCTGCTCGTTCTCGACGAGAGCAAATCGAACGTGGCCGTCTCCGCCCGGGCCGAAACCGATGCCTGGGCTGACGGCTACGTCGGCCTCCCGGGCAAGCTTCAGGGCGAATTCGAGGCTGCCGAGCTCACGGTAGGCCTCGGGGATCCGCGCCCACGTGAACATCGTGCCGATAGGGGCGGGAACGTCCCAGCCGGCCCGCTGCAGTCCGCCGATCAGCGCGGCGCGACGGCTCTTGTAGATCTCGTTGACCTCAAGCGGGTAGTCGGAGGCCTCGCGCAACGCGACGATCGAGGCGATCTGGATCGGCTGGAAGGTGCCGTAGTCGAGGTACGACTTGAGCTTCGCGAGCGCCGCCACAACGTCGGGGCGGCCGAGCACGAAACCCATGCGCCAACCGGCCATCGAGAACGACTTGGTGAGGCTGTAGAGCTCGACGGCAACATCGAGGGCGCCGTCTGCCGCGAGCACCGACGGCGGCTTGTGGCCGTCGAAGGCGATATCGGCGTACGCAAAGTCATGGACGAGCACGAACTCTCGCTCGCGCGCAAGATCGACGAGCCGCTGCATCAGCTCGGGCGTTGCAACGACGGTCGTCGGGTTGTGCGGGAAGCTGACGATCACAACGCGCGGCGCGGGCTGCGCGGCACGAACGGCATCCTCGATCGCCTCCAAGAACTCGGCGCTCTCGATGCGGGCGTGCACGACGGTGGCACCAGCAAGGCGCGGCGCAACAAGGTGGATCGGGTAGCTCGGCGACGGCACGACGGCAACGTCGCCCGCATCGAGCAGCACCCACATCAGGTGGGCAAGACCCTCCTTGGCACCGATCGTGCTGACCACGTGCTGGTCGGGATCGAGGTTCGTGACGCCGAAATGGCTGGCGTAGCGCTCGCACACCGCCTGGCGCAGGTTCGGCAGGCCGCGGCTCGACGAGTACCGATGGTTGATCGGCTTGCCCGCAGCTTCGGCAAGCTTCTCTACAGCGATCTCGGGCGACGGGATGTCGGGATTGCCGAAACCAAGGTCGATAACGTCGCGACCGTCGCGCCGAAGCTCACGCTTCAGCTGGTCGACAGCGGCAAAGACGTAGGGGGGAAGATCGTGGATTCGCCGGAACTGCATGGAGAAAGTCTAAGGAGAGTCGTGGCAGCTCAACGAATGAGGTGTCACACCGACCCGACCTTCGGGAACACATGGGAGAGCAAAGCCGCATGAGCACAGAGAACTACCCCTCCGACGAGACGCTCGCCGCCACCCGGCGCGAGATCAACGAGATCGACCAGAAGCTGCTTGAGCTGCTCAACCGGCGGCTCGAGATCGTTCGCACACTCCACGTGCACAAGGTGCGCGCCGGGCTGCCGCTGCGCGACATGGCCCGCGAGGAATCGATGGTCGAGCAGCTTGTTGAAGCGAACACCGGAACGCTTTCACCAACCGGCGTGCGCCGGTTCTTCACCCACTTGCTTGACCTGATTCGAGAGGAGATTCATGGCGCCTAGAACGATCGTCTGTCTGCCGGGTGACGGCATTGGCCCCGAGGTGATGGCGGAGGCCATCCGTGTTCTCGAGGCGCTTCCCCTTGAGCTGACGATCGAGTCGCACCTCTTTGGTGGCGCCGCGATTGACGCGACGGGCAACCCGATGCCCGACGAGACGGTGCAGGCGTGTCTGCGTGCCGACGGGGTGCTGCTTGGTGCCGTTGGGCTGCCGAAGTACGACGGTGCCGCTGTGCGCCCGGAGATCGGGCTGATCGGCATTCGCAAGGCGCTCGACGTCTACGCAAACCTGCGCCCGGCGATCGCGCCCGGCATCGACATGTTGATCGTGCGCGAGCTCGTCGGCGGCCTCTACTACGGCCGTCGCGGAACGCTCGACGATGGCACCGTATTCGACACCTGCGAGTACCACCCAACGCAGATCGAGCGGATCGTTCGCCGCGGCTTCGAGCTCGCACGCGCACGGCGCGGGAAGCTGACCTCAGTCGATAAAGCGAACGTGCTCGACACCTCTCGCCTGTGGCGGAAGATCGTGATCGAGATGTCGGCGGAGTTCCCCGACGTCGAGCTCCGTCACGGCCTCGTCGATAGCGCCGCAATGCAGCTTGTGACCGATCCAGACATGTTCGACGTGATCGTCACCGAGAACACGTTCGGCGACATCCTCTCCGACATCGCGGCTGCCGTCACCGGCGGCCTTGGTCTGGCTGCCTCAGCGAGCCTCGGCTCGTCGGGCCCCGGGATCTTCGAGCCGGTGCACGGCTCGGCCCCCGACATTGCCGGCCAGGGCAAGGCGAACCCGACCGCAATGCTGCGCTCGCTCGCGATGATGCTCGACCACGGTCTCGGTGAAGCAGCGCTTGCCCGCAAGGTCGAGGCTGCTGTTGAGAGCGCGCTCGCGTCGACTCCGACACCCGATGTCGGCGGCACCGCAACAACCTCGCAGTTCGGCGATGCCGTGCTGGCCGCGCTGGCGGCTGCGTGACCGACCTGGTCGTCGCGTACCCCGGCCCGGCCGGTAGCCACACCGCGGCCGCTGCCGCGCTGCTTGCCCCTGCAGGCGCAACGCTCGAACCGATGCCGAGCTTCATCGCCGTGGTCGAGCAGACCGCGTCAGCGAAGACCGCGCTCGGTGTGCTTCCGATCGAAAACTCGTTGCACGGGCCTGTCGCGGAGACGCACGACCTGCTCTACGACGCACCGCTCTCGATCGTTGCGGAAGTGACGCTGCCGATCGTCCACTGTGTCGTCGCGAAGAGCCCGATTGCCATCGGTGAGGTGCGCACGCTGCGGTCGATTCCCGTTGCGTTCGACCAGTGCCGCGACCTGATCCGCTCGCTCGATGTTGAGTGTGTTCCGGCTGCGACAACCTCAGACGGTGCCCGGCTCGTCAGCGAGTCGGGCGACCCGTACGACGCCGCGATCGCGAGCGCAGCCGCCGCAGAGATCTATGGCTTGCACGTCATCGCGGAAGATGTCGGCGACCGTCCCGGCGCATTCACCCGCTTCGTGACGATCGCGCCCTACACGCTGCTCGAGGTGCCACACCGCCCGCGCGTCGGGATCTCGTTCGTCACCGACCACCGGCCGGGTGCGCTCGTCGGTGCACTCCAGCCGTTTGCGCGTCACGGGTTGAACCTTGTGCAGCTCGTGTCACGACCGATCCCGCACTCCACCTTCCGCTACCGCTTCGACATGGTGCTCGACGGGCATCCCCAAGATGCGGGGCTGCAGACGGCCCTCGTCGAGATGCGCGAGTGGACGCGAGAGATACGGATCTTCGGTAGCTACGCTGCAACAGGAGACCACTGATGGCCGGAACGACACTCTTCGAAAAGATCTGGCAGGCGCACGTCGTCGATGAAAAGCCCGGTGAGCCGGCGCTGATCTACATCGATCTGCACCTCGTCCACGAAGTGACAAGCCCGCAGGCGTTTGAAGGCCTGCGGCTCGCCGGCCGACCTGTGCGCCGTCCCGACCTGACGATCGCGACGATGGATCACAACGTTCCGACCGAGCGCGGCCCGATCACCGACCTGATCGCGAAGGCGCAGCTCGACGCGCTGCGCGCGAACTGCGAGGAGTTTGGCGTGCCGCTCAACGCGACCGGAAGCGGCCGCGAGGGAATCGTCCATGTCATGGGCCCCGAGCTGGGCATCACGCAGCCGGGCATGACGATCGTGTGCGGCGACAGCCACACCTCAACGCACGGCGCGTTCGGAGCGCTCGCCTTCGGAATCGGCACGTCCGAGGTTGAGCACGTGATGGCAACCCAGACGTTGCTCCAGTCGCGGCCGAAGACGATGCAGATTCGCTTCAGCGGCACGCTCCCGTTCGGTGTGACGGCGAAGGACATGGTGCTCGCGGCGATCGGCAAGATCGGCGTCGACGGCGGTGTCGGGTACGCGATCGAGTACGCCGGCGAGGCGATCGAGACGCTCTCGATGGAGGGCCGAATGACGATCTGCAACATGTCGATCGAAGCTGGCGCCCGCGCCGGCATGGTCGCGCCCGACGCAACCACCTTCGCGTACATCGAGGGTCGCCCTGGTGCACCGAAGGGTGCGGCGTGGGACGAGGCCGTGGCCCGGTGGAGCGCACTCAAGAGCGATGCCGACGCCACGTTCGATCGCATCGTCGACATCGACGTGACGACGCTGACCCCGCAGGTCACCTGGGGCACGAACCCGGGCATGGTCGTGCCGGTCGACGGCACCGTTCCCGACCCGGCCGATTTCGCTGATCCCACCGATCGTGAAGCCGCTGAGCGTGCGCTGCAGTACATGGGCCTCGAAGCTGGCACACCGGTTACCGAGATCACGATCGACCGTGTCTTCATCGGCTCGTGCACGAATGCGCGCATCGAAGATCTGCGCGCCGCCGCCACCGTCGTTCGCGGCAAGCACGTTGCGTCGACCGTTCGCGCGATGGTGGTTCCCGGCTCCGCCAAGGTCAAGCATCAGGCAGAGCAGGAAGGCCTCGACAAGGTCTTCCTCGACGCCGGCTTCGAGTGGCGTGAAGCTGGCTGCTCGATGTGCCTCGGCATGAACCCCGACACGCTCTCGCCCGGTGAACGCTGCGCATCGACTTCGAACCGCAACTTCGAAGGGCGCCAGGGGAGCGGCGGGCGAACCCACCTGCTCAGCCCGACGATGGCCGCCGCTGCAGCCGTCGCCGGCCGATTCGTTGACGTGAGGGAGCTCGGCTAATGCGTGAACTGCGCCAGGTGACGTCGGTGGTCGCGATCATCGATCGCCCCGACATCGATACCGACCAGATCATCCCGAAGCAGTTCCTCAAGCGCATCGAGCGCACGGGATACGGCCAGTTCCTCTTCTACGACTGGATGAAGGAGCCCGACTTCGAGCTGCACAAGCCCGAGTTCAAGGGTGCCGAGATCCTGCTCGCGGGCCGCAACTTCGGCTGCGGCTCCTCACGCGAACACGCGGCATGGGCTCTTGAGGACTACGGATTCCGTGTCGTGATCGCGCCAAGCTACAGCGACATCTTCCGCTCGAACTCCGTCAAGACCGGCATCGCGACGATCACGCTGCCCGACGCAGAACTCGCGGAGCTCAAGGCCGCGCTCGCGCAGCGCAACGAGTTGACGGTCGACATGGAGACGCTCACGATCACGCATCCCGACGGGCTCGTGATCACGTTCGCCTTCGACGAGTTCGCACAAGAGACGCTCGTGCACGGCCTCGACGACATCGCGCGCACGCTCAAGCGTGACGACGCGATCGCAGCTTACGAAGCTGCGACGCCGGGCCGGTTCGACACGCGCACGCTCTCGACGTAGTCGCCAACGGCGATCACGTCGCCGACGACAAAGAGCGCGGGAGAGGGGAGATCCTCCGCGGCTGCGAGCTTCGCGATATCGCGCAGCGTGCCAGTCACGATCTTCTCGTTCGGAAGCGTTCCGTTCGAGATCACAGCGGCCGGTGTGCTCGCGTCGCGGCCATGGGTGATCAGTCCGGCCGTGACGATGTCGAGTCGACCGAGGCCCATGAACACGACGAGCGTGCCCGGTGCCTTCGCGAGCGTCTCAAGCGGCAGATCGTCGCCGAAGGCCGACTGGCCCGACACGAGCGTCACCTGTGCCGAGACTCCGCGGTGAGTGATCGGAATCAGGAACGACCCGGGAACCGAGGCCATTGCCGACACACCCGCGACGACATCGAACTCGATGCCTGCTGCAGCCAGCACAAGCGCCTCTTCGCCACCACGCCCGAACACGAACGGGTCGCCACCCTTCAGACGAACGACATCAAGGCCTTGCAGTCCGAGCTCAACGATCAGGTCGTTGACCGCCGCCTGCTTCATGCCGCGCCGCGAGATCCGCAGCGCGTCGGCGGGGGCTTCGTCGACCAGCTCGTCGCTGACGAGATCGTCGTAGACGATCGCTTCACAGCGACGGATCAGCTCAAGGCCGCGAACGGTGATCAGACCCGGATCACCGGGGCCAGCACCAACGAGATGAACGGTCATGCGAGCGCCTCGGCGACGACCGCTTCGAAGTAGTCGCGCCGCTCGGCGTAGGTCGGGAACTTCTCCTTCACCTCAGGCCGCATCGCATGGAGCTTCTTCGCCAGCTCCGCGTGCTCCGGCCGGACGATCTCGGCGATCTCGTTGCGGAGCCGCTTCGCAAGCGCTGGCGACGCACCACCGGTCGAAACACCAACGGCGATCTGACCCTGCCGATGGATAGCGGGAAGGATGAAGTTGCAAAGGTGGGGGACGTCGGCGACGTTGCAGAGCATCTGTCGCTCCTCGGCATCGCCATGCACATGCGTGTTGACGCAGGTGTCGTCAGTCGCAGCGATCACAAGGAACGCGCCATCCAAGTCGCCCGTCTCGTAGTCACGTGCGATCCATTCGACATTGAGGTTGGCGAAATCAGAGTGCAGCTCGGGAGAGATCACCGTGACGTTCGCACCGCAATGCAGCAGCCCCTCAGCCTTCTCGTGCCCGATCCGCCCGCCGCCAACAACGATGCAGCGGCGACCCGTCAGGTCAAGACAGGCCATGTAGAACTCGGTGTGCGCCATTAGGTGCCGATCGACGAGACGCGGGCGCCAGCACGACCAAGACGCAGAACGATCTCGTAGCCGTCGGTGGAGATCGAGATGCCGTACTCGCCCGGGCCAACCGACGTGACCGAGACCTTCTCGAGCGTGCGACCCTCAAGGCCCGAAAGCGCCTCGGTCAGCTCGCGCGTCGACTCGGAGAGATCACGACCCTGCGGCAGCCGCCGGAAGAGCGCGAGCGACGCCTGCTCGCCTCCCGGGCCGTACGTCGAGCGGATGCGGCCCGTCGCCAACCCGAGCTCAAGCAGCTCGCCGAGACCCTCGGCCTGCTCCGGATCGAGAACACCATCATCGACCGCAGCAACGAGATCGGCCAGCCGTGAACAACGATTCTCGTCGTTCACGAGTGCGAGCACCGCGAGCGCCTCAGCGCGTGCGACCTCAGCCGCCTCGCCTGAGACCTTCACCGTGGTCGTCGTGGTCTCGCTGCTCACGGCGTTACTCGCTGCGATCGCCGATCAGGGCGTGGAGCTCATGCTCCAAGCCGCCGCTCTCAACGGAGCAGTGGATACCGCACTCCTTCGGAGCGTTCGACTCCCACCACCACCGGCCAGCGCGGCTCGCTTCGCCCGGCGCAATCGCCCGGGTGCACGGCGCGCAGCCGATCGAGGTGAAGCCACGATCGTAAAGCGAGTGGTACGGCACGTCGCGCTCGCGAATGTAATCCCAGACCTCCTCTTCGGTCCACTCGGCAAGCGGGTTGAGCTTGATGATCGCGCCATGGTCGTGATCGATCTCGACCTTGCGAATGTTCGTGCGGCTCGCCCACTGATCACGGCGGAGGCCCGTGACCCAGGCGTCGAGCCCATGCAGGTGCTTGGTGAGCGGGCGCACCTTGCGGACGTTGCAGCAGAGCAGGCGGAGGTCAACCTGCTTCTGGAAGAGATTCGGGCCGTGCTTGGTGACCATCGCGCCAACCTCGTCGGCGTTCGGCGAAATGATCTCAAGGTTCATCAACGGATAGCGCTCACGAAGCCGCTCGGCGAGCTCATGCGTCTCGGCCGGGAGGCGGCCGGTGTCGACGGAGAACACGCGGACATTCGGCTCGATCTCGTACGCCATGTCGATCAGCGCAACGCTGTCAGCCTGGAACGACGTGCTGAGGGCGATCTTTGAGCCAAACGTCTTGAACGCCCACTCAAGGACGACCTGCGGCTCCTCGCCTTCAAATTCAATGGAGAGCTCACCTGCTTCGAGCTCGTCGATCAGATCGACGCTCATTCCTCCGTCTCCTCCCGTTGTCTCGCCTTCGCCGGTTCGAGTCCGGCCAAGCGGCCGAGCTCGTCATCGTCCGTCCGGCGCGCGAATGCGGCGAACGTTTCCCCGTGCTGCCGGGCTGCAATCCAGCCCGTGACAAGGCCCTGGACGGCCGTGTCGAGTGCCTCCGTCGGCACGCGGCGGAACAGCGCGCGGCCGATCTGTGCGTCGGGGCCGAGGCCGCCGCGCACGAAAATGTCGTAGCCCTGCTTGCGCACGCCGCCTTCATCCCGGACGGTCGTGCCCTGGAAGCCGATGTCGCCAACCCAATGCTGGGCGCAGGCGTGCGGGCAGCCATCGAGATGCAGACGCAGGCCCGCGAGATCCTCGCGGCTGAACGTCGCCTCAAGCCCTTCGATCAGCCGACCGAGACGCGTCTTGGTCTCGGCAACCGAGAAGTTGCAGTGCGGCTCGCCGGTGCAGGCAATCGAGTTACCACGCAGCGGGTTGAGATCGAGGCTGAAGCCGATCCCTTCAAGCTCCGCGATCGCCGAGTCGATTTCGCCGTTCGGCACATTCGTGACGATGAAGTTCTGCTGGCGCGTCAAGCGGATCTCGCCACCGAGGCGTTCGGCGAGTGCAGCGACAGCGATCATCTGGTCGCCTGAGATCAGGCCGAGGTGCACCGGAACGCCGATGTAGGAGAGGCCCTCCTGCTTCTGCGGGTGCACACCAAGGTGGTGGCCAGGCTCAACCGTGATGGGTGGCAGCGTGTAGTTCTCGAGCGTGCGGCCGAGCTTCGCTTCGACGCGCTCGCGGATGCCCTCGGCGCCAATGTCGTCGACCATGAACTTGAGGCGGGCCTTCACACGGGAGACGCGGTACTTGAGGTCTTCCGCCCAAACGGTCGTGATCGTGCCGAGGATCTCGTTCGACTCTTCCTTCGGAATGAAGACGCCCATGTCGCGTGCAATCCGCGGAACCGACGAGAGACCGCCGCCGACATGCACGGCGAAACCCTCACGGCCTTCGTGGACAGTGCCGATCAGTGAAATGCAGTTGATCTCGGGCGCGTTGCACCGGTCGGCACAGGCCGAGATCGAATACTTGTGCTTCCGCGGCAGGTTCGCGTAATCCGGGTTGCCATAGAAGGTGTCGGAAGCCGACTGCACGATCGGCGTAGCGTCGAACAGCTCGTCGGCCGCAAGGCCCTGCACCGGGCAGCCCGTGATGTTGCGCACCGTGTCGCCGCACCCGCCGGCCGTCGTGATGCCCGACTTCTCGAGATCCTCGAAGACATTCGGCAGCTCGGAAAGGTGGAGGTAGTGCAGCTGGATGCACTGGCGCGTCGAAAGCTCGCCGTCACCCTTGCCGTACTTGTTGGACACCTCACCGATCGTGCGCAGCTCCGCCGGGCTCAGCTGGCCGGCCGGGATCTTGACGCGCAGCATGAACGTGCCGATCTTCGGCTTGTCGTGGTAGAGACCCCACCACTGCAGGCGAACGACATCTTCTTCAGCAACGCTCTCGTACCCGGCAGCGATCAGCGCGGGGAGCTCGTCGCGAATGAGCAACGGCGCCTTCTCGCGCTTCAAGCGCTCAACGGGATTCCGCTTGAGAACGAGGTCCCAGTCGGGCGGCGGCTTAGGTGCGGATTGTGTGCTCATGCGAGGTTTGTGTGGTTGTGTGGTGGTGAGTTGAACGGCGGCGACGAAACGACGTCGCTCCGTCGCCGCCGGACCCCAATTCGTGAGAACCACCCGATTTCGCGGATGCCCTCCGATCCACCGAGGAGCACGATAGCCAGGGAGCTACACAAAGTAAAGTCTTTAGCGTTCAAGCCATCGGCCGCCGCTTCACTTTCTGCAGCAATATCGCTGCAAAAAACGAAAAATCACCACTTCATAAAGGATAGAAATGGATTCTGCGTGGCAGCGAACCGCGACGCGACGTTGCACGATTGCGTAGGGTAGAAGGAGATGGCTGAGCTTCCAAAAGTCCTTGTGCGCGAAGAGATCGCTGAAGCGGGTATCGATCTGCTCCGATCGAAGTTCGACGTCGACGTCGACCAAGACTCCGACCTCGCGAGCATCATCGGCAACTACGAAGCGATCGTCATCCGCTCCGCAACCAAGATGACCGCCGACCTGATCGAGGCCGGAACCCGGCTGAAGGTGATCGGTCGCGCCGGCGTTGGTGTCGACAACGTTGACGTTCCTGCCGCCACCAAGCGCGGCATCGTCGTAGCGAATGCGCCTGAGTCGAACATCGTCTCGGCAGCCGAGCACACCGTCGGCCTTCTCCTTGCGCTCGCCCGCAACATCCCACAAGCGCACGCTGCCCTCGTTGAGGGTCGCTGGGAGCGCTCGAAGTGGGGCGGCGTCGAAGTCGCCGAAAAGACGCTTGGCGTTCTCGGGTTCGGTCGCATCGGCCAGCAGGTCGCGCGCCGCGCACTCGGGCTGCAAATGCGCGTGATCGCCTACGACCCATTCGTTTCGGCGGAACGCTTCAAGGATCTCGGCGTCGAGTCGGGCACCGTCGACGAGGTTCTCGCCCGCTCAGACTTCCTCACGCTGCACTTGCCAGCAAACGACGAGACCCGCCGGATGATCAATGCCGAGGCGATCGCAAAGATGCGCGATGGCGTTCGCCTTGTGAACGCCGCCCGCGGCGACCTGATCGACGACGACGCGCTCATTGCTGCGCTCGAATCGGGCAAGGTCGCGGGCGCCGCAATCGACGTGTTCTCGCCCGAGCCGTACTCCGGCCCGCTCCTCCAGGCGAAGAACATCGTCGTCACCCCACATCTCGCAGCCTCGACCGACGAGGCTCAGGATCGCGCTGGCGTGATCGTGGCCGAGCAGGTTGCTGCGGCGCTCGAAGGCGGCCTCGTCTCGAACGCGGTCAACATCCCGACCGTTGGTGCCGACGACCTGAAGGTGCTCGGCGCATTCGTGCCGCTCGCCGCGTCACTTGGCCGGCTCGCGCTCGACCTCGCGGGCGGCGAGCCCCACAAGATTGAGCTCGAGTACTACGGCGAGCTTGCGAACTACGACACCCGGCTGCTGACGGTCGCCGCGCTCAACGGCGCGTTCGCCGGCCGCACCGATCAGCCAGTCAACTACGTCAACGCACCGGTGATCGCCGCCGAGCGTGGGATCGAAGTGGTTGAGAACAAGCGCAGCACCTCGCGCGACTTCACCAACCTGATCGCGGTCGCCGCAGGTGACATGCGTGTTGCGGGAACGACGATCGGTCGTGAGAACCGGCAGTGGCTCGTCTCAGCGCTCGGCTTCGAAGTTGAGATCGAACTCGCCGAACCGATGGTGCTCCTGCGCTACGACGATGTCCCCGGCGTGGTCGGCAAGGTCGGCACCATCTTCGGTGACGCCGAGGTGAACATCGCGAACATGGCTGTGTCACGCACAAACGACGGCACCAAAGCCCTGATGGCGATCACGATCGACGGCAGCGTTCCCGCATCGGTCGTTGAACGGCTCGCAACCTCGTTCGACGAGGTGTGGGTCACCGGCACGAACCCCGCGTAGTTCGCCCGCGACGGTTCTCCTCCCAAACCTCGCGCAGGATTCGCTAGAGTCCTCCGCAGGTCGACCGTCGTCGTAGACGGCCGCCCGAGGCACTGAGGCCTCAGGAACTAGCTCCGGCTAGCTCCTGAGGCCTCTTTTTTTTGTTCTCGAACGAGGGGAGAGGCGCATGGTGAAGGTAGAGGCGGTGGTGATCCGGGAACGGATCGAGATCGTCATCGACGCTGTCGAAGAAGCGACAGGTCACGTCGGTGTCACGGTTCTCGAGGCCGTCGGACACGGCCGACAGCGTGGACTCACGCACGAATACCGCGGTCGCGTGTTCGAATCGCGGTTCTTGCCGAAGGCAATGCTGATCTTTCTGGTGAAGGACGAGATCGCTGACAACGTTGTCGCGGCAATCCGCGACTCGGCACGCAGCGGTCATGTCTCAGGCGACGGGCTCGTCTGGACTTCGCCGGTCGGCACCGTGATCCACAACCGCACAGGAAGCAAGTTGGAGGAGGTTGAGCCCGGTGTCTAGCCTGGTTGGAGCAGACGTCAGCAACGGTGACCTGCTGATCGCGGCAAGCACGATCTGGGTCGTTGTTGCGGCCGTGCTTGTCATGTTCATGCAGGCGGGCTTCGCGTTCCTCGAAGCTGGCCTTACCCGTATGAAGAACGCCGGTCACATTGCCGGCAAGAACGTCCTGATCTTCGCGATCGCTTCGCTCGTCTACTGGATGGTGGGCTTCGGCATCGCCTTCGGTGACGGCAACCTGATCGTCGGCACCGACGGTTTCTTCCCGTCGGTCGATGCTCTGACGTCGGTTGGTCAGGCACCGTTCGATTGGTTCTCGGAGATTCCGGGTGCCGCTGGCTACCTCTTTGAGGTCGTCTTCGCGGGCGTGTCGCTCGCCATCGTCTGGGGCTCCATGGCCGAACGGGCCAAGCTCTACGTGTACGTCGTGTTCGGCGTGATCTTCACGCTGATCTACTCCGTGACGTCGCACTGGATCTGGAGCCCGCACGGCTGGCTGTTCAAGGGCACGCTCACCGACGGCGTCGGCATGCAGGACTTCGCCGGGTCGACGGTCGTCCATTACCAGGGTGCTCTTGCGGCACTCGCCGGGGCGTTGCTGCTTGGCCCGCGTATCGGCAAGTTCGGCACGGACGGTCGGGCGAACCCGATCCCGGGTCACAACATCCCGTACGCCGTGCTCGGCACGATCATCCTCTGGTTCGGATGGTTTGGATTCAACCCGGGCTCGACCCTGTCGGTTGACTTCGGTGGCATCGGCTACTTCGCCTACGTCGCGACGACGACCAACATCGCGGCTGCGGCCGGCGGTATCGGCGGGTTCTTCACCGCCTGGATCGTCCTGAAGAAGCCGGACATTTCGATGATGTTGAACGGTGTGCTCGCAGCGCTTGTCGCGATCACTGCTGCTTCGGGCTTCGTTGCCCCGTGGGCGGCTGTCGTGATCGGTCTCGTGTCCGGGTTCATCGCGGTTGTCGGCGTGATCTGGGTTGAGAGCCTCGGAATCGACGATCCGATCGGTGCTGTCTCGGTGCACGGCATGTCCGGCATCTGGGGCACGCTCGCCTGCGGTCTGTTTGCGGTTCCGTCGCTCGCGTCGAATCTCGCAACCGGCACGGGTGGTCTCGTCTACACCGGCAGCTTCAAGCAGCTCTGGGTGCAGTTCCTGGGCCTTGTTGTTGTGGGTGCATGGACGTTCTCCACATCGTTCCTTGTTCTTTGGGTGATGAAGAAGCTCTGGGGCATCCGTGTCCACGAGGAGGACGAGATCCTTGGTCTCGACGTCTCCGAGCATGGCATGTGGGGCTATCCCGAGTTCTACATCCCGGTTCCTGGTGGCTATGGCACCGGAACGCACAGCCACATGCTCTCGGGCGCTGGCGGAGGTTCGTCGTCGCATACGGCGCACGCACCGACGCAGCCCACGATCGAGGGCTAACAAGAGGGAGCGGGGAAGGGGCGTTATTCGCGGGGAGTGTCGCCCCTTCCCACGCTTTCCTGTCAACGGTCGGCGCTGCCACTCAACGTGGCGGCGCCGAACGTTGCTCGTTAAGGACACGCTTCCCCCGGCCGCGTCCGGGGGACTGTCCCCAGGCCATGCTTCGTTAGGTCACGCTCTGTTTGGCCACGTCCGGGGGACTGTCCCCAGGCCATGCGTCGTTAGGTCACGCTCTGTTTGGCCACGTCCGGGGGACTGTCCCCAGGCCATGCTTCGTTTGGCCACGCTCTGTTTGGCCACGTCCGGGGGACTGTCCCCAGGCCATGTCAGTGCAGGCCAAGGCCGCTCGGGCCATGCTGGACTCGGGGAGGGCGCCGCGGAGTTAGCGGGCGCCGCCGGCGACAGCCGGCAGCAGGATGACCGTCGTACCCGGCGAGACCGCCGTGTCGAGACCATCGAAGAGGCGGACGTCCTGGCCATCGATGAAGACGTTCAGGAACTGCGGCAGTTCGTCGCCCGCGAAGATGCGGTTGGCGAGGCCGGGGTAGGTCGTCACAAGCTCGTTCAGTGCCTCGCGCACCGTGGAGCCGCCCGTCTCAACCTGGCGGTTGTTCCCCGCCTCAGGGCGAAGAATCGGTGGGATGCGAATCGTTGGCATAGTCCGAAAACCTCGCTCCCGACGCTACCACAGGGCGCCGATTCGGCTGAGCGCTAGGCGACAGCTTCGACAGGCTTCGGCCGAATATCTTCCAGCCGGTCGATCCGTGCGAGCGCCGGGAACACCTTCGGCCACACCGCCGCAAGCCCGATCGTCAGCAGGCCGCCCGCCACGACAGACGTGACCGTCCCGAACGCAGCCGCAGCCGCACCCGACTCGAAGGCGCCAAGCTCATTCGACGCGCTGATGAACACCATCTCGACCGCCAACACCCTGCCACGCAGCTCATCGGGTGTTGCGACGACGACAGCCGTCGCCCGGATGTTCATGCTCACCATGTCGACAGCCCCACTCACCGCCAGGGCGAGCAGCGACAGCCAGAACGAGTGCGAGAGGCCGAACACGACCATGCACAGGCCAAACGCGCCAACGACGGCGAGGAGGTTGCGTCCGGCATGACGCTGCGGCGGCCGCCGGGCGATCCAGATACCGGCGAGGAGCGCCCCGATCGCAGGGCCGCTCCGCAAGATGCCGAGGCCGATCGGCCCGACGTGCAAGATCGTCCGTGCGAACACTGGGGCTAGCGCCACAGCACCACCAAACAAGACGGCGAACAGGTCAAGGGTGATCGACCCCATGATCACAGGGGTCTTGCGGATGAAATGGATGCCAGCGACAAGCGCGGCGAACCCTCTGACGTCGTCCCCTTCCGCACGCTCGACCCGGGCCGGCTCGGAGACCATGAGCGTGGCGACAATCCCGATCACGATCATCCCGGTGGCGGCGGCATAGACAACGTTCGGTGAGATCGTGAACAGGAAGCCGCCGAGTGCTGGCCCAGTGATCGTCGCAGCCTGGAACGCGATCGAACGCAGCGCCATCGCGCTAGAGATCAAATCGAACGGCACAACCATTGCGGGCAGCGCCCGCCCTGGGGGCGTGCCGATCGCGATCGACACACCGGTCGCGAAGCCAAGTGCCAGGAACGGCCACAGCTCATGGGCGCCCGAGATGCTCACAAGCAGCAATCCGACGGTGACACCCGCCAGCCCGATCAGCGAGGCGAGGAAGAGCAGCCGTCGTGACACGCGATCGGCAAGCTGGCCCGCGGGGAGCGCGAGGAGCGGAAGCGGGATGAACTCGGCGAGGCCGATCAGGCCAAGCTCGAACGGCGAGTGGTGAATTGAGTAGACCTGCCAGCCGACGGCAACGGCCGTCATCTGCCCACCAAAGCCCTCCGAGATCATTGCGAGCCAGAGCAACGTGTAGTTGCGGTGACGGAGCACCGGCGGGAGGATGGGCCTGCGACCCGATGCCTCAGACGCGCTCAACGAGGGCTCCTTGGGCGTACACGGTGGGCGCGAGACGCGATGCCATCGCAGAAGTATGGAGTTGGGAGCCCGCCTCGCGACGGACTCCCAACCAGTTATTCGTCTGCTGGTGCGTCTTCGGCGAGGATCCGATAGAGCGACCGGCGCGTCTCGGCGAGCACCTTGCCCGCCTCGGCGACCTGCGCCTCGGTTCCTGCCTGCATCACTTGCTTCGCTGCATGAGCGACCTGCGCAAGCGACTTGCCGACCTCAATCATCCCGGGAGGGAAGCCAGCACCGGCCTGCTGCCACGGGGATCCGAGCGCTTCGCGGTTCTCCTCAACGTGGGCGCGGCCCGCGTCGGTGAGCTCATAGAGCGTTCCGCCGTCCTTGCTCTCGCCACGGACAAAGCCTTCGTCGGCGAGCATCTGGAACGCGGGGTAGACCGAGCCGGGGCTTGGGCGCCAAAGCCCTTCGCTGCGAGCTTCGAGCTCTTGGATCACCTGGTAGCCGTTCCGCGGCTCTTCGGCGAGCAGCAGCAGGATTGCTGCGCGAACATCACCGCGGCCCATGCGGCGTCGCCGACGAAAGCCGCCGGGACCACCCGGGCCGCCAGGGCCACCCGGGCCGAACATGCCGAACATCGGCGGGAAGGGGGGCGGGCCGCCGGGGCCGCCGAAGCCGGGGCCACCAAAACCAGGGCCGCCGGGTCCCATGAAACGTACGTTGTGTCTGTGCATATCACGATATGTAACCGATATATCGTTAAGTGTCAAGATCGGCGGACGATTTGAGGAAGGACTTACGTCTGTCTTAGCTCCCTCTGAGGTTGGAGGTGTTTCCTGCGTGTCAGGCCAGGCATCCCGCCCAGCCGTCCGAAGGAGAGCGATGCTCGGCAGGAAGACCCTCGCGATGCTGGCCATGTGCGTTTCGGTCGCTGCCACTGCGGCGGTAGCGAACGCGGCACGCGCGAACATCGCGGACATGACAACGAGTTCGAACTGGGCGGGATATGCGGTTGCCGCGTCCGGAGTGAGCTACACCGACGTCTCGGGCACGTGGGTCGTCCCGGCCGTGAAGTGCACGACGAGCGGGGCCGAGACCTATTCGAGCCTGTGGGTGGGAATCGGTGGCTACGACACAGCTGCCGCATCACTTGAGCAGATTGGAACCGATGGAAACTGCGATGCGAACGGCAACGCCGCCTACACCGCGTGGTACGAGCTCGTTCCAGCTCCCCCGGTGAATCTCACGTCCTTCGCGCTCTCTCCCGGAGACACTGTGACGGCACGGGTCCGCGTGAACGGGAAGCGGGTCACGCTCTCGATCGCGAACGTCACGACGGGTGAGACCTTTGCGCGCACCCTCCGCATGACCTCGCCTGATGTGAGTTCGGCGGAATGGATCGCCGAGGCGCCGGCGCAATGCCAGAGCGCGGCGTACCTCCAGACATGTTCCGCGCTGCCGCTTGCGAACTTCGGGAAGGCAACGTTCACGAAGGCGAGCGCCACCGCAAATGGCGTTGCCGGCCCAATCACCGACCCGCGCTGGACGGCCTACCCAACACGCATCGCCGCAGGCGGTCTGATCTCTGCCACGCCACGAGCGATCTCGGCCGACGGCACCTCATTCGCGGTCGCCTGGAAGTCGACCGTGCTTCAGCCGTCGATGTCTCACGGCTGGGGATCGGGCCAGCCAATGCCCTACCCGGGCGACAGCTTCGGCTACGGCTACTAGGCGAGGGATCTGCGAACCGTGACCACTCGTCCGGTCCGGCTCGCAAACCGACGGCCGGAGCCGGTGCGTATCCTTGCCAGCAATGAACGTCGTACTTCCTGACGGCAAGACCCTCGAGCTCGCGGACGGCGCGTCGGGCCTCGACGCTGCGCTGGCAATCGGCCCGAAGCTGGCCGAGCAGGCGGTGCTGATCAAGGCAAATGGCGAGACGCAGGATCTGCGCGCTCCGCTACCTGATGGCGCGACGATCGAGATTCTCACCACCCGCAACACCGCCGATCCCGACGCGCTCTACGTGCTGCGTCACTCGGCAGCGCATCTCCTTGCCGAAGCAGTGCGCCGGCTCCATCCAGGAGTGAAGGTGGCAATCGGTCCGCCGATCGACGACGGCTTCTACTACGACTTCGAGTTCCCGTCGGCGATCACCGAGGCCGATCTTGAGGCGATCGAGAACGAGGTCAAGCGTGAGATCACCGAAGGCCGCACGTTCAGCCGCGAAGAGATCACCGCCGACGAGGCGCGCGAGCGGTTCCGGGCCGAAGGGGAGCCGTACAAGGTGGAGCTCGTCGACACCGCGCAGGGCGCGATCAGCCTCTACACCCAGACCGGCGCAAACGGCGGCGAGTTCACCGACCTTTGCCGCGGCCCGCACCTGCAGAACGCGGCGCCGATCAAGGCGTTCAAGATCACTGGGCTTGCCGGTGCCTACTGGCGCGGCGATAGCGCGAACACGCAGCTCACCCGGATCTACGGCACGGCCTTCTACAAGGAGGCCGACCTCGCCGCGTACCTCGAGCGGATGGAGGAGTCGCGCAAGCGCGACCATCGCCGCCTAGGTGTGCAGCTCGATCTCTTCCATTTCTCGGAGCTGTCGCCCGGGTCGCCGTTCTGGCATCCGAAGGGAATGAAGATCTGGAACGTCCTTGAGGATCTGCGTCGCCGCGAGAACCTGGCGCGCGGGTACGTCGAGGTTCGTACCCCGCAGATCTACGACAAGGAGCTGTGGGTCACCTCGGGCCACTGGGACAAGTACCGCGAGCACATGTTCACGTTCGAATCCGAGGAGCGCACCTTCTCGCTGAAGCCGATGAACTGCCCGGGCCACTGCGTGCTCTACGCAAACGGGGCCGTGAGTTACCGCGACCTGCCGATCCGCATGTCGGAGGCTGGCGTGCTGCACCGCGACGAGCTCGCGGGTGCGCTGCATGGCCTGCTGCGCGTGCGGATGTTCTCGCAAGACGACGCGCACATCTTCTGCACACCCGAGCAGGTTGAGGATGAGGTGCTCGGCTGCCTCGACTTTGGCTACTCGATCTACGAGAAACTTGGGCTGGAGATCAAGGTTGAGCTCTCGACGCGCCCCGAAAACAAGCTTGGCACCGACGAGGAGTGGGACGCTGCTGAGGGTGCGCTGAAGGCTGCACTTGACCGGCAGGGCCTCACCTACAGCGTGAACGAGGGTGACGGCGCGTTCTACGGGCCGAAGATCGACCTGCACATGCTCGATTCGCTCGGCCGCGGCTGGCAGATCGGCACCGTTCAGCTCGACTTCCAGTTGCCGCAGCGTTTTGGCCTCACCTATCAGGGCGCCGATAACGCCGAGCACACGCCTGTCATGGTTCACCGCGCGCTGATCGGCTCGTTCGAGCGCTTCATCGGGATCTTGATCGAGCACTTCGCTGGCGCGTTCCCGTTCTGGCTTGCTCCAGTGCAGGTGCGGATCGTCCCGGTCGCCGAGGTACATACGGCCGCCGCCCACGATCTGGCGGCCAAGCTTGGCCGCTATCGCGTCGAGGTCGACGACTCGGCCGAGACGCTCGGCAAGCGCATCCGCAATGCCGAGCTCGAGAAGATCCCGTTCGTGATCGTCTACGGCGAGAAGGAGTCCGACGACTCGCTGGCCGTGCGTGAGCGGGGCGGCGGCCAGTCGACGAAATCGCTCGCGGAGCTGCAGGGCGAACTCGCCGTGCTCGCCGCCGGTGCGTAACCGCATCTTCCGGGTTGTGCGCGCTGTACGGATCCTCGCCCGCGACGGGCGGATCCCGCGCCCACTGCGATTGCTCGTGCTGATCGGTGCCGCGCCGGTGCCCGGACCGTTCGACGAGATCGTTCTGCTGATCGCCGCGATCCCCCTCGCGCTCTTCTACCGGCCGCTGCTTCGCGAGGCATGGGTGGGTGCCGCAGTTGCAAAATCCCCCGCGTAGCGTGCAATCCGCTACGCTTCACCCCTGGCAAGCAGGGGCGTTCCGTTCCTCACCTCCCGGCCAACGGCCTTCGGGGGTTCAACCAAGTGGGTTGAGTTCGGTGTCTGCCGCTGCCTGTCGACCGGTTTTTCATTGGCGAAGGAGGACAGACACAGCTTGGTGACAGCGATTTGAGGCCGCGGCGAGGCTCCTTTGAGCCCCCGCGCCGTCCGGAACCCCAGACTCGAATCAACGATGCGATTCGTGTCCCCCGGGTACGTCTGATCGGCGAGGAAGGGCAACAGCTCGGGATCAAGACGACGGAAGAGGCGCGTACGTACGCCTATGGCAAGGGCCTCGACCTGGTCGAGGTCGCTGCAGGCGCGGATCCGCCCGTGGCCAAGGTGATGGACTTCGGGAAGTACCGCTATGAGCAGGAACAGAAGGCGAAGGCGGCACGGAAGAACCAGACGCAGATCCTCATCAAGGAGATCAAGCTCCGACCCAAGATTGGAATTCACGACTACGAGACCAAGAAGGGCCACGTCGTCCGCTTTCTGCACCAGCGGGCGAAGGTGAAGGTCACGATCATGTTCCGGGGCCGCGAACGCGAGCATCCGGACCGCGGACGAGACCTGTTGATGCGGCTCGCCGACGACATCCAGGAGATTGGGACGATCGAGATCCAGCCGCTCCTCGAAGGCCGCAACATGACGATGGTGCTTGCACCGACCAAGAACGCAGGAGTCAAACGAGATGCCGAAGCAGAAGACGAATTCAGGGGCGAAGAAGAAGTACAAGGTCACGGCGACGGGGAAGCTCCTGCGCCGAGTGGGGAACCAGAGCCACAACCTGGAACACAAGAGCCCGCTGAGTAAGCAGCAGTTCAATAAGGATCTTGCGGTGGACAAGTCGCAGGAGCGCACCGTCAACCGTCTCCTTGGGAAGGCGTAACCGATGCCACGCGTAAAACGAGGTGTTCACGCTCGCAAGAAGCGCCGAAAGGTTCTTGAGCAGGCGAAGGGGTACTGGGGCCTTAAGAGCACCAACTACACCTACGCCAAGGAGCAGGTCGAGCACTCGCTCACCTACGCCTACCGCGACCGCAAGGTCAAGAAGCGCACGTTCCGGCGCCTCTGGATCATGCGCATCAACGCAGGCGCCCGGATCCATGGCCTGTCGTACAACCAGTTCATCGCTGGCCTGAAGGCCGCGAATGTCGAGCTCGACCGCAAGGTGCTTTCCGACCTCGCCGTGAACGATCCGGCGGCGTTCGGCAAGCTTGCGGAGCAGGCGAAATCCTCGCTCCCAGTCGCGTCGTAGCTTCGCTCCCGCGCAAGCGGGATGCTCGACTCTCGTTGACTCACTGACGCCCGGTTCGCCGGGCGTCAGTCGTTAACGGTTGTGTCGTTCTATGTGGCTGTATTTCCGGGAACCCCACCTCCCTCCCCGTTGGTTCGACCATAACCCGGTGGAGTGGGGTGCGCTAGATGTCTTCTGGAACAACTTTGAAACATGTTCTCGGCGCACGACCCCACCAAACAGGGAGAGAATGCGCGCAACGGCCGCCGCGCCCCACTGTTCAACCCCCGGCCCGAGGCAGCGCAATGATCAGCTCCCCCGACAACGAGAAGCTCAAGCTCGTCCGCAAGCTCCAGGATCGGCGCTGGCGAGACAAGCTCGGCCTGTTCGTCTGCGAGGGGGAGGATCAGGTGGCCGCCGCGACCGCTGAGCCGGTTGAGCTTCTGATCGCGGGCGAGAATGTCGAAGCCGAGCTGCTCGCGCAGGTGGCGACCGCCGGTCACCCGCCACGGGTGATTGGGGTCTACCGCCGCGCCGACCTCCCGTCGCTTGCCGATCGTCGCGCGACGGTCGCGCTCTGGCAGCTCTCCGATCCCGGCAATGTGGGCACGCTGATCCGCACCGCCGACGCATTCGGTGCCGCGGTCGCTCTCTCACCAGGCTGCGCCGATCCGACCGGCCCCAAAGCTGTCCGCGCATCGGCTGGGTCGATCTGGAATGTGCCGACGCTCGCCTGGGACGACCTTCCAGCCGCCACGCCGCGCGTCGCGCTCGTCGCACACGGGGGCGTGCCACTGCCCGAGGCGAATCTCACCGGCCCGGTAATTCTCTTGCTCGGGTCGGAGCGCGACGGACTGCCGCGAGAGATCGATCGCGACCTCGAGGTGACGATCCCAATCGGCAGTGCCGAGTCGCTCAACGTCGCTGCCGCCGGCGCGATCGCCCTCTACGAGTGGCAGCGTCAGAACGGGCCGCAATGAGCAGCGCCGCGATCTCACGCATCAATGTCACACCCGTGAAGGGGTGCGCCCTCGTGCATCCCACCGAGGTTGAACTGACACCCTCAGGGGTTGCCGGAAACCGACGCTTCTTCCTCGTCTCGGGCGACCGCGCGTTCAACGGGATGCAGTGCGGGCAGCTCGTCCAGATCGTCCCGACCGTCGCGAATGGCGACCTCACATTGACCTTCCCCGACGGCACGGCGATCACCGGTGCGATCACGCACGGTCGAACAGTCGAGACGAAGCTGCCGCGCGGCACGGTCAGCGGCCGCACGCTTGAAGGGCCCTGGGATGAGGCGCTCTCCGACTTTGCGGGCGCTGCCGTTCACCTCGTCGACTGCGACGACCCGACCGGTGCGCTCGACAGCCACGCGGGAACGCTCGTCTCGGTTGCGTCGTGCGCCGAGCTTGGCACTGTCCTGGGGGCTGAGGTCGACACTCGCCGCTTTCGCATGCTCTTCGAAGTAACAGGCGTCGCTCCGCACGAGGAAGAGACGTGGGCGGGGCGCCGTGTCGCGATCGGCGAAGCGATTGTTCGTGTGCAGTCAACCGTGCCGCGCTGCGTGATCACGACGCACGATCCCGAAACGGGTCTGCCAAACCTCGATGTGCTCCGTGGCATCAAGAAGCTCCGCGGCCTCCACGACGGCGACACGGTCGACTTTGGCGTCTCGTTCGAGGTCGAGCGGCCGGCGCCGATCCGCGTCGGCGACCCCGTGGTCGTTCTCTAGCCCGCGTCGCGCAGCGAGCAGACCCACACGGAGTCTTCGCCTCCGCGCCACGGCGAGTTGTCGAACCACCCGTAGAGGTGGTCGACGGCGAACCCGTGCTCCTTAAGCAGCAGGCGCCACTCGGGCACCGACAGCCACGCGAGTGAGAGCTCAGCCTCCGATTCAGGGCCACGCACGCGCAAGATCAAGCTGCGGTTGCGCTCATCCCAGTCGGCGCGCTCAAAGATTCCGGGTTCGCGCTCAAGCCATAGGCCATGCGTCTCGGCGATGTCTTCCTTCCCCGGCGTGAAGACGTCAAAGACGAACGTTCCTCCCGGCGCTAGCACCCGACGCACTGCCTCAAGCGCGGCGTGCCGATCGGCGTCGGTCTGCATGTGCAGAAGGGTGCGAAACGGGATCAGGACGAGCGGAAACTGCTCATCGACCGGAGGGTCGCGCAGGTCGCCGTAGCGAAAGTCGACCTCGACCGACGCGAGCGCCGCCCGCTCGCGGGCCACCTCAAGCATTCCCTGCGAGGCATCGACGCCAACGACGCGGATCCCCTCAGCAGCGATCGGCACCGAAATGCGCCCGGTTCCAACGCCGAGCTCGAGCACCGGCCCTCCGGAGCGTCGCGCATGCTCGACGTAGAACCCGATGTCTTCAAGCACGGTGCGCGACCAGGGGTCGTACAGACGCGAGATGTTGTCGTAGGCACTCATCCGGTCGCGCAGTCTCGCACGGGGAGTCGCGCCGCGCCGGGCTATGCTTACGCGACTGTGACGGCACGCGCACGCTCAACGCTCTTTATGCGGCCCCGGTTCGGTTCGGGGACGCAGGAGTTCGCCTCCTAGTCATCCGTTCCGGCGCCGGGGCTTTGGCCCGACGACCTGTGAGCGAAGGAGGATTGACCGCTGTGACTGACACACCCGATTGGAACGCGTACGAAGCTGAAGCCGCTGCTGCGGCGCAGTCTGCCGCGTCGTCGGACGAGCTCGAAGAGGCACGCGTCCGCTTCCTCGGTCGCAAGAGCGACATTGCGCTCGGCCTGCGGGAAGTGCGCGACCGCGAGACGGGCATGCTGTTGAACGGCGTTCGCACACGGCTCGAGGAGACCTTCGACACGCGCGCGGCGCGCCTTGCCGACGACGAGCTCGATCGCCGGCTGCGCGAGGAGATCGTTGATGTGACGCTCCCAGGTGACGAGCTACCGCTCGGGCATCTGCATCCGATCACCCAGATCCGCCGCATGGTCGAGGACGCGTTCCTTGGCCTTGGCTACGAGGTGCGCGACGACCGTGAGGTCGAGACCGTCGAATACAACTTTGACAAGCTTGCGTTCCTGCCGACCCACTCGGCGCGCTCACCGCGCGACACGTTCTTCTTTGATCCGAACCATGTGCTGCGCACCGAGACGAGCCCGTCGCAGATCCACATCATGGAAGAGAAGGAGCCCCCGCTCTACATGGTCTCGATCGGCCGGGTGTATCGCCGCGATGCGATCACCGCAACGCGCTATCCGATCTTCCATCAGTTCGAAGGGCTTGCGGTCGACCGTGGCCTGACACTCGCCGACCTGAAGGGGACGCTGCTGCATGTGATGCGCGCGCTCTACGGTCCCGAGCGAAAGGTGCGGTTCCGCACCCACTACTTCCCGTTCACCGAGCCGTCGATCGAGCCTGACGTGTCGTGCGGCATCTGCGGTGGCTCGGGCTGTCGCACCTGCAAGTACTCCGGCTGGATCGAGATGGGCGGCGCCGGCATGGTCGACCCAACCGTGCTTGCCAACGTCGGCCTCGATCCCGAGGAGTGGAGCGGCTTCGCCTTCGGCTGCGGTCTTGAGCGCACCGCTCAGCTGCGTCACGACATTCCTGACATTCGCGCCCTGTGGGAGGGCGACCTCCGCGTGCTGAGGCAGTTCTAATGCGTGTACCTGTCTCCTGGCTGCGCGACTACGTCGCGATGGACATGTCGCTCACCGAGCTGGCAACGAAGCTCTCGATCGCGTCAGCCGAGATCGAGGGAATCGAGACGCGCGGTGTCGCTGACGAGGGTGGCAACCTCGGCCTCTTCCGCATCGGCAAGGTCGTCGAGGCGATCAAGCACCCGAACGCAGACCGTCTGCAGCTCACGAAGGTCGACCTTGGCGAAGCCGAGCCTCGCTCGATCGTCTGCGGCGCGTGGAACTTCGGTGTCGGCGCGACCGTCGCAGTGGCACTCCCTGGAGCAACGCTTCCGGCGCGCCCCGGGCTTCCCGACGGATTGACACTCGAGCGCCGCAAGGTGCGCGGTGAGATCTCCGACGGCATGATCCTCGCCGAAGACGAGATCGGCCTTGGTGCCGACCACGAGGGGATCATGGTCTTCCCCGAGATCGAGCCGGGCACGCCGCTCGCCGACGTTGTTCCGCTCTCCGACAAGGTTCTCCTCGTCGAAGCGACGGGCAACCGTCCCGACCTCCAGTCGATCTATGGCGTTGCGCGCGAGATCGCGGCGATCTACGACCTCGACCTTGCCGAGGCACCCGGACAGTTCCCGGTTGGGACGCCTGGTGGGCCCGTGAAGATTCAGGTCGACGATTACGAGCGATGCTCGCGCTACGTCGGCACGATCGTGCAGGGGGTGACGATCGGTCACGCGCCGCTGATCATGAAGGCGCGCCTGCTTGGGGCAGGAATGCGTCCGATCTCGAACGTTGTCGACATCACGAACTACGTGATGCTCACGCTCGGGAGCCCGCTGCATGCATTTGACCTCGCAACACTGAGCGGGGGCGGCATCAACGTGCGCCGCGCCGGTGACGGCGAGAAGTTGACGACGCTCGATGGTGTTGAGCGTGCCCTCACTGCCGACGATCTCGTGATTGCTGATGACGCGCGCGCCGTCGCCCTCGCCGGAATCATGGGAGGCGCGGAGACAGAGGTTTCCGCCGACACGCACACGATCCTGCTCGAAGCAGCGAACTTCGAGTCGCACGGTGTGTTCCGCTCGTCGGAGCGCCACCGGTTGCGCAGCGAGGCATCGAGCCGTTTCGAGAAGGGCGTTGACCCGCAGCTCGCCGATCAGGCCGCACGCTGGGCGACCGAGCTGATTGTTGAGTTCGCCGGCGGCACCTGGACGAGTTGGAACGACGTCCACGCGGGACTGCCCGGTAGACCGTTCGTTGAGTTCCGCCCCGAACGGTCAGACGCGGTGATCGGTGTTGAGACACCGGCCGACGAGCAGTTCCGAATTCTCGGCAAGCTCGGCTTCGAGCAGCGCGGCGAGGGCGTTGTCGTTCCGTCGTGGCGCGCACGCGATGTCACGCGCGAGATCGATGTTGTTGAAGAGATCGCACGCTTCCGTCTTGAGGAAGTGCCGTTCACGCTGCCACAGCGCCGCGAGATGTTCGGCGTGTTGACACGCGAGCAGCAGCTTCGTCGTCGTCTTGAAGATGCGCTCGTGGGCCTCGGCTTCGCGGAGACCTACACGCCGAGTTTGCGGCCCGATGACGAGACAACCTGGAAGCTGCCTGAGCCGATCTCGGTCGACCTCACGGCGCTTCGAACGACGATCCTGCCGAGCCTGGTTGAGGCGGTCGCGCGCAACATTGATGCCGGAGCGAAGAACATCGCGCTCTTCGAAGTCGCCCGCGTCTATCTGTCGGGCGACGGCGACCTGCCGACCGAACGCGTTCGTGTGGCGGGCATCGTTGAGGGTGGGTTCTCGCGAGCGAAGGGCGTTGCCGAGACCATCTATGCCGCGCTCAAGGCCGAGCCGGAGTTCGCACGTGGCGAGCATCGTCTGCTGCATCCCGGCAAGGCTGCGACCACAGGCGCGGGCATCGTTGGCGAGCTGCACCCGCGGGAGCTCGACGGCGAGTGGGGAGCGTTCGAGCTCGATCTCGAAGATCTGTTCGCTGCGTCGAGAGAGCCGATCACCTACACCGACGTCATCACCTATCCAGCCGTCCGCCAGGACATCGCGGTCGTGGTTGCCGAGGATGTTGCTGCTGGGGATATCGTCGCGGCCGCCCGCGCAGCTGCCGGTGCGGAGCTACGCGAAATCCGTGTGTTCGACGTGTACCGCGGCGAGCAGCTTGGGGAGGGCAAGAAGTCGGTTGCGTTCTCGGTTGCCTACCAGGCAGACGATCGGACGCTCAACGACGAAGATGCGACGCGGCTGCGTGACGCGATCGTCAACGCGCTGGCAACCGAGTTCAGCGCCGAACTGCGCGCTTAAGGCTGCGAGTCAGCTAGACGGTCTTGCCGGCGATCTGCCAGACGGGACCCTGCGTCCCGACAGGGTGCGTGTCTGAAAGGACACGCACGACAGAGACCGCACCGCTCATACCGGCGTTGTCGCAGCGCTCAAGGCAGCGGCGCACCATGCCGATCGACGCGCCGTACCCGAACTTGCTCGACGAACGAAACTGAAAGATCAACGTTGTACCCTGACGACGCGGATTGATCGGCCCAAGGTGCACGGCGCCCTCGTCGATCCAGTCGCTTGAGTTGAGCTCCACCTCACCAAGCAGATCGCTCCAATCTGACGGCAGCTTGGAGAGCGCCTCATCCCAGCTCGCGGCGAGGCTCACGCCAGGGACGACCGGACGAAGCCCGGCAGTTGCCGCTTCGCCCGACGTCAGTTCGGCGTGGATGCGCTTCTTGTCGAGCCGGTCGAGGGCCCGGCGCGCCATCTGCGGGCTGACGCCCTCGCCGCTCCGCGTCACGCGGATAGCAATCGAACCGTCGTCAGTCACGAGTGGCTGTGCCGATGTGAGAAGAGCAAGGGCGCGCGTTGCGTCAGACGTGTCCTCCAGCGTGATCCGAATCGTCACGTCACTCCACGTCAGCGGCAAGCCCTGCTGCATGGTCTCCCATTGTCCCGCCAACTTCACGCGACAAACCGTACACTGTCTGCCGGTGTCAAAGACCGAGAAGAAACGCGCCCTCACCGAAGATCGCCTCCGCGAGTTCCTGCGCGAGATGCTGCTGATTCGCCGGTTCGAGGAAAAGGTTGAGGAGCGCTTCCGTGCGGGCGAGTTGCCCGGCTTCCTCCATGTCGCCATCGGGCAGGAGGCTGTTGCTGTTGGAGCGTGCGCCGCAATGGCTGACGGCGACGTCTTCGGCTCAACGCACCGCGCACACGGCCACACCCTTGCCCGCGGCACCCACCCGAACGCCGTGATGGCTGAGCTCTACGGAAAGATGGAGGGCTGCTCGCACGGCTACGGCGGATCGATGCACCTCTACGACGTTGAGCGCGGCAACCTTGGCGCGAACGCGGTCGTGGGTGGTGGCATCCCGGCCATGGTTGGCGCCGGACTTGCCTTTTCGATGCGCGACGAGCCACGGGTCGCGATCGCATTCTTTGGTGACGGTGCAACGAACACCGGCACGTTCCACGAATCGTTGAACTTGGCGCAGCTTTGGAAGACCCGCACGGTGTTCATCTGTGAGAACAACACGTGGGCGGAGTCAACCCCAGGTTGGCAGCACTCGCCGGTGTGGGACGACATGTCCAAGCGCGCTGTCGCGTTCGACATGCACTCGATCAAGGTCAACGGCCAGGACGTCGAAGAGGTGTTCGAAAAGACCAGTGAGGCGCTTGAGTACGCGCGCTCTGGTGCCGGCCCGGTGTTCCTCGATGTCGAGACGTTCCGTATGCACGGCCACTACATCGGCGACCCGCAGGTCTACCGCGGGAAGGAAGATCGTGATGAGGCCGCTGAGCGCGACCCGATCGTGCGGCTCCGCGAGATCCTGCAGGTGACGTCAGAAGAGTGGGCTGCGCTCGAGGCAGAGGTCAAGGAGATCGTCGACGTCTCGGTCGAGTTCGCGAAGAACGGCACCGACCCGCAGCCTGAAGACGCCCTCAAGAACATCTACGCGTAAGGGATCCGGAATGAAGACGATGTCCTACCGTGAAGCCGTCCGTGACGCGATCGCCGAGTCGATGCGCGCAAGTGATGAGGTCTTCATCATGGGCGAGGACATCGCCGAGATGGGCGGCTCGATGGGTGTTACGCAGGGGCTGCTCGACGAGTTTGGTGCCTCACGCGTGCGCAACACGCCGATCTCAGAGATGGCGATCGTCGGTGCCGGCATCGGCGCCGCGATGCAGGGCATGCGTCCGATCGTCGAGATCATGTACGAGGACTTCATCACCCTTTCGCTCGAGCAGATCGTGAACCAGGCTGCGAAGCACCGGTTCATGTCGGGCGGCCAGTTGAAGGTGCCGATGGTGATTCGCACGCAGGGTGGCGCGGGCTGGTCGCCTGGTGCGCAGCACGCCCAGCAGCTTGAAGCGTGGCTCGTTCACGTGCCGGGGTTGAAGGTCGTCTTCCCGTCGACACCTGCTGATGTGCGTGGCCTGCTGTGGTCGTCGATCTACGACGACAACCCGGTTGTGTTCTTCGAGCATCGTCTGCTGTACCCGATCAAGGATGAGGTGCCGGAGACGCTTGAGCCGATCCCGCTTGGGAAGGCCCGCGTGATCCGTGAAGGCAAGGATGTGACGGTCATCGCCACCGGGCCGCTCGTTCATCGTGCGCTCAAGGCTGCGGAGGAGGCTGAGGCCGACGGTATCTCGGTTGAGGTCGTCGACCCCCGCACGCTGCAGCCGCTCGACGAGGATGGTCTGATCGAGAGCGTCAAGAAGACGAACCGCTGCGTTGTTGCCCATGAGGCGGTAACGCGCATGGGCTTTGGTGCTGAAGTTGTGGCTGTGCTGCAGGAGAAGGCGTTCGATTACCTCGACGCCCCGATCCAGCGGGTGGGTGCCAAGTTCGCACCGCTCGCATTCGCACCCGCCATGGAACAGTTTGTGGTGCCTGGCCCTCAGGACGTGCTCGACGCGATCCGTAAGACGGTCGCAAAGGCCTAATCGTGGCAAGCGAAGTCAAGATTCCGCGGCTTGGTCAGGGCATGGAGTCGGGCACAATCGTGCGCTGGCTCAAGGCTGAAGGCGACACTGTCGCCGCTGGTGAGCCGCTGTATGAACTCGACACCGACAAGGTGACGCAGGAGGTTGAGGCAGAGGCGAGTGGTGTGCTGCTGAAGATCACTGTCGCCGCCGGTGAGGCGCCTGTCGGTCAGGTGGTCGGAGTGATTGGCGCTGCCGGGGAGGTTGTCGATGTCGTCGCGTCGGCGCCCGAGCAGCCTGCCGCGCCGGCTGCGCCTGTCGAGTCGGCCCCGTCAGCCCCGGTTGTTGAACTGCCCGCCGCCGCGGTTGCTGCCGCGAACGATGGGGGACGCCTGAAGGCGTCGCCACTCGCTCGGCGCATCGCACGCGAGCGTGGCATCGATCTTGCAGCAGTTCGCGGAACCGGTCCTGACGGCCGGATCGTTGCGGAGGATGTCGAGCGCGCCCAGACCCAGGGTGTGGCGCAGACTCCGCCTGCCGCGGTGATTGCTGCCGCACCTGTTGCTCTGCCGGTTGGCGAGATTGAGCAGGCGGGGCTCTCGTCGATTCGCAAGACGATCGCCCGCCGCCTGACCGAAGCATGGACGGTGCCGGCATTCCAGCTGACGATCTCGGCCGACATGGGTCGCGCCGAATCGCTCGTTGCACGTGCCCGCGAGCTCGACCCCGATGTCCGTGTCACGGTCACCGATGTGCTCACGAAGCTCGCGGCGCAGGCGCTCGTGCGACATGCCGATGCGAACGTGCAGTTCGCGGGCGACTCGATCCTGCGGTTCCCGACGGCCAACATCGGGATCGCCGTTGCGGCTCCACAAGGTCTCGTCGTTCCGGTCATCGGTTCGGCCGAGCGGCTCTCGCTCGCCGAGATCGCCGGTGCGCGTGGCGCGATCGTCGAGAAGGCTCGCTCCAACAAGCTCACCCAGGGTGATCTTGAGGGCGGCACGTTCACGATCTCCAACCTCGGCATGTTTGGGGTTGAACAGTTCATCGCGGTGTTGAATCCGCCGCAGGCGGCGATCCTTGCGGTCGGTGCCACCGAGCAGCGCGCGGTTGTGCGCGACGGTCAGATCGTTGCTCGCCCGATGATGACGCTGACTCTGACGGTCGACCATCGTGCCGTCGATGGAGCGCAGGCCGCATCGTTCTTGCAGACGCTCAAAGCGTTTGTTGAAGATCCCGCGCTCGCGCTCTAGCGCAACGTCGCCTGGCCGATAATCGGGCTGTGAGCACGATTTCTCATCGCCACGTCATGTCGGCGCGGTACCAATAAGGGCAGACGTGTCGGTTGCGCCCACCCAAATTGAGCATCGCCCGCTGATTCGACGCGGCGGTCGTGAGGATCTCCCGTTCCTGCGGTCGCTCCTCACCCTTGCCCACGGGTGGCGTGTGAACGTGTCCGAAGTTGACGCTCCGTTCGGTCGATACATCGAGCGGTGGGGCCGTGCTGGCGATCTCTCGGTGATCGCAATCGAGGACGGGCACCGGATCGGTGCCGCCTGGCTGCGCACGTTCGACGAGGACGAGCCCGGGTACGGCTACCTCGATGCGGAGACGCCGGAGCTGACCATCGTCGTGCTCCCAGGCAAGCAAGGGCAGGGAGTTGGGCGGCTGTTGCTCGACGCGATCTTGCAACGGGCGACCGATGAAGGTGTGCACGCTGTCTCGGTTGCGGTCGAGAAGGGGCACCCCGATCAGCGGGCTTTCGAGCTGAAGGGCTTTCTGCCCGCCGCCGAGAACGGGCACGGCACCGTGCTGCGCCGCGTCCTCTAGTCGGCTGCGCTCAGCACGCCACGGATCCAGCCCGGAAGCTCCTGAACGACGCGCGGGTCGATCTGGTGATCCATCGGTGATTCGCGGTAGTCGAGCGTCGCGCCAGCGGCCTCAAGCCGATCGCGCGAGGCGTGCGCGAAGCTGAGCGGGATGATCGAGTCGTAGGTGCCGTGCGCCAGGAAGATCGGCGGGAACGGCGCGGCGATATCCCACCCGGGAACGACCGGTACGAATCCCGACAGCCCGATGACGGCGGTCGCACGCTTGCGATCCGACCCGAGACCGAGCGCGTAGCTCATGACGGCGCCCTGTGAGAACCCGCCGAGGATGATCTTCTCGTGCGGGAGCGCGTCGAGCCAGGCGCCGGCCTCTGCGTAGCTCGCGTTGAACGACGCTGGGTCGGGGTAGCCCACCCGAGGAACGACGTACCAATGAAAGCCTTGGCCGGGAGGAGCCATCGGCGCACGCAGGGTGTAGCCATCGAGCCGCCGCTCAGGGTCGAACGCGTCGAGCAGTGGGTAGAGGTCGTGCTCGCTCGACCCGCGTCCGTGCAGGAGCACGAGTGCTCCTTCGTCAGGCCCCTCGGCTGTGCGTTCGAGGTAGATCACCAGCCGGCCCGCGGGTTCGGCAGCGGCGTCAGGATCGGCTCGAGCTCGGCGCGCAGCGGCTCGAAGCGCGGCGGGAGCACAAGCGACTCGCCGAGCGACTCCATCGGCTCGTCAACACCGAAGCCAGGGCCGATCGACGCGATCTCAAACAGCACGCCACTGGGCTCGCGGAAGTAGATCGAGCGGAACCAGAAGCGATCGATCACCGGGGTGGGGCGGATGCCGCCCGCTGCGACCCGGTCGACCCAGGCATCGTGTTCGTTCAGGAGCGACGACCACGCAACGTGATGAACCGTGCCGCCACCGGGGACGCCCGGCGCCTCGGGCGGCGTGTCGTAGAGGTAGAAGCCGTGGCGGGAGTCGCCCGCGACGTCGTACCCACCGTCGATCGCGTCGAATCCGAGATGGCGGAGGAATGCGGCGCTGCGCTCCGGGGAGGACGCATAGGCGCGCACACCAGCGAACCCGCGGATCGCGTGCTCGGCTGGGATCTCCGGATGGCGTGCGGTGAGCGGCTCGTCGGTGGAGTCGTCAACGATCAGTTCGAGCGCGAGACCCTCGGGATCGGCGAACAGGAGGGAGCGCTCGCCGCGCTCACCACCAACGCGCTCTGCCCAGAAATCGAGTGACGCCTCCGAGGCGACACGGAAGACGACACGATGAACCATGCCGTCCCCTGCGCGGCCGGGGAGGGCGCCGGGATATTCGAAGAAGGTGATGTCGCTGCCGGCGCTCCCGAGCTCGTCGGCATAGAAGAGGTGGTAGACGCTCGGATCATCTTGGTTGACGGTCTTCTTGACCAGGCGAAGCCCGAGCGTGCCCGCGTAGAACTCAACGTTCTTCGGAGCATTGCCCGTGATCGCCGTAACGTGATGGACGCCTTCGAGATTCATGCTCTGGTTAACGCTCCGTTCGCTTCGCGGATTCCCTCATGCTGAGAGTGTCGCACGGAGCGGGATAGGTGCCGCTTGGCACCCTGGCGCCGAGTACCATCGGCACTGAATCGACTACGAGGAGTGGCATGGACTGCGACGTTGCCGTTCTGGGCGGAGGCCCTGGCGGATATACGGCAGCGATCCGCGCAGCCCAGTTGGGCGCGAAGGTCGTCTGCATCGAGAAGGAGCCGGATCTCGGCGGCACGTGCCTGCGGGTTGGGTGTGTCCCGACGAAAGCGTGGGTGCAGTCAGCGCACTTCCTGCACCAGGCGCGGGAGTCGTTCCCGAAGCTTGGCGTGAACGTCGCGGAGCCAGTCCTCGATTTCACGAAGGCCAACGAGTGGAAGACCGGCGTGGTCAAGCAGATGACCGGCGGTATCGCACAGCTCCTGAAGGCGAACGGTGTTGAGTGGGTGAAGGGTGCCGGAACGTTCACGGGCCCGAACACGATCTCGGTTGCGGGCGGCGAGGATGTGACGTTCAAGAGCGCGATCATCGCGACGGGCGCCTATCCGGTGCGCCCCCCGATTCCAGGCCTCGATTCGTCGCTGTGCGTTGATTCAACCGGGCTGCTCGCGCAGACAGAGATTCCGCGCCGGCTGGTTGTGCTCGGCGGCGGCATCATCGGGTGCGAGTTCGCATCGATCTTCAACGAGTTTGGCAGTGAAGTGACGATCGTCGAGATGCTCCCGCGGCTGATCCCGCAGGAAGATGACGACGCGGCGAAGGAGCTGGCGAAGCAGTTTGGCCGCAAGGGCATCACGCTGCACCTTGGCAAGCAGTGCACGAAGGTTGAGCAGAGCGGGTCGACGCTAACGGTGCACTTCGGCGAGGGCGAGTCGGTCGAGGCCGACTTGATGCTCGTTGCTGTTGGCCGCACCCCGCTTGTCGAAGGTATTGGTCTTGAGGCGGCTGGGGTCGCGTTCGATCGCAAGGGGATCACCACCGACGAGCGCCGCCGCACGAGCGTCGCCCACATCTATGCGGTTGGTGACTGTGCTGGCTACTGGCAGCTCGCACACACGGCGTTCCGTGAGGGTGAGGTCGCCGCTGAGAACGCCTGCGGCCACGACTCGGTAATCGGTAACCCCGCGGTGCCGCGACCGATCTACACGAGCCCCGAGATCGCCGGCGTGGGATTGACTGAGGCGCAGGCGCGCGAGCAGTACGGGGACGCCGTGGCAATCGGCATGTTCCCGTGGGTCGCGAACGCACGCGCGGTGATGCAGGACGACACGACCGGCTGGGTCAAGACGATCCACGAGACGCACTACGGTGAGCTGCTTGGCCTCGTGATGGTCGGCCCGCACGTCACCGACATGATTGAGGTGGGCGTGGTTGCGCTTGATTCCGAGTCGACGGTCGAGACGATCGCCGACGGAATCGCACCGCATCCGACGCTCTCAGAAGCGATCAAAGAGGCAGGGCTTGTCGCGCTCGGACGCGCGATTCACCTGCCGAACAAGAAGCGGAAGTAGCAGCGACGGCCTCGCGGCCGTGCGAACACCGCTTGCCGGTCGAATCCGGCTTATCGGTCGAACTTCGTGGTCGAGAGCGACGCCGGGTCGATCAGTGGCGCGCCGCAGGACTCGCATGTCGGGGGTGCTTCGCCGGGTTCCGGCGGGAACACTTCGACTGCGATCTGGCAGACGCGGCATGCGGTCTTGTGACCTTCATGCGCGTGATCGTGAGTGGCGCTCTCGTGCGGTGTCGAGTCGTTCATCGTCTTCATACGGTAGCGACAGCGTCCGTCGTCGCGGGGCCGCGCGCCTAGGCCGCGTCGCGCGCAGCGGCCGTGCAGGCGGTGATCGCCTGCCGCATCGCAGCAGTGCTCTTTGTGAGCCGCACGCCAACGACGCTTCCCGTGCGTGCAACCTGCACGGTCGCGGCATGAGGATCGAGCTTCAGAATGCGCTTCAGGCCTGCCGAGATCAGCTTCGCGTGGATGTCGTCAGAGGTGAAGAAGAAGAGGCTTGCCTGCCGGCCGGGGAACTCCGCTGCGAGCAGCGACACGCCCGACACGCTTCCGAGCAGCTCCGCAAACGCGCTCTGAGGGGCGATCGTTGTGGCTGCGGCCGGGTTCAGGCTCTTCATGCGTGCCGCCACAGCGTTGACCGACAGGTTCTGGGTGGTCGCGTGACGTTCATGCAGGCAGGTCGCGAACGCCGACTTGCTGTATTTCGCGCCGAGCACGTTGTGGACAGCGCTTGCACCACAACCCGCGCAGAGCACGGTGAACACACCGAGGAGGGCAAGGTGTTTTCGCACGTCGCGACCCTATCGCCTTCGCGTCACCGAGGCTAGAGGGAGTTGCGAATGTCGCTGCAAGTTTCTTGCAGGTACGGCATCCCAATCTCTGGACGGGGGTACACAAACGTCCCGCCCGGGAGCCGCGCCCGCCCGCTCGGTTCCCGGGCGACTCCTCTCCAGGGGAAACAAGCTACGGGGCCTGCCTCTTCGGAAGAACTGGGGGCAGGCCCCGTTGGTCTCTAGGCCGTGACGCGGGCGGCGAGGTACTTCTCGACGGCCTGCGCGCAACGCCGACCCTCGTTGATCGCCCACACGATCAGCGACTGACCTCGGCGGGCGTCGCCCGCGGCGAACACGCCGTCGGCAGAGGTGGCGTAGACCGGCGCTTTCGCGTTGCCGCGCTCATCTTTCTCGACACCGAACGCATCAAGCACCGATGCCTCGGGGCCGAGGAAGCCCATCGCGAGCAGCACGAGGTCGGCAGGCCGTGTGTCATCGGTGCCGGGAATCGGCTCAAACGGCGGTTTGCCGGAGTTCTGTGTCCAGCGGATCTGTTCGATCTGACCGTTCGACCCGAGCATCTCGGTGGTCGAGATCGCGAAGTCGCGGTGGCCACCCTCCTTGAGGGCGTATGGGATCCGCAGCTTCATCGGCCAAAGCGGCCACGGTGTCAGCTCGTCGGGGCGCTGCTTTGGCGGCTCACCCACAAGCTCGATCTGCGTCACCGACGCGGCGCCTTCACGCAGCGAGTTCGCCACACAGTCGGCGCCGGTGTCGCCACCGCCGATCACGATCACATGCTTGCCTTTGGCGGTGATCACCTCGTCGCCCGCAGGGGCTGCAGGCGCGCCAGGCATCGCTGGGCCGTGCTCACGTGCCACAAAGCGGTTGCGCTGATACAGGTAGTCCATCGCGAAGTGGACGCCCTTCAGCTCGCGACCGGGCACGGGCAGGTCGCGGGGCACACGTGAGCCGATCGCGAGCACGACCGCATCGAACTGCTCGCGCAGCTCGTCTGCCGACACGTCGGTGCCAACCGAGACGCCAAAGCGGAACTCCACACCCTCGCCCTTCAGCTGCTCGACACGGCGCTCAACAATCCACTTCTCGATCTTGAAGTCCGGCACGCCAAAGCGCACCAGCCCGCCGCCCGCCTCGTCACGCTCAAAGACCGTTACGGCATGACCTGCGCGGCGCAGCTGCTGCGCGGCAGCAAGACCCGCGGGGCCAGCACCGACGACGGCAACGGAATGGCCCGTCTCGTGCCCGGGCGTCTGCGGCACAACCCAGCCCTCATCCCAGGCGCGATTGATGATCGCGAGCTCGATCTGCTTAATCGACACCGCCTCACCCTCGCGAATCTCGAGCACACACGACGCCTCGCACGGAGCGGGGCAGAGGCGGCCCGTGAACTCCGGGAAGTTGTTGGTGCGGTGGAGCTGGGCGATCGCGTCTTGCCAGCGGTCGCGGTAGACGAGGTCGTTCCAGTCGGGGATCAGATTGTTGATCGGGCAGCCGTTGTGACAGAACGGTACGCCGCACTCCATGCAGCGTGCGCCCTGGCGCGCGATCTCCTCGCCTTGCAGCGTCTCGACGAACTCGTTGTAGTCGTTGATCCGCTCGGCCGGGCTGCGCTCGGGGTTCTCGACTCGACCGTCCTTGAGGAAAGCGCCAAGCTCACCCATCGTTAGGCCGCCGTTCCCGCAGGGGTTTCCGACTCGGACGTGACAAATCCCTCGCCGCCGCTCGAAACGGGGTGGTCGTCGGGATACTCAATCTGCCCGGCAGACGAACTCATCTCGGCCATCGCACGCTTGTAGTCGTGCGGCATCACTTTCACGAACGAGCCCGAGGCCTCAGTCCAGTTGTCGAGGATCTTTGCGGCGACGATCGAGTCGGTTCGGTCGCGATGTTCGCTGACGAGCGTCTTCACGAGCTCGAGATCGTCTTCGGCCATGTCGTCGAAGCCGACGAGCTCCATGTTGCAGCGCGCGCCGAAGGTTCCGTCAGAGTCGTACACATAGGCGACGCCACCGCTCATGCCTGCCGCGAAGTTGCGGCCCGTGCGCCCGAGAACGATGACACGGCCTCCCGTCATGTACTCGCAGCCGTGATCGCCAACGCCCTCGACGACGGCGATCGCGCCCGAGTTACGGACGGCGAAGCGCTCTCCTGCGAGGCCACGGAAGAACGCCCGACCGGCGGTGGCACCGTAGAGCACGGTGTTGCCGACGATCACGTTCTCCTCGGCGGCAAACGTCGCGTTCTCGTTCGGCCGGACGGCTATCACGCCGCCCGAGAGGCCCTTGCCGACGTAGTCGTTGGAATCGCCGATCAGCGTCAACTCGACACCGTTCGCAAGCCATGCGCCAAGCGACTGGCCCGCAGAGCCACGGAGGGTGAGCTTGATCGTGCCCGGCGCGAGCCCGTCCGCACCGTTTGCCCGTGTGACCGCGCTTGACAGCAGCGCGCCCACGGCACGGTTGACGTTCCGCACCTCAACCTCGGCGGTGACCGGCTCGCCCTTCTCGATCGCCGGCTTCGCGAGCTCGATCAGCTCCCAGTCGAGCGCGTACGGCAGCGGTGAGTCTTGCGAGCGGGTGCGGCGGATCTGGTCGGGGGTCGCCTCGGGGCGGGCCAGCAGACCCGAGAGGTCGACGCCGCGCGCCTTCCAGTGATCGATAGCGTCGTTCGCCTGCAACAGGTCGGTGCGGCCAACGAGATCTTCGAACTTTGCGATCCCGAGCTGCGCCATGATCGTGCGCACCTCTTCAGCGACGAAGAAGAAGAAGTTGATGACGTGTTCAGGCTGTCCCTGGAACCGCTTCCGGAGCACCGGATCTTGGGTGGCGATACCGACCGGACAGGTGTTTAGATGACAGGCGCGCATCATCACGCAGCCTGTTGCAATCAGCGGTGCCGTCGCAAAACCCATTTCGTCGGCGCCGAGCAGCGCGGCGATCACAACGTCGCGCCCTGTCTTCAGCTGACCGTCGGTCTGCACCCAGATCCGTGAACGCAGGTCGTTCAGCACGAGCGTCTGCTGCGTCTCGGCAAGTCCGATCTCCCACGGCACACCGGCGCTCTGGATCGACGAGAGCGGTGAGGCGCCCGTCCCGCCGTCATGCCCCGAGATGACGACGTGGTCGGCGTTGCACTTCGCGACACCTGCGGCGACCGTGCCGACACCCATCTCGGAGACAAGCTTCACCGACACCTGCGCGTCGGGGTTTGCGTTTCGGAGATCGAAGATCAGCTGCTTGAGATCCTCGATCGAGTAGATGTCGTGGTGCGGCGGCGGCGAAATCAGCCCAACGCCCGGCGTGGTGAACCGAATCTTTGCGATGTAGCCGTCGACCTTGTGGCCGGGCAGCTGGCCGCCTTCGCCAGGCTTCGCGCCCTGCGCCATCTTGATCTGGATCTGATCGGCATTGACGAGGTAGTTGATGTTCACGCCGAACCGCCCCGAAGCGACCTGTTTGATCGCCGAGCGGCGCGAGTCACCGTTCGCGTCACGCACAAACCGTGCGGGATCCTCGCCACCCTCGCCGGTGTTCGAGCGGCCGCCGATGCGGTTCATAGCGATCGCGAGCGTCTCATGGGCCTCACGGGAGATTGAACCGAGCGACATTGCCCCCGTCGCGAAGCGCTTCACGATGTCGGCTGCCGACTCGACCTCGTCGAGCGGGATCGCGGCGCCTTCGTCGATCTTGAACTGCAGCAGGCCACGCAACGTCGCGCGCCGCGCCGCATCCTCATTCACGCGCTTCGAGAACTCCTCGTAGCTCTTCGCGCCGCCCGATCGGACTGCGTGCTGGAGCAGCGAGATCGTCTCGGGGTTCCACTGGTGGTGTTCGCCCTCGGCCCGCCACGCATAGATACCGCCGAGGGGCAGCAGCGAGCTCTCGCCAGGGTAGGCGCGGGCGTGGCGATCGAGTGCCTCCTGCGCAAGCACCGGCAGGCCGACGCCGCCAATCCGCGACGGCGTTCCCGTGAAGTGGGCATCGACAAGCTCGCGTCCGAGGCCAACAGCTTCGAAGATCTGGGCGCCGCAGTAGGAGGAGATCGTCGAGATCCCCATCTTCGAGATCGTCTTCAGCAGCGACTTCGAGATGCCCTTGGTTGCGCGCGCCTGCGCCTCGGCAGCGGTCATCTCGGCAGGAAGCGTGTCTCCCTCCGACAACTCTGCGAGGGTCTCAAGCATCACGTACGGGTTGATCGCCGAAGCGCCATACCCAATCAACGCGGCGAAATGATGCGTCTCGCGCGGTTCGCCCGACTCGACGATCAGCCCGGCCTGCAAGCGAACACCTTCTCGCACCAGGTGGTGATGCACCGACGACACCGCAAGCAGCGCAGGCACGGGAGCACGATCGGCACCCATGTTGCGGTCGGAAAGGATCAGGATGTTCGCGCCAGCCGCGAGCGCCTCGTCGGCCTCGCGCTGCAACCGCTCAAGCGCTGGGGCGAGCCCGTCGGCACCCTCGGCCACCGGCCAGGTCATGTCGAGCGTCTGCGCCTTGAAGATCGACGTGTCGACCTGGCGGATCGCTTCAAGATCCTCGTTGCTCAGGATCGGCTGCTTGATCGCAAGCTGATGCGCGTGCTCAGGGCCCTCAGCAAGGAGGTTGTGCTCGGAGCCGACGCTCGTGCCGACGCTCATCACAACCGCTTCGCGCGTCGAGTCGATCGGCGGGTTCGTCACCTGCGCAAACAGCTGCTTGAAGTACGAGTAGAGCAGCGGGCGCTGGTCGCTCAGAACGGCGAGCGCGAGATCGTTGCCCATCGAGCCAATCGCCTCTTCGGCGTTCCGTGCAAGCGGGGCGAGGATGACGCGGAGATCCTCCTGCGTGTACCCAAAGGCGAGCTGCCGTGACCGCAGCGGCTCGTTGCGCGGCACGCTCGGAGCCTTTGCAGGCAGGTCGGAGAGGTGAACGACGCCCTTCTCGAACCATTCGCCATACGGCTGCTGCGTTGCAACCTCGCGCTTGATCTCCTCGTCTTCGACGATGCGGCCGCGGGCGAGGTCGACAAGGAAGAGCTTGCCGGGCTGGAGCCGACCCTTCCGCAACACGTTTTCGACCGGAATGTCGAGAACACCGGTCTCCGAGGCGAGCACGACCCAACCATCCTTTGTCTCAACCCAGCGGCCAGGGCGCAGGCCGTTGCGGTCGAGCGTGGCACCAATGATCGTGCCGTCGCTGAAGCTGACCGACGCCGGGCCATCCCACGGCTCCATCACACAGCTGTGGAACGCATAGAACGCCTTCAGATGCTCGGGAAGGTCGTCGCGGCCCTCGTACGCCTCCGGGATCATCATCATGATCGCGTGCGGCAGCGACCGGCCCGCAAGCACGATCAGCTCGAGGACGTTGTCGAAGTTGGCTGAGTCGGAGCCGCCGGGGCGCACGATCGGCAGCACCTTGTTCAGGTCTTCGCCAAAGAGCTCTGACGCGAGCTGCGATTCGCGCGCGCGCATCCAGTTGACGTTGCCACGCACCGTGTTGATCTCGCCGTTGTGGGCGATCATCCGATACGGGTGGGCGAGCTCCCAGCTTGGGAAGGTGTTCGTCGAGAAGCGAGAGTGGACGAGCGCGAGAGCCGAAACCATCCGCTCGTCTTGGAGATCGGGGTAACAGTCGCGCAGCTGCGGCGCCGTGAACATCCCCTTGTAGACGATCGTTCGAGCCGAGAAGCTCGGGATACAGAAGTCGGGTCCGGCGGCAAGCTCCGCAACGCGACGGATGACGTAGAGCTTTCGCTCGAACGCGTCGCGGTCATGTGCAAGTTCGGCGGACGCGCCGACGATGAGCTGCCGGATGACCGGTGCGGCGTCGCGTGCGATGTGGCCGATCGTGCTGAGCTCAAGTGGAACGTCACGCCAAGCGATCACGTCCTGGCCCTCGGTCTTCACGGCGCTCTCAAGCAGCTGCTCCAGCTCGGCGCGCCGCGGTTGATCCTGCGGCAGGAAGCACACGGCGACGCCGTATGTTCCGGCGGGCGGGAGGGACGCGCCGATCTCAGCACGGAAGAAGGCGTCGGGAAGCTGGATCAAAATGCCGGCGCCGTCTCCCGTCAGCGCATCGGCACCCGTCGCACCACGGTGCTCAAGGTTGTCGAGCACGTCGAGTGCACGCGCAATCGTTTCGTGGCTCGGCGCCGCATCCAGCTTCGCCACAAAGCCGACACCACAGGCGTCATGTTCATAGGCGGGGTCGTACAGCCCGATAGGGCCAGCCGGTAGGCGGCGGGTGGAGGCGGTTTGCGGGGACGCGGAATGGCGACCCGCGATTGCCTCGCGGCTCGAGGGTGGTGTCCAGGCCACCCTGAAACGGTACCGGCAATGGAGAAATCGCTGCGAAAGAGGTGATACAGATTGAAAAGGTCCGCAGAACCATCGAGTGCAGGCAGACTGAACCTATGAGTCTTGGCGCCTTGATCAGCAACCTCGTATTCGGTCTCTTGATCGGTGGTGCCGCCCGATTCGCTGTTCCGGGGCCTGACCCAATGCCGATGTGGCTCACCGCGACGCTCGGTTTGCTGGGCAGCATGGTCGGTGGGGCCGCGTCGCTTGTCCTCTACGGCTCGCATGGCGTAACTGCGAACCGCACCCACCTGTTTGTCACCTTGCTGCTGGAGATCGCCGCCGCGGCAGCGTTCCTCATCCTCTACCGACGTTTCGTCCAGCACCGTCCGATCAGCGGCCCTGGCTCGGAGAAATTCCCCGAACGCGGGGTGGGGATCGAGCGGATGCGCGAAGGTTTCCGCCGCGCCGGCATCGACCCCGACGATCCGATGGGAAGCATTCAGGCGCGACTCGGCGGGCAGAAGCGTCCCGCGCAGGCACCCGAGCCGCACCCCGACCATGGGGACGAGCTCGAAAAGCTGAAGGAGCTCCACGATGAGGGCGTCCTCACCGACGACGAATACGCCGCTGCCCGTGAGCGGCTCCGCCGCTACTAGCGGCTTGTAAGCCCGTTGGGCGAGGAGTAATCTCGGCGCGGCGACTCGTCCAGGGGGCGCCTGAGACGTCGGAGGGAGACCGAACGTGAGTGACACAGCGATGGCAGCGCCCATGCCCGGCGCTGCAGCTGGCAGCCCGCCTGCCTATGAGGTTCCGACCGGGCCGCTCGTACCAACCAAACTGCTTGCGATCCCGGCAGTCTCGCTCGCAATCCTGATCGCCGGCATCTTGGCGAACACCGAGTGGGCACTCGGCTTCTTGCACGTCGGGTTTGGCGCTGTGTGGACGGGCTTCGACCTGTTCGCCGGCTTCATGGTTGGCCCGATCCTCAAGCGCCTTGATCCACCGATGCGCGTCGCGTTCATGAAGCGATACGGCCCGAAGATGCTCGTGGTGATGCCGACGCTCGCGACGATCACGCTCGCGGCCGGCTTCCAGCTCGCACGGAAGGCCGAGTTCCTGACGATGCCGTATCCACGCCATTGGTGGCTCGTCGCTTCCTTCGCGCTCGTGGGCGTGATGGCAACGAGCGCGTTCGCGATCTTGCTGCCATCCAACCTTCAAGTTCTGATGGAGCTGCGCAAGCCCGCGCCGAACTTCGCACTCGTCGGCAAGCTCTCGGCCCGCTACGGGACGTTCGCGGCCGTCGCGGGCGTGACGCAGCTGCTGACCTTGATCATCATGACCCGGCTTGCGAGCTTCTGATGGACGCACCAACCACAGCAGCCGAGCCGAAGATCAACCCCGCAATGTGGGCTGTCGCCTCGGTCGTCTTCGTGATCGCAACCGTTGCAACGCTCGCGTCGTACATGCCCGACACGCCGCCGCACTGGATCGAACTGACGCTGCTCGGGCTGGGTGCGCTCGCCTATCTCGTCGCCGTCGTGACGCTCGTTTCAACCCGCGTCTTCGAATGGGCCACGTTTCTGAACGTCGCCAAACCGGCGTTTATCGCCGTGCTCGCGGCCACCGGGGTGATCGAATTCGCGTTCCTCTACGACGACACCCGCGGCTTCTCGCTCACCATCCTCACGCTGGGACTCGGCATCGTCGCGCTGGCGCTACCGCTCATCCTCGCGTACTCGGTCGCACGGCATGTTCCGTCGCCGAAGCGCAGTGGCTAGCACGCTCCGGACGCTACGTTGTCGTCGATGAAAGTTGAGATCTGGTCAGACGTCGTATGCCCGTGGTGTTACATCGGGAAGCGGCATTTCGAACAGGCACTCGCACGCTTCGACCATCGCGACGAGGTCGAGATCGTGTGGCGCAGCTACGAGCTCGACCCAACCGCGCCGCCGATCCGTGAGGGCACGACCGCCGATTACCTCAGCGCGAAGTACGGCTGGACGGAACAACAGGTCGCGGAAGCGCACACCCGCGTCGAAGGGATCGCCGCCCAGGCAGGGCTCGAATACCACCTTGACTCGACGCGAGGGGGCAATAGCTTCGACGCGCACCGGCTGCTCCACCTTGCTGCCGAGCATGGCAAGCAGGACGCATTGAAGGAGGCCCTGCTCCGCGCGTACTTCACCGACAACGAGGCGGTTGGCGATCACACCGCGCTCGCGAAAGTCGCTGCGTCGGTCGGCCTCGACCCGGGTGAGATCGCCGAGACGCTTGCGAGCGACCGCTTCGCCGAAGATGTTCGCGACGATGAGAAGCGCGCACGCCTTCTCGGAATCAGTGGGGTGCCCTTCTTCGCGATCGACGAGGCGTACGGCGTATCGGGTGCCCAGCCAGCCGACCACATTCTTGGCGCACTCGAGCACGCGTGGAACGCCCACGCAGCCGCCTGAGTTCGGCGCTAGGCTCGCATCGTGTGCTTTGAGCTCGATTCCGAACCTCCCGTTCCGGTCATCGCCGGAGCGTCGGTCTCGCACCGCGACCTGACGCTCGTCTCGGCCGACGGCACGCCGTTTGCGGCGTTCCTTGCAGAACCCGATGAGGCGAACGGCATCGGCATCGTGATCCTCCCTGACATTCGCGGGCTCTACCACTTTTATGAGGAGCTCGCCCTGCGCTTCGCCGAGCGCGGCTACACCGCGATCGTCTTTGACTTCTTTGGACGTTTAGCGGGCGCCTCAAAACGCGACGACGACTTCCCCTACAAGGACCTCTATCCGAAGATCCGCGCCGAACATGTGCAAGACGACCTCGCAGCGTCGGCCGCGGTCATCCGTGGAATCGAGGGTGCAACGGACAAGGGGCTGTTCACCGTCGGGTTCTGCTTCGGTGGCCGCCACTCGTGGCTTGCGGCGGCGGGAGGGCACGGCATCGACGGCGCGATCGGCTTCTATGGGTTCCCAACCGAGCGGTTCGACGAACAGGGCCCGACCGAGCTTGCAGGCACGCTGGCAGCGCCGATCCTCGCCCTCCAGGCTGGCGTCGATGAGCGCATCACACCCGAGATCAACGCCGCCTTCGAGCAGGCTATGACCGCGGCCGGCGTCACGCACGAGCTGATCGTCTACGACGGTGCGCCACACAGCTTCTTCGACCGCCGCCAAGAAGATTTCGCGGAAGCGTCGGAGGACGCCTGGCAGCGCGTTCTCGCATTCATTGCGCAGTACGCGCGCTGACGCCACCGTTGCGTCCGCTACCCTGATCGACGAAGGCGGCGCGATGGATGCGCCACTCGCCCGGCGCTGCCGCCGGACAGCCCTCTCCGTCGAGGGTGCAGTGTGAGCCTCAGGCTCCCGGGCAACGACGCCCGAACCATCCCAGTCGTTGTTCCCGCTTGCCGTGATCTCACTCAACCTTTTCGCATACCCAGGAACGCTTTCACCGCACCCCGTGCGGACCACCCTTCGGCGCGACGCGGCGCCGAGGAGCACGGGCACAGCTGCGGCACACCGGAGGAAGTCCCGACCGCCTAGCGGCCTCCAGCGTGCGCGCATTGCCCGGACGAACCGTCCAACCGCCGGCGCTTCTCCCTCCATCCCCTCGGGGGAGCGCCGGCGGCAGGCGGCTTCCAGCCCGCGCTAGAGTCACACCAATGGAACTCCGGACACTTGGACGTACCGGCGTTGCTGTCTCGCCACTCTGCCTCGGCGCCATGATGTTCGGCGACTGGGGGAACCGCGACCACGACGAGTCGGTTCGGATCATTCACGCCGCGCTCGACTCGGGAATCAATTTCGTCGACACAGCCGACGTGTACTCCGCGGGCGAGTCGGAGGAGATCGTCGCCAAAGCACTCAAGGGCCGGCGCGACGACATCATCCTCGCGACGAAGGTGCATTTCTCGATGGGCGACACGTCCAACCATGGCGGGAACTCGCGCCGTTGGATCATCAGAGAGGTGGAGGCGAGCCTCAAACGGCTCAACACCGACTGGATCGACCTCTACCAAATCCACCGTCCGGATTCGACGACAGACATCTCCGAAACGCTTGGTGCGCTAACCGACCTCGTGCGCCAAGGCAAGGTGCGGTACCTCGGCTGTTCAACGTTCCCGGCCCGCGAGATCGTCGAGTCGCAGTGGGTATCGGAGCGCCGCAACCTTGAGCGGTTCGTCTGCGAGCAGCCGCCGTACTCGCTGCTTGTCAGGCACGTCGAGACGGAGGTGCTGCCGGTCGTCGGCGACTACGGCATGGGGGCGATCACCTGGAGTCCGCTCGCTGGTGGCTGGCTTGCGGGTGGGTATCGACTCGGGCAGCCACAACCGCCGAGCACGCGCTCGGGTCGGATCCCGGGGCGGTTCGACATGTCGCTGCCCGTCAATCAGCGGAAGCTCGAAGTCGTTGAGCAGCTCACGTTGCTCGCGGCAGAGGCCGGGTTGACGCTCATCCAGCTTGCGATCGCATTCGTACTCGAGCATCCAAATGTCACCTCCGCGATCATCGGGCCCCGAACGATGGAGCAGCTTGAATCGCAGCTCGCCGCCCACGATGTGCGCCTGAGCGCAGACGTACTCGATCGAATCGACGAGATCATCCCGCCAGGGATGACGATCAATCCGATCGACAGCGGATTCATTCCGCCAACGCTTTCGCCAACCGCGCGCCGACGCGGATAGCCGACCCAGGCCGCGACGCGGCCAGGCGGGGAGGAAGCTCTACGCTTTCTCCGTGAAGGTCGGAGGCCGATGGCTCCATTCCTGATCGTCGTACTCGGCGCTGGCTGCCTCTCTCTCCTCCGCTCCGATCGATTCGATCAGCTCGCACCTGTGCGCGCTCGCTGGGTCACGTTCGAGCCGAGGGCTCGGGCATACGTGCGCACCGCGCCGGCGACGTTCGCCTACCTGTTCGTGCTGCTGATCACAACGTGGGTGCTCCAGAACTCAAGCAGCCGGTTAGGAAATCGCCTCCTACTTGAGCAAAGCACGAACATCCACGAGCTCACCCGTCAGCCTGTGCGGGTGCTCGTTGCAAGCGCGTTCTTCGTGCCGGATATCTGGGAGTTTCTCTCGTGGCTCGTGCTCTTCGTGGTGTTTGTCGCCCCGCTCGAACATCGGCTTGGCTCCGCTCGCACGGCCGGTGTCTTTGCGTTTGGGCACGTCGGCTCGACGCTGATCACGGCGGCAGGGCTGTGGCTCGCTGTCGACGCCGACCTGATCGAGAAGTCGGTCGTGAACGCCCGCGATGTGGGTGCGAGCTACGGATTCGTCGCCCTCGGGGTCGTCTTGGCGGCGGGACTACAGGGTCGTGTCCGATGGCTCGCGATGTCCGCGCTCACCACGGGAATCGCTGCCGACCTCGCGTTGACGAAGGGGTACACCGCTCTCGGCCATGTGGTGGCGTTTGCGCTCGGCCTCGCGATCGCACCCATCGTTTGGCGGCGAGCACACGTCACAGAAACTTCTTAGGCTCGTCTCAGGAGGCTCTCACCGAGCGGCACCAGGCTTGAGCCATGAACACACGAAAAGCAGCTCTCTCCCTCGCCGGTGTCTCGGCTCTCGCCGCCCCCGCAGGTAGCGCCTGGGCCGCCGTGCACGCAACCAGCCCGTCGAAGACAGTCACCACAACGCAGAAGTTCAGCGGCTCCGTTGAGCAGGCATCTCGTTGGGGCGACACCCAAGTTGTGATCACCGTCAAGAAGACGGTGACGACGGTTGGCTCCAAGAAGACGACCGCGATCAAGATCCTGAAGGTCGACGTGCCGGTGTACCCGCAGCACACCAATCGGTCGATCTACATCAACCAGCAGGCGATCCCGTACCTGACCCAAGAGGCGGTGCAGGCGCAGTCGGCAAACATCCAGCTGATCTCAGGTGCAACCGATCTCTCGTATGCGTTCGCCTATTCGCTGCAGGCGGCGATCCTCAACGCGAAGAAATAGGACAGAGTTCAGGCTGTTGCATTAAGACAACACAGCGCGTACGATCTCGCCATGATGGACGCGAGATCGGGGAAAGTCGCTGGGGTCGACGCCACCCGGCATGGCTGGGTGGCAGTGGTCATTGAGAACGGGCGGTTCGCGGGTGATGTCCACCTGACTCCCATCGAAACCGACTTCGCGGAACTCTCCGACTGCTCGGTGATCGCGATCGACATCCCGATCGGCTACGGGCCGCGACTTGCCGACGGTGCCGCCCGCACGTTCCTGCGTGGAGCACCGTCAACGGTGTTCACGACACCAACGCGCAAGCAACTCGAGGCAACCTTTGGCCCGGGGCTCGGCGTCTCGGCGCAGGCGCATGCGCTCGGCCCACGGATCATCCACGTCACCGCGATCGCCACCACCGATACACGCTTCTTCGAGACGCACCCCGAGGTGTCGTTTGAGGCGATGAATGGCGGTGCCGCACTCGGCTATCGCAAGAAATCGTTCGGCGGCATGGAGGAGCGCCACCGCCTGCTAGCGGACGCTGGAATCGACCTCTCCGGTCTCGGCGACTCCCGCGCAGTTCCCGCCGACGACGTCCTCGACGCCGCCGCTTGCGCATGGACCGCTAGCCGTATCGCGACCGGCGCCGCCCTCTCGCTCCCTTCCCCGCCTGAAGAGCGAGCGGGTCGCGCCGTCGCGATCTGGTACTGACCTACCCGTCGGTGGAAAATTCCTGCACGTTGCGGACATGCTGCCCCGCGCGTGATCGTGGTGTCAGCACGTGGTCGTACACTGCCCTCCCTGATGGCAGACGCACCGTTCGTTCACCTCCATGTTCACTCGGAGTACTCGATCCTCGACGGTGCGTGTCGCATTCCCGATCTTGTTGCGCGAGCGGCGCAATACGAGATGCCAGCCGTCACGCTCACCGACCACGGATCGATGGCAGGCGCGGTTCAGCTGTTCAAGAACGCGAAAGGCACGGGCGTCAAGCCGGTTATCGGCTGTGAGGTGTACGTCGCCGAAGATCGGCGCGCGCAGGCCAAGGGCTATGCCCACCTGACGCTGCTCGCGGCCGACAACGTCGGCTACTCGAACCTGATCAAGCTCTCAAGCCTGGGTTTCCTCGAGGGCTACTACTACAAGCCGCGGGTCGACTGGGAGCTGCTCTCGCAGCACAGCCAAGGAATCATCGCCCTCTCGGGCTGCCTCTCGGGGCGGGTGAGTCGGGCGCTCGAAGAGAACCGGCCCGGTGACGCGCACGCCGAGCTTGACCGGCTGACCCAGATCTTCGGGCGCGACAACACCTACGTCGAGCTGCAAAACGCACACCTTGAAGTGCAGGCCCGGATTCTGCCCCAGCTCGTCGAGCTGGCAAAGACCGCAGGGCTTCCGACGGTCGCCACCGGGGATGTCCACTACCTGCGCCACGACGACGCGCGCGCACACGAGGCGCTGCTCTGCATCCAGTCGGGCGACTCGCTGAAGAACCCCAACCACTGGAAGTTCGACACCGATCACTTCTACTTCAAGTCGGCGGCCGAGATGGCGCTCGATTTCCCGGGCCAAGACGAGGCAATGCGTCGCACGCTTGAGATTGCCGACCGCTGCAACGTGGAGCTGGCACTCGGCAACATCCTGCTGCCCCATTTCCCGACACCTGATGGACGCGACGCGTTCGAGTATCTCGTCGAGTTGTGTGAACGCGGGCTTGCCAAACGGTACGGCGATGTCACCCCAGCGCTCGTCGAACGGCTGCAGTTTGAGCTGAAGACGATCAAGGAAATGGGCTTCGCTGACTACTTCCTGATCGTCGGTGACTTCGTCAGCTTTGCCAAGGGCAACGGTATCGGGGTCGGCCCAGGCCGTGGTTCGGCGGCCGGAAGCATCGTTGCCTACTGCCTTGAGATCACCGACATCGATCCGATTCGCTACGACCTGCTCTTCGAGCGATTCCTGAACCCAGGCCGAAAGTCGATGCCTGATATCGACATCGACTTCGCGGTCGAAGGTCGTGAGCGTGTCATCAATTACGTCGCTGAGAAGTACGGCCGCGATCGTGTGGCGCAGATCATCACCTTCTCGACGATGGCTGCGCGCGCCGCAGTCCGCGATGCCGGGCGTGTGCTTGAGATCCCCTACAGCGTCGTCGATCGCATCGCGAAGCTGATCCCTGAAGGGCCGGGCCAGACGCTCACCGAGTGCATGAAGCCTGGCCAGGAGCTACGCAAGGCCGTCGACACCGACCCGACCGCACGGGAGATCGTCGATCTCGCACAACCGCTCGAAGGCCTCACACGCGCCGACTCGATCCACGCCGCCGGCGTTGTGATCGGTGCCGAACCGCTCATCAACGTCGTGCCGCTTCAGCAGAAGGGCAGCGACTCCGAAGTCGTCACGCAGTTCCCAATGGGCGATGTCGAAGCGCTCGGGCTGCTCAAGATGGACTTCTTGGGGCTACGCAACCTCGACGTGATCGATAAGGCCGTTGCGCTCATCGGCGGCGGCCTCGACATCACGACCTTGCCGCTCGACGACAAGAAGACCTACGAGATGCTTGCGCGCGGGGAGGCGACCGGCGTGTTCCAGTTCGAGTCGTCGGGCATGCGTGAGGCGCTCCGCCAGGTGAAGCCAACCGAGTTCGAAGACCTGATCGCACTCGTGGCGCTCTACCGGCCAGGGCCAATGCAATACATCCCGAACTACGCCGCCCGCAAAGCTGGGCGCGAAGCGGTGACATTCCTCGACCCGCGCCTGAAAGCGGTCACAGGCGGCACCTACGGCATCTCGATCTACCAGGAGCAGTCGATGGAGATCGCCAAGATGATCGGCGGCTTCTCCCCGGCTGAGGCAGACGACCTCCGGAAGGCGATCGGCAAGAAGATCCATGAGCTGATGGCCTCGTTGAAGGACAAGTTCATCGAGGGCGCGATCGGAAACAACACGTCCGACTCGGTCGCGCGCCAGCTGTGGGACGACATCGAGAAGTCGCAGGACTACTCGTTCAACAAGTCGCATGCCGCCTGTTACGCGCTGATCTCCTACCGCACCGCATGGCTGCGAGCCAACCATCCGTGCGAATACATGGCGGCATTGATCAGCTCGGTGATGAACACCAAGGATCGCGTGCCGTTCTACGTGAACGCATGCCACGAGCTTGGGATCGAGGTGCTTCCTCCCGACGTCAACGAGTCGCAGATCGACTTCGCGGTCGTTGGCGGCAAGATCCGTTTCGGTCTGAACGCCGTCAAGGGTGTGGGTGAGCTTGCGTGCCGCACGATCATCCGCGCCCGCGAAGAGGGTGGCGCCTTCGAGTCGATCTGGGACTTCACCGAACGTGTCGACCCGTCGGTCGTCAACAAGCGCGCGCTCGAATCGCTCGTGAAGTGCGGTGCCATCCCGGGCTCACGCCAGTCGGCACTCGCCGTGCTCGAGCAGGCGCTCTCGTATGGGCAGAAGCAGCAGGCCGACCGTCTGGCGGGCCAGGCGTCGATCTTCGATCTCGGTGACGGGCCGTCGGAAGAGGCGGCGCCCCGGCATCATCCGGCACTCTCGCCCGAGGAGTTTGAGAAGAGCGACCTGCTGCGGATGGAGAAGGAGACGCTCGGCCTGTACGTCTCGGAGCACCCGCTGAACGAGCTGCGCGAGGACATGCGACGCAAGACCGACGCGTCGCTCGCCGAGCTTGACCGTCGCCGTGATGGCGAGGTGGTGACGATCGGCGGGATCGTGAGCAACGTCAAGCAGATGACGACGAAGCGTGGCGAGCAGATGGTCTTCCTCCAGCTCGACGATGTGACAGGTGGGGTGGAGATCGTTGTCTTCTCGAACACCTACGAGCGGGCGCGAGAGCTGTGCGTCGAAGATCGGATCCTGATCATCAAGGGCAAGATCGACCACAAGGAAGGCGAGACGAAACTTGTGGCGCTCGAGCTCAACGCCTACGAAGCGATTGGCGTGAAGCGAGAGGTGCGCCTGCGCATCGATGCCACGCAGGCGCCCGCAGGCATCGTTGGGCGGCTTGCCGAGCTGATCCGCGACTTCCCGGGTGAGAGCCCGGTGCTGCTCGACTGCATGACCTCTCAGGGCCCGCAGGTGCTTGTGCTTGGCCCACAGTTCAAGGTTCAGCCCGCGCCCGACTTCTACGCCGAAGTGAAAGCGTTGCTCGGCGAATCCGCGCTCGTCTAGCTCGATGGGCGGCGGGCCGGCCGTCAGCCTGGCGCTCTTTGGTGCCGAGCATCTTGGTGGCCTCGCAGCTCTCGCTGAGGATCCGCTGGTGCTGCGTTTCACACGCTTTCCTGACCCGCTTCCCGAAGGGTTCGCAGTCTCGTGGCTTGCGCGCTACGACGCTGGACGGCGCACAGGATCAATGGAGGGATTTGCGATCCTTGCCGACGGCGACTTCGCAGGCATCGCCGTGGCACCCGAGATCGACCGATCGCGAGGTGTTGTCGAGCTCGGGTATGCGGTCACGCCGGAGCTGCGGGGCCGCGGTGTTGCTACCGCCGCGCTCAACCACTTGACCAGCTGGGCGCTTGAGCAGCAACAGCTGCAACGGGCTGAACTGCTGATCGGGGCAGCGAACGTCGCGTCGAAGCGCGTTGCCGAGAAATGCGGGTACCGCTACGACCACACCGTGCCGAACGTGCAGGTCAAGCCGGGCCGGATCGAAGACGCCGAGCATTGGATTCGCGAGCAAATCGTTAATTCGTCGTAAGGCCTTCCGACTAACCGGAAGGTGTGAACCATCTGCAGCGTTAATTCGTAGTGAGAAGTGGGAACAACACCAAGGAGACGAGATGTCGTTGACCGAAGAGCTGGAAGCCACAGAGACTGAATCAGCACGGGTCGAGCGGTGGCGTGCGGAGACTCTGATGCGCGTTGGCTACGACGCAGCGTCGGCCGCCGGACTGGCTGCACGCTCCGACATCGACCTTCACCGCGCAATCGAGCTGATTGAGGCGGGCTGCCCAGCCGAGACCGCGCTGCGCATCCTCCTCTAATCGCGACAAGTGCAGGTTCCGGGCCGCCGAGCGGCAGGGCTGTCCGGAACACTGCGCTGTTCGCGCAATGTGACTGCCGCGGCAGGGAACATTCCTTCGCCCGCGTAACCTTCCATCATGCTCGCATTCCTGATCGCCTCCATTCCGTCGCCATCGAGCGGCGTTCTCCATCTCGGTCCGTTGAAGTTGCACATGTACGGGTTGACGCTGCTCGCTGCGATTGCCCTGTGTGTCTGGCTGACGTCGGTGCGGTGGCAGCGGCTCGGAGGTGATGGCGATCTCGTGTTGCGCGTTGCGGTGTGGGGTGTTGGCGCCGGCGTTGTTGGTGCGCGCGCCTACCACGATGTGACCTCGTGGCAGCAGGTTCCAACTCCCAAGATCAAAGGTGTCTTCGAGATCTGGCAGGGCGGCCTTGGCATCTGGGGTGGAGTGCTGCTCGGCACCGTCGTCGGTGCGTGGGTCGTTCGGCGTGCTGGTGCGAACGTCGCAATGTTCCTGGACGCTGCTGCGCCAGGCCTGCTGCTCGCCCAGGGCATTGGGCGGATCGGCAACTGGTGGAACCAGGAGCTCTACGGAAAGCCCACCTCGCTTCCGTGGGGCCTTGAGATCGACACGGCGCACCGTCCCGTCACCGGCCTCGCTCACGCCACGTACCACCCGACCTTCTTGTACGAGCTGCTCTGGGATCTTGTCGGAGTCGTCTTGCTGCTTTGGATTGCCAAGCGTCGCGATATCCGCGCGCCCGGCCTGTTTGCGCTCTACATCGTCTGGTACTGCTTCGGACGGTTCTTCGAAGAGCTGCTGCGGATCGACCCATCGCACCACTACCTCGGCCTTCGGTTGAACGCCTGGGTCTCGATCGTCGTCTTTGCCGGCGCCCTGTGGGCCTTCCGCCAGATAACACGGGATAAGCAGGTGTTTCCTCGGCCGCATCGCCGTCAGAAGCCCCTCGATCCCGCCCATCCGGCGGGTCCAAAGATGAGCATTCCGAAGGGCCGTAAGTAGGCTTTTCGAAGGGCCGCGTCCGGTCGCACCTCTAGCCTGCGAGCCGTGTCTACTACGGCCGCAGTGCGGGATCTTGAGCTCGACCTCGACGCCTTTACAGGGCCGTTCGACCTCCTGCTGACGCTTGTGCTCCGCGAGGAGTTGCCGCTGCGCGAGATCGATCTCGCCGACGTCATCGTGGCGTTCGTCGAGAACCTCGCCGCACGAGGCGAGCTTGACCTCGAAGCCTGCGGCGAGTTCCTGATTCTGATCTCCGCTCTGCTTGAGTTGAAGGCTCGCGGGCTCTTCCCGGAAGAGGAAGCTGAGCTCGCCGAGCTTGAGCCGGAGGAGGCTGCCGAGGAGCTCGCACGTCGCCTCGCTGAATATCGCCGCGCCCGGGAGGGGGCCGACTGGCTGACCAAACGGCTTGGCGAGCAGGCCGATCGCTATTTCCGCCTCGGCCCGGCGCCGCTCGCGCCAAAGCGACCGGAGCCGACACTTGCCGCGCAGGATCCGGAGAGGCTCGCTGCCGTGCTGCGGTTCCTTGCGGTTGAGCCGCCCGCGCCATCGACGTTGCACATGGCGCTCAAGTTTCCGCCCGTTTCGCAATTTGTCGACCGCTTCCGTGCGTTGCTTCAGCGCCGGTCGCGTTTCGACTTTGATCAGGAGGTTCAGGGGCTCTCGCGCGTCGAGATCGCCGTTGCGTTCGTCGCGCTCCTCGAACTTCGTAAACAGAACGAAATCGCGATCGCACAAGCCGATTCGTTCGCCCCGATAAGGATTTCGCGCGCCGATTCCGAAAGGAGCCTTGCATGGAACGTCCGCTCCGCCTGATCTCCAGCAATCCCGTCGACGAGCTCGCTCGTACGATCGAGGCATTGCTCGTTGTTGCCGGCGCACCGCTCTCGGTCGACACACTCGCCGAGGCGACTGCCGACGACGCCGACCGCGTCGAAGCCGCTCTCGAACTGCTCAGTGAGCGCTTCCGTGAAGGTCGCAGCGGCATCGTGCTTGAGCACGTTGCTGGTGGCTACGCCTTCCGGGCGTCGCGCGAAGCGGCTGACGCCTGCTCCCGCCTCTTTGAACGCCCCGTCGAGCGTGGCCTGTCGCAGGCCGCGATGGAAACGCTCGCGATCATCGCGTACCTCGGGCCGTGCACACGCCCTGAGATGACACGGATCCGTGGCGTCAACGTCGACGGCGTCGTGTCGGGCCTCGTCGAGCGCGGCCTCGTGGTCGAGTCGGGTCGCGAGAACGAGTTCGGCGCTATCCGCTACAAGACGACCCCGCTCTTCGAGCGCGTCTTCGGGCTTGAGTCGCTCGCGGCACTGCCGCGGCTCGACGACCTCGGTGCTGATGTGACGGAGATCCGCACACGGCTCGAGACGGTCGCCGAGAAGCGCCCGGCCTAACGGTTCACGGGGGAGGCGACAGGTGCGGCTGAATGCCTGGCTTGCCCGGGCGGGCGTCGCGTCGCGTCGCGGCGCCGACGAGCTGATCAAAGCCGGGCGGGTGACGGTTGACGGCGAGCCAGGGATGCTCAACACGTTCGTTGCGGGCAACGCCCACGTTGAGCTCGACGGCAAGCCGCTCACGTCGCAGAAACTCGCCTACGTGCTGCTCAACAAGCCGGCTGGTGTCGTCACGACCGCCCGCGATCCGCAGGGGCGTCCGACGGTTGTTGGGCTCGTGAATCACAAGGCGCGGATCGTCCCCGTAGGCCGGCTGGACGCCGACACGACGGGCGCGCTGCTGCTGACAAACGACGGCCCGCTCGCACACACGCTGGCCCACCCAAGCTACGAAGTCGACAAGGTCTACATCGCAACCGTTCGCGGCGACCCTTCACCCGAGGCGATTGCGCAGCTCGCTGCCGGGGTGGAACTAGAAGATGGGATGACGTCGCCTGCACAGGTCAAGCGCCTCGCTCCGGGCCGGATCGAACTCGTGCTGCACGAAGGTCGCAACCGTCAGGTGAAGCGGATGCTCGAGGCAGTCGGCCATCGCGTCATCGCGCTGCACCGCGTGCGCTACGGGCCGCTCGACCTTCGCGGCTTGCCGATCGGCCGCTGGCGCGAACTCACCGCTCGCGAGGTGGGGGAGCTGCGGAAGCCGTCGCGACCCGCGAAGCCGCAATCGCGCTCAGCGCGGCGTCGGTAAACGACGAGATCAGGCGGGCCGTACGAAGCCCATGCGGTCGTAGATCGCATGGAGCGTGGGGAGGGAGGCCTCCCGTGCCTTGTCGGCGCCGATACCGAGCAGGCGGTTCAGCTCGGCCGGGTCGCTGCGGAGCTCGTGGTAGCGGGCCTGGATCGGTTCAAGGAGTTCGACGACCGCGTCAGCGACGTCTGACTTGAACTGGCCGTAACCGCCCGCCTCGTAGCGCACCTCGATCGCGCCGGCCGTTTCGCCGGTGCAGACGCTGAGGATGTCGATCAGGTTCGTGACACCAGGCTTGTCGTCGCCGCGGCGAACCTCGGAACCCGAGTCGGTGACGGCGCTCTTGACCTTCTTGCGCAAGACGTCGGGCGGATCGAGGAGCAGCAACGTGCCTTGCGGGGTGCCGCCGGTTGTCGACATCTTCTTCGTTGGCTCCTGAAGATCCATGACGCGGGCGCCGACTTCGGGATAGACACCCTCGGGAACGACGAACGTTTCGCCGAAGCGCGCGTTGAAGCGCTCGGCGATGTCGCGTGCAAGCTCGAGATGCTGGCGCTGGTCGTCACCGATCGGCACCTTCTGGGCGTTGTAGAGCAGGATGTCGCCCGCCATCAGGATCGGGTAGGTGAAGAGTCCGGCCGAGACAAACTCCTGCCGGTCGCCCTTGTCCTTGAACTGCGTCATACGACCAAGCTGGCCGTAGCTCGTGACGGCGCCGAGCAGCCATGCGGCCTCGGCGTGCGCCTTCACATGGCTCTGAACGAAGACCGTCGACCGCGCAGGGTCAAGCCCGGTGGCGAAGAGAAGCGCTGCGAGATCGAGCGTGCGTTCGCGCAGATCGGCCGGGTCGTAGTCGACCGTGATCGAGTGGAGGTCGACGACGCAGAAGAACGCGTCGCCCTGCTCCTGCGTGGCCGCGTACTGGCGGAAGCCACCGGAGTAGTTGCCGAAGTGCTTCGCGCCGGTCGGCTGGATCCCAGAGAAGATGCGCATCGGCCGCCAAGGGTAGCGGGAGCCTCGACCGGCCCGGACAGCCTGCATGCAGGGGTTTCTGCCCGTCTTGTCGGAGCCGAGATGCGCTCGACCCCTACACTGAAGGCCGTGGCAACCGTGCGTGATACCTGGTCGCCGTCCTCGTGGCGGTCCTTTGAGGCCCTCCAACAGCCCGATTGGGGCGATGACGGACGGCTCGAAGAGGCGTTCGCGCGGCTAAAAACGCTGCCCCCGCTCGTTTTTGCTGGTGAGGCGCGACAGCTGCAGGCATCCCTTGGCAAGGTCGCCGAAGGCAAGGCATTTCTGCTTCAGGCTGGCGACTGCGCCGAGTCGTTCCACGACTTTTCTGCGGTCGCGATCCGCGAGCGGTTGAAGATTCTCCTGCAAATGGCGGCTGTTTTGACGTACGGCGCCGCGTTGCCGGTGCTCAAGGTCGGTCGCATCGCCGGGCAGTTCACCAAGCCGCGCTCTTCGCCATGGGAAGACGCCCCTGACGGGACGCAGCTGCCGTCGTTCCGCGGTCACATGGTTCACGACGATCCGCCGACGTTCGAAGCGCGCGTGCCTGATCCTGACCGAATGGTGCAGGGCTACCACCAGTCAACCGCCACGCTCAACCTGGTGCGCGCCTTCACCAAGGGCGGCTTTGCCGACCTGAACCAGGTGCATGCCTGGAATCAGGCGTTTGTCGCGAGCTCGTCACAGGGGCGTCGCTACGAGGTGATGGCCTCGGAGATTGAGCGCGCGCTCGCATTCATGGCCGCATGCGGGGTGGACGTTGCGTCGACGCCGCAGCTCCACCAGGTCGACGTCTACACGAGCCACGAAGGCCTGCTGCTGCCATACGAAGAGGGTTTGACGCGCCGCGACTCGATCACCGGCGATTGGTACGACTGCTCGGCCCACATGCTTTGGATTGGTGAGCGGACGCGCGAGCTCGACGGCGCGCACGTGGAGTTCTTCTCTGGCGTGCACAACCCGATCGGCGTCAAGCTCGGCCCGACAACGACACCCGATCAGGCGCTTGAACTCGCCGAGCGGCTCAACCCTGAACGCATCCCGGGCCGCCTGACGTTCGTCGCACGCATGGGTGCCGGTCGCGTGCAGGCAGCGCTACCCGCATTGCTTCGCGCCGTCACGGATTCGGGTCACCCGGTTGTGTGGGCCTGCGATCCGATGCACGGCAACGGTTTCAAGACCACGAGCGGACGCAAGACGCGCGACTTCGACCAGATCATGCTCGAGATCGAAGAGTTCTTCGCCGCCTGCCGCAGCGAGGGCACGTGGCCCGGCGGCGTTCATCTTGAGTACACGGGCGACGACGTCACCGAATGTCTCGGTGGCTCCGAGCACATCTCCGAAGAGCAGCTCGACACCCGCTACGAGACGCTCTGCGACCCCCGCCTGAACGGGCGGCAGTCGCTCGACCTCGCCTTCCGGCTCGCCGAGCTGATGCGGCGGGACACGCTCTCCTAGGAATGTCCGTCACGCGTCTCAGTGTGGTCGGCACCGGGCTGATCGGTGCCTCGCTCGGCCTCGCCGCGTCCCGGCAGGGAATCGAGGTTGTTGGCTGGGATCCCGACGCCACAGCACTCGTGGTCGCGAAGGAACGAGGCGCGATCGCAACCGCCGCCGACTCCGTTGCTGCCGCAGTGGCAGGTGCCGATCTTGTGGTGGTCGCCACACCGATCCAGTCGCTTCCGGCACGGGTCGCCGAGGTGCTCGCTGCGGTGGGGCCGACAACGACCGTCACCGATGTCGGTTCGACGAAGGCAAGCGTCGTTGCTGCCGCGAGTGGATCACCACGGTTTGTTGGCGGTCACCCGATTGCCGGCTCCGAGGCGCGTGGGCCTGAGAATGCGAACGCCGACATCTTCGAGGGCGCAACGTGGTTTCTGACACCCACAGGTGACACTGATCCCGAATCGCACCGGTTGCTGCACGGGTTTGTGTCCGATCTTGGTGCCACCCCGATCGCGATCGACGCTGAATCGCACGACCGCCTCGTAGCGCTCACGAGCCACGTACCGCACGTGCTCGCAAACGTTGTCGCGAACCAGACCGGGGCAGGAAAGATCGCCGGCCATGAGCCGCTCGCGAACGCAGGTGGCTCGCTTCGCGACATGACACGCATCGCGGGTGCAAACCCGAAGATCTGGATCGACATCTTCCTCGACAACGCTGACGCCGTCACCGACGCGCTCGTTGAGCATCGCCGTCGCATCGAGGAGGTCGAAGGTGCGCTGCGCCGTCGCGACGCCGACTTCCTCGCCGGGTGGATCGGTGAGGCGGCCGACAACCGCCGCCGCATGCTCGACCGTGCCTACAACGATGCAGGCGCCCTCCATCGGGTTCGCGTCCACGTCTCCGACGAACCGGGAGTCTTTGCTGGAATCACGCAGGCGCTCGGTGCCGAGCGGATCAACATTGAGGACTTCGAGCTGCAGCACATCTCGCCCGAGCGTGGCGGCACGCTGTCGATCCTCATCGAAGGTGAAGCCGAGGCTCGTCGTGCTGCGACGATGCTTGAGGCGCAGGGGTACGGCGTGTCGGTTTCGGCGGTGCTCGATGAAGGATGATGAGGTGCAGGTGAAGGGACCCGTAACACGGTTTATTGCGCCGGTGGCGCATGTTGAAGGGCACATCGCCGTTCCCGGCGACAAGTCTGTTTCGCACCGGGCGCTGCTGATTGGTGCGCTCGCAGATGGTGAAACGCACGTCAGTGGGTTCGGGCGCTCGGGCGATACCGAGTCGACGATGAATGCCGTGCGAGCCCTCGGCGCGACCGTCGATGAACTCGATGTCGACACGCTCGTCGTACACGGCGTCGGCGTTCGTGGCCTGCGGGCTCCCGATCGCCCAATCGACTGCGGCAACGCGGGCACCCTTGCGCGTCTCGTCACGGGCCTGCTCGCGTTCCAAGACGGGGCGTTCGAACTGACCGGCGACGACTCGCTCTCCCGTCGCCCGATGGAGCGCGTGGCCGGGCCGCTGCGTGAAATGGGCGCCCAGATCGAGACGATCGACGGTCACTTGCCGATGCGCATCACGGGTGGTGCGCTGACGGGCCTCCAGTACGAGATGCCGGTTGCGAGTGCGCAGGTGAAGTCGGCGATCTTGCTCGCAGGGCTTGGTGCGGCGGAACCCGTCACAGTGATCGAGCCGGCCCCGACCCGCGATCACACAGAGCTGATGCTGGGTGCCGCGGGGGCCAAGGTGCGCGTGCGCGGCCTCTCGGTCACGGTCGAAGCGCCAGAGCGGCTACGTCTTCCGGAAGTGCATGTCCCGGGCGACATCTCGTCGGCGGCGCCGTACCTCGTCGCTGCAGCGCTGCTCCCTGGCTCGAAGTTGATGGTGCACGACATCGGTCTCAACCCCCGTCGCACGGGGCTGCTCGACGTGCTCGAGCGGATGGGTGTGCGTGTGGGCATCCATAACCGTCGCAAGATCGCGGGTGAGCTGATCGGCGATGTCGAGGTCGAGGCGCAACCGCTCGTCGCAACCACGATCGAGCCGCACGAGGTGCCGCTGCTCGTCGACGAGCTCCCGATCTTCGGTCTGCTCGCTGCCTGTGCGCGCGGCAAGAGCGTGGTGAAGGGTGCAGAGGAGCTTCGCCATAAGGAAAGCAACCGCATCGAGACCGCCGTTGCGGCGCTGCAGGCGATCGGCGTGCGCGCCCGTGAGACCGAAGACGGCTTCACTGTCACTGGCGTTCCGACCCGTCCGCGCGGCGGTCGCATCCATGCACGCGGCGACCATCGCATCGCAATGCTCGGCGCGGTTGCAGGGATCGTTTCGAAAGATGGCGTTCGCGTCGAGGATGCCGAATGCGTCTCGATCTCGTTCCCCGGCTTCTACAGCCTGCTTGAGTCGGTGAGCGTCCAGTGATCGTCGCAATCGACGGCCCCGCCGGCGCTGGCAAAAGCACCGTCGCACGCGCGCTCGCGGGGCGGCTTGGCTTCCGCTACCTCGACACCGGCGCGATGTACCGCGCTCTCACGTGGCTCGCGCTCGATCGGGGCGTCTCCCTCGAGGATGGGTCGGCCCTCGGCGCGATCGCCGATGAGAGCGGCGTCGACTTCGATGACGCGGGCCGGGTGTTCATCGCAGGTCACGATGTGACGAGCGAGATTCGTGACGCGCGGGTCGACAAAGTCGTCTCGACGGTCGCGGCGCATCCGGAGGTGCGTGCGGTCATGCGCGACCGCCAGCAGCAGCTTGCCGCGCTCGGCAACGGTGTCATCGAAGGGCGCGACATAGGCACCGTTGTTGCCCCCGGCGCGGAAGTGAAGATCTATCTCGTTGCCGACGAGAGCGTGCGGGCAAACCGTCGCCAGGCCGAACGCCCCGGGATTGGCGCAGACGCGCTTGCAACCGACCTGAAGCTCCGCGACGAAGCCGACTCAGCCCGGATGCAGGCCGCTTCTGACGCGATCGAGATCGACACCACGAGCCTCACGATCGACGACGTCCTTGATCGCATCGAAGCGCTCGTCCACGCCCGTGTAGGCCACGCATGAGCGACAAGCCCATCAACTGGGGCGATCGCGGCTGGTGGTTCTCACGCCACTGGATCTCGCCTCTCACGCGCTTTCTAACCCGCGGGCAGGCGTATGGCCTTGATCGCATTCCGGAGGAGGGCGGCTGTGTCCTCGCGATCAACCACTTGAACTTCGCCGACATTCCGCTCGTTGGGGCACTCTCGCCCCGGAACCTCAACTACGTGGCGAAGGTCGAACTGACCGGGCTCCCCGGAGTCGGGAAGTACCTGCTGTGGCACGGCATCATCGCAGTGCGACGCGGCGAGTCAGACCGCGACGCGGTACGCCGCATGCGGGAAGCTGCCCGTGCCGGCCGCGCCGTCGCCATCTTCATCGAAGGCACCCGTCAGAAGCACGGCCGACCAGGCTCAGCCCAGCCGGGTGCTGCCATGGTCGCGATCCAGGAAGGTGTGCCGATCGTGCCCATCGCGGTCTACGGAACACAGTTCTTCAAGCTCGGAAGGTTCAGACCCTGTTCGTACGCTGTTGGTGAGCCGTTCCTACTCGAGGGGTATCCCGCGGGTGGAAAGGGCTACAAAGAAGCGAGCAAGGAGATCGAGCGCAGGATCAACATCCTCTTTGACTGGCTTGCTGAGGTTCACGCCCAAGGCCGCCCGAAAGGTCTGGTGCCGCCGCTATGAGCGACGAACCCGAAAGCACGAATATTGAACCGCCCGAGATGTTGCTCGGAACTGTCGCGATCGTCGGCTTCCCAAACGTGGGCAAGTCGACGCTCGTCAACCGACTGACGTCTTCGCGGGCCGCCGTCGTTCATGAGACAGAGGGCACAACCCGCGACCGCAAAGAGCTGATCTGTGAATGGGCCGGCAAGCGGTTCCTGCTGATCGACACCGGCGGCGTCGACCTCACGGGCGAAGACCAGCTGACCCGCTCGATCGCCGATCAGGCGAAGTCGGCGATCGAGGAAGCCGACCTCGTGCTGTTCCTTGTTGACGCACGGGCAGGAATCACGCCTGGAGACGAAGATCTCGCGACGATCCTGCGCGCGTCGAAGAAGCACACGATCGTGATCGCCAACAAGATCGACGACCCGTCACAGGAGCATCTGATGGCGACGTTCCACCGGTTCGGACTCGGCGACCCGTTCCCGCTCTCGGGCCTCCACGGGCACGGCAGCGGCGATCTCCTCGATCTCGTCGTAGAGACGCTCGAGGACGAGGCACATGGGCGGCCAGCGCCCGACGACGGCGCGATTCGCGTCGCGATCCTTGGTCGGCCGAACGTTGGCAAGTCCTCACTCTTCAACGCGCTGATTGGTGAGGAGCGCACGATCGTCTCTGACGTTCCGGGCACAACGCGAGACTCGATCGACACGATCATCGAACGCGACGGCCGGACGTTCATCCTGGTCGACACAGCGGGCCTCCGCCGCAAACGCAAGCAGCGCCAAGGCATCGACTACTACTCCGAGCTGCGTGCGCTTGAAGCCGCTGACCGTGCCGATATCGCGCTGATCCTGATCGACTCGGAGCAGGGCATCACCGAAGGCGACCTGCAGGCCGCAGACATCGCCCGGAAGGCCCAGTGCTCGACGCTTGTTGTGCTGTCGAAGTGGGACAAGTCGACGATCACGATCGAGGAGATTCGCCCGCAGCTCCTGCGTCGGCTGCGACAGCGACCGCCGTTCATCACCACCTCGGCCGTCACCGGACGCGGCGTCAACCGTCTACTCGGGAAGGTCGGCGAACTGTTCGACAAGCACGCCGGCCGTATCCCGACACCGGAGCTCAACCGTTTCCTTGGCGAACTCAAGGAGAAGCGGCAGGCGCCAAGCAAGGGTCGGCGCAAGCTCAACCTGCTCTACGGCGCCCAGGTGACAACGAGGCCGCCACGCTTCCGGTTCACCGTGAACGACACCGGCCTTGTGACACGCGACTACGGCTACTGGGTTGAAAACGAGCTGCGCGAGCGGTACGAGCTTGAAGGCGTGCCTGTCGCCATCGACTTCCGCAAGCGCCCGGGCAGCTAGGCCGAGGCCGTCTCGAACGCTATGGGCTGGTGTCGGAACGCCGAACGTGCGAAGGTGGCCAGGTGAAGAACGTTGTGGTCATCGGCGGAGGGTCGTGGGGAACGGCATTTGCACGGCTGCTCGCAGACCGTGACTGCTCGGTCACACTCGCGATGCGCTCCGCCGACGATGTCGCTGCGATTCGCGCCACCGGGCACAACCCGCGGTATTCGCCGCAGGTTGACCTGCAGGGAATCGAGGCGACAACGATCGAGGGCGCTCCTATCGCGGACACAGACCTGGTCGTCGTCGCAGTTCCCAGCCACGCGTTCGGTGAAATCGTCTCGGCGCTGCCCGGCCACGCCCCGGTGCTTTCGCTCACCAAAGGGCTCGATCCGGGTTCGGGCGAACGACTCTCGACGCTCGTCACCGATCGCTCGGTCGCGGTCCTTTCCGGCCCCAACATGGTTGAGGAGATCGCCGCCGGCCTGCCAGGTGTTGCGGTGATCGCGAGCACCGATGAGCAGTTCGCGCTCGAACTGCAGGAGCTTGTCAACTCGGTCGTATTCCGGGTGTACGTGAACTCCGACGTGCTGGGCGTCGAGCTCTGCGGCGCGGCGAAGAACGTGATCGCGTTAGCGGCGGGTGGCGTCGACGGCCTCCGGCTTGGCGACAGCGCGAAGGCCGCCATCATCACCCGGGGCATCTACGAGATGTCGCGTCTCGGTGCGGCCGTTGGAGCCGATCCCGAGACGTTCGCTGGGCTGGCAGGGATGGGCGACCTCGTCGTGACCTGCTGGCATGCAAGCGGCCGAAACCGCCGTGCTGGAGAGCTGATCGCCCGCGGCCGCACCCCCGACCAGGCACGATCTGAGATCGGCCAGGTCGTTGAAGGGCTGACGACCGCCCCTGTATTGCGTGAGCTGTCGCGACGGGTTGGTGTCGAATTGCCGATCACCGAAGGTGTCTGCGCGGTGCTCGACGGCCGTCCGTTGAGCGAACTCGCGGAAGGATTGATGGGTCGGCGACCAACGGATGAACGCTCATCGGGTGGTCGCGTCCCCGCCCCCCGGTAGGGTTCCGGCCATGACAGCGCGCACGTTCTCATTCACGTCGGAGTCGGTGACCGAGGGCCATCCCGACAAGATCGCCGACCAGATCTCAGATTCCGTCCTCGATGCGATCCTCACCGACGACCCAACAGGTCGCGTTGCATGCGAAACACTCGTCACCACCGGCCTCGTTGTGGTGGCAGGCGAGATCACGACATCGACCTACGTCGACATTCCGAAGCTCGTGCGCGACCGGATCAAGCAGATCGGGTACACGCGCGCCAAGTACGGCTTCGATGCAGAGACCTGCGGTGTGATGGTTGCGCTCGACGGGCAGTCACCAGACATCGCCCAGGGCGTCGACACCGCGTTTGAAGTGCAACACGATCCGAACGACGGTGATCCGCTCGACCGCGTTGGCGCTGGTGACCAGGGCCTGATGTTCGGCTACGCGTCGAACGAGACGGCAGAGCTGATGCCGCTGCCGATCATGCTCGCCCACCGGCTTGCCAAGCGCCTCTCAGAGGTGCGGAAGTCCGACATGCTCCCGTACCTGCGCCCCGACGGGAAGACGCAGGTGACAGTGCGCTACGAGGTAGACGCAAACGGCCGTCAGCGCCCCGTCGAGATCGAGCGCGTCCTGATCTCCACCCAGCATCGCGAAGGCATGGATCCCGAGACAGGCATCAAGCCTGACCTGATCGATCACGTGATCGAGCCGATCCTGCCGAAGGAGCTGTACGACCCGGCGAAGCTGCACGAGAAGGGCTTCGTGTATGTCAACCCGACCGGCAAGTTCGTAATCGGCGGCCCGATGGGTGACGCTGGCCTCACCGGACGCAAGATCATCGTCGACACCTACGGTGGCGCTGCACCGCACGGCGGTGGCGCGTTCTCGGGCAAAGATCCGACGAAGGTCGATCGTTCAGCCGCATACGCCGCGCGGTACGTTGCAAAGAACGTCGTCGCTGCTGGCCTTGCAGATCGCTGCCAGATCCAGGTCGCCTATGCGATCGGTGTCGCGCACCCGTTCTCGATCCTCGTCGAGTGCTTCGGCACCGAGAAGATCTCGGTGATCAAGATCGAAGAGCTCGTCCGCGAGCATTTCGACCTGCGCCCAGCAGCGATCCTCCGCGATCTCGACCTGCGCCGCCCGATCTACGCGAAGACAGCGGCGTACGGCCACTTCGGTCGCGAGGATCACGACTTCACGTGGGAGCGCACCGACAAGGCTGCCGCGCTTGCTGCGGCCGCTGGGCTCGCGGTACCCGCAAACGCATCCGCGTAGCGCGTTGGCAGATCTGATTGCGGCTGCGGCGGCGACATACGGCGTTGCAATGGCGCTTGCCCCGATCCTCCAGATCCGGGCGATCCTGCAACATCGGACGTCAAAGTCGGTTTCGGTCGGGTACCTGCAGGTGCTGCTAGTTGGCTTCGGGCTCTGGCTTGCCTACGGCATTGCGTCACACAACGCCGTGATCATCATCCCGAACATCGTGGCCGTGATCGTCGCGGCGGCCACGATCGTGGTGGCGTACCGTTTCAAGCCCGCGAAGGAGCAGTAGATCTAGGCAGAGACGGGGCGGCGTACGAATAGGCCGCCTGCGGCCCGGGCCGCAAGCGTCTTCTCACCATGCTCGGTGCTGACAACGAACTGCGCTGCGTCGGGCGCGCCACGAAGCAGCTCGACCGCAGTACCAGGCACGAGTCCATGGTCGTAGAACCACTCGAGTAGCTCGCCATCATGCTCGGCGAGGCGCACGATCGTGCCGCGGCCACCAGGGCCGAGATCGGAGAGCGGCTCAAGCTCGAGGTTCTCGGCCTGCTCGCGCTCGGTGTGGATCGGCCAGCCGTGAGGGCATCGCTCGGGGTAGCCAAGACGCTCCTCGATCCGGTCGATCATGTCGTCCGAAAACGTGTCGCCGAGCTCATCGGCATGGACATGCGACTCGGCAGGCGTGTAGCCCATGAAGTCCGTGAGTAGGCGTTCGATGATCCGATGACGACGCACCACCTTTTCGGCACGGTCGAGACCTGACGGTGTGAGCAGCGCCTCCTTGTGTTCGCCACGCTCGACGAGCCCCTCCGCCTCAAGCCGCTTCAGCATCTCGCCGGCTGACGCGCGGGAGACGTTCAGCATCTCCGCGACACGCGCTGCCAGCGTGGGCACCGACGTGTCGGGCAGACGGTACTCACCGATCGGAAACGCGAGGAAGTAGATCGTCTCGAGGTAGTCGTCGACAGAGTGGCCTTGCGCCATCGCGTGATCGTAACGACGCGGTGTCTGTCCGTGGCCCCCGCCTACGGTGTGAGGGTGCACCAGTTCTTTCACGCGGTGAGCGTCTTCGGGCATGAGCTCGTCAACGTTGGCTGGACGTTCCTTGGCCTTGCACTGCTCCTGCACGTCCTGAAGCTCATGTTGCGGGCGATCGCGTGGCGCTCGATCTTGGTCGCGGCGTATCCGACGCACCGGATCCGTCTGCGCACAACCCTCGGGGCATACGTGGCGGGCGTCGGTGTCAACTCGATCGCGCCAGCCCGCAGCGGCGACCTCGTCAAGCTCTACCTCGTTCGGGCCCGCATTCCAGGCGCGAAGGTCACGACGTTGGCGCCAACGCTCGTTGCCGAGACGGCGTTCGACGCGATCGTTGCCGGAGGGTTGATGCTGTGGGCGCTCGCCATCGGGGTGCTCCCGACACGGCAGGTCTACGAGAAGCTGCCGACGGTCGAGTGGCGCTTCTTCTTTCGCCATGTGGAGGCCACCGGAATCGTGTTTGGGTTAGTCGCCGTCGCGGTAGTCATCTCGCTCTTCTGGGCTCGGGGCCACATTGCGCGCTTCTTTGACCGGATACGCCAGGGTTTCGCCGTCTTCTCGCTGCCGCGGCGCTTGCTGCTCGGCGTCGTACTGCCGCAGGCGCTCTCGTGGATCCTCCGTATCGCGACGCTCTACTGCTTTCTACGCGCGTTCCACATCGACGCGACGGTGCACAACGCGATGCTGGCGCAGGTCGTTGATTCGCTCGCAACGCTGTTCCCGGCCACCCCTGGTGGTGCGGGTACCAAGCAGGGTTTGATCGTGTACGTGTTTCGAGGCCAGGCCGTTTCGACCGCTGCTCTCCTCGCGTTTTCGGTGGGCATGAACATCGCGATCGTGATCAGCAATGTTGTGCTCGGGTTGATCGCCATGGGGCTCATGGCGCGCACGTTCTCGTGGCGAGCCCTCTTTCCCGCTCAGCCGCCAGACGACGAGCCAGCGAACGCCTGAGGTCGGCTGCGACAGGCGCCGCCTCTACTGTGAGCCGGTGCCCTACGCCGCCGTCTATCCGCTCGTTGCCGCAAGGAACCTCGCCAAGGAGTTCACCTACGAGGTAGAGGAGGGAGTGGGGAAGGGCGCGATCGTCGCCGCACCGTTTGGGCGGCAGACGATTCGGGGGATCGTGACGTCGGTCTCGACCGAGGCACCTGAGGGTTTCACAGCGTCCCCGATCACGGGTGTCACAGGGCAGGTGCCGCCTGCGCTCGTCGATCTCGCGCTGTGGCTTGCCGACTACTACGGCTCGACACCCGCCCGAGCGCTGGCTCTCGTCGCGCCCGAGATGCCGAAGCGCCGCAAGGAGCAGCCCCCTCCGGGAGAGGCGCACGAGCTTGGCGGTCAGCGGGTCGATCCTCACGATCTGACACCCTCGCAAGCTGTTGCGCTGGCGCGGATCGAGGCATCGCTCGACGGTGGCGGAGGGTCGTACTTGCTGTACGGCGTCACCGGATCGGGTAAGACCGAGGTTTACCTGCGGGCGGCCGGGGCGGCTCTTGAGCGCGGCCTTGGCGTGATCGTGCTGGTGCCCGAGATCGCACTGGCGCCGCAGACGGTTGGCCGAGTGCGTGCGCGCTTCGGTGATCGCGTCGCGATCCTCCACTCGGGGCTGACCGACGCTCAGCGCCGCGACGAACGTGCGCGGATCGCGAGCGGTGAGGCACGGATTGTCGTCGGCGCCCGGTCGGCGATCTTCGCGCCAATGCGGGGCGTGGGGCTGATTGTTGTCGACGAAGAGCACGACAGCTCGTACAAGCAGGAGTCCGATCCGCGCTACGACGCGCGGACGATTGCGGCCAAGCGTGGGGCGTTGGAAGGCGCCACGGTCGTGTTTGGCTCCGCGACACCGCGCCCAGAGAGCTGGGCGCGACTCGAACGCCTCAACTTGGAGGGGCGTCACGGCCCAGGGCTGCCGCCCGTCAAGGTTGTCGACCTTCGGCATGAGGCGGGCTATCCGTTGTCGGCCCCACTTCTGCAGGCTCTGCGGCGGGTTGCCGACGGTGATGGGGGCGGTAAGGCGATCCTGCTCCTTAACCGTCGAGGTGCGGCTCCTGCGCTGCATTGCCGCGCGTGTGGCGTGACGCTTCGGTGCACCGATTGTGACGTTTCGCTCGTGTTGCACGACGGGGGGGAGCTGCGCTGCCATCACTGTGGGCGTCGCGAGCGTTCGCCTGAGGCGTGCCCGGCGTGTGGGTCTGTTGAGCTCGCTCGGCTTGGGGCTGGCACCCAGAAGCTCGAGCGTGATCTCGAACGTGACTTTCCGGACGTTGAGTTGATTCGGCTTGACGCCGACACTGCCGATAAGCCTGAGGAGCTCGCGGCCGCGCTTCAGCGGTTCGTCGCGGCTGATCGGGCGATCTTGCTTGGCACGCAGATGGTTGCGAAGGGGCATGATTTCGCCGGTGTTGAGCTTGCGGCGGTGATTGATGCCGACACGGCGCTCGCGCTGCCCGACTTCCGGGCCGAGGAGCGGACGTTCCAGCTGATCACGCAGCTCGCCGGCCGCAGCGGCCGTGATGCACCGGGGCGCGTGATCGTGCAGACGTTTCAGCCGGACGCTCGCCCGATCGTCTACGCGGCCCGCCACGATGTCGGTCGTTTCCTTGGCGAGGAGCTTGAACGGCGCGAGCTGCTCGGCTACCCGCCGTTTCGTCATCTCGTGCGCATTGTGGTGACGGGCACCGCACTCGAACCGGCGATGCGCGCGCTCGAGGAGCTTCGCCGTGAGTTGCCTGATGCCGAGCTGCTTGGCCCGGCTCCGCTGCTGCGTCTGCGGGGACGCTATCGCGCGCAGCTCGTGGGGAAGACCGATCAGCCGCGCGCCTTCGCTGCCCGTGCGGCGCGTCTCCTTGCTGCTGCCGCTCCCGCGATGCGTAAGGCGGGCCTGACGGCTGTCGTGGACGTCGATCCGCAGTCGCTGTAGCGAGCGGCCGTCTGCTCCAGCACCCCGGCGCGACCCCAGACACCACCCCCGGTGTCAGACACCGTTTCGTGTCAAGGGAGAAGTGGATCAACTTTGTACCAGTTGAGTATCGACGATCGCGCGCCCCAAACCCGTATCAACAAACGATTTCGACCGTCCGATGCGATCGAGTGACGCAGAGGCAAAACGTTACAAAGATGTTCCAAAGGACACTTGACAGAAAAAGGTGTCTGACACCGAAGCGGACACCGATGCGGGCACAATGGCCCTATGAAGCGGCCGTGGGCTGAGGAGATCCTTGGCGAGTGGGGAGTACGCGACGTCACCCCGCCGTTCCAGATTGAGCGCAAGCTGCTCGAGGAAGACCAGGAGATCAACACGCTCACGGGTAAGCCGCTCCGGCGGCGGCTGCGAAACTTCCGCCCGGAGGCCGACATCTACGTCGCCTCGGTCGGCGGGCCGCTGCCCTACATGCAGCGACTCAAAACGATCGAGCTCATGGAGGCGGAACAGACCGAGCGTCTCGCTGCCGCACGCGAGGAGACAGGTGGCGGCGAGGCGTGGATCGAACGCGTCAAGCGCTGGCGATTCGACGAAATCAACGACCTCATCGAAAAGCACAACCGCTGGTACCCGATCGAAGCACGGCTGCCAATGGACCCCAAATCACGCGACTTCGTGACGATCGGCGGAAGGTCGTATCTGCGCCCACAACTCGACGCCGCGTGGGTTCTCGCGCGCTTCCCTGCATAAGACCCTCCGTCCCGCGTACACTTCCCCGCCGTGACCGAACACGACCACAGCCACGATCACGATCACGACCATGACCACGGTCATGACCACGATCACGATCACGATCACGACCATGACCACGGTCATGACCACGACCACGGTCCGAGCGCGGAAGAGTTCGAGCGCGCACAGGCCGAGGCTGCGCGTCGTCGTGCGCTCCAGCAGATCCGGCAGTACCCCGATCCCGCGCTCCAGCTGAAGGCGCACGAGGTCGAGATCTTCGACGAGTCTCTGATGAACCTCGTTGAGCGGATGATGGGCCTGATGAAGGACGCCGGCGGTGTCGGGCTTGCAGCCACACAGATCGGCATTCTCCAGCGCGTCTTCGTGTTTGAGCCCGATGATGATGGCCCGAAGGCGATCGTCAATCCGGTGGTCTCAAACGTCGGCTCCGACAAGGACTCCGACGAGGAGGGCTGCCTGTCGCTCCAGAACGTCCGCGTTGACGTTGAGCGGCCAACCAAGCTCACCCTCTCCGGCAAGGATCCTGAGGGCAACGACGTCACGTACGACCTTGAGGGGTACGGCGCCCGCGTCGTACAGCACGAGCTCGACCACCTCGATGGCGTGCTGATCATCGACCGCACCGATGCTGCGAGCCGCAAGGAAGCACTCGGCATCCTTCGGCCGACCCCGGTTCTCACCGAACCCGTCCTGCCCCGGTAGCGATGCGCCTCGCCGTCGCCGCGACGGCTCCGCTCGGCGCCGACGTGCTCGAGCGTCTCGCCGCACGGCACGAAATCGCCTACGTACTCACACGTCCCGACGCGCCACGCGGTCGTGGGCGGAAGCTCGCGCCACCCCCGGCCAAAGAGGCGGCCGACCGCCTGGGCATTCGTGTCGAGCAGCCGGAGCGGCCCGCGCTGCCAGCCGACGCTCCCGTCGACACGATTGTCGTGTGTGCCTACGGGCTGCTGATCCCTCCGTCGCTGCTTGCCGAAGGGCTCTGGTTGAACGTCCACCCGTCGTTGCTTCCGCGCTGGCGTGGTGCCGCCCCGATCGAGCGTTCAATTCTTGCTGGTGATGAGCTCACAGGTGTGTCGATCCACGAGACGGTCGAGGCTCTTGACGCCGGGCCGCTCGCGGCGCAAGAGTCTTTCCCGATCGGCCCCGATGACGACGCAGGCTCGGTGTACGCGCGTGCCGGCGAGGTGGCCGCACGTCTCCTCGACGAGGTGATTGCAGCGCCGAGCTTTGCGCCCCAAGCAGAGGACGGCATCACCTACGCCGAGAAGATCCTGGCGGCTGACCGTGAGCTGAATCTCGACGACCCCGTCGACGCTTGGCGCCGTGTGCGTGCGCTCTCGCCGCACATTGGGGCGTGGACGGTCATGCACGATCGGCGGATCACAATCTGGCGTGCCCATCTTGAGGGCGGCGTGTTTGTGCCAGATGAGGTTCAGCCGGAAGGTAAGGGGCGCATGAGCTGGGACGCGTTCATGCGCGGCATCCGAGCGTGATTGCGCCCGCACGTCGGGCTGCGTTCGAGGTCGTGCGCCGCGTATTTGAGGAAGAGTCGTACGCCGATCGTGCCTTCACTGCTGCTGCCGAGAACCTGAGTTCAGGCGACCGGGCGCTCGCCCAGCGGCTGGCGTACGGGACGGTGCAGCGGGTGCGCACGATTGATTACGGCATCGAGGAGATCGGCAAGCGGCCCGTCGCGAAGCTCGACATTCCGGTGCGGGCGTCGCTGCGCCTTGCGGCCTACCAGCTCGCGTGGACTGCCGAGCCCGTGCATGCGGTCGCGAACGACGCGGTCGAGCTTGTGCGATCCGCGAAGTTGGAGCGCGCTGTCCCGTTCACGAACGCTGTTGTCCGCCGCCTCGGGCGCAGCATGAGGGGGCTCGTCGCGTCGCTTCCGCCGGGCCCCTTGCGCGAGTCGTACCCTGACTGGATCTACGAGACGTGGGTGCGCGACTTCGGCATCGATGAGGCGTTCGAGTTGATGGAGGCCCAGAATGAGCCGCCCGAACTGGTCGTGCGTTCGGCCGATCCGGTGGGTGAGCCGACCGATGTTCCGGGCGCGTGGCGCGTCGATCGCATCGATCCCGTCGATCTCGCGTCGGGGCGGGTGTGGCCGCAGAGTCGTGGCTCGCAGGTCGCGGCGCTGGTGCTCGGCTCGCAGCCCGATGAGCGCATCCTTGACGGTTGCGCAGCACCGGGAGGGAAGACGGCGATGCTGCAAGGAGCGGTGACGGCTGTCGAGCTGCACCCTGGCCGCTCCCGTGAGCTGGAGGCGAATCTCAAGCGCCAGCGCCGAACCAACGTGACGGTCGTGAACGGTGATCTGCGCGAGCTCGCTGCGGACGGCTTCGATCGAGCCCTCATCGACGCACCGTGCTCCGGCCTTGGGGTTCTTGCTCGGCGTCCCGACCTGCGTTGGCGCGCGCAGCCGCTTGCGGAGCTCCAGTCCGAGCTGCTCGCTGCCACGGCAGCCCGTGTGAGGCCGGGCGGCACGATTGTCTACTCCGTTTGCACGTTGAACCGAGACGAGAACGAGGCCGTTGTTGATGCCTCAGGACTCGAGGTCGAGTCCCTCGCGGACGAGTGGCCGCAGTTTCGCCACCCCACGCGTCCCGAGTTTCTGCTGACGACACCGCATCGGCACGGGACGACGGGGTTCTTCATCGCGCGTCTGCGCAAGTGGTAGAAGCACACCATGCATGACGCTGCCTTCCTCGAACGCGCGCTCGCCCTCGTTCGGGCCGATCCGCTACGCGCCTATCCCAAGCCGACGGTGGGGGCGGTCGTTGTCGTCAACGGGGAGGTTGTTGCTGAGGGTGTGACGGAGAAGGGGGGACGTCACGGTGAGGTTGTGGCGCTCGACCAGGTTGCGGGGAAGGTCGCGGGCGGGACGATCTATGTGACGATGGAGCCGTGCTCGCATTGGGGCACGACCCCGCCGTGCACGGAGCGCGTGCTCGCAGAGGGGCTCACGCGTGTTGTCGCCGCCTCGCTCGACCCGAACCCTGAGGCTGCTGGTGGCCTCGACTACCTGCGTGAGCGGGGGGTGACTGTTGAGTCGGTCGACTGCTTCGAGGCTCGTGCGCTTTCGGAGGCGTGGCGAACGTTTGTCGCCAAGCGACGCCCGTTTGTGGCCTACAAGGTTGCGACCACACTCGACGGCCATGTCACTCTTCCAGGCGAGCGCTGGATCACGGGTGAAGCTAGCCGCCGCCTAGTCCATGAGCTCCGAGCGTGCTACGACGCGGTCGCGGTTGGCATGGGCACCGTGCGTGCCGACGCCCCGCGCTTGGATGCCCGCGACGTGCCGACGCCCCACGGTCAGCCGCGACGGCTCGCGTTCGGGCGCGGCCCGCTGCCGGAAGGCTCCGAGCTCGAACTCTGCACGGGCCCGCTTGCCGACGAGCTTGCGCGCCTCGCGTCGGAAGGGGTCCAGTCGATCCTGCTCGAAGGTGGGCCGACGCTCGCGGGCGCGTTCCTCGATGCTGGTCTCGTCGACAAGGTGCTGCTCTTTGTCGCACCCGTTCTCAACGGGGGTGACGGGCCGACTGCCTTCCCGCGGCTAGGATCTGTGGCGCGCCTCTCGAACCTGGCCGTTTCACGGATTGGGGACGACGCGCTCATCGAGGCCTATGTCAACGCACCCTGACTTCCAGCGCTCTGACGACGAGATCGTCACGCACCTCTCCCACTGGCTGATGGGCCAGATCGGGAACGACGAGCTGCGCAAGCGCGTTGAGGGCATCGGCACCGATGACCTCGCTCCCGGCCAGCGGGCCGCTGTCGCAGAGCTGATGGTCGATCTGCAGAACGCGCTGCCGGGTGAGCGAGGCGATCTTGAGCGCGTTGTGCGCGAGACGATCGAAGCGCTCGCGTACGGGGACTAGCCAGGTGTTCACCGGCATCGTCCGTGAGGTTGGCGTTGTCGCAGCTGTTGCTGGTGGGGAAGCTGGTGTGCGCCTCACGGTTGCTGCGCCCGTGACTGCGTCCGGCATCGTGCTCGGCGGGTCTGTGGCGATCTCGGGGGTCTGCTTGACGGCGGTTGGGATCGGCGATCGCGAGCTTGTGTTCGAAGCGGTGCCTGAGACGCTCGCGCGCACCTCGCTGGGTTCGCTTGTCGCGGGGTCGCGGGTGAACATTGAGCCGGCGCTGCTTGCGGGTGAGCCACTTGGTGGCCATTACGTGCAGGGTCACGTCGATGGCGTTGGCACTGTTCGATCGGTGACGCCAGAGGGTGACGGCGTGCGTATCGGCTTCACCGTTCCTGCCGACCTGCTCCGCTATGTCGCGTTCAAGGGTTCAATCACGATTGAGGGCGTGAGTCTCACGGTCGCGGCGCTCGACGCGACAGGACTTGAGGTTGCGCTGATCCCGCACACGCTTGAGGCGACCACGCTGAGTGGTCTCGTTGTGGGCGATCCGGTCAACCTTGAGGTTGATGTGCTTGCGAAGTACGTCGAGCGTATGACGTCGGTGACTGCGAGCAGCACGCCGTCGGCGTCGTGACACCCGGCCGCTAACGTCTTCTTATGGCAGTGACGACGACCTTTGCGACGATCGAGGAGGCAATTGCGGATATCCGTGACGGCCGGTTTGTGGTGGTCGTTGACGATCCCGACCGCGAGAACGAGGGCGACCTTGTCATTGCGTCGCAATTTGTCACGCCTGAAGCGATCAACTTCATGGCAACCCATGCGCGCGGTCTGATCTGCCTTTGCTTGACGGAAGAGAAGGCCGACATTCTTGGGTTGCGGCCAATGACCGACCGGAATGAGGCTCCGCTTGGCACTGCGTTCACGGTCTCGATCGAGGCGCGGGAGGGTGTGACCACGGGTATCTCGGCTGCGGATCGCAGCCACACCGTGCAGGTAGCGATCGCACCTGATGCGAAGGCGAGCGACCTCGTCCAGCCCGGACATGTCTTTCCGTTGCGCGCACGCCCCGGTGGTGTGCTTGAACGGATCGGTCAGACCGAGGCTGCTGTCGACCTTGCGCGCCTTGCCGGCCTCAATCCGTCTGGCGTGATTTGCGAGATCATGAACGACGACGGCACGATGGCCCGGGTCTCCGACCTCGTGCCGTACTGCGAGAAGCACGGGTTGAAGATGGTCACGGTGGCCGACCTCGTCGAGTATCGCCGCCGTCACGAGAAGCTGGTTGAGCGTGGCGCGTCGGTGCGGATGCCGACGGAGTACGGCGAGTTTACGGCCGTCGCCTTCCGCGAGCTCCTCACTGGCAAGGCACATGTGGCTCTCGTACATGGCGATGTTGCTGGGGCGGAGAACGTGCTTGTCCGTGTTCACTCGGAGTGCCTGACGGGCGACGTCTTCCATTCGATGCGCTGTGACTGTGGCGAGCAGCTTCAGCAGGCGCTCGTCCAGATCGCGAGCAAAGAGTGCGGGGTGCTCCTGTACCTCGCCCAAGAGGGCCGCGGCATCGGACTGCTCAACAAGTTGCGCGCGTACGAGCTGCAGGAGCAGGGTCTCGACACTGTTGAGGCCAACACGAAGCTTGGCTTCCCCGCTGACGGGCGCGATTACGGGATCGGGAATCAGATCCTTGCTGACCTTGGCCTAACGACGATCCGCATCCTCACGAACAACCCCAAGAAGCTGACCGGAATCGATGGGTTCGGCCTGACGGTTGTGGAGCAGGTGCCGATCGAAATTCCGCCGAACGCGGAGAACCGCCGGTATCTAGCCGCCAAGCGGGATAAGCTCGGACACCGTTTGCACCATCAAGACATTCGCGACCTTCCGTAAAGCCTCGAGCAAAGCGAGCCCATGAGCGACCAGTTCCTGCCGTACGATGCGCCTCTGCCCCCGCGTTCCGATGACGACGAGCCGGGCGGCCCGCCTGCGCCTGCCGAACCGCTCGCGCAGGTTCCGGCCGACGATCCTTTCGCCGCGTGGCCGCAGGCCGAGTCGGGTGCGGTTGTCGAGGATCGGCCCGAGCCAGGTCAGGCGATCCAGCATTCGGCGGGCGAGATCGAGATTCCCGACGGGTACTCGGTCATCGAGGGCAGCCCGATCGGCAAGCGCCGCTCGGTCGCCGTTGTCGTCTCGCGCTTCAACGGGAACCTGACCAACCGCATGCTTCGTCGCGCGATCGACGCGCTTGAGGATGCAGGGGTCGCCCCTGACGCCGTCACGATCGTCCCTGTGCCGGGCGCGTTCGAGCTGCCACTTGCTGCTCTCGCGCTTGCGAAGACACGCAACTACGCGTGCATCGTTGCGCTTGGCGCGATCGTGCGGGGTGAGACGCCGCACTTCGACTATGTCGCGGCCGAGGCGGCTTCGGGCCTTCAGCTCGCCGGGATCGAGACGGGCGTCCCTGTTGCGTTCGGGGTGCTGACGGTCGAGACCGTGGCGCAAGGTGAGGCCCGCATTGACCGCGCGGCCGATGCCGTTGCGAGTGCGCTCGAGATGGCTGACGTGTTCGCGCAGCTGCGCACCACCTCGCGCGGCTGACGACCATGGTCGACCAGGCGATCTACCTGGGCGACAACCTTGAGCTTCTCGCTCTGCTCCCCGACGAGTCGGTCACGCTTGTCTACATCGATCCGCCGTTCAACACGGGGCGTGTGCAGCGTCGTCTGACGCTCGCGACCGAACGTGACAGTGAGGGTGACCGTGTCGGGTTTGGTGGCAACACGTATCGCTCGGAGGTGGTCGGATCGAAGGAGTACGGCGACGCGTTCGATGACTACCTCGGCTTTATCGAGCCGCGACTCCGCGAAGCGCGCCGCGTGTTGGATAGGCGGGGCACGCTCTACTTCCACATCGACTACCGCGAGGCGCACTACTGCAAGGTGCTGCTCGACCAGATCTTCGGCCGTGAGTGTTTCCTCAACGAGATCATTTGGGCCTACGACTACGGCGCACGCGCGAAGAGCCGGTGGCCTGCAAAGCACGACACGATCCTTGTCTACGTGAAGGATCCGGCGAGCTACCACTTCGACTCCGAGGCCGTTGACCGCGAGCCGTACATGGCGCCGGGGCTCGTGACGGCCGAGAAGGCGGCCAAGGGAAAGCTTCCAACTGATGTGTGGTGGCACACGATCGTGTCGCCCACCGGCAAGGAGAAGACGGGCTATCCGAGCCAGAAGCCACTTGGGGTACTCCGACGGATCGTGCAGGCGTCGACGGCGCCGGGGGATTGGTGCCTCGACTTCTTCGCTGGCAGCGGCACTCTGGGTGCGGCGGCGCTTGAGCTTGGGCGCCGCGCGGTGCTCTGCGACGCAAGCCCCGATGCGGTGGACGTGATGCACGCCCGGCTGGGGCTGCCCGTTGTGGTGCTCGACGAGATGCCTGACGCAGCGTTGCCCGCCTGATATCGCGGCGATTGTGGGGCTTCGGCTACACTCCTCCGTCGATGTCCAAGGTCTGCTCAGTCTGCGGCAAGGGTCCCTCGTTCGGGAACAACCGGTCGCACTCGATGGTTGCTACGAGGCGCCGCTTCGACGCGAATCTTCAGAAGATTCGCGTATTGGTGAAGGGCTCGCCGGTTCGCGCGTACGTCTGCACGCGCTGCCTCAAGGCGGGCAAAGTCACCAAAGCCATCTAGCGCTCGATTTCGCCAACGCGATTCGAGGTTCCGGTAGCTGCGCTGCCGCGCTTGTGTGCATCGATCTTCGCGCGTTCGCACCCATCGCAGCGCAACCGCAGAGACCCCTTGGGGTGTCTAATGACTCTGATGGCCAGCCTCGTCCTTGAATCTGAACATGGCTCGATCACGATCTCGCGCGATGTTGTTGCAGAGATCGTGTCGGAGACAGCCAAACGGTGTTATGGCGTCGTTGGGCTGACACCGGCGTCACGGGTGCGAAGGATCCTCCGGCGTGACGGCATCAGCGTCGCGGGCGACGCAGACGGTGTGGTGATCGAGTTGCACGTTGTCGTTGAGCATGGGCTGAATTTGGCCGAGGTAGCTGCAACGATTCGATCTCAGGTGTCGTATGACGTCCAAAGACTTGTGGGTCTGCCTGTTGCAGCTGTCGAGGTTGTCGTCGCAGCTGTCAAGGAGGGCGCGTGAGAGGTCGGGTGCTCGACCTTGCACGCGGGGGCCTCGTGTCGATTGAGGCACAACGCGGCCGCATCGACGATCTGAATGTGTTCCCTGTTCCTGACGGAGACACGGGAACGAACCTGACGTTGACCGTGCGAGCGATTGTTGAGGCGCTTGAGGCGCCGGGTGCAGACGATCGTGCGGGTCTCGCGCATGAGGTTGCCCGGGCCGCGTTGATGGGCGCGCGCGGCAACTCGGGTGTGATCCTCTCGCAGATCGTTCGTGGGGCCGCGGAGGCGCTTGGGGGAACCGAGTCGTTGGATCTCGCTGCGGTGCTGCGCGGGGCGAGCGATGCCGCCTACCGCGCCGTGAAGAGCCCGGTTGAGGGGACGATGCTGACTGCGGTGCGGGAGCTTGCCGAGGCTGCGGAGGCTGGCGGTGAGATCGCCGCTGTGATCGCGCGTGGCGACGATTGTGTGCGTCGCACTCCGGAGCTCCTGCCAGTGCTTGCCGACGCTGGCGTTGTCGATGCGGGTGCGGCCGGGTTCCTCGAGATCGTTCGCGGCGTTGCGTCGGTGTGGACGGGCGAGGTGCTCGTGGCTGCCGCGGCACCCGCGGCGCCGCGGTTGACGATGGCTGCGGATCTCGCACACGACGATTCGGAGTTCCAGTACTGCACCGTCTTCGTGGTCGAGGGTGAGGGTCTTGATGCCGATTCGCTCGAGCATGAGCTTGCTCGCTTGGGCGACTCACTCCTTGTTGTAGGCGACAGTGCCGCACTGAAGGTGCATGTCCACACTGACGATCCAGGCGCTGCTCTGAGCTTGGGTGTCGCGCGCGGCACGCTTGCGGGCATTGAGATCGCGAACATGCACGCCCAGACGCGTGACCGTGAGCGTCGGCTACAGGCTGTTCCCGATCTTCCGGTTGCAACCTGCGGCCTCGTCGTTGTTTCGGCTGGGGCGGGGAATCGAGCGCTCTTTGAGAGTCTCGGTGCGATTGTGGTGGACGGTGGCGAAACGATGAACCCGTCGACCGCCGAGATCCTGAGCGCAGTTGAGCTGTCGCCGACGACCGAAGTTGTGGTGCTCCCGAACAACAAGAACGTCGTGATGGCGGCTGAGCACGCTGCCGCGAACGCCCAACGGGTTGTGCGCGTCGTGCCAACCGTTTCGATGCAGGCGGGGCTTGCCGCAGCTGTCGCATTCGACGCGTCGGCGGAGGCCGATGCCAACGTCACGGAGATGGCGGAGGTGGTCGAGGGCGTGCGCACCGGCGCTGTGGCGCGCGCCTCTCGTGACGCCGAATTCGGCGGCGTCGATGTGCGGGCGGGGGAGTGGCTTGCGTTGCAGGATGGGAACGCCGTCGCGACCGACCCCGAACCGGTCGGTGCGGTGCGGGCGCTTGTTGAGCGGCTGCTTTCCGAGCCGCGCGCGATCCTCACGGTGCTGCTTGGCGAAGAGGCGCCCGACCTCTCTGATCTCCTTGCCGAGGTTGCCACACGGTTTCCCGACCTCGAGCTCGATGTGCACGAGGGCGGCCAGCCGCACTACGCCGTGCTTCTCTCGGCCGAGTAGCGCGAAACCTGCGAAGCTCCGCGACGATGGATCTCAACGCCGCGAATACCGCGATCGTTCTCGATTCGACCGCCGACTTTCCTGACGGCCCGACACGGTTTGCGAACTGGCGCGTCGTGCCCCTGTATGTCACCTTCGGTGACACGAGCTACCGGGACTACGTCGATCTTGGGCCCGACGAGTTCTACGCTAAGTTGACCGCGGCCAGCGAGCTCCCGCGAACGTCACAGCCCACGCCTGGCGACTTCGCGGCCGTGTACGAGGAGCTTGCCGGGTACGACCGGATCATCTCGCTCCAGCTCTCCTCAAAGCTCTCTGGGACGTATGCGAGTGCGGTGCAGGCGGCGGGCGGCAACGCGCGTGTGCGGGTGATCGACACGGGCACTGTCTCGGCGGCGGTCGCGATGCTCGCGCTTGCGATTCAGCGGCGTCTGGAGGCCGGGACGACCGATGAGGCGATCGACGCGCTGATCGAGTACTTCCACGGCAATCACGGCCTGCTGTTCACGATGGACACGCTCGAGTACTTGGCGAAGGGTGGCCGGATCGGGAAGGGCGCTGCGTTCGCAGGGTCGCTCTTGAACGTGAAGCCCGTGCTGGCGATCCAAGCGGGTGAGGTGGTGCCGATCAAGCGTGTGCGTGGAGAGGCGAAGGCGTGGGAGGAGCTACGCCAGCTGTTCGAGCAGTCGACCGTTGATCGGCCCTCGCTGCGCGTTGGCATCGCCCATTCGGCGGCCCCGGCGCGGCTTGAAAAGCTCCGCCAGCTTGTCGGTGAGTCGCGGCCACGCGCGCAGATTGAGGTCGCGACGATCCTTGGGGCAGTCGTCGGCACGCATGCCGGTCCGGGCACGCTTGGGATCTTCTGGTTCGACGACGTCGACTCTCCGGCGTAGGTCCCTCTCCATACCAAAGGGGTTCATCCGGTCCGGGACCTATACTCCCGGCGGGTGAGGATGCAGATTCCCGCACACACGGGTTTTGCCGGGCTGGTCCAGGATGAAAACTGGCGCCGCCCGCGTGGCTGGGCGCGCCCGGAGCGATTGCTCGACCCGGTCACCAACCTGCCGGGTGTGGGGCCGACCCTCGCCAAGCGACTGGTGCCGCTTGGAATCCAAACGGTCGGCGACGTTCTCTTCCGTCGACCCCGGCGCTATGAGACTGCAGCTGATCAGGTGCCGATCGCCGCGCTCAACACGACCGACGAGGTGGTCATCGCCGGAACGGTTGGCGACATTCGCACGCGCATGCTGCCGCGACGTCGATCGCTCGTCACCGCACGGATCACCGACGAGACCGGAACGATCTCTGCCACATGGTTCAACCAGCCGTGGGTTGCCGAGCGGCTCCGGCCGGGAACCGTCGTTCGCCTGCGCGGCAAGACCGGCCGCTACGGGTTTGACGTCAAGACCTACGACCTCGGCGACGACGCCGCCAAAGCAACCGCCGACTTCGCGCCGGTCTATGGCGCAAGCGAGCACGTCTCGCCCGCGCGGCTTCGGGAACTCACCCGCAGCGCCGTCGAGACGCACATCCACGACGTCCTCGATCCGCTCCCGGCCGAACTCGATCTCACGCTCCGCCGCGACGCTCTCGCGACACTCCACTTTCCCGACGACCCCACCCAAGCTGAGGCGGCGCGCAAGCGGCTCGCGTTCGATGAGCTGATCGCCCTACAGCTCGCAGTCCTTCGCTCCCACGACGACGACGGGGTCGCAGACGCCTTGCCGCAGCCCGGCGAGCTGATCGATCGCTACCGGGCGGCGCTGCCGTTCACGCTCACCGAGCACCAAGAAGCAGCAATCCGCGAGATCGACAAAGACCTCCAGAAGCCGGTACCGATGCAGCGCCTCCTCCAGGGGGATGTTGGATCCGGCAAGACAGTTGTTGCGCTCTACTGCCTGCTCCGTGCCGTCGAGGCCGGCCGCCAGGGCGCACTCATGGCGCCGACCGAGACGCTCGCCGAGCAACACTTCCTGACGGTCGAAGGAATCTGCCGAGAGCTCGGCATCACCTGCGTGCTGCTCACAAGCGGTGCCGGTTCGCAAGCATCGCGCGACGCGATCGCGACCGGGGCCGCACAGATCGCCGTCGGCACACACGCGCTGATCCAGCGTGGGGTGGAGTTCGCTGATCTTGCCGTCGCAGTCGTCGACGAGCAGCATCGCTTCGGTGTCGAGCAGCGTCAGGCGCTCGCAGAGCACCGCCCGCACCTGCTGCACATGACAGCAACGCCGATCCCTCGCACCCTCGCGCTCACGGTGTACGGCGATCTGGCGGTGTCCGAGATCGCACAGCCACCGGCAAGCCGTAAGCCGATCATCACCGCCTGGGTTGGCGCCGAACGCTCCGAGGTGGCGTATGAACGCCTCTGCGCACACCTCGACGCCGGACGCCAGGCCTACGTTGTGTGCCCGCTGATCGAGCTCTCCGAAACACGCCTGGCACGCGCGGCCGAAGCCGAGGCGGAACGGCTCCAGAAAGCTGAGCTTCGCAACTACAAGGTGGGGCTGCTGCACGGACGCCTGAAGCCAGCCGAACGGCGCGAGGTTATGCGCGCCTTCAAAGCACGCGAGCTCGACGTTCTCGTTGCGACCACCGTCATCGAAGTCGGAGTCGACGTGCCGAACGCGACGATCATGATCGTCCAGGAAGCCGACCGCTTCGGGCTCGCACAGCTCCACCAGCTGCGCGGACGCGTCGGCCGCGGCGCCGAACAGTCGTACTGCCTCCTGATCTCACGGGCCAAAGACGACCTCACCGACAACACCAAAGCGCGGCTGCAGGCGCTCGTCGACTCAACCGACGGATTCGAGCTTGCCGAGCGAGACCTTGAGCTTCGGGGCGAAGGCCAGCTTCTCGGCACCCGCCAATCTGGAATCGGCGACCTGCGCTTCACCCGCCTGCGCGCCGACCGGGCCCTCCTCGCACGGGCACGTGACGCCGCCCGAGGCCTCGTCGCAGAAGACGGCCCATGGCATGACGAAGCCGATCGGCTCCTCCAAGGCGCCGACCCCGCCAACCTCGCGTAGGCGACCCCAGCTAGCCTCCCGCCGTGCGCATCATCGCCGGTGAAAAGCGGGGTCACGGCATCCAAGCCCCCAAAGGAGAGACCACGCGCCCAACCTCCGATCGGGTGCGCGAAGCCGCCTTCAACCTGATCGGCCCGGTCGGCGGCGCGAAAGTGCTTGACCTCTTCGCAGGCTCAGGGGCAATGGGCATGGAGGCGCTCTCCCGAGGGGCCGCCAGCTGCGTCTTTGTCGAACACGACCGAAACGCCTGCCGCACCATCGACGCCAACCTCGAGAAGCTCAAACTCCGCGGCCGCCTCGTCCCGCACGACGCGATTCGCTTCCTCGGAGCCGAATCCGGAACCTACGACTTGATCCTCTGCGACCCACCCTACGACTACCCAGCATTTGAACGGCTCGCCGCCCACTTCGAGCGCGTCCTCGCCCCCGACGGGCTGATCGTCTACGAAAGCCAAGCCGCCTTCGAACCCGAAGCACCAGGTCTCCAAACGCGAACATCCCGCCGCTACGGCTCCGCGAGGCTTACGCTTTGGGAACGATGATTCGAACCGCGATCTGCCCCGGCACCTACGACCCCGTCACCAACGGTCACGTTGACGTGATCCGACGGGCCGCAAAGATCTTCGACCGCGTCGTCGTTGCCGTCGTCGGAACGCCCCAACACAAAGAGCCGCTCTTCTCACTCGACGAACGCATCGCCCTCCTGCGCGACGCCCTCGACGACATCCCGAACGTCGAAGTCGACGTGTTCAAAGAGCTCGTCGTCGAATACGCACGACGCTGGGAAGCAACCGCCATCGTCAAAGGCCTTCGCGTCATCTCCGACTTCGAATACGAATTCCAGATGAACCAGCTCAACCGCACACTCGCCCCGGAGATCGAAACCGTGTACGTCATGGCAAGCCCAAGCGTCTCGTTCGTCTCGTCATCCGGCGTGAAGGAGATTGCCTCCTTCGGCGGAAATGTTGAAGAACTCGTACCGAGCGCAGTCGCGCGCCGTATCCGGGAAATCTTCCCAAACGGTCGTGAAGGCACACCACTCTCGGGACGTGAGTAAGATCTACGAAACCTAATGGACGTTCTCGTACTCATTGACAAGCTCGACGACCTCGTGCACAACGCGAAGGCCGTCCCGCTCACCGACCAAGTTCGCATCGACCGCGAGGAGATCTACGACATCCTCGACCAGATGCGCGCCACGATCCCAGAAGAGATCAAGCAGGCTCGCTGGATCGTCAAAGAGCGTCAGGAGATGCTCGCCGAGGCAAAGCGTGAGCAGGATCGTCTGCTCCAGGAAGCCCGCGAGCAGGCTGTCCGTGAGGCGTCACAGACCGAGATCGTCAAGCTCGCCGAACGGCAGGCACAGGAGATCGTCGACGATGCGCGCCGCCAGGCCCGCGAAACCCGCCTCGAGATGGAGGATTGGGCCGACGGAATACTGGCCACGCTCGAGAGCAACCTGGACAAGTTCCTCGTCGCGGTACGCCGCGGCCGCGAGCGCCTGCATGAGCGCTCACAGGAGACCGTCGTTGCGGGCATCGGCCCCATCGGTGGTCCCGACGACCCTTATTGAGTCGAGACCACGCGCGGAGCTGTTGAGTCGGCATCGCGCGCCGGGCCGTCCTCATACGTCGTCCTCAGTCGTGTTGATAGCGCTGCTATCAACACTCCCTGCGTCCTAGCCTGAGAACGCCCGGCATCGCGCTGCCGACGAACGATCCACGCGTTGGCCCGACCGGGCGGCGAAAGGCAGGGTCGAGACGTGACTATGCGACGCTGAGCGTGAGCGTCTCTCGCGTCGCATGCGAACCGACAGCAGCGCGTTCTGATGCGGTGAGGGCCCGGAGCCATTCATCGAGAGCATCACGGACCATCGTGCGAGCTTCGTCGACGGTCGGTGCGCAGGTGATCACCTCGGGAAGCTCTTCGATGGTGGCGCGCACCCACCCGTTTTCATCTGGCTCAAACACGACGTGGAGTTCCATGTGGGCAGGGTACTACGCGGGCCGCCGATGCGTTGGTGACAATACTGACAACATGACCTCGCTTCGAGAACTTGAGATTCACCTCGTGAAGCACGGTTTCGAGAGAGTCCGTCACGGTGTACGACACGACGTTTGGCGGAGTTCAGAGGCGGTGCGCCCGGTAACGGTGCCGCGACATCGCGAGATTCCCTGGGGAACGGCCAGAGCAATTTGCCGACAGCTTCTGGTCCCCGACCCACCCCGATGATTGGGGCTGGCAGGCGTCCGTCGGTTAGTCTGGACGCATGACGACGTTTGCCCTCCGCAACGTGAAACTTCGGCCGGGCGAGGAGTTCGTCACGGCCCTCCAGGTTGAGCTGCCGTCGTTTGCCTACGGCGGGGAGCGGTACGCGTCGGTCGCCCCCGAGACTGAGGCGAAGCTCGTGATCGACCGCACGCTCAGCGGGACGATGTACCTCCTGCGGCTCGATGCGCGGCTCCACGGGCCCTGCTACCGCTGCTTGGGCGAGGCACTGCTCGATGTGCCGATCAACGCGCGGGAGTACCAGGACGAGAAGCCCGACGATCCTGAGCTTGAGACGCCCTACGTCAACGACAACGAGCTCGACGTGTCGGGATGGGCGCGCGACGCAATCGCGCTCGCACTCCCAGAAAAGATCCTGTGCCGCCCCGACTGTGCCGGCCTCTGCCCGCAGTGCGGGAAGAACCTGAACGACGAGCCGCACACCCACGAGGAGCCGAAAGCCGACTCTCGCTGGGGCGCACTCGAAGCGCTCCGCGACGAGCTCTAGACGGCCGTTCCGCCGGGCACGCCAGGAATTGGCTACAGTTTCGGCCGCTTATGGCTGTCCCAAAGAGGAAAACGTCGAAGTCCCGTCGCGACAAGCGGCGCGCCACGCATTCCATTGATGCACCGCGCGTCAACGGCTGCCCCCAGTGTGGCTCGCCGAAGCTTGCGCACCGTGTCTGCCCGACCTGCGGCACCTATAAGGGCCGTGAGGTCGAGAAGCTCCGCATCTCCGCGCCGTAGCGCGGTGAGGCGTGTTCTTTTCAAGGGCTTCCCACTGCCGAAAGGCCGTGCGTGAGCGCGCATCCTAAGCCTGTCATCGCGCTCGACGCACTCGGCGGCGACCATGCGCCGAGCGAAATCGTTGCGGGCGCGCTTGAGGCTGTCGCGCAGGGGCACCGTGTCGTGCTCTACGGCCCTGCCGGACTCGACACAGGCGGTCTGCCGCTCGTCGAGACCACCGACGTGATTGACATGTCGGAGAAGCCAGCGGAGGCCGTGCGAGCGAAGCCGAACTCGTCGCTCGTCGCAGCTGTTCGCGCCGTCGCTGACGGAAACGCTGATGCTGTCGTATCGGCCGGTAACACCGGCGCCATGCTCGCGGCCGGCCTCCTGCACTTGCGCCGCCTGCCGGGAGTCTCACGACCGGCGATCGCCGTCCCGATTCCATCACGGCTTCGCACCACGGTGCTGATCGATGCCGGCGCGAATGCCGACAGCCGCCCCGAACACATGGTGCAGTTCGGGGTGATGGGCGCGATCTTCGCCAAGGGCATCCTTGGCGTCGAGAACCCCGAGGTGCGGCTCCTATCGATTGGCGAAGAGCCTGAGAAGGGCGACCAGGTCACGATCGAGGCGCACAAGCTCCTTGCCGCCGAACGCTCCATCAACTTTGTCGGCAACGCCGAAGGCCGTGATCTCCTCCGCGGCACCGCTGACGTTATTGTCGCCGACGGCTTCACCGGCAACATGGCACTCAAGCTTCTCGAGGGCACGATTAAGGAGCTGCTCGATGCGCTTCGCGAGGAGATCACTGCCACACCAACCGGGAAGATCGGCGGCCTCCTGATCAGACCTGCCGCGCGACGGCTTCGTCACAAGCTCGATCCCGAAACCCACGGTGGCGCGTATCTCGTTGGTCTGAAGGGTCTCGCCGTGATCGCTCACGGCAGTTCGAGCCGCCGCGCGATCGCAAACGCAGTTGCTCTTGCGAGCCGCGGGGTAGAGAATCGCGTGGTCGAGCTACTTGCGGAAGGGTTGCCGGAGCGACCTGCTCGTGCCGGATCCTCCGAAAACGTCCGGGACACCGGTGTATGATCGCCCCGTTCCAGCAGTCCACGTCAAATTCCGAACAATGAGGTGTCATGGCAGCGTCGCGTGAAGAGGTTCTCGAGCGGGTCAAGGAAGTTCTGGTTGAGCAGCTCGGGGTCGAAGAGAGCGAGATCACCGAAGAGGCGAACTTCCAGGACGACCTGGATGCCGATTCGCTGGACCTCGTCGAGCTGATCATGGAGCTCGAAGACCAGTTCGGAATCAAGATCTCGGATGAAGACGCGCAGACGATCACGACGGTCGGGCAGGCAGTCGACTACGTCTCCGGCCGCCAGTAAGCCGTCGTCTCTCGCTGAGCTGATCGCCGCGCTCCCACCGGAGCGCGCGTCAGCTGTCTTTACCCATTCGAGCTGGGCTCCAGCTCGAAGCGACTCATATGAGCGTCTGGAGTTCCTCGGTGACTCGGTTCTCGAGCTTGCCGTCGCCCGGACGCTCTACGAGCGTTTCCCGGAGTTCACCGAAGGGCAGATGGCCAAGCTTCGCTCGCATGTCGTCTCGCGGGCAAGCTGTGCCGAAGTTGCACGGGAGCTGAACTTGGGTGCCCGCTTCCGCCTCGAAGGTAGGGGGGTGGCGGGGGACGACCTGGAGATGCTCGCCGAGAACAGGAATGTGCTCGCTGCCGTGCTCGAGGCTGCACTCGCTGCGTTGTTCCTCGAGCACGGCTTCGAGCCGATCGAACTTGCGGTGGTTGAAGCGTTCGATCCGCGCATCCAGTTTGCGCTCACCCATCAGGTCGATCACAAGACCGAGTTGCAAGAGACGGTTGCGCGACTCGGTCGGTCAATCTCGTATGCGTTGATCAACGAGGTTGGCCCACCGCATGATCGAACGTTCACGTCGGCCGCAATGATCGACGGCCAGAACGCGGGCGAAGGCACGGGACGGTCGAAGAAAGACGCCGAGCAGGAAGCTGCGCGGAAGGCGCTCGAATATTTGGCTGGAATCGCGGAGGAGAGCACTTCCAGCGATTAGCAGGGGCTTTTCGCGGCGTCCGCCGGGACGGTCAAACTTGGCCGTCGCATGCATCTGAAATCCATTCGTCTGCGCGGCTTCAAGTCGTTCGTTGACCCGGTTGAGATTCGTCTTGAACCGGGCGTTGCTGTGGTCGTCGGTCCGAACGGTTCCGGCAAGTCGAATGTTTCAGACTCGATCCTTTGGGCGACGGGTTCGCTCTCCCCGCACGAGATGCGCGCGGAGAAACCCGACGACGTGCTGTTCGCCGGTTCGCAGTCACGCTCGCCCGTCGACTTCTGCGAGGTCGACCTGGTGTTCGACAACGAAGATTCCGCGTGGCCCGAGCTGCCGTTCTCGGAGGTCGTTGTGTCCCGTCGCCTCAACCGGGGTGGGGAGGGGCAGTACCTCGTCAACAAGGCTGCCGTTCGGCGCATCGACCTGATCGAGCTGCTCTCGGACGTTGGTCTTGGCGGCGGGCTGCGGTCGGTCATCTCACAGGGCGCCGTCACCTCGGTGCTTGGCGCCAAGCCGCACGAGCGGCGCGAGCTGATCGAGGAGGCTGCCGGCCTCGGGCGCTTCAAGCGTCGGCGCCATCGCGCTGAGCTGAAGCTCAACCGCGTCGGGATTCAGGTGGAGCGGGCGCGTGACATTGAGGAAGAGGTGCGCAAGCGTCTCCGGCCGCTCGCGTTGCAGGCGACGGCCGCTGAGCGTGCCGAGAAGCTTGGTGAAGAGATCTCCGCGCTGCAGGCTGCGATTGCCACGCTCGACCTTGCCCGACTCGCTGGGCGCCGCTCGGGGATCGAGGAGGAGCGTGGGGTGAAGGTCACGGCCCGCCGCGAGCTTGAAACGCAGCTTGAGGCGATCTCAGCGGAGCGTACGGCTGCCGAGGAGGAGCTCACCGACGCCGCGGGTGTGCGCGAGGGCGGCACTGCTGCTCTCTACGCCCTGAAGGCGGGTGGCGAGCGTCTTGGTCTGCGCCGTGAATCGGCGGCAACGCTCCTTGCCGGGCTTGAGGCCGAGTTGGATGAGGTTCGCTCGTTCGATCCGTCGGCAAACCAGGAGCTTGAAGCGGCCGCGCGTGAGGCAGCGAACGCAGCGCAGGCGGCTGCGGGAGAGCGTGCGCGTCTTCAGGTTGAGGCAGAAGAGCGTTGGGCGCGCCTTGCGGCCGTGGAGCGAGCGGCGCAGGCCGTGATCGCCCGCGATCTTGAGGTTGTGCTTGAGCGGCGTGCTGCAGTCGAAGGGCGTCTGCAGGGTGGTAGCCGCGACGCGCTCCTCTCGCTGCGCTCGAGTGCGCAGGCGCTTGGTGTGCGGCACGAAGCTGTCAGCCGTCTCCTTGGTGAGGTTCGGCCCGCACTCGAGGAGGCGCGCCGGCGTGGCGATGGCCCAACGCCGGCGGCTCTTGGTCGCGCTGCGGATGAGGCCGACGCGAACGCACGCACGGCGGCTCGGGAGCACGACGATCTTGTTGCGCGCGCGAAGCTCTCGCGTGAGCGTCTCGCAGCGTTGGAGCAGTCGCTTGCCGAACGCGAGGGGCTGCCGCCCGCAGCCCGTGCGCTCGCCGAAGAAGGCGAGCAGTTGGCTCTCTCGTTGCTGAAGGTCGATGCTGGTCGGGAGCGTGCCGTTGCCGCCGCCCTGAGCTACCGGGCATCGGCGCTTGTTGCCGACAACGCACAGCAGGCGCTGCAGCTGATCGATCGGGCTCGCGCGGCGGGCCTCGGTTCGGTGCTCGTGCTGGTTGGCCGACATCCGCGCGACCTTGTTGGCGAGCTGCCAGTCGTCGCCCGTGAGGAACTGCTCTCAGCCACGATCGCATCCGTAACCGAGGACGGGATCGGCTGGGATCCGACGCGCGGTGAGCTGTGGTTTGCGGGTGAGACGGCCGAGGCGGTGCTGCTCGAGCTTGAGGCGCGGCGTCGCGAACTCATTGAGGAGGTCGCAGAGCTTGAGCGGCGTGCAGACGGTGCCGCCGAAGAGGCTGAGCGCGCACGTGAGGCCGCCAAGACCGCTGCGGCTGCGTTTGCGCCGGTGAAGCACCTGCGCAACGCGAAGATGGCCGACGCGCCCACCCTTGAGCGGATCGTTGTGGGGGCGGAGCGGCTCGATGAGACGCTCCGTGTTGCCGCAGCGGCCGCCGCCCGACTGGAAGGGCCGCTTGCCGAGAGCAACGCCTCGCTTGCGGCCGAGTTGCGCGAGGTGTCAGGGTATGAGGGCGAGCTTCGCCGCTCGGTCGCCGAGATCGAAGCGCGCGCACGCGACGCCGAGCGCCGCGCCAACAACCGCACCGCGATGGCGGAGGGTGATCCTCTGTCGCTCCGTGAGGAGGCGCAGGAGCTCACGCGGCTTGCAGCTGAGGCCGTTCACGCAGCCGATGCTCTTGCGGCCCGTGCGGCCTCTGCAGCTCGTGCGCTCGGCGATGCGAAGCCTGGTCGGGTAGGCCGCGCAGCCGAGCTCGTGTTGGAGCGTCTCGTGAATGGTGCAAGTCGGCTCGCATCGGCGCTTGCCATCGATGTGGACCGGTTCGAGGCTCCGCTCCGTGCCCGTGTCGACGCCGATCAGGCGCGCGCATCGGCGCTCGGTGCACGGCTCCGCGAACTGGGTGCCGCCGAGGTTGAGCTGCGTGCGAAGGCAACGGAGGTTGTCGCCCGTATCTCGACGCTCGATGTCGAGCTTGCCCGCACCGACGCGGAGCGGGAGGAGGCGCAGCGTCGGCTCGACGCAGCTGGCGCCGAGCCGACGGAGGGCGAGAATCGCGACGAGCTTGCCCAGAAGCTCGACCGCCTTGAGCGTCGCCGTGAGCAGCTCGGGCAGGTCAACCCGCTTGCGAAAGAGGAGTACGAGGCCGAGAAGGAACGCCTTGAGGAGCTCGCCGAGCAGCGCGCCGATCTCGAGAAGTCGCTTGAGGAGCTTGAGACGCTTCGCAAGGAGCTGACCGACACGGTCGAGCGCCGCTTCGCCGAGACTTTCGAGGCCGTTCAGACGCACTTCGCTGAGGTTGCCGCGACGCTCTTCCCGGGCGGCGAGGGCCGTCTGCAGATGGTGGATGCTGAGGAGGGCGAGGAGGAAGTCGGAATCGAAGTTGAGCTTCGTCCTGCCGGCAAGAAGGTGCAGCGCCTCTCACTGCTCTCGGGTGGCGAGAAGTCGCTGGGCGCAATTGCGTTCCTGTTCAGCCTGTTCCTTGCCCGGCCGAGCCCGTTCTACTTGCTCGACGAGGTTGAGGCTGCGCTTGACGACGCCAACATCGGACGGTTCACCGACCTGCTGCGGACGTATGCCGACCGCGCCCAGTTCATCGTGATCACGCATCAGAAGCGCACCATGGAGGCTGCCGACGTGCTGTACGGCGTCACGATGGGCCCCGACGGTGTGTCGCAGATCGTCTCGCGTCGCCTGCCCCGTGAGGAGCAGGCCGCGGTCACCGCGTAGCGGCCCGCTCCCGCTCGTCTACGGTTTCACCATGGCACGCAGTTGGGCTGAGCTTCTAGGGGACGACGAGACCGCGGAGGCGCGGGAGGAGGAGCGCCGCGGATTTTTCGGACGGCTCCGCGAGTCGCTCTCGAAATCGCGGCGTGCGCTTGGCGATCAGCTCGCGGCGGTCGCGTTCGATCCGGGCGACTCGGAGTCGTGGGAGCGGCTTGAGGAGGCGCTCTTGATGGCCGACGTTGGGGTGCCGGCAACGGTCGAGCTGATCCGTCGGCTTGAGGCACGCGCAGACTTGTCTGATTTCAACGAGGCGCTTGCCGAAGAGATTGCGGGGCTGATGGGCGAGCCGCCTGTCCTGAACGTGCACCACAGCCCCGCTGTGATCCTCGTGGTTGGCGTGAACGGCACCGGCAAGACGACGACGATCGGCAAGCTGGCCCGCAAGCTGCACGAGCATGGACGCAAGGTCACGCTTGGAGCGGGCGACACGTTCCGTGCCGCGGCGGAGGAGCAGCTTGAGATCTGGGCTGAGCGGGCAAACGCGACGTTTGTGGGTGGCGAGCGTGGGGCAGACCCGGCAGCGATCGCCTACGACGCGATTCAGGCAGGTGGCGACGTGATCTTGATCGACACCGCCGGCCGCTTGCACACGCAGACGAACTTGATGGACGAGCTTGCGAAGGTGCGGCGTGTGATCGCAGGGAAGCTTGAGGGTGCTCCACACGAGACGATCCTCGTCGTCGACTCGACAACGGGTCAGAACGGGTTGCAGCAGGCACGGCTCTTCTCGCAGGCGGCACCGATCACCGGCATCGCGCTGACGAAGCTCGACGGCTCAGCCAAGGGTGGAATCGCGGTTGCGATCTCACACGAGCTCGGGATTCCGGTGAAGCTTGTCGGTGTGGGCGAGGGGATCGACGATCTCCGCCCGTTCGACGCCGATGACTTCGCGCGCGCTCTCGTTTCGAGCTAACGCTCGACCCGCGATGCTTTAGTGCTCGTGGCCGTCGTGCGAGTGATCGTGCTCGCCTTCGGCTTCAAGGGTGACGAACGGCAGGTTCCAGACTTCGCGCATTTCGTTGAACGGGAGCGCGACGATGTCTGAAGGCGCGGTCTCGCCGACGGTCGCGGTGCCACCGTCGTTGCGTGTGAACGGCGTCTGGAGGTTCACCTCGTGGCCGTCGCGGTGGAGTGCAGCGAACACCAGCACGTCTTCGAGGTTGTCCTCGTCGTCGCCGCGCTGACCCTCAGCGATGAAGTAGACCGAGTCGGCACCAATGCCGCGGGCCCAGGTTGCGATCTTGCCCCAGGTGGGTGCGACCTCTTCCTGCGTCTTCGCGTCGAAGACCTGCGCCTTGACGCCGCCGCCCGGGAGGCCGAGGAACACGATCGACGCGTGAACGCCGTCCTCAGACAGGGCGATGCAGGACTGTTCCGACAGCCAATGCACGATGTCGTGGAAGCCCGGGATGAGCTCGAAGCCAACGCCGTCGCCGCTGTGGTCGTGATCGTGATCGTGGTCGTGACCATGATCGTGGTCGTGCGTGTGGTCGTGCTCGTGCTCGTGCCCGCTCATGGCAACCAAGATAGATCGGTTTTCAGCAAGTTGCTTAGGCAGCTGTCAATGACCGTGCTGCGGCGAGGCATTCGGCCGGGTTTGGCAGGTGGTTGATCTCGTCGCCAGCCGACCATCCGTAGGCGACGGTGCCGTCCGTATCGAGGAGGAACGCGGCGCGTGTGTTGAGCGGACGGAACGCGCCGAGGGCTTCGTCAAGGAGTACGCCAAACGATTTCGCGGCCTCCCATTCGAAGTCGGAGAGCAACGGGTAGGTCTGGCCAAGGTCGTTCGCCCACGCCTTGAGCGCGAACGGGGAGTCGTGGCTGACACCGATCACCTGAACGCCTGCTGCGGTGAAGTCGTCGAGGAGCGCGCCGAACCCGCACACCTGTGCCTCGCAGCCCTGCCCCTTCTCGAGGCTGCCGGTGTAGGCGAACGGGAAGAAGTGGAAGAGGATCGGGCCGTCGGCGAGCAGCTCGGTTGACGTCACAACGTCGTTCGGGCCGCGCACAAGGCGGAAGGGCGCGACAGTGGTTCCGGTTGCGGCAGTCATCTGATGATCCTCCAAAAAGGGTTGGGCGTTGCGTTCACTCTAGGGACCGCAAGGTGGCTGGCCGCCGTAGACTGGCTGGCGCATGTTCGACTCACTTTCCGACAAGCTCGGCGCTGTCCTCGGAGATCTCCGCGGACGTGGGCGTCTCGATGATGAGGCGATCTCGGGTGCGATGCGCGAGGTGCGCCTCGCGCTCCTTGAGGCCGACGTCAACCTGGAGGTTGTCCGCGGCTTCGTCGAGCGCGTGCGCGAGCGGGCGCTTGGCGCGGAGGTACTGAAGAGCCTGACGCCGGGCCAGCAGGTCGTGAAGATCGTGCACGACGAGCTCACCGACCTGATGGGATCGGAGTCGGCGGGCCTCAAGCGCACCGGTTTCTCCGTGATTTTGCTCGCCGGTCTTCAAGGCTCCGGCAAGACGACAACCGCGGGCAAGCTCGCACGAGCGTTGAAGGCAGAGGGCCGCACGGTTGCGCTGATCCCGGCCGACTTGCAGCGCCCAGCCGCTATCGACCAGCTGGAGCAGCTCGGTGCCTCGATCGACGTACCCGTGTATCGCACCGACACGAAGGATCCGGTTCGCGCCGCGACGGAGGGCCGTGAACGCGCCAAGGCTGATGGGTGCGACACGGTGATCGTCGACACGGCAGGCCGCCTTCAGATCGACGAAGAGTTGATGGGCGAGCTTGTGCGGGTGCGCGACGCAGTCCGTCCTACCGACATCGTGCTTGTCCTTGACGCGATGCTTGGCCAGGAGGCCGTGAACGTTGCGAAGGCCTTCCAGGAGCGGGTCGACTTTGACGGCGTCATCCTCACCAAGCTCGACGGTGATGCGCGCGGTGGCGCAGCGCTTTCTGTTCGCTCGATCACCGGCAAGCCGATCTTTTACGCCTCGACCGGCGAGAAGCTCGACGCGCTCGAGGTCTTCCATCCCGACCGCATGGCCTCCCGGATCCTCGGGATGGGCGACGTGCTCACGCTCATCGAACGGGCCGAGCAGGCGGCGTCGGAGGATGAGCAGGCGCAGATGGAAGAGCGGCTCCGCAAGGGGCAGTTCACCTTCGACGACTTCCTCTCCGCGCAGCGCATGCTCCGCCGGATGGGGCCGCTTCAGGGGATCCTCAAGATGCTCCCAGGCGTCGGCTCGCAGCTTGCTGATGCCGACATCGACGAGAACAAGATGAAGCGCGTCGAGGCGATGGTGCTCTCTATGACACCCCGTGAACGCTCAATGCCGCACACGATCGACGGCAAGCGTCGTCAGCGGATCGCACGCGGCTCAGGCGTTTCGGTGCAGGACGTCAACCAGCTGCTCGAAGGCCGCAAGGTGATGGAAAAGATGATGAAGCAGGTTGGTAAGGGGAAGATGCCGAGCCTGCCCGGCATGCCCAAAATGCCCGGTGGCGGCATGCCTGGAATGCCCGGAATGCCGCCCCAGCAGACTGTTGCACCGCGCAGTACCGCGCCTGGTGCGGCCGGCCGCAAGCACGGCAAGAAGAAGTCGGGCCGCCGCTAATTCGCTTCTGCTGACGCGAGGGTGGCGTTCTGTCGCTAGGCTGTGCGCCGACATGGCAGTGAAACTCAGACTCACCCGCATCGGCTCGAAGAAGAACCCGATCTACCGCGTTGTTGCGGCAGACTCGCGCGCACCGCGCGACGGGAAGTTCCTCGAGATCGTCGGGCGGTACAACCCGCAGACCAATCCGTCGCTGATCGAACTCGACGAGACCAAGGTCAAGAACTGGCTCGGCAAGGGCGCACAGCCCTCCGAAGCCGTTGCGCGGCTCCTCAAGGTCAAGGGCATCGGTTAATACCGGTGGCCGAGCTCCTCGCGTTTCTTGCGCGTGAGCTGGTCGACGAACCCGGCGCTGTTCGCGTCGAGTCGGAGGAACGTCACGGCGAGCTCGTTCTGTTGCTGCACGTCGCACCAGACGACGTGGGCAAAGTGATTGGCCGGGGCGGCAGGATCATCCGCGCCCTGCGGACGGTGATGCGTGCCGCCGCGACGCGAGATGGGCGTCGTGTGCTGGTCGAGATCGCCGAGTGACCGACCAAGACCGCGTCCTCATCGGTCGGGTCGGCAAGCCGCATGGCCTCGACGGGTCGTTCGTCGTTGAAGGTGCGAGCGCCGATCCACGGTGGTTCAAACCGGGGTCGCGGATTCTGATCGGTGGCGTTGAGGTCGAAGTGCTCACACGCCGCCATGCGCGGGCACGTCCTGTGATCAAGATCGACCGTACGGTCGAACGCGGCGCCGCAATCGAAGTGCCGCGTGCGGCGCTGCCACCGACGGGCGAGGACGAGTTTTACGACTTCGAGCTGATCGGTCTGGAAGTGTTCGAGGAGGGTGGCCGCAGCCTCGGGCCCGTGAAGGCGGTCGAACATGGCATCGCTAACGACGCGCTCGCTCTTGAAAGCGGGCTGCTGCTACCTCTCGTCGGCGCCTGTGTGATCACGATCGACGTTGCGGCCGGCCGTATCCTGGTTGCCGCCGGATTCTCGAACCCGGACTGACCTGACCCGTGCAACTCGACGTCTTCACTCTGGTTCCGCACGCGTTCGCTTGGATGACCGAGCAGCGCCCGATTGCGACCGTGCTCGGATCGGAACTCGATCTGCGGCTGTACTCGTTCCGCGACCACACACCGTTGCGCTCTGGGCAGGTTGACGACGAACCGTACGGCGGCGGTGCCGGCATGGTGTTGCGCGTCGACGTCGTCGCAGCCGCGCTTGACCAGGTGTACGGCGACACGCCGCCACGCCGCGTGATCGCGCTCACGCCGCAGGGGCGGAGCCTCACGCAGGACATTGTCGAGGAGCTCGTCGAAGAGCCGCACATCGCGCTGCTCACCTCGCGCTTCGAAGGTTTCGACGAACGGATCGTCCGCAACCTCGCGACCGACGCGATCTCGATCGGCCCGTACGTCCTCTCTAACGGTGATCTCCCCGCAATGGTGCTCGTCGACGCGATCGCCCGCCGGCTACCGGGAGCGCTCTCCGAAGGTTCCGGTGAATTCGAGTCGTTCTCCAAAGAGCTTGACGGTGGACTTGAGTACCCTCACTACACGCGCCCGGCCGAATTCCGGGGCTGGCACGTCCCCGATGTGCTTCTATCGGGCGACCACGCCCGGATCGAACGCTGGCGGAAGGAACACGTACGGTGACAACCCACTTGACGGCAGGCGCGGAGGACATGCAGTGAGAAACCCGATCGACCGACTGACACGCGGCCTCCCGCACGGGTGGCGCGTCGCCATCGACTGGCTCGTCACCATCATCGGCGCGATCGTCATCGTCCTCGCCGTCAAGCAGTGGGTGATCAACCCCTACCGCATCCCCTCAAGCTCCATGGAGCCAACCCTGCATTGCGCCAAGCCCACCTACGGCTGCGAAGCAGGCTTCTCCGACCGCGTCCTTGCCTGCCGGTTCTGTTACGACCTTTGGGATCCCAAGCGCGGCGACATCGTCGTGTTCACCACCCCACCCAAAGCGAAGCAGGTGTGCAGTGAAGGCGGCACGTTCGTGAAACGGCTGATCGGACTCCCCGGCGACGAGTACCAGGAGAAAGAAGGTGTCGTCTACATCAACGGGGAAAAGCTCAACGAGCCATACATCCAAGACGAGCGACGCGACCTCCGAAACGTCGCAGCCTTCAGGATCCCCGTAGACGAGTACTACATGATGGGTGACAGCCGAAACGGCTCCTGCGACTCCCGTGACTGGGGCACCGTCCCCCGCAAGAACCTGATCGGCAAGGTCGTCGCCACCTACTGGCCGCCCTCACGGATCTCCGTTCAGTAGACCGCCAGCGAAGAACCGCGCAGCGACCCCCACGTTTCCGCTAGCATTGCCCGGCCGAACAGGCCCCTTTCTCATGAGCACAATCATCCAAGACATCGAGCGCCGCCAGCTCCGCGAAGTTCCGCGGTTCAAGGCCGGCGACACCGTGCGCGTCCACTTCAAGGTCATCGAAGGCACACGCGCACGCCTCCAGGTCTTCGAGGGGATTGTCATCAAGCGCCAGGGTGCCGGCGTCCGCGAAACCTTCACCGTCCGCAAGAACTCTTTCGGTGTCGGTGTCGAGCGCACGTTCCCGCTTCACTCACCGAAGATCGACAAGATCGAAGTCGGTGCCATCGGTGACGTCCACCGCGCCAAGCTGTACTACCTGCGCGGTCGGGTCGGCAAGAAGGCTCGCGTACGCGAGCTCCGTCAGTAACTCGGGCTCACCTTCCCGGTCTGAGATTCGGCGCGCGCTGGACGCGTTGACCTTGTTTTTCGTCGCGTCGATATGTCGCCTCTGCGTCGGTTCTGAATCAGATGCCGAGCGCGTGAACTGACGTTTCAACTCTGTTGCGTTACCGCTGCGGAGGCGCTCGCTGTGGCACAATCCGACTAGATCTAGTCGGATTAGGGGAGATTCATGAAGCCGTTCGTTGTCGGAATCCACGAAGCGAAAACCCAATTTTCGAAGCTTGTGAAGCGTGTTGAAGCGGGGCAAGTGGTGATCGTAAAAAGCCACGATCGTCCTGTTGCGCGACTCGTGCCGTACGTTGAGGAGTTGGCCCCGCGTATGCCGGGGCTGCTGCGCGGCAAGATCACGATCAAGCCAGGGTTCAACGAACTCCCCGAGGGCTTCGAGGCGTTCGCCGACTAGTGGAGCTGCTGCTCGATACCCACGTGCTGCTGTGGTGGTGCTCCGATGATGCGGCATTGGGGAAGCGCGCGAGGGACGCGATCGCGAATCGCGACTCCATCGTCTACGTCAGCGCCGCGAGTGCTTGGGAGATTGCTGTGAAGCGGGCGAGTGGAAAGTTGGACGCTCCCGGTGATGTCGCCGAGTGGCTTCAGGTGAACGACTTTCTCCCGCTTGACATTGGAGTTGGCCACGCACTGAGAAGCGCAGAGCTACCGAACCATCATCGTGATCCGTTTGACCGGCTTCTCATTGCGCAGAGTGAGATCGAGGAACTCACGCTCGTGACGGCGGATCCGGTGGTAGCGTCGTACGACATCGAGACCCTCGACGCGTCTCTCTAACCGCAATCGCAACAACTCTGTTGCGTTTTCGTGGTCGCGCCGAGGGCGGGGCTATGCTCGGCGGGATGGCTCCGACAAAGCGACCGATCGGCAGGAAGCTCCTCGCGCACGACCGTAGGTTCGGTGTGCGCTATGTCGCCGGGGCGGACGAGGCAGGGCGCGGGCCGCTTGCTGGGCCACTCGTTGCGGCGGGGGTGCTGCTCGACATGGAGAAGCTCCGCCAACATCGGGCGCGGCCGCTTGCGCTGCTGAACGACTCCAAGCAGGTCGATGAGGCGACGCGCGACGTCCTCTACCGGGCGGTAATGCTCTGCGCCGAGAAGATCTCGATTCAGGTGTTCCCTGCGCATGTCATCGATCGCGACGGTCTCCACCGCTGCAACCTCAAGGGGCTGCGCGATGCGCTGTGGGCGCTCGGCGATGCTGATGTGCGACTCGTCGACGGGTTCAAGCTCGGCCCGCTCGCGCCGCCACACCAGGCGGTCGTCGATGGCGACACAAAGAGTGCTGCGATTGCGGCTGCGTCGATCGTCGCGAAGGTGACACGCGACCGCTACATGCACTTTGCCGATGCGTGGCATCCGGGCTACGGCTTTTCATCCCACGTGGGGTACATCACCCCGCTGCATAGCGCTGCCGTGCGCAAGATCGGCCCGTCGGCAATCCACCGGCTCTCGTTTGCCGCCCGGTGTTATGGCGAAGCAGCCGACGAAGCCGTCGCGGCGACAGCCTGAGCCAAAGCGGAACGCGCCGCGCAACGACGCGGAGCGTCGGGCTGCCCGCTACTTCCAGCTGCGCGGCTACCGGATCCTCGCGACCAACACATGGGTGGCTGGCTTCGAGCTCGACCTCGTCGTGCGTCGTGGCGAACGGCTGGTGTTCGTCGAGGTGAAGTCGAAGAGCGGCGCCGACTACGGTCATCCGTTCGAGATGGTTACCGTCGAAAAGGCGCGTCGCATCCGTCGTGCAGCGGAAACCTGGCTGGCCGCGCGGCCCGCGCTCGCCGACCTCGAAGTGCGTTTTGAAGCGCTCGCGGTCACACCTGAGGGCGTGGAACGCGCCCCGTTCGACGTGTGACTCGCAACTCCTGGGACCAACTCGAATCGAGGAAACCGGCGTTCGCTCCCGAACCTGCAATGCGTGGCGGCAACGCAGGAAGCCCTTTACTCCGAAATCGACCTCGATCTCTCGTGGTCGGAGGAGCAGCTCCCCGAGCGGGAGCGGACGAAGCACGTCCATCGTCTGCATCCGTATCTCGGGAAGTACGTGCCACAGCTTGTCGAGGAGCTCTTCCGACGCCACGTGCGGCCCGGCTCGAACGTCCTCGACCCTTTTGCCGGGTCGGGTACGACGCTCGTGCAGGCGCTCGAGAGCGGCCATCACGCAACGGGCATCGACATCGCGGCGTTCAACTGCCTGCTCATGGGCGTCAAGACGCGCGAACACAACCTCTTCACCCTTGAGCACGATCTGCGCGACATCCTCAAGCGTCACGCGGCAGGCGAGGGCACGGTCGGCCGACCAAACGCCTATGTGCGCAAGTGGTTCGCGCCCGATGCGGCTAGCGACCTGCTTCGCTTCCGTTCGCTGATCAACGGCTACGAGAGCGCCGACGTGCTGCGCGTCGTTCTCGCGCGCGCTGCGCGCTCCGCACGCCGCACCGCGCACTTCGACCTTGACTTTCCCCGCGAGCCGCAGATCGACCCGTACTGGTGCTTCAAGCACAAGCGGGAGTGCAAGCCGATCGACCGTGCCGAGCACTTCCTGCGCCGGTACACGCTCGACACGCTCACGCGCATCAAGGCGTTCTCGAAGGTGCGGTCGAAGCGCGGGGTGGAGATCCTGCACGGAGACGCCCGCGAGGTCGCTCTTGAGGGCCCCTTTGACGCGGTGGTGACCTCGCCGCCGTACCCGGGCCTCATCGATTACCACGAGCAGCACCGCTACGCCTACGAGCTCCTTGGCCTCGACGACCGGCGCGAACGTGAGCTTGGTGCGGCAGAGCGCGGCACCGCGAAGGCGGCGATCGACGCGTATTCGAACGGCATCTCCGAGGTGCTCGGTCGAGCCGCCGAGGTGCTGCGCCCGCGTGCACCGCTCCTGATCGTCGTGAACGACCGGCGCGAGCTGTACCCAGGGATTCTTGAGCGAGCGGGTCTGCGCCTCGACGGCACCTATCGCCGGCATGTGAATCGCCGCACCGGACGCCGGGCGGGCGAGTACTTCGAAGACGTGTTGATCGCGCGCCGCGCGTAGCCGTCTCCAACACAAACTGATCCAGCGCCGTTACATCTTGCTGCCTACCGTGGCAACAGATGCTCGCGCGCACGCTCACCCACACGCTCGTTGGTCTTGAACCGCGTCGAGTCGAGGTCGAGGCGCACCTCCAGCGAGGCGTGCCCGCGTTCGCGATCGTTGGGCTCGCCGATCGCGCGTGTCAGGAAGCCAAGGAGCGCGTTCGCAGCGGAATCACGTCGGCCGAGCTCGAATGGCCCGTACGGCGTATCACCGTCAATCTCGCCCCCGCCGATCTAAGGAAGGAGGGTTCGGGGTTTGACCTGCCAATCGCGCTTGCGGTTCTCGCAGCCTCGCGCCAAGTGCCGGCCGCGGCACTCGATGGTCATGCAGCGATTGGGGAGCTTGCGCTCGACGGTCGGCTGAGACCGGTTCCGGGCGCGCTTGTTGCGGCTGAGGGCGCGAGGCGAAGCGGGGCGGAGCGGCTCGTCTGCGCGGCCGAGTCTGCGGCCGAGGTCGCGCTCGCAGGAATCGAGCCCATCGCCGTCCGTCACCTGGCCGACGCGGTCGCCTACCTCCGCGGTGAGCGCTCTCCACCCGCGGTCGAAGCCGCTCCTCAACCGGAGACAATCGCTCCGCCCGACCTTGCCGACGTGCGCGGGCAGGAGCGCGCACGGCGCGTGCTCGAGATTGCCGCGGCGGGCGGTCACAACGTGCTGTTTGCAGGGCCTCCGGGGATCGGCAAGACGATGCTCGCGCGTCGCTTGCCGGGCATCCTGCCGCCGCTAGATGACGCGTCGGCGCTCGAGGTGACGCGTATCCATTCGATCGCGGGGCTCCTCGCGGCCGGATCGGGCCTTGTTCGTGTGCCGCCCTTTCGCGCTCCGCACCACACCGTCTCGACGGCAGCGCTTGTCGGCGGCGGCTCGTCACCGCGGCCGGGTGAGGCGACGCTCGCTCACCGTGGTGTGCTGTTCCTCGACGAGCTACCCGAGTTTTCGCGCTCGACGATCGAGGCGCTTCGCCAACCGCTGGAAGACGGCGTTGTGTCGATCGCCAGGGTGGAGGGGAGGGCGGTGTTTCCCGCGCGCTTCCTTCTCGCCGCAACGATGAACCTGTGCCCATGCGGTGGCCGAGGCGATCCGGCCGCCGAGTGCAACTGTTCACCGCAGCAGCTCGACCGCTACCGCGAACGTGTGTCGCGGCCGCTGCTCGATCGCGTTGACCTCGTTGTGTCGTTGCCGAAGCCGCGGGCCGCCGAGCTCGCGGGGCCACCAGGGGAGCCGACTGCATCCGTTGTCCGCCGCGTGATGCTCGCCCGCAAGCGTCTCGACGACGGCGTGCTTGAGCTTCGCCCAGCCGCGGCCGAGTTACTCGATCGCGCTGTTGATCGGCTCCCGCTCTCGGGGCGGGGTCGCGCGAAGATGCTCAATGTCGCTGCCACGATCGCGGCGCTCGCCGGCACCGAGGCGATCGAACCCGAAGCAGTTGCCGAGGCCCTGTCGTACCGCTCACCGCTCGAGGTCGGGCGTCGATGAACGGGCTCCAGCACGCGGTGTTCGCGGCTGAGCGCGAGCAGCACGCGATGCCCGCGCAGACACGTTCGGCGCAGTTCAGAACGTTCTGCCTGAACTTCGATCACGCTGCGTATCTCGAACGTCTCACCGGCATGGGGGTTCGGTGGATCGATGCCGCGGATCCCGAGTTCCCGCCGCGCCTGCGCTCGATCTACGATCCGCCTCCCGGCCTATTTGTGCGAGGTGCGGGTGACGTCACGGTTCTCGCAACCCCGTCGGTGGCAATCGTCGGCGCCCGCTCGTGTTCCGACTACGGGGCGCACGTCGCGAGGACGTTTGCACGTGACCTCGCGCGGGCGGGTGTTGTCGTTGTTTCGGGCCTCGCTCGCGGCGTCGATGGTTGGGCGCACCGGGGCGCGCTCGAGGGTGGGGGAGTCACAGTCGCCGTGCTTGGGTGTGGCATCGATCGCACCTATCCGGCGGCACACACGACGTTGGCCGCGTCGATCTGCGACCGAGGACTAATCGTCTCGGAGTATCCGCCGGGTGTCACGTCGGCGCCCTGGCGGTTCCCGGCGCGCAACAGAATCGTGGCGGGTCTCACGGCCGCGACGTTGGTCGTGGAGGCGCGTGAACGCAGCGGTGCGCTGATTACGGCCGACCTTGCGCTGGAGGAGGGCCGAGAGGTGCTGACGGTTCCGGGCGAGATCACCTCGCCGCTCTCCAAGGGAACGAACGATCTGCTCCGCCTCGGGGCCCGCCCGGTGTTTGATGTTGCGGATGTGTTCGAGGCGCTCCAAATTGAGCCACCGTCGCTTCACGCTGCGGGAGCGCCCGACAACCCGGTCGTAGCCGCAGTCCTCGCCGCCGTTGACGCAGGGGCTGCGAGCGCAGATGACGTGACGCGCGCGACGGGCCTCAGTGCGGGCGACGTTGCGGGCGCGCTTGTCGAGTTGGAACTCGCAGGATCCCTGACGGTCACCGATGGGGTCATCAGGAGGTGATGCGTCCGTCGTAGGATCGGGGGTGTGACGACAACTCCATATTGGCTCGGCGGCAAGACCGAGCTCGCGGTGCCCGCTGCCACGCGGAGGGGCGAGACCGACGTCACGATCATTGGTGCGGGCGTCACGGGTCTTTCGTGCGCGCTCACGTTGGCGCGGGGCGGCATGGCTGTGCGGGTCGTCGATACCCGCGGTGTTGCCGCGGGTGCCTCAGGGCGCAACGGTGGCTTCGCGCTACGTGGTGGAACACCCGCCTACGACGAGGCTGTCGCCTCGCTCGGACGGGAACACGCGCAAGGGCTATGGCGGCTTACCGAAACCGCCTTTGCGCGGATGCTCGAGCTCGGGGGTGACGCGTTCCGGCGGGTCGGGAGCATCCGGCTCGCCGCGAGCGACGACGAACTCGAGGCGATCGAGCGTGAGTACGCGGCGCTCACGGCCGACGGCTTCGTCGTCGAACGAGTCGCGCGACTTGAACCGCCACTCGACCGTCTCTACGCGGGCGCGATCCACCATCCCGGCGACGCCGGCTTCAATCCGGCCGTCTGGATGGAACGGCTGGCTGCGCATGCGGTCGAGGCGGGAGCCGAGATCGTCGCCGACACGGTGAACCCCGAGGCGTTGCCCGAAGGCACCGTCGTGATCGCGGTTGACGCGCACACCTCAAAGCTGCTGCCCGAGCTCGCCGACGCCGTCCAGCCGGCACGCGGGCAGATGCTTGCGACCGCGCCGCTCCCGGCCGTCCGCTACGGCGTCCCGTACTACGCGCGCGACGGCTACGACTACTGGCAGCAGTTGCCCGACGGCACTCTGCTCGTCGGTGGCTGCCGCGACCACGCCTTCGCCGCCGAAGCGTCCGCAGACGACGACGTCACGAGCACCGTCCAGTCAGGCATCGAGCGGCTCCTTGTGAACCTCGTCGGCAGAGCGCCAACGATCACGCACCGTTGGTCGGGGGCCTGGGGTGAGACGCTCGACCGCCTGCCACTATGCGGCCCGGTGCCGGGTCGAGGAGGCGTTTGGGTCGCCGGAGGTTACTCCGGGCACGGCAACATCCTCGGCTTCGCGTGCGGCGAACTGATCGGCAAGGCGCTCCTAGGTGATGTCCGCCGCGAGTTGCGCCTGTTCGACCCACGGCGCCCATCGCTCAGCCAGCGCGCTTAGAAGGCTTCACAGCGGCGCACAGGCGCCGCTTCGGAGAGCGCTCGCGCCGACTACAGCGAAAACGACTGGAGCCCGGAGAGCTCCGGCAGCCGGCGCATCGCGGCGACGACGATCGCGAGATCCTGAATCGCGAGCCCGGTCGAGTCGAACGTCGTGATCTCATCCGCCGAAACCCGCCCGATCACCTCGCCCGCGAGCACCGCGCCAAGCTCCGTCACGTCGCTGCGCGCAATCGCCCCGGCCTCCGCAAGGTGCGCGAGCTCACCGCCATGCGATGCCTGCTCCCAGTCGTCGCAGAACAGGCGCGTCCGGCGGAGCTCGGCGGGGGAGATCTCGGCCTTGCCCGGCCCGTCGGCACCCATCAGGCTCACGTGCTGCCCCGGCCGCAACGAGCCCTCATCAAAGAGCAGCGTATGCCCGGGCGTCACGGTGACAACAAGATCGGCAGCGAGCGCCTCCGCCCGGGACGGAGCGACGATCGCGCCAAGCTCCTCCGCCGCGGCGGCGGCACGCGACTCGTCGGCATCCCACACCAACACCTGGTGCCCGCGCGCGACAAACGCCCGCACCGCGGCACGCCCATTCACGCCGACACCCACAACGGCAGCCGTCGCCGCATCGCGCTTCCCGAGCGTCTCCGCCGCCAGCACAGCGGCAGCGCCCGTGCGCAGCGCCGTCACGGCACCCGCCTCCATCACGGCGCGCAACTCAGCAGTCTCCGCATCAGACACAACCACGAGCCCGTTCACCGTCGGTAGACCGCGCTCCGGGTTCCCCGGGAACGACGAGACCCACTTCAGGATCGTGTAGCCAGCACCAAGTGCCGGCATCGCGCGGAAGTCGCCCGCCGGATAGTTCGTCACGTACGCCTTCGGCGGCATCACCCACTCGCCGCGGTGATGGGCAAGGAACGCCTCGCGGACAGCCTCAACGGCCTCGCCCGGCGACACCGCCGCTTCGACGTCGCGTGCTGTGAGGACGGGAATCCCGCTCACACGCGCCTCGGAGCTAGAGGGCCTTGACGGCGGAGACGAGCTTCAACACCGACGCCTTCGCGTCGCCGAAGAGCATCGCCGTGCCCGGCAGCACAAACAGCGGGTTATCGATGCCGGCGAAACCGGTTGCCATCGACCGCTTCATCACGATCGTCTGCGCAGCAGCGTCGACGTTCAAGATCGGCATGCCGTAGATCGGGCTGCCCGGATCGTTGCGCGCCGCAGGGTTGACGACGTCGTTCGCGCCAATCACGAGCACAACATCGGTCTGCGGGAACTCCGGGTTGATCTCGTCCATCTCCTTGAGGGCGTCGTACGGGACGTTCGCCTCAGCAAGGAGCACGTTCATGTGGCCCGGCATACGGCCGGCAACAGGATGGATCGCGTACTGAACGTTCACGTTCTTCTTCTCAAGCTCATCGGCGAGCTCGCGCACCGCGTGCTGCGCCTGCGCGACGGCCATGCCGTATCCCGGGACGATCACGACGTTCTGGGCGTACGCGAGCATGATCGCAACGTCCTCGGCGTTGACCGACCGCACGGTTCCTTCAACCGCGGCGGCACCAGCGCCAGCCTGCACCTGCCCGAACGCGCCGAATAGCACGTTGCCGATCGAGCGGTTCATCGCCTTGCCCATCATCAGTGTGAGCAGCGTTCCCGAGGCACCAACGAGGGCGCCCGACACGATCAGGACGTTCGAGCCAAGCTCAAAACCGGTAGCCGACGCTGCAAGGCCGGTGAAGGCATTGAGCAGCGAGATCACGACGGGCATGTCGGCGCCACCGATCGGCAGCACGAACAACACACCGAAGATCGAGGCGCCCACAAGCACCACAACCATCAGCCACTGCGCCTCGGAACCAGCGATCATCGCGATTCCAGCAGCGAGCACACCTGCGATCAGCAGACCGTTCCCAAACTTCTGGCCCGGATACGTGATCGGCCGTCCGCCAATCAGCTCCTGCAGCTTCGCGAACGCGATCAGCGAACCGGCGAACGACACCGCGCCGATCAGCGCCGACGCGACAACCGCCACGATCACGTCGCCGTGCAGATGGCCGGGCTCCGGCGCCATGTTGTGGAACTCCGACAGCGACACGAGCGCCGCTGCACCACCGCCGACGCCGTTGAAGAGCGCCACCATCTGCGGCATCGCCGTCATCTTCACGCGGCGGGCACCAACAAGGCCGAACACCGAGCCGATCGCGGCACCAACCGGAATCCGCCAACCAATGTGCATCCCGGAGTGGGCGAGCGTGACCACGATCGCGATCGCCATACCGATCGCGCCAATCCAGTTACCGCGGCGCGCAGTCGTCGGAGACGACAGGAAGCGCAACGCCAGGATGAAACAGATGATCGTGACGAGGTAGAAGAGGTTCGAGGTGGTCTGGCCCATTACTCCTCAGCCTTCTTCTGCGGCTCGCGCTTCTTGAACATCTCAAGCATGCGGTCGGTCACAACGAAGCCACCAACGACGTTCGCGGCGGCAAGGATCATCGCGATGAACCCGACCCAACCGGTGAGCAGATCGGGATCGGCGGCGCCCGCAACGAGCATCGCGCCGACAACGACGATGCCGTGGATCGCGTTCGTGCCCGACATCAGCGGCGTGTGTAGCAGCGTCGGCACCTTCGAGATCACCTCGATACCGAGGAAGATCGCGAGCGCAAGAATCGTCAGCTCAACAACAAGCTGGGTGTAATGGGTCACGCGGCCTCCTTGCGTGTCACGCAGGCGCCCGACGTGATCTCGTCTTCCCAGTCGAGCGTCAGTTCCCCAGCGGGTGCGAGATGGGTGAGCAGCGTCGTGATGTTGCGTGCGTACAGCTGGCTCGCATGCGACGCCATCAAGCTCGGAAGGTTCAACGTGCCGACGATCGTGACGCCATGCTCGACGACAACCTCGCCTGGCTTCGTCAGCTCGCAGTTGCCGCCCGTCTCGGCAGCAAGATCGACAATCACCGAGCCGGGACGCATACCCGCAACCGCCGACGCCGGAATCAGGCGTGGGGCAGGGCGGCCAGGGATCGCAGCCGTCGTGACGACGAGGTCGAAATCGGGGATCCGGGCGTTCAGGGCCTCCTGCTGCTTGGCCTGCTCCTCCGGCGTCAGCTCGCGTGCGTAGCCACCCTCAGTCTCCTCGCCAACAACGCCGAGGTCGAGGAACTGCGCGCCGAGCGACTGCACCTGCTCTTTCACCGCCGGGCGAACATCGAAGCCGGCGACGACGGCGCCGAGACGGCGGAGCGTTGCGATCGCCTGCAGACCCGCGACACCGGCGCCAAGGACGAGCGCCTTGGCGGGTGCGATCGTGCCGGCAGCCGTGGTGAGCATCGGCAGAAACTTGGGAAGGTTCTCGGCGGCGAGCAGGGCACCCTTGTAGCCCGCGACCGTCGCCTGCGATGAGAGCGCATCCATCGACTGTGCGCGCGTCGTGCGGGGAATCGACTCCATCGCGAACGCGACAACGCCGCGCGCTGAAAGCGCTGCGATCAGATCCTTGTCGGTGAGCGGCGTCAGGAAGCCAACGAGCACCTGGCCGGAGGAGAGCTTCTCGATCTCGGCGGCCGTCGGCTTCGCGACCTTCACGACCGCATCGACGCCGGAGAACGCGTCATCGACGAGTTCCGCACCGACGGCAGCGTAGGCCTCGTCGAGGAAACCGGCCGCAACACCAGCACCGCGTTCGACGACGACCGTGAACCCTTCGCCGAGCTTGGCGATGACCTCAGGGACGAGCGCGACGCGATGCTCGCCGACTGCCTGCTCTTTAGGAACTCCAACCCGCATAGACGGCCGGACGCTATCGAAAACACAGCACCTGGGAGAGGGCAGATCGAACGTCTGGCCGTTTCCGTCGCCTACACTCGCTGTTGTGACCCACCTGATCACCACCTACGGGCTGATCATTGTGTTCGGACTCGTCGCGATCGAATGCGCCGGTGTGCCGGTTCCGGGAGAGACCGCGATGATCATCGCGGGCGTCCTCTCATCGCAGGGTCACTACCCGCTTTGGCAGGTGATCGTTGTCGGTGCAGCCGCCGCGATCATCGGTGACAACGCGGGATACGTGATTGGGCGTAAGGGTGGCCGCAAGCTCCTTGAGCGAACGCCGATCGTCCGTGACTACTTCCACAAGGTGCTGCCCCCATCGGAGCGCTTCTTCCAAAAACACGGTGCGAAGACGATCTTCCTTGCCCGGTTTATCGCCGTGCTGCGTGTGACTGCCGCGTGGATCGCTGGCATCACCCACATGCCTTGGTGGCGCTTCGCCATCTTCAACGCGGCGGGCGGCATCGTGTGGGCTGTCCTCGTCAGTGTGGTCGCTTACCAGTTCGGGAAATCGGCGGCAGATGCGATTCAGCACTACGGGCTGTACGCCCTCGTCGTGATCGCAGTGCTCGTGGCTGCCGTGATTCTCGTGCTGCGGGTTGTGCATCGCCGCGGTATCGAGCACAGCTAAACGCAATCCCTCACCGAGCGGCACAGAAATACTTCGCTCGATAATGCGACTCGCACGCTTGTCGACAAAAGTGGGCAATGTCGAGAATAGTCACGTCAATTCAAGACATACGCGCACGAGAAGAATGCTTGCGAATTGCGTCAATCCAACAAGATTCTGTTAGGGCTTCTCAGATCGAAAAAGTCGAACTATGCTGTGCCTAAGTAAAGAACCTTTAGGAGGAGTTTCTTTTGGCACGCAAGACCGTTCTCGTATGCGATCAGTGCGGCAAGGAAGTCGGAGAAAATCGTGGAGCAACGCTCCGCGTCACCTACACCGACGCCCGCCGTGGTTCCAAGGTCGCCGACCTCTGTGACACCTGCGCCGCCGACCTTCCCGGCCGCGCAGCTGCACGGCGCGGCCGTCGACCCAAGGCCGTAGCGGCCTAGTTCGTTTCCGGTGTGGCTGGGCGCGCTCACGTGCGCCCAGCCACAACCGAGCTTTCCCCTCGAAGTTTCGCCCGAAATCTCCGCTCGGAGCGGGAAGTGGTGCGTAATTCTTGGGTCGTCCGCGAACTACGATGACCCGATGGCGTTGAACCTCGTCGCCGGCCCTGCGCACGCGGGCAAGGTCGCTCTTCTGCTTGAGCGCTATCTCGCCGTCGTCGACCGCGATCCATTCCTCGTCGTACCCATTCGCTCCGACGTCGAGGCGGTTGAACATGACCTGCTTTCGCGCGCGGGATGCCTGACCGGCGGATCGATCGGAACGTTTGACGATCTCTTTGCGCGGATTGCCGGACACGACCCCTTTCACGACGTCGTCCTTTCAGACACGCAGCGTGCGTTGCTCCTACGGCGTGTCGTCGCCGATGCGGTGCGGAACGACGGCGGCATCGGCCGCTCGTCACGCTTCTCGGGTTTCACCGACGCGCTTGCGCAAGCGATCGTCGAACTCGAATCGGGATTGCTCGAACCCGCTGATCTGGACGGCGATCTCGCAACGCTCTACGCCGGCTATCGGTCGCGCCTCGCCGAGATCGGACGACGTGACCGGGAACTCGTGCGCATCGCCGCCGTGCGTCGACTCGAATCCGAATTCGACGCGTGGAATCGAGAGCCCGTGTTCGCCTACGGATTTGAAGATCTCACCGCGGCCGAGTGGTCGGTGCTCACGGCTCTCGCGGGCCGAACCGACGTCACCGTATCGCTGCCGTACGAACCTGGCCGAGCTGCGTTCGCGTCGCTGCAGCGGACGGTCGAGGATCTCGCGTCCCTCGCAGACGGACGGATCGAGGAGCTCCCGCCGCGGAGATCGGAGGGGCACGTTCCCGCCCTCGTCCATCTTGAGCGCCAGCTCTTTGTCGAGTCGCCCCACGTGACGGAGATCGGTGGCGCCATCCGCTTCCTTGAAGGCGCAGGAACCCGTGGAACGCTGGAACTCGTCGCCGAGGAGATCCTCCGCCTGATTCGCGACGGCATGGCGCCCGAAGAGATCGGCGTGATCGCGCCCGCCCCAGACACGTATCGAGCGCCGCTCGAGACCGTCTTCGGCTCGCTCGGAATCCCGTATGCGGTGGAGGTGCCTGAGCGCCTGAGCGCGACCGCGTTCGGCCACGCGCTGATCGCGCTGCTCCGCTTCGCGTGGGGCGGTGGCACACGACGGGAGCTCTTCACGTTCATGCGCTCGCCGTTTTCGGGCGTCTCGCGCACCAACGTTGACTTCGTCGAGGGTCGACTTCGTGGCCGGGCGATCGATGCTGCCGAACGGGTGGAAGCAGAGACCGAGCGGCTGCGTGAGGCGCCACTCGTTGCGCTCCGCGACCTGCGCGACGCCGACACCCCACTCGCGGGAGCAACCGCGCTTGTCGGGGCGATGCTGCGCTTTGCCTACCGGCTGGAAACACCGCCCGTGGGAGAGACAGCACGCAGCGACCTTCGCGCCCACGCCGCCGCACTCACCGTGCTCCGAGAGCTGCAGAGCTGGGCCGACATGGGCGAGGCGGTGAGCGAGGACGACGTTGTCTCGTCGCTTGAGCGCTGCACGCTGCCTCGGCCGTCGGCGGCCGAACCCGGTCGTGTCGCCGTGCTCGATCTCCTTCGCGCTCGAACGCGAGCGTTCGGCGCCGTGTTCGTGCTCGGGCTTGAAGAAGGGTCGTTGCCTCGACGTGGGCGCATGTCGCCATTCCTTGACGACGACAAGCGGCGCGAGCTCGGACGTCGCCTCGAACGACCCGACCAGGCCAGTCGCGACCGGTACCTCTTCTACACGGCCTGCACACGCCCCACAAAGCGGCTGTACCTCGTTCGTGAGGCCGCGAGCGACGAAGGCACACCCCGTGAAGCGAGTCCGTTCTGGCACGACGTTCGGGCCCTCTTCGATCCAGACGACGTCGCGCGTTCCACCGTCCGACGTTCGCTCGCTGCGATGACCTGGCCGCTTGATGCCGCCCCAACGGAGAGGGAACGTCTTCGCGCGCTCGCGCGGCTCGCGGCGGAGCCGGCCTCAGCGGAGTTGGCCGACGCACTCGCCTACACAAACGGTTGGGATCGTCGATTGCGCCGGGCGCGGCGGGCCTTCGAACGCGAGGCACGACTCAAGAACCCGGCTGTCCTTGCCCAGTTGGGCTCACGATCAGTGTTCGCCGCGACCGAGCTCGAGCGCTTCGCCGACTGCTCGTCCGCGTGGTTCTTCGAACGGCTCGTGTCGCCCAAGACAGTCGATGCTGAAGCCGACGCGATGCTCCGCGGAAGCGTTGCCCACCAGGCGCTCTACAAGCTCTACTCACTGCTGCCAAAGGAGCTCGGAAGCGATCGCGTCACACCCGAGAACCTTCCCGCTGCACTGGAGCTGCTCGAGCGGTGTCTTGCCGAGGCGCTCCATGGCGGCGTGCGAATCGATCTCGACCTCGTCGATGCCGCCGAGCTGCGGGAGTCGCTCCGACGAGACCTTCGACGCTTCCTGCACGACGAGGCCGAGTCGAAGGTCGAGTTTCTTCCCCGCAAGTTCGAAGTCGGCTTCGGTTCGGAGCGCTCAGCGCCGGAGCTGCAGCGCGGGCTCGATCTTGGCGATGGCCTCGCGATGAGCGGGAAGATCGACCGCATCGACGTCGACCCCTACAGCGCCCGCGGGATCGTGCAGGACTACAAAACCGGCAAGGGCGCGTTCTCTGCGCGTCAGATCGACGACGAACGTCGGCTGCAGGTGCCGCTCTACATGCTCGTGCTGCGCGATCTTGTCGGGATCGAGCCGCTCGGCGGTGTCTACCGCTCGCTCGCGGGAGCGCGGGCCACACGTGGCATGTTGCGCGCCGAGTCAAGCGAGGATCTGCCCGGGTTTAGCAAGGCCGACTACCTCGACGAAGAGACGTTTTGGGCGCAGGTCGAAACCGCTCGCGACCGTGCACGTGGCTACGCCCAACGCATACGGCACGGCGACGTGCAGCTCGACCCAAAGGGCGGCGAATGTCCACCGTGGTGTGACCTTTGGACGATGTGTCGGACGGCCCGCTCGTGATGAACGACCGGCAGCTCGAGGCGGTCAAGGCACGAGGCGAGGTGTTCGTCTCTGCTGGCGCCGGCACAGGCAAGACCTCTGTTCTGGTGTCGCGCTTCGTACGGGCTGTCTGCGACATGGAGCTGAGCGTCGATTCGGTGCTCGTGATCACCTACACCCGTAAGGCGGCAGGCGAGCTTCGCACGCGCATCCGCGCGGCACTCGTGCAAGAGGGCAAGCATGAGCTGGCACGGAGTCTCGACAGCGCGTGGATCTCAACGATTCATGGCTTCTGCTCACGCCTCCTGCGTGCGCACCCCTTTGAGGTTGGCATCGATCCACGGTTTCGCGAGCTTGACGACGAGGGGGGCGCCGTTATTCGCGGCGAGGCGTTCGCGAAGGCGCTCGACCGCTTCTGTGCCGACGAAGACGCTGATCACCTGCGTCTGCTTGCGACGTACACAGCAGACGGTCTGCGCCGGCGGCTGATCGGCGTATTCGAAACGCTCCGCTCAGCAGGCAGAGACCTCGTGCTTGAGCCCGCACCGCCGCCGCAGCTGGCGTCGAGCCTTGCCGAGCTGCGACTGCGCGCGGGAGAGCTGGCCGCCGACCCTGAGGCGACGGAGTTGCAGCGCGCCGTTGCGACGGCCGCACTCGACCTCCCCAATGACCCGGAGGCGCTCTGTCATCTCGGCCCACTGCTCGCGCGCGGCGCCCGGGCGCAGGAGTTCGAGGCGGCACGGAAGGCAGTTGAACGCGACGCCCTAGAGACCGTCGCTGCACGCGACCGGCTGCTCCTGCAGGAGCTCCTAACGTTGTTCGCTGAGGAGTACGCCGCCGCGAAGGCGCGCGAGTCGGTCGTTGACTTTGAGGATCTCCAACTGTTGACCCGCGACCTCCTGCGCAACGCACCCGAGGTGCGGGCAGTCGAGCAGCTGCGCTTCCGGGCGATCATGGTCGACGAGTTCCAGGACACGAACGAGCTGCAGACACAGATCATCGATCTGCTCCGGCAGTGGCCTGACGGTTCCGAGATCGCCGACGAGAAGGACGTCTTCTACGTCGGCGATGAGTTCCAGTCGATCTACGGCTTCCGGCACGCCGATGTGGAGGTGTTCCGTCGGCGTCGAGAGGCGGCCAAGCTGAGGCTCCCGCTCTCCGAGAACTACCGCTCGCGCGCCGAGGTGCTCGCGGCCGTCAACCATCTCTTCGCCGGGGCGTTCGGTGAGGGGTTCCAGGAGCTTGCCGCATCGCGAGAGTTCCCCGACCCGGTGTTTGGGCACCCGGTCGAGCTGCTTGTGACCGACAAGGACGCGTACAAGGGAACGGGCACGCATTGGCGTCGCGCGGAGGCCGCGAATGTCGCTCAGCGTGTTCGCCAGCTCGTCGATGACGGGGCCGCCGAACCCGGTGACGTTGTGCTGCTCTTTGCTGCGGGGACAGACGCCGAGCAGTACGAGGAGGAGCTCCGCAAGCTCGGGCTCCCAACGTATCGGGCGATGGGCCGCCGGTACTTCGGCCAGCAGCAGGTGTCGGATCTGCTGATGTACCTGCGGCTGATCTGGAACCGCTACGACGACGTGGCGCTCGCATCGGTGTTGATGTCGCCGTTCGTGGGGGTCTCGAATGACGCAATGCTGCTCGTGCGGCGCCACGCTGGTCGCCGTCCGATCTTCACGGGTATCGAACGCTCGCTTCCTGAGCCGTTGTCGGAGGAGGATGAGCGGCTGATCCGTGCGTTCAAGCAGCGCTTCGAGCGGCTCGTCTCGGCGTCGGCGCGGGTGTCACTTGAACGTCTGTGCGAGCTGATTGTCGCCGAGCACGACTACGACCTCGCGGTGCTTGCCCGGTGGGATGGTGGGCGTCGCTACGCGAACATGCGCAAGCTGATGCGGCTTGCTCGCGGCTATGAGGAGCTGCGCGGTCGGGACGTGGAGGGCTTCGTGCGGTTCCTCCGTGATCAGCAGTCGCTTGGCGCGTCGCAGCTTGAGGCCGTGTCGGAGGAGGAGGGTGCGGGGGCGGTGCGGCTGATGACGATTCATGCCGCGAAGGGGCTTGAGTTCAAGGTCGTTGTGGTCGCAGACGCTGGCCGCGACACCGGCACGGGGGGCGGGTCGGAAGAGATCGTGGCGTTGCCCGACGGGCGCATCGGAATGAAGATTCCGCATCCATCAACAGGCAAGCCCGAGCCGGTTGCCGGCTGGGATGCGGTGAAAGAGGCGCGCGACGCGGCCAACCAAGCAGAGCGTCTGCGGCTGTATTACGTCGCGATGACGCGTGCGCAGGAACGACTGATCGTGTCGGGCTCGCTCGATGAGCGCCGCGACACCCCGATCGGCTGGGTGATCGAGCAGCTTGATTGCGAAGCCGAGCTTGAGGGAGCGACAGAGCCGTTCGAGCTTGAACGCGACGGCGCGATGTTCTTGGTCTCGGTGCAGCGAGCGGCGCTGGAGGACGACCCCGATACGGAGCCCGAGGCCCCAGAACTCGATGAGGTTGCGACCGCCGATCAGCTGAGTCTGTTTGCGGCGCTACCCGATACGCCTGCGCCGCGCGGGTACGTGCTGCCGGAGATCGTGCCGATTCCAACACCGCCGCTCCATAGCGTTCGCCGCCTGTCGTACTCGTCGATCGCGTCGTTTGAGCGCTGCTCGTATCGCTACTACGCGGAGCGGGTGGGTGGCCTTCGGGAGCGCCGGGCGATCGCGGTAGGTGTCGCGGGTTTGGCCGCGACCGAAATCGGCGACGCGGTGCATCGGCTGCTGGAGGTTGTCGATCTCTCGGCCCCCGCCGCGCCGCCACTCGATCCCGTCTCGGACTGGTACCCGGATGTGAGCGAAGCGGAGCTTGAACGCATCGATCGGTTTGTCCGCTCGTACTGCGAGTCGGACTTGGCCCGTCGTATCGCAACGTTGCCGGGCGTGATGGTCGAGCGGCCGTTTGCGTTTGAGCACGACGGCGTCCTCTTTCACGGCCGTCTCGACGTGCTTCAGCGCGATGGTGGGAAGGCGCTGATTCTCGACTACAAGACGAACATCCTGGGTGAACGTGATCCGGCGGTGATCGTCGACCACGAGTATTCGATTCAGCGGGTCGTCTACGCCCTCGCGTGCTTCAAGGCGGGGGCCGACGATGTCGAGATCGTCTACCACTTCCTCGAACGGCCCGACGCCGTCGTCAGGACCCGCTTCGACCGCTCGGCGATCCCTGAGTTGGAGGCCCGGCTCTCGGTCGCGACCAACCAGATCAATGCCGGGCCGTACGAGCCGCGTCCGAGCGATTTCAACTGTGCGGGATGCCCGGCTCTTGACCTTGTGTGTGCTGGCCCGAAGCTGCTTGGTGGAAGCGCAACCTCCGCAATATCGGCGTAGCGTGACGCGCAGCTACGTTCGGGAGGCGCGTCGGCGGGTCGGGCCGAAACGTGATCGTGTCGCACTGATCCTCGCGGCGCTTGCGGTTGAGCATGCGGATGCTGGGATCGCGTTGGCGTTCGCGAACGACTTGGAGTTGCTTGTGTCGGTGATGCTTTCTGCGCAGACGACCGACGTGAACGTGAACCGTGTGACGGAGACGCTCTTTAAGAAGTACCGGCGGCCCGAGGATTACCTAGCGGTGTCGCAGGAGGAGCTCGAGCGTGACATCTTCCAGACGGGATTCTTCCGTCAGAAGGCGAAGTCGCTGCGCGGAACGATGCGGATTCTGATCGAGGAGTTCGACGGTCAGGTGCCCGAGCGGTTTGACGATCTGTTGCGGCTCCCCGGGGTTGCGCGCAAGACAGCGAACGTTGTGTGCGCCGAGCGGGGTGAGGCGCAGGGAATCGTGGTGGATACGCATGTGCGGCGGATCTCGCAGCGGCTTGGGTTTACGCGTCAGGAGGATCCGGTGAAGATCGAGCGCGATCTGATCAAGATCGTTCCGCGTGCCGACTGGGCCCGCTTCCCGCACTTGCTGATCTGGCATGGGCGGCGGATCTGCGACGCGCGTAAGCCTGACTGTGCGTCGTGTCCGATTGCTGGTCTGTGTCCATCGAGCCGGGTGGAGCCCCGGTGATGCCCGACGTGGTGAGGTTGCGCTAGACGGGTGTGACGGCGACGAGGATGTCGCCGGACATGTCGGGCGACGGGAAGAAGTCGGCCCAGACGGTGACTTCGACGCCGTCGGCGTTGCGCATCGTGAGCTCTTGTTCGAGCCGCCGCGCGTCGTGTTCACGTACGTCGGCGAGCGCCTGTTCGGCTGACAGGGCGAGCTTCTCGTAGAGGTTGCCGCCAACAACGTCAGCTGATGAGAGCCCTGCGAATGCTTCGAGTTCGCTTCCGGCGACTTTGATGGTGTCGGTGCTGTCGATCACCACGAACGCTGTTGCGTCGGCCGGGAAGTAGTCGTTTCGCATTTCGAACGTCTGATCGCAGGCGCAGTTGAAGCAGGGTGGCCGGGTGTGATCGGGTTCTTCACCGAGCGATTCGGCGCCCGAGACGATCGAGCGGCGCAGCTTGCAGTTGGGGCACATGAAGTACGGCATGGGTTCAGCGTATCGGGTGGCGTCAGGACTGGTGTTCGAATCCTGAAGGGCGTTTAGCCCTCGTGTTCGGGGCCCTCGTGTTCGGCGAGCCACCGTTCGGCGTCGAGCGCACCCATGCATCCGGAGCCTGCGGCGGTGATTGCCTGCCGGTAGGTGTGGTCTTGCACGTCACCCACGGCGAAGACACCGGCGATGTTCGTTGCGGTCGAGCCGGGCTTGGTCACGAGGTAGCCGTTCTCGTCGTGGTCGAGCTGGTCGACGAAGAGCTTGGTGTTCGGGTCGTGACCAATGGCGACGAAGAAGCCTGCCGCTTCTAGGTCAAGCGTTTCTCCTGTGTCAGCGTGCTTGACCCGGACGCCGGTGACGGAGGTGTCTCCGAGGATTTCCTCGACGGTGTAGGGCGTCAGCAGCTCGAGCTTTTCGTGCGCCTTGGCCCGTTCGACCATGATCTGTGATGCCCGGAATTCGGAGCGACGGTTGACCAGGGTGACTTTGGTGCCGAACCGGGTGAGGAAGAGGGCCTCTTCGAATGCGGAGTCGCCGCCGCCGATGACGACGATCGGCTTGTCACGGAAGAACGCGCCGTCGCAGGTCGCGCATGCCGAGACGCCGCGCCCTTGGAGGCGCTGTTCGGATTCGAGGCCGAGCCAGCGGGCGCTCGCGCCCGTGGCGACGATCACGCTCTTCGCGCGGTATTCGTCCTTCTCAACCCACACGCGAAACGGGCGTTCGGAGAAGTCGACTTTGGTGACCTCGTCGGTCACGAACTCGGTGCCGAACCGCTCCGCCTGCCGACGGAAGTCGGTCATCATCGTTGGTCCCATGACGCCGTCGGGGTAGCCAGGGTAGTTCTCGACGTCGCTGGTGATCATGAGCTGTCCGCCCCACGTAACGCCTTCGATAACGAGTGGGTTGAGTCCGGCGCGCGCGCTGTAGAGCGCTGCGGTGTAGCCGGCGGGGCCGCCACCGATGATGATCACTTCGCGTACGTCGTCGTGCTGAGTCAATCCGGGCCTCCTGGAGGGTGCGTCGTTCGGGGTGCTTTCACCCTAGTTCAACGACGGAATCGATGGCGTTATGCCGCGTCGGCTGGGCGCATCGGAAGTTCGAGTACGCCGCCTGTGGTTTCGACCAGCTCCGGCTGCTCATCGCCGACGAGTTCGGGTGCGACGAACGGGCGGGTGGAGTGGTCGAGAGCTTCAACGTCGGGTAGCGGGTCGGATCCTGCACCGTGCTCAGGGAACTTCCGTGCCGTGACAAGGACGCGCGACTCAAGCGAGCCGACAGCCTCGTTGTAGGCGCCCACAGCGGTGTCGAGCGACTTTCCGACCTTGGCGAAATGCTTTGCGAACACACCGACCCGCTCGTACAGCTCCCGGCCGCGCTGCGAGACCTCGCGGGCACTCGCCGCGACCGTCTCCTGCTGCCAGCCGTAGGCGACCGTTTTCAGGAGCGCGATCAGCGTGGTGGGGGACGCGAGGATGACGCCGGTTTCAGCACCGGCCTCGATCAACGTCTTGTCGTGGTCGACGGCTGCGCGGAAGAACGCCTCGTCGCCAAGGAACATCACGACGAACTCGGGTGACTCATGCTGCTTCCAATACGCCTTCTGGCTGAGCTTCGAGACGTGGTCACGAACCTGCCGCGCGTGACGCTCGAGGTTGACTCGGCGGGTCTCGTCGTCGGTCGCCTCGATCGCGTCGAGGTAGGCGTCGAGCGGCACCTTCGAGTCGATCACGATCTTCTTGCCGCCCGGAAGGCGGACGATCATGTCGGGCCGCTGCAGCCGCCCGTCGGCGTCGCGTTCGCTTGCCTGCTGGTCGTAGTCGCAGTGCTCAACCATTCCGGCGAGCTCGACGACTCGCTGGAGCTGCATCTCGCCCCACCGGCCACGGACGTGCGGCGCGCGCAGCGCGGTAACGAGATTGCCCGTCTCGGAGCGAAGCTTCTGTTGCGTTTCGGCGACCGCCTTGAGCTGCTCGCCGATCTGAGACACGGCGGCAATACGCTTCTCTTCGAGTGCCTTCGAGCTGACATCGAAACGCTCAAGCGTCTCTTTGATCGGCTTCAGCTTCATGTCGGTGCTCTCGAGCAGGCGTGCCGTGCTCTTGTCGAGCGCATCGCCAGTGAGGGCCTTCAGATGCTCTTCCCACTGCACCTGTGTCCGCTCAACGAGCGCGAGTTTTTCTGACGCCTGCGCGCGTTCCTGTGCGAGCAGCTGGTCGCGGTGGGCGACCTCCTGCTCGGCCTGCGCGATCACGCCGCGAAGACGCTGTGCTTCGGTGCGGGACCAGAGCCAGACCGCCAGCGCACCGGCAGCGGCAGCAACGAGAGCGATCACGGCCATCAACATGGGAGGAGGACCGTATCGCGGCCGTCGGACGGAACACGTGTTCCGGTCGCATTCCCGTCGGACCAACAAAAAAATCAGCCCCGGCGAGTCCGAAGACCTACCGGGGCTGAGTGCCGGATCCAACGAGTCCGAAGACCTACTGGATCCGACAAGGGGCAATCTAGTGGCGTCTTCCGGCCTCGTCAACGGCCTCCGGATTGAAAATGTCGCTACGAGCGGACATTTCTCTTGAACGCGTTTGCGAACCACGAGATTTCCCGTCCGAAGAGGGCAGGAGGCCGACCGTGCCACACCGTACGCTCACTCCATGCACGACGCCTTCGGGCCCGGTGGGGCTCTCGCACGCACGCTTGCTGGTTTCGAGTCGCGCCCCGAACAGGCCGCGCTCGCCGACGCGGTCGCACGGTCGCTCACGTCGGGTGAACACCTCGTCGCAGAGGCAGGCACCGGAACAGGGAAGAGCCTCGCCTATCTCATCCCATCGCTCGAGTCGGGAGAGCGCGTCGTTGTCGCCACCGCCACAAAGGCGCTCCAGACGCAGCTCCTTGAGTACGACGTACCCGCCGCCGCGCGAGCACTCGGCCGGAAAGTGAACGTCGAGATCCTCAAAGGCCGGGCGAACTACGTGTGTCGGCGCCAGCTGTCGACCTTCGGGCAGATGCTGCTGCGCGAGCCGCGAGACGAAGAGGCCTGGGAGGTCATTGAGCCCTGGCTCGAAGAGACGGTGACGGGAGATCGAGCGGAGCTGCCGATCGAGCCGTCCGAGTCGCTCTGGGCTGAGCTCGCCGTGGGATCCGATCGTTGCGTCGGTCGACGATGCGCATTGCTCTCGTCGTGCTTCGCCGAGGCGGCTCGTCAGCGCGCCTCCGAGGCAGAGCTCGTGATTGCGAACCACGCCCTCTACTTCGCCGACATCGCGGCCGACGGCGGCGTCTTGCCAGAACACGGGGCGGTCGTGTTCGACGAGGCTCACCGGCTGGAAGAGACGGCAGCCACCTGGCTTGGTGGTCGTGTGTCGCGCCATGCGATTCGGCGTCTTACCCTCGACGTTGAGCGTGCGTGCCGCGACGAGAAGCAGCAGGTCCCGGCCCGTGTGCTCGATCGCGTCGAGCTTGCAACCGACCGCTTCCTCGCCGCGGTGACGCCCGCCACCGGGCGCCGCCGCCTGCGCGAGCCACCACTTGAGCTCGTACGCCCCCTCGTCGAGGCGCTTGCCGACCTGAACCACGCGCTCGCAGGTGATGGCGAAGGGTTCGAGACGCTCGGCCGTCGGTCGCTTGCGTTGGCGGCCACAGCCGAGGCGTGCCTCGATCCCGACACGGAGGGTCGCGTGGTGTGGTCGGAACCCGACTCGGTCGCCTGGGCGCCCGTCGACGTCGCCACCGAACTCCGCGATCGCCTGTGGCGCGAGGGGCCCACCGCAATCCTCGTCTCGGCAACGCTGACGACGGGCGAAGACGCGCGGTTTGTGCGGCGGCGCCTCGGGCTCGATCAAGCACGCGAGCTCGTTGTCGGTTCACCATTCGACTACCGCAGCCAGGCCCTGCTCTATCTGCCGCGAGGGATGCCTGATCCTCGTGCTGACGAGTTCGGCGCGAAGGTTGCCGAAGAGGTGCGGGCGCTCCTGCAGCTCTCGGAGGGGCGTGCGCTTGTCCTCACGTCGAGCTACCGCGCACTCGGCGAGCTGAAGGCGTCGCTCCAGGGGAACGTGCCCTATGAGGTGCTTGTTCAGGGAGAGGCGCCACGAGAGCGTCTCCTCGAACGGTTCCGCTCCGAGGTCTCGTCGGTGTTGCTTGCGACGTCGACGTTCTGGCAGGGCGTCGATATCCCCGGTGAGGCGCTCTCGTTGCTCGTCATCGACAAGCTGCCGTTTTCGGCCCCCGGTGACCCGCTCTATGAGGCGCGGTGCGAGGCGGTCTCGAAGGCCGGGGGCGATTGGTTCGCCGACTTTGCATTGCCGATGGCGATGCTCCAGCTGCGGCAGGGCTTTGGGCGTCTGATCCGCAGCCACTCCGACCGCGGCGTTGTAGCGATCCTCGATCCGCGGCTACGGACGAAGGCCTACGGCCGTGCGTTCCTCGCGGCACTGCCGCATGCGCCGATGGCGGAGGATCGCGTTGCTGTCGCATCATTCTTCGGCACCTCCGCTGTGGCAGCGGCCGGGTTCTAGCGGGGCGATCGTGGGGCGACGGGTGGTGATCTTCGCGGCGGTGGGCACGCTAGCGGTCGTGCTGGTGGCCGCAGCGGTCGTTCTGCTCACCCGAAGCACCAGTCCAACGTCGAAAGTGGCGAAGGCGATGCGCACGGCGGGCTGCACCTTCGCGAACTTCCCGGAGCAGGAGAGCCTTCCCGACTACGCGACGCTGCCGCCCGAGGAGCCGGTGCCATACAACTCGTCGCCGCCAACGAGCGGTCGTCACTTCCTGACCACGGTTGTGTGGGGGATCTATGGCCAGCCGGTGAGCGAGTACCAGGTGGTGACAAACCTTGCGCGTGGCGGCATCGTGATCCAGTGGGGCATGGACGTGCCTGCGGCCGAGGTGCGACGGGCCCAGGCGTTCATCACACGGGATGGAACGGCGATGATCGGGGCCCCGAACGCGCTGCTCGGCGACAAGATCGCGTTGACGGCTTGGACGCATCTCGCTGAGTGCACCCGCTGGAATCTTGCCGCTGCGAAGCTCTTCCGCGACACGTTTCGCTTCAACGGGCCCGACTCGCCGGGACTCGATCCCGCGTCGCTCGCGCCCGGGAAGTAGTCGAATCGTTTAGCCTTCAGCCGCCGAGCCGGGGTGGCGAAATTGGTTAGACGCGCTTGGCTTAAAACCGAGTGCCTTCGGGCATGAGGGTTCGATTCCCTCCCCCGGCATTCCGCAGAGCGGAACTACACTCCGGATGTGGTTGCTGCAACGCATCCGGAGCCGTCGCTTGAGTGGGACACGCCGCTCTTCCAGCAGGCCCGCACGCAGCTTGAACGTGCGTTGACCACGGCTGGTGTGTCGGACTTCGTTGCGGAGCGGCTGCGGAATCCGGAGCGCGCCGTCATCCTCACGCTGCCCGTGCGAATGGACGACGGAACGATCCGTTCGTTTCCCGCGTACCGCGTGCAGCACTCGTCGGTGCTTGGCCCGACGAAGGGTGGCATCCGGTACGACCTCGGGGTGAACCTTGGCGAGTGCGCTGCGCTCGCGATGTGGATGACGTGGAAGTGCGCGTTGCTGCGCCTTCCGTACGGCGGTGCGAAGGGTGGGGTGCGGTGCGATGCGCGTTCTCATTCGCAAGCTGAGCTCTCTCGGATCACACGCCGTTTCGCGAGCGACTTGGCGCCGTTCATCGGGCCGAAGCAAGACATTCCGGCGCCTGACATGGCGACGAACGAGCAGACGATGGCCTGGATGATGGACACCTACTCGATGGGCAAGGGGTATGCCGTGCCCGAGATTGTCACCGGGAAGCCCGTGTCGATCGGCGGGTCAGTGTTCCGGCATGAGGCGACCGGCGCGGGTGTCGTGATGGTGATCGACCGCGCGTGCGGCAGGCTCGGCTGGCAGCTCGCGGCGCAGCGATGTGTCGTTCAAGGCTTCGGCAACGTGGGTGGGATCGCCGCCACCGAGCTGTATGAGAAGGGTGCGACGGTTGTGGGTGTCTCCGATATCTCGGGCGGCGTGTACGACCCGGCGGGACTCGACATCCCTGCGCTCCACGCGTATGTCGCCGAGGTCGGATCGCTCGAGGGGTACGCGGGCGGCCAGCGGCTCTCGAACGCGGAACTGCTCGAGCTCGACTGCGACATCTTGGTGCTCGCTGCGCGTGAGGATCAAGTCACCGGGGAGAACGCCGCCAGCCTTCGCTGCAAGCTCGTTGTGGAAGGTGCGAACGGGCCGACGTCGACCGCTGCCGACGCGATTCTCGCGAGCCGTGGAATCCCGGTGCTGCCCGATGTCCTCACGAACGCAGGGGGCGTCACCGTCTCGTATTTCGAGTGGGTGCAGGATCTCAGCCGCTTCTTCTGGGATCGCGATGAGATCCGCAATCGGCTGGCCGAGAAGCTTGGTGACGCATTCGATCGTGTGTGGGATCTGTCGGAGGAGCTGTCGACCACGCTCCGTGACGCTGCGCTGATTGCGGGCATTCGCGAGGTCGCAGCTGCACTTGAAGCGCGGGGAATCTACCCGTAGGTCACCATAGGCCTGTGAGCACGCAACAGCAGGTGCGCGAAGCGATGGTCTCTGACCCGCTCGCGCTTGACGTGAACGACTCGGCGCAGGCTGCCGGGGAGGCTTTGATGCGGCCGGAAGTGCGCGCGGTGCTCGTGTGCGACGACGGCAAGCTCGTGGGTGTTGTCACCCGCAAGACGCTCGTGCGCGAGGTGGTTGCGACTGGGAGCGACCCGCGGACGACGCTCCTCAGCGCGATCGCCGAGAAGCCCAACATGACGGTTGAGGCGTCGATGCCGCTCGCCGACGCCTACGCGCTCCTTGAGGAAGCCGATCTGCCGCGCGTGCCCGTGATCGAGAACGGCGTTCTCGTGGGTGTGCTCTCGCGCGCGGTTGTGCAGCGGCGGCTGTCCGAGGACAGCCCCTCCGAGCCTGACGGCGAGTAGGCGCGCCGCTTAGGCGGCGCGCTCGATCTCGACTTCCGCCGCGAGCGCGAGCAGGTTCTCGCGGATCGCTGCGCGCGCGGTGCTGTCAATCACGCGGCCAGCGTCGTCGACCTTGTCGGCGACGCCACCGATTGGGGTCTCTTTGCCCGTGAGCCGAGCACCCATCGCGGAGAGCACCTTGCGAAGTTCCGCTTGCGCCCAGACGGCTCCGAACATGCCGGTGCTCGAACCAATCACCGTCACGGGCTTGCCACGGAACGGGTTCTCGGCAAGCGGCCGTGATGCCCAGTCGAGCGCGTTTTTCAGCGAGCCGGGAATCGACGAGTTGTATTCGGGTGTTGCGAAGAGCACTGCGTCGGCCGCAGCGACGGCCTCGCGGAGGCCGCGAACCGCGGCGGGTGTTGTTTCGCCCTCGAGGTCGGCGTCGTAGGCCGGAACCTCACGCAGGCCCTCCCAAACCTCAAGCTCGGCTCCGGGCGGGAGGAGTTCTCCTGCCGCCCGGAGCCGAGCCGAGTTGTACGAGCCAGCGCGCAGGCTTCCAGAGATCGCCAGCACGCGCATCGTTACTGCGCCTTGACGAGGCTGAGGTCGGCGCTCAGCGTCACGATGTTGTCGAGCGCCTTCGAGCCGTCGGGCATGTCGTTGTTCCAGTTGATGCCGAACGCGGTGCGGTCGATCTCAGTCGAGAGCTTGAGACCAAAGCGTGCGTTGCCGTACGGATCGGTGACCGGGCCCGTGATCGAACCACGGAGTGTTGCCGGCTGCGTCACGCCCTTGAGGGTGATCTCGCCCGGAACCTCGACTGAGGCGCCCGAGACATTGATCGCGCCGGAGAACGTCACTTCCGGGTAGCGCTCGCCGTCGAAGAAGTCGGGGGAGAGCAGGTGACCCTTGAGGTTCTCGTCCTTGACATGGATCGACGCGATGCGAGCGGCGCCGCTGAGCGCGCCGTTCTCGATCTGCGCATTGATGTCGCTGACCGAACCGGAGAAGAGGCCGATCCCCATGTAGTGGACGTCGAAGCCGACCGACGAGTGAACGCCGTCGGCGTTGTAGGTGCCGGCGGTAATCGCGGTGGTGTTCGCTTCCGTGATGCTCATGTGCGTGTGCTCCTGGTGGTTGATGTGCAGAGAGAAAAGTTGATAACGCAAGCATCGTAGCAGGAGAAAGTTGCGTGCGCAAGTATCGTGAGGTCGTGTCGGCTCCGGGCAGCAGCGGGCGCCGGTTAGATCAGCAGCAAGGGAGCGGCAGCTCGTCGTCGGGCATCGGCCCGAGTTCGGCGGCTGCCAGCGCGGCACCGTCGAGGATGTCGCGTTCGCTGTAGGCGATTCGAGCAAGGTTGTAGCGGTGGAGCACCTCGGCGACGATCAGGGCGCCTCCGACGACAACGGGAGCGCGGGCGGGATCCATGCCTGGCACGAGCGCCCGTTCGGTCGTCGGCAGTGAGGCAAGCAACGCGAGCGTGGTGTCGACCGCCTCGGTTGTCAGGTCGCCCACGATTGCCTCGAGCTGGGCGACCGTGCCCGCGACCCCGACCGCGTCAATGACGTCGAGCTCGGGCAGGAGGTCGCGCACGTCGGCTCGTGCAGCGGCGAGTTCCGCAGCAGTTGGCGGGTCGGAGTCGAGGTGCCGTTCGGTAAGGCGTACGGAACCCACGTCGAAGCTGCGGCGGAACGAACCCGCGGTGATCTCGGTCGAACCACCCCCAACGTCGAGGAGCAGCGTGCGCTCGCCGAGCGGGCCGATGCCACGCCGAGTCAGCGCTGCCTCGTCATCGCCTGAAAGCAGCCGCGTCGTGAACTGGAAGCTGCGCTCAATCTCCCCGAGGAACGCCTCGCCGTTTTCAGCGTCGCGAACCGCGCTTGTCGCAACGGCAAGCACGCGCACTGCGCCTAACGCGACCGCCTCCCGCCGAAAGTCGACAAGCGTATTGCGGACGCGTGCGATCGCAATAGGTAGAAGGATTCGTCGCGCATCGACGCCCTCACCGAGGCGCGTGACAACTGTTCGTCGCACGATCGGAGTGACCGTGCCGTCGTCGACATCGGCGATCAGCAGGCGTGTCGAGTTGGTGCCGAGGTCGACTGCGCCGACGCGGATCACTTGCGGGGATACACGGCGCCGAGTGCTCCGAACAGCGCGCTGCTGTCACCCCAGGCGGCCGAGAGAATCCCAAGCGTGCGCCGCGACTTCTGCAGGCGCGCGAGCGCGGCCTGGAGTTCGCCCGCCGTGTCTGCCGCCTTTGACACCCGCGTTTCGATCCCGGCCGCCTTCGTGAGGACGTCGCCGATGCCACGGCCGAGCTTGCGTTGGAGCGATCGCGCTGCACGCCACACCTCGAGAGCCCGCACGACAACCATCCAGACACCGGCAAGGAATGCGGCGAGACCGACGATGAACGAGACCAGGATGAGCGTGCCCACGACAAGAGCCTAACGCGCCGTAGGATTGCGCCGTGGGACGCATCCGCGAGGTTGTGATTGGTCGGGATGGCACGGCGCAAGTGGTGCTCGCGCTCGTGGCGGTGGAGTCGTACGAGTTGCTGCGCCGTTTGCTGCACCCCGATTGGCCGCTTGCAATCCGGCATGCACACGACATCTTCGCCCTCGAACGGTTCGCGCATCTCGATATCGAGGCGGCAACCCAGGCGCTCGTCATTCACATGTCGCCACTCGTTGTGGCACTCGACCTCTTCTATCTGGCGGCGCACTGGGTTGTCACGGCTGCGTTTCTCGTATGGCTCTTCCGCCGTTCGCGCGCCTCCTTCGCCTTCTATCGCGACGCGCTGCTCGGGGCAACGGCGCTCGCGCTTGCTGTCCACGCGGCGTTCCCTGCAGCCCCGCCGCGTCTCGCCGGGCTTGGGATCGACGACACGGTGCGCTCGTTCTTTGGGCTCGACATCGGTTCGCCTCAGTCGGCGCCGTTCTCCAATCCGGTTGCGGCGCTGCCGTCGCTTCACGCGGGGTGGGCGCTCGCCGTCGGAGTTGGCGTGGCCTCGCACGCGCGACGACGAGCGGTCAGATGGCTTGGGTTGCTTTACCCGGCGGTCGTCGTGTTTGCGACGATCGCGACCGGTAACCATTTCGTGATTGACGCGGTGGCCGGGATGGCGGTCGTTGTCGTCGGATTTGGTGCTGCGGCGTTCAGTCGCCGAGGTTCTCGGCCAGCCACCGGTTCACTGATACCCTCCTTGTCACGTCGCGGGGTGGAGCAGCCAGGTAGCTCGCCGGGCTCATAACCCGGAGGTCACAGGTTCAAATCCTGTCCCCGCTATAGACCGAAGGCCCCGGAAACGGGGTCTTCGTCGTTCAGGCACGGCTCGAGGAGAGGGGCTAGGCTCGCACGTCGTAGCGGGGCCAGAACTCTTCGTGTTCGCGGAGCCACTCGGCTGTCCGAGCGAGACCGTCCGCAAACGACACGCGGGGCTTCCAACCGAGCACCGCTTCGATCCGTGCCGGGTTCGAGACCCAGGTACGCAGATCCCACGCACGACCTTCCATCGAGCCCCACTGCGGTTCGACGTCCAGCGCGAACACCTGACGTGTCAGCTCGACAGCTGCGCCGATCGTCGTCTCGACACCCGAGCCGACGTTGAACACCTCGCCGGGGGAGACGCCATCGCGGGCGGCAGAGATGAACGCATCAACGACGTCGTCGACGTAGACGAAGTCGCGGGCAATCGCCGGGTCGACGAGCGGCGGCAACTCGCCTCGGAGCGCATGCACGACGAGCGCCGGGATGAGCCGGCCCGGCTCTTCCCACGGGCCAAACACCGAGTAGAGGCGCAGCGTGCAGGTCGGTAGGCCATCGCGGTGCGCCGCGAGTGTGACGTAGTGCGTCGCAGCAGCCTTCGCCACCGCGTAGTCGCTGTTCGGCTCGACAATCTCGCTCTCCGACGGCGCGTGATCCTTGTCGCCGTACTCCGACGACGAGCCGGCGTTCACGATCGCTGTCGCACCTGCGCGCCCTGCCGCGTCAACGACGTTGATCGTGCCGATCACGTTTGTCTCGATGATCCGACGGCGGTCGGTCTGCCACGAATACGCGCCGTGGGCCGCCAGATGGAAGACCCATTCGGGCTTCGCGTTCCCGATCGCCCGGGCGACCGCGTCGCCGTCGCGGAGGTCAACCGCTTCGGCCGTGACCACGCCGGGCGCGCCTGCGAGACGCCACAGCTCCGAACTGCCGCTGTGGAGTGCTGTTACGTCGTGTCCGTCGGCAGTCAGCCGTCGGACGAGCGCCGCGCCGACGAAGCCGCCAGCCCCGGTGACAAGCGCGCGCGCTACGGCTCGTGCCTGTGCGGGACGATCGTCGCGCGCTCCTCGTGCCCCTCACGGATCACGCTCTCGACGATGTAGGCCGGGCGACGCTTCACCTCGTCGTACACGTGGGCGAGGTAGGAGCCGATGATGCTGAGGCAGAGCAGCTGGATGCCGCCGAGGAACAGGATCACGACGAGCAGGGTGGTGACGCCGCGCGGCGCGATGCCTGGCTCCACGATGCGCAGCACGATTTCGACGATCGCAGCGACGGTCGAGAACGCGACAACGACACCGGCGATCCAGGTGATCAGATCGAGCGGGGCGTACGAGAACGAGAGGATCGCTTTGCGTGCCCAGCCGAAGTTGCGAATCAGCGAGTTCGTACTGACACCAAACGGCCGTTCGGGGCGAACGTACGGAACGCCTGTCTGATTGAAACCGACCCACGCACGCAGCCCGCGCATAAACCGGTTCTTCTCCGGCAGCGCGTTCAGAGCGACGACGACGCGGCGGTCGATGAGCGAGAAGTCGCCAGCATCAACAGGGACGCGAACATAGGAGAGTCGCTGAAAGAGACGGTAGAAGCCCTTGTACGACGCACCCATGAACCGTGACGTCTCACGCTTCACGCGAACGCCGTAGACGACGTCGTAGCCTTCGAGCCACTTCGCGTGGAACTCCTCGATCAGCTCCGGCGGATCTTGTAGATCGCCGTCGAGGAGGATCACAGCGTCGCCGCGGGCGATCTCCATTCCGCTCGTGAAGGCGCTTTGGGAGCCGAAGTTGCGCGTGTGGTTGACGACCACGACGTGCGGATCGCGAGCCGCAAGTTCGGTCAGCACGTCGCGCGCGTTATCGGGGCTCGCGTCATTGACGAAGATGATCTCGTAGTCGACACCGAGCTTCGTGAACACCGCCGTTAGCCGCTCGTGCATCTGCGGAACCGCCTCCGCATCGCGGTAACACGCAATAATCGCCGAGAGCATTCGCCGCTCGTCGCCCACGCGTTACCGAGCCTGCAGTGCGGTTGTCGTCCGTGCAGCGATGGCTGCGGGTGTGAGGCCGAACGCCTCGGCGAGGTAGCCCTCATCGCCGGAGAAGCCTCGTGGCATCGACTCGATGCCGATGCGAGAGAGCGGCGTGCCAAGCCCGTTGTCAGCGATCACCTCGGCCACGTATGAGCCGAGCCCGCCGGTGCGGTAATGCCCCTCGACAGTGAGCGCAACGCGGGAGCGGTCAATCAGCTCCGCGAGTTGAGCGTCGGGCGATGGGTTGAACGAACTCACGACCGCAACTGTAACGCCGACTCCGTCGCGTTCAAGGAGCGCGGCGGCCCCAAGCGCAGCAGCTGCGAGCGGCCCAAGCGCCACGATCAGCGCATCGGTGCCATCCCCAATCGTCTCGGCTGCTCCGAGCGTGAAGCGCCCGTCAAGCCCATCGACTGGGGTTCCGCCGCGGCCGAGGCGCAGGTAGACGGGGCGCTCGTAGTTCTTCAGCGCCCGCAGCGCAGTGCGGGTCTGCTCGCGGTCGGCGCAGACGACGGTGGTGAGCTCGGGCTGGAGGCGCATGAGGCCCACGTCTTCGAGCGCGTAGTGCGTCACACCGTTGTGGCCGTAGTCGGTACCGCCGCCGATGCCAACGACGCGCACCGGCAGGTGGTGGAGGGCGGGGCCGTTGCGGATGAACTCGTACGGCCGCATCGACGCGAACGTGGCGATCGAGTAGACGAAGGGCGTGAACCCGGCCTCCGCGAGCCCGGTCGCCATGCCGACCATGTTTTGCTCCGCAACGCCCGCGTTGAAGAAACGGTCGGGATAGGCCTCAGCGAACGGCTCGAGGACGGTGAAACCGAGATCACCTGTCAGCAGGACGATCCGGTCGTCATCTGCAGCGAGCTCAAGCAGGCCGGCGACAAATGCGTTCCTCACGAGGCAGCCTCCAGCTCTGCGAGCGCCTGCGCGTACTGCTCGTCGTTCAGCGGCCAGTAGTGCCAGTCGATCGTGCTCTCCATGAACGAGACGCCACGTCCGAAAATGGTCTTTGCGATCACGACGTGGGGAGCACCGGAGTGCGTGTCGAGCGCGTTGATGACGTGCGCGAGCTCGTCGGGGTTCGTTCCGTCGGCGTCATGCACGTCCCACCCGAAGGCGCGGAAGCGGTCGCCGAGCGGCAAGAGGTCGAGCACGTCGCGGGTGTAACCAAACGCCTGCTGGCCGTTGAGATCGATGATGGCAACAAGGTTCGCAAGCTTGTGGTGCGCCGCAAACATGACCGCCTCCCACACCGAGCCTTCGTTGCATTCAGCGTCACTGACCACAACAAACGAGCGACGGGCGGAGCCGTCGAGCCGCGCGGCAAGCGCGGCACCCGTTCCAAGCGACAGCCCCTGGCCGAGCGATCCGGTCGAGAAGTCGATGCCGGGTGCGAGATGCTCCGGGTGGACGCCAACCACGGTGCCGTCGCTGCAGTACTCATCAAGCAATGCGCGGTCGAGTCGACCCGTTTCAGCAAGCGCGGCGTAGAGCGCGAGTGCGGCGTGGCCCTTCGAAAGGACGAGGCGGTCGCGGTTCGGATCGTCAGGCATCCCGTTGATCACGTCGCCGTAGAGCGCAGCCAGGATGTCGACGATCGAAAGCGCCGAACCGATGTGGCCCACATGGGCTGCGTAAGCACGCTCGATCACGGTGCGGCGTATGCGGCCTGCGAGCCGCCCGCCCAATGATTCCTCGCGGGTCATGGGTGTGAAATCAACCAGAACGGTGGTTCCTGCGCGGCACCAGTGTCATTCGGTAAGAATCACCGCGTGATGGACTCGCGGAGACGCTGGCTGGCACTGATCGTGCTGTGTCTGGGAACGCTCATGATCGTGCTCGATACGACGATCGTAAACGTCGCGCTGCCGTCGATTCGCGACGACCTCGGCTTCTCGGAGACGTCGCTCGCATGGGTGGTGAACGCCTATGTCCTCACCTACGGCGGCTTTTTGCTCCTTGGCGGACGACTCGGTGACCTGCTCGGAGCACGCCGCGTGTTTCTCGTCGGGCTCTGCCTCTTCACGTTCTCGTCGCTTGCCTGTGGAATCGCTGATTCGCAGACGTTCCTCGTCACCGCCCGGGCTGTCCAGGGAGTTGGCGGCGCCGTCGTCTCGTCGGTCTCGCTCTCGCTGATGCTCAATCTCTTTACCGAGCAGGGTGAGCGGGCGAAGGCGATGGGCCTCTTCGGCTTCGTCGCTGCTGGCGGCGGCAGTGTGGGGGTGCTTGCTGGCGGGCTGCTTACCGGCGCGTTTGACTGGCACTGGATCTTCCTCGTCAACCTTCCCGTCGGCGTTCTTGTGCTCGGACTCTCGCTCTTCCTGCTCCCGGGTGGGCGCGGTGAGGGTGATTTCCGCCATCTCGATTTCGCTGGTGCAATCACGGTCACCGGGGCGTTGCTCGTTGCGGTCTATGCGATCGTCAACGGCAACTCGGCTGGGTGGACGTCGGCACGGACGCTCGGGCTGCTTGGAGTGGCCGCAGCGTTGCTCGCGGCGTTCCTTGTCATTGAATCTCGGGTTCGCGCACCGCTCGTGCCGCTCAACTTCTTCAAGCTGCGCAACCTCACAACGGCCAGCAGCGCCGGGATCCTCTGGTCGGCCGGGATGTTCGCGTGGTTCTTTCTCTCGGCCCTCTATCTCCAGATCGGGCTCGGCTACCGGCCGCTCCTTGTGGGTCTGGCCTTCCTACCGTCGAACGCGATCATGATGGCGTTCTCGATCGGACTGTCTGCGAAGGTCGTGATGCGGTTCGGCACTCGCATTCCGCTCGCGCTCGGGCTCCTGCTGACATCGCTTGGCCTCGTGCTCTTCGCACGTGCCCCGGTTGGCGGCAGCTTCGTACGTGACGTGCTGCCGAGCATGATCCTGCTCGGGATCGGTGCCGGGCTGTCGCTCAACCCGATCATGCTCGCCGCGATGAGCGAGGTGCCCCAGGATGAGTCAGGGCTCGCATCAGGTGTTGTGAACACCGCGTTCATGATGGGTGGTGCGCTCGGACTCGCAGTCCTCGCGAGCATTGCGGCCTCGCGCAGCTCGTCGCTCCAGGCGGGTGGTCTCGGTGAGACAGCGGCACTCGTCAGCGGGTATCACGCCGCGTTCGTCGTCGGCGCGATGTTCACGCTCGCTGCAGCCATCCTAGGAGCGGTGTTCGTCCGCGAGATCGTCGCGTCGGCTCCCCATCTGCACCTTCCTCACCACGACCATCAGCACGCAGGTGAGCCCGAGCTCGAGGGCGCTACCGACTGAACGGACTAGGCGGGTGAAGGCGCTGGGATCGCGCGCCTTCGGAACAGCGTTGGATGGTTGATGGCCAGTGAGAGAGCGGAAGCGAGCAGGCACAGCAGGCCTGCGCTGACGAACGCGTAGGTGTAGCTACCAAACCACCCGCGCGATGCTCCTGCGAGCCATGCCGCCGCGGCCGCACCGAACTGGTGGGCGGCGAAGATCCATCCGAACACGATCCCGACGCGCTCACGGCCGAACGTGTCGGCGGTTAGCGCCACGGTTGGCGGCACCGTCGCGACCCAGTCGAGCCCATAGAACACTGCGAACGCGACGAGCGCGTATCCCGACCCGAACGCGGCGGGCAGCGCGATGACGGCGAGGCCACGGAGCCCGTAGTACCAGGCGAGCAGGTGCCGCGGATCGACTCGGTCTGTGAGCCAGCCAGACAGTGTCGTGCCGATCACGTCGAAGAGTCCCATGAGCGCAAGCAGCGATGCGCCCGTGACAGCGCGCATGTTGTGGTCGATCGCGGCCGGAATCAGGTGCGTTCCAATCAACCCGTTCGTCGAGAGACCGCAGATGAAGAAGGTCGCCGACAGGAGCCAGAAGACGCGCGACTTGAAGCCGAGCAAGAGCCCGTCAATAGCCGGCCGGAATGGGCGTGCGGAGCGCTCCGGCACCGGCACGTGTTCCGTCGCCCCGTACGGCTCGATGCCGATCGATTGCGGGCGGTCGCGAACGACGATCGCGACGAACGGAAAGACGATCAGCATCGCGACGAACGCCACCGACAGAGCGGCCCAACGCCAGCCGTAGGCGGTCGCGAGCCATGCGAGCGCGGGAAGGAAGATCATCTGCCCGCTCGCGTTGCTCGCCGTGAGAATCCCAGTGACGAGTCCGCGCCGGGTGGTGAACCAGCGGTTCGCGATCGTCGCAGCGAGTGGCACTGAGACGGCACCGGTTGCGCCGCCTACGACCACACCCCAGAGCAGATCGAGCTGGTACGGGGCGTTCATCACTGTCGTTAGGCTCGCGCCGACGGCGATCGTGGTCACCGCGATCAAGATCACCTTGCGGACACCGAAGCGATCCATCAGCGCGGCCGAGAAGGGCGCTGTCAGCCCGAAGAGCAGCAGCCCAAGCGAGATTGCGATCGAGATTGTGCCCCGCGACCAGCCGAACTCGTCTTGGAGCGGAACGATCAGCACGCCGGGCGTCGCACGGAACCCGGCGGTCGTAATGAGCGTCACGAACGTGACGATCACGATCAGCCACGCGTAATGCAGCGGCCTCCCGATGAGACGTTCGATCATGCCGCGAACGGCGGTGGGTCGAGCTCCTGCTCAACCCACATCGTGCGAACTCCGGGGATTTCGTAACAGCGCATGGCGTAGTCGCGCAGGCCTGGCCGATCCCACGCGGGCGGGTCGAGGCGGCGACCCCACCGGATGAGCATCACGAGGAAGAGGTCGGCAACCGTCCGCGTGTCACCGGCGAGCCACTCGCGGTCAGCGAGGCGCAGCTCGATGCGGTCAAACAACGTTGCCAGCTCGGCCGCTGCTGTCTCAGCGACGCCCTCGGTGCCGTAGCGCACGGGATAGAAGTAGCGCAGAAAGCCGGTCTGCACCGTGTTTGTCAGGTGCATCAGCCATCGATACGCCTCCGACCGCTCATCCGTGCCCGCGGGCGGCAGCAGGTGGGCCTCCGGATAGCGCTCCGCGAGGTGCAGGAGAATCGCGGCCGACTCGGTGAGCACGAGGTCGCCGTCGATTAGCGTCGGCACGAGGCCGGTGGGGTTCACGCGGCGGTACGACTCCGCCACATGACCGTCTGTGCCGGTCTCGACGCGCGCGAGTTCATAGTCGATGCCGATCTCGGCGAGCGCGGCGTGCGGTGCCATCGATGCGGTGCCGGGACGGTAGTACAGGCGCGTACCCATCGCGCCATCCTACGCACCAGATCGGCTCTGGCGATGCAGAATCAGGGAGTGAGCGTTGGCCAAACAGTGTTCGTCTTTTTCGCGGGTCTTGTGACGGCTCTCGCGACAGGGCTCGGGGCGCTTCCGTTCGTGTTTGGCCGCAGGTTTACGAACACGTGGCTTGGCCCTGCAAACGCGCTCGCGGGCGGAGTGATGCTTGGTGCGAGCGCAGCGCTCCTGATCGAAGGGGCAGATCGGAACGCGTGGCGGACGGTGCTTGGTGTTGCGCTCGGCGTGGTGTTCATTGCCGTCACCGCGAAGCTGCTCGGTGGGCATGACGACCTAGAGCTTGGGTCGCTTCGAGGCGCGGATGCCCAACGCGCGCTGTTGATCGTCGGCGTAATGACGGTGCACTCCGGGGCAGAAGGCATCGGCGTGGGAGCTTCGTTCGGCCCGAGCCAGACGTTCGGAATCATCATCGCGCTCGCCATCGCGTTGCAAAACATTCCTGAGGGCCTCGCGATCTCGCTCGTGCTCGTTCCTCGCGGGACACGCGTGCGCTCTGCCGCCTGGTGGAGCATCTTCTCGAGCCTGCCACAGCCCCTGCTTGCCGTCCCTGCGTACCTCTTCGTTGCGACGTTCGCCGGCGTGTTGCCGGCTGCGCTTGGCTTCGCGGCGGGCGCGATGGTGTGGATGGTGATGGACGAGTTGATTCCCGATGCGCTCGAACACTCGTCTCGCGCGTCGGTCGCTGGCGTCACGACCGTGTCATTCGGTGCGATGCTCGCGCTCGAGCTTCTCGTGTCGTCTTAGGCGGGCGCAGCTCGCCGCGCGAGCTCCGCGCGAACCGCGGGTGCGACTTCGGTTCCGAAGAGCTCAATCGAATGCATGAGCTTTGCGTGGGGGAGGGTGCCGACGCTGAACTGGATCAGGAACCGGTCGTGCTTGAAGATGTCGTGTTGGAAGAGGATCTTCTCGACGATCTGCTCGGCATTCCCAACGAAGTTGGCGCCGCGAAGGGTTGCCGCTGCGTCGTAGTCGTGGCGACCCATCGGCTGCCAGCCGCGTTCTTTGCCGATGCGGTTCATCATCTGTGAGGCGTAGGGCCATGACTCGTCGAGGGCCTGCGCCGGAGTGTCGGCGATGTACCCGTGAGAGTTGATGCTCAGGGCCGGGATCGGGTCGTGGCCTGCTTCGCGCGCGGCGCGACGGTGGAGCTCGGCGAACGGTGCGAATCGCTCTGGCATGCCGCCGATGATCGCGAGCGCCATCGGCAGGCCGAGACGGCCCGCTCGCAACGCCGACTCAGGGTTGCCGCCGACCGCGACCCACACCGGCAGCGGCTGCTGCACAGGGCGCGGATAGACGCCGCGACCGTCGATCGATGGGCGATACGTGCCGTTCCAGAGCACCTCTTCGTGGTCGCGCAGCTGCAACAGCAGGTCGAGCTTCTCCGAAAACAGCGCGTCGTAGTCGTTGAGCGAGTACCCGAAGAGCGGGAACGACTCGATGAACGAACCGCGCCCGGCCATGATCTCTGCCCGACCGTGCGAGAGAAGATCGACGGTCGAGAACTCCTGGAACACACGCACCGGATCGTCTGAGCTGAGCACGCTCACCGCGCTCGTCAACCGAATCCGCTTGGTGCGCATCGCAGCCGCCGCGAGGACAACAGCGGGTGCGGACACGACGAAATCGGGCCGGTGGTGCTCGCCCAGACCGAACACGTCAAGGCCCACCTGCTCGGCAAGTTCGATCTCTTCAAGGAGGTTCGCGATTCGTTGTTCAGGGCTGATCGCCTCGGCGCCGCTTCGGCCTGGCTCAAGTTCCGCGAACGTGTAGATGCCGAGTTCCATGAAGGGGGAAGTGTAGGGACGGCCGCTGGTTCGACTCCCACCCCAAGACGACGAAAGGCCCGGAGGCCTCTCGTCAAAGCGGGTTTCGCAATACGGCTAGTGGTGCGACTCGATATAGAACCCGTCGCCCTTGTCGTTCAGGTCAGTCGTCAACGTCAGATAGACGAGCGCGAAGATCGATGAGATCAGCACGACGACGGCGGGGCCGATCAACCAGAACTTCTGGAAGCCGAATGCAAGGCACGTAAAGAACGCGACGAGCGCCATGGGGAGACCGAACCCGGTCATCCACCGGTACATCTCCTTGTCCCCCAGCTTCGCGTCGTATACGCCATGTGATCCGGGCACCTGGTGGTCTTCGGTCAAAGCGTCCACTCCTTCCGCCCGGACATCGTCGCCCGGGACAGCTGATGGCATGCGTCAACGCGAACCTAACACCCGCGAGCGCGGATGTGAAGCGGAAAAACCCCGGTTTTGGCTGGCCTAGTTGGTCAGTGCGATTCGGCGTAGAAGCCGTCGCCTGTTTCGTTCAGGTCAGTCGTGAGCGTGAGGTAGACGAGCGCGAAGATCGTTCCGATGAGCACGAAGATGGCCGGGCCAATCATCCAGAACTGGTCGAAGGCGAAAGTCAGGCTGGTGAAGAACGCGACGAGGGCGCACGGGGTGCCAAAGCCGACCATCCACCGGTACATCTCCTTGTCGGCGAGCTTCGCCGCAGTTGCCTGATCGATCTTCGAATCGCTCATGTCTGCCTTTCTGTCTCGGGTTTGCGCCGTTCAACCGCGGCGCACAAGCCGCGAGATCCGTACGGGTTGTACCAGAGGGTGCGGCGACCGAGATGGGGGAACCGACCGGCGACGGAGGCCGACTACCGTACGTCACATGGTTCGGAGCAGGCCGCAGATTCAGGCAACGGACAAGGTCGCCGGTAGGGCGGTTGCCATTGGTGTTGCGACCGGAGTGTACGGCCTCTCGTTCGGTGCTCTCGCGACGGCGGCAGGCGTCTCGACGGCGAAGGCGGTTGCGTTGTCGGCTCTCGTCTTCACCGGTGCAACCCAGATCGCGGTGATCGGCGTGATTGCTGGGGGTGGCGGGATGGTGAGCGCGGTCGCAAACGGCCTTGTGGTCGCGATGCGCCACCTCGCATATGGCGTGGCGGTGTCGCCGCTCCTTCCGGACAGGCGTCCTGCTCGTTTGCTCGCGGCGCACGTGATCATCGATGAGTCCACGGCGATGGGAACAGGCGCGCCAACGCGTGACGAAGGTCGGCGCGCGTTCCTCCTCACAGGCGCGTCGGTGTTCGTGTTCTGGAACCTGGCCACCTTCGCCGGCGCCGAGCTCTCGCGTGCCGTCGCAAGCCCTCATGCGCTCGGGCTTGACGCCATGTTCCCCGCCGCGTTCCTCGCGTTGCTTGCACCGCAGCTGCGCCAGCGACGCGCGCCGGCAGTCGCGGCCGCCGGCGCGCTGATCGCCACACTGCTGATCCCTGTTGCCCCCGCCGGCATTCCCGTGCTCGCATCGGTTGCTGCGCTTGTGCTCGTTCTGCGGGAACGAGCTTCGTGAGCTGGACAGCGATCATCGTGCTCGCCATCGGCGTGTACGCAATGAAGGCGGCAGGGCCGCTCCTCTTTGCAGGGCGCTCTCTGCCCGAGCGGTGGGAAGGGGTCGCAACCATGGTCGCGGTCCCGTTGCTCGCCGCACTCGTCGTCACGCAGACGGTGACGGCCGGCCACCACTTCGTTCTCGACGCTCGGCTGCCGGCCCTTGGTGTCGCCGCCGCGGCAGTTGCACTCAGGTTCCCGTTCCTCGTCGTCGTGCTGCTTGGCGGCGGAACCTGCGCCTTGTTGCGGCTGCTCTTCTGACGTTAGGCTGCGAGGCGATGATGTCGGGCGACAGGTATCTCGCGTTTGTTCTTGCCTCGCTGGTGATCGCGCCTGTCCCCGGCCCAAGCGTGCTCTTCGTGATCAGTCGGGCAGTTGCACTGGGTCGAGGGGCAGCGATCGCCACGGTCATAGGCAACTCGGCGGGGGTATTCGCGCAGGCTGTTGCTGTCGCGTTCGGAGTCGGAGTTCTTGTGGAGCAGTCAGCGGTGCTCTTCAACGTGATCAAACTCGCTGGTGCCGGATACCTCGTCTATCTCGGGATTCGCACGTTTCGGGAACGGCGTGAGCTGGCGGAGGTCTTCGACGCGACCATCGCACCCCGCAGCACGCGACGGATCTTGCGGGAGGGTGCGATCGTCGGGCTGATGAACCCGAAGGTCGCCGTGTTCTTCGCCGCGATCCTGCCGCAGTTCGCTGATCCGTCCCGTGGCCACGTGCCGCTGCAGCTCGTGCTGCTCGGCTTCACCTTCTCGGTGATCGTGCTGGTTTCGGACAGCTTGTGGGGATTGATGGCCGGGTCCGCACGGGCATGGTTCATGCGTTCCCCAGGCCGTCTCCGGCTCGTCGGCGGCGCCGGCGGCCTCACGATCGTCGGTCTTGGCTTGAGCCTCGCGTTCGCAGGACGCAAGACGTCGTAGGCAGGAGGCTCTAGCTGGCGCGGCCGAGCAGGACGCAGCCGTTATGCCCGCCGAGCCCCATTGCGTTCGACAGGGCGACATCGATCTGCACCTCGCGCGCCACGTTCGGCACGTAGTCGAGGTCGCAGTCCGGATCAGGTTCGCGGTAGTTGATCGTCGGTGGCAGGACGCCGTTGTGGAGCGCGAGGATGCACATGATCGCCTCGATCGCCCCTGCCGCACCGAACGTGTGCCCCATCATCGACTTCGTCGACGAGACCGCAAGCTTGTAGGCATGGTCGCCGAAGACGTTCTTGATCGCCTTCGTCTCGGCGAGATCGCCGAGCGGGGTGGAGGTGCCGTGCGCGTTGATGTAGCCAACACGTTCGCGGTCGATTCCGGCTCGCTCGAGCGCGGCGCGCATCATCCCGGCGACGCCTTGTGCCTCGGGCTCAGGCTGCGCCATGTGATGAGCGTCGTTCGAGGCGCCGTACCCGAGCACCTCGGCATAGATGCGGGCGCCACGGCGTTCCGCCAGCTCCCAGTTCTCAAGGATCACTGCACCCGAACCCTCCGCCATCACAAAGCCCGCCCGTCGCGCGTCAAACGGGCGACAGGCATCGGAGGGCACTTCGTCTTCGTGGGCGAGGCCGCGCATCGCGGTGAATCCCGCGAGCATGATCGGATGAATACACGCCTCGGTGCCACCGGCAAGGACAGCGTCAACGCTGCCACGGCGGATCGCCTCGGCTGCCTCACCAATCGCATGCGATCCAGTTGCGCATGCTGAGACAACGGCGAAGTTCGGCCCGCGAATGCCGAGGTTGATTGCGAGCTGGCCCGACGCCGAATCGACGAGGATATTTGGCAGGAAGCTCGGTGAGACACGGTCGGCACCGCGCTCGCGGTAAATGTCCCACTGGTCGACAACGCCCCCGATCCCACCGACAGCCGAACCGAAGACGATCCCGATGCGGGTTGGGTCGAAGTCTTTGAGCCCTGAGTCGTTGAGCGCTTCGGTGCCCGCTGCGAGCGCAAACAGCACGTTGCGCTCAAGCTTGCGAACCTCTTTCGCCGAGGCAACTGTCGTCGGATCGAACCCTTTCACCTCAGCCGCTATCGAAACGGGCTGCTCCGATGCATCGAACGCGGTGATGTAGTCGATGCCCGAACGGCCAGCAAGGGCACTCTCCCAGGTCGAGGCGATGTTCAGCCCGAGGGGGGTGATTGCGCCGATTCCTGTCACGGCGACGCGGATAGGTGGAGCTTGGCCCATGCGCGGAGGTTAACGATTGAGCGGCGAGCAGCCAACCGGGAAGGTGAGGGAAGGCTGGCGTACCCCCGATCGACGAACGTGGCAGTCTTCGTGGGGCATGGCAGATGAGACAGTGATCGACGGTCCCAAGGCACCGGTTCCGTTCCCGCCGATGGAGGCCGAACTCGTGCGCGAGCTGCCAGTCGGCGACGGGTGGCAGTACGAGCCGAAATGGGATGGATTCCGGGGCGTCCTCGAGAACGTCGGTGGTGGTCTTCGGCTTTGGTCACGTAATGGTCGGCCGCTCCTGCGCTATTTCCCGGAGCTGTTGCCGCTCGGCGAGCTTCTGCCGCCCGTGTCGGCGCTCGACGGCGAGATCGTCATCGTGCGGGACGGGGCGCTCGACTTCGATGCGATGCAGATGCGCCTTCATCCGGCCGAATCCCGTATCCGCAGGCTTTCTGCCGAAATCCCCGCGTCATTTGTGGCTTTCGATCTGCTCGTGTGGGAGGGCGAGGAGGTATGGAAGCGGCCGCTGCGCGAACGGCGCAAGGCACTTGAGACAAGCGCGGCAGGGTTCGTCGTCTCGCCTGCAACGACCGATATCGCTGCAGCACGCTCATGGCTCGACCAGTTTGAGGCGCTCGGCCTCGACGGGGTGATTGGCAAGCGGCTCGATCTGCCGTATCTACCGGGCTCGAGGGATGCTGTCGTGAAGATCAAGGAGCACAAGTCGGCCGACTGCGTCGTCGTCGGGATCCGTTGGAAAGGCACGCCAGAGAAGCTGTCGACGCTGCTTCTCGGGCTCTACCGGGAAGACGGGGAGATCGACTACGTCGGATCGTGCGCGGTTGCGGCGAAGGGCCGCGAGGACGTTGCGGTGCGCGTGTTGCCGCTCCTCGGCGATGCGCCCGACCGGCGTTTCTCGGAGCCAAGTCGGTGGGGGAGCGGAGAGCTAGAAGAGGCGGCCATTCGACCCGAGCTTGTTGTCGAGGTGCGCTACGACAAGGTGCAAGGAGATCGCTTCCGTCACGGGACGAAGCTCATCCGGTGGCGCGACGACAAGGATCCGGCATCGTGCACGTGGCGCGAGTTGCGTCCGCCACGCGCGGCGGGATCCGCGGGCGTCGGCTCCCTGTTCGCGTCGAGTTAGGACAGCGTCAAGACAGGGCTCGTGATCTTTGCTGCCGCATCAACGATGCGGAACTGTGCGCCGACGTGGGCGTGAACGACGCGCTTCACTACGCCGCCTGTCCCGGCCTGGGAGAGGCCGCCAACGCCAACCCACCGCCCAGACACGCGCTGCTGCAGCACGTAGTGACGACCACCCGTGGCGGGCCGAATCTGCGCCCAAAGCGTTGCAGTCGTGGAAGTATGCGCGAGCTCGGCGAAAGGCAGTTCGAACGCCACGTACGACGGCTTCGCCACGCCGGTCGACGTCAACAGGCCGCTTTGCCAGCGCGCCGGATCGGGCTCGTCTTGGAGGAGGTACTGGACGAGCATGTCGACCTTCGGGGTGAGGTACACGCGAAGTGCGGCCTCCGAGATGTACTGCGCCTGCCGCGTGTAGGTGACGCCGAGATACCGGTCGGGAGGGTTCGTCTGGAACCCAAACTCCGTGAGCCACAGTCGCACGCCACTGCCGAACGATGTGTTCACGGCTGCAACGAGCCGGCCGATCGTCGAGAGCGTGATCGTCGTGCAGTGTGTGCATCCGCCCGTGGAGGGAGTTTCGTCGGGGTTCAACGGGTAGGGGTTGTGCGCGTACGCGTCGAGGTGAGCGTGCGCTGCGGCCATGCCGGCGATCCATGCGACAGGAGAGACGCCACCCGTGGCAGCCCGGGGTGCCGTCACCCCGCCGCCTACCAGGGCATGGATGTTTGCCGCGTGAATCGCGCCATACGCCGGGTTCAGCAGCCGTGTCACGTACACCGACGGTGAATCGGGAAGAAGCCAGCGACGCTGGTTGGGCTCGTTCCAGATCAGCCAGCGCCGAACGTAGGGATAGCGCCGCGCCGCTGTGCCGGCGAAACGCGCGAACGTGACCCCATTTGTGGGGGCAATGTTCGTGCCCCTGCCGCCATTTGCCCACGCTGGCGTCGAGACGAGCGTGAGAACGGGTTCAATTCCTGCTCGGTGGAGACCTGAGATCAGCTGGTCGTAGCCATCCCAGTCGTATCTCCCGTCGCCAGGCTCGACGGTGTTCCACAACAGATTGATCCGCACGAGGCTGACGCCCATCCCTTTGAGGCGCGCGATGCGCGTGTCGAGCGTTCCCGGCCCGTACCGAAGCCAGGCGTCATCTTGAATCCCGAAGCGCGCCGTTGGTGCCGCTGTGGCGGGGCGTGCACCTGCGGCCGCGAGCGCAAAAAGGCATGCCGCAGCGGCAGCGAGACACACGATTGCGGTGAACTTCCTCATCGACGACCCTCACCCATCATCGACCACAGCCGTGAAGGCCCCGTTAGGCAGATGCGTGGAATATCGGGAAGGGCGCATCGTCGGTTAGCCTCGAGTGCAATGCGGCGATTTCTCCCCATGGGCTTCGCGATGTTGGCGCTGGCTTTTGCGCCCGCCGGTTTGGGTGCACACCTGCCCGGTTACACAAACAACCAGGTCGTGAATGCGGTCAACGGTGCGCGTGCCGACTACGGCGAAAATCCGGTGACGGTTCAGCCGTGGGCGGATGTTGACGGTGTCACGAGTGCGCTCGACCCAGAGCTCGTCGCAGAAGTGTTGAACGTCATTCGTGAGCTTGCTGCGGGTGGGATGACAATGGTGATTGCGACGCACGAGATGGGCTTCGCGCGCGAGATCGCTGACCGGGTGTGCTTCCTCGACGAAGGTGTGATTCTCGAACAGGGGCCACCGTCGCAGATCTTCAGCGACCCGCAAGAGGCTCGCACCAAGCAGTTTCTGCAACGGATCGTCGATGCTGGCCGGTTGTAATCGGTTGCAGGCGACCTCTTCGGCGCCCCTGTCGCCGGAATGGCCGCTAACGTCTTGGGCATGATTGATCCCGCTTCGAGCACCGCGATCCGCCTTGAGCCACTCGACGACTTCGTTGTCATCGAGCCGCTCGAAGAGAGCGAGACTGCGAGCGGCCTGATTGTGCCGATCAACGAAGCGTCACATGTGGCTACGGGCATCGTCGCCGCGATCGGCCCCGAGGTCACCACCCTTGAGCCGGGCGACAAGGTGCTCTATCCGCGCTCGGCAGGGTTCGAGGTTCGACTCGTCCGTTCACCTCACCGGGTGCGCGTGATGAAGCGCGAAGATCTCATCGCTCGCGTTCACGACTAAGTCGTGTCAGGCAGAGTCGCTGGAGCGTTGCAGTCGTTTGCCCGTGCCGGGGTCGCGAGGCCGGTGCGAGGTGCGATCGACAAGGCTCTCGGCGGACGTCTCCGGAAGGTGCGTGTCGTGTCGGGAGTCGCTCGAGGGGCGCGCATGGAGCTCGACCTGCAGTCGGAGAAGGCGTACTGGCTCGGACACTACGAGCCGGCCGTACAGGAGCTGATCCGCGCTCATGTGAGGCCCGGCGAGCTCGTGTATGACGTGGGTGGGCACCGCGGGTTCTTCAGCCTGTGCGCCGCTCGCCGCGGCGCGAGCGTCGTGGTCTTTGAGGCTTCGCCCGAGAACGCCGCGCGTATCCAACGGAACATTGATCTGAACCGTTTCCCGGTCACCCTCGTCGAGGCCGCGGTGTGGGACAGCGACCAGGGTGTGTCGATTGTGGAGGGGGAGTCGAGTTCCGAGTGGCGTGTGGTCGAGGGTGGCACGCTTCCGACGGTTACGCTCGACGATGTGGCTGGCGACGGGCCGTTTCCCAGTTTCATCAAGATCGATGTTGAGGGCGCCGAGCTTCGGGTGCTCGCCGGTGCAAGACGTGTGATCGAACGTCAGCGGCCGGTGATCGTGTGTGAGGCGCACAGCGACGAGGCGGTTGGTGCGATCAAGGAGCTTCTGGCCGGCTACGTCGTCTCGAGTGTTGGGCATCCGTGGCGTCTCGTGGCGATCCCGTCGGTGGCGGAGTAGGCGAGCCGTCGTGGTAACGGAGCTTGCTGTCCTGAATGTGATTCCTGGCCGTGAGGCGGAGTTTGAGGCTGCGTTTGCGCAGGCGAAGGGTCTGATTGCCGGGGCAGAGGGGTTCCGGTCGCTCGATCTGCAGCGGTGCCTCGAGAACCGGTCGCGCTACTTCTTCCGTGTCGAGTGGGAGCGGCTTGAAGATCACACGGACGGCTTCCGCAACTCACCCGCGTATGGGGAGTGGAAGCAGCTCCTGCATCACTTCTACGATCCGTTTCCGACGGTCGAGCACTTCGAGCTCGTCGCGCGCGTCGAGCGTTCGTAGTCAAGCGCCGGAGGCTCTCTTCGGGCCGCTGCGCGCCGGCGTCCAACCCCCTGCGTCACCCCCCGGTGTCAGACACCGGACGTAGTCAAGCCTTCGGGTGTAACGCGTTCGAAACAGTTTGGCGGCGAGCAGACGACCCGGAATGGCTTAGACAAACGGTTTCATTGCCGCGCGGGACGAGAGACCGGACGCTGAAAACGTTACAAAGATGTTCCAGAAGACACTTGACAGAAAAAGGTGTCTGACACCGGGGGTTGCGGCCCGGCGTTGCGAGGGCGCGCGAGGGACCGAGTGCGCTGCGCGGACGAACGGCGCCGGAAAGCAGAAAACCCCGCGGCCAGAGGGCTCACGGGGTTCTCGGATCACGGTTGAGCGGAGAGAGAGGGATTTGAACCCTCGAAGCACCTTTCGGCACTTACGCGATTTCCAGTCGCGCTCCTTCGGCCACTCGGACACCTCTCCGTTGCGACACGGAGGGTAGCCGCTTGGGTGGTTAGCCGCGCAGCATGGAGCGTGCGCGAGCTGCTCGAATCGCATCGCTCAACGACGCAAGATCGTAGGCGCCGTCAGCCGTCCCCCGCTTGATGAAGCGAGATCGCCATTTGACTCTTAGGCGATGACGAGTCGCAGTTCGAGGGGAACTGCTGGCGATGTTCTGCGGAGGGGGAGTTATGCGTTTGATGCTTGCGGGCGCGATCGCGTGTCTCGGTTTTGGCGTGGCGTTCGCGATGCCGTCGATCGCGGCGACGAAGCATGCGGGGAGAGCGGCGGACGCTCCGCCTGGCGCGACGGCGCTATGCAAAGACGGGACGTACAGCTTCTCGCTGACGCACTCCGGAACTTGCTCGTCACACGGTGGAGTCGCGGTATGGCTGGACGGTTCGGGAGGATCGACAACGACCACTCCGGTCACGACGTCCCCAGCGACGACTTCGACGACGACTGACGCGCTTGCGCCGCACTGCCAACCGACGCAGGGAAACCCATTGCTGACCTACGGGCCAGGGCTCGCGATCTTCTACCCGTTCGCCTACGCCTACACAGGAACGCTCACGACGGCGACTATCGACTACGGCGACGGCTCGAAGGCGAACCTGCCGATGCCGATCCCGTCAGCGCTCCAACTGCAACACACGTACGCCACGAATGGCACGTACACCGCCACGCTCTCGTGCGTCGACAGCAGTGGGCGGCAGGCCTCAACGTCCGTGTCCTTCGCCATCACGACGGCGAAGAACACCACGCCGGGCGCAGCCCCGACAACAACGACGCTGACAACGACCGTAGCAAGCGTTCCGCCGAAAATCACCACGATTCCCGCTCACAAGGTGTCCTCGACCCCCTCGTCGGTCGGGTTCGGGGCAGGCCGCGCATTCGGACATCGGACACGCACAAGCTCGTGCCGTCTGTCATCCCTTCCCGATCGGCGATGCTCACCCGGAGCCTATTACCCAAGCCTCACGAAGACTCTTCTCTGCTCATCGAGCTTCCACACGAGCGCCATTCGGCACGTCACCGAGTCCGAGAAGCACGAGGTCGAGCGCGAATACGGAATGGCCGCCAAGCCGTACGGCTCCAAGGTCGAAATCGACCACATCGTGCCGCTCGAGATCGGCGGATCGAACGAAATCACGAATCTCTTCCCAGAAGCCGCAAGCGCGGCACCCGGCTACCACGTCAAGGACAAGCTCGAGAACCGCCTGCACTCGGCGGTTTGCTCAGGGCAGATGAGCCTCCGCAACGCGCAACGGCAAATCGCGATGAACTGGGAACGCCTCTACCGTCAGGTCTTCGGAGTGTCGCCGGCCTGAGTCGACGAACACACGTTCGCGGTAGCATCGTCGCGCCGCCCGGCCCCGGGAAGGGCACCTTGCGAGAACCAGACAGCGGCACCGGCATGAGCCTCGAGGCCGCGCTCGAGCTAACCGCGCAGCAGCTCGCCAAGCCAGCCACGGCGCGACGAGGCGCGCTGATGGCCACCCGGTGGGTTGAGGTGTGGCTCGCTCAGGCCTCGCCGCGCCCAGGCATCCACGAGACGCGGCGTGTCGTCCAAGCGCTCTGCGCGCTTCAGAGCGACGATCACGCCGGCAGAGCGACGCGGTTCCTTCAACACGTCGCCCTAGGTGGAGAGTTCCCGCGTCACAACGAGTACGGGTTCTGACTCGGGGGTGTCCGAAAGAGCGACTATCGCGCCGACCGGCGCACAGGCAGGCTCTCGGCGGGCCGGGTAGCCGGTGGCGAGTCTCACCGCGGGAGTCGTGCCTAACGCTGCCCGGCCCGATCTCAGACGGTCAAGCCGACGACGAGGCGTCGTACGTGTCCTGCTGTTTCACGAATCCAATCGGGAACCGGGGTTCCGCACTCACGGCAGTGAGCCTGCGCACGCTGAGGATCAGCGCCTCGGGCGCGATGATGAGCTGAATCTCGTCCGGAGTGGTGAACGTCAGAAAAGGGGTTAGTAGGCCGATGGTCTTGACCCGAATGGCTGCCCCTGGCGCGTGTACGTACCAAGCGATCTCCTCGTCTGGATCAGAATTGCTTGCGAGGAGATGTCGGGCCGTGTCTTGCAGAGCCTCGAATGCGCGGTCCGCTGGTGTCGGGATGGATGGCATAAGCGGGGTCTCCACGCACCCACGCTATCTCGGTGAGACTCTGCGCGCCAGTTGCGCGCCAGTCGTGGTTCTTTCTATGCGGTTCTATGCCCCTACCTGCGGATGAAGCACGACCGGACTCGGGCGACGCAAGAGAGCCAGAAACCCGCGCGTGCTGCGGGTTCCTGGCTCTCCGTGAGCGGAGGGGAGAGGATTTGAACCTCCGATCCATTTGCATGGATAACGGTTTTCGAGACCGCCGCATTCGACCGCTCTGCCACCCCTCCGAACGCGCTACAGACTAGCGGCCACTCGCTGAGAACCGAGCGGCTGCCGCTCTCGTGGGTGTTCGGCTGCACCGAACGGAGGTTGACCGTGGGGGAGAACCGGCGGTTCTCCCCCACGCGTACAGGCGGAGAAGGAGGGATTCGAACCCTCGAGGCAGGGATTACCCCACCTAACGCCTTAGCAGGGCGCCGCCTTCAGCCACTCGGCCACTTCTCCGGGAGCGCCATCGTACCGAGATGGCGCAAGGGTCATCGGCGCATCCGCTAGCGGGATGAGTTGCTCCGGTACGGAGGTGAGGTCGCTGCGACGGAAGCGGACTAGGCGACGCTGGCGATGTACGCCGCGACGTCCTGGATCTGCTCGTCGGTGAGCTTGCCAGCGAACGCGGGCATCGTGCCCTTACCGTTCGTCACCCGGTCAACGATGACGTCAGCCGCAGACTTCGTCTCATCGAGGTTGGGGCCGACAGCGCCAGCTGCATCAGCGTCTGCCAGAACATGACAAGCACCGCACCCGTTCGCAGTGAAGACCGTCTTACCGTTCGCCGCATCACCGGTCGATGCTGTTGCTGCAGCGACAGCCGGCTCACCCTCAGCCTCTTTCTTCTCTTTGCCGAAGACGAGGACGGTGGCCATCATCGCGAGGAACAGCACCACGCAAAGCACGAGATAGATCGGCATGTGCTTGCCCGGGAAGTTCGGGCTCTTCGTCGGTAGCACGAAAGCTGAGATCACCGAGAAGACGATGAAGATGCCGCCCATTGTCGCGAGGGCGATCTCTTGTGAGGTGGAAAGAGCGAAGATCACGGGCGGGAGCTTAGAGGATCTCTCAGATCGATGCGTCAGTTCCCTCAGCGGCAGCATGCGAATGCTCGTCGCCGTGGGAATCGGACGTTTCCGGGGCTACGACAGCAGCGGCCATTTCGGCACCCGTGTCGTCTGAATCTGCGGCGTCTTCTGCGGTGTCTTCACGCAGATAGAGCATCTCGTAGGCGACTGCTGCGATCGTTGCGCCTGCGAGCGGCCCGACGTACCAAACCCAGAAGTCCGTCCACTCGCCTGATGCGAGCTGCGGGCCGAACGCGCGGGCCGGGTTCATTGCGGCGCCTGTGAGGCCGCCACCCATGAGGATGTCGAGCGTGATCGTCAGGCCGATGCCGAGCCCGGCGATCTGCTTGAACGAGCCGCGCGAGTCGACGGCTGTGGCGAAGATCACCCAGACGAGGAAGAACGTGAGGACAGCTTCGATCGCGACGGCCTTACCGGCGTTGATCGTGTGGTCGATCGAGGGGGCTCCGAGGTGGAGCGTCGACTTGCCGCCGGGCGGGAGCACCCACCAGAGCAGCAGTGCGGCGAGCGTTGCACCCGCGAGCTGCACGATCCAGTAGAAGGCGGCGAGGCTCGCCTCGATGCGCCGTGTGATCAGGAAAGCGAACGTGACGGCGGGGTTGAAGTGACCGCCTGAGATCATCCCGACCGACGAAACCATCACGGCAATCACAAGGCCGTGAGCGAACGCGGCACCGACGAGATCGCCATAGATCAGCGAGCCACAGCCAATGAAGATGAGGGCGAACGTGCCGACGAACTCGGCTACGCCACGCTTGAGGAAGTCACCTGCGAGCATCGTGGGCGGGATCTTACGGGCACGGACGGACGGACGGAGTGGGTTGAAGCACGCTTTTCGACCGGACACGAGAACTTGCGGTCACAATAGAACGCCACTCGCACTCCCCTCGAACAAAGGACGCATCGATGCCTCTGACACCAGATCAGGCCGCCTTTCTACGCGACAACGCGTTTCCCGCTGTGCTCACCGCGCTTCGCCCCGACGGTTCACCTCATTCCACGGTTGTGTGGATGCACGAAGACAACGGCGACGTTGTCGTGAATACGGCGCTTGGTCGTGCGAAGGATCGTTTCCTGCGCAACGATGGTCGGGCTTCGGTTGTCGTCGTCGATCCGACGAACCAGTACAAGTGGGTTGGCGTGTCCGGAGCGGCGACGCTCGAGACCGAAGGTGCGTACGAGCAGATCGACCAGCTTTCGAACAAGTATCTCGGCAAGGACTATCCGTGGCGGAGCCCGGATGAGACGCGTGTGACGGTTCGGATCAAGGCCGAGAAGGTTGACGCGATGGGGTTCGACGCCTGAGCGCCGCGTTTCGTATCTATCGCATCCCGTTCTCAACCAATGTCGAGCGGGTTGCGCTTGCGGCCGCATACAAGGGGCTTGAGGTCGAGTGGATTGACGTCGACCGCGACGATCGTTCCGCGATCGTCGCGGTCAGCGGCCAAGACTTGGTGCCCGTTCTTGTGTCGGGCGACGAGGTCGTCGTGGATTCGCCGGTCATCCTCCGGTGGATTGACGATCGCTTCCCGGAGCCGCCGCTGTGGCCGCCCACCGAGCCCGAACGGTCTGAGGCCGACGTGTTTGTGGAGTGGTTCAACGGTGTTTGGAAGCGGCCACCCAACGAGCTTGCCGCTGAGCTTGAACGTGACGAGCCGGACGCAGCCGTGGTTGCCGCGCTCGGCAGTCGCCTTGCGGGGCTGACGGACGTGTTTGAAGGGCTGCTTGCCGACCGCGACTATCTGCTTGGGGCGTTTGGCATCGCGGACGTCGTCGCCTACCCGTTCCTTCGGTACGCGGTTGATCGCGACCCGACCGACGCGGAGCTGTTCCACCAGGTGCTGCGCGACCACGTGACCACGAACGGCCGGCCACGCTTTGCCGCATGGCTTGAGCGGATGAGCAACCTCCCGTACGCATGAACCGTCTTGGCATTGAGACGAGCCCGTATCTCCTGCAGCACGCGGAGAATCCGGTCGATTGGTACCCCTGGGGCTCGGAGGCGTTCGCGCGCGCCACGGCCGAGGACAAACCGATCCTGCTCTCGATCGGCTACATGGCCTGCCACTGGTGCCATGTGATGGAGCGCGAGTCGTTCGAGGATCAGGCGACTGCTGATCTGATGAACGAGCACTTCGTGTGCATCAAGGTCGACCGCGAAGAGCGCCCCGACGTCGACTCGGTCTACATGGATGCTGTCGTGTCGCTCTCGGGTCATGGTGGCTGGCCGATGACGGTGTTCCTGACACCTGACGCGAGGCCGTTCTATGGGGGCACGTACTTCCCGCCGGAGTCGCGGCATGGCCTGCCCGGGTTCAAGCGTGTGCTCGAATCGCTGGCCGACACATGGCGCACCAAGCGCGGTGATGTGGAGGAGGCAGCTTCGGGGCTGACCGAATACCTCCAGGCAGCGGCTTCGGTTGCGGGTGCGCCTGGCGTACCAGAGCGGCAGGTGCTCGACACGGCCGCGTCGGCGCTCCGCGAAGGGTTCGACTACGTGTGGGGCGGCTGGGGACGCTCGCCGAAGTTCCCACCTGCCTGCACCCTTGAGTTTCTGCTCCGCCGCGACGAGCGCGAGCTCACGCGGCTCACGCTCGACGGTATGGCCGCGGGCGGGATGTACGACGTCGTCGGTGGCGGCTTCCACCGGTACTCGGTCGATGAGCGCTGGCTCGTTCCGCACTTCGAGAAGATGCTGTACGACAACGCGCAGCTGGCGCTCGCGTACCTGCACGGCTGGCGTGTGCACAAGGCTGAGCGCTACCGCGAGATCGTCGAGGAGACGATCGCCTACATGCTGCGCGAGCTGCGGCTTCCAACGGGTGGATTTGCGTCGGCGCAGGATGCCGACACAGACGGCGTCGAGGGGTTGACCTTCACGTGGGCTCCGGGTGAGGGCGCGCCCGACAAGCTCCTTGAGCCGTTCGAACACGGTCGGTCGATCATTCGAGGCCAGATCGATCCGGACGAACGCGCGCAGCTCTTTGCGTTGCGCGAGCTGCGGCCGAAGCCGGCGCTCGACGACAAGGCGGTCGCCTCGTGGAACGGCCTTGCGCTTGCCGCGCTTGCCGAGTGCGGACGGGTGCTTGAGCGGCCTGAATGGATCGATGCGGCACGGAGCGCCGCGTCGTTCCTGCTTGGCCCGATGTCGTCGAACGGCCGCTTGCGGCGCACGTGGCGTGACGGGATCGGCAAGGGGGATGGGTATCTCGAGGATTACGCCGACGTGGCGAACGGCCTGATCGAGCTGCACGTCGCTACTGGCGAGATCCGCTGGCTGAACGAGGCGCATCGCCTTGCGTCACTCGCGATCGAGCTCTTTGGCGACGACGAGGGCGGCGGCTTCTTCCACACTGCTGCCGACGCCGAGAAGCTCGTCGCGCGGAAGAAGACGTTCGACGACCATCCAACGCCGAGCGGGAACGCGATGTTCGCCTACGTGCTGATTCGGCTTGGGCGCATCTACGGCAACACCGACTTTGAGGAGCGCGCCGAGGGTGTCCTTCGCCTTCTCGCGAAGGGGCTTGAGACGGCGCCAACTGCCTACGGCTTCGGCTTGGTGGCACTCGACCTGTATCTGGCCTCGCCGCGGGAGATCGCGATTGTCGGCTCACCGCTTTCCGACGTTGCGCGCGCCGCGATGGCGACCTGGGATCCGCACGCGGTCGTCGCTTACGGCCCCACCGACGAGATTCCGCTGCTTGAGGGTAAGACGTTTGTCGACGGTCAGCCTGCGGTGTATGTGTGCGAGCGCTTCGCCTGCCAGGCGCCGATCACCGACGCGGCCGCGTTCTCGGGCAACGTGTCGTGACCCACTACGCTTCCGACATGGAGCTCCTTGGGCGCCCCCTCGATGACCTGATGGCCGAGGCGCGCGCCGTGCGCGACACCCATCGCGGTCGGCTCATCACCTACAGCCCGAAGGTGTTCATTCCGCTGACGAAGCTCTGTCGCGACGTATGCCACTACTGCACGTTTGCGCACCCGCCCCGGCGTGGCGAGCGGGCGTTCATGACGATCGACGAGGTGCTTGAGGTTGCGCGCGCCGGTGAGGCTGCCGGCTGCCGCGAAGCGCTCTTCACGCTCGGCGACAAGCCAGAGCTGCGCTACGCGGCCGCTCGCGAGGAGCTTGCCGACCTTGGCTGTGCGACGACGATCGAGTACCTCGCTCGCGCCGCGCAGGCGGTGCTCGACGAGACGACGCTCCTGCCGCACATCAACCCTGGTGTGTTGACGGCGGAGGACTTCGCGCTGCTCCGTCCGGTTGCTGCCTCGATGGGGTTGATGGTCGAGACGAGTTCGCCGCGGCTTTCGGAGCGGGGTGGGCCGCATTTCGGCTCCCCCGACAAGCTGCCGGAGGCGCGGTTTGAGACGCTTCGTCTTGCCGGCGAGGCGCGCGTTCCGTTCACAACGGGGATCTTGATTGGGATCGGCGAGACCCGCGCGGAGCGCATCGAGGCGCTTGAGCGGATTGCGGCGGCTGGCCCACACATCCAAGAGGTGATCGTCCAGAACTTCCGTGCCAAGGAAGGGACGAAGATGGCCGCCTCGGTTGAGCCGCCGCTGGAGGAGTTGCTGTGGACGATCGCGGTTGCCCGGCTGATCCTGCCGCCTCGGATCGCCCTGCAAGCTCCGCCGAACCTCACCGAGGATTTCGCACAGCTCCTTGATGCGGGTATCGACGATTGGGGCGGTGTGTCGCCGGTCACGGTCGATCACGTCAATCCCGAGGCGCCGTGGCCTGAGGTCGATCTTCTCCGTCAGGCAACGCGCAGCCGTGGCTTTGAACTTGTGCCGCGGCTGACGGTCTACCCGGCGTTTCTCGATTCCGAGTGGATCGACCCCGCCGTGCTGCCGCACGTGTTGCAGATCTCTGACTCGCTCGGCCTCGCACGCGAAGATGGCTGGGCGCCTGGTGAGCCTGGTGCGATCCCGTTTGTCGTCTCGCGCGATGCGCTGCCGATCGACACGCGCGACGAGCTCGGCGAAGACGAGATCGCTCGCCTCTTCCGGGCCCGCGGTGAGGAACGCGAGCGCGTGTTTGCAGCTGCCGATCACCTTCGGCGCGAGGTGAACGGAGACGTTGTCACCTACATCGTGACGCGCAACATCCAGTACACGAACGTCTGTTACTTCAAGTGCGGCTTCTGCGCGTTCTCGAAGGGCAAGCTCGCGGCGAACCTGCGAGGAGAGCCATTCCTGGTTCCGCACACCGAGATCGTGCGCCGGGTCGAGGAGGCGTGGGATCGGGGTGCCACGGAGGTGTGTCTCCAGGGCGGCATCCACCCGTCGTTCGATGGCGACTACTACGCCTCGGTTGTGCGCGCGATCAAGGACGCGGTGCCTGACATCCACGTGCACGCGTTCAGCGCCCTGGAGATCTGGCAGGGAGCTGCGACGCTCGGGGTGCCGCTGAAGGAGTATCTCGCGCGGCTTCGCGACGAAGGGCTCGCGTCGCTGCCAGGGACGGCGGCCGAAGTGTTGGATGACGAGATTCGCGCGCTGATCTGCCCCGACAAGATCAACTCGGCGCAATGGCTTGAGGTGCACGAGGCCGCGCACGCGGTGGGACTGCGTTCCAACAACACGATCATGTACGGCCACGTTGAGGGGCCTGCGGCCTGGGCGCGTCACCTGGTGCGCGTGCGGGAGCTGCAGCAGCGAACCGGCGGGTTCACCGAGTTTGTTCCACTCCCGTTCGTGCACATGGAGGCGCCGATGTATTTGAAGGGCCGTGCACGAAGCGGCCCGACGTTTGGCGAGATGCTCCTCATGCACGCCGTTGGGCGACTGGCGTTGCATGGGCAGATCGACAACATCCAGGTGTCGTGGGTGAAGGCCGGCCCGGAAGGGGTCAAGCAGGCCCTGCGTGCAGGTGTGAACGACCTCGGCGGGACGTTGATGAACGAATCGATCTCGCGGGCTGCCGGGTCGGAATGGGGACAGGAGTTGGCGCCGGAGCAGATGGAAGCGTTGATCAAGAGTGCTGGCCGGATCCCGCGGCAGCGGACGACGCTGTACGGCACTCCTGCGGCCGAGCAGGTCGAGAGGTCGTTCGGGGCCGCTCCGCTCGCGGAGCCGTGGAATCCGCACGTCAACGAGGCGCAGCTGCCTCGTCCGGTACGCCTCGTGCGGCCGGCGAACGCCGCCTAGCGACGCTACGACTCGAGCGCGAAGAGGTCGTCGAGCGTTTCGCGCCGACGGATGAGCCGGGCGTGACCATCGGCGACGAGCACCGCCGCGGGGCGCAGCAGCGCGTTGTAGTTCGACGCCATCGAGAGCGTGTAGGCGCCCGTTGCGGGTACGGCGAGGACGTCGCCGCGGTGTGGTTCCGGGAGCTCGACCCGGTCGATCAAGACGTCGCCCGACTCGCAGTGCTTTCCGGCGACGGTGAAGCGGCCGACCGTCTCGTCGTCGACGCGGTCCGCGAGCACCGCGGTGTACCGAGCCTGATAGAGCGCCCGCCGCGGGTTGTCAGACATGCCGCCGTCAACCGCCACGTACGTCGTTCCGTCGGCGGCCTGCTTCACGGTTCCCACCGAGTAGAGGGTGACTCCCGCGCGGCCGACGAGCGAACGGCCCGGCTCCATCATCACGGCGACGGGCGGCAGGCCATGCTCGGCCCAGGCGCGTTCAAGCTCGGCTGCGACCTGCCCGGCGAAGTCATGGATCGACGGGCGAGGATCTTCGGGCGCGGTCGCGACCCCGAGGCCGCCGCCGATATCGATCGTCTTCGGCGTCCAGCCCGTCTCGGTGCGTGCGCGTGCAGCGAAGGCGGCGATCCAGTCGGCCGTCATCAGCGCGGCACCCGCATCGAAGAGCTGTGACCCGATGTGGGTGTGGAGCCCTTCCAGCCAAGGTGCGTGTCGGATCGCATCGAGCGCAACCTCGGGCGGAACCCCGAACTTCGACCCGTGGTGGGCGGTGCGGATCGCTTCGTGCGTGTCGGCGTCGATCCCGGGAGTGATGCGCAGGATGCCGCGCTCGATGCCAGCGGCCTTCGCCCGGTCGAGCTCCTCAAGCGAGTCGATCGCGACGAGCGCCCCCACGGCGGCTGCCGCTGCGAGCTCAGCGTCGGACTTGTTGTTGCCGTGCACGACGATCTCCGCACCCGTGTATCCCGCACGTTGCGCGAACGCGAGCTCGCCAAGCGACGCAACATCTGCACCAATGCCTTCCTCGCGCAGGATGCGCAACACCTCGACATTCGGGAACGCTTTCGACCCAAAGTGGATGTGAACGTTGGGGGCGGCGGCGCGGTAGGCGCGAGCGCTCGAACGGATCGTCGCTTCGTCGTACACGAGGAGCGGCGTGCCATAGGTTGCCGCGAGCTCCGATGCGGCGACCCCGCCAATGCTCAGGCGACCGCCGAGTGAGGCGGCAGTCTCGGGGAAGAGCGAGAGGACTTCGGTGTTGCTCACAGCTCGATTCTGCCTGCACACGGCGTTTCACCCCACCGAGGAGGCCTCGCTACACTCGGAAACAGTGCAGGATCTGCTGACGAGCCTCTCGCAGTTCGAGGGGCTTTTTCGTTTCTCGGGATCGACGACACAAGGGAATTGCTGACAATGCATCGCGACATGGACGCATACGAGCCGCAGGCAATCGAGCGTAAGTGGCAGGAGGTTTGGGATCAGGCTGACGCCTACGTCACGCCGAACCCCGACGACCCCGCGCACGCCGAGGCACGCAAGGCATACGTGCTCGAGATGCTCCCGTACCCGTCAGGCGAGCTCCATATGGGACACGTCCTGAACTACACGCTTGGCGACGTCGTGTCGCACCATCGTCGGCGCACCGGCTGGTCTGTGTTGCGCCCGATGGGGTACGACGCCTTCGGTCTGCCTGCCGAGAACGCAGCGATCCGGGATGGCGGCCATCCGCGCGAGGTCACGAACCGCAACATCTCGGCGATCCGCCGCCAGATCAAGCGCATGGGCTGGTCGATCGACTGGACGCGCGAGGTCGGCACACACGAGCCTGAGTACTACCGGTGGACGCAGTGGCTGTTCCTGAAGCTCTACGACATGGGTCTCGCCTATCGGAAGCAGGCTCCGGTCAAGTGGTGCCCGAAGGATCAGACCGTGCTCGCGAACGAGCAGGTCGTCGAGGGTCGCTGCGAACGCTGCGGCACCGAGGTCGAGACGCGCAACCTCGAGCAGTGGATGTTCAAGATCACCGACTACGCCGATCGTCTGCTCGACGATATGGCGCTCCTTGAGTCGTGGCCGGAGCGCGTGTTGACGATGCAGCGCAACTGGATCGGGCGCTCGGAGGGTGGCGAGATTCTCTTCCGCATCGAGGAGTTCGACGAGGACGTGCCGGTGTTCACGACGCGGCCCGACACGTTGTTTGGCGCGACGTTCTTCGTGTTGGCGCCCGAGCATCCGCTGGTTGAGCGGTTTGCCGAGCTGGCCGACAACGGTGAGGAGATCCGCGCCTACGCTCGTCATGCGGCTGCGAAGAAGAGCGAGGAGCGTGCAGCGAACGAGGACAAGACCGGGGTGTTCACGGGCTTCTACGCCACGAACCCGGTGAACGGCGCGAAGATCCCGATCTGGGTTGCCGACTACGTCCTGATGGATTACGGCACCGGCGCGATCATGGCGGTGCCTGCCCACGACGACCGCGACTATGCGTTCGCCGAGAAGTTCGGCCTCGACATCACGCATGTCATTCGCCCTGCCGATGGTGAGGTCGCCGACGGCGTCGCGTACGTGTCGAGTTCACCAACCGACGTGCTCGTCAACTCGGGTGCGTTCGACGGCCTCTCCTCGCCCGACGCGAAGTCGAAGATCGTCGAGGATCTTGAGGGCCGTGGGCTCGGTAAGCAGACGATCAACTTCCGCCTGCGCGACTGGCTGCTCTCACGCCAGCGGTACTGGGGCTGCCCGATTCCGATCGTTCACTGCGCGAGCTGTGGCGTTGTCCCAGTGCCGGAATCGGAGCTGCCGGTGCTGCTCCCCGAGATCGAGGATTACGTACCTAAGGGCAAGTCGCCGCTTGCGGCCGCCGAGGATTGGGTCGCGACCACCTGTCCGTCGTGTGGCGGGCCGGCGAGCCGTGAGACCGACACGATGGACACGTTCGTCGATTCGTCGTGGTACTTCCTGCGCTACACCGACCCGACGAACGACCAGGCTCCGTTCGGTCGCGACGTCGTCGACTACTGGCTGCCGGTCAATCAGTACATCGGTGGTATCGAGCACGCGATCTTGCACTTGATGTACGCGCGGTTCTTCACGAAGGCGCTGTACGACGCGGGGCTTGTCGGCTTCAAGGAGCCGTTTGCCCGCCTCTTCAACCAGGGGATGATCTACCGCTACGGAGCCAAGATGTCGAAGTCGAAGGGGAACGTCGTTTCTCCCGACGAGCTGATCGAGCGGTTTGGGGCCGATGCGCTGCGGCTCTACATCCTCTTCATGGGGCCAGCCGATCAGGACAAGGAGTGGCAGGACACGGGTGTCGAAGGCACGCACAGGTTCTTGCAGCGGCTCTGGCGTGTCGTGCATGAGGATCTCGATCGCGAACCGACCGGTGTCACGACGGGCACACCGCTGGCGCGGAAGGCGCACGAGACGATCCTTCGCGTCGGCGACGACATCGAGCGGCGATTCGTCTTCAACACGCCTGTCGCCGCGGTGATGGAGCTCGTCAACGAGATCTCACGGACACCAGACGATCCGGCATCGCGCTTCGCTGTCGAGACCGCTGTCTCGCTCATCCACCCTTACGCGCCACACATCGCGGAGGAGCTGTGGGAGCGCCTTGGGCGTGAGCGCCTGTGGGCCGAGCCGTGGCCTGTCGCCGACGAGTCGCAGCTTGTGAAGGACACGGTCGAGCTTGTTGTGCAGGTGAACGGGAAGGTGCGCGACAAGATCACGGTGGCCACAGGGCTGCCGGAGGCCGATCTGATCGCGACCGCTCGTGCGTCGGAGAAGGTGCAGGCGCACCTTGGCGGCGCCGAGCCGAAGAAGACATTTGTCGTGCCTGACAAGCTCGTCAGCTTCGTGGTGTAGCCGTCACAGAGCTGTGACGAAGATGATCCAGTGACGTAACGCGCCGCTCGGCACGCTCGGTCTATGGCCGACTTCGCCTCCGACCGTCGCCGCGTCCTCGCGACGCTGGCCGTCGCAGCGGTCGCGGTTGTCGTCCTGGCTCGGCTGCTCGGCTTCGGTGGCGAGAGCGCCGTCAGGGTGCCGTCGGTGGCGGAGGCGGCGACGGTTTCGATTCCGATCGCGGATGGGTCGTCGACCACGGCTGCGGGGTCGGCGTCGCTGGTCGTTGACGTTGAGGGGGCGGTTCGCCGACCGGGGCTCTACCGCTTTCGCTCCGGGGCTCGCGTTGCCGACGCGTTAGTGCGGGCGGGCGGGCTGAAGCCGTCGGCCGCTGCCGGGGGTGTCAACCTCGCGGCTCCGCTTGCCGATGGCGAGCAGGTCGTGGTTCCCGCGCGCTCCACCGCAGGGGTGGGTGACGCCGCCGCGGGCGGTGGCGCAGCAACGGGTGGTGGCGCTCCCGTCGACCTCAACTCGGCCACCGTTGAGCAGCTTGATGGGCTTCCGGGCATCGGCCCGGTGACGGCACAGAAGATCATCGACTACCGCTTGGCGCACGGGCCGTTCACCTCGGTCGATCAGCTCGACGCGATCCCCGGCATCGGTGCGTCTCGCATCGAAAACCTGCGGGGCCTTGTGGTGCCGGCGTGACGGTGCTCGATCGCTACCCGCACCACCTTCTTGCCTCCACGCTTGTCGCGGGTCTCGCGTTCGCGAACGTCGCCCACATTCACACGGTTGGGCTCGCGGTCGTTGGTGTCGCGCTGGTGTTCGTCCTTGGCGATCCGCGCTCGACGGTGCGCTTTACCGCTCTTGCGGTCGCTCTCGCGGCGTTTGGTTGGTGGTGGGGGTCGGGACGACTTGAACGTCTCGACCGCAGCGTGCTCTCGGCTCATGTGGCGGACGCAGGCCGGTTCGAGGCGGTTGTGACGGCCCCGGCCAAGGTGGGGCGCTATCGGATCCGCGTGTTCGGTGCGGTTAGGGGATACGAGGGTCGCCGTGTTCGCGAGCCCGTCCTGCTCGAGCTGCCGCTTGGCCGGTCGCCGCCGCAAGGTGCCGTAATCCAGGGTGCCGCGACGGTGCGCGCACCTCGCGGGCCGGCCGACGGATTCGACGAGCGCACGTGGCTTCGCCACCAAGGTGTTCATGTGATCGTGCGCTACACCGCCTGGCGTCAGGTTGGCCGCCGAGGCGGGGTCGGTGGTGTGGCCGACAGGATTCACGCGTGGCTCGGCGCGGCGATCGCTTGTGGGGTGACCGGGGAGCGGCGTGCGCTGCTCGTTGGGATCGTCCTGGGTGACGACGGCGGCCTGTCGCAGAGCACGAAGGAGCACTTCCAGGCGAGCGGGCTTTACCACCTCCTCGCCGTGAGTGGTCAGAACGTCGTGCTTGTCGCGGCAGGGGTGTTGGTGTTGGCGTGGCTCGTCGGGGTGGCGCGTGTGGTGGGTGAGGTTGGTGCATTGGTGGGCATTGCGGCGTATGTGTTGGCCGTGGGTGCGCAGCCGTCTGTTGTGCGCGCTGGGGTGGCGGGGGCGCTTGCGTCGATCGCATGGCTTACTGGGCGTTTGGGTGATGCGTGGTACGCGCTTGCTCTTGGTGCGGTTGTGTTGCTTGGTTGGAACCCGATGTTGGTGTTCGACCCGGGTTTCGAGCTGTCGTTTGCGGCGGTGGGCGCGATCTTTGCGGTCGCGCCACGCGTACGGGCGCGGCTTGCTGGCTATCCGTTACCGGACCATCTCCAAATGGCGATCGCGGTCTCGGGAGCGTGCGGGCTTGTGACCGCACCGATTCTGTGGTTTCGATTTGGTCAGCTGCCGCTCTTGACGATCCCGGCGAACGTGCTCGCAGAACCAGCGATGCCGATCGTGTTGACCCTCGCGTTTGCGACAGCTGCGCTCGGGCCTGTGACTCCGGCGGGGGCAGCGTTTCTGAGCTGGTGTAACGGCTGGGTTGTTGCCTACATCGGTGGCTGCGCCCGGCTTATTGGATCGGTTCCGGGGGCGCAGATCACGGTCACCAATCCGCTTGCGGGGCCCGCAGTGGCGGTCGCTATCGCGTTGGTGCTGGGTGTTGTGTGGGCCGTCGTGAGAGTGCGGATGGAGTGAGCGGCGGGTGGCGGGCGAAGCGTGAGGCCTCACCCGCCACCCGTGCGCTTCCACGGCTGACGATGTCCCCGAGATGACGTTCCGCAGCGAATAGGAGGGAAGGGCCGTTGCGGCGACGGCCCTTCCCCTCGACTGCGTCGTGCACCTCGCATCCGTCTGCCGATTCGCTCAACGTCTGCGGTACGTGAGCGGTCCTTCTAGTGCTTGGCGTGCGCCTTGCTCGTCTTGACGATCCGGGTGTGAAGCTTCGCGAGCGTCGTGTACTGCCGAACGAGCTTCGAGAACCGCACCGTCGCGTTGGTTGGCGCACCAGTGGCGGCCGCCGCGCCAGCGTTCGCCGGCGGCACCCCGATCATGAACAGCACACCGTTGAAGCACCCAATGCCGGCCTGATCGCCAACCTTGAAGCCCGCGACGCTTGGCGAGCCTGCGCCGACGGTGCAGGTGAGCGGGCCGACGGTGATCGACGAGCTGCTCACCGCGCTGACGGTTCCGAGCTTCACGGTGACACCGTCAGTGGTGCCAGGCGGGGGTACCGATCTTCACCAGCTTGCTGTCGATACAACCGATGCCTGCGACATCGCCGACCTTGTAGCTCGCGGTGCTCGGCGAGGTCTGCGTGATGGTGCAGGTGAGCGTGCCGATGGTCACCGCGCTCGACGAGAGCGCTGTGATCGGGCCGAAAGCGGTCTTCATTTCGCCACCCTGCGCCGCGCCAGGAATCCCAATCTTCACGAGGACGCCATTGCGGCAACCGATGCCTGCCTGATCGCCAACCTTGAAGGCGGCGACGCTCGGGGAAGTCTGAGCGATCGTGCAGGTGAGCGTCCCGATCGTCACCGACGTTGTTGTGAGCGCGGTGATTGCGCCGAACGAGGTCTTCAGCTCGGCGACCTTGTCGTCGTCATCGTCATCGTCGTCGCCCTTGCTGCTGCTTCCGGCTGACGGCACACCGATCTTGACGAGCGCACCGTTGATGCAGCCGATGCCCGTTGGGCCACCAACGGTGAAGCCAGCCGTGCTCGGGGAGGTCGAACCGATCGTGCACGTAAGCCCCGACACCGTGATCGAGGTCGACGAGAGTGCCGTGAGCACGCCCATGCGGACGACCATCTGGCTTGTGGAGTGCGACTCACCAGACGAACCCTGCGAACCTGACGACTGCGAGTTCGACGGTGCCGCGACGAGGTACACAAGGTTCTGACCGACACAGGCGATCACGACGCGCTGCCCAACCGTGAACGATCCGGTCGTTGGCGAGCCGGCGCCGACCGAGCAGGTGAGACCATCGACCGTGATCGACGAGCTGCTCACCGCGTTGATGTTCCCGTTCTTCTGAACGACCTGGGCGTTCGGTGCGGGGAGCGGACCTTCGATCCGGGTGAGGATGCCGCCCGTGCAGCCGATGTGAACGCGGTCGCCCACGTGGAATGAGGTGAGGTTCGGCGAGGCGCCGGTCGCCTGACAGGTCAATGGGCCGACCGTGATCGAGCTTGAGCTGAGAGCCGAGATCGGATCTTCGGCTGACGCCGTTCCGCCCGACGGGGTTGTTGTGGTTGTTGCGACCGTCGTTGTTGTTGAAACGGTCGTTGTGGTGCCGGTCGTGGTCGTTCCCGTGGTCGTCGTCCCGACGGTCGCGGTGGCCCCGGTGGGGACGATGGACGGAGCTGTAGCCATAGGGGGTGATTTCCCGGTTCGTGTGGTCCGCCCACCACACGTGCCGTGGACCACGTGTAACCGATTGTGGCCCGATTGTCCAGCGCGTGCAGCAATTCCTTACCGGCTGCTCATGCTTCTATCCTTGGTCTGTGGCCGCTGATCTCAAACCCGCCTACCTGATTGGCGGCACCGATCGGCCAAAGGTTGATCGGGCGTTGGAGCGGCTTCGTGGGCGATTCGACGCTGATGCCGTCGAGCGTCTGCGCGCATCCGAGGCGTCGGGGGAAGAGGTCGTCGCCTCGTGCAACGCAATGGGGCTCTTTGCGAGCGGTGGACGGCTGATTGCGGTCGACGGGGTGGAGTCGTGGAAGGCCGCTGACGTCGCGGCGGTCGCGGCCTACCTGAAGGCGCCGTCGCCCGACACGACGCTCGCGCTTGTCGCAGGCGAGATCAAGAAAGATTCGGCGCTTGCGAAAGCTGTCGCCGCGGTCGGCGACCTGCTGCTGTGGGATGTGCCGCAGAAGACCCTGCCCTCATGGGTTCTAGAGCAGTTCAAGCTGCACGGTGTGTCGGCCGACATCGACGCGTGCCGCTTGCTGATCGAGCTCGTCGGGGAGGATCTCTACGAGCTTGCGTCGGAGGTCGACAAGATCGCGACGTGGGCAGGGGCAGGTGCGACGATCACCGACCATGAGATCGAGGAGCTCGTCGCTCCCCGCGCCGAAGCGTCGGGGTTCGCACTCACCGACGCGTGGGGGCAGCGCGACATCGCCTCAGTCTTGAAGGCGTCGGAGACATTGATGGAACGGTCGGGCGACCCGCGCTCAAAGTCGATTCCAATCCTTGTGGGGCAGCTCACGAATCATGTGGCGCGCGTGAAGACCTGCCAGCAGTTTGAGTCGCAGGGCATCTCCGCAAAGGAGGCGGCGACCCAGATGAAACGACATCCGTTCTACGTTGGAAAGCTCTACACACAGGCACGGAACTTCAGTGCCGAGGAGCTGCGCAACGTGACCATACGCCTAGCTGAGCTTGACTTTGCGCTCAAGGGCGGTTCGCGGATCGCGAACGACCTCGAGCTGGAGCGAGCGTTGATCGACATCACAGCTCGCCGAGAGCCAGCAGGGCGGAACGCCTAAGAACCCGGGCTAGCGGAACGCCCGGAAACGCAGGCTAGTTGCCGGCGAGAACGCGGGCAGCCTGCGACTTCTTGCGGGCTGCGGCGTTGCGGTGAAGAGCGCCACGCGTGACGGCACGATCGATCAGCTTGACGAGATTGCGGTGCTCCTCGGTGACCTTCGCGGCGTCGCCTTCTTCAGCGGCAGTCGCAAGGCGCTTGGTGAGCGTCTTGATCGTCGAGGTGTACCGCAGGTTCTCGAGACGCTGCTCGGTGGCCGTGCGGATGCGCTTCTTCTGTTGCTTGATGTTTGCCATAGTCGGTTGCCCGCTCCTGCGGGCCGGAAGATCGTAGCAAAGAGGCGCACTCGGCCAGGGATTGGCTGCAGGGTGGCGTATCGTCCCGGCTGGTGGCCCCTTGAGCGACACCCTCCCTGACTCTGTAGCCCCACGAAGGCGCTTGGCTCGCTCGACCGCGATTTTTGCGGCTGCAACAGGGCTCTCGCGGGTTCTCGGACTGGTGCGCGAGATGGTTGCGGCGAACTATTTCGGTGTTCAGGGCCGGATCAACGCGTTCACCGTCGCGTTTCAGATCCCGAACCTGGTGAGGGCGCTCGTTGCCGACTCAGCACTTTCGTCGGCGTTCGTGCCGGTGTTCAGCGACCTGCTCGAGAAGGGGGATCGGCGGCGCGCCTGGCGTGTGGCGTCGAGCCTCTTCTGGCTGATGGTGTTGGGGCTCGGCGCCCTGACCGCGCTCTTCATGTTGCTCGCACCGCTCCTTGTTCGGCCGTTTCACCCTGTCGATCCGGGCCTTGCTGTCGGGCTTTCGCAGGTGCTGTTCCCGATCGTGGCGCTCCTGGGTGTCTCGGGGATCATCGTCGGAATCCTCAACTGTTACGACGAGTTCTCGGTGCCGGCGCTCACGCCGGTCGCGTGGAACGTGGCGATCATCATCGGGCTCGTGATCGGCGTGCCGCAGGCGCATTCCGACAGCTCGAAGCTCTACATCTACGCGGCGGCGATCCTGGCGGGAACCGTTGTGCAGGTGCTGCTGCCCATCCCGTGGCTGCGCGGTCGTGACGATCGCTTGCGCCTCGTGATCGACTGGCGCGACCCGGCGGTGTGGCGCACGTTGAAGCTGATGATCCCGGTGACGCTCAGCCTGGGACTGATCAACGTCAACGCGGTTGTCGACACGTTCTTTGCCTCGCGGCTCCTCGATCCCAACCTCGCGCCGGCCGCGATCGACAAGGCGTTCCGTGTCTACATGCTCCCGCAGGGAATGTTCTCGGTCGCCGTCGCGACAATCTTGTTTCCCACGCTGTCGCGGCTGTCCGCTCGCGATGACTGGGATGGGTTTCGCGAGACGGTCTCGCTCGGTCTGCGTCAGATCGCTTTCCTGCTCGTTCCTGCGAGCGCGGTGATCGCCGTTCTTGCAACGCCGATTGTTCGGCTGCTCTACCAGCGAGGTGCGTTTACGCCGCATCAGACAACCGTGGTCGCGGGCGCGTTGATCGCGTTTACGTTGGGACTGACGTTCAACGGCACGATGCTGCTTCTCAACCGGTCGTTCTTCAGCCTGCAGTCGAACTGGTTGCCCACCGCGATCGCGCTTGGCAACCTCGTTGTGAACGGTGTGCTCGACGCGTTCTTCTACCGCTTCGGGGTCTGGGGAATTCCGCTTTCGACGTCGGTCGTCAACCTCGCGGGCACCGTGGCGCTCATCGTTGTGTTGCGGCGACGTCTCGGTCGTCTCGATCTCGATGCGGTCAGCGAGTCGCTCCTGCGCGTCGTTGCGGCATCTGCCCTTGCGGCCGCCGTTGGCTGGGGCGTGTGGCACACGATCGATCCCGTCGTCGGCCGCTCGTTCTTCGGGCAGCTTGGGTCGCTCCTGCCCGCGCTTGCCCTCGCGGGTTGTGTCTACCTCGTCGCGTGCAAGGTGCTGCGCGTGCGGGAGCTCGACACGCTCACCGGCGTGATGCGCCGCCGGTCGGGAGGCTAACGGCGGGCCGCGGCTACCATCGCGGTCCGAGCATGGAACAGAAGAACATCCGCAACTTCTCGATCATCGCGCACATCGACCATGGCAAGTCGACGCTCGCCGACCGCATCCTCGAGCTGACAAACGCTGTGTCGAAGCGCGATATGCGCGCGCAGCTGCTCGACTCGATGGATCTTGAGCGCGAGCGCGGCATCACGATCAAAGCGCAGGCAGTGCGGGTGAATTGGAAGGGCCATCAGCTCAACCTGATCGACACGCCGGGTCACGTCGACTTCACGTACGAGGTGTCGCGGTCACTGCAGGCATGTGAGGGCGCGCTGCTTGTCGTCGACGCGGCGCAGGGAATTGAAGCGCAGACGCTCGCGAACGCGTATCTCGCGATCGAGAACGACCTTGAGATCGTGCCGCTCGTCAACAAGATCGATCTGCCTCAGGCCGATCCCGACGGGGCCTCGGCGCAGGTGGCTGAGCTGATCGGAGAGAAGCCCGAGCGGGTATTGCGGATCTCGGCGAAGACGGGCATCGGTGTTGAGGACGTGCTCGACGCGATCATCGAGCGGATCCCGGCACCAACCGGCGACCTCGACGCTCCCGCCCGCGCGCTCATCTTTGACTCGTCCTACGACCAGTACCGCGGAGTCGTCGCGTTCGTTCGTGTCGTTGACGGGCGGCTTTCGCCGCGCGACGTCCTGCGCGCAATGGCGCTCGGCACGAAGTTCGAGGCGCAAGAGATCGGCGTCATGTCGCCGGTGATGAAGCCGGTGCCGTACCTCTCGGCGGGCGAAGTCGGCTATGTGATCACGGGACTCAAGGATGTCTCTGAGCTCCGCGTCGGCGACACGCTCACGCCCGAGAAGAACCAGGCCACTGAGCCGCTTCCGGGGTACAAGGAAGTCAAGCCGATGGTCTTCTCGGGACTCTTCCCGACCGACTCCGACGACTACCCCGATCTGCGCGACGCGCTCGAGAAGTTGAAGCTGAACGACGCCGCGCTCTTCTATGAGCCTGAGACCTCACAGGCGCTCGGCTTCGGTTTCCGCTGCGGCTTTCTCGGCCTGCTGCACATGGAGATCGTTCGCGAGCGGCTTGAGCGCGAGTTCGACCTCGACCTGCTCGTGACGGCACCGAACGTCGCGTATCGCGTGCGTGGCTTGAACGAGACCGAGTGGACGGAAGTGCACGTTCCATCCGACCTTCCGAGCGCGATCGACGAGGTTGAAGAGCCCTACATCAAGGCCTCGGTGATCGTTCCGAAGGAGTACGTCGGCGCGGTGATGGAGCTGTGCAACGAGCGCCGCGGCAAGTTCGCGGCGATGGAATATCTGTCGGAAGCCCGCGTCCATCTGACGTACGAGCTGCCGCTCGGCGAGATCGTCCTCGACTTCTATGACCAACTGAAGTCGCGCACCAAGGGGTACGCGAGCTTCGACTACGACCTCGTCGGCTTCCGCCCAGGGTCGCTCGTGCGCGTCGATGTGCTCGTTGCGGGTGAGTCGGTCGACGCGCTGTCGCTGATCGCGCACAAGGACTTCGCCTACGACCGCGGCCGGATGCTCGTGGAGAAGTTGAAGGAAGAGATTCCGCGCCAGATGTTCGACGTGGCGATTCAGGCCGCGATCGGCGCCCGCGTCATTGCCCGCGAAACCGTGAAGGCGCGCCGCAAGGACGTCATCGCGAAGTGTTACGGCGGCGACATCAGCCGTAAGCGCAAGCTGCTCGAAAAGCAGAAGGAAGGCAAGAAGCGCATGAAGCAGGTCGGTGCCGTCGAGGTGCCGCAGGAAGCGTTCCTTGCCGTCCTCAACCTCGGCGACACCAAGAAGTCATGAGCTTGGAGATGCGCGCCGAGTGTGAGCGGTGCGGCGGCGCGCTCGCACCCGAGGGCGTGGCGGTGATCTGCTCGTACGAGTGCACGTTCTGTGCTGCGTGTGATGCCGAGCTCGACCACACCTGCCCGAACTGCGGCGGCGAGCTCGTTGCGCGGCCGAGGCGGGTTGTAGCGGACGCGTGAGCGCCCGCCACCTCTACGTCCACCTCCCGTTTTGCTCGCACCGGTGCGGGTACTGCGACTTCGTCACTGCCGTGGGGAAGATCGACGAGCACGGCGGCTACGCCGAGGCGCTCCTTGCGGAGCTGGCGCTCGAGTCGGGGAAGCTTGGCGAGGTCGAGACGGTGTTTATCGGTGGGGGCACGCCCACCTACTTTGAGCCAGGTGCGCTGCGTCGCGTGCTGGCTCTGCTGCCGAACGCGCGTGAGGTGACGGTCGAGGCGAACCCCGAGACGGTGACATCCGAGGTTGCTGCGTTGTTGCGCGAGGCGGGGGTGAACCGCGTGTCGCTTGGGGCGCAGACGTTCGAGCCACGGCTCCTTGAAGTGCTTGAGCGTGTTGCCGGTCCTGACGACGTCCGAGCTGCGTTCTATCGTCTACGTGATGCCGGATTTGACAACATCTCGCTTGATCTCATCTACGGCATTCCCGGCCAGAGCGCCGCCGACCTCGAACGCGACCTCGCCTCGGCTTTGGCGCTTGATCCTGAGCATCTCTCGGCATACGAGCTCGAAGCGAAGCCGGGCACCCGCTTCACGCACGCTCACGGAGCGGAACTCAAGCGTCAGGCCGACCAGATGGAGTCCTACTTCGAGCTCGTCGTCGAGCGACTGACGGGTGCCGGGTATCGCTGGTACGAGACAGCCAACTTCGCTCGCGTCGAGGGCGCGGGGGACGAGGGCGACGTGCCTCGCGACCTTCGTGCGCACCACAACCTCGGCTACTGGCTTGCACGGGACTACCTCGGAGTTGGCGTGGGGGCGGTCAGCACAATTGAGCACCGACGCTGGCGCAACCTGCCGTCGCTTGCGGGCTATCTGAAGGCTCTCGGAAACGGTGAGGCTCCCCCGCGGGAGGTAGAGGATCTCGACCAGGCAACACGTGCGCTCGAACGAGTGATGCTCGGCCTGCGTCTCGACGAACCAGTGCCGTGGGTTGAGGCTGAGGCAGCGATCGACCCGGCGGGTCTTGATCGTCTGGTGCGGCTTGGCCTCGTCGAGCGAACAGCCGATGGTGTGACGTTGTCGCGCCGTGGCCGCTTCATCGGCGATGCCGTCACAGCCGACCTGCTCACCTAGTTCTGGGCCCGGTGGCCGTTCGGTGCGGGACGCTCGTTGCCCGGGCTGCCGACGCTTGCCTACGATGGATGGGTGGACGGAATGCTGACTGAGCGCCAACGCGAGATTCTGCGCCGCATCATCGAGGCGTACGTGGCCGACGGAACCCCGGTGGGGTCGAAGACGCTCGTCGAGCGTGCGGGATTTGACGTGTCGTCGTCGACGATGCGCGCCGAACTCGCGGAACTCGAGCGGCGTGGGCTGCTCACGCACCCGCACACCTCGGCTGGGCGGATTCCAACCGAGACGGGGTACCGCGAGTACGTCGACGACCTGCTGAGCCAACCCGAGACACGGCCGCACGAGCTACCGCTTGGCCTTGCCGAGACGCGCGCCGAGGTTGAGGAGGCGCTGCAGACAACGACGGAAGTGTTGAGTCAGGTCACGCACCTGTTCGCGCTTGTTTCGGCGCCGCCGCTTGAGGCGGCGACGGTTCGGCACGTCGAGGTGCTGCCGCTCCAGCCGACCGTAGTGATGGTGGTGGTGATCACCTCAACAGGTGGTGTTGCGAAGCAGCGCTACGTGTTTTCGGCTCCGGTCGATCCAGGGCTTGTGACGTGGGCGGGTGACTATCTCAGCGAGCGGCTCGTTGGGGTGAAGCTCAGATCGCGCATCCTGCGCGGCGCGTTCGAGGATCCCGAGCTGTCACCGCGCGAAGCAGCGTTCCTCGCGGTCATTCGCGGAGCGTTCGACGCGGTTGAAGATGATCGGCGGTTGTACGTCGGCGGTGCCGCTGGCCTCCTCGACGACCTGCGCACCGAGGAGATTGGCGCCTACCGCAGCCTGATCGAGGCGCTTGAGAAGCGGGCGGCGCTCTTGGAGGTCTTGGCGGAGTCGATCGATGGCCGTCGCCCGTTCGCCCGTGTGGGCGGTGAGCTGCAGACGAGTGGCTTCAGTGCGCTTGCCCTGGTGGGTGCGTCATACGGCATCCACAACCAGACCCTTGGTGCGGTTAGCCTGCTCGGTCCGCTGCGTATGGACTACGACAAGGCGCTCCGTTCGGTGCGTTCCGCCGCTCACGAGCTGTCGCGGTTTGTCGAAGACGTCTATGCCGACGAGTAGCGCGACCGGTCGATTCGAGGCCGCGCCGACTGTCGCTGGCACCATATGAACCCGATGTCGACGACCGAACGCGACTACTACGAACTGCTTGGCGTTTCACGCGACGCCGATGAGGGCGCAATCAAGAAGGCGTTTCGTGTGCTTGCCCGCAAACTGCACCCTGATGTGAGCGAGGAGCCCGACGCCGAAGTGCGCTTCCGGGAGGTGTCGGAGGCGTATGAGGTGCTCTCAAACACTGAGACACGCCAGCTCTACGACCGATACGGGCACGCCGGGCTGAAGTCGGGTGGCTACCAGCCTCGCAACTTCGACATGGCTGACCTGTCGGACATCTTCAGCGCGTTCTTTGGCGGCGACGTGTTCGATGGACGTCGCGGCGGCGGCGGCGCAACCCGCGGCGCCGATATCGGTGCCGAAGTGGTGATCGAGCTTGCCGATGCTGCCGCTGGCGCCGAAGTCACCGTTCCGCTCGAGGTCGCCATCGGCTGCGACACGTGCTCAGGCAGCGGGGTTGAGCCCGGATCGCCCGTGTCGTCCTGCGGCCGCTGTGCGGGTAGTGGGCGGCTGCAGCAGGTGTCGAACTCGGTGTTTGGCGACTTCGTTCGGACGGCGTCGTGCCCGCAATGTGGTGGCACCGGTCGGCTCGTCGAAAAGCACTGCGCCGACTGCGGCGGCCAAGGCCGAACGGTTACTCGTCGCGACGTGACCGTCGACATTCCGGCCGGAATCCACGACGGCCAGCGCATCCGACTCTCCGGTGAAGGGCACGCGGGCACCGCGGGCGGCCCAACCGGCGACCTTTACGTCTCGGTGCGCGTGCGCGAACACGAACTGTTCACGCGTGACGGTAACGACATCTTTTCGAAGGTCGATCTGACGATCGTCCAGGCGGCGCTTGGAGCGAAGGTCTCGGTCGAGACGCTCGACGGCATAGTCGAGGTTGAGTTTTCGGGTGGCACGCAGCCGGGCGACACGAAAGTGCTCCGCGGCAAGGGCATGCCTGTGCTTCAGGGCTTCGGCAAAGGCGACCACCGGCTGTTTGTGAACGTGCTGGTCCCGCGCCACCTCACCGACGAGCAGCGCGAACTGCTTGGCGAGTTCGAGAAGACGAGTGACGAGCACACCTACAAGCCCGACGAGGGCCTGTTTAACAAGCTGAAGAGCGCGTTCCGCTGATCGTCGCGTCGGTCACGGTTCCGCTGGAGCAGGCGGAGGAGCTTCGCGCTGCGTTCGTTGAGCTCGCCGCCGAAGGGTTTCAAGACGCGGAGGCTGGCGGCTCGGTCACGTTGACTGCGTACGGGCCTGGCGCCGAACGGATTCGCGACGCATTCCCTGCTGCGGTGATGGGTGTCGTGGAGGACGGGTGGGAGAACCGGTGGCGCGAGTTCCACAAGGGTGTTGCGACCGGCCGATTCTGGATCGGCCCTCCGTGGGAGTCGGCCTCAGACGAGTTGCTCGCGATCGTGATCGATCCAGGGCAGGCGTTTGGCACGGGTTCGCATCCGACAACGCGTCTCTGCCTTGAGCTGCTCGACGGTGTGGAGCGCGGCTCGCTGCTTGATGTGGGGTGCGGATCTGGTGTGTTGTCGATCGCGGCAGTGAAGATCGGTTTCGGTCCTGCGAGCGCCTTCGACTTCGCTCAGGCCTCGGTCGACGCTGCAATCGAAAATGCCGAGCGCAATGGCGTCGAGCTTCACGCCTGGCTGGGCGATGCACTGCTCGATGAGCTTCCCGCAGCCGATGTCGCCGTCGCGAATGTGACGCTGCCGACCGTCGAGGCGGTGCTGCCGCGTCTCACCGTCGATCGCATCATCACGAGCGGGTATCTCGTGACGGAGCAGCCGGTTGCTCCGGGGTATCGGCACGAGGGTCGCCGCGAGCTCGAGGGCTGGGCCGCCGACCTGTTCGTCAAGGCCACGCACTAGCATCACCGTTCGTGCCCGAGTCGCAAAGCAGCATCGGGACGGTTGTGCTGGAGGGGGTCGCTTGAGTTCGGGGTATGTCGAACTCATTCGTCTGCCGTCCGCCAGACGTCTGATCTACGCGCTCTCATCCGCCACGATCTCGTATGGGATGGTGCAGCTCACGCTGCTCCTTGTCGTCCACAAAGCGACGGGGTCGTACCCGATCAGCGGTGTCGCGGTGGGCGCGTTTGCGGTGTGCGCCGGGCTTTCGGCGCCGCCGCGCGGACGGCTCGTCGATAGGAAGGGTGCGCACCCGTGGCTGCCGGTGATGTCGGTGCTCTACACCGTTGCGCTCGTTGCGCTCGACATCGCCGCCTCGCTCACATCGGTCGCGTGGCCGTTGATCGCGTTGTGTGGCGCGGTCGGTGCCGTGATGCCACCGCTGTTCGCTTCAGCACGTTCGGTGTGGCCGCAGGCGGTGCCACCCGACCTTGTGCGCCGTGGCTACGCGGTGACGTCGCTGCTCGGCGACATCGGGTGGGTTGCAGGCCCGGCACTCGCGAGCGCATTGTTCCTCGGGCCTTGGTGGATCGCCCCGCTTGTTTCAGCGGTGACGTGCCTGATCGCCGCGACGCTCTCGACCCCGCAGCGCGATCCGACGCGTGCCGCAATGCGCCCGGAGCCGATGCCGCGCCTCCGCGAGAGCCGCGGGCTGCTCGCGCTGTTGCTCGTTGGTGTTGCGTTTGGCACCGGCACGGGCATCGTCCAGGTGGCGACACCGACGATCGCGGGGCACACCGGGCACGGGTCGCTTGGCGGGCCGCTGCTCGCGCTCTTTGCGCTTGGCAGCGTTACCGGTGCTGTGTGGTTTGGCTCCCGCGACTCCGAGGGCTCGTCGTTTGCTCGCTTTCTGCAGACCTCGGTGATCCTTGGGGTGCTGATCGTTCCGGTGTGTCTCACCTCGTCACTTCCGGTGTTGGCGGTGACGTTGTTTGTCGCGGGAATCGCCTTTGGCCCGGCGACGGTGTCGATCTTCGAGGCCCTTGATCATCTTGCTCCACGAGCTGGCACGGAGGCTCTGACATGGATGACGACGGCTGAGGGCTGCGGTGCGGCCGGCGGGGCGTCGCTTGCGGGATACCTGGTCGTGCACGTTGGTGGCTGGAGCGCGTTCACGATCGCCTCGGTGCTTTTCGTTGTGCCGGCGGGGCTCGCGATCCTGATGCACGCGGGTACGCGCCGCCGTCGCGCGGCGTTACAGAACTGATCCAGCGCCGTTGCAGAGATGAGCGGTAACGCTGGTTAGCGTGTGTTCAGGGGGCCTCACCGCCCCCTAGGGGCATGTGGGTGCTGCACCGCTGGCCCGCAGTGCCACCACTGAGTTCCCGCGTTGGGCGAAGCGGGGACGTACGATCAGCCCAAGAGATGGCGCGTTTCACCATCGACTTTCTGGGTTGCAAGGTCTCGAACGTTGATGCGCACGAGATCCGCGAGCGGCTGCTCGCCGACGGTCACACAGAAGCGCGAGGCGGTGCATCCGCAGAGGTCGCCGTGATCAACGCTTGTTGTGTGACAAACGAGGCGGTCGCGAAGAGCCGCAAGGCGGCGGCCCGCGCAGCACGCACGCACGGGCGGGTGTTCATCACCGGTTGCGGTGCGAATCTCGCGGGCGACGCGTTCGCGACCCTCCCCGAGAACGTCACCGTCGTCGCCCGCCGGTCGGAAGAGACACCCGCAGCAGTCGCGTCTGAGATCGGTGCTCTCGGCTGTCTCGGCACCGACGAGGTGCGTGTGAATCGTGTTCGGGCGGTCGTGAAGATCCAAGATGGCTGCTCGTTCCAATGCTCCTATTGCGTCGTCCCGATCGTTCGGGGCGAGTCGCGAAGCCGCGGTGTCGACGCGATCTTTGCCGAGGCGTCACGACGCATCGCGCAAGGGCATCGCGAACTTGTGCTCACCGGTATCAACCTTGGCTGCTTCAAAGCGGATGGTTTCGACCTAGCCCGACTTGTGCGCGAGCTCGCGGCATTGCCCGATCTTGCACGGGTGCGTCTCAGCTCAATCGAGATCAACCATGTGAACGACGAGCTGCTTGCCGTCATGCACGAGACACCGAAGGTCGCACGGCATCTCCACGTCCCGCTGCAGTCGGGAGACGATGGGGTGCTTCGGGCGATGCGGCGGCACTACGACATCGCGACATACGAGCGCCGACTTGCGGGGCTCAATGGCGCGTTCAACCTGACAACCGACGTGATCGTAGGGTTCCCCACTGAAGACGACGCAGCGTTCGAAAACACCGTTGGAACGGTTGCGCGGCTCGGTATTACCCGTGTTCACGTCTTCCCGTATTCGCCGCGGCCTGGCACGGCTACCTCCGGCGACGATCCTGTTCCGGCCGCCGTCAAACGGGAACGTGGGAGTCGGCTACGGACGCTTTCATACGAGCTGGAACGCCAGCGGTGGCGGCAGAAGCTTGGTTCGATCGACACGGTGCTCGTCGACCGGCGCGGTCGCGGGTACGGTGACGACTACACGCCGTTCCTCGTCGATGCGCCCATCGGCGAACTTGTTCGAGTCCGGGCCGTTGACGTCACAGAGGAGGGGATTCTTGCCAGTTCAGCTTGATGGGTGCCTCTTTTGCATGCTTGCGCGCGAAGGCGAGCACGTTGCGAAGGGCGACGGGTTCGTGGCGATTCGCGACATCAACCCGCAGGCCGATGTGCACCTCCTCGTCCTCCCGGAGCGACATGTCGATACCTTCCGCGATGTGAGCGCGTTCACCCCCGACGAATCCAGTCGCATGTTGGCCTTCATCGCCGACACCGCCCGTCAGGCCGGGCTTGAGGACTACCGGGTGATTGTGAACGCCGGCGCAGGGGCCGGACAGACGGTCTTCCACCTGCATTGGCACATCCTCGGGTGGACGGGCGGCGACGCACCAGGCATGGTTGGCGTCTGATGACGTTGATCGTTCGCATCGAAGGTGAGGTCAAGGCCGCCATGCTCGACCACGACGGTGATCGTCGTGACGCGCTGCGGCTGATCTTGAACAGCCTGAAGAACGCCGAAAAGGATCTTCAGCGACCGCTCTCGGGCGACGAGGAACTGCAGGTGCTGCAGCGTGAGCGCAAGAAGCGGATCGAGGCAGCCGAGGCGTTTGCTGCAGGTGGTCGTCCCGAGCAGGCCGAGCAGGAGGAGTACGAGCTCGAGATTCTCGAAGAGTTCATGCCTGAGCCGCTTTCGGAGGACGACGTCGAACGGATCGTCGATGACGCGATCGCCGAAACGGGCGCCACGAACATCCGTGACATGGGCCGCGTCATGGCCGATGTGATGCCGCAGATCGCGGGCCGGGCCGACGGATCTGCCGTCAGCCAGCTTGTTCGCGAGAAGCTCGCCTAGTCGCGAACGCGGTACCGCCGGGTCGCCTGCCTACACTGCGGCAGTGCAGCATGTTGTTGATGTCTCGAACGCGGTGGCCGCGGAGCTTGCGGGAATCGACCACGGCGTTCTCGACGCGTTGCGTGCTCGGCTGGACTGCACGATCCGGCTTCGCGGCAACCAGTTGACGCTTGAGGGCGACGACACGCGCGTTGCCGAAGCGAAAGATGTGATCGACGAGCTCGTCGATCTCGTGGAAGGTGGCCATCAGATCGGCGCCCACACCGTCGATGCGGTGCTTGGCGCGATCGATGCCGATCAGCCCGTTCGCGACGTGTTCGACGATGTTGTGTGGCGCCATCGAGGGAAGAAGATTGCGCCGAAGACGGTGACCCAGAAGGCGTATGTCGATGCGATTCGTCGCGGCACGATCACGTTCGGCATTGGCCCGGCGGGAACGGGCAAGACCTATCTCGCAATGGCCCTCGCAGTTGCTGCGCTGCACGAGCGTCAGGTTGCGCGGATCATCCTCACCCGTCCCGCCGTCGAAGCGGGAGAACGGCTTGGCTTCCTGCCGGGAGACATGCTCGCGAAGGTCGATCCGTACCTGCGCCCATTGTTCGACGCGCTGTTCGACATGCTCGACACCGATCGTGCACAGACCTACATGGAGCGCGGAACGATCGAGGTTGCGCCGCTCGCGTTCATGCGCGGCCGCACGTTGAACGACAGCTTCATCATCCTTGACGAGGCCCAGAACACATCGCCGGAGCAGATGCAGATGTTCCTCACGCGTCTCGGGTTCGGTTCGCGCGTTGTGATCACCGGTGACATCACTCAGATTGACCTGCCACGCGACCAGGCCTCGGGGCTCATCCAGGTGCGCGACATCCTTGGCGACATCGAGGGCATCTCGTTTGTCGAGTTCGGCAATCAGGATGTGGTGCGGCACAAACTCGTGCAGCGCATCGTTGAGGCGTACAAGCACCATGCCGAGGAGACCGGACTCGAGCGGAAGCGGTAGCGCGATGCTGTCGGTCGAGGTGGAGAATCGAAGCGGGGTGGAGGTCGACGAGGCCGGTGCCGTCGAGCTCGCGTGTCGTGTGCTGCGCGCTGAAGGGATCGAGGCGGGAGAGCTTGGGATCTCCTTCGTTGGACGCGATGAGATCCGTTCGCTGAAGAACGAACATCTCGGTATCGACGAGGCAACCGACGTGCTGTCGTTCCCGATCGACGGCAGCGACGATCTGCCCGACGGAATGCCGCGGGCGCTTGGCGATGTCGTCATCTGCCCGCAAGTGGTGGGGGAGGAGTGGCGTTGGCCGCTCACGCACGGGCTGTTGCACCTGCTGGGCTACGACCACGGCGACGAGATGGAAGCGCGCGAACAGACGCACCTCGCATGAGTTCCCGGCGCGCACCCAACGTCTTCGATTCGTTCAACTTCGCGTTCGAGGGCATCGTGCACGCGCTCCGCACGCAGCGAAACATGCGCATCCACTTCGGTGTTGCGCTCTCGGTGCTGGTGCTCGCGCTGATCGTCAGCGTCTCGCGTGTCGAGCTGATCGTGTTGCTGATCTCGATCGCGTTTGTCTTGGTTGCCGAAATGTTGAACACGGCCATTGAAGGGGCTGTCGACGTTGCAACAACAGCGTTTGACCCAATGGCGAAGCTTGCGAAAGACGTTGCGGCCGGGGCGGTACTGATCGCAACGATCAACGCACTTGCCGTCGGGTACCTCGTCTTCGCGAACAAGGTTGCCAACCGGTCAGCAACACTCTTCGACCGGGTGCGTGACGCGCCGTCGGAGCTGACGCTCGTTGTGTTCGTGGTTGTGGTGGTTGCAGTGATCGCCACGAAGGCATGGACAGGGCGGGGGACACCTCTCAAGGGTGGCCTTCCGTCGGGTCATGCGGCCATCGCGTTTGCCGGCTGGATCGCTCTCACCTACGCGACGGGTGCCGATCACCGCTTTCTCGTGTCGTCGATCGCTCTGATTCTGGCGCTGCTTGTGGCGCAAACGCGGGTTGAGTCAGGTGTTCATTCGGCGCTCGAGGTGTTCTACGGCGCCACACTTGGCACGCTGATCGCACTCGCGCTGTTCCAGTTCTCGTCGTAGAAAAGCCCAGCACGCCGCTGTGCGTCACACTGTCCCAAGAGATGCGAGTCCATGGGAACAGGAATCACGCGTGAGCGCCGACCTCGTCGAGAAGGCCGAGGCGACGGCCGCGAACGCCTACGCGCCGTACTCGAAGTACCTCGTGGGTGCGGTTGTCCGCACGAATGACGGCCATGAATTCAGCGGCGTGAACGTCGAGAACGCTGCGTATCCACTTGGGGTCTGCGCCGAGAAGAGCGCGATCGTCTCCGCGGTGTCTGCTGGCTACAAGCCGGGTGACTTCGTCGCGATCGGGATCAACGCCTCACCGTGTGGCGGCTGCCGTCAGTGGCTAGCCGAGTTCCGGATCGGAGCGATCAGCTACCGCCACGCCGACGGTTCGATCCGAACCGTCACACCCGACGATCTGCTGCCAGACACCTGGTCGTTCCCCGAATGAAGTCGGGATTCGTCGCGGTCGCCGGGCGGCCGAACGTGGGCAAGTCGACGCTCCTGAACGCCCTTGTGGGTGAGAAGGTTGCGATCGTCTCACCGGTGCCGCACACGACCCGTCACCGCATTCGGGGCGTCGTTACCGAGGGCGACTCGCAACTCGTGCTCGTCGACCTTCCCGGCTGGCAACGCCCTGTCGACATGCTCACCGAGCGCATGCAGGAGCGGGTCGACGAGACGATGGCCGACGATCTTGATGCGGTGCTGATGGTCGTCAACGCGCGTGAACGCGTTGGCGCGGGCGATCGGTACGTCGCGCAGAAGGTCTTCTCGCTGGGAATTCCTGTGTTCATCGTCGTCAACAAGGTCGATCGCCTGAAACCCGCGCACACGATCACGCAGATGAAGGCGGCAGCGACGTTTGGCAAGTTCCACGCCCTGCATCCGGTGAGCGCAAAGACGGGCGACGGGATCGACGAGCTGAAGAAGGACATCATTTCGATCCTCCCCGAGGGGCCGCACTTCTTCCCAGTCGGTCAGGTCACCGACATGCCGCTCGAAGCGCGCATCGCCGAGCTTGTCCGCGAAGGGGCACTCCAGAAGTTGAAGGAGGAGGTGCCGCACGCGGTTACCGCCGAGGTCGTCGAGATCGACGAGGCGCACGTGCATGTGCGGATCTACACGGAGACCGAAAGCCAGAAGCAGATCCTTGTCGGCAAGGGGGGCCTGATGGTGCGTGACATCGGCCGCTGGGCCCGCCCGGGGGTCGAGAAGCTGATGGGCCGCAAGGTCTACTTGCAGCTGCAGGTCAAAGCGTCGCCGAAGTGGCGGCGCAACGAGACGATGCTCGAGCGACTCGGGCTCTAGCGAGCTACCTGCGGGCGGCGGCAAGCGCCGTCGCGCTGCCGTCCTCCGGCAGAGTGCCGGCTAGCCCTAGCCGATGTTGTAACCGGCCTTCGTGATCGCCTCGGACGCATCAGAGATGTCCTTGATACCTGTGAGCGTCGTGATCGCAAGGATCGCTGAGAGATCGCCCTTGTCGATCTTGGTCTTGATCGTGTCGAGGTCGTCGGCGAGTTCGCGTACGCCCTTCACGAGCTTCGCGTGCTGATCCTGGATGTCGGCCGGCGCGGTCATCGCCGCCATCCGGTCGGCGGCGGCACGGAGCTCCACCTGGGCCTGCGTGAGCGCTGATTCGATCTTCTTTGTCGACGAGCCAGCGTTGCCGATCTTGTTGATCGACGCACTCAGATCAGTTCCGAGCTTGCCCATCTGCGAGGTGTAGTCGGCCTTCGAGAGAGGCTTCGGCTTCGACGAGCCACCGCAGCCCGCGAGCGCGACAACGGCGATCGATACGAGAACGAGTGCGAGTGCGCGCTTCATGGGCCTGCCTTCGGTTGGAGGACGATCTTCCGGCAGCGTAACCCCGCGCGGCCCGAGCGAGAAGGAAGTGGTGGCTACACTCGCGCAATGGCCCAGGCGCCCGTCTTGCCCGGCGGTTTCGAACTGCCAATGAAGCAGCGTCTACCGCGGGTTGGCGCGATCGACCAGGTTGGGGTCGAGCAGCGCGCGGCCGAACTCGCCAAGCGAAGCATCAAGAAGCAGGCGAAGGTGTGGGCACTCGAACTTGCGCTGCGCTGCTGTGACCTGACGACGCTCGAAGGTCAGGACACCCCAGGCAAGGTCGCAGCGCTGTGTTCGAAGGCGATCCGACCTGACCCATCCGACCCGGCGATCCCATCGGTGGCGGCGATCTGCGTCTACCCGAACTTCGTTGGTGTGGCGAAGGAGCGACTGGCTGGGTCAGGCGTGAAAGTGGCGTCGGTTGCCACCGCGTTCCCTTCCGGGCAGAGCGCGCTTGAGGTGAAGCTGCGCGATGTCGAGACTGCCGTCGCACTCGGTGCTGACGAGATCGACATGGTGATCGACCGTGGTGCGTTCCTTGCCGGTCGGCACGCCCAGGTCTTCGACGAGATCGTGAAGGTGAAGGAGGCCTGCGGTGAGGCCCACCTCAAGGTGATCCTTGAAGTCGCCGAGCTCGGCACCTACGACAACGTGCGTCGCGCATCGCTGCTTGCGATCGCTGCCGGCGCCGATTTCATCAAGACCTCAACCGGCAAGCTGCCGGGCGCCGCGACGCTCCCGGTGCATCTCGTGATGATCGAGGCAATCCGCGATGTCTACGAAGAGACCGGCAAGCGCATCGGCATGAAGCCGGCGGGCGGCATTCGTACCGCGAAGAACGCGATCCAGTACCTCGTGCAGGTGCACGAAACGCTCGGGCCTGATTGGCTCACGCCTGACCTCTACCGCCTCGGTGCCTCCTCGCTCGTGAATGATCTGCTTATGCAGCTGCGCAAAGAGAAGACCGGTCGCTACCAATCGAAGGACTACTTCACCAATGACTGACGCGCCATGACTGACGCGCCTGGACGTCCACAGGCTTCAGTCGGCGAAGCCGACCTACGCCTGCGGACTAGCACCGCTCGCGGCGCGATCCTGCGCTCGCTCGACCCGGCCGTACCACCGGTACTGTCCGGGCTTCGCTCGCTTGCCTCGCTGGCGAGCGGCACTCCAGGCACGCCAGGTGCCCAAGGCACCCAAGGCACCCCAGGGCACCCCGGCGGAGGTGCCGCATGAGTGACGTGGAGAAGCGGAGTGCACCGGTGCCGGCGGACTGGACGTACGCGCCCGCCCCGGAGTCGCGTGACGTCGTGACGATCCGCGAGAGCTACGACCTGTTCATCGGTGGCGAGTGGGTTGCGCCGCGCTCAGGCGAACGCTTCGCAACAACCTCACCGGCGACCGAGGAGCACCTGGCCGAGATCGCTCAGGCGGGCCCCGACGATGTCGCAGACGCCGTTGCGGCTGCGCGCCAGGCGTTTGGCCCGTGGGCTGCGCTGCCCGGCAGCGAGCGCGCGAAGTACCTCTTCCGCATCGCACGGATCCTCCAGGAGCGGGCCCGTGAGTTCGCCGTGCTGGAGTCGATCGATGGAGGCAAGCCGATCAAGGAGTCGCGCGACGTCGACATTCCGCTCGCTGCGGCGCACTTCTTCTACTACGCCGGTTGGGCCGACAAGCTCGAGTACGCCTTCCCGAACCGCACTCCGCGTCCGCTTGGTGTGGCGGGGCAGATCATTCCGTGGAACTTCCCAATGCTCATGCTCGCCTGGAAGATCGCACCGGCACTGGCGACGGGAAACACCGTTGTCCTGAAGCCTGCCGAGACGACCTCGCTCACGGCACTCCTCTTCTGCGATGTGCTCCGTCAGGCGGAGCTGCCGCCGGGCGTCGTCAACATCGTCACGGGTGACGGACGCACGGGCGCGGCAATCGTCGACGCTGAGGTCAACAAGATTGCGTTCACCGGCTCAACCGAGGTCGGCAAGGCCATCCAACGACGCCTCGCGGGCACCGGCAAACGGCTCACGTTGGAGCTCGGCGGCAAGGCGGCGAACATCATCTTCGACGATGCAGCGCTCGATCAAGCGGTCGAGGGCATCGTCAACGGCATCTACTTCAACCAGGGGCACGTCTGTTGCGCCGGGTCACGCCTCTTCGTGCAGGAGTCGATCTACGAGGCCACGATCGACAAGCTCAAGAGGCGCATGGCGACGCTCCGTGTGGGCGACCCGCTCGATAAGAACACCGATGTTGGCGCGATCAACTCGCGGATGCAGCTTGAGAAGATCGCCGAGCTCGTCCAGTCCGGGCGCGACGAAGGCGCCGAGATCTATCAGCCGCCATGCGTGCTGCCCGAGAAGGGGTACTGGTTCGCGCCGACCGTGTTCACGAACGTCGCGCAGAGCTACCGCATCGCGCAGGAGGAGATCTTTGGGCCTGTGCTCTCGGTGCTCACGTTCCGCACACCCGACGAGGCGGTCGAGAAGGCCAACAACACGCCGTACGGCCTCTCCGCGGGCGTGTGGACGGAGAAGGGATCGCGGATCCTCTGGATGGCCGAGCGGCTGCGAGCAGGGATCGTGTGGGCGAACACCTACAACCGGTTCGACCCGGCGAGCCCGTTCGGTGGCTACAAGGAGTCCGGTTTCGGTCGCGAGGGCGGCCTGCACGGTCTCCAGGCATACGTCGACCTGTCCGCCTGATGGCGTTCGAGATCCGGCTCGCGACAGCCGACGACGAAGCGGGCCTTGCCGAGCTTGATCTCGCGACCTGGTCGTCGCTTTCAAGCCCTGCCCCCAAGCCGTCGCCTGATGCCGGTTGGACGTTCTTCGACGAACGCACGAAGCCTGAGCAGATTCACGTTGCCGTGTCCGACCAGAAGATCGTCGGTTACGTGAAGTTGAGCCGCGAGATCGACCTGCCATCGACCCAGCACGTGCGCTCGATCCACGGGCTCGCCGTGTACGCGCACTTCCGTGGCTTTGGGATCGCGAAGGCGCTGATGCGGGTGGCGGAGGCGCAGGCACGAGCCGAGGGTGCGACCAAGTTGACGTTACGGGTGCTCGGCCACAACGAGCCTGCGCGGGGGCTCTACGAGTCGCTTGGATACGAAACGGAGGGCGTCCTCCGCGACCTGTTCAAGCTCGACGACTCCTACATCGACGACATCGTCATGGCCCTCGACCTGACCGCGGCCGTATCCTGACGCGTGATGAGCCGCCTGCCGATCAAGAAGACGTACAAGCTCTACATCGGAGGTGCGTTCCCGCGCTCCGAGTCGGGCCGCACCTACGAAGCTCAAGGGCAGAACGTGGCACAGGGATCACGCAAAGACGCGCGCGACGCCGTCGTTGCCGCGCGTGCCGCGCAACCAAAGTGGGCGGGAGCGACGGCCTACAACCGTGGCCAGGTGCTCTATCGCGTCGCCGAGATGATGGAGGCACGTGTCGACGAGCTCGCCGAGCTTGCGACCGGGCGCGACGAGGTCGAGAAGGCGATCGATCGCGTCGTCTGGTACGCCGGGTTCGCCGACAAGCTGGCGCAGACACTCGGATCGTCGAACCCGGTGTCAGGCCCGTACTTCAACTTCACCGTCCCCGAACCCACCGGGGTCGTGGCGATCGTCGCACCGGAGGAGCCGCCGCTGCTCGGGCTCGTTTCGCGCATTGCGCCCGCGATCGTGAGCGGCAACACGGTGGTTGCGATCGCATCGGAGCAGCAGCCGCTCGCCGCGATCGAGCTGGCCGAGGTGCTCGCAACGAGCGACGTTCCGGGCGGAGTGGTGAACATCCTTACCGGCTTCCGTGCCGAGATCGCCCCGTGGCTCGCTTCGCACATGGATGTCAACGCGATCGATGTGACCGGCGCCGACGGACTCCGGACGGAGCTGGAGGTCGCGGCGGCCGACAACGTGAAACGCGTCGTTGCTGGTGCGGTCGACGGTCAGAGCCTGTACGAAATCTCAGCGTTCCTTGAGCTGAAGACCGTCTGGCACCCGATCGGCGTCTGATGCGCGTCGAGATCCTCGGGTCTGGCGGGGCCGTCACGATCCCGCGACCCGGATGTTCGTGCGCAGTCTGCATCGAGGCGCGCGAGAAAGGTGTCCCGTACTCCCGCAGCGGGCCAAGCGTCTTCATCCACGGCCCCGACATCCTGATCGACACCCCCGAGGAGTCGAAGGACCAGATCAACCGAGCCGGGATCATGGACATCAACGCGGGGCTCTACTCGCATTGGCATCCCGACCACACGGCAGGCAGGCGCATGTGGGAGACACGCAACTTCGAGTTTCGGTCCTGGCCGAAACGGGCGATCACAACACCCATCTACGTGCCCGAATCTGCGTGGGCCGACTTCGAGAAGTGGTACGGGATCGCCGACCAGTTCCGGTGGCTCGAAGGGCAAGGATCGGTTGAGATCCACCGGATGGTGGACCACGTCCCCATAACCATCTCCGGGGCGACCGTCACGCCAATCGCACTCGTCCACGAGAACGCCCACGCGTTCCTAATCGAGTTCGAAGCGAAGCGGGTGCTCATCGCAATGGACGAAACGCACTACTGGGAGCCCGGCGACCTCGGCCCACTCGACCTCGCCGTACTGCCGCTCGGCGTGTTCCCCTTCCACCCGTGGACAGGCGAGCGAAAGATGCCGGAAGAGTTCACAAAAGGGCCCGCACGTAAGACGCGCTACGAGCAAACACTCGTCCACATCGAGCAGCTACAAGCCCGCCAAACGGTGCTGATCCACATCGAAGAGATGGAAGGTTTGAACCACGACGAGCTCGTCCGGCTCGGCGAACGAGACGGCTGGACAATCGGCTTCGACGGTCAAACAGTCGAGGTGTAGCGCTTCACGTCCCCAGGGATGTCTACGCTTCACGCAACACGTGGCAGGTACTCAACGTCTGAGCCAGCGCATCTCCGAAGACGGGATCGCGCTCATTGTCCGAGTCGCTGATGCAGCGGCCGCCGGCACCGCCGAAGAGGAGGGTGCAAAGGCGGTCGCCGTTGACACCGACATTCCGGGCATTCGCGAAGCAACCTCGCTCCCCGTGGTGTGGACCGGAGGCACCGACGACGTACCCGTCGAGGTCGATGCCGTGCTCGTACACATGCACGACCGACCCGAAGAGTTCGCCCCACCAGCAGGCCTCGAACTCGTCGTCTGCGTGCACGACGAAGACGATCTCGAAGAAGCGCTCGAACAGATGGACCCCGATCTCCTCGTGCTCGCACCAAAAGACGCCGACGACGGCCCCCACGACGGTGCGCTCGAACTGCTCCCCGACGTGCCCGCAGGAAAACTCGTGATCGCCGACAGCGACCCCGCAACCCGCGACGAAATCGTCGCACTCGAACGAGCCGGCTTCGACGCCGTCATCGTCGCTGCGGGATCAATCACCGAGTTAATCGGCGATCACGTTCCAGACGATCCCGTCTGACGTTGACGGGCCCGCGTCGCGTTCAGCGGCGTCCTCGGTCGGGTCAATAAATCCGTCCTCGACCCTCGACCCTCGACCCTCGACCCTCGACCCTCGTTCAGGGTTTTTTCGGTACCGGCGCGGGGGCCGGGCGTCTACCATGCGCGGGGTGAGGATTCGGCTGCTCACGGCGCTAATTGTGTGCGCCGCGTTGCTCGTTGTGGCTGGCTGTGGGTCATCGTCGAAAACATCGGCACCCGCGGTGACGACTGCGGCTGCGCCTGCAGCACCCCATTGCGCATATCGCCCGGGCTGGCAGAAGCTCGCGAACCGCATCAAGGCCGCCGTGTACTGCCCCGGCTGGCTCCCCGATCCGCTCACCGCACAGCTTGGTGGCCGCTGGAACAACATCAACTCGGTGTCGGCCGACCGCAGCTACCTGATGAGCTTCGTGTGGCAGGAGACGGGGATGGGTGTCGGCGGCGGCGAACTGCACGTCAACCTGCGCGGCTACCCCGGCGTCACCACGATTCCGAGCTGCACCCGCGGTGGTGGCGACCACACCCCGATCCCATGCTTCGACGAGCCAAACGGGACGATGAACGCGAACGGCATCAAAGCGACCGTCTACACGGTCAACCAGGATGCCGACGCCTGGCACATCCTGTTGCTTTGGCACGCGAACGGCGGGCTCTACACCCTCTCGGAGCACCTCGCGCCGCCACTCACGTTCAACAAGCTGCTCACCTACCTGCGCCACGAGCTCACGCAGCTCGTCCTGATCCAGCCGAACCTCAAGACGTGAGCCCAACTCGTCGGCAAGTCATCGCGGGCGCTGCCGCAGGGGTCTTGGGCGCCGCGGGCGTGTACGAACTCGTCGATCAGCTCGGTGGGTCGTCGCCGAAGCGGGCCGCAAGCGGGTCGCTTCCGCCGGAGCAGCATCTCCTCGACGGTGTGAACGTGATCACACAGGAAGGCGTTGAGGTGATCGTGCCGCCGCGCCATCACGCGGTCGTGACAGCGAAGGTCGCTGTCGACGCAGTCGATCTCAAGACTGCAAAGGTCGACTTCGAGGCGCTGCTCGCTGGGCTTGAGCGCGACTACGTGGCAACCCCCACCGGGCTCGGTGTGGCGGTGGCCTGGAGCCTTCCGTACTTCGAGACCTACACACCCGCAGCATGGGCGACACATGCGCCTCACGACCGCCGGGCCAACAAGGCCGCGCTGCTCGCCACCCGCTCGTTCCCGAGCGATCCCGAGTCACTCGTCCTCGAACAGAACGATCTCGCGATCCTCCTCCGAAGCGACGTCAAAGCCAACATCGACGATGCCATCGAGCGTCTCCGGCAGCACAAGACGATCTCGCTCACGACCATCCGGCGCGGCTTCGCGGGCGGCGGGTTTGAGGGCGGAACGTCACTGCCGAAGCAGATTGCGACCGCGGCCAACATCCCCGGTGCCGATCTGATTCCCGAGACCGCCGAGCTCTTCCTCGGATTCACTTCGACGCAGAAGGCGGCGTTCGGCCCCGGCAAGATCGCGAACTTCGAGACGCTTGGGTTGGTCGATCTCCGTGGGAAGGACTACTTCGCGAACGGGACGGCGATGCACCTGTCGCACATTCACGAAGACCTCGAGGCGTGGTACGTGAACTTCACGTTCGAGGAGCGTGTCGCGACCGCGTTCTACCCGGGCATCAAGGACGTGCGCCAAGGGCAGCAGGTGGTGCCGATGGGGCCCGAACAGGTGCAGACGGCTGATGCCGTGCACGCGGTCTACAAGAGTTCGGGGCGAATCGGCCACAGCGGGCCGTTGCAGACCGCGTCGCGCCTTCCCGTTGCGTTGATTGCCACCGATGGGACGCACTACCCGAAGGGCACCGCGATCCCGATCCGCGCCGACTTCAACACGATCGACAACCCCTTCAACTGGTCTGCCGATCCAACCCAGATCGCAGAGGTTCCCGCTGCAGGTGTGCACTTCCTCGTGTTCAACCCGTCGACCGACGACTTCCACCGCAATCGACTCGCCATGGATGGAGTGCTCGCTGACGGCTCGAAGATCGAGCTGGCGCCACGCGACCGCACTCAAGGCTTCAACTCGATCCTGCGCACCACGCATCGTCAGAACTTCCTGATACCGCCGCGGCGTAACCGCAGCTTCCCGCTCGCCGAGGTTTAAAGCTCAGCCGAAGAACGTGCCCGCGTCGTCGTAGAGCGCGCGGGGGACACCGCGAACTTCTGCGGTCGCCTCGTCGAGTGAGACGAGCTTGATGTCGTTGCCGCGCAGGGCGACCATCGTGCCGTAGTGGCCGTCGTGAATCGCATCGGCCGCGGCGATCCCGAAGCGTGTCGCGAGGATCCGGTCGGTTGCCGTGGGAGTACCGCCGCGCTGTAGGTAGCCAAGAACGTTCACGCGGGCCTCGAACCCGGTGCGGCGCTCAAGCTCCGACGCGATCGTGTACCCAACGCCGCCGAGGCGTGGGAAGCCGAACGCGTCGAGTGGAAGTTCGATGCTTGAGCCCGGTGGCGGTTCGATCCCTTCGGCAACGACGATCATCGAGTAGGTGTGGCCGTCGGCGTGCCTCCGCTCGATCTCACGTGAGATCCGGTCGAGGTCGTAGGGCACCTCGGGGATCAGAATCTCGTCGGCACCGCTCGCAAGGCCTGCGTAGAGCGCGATCCAACCCTTCGTGCGGCCCATCACTTCGACGACCATGATCCGGTCGTGCGACTCAGCCGTGGTTGAGAGCCGGTCAATGGCGTCCGTCGCGATCTGGACGGCTGTGTCGAAGCCGAACGTGCGGTCGGTTGCAGCAATGTCGTTGTCGATCGTCTTCGGCACGCCAACGATCGGGAAATCACCTTCCACGCTCAGCTTGAGGGCAGAGCGGAGCGTCCCGTCGCCTCCAATCACAACGAGCGCGTTCAGTCGGTTCGTCTCAAGGGTCGAACGGACGCTCTCCCAGCCGTTCGCATGGGCGTACGGATCGCGGCGGGAGGTGCCGAGGATCGTGCCTCCGCGCTGCAAGATGCCTCGCACATCGTCGCGCCCAAGCTCCCGCGTCTTGTTCTCAAGGAGCCCATCCCAGCCGTGCAAGATCCCGACTGACTGGTGGCCGAGGCGTTCCGCCCGCGCAACGACACCGCGGATCACGGCGTTGAGACCAGGACAGTCACCACCACCTGTGAGCACGCCAATCCGCATGCTGGGAGTCTAGGGGTGAACTACGGCCCGCAGGTGGGCGCCGGGCTTGGCTTTGCGGGCAGCGTCGGCATATCGATCTGCTGCCAGCGCGCGAGGTACGTCGTTGGATCGACAGCCCCGTCGTAGCCGAGGCGAAGCAGCGGTTTGGGGTGCACCTCGAAATGCAAGTGGGGTGGCGTGTGCTCGGCGTCGCCACTCGTGCCGACGTACCCGAGCACCTGGCCAGCGCGCACGATCGCGCCGTTATGCGCTGCGGTCGCGTAACGCGCGAGGTGCGCGTAATAGAACTCGTTGCCTTGGGCATCGCGCAGCCACAGACGGTGACCGCCGAGGTTCTGCCAGCCAACGGAGAACACGACACCTGAGGTGACAGCGACGACGGGCGTGCCACGGGACGCGAAGAGATCGTCGCCGTGATGCCAATCAAGCCCAGCACGGCCCGAGCCGAAGTTGCTGGGCACGGCGTAGTGTCCAAGGAGCGGGAACACGAAGCGTGTGGGTGCGAGCGCCGGGTGGACGCGCCGGGCATGCGCGAGACGAACGGTCGTCACGGGGGCGATGAGACGGGCGATCTTCGTGTTGATCGCGATCGTTTGCCCCGAGAGAAGGCAGCGAGCGGGGTATCCCGCCGTTGTTCGCGACGCGGTGGACGCCACTGCCATCGCCGCCGACGCGGAGAGTGCAGCGATCACGGCGAGCACCGCCACGCGGCTCACCGGGAGGGGGGTACGCCGTCTACGCCTCTCTCGCACGTCGTATACGTTCGCCGCGAAAGCCCGCGTCCATTCCGGCGGCAGCAAGATAGACGAGCGATGCGAGCACGATGATGGCGGTGCTTGGCGGTACGCGCGGAACGGCGTAGGCAAACGCGAGGCCACCCCACACGCCAGCGACGGCCAACGCGGCGGCAAGTGCCAGGCTGCGATACGGGTTGCGGGCTAGACGGTGTGCCGCCGCGGCAGGCGCGGCAACGAGTCCGAGGAGGAGCAGCGCACCCACGGCCTGCGTCGCTTCGGCCGCGGTCGCGCCCAGGATCACGAGGAATGTGAGGCCGAGGAGCCCGACCCGCACTCCTTGCGCCGCCGCGACCGCCGGGTCGAGCGACGCGAAGATGAGCGGCCGCCCGATCGCGAGCAATGCGCCCATCGCGGCGAGCGAGACACCGACGGCGATCCACGTGTCGGTTGCACTGAGTCCGAGGATCGACCCGAAGAGGACATGGATGGCAGCTGCGCCATCGGCGCCAGCGCCGCTGCGGCTGAAGATCGCCATGAACAGTGCGCCGAGGCCGAGGATCCAGGCAAACACGGTGCCGATCGTGACGTCGTCGGCCTTCGCGCGTTCGCCGAGCCCGCCCATCCCGAGGGCGACGACGATCGTTGCGACGAACAGTCCGATGCGCACGTCGATGCCGAACGCGGCGGCGGCGAGGGCGCCGGTGAACGCGACATGGCTTAGCGCATCACCAGCGAAGACCTGCGCGCGAAGAACGAGGAACCAGCCAACGAGCCCGCAGGCTGCGCCCGTGAACGTCCCGGCGACGAACGCGTTGCGCATGAACTCATGCGCGAACAACGACGCTCCGAACCCGCGTTGAGACATAGACGAGGAACGCGAGTGACGTGATGAAGAAGCCTGCCGGATAGATCGAGTAGTAGGCGAGCCCAAGTCCGATCCATGTGACAGCGAGCGCGATCCCCGTTGCGAGCGCGACGCCGAGCATCGGCCGCGCCGTGAGTTGTTGCGCGGCTGCGGCGGGTGTGACGAGGAGCGCGAAGACGAGCAGGGCCCCGGTGATCTGGCTCGTTGCGGCGACGGTGAGGCCAAGCAGCAGCAGGAACCCAAGCGAGAGGGCACGGACAGGGACACCGCGGGCGCGCGCCACCTCTGTGTCGATCGATGCGAATACGAGCGGCCGCCAGGCAACGGTAAGCAGCGCGAGTGCTGCAAACGCGATCAGCGCGAGGACGGCCGCCTGGGTCGACGTGATTCCGAGGAAGGTTCCAAAGAGCAGGCCGCTGACTCCGTTGAGGAGCCCGTGGTAGAGGCTCACAAACAGCAGGCCAAGGGCGAGCGCGAGCGCCTGGATCGTTCCGGTTGCGGCCGATTCGCGGCTTTCTGTGCCTGAATCACCGCGGCTCACACCGCTCAATGCGAGCGCTCCCGCTGCGAAGGCGCCGAAGTAGCCGATCCCGAGTGGCAGCCCGATCAGCGCCGCGCCGGCCGCTCCAGGAAACGAGATCACCGACAGCGTGTGGCCTGCGAACGTTTGGCGGCGAAGCACCATCAACCAGCCAACGGGCCCTGCGACGAGCGCGACCGCCGTACCCGCGACGAGCGCGTGCACCATGAACGGAAAGTCGAACAGACCGACGATGTCGGCCCACAGATTCCACGAGAGGCCTTCGAACGCGGCGCTAGTGAGCATGGTCGTGGCGGTGGCCGTGGACGAACGGCGCCTCGGGCTGGCCAACGACAACGAGGCGACCGTCACGCGTTTCGATCACCTCGATCTCGGTGCCGTAGAGCCGCGAGAGCGTCTCGGTGGTGATCACCTCGCGGGGTGATCCGGAGACGGCGGTGTGACCGGCGAAGTAGATGACCCGGTCGAGGTAGGACAGGATCGGGTTGACGTCGTGTGCCACGAGCAGGACGGCCACATTCTCGTCGCGACAGATCCGCTGGATGAGTCCTGCGACTCCTGCTTGGTTCGGGAGGTCGAGGCTGTCGAGCGGCTCGTCGAGCATCAGGAGGCGTGGCTTGCGTACGAGTGCCTGCGCGATCAGGAGCCGCTGCTGCTCGCCACCGGAGAGGCTGCCGATGGGGCGCCTGGCGTACTCGGTGGCGCCAACGAGCTCGATCACCTCGTCGACCCGCGCCCTGCTGGTGTCTCGTCCGAAGCGGGGGAGCGGGACGCCCCAGCGTGAGCCGTCGAGGCCGAGTCGCACGACATCGACACCCCGGATGCGGCTCGACTCATCGAACGTTCGCCGCTGCGGGAGGTAGCCGATGTCGGCGTTTGCTTCGCCGGGCGCCCGGCCGCAGACGGTCGCGGTGCCAGAGCGGAGCGGCACGAGTCCGAGCACGACCTTGAGGAGTGTTGATTTGCCCGCGCCGTTCGATCCGAGAACGGCGACGAATTCGCCGGGCTCAACGGTGACGCTGACGTCGTTCCAGATGCGATGGCCGTTGATCTCGACCGTCGCGTCGGAGATCGCGATCGCATGACGGCCGTCGCTCACGCGTTCCCTCGCGCGAGTGCGGTCTTGAGGGCAACGAGCTGAGCGGTCTGCCACGCCTGGAAGGTGATGCCCGCGGGCGACGGTGTTTCGGTCACCGATACGACCGGGATCCCGCTCTTGCGGGCGAGTGTCGTGAGGCGTTCGACGTCGGGCGTTGCGTTTTGGATGTTCTCGATCCACACAGAGATCTGGTGCTCGGTGATCTGGCGTTCGGCCGAGGCAACGTCTTTCGCGCTCGGATCGGCGCCTTCACTCACAGCCCGCAGCAGGCCGGCTGGAGTCACGACCCGCAGCTTGAGTGCGGCTGCGAGTGGGGCAACAATGCTTTCCGAGGCCCCGATGCGCGCGCCGGCGTAGGTCGTGCGAATCGACGCGAGCGTCGCTGAATAGTCGTGTAGCGAGCGGCTCCGAAAACTTCGTCCCTGCTGCGCGTAGGCGGCACGGTGGGTGGGATCGAGATCGATGAGGGCGGCGGTGATCGCCGAGGCGACGCGGTCGACCGAGGCGGGCGAGTACCAGAGGTGCGGGTTGCTGCCCGTTGACACGCCGACGACGCTCGCGGCTTCGACTGTCAGTCGGTGTTTCACGGGATTCGCATCGAGGAGCTTGGTGGCCCACGGGTCGTATCCCGCGCCGTTCGTGATTGCGAGGTCAGCGCCGGCGAGGGCGCGGGCGTCGATCGCAGTCGGCTCATAGTCGTGCGGGTCGGCTGCGGGGTTCGCGACGATGCTCGTGACGGTTACGTAGCTCCCGCCGAGCTCTGCCGCGACGCCACCCCAGACACTCTCGGCGGCGGTCACCTGAATACGGGTCGTTGTCCCGGCAGTCGCCGAGCCTGCAAGAGCGCATGCGGCGATGGCGAGCGCGAGCCATCTCGTCTTTCGAAGCACGCGGCTACAGTAGCAAATAACGATAATTATTCTCGATTAGCGGGCGGGGTGGGAACAATCTCTCTGTACCTCGGCTGCCGCTAGTCTCGCCACGATGACCTCGCGACCGTTTAGCGCGCAGGCAGTGTGTCGTCCGCGCCGATCGTGCGGAAATTCGCGTTGTAGATGAGCAGACATGCCACGCCAAGGAGAAGCGGGGCGGCCCAGGGCGGCATTCTGACGCCGCGCAGGCGCGCTGACACGTCGGGTCCGGGCACGGGTCGGACGGTACCCGTGCCACTTCAATGCCGAAGGTGGGAATCGAACCCACACGCCCGAAGGCGCCGGATTTTGAGTCCGGTGCGTCTGCCAATTCCGCCACTTCGGCTTACGTCAGGGATCGTAACGCGAGCGGGCGAAGGTCGGGCTAGGCAGCGTTGCAGTTGCACTCGCGGTCAAGAAGCTCTTGATGCTTCTCGATCGCCTTGCGGCGGTGGGCTGCGGCGTCGGAACCCTCTGCGTAGTGCGTCTCGAGCCAGTCGAGGATCGCGTCGGTTCCACGGATCGTTTCGCTGTCGGGTGTCACGAGCACCGGAACGGTTTCGCAGCCGGTCAGCTCCATGAGTTCCGCACGACATTCTCGGTCGGCGGGCACCTGACGCGCGACGAAGTCGACCCCGAGTTCGGTGAGGCGATTGCGGACGCGCTGTGAGTGCGGGCACCACTCCGCTTGCCAGAGTTCGGGCAGGCCGCAGGCCGGCGTCGCCGAGCCTGGGACTGCGGTTGAGCCGTACGGAGTCACCCATCTATTACAACTGAACAGTTGGGAAGATGTATCGGGGATTTCACCGATGTTGGCATCTGGCCGCTCGGGCGTCTACGCTCCGGCGCACAGCGCGCGGGGATGAGCGCTGAAACCAATTGACCCTTGCACGATCTCGTCTGGTTCTCGATACTCCGCACCCTTGACCGCTGAAACATCCACCACAGCTCTCTCGCGTCTGACAGCCCGTCGGCCAGGCTTCATTGAGGTCGTCGGACTGCTGTTCGTGGTCGCGTTCTTCATCTGGCTCGCGATCAACTTCGTCAAGACGCCGGCCGACACGACGAACGTCTTCTTCATCGGCCTCTCGAACGGCTGCGTGTACGCGCTGGTCGCGCTCGGCTACACGCTCGTCTACGGCATCCTCGAGCTGATCAACTTCGCCCACGGCGACGTGTTCATGCTCGGCGGCATGATCTCCGTCTCGATCGCTCAGTCGTTTGGGCTCTCCGCCGGCGACGCGATGCTCTGGCCGCTCGTTGTCGTCGTCCTGCTCTTATCGATGGTTGCCTGCGGTGCGATCAACACGACAATCGAGGCTGTTGCATATCGGCCTTTGCGCTCGGCACCGCGTCTCGCGCCGCTCATCACCGCGATCGGCGTCAGCTTCATCCTCGAGGACGTCGGCCTGATCTGGAAGGGGCCGAACTACGTCAACTTCCCCGATGTCATGCCGCACTCGAACCTTGTGTCGTTTGCCGGCGTGAACGTGCAGTGGGACAAGGTGATCATGCTGTCGATCACCGTTCCGGTGCTGCTGCTCCTGCTCTACCTCGTGCAAGAGACGCGACAGGGCAAGGCGATGCGCGCGACCGCCCAGGACATGGATGCGAGCGCAATCATGGGCATCGATGTCAACCGCACGATCTCGTTCACGTTCCTGATTGCAGGGACGTTGGCGGGCGCGGCAGGCCTGCTCTACTCACTCTACTTCCAGACAGTCAGGTTCGATCAGGGCTTCCAGCTCGGTTTGATCGCGTTCACGGCGGCGGTGCTTGGCGGCATCGGCAACCTGCCGGGGGCCGTGCTCGGCGCGCTCGTGATCGGTCTGATCCAGGCGTTCAACGAGGGGCTGCAATGGCACGCTCCCGGCTCCGACTGGACGCAGTCGATCGTGTTCTCGATCCTCATCCTGATCCTTGTCTTCCGCCCCGAGGGACTCCTCGGCGAGAGAACGCCGGAAGGTGGCTGAGATGTCGAGCGAAGACCTGCTTCCTGCACCGCCCGACGTCGTGGGCTTCCGCAACGTGCTTCGCGCCAAGTGGCAGGCGAAGCCGCAGTCGCACCGGTGGGCGATCACCGCATCGCTCGAAGCGCTGCTTGCGATCCTGCTCTTCTTTGTCGATAGCTCGCTTGGTTACGCCGTCGTTGTGATCGCGGCGCTCTTCTGGCTGAAGCGCCTCGCACCGATGCATCGTCTGATCGTGCAGGGAGCGCTAATCGTGCTGCCGCTCGCGATCTCGCAGAACTGGTCGCTCGTACTGATGTTCGCGATCGCCTTCCCACTCTTTTGGCTTGACCATGACATCCGGGGCAAGCTCCTCCCGTTTGTGGCGCTGCTCGCAGCGGTCGCATACCCGTTCTACCAGCCTCATCTCTTCACGATCCCCGTGTTTGGTGTGTGGCCCGACGTCTTCACCGGCGTCGTGATGGTCGTGTTCGTGATGATGGCGTGTGGCCTGAACATCGTTGTTGGCTACGCCGGCCTGCTTGACCTGGGATACGTCGCGTTCTACGCGACCGGTGCCTACACCGCCGCCTGGTTCGCCTCGGAACAGTTCCCCGGCAAGAACCTGCATTTCGGGGCGATTGGCATTCAGCACGACCTGCCCGGCATCCACGTCAGCCTCTGGCTGCTGCTGCTTGCCGCGGGTCTTGTTACTGCAGCTTCTGGTGTGATCATCGGCCTGCCGACGTTGCGTCTGCGCGGCGACTATCTCGCGATCGTGACGCTCGGCTTCGGCGAGATCCTGCCGCAGGTTGCGCGTAACGGCGACCACCTCTTTGGCAACAACATCACGAACGGGCCAAACGGCATCACCCCGCTCGACTCGCCCGGATTCGGCCACGGCCTGTCGCAGGTCACGGGAGGCTTCCTTCCAGAGAACTACCTCACCTGTTGTAAGGCCCATCTACTTGGCCATGCTGTGAGTTCGCAGGACGTGTTCTTCTGGACTGCGCTCGTGTTGCTCGTGATCACCGTGTTCTGCTCGCTGCGAATGCGCGAGTCACGCCTCGGTCGCGCCTGGATCGCGATTCGTGAAGACGAGACAGCGGCTGCAGCGATGGGTATTCCGCTGATGCGCACGAAGACGTGGGCCTATGCAAGCGGCGCGTTCTTCGGTGGCATCGCCGGTGCGTATTACGCGAGCTTCAAGAGCGCCACGTTCCCTGGCGACTTCTTCTTCAACATCTCGGTCTTCATCCTCTGCATGGTCATCCTCGGTGGGATGGGGAACATCTGGGGCGTCATCATCGGCGCCGCGTTCCTCTCGTACCTCGACCGCGAAGGCCTGGCAAACACGGGCTCGTGGATCAACACCCATGTCCATGTTGCGAGCTGGCATCCAAACATCGATGTGCCGCTCTACTCGTCAGGCATCTACGGCGTGATCATCGTGCTCGTGATGCTCTTCCGACCGGAAGGGCTCCTGCCGTCGCGTCGACGTGCGGCCGAAATGCATGAGGGTGTGCACGATCAGCCGCTCTACGATGTCGCGCACTCGGGAGAGCAAGCATGACCGAGGTGCTGATGAAGGTCGAGGGGCTCCGTAAGGAGTTCGGTGGCCTTGTTGCCGTGAACAGCGTCGACTTCGACGTTCCGGCCGGCAAGGTGATCTCGCTGATCGGCCCAAACGGCGCCGGCAAGACGACCTTCTTCAACATGCTGACCGGGGTGTACAAGCCGACTGCGGGAACGATCACGTTCCTCGGAGAAGATGTCACGGGCAAGCCGCCGCACGCCGTTACGGCTCGTGGGGTGGGGCGCACGTTCCAGAACATCCGTCTGTTTCAGAACATGACGGCGCTCGAAAACGTGCTCGTTGGCATGCACTCGCGCCTGCACGCGAACCTGTTCAACTCGATCCTCCGAACGCGCGGCGTCAAGCGCGAGGAGGCCGAGGCACGTGACCGCGCGCGCGAACTGCTCGTGTTCTCGGGTCTCACGCGACATGAGAACGCGGTTGCACGGAATCTGCCCTACGGCGACCAGCGTCGACTCGAAGTTGCCCGTGCGCTCGCGACCGAACCGAAGCTGCTGCTGCTCGACGAACCGACCGCCGGTATGAACCCGGGGGAGTCGGCCGACTTCACCACGTTCGTCGCGCGGCTGCGGGATGAGAACAAGCTGACGGTGCTGATGATTGAGCACGACATGCGTGTTGTCATGGGCGTCTCCGATCGCGTGTCGGTGCTCGACTACGGCGAGAAAATCGCCGAGGGCACACCGCGCGAGGTGCAGCAGAACACGCGCGTGATCGAGGCGTATCTCGGGAAGGCGGCTGTTGAGGACATGAAGCGGCAGGGTCTTTCGTGAGTAGCGAGAACGGCAGCGCACCGATGGGTTCCGGCACCGCTGTCAAGACGGCCGAGGCCGTGCTTGAGGTGCATGACATCCACACCTACTACGGGTCGATTCACGCACTGAAGGGGATTTCGCTTGAAGTGCGCGCCGGTGAGATCGTCACGCTGCTTGGCGCTAACGGTGCCGGCAAGACAACCACGCTTCGTTCAATCAACGGGCTCAACCGGCCGCGTTCAGGTTCGATCAAGTTTGAGGGTCGCGACATCACGCAGACGCCGGCGCACGAAATTGTGCGACGCGGTATCGCACAGTCACCAGAGGGACGGCGCCTGTTCCCGCGCATGACGGTCGTTGAGAACCTTGAGATGGGTGCGTTTCAGCGCAACGACAAGGCGGGCATCAAGGAAGACATGGAGCGGGTGTTCGGCCTGTTCCCGCGCCTCGCCGAGCGGAAGACGCAGAACGCCGGAACGATGTCGGGTGGCGAGCAGCAAATGTGCGCAATCGGTCGCGCGTTGATGGCCCGCCCGAAGCTGCTCCTGCTTGATGAGCCGTCACTTGGCCTCGCCCCGATCTTTGTCGAGAAGATCTTCGAGATCGTGAAGACGATCAACGATGAGGGGGTCGCGATTCTGCTTGTCGAGCAGAACGCCCTCATGGCGCTCGATCATGCTGATCGCGGCTACGTGCTTGAGACCGGCCGGATCGTGTTGAGTGACTCCGCTGAGGCGCTCAAGACGAACGAGCAGGTTCGCAAGACCTACCTCGGCGAGTCGTAGTTCTGCTCGTCGTCTCCCGCCGTTCGTAGGATGCGGGGGTGAGGACGGCGCTTGGAATCGCGATCGCGGGTGGCCTCGGGTCGCTTGCGCGGTACGGCTTGGGAACGTTCATCACGCGCCGTCACGCTGGCGAGTTTCCGTGGGGGACGTTCGCGGTGAATGTGCTGGGCGCGTTCGCGATGGGGTTGATCTTCACGCTTGCGACCGAGAGGTGGCAGCTCTCGTCGTGGCTGCGGCTATCGCTGACAGTCGGGTTCCTCGGCGGGTTCACGACGTTTTCGACGATGGCGTTCGAGGGCTACCGGTTGAGTGCCGACGATCTGCCGTGGATGACGGCCGCGTACCTGCTCGGTTCGATCGTGCTCGGGCTTGTCGCCGTATACGGCGGGATTCTCGCCGGCCGCGCCCTGTAACCGGCGGTTCGACGGGATATTTCACCGCTACATCTGCGGGCCGATTCGTGCGGGGGCGCTCGGACCGTTGCGTCCCCACACGCGTCCCCCGCGGCCACGTCCTGGGGACAGTCCCCATTCGTTGGGTGTTGTGCATTCCGAGGTGCAAAATTCGCCGCCTGCGACGCGCGCGCGCCGCCAACATCCGGCAGGAGCATGGTTTGCGCGTCAGAGCATTCTGTGGCGGATTGCGACTTCGAATTCGCCCGGCGGATATCTACGCTGACCCTTGTTTTTCGTGCGCCGAGAGACGGCGAACGCATGAAGGTCGTTGCGCCTCCTGCGCGATATCCACTACCGAATTGTTCCCCGAATCTGCGGCCTACGCTCCCACGCGCAGAGGGAAGTACGGCGGCGACAGCAGGAAGCCGATGCGTTCCGCGCCTCGGCCCTCGGCCATCGCAAGCGCGGCCGAAATGCCGTGAGCAGGAACGAGTCCGAGTTGGCGGGCCGACGAGGCGTCACGACACCCGGCAACCACAACGGCCCCCAAGCGATCGGCAGTCGAGAGGCACGCCCGCCACTCCCCAAATGGCGCCAAGGGATGGACGGAACGGCCGTCGCGATACGCCGCGATGGCATGCGGATCGGCGAGCGCATCTGCTTCTGCATCGCGCAGGGCGTTGGGATCGCGTGCTCCGCGGTGGTCGGAAAACAGGCTGCGGTATGGCGTCTGCGACGGTCGCGGGAATCGTCGCTGGAGATCGTGCAGCAAGATCGCCGTTCCGTTCTCTTTCACCGGGAACCCGTCACGCCACATCCGGAGCGCAAGACCGAGCCCGAGATAGGCCGCCGAGACAGGGTTGGGGCGCTCCCGCGGAAAGGTCAGCGTTGTCGGTGGAATACCGATCACGATCGCATCGAGCGGCTCGTCGAGCACGGCACCTTTGAATTCAACGCCACGCAGGAGCGCTTCGGTATGCGCCGCTGACACCGACCCGCCATACACCGCTGCGACGGAGAGTTCGCGGGGCAGGCGATCGACCAACGTCGCCCGGATCGGCGCTGGCAAGAGCGAGAACCCTCGGCGCAAACGCGATCGCGCGATGCGTTCTAAGAGATCGTCTTCGTAGGGATAGCCACCAAAGACATGCGGCAGGTTGAGCACGAGCGACACCCCAAACGCCGGCACGCGGGCAGAGAGCAGACGGTCAAGGTCGCGTGCAAGCTCAAGGCCAGGCGAGCCGCCAGCTTCAAGGAGTGAGGGCGCCGCGCCGACGCGCTGAGCTTCGTAGCTGCACGCTCGCAAGAACGCCGATGGGCCACCGTGCAGGGCCGTTTCGGCTGCCGTTACGCACACGACGAGGTCGGTTTCGACGAGTGCCGGGGCAACCCGCAGCGGCACGCGTGCGTGGCCGAGGTCGACGAGATCGTCCGCCGCGGTGTCATGGACGATCACGCGGCCACGGAACCGACGTCGGAACGGAGCTGGCACGAGCAGCCCGATCTCGCGGGGCGAGAGCCGACGGCCAAGACCGCCTGCAACGAGGATCGTCACCTGCGCGACACCGAGCCGTTCGAGCTCATCGACCGTTGCCTCGATCGCTTCGTGCCGAGGGTCGGGCGAAGCGGAGGGAATCGGCAGCAGCGGATGTTCGATCACGACCGTGGCCGAACCACCCCGCGTCACAAGCGACTCAAGCGGTGGCCCGGCGAGGGGGAAGCGAAGCGCCTCACGTACGGCAGCACCGACGTCGCGGATCGGGCGAGGCGGTGCAGGCGGACGTAGAACGACCCCGTCCGCACCCGTTTCGACGACCACCAGTCGTCCACCGGAGAGCAGCGGAACGCGGGTCAAGCGGCGCAGGCGAGTAGCATCAGCTGAAGTGTCGCCGAAGAGCACGACAGGGGACGAGCTGGAGCTCGACGACGGGCCAGCCCGTGGGTCGGAACTCTTTCTCGTCGACGGGAACAACCTCGCCTACCGCGCGTTCTTCGCGTTGCCGGAGGAGCTCGCGACGAGCGACGGTCAGCCGACGGGCGCGCTGCTCGGTTTCGCGAACATGTTGTTCAAGCTGCTTGCTGACTACAAGCCGAAGGGTGTTGCGGTCGCATGGGACTCGCGCCCGACGCATCGGCGTGAGACGGCTGAGGCGGCCGACATCATTTACAAGGACGGTCGCAAGCCGATGCCGGATCTGCTGCGCGAGCAGTTCCCGCACTTTCGGCCGATCGTCGAGGCGTTTGGCTACCGCAACCTCGAGTTCGAAGGGTGGGAGGCCGACGATGTGATCGCGACGATCGCGACGCGGGCCGACACCGCGGGGGTTAAGACGACAGTCGTGTCGACCGATCGCGACGCCTTCCAACTTTGCTCCGGGAACGTGAGCCTGATGATGACGCCGCGCGGCGTTGCTGATGTTCAGGTCTACACGCCCGATCGTGTCTTCGCGCGGTACGGCGTCCGTCCCGACCAGGTGCCGGACTTCATTGGGCTGAAGGGGGACAGCTCGGACAACATCCCGGGTGTTCCTGGGATCGGCGACAAGACCGCCGGTGAGCTGATTGCGAGGTACGGCTCGGTGGAGGGTGTGATCGAGCATGCGTCCGAGCTGACACCGGCGCGCTCGAAGAACATCACCGAGAACGTTGAGCAGGCTCGTGTCTCGCGTGACCTCGCGACGATGCGCCGTGATCTCGACATCGACTGCGACCCGGCCGCCCTCGTTCTCTCGCCTCCCGACCGGTCGGAACTGCGCGAGATCTTCCGGCGCTTCGAGTTCCGCAACCTGCTCGGCCGCGTCGATGAGCTGGAGGAGGCGATCCCTTCCGCAGCTCCAGTAGCCGCCGCGGGATACAGCGTCGCGTGGCACGGCGGCGATGTGCGTATCGAGGGCCGTGTTGGCTTCGCCGCGCATGGCGATCACGCAGCAGTTGCGACCGAATTAGGCGTGACCGTGGGGCCGAGGCCAGCGCGCGTTGAGGGCGATCTGATCGTCCACGACGCCAAAGCTGCTCGCGCCAACGCGACCGACGACACGCTGCTCGCTGCCTATCTGATCGAACCCGGCCGTTCGACCTACGCGCTTGAGGATCTCGGTGCGGAGTATGGGGTGGAGGTCGTGCCCGAGCCGGAGGCTGACGAGGAGACCGCAGCCCTCGTCCGGGCTGCCGAGCTTCCTCGCCGGCTGATTGGCCCGATGTTGGAGCGGCTCGAGGAGCGCGGCGCGACTTCGCTCTATCGCAACGTCGAGCTGCCGTTGACTCGCGTCCTGACCGACATGGAGCGCGCGGGCGTCAAGATCGACACCTATCGCATGGGCGAGATCACGGCGCGCCTCTCGGAGCGCGTCACCGAGCTTGAGGAGAGTGCGTACACGCTCGCGGGCGAGGAGTTCATGCTCGGCTCGACGCAGCAGGTGGCGAAGATTCTGTTCGAGAAGCTCGAGCTTCCCGCCGGCCGCAAGGGAAAGACGGGGTATTCGACCGACGCGAAGGTGTTGCGCGGCCTGCGTGGCCGTCACGACATCGTTCCGGTGATTGAGGAGTGGCGCGAGCTTTCGAAGCTCGTGAACACCTACCTCGTGCCGCTCCCGGCGCTGATCGACGACGCAGACGGGCGCCTCCACACGACGATCAATCAGACGGTGGCGAGCACCGGTCGGCTCTCGACGACCAACCCGAATCTGCAGGCGATTCCCGTGCGCACCGACCTCGGCCGCCAGATTCGCTCGGCGTTCATTGCTGAGGATGGGCACAAGCTGATGTCGGCCGACTACTCCCAGATCGAGTTGAGGATCCTGGCGCACGTCTCGGGTGAGCCGAAGCTCCGTGAGGCGTTTGAGCGCGGCGACGACATCCACCGTGCGACGGCCGCGGAGGTGCTCGGCAAGGATCCGAACAACCTGACGACTGCTGAGCGCTCGATCGCGAAGATGATCAACTTCGGGATCATCTACGGCATCTCAGCCTTCGGTCTCGCCGACAACCTGGAGATTCCGGTGGGTGAGGCGCAGACCTACATCGACGCGTACCTGGCACGCTTCCCGCACGTGCAGGCGTTCATCGCTCGCACGATCGAGGAAGCGACGCGCGACGGGTATGTGACGAGCCTCCTCGGCCGTCGGCGGCCGGTTCCCGAGATCCGCGCGCAGAATCGTCAGACGCGATCACTCGGCGAGCGATATGCCGTGAACTTCGTGATGCAGGGTTCGAACGCCGACATCATCAAGGTCGCGATGATCAACATTCAGGAGCGCCTGCGCAACGAAGGGCGAGGTGCCCGACTCGTCTTGACGGTGCACGATGAACTGCTGCTCGAGGTTCCCGACAACGAGGTCTCTGCGGTCAAGGAACTCGTACGCGCGGAGATGTGCGGCGCGTTCGCGCTCGATCCGCCGCTCGCCGTCGACGTTGGTGTTGGCGACAACTGGGCCGACGCGAAGTAACACGCTCGGTCGTTGCCTGACCGGCCGCTGTTTTTTGCGAGTCGGTGACGCTGCTGCAAGACTGTTCCCGCGCCAGCTGTATCTCGGCGGTACGCCTGCGGCCTTAGGCGTGTCGTTGGGAGGTCGTGTCCCGCGCTGTAACGAGGGAGTGGTGAGGTAATGCGAGGTGGTGTGATGCGTCGGATTGGCGCCCGTAAGCGTTTGCTCGTGTGCGCCTCGATTCTCGCCGGGGTTCTCGTTGTGGGGCTCGCGCAGGCGACGGTGCCAAACAACATCACGCAGGCCTTCATCACGGGCGGCAACAGCACGGTCGGCGTGACGTCGGACTTGACCCATGTCTACTGGGCAAACAATGGGGATGGCACGATCGGCCGAGCCAACATCGACGGTACGAACGTGAACCAGGCGTTCATCACCGGAGCGAGCGGGCCAATAACTGTCGCGGTTGATGCGAACTTCATCTACTGGGTCAATCAGAACAACGGAACGATCGGCCGAGCGGGTATCAACGGAACAGGTGGCGGTTCGTATCGCGTTCGAAACGATCGCCGTCCACGGATACCCCGGCCGTCTGCAACGTGTGAGCGCCCACACCAATGTTGAGCTCGCGCGATATCAACCGATCGTGTCGCAAACGACCTCGATTGTTGTGTTCGTGTTCTTCGCGATGCCGTACATGGGGAACAGCGTTGCGTTGTATGTCGGGACCGTGATCTGCTTCTCGCCCATCCTGCTTGATCGTGTCGCGCATCGGCTTCCGAAGCACCCGGGAGTTGCGAAGCTGATTCCGCAGGGCTTGGCCAAATGGGCGTACATCATCTTCAGCGGGATCGTCGCGGGAAAGCTGCTGGCCCATTGGGTGAGCGATCCGACCCAATCGATCCGTCTTGGCTTCCTGTTGCTCCCGCTCCCGCTCATCGCTATCGCGGTGCTCGAGTACTTCGTCGCTGATGATGAGGACGACGAAGAGTCGTCGTCCCGTCAGACGAGCGTGTGGATGTGGCGGCTCACCGGCACCGCAGTCGTTGTCGCCTGCGTGTACGTGACCGTCGCAGGCATCTGACGTTGGCGGAGCGGCTACTTCTCGCGGCGGAGCACGTCGAGGACGTGTCCGACCTTTGAGATCGCGATCCGCTCGATGTCGAGCGCGCCGTCAGCGTCCTTAGCCGCGATCTTCTCTTGCGCCTGCCGATTCAGGGCAATCGCCTCGTTCAGTTCAGCACGGAGTCGCTTGAGGCCGTGGCCGGGAACGTGGGCGGCACTCCGGAGGATGCCGTCGATCGTCTCGGTCTCGTAGCGGGAGATCGTCACCTGACCTTGCCGCAGGTCACGGCACACGAACCCGAGGATTTCCATGGCGCGCGTTGTGCGATACCGCATCAATGTCTGAGGTTGGAGCGCGGCGTGGTGAACGGGTCGCGCCTCGACACCCGCAGCAAGCACGCACGAGATGGTGACAGTCGCCAATCCGACCACGGCGGTAAGGCGCCTGCCCATCTGGACGAAGCTAGCAGGCTGCTGGCATAATGCCTAGCCAGTAAGCCAAATCCGTCGCTCTTGCACGTTGTTTCGGCGAGATGCAGATTCCCGGCTATACTTCCTCGCCGCTTTGACTACTCACGAAATCATGCAGCTAGAACCAGGCGTTTGGGTCGAAGGACCTGACGGCGAACTGATCCCCGATTACGGATCGACCTTCCCTGAAATCAACGAGGGCGAGGTTGTTCACGGGACGGTCGTGCGCGTCGACAAGGACGAGGTTCTCGTCGACATCGGCTACAAGTCCGAAGGCGTCATCCCGGTCTCTGAGCTTTCGATTCGTCGCTCTGTCAATCCCGCCGATGAGGTTTCGCTCGGTGATGAGATCGACGCGCTCGTCCTTACGAAGGAAGACGCTGACGGTCGCCTGATCCTTTCGAAGAAGCGCGCACGCTTCGAACTCGCATGGAAGAACATCGAGCGCGCCTCCGAGTCGGGCGAGCCGGTTGTCGGTCGCGTGATCGAAGTCGTCAAGGGCGGACTCATTCTCGACCTTGGTGTTCGCGGCTTCTTGCCGGCGTCGCTTGTCGATATTCGCCGTGTGCAGGATCTCGACGAGTTCCTGGCGCAGGAGCTTCGCTGCAAGGTCATTGAGCTCAACCGCTCACGCAATAATGTCGTCCTTTCGCGGCGCGCTGTGCTTGAAGAGGAGCGCAAGGAGCAGCGCCAGCAGATCCTCGATCGGCTGCAGCCGGGCGATGTTGTTGAAGGTCAGATCTCGAACATCGTCGACTTCGGCGCGTTCGTTGACCTCGACGGCATGGATGGACTCATCCACATCTCTGAGCTTTCGTGGTCGCACGTCAACCACCCGTCTGAGATCCTCGAGATCGGGCAGACCGTTGAGGTCAAGGTGCTCGACATCGATCGCGATCGCCAGCGCATCTCGCTTGGCCTGAAGCAGACGCAGAACGATCCGTGGCAGCAGGTGCTCGACAGCTACGGGGAGAACGATGTTGTCGAAGGTCGCGTGACGAAGGTCGTCACGTTCGGTGCCTTCGTCGAGATCCTCCCGGGTGTCGAAGGCCTCGTCCACATCTCCGAGCTTGCGCAGCATCACGTCGAGAACCCGCGCGAAGTTGTGTCGCAGGGTCAGGCCGTGAACGTCAAGATCATCGAGATCGACGGTGAGCGTCGCCGCCTTTCGCTCTCGCTGAAGCGTGTCGAGGAGACCGATCCGGTCCAGCCGCGCGCAGATGGTGGCGAGTCGGTGCATCTGCATCCCAACCTCGACCTTTCGGGCACCGTCGAGGAAGTCGACGAAGCTGCTCTCGCTGAGGCGTACGCGCCGGTTGTCGAGGCTGCAGTCGCCGCCGAGATGGCGCAGGCAGAGGCGGAAGTGGTTGAGGTTGAAGCTGAGGCCGAGGTGGCCGAAGCTGTGGTTGAGGCTGACGACGCCTCAGCCGAAGAAGCGCCCGCCGCCGCAGAGTGACCGTTCCCATCGCCGTCGCCATCACTGGCGGGATCGGCGCGGGAAAGAGTGAGGCACTCGCCGCGTTTGGGCGTCATGGCGCCGCGACGGTATCGGCCGATGAGATCGTTCACGAGCTCTTGCGCCGCGATGAGGTGAAGGCGGCCGTTGTTGAGCGGCTTGGGCACGGCGTTGTTGGCCCCGACGGGATGCTCGACCGCAAGGCGATCGCGACCGTCGTCTTCAACGATCGCGAGGCTCTCGCGTGGCTCGAAGCCCTCTTGCACCCGCTGGTGTCGGCGGAATACCTTGTTTGGCGTGAGTTGCTTGGGCAGCTCCCGCAGCCGCCGAAGGTGTGCGTGACTGAGGTGCCGTTGCTCTACGAGAGCGGTGGTGAGGGTCGGTTCGACAAGGTGGTCGCGATCTCTGCGCCGAGGAAATTGCGGCAGGCACGCTCATTGGTGGCAACCGACGATCGTGAGCAGCGATTGTTGCCGGACGCGGAGAAGCTCAAGCGCGCCGACTTTGCATACGTGAATACGGGTTCGCTTGAGGAGCTCGACGCGTTCGTCGGCTCGGTCATGGCTGATCTCGGCGCATGAGGCGGCTCGAAGTCGCTCTCGTCGTTGTGGCGGCGGTTGCGGCGGGCTTCACGCTGTATGTGTGGAAGGCGAGTCCACCGTGGTTTGAGCGGCTGCGGTATCCGCTCCACTACAGCACGATCGTGGTGGAGCGGGCGAAGGCGAACGACCTTGACCCGGCATTGCTCGCAGCGGTGATCTATGAGGAGTCGCGTTTCAATCCCACGGCGGAGTCGCGCTCAGGGGCAATTGGTCTGATGCAGTTGACGCCCGACACGGCGAAGGGGATCGCGATCCGCACGGGCGGTACCGCATTTCGGTTGAGCGACCTGACGAACCCCGCGATCAACATCCGGTACGGCTCCTGGTACCTCCGCCTCTTGCTGACGAAGTACGGCGATCTGCGCCTCGCTCTCGCTGCGTACAACGCGGGGCAGGGGAACGTCGACCGATGGAAGACCGCGGGACTCACGATCCAGTTTCCCGAGACGCGGGTGTACGTCGAGCACATTGAGCGTCTGCAGCGGGTCTATCGCGACGCTTGGAAGTCGCAGCTGTACGGCTGAGCTGTCACGGCGCGGCAGAATGCAGAGATGCGCGTCTCAGCAAAGGTCGATTATGCGATTCGGGCGATGGTAGAGCTTGCCGCGACGCCTGAGGGTGGGCCGCGAAAGGCCGAGCAGCTCTCGACGTCACAGCAGATTCCCATCAAGTTCCTTGAGAACATCATGCTCGACCTGCGACACGCTGGTCTTGTGCGTAGCCAACGTGGGGTCGATGGTGGTTACTGGCTCGCGAAGCCGGCCAGTGAGATCACGCTGGCCGCGGTGATCCGGGCGGTTGAAGGGTCGCTGGCGGATGTTCGCGGCGTCCGGGCTGAGGCGCTTGCGTTTGACGGCACAGCAAAGCCGCTCCGCGACGTTTGGGTTGCTGTCCGTGCGGGGCTCCGTCGGGTGCTCGACACGGTGACCATCGCCGACGTGGCGGCGGGGGAGCTCCCTGACGTGGTGGCCGATCTGACGGCCGAGCCGAACGCCTGGGCTTAGGCAGTCCGCGGCGCCGCGGGAATGTCGTCGGGTGTGAGCCCGAGCAGCGGTAGGCAGGGAGCGAGGCCTTCAACTTCAACGACCGGCCGGTTCTGTGCGAACCAATTCTCGCGTGTCAGCCGAAAGAGGATCGCGTCGGAGGCCGCGTCCGCGACGCGATCGCGCCGATGCCCGTTTTCCCTGTATCCGAGCTTCCGCGAGACGCCGATCCAACCCTGCTGGGTGAGGTACGCGCCGGAGTGGGCGAGTTCGGCACCGAGATACGAGAAGGCGAACGACAACACTGCCGCCCGCATCTCGGTGCCGATTCCCTTGCCCTGGAGTTCCCGCGAAAGCCACGAGCCAGTACCGATGTCGCGGACGATGCGGAATGAGAGGCCCCGGAGCTGCTGGACACCAACGGGATTGCCGTCGAGATAGACGGCAAAAGGGAGATCCCAGGCATCCGGCTTCCAGGTAGCACGTTGCGCCCAGAAGTACTGCACGAACCCGCTATCCCACTGGTCTTCCGGTCGCTCTGTCCAGAGGTTGCCGAAGGGGCGTACGTCGGGGTCGTGCACACCGCGGCGGGCAACCGCGGCAAGCTCCGCCAGCTCGCTGTCGACGGGAGGTCGGAGGACGAGCCGCTCGGTTCGGAGCGTGAGTCCGAAGATCGGCTAGAGGGACGCGACCCTGTCGTCCCTCTAGCCGATCTTCGTGCGTGAGGAGGGTGGAGG